>VFQQ010000003.1_pt1 | contig 865448 bp, 728 predicted proteins | sample 3512341 | NCBI WGS metagenome assembly VFQQ01 (sample SAMN10412373, study PRJNA504923) | tailings metagenome | isolation source: Relicate 2 Philex TSF1 revegetated site | place: Philippines: Tuba, Benguet | collected 2017-08-29 | reverse complement strand
CGCTGATCGCCCCGATCGCGATGGAAGAAGGCCTGCGCTTCGCGATCCGCGAAGGTGGCCGTACCGTTGGCGCCGGTGTTGTCGCCAAGATCATCCAGTGATACGATAGCGGGCTTGCACCCGGGGGGTGGGACCTAAGCTCCCACCCCCGACGCTCTTTAACGAAAACCAAGGACCAGGCCCATGGCGGACCAGAAGATTCGGATTCGGCTCAAGGCGTTCGATCATCGTTTGATCGACCGATCCGCGAGCGAGATCGTGGAGACGGCCAAGAGGACCGGCGCGCAGGTGCGCGGCCCGATCCCGCTGCCCACGAAGACCGAACGCTACACCGTGCTTGTGTCGCCGCACGTCGACAAAGACGCCCGCGACCAGTACGAGACCCGCACGCACAAGCGCGTGCTCGATATCGTGGATCCGAACGACAAGACCGTTGATGCGCTCATGAAGCTCGAGCTCGCAGCCGGCGTCGACGTTCAGATCAAGCTGTACTGAGGCATTCCCCATGAGCATCGGAATCGTAGGCCGCAAGTGCGGCATGAGCCGGATCTTCACCGAGTCGGGTGAGTCGGTGCCGGTCACCCTGATCGAGGCCACCCCGAACCGCGTGGTCCAGGTCAAGACCCCTGAGTCCGACGGCTACGCAGCCGTCCAGGTTACCGCCGGAACCAAGCGCGCCGCCCTGCTGAACAAGCCGGAAGCTGGCCACTTCGCGAAGGCGAAGGTTGAAGGTGGCCGCGGTCTTTGGGAGTTTCGTGTTGCCGCCGACAAGGTGGGCGACTATGCGGTCGGCAGCGAAATCCGCGCCGACATCTTCGCGGAGGGTCAGGTTGTCGATGTGGCGGGCGTGACCCGCGGCAAGGGCTTCGCTGGCACCATCAAGCGCCATGGCTTCACCATGGGTGACGCCACCCACGGTAACTCGCTGTCGCATCGTTCGCCGGGCTCCATCGGCCAGCGCCAGACGCCGGGTCGCGTGTTTCCCGGCAAGAAGATGTCTGGCCACATGGGCGCGGTCAACCAGACCTCGCAGAACCTCGTGGTGATGAAGGTGGATGCCGAGCGTGGCTTGATCGCCGTGCGTGGGTCGATCCCCGGCGCCCCCGGCGGCGACGTCATCGTCCGCCCTGCGGCCAAAGCGTAAAGGAGCTCAGTCATGGAACTTGCAGTCGTGGGGAGCCCCAATACGCTGGCCGTCTCCGATGAGGTGTTCGGCCGTGATTACCGCCAGGATCTCGTGCACCAGGTCGTCGTTGCCTATCGCAATGCCGGTCGCGCGGGCACCAAGGCGCAGAAGACCCGCTCGGAAGTGAGCGGCACCACCAAGAAGTTCAAGAAGCAGAAGGGCGGCGGCGCCCGTCACGGCGATTACCGCGCTCCGATTTTCATCGGCGGTGGCGTCAGTTTCGCCGCGCGTCCGCGCAGCTTCGCCCAGAAGATCAACCGCAAGATGTACCGCGGTGCGCTCCGCTCGATCCTGTCAGAACTCAATCGCCACGGTCGTCTGCTGGTGGTCGAGTCGTTCGACCTCGATCAGCCCAAGACCCAGGCCCTGGTCGCCAAGCTGGCGGAGCTGAAAGTGGGCAAGCGGCCGCTGATCGTGACCGAGAACGGCTCCGAGGCGCTGTACCTGTCTGCACGCAATATCCCCTACGTCGAAGTCCGCGACGTGCAGGGCCTGGATCCGGTGTCCCTGGTGGGCGCGGATCACGTCGTTGTGACCGTGGACGCGGTCAAGAAGATCGAGGAGTGGCTGGCATGAGCACCGAGCACATCCTGAGCGTGCTGCGTGCGCCCCTGATTTCTGAAAAGGGTGCGCGCCTCCAGGAAGTTTCCAACCAGTACGTCTTCGAGATCGCCGCCACGGCGACCAAGGCCGACGTGAAGGCTGCCGTCGAGCAGTTGTTCTCGGTCAAGGTCGAAGGGGTGAACGTCGTCAACGTCAAGGGCAAGAGCAAGTCCTTCCGTTCCCGCGCGGGTCGTCGCGGTGATTGGCGCAAAGCCTACGTCAAGCTGGCCGAAGGCCAGACCATTGACGTGATGGCTCGGGCCTGAGGTAAGCAGACATGGCAGTGATCACTTACAAGCCCACGTCGCCGGGCCGCCGCTCCAAGGTGAGCGTCAGTCGCGACCACCTGTACAAGGGTGCCCCGCACGCAGCCTTGGTCGAGGCGCAGTCGCGCACCGGTGGCCGCAACAATGCCGGCCGCATCACCACCCGTCACATCGGTGGTGGCCACAAGCAGCACTACCGCATCATCGATTTCAAGCGCGACAAGGAAGGCATCGCCTCCAAGGTCGAGCGGATCGAGTACGACCCCAACCGCACCGCGCACATCGCGCTGCTCTGCTACGCCGACGGTGAGCGCCGCTACATCATCGCGCCCAAGGGCATCCAGGTGGGCGACCAGCTGATGTCCGGCCGCGATGCGCCGATCAAGGTCGGCAACACGCTGCCGCTGCGCAACATCCCGATCGGCACCACAGTGCACTGCATCGAGATGAAGCCTGGCAAGAAGGCCCAGATCGCGCGCAGCGCCGGTGCATCCGCACAGCTGATCGCCCGCGAACAGGGCTATGCGACCCTGCGCCTCCGCTCCGGCGAGATGCGCAAGGTGCCGGCGGACTGCCGCGCAACCATCGGCGAAGTCGGCAACAGCGAGCACAACCTCACCAAGATCGGCAAGGCCGGTGCAAAGCGCTGGGTTGGCGTCCGCCCGACCGTCCGCGGCGTGGTGATGAACCCGGTCGACCATCCGCACGGCGGTGGTGAAGGCCGTACTTCGGGTGGTCGCCACCCGGTCACCCCCTGGGGTGTGCCGACCAAGGGCTACAAGACCCGCAACAACAAGCGCACCGAGCAGTTCATCGTGCGGCGCCGGAAGTAATAGGAATAGGTCATGGCACGTTCACTCAAGAAAGGCCCGTTCATTGATCTGCACCTCGCCAAGAAGGTGGAGACCGCTGCGGCCACGAATAACAAGCGCCCGATCAAGACCTGGTCCCGTCGCTCGATGGTGCTGCCGGAAATGATCGGCCTGACCATCGCGATCCACAACGGTCGCCAGCACGTTCCCGTGCTTATCAACGAGAACATGGTCGGCCACAAGCTGGGCGAGTTCGCCGTCACCCGGACCTTCAAGGGTCACGGTGGCGACAAGAAGTCCGGCCGCTAAGGAGAGATGGCAATGGAAACCAAGGCAATCCTCCGCGGCGCAAGCATCTCCGCCCAGAAGGTCCGACTGGTCGCCGACCAGGTCCGTGGCCTCCCGGTTGGTCGCGCAATCGACTTGCTGAAGTTCAGCGAGAAGAAGGCCGCCCACATTGTTGGCAAGGTGTTGAACTCGGCGATTGCAAACGCCGAGAACAACGACGGTGCTGACGTCGACGAGCTCAAGGTCGCCCGCATCTTCGTTGATGAGGGTCCGACCATGAAGCGCTTCCACGCCCGCGCCAAGGGCCGCGGAGCTCGCATCCTGAAACGCACCAGCCACATCACTGTGGTTGTGGGCACCGGCCAGTAATCGGGGACGCACGATGGGTCATAAAGTTCATCCGATCGGAATTCGCCTTGGTATCTCCAAGGACTGGAATTCCAAGTGGTACGCCAACAAGCGCGACTTCGCCGGTTACCTGGCGGGCGACCTCAAGGTCCGCGAGATGCTGCGCAAGCGCCTGGCTGCCGCCGGCGTCTCCCGCATCCAGATCGAGCGCCCGGCGAAGACCGCCCGCGTGACGATCCACACCGCCCGTCCGGGCGTGGTGATCGGCAAGAAGGGCGAGGACATCGAGAAGCTTCGTCGCGACGTCAGCGCGATCATGGGCGTCCCGGTGCACATCAACGTCGCCGAGGTTCGCAAGCCGGAGCTCGACGCTCAGCTGGTGGCCGAGTCGATCGCGCAGCAGCTGGAGCGCCGCATCATGTTCCGTCGCGCGATGAAGCGCGCTGTCGGCAACGCGATGCGTCTTGGCGCGCTTGGGATCAAGGTCAATGTCGCCGGGCGCCTCAACGGCGCCGAGATTGCACGTTCGGAGTGGTACCGCGAAGGACGCGTACCCCTGCACACGCTGCGCGCCGACGTTGACTACGGCTTCGCTGAAGCGCACACCACCTACGGCGTCATCGGCATCAAGACCTGGATCTACAAGGGCGAGATCTTCGATTACTCGCAGGTGGGCCAGGAGAAGGCCGAAGAGCAGCGCCCCGAGCGCGCGCCCCGCCAGGCCAAGTAAGGAACCACTGTCATGTTGCAGCCCAAAAGAACCAAGTACCGCAAGGTACACAAGGGCCGGAACACCGGCCTTTCCTGGAACGGCGCGCTGGTCAGCTTCGGCGAGTACGGCCTGAAGGCCACGACCTACGGTCAGCTCACCGCCCGCCAGATCGAGTCCGCGCGCCGCACCATCAGCCGCTATGTCAAGCGCGGCGGCAAGCTCTGGATCCGCGTGTTCCCCGACAAGCCGATCACCCAGAAGCCCATCGAGGTCCGCATGGGTAGCGGTAAAGGTAACGTCGAGTACTGGGTGGCCCTGATCCAGCCCGGCCGCGTTCTCTACGAAATCGAGGGTGTGCCCGAAGAGACCGCCCGCGAAGCCTTCCGTCTGGCCGCTGCCAAGCTGTCGGTCCAGACCACTTTCGTGACCCGGACGGTGCGCTGATGGACATCAAGGAACTCCGCCAGAAGTCGGCCGTTGAACTCAAGGCCCACCTCCTCGATCTGCGCCGCGAGCAGTTCAACCTTCGCATGCAGAAGGGAAGCGGCCAGTTGACCCAGAGCCATCAGCTCAAGAACGTGCGCCGCGAGATCGCGCAGGTGAAGATGCTGCTGGGCTCCAACGCGTAAGGCGACCGACATGAGTGACAACACCCAAACCCCGCGCACCGTCGAAGGCCGCGTGGTCAGCAACAAGATGGATAAGACCGTCACCGTGCTCGTTGAGCGTGCCGTGAAGCACGAGCTCTACGGGAAGTACCTGCGCCGCTCCACCAAGCTGCATGCGCACGACGAGAACAACAGCTGTCAGGAAGGGGACATCGTCCGCGTGGTGGAGTGCCGCCCGCTGTCGAAGACCAAGACCTGGCGCGTTGTCGAAGTCGTGAGTCGCGACGCCTGATCGCTCAAGGAGAAGATCCATGATTCAGATGCAGTCTTTTCTTGATGCGGCAGACAACTCCGGTGCCAAGGAGCTGATGTGCATCAAGGTGCTCGGCGGCTCCAAGCGCCGCTATGCACACATTGGCGACATCATCAAGGTGTCCGTCAAGGACGCCATCCCCCGCGGCAAGGTCAAGAAGGGCGAGGTCTATGACGCCGTCGTCGTGCGCACCCGCAAGGGCGTCCGTCGTGCCGATGGTTCGCTGATCCGTTTCGATGGCAACGCCGCCGTCCTGCTGAACAACAAGCACGAGCCGATCGGCACGCGCATCTTCGGGCCGGTCACGCGCGAGCTGCGCGGCGAGAAGTTCATGAAGATCGTCTCGCTGGCTCCCGAAGTGCTGTAAAGGAAGAACCCATGAGCCGTATTCGCAAGGGTGACCAGGTTCTGGTGATCACCGGGAAGAACAAGGGTCAGAAGGGTGAGGTGGTGCGCGTGGTCGGTGACCGGCTCGTCGTCTCCAACATCAATCTGATCAAGCGCCACACCAAGGCGAACCCGCAGGCCAACCAGCCGGGCGGGATCGTCGAGCGCGAGGCGCCGATCCATATCTCCAACGTGATGTTGTTCAACCCGGCGACGGGCAAGGGCGATCGCGTTGGCTTCAAGGTGCTGGAGGATGGACGCAAGCTGCGTGTGTTCCGCTCCAGCGGTGAGGCGGTTGACGCCTGAGGAATGCAGTGATGACCACCCGTCTGGAACAGTTCTACAAAGACCAGGTCGTGCCCAAGCTGATGGAGCGCTTCGGCTACGCCAATGTCATGCAGGTGCCGCGCTTGACCAAGATCACGCTCAACATGGGCGTGGGCGAAGCTGTCGGCAACAAGAAGATCCTAGAGAATGCCGTCGCTGAAATGGCCAAGATCTCCGGCCAGAAGCCGGTGACCACCAAGGCCCGCGTGTCGGTGGCGAGCTTCAAGATCCGTGACGGCTGGCCGATCGGCTGCAAGGTCACCCTGCGCCGCGCCAAGATGTTCGAGTTCCTCGATCGTCTCGTGAACATCTCGCTGCCCCGCGTCCGCGACTTCCGCGGCGTGTCCGGTCGCTCGTTCGATGGTCGCGGCAACTACAACATGGGCGTGAAGGAACAGATCATCTTCCCCGAGATCGACTTCGACCAGGTCGACGCGATCCGCGGCATGGACATCGCCATCACCACCACGGCCAAGACCGACGCGGAAGCCAAGGCGCTGCTCGAAGCCTTCCGTTTCCCGTTCCGCAACTGATCCCGAAGGACCCAAGACATGGCCAAGACCTCCATGGTCAACCGCGAGATCAAGCGGGCCAAGATCGCCAAGAAGTTCGCGTCCAAGCGCGCCGAGCTCAAGGCGATCATCGCGAACCCCAAGGCTTCGTATGAAGAGAAGGCGGTTGCACAGACCCAGCTGCAGAAGCTGCCCCGTGACGCCAGCCCCTGCCGTCAACGCAATCGCTGCGAGCTGACCGGCCGTTCGCGCGGCGTGTACCGCAAGTTCGGGCTCGGTCGCAACAAGCTGCGCGAAGCGACCATGCGCGGCGACGTGCCTGGCCTTCGCAAGGCAAGCTGGTAAACTACTGCGCTTGCTGATTTCCGGGCCGGCCCCGCAAGGGGTCGGCTCTTCCACGTGAACCGTTCGCGAAAGCGGATATCGGTGCGACTCAAAGGTGCCACTCAATGAGCATGACTGATCCCATCGCCGACATGTTTGTCCGCATCAAGAATGCGGCGGCCGTCGGCAAGAAAACCGTCAAGATGCCGTCCTCCAAGCTGAAGGTCGCCATCGCCAACCTGCTGAAGAACGAGGGTTACCTCGCCGACGCGCAGGTTCAGACCATCGAGAACAAGCCTGTTCTCGAGATCGCCCTCAAGTACTACCAGGGGCGTCCGGTCATCGAGAAGCTGGAGCGTTTTTCGCGCTCGGGCCTGCGCCAGTATCGTGGCAAGGCAGAGCTCCCGCGCGTGCTGGGCGGCCTCGGCATCGCCATCATCTCCACCTCCAAGGGCATCATGACCGATTCGCAGGCGCGGGCTGAAGGCCTGGGCGGCGAGGTCCTGGGTCTGGTGGCATAAGAGGAGATCGACATGTCCCGCGTTGCCAAGAAGCCAATCGCCCTCCCGAAGGGCGTCGAACTGTCCCAGGATGCCGCAAAGCTCACCATCAAGGGGCCCAAGGGCAGTCTGACCCAGGCCAAGCCGGCCGGCCTCGACGTCGCTGTCGTTGACGGCGAGCTGCGTGTCCAGGCCGCAAACGATGATCTGATCGCCATGGCCGGCACCCTGCGTGCCCTGCTCGCGAACATGGTCGCCGGAGTTTCCGAGGGCTACACCCGTAAGCTCGAACTCGTCGGCGTCGGCTACCGCGCTTCGGTTGCCGGCCGCGACCTGAACCTGAGCCTCGGCTTCAGTCACCCGGTGGTGTTCAACGCCCCCGAGGGCATCACCATCGAGACGCCGAGCCAGACCGAAATTCTGGTCAAGGGCGCCGACAAGCAGGTGGTGGGTCAGGTGGCTGCCAAGATTCGCGCGTTCCGCCCGCCGGAGCCCTACAAGGGCAAGGGTGTGCGTTACTCGGGCGAGAAGATCGTGATGAAGGAAGCCAAGAAGGCCTGATCGGGAGCTCCCATGGAGTCCGCCCAGCGGACTTCACCCCAAGCCTTCTGCTTCCCCAAGGAAAGACCATGGAAAAGAAAATCGCTCGTCTCCGTCGCGCCAAGACCACCCGTTCGCATATCCGCGAGCTGGGCGCCGCGCGCCTGTCCGTGTCTCGCACCGGCCAGCACATCTACGCTCAGCTGTTCACGTCCGACGGGTCGAAGGTCCTGGCTGCGGCCTCGACGCTCGAGTCCGAGGTTCGCGACGGCCTGGAAGGCACCAAGAACAAGGATGCCGCGGCCAAGGTGGGTCAGGTGATCGCCAAGCGCGCCCTCGCTGCTGGCGTTGAGGCGGTTGCCTTTGACCGCTCGGGTTTCCGTTATCACGGTCGCATCAAGGCGCTTGCCGATGCCGCTCGTGAGGCGGGCCTGAAGTTCTGATCGCTCTGCGATCCCTTCGCTGCACCACAACTACAAGCGACCCGAAGGGTCGTAAGCAATCGAGAGAATCGCAATGAGCACGAACGATCGTGACAACAGCGACGGCATGCTGGAAAAGCTGGTTGCCGTCAATCGCGTGTCGAAGACGGTCAAGGGCGGCCGCCAGTTCACCTTCACCGCCTTGACCGTGGTGGGTGATGGCGCCGGCCGCGTCGGTTTCGGTTACGGCAAGGCGCGCGAAGTGCCTGTGGCCATCCAGAAGTCGATGGAGTACGCCCGCAAGGCCATGGTCAGCGTCGAGCTGAACGGCGGCACGGTGTGGTACCCGATCAAGGCCAACCACGGCGCTGCGCGCGTCTACATGCAGCCCGCTTCCGAGGGTACCGGCGTGATCGCCGGAGGTGCCATGCGCGCCGTGCTGGAAGCGGCCGGTGTGAAGAACATCCTTGCCAAGGCGGTGGGTTCGCGCAACCCCATCAACCTTGTTCGCGCCACCATCAAGGGCCTGCAGGCAATGCACTCGCCTTCCAAGATCGCGGCGAAGCGCGGCAAGAAGCTGGAGGAGATCAGCCATGGCTAATGAAGGCAAGACCATCAAGGTCCGTCTGGTCAAGGGTCTGCGTGGTACCCAGTCGCGTCACCGCCTGTCGGTGAAGGCGCTCGGTCTGCGCAAGTTGAATGACGTGCGTGAGCTGCCGGACAACCCGAGCGTGCGCGGTCTGATCAACACCGTCTATTACCTGGTCCGCGTCGAGCAGTAAGCGGAATCTCCGGAGAACACCATGCGTCTCAATACACTCAAGCCCGCTGACGGCGCTCGCAAGGATCGCGTTCGCGTTGGCCGCGGCATCGGTTCCGGCCTCGGCAAGACCTGCGGTCGTGGCCACAAGGGTCAGTTCGCGCGTACCGGCAAGGGCAAGGTCAAGGCAGGCTTCGAAGGCGGCCAGATGCCGCTGCAGCGTCGCCTTCCCAAGGTCGGTTTCCGCTCCAAGCTCAAGGACGACGTGGCGCAGGTCTTCCTGTACCAGCTGGCCCTTGTCGAGGGTGACGTGATCGACTTCCCTGCGCTGCAGGCTGCCTCTCTCGTGTCGACTCGCGCGCGCACCGCCAAGATCGTCAAGAAGGGCGAGCTCGATCGCAAGGTCACCGTTCGCGGCCTGACTGCGACCGCCGGCGCCAAGGCGGCGATCGAAGCGGCCGGCGGGTCGGTGGAGTAAATCGTGGCCCAGTCGAACGTGGGTGCAAGTTCCATCGCGGCACTTGGCAAGCTCACCGAGCTGCGCCAGCGCCTGCTGTTCGTGCTCGGGGCGCTGATCGTCTACCGGTTCGGCACCTTCGTGCCTGTGCCGGGCGTCAATCCGGATGCCATGACGTCCCTCATGCAGCAGCAGGGGGGCGTCGTCCAGATGTTCAACCTGTTCTCCGGTGGCGCGCTTGAGCGTCTGAGTGTGTTCGCGCTCAACGTCATGCCGTACATCTCCGCCTCGATCATCATCCAGCTCGCATCGCAGATCTTTCCAAGCCTGCAGCAGCTGCGAAAGGAAGGGGAAAGCGGCCGCCGCAAGATCACCCAGTACACGCGCATCGGTACCGTGCTGCTTGCGGTCTTCCAGGCCTTCGGTATCGCAATGGCGCTCCAGGGGCAGAACAGCCCTGTTGGCCCGGTCGTGTTCAATCCGGGGCCAGGGTTTGTGTTTACTGCGGTCGTCGCCTTGACTGCCGGAACGCTGTTCCTGATGTGGCTCGGTGAGCAGGTGACCGAGCGCGGCGTCGGCAACGGCATCTCCCTGATCATCTTCGCGGGCATTGTTGCGACGCTGCCCGGAGCCATCATCACCACGCTGACCCAGGTCAGTCAGGGCGAGATGAATCCGCTGACGGTGATCGTGTTGTTTGCCATCGTCCTGTCGGTTACTGCTTTCGTCGTCTTCGTCGAGCGCGGGCAGCGCAGGATCACGGTCAACTATGCGCGTCGCCAGGGGGGCCGTCAGGCCTACATGAACCAGAGCTCGCATTTGCCGCTGAAGCTCAACATGGCTGGCGTCATCCCTGCGATCTTTGCATCCAGCCTCATCCTGTTCCCCGGGACTGCGGCCACCTGGTTCGGTGAGGCTGGCGGGGTAGGTTGGCTGACCGACCTGTCGGTTGCGCTGGCCCCCGGGCAGCCCCTGCACATGGTGCTGTATGGCGCCTTGATCATCGGTTTCGCGTTCTTCTACACCGCCCTGGTCTTCAACTCGCAGGAGACTGCCGAGAATCTGAAGAAGTCCGGTGCCTTGATTCCCGGTATCCGTCCGGGCAAGGCAACGGCCGACTACGTCGACGGCGTGCTGACGCGTCTCACGCTCGCTGGTTCGCTCTACCTCGTGGCGGTGTGTCTGCTGCCCGAAGCCCTGCAACTCGGAATGAATGTTCCCGCTGCTGTGGCCCACCTGTTTGGCGGCACCTCGCTGCTGATCGTGGTGGTTGTTGTCATGGATTTCATGGCCCAGATCCAGGCGCACCTGATGTCGCATCAGTACGACAGCCTGCTCAAGAAGGCCAATCTGAAGGGCGGCTCGCGCGCCGGCTTCTCGCGCGGGTAGTCGAGCTCCCGGTTTGGCGCGGCATGCGTCCAAGCCGGGGGTGACAACGCCGGAGCACGGGCACCATCTCCCCGTGCCCTCAGGGGTGCTGTGGCCTTAGCACCCTGGGACTTTATTTGTCCTCGAAGCCAACGTATACTTTCCGATTCACCGCGCAATACCTTGTTGGAGATCGCCTCATGGCGCGCATCGCAGGTGTCAACCTTCCCGTCCAGAAGCATGTCTGGGTGGGGCTTCAGAGCATTTACGGCATCGGCCGTACCCGTTCGCAGAAAGTCTGTGAGACTGCCGGGGTCACCCCGAGCACCAAGATCAAGGACCTGACGGAGGCCGAGGTCGACCGCCTCCGCGCCGAAGTCGCAAAGTTTGTCGTCGAGGGCGACCTCCGTCGCGAAGTCGGCATCAGCATCAAGCGCCTGATGGACCTGGGCTGCTACCGCGGTCTTCGTCACCGTCGTGGCCTGCCGCTGCGTGGCCAGCGCACCCGCACCAACGCCCGTACCCGCAAGGGTCCGCGCAAGCAGATCAAGAAGTAAGGACCGGCCATGAGCAAGCAGGCGCCCGCCAAGGGCAAGAAGAAGATCCGCCGTGTCGTTACCGACGGCATCGCCCACGTCCAAGCGTCCTTCAACAACACGATCATCACGATCACCGACCGCCAGGGCAATGCTCTGAGCTGGGCCACCTCGGGTGGCGCTGGTTTCCGTGGCTCGCGCAAGTCGACTCCATTCGCTGCCCAGGTCGCCGCCGAGAAGGCGGGTCGCGTGGCGCTGGAGTACGGCCTGAAGACCCTCGAAGTCCGCATCAAGGGCCCCGGTCCGGGTCGCGAGTCCGCCGTGCGTTCGCTGAACGCTGTCGGCTACAAGGTCACCAACATCATCGACGTCACGCCGATTCCGCACAACGGCTGCCGTCCGCCGAAGAAGCGTCGCGTCTGACGCACGGCTAGGAGCTCATACCCATGGCACGTTACATCGGCCCCACCTGCAAACTCGCCCGTCGCGAAGGCGCAGATCTCAGCCTCAAGAGCCCGGCCCGCGCGCTGGATTCCAAGTGCAAGCTGGAGCAGAAGCCCGGCCAGCACGGCGCCGCCCGCAAGGGTCGTCTGTCCGATTACGCGGTGCAGCTGCGCGAGAAGCAGAAAGTCAAGCGCATCTACGGTCTGCTGGAGCGTCAGTTCCGCAACGTCTACCGCAAGGCGTCCACCCGTCGCGGCAACACCGGCGAGAACCTGCTGCAGATTCTCGAGTCCCGTCTGGACAATGTGGTCTACCGCATGGGTTTCGCGGTGACGCGTCCGCAAGCCCGACAGCTCGTCAGCCATTGCGGCGTCCTGGTCAACGGCAAGGCGGTCAACCTCGCCTCCTTCCAGGTCAAGCCCGGTGATGCCATCGCGCTCACCGAGCGTGCCCAGCGTCAGCTGCGCGTCCAGGAGGCTTCGGCCCTGGCCCAGCAGATGGACCTCGTCCCGAACTGGATCGACGTCGACAGCAAGAAGTTCAGCGGTGTCTTCAAGGCGCTGCCCGAGCGCTCGGATCTGCCCTCGGACATCAACGAGAACCTGATCATCGAGCTGTACTCGAAGTAATCCACGGAGAACCGCCGAATGTCCGTTTCCGCCACCCAGGTGCTGCGTCCGCGCGGCATCGGCATCGAACGTATCGCCGACAATCGCGCAAAGGTGGTTGTCGAACCGCTTGAGCGTGGCTACGGCCATACGCTCGGCAATGCGCTGCGTCGCGTCCTCCTGTCGTCGATTCCCGGTTTCGCCATCACTGAAGTCGAGATCGACGGTGTGCTGCACGAATACACCACGGTCGAGGGCATCCAGGAAGACGTTCTGGAAATCCTGCTGAACCTGAAGGACGTCGCGCTCCGCATGCACAACGTCGATCAGGCCACGGTCACCCTGAGCAAGCAGGGCGCCGGAGTGGTTCTCGCCGGTGACATCCGCACCGATCACAACGTCGAGATCCTCAACCCCGAGCATGTGATCTGCCATCTCACCAAGGACGTGTCGCTGAACATGCGTCTCAAGGTGGAGCGGGGCCTGGGCTACCAGCCGGCGTCCGCGCGTCGTCGCCCGGATGAAGAGTCGCGCGCGATCGGCCGCCTGATGCTGGATGCCTCGTTCTCGCCCGTGCGTCGCGTTGCGTTCGCAGTAGAGAGCGCGCGCGTCGAGCAGCGCACCAACCTCGACAAGCTGGTGCTTGACATCGAGACCAACGGAACGATCGATGCAGAAGAAGCGGTGCGTACTGCCGCCGACATCCTCACCGACCAGCTGTCCGTGTTCGGCGATTTCACGCAGCGCCAGCGCGGCGAGTCGAAGCAGGCCACCGCCGGCGTCGACCCGGTGCTGCTGCGCCCGATCGACGACCTCGAGCTGACCGTGCGTTCGGCCAACTGCCTCAAGGCCGAGAACATCTACTACATCGGTGATCTGATCCAGCGCACCGAAGTGGAGCTGCTCAAGACGCCGAACCTCGGCAAGAAGTCGCTCACCGAAATCAAGGAAGTGCTGGCCCAGCGCGGTCTGTCGCTTGGCATGAAGCTGGAGAACTGGCCGCCGGCCGGTCTGCAGCAGGGCATGCTCGGCTGATCCATTGATCCACCCTGTCGACGGGCGTATTTGCCCGCGACTGTCGGCCAAGGACGGCCGACCCGGACCATCCGCAGTCCAATGTTGCAACGCCAGGACGGCGACAGCGAAATCCAACAGCTGCAGCATTCAACCAGGAATTTCCCATGCGCCATCAGAAGTCGGGTCGCAAGCTCAACCGCGACAGCTCCCATCGCAAAGCCATGTTCAGCAACATGGTCGCCTCGCTCATCAAGCATGAGCTGATCCGCACCACCCTGCCGAAGGCCAAGGAGCTGCGTCGCTTCGCCGAGCCGCTCATCACCCTGGCCAAGGTCGACAGCGTGGCCAACCGCCGCCTGGCGTTTGCGCGCCTGCGCGACAAGGTTGCGGTCGGCAAGCTCTTTGTCGAGATCGGTCCGCGCTACGTGTCCCGCCCGGGCGGCTACCTGCGTCTGTTGAAGTGCGGCTTCCGCGCTGGCGACAGTGCGCCGATGGCCTACGTCGAACTGGTCGATCGCCCGCAGGTCGACGCCGAGCCGTCCGCCGAGTGATCGCGGCGAAATGATTCTTCGAAAGCCCCGGCCTTGTGCCGGGGTTTTCGTTTGGGCGGAACCCTTTGCCGCCGCTGCAGTCCTTGGCGGGGCAGCTCAGCCTGTAAGCTCTGGCCTGCCGCGATGCGCCCGACCTGGTGCGACCGCGCCGACCCACCGCACGAGAGCCACGATGAATCCATTCGCCTGGAGTTTCCGCGCCCAGTTCTTCGCCGGCTTCGTCTGCTGCGCAGCGCTGCTTGGCTATGCGCTGTACGTCGAGCACGGCATGCTGATGATGCCGTGCCCGCTGTGCATCCTGCAGCGCATCGCCTTCGTCTTCATGGGCGTGTTCTTCCTGCTCGGTGCGATCATCGGGCCTCGACCCGGGTGGCTGCGGATCGTCAACGCGAGCCTCGTAGGCCTTGGGGCAGTGGTGGGGGGCGGAATCGCCGGCTGGCATGTCCGCATGCAGCACCTGCCGGCCGATGAGGTGCCAAGCTGCGGCGGCATGGAGCTTGGCTACATGCTCGATGCATTTCCGCTGCAGACGGTGATCGAGAGGGTGTTCACCGGCTCGGGCGACTGCGCCAAGATCGACTGGACCTTTCTGGGTCTGTCGATGCCGGTCTGGACCCTGGTCTGGTTTGTCGGTCTTGGCGTCGGCGCGCTCTGGGCTGGGCTGCGTCGCCGCGCGTGAAGTTGCACCGGTGTGACGGATTGGACCTAGGGCTTGCCTGCACCTTGGCTTCGTTGACCCTGTGGCATGATCGCTGACGCATTGCAGCAAGCCCCTGGAGTCGTGTCATGCCGTCCGAACGCAGTCTTGAAGCCGTGAATCTGCCTGTCGACTGGAGCCCGTCCTCGTGGCGTGCGCGCCCCGCTCTGCAGCAGCCGCGCTACCCGGACCGAACAGCGCTGGACGCCACGCTGGGCGAGCTGAGTCGGCTGCCGCCGCTGGTGACCTCGCTGGAGATCCTGGCGCTCAAGAAGCAGCTCGCTGAGGCTCAGGATGGCCAACGCTTCCTGCTGCAGGGCGGCGACTGCGCGGAGAGCTTCTCAGACTGCGAGTCCGGTCTGATCTCAAACCGTCTCAAGGTCCTGCTGCAGATGAGCGTGGTGCTGGTTTATGGCCTGCGCATGCCTGTGATCCGCGTCGGTCGCTTCGCTGGCCAGTACGCCAAGCCGCGTTCTGCGGACACCGAGATCAAGGACGGTGTCGAGTTGCCCAGCTACCGCGGCGACATCATCAATTCGCCGGCCTTCACGCCCGAGTCGCGCCTGCCGGATCCCCGGCGCCTGATCGAAGCGCACTCGCGATCCGCCTTGACGATGAACTTCGTGCGGGCGCTGATCGATGGCGGTTTCGCCGATCTGCACCACCCGGAGTACTGGGACCTGGGCTGGGTCAGCCACTCACCGCTGGCCGAGGAGTACCACCGCATGGTGCGCGCCATCGGCGATGGCGTGCGCTTCATGGAGACCCTCTCGGGCGAGGCCTCGCAGGGCGTGCGCCGGGTCGACTTCTACACCTCGCACGAGGCGCTCCTGCTCGACTACGAGGAATCGCTGACCCGACAGGTGCCACGCAACTGGGGCTGGTTCAATCTCTCCACCCACTACCCGTGGATCGGCATGCGTACTGCCGCACTGGACGGTGCGCACACCGAGTACATGCGCGGCATCCGCAACCCGGTGGCGGTCAAGGTCGGACCCGGCGTCAAGCCCGAAGCCCTGCTGCGCCTGGCCGATGCCTTGAACCCGGACAACGAGGCCGGGCGCCTCACCTTCATCCACCGCATGGGTGCGGCCAAGATCGCCGCCGAACTTCCGCCGCATCTGGAGCTGATGCGCCGCGAGGGCCGTCGCGTGCTGTGGGTGGCTGATCCCATGCACGGCAACACCGAGTCGACCAGCAACGGTTTCAAGACGCGCCGCTTCGACAACATCCGCAGCGAACTGGAGCAGGCCTTCGACCTGCACGCCGCGGCCGGCACGCGCCTCGGCGGCGTGCATCTGGAGCTCACCGGCGAGAACGTCACCGAGTGCACCGGCGGCGCGCGCGATCTGACCGATGTCGATCTCGAGCGCGCCTACCGCTCCACGGTCGACCCGCGGCTCAACTACGAGCAGTCACTCGAACTGGCCCTGCTGATCGTGCGCAAGCGCGGCGTGCAGTCGCTGCCCTTGTGATCCGAAGCGCGCGGGTGCATCGCGCCCGCGCGTGACTTCTGGGCGGCGCTGGAATCCGCGCCCGCCACTACCGTCCCCCATGGCCCCGGGTGGGCCCATGGGGAATCGAATGTCCAGATCCATCGTCCGGCCGCTGGCCCGGACCTGTCTCTTCGTGCTGCCGCTGGTCGCCGCCGTTGCGGCCGCCCAGCAGCGCACCCTGCCCAGTGAGGGCGTCGCCGATCGGCCAGCGCGCAGCGTTGCTCTGACCAATGCGCGCGTGGTCCCCGAGCCGGGCCGCGTCATCGAGAACGCCACGGTGCTGCTGCGCGACGGTCGCATCGAGTCGGTGGGATCGGGCCTGCGCATTCCCGCCGGCTTCGAGATTCGTGACCTCGGCGGCGCCACCGTCTTTGCGGGCTTCGTCGAGCCGATCACTACGCTAGGGCTGCCGGCCGACCACCAGCGCGGCGGCATCAAGGGCGGGCAAGCGGGACAGGCACCGCCGCATGACCAGCAGGCCAGCCAGCCAGGAACGCCGCACTGGAATCGCAGCGCGCAGCCCGAGCGCTCCGCGGCCCGCGTGCTCGACTACAAACCGGCGGACGCCAAGCCGCTGCGCGAGCTGGGCTTCGCGGCCGCACATGTGGCTCCGCAGGCCGGGATCCTGGCCGGGCAGGGCGCGCTGATCAGCCTGATCGATACTGGCCCGCGCCGCGATGCGGTGCTGGCCCCGGAGGTCTCGCAGGTGTTCGGCTTCGACTTCCAGTTCGGCTCCGACTATCCCGGTTCGCTGATGGGCAGCATCGCCCTGATCCGCCAGAGCCTGTTCGATGCGCGGTGGTATGCCGTGGCGCAGTCGCCTCCCTCGCGTCGCGCCACCACCGATGCCCGCCTTCAGCACAGCCAGAGCCTGCAGGCGCTGGCGCCGGTGCTGGGCGGCCAGCAGCGCGTGTTCATGCTGATGGACGACGAGCTCGATGCCGGCCGTTTCCACGCCATCGCCGCCGAGTTCAAGCTCGACGGCGTGCTGGTCGGCAGCGGTCATGAGTACCGCCTTCTGCCCCAGCTCAAGACCTGGAACAGGCCGCTGGTGCTGCCGCTCAATTTCCCCGAAGCGCCCGCCGTCGAGCAGCCCGGCGTGGCCCTGCAGACCGCACTGGCCGATCTGCAGCACTGGGAGCAGGCGCCCGCCAATGCCGCGCGCGTTGCCGAAGCGGGTCTTCCGTTCGCGCTGTCCACCCGGGGCCTGAAGGAGCCGGCCAAGCAGTTCTGGCCGGCCCTGCGTCGTGCGGTCGCGGCTGGACTCCCGGAAGACGCCGCGCTGCGCGCGCTCACCGTGACCCCGGCCGAGCTGCTGAAGTCCGGCGACCGGCTGGGCCGCGTGGCGCCGGGCCAGCTCGCCAACCTGGTGATCGCCGATGCCGGCCTGTTCCGCGAGGACAAGGCCAAGCTCTACGAGGTCTGGGTCGAGGGCGAGCGCTTCGAGCTGGCGGCGATCGCGCCGCGTCTGCCGGGCGATGCGCTGAGCCTGCGTTGGCATGCCGATGGCCGCAGCGAGACCTGGTCGCTGAGCGGCAGCGGCGACAGTCGCGAGCTCAGCCTCGGCGAGTCCCGATTGAAACTCAAGCAGCTCGATGGTCGCTGGGTGGCACTGCCAGAATCCAGCCCCGCCGGTTGGCCGGCACGCACCGCGCGGGTCGACTTCGTGATCGGCGAGGCTGGCGCGGTGGAGGGCTTCGCGGAGACCGTCGATGGTCGCCGCTACGGCTTTTCCGGCACCAGCAGCGCAACCTCGACGGCGCCAGACAAGGACGCCAAACCCGCCGAGCCGCCGCGCGCGATCCCGGCGCACAGTGGTTATCCGGCCGGCGAGTACGCCCGCACGGCGCTGCCGCCGCAGGCCGAGGAACTGCTGATCCGCGGCGCCACCGTCTGGAGCAATACCGAACAGGGCGTGCTGGAAGACGCGGACGTGCGCGTGCGCCGCGGCCGCATCGTCGAGCTGGGGCAGGGCTTGAGTGCCGGCCGCGCCGAGGTGGTCGAGGCACAAGGTCGGCACCTGACCGCTGGCATCGTCGACGCGCATTCCCACACCGCGATCGCGCGCAACGTCAATGAGCCCTCGCATGCGGTCACCACCGAGGTGCGCGTGGGTGACGTGCTCGATCCGACCGATATCAATCTGTATCGCCAGCTGGCCGGCGGCGTGACTTCAGCCAACCTGCTGCACGGCTCGGCCAATCCCATGGGCGGGCAGAACGCGGTGATCAAGCTGCGCTGGGGCGCGGATGCCGCGGGCCTCGTCTTCGAGGGCGCGCCGACCGGGGTGAAGTTCGCGCTGGGCGAGAACGTCAAGCAGTCGAACTGGGGCGAGAGCATGACCGTGCGCTATCCGCAGACGCGGATGGGCGTGGAGCAGATCATGCGCGACCACTTCCTCGCCGCCCGCGCCTACGACGTTTCGTTGAAACGCGGCGAGCCCGTGCGGCGTGACCTGCGCCTTGAAGCCCTGGCCGAGATCCTGCGCGGCGAGCGTCTGGTGCATATCCACTCCTACCGGCAGGACGAGATCCTGATGTTCGTGCGCCTGTCGCAGGAGTTCGGCTTCAAGGTCGCGAGCTTCCAGCACGTGCTCGAGGGCTACAAGGTCGCCCGCGAGATGGCCGAGATCGGCGCCGGCGCCTCGACCTTCGCCGACTGGTGGGGCTTCAAGATGGAGGTCATCGACGGCATCCCGCACAACGGCGCCCTGATGACCCGCGCCGGCGTGGTCAGTTCGTTCAATTCCGACAGCGATGAGATGGCGCGGCGCCTCAACATGGAGGCGGCCAAGGCCCTGCGCCACGGTGGCCTAAGCGACGAGGAGGCCTGGAAGCTGGTGACCCTGAACCCGGCGATCCAGCTCGGCATCGCCGACCGCGTCGGCGCGATCAAGCCGGGTCTGGACGCCGACCTCGTGCTGTGGAGCGCGCATCCGTTGTCGAACTATGCGCGGGCCGAGACCACCTGGATCGACGGCCGCCGCTACTTCGACCGCAGCGAGGACGCCCAGCTACAGGCGCAGACCCTCGCCGAGCGCGAGCGCCTGCTGGCGCTGGCCGCCGCCGAGCGGCGCAAGTCGCAGTCGATGACGGCCGAGGCGAAATCGGAGGACGAAAAGCCCGCGCGCATCGATCCGGCCCTGCTGCGGCTGGTGCAGAGCGATGTGCGCTGGCTGGCCCACTTCGGCGCTCTGCGCGGCCTGTATCACGACGGCACCGACCTCAACAGCTGCGGGATCAATGACCATGTCCACTAAGTCCCGACTGTTTGGCGTCGCCGCCCTGCTGTCGCTGGGCCTCGGCCCCGCCTTCGCCCAACCCGGTCCGCCGGCGCGCCCGGCCGAGCGGCCGATCGTGATCGACGGCGGCACCGTCCACACGGTCAGCGGTGCGCGCATCGAGGGCGGCCGCGTGCGCATCGAGGGCGAGCGCATCGTCGCCGTGGGCGGCAGCGAGGTCTCGCTCGACGGCGCGGATCGCATCGACGCCACCGGCAAGCAGGTCTACCCCGGCCTGATCGCTGCCCACAGCGTGCTGGGGCTGACCGAGATCGGTGCGGTGCGCGCCACCAATGACATGGCCGAGGTCGGCCTGAATGCCGCCAACGTGCGCGCCGAAGTCGCGATCAATCCGGAAAGCGAGCTGATTCCGGTGACCCGCGCCAACGGCGTGCTGCTGGCCCTGAGTGCGCCGCAGGCCAGCGCCAGCAGCGTCATCACCGGCACCTCGGCGCTGATCCAGCTGGACGGCTGGACCTGGGAAGAGCTGACGCTCAAGTCCCCGATCGGCCTGCACGTGGTCTGGCCTGGCGGCGAAGTGCCGCCCTGGTTGCCGGCCGAGGTGGCTGAAGCCGCGAAAAAGGCAGTGGCCGAGAAGCAGCGCGGCCTGCGCCGCGCCTTCGAGCAGGCGCGCGCCTACGGTCTGGCCGAACAGGCCGGTAGCGTTTCGGTCCCTGACCTGCGGCTGGCAGCGATGCAGCCGGCGCTGAAGCGCGAGCAGGCGGTGTTCCTCCACGCCGACGATGCGGTGTCGATCGGCGCTGCGCTCGACTTCGCCGCCGAGTTCAAGCTGCGCGCCGTCCTGGTCGGAGGCGCCGAGGCCTGGCGCCTGGCCGACCGCCTGCGCGCGCAGGAAGTGTCGGTGATCCTCGGAGGCACCCACGTGCTGCCGCAGCGCCGCTTCGATGCGGTCGACGCGATCTACGCGCAGGCCGCGAAGCTCAAGGCCGCCAGCGTGCGCTTCGCCATCGCCTCGCCCGGCGACAGCTTCGACACGAGCAACCTGCGCAACCTGCCGTACCAGGCCGCGAGCGCGGTGGCCTATGGCCTGAGCTTCGAGGACGCCCTCCGCGCGATCACGCTCACCCCCGCCGAGATCCTCGGCGTGGCTGACCAAGTGGGCTCACTCGATGCCGGCAAGCTCGCGACCCTGGTGATCGCTGACGGCGACCCGCTGGAGGCGCGCACCAACGTCGAACGCGCCTGGATCCGCGGCCGCGAGGTGGATCTCACGAGTCGGCATACGCGCTTGTACGAGAAGTACAAAGCGCGCTGAAGCGCGCTTGGGATTCGGGATTGGGGATTCGGGATTCGTTAGAAGCCGCAACTCTCAAGCCTCACGCTCACGTTGATCGCGCTACTGTTTGCCGGATCCCCTCAAGGCAGATGCAGCGCTGAACCCCAACGCTCCTGCTCTTCCGAATCCCCAATCCCGAATCCCGAATCCCAGCTCTTCAGAAATACGTCCACAGCTCCCGCGCCTCCGCCAGGTGCGGGACGCTGTTCCAGCTCGACAGGCGCATCGCGCCGGTGCGGTGGTGGAACTCGCAGAGCGCGCTGTTGCGCAGGCTGAGGTTCAGTTCGATGGCGCGGGCGTTGCTGGTTTCGAGTGCGGCCTGGGCGAACTGCGAGAGCACGCCGCCAGAGGACACCGCCAGCACGGTTCCGGCGTTCGGATGCAAGCGTTCGGCGCCGGCGCGGGTGCGGGCCTGGAATTGCGACCAGCGCTCGGGCACGCCTTCGATGCGGTCCTCGGTCCAGGCCGTCAGCGCGGCCAGCAGCTGCTGCAGCACCCGGCGCGGGTCGAGCTTGGCTTCCGGCTCGACCCGGAACAGCGACGCGGCCTCGGTGTGCTCGCACGCATAGCCGTCCAGCACGGCGCGATGGTCGAACTCGTTGAGGTCGGCGTCAAACTCGGGTGCCGGCAGTTCGATGCCCGCTTCCCGGTAGGCCTCGCTCAAGGCCTCCCAGGTCTGGCGGTGGCGACGCATGGCGCCGATCACCACGCGCTCGGGCACCGGCGCATGCTGAAGCAGCCAGCGGCCCAGCCGGCGCGACTGCTCGTAGCCGGCCTCGGACAATTGGTCGTAGTCGGCGGCGGCGTAGGAAGCCTGGCCGTGGCGGATCGCGATCAGGCTCACGCGGGCTCCATGTCAGGGGTGGAAGGTCTGGGCGAAGCGCAGCAGCACCGGCTCACCGGCACCCTCGGGAGTGATGCGCACTTCGAAGTCGAGGCGCTCGCCATCGCCGATGCGCGGCTCGCCGAGGTAGTAGATCGCCTCGCCTTCGCGCACCTCACGCATGCGCAGGCTCTGGCGCTGGCCGGCGGCATTGGTGGCGGCGGCCTCGATGACCGCGGTGATGGCGAATTCGCGCGCGTCTTCCTTCTTGATTACCGCGATATTGAGCAGGCCGCGGCTGGCCGAGCGGGTCAGGCCGCTGTTGCGCGCCACCTCGGGCGTGATCAGGGTCGAGGGCAGGGCGCTGTAGTGAATGGTGTAGGGGCCGCGGGTGGTGCTGCTCTGTGCCGAAGCGAGAATCGGCAGCAAGGACAGGGCGAGGCCGAGCAGCAGGCGGAACGGTTTCATGGCGGGTCCTCGATTCAGGGATTGCGCGAACGTATGAGCCTACGCCGGTCGCACGCACAGGCGGCGTCAGCGCGCCAGCGCCAGACCGAAGTCGGTGATCGGCGCGATGATCAGCACGCGCGCCAGCGAGATCAGCAGCATCGCCACCAGCGGCGAGAAGTCGAGGCCGCCCAGGTTCGGCAGCAGGCGGCGTAGCGGTGCCAGCAGCGGCTCGGTGAGCTGCAGGATGATCGGCAGGGCCGGCGAATGCCCCGCCGGCTGGATGAAGCTCAGGATCACCCGCACAAGAATCAGGGCGAAGGCGATCCAGAGCACCAGGCCCAGCGTCTCCGCCAGAGCTACGACCAGTGAGGCGCCAAGGCCCAGGCCGCGGCCCAGCAGGGCGTACACCGCCCACACCTTGATCGTCACGATCAGCCAGGCGACTAGGGCCGCCGAGGTCTCGAAGCGACCGATCGGCCTCAGGGCCCGGCGCAATGGCGTCACCACCGGATGGGTAGCGCGGTACACGAACTGGCAGATCGGGTTGTAGAAGTTCGCGCGCGCCAGCGGCAGGGCCACCCGCAGCACGAACAGGGTGGCGAACAGACCGAACAACACCTCGATCAGGATCACGCCGGCTTGGGCGAAGTAGCTCATGGACGCGGGTTCCGGTGGGCAGTGGGCGAGGGCAGGGCGCGCGTGCAGTCAGTGCTGTCGGCACAGGCCCGCACGGCGGGTGCAGCTTTCCAAGGTTTGGGCGGGCCGGCGGCGATCAAGTCGGTGCCGGCCGGCCCGACCGCGACTGCGCGCCGCGCGAATGCCCGCAGCATCGGCACTGCCTCAGCTCCCTGCCAGCGTGCGCCCGCGCTGCACGGCGGCATCGACGGCGTCGGCGACCAGCGACACGAAGCCGCCGGCCTGGAAGCACTCGACGGCGGCCTGGGTGGTACCGCCCGGCGAGGTCACCCGGCGCCGCAGTTCTTCGGCGGGCTCGCCCGACTCGGCGAGCATGCGCGCTGCGCCCAGCGCGGTCTGCCGCGCCAGCGCCTCGGCGGTCTCTCGCGGCAGGCCGCGGGCCACGGCGGCCGCGACCAGCGATTCCACCAGCAGGAAGAAGTAGGCCGGGCCGCTGCCGGACAGTGCGGTGACGACGTCCATCAGGGCTTCGTCTTCGATCCAGCGGGTCAGGCCGGCGCTGGCCAGCACCGCTTCGGCCAGAGCGCGCCCCGCGGCATTGACCTGCGGCGGAGCGAACAGGCCCGTCGCACCCGCGCCGAGCAGGGCCGGCGTGTTCGGCATCGCCCGCACCACGCCCGGCGTGCCCAGCCATTCGCTCAGCCGTGCGCAGGTCAAGCCGGCAGCAACCGAGACCACGACGGCATCGCCCAGCGCACCACGCAGGCCCTCGCAGACCGCCTGCATGACCTGCGGCTTCACCGCCAGCACCACGACCGAGGCGCCAGCGATCGCGTCGCGCCCTTCGGCGCAGACGCGTATGCCGAACTCGGCCTGCAGGCCCTGGCGTAGCGCGTCCTGCGGTTCGGCGACGACGATGCGATCCGCCGTTACCCCCTGCCGGCGCAGGCCAGCGACCAGCGAGCGCGCCATGTTGCCGCCGCCGATGAAGGCGATGGGGCCGGGAGTCGGGAATCGGGAATCGGGAATCGTCATGGGCGGAGGCGAGCGTGCTGGACGCGGCGATGCGGTTGCGACGGGGTGGCAAGGATAGCTTTGCCCGGAGCTGCTTCTATCGATTCTCCATTCCCGATTCTCGATTCCCAGCTCCCCGGGGACCGAACAGGGCGCTGCCCACCCGCACCCGCGTCGCGCCCTCGGCGATCGCCAGCTCGAAGTCCTCGCTCATGCCCATGGACAGGGTATCGATCTGCGGATGCTGCTCGCGCAGCTGCTCGAACAGGTCGTGCAGGGCGGCGAAGCTGCGGCGGCGCATGTCCAGATCGGCGACGGGGGCGGGAATGCTCATGAGTCCCCGCAGGCTCAGGTTCGGGCAGCGGGCGGCGGCCTCGGCCAGGGCGGGCAGGTCGGCAGGTGCGCAGCCGGACTTGCTGGCCTCGTCGTCGATATTGACCTGCAGCAGGATGTCCAGCGGCCCACGGCCACTGGCTGCGCGCGCGGCGTCGAGCAGGGGCAGCAGCTTGGCGCGATCGACGCTCTCGATGCAGTCGAACAGCGGCGCTGCCTGCGCGGCCTTGTTGGACTGCAGATGGCCGATCAGGTGCCAGCGCAGGTCCAGCCGTGGCAGGGCCTCGATCTTGGCGGCGGCCTCCTGCACGTAGTTCTCGCCGAAGGCGCGCTGGCCGCTGGCGGCAAGCGCGGCGACGGCCTCCGCCGGCTGGGTCTTGCTGACCGCGAGCAGTTCGACCGCGCGGCCGCGGGCGGCCGCATCGATGCGGTTGCGCAGGGCGGACAGGCGGGCGGCGGCGGGCGTCTCGTGCTGCGACTGCATCGGCATGGCCTGTTCAAGCTTCGGGGCTATACTCCGGGCAGATTCGGCCGTCGCCCGGGGGCGCGGCTGACGGAGCTGTGGCACAGTCTAGCGGCGCTTCGCAGGCCTCATGGCGGCGCGCGCCGACACTCATCTAGCGGGGATGTGCGACTCATGGATATCGCTGAACTTCTGGCGTTCTCGGTCAAGAACAAGGCCTCGGACCTGCACCTCTCCGCCGGTCTGCCGCCGATGATCCGGGTGGACGGCGACGTCCGCCGCATCAACATCCCGGCGCTGGACCACAAGCAGGTGCACGCGCTGATCTACGACATCATGTCTGACAAGCAGCGCCGCGACTACGAAGAGTTCTACGAAGTCGATTTCTCCTTCGAGATCCCCGGCCTTGCCCGCTTCCGCGTCAATGCCTTCAACCAGAACCGCGGCGCCGGTGCGGTGTTCCGTACCATTCCGTCCGAGGTGCTGACGCTGGAAGACTTGGCCGCGCCGAAGATCTTCCGCGAGCTGATCGAGCAGCCGCAGGGCCTGATCCTGGTCACGGGTCCGACCGGCTCCGGCAAGTCGACCACGCTGGCCGCGATGGTCGACCACGTCAACAAGAACGAGTACGGGCACATCCTCACCGTCGAGGATCCGATCGAGTTCGTGCACACCTCGAACAAGTGCCTGATCAACCAGCGTGAGGTGCACCGCGACACCCACGGCTTCAACGAGGCCCTGCGCTCGGCGCTGCGCGAAGACCCCGACTACATTCTGGTCGGCGAGCTGCGTGACCTCGAAACCATCCGTCTGGCCCTGACTGCCGCGGAAACCGGCCACCTGGTGTTCGGCACCCTGCACACCAGCTCGGCCGCCAAGACCATCGACCGCATCATCGACGTGTTCCCCGCCGGCGAGAAGCCGATGGTGCGCTCCATGCTGTCGGAAAGCCTGCGTGCGGTGATCTCGCAGTCGCTGCTGAAGAAGGTCGGCGGCGGCCGCGTTGCCGCGCACGAGATCATGGTCGGTATCCCGGCGATCCGTAACCTGATCCGCGAGGACAAGGTCGCGCAGATGTACTCGGCGATCCAGACCGGCCAGAACTACGGCATGCAGACCCTCGACCAGTGCCTGCAGGATCTCGTGAAGCGCGGCCTGGTCACGCGCCAGGCGGCTAAAGAGTATGCGAAGGACAAGCGGTTGTTTGAATGAGAGCCGGGATTCGGGATTGGGGATTCGGGATTGGGAGAGCGCCCTTGTGGCTGTGTACCGATTCCGTCTCCGCCCGAAGCAGTGAGAGTCCCAGCCGCCGCGCCAGCGGTCGTTCCATCCCGAATCCCCAATCCAGAGTCCCGCTCCGAAGGAGCCCGCCATGAGCACCATCGACTTCACCAGCTACCTCAAGCTGATGTCGCACAAGAAGGCCTCGGACCTTTTCGTCACGTCCGGTATGCCACCGACGATCAAGGTGCACGGGCGCCTGCAGCCGATCACCCAGACGCCGCTGACGCCGCAGCAGTCGCGCGATCTCGTGCTGAACGTGATGACGCCCAGCCAGCGCGAGGAGTTCGAGAAGACCCACGAATGCAACTTCGCGATCGGCGTGTCCGGCGTCGGCCGCTTCCGCGTCAGCTGCTTCTACCAGCGCAACCAGGTCGGCATGGTCCTGCGCCGCATCGAGACACGCATTCCCACCTGCGATGAGCTGAACCTGCCGCCGGTCATCAAGACCCTGTCGATGACCAAGCGCGGCATCGTGATCCTGGTCGGCGCCACCGGCACCGGCAAGTCGACCACGCTGGCGGCGATGCTGGGTTATCGCAATCAGAATTCCTCGGGCCACATCATCACGATCGAGGACCCGATCGAATACGTGCACAAGCACGAGGGCTGCATCATCACCCAGCGCGAGGTCGGCATCGACACCGACAGCTGGGAGAACGCGCTGAAGAACACCCTGCGTCAGGCGCCTGACGTGATCATGATCGGCGAGGTGCGTACCCGCGAGGGCATGGACCACGCCATCGCCTTCGCCGAAACCGGCCATCTGGTGCTGTGCACCCTGCACGCCAACAACGCCAACCAGGCGATGGATCGCATCATCAACTTCTTCCCCGAAGACCGCCGCAACCAGCTGCTGATGGACCTCTCGCTGAACCTGAAGGGCGTGGTCGCGCAGCAGCTGATCCCGACGCCGGATGGCAAGGGCCGCCGGGTTGCGCTGGAGGTGCTGCTGGGCACGCCACTGGTGCAGGACTACATCCGCGAGGGCGAGATCCACAAGCTCAAGGAAGTGATGAAGGAGTCGACCAACCTCGGCATGAAGACCTTCGACCAGGCCCTGTTCGAGCTCTACCAGGCCGGCGAGATCAGCTACGAGGACGCGCTGCGCCACGCCGACTCGACCAACGAGGTGCGCCTGAAGATCAAGCTGGCGCAGGGCGGTGACGTGCATTCGCTGGCCCAGGGCATGGACGGCGTCGAGCTGATCGAGTCGCGCTGAAGTACCCACCCGCCCGCCGCGCGATTTGACAGCGCGCGGCGGGCGGGTCTAGCTTTGCGGCGCTGCGGAGGAGCCTTCCCCAGTCCGTTTTCCGAAACCGATCACCCTCGAGGTGGCCAGGCGGCAACGCCGGTCTAGCGTGCGACATGTCCACTACCGCCGACTGACATTCCCAGACCGCGCTGGCACCCGTAACGAGGGCGCTTGCGCCCTTTTTTGTTGCCTGCCGCCGACGCCCCAGTGGCCCTTGCGCAGGCGCTGCACGAGTGAATACCCATGCTCCACATCACGCTCCCCGACGGCAGCCGCCGTGAATTCGAAGGCCCGGTGTCCGTGGACGAAGTCGCCGCCAGCATCGGCGCCGGCCTCGCCAAGGCGGCGCTGGCCGGCAAGGTCGACGGCAGGCTCGTCGATACCAGCCATCGCATCCAGTCCGATGCTTCGCTGGAGATCGTCACCGACAAGCATCCGGACGCGCTGGAGATCCTGCGCCACTCCACCGCGCATTTGCTGGCCCAGGCCGTACAGCGCCTCTACCCCGGCGCGCAGGTGACGATCGGCCCGGTGATCGACAACGGCTTCTACTACGACTTCGCCTACGAGCGGCCCTTCACCCCGGACGACCTGCCGAAGATCGAAGCCGAGATGCAGAAGATCGTCGCCGAGAAGCTCGCCGTGAGCCGCACGGTGAAGTCGCGCGACGAGGCGATCACCTTCTTCCGCGGTCTGGGCGAGCACTACAAGGCCGAGATCATCGAATCGATCCCCGCCAACGAGGATCTCTCGCTGTACTCGCAGGGCGAGTTCACCGACCTCTGCCGCGGCCCGCACGTGCCCGGCACCGACAAGCTGCGCGCCTTCAAGCTGATGAAGGTGGCCGGCGCCTATTGGCGCGGCGATTCCAACAACCAGATGCTCTCGCGCATCTACGGCACGGCCTGGTTGAACGACAAGGATCTCAAGGCCTACCTGCACCAGCTGGAGGAGGCCGAGAAGCGCGACCACCGCCGCATCGCCAAGCAGCTCGACCTGTTCCACCAGCAGGAGGAAGCGCCGGGCATGGTGTTCTGGCATCCGCGCGGCTGGGCCCTGTGGCAGACCGTCGAGCAGTACATGCGCGGCGTATACAAGGCCTCGGGTTACCAGGAAGTGCGCTGCCCGCAGATCCTCGACGTCTCGCTGTGGAAGAAGTCGGGCCACTGGGACAACTACAAGGAGAACATGTTCTTCACCGAGTCCGAGAAGCGGACCTACGCGGTGAAGCCCATGAACTGCCCGGGCCACGTGCAGATCTTCAACTCCGGCCTGCACAGCTATCGCGACCTGCCGATCCGCTACGGCGAATTCGGCGGCTGCCACCGCAACGAGCCCTCGGGGGCCCTGCACGGCATCATGCGCGTGCGCGCCTTCACCCAGGACGACGGCCACATCTTCTGCACCGAAGACCAGATCGAAGCCGAGGTCACGGCCTTCCACCAGCAGGCGATGGCGGTCTACCGCGACTTCGGTTTCGAGGACATCTCGCTGAAGATCGCGCTGCGTCCGGACTCGCGGCTCGGTGACGACGCCACCTGGGACAAGGCCGAGAACGCCCTGCGGGCGGCGCTCGGCAGCTGCGGCGTGCAGTGGGAGGAGCTGCCGGGCGAGGGCGCCTTCTACGGGCCGAAGATCGAGTACCACATGCGCGACTCGATCGGTCGCGGCTGGCAGGTCGGCACCATGCAGGTCGACTTCATGATGCCGGGCCGCCTGGGTGCCGAGTACGTCGACGAGACCAGCACGCGCCGGCATCCGGTGATGCTGCACCGGGCGATCGTCGGCTCGATGGAGCGCTTCATCGGGATCCTGATCGAGCACCACGCCGGCCTGTTCCCGCTGTGGCTGGCGCCGGTGCAGGCGGTGGTGATGAACATCACCGACGCCCAGGCCGACTACGTTCGCGAGGTGACCCAAGCCCTTGTCCAGCAAGGCTTCCGGGTTCAGTCCGACTTGAGAAACGAAAAGATCGGTTATAAGATTCGCGAGCATACCCTGCAGAAGATTCCCTACCTCCTGGTCGTGGGCGACCGCGAAAAAGAGGAAGGGCTCGTCGCAGTGCGCGCGCGTTCCGGCGAGGATCTTGGCAGCCTGAAGCTGTCCGAACTGATCGATCGGCTGCGCGCGGAGAACGGACCAACCGCCCGCGACAAGGCGTGATCTCTTTCAGAATCAAGCCCTTGCGTTCAGGTCTGGACCAGCAGCCCAGCACGGAGACACGCGAATCAATACCGAAAAGCTGAACCGCAAGAACCACGAAATCCGGGTGCCGCGCGTGCGCGTCATCGGTGCCGAAGGCGAGAACATCGGCGTTCTGAGCCGCGACGAAGCCCTGCGCATGGCGCTGGACCTGGAGCTCGACCTGGTCGAGATCCAGCCCAACGTCGACCCGCCGGTCTGCCGCATCATGGATTTCGGCAAGTTCCGCTTTGAGCAGCAGAAGAAGGCGAGTGCCGCCAAGAAGAAGCAGAAGCAGGTGGAGCTGAAGGAACTGAAGTTCCGCCCCACCACCGATGTCGGCGACTACGCCATCAAGCTCCGCAACATCCGGCGCTTCCTCGAGGAAGGCGACAAGGTCAAGATCAACATCCGCTTCAAGGGTCGTGAAATGGCCCACCAGGAGCTCGGTCTGGCGATGGCTGCCAAGATCGAGGCCGACCTGGGCGACGAGGTGGTCATCGAGCAGCGCCCGCGCCTCGAAGGCCGCCAGATGGTGATGATGATCGCGCCCAAGAAGAAGCAGTAAGCGTCTTCGAGCAAGACCGCGCAGGCCCCGGCCGTTACCGGCCGGGGCCTTGCGCTTCAAGGGATCCCCGCGCAGGAGGCGGCGGGAGCGGGCCGGGGCCATGCAGTCCCGGAGCGCGCGCAGGGCGGGCAGGAGCCCGCGGCTGACGTACCCGGTTCGCCGGGGTCTTTGCCGGTCGCGGCAGTTTGGCGATCGGCGCCTTTGCGGTGCAGCGATGCACTCGCGCAGGCCTTTCCGCCCGGATCACGGTGCTGCCGTGAGGCGGGCTACAAGCGCGGGATGTGCTCCACAAGCGATGCGGTCGCAGACCTCATCCGCGCATCCCGGGTATCCAAGATCGCAGCGGTCCGCCGCTGCATGCAAAGGAGTTTCCCATGCCCAAGATCAAGACCAATCGGGCTGCCGCGAAGCGTTTCCGCAAGACCGCCTCCGGCAAGTTCAAGTGTGGCCATGCGTTCAAGAGCCACATCCTGACCAAGAAGTCGACCAAGCGTAAGCGTGGTCTGCGCGCCACCAACCACGTTCGTGCGGAGGACGCGGGTCGCGTCCAGCGCATGCTCCCGTACCTCTAAGGGAGGATCGCAACCATGGCACGAGTCAAGCGTGGCGTTACCGCCCGTCGTCGTCACAAGTCCGTTCTCGCGCGTGCGAAGGGTTACTACAACGCCCGCCGCAAGGTGTTCCGCGTTGCCAAGCAGGCCGTTACCAAGGCCGGCCAGTACGCCTACATCGGCCGCAAGCAGCGCAAGCGTCAGTTCCGCGCCCTGTGGATCGTCCGCATCAATGCGGCGGCCCGCCAGTTCGGTCTGTCCTACAGCCGCATGATGAACGGCCTGAAGAAGGCCAGCATCAGCCTCGACCGCAAGGTCCTGGCCGACCTGGCCGTGCACGATCTGCCGGCGTTTGGTGCTCTGGCCGAGAAGGCCAAGGGCGCACTGGCCTAAGGCCGGAGCGTTCGACATGCCGCGGTCAGCCACCGCGGATCTCCTGTGGGGAAGGGCATGCTCTTCCCCACAGGCGTTTTCAGGGTCGGGGATTGCAAGGGGCTTGGCGCGCGCCGCCGCCCGAGGCAGGCTTGCCGATCCACGCCCCGGGCCTCGCGCCCGGGCCAGGCCCGCGAACGCGGGCGCCGTCACGAGCGATGAGCATGAGCGAGTTGGAAGCGCAGGCGCAGAGCGCCGCGAACGAGATCGAACAGGCCGAGAGCATCGACGCGCTGGAAGCCATCCGCGTGCGCCTGCTGGGCAAAGCGGGCCTGATCACCGAACAGTTGAAGCGGCTGGGCGCGCTGGATCCGGAGGCGCGCAAGGCCGCCGGTGCGGAAGTCAATCGCATCAAGCAGGCGCTGACCGATGCCATCGGTGCGCGCCGCGCGCTGCTGGAGAAGGCCGCACTGGATGCGCGTCTTGCCTCCGAGCGCATCGACGTCAGCCTGCCCGGCCGCGGCGCCCGCGCCGGCAGCCTGCATCCGGTCGCACGTGCCGCCGAGCGCATCGCCGGCATCTTCGCGCGCATGGGCTACGAGCTGGCCGACGGCCCCGAGATCGAGGACGACTGGCACAACTTCGAAGCGCTGAACTTCCCGCCGCACCATCCTGCGCGGGCCATGCACGACACCTTCTACTTTCCGGACGGTCGCCTGCTGCGCACCCACACCTCGCCGGTGCAGGTGCGCTACATGCGCGAGCGCCAGCCGCCCTTCCGCATGATCGCGATCGGCAAGGTCTACCGGTCGGACTCCGATCAGACCCACTCGCCGATGTTCCACCAGATGGAGGGGCTGCTGATCGACGAGACCAGCACCTTCGCCGATCTCAAGGGCACGCTGAAGCAGTTCGTCGACGCCTTCTTCGAGCGCGACTTCGCGATGCGCTTCCGCCCGAGCTACTTCCCCTTCACCGAGCCCTCGGCCGAGGTCGACATTCGCTGGGATCGCGAGGACGGCAGCGAGCGGTGGCTGGAGGTGCTGGGCTGCGGCATGGTGCATCCGAACGTGCTGCGTGCCTGCGGTATCGATCCCGAGCGCTACACCGGCTTCGCCTTCGGCATAGGCATCGAGCGCTTCGCCATGCTGCGCTACGGCGTCGGCGACCTGCGCAGCTTCTTCGAGAACGACGCGCGGTTCCTCGCCCAGTTCGCCTGAGGCGAACTGCGGGATTCGGGATTGGGGATTCGGGATTTGTAAGCCGCAGCGGGTCAGGCTCGCGCGGCCTTTGATGGACACAGGCAATGAAGTTTTCCGAGAACTGGCTGCGCGAACACGTCACCGTCCAAGCCTCGCGCGAGGAACTCGCGGCCAGGCTGACCGCGATCGGGCTGGAGGTCGAAGAGATCACCGCGCTGGGTGAGGGCCTGGCCGGCGTGATCGTCGCGCAGATCGTGGACTGCGCCCGCCATCCCGAGGCCGATCGCCTGCAGGTCTGCACGGTCGATACCGGCAGCGGCACGGTGCAGATCGTCTGCGGTGCGCCGAACGCGCGGCCAGGGCTCAAGGCCCCGCTGGCCACCGTTGGCGCCGAGCTGCCGGGCGGGCTCACGATCAAGCCGGCCAAGCTGCGCGGCGTGGAGAGCTTCGGCATGCTGTGCTCGGCCAAGGAGCTCGGCGTCGATGCCGACGCTTCTGGCCTGATGGAGCTGCCGGCCGATGCCCCCGTAGGCGCGGCCTTCGCCGATTTCCTTGGCCTGCCCGACGCCAGCATCGAGATCAAGCTGACTCCGAACCGCGCCGACTGCTTCGGCGTGCGCGGCATCGCCTACGACGTGGCCGCCGTTCTGGGGGCGAACGTCACTCCGCTGGATGTGCCGGCCGCTGCGGTCGAAAGCGCCGATGCACTCACGCTTGAATTGAATGCGGGCGCCGCCGCACCGCGCTACTGCGGCCGCGTCATCGAAGGCGTCGATGCCGCAGCGCCCACGCCGCTGTGGATGGCCGAGCGCCTGCGCCGGTCCGGCATCCGCCCGATCAGCCTGCTGGTCGACGTCACACAGTACGTGATGCTGGAGCTGGGCCAGCCCATGCACGCCTTCGATCGCGCCACGCTGAAGGGGCCGGTCGGCGTGCGCGCTGCGCGTGCGGGCGAAACCTTGAAGCTGCTGGACGAGCGCGAGGTCACGCTGGACGAGGGCTTCCTCGTCATCACCGACGCCGACCGCGCGGTCGCGCTGGCCGGCGTGATGGGCGGCTGGGACACCCGCGTCACCACCGACAGCCGCAGCGTGTTCCTGGAGAGCGCCCACTTCGCGCCCGAGGCCATCATCGGCCGCGCCCGCAAGCTGGGCATGCACACCGATGCCTCGCACCGCTTCGAGCGCGGCGTCGATCCGGAGCTGCCGCGACTGGCGCTGGAGCGCGCGACCCAGCTGATCCTGGCGCATGCCGGCGGCAGCGCCGGTCCGGTGACGGAAGCGTCATTGCCCGAACATCTGGCCCTGCCCAAGGCGGTGCGCCTGCGTCGTGCGCGGCTGGCGCGCGTGCTTGGCGTGCATATCGCCGATGCCGAGGTCGAGCGCATCCTGCGCGCGCTGGGCATGCAGGTCGAAGCCTTCGACGGTGCTGCGGATGAGCCTGTCGATGCCCTCCGCGGCTCGCACATCGGCGGCGGCTGGTGGGTGACCCCGCCCTCGCGGCGTTTCGACATCGCCATCGAGGAAGACCTGATCGAAGAGGTCGTGCGCATCCACGGCTACGAGGCCATCCCGACCAGCACGCCGACCGGCGCGATTCCGCTGGCGATGCCCAGCGAAACGCGGCTGGGCGAGGGTGAGCTGCGCCGCGCCCTTGCCGGCCGCGGCTATCGCGAGACGATCTGCTTCGCCTTCGTCGAGCAGGCGCTGCTCGATCGCTGGGGTCAGGCCGAGGGCGCGATCGCGCTGGCCAATCCGCTGAGCGCCGAACTGGCGGTGATGCGCACCGGCCTGCTGCCCGGCCTGGTGCAGGCGCTGGCCCACAACCGCGACCGCCAGGACGCGCGGCCGCGGCTGTTCGAGCTCGGGCGAGTGTTCTGCCAGGGCGAGTCAGGCCCTATCGAGACCCTGCGAGTCGCCGCCGCCGCCTGCGGTCGCGCCGAGGCCGAGCAGTGGGGCTTGCCGGCTCGCGCGCTCGATTTCTTCGACGTCAAGGCGGACCTGGAATCGCTGCTGGCCCTGTCCGGAAATCCTGCGCGCGCCGAGTTCCGTCCGACTACGGCCGGCTTCATGCACCCGGGGCGTGCCGCTGATGTCTGGCTCGAGGGCCGCTGCATCGGCTGGATTGGCCACCTGCACCCGGCGCTGGCGAAGGCGCTCGACCTCGACGAGGAGGTGGTGGCGTTCGAGCTCGAGCTTTCACCGGTGCTGGTTCGCGAGCTGCCGCGCGCCCAGCCAGTCTCGCGCTTCCCGTCCGTTCGTCGGGATATCGCCGTGCTCGTCGCCGAGCAGCACCCGTGGTCTGCCCTTCACGACTGCCTGCAGAACGCGCTGGAGGGCCGCGTACAGGGCATCCAGCTGTTCGATGTCTATCAGGGGAAGGGGGTCGAGCCGGGCTTCCGAAGCCTCGCTATAGGCTTGATTTTGCAGGACGTTTCACGCACCCTCACGGATCAGGATGCGGATCAGGCCATCGCCGATGCGGTGGCGGCGCTGTCCAGGACGTTCGGCGCCACGCTCAGGGGGTGACATGGCACTGACCAAGGCCGAGATGGCCGAAAAGCTGTTCGACGAAGTCGGCCTCAACAAACGTGAGGCCAAGGAGTTCGTCGATGCCTTCTTCGATGTGCTGCGCGATGCGCTGGAGACGGGGCACCAGGTGAAGCTGTCGGGTTTCGGCAACTTCGACCTGCGCAAGAAGAACCAGCGGCCTGGCCGCAATCCCAAGACCGGCGAGGAGATTCCGATCTCCGCTCGCACCGTGGTCACCTTCCGTCCGGGTCAGAAGCTGAAGGAGCGCGTGGAAGCCTATGCTGGATCCGGGCAGTAACGCCGAACTTCCGGCCATCCCGGCCAAGCGCTACTTCACCATCGGTGAGGTCAGCGAACTGTGCCGCGTCAAGCCACACGTGCTTCGCTACTGGGAAACCGAGTTTCCCAGCCTGAAGCCCGTCAAGCGCCGCGGCAACCGCCGCTACTACCAGCGCCAGGACGTACTGACCATCCGCCAGATCCGCGCCCTGCTGTACGAAGAGGGCTTCACGATCACCGGCGCGCGCCAGCGTCTGGAGGCCGACGGACAGCGTCCCAGCCCTTTGGCGAATGACAGCTCGCTGCAGATCCTGCGCGAGGTGCGCATGGAGCTGGAAGCGGTGCTGGAGCTGCTGAGGTCCTGAGGCCGTCGACCGCGCAGCGAAGACCTCTGCGCAGCCGAGACAAGTCCAGAACTCTCGTCTATACTTGCGCGCTCTGTGCGGTAGAGGCCCTAAGGCCCACACACGGATCGCGGCATTGATCGGAATCGCGTCGGGGCGTAGCGCAGCCTGGTAGCGCATTTGCCTGGGGGGCAAAGGGTCGTCGGTTCAAATCCGGCCGCCCCGACCATCCGATCCACCTCCTGCTTCAGATCCCTCCGCCCAAGACCACGCTGCGCCGAGCCTCGCGCGGCGTTCGCATGCGTCTGATCGTCCCGTTTGCGCGGGCCCGTTTGCGACCAAGCCGCTACACTCGCGGGCTCCCTCAACGCAGCGAGCCCCAGTGATGCGCACACTCTTCCCCGCAATCGAGCCTTACGCCAGCGGCGAGCTGGCGGTGTCCGAACGGCACACCCTGTATTTCGAAGAGTGCGGCAATCCCAAGGGCAAGCCGGTGGTGATGCTGCACGGCGGCCCGGGCGGCGGCTGCAGCGCGAAGATGCGGCAGTTCCACGACCCCGCGAAGTACCGCATCGTGCTGTTCGACCAGCGTGGCGCCGGCCGCTCGCGGCCGCATGCCGATCTGGTCGACAACACCACCTGGGACCTGGTCGCCGACATCGAGCGCCTGCGCGAGCACCTCGGCATCGAGCGCTGGCAGGTGTTCGGCGGCAGCTGGGGCTCGACCCTGGCGCTGGCCTATGCCGAAACCCATCCCGAGCGCGTCACCGAGCTGGTGCTGCGCGGCATCTTCATGCTGCGGCGCTGGGAGCTGGAGTGGTTCTACCAGGAGGGCGCCTCGCGCCTGTTCCCGGATGCTTGGGAGCACTACCTGAAGCCGATTCCCGAGGTCGAGCGCGCCGATCTGATCAGTGCCTACCACCGTCGTCTTACCTCCAGCGACGCCGCGGTGCGCGTGGCTGCCGCGCGCGCCTGGTCGGTGTGGGAGGCCGCCACCAGCTTCCTGCACCAGGATCCGGACTTCATCGCTTCGCACGAGGCCGATGACTTCGCGCTCGCCTTCGCGCGCATCGAGAGCCACTACTTCGTCAACGGCGGCTTCTTCGAGGTCGAGGACCAGCTGCTGCGCGATGTCGGTCGCATCCGCCACATCCCGACCACGATTGTTCATGGTCGCTACGACGTCGTCTGCCCGATCCAGAACGCCTGGGATCTGAAGCGCGCATTCCCGGAAGCCGAACTGGTGATCACCGCCGACGCCGGCCATTCGGCCTTCGAGCCGGCCAATGTGGATGCGCTGGTGGCTGCGACCGAGCGGTATGGGTGAAGAGCCGGGATTGGGGATTCGGGATTGGGGATTCGCAAGGCAGCTCGCGTCAGCTTCTGCCTATCCTCAAATGCATCCGGCTTTTGAGCCCCTCTCCCCATGGGAGAGGGGTTGGGGTGAGGGCCGGGCGGAGCGGAACTGACCCTCGCCTCAATCCCGTAGCTGATGGACTTGTGGGCATCGCCCGAGCAAGTTGAGGAGCCCGCTGCGAGGCGACGTTTGAGTGAGCACATGTTGGGCGTCACCGACTCGCGCCCTTGTGCCCGCACATCTCACTGGCGAATCTGAGCAAACACCGCCCCAAAACCCGGCAGTTCCACGCGGCCCTCGCGCAGCGCGCCGCCGACCAGGCCGTGTCCGTCGAGCGCCTGTGCGCCCTGCGCCTCATCCAGCGCGAGCGTCTGAGCCTCCGCGCTCAGGTTGAACACGCAGAGCAGGCGCTCGCCCTCGAACTCGCGCTCAAACGCCAGCACCGGTTCAGCGGTCGGAAGCACGCGCACCGCGCCCCAGCGCAGCGCCGGCAGCTCGCGGCGGAACGCCATGAAGCGACGGAAGCGCTGCAGTGCGGAGCCGTCGAGGGCTTCCTGCGCCTCCACGCTCAGCGGCAGATGCTCGGCCGGCACCGGCAGCCAGGGCTGGGCCGCGGTGAACCCGCCGCGCTCCACGCCGCGCCAGGGCATCGGCGTGCGGCAGCCGTCGCGGCCCTTGAAGTTCGGCCAGAACGCGATGCCGTAGGGGTCCTGCAGCTGCTCGAAGGGAATGTCCGCTTCGGGAAGCCCGAGCTCTTCGCCCTGATAGACGCAGATCGAGCCGCGCAGGCTGCAGGCCATGGCGCTCAGCATCGCGGCCATGTGCGCCGGCGGCTGCGGGCCGCCCCAGCGGGTGACCACGCGCTGCGAGTCGTGGTTGCTGATCGACCAGCAGGGCCAGCCCGCGGTCATCTTCGCTTCCAGATCGTTCACCGTGCGACGCACGTGCTCGACGCTGAAGTCCGGCGTCAGCAGCTCGAAGCTGTAGCCCATGTGCAGGCGATCCGGGCCGGTGTACTCGGCCATCGTCTGCAGTGAATCCTCGGACGAAATCTCGCCCAGCGCCGCGACCTCGTCGAACTCGTCCATCAGCGCGCGCAGGCGGCGCAGGAAGCCGATGTTCTCGGGCTGGGTGTTGTTGTACCAGTGGTACTGGTAGGCGTAGGGGTTGTCCGGGCTGAAGCCGCGACCGGTGCGAAGCTGTGCCGGCTTGGCCGGGTTGTCGCGCAGCTGGCGGTCGTGGAAGCAGAAGTTGATGGCATCCAGCCGCAGGCCGTCGACCCCGCGCTGCAGCCAGAAGCGCACGTTGTCCAGCGTCGCCTGCTGCACCTCGGGGTGGTGGAAATTGAGGTCCGGCTGGCTGACCAGGAAGTTGTGCAGGTAGTACTGCTCGCGCCGCGGCTCCCACTGCCAGGCGCAGCCGCCGAACAGGGACAGCCAGTTGTTCGGCGGCGTACCGTCCGGCTTCGGGTCGGCCCAGACATACCAGTCGGCCTTGGGGTTGTCGCGACTCTGCCGGCTCTCCTTGAACCAGGCGTGCTCGCTGGAGGTGTGGCTGAGCACCTGGTCGATCACCACCTTCAAGCCGAGCGCATGCGCCTTGGCGACGAGGCGATCGAAATCGTCGAGCGTGCCGAACATCGGATCGACGTCGCGGTAGTCGGCGATGTCGTAGCCGAAGTCCGCCATCGGCGACTTGAAGAAGGGGCTGATCCAGATCGCATCCACACCGAGGCTGGCGATGTAGTCGAGGCGCTCGATGATGCCCGGCAGGTCGCCGATGCCGTCGCCATTGCTGTCCTGGAAGCTGCGCGGATAGATCTGGTAGATGACGGCGCCGCGCCACCAGGGGGCTGTGCTCATTTCGGGGTTCCGCATTCGGGGGCCTGGGCAGCGACAGCGTGCAGGCGAGGGGATGTCAAGTTGGCGCCAAGCTTAATCAGCGCGTGCGCCGACGCTGCCCAGCGTGCATACGTATTCATGTGCAGCGGCCTGCGGCTCACGACCTTCGTCGCATGTTCGACCGCAGCATGATCCGCGCGGTGTTCCCCCTGAGTGGCTCTGCCGCCCACGTTGCGTCGATACGCGCTCGCAACAAAACCGGTGCGAGCGCCAAGGCTCACCGAAGCGACGCCTGCGGACGGATCCAGACCACGGCCGTGCGCGCGGGCAGGCTGAGGTGCAGCCGCGCGTCCGCGCCTGGCGCGCTCGACGACACCACTTCGACAACCGCTTCGCGGATGCGCAGATCCACACCCTCGGCCAGAGCCGGATGCAGCTGCCATGGGCCAGCCAGATGCGCCTGCGTGGCCGGACCGAGGGGCAGCTCGAAGCTCTGTGCCTGCGCGCTGACGTTCAGCGCGTACAGCACCGCCGCGTGCGGGCTGTCGTGAAGATCCTCGCCGTCCAGGTGCGCCGCGATCACGCCGGAGCGGGCATCGCTATCGAGGAAGCGCAGGCGCCGCTGCACCTCTTCGGCAGAGTCCAGCCGCAGCAGCGGCGTCTGCGCGCGCAGGCGCAGCCAGTCGAGGAAGGCGCGGCGCGTGTAGTCGACGATCTCGGGCGCCGGCTTGAGTGCAGGGTCCGCCAGCAGATCGCGCATCTGCGGCCAGTCCTTCGCGTTGTCCCAGGCCGGCGGCAGGCCGCGGCCGAAGCCGTTGTCCTCGCCGCTGTAGTCGAGCCGGTTGAAGTGGTCGCCGCTGTCGTAGCTGTTGCGGTCCAGCGACTTGCTGCGCAGCACTTCGACGCCGGCATGGAAGTAGGGCACGCCCTGGCTCAGCAGGTTGAAGGCCATGCCCAGCATCTGCACCCGCGCGCGCTCCTCGGCCGTCGTCGCCTGTGGCAGGCGCAGCGCGCTGATGTCGTACAGGGTCTGGTTGTCGTGGTTCTCGACGTAGTTGACGACCTCATTGGGCGAGGCCACATAGCCGGCGGGCTGGCCCGCGTAGACGAACTCGGCGAGCGCGCGCTCCACGCCATCGCTGCCGCGCATGCGGTAGCTGCGCAGCGTGCCGGCGAGACCAACGCGGACGAGGTCGGCTGTGGAGCCGGGATTCGGCATTCGGGTTTGAGAGCCGGGATTGGGGATTGGGGATTGGGGTTTGGAGCCGGGATTCGGGAGTCGGGATTCGGGATTCGGAAGCGCCGCCTCCGCGCTCGACGCACGGGCGATTGACGCGGCGACCTCAAGCCCCTCTCCCCTGGAGGGAAGCGGAGGAGAGCGCATGTCGGCTGCCTGCGGCAGCCGACGCTCTCCGGAGCCCGAGCGAAGCGAAGGAAGGTTGGGGAGAGGGGGGGAACTCTCGCGACGCGCTGCCCCCTCTCCCCTGGCCCCTCTTCCACGAGGGGAGAGGGGAGACGAAGCGGCAGACTCGCGCTCCTCCGAATCCCGAATCCCGAATCCCGAATCCCTGCTCTCAACCCACCCATTCAGCCACCCATACGCCGTCCGCAGCTCCGCTCCCGCCGTCACCGCACCACCGCCACGCAGCGCATCGCGCGCACGGTCGCTGAAGGTGGCGATGCCGCTGCCTGGCAGGCTCAGCTGGCTGGCCTGCTCGAAGCGCGCGCCGTCGGCGACCTCGCCGAAGTTCCAGCCCTCGCCGATGATCGGGATGCGCTTGCCTGCCGCGGCATCGACTGCGCGCATCAGGTCCAGCATCACCGACTTCGGCTGGTGGCCCATGAGGTCGAATCGGAAGCCGTCGATACGGTAGTCGCGCGCCCAGACCACGGCGGAGTCGATCATCAGCCGCGCCATCATCGCGTGCTCGGTGGCGGTGTTTTCGCAGCAGGTGCTGCGCTCGATCGCGCCCTTGGCATCGAGCCGGTGGTAGTAGCCTGGAACGATCCGGTCGAGCACCGACTTCGCGTGCTGGCCGGCATGGCTGCTGTGGTTGTAGACCACATCGAGGCCGACCCGCAGGCCCAACGCGTGCAGGGCCATCACCATGCGCCGCAGCTCGCGGATGCGCACCGCACCGTCGCGTGCGTCCGAGGCATAGCTGCCCTCGGGCACGGTGAAATGCTGCGGGTCGTAGCCCCAGTTGAAGCAGTCTTCGTGCTTGACCGCGGCGATCGTCGCCTGCTGCTGCTCGCTGTCCGGCGGCCCCATCACCACCGGCGTCACGCAGCCGGTTTCCGGAATCGTGCTGATGTCGTAGACCGGCAGCAGGTGCACATCGGTGAGCCCGGCCTCGGCCAGTTCGCGCAAATGGCGCATGCCCAGGCTGTCGCGCTGGGCGAAGCCCAGGTAGCGGCCGCGATGTTCCGGCGGCACGCTGGCGTCGTCGCGCGAGAAATCGCGCACGTGCAGCTCGTACAGCACCATGTCGACGTTGTTCTCCGGTGCGGGCGGCCGCGACTGCGTATCCCAGCCCTCCGGCTTGAAGCGCGCATCATCCAGATCGACCACCATCGCGCGCTGGCCATCGGCGCCCAGGCCCAGGGCATAGGGGTCGGTCACCCGGTTGCGCACCAGGCCCAGGCCGGGCACGAACACGTCGACCAGATAGCTGTAGTAGCTGCCGATCGAAGCCTCCGGCAGGCGACCCGACCACACGCCGCTGGCCGCGTCGCGACTGAGTGCGCGCGCCGAGCGCGTAGCGCTGTCGTCATCCTCGTAGACGCAGACAGTCACCGACTGCGCGGTCGGTGCCCACAGTGCGAACATCGTGGCATCGGGAGTCGGCAGCGCGCCGAGCGGCGCGTCGAGCGCCGCCGCGTAGCGATCATCGAGTGCGGCCGCGTGCTGCACACGGGTCATGGTCTGCACGCGGCCCTCGGCATCGAGGGCGGCCAGCAGCAGATCGCCACGAAGCAGCACGCCGATGTCGGCAGCCACCGGCAGCACGAACTCCATGCCGCCGCCGAACCAGGCGGTGCGCTGCCCCTTGGCGAGCGGCAGGACATTGGTGACCGCCGTCAAGCGGTGCTGCGCGACCCCGGCATCGGGGCGCCCCTCGGCGTCCAGACGGATCACGTCTTCCGCGTGCAGCAGGACGATGCCCTTGTCGGATGGCGCCTGCGGCCAGCGCAGCCGCTGCTCATCGAGCCAGATCGCCGCCGCCTCGGCCGGCAGGTCCGAGCGCGCGAGCACGCGGAAATGGCCCGATGCATCGCAGTCGGCGGGCAGGCTGTCTTCGGCCTGCACGGCGGCCGGCGCAGCCACCAGCAGCAGCGCGAGGCCAAGAACTACGCGGGCGCGGCGCCGCGACTGGGGCAGGCCGAATCGCTGCGTCGGCGTGGTCGATGGACTGCTCATTGGGCTCGACATCGCGGCCTTCCGTCGTGGCGGGCCCTCGACGATGCCAGACAGCGAGGCCTGATGGGCTGGCCTGCATACGTATGCCTCGCAACTGCAGCACGGATTGCTGCCGCCACACGGCTAGCATCCGGGTCGGATCAACACGAGCCCTGCGCATGCCAAAGTCTGCGGTTCCCTCGACGTCGAACGGCGCTCGACTTGCTCTGGCGCTGTTCGGTGTGTTGCTCATCGCGGTCGGCGTTGGCTGCGCGACGCGCGTGCCCACAGGCGATGTCCAGGCCTATCCGGGCGTCGATGTCCAGGCGTCCAATCGAGCTGCGATCGAAGGCAGCCCAGAAACCGACGCCGCACGCTTCTTCGAAGCCATGGCGATCCGGATCGCACCCGGCGAGCGCGCGCAGTTCATCGCCAGCGACAACCGCGCCGGCTACTACGAGGGCTGGACGCATGGCCACGGCGTCGGCGTCGGCTATCGCATCGGTGAGCTCAGCCTGTTCGAGGATCGCGCGGCCTTCCTGGACGGGCAGCGACTGCCGAGAGACGCCGCGCGCAGCGAAACACTGTACCCCTATGGTCACTGCGTCGAGCATGCGCAGGCGCGCGACTGCCTGCTGCTGCATACGGGCCGTACTGCGCTCAGTCTGCGAATCGAATCCAAAAATGCGGCCGAACTCGCCTTGATGCCGCTTTGGAGCGCCGCGCTTTCGGGCTATCGCGTCGAAGAGGTCGCTGAGGTTGGTGTCCTGCTGCTGGCGCCGCCGGCACCGACGCCCGAGGACGGCCATCCGGACTGGATCGCACTCAGCGCGGACGCACCGCTGCGTATCGAATCGAGCCCCTCCGCTCACGGCGAAGCAATGTCCATCCGCCTCCATCGGACTACGCCCGGCAGGCGCTTCACCCTGCACATCGCTTTTGCCGAGAATCGCGAAGAAGCGATCGCATCGGCGCGCGCGCTGGCTGCGCAGGACGGCTGGCAACAGCAGGTCGAACTGCAGCATCGGCGCCTCAGCCGAGCCCGCCTCATCACCCCGGACGCCGACTTCAACCGCGCCCTGCTGTGGGCCCAGGCCAGCGCGCACAGCTTCGTGGTCGAGCAGTACGGGCCGGGCATCTGGGCCGGCCTGCCCTGGTTCCGCGACAACTGGGGGCGCGACACTTTCATCGCGCTGCCGGGCACCCTGCTGGTTTCGGGCCGCTTCGCCGAGGCCCGCGCGGTGCTCGATGCCTTTGCCGCGCGCCAGCAGCGCGACCCGTCCTCGCCCGACTATGGCCGCGTGCCCAATCGGGTGGCAACCAACCAGCCGACCATCTACAACACCGTCGACGGCACGCCCTGGCTGCTGCGCGCGGGGTTCGAGTACGTGCGCCACAGCGGCGATGCCGGCTTCGCCGATCGCCTGATCGATCTCGCGCGTCTCTACCTCGACGGCGCGCAGCGCCACCTCGACGCCGAGGGCCTGCTGCGGCATGCCGATGCCGATACCTGGATGGATGCGCGGGTCTACGAGAACGGCCCGGCCTGGTCGCCGCGCGGCGATCGTGCGGTCGAGATCCAGGCGCTGTGGATTACCGCGCTGGAGAGCGCCGCCGAGCTCGCCGAAGCGCGCGGGCAGGGCGGCGATGCACAGGCCTGGCGCGCGCAGGCATGGCGTGCCCGCGAGGCTGTGCTGAAGCGCTTCGTGATCGACGGACGCATCGCCGATCGCCTGCGCGCCGACGGCAGCGCCGATCTCGCTCGGCGGCCCAACGCGCTGATGCTGATCAGCGTGCCCTGGGCGCCGATCCTCGATACGCAGGCGGAGGCCCGACTGCTGCGCGACAGCGTCGAGCATCTGCTGTTTCCGTATGGGATCGCTTCGCTGGAGCCTGCGCACCCCTGGTTCCATCCGCGCCACGAGGCCCTGCGTCACGGCCAGCCCGCGCTGCACCACAAGGACGCCGCCTATCACAACGGCACGGTCTGGGGCTGGAATGCGGGCTTCACCATCACCGCACTCAACCGCCACGGCCAGCAGGAGCTCGCCTGGCGACTGACGCGCGAGCTGGCGCGACAGATCCTTGAAGTCGGCACGCGCGGCAGCATGAGCGAGCTGCTCGATGCAGCGCTTGGCGAAGACGGCAGGCCGGTGCCTTCGGGCACCTTTGCGCAGTCCTGGAGTGTCGCCGAGTTCACCCGCAACGCCTGGCAGGACTACCTCGGCGTTCGCCCCGATCTGCTGCGCAACACCCTGCGCTTCGTGCCCGCGCTGCCGGCAGCGTGGACCAACGCCGAGGCGCGCATCCCGTTCGGCGATGGCGAAGCTCTTGGCCTGCGGATCGAGCAGGATGCAGCCCGCCAGCACTGGCGCTTCGAGGGCTTGCCGCGGCAGTCGCAACGCATCGAACTCGATCTTCTGCAGGCCGAAGGCGGACGCGTGCGCGTCGGCTTCGAGCTGGGCGCAGCGGCGCGCGAGCTGATCTGGGACGGCCGCGAAGCACGGCTCGATGGTGCCCCCATTGAACAGACCGAGGTGCAGAGCTCGACCCAGGTCCTGCTGCAGGGCCTCGACTTCGCGACGCCGCCGTCCGCCGATCCCGCGCGCTATCCGATGACGCGCGAGAGCGATGGTCTGTGTCGACGGATCCTTGAGCGTGCGCACGCCGAGGAGCCCGTGCAGTGAGCCCTCGCGTGGAGCAATCAGCCTCTGCCGTCGACGCTCGCCTCGGCGTTCGACGCGCCCTGCGCGCGCTGCAGCAGCTTGGCCACGGGCTCGGGCAGATGCAGATGCATGTCGGTCTGCGGGAAAGGGATGCTGTAGCCGGCCTCGGGCAGACCGCGATGCACGGCCTCCAGCAGGTCCGAGCGCGTCTGCGCGAAGTCCGGCGTGTTGACCCAGGCGCGCAGCACCAGGTTGACGCTGCTGTCGGCCAGCGCGTCGACGATGACATCGGGGGCCGGTTCGCCCAGCACGCTGGGATGTGCCTTGGCAAAGCCCAGCAGCGCCTCGCGTGCGCCGCGGATGTCGTTGCCGTAGTCGACGCCGACCGGGATGTCGACGCGGCGCTGCGCGCGGGCGGTGTAGTTGATGATCGGGCTGGCCGTGATCTGGCCGTTGGGCAGGGTGATCTCGTGGTTCTGGAAGCTGCGCAGCACGGTCTGGAACAACCGCACCTGCTCGACCACGCCGGTGATGCCGGCGATCTCGACCACGTCGCCAGTGCGGAAGGGCCGCAGCACGATCAGCATCACGCCGGCGGCAATGTTCGACAGCGAGTCCTTCATCGCCAGGCCCACGGCCAGGCCGGCCGCGCCCATCACTGCCAGCAGCGAGGTTGGCGGCACGCCCAGGGCATCCAGCGCGGTGACCAGTACCAGCACCAGCACGACGGCGTGGGTCACGTTGCTGAAGAAGTTGGCGAGGATGGCCTCCATCCGGGTGCGCTCCAGCAGGCTGCGCAGCGCGTTGGAGAGGCGGCGCGCCAGCCACAGGCCGACCAGCACGATGAGCAGTGCGGCGGCGATGCGCAGGCCCCAGAAGGCCGCGATGCCCCACCAGTCGATGCCGCTGCCCGCTGCAATCAGTTCCTGCATGAGGAGTTCTCCTGTCTTGAGTCGATGCTCGCATCCTCAGGATGCGACTTGCGTGGGCGGGAGCCTAGCGCCGCAGCCCTTAGATCGACGTTAGCGTCATGAAGACGAACAATCCGGGAGTGCGTTCGATGCGACTGATTCTTCGGGTCTTGTGCGGTCTGCTTGTGCCCTTGGCCACCCGTGCCGAGCCCGCGCCTGCGCCCGTCCTGCCCCAGGTGGAAGCGGGCAGGGTGGAGCGCATCGAGTTCGCGCCGGAGGGGCTGGCCACACGCACGGTCGATGTCTGGCTGCCGCCCGGCTATCCAGACGCTGCGCCTTACGCGACGCTGTACATGCACGACGGGCAGATGCTGTTCGATGCCGCTACCACATGGAACGGCCAGGCCTGGGAGGTCGAGCGCACGGCCGCGGCGCTGATCGAGTCGGGCGCACTGCGGCCTTTCATCGTCGTCGGCATCTGGAATGCCGGCGAGCACCGCTATCGAGACTACCTCCCGCAGCGTGTGTTCGAGGCCATGCCGGAAGACGTCCGCCAGCGCTGGCGTGTCGCCGAGCGCGAGCCCGGTCGACCGCTGTTCGCAGGCCCGCCCGCCGCCGACGCCTACGTGCGCTTCCTGGTGGGTGAATTGCGCCAGACGATCGAGTCGCGCTTCGCGGTCTCGCGCAAGCCAAAGGATCGCTTCCTGATGGGCTCCAGCATGGGCGGGCTGATCAGCCTCTACGCCCTGCTGGAGCAGCCGCAGCAGTTCGGCGGTGCCGCCGCACTCTCCACCCATTGGCCCGGTGGCTTCGATCCTGAAGACGAGAGCTTCGCGCGCGCGATGCGCGCCTACCTGCGCGAGCGCCTGCCGGCGCTGCTTGAGCAGAAGATCTGGATGGACCACGGCACCGAAACCCTGGACGCGCTGTATCCGCCGCTGCAGCGCCAGGTCGACGCCGTGTTCAATGCCTCGCCGCTGCCGCCATCGCAGTGGCAGAGCCGTGAGTACGCCGGGACCGACCACAGCGAGCACGCCTGGGCCGCGCGCCTCGCCGACCCCCTGCGCTTCCTGCTGGCGCCGGAATAGGGTGGGCCCTGGCCCACCATGACGTGAATCCTCGCCCCGCTACCGGCTACCCGGTACTCGTCACCCAGTGTTCGCCACTTGCCGTTCGCCCCGCGTAATTCGCCAAGCGTGTCGCGCCCTCTACCGACGGCTGCTTGACCCGCGCTGCCCGCTGTCTTCTGTGTCTTGTTGGCGCTTCTGATCGCAAAGTGGACTTGCCGCGTACTGCTTCTCGCGCGACTCTCGCCATCGCGCCTCGTGTCCGCATGCTCATCACCATCCACCTTCCCGCGCGACATCGACGCGCAGGCCCGCACTCCCGGCTGCCCACGCATGTTCAACCCCAATCCCGCGCGCCAATTCGCTCCGCTGCACGACGGTCACGTCTGTCTGGTCTTCGACGACGTGCTGCTCGACCCTCAGGCTTGGATCGACACCGCGATCGCCCACCGCGCGCGCTTCATCGAAGGCGCCTGGAACGCCTACCCCGGCCCCGAGCTGCCGCTGGCCGCCGAAGTCACCGACCGTCTCTGCGATTTCTTCGCCCAGCACGCGCGCGCCGCTCTCGGCGCCCGCCGCACCCTGCGTGCGCACAGCCGTTTCGCTCTGGTGACTCGCCCGCCAGAGACACTCGCGCCCTGCCAGCGCTTCTGTCACCGCGACCGCCTGAGCAGCGAGCCCGGCACCGTGGTCGCGGCCAGCGTGCTCTACCTGTTCGATCGCCCTGAACTGGGCGGCACCCGCTTCTACCGCCCGCGCCGCCCCATGCACGAGATCGAGGCCCTGGTGCAGGATTCGGTTCGCCTCGCCCCCGAAGACTTCAACGCCCGCTACCCCGGCATCGCGCCCGGCTACATGCGCGAAAGCAACCCCTGGTTCGAGCATATCGCCACCGTGCCGCCGCGCTTCAACCGCCTCATCGTCTACCGCGGCGACCTGTTCCACAGCGGCGACATCGCCCGGCCGGAGCTGTTAAGCGCTGATCCAGAGCAGGGGCGGTTGACGGTGAATGGGTTTTTTACCTGTCGCGCGGCGTTGGGGTGAGGAGCCTCGGATTCCAAAGCCTTTTCCAAAACATCCAAGTCTTCTGAACGTTTGGTGGCATGGCGAGGTGTGAGGCTAGGCAGTTGTCTTGCCGGCAGGCGCTGGCCTGAGGCTGCAAGGTCGGCAGATTCGCAGCAATCCACTTGCTCTTGGTCTGGGGATCGTGGAGCCTAGCGCCGCCCTGTCGTCCGCGGAGAAAGACGTCGTTCTGAGCCAAGGATGCGGGGTGTTTCTCGCTCACGCCGGGCCCTCGGCCAGGCTGAGTTGCCCGCTCGGTCCGGTTCCCCTGCCTGTTGCCCTTCCTTGGCTGAGCCTGCTGCTCGTTCCGTGTTTCCGAGTCCCCCGTTCTGATTTGATCACCTTGGAGGTTCCATGCTTCGTGGCTCTATCTCTTTGTTGCTGATGTCAGTGGCTTTTTCCGTCAGCGCACAGAATGTTCTTCTGATCGAGCCGGACCCCGAGGCTCGTCCCGTTGGCACGCCGCAGTCTCTCTCCTACGCGAGCGGCGCCATGCGGGTAAGGGCAACTTCGTCCGGAGGCGTTGAGGTGAGTTCACCGCTTGACGCCTCACCCCGCTGGAGTCTGCGGGTCGCTCCGTCGGCGGGCGATCCATTAGCCATTGGCTGTTTCGAACGCTCTCTAAGGTTCGGAGACAACGGTCGACCGAGCTTGGACTTTTCGTTCGGCAGTTCGGGCTGCGGTGAATCCTTCGGCAGGTATCGCGTGCTCGAGTTGGAGCGCGACGGGACTGGCAACGTCAGCCGCTTGGCACTCGACTTCGCTCAGCAGTGCGGGCGCTACGGACCTGCCGTGCGCGGCAAGCTCCGCTTGAATTCGGTGGTGCCGACGTCTGGAGTGCATCTGAGGCCGGTCACCGATCAAAGCGGCACCTTCTCGTTCACCGCGGCTCAGGGCGCAATTGGCTCCAGCGCGCCGGGCGGATCCGCCACCATCTCGCTGACGAGACAGACCACCGTCGCGGAGCTGAACTTCGATAATGGTTTCTCGTTCTCTTATTTCGGGCCGCTTCCCGGTGTCAGCGGCAACAGCTCCTGGAGCGCAGACTTCGCAGCACCGAACGGTCTGCCGCTGGATCCTGGCGCCTATCCTTCAGCCACGCGCTTCCCGTTCCAGGCAGATACCTCCCCAGGTCTCGATTTCGGCTACAACGGCCTGGGCTGCAACACGCTGGTCGGCTCCTTCAACGTCACGGCAATGGCGAGAGATGCCTTGGATGGGCTTCCCATCCGCTTCCTCGCCAACTTCCAGCAACGCTGCAACAGTGCCAGTGGGGCCTTGACCTCGGGCACGATCAACTACGCATCGAACATCGTTGGCCCGACATCTGCACCCAATGCGGATCTGGTGTTCTTGTCCGGGTTCGAAGCGGAGCCGCCGGTGCTTCCTTCGTACTACGTCAGCAGTTGCCAGTAAGCGGGCACCTGACGCCGAGCCGGCATTCAGCGGCTGCGCCAACATGCTCTAGAGGTAGGCTGTCCGGTGCCGGGCAGCCCGCGCGCTCAAGTCTGAAAGGGGGGGCAGCACGGCACGAATCGCATACGGCTTGGGCTGAGGAGTCTGACAGCTTCAACCAGCGCAGCACCTGGACCTACGACGAAGCCGGCAACCGCCTGAGCGTGACCGACCCGGCCGGCACCGCCAGCACCGCGCCCGACCGCCTGAACCGCATCGCCCGCCAGACCACGGCCGCGGGCAGCACGGAACTCAGCTACAGCACCGCCGGCCGCCTGCAGCAGATCACCCACCCGAACGGCGCGCGCAGCGAAACCCGCTACGACGCCGCCGGCCGCATCGAGCGCATCACCCACTACCAGGGCAGCAGCGAAGTCGCGCGCTTCGAATACACCTACGACGCGCGCGGCAACCGACGCGAAGAGCGCCGCATCGACGCCAGCGGCACCCAGCGCACGACCTACGACTACGACAAAGACGACCGCCTCACCGGCACCACCGTCACCGCACCCGGCGGCAGCGTCACCGAAACCACCTACACGCTGGACCCCGTCGGCAACCGCAGGCAGGCAGTCGTACGCCGCAACGGCGCCACCGTCAGCGACATCGCCTACACCTACCAGGCCTACCAGCGCCTGACCGAAACCCGCGACAGCGTCAGCGGCGTCCTCACCGAGTACACCTACGACGCCCGCGGCCACCTGGTGAGCGAAACAAGCAACTGACCTGCCCGGCGATTTTCGGGCCAAGTGAAAGTTGAGAGGATGGCTCCCGACAGCAGCGAGGAGCCATGCGCAAGTCCCGGATCCGTAAACAGCAGAGGCCAGTCTTTCAAAGCTGATTCCGGCCGGGCTGTCCAGCGGCGGGCCTGCACTCGAGCTGGGCCCCCGCCTTCGCGGGGGCGACGTTGTATGGGAGCGGCGGCCGGGCGCTCTGCTTGCCGCGCGCTGATCGATCCATGGCATCAGGGAGCCGTATGCCCGCGTCCGACGCGGCCCCTGACTCAGGCCCCCGCCCGCAGATGCCGCGCCTGCCGCTTCGGCGTGGCGCCCGCTTTCTGGGCATCGCGCTGCCGTGGCAGCGGTGCAGGGCTGTCGGCAGGCTCGAAATCGAAGCGCGAGCGGCCGCCGGCGCCGCGGTAGTCGTCGACAAGGGCACGGTCGATGGCTTCGGTGGGGGTGTCGCCGCGTAGCTGCAGGTGCTCGCGCAGCAGCAGCACAAGCCGTTCGTGGGCGATCGCGTGGGTCTGGCCGATGCGGGCGTACAGCCAGTCGCTGAAGGCGAGGAAGTGGGCGAAGGGTGTTTCGCCCAGCAGCAGGCCGAGGGTGCGCGGGAAGCGGCCGGAGTTGGCGATCAAATCCCAGTAGCGCGAAAAGCGCGAGAGGCGCTGCAGGGTGGGGAAGTCGAGCTCGCGGGTGGAGAGGATGTTGTAGGGCGGGTCGGGGTTGAAGCGCAGGTCGAACTCGGCGGTGTGCCGCGCGATCGGCGCGCCGCGCAGGCGCTTCAGGATGCCGAACTGGATTTCGTGCGGGGCCAGCCGCACGAGGCGGTCGAAGCCGGCGGCGAAGCTGGCCATGTCCTCGCCCGGCAGGCCGGCGATCAGATCGACGTGCAGATGCGCGCGGCTGTGCTCGCGCAGCCAGCGCAGATTGGACTCGGCGGCGGCGTCGTTCTGCTTGCGCGACACGCGCGCCTGCACTTCGGGGTTGAAGCTCTGGATGCCGATCTCGAACTGCAGGCTGCCGGGCGGAAAGCGCGCGATCATCGCCTTCAGGCGCTCGGGCAGGTGGTCGGGGATCAGCTCGAAGTGCACGAACAGCGGGTCCTCGGGGGTGGCTTCGAGCTTGTCGAGGAAGAACTGCAGGATCGCCAGCGAGGTGTCGACCTTGAGGTTGAAGGTGCGGTCGACGAACTTGAACTGGCGCGCGCCGCGGGCGTACAGCGTCTCCAGCTCGGCGAGGAAGGCGGGCAGCGGGAAGGGCCAGGCGGTCTTGTCGAGCGCCGACAGGCAGAACTCGCACTTGAAGGGACAGCCGCGCGAGGCCTCGACGTAGATGTGCCGGCGCTGCAGGTCCTCGTCGCTGTATTCGGCATAGGGCAGCGCCAGCTCGGCCAGCGGTGGCTGCGCGCCGGGAATGAGCTTGGCGGCAGGCGGTGTGCCCGCGAGCAGGGCACGCGCCAGTTCGGCGAAGCTGACATCGCCCCAGCCGGTGATGACGTAGTCGGCGAGCGCGCAGATGCGCTGTTGATCCGTTTCGTGGCTGACCTCGGGGCCGCCAAGGACGATCCGCACTTCCGGTGCGACCGCGCGCAGCTGGGCCACAAGGCGCGTGGTTTCCTCGACGTTCCAGATGTAGACGCCGAGACCGAGGACGCGCGGCGACTCGGCCAGCAGCTTCTCGACGATTTCTTCGGTCTTTTGTCCGATCACGAACTCGCGGATAACGGAGTCATCGCGCAGTTCGCCGAGGTTGGCGCGCAGGCAGCGCAGGCCCATCGAGGCGTGGGCGTAACGGGCGTTGAGCGTGGCAAGGACGATGGCAGGCATCCGTACAGGGTACGGGCTGCGGTGGGGTTGGCGTAAATCTTCGGTGTGTGCCGGTTGACCCGGTATCCCCGGGCGCAGCCTCAGGGCGAAACCGAGAGGCTCATTCCGCGTGGCACGGGCTTCGGGGGCGTGGCGAGCCCCGGATGCCACGGTGGGCCAGGGCCCACCCTATGAGTCCGCGAAGCGTGATCGGGTGACCAACGCCCGCTTCGTCGGGGCTCAACGCGCTCTCATTCCTCGCGCCGCATAGGGTGGGCCCTGGCCCACCATGAGCTCGACACCGCCTCACTCCACGTCACGCCCACCAGCGCGCGCCGGGCTCAAGCTCACCGCCGCGGCGCGCCTCAGCGCTTCTGGAAGCGGTAGTGCGCCACCAGCCACTCGTTGCCGCCGGCGTAGCCGAACAGCTCGGCGCAGGCCATCCAGAACATGCGCCAGCGCTGCGCCCAGACCTTCGCCTCGGCCTTGCCGTAGACGTCCTCGAACAGGCGCAGGATCTCGTCGGCGTGGCGGTCCTGGTTCTCCAGCCAGTGGTTGCTGGTGCGCTCGTAGTGGGTGCCCGACAGGCGCCACTGCTCCTCCAGCCGCAGGTGCTCCTGGAAGTGCAGAAACGTATCGGCCGCCGGCATCAGGCCGCCGGTGAAGAAGTAGCGGCCCATCCAGTTGTCTTCGCCCTCGGTCTCGAAGGGGTACATCAGCTCGCGGTGGCAGAAGACATGGCAGAACAGCTTGCCGCCCGGGTCCAGCCAGCCGCTGATGCGCTCGAAGAGCACGCGGTAATTGCGCACGTGTTCGAACATCTCGACCGAGACCACGCGGTCGAAGCGGCGCTCGCCGAGGTCGAGCACGTTGACGTCGCGGGTCAGGATCTCGACGTTGTTCAAGCCGCGCTTCGCGCACTGGCCGAGGATGTGCTCGCGCTGGCTGGCCGAGTTCGAGACGCCAAGAATTCGCGCGTTCGGAAAGCGTTCGGCCATCCACAGGGTGAGTGAGCCCCAGCCGCAGCCGAGTTCGAGGATGCGCATGCCGTCAGCGAGTTCAGCGCGCTCGCCATACAGCGCCAGCATCGCCTCTTCGGCCTGGTCGAGTGTTTCGCGGCCGGTCGGGTAGTAGCAGCTGCTGTACTTCAGGCGCTTGCCCAGGCTGAGCTCGAAGAAGCGCGCCGGCACCTCGTAATGCTGGCGGTTGGCGGCCTCGGTCTCGATCGCCAAGGGGCTTTGGCGCAGGCCGTCCAGCAGTTCGCGGAAGCGTGCCCAAGCGGCGACGGCGTCGCCATCGTGCTCCTCGCGCAGGCGCTGCGCACACAGGCGACGGATGCCGAGTCGGGTCAGGGCATCGGGCACCAGCCCGCGTTCGCACAGGTCGATCAGGCTCATCGGGCGTCGGCTCTCGGGAAGAAGAAGGAAAGGGCGTCAGTCGCGCGGGCGGCGCGGCGGCCAGGGGAAGAACATGCTGACTTCCTGCTGGTAGCGGCGGTAATCCTCGCCGCGCGAGCGCAGGGCCTGCTGCTCGGTGTAGGGAATGCCCGTCACCCAAAGCAGCGAGACCAGCATCGCGATCGGGCCGATCAGGCTCAGCCACCACAGCGGCGAGCCCCAGGCCAGCAGCACGTAGGCGAACCAGTGCAGCCACTCGAAGAAATAGTTCGGGTGTCGCGACCAGTTCCACAGGCCGAGGCGGCAGGTCTTGCCACGGTTGCCGGGGCAGCTGCGGAACTTCGCCAGCTGCATGTCGGCGAGGCTCTCGCCTGCAAGACTGCCGGCCCAGACCAGCACGCCGAGCAGCATGCTGAGGCTGAAGCCGGTGTGCGGGTTGGTGGCGACGGCCAGGAAGGGCAGCGAGAACAGCAGCACCAGCAGGGCCTGGGCCATGAAGAAGCCGAAGAACTTGCCCTGGTGTCCCTGCCAGTGCTCGCGCAGGGCCGCATAGCGGCCGTCCTCGGCTTCGTGCAGCACCCGCGAGAGCAGATGCAGGGCCAACCGCACGCCCCAGATGCCGCCCAGCATGGCGATCAACAGTCGCGGCAGGCCCGCGCCCGGCCCGAAGCTGCCGTAGAGCAGGGCGGCGATCGCGAGCAGGGCGGCCCAGGCGACGTCGACGTAGCCGGCATTGCGGGTACGGATCTGCAGCAGCCATACGCCGGTCATGCCGAGCACGGCGAGGCCGGCGGTGGCGATCAGCAGGGTTTGCGGGTCCAGTGAAGCCATCTCAGGCGGCTCGCGGCGCGTGTTTGAGGCGCTCGGCCAAAGCCAGCAGCATGGGCGTGATCAGGGCCCAGACCAGGCCGATCACGGCGAGCCCGAGCAGGGCGCTGCCGTTGAGGTCGACTGCGTTCCACACGTGCGCCGCCACCCAGTAGGCCAGCGGACCGCCCAGAAGGCCCAGCAGCACGGCCAGCACCGGCCGCCGCTTCAGCGAATCCATCGAGTGGTTCAGGGTCAGCGCAAACGCCACCCACAGGGCGACGATCCAGATCGGCGCGGCGAAGTCCCAGGGCACCGGCGTGCGGAAGCTGAGCAAGCCTGACAGCACCAGCGCACTGTCGATGGCGAAGCCGGCGACTGCGGCGATCACCATGAGCTTGAGGTCTGCACGCGGGGCCGGCGACAGCGGCACCTGCCAGGCGGCGAAAGCCACTACGGCCAGCGGGCCGGTCCACCACAGGCCCTGGGCTGCGCCGCCCACCGTGATCATCCAGACCAGCTGGAAGCAGACGATGTTGGCCAGCAGCTTCATGCGTGCAGCTGCGGCGCGCGGGCGCCTTGCAGATCAGGCAGATACTCGGCGCGCTGGCAGCGCGGCGCGGTCAGCAGCAGCTGGACGTCGCCGATCGAGCGCTCGATGAAGCCGCCCTCGCAGTAGCAGAGGTAGAACTCCCACATGCGGATGAAGCGCTCCGGGTAGCCCAGGGCGCGCACTTCATCGAGCCGGGCGAGGAAGCGCTGTCGCCAGTGGCGCAGGGTCAGCGCATAGCTCGGGCCGATGTCCTCGAGGTTGTAGAGCTTGAGATCGGTCGAGCGCGCGATCGCGCCCTGCATGGCGTGGATCGAGGGGATGAAGCTGCCCGGGAAGATGAAGCGCTTGATGAAGTCGACGGCCTTCAGCGCGACCTCGTAGCGGTGGTCCTCGATGGTGATGGCCTGGATCAGGGCCATGCCATCGTCCTTGAGCAGGCTGCGGACCTTGGCGAAGTAGGTGTCGAGGTACTGGTGGCCGATGGCCTCGATCATCTCGATCGAGACCAGCTTGTCGTAGGTACCGTTGAGGTCGCGGTAGTCGGACAGCAGCACGCTGATGCGGTCCGAGAGGCCGGCTTCTTCGATCCGCGCCAGCGCCAGCTCGCGCTGCTCCTTGGACAGCGTGGTGGTGGTGACATGCACGCCGTAGTGGCGGGCCGCGTGGATTGCGAAGCCGCCCCAGCCAGTCCCGATCTCGACCACGCGCTCGCCGGGCTTCAAGTCGAGCTTCTGGCAGATGCGGTCGAGCTTGCGGGTGGAGGCCACCTCCAGCGCTTCGGCGGGGTCGTCGAACACCGCCGCGCTGTACATCAGGTTGTCGCAGAGGAACAGCTTGAACAGGTCGTTGCCGAGGTCATAGTGCGCCGCGATGTTGCGGCGGCTGCCCGCGCGCGTATTGCGCTGCAGGGCGTGCCAGGCCTTCATCGCCCAGCCGCCGAGACGCGCCAGGCCGCCTTCCATCGCGTCCAGCAGGTCGCGGTTGATGACCAGGATGCGCACGAGCGTGACCAGGTCGCTGCACTGCCAGTGGCCGTCCATGTAGGACTCACCGGCGCCGACCGAGCCCTGCGCCGCGACCATGCGATAGAAGGCCGGGTCGAAGATGCGGATACGGCAGCGCAGGGTCTCGCGGCCTTCGATCGAACGACCGAGCTTGACCTGCCCTTCGGCGTCCTCGACCACCAGCTCGCACTCGCGCAGGCCTGCCAGTCGACCGAGCAGCTGGGCGCGCAGGCGCCGGTCCAGACCCTTCAGTGCCGCCATGGGCAGGGCTTCGAGCTGACTGCCCAAGGGTTCGCCTGAGTACAGGGGGCTGGCTTCGGTGCGGGAATTCATGCGTGTGCTCGGCGGGTGCTGCGAGGGTGGAGGGCAGCTTGCACGCCGCTGCGTCGACTGCGCGTCATCACGAATGTGTTTTGCGAGGGTGGTCGTAGACCGGATTGCGCTTGAGCCACAGCCGCAGTGCCTGCCAGTGGATGGCGAAGACCACCTTGGCGGTCATCCAGGGATGCCGCAGCAGGCAGCCGGCGAGCACGCGCGCAGTCAGTGGGCGCCTTTGCAGGGTGAGGGTGGCGTCAAAGTCACGGCCGTCGGCGCGTTCGATGTTCATGTGCACGAACAGGCGTGCGTCCGGCGCGTTGAAGCGCCAGTCGTAGCCGCGGTCCATCGGCATGAAGGGCGAGACGTGGAAGCGCTTGTCGAAGCGCCAGCGCCAGCGGCCTGCAGGCAGGGTGGTCTCGCCGTCGCCGTCGCCGTCGCCGTCGCCGCGGGCGTCGGCGTCGGCTTCGGCGCCATCGATCGGCAGCACATAGCTGTGCCGCTCTTTCCAGGGCGTGTTGGTGATTTCGGCGACGATGCCGTCGAGCGTCTCGCCATCGGCCTTGAAGCAGTAGTAGAAGCTGACCGGGTTGAAGCTGTAGCCGAAGTAGCGCAGATGGGTCAGCAGGCGGATCGGGCCTTCGGGGCGGCGTCCGGTGACTTCGGCATAGCGGCGGCGCACGGCCTCGTCCAGCGGCACCGAGGGATCACCAAGGTAGTCCTCGCGATGGAAGGCGGCCACATTGCGGCGGCCGACCGACCACAGCCAGCGTCCGGCGAATACTCGGTCGAGCTCATCGAGGTCGAGGTAGAGCATGAACAGCGGATAGCGGAAGGCATGCGGGTGTGGCGCATGCCGGCGGTGCTGCACATGGCCGACGTAGACCGCGCTGGCCAGCGGTCGCGGGTCGGCGTCCGGTTTCATTGCGGCCAGCGCACGCCCAGCGCACGCACCACGTCGATCGCCGAGCGGATGCCGTCCTCGTGGAAGCCCCAGCCCCAATAGGCGCCGGCGTACCAGATGCGGTCGACGCCGTTGATCTCGTCGCGCCGCGCTTGAGCCGCGACGCTGGCGTGGGTGTATTCGGGGTGGGCGTAGCGCATGCGCGCGATGACCTTGCCCGGGTCGATGGCGGCCGTGCGGTTCAGCGTGACCACGAAGGGCTCGCGCGATGTCAGGCCCTGCAGCAGGTTCATGCAGTAGCTGACCGTGCAGTCGGCGCTGGGCGAGGCCGGGATATGCGCGTTCCACGCCGCCCAGGCGCGCGGGTTCTTCGGCAGGAGGCGCGCATCGGTGTGCAGCACCGTCTCGTTGGGCTGGTAGCGGATCGCGCCCAGCACCTCGCGCTCGCGCTCGCTGGGCTGATCCAGCAGCTTCAGCGCCTCGTCGCTGTGGCAGGTGAGCACGGCCTGGTCGAAGGTCTCGGCATAGTGCGGCGTGGTGATCTCGACGCCGCCCTCGACCCGGCGCACCGATTGCACCGTCGACGACAGCCGCGCTTCGACCCGCCAGCGGCTTTCGAGCGCGCGGATGTAGGCGCTGGAGCCGCCCTTGACCACCCGCCAGGTGGGCCGTGCGCCGGCGCTCAACATGTGGTGGTTGGCCATGAACTGAACGAGGTAGCGCGCCGGGAACTGCAGCACGCGGTCGGACGGCGAGCTCCACAGCGCCGAGGCCATCGGGATCAGATGCTCGTCGATGAACATCGGCGAGTAGCGGTGCTCGCGCAGGTAGTCGCCCAGCGCCGGGCCCTGCGCGTCGCCCTGCAGCAGGGCCGGTGACTCGCGATAGAAGCGCAGGATGTCGGCGACCATCCGGTAAAAGCGCGGCCGCAGCAGATTGCGGCGCTGGCAGAACAGCCCGTTCAAGGTGCCGGCGTTGTATTCGAGTCCGGTGCGCTCGCTGTGCACCGAGAAGCTCATCGTGGTCGGCTGGGTCTCGACGCCCAACTCGCGGAACATCGCGGTGAGCAGCGGATAGTTCTCGGGGTTGTGGACGATGAAGCCCGAGTCGACCTGGAAGCTGCGGCCCTCGCGTTCGACCGTGTGCGTGTGCGTGTGGCCGCCCAGGCGCGAATCCGCCTCGAACAGCACGACCGAATGCTCGCGCGCGAGCTGCCAGGCCGTCGCCATGCCGGCGATGCCGGATCCCACCACAGCGATGCGCATGTCAGTCCTTGCCGCGCTTCAAGCCCGCGGGCACGGGCTTCAGGTCCCAGACCAGGCCCAGCCAGGTCATCAGCTTCAGGCCGTAATAGGTCAGGTCGATTTCCCACCAGCGGAAGCCCTGGCGCGCTGAACCGGGGAAATGATGGTGGTTGTTGTGCCAGCCCTCGCCGAAGGTCAGCAGGGCCAGCCACCAGTTGTTGCGGCTGTTGTCGCGAGTCTCGAAACGGCGGCTGCCGATCTGGTGGGCCAGCGAATTGATGGTCACGGTGGCGTGGAACAGCACCACGGTGGAGATGAAGAAGCCCCAGATCAGCAGCTGCGGACCGCTGGTCCCAAGTCCCGGCGCTGCCGTCTCCAGCCAGCCGCCGAGCAGAAACAGCGCGGTCGCCAGCGCGATGGGAATCAGCACGTCGAAGCGGTCGATCAGGCGCAGCTCCGGGTACTTGGCGAGGTCGCCGATGGCGGCGGTGTCGGTGCCGAAAGCTCGTCGGGTCAGGAACCAGCCCATGTGCGAGCGGAAGAAGCCGTGCTGCACGGGGGAGTGCAGGTCGCCGGGCTGGTCGGAGTTGCGGTGATGATGCCGGTGATGTGCGGCCCACCACAGCGGACCGCGCTGCACGCTCATCGCACCGATCACCGCAAACACGAACTGCATCGGCCGCGAGGTCTTGAAGGCCTTGTGTGAGAAATAGCGGTGGTAGAAGCCGGTGATCGCGAACATGCGCAGGGCGTACAGCGCGACCGCGACCGCCACTGCGAACCAGGACACGCCGACCCAGATCACGCCGAGGCAGGCGAGGTGCAGGCCGATGAAGGGCACCACGCGCAGCCAGTCGATGCGGTCGGGATCGCCTGCGTCGGCCGGCTGCACGCTGCTGTCGAACCAGCGCAGCACGGCGGCAATCGGGGAGGGCAGGGCGCGCGGCGGGTGCGCCGGGTCGGGCGTGGGCAGTTCAGGCATGGGCGCGATTGTGGGGGTGGGCAGTGATTTCGCGGTGAATCGCGACGCGATTGCATCTGGCTGGGGCACACTTGCAGGCCCTGACCCGTGGTTTTACGCGTCCGACGCCCAGCTTTGATGCAAACGCTCTGCCACTGCGCGATGTCTGTTCAAACCCCTCGTACTCCCCGCTACGGCCTGGCCCGCGTGCTGTCCAAGCGCGGCCTGTGCTCCAGATCCGAAGCCGAACGCTGGGTGCGCGCCGGGCGTGTCACCGTGCGCGGGCGTGTGGTCACCGATCCGGAGTCGCCGACCGCGCTGGACGAGCCGCGCATCGTCGTCGACGGCGGGCAGGCGCAGGCTGCCGAACGCGTCTATCTGGCCCTGAACAAGCCGCGCGGCCTGGTCACCACGGCGCGCGACGAGCGTGGCCGCGACACCGTCTACCGCTGCCTGGATGGCCTCGACCTGCCCTGGGTGGCGCCGGCCGGTCGCCTCGACCAGGCCAGCGAGGGCCTGCTGGTGCTGAGCAATGACCCTGCCTTCAACGCCGCGCTGACCGAGCCGCGTACGCCGCTGCACAAGACCTACCGGGTGCAGGTGGAAGGGCATCCCGATACCGAACTGCTGCCACGACTCCGCGCGGGCATCGACGACGCCGGCGAACGCCTGTCCGCAGTGTCGATTGAATTGATGCGCCAGGGGCCGCGCAACGCCTGGCTGGAGATCGCCCTCGACGAAGGTCGCAACCGCCACATCCGCCGCCTGTTGGCCGCCGGTGGGCTGCCGGTGCTGCGCCTGATGCGGGTGGCGATCGGGCCGCTGGTGCTGGGTGAGCTGGCCAAGGGCGCCGTACGCAGGCTGTCGAACGAAGAAGTGCGGGTGCTGCTCAAGGCCGCAGGAGAGCTATGAACATGCAGACCACGCAGGTGCCCTTCCGCGAAGCCCTGGCCGTCTGGTGGCGCATCGGCCTGCTGAGCTTCGGTGGGCCAGCGGGGCAGATCGCCCTGATGCACCGCCTGCTGGTCGACGACAAGCGCTGGATCGACGAGTCGCGCTTCCTGCACGCGCTGAACTACTGCATGTTGCTGCCCGGCCCCGAGGCGCAGCAGCTCGCGACCTATGTCGGCTGGCTGCTGCACGGCGTGCGCGGCGGTCTGCTGGCGGGCCTGCTGTTCATTCTGCCGGGCGCGCTGGCGATCCTCGCGCTGTCCATCGTCTACGTGCTGCTCGGCGATGTCGCCGTGGTCGAAGGCCTGTTCTTCGGCCTGAAGGCGGCGGTGCTGGCCCTGGTGCTGCAGGCCCTGATCCGGTTGGCCCAGCGCACCCTGCGCGCGGCCCTGCCGATGGCGGTGGCGGTCGCCGCCTTCATCGCCCTGTTCGTGTTCGACGCACCGTTTCCGCTGGTGGTGCTCGGCGCCGGACTGCTGGGCCTGCTGAGTGCTGGGCATTGGCGGCCGGTCGGTCATGGCGATGACGCGCACGCCCTGCGCGACGTGCAGCACCCGGGCACCCTGCGCGCGGCCGCGCTGTGCGCACTGCTTTGGTTGCTGACGGTCGGCGGCCTGCTGTGGGCGCTGGGCGGCGAGCACGTGTTCAGCCGCATCGCGCTGTTCTTCTCGCAGATGGCGGTGGTGAGCTTCGGCGGTGCCTATGCGGTGCTGGCCTATGTGGCGCAGCAGGGTGTCGAGGTCTATGGCTGGCTGCAGCCGGGCGAGATGGTGGACGGTCTGGGGCTTGCCGAAACCACGCCCGGCCCGCTGATCCTGGTCACCCAGTTCGTCGGTTTTCTTGCGGCGTTCCGCGAGGCGACGGGCATCGCGCCGCTGTTGGCCGCCACGCTGGGCGCCCTGCTCACCACCTGGGTGACCTTCCTGCCCTGCTTCGTCTGGATCTTCGCCGGCGCGCCCTACATCGAGCGCCTGCGCGGGCGGCCGCGGCTCGGCGCCGCGCTGGCGGCGATCACCGCCGCCGTGGTCGGCGTGATCGCCAACCTCGCCCTGTGGTTCGCGTTGAACACCCTGTTCGCCGAGCGTGCCCGCGTCGAGGCCGGCCCGGTCGATCTGCTGCTGCCGGTGATGGGCAGCCTGCAGCCGATGGCGCTGGTGCTGGCCGCGATCGCGGTCCTGCTGGTGTTCGTCGCCAGGCGCGGTGTGTTCGCTGTGCTCGGGGTCTGCGCCGCGCTGGGCATTGCCCTGCAACTCGCCGGTCTGAACTGAGGCCGCCAGCGGCATACTGCGCGCCCATGCTCGCCGATCGCTCCCTCCCGGGTTTCCTGCGTCTGCTCACGGATCTGCGCTGGCTGGCGGTGGCCGGCCAGCCGCTCGCGATCGTGGTGGCGATCAGCGGCATGGACATGCCCTTCGCCCCGCCACCGCTGTGGGCCGGCGTGGCGGTGCTGATCCTGTTCAACAGCTGGGCGCAGTGGCGCTGCAATCGCGGGCTGGCGCGCTCGCCGCTCGAGCTTGCTCTGCACCTCGCGGTCGATCTCGGGGTGCTGACCTGGCAGCTGTACTGGAGTGCCGGTACGGCCAATCCTTTCGTGTCCCTGTACCTGGTGCCGATCGCCCTGGTCGCGGTCGCCCTGCCTCTGCGCTGGGTGCTGGCGGTGGGGTTGTCGGCCTGCGCGGCGTATCTGCTGCTCGCCCTGTTCGCGCCCGGCTGGCCGCATATGCACGGCGCCCGCGCACTGCAGCTCGACCTGCACCTGTGGGGCATGGCGATCAACTTCCTGCTGAGCGCCCTGCTGTTCGCGGTGGCGCTGCGCTATCTGGGCAGCATGCTGGGGGAACGCGAGCGCGAGCTGTCGCGCCTGCGCGAACGGGCCGCGCGCAACGAGGGCATCCTCGCGCTGGGCGCGCATGCCGCGGCGCTGGCGCATGCGCTGAACACGCCGCTCGGCAGCATGCAGCTGATCCTCGACGATCTCGAACTCGCGCCCGACGATGCCTCGGCGCAGGAGGACCTGCGCACCCTGCGCCAGCTGGCTGGCGAGTGCCGCACCCGCGTGCAGTCATTGGTCGCGCAGGCGCAGAGCCTCGATGCCCAGTCGCTGCCCGCGGGCGAGTTCTTCGGCGAGGTCATCGAGCGCTGGCGCCTGCTGCGGCCCGCGCTGCGCCTGCAGGCGATCGGTCTGGATTCGGTGTCGACACCGATCCGCCCTGAGCCGCTGCTGGAGCACCTGCTGCTTGCGTTACTGAACAATGCAGGCGACGCCTCGGTTGAGGCGGGCGAAGATCGCATCGAGGTCGCTGTCGCGCTGCAGGGCAACACGCTGCAGGTAGCGGTGCGTGACCACGGACCGGGGCTTGAATCCGCCGCCGCGCGTCGGCTGCAGACCCTGTTTGAGACCACCAAGCCGCAGGGCCTCGGGCTGGGCCTTGCGCTGTCGCATGCGACCGTCGACCACTTCGGCGGCAGCCTGAGGCTGCGCGCGCATCCGCAGGGCGGCAGCGTGGCCGAAGTCCGGCTGCCGCTTGCGGCCCTTTTGAGTTCTCCAGCCGCGGAGCCAGCTGCCACGCATGGGTGATCCGAGCGCTCTGCTGGTCGAGGACGACCTGGTGTTCGGCCGCAGCCTGTCGCGCGCGCTGGAGAAGCGCGGGCTGCGCTGCGTCTGGGTACAGGACGCAGCGCAGGCCCTGCAGCGCGCGACGACTCAGCACTTCGACTACGCCGTGCTCGATCTGAAGCTGGGCAGCGAGAGCAGCCTGAGCCTGATCGAACCGCTGCGCGCGCTGCAGCCCGAACTGCGCATCCTGCTGCTGACCGGCTACGCCAGCGTCGCTACCGCGGTCGACGCCATCAAACGCGGCGCAATCAACTACCTGCCCAAGCCGTCCAGCGCCGACGCCATCCTGCGTGCACTGCGCGGCGAGGACGACGGAGAGGGCGCTCCGCTGGCGCCGGAGCAGATGACCCCGCTGGCGCGCATCGAGTGGGAGCACATCCAGCAGGCCCTGCACGAAACCGAAGGCAATCTCTCCGCCGCTGCCCGCCTGCTTGGCATGCACAGGCGGAGTCTGCAGCGGAAGCTGGCCAAGCGGCCGGGGCCGGGCGGTTGATGCTGCGGTTCGATGCGAAACAGGTGCGCTGCGGGCGAATCCCATGCGTAGTGGAGTGGCGGGCTTCGTTGAAGCGGCTGCGTCAGTCGTAGTCGTAGGCGCGCCGCAGGCGCAGCCTATTCGTGGGCAGGTGGCGGGCCTTGTTGGAGCGGCTTCGTCAGTCGCAGTCGTTGGTGCGCCGCAGGCGCACCCTACACGTGCAAATGACGCCTTGCCTCATCGAAGCCGACGAGATCGATCGCGTAGGGTGCGCCTGTGGCGCACCAACAACCACGAGCGACGCAGTGCCCTCATCGAAGCCGACGAGACCGATCGCGTAGGGTGCGCCTGGGGCGCACCGCCCTGAGCTCATCTTGATTGACCATGCGGTTGCGATCCGCCCGCAGCTTCGACGGCCGCAGTTCGCTCCCCCGCAGAATGCGCGAACCTCCGCAGGCTCGTACCCCAATCCACGCTCAACACCCTGTCGCGCACATAGCGATGGAAGCTCGAATGCGGCCAATCACGCGCGCGTTCGACCCAGCCGTGACGTACCGGGTTGTAATGGATGTAGTCGATGTGCGCGCGCAGGTCGTTGTCGTCGCGGATCGCGCGCTCCCAGTAGCGTCGCTGCCAGACCGCGGCCTCGCGTCGGTGGGACTGGCTCTCGCGCGGAAGACCCCGCGCTCCAACCTCGCGCGTGAACAGCGATTTGATCTGCCGCCAGCGCGTCGAGTTGTCCGCATCGCCGACGGGAAGCGTCCAGAGCACATGCAGGTGATCGGGCAATGCGACCGCTGCGATCAGCTGGAACGGTCGATCGCGACGGGTGCGCGCGAAAGCCGCCCGCAGTGCATCCACGTGCGCCATCAGCAGATCACTGCTGCGATCCTGAAGGTTCACGGTGAAGAAGAAGGTGCCGCCCGGCAGCCAGACGCGTCGATACTCGGACATGCTCGAAGCATGGCCGGCGTGCCGGACGGTCCGCGTCCGAGGAACGGCTCGAATCGGAGTCGGAGAACCACCCGAACCTTTGTCGGAAATCGCCTTCGGATGGAGCGCACACCCACGCAGGCGTGGTCAGGCGGTGGGCCTCGCCGCAGTCGAGTGTCAGTCGAGTGGGTTGGTGCGCCGCAGGCGCACCCTACGACGGCGAACGACGCCGCGCCTCCATCGAAGCCTACAAGCCCGATCGCGTAGGGTGCGCCTGTGGCGCACCAACAAACACGAGAGACGCAGTGCCCGCATCGCAGCCGACAAGCCCGATCGCGTAGGGTGCGCCTGTGGCGCACCAACAAACACGAGAGACGCAGTGCCCGCATCGCAGCCGACAAGCCCGATCGCGTAGGGTGCGCCTGTGGCGCACCAACAAACACGAGAGACGCAGTGCCCGCATCGAAGCCGACAAGCCCGATCGAGTGGGGTGCGCCTATGGCGCACCAACAAACACGCGCGCCGCCGCAGCAACCCGGCCTCAATCCACCCCGACCGCCTGCGCGTGCTCGCGCGTCGCATCGAAGCGCACCTCCGGCCAGCGCTCCTGGGTCAGCTGCAGGTTGACCCGCGAAGGTGCCAGATAGACCAGGTGACCCGCTGCATCGATGGCCAGGTTGTTGGCGTTGCGCTCGCGGAACTCTTCGAGCTTCTTGGCGTTGTCGCAGCGGATCCAGCGGGTGGTGGCGACGCCGACCTGCTCGAAGCTGGCGTCGACGCTGTACTCGTCCTTCAGGCGATACGCCACCACGTCGAACTGCAGCACGCCGACCGCGCCCAAGATCAGGTCATTGCTCATCAGCGGCTTGAAGAACTGGGTGGCGCCTTCCTCGCTGAGCTGGGCCAGGCCCTTCTGCAGCTGCTTCAGCTTCAGCGGATCGCGCAGGCGCGCGCGGCGGAACAGCTCCGGCGCGAAGTTGGGAATGCCGGTGAAGAACAGCGGCTCGCCCTCGGTGAAGCTGTCGCCGATCGAGATGGTGCCGTGATTGTGAATGCCGATCACGTCGCCCGGCCAGGCCTCGACGGCGATCTCGCGGTCGGAAGCCATGAAGGTCAGCGCGTTGGCGATCTTCATGTCCTTGCCGGTACGCACGTGGAAGGTCTTCATGCCGGCGGTGAAGTGGCCGGAGCAGATGCGCATGAAGGCCACGCGGTCGCGGTGCTGCGGGTCCATGTTGGCCTGGATCTTGAACACGAAGCCGGTCAGCGGCTCCTCGCCCGGCGCGACTTCGCGCGTGCTGGTGGCGCGCGGGCGCGGCGAGGGTGCGTGCTCGACGAAGAAGTCCAGCAGCAGCTGCACGCCGAAGTTGTTCACCGCCGAACCGAAGAACACCGGGGTCTGCTTGCCGGCCAGGTAGTCGTCGAGGTTGAAAGGCTGGGCCGCGCCCTGCACCAGCTCCAGCTGCTCGCGGGCCTCGTCCAGCAGCTCGGCGCCGACCAGCTTGGCGAGGCCGGGGTCATCGAGACTCGGGAAGATGGTCGAGTCCTGGCGGGTGAAATTGCGGCCCGACTCGAACACATGGACCTCGCCGGTGACGAGATGCACCACGCCCTTCAGGCGCTTGCCCATGCCGATGGGCCAGGTGATCGGGGCGCAGGCGATGCCCAGCACCTGTTCGATTTCATCCAGCAGCTCGATCGGGTCCTTGCCCTCGCGGTCGAGCTTGTTGATGAAGCTCATGATCGGCGTGTCGCGCAGGCGGCAGACCTCCATCAGCTTGATCGTGCGTTCCTCGACGCCCTTGGCGACGTCGATCACCATCAGCGCCGAGTCGACCGCGGTGAGCACGCGATAGGTGTCCTCGCCGAAGTCGGCGTGGCCGGGCGTGTCCAGCAGGTTGACGATGCGGCCCTCGTAGGGGAACTGCATCACTGAGCTCGTCACCGAGATGCCGCGCTCCTTTTCCAGTGCCATCCAGTCGGAGGTCGCATGGCGCGCGGCCTTGCGGCCCTTGACCGAGCCGGCCATCTGGATCGCGCCGCCGAACAGCAGCAGCTTCTCGGTCAGCGTGGTCTTGCCGGCGTCGGGATGGGAAATGATGGCGAAGGTGCGGCGACGCATCGCCTCTTTCGCGGCTTCGGTGATCATGGGCAGGCGGTCGCCGTGCAGCGACGCTCAGGGCAGCAAAGGGGCGCGGATTCTACCGCAGCGCCCGAGGCCCGCCCGCGCGGCTCCCGTGCTACCGGGTCAGGGCGCGCCCGGAATGCGCAACGCGCCGCTCGGCCCCTGCATGCGGAAGGGCACCGATTCCAGCTTCAGCCCGCGGTTCACCTGCACCACGAAGTGCAGGTGTGGGCCGGTGGAATAGCCGGTGCTGCCGACCGCGCCGATCACCTGGCCCGCGCGCACCCGTGCGCCCGGCCGCACCCGCGCCGACTCGGGCGCCAGATGCGCATACAGGCCCATGCTGCCGTCTGAGTGCAGCACGCGGACGAAGTTGGCGCGCGCGCCGTACTTCTCCAGATCGAGACCGGCGCCGCGGAAGTCGTCGGCGATCTGCATCACCACGCCCTCGCGCGCCGCCAGCACCGGCGTGCCCTCGGGGGCGCTGAAGTCGACCGCATGCCGGGACTCGGGCGAGGTATGGCTGAAGCGGCCGCCCCAGCCTTGGTCGATCCGCCAGCCGCCGCCGTCGAAAGGCAGGGCGTAGTCGACGTCCTGGTGCACGGCGCGCGGATCGCCCGGCATCGCCAGCAGCTGCAGGGAGAAGCCCCAGCCCTGGGCCGGGTCCAGCGGCCCGAACACTGCCACCCGCTGTTCGCCCTCTCCAGCCAGCACGGTGCGCAGGGGCAGGGCGGGCTCGCTCTGCAGGTTGCTGGCCTCGGCGGCGAGCAGGCGGATTTCCAGCGGCCCGTGCAGGACATTGCCGACCACGGCGTGGCGCAGCTCGCGGTCGGACTCGACGCGCAGGCGGGCGATCTGCTGCACTTCGGCGCGCACTTGGATCGTTTCGACGCCATCGATGTCCGCGGGCCGGCGATCGGTGTAGTGCACCGTGCCGTCGGGCCGGACCAGCTTGTAGACGGTCTGCGCACCGGCGGGCAGGGCCAGGGCGATGGCGATGGCGATCGCGATCACAGTCAGCAGGGGCAGGCTTCGGCGCATCGCCGCAGTGTAGCCAGCCCGCACGGCCATGATCCGCATCGCTGCAGGCGACGGCGGCTTCACGCATCATGGCGCGCCTTCGATTTCCGGCTTCGAGTCCGACGTGCCCTCATCCACCGTTTCATCGCTCGGCCGCCTGCTGAAAGCCCTGCACCGGCTGGCGCCCTACCTGCTGGCTGCGTCGCTGGTGCTGGTCGCCGTGCTGCGCGCGCTGAAGGTCGATGCGGTGTTCGGGCCGAATGCCAACTGCGGCGGCTGCATGGGGCGCGCCGCCTTCGGTCACGATGCCTGGCTGCTGGCTCTTGGCCTTGGCAGCGTGGCGCTCGGCCTGTGGCTGCCGCGCGGCCTGCTGCGCGGGCTGGCCATGCTGCTGGCGGTCGTGCTGCTGCTGTTGATGCTGGCCGACTTCTCGATCATCAGCGTGCTCAACACGCGCCTGTATCTGCTGGATGTCTTCAAGTTCGGGGCCGAGTGGGACGCCACCGAACGCTTCGCCCGCGCCATCCTGCAGCAGCAGCCGGTGCTGCTGCCAGGGCTGGCCCTGCTCGGCCTGGGCGTACTGGCGCTGAGCCTGTGGCCGCAGCCGCGGCATCCGCGGCGGGCCGCGGCCCTGGGCGCTGGCGGCGTGCTGATGCTGGGTCTGGGCGCGGCGCTGGGTGGCACGGCGCCGGCCCACGTCAACGGCGATTCCTTCATGAACCTGTGGCAGCTGCATCGCGAGCAGGGCGTGTCCCAGACCTACAGCCCGGCCTTCGTGCAGGCGCTCGAACAGCGCGTCCAAGCCCCGGCGCTGCACTGCGAAGCCGGGCAAGCGCGGCGCCCGAACGTGCTGGTGCTGATCTGGGAGTCGCTGTCGAGCTACCACAGCGGGCTCGGCCGTGAGGCCGGAGCCGACAGCGACAGCTGGGTGCCGGAGTTCGATGCCGTCGCCCGCGCCAATACCTGGTTCAGCGCCTTCCACGCCAATGGCTTCACCACCGACCACGGCCTGATCGCGCTGATCGCCGGCGAGTACCCGCTGCCCCAGCCGGGCCGCTACGCCAGCCTCAAGGCCTTCGCCGGCTTCGAGGACCCGGCCACTGCGCTGCCGCGTGCCCTGCGTGAGCACGGCTACTGGAGCGGCTTCTTCACCACCGGCGACCTCGGCTTCCTCGACAAGCCGAGCTGGTTCAAGGCGCTGGAGTTCGACTACTGGGAAGGCGCCGAGCATCCGTTCTATGCCGGCATGCCGCGTGGGCCGTTCAATGCGGCCGACGACGCTGCGCTGTATCGGCGCGTGCTGCAGTGGCTGCCGGATGCGCCGGCCCGGCCCTGGATCAGCTTCCTGCTGAACGTGGAGGCGCACCCGCCCTTCCTCGACCGCGACAGCGGGGCGCTCAGCGAAGAGGCCGCCTTCCGCCGCGCCGACCGCGCCTTCGGCGAGTTCTACCGCGCGCTGGAGGCCAGCGGCTTCCTGCGCGAAGGCGTGCTGATCGTGCTCGGCGACCACCGCAGCATGACCCCGCTGCGCCCCGAAGAGCGCGAGCGCTACGGCGAGCGCGCGCTGGCGCGGGTGCCGATGCTGGTGGCCGGCGCCAGCGGCCTGCCTGCGGGCGAGATCCGCGAGTCCTTCCAGCAGACCGACCTGCTGCCCTCGCTGCGGCAGCTGGTCGCTGACGAGGCTTGCCATCGCGGTGACCAGGGCCGTTTCCTGCGCCCCGATCCGCAGCCGCCATCGCTGGTGGTGCACGTGCGCGGCGACCAGCGCAGCCGCATCGATCTGTACAGCGCGGCCGGCGAGGGCGCGCTGCTGCTGCGCGGCGACGACAGCCAGCTGGTGGGCGCGCTGCCGCCCGATGCCGGGGGCTTCGTGGACCAGCTGCACCTGGCGCGCGCCCGTCGCGGTGTACTCGAAAGCGACGTGCCGGCGATCCTGCGCATCGTCACGGGTCGCGAGTAAGGCGGAACACAGCGGCCTGTCATCGCCGCGCAAAGCGCAGCGGTGAGCATGCGGACATCCCCGCGAGAGTCCGCCGCCATGATCAGCGTCGAGCGCAGCTTCTACCAGGCTTTTCCCAGACTCGCGCAGGGCGCGGGCCGCGCCCTGTCGCGGCCGGTGGTGGAGCTGCTGCGAAGGGTGACCTGCGAGGCCCAGGTCAATGCCACGCTGGACGCGCTGCAGGGCAGCTTCGGCCTGCCCTTTGTGGAGCGTGCGCTGGAGCGCCTGCAGTTCAGCTATCGGGTGGCGCCCACCGACATCGACAACATCCCCAGCGAAGGCGCGGTGGTGATCGTTGCCAACCATCCGCTCGGCGCACTGGATGCCCTCTGCCTGCTGCATCTGGTCGGGCGGGTGCGCCGCGACGTACGCATCCTCGCCAACGAGGTCCTGACCCAGCTGCAGCCGCTGCGCGAGCTGCTGCTGCCGCTGGACGTGTTCGGTGGCCATGGCCGCGCCAGCCTGCGCGAGGCCTATCGCGCCCTGGACAACGAGCAGGCGCTGATCGTATTCCCCGCCGGCGAGGTCAGCCGCATCCGGCCGCAGGGCGTGCGCGACGGCCGCTGGACCGATGGCTTCCTGCGCTTCGCCGCCCGTGCGGGTGCGCCGGTGCTGCCGGTGCATATCGAGGCGCAGAACTCGGCCGCTTTCTACGGCCTGTCCATGCTGTCAAAGCCGCTGTCCACCCTGCTGCTGCCGCGTGAGATTTTCCTGGCGCGCAGCCAGCGCATCACCCTGACCGTCGGTGCGCCTGTGCAGTCCGAGGCGCTGCAGGCGCCCGCGCTTACGCCGCGGCAGATCGCCCAGCGCATGCGCATGCACGTGTACCGGGTGGGGCGCCGCAAGCCGCCGGTGTTCGCCACCTCCAGCGCGATCGCGCATCCGCTGCCGGCGCGCGAGGTGCGGGCTGCGCTGCGCCATGCGGAAGCGCTGGGCGCCACCACCGATGGCCGCCAGATCCTCCTGCTCGATGCCGCAGCCGACAGTCCGGCCCTGCAGGAGATCGGCCGCCTGCGCGAGCTGTCCTTCCGCCGGGTCGGTGAGGGCACTGGCCTGCGCCGTGATCTCGACCGCTTCGATGCGCACTATCGCCATATCGTGCTGTGGGACGAGGCGCAGCTGGAGATCGTCGGCGCCTACCGGCTGGTCGAGGTCGCGCGCCTGCTGGGCTCGGGGAACCTCGAAGGCCTGTACTCGGCCAGCCTGTTCGACTACGCGCCGGAAGCTCGATCCTTCCTGCAGGCGTCGGTCGAGCTCGGACGCAGCTTCGTGCAGCCGCGCTACTGGGGCGGCCGCTCGCTCGACTATCTGTGGCAGGGCATTGGCGCCTATCTCGCCCGCCATCCCGAACTGCGCTACCTGATCGGCCCGGTCAGCCTGTCGGCGCGCCTGCCGGAGCGGGCGCGTGACTGGACGGTGCAGGTGCACCGGCATTTTCTGGGCGATCGCGAGGCGCTGGCGCGGGCGCGCAATCCGCACCGGATCGAGCCCGCATTGGCGGCGCGCATCGACGCCGCGCTGCAGGGGCTCGATCTGAAGCAGGGCCTGGTCCGACTGCGCGAGGAACTCGACGCTCTCGGCGCCAGCCTGCCGGTGCTGTACCGCCAGTACGTCGAGCTGTGCGAGCCCGAGGGCGTGCGCTTCCTCGATTTCGGACTGGACCCCGACTTTGGCCACTGCGTCGACGGCCTGATCCGGGTCGACCTGGGCTGTCTCAAGCCGGCCAAGCGGCAGCGTTACCTCGGCGCGCGCCCGCGGTGAATGGATCTTGCATGCCGGCGGCGCGTCAGTGGCCCGACATGACCACTGGGCGACCGCGCTACAAAACTGTCATATAGTCCGGTTAAACTTGAGTTAATGCGTGTCGCACGGCGGCCCCGCTCTTTTCTCGCGGGCCGTGCCGCAAGCACGCAAATCCTTTCCAAATCAGTGGTTTTCGAGGCTGCCTCCGGGCGGCCTCGCGTCGTCCCAGCGGACGACATCGGCTGGCTCCACGCGCAATTCGCCGCAGCAACGTGAAGCCGGTCACGCAAGCTCCCCCCTTCCAAACGCAGGAACTCAGCACGATGAACAAGCAGATGCGGGTCACCCGACTTGCCGGCGCCCTGGCGCTGGTGCTTGCGACCTCCACTCCGGTGTTCGCGCAGACCACTTCGGCACAGATGGCCGGCCGCGTGACCTCCGAGCAGGGTGAAGCCCTGGCCGGCGCCGAGGTCGTGATCGTCCACACCCCGTCCGGCACCACCGTGCGTTCGACCACCGATGCCGAGGGCCGCTACACCGCCCGCGGCCTGCGCGTCGGCGGCCCCTACACCGTCACCGTGCTGCGTCCGGGCTTCGAGCCCGAGACCACCGAGAACGTGTTTCTGCAGCTGAACGAAGTGACCGCGGTCAACGTCGACCTGGCCACCGAAGCGGCCCAGCTCGACGTCGTCACCGTGGTCGGCTCGGCTGGATCCGTGTTCTCGCCGGAGCGCATGGGCACCAGCACCCAGATCAGCCGCGACCAGCTCGACAGCTTCGCCTCGATCCAGCGCAACCTGCAGGACTACGCCCGCCTCGACCCGCGCGTCTCGCAGACCGACAAGGACCGCGGTGAGATCTCCGTCGCCGGCCAGAACAGCCGCTTCAACAGCATCACCGTCGACGGCGTGAGCATCTCCGACACCTTCGGCCTTGAAGCCAACAACCTGCCGACCCAGAAGCAGCCGATCTCGATCGACGCGATCGACGCGGTGCAGGTCAACATCTCCAACGTCGACGTCACCCAGAAGGGCTACACCGGCGCCAACATCAACGCCGTCACCAAGTCCGGTACCAATGAGTTCAAGGGCAGCGTCTACTACGTGTGGCGCGACGACAAGCTGGCTGGCGATCGCTACAACCGCGCCGGCGACAGCTTCTTCGCCCCGCCGGCCTCGGAAGACGAAACTGCAGGTATCACCTTCGGCGGCCCGCTGATCAAGGACCGGCTGTTCTTCTTCCTGTCCTATGAGGACTACAAGTCGACCCGCGTTGGCTCCGACTTCGTGCCCCTGGGCGGCACGGGGAGCCAGGTGTTCATCACGCCCGAGCAGGTCGCGCAGGTGCGGTCCATCGCGCAGAGCCGGTATGGGGTGGACATCGGTGGGATCGAAGCGCCGACGACGGCGGCCCTCACCGTCGAGGACGTGCTGTTCAAGCTGGACTGGAACATCAGCGACAGCCACCGCGCCAATCTCCGCTATACGAAGACCGAAGAGTCCAACCCGATCTTCCCGAACAACAACGGCGGCAACCTGTCCTTCAGCTCGCACTGGTACAACCAGGACAAGACGATCGAGTCCCTGGTGGGTCAGTGGTATGCCGACTGGAGTGACAACTTCTCGACCGAGTTCCGCGTCAGCCGCCGCGAGTACGACAGTCAGCCGATCAACTTCAGCAACCTGCCCCAGGTCGCCATCCAGATCACCGGCGGCACCCCGCCGGCCGGCGTGCAGGGCGGTACCCGCAACCTGCGCTTCGGCACTGAGCGTTCGCGCCACTTCAACGTGCTGTCCACGGTGACCGACGACATCTTCTTCGCCGGTAACTGGTACGCCGGTGATCACGAAGTCAAGGCCGGTTTCGATTGGGCCAACAACGACGTCTACAACGCCTTCCTGCAGGACACCAACGGTACCTACCTGTTTGGCTGTATCGCTGCTGCCTCTTGCGCAACCAGCTTTGAATCCGGGGCGCCTCTGGGCTACCAGGTGCAGACCCCGCAGGCCGGCCAGACTCTGAACAATGGCGTGGCTGAATGGGAGCTCGGCAACTGGGGTCTTTTCCTGCAGGACACCTGGGCCGTCAACTACAACCTGAGCATCGTGTTCGGTGTCCGCTACGATCGCACGCGCATGCCTGACAGCCCGCTGTTCAACTCGGCCGCTGCGGCTGCGCCGGGTGCGCTGGTGAACGGTCGCGCCACCGGTGGCTTTGGTCTGGACAACAGCACCACTCTGGACGGCAAGGGCCTGTTCCAGCCGCGCCTGGGCATGAACTACACCTTCGATACCGAGCGCGCGACGCAGCTGCGTGCGGGCATTGGCCTGTTCGAGGGATCGGCCGCCAACGTTTGGCTGTCGAACCCATACTCGAACACGGGTCGTGCAACTCAGGTGGTGGGATGCGGCAACGCCGGCGTGGGTTCTTCCTTCGCTTCCTGCCCGGCGGGCACGTCGCTGTTCAGCCCCGTTCCGAACCAGCAGGTCACCAACCTTGGCGCGCCGCCGGCGTCCAACGTCGATTTCCTGTCGAGCGATCTGCGCATGCCGTCCGTGTGGAAGGCAAACATCGCGTTCGACCATGAGACCCCGTTCTGGGGTGCGGTGTTCAGCGCTGAGCTGCTGCTGACGCAGACCGAGCACGGCATCTACTACCGTCACTTGAACCTGGGTGACGCCACCCGCCTCGGTCCCGATGGTCGCGCGCTGTTCTGGGCCGATGGCGGGCTCAATCCGGCTTGCTGGAACGCCAACGGCACCGCCATCACCTCGGGCGCGTGCGCTGGCGCCAACGGCAACCGGGCGCGTGCACGCAGCAATGCGTCCTTCAACAACGTGCTTCTGGCGGAGAACACCAACAAGGGCAGCGGCGAGAATCTGACGCTGTCGCTGTCGCGTGCCCGCCAGGACGATCCGTGGTCGTGGTCGGTGGCCTACAACTACTCGGACGCCCGCGAAGTCAGCCCGCTGACCTCGTCGGTGGCCAACTCGAGCTGGGCGGGCCGCTCAGTGTTCAACCCGAACGAAGAAGTGACCGCGCGCTCGCCCTACGTGGTGCGTGACCGCTTCGTGGCGACCCTGGGCTACCGCGCCTTCCTGTTCAGCGACAACGCGACCGATTTCGGTCTGTTCTACGAAGGCCGCAAGGGCAAGCCCTACAGCTGGACCTTCGCGAACGATGCCAATGGCGACGCTCTGGGCGGCAACGATCTGATGTACATCCCGTCCGGCCCCGGCAGCAGCGACGTCGTGTTCCGCGGCGGCGCGGCCGAGGAAGCTGCTTTCTGGCAGATCGTGCGCGACAACGGTCTGGATCGGTTTGCCGGCCAGGTGGTCGATCGCAACAGCGAGTTCTCGCCCTGGACCAACAGCTTCGACTTCCGCATCAGTCAGCAGCTGCCCGGCTTCATGGACGGCCACAAGACCGAGATCGTGCTTGACGTGCTGAACGTCGGCAACCTGATCAACAAGAAGTGGGGTCGCATCGACGAGATCGGTTTCCAGCCGAACGGCGCTCAGGCGCGCAGTTTCGTCAACTACAACGGTCTCGATGCCCAGGGGCGATACATCTACAGCCTGAACAACACAGTCGAAGACTTCGCGACCCGGCAGAACCGCGGTGAATCGCAGTGGGCCGCCCAGGTCACCCTGCGCTACCGCTTCTGATGAGCCTGTCTGCCGGGCCCTCCGGGGCGCGGCAGTCGACATCGAATGCGACACTTGCACGGCCGGCGCAGCGATGCGCCGGCCGTTCTTTTTGGCGGGGAATCAGTGATGGGAGAACAGTCGATGCAGGGTTGGATCGCGGTCTGCGGAGAAGCACAGATGGCCGAGGGCGAGTTCCAGGTGGTATGGGATGGCGACACCGCGATCGCGGTCTACCGGACTGCCGAGGGCTGGTTCGCGGTGGAGGATGTCTGCACCCACGATGGCGCCGAACTGGCGGGTGGGCCGGTGCACGGCTGCGTGGTCGAATGCCCGCGCCACGGCGCCCGCTTCGACCTGCGCACCGGCGAGGCCCTGTGCGCGCCGGCGTATGAGCCGATCGCGGTGTTTCCCGTGCGGCTGGAAGGCGGGGTGGTGTACACCCGCGATGATCGCTGAGAGCTGGGATTGGGGATTCGGGATTCGGGATTCGGGATTCGCAAGATCCCGGGTGCTGTGGCTCCCCACCACGCGCTCCATGCAGCGCGCCGGGCTCATAGGGTGGGCCCTGGCCCACCGGAGCTGGACCCTTGCCTCGGTGCCTGTTGTCGCTATGCGATGCGCGTGGCCACGGCTTCGGTCGGCTCGGGCCTCGGGTCGATGGAAGTGGCCGGTGTGTTCGCGCTTATGGTGGGCCAGGGCCCACCCTATGCCTCGTCTGGTGTGTCTGGATTGTCCGCTGCGCGCCAGCGCGCCAGGCGGCGCTCCAGGGCCTGTGCGGTCACCTCCAGCGCCCGCGCATCCTGCGGCCCGCGCGCATCCGGCCCCTTGCCCTTCGACTGATTGCAGGTCGCGCAGGCCAGCGCCAGATTGCGCGCATCGTTCGGCTCATGGTCGACGCGCGCGCACAGGGCGTGCGCTGCGCGCTTGCCGAACCAGGCCTGCGGCACCACGTGCTCCAGCGAGCCCGCGCCCAGGGGCTCGCCGTCGGGCTTGAACTCCAGCCGCGCGCGGCAGTGCAGACAGCGCGTGCGCCAGCGCTGGTCGGGCAGTCGCTCCGCCAGCGCATCGTGGCTCAGCGCCAGCAGGAACAGCCGCTTCAGCACCGGGCGCATGGTGTCCTTTTCAGTCCGTGGCGGGCTCGCACCCTGCGCGGGAATCGGGCGGGGGACCCGGTCGGAATCAGGCCGGAATCACGCCCAGTCGTTTGCCGACCGCGATGAAGGCCTCCGCCGCGCGCTCGATCTGCTCGGGCGTGTGCGCCGCACTCATCTGGGTGCGGATGCGCGCTTGGCCCTTGGGCACCACCGGGAAGAAGAAGCCGATCGCGTACACGCCTTCCTCCAGCAGCTCGGCGGCGAAGCGCTGCGCCAGCGGGGCGTCGTAGAGCATCACCGGCACGATCGGGTGCTCGCCGGGCTTGAGATCGAAACCGGCGGCGGCCAGCTTCTCGCGGAAGCGCGCGGTGTTGTCGCGCAGGCGCGCGCGCAGTTCGGTGGCGGCGACGATGCGCTCGAACACCGCGAGGCCCGAGGCCACCACCGAGGGCGGCAGCGCGTTCGAGAACAGGTAGGGCCGCGAGCGCTGGCGCAGCATCTCGATGACCTCGCGCGAGCCGCAGGTGAAGCCGCCGAGCGCGCCGCCGAGGGCCTTGCCCAGCGTGCCGGTGATGATGTCGATCTTCTCCAGCACACCCTTCACTTCGGCCGAGCCGCGGCCGGTCTCGCCCAGGAACCCGGTGGCGTGGCACTCGTCGATATGCACGAACGCGCCGTACTTCGCGGCGAGCGCGGTGATCTGATCCAGCGGGGCGATGAAGCCGTCCATCGAGAACACGCCGTCGGTGGTGATCAGGATGTCGCGCACGCCATCGGCCCGCGCCTGCTGCAGCTGCTTCTCCAGATCCGCCATGTCGCAGTTGGCGTAGCGGTAGCGCTTGGCCTTGCACAGGCGCACGCCGTCGATGATCGAGGCGTGGTTGAGCGCGTCGGAGATGATCGCGTCCTGCTCGCCCAGCAGGGGCTCGAACAGGCCGCCGTTGGCGTCGAAGCAGGCGGCGTAGAGGATGGCGTCGTCCTTGCCGAAGAACTCGGCGATCTTCGCCTCCAGCTGCTTGTGCAGGTCCTGGGTGCCGCAGATGAAGCGCACGCTGGCCATGCCGTGGCCGTGGGTGTCGAGCGCGTGCTTGGCGGCTTCGATCACGCCGGCGTCGTCGGCCAGGCCGAGATAGTTGTTGGCGCAGAAGTTCAGCACCCGGCGGCCGTCGGCCAGCTCGATCTCGGCCGACTGCGGGGAGACGATGATGCGTTCGGACTTGAACAGTCCGGCCGCGCGGATCTCGTCGAGTTCGGAGGCAAGGCGCTGGTTCAGGCTCATGGGCGGGGTTCTGGGGGCGGCGCAGGGCGCGGGGCCGCCATTGTCCGCGAGCCGGGCGTGCATCCCAAGTGCTTGCGCTTGCGCTGGGCCGCTGCCTCGCCTGCCTGAATGCGGATTTGACTTGCGCGCGGCCCGGACTGGTTATCCTGCCGGCCTGTCGCCACCGGAGTCCCCGGCCCTTTGGCTCGTTCCAGTCTTCCCCTGCTGCTGCTCTGCCTGCCGCTGTGGGCAGTCGCCGTGGATGCGCCCGCACAGGGCGCACGAAGACCTGCAGCCGCGACAGCGGCGCAGCCGGCCGCCGCTGCCGAGCTGCGCCGCGAGCGTCAGCCGGTTCGACTTGCCAGCGTGCGCGTGCGCGGTTTGAGCGCCAGCCAGGCCGACAACGTGCGTGCCCAGGTGGGCCTGTTCCAGCTCGACGAGGCCGACCGCGAGGACGTCGGCCGCGGCCGCATGGCGCTGCTGCTGCGGCGGGCGCCGGCCGAGGTGCGGCGTGCGCTGGAGCCCTTCGGCTACTACGCCGTCGATGTCGATGTGCAGGTCGACGAGACCAGCGCAGGCCTTGTGGTCAGCCTGAATGTGCAGCGCGGCCCGCCGGTGCGGGTGCGTGCGCTCGACGTGCAGGTGGAGGGCGAGGCCGGCACCGACCCGCGCGTGGTCGCTGCCATCGAAGGTTTCCGCCCGCGCCTGGGCGACCTGATGAACCACGGACGCTACGAGGGCGGCAAGGCGGCCATTGCCCGCGAGCTGGCGGCGCGCGGCTACTTCGATGCGCGGCTTGCGGAGAACCGCGTCGAAGTCACCCGCGCCGACAGTCGCGCCGAGATCCGCCTGCGCTGGGAAAGTGGCGCCCGCTACCGCTTCGGCACGCTGGCGATCGACGGCAGCCATCTCGATCCGGGCCTGGTCGAGCGCTGGGTCGATGTCGAGCCGGGTCAGCCCTTCGACCAGGATGCCCTGCTCAAGCTGCACCAGCGGCTGGGCGATCTCGACTATTTCGGCTTCATCGACATCCGCCCCGAACCCGAGCCCGACACCCTCGATGTGCCGGTACAGGTCGAGTTGGCGCCGGCCAGGCGCAACATCTACACCGCCGGCGTGAGCTTCGGCACCGACTCCGGGGCCGGTCTCAAGCTCGGCCTGGACCGGCGCTGGGTCAACACCCGCGGCCACAAGTTCAGCTCCAGCCTGGATCTCGCCCAGCGCCGCAGCGCGCTCAACACGCTGTACCGCATCCCCGCCTTCGCGCCGATCCACGGCTGGTACCAGCTCGGCGCCAGCTACCGTGAGGACGAGAGCGAACTGGTCGACAGCGAAATCGCGGAGCTCTCGGCCGCGCGCATCGGCCGCATCGGCGACTGGAGCCTGGCCCTGGGTCTGCACGCTCTGCGCGAACGCTATGCCATCGGCGTCGAGCGCAACCTCGAGACCAGCGGAATCTCGACCCTCGTCTACCCGGCCCTGCGCGCGCGCTGGCAGCGCTACAACGATCCCAACTACTCGACGCGTGGCTTCAGCTTCACCGGCGAGTTGAAGCAGGGGCTGAGCGCCCTGGGTTCGGACGCCGACTTCACCCAGCTGCTGCTGGAAACCCGCTACATCCGCGGCTTCGGCGAGCGCAACCGGGTGCTGCTGCGCGGCCAGCTGGGGCGCACCTTCTCCAGCGACTTCCTGCGCCTGCCGTCCTCGCTGCGCTTCTTCGCCGGCGGCGACCGCAGCGTGCGCGGCTACGGCTACCAGGAGATCAGCCCGCTGGGCGCGAGCGGCAATCCGATCGGCGGGCGCAACCTTGTGGTGGCGAACCTCGAATACGAACGCATGTTCACCGAGACCTGGGGCGCCGCCGTCTTCATGGACGCCGGCAGCGCCTTCAACGACGGTCGCGTCGACGCGCGGCGTGGCGCCGGCCTCGGCCTGCGCTGGCGCTCGCCGGTGGGCCAGGTGGCCCTGGATCTGGCGCGTGGGCTCGATGACCCGCGCGAGTCGCTGCAGATCCACCTCAGCCTGGGGCCGGAGCTGTGAGCCGGGCGCGGCGCTGGCTGCTGTGGGCGGCGCTGGCGCTGGGCGGGCTGGTGCTTGCGCTGGTGCTGCTGGGCGTCTGGCTGCTCGCCAGCGAGTCGGGCGCGCGCTTTGCGCTCGCACGCACCCAGGCCCTGCTGCCGGCCGGCAGCCTGGAATGGCGCGCCCAGCGCGGCAGCCTTGCGCAGGGGCTGGAGTTCGAGGGCCTGCGCTATGCGCAGGACGGCCTGAGCATCGATGTCGATCGACTGCGCGTGCGCGCCGTTCTTGGTCAGGCGCTGGCCGCCCGGCTGCGCGTCGAGCGGCTGGAGGCCGAGGGCATCCGCGTCCTGCTGCCGTCCGATCAAGCGGAGACAGAGCCGGCGCCGACCTTCGAGATCCGCCTGCCGGAGTCGCTGCCCAGCCTGGTGCTGCCGCTCGATATCGAGATCGCGTCCGCCGCGCTGAGCGCGCTGCGCATCGAGCGCGCCTCCGAGCCCGCGACCGATGCGGGCAGTGCGCCTGGGCCAGAGTCGGCGCCCGCGGCGGACCCCGCTCTTTTGTTCGAAGCCGAACGCATCGCCGTATCGGCCCTGCAGCTGCAGGGCGGTCAACTGCGTCTGGGCGAACTGCAGCTCGACTCGCCGCCGCTGCAGCTGCGCGCGCAGGGCGAGGTCGACAGCCTGCGCGACTGGCAGAGCGACCTGCAGTTGGCCGGTGAATGGCGCGCCGGCCTGGAGGCGCCGCAGGCCTTCGAGGCCGGCATCGAGGGCGCGCTGCAGGCGCTACGCCTGCAGCTGCGCCTGCCGGATGCGCCGGACGTCGCGCTCGATGCCGACCTGCGCGACGGCCTGCCGAATCCGCAGTGGCGTCTGGATCTGCGCGTTCCCGCCGCACCGCCAGCCCTGCGTGCGCTGTGGCCTGTCGGACTTGCCGATCTGCAGCTGCAGGGCGAGGGCGCGCTGGACCGCGCCGAACTCGCGGGTGGCTTCAGCGTCGACGGTCGCGCCTACGTGCTCGATGCCGCCACGCTGCGCGCCGAGGCCTCGACCCTGCACATCGACGCCCTGCGCCTGCAGCAGGGCGAAGGTCGGGCCGGACTGCAGGGCTGGCTGCAGCTGCCGCCCACGGAGCTGCCGGCGAGCTTCGAGGCGAGGCTCGAATTCACGCGTTTCGACCTGCCGCTTTCCGAAGCGCCGCCGCTGCGATTGGACGGCGGGCTGAGTGGACAGGGTGCCTTCGACGATGCCGAGCTCGACCTGGCCGTGGAGCTCGCCCGCGGTGAGCTGGCCGGCGCGCTGCGCGGCGGCCTGCGCCTGCGCGGCGAGCAGGCCCTGCTGCAGGCGCTTGAGCTGCGCACCGACGACGGTCGCCTGCGCGCGGACGGCGAGCTCGACTGGTCCGATGGCCTGCGCTGGAAGATCGAAGCCGAACTGGCCGAGCTCGATGCCGGCCTGCTGGCGCCGGGCTGGCCCAGCCGGCTGTCGGCGCGCCTTGGCAGCGCGGGCACCGAGTCGGAGGCGCTGCGCGAGGGCGAGCTCAGGCTCGATGCGCTCGCTGGTGAACTGCGCGGTCGCAGCCTGGGGGGGCGCATCGCAGCCCGCTGGAGCGGCGCACCGCCCGCTGCCGATGCCGCCCTGCCGGTCGCCGCCGGTGAGGCCGAGCTCGACCTGCGCTGGGGCGAGAGCGCACTGCGCGGCAACGCCACGCTGGGCGAGCGCCTGAGCGCGCAGCTCGACCTGCAGCCCCTGCAGCTGGACGGTCTCGCCGAGGGCCTGGCTGGCGCGCTCAGCGGTCGGCTGCAGCTGTCGGGTACGCCGCAGGCCCCGCGCCTCGGCATCGATCTCAGTGCGGCTGAGCTCGCCGCCGCAGGTGCGGAGCTCGGCGAGGTTCGTCTGCAGGGCGAAGCTGGCCTGCAGCCCGAGGCGCCGCTGCAGCTGCAGCTGGACTCCGCGCGGACCCGCCTCGACGGTCGCGAGCTCGGCGCACTCGCCCTGCAGCTGCGCGGCGAAGTCGGCGCGCATGCGCTGGCGCTGCGCCAGCAGGTCGACGGCGGCGGCCTCGGCATCGAGTTTTCCGGCGGCTGGCGCGAGGACGAGCAGCGCTGGCTGGGGCGTCTGCAGCAGTTCGACTGGCGTGCGCCGGACCGTCGCGGCAGCGGCGGCGACTGGAGCCTGGCCGAGGCGGTGGCGATCGAGCTCGGCGCGCGGCGGATCCGTATCGAGGACTTCTGCCTGGAAGGGCGGCAGCGCGGCTGGGGGCGTTCAACAGCGAATGCTGGCGACGCGGCCGCGTCGACTTCTGCTGCTGCGGATCCCGACACCGCTGAGCCTGCCCGCAACGGTGCCGGCAATGGCCGAGCGCTGGGCAGCCTGTGCTTGTCCGCCGAGGGCTCCGGCGCCGAGGATCTGCGCGCGCGCCTGCAGCTGGACCAGGTGCCGCTGGCCTTGCCGATGGGCCTGGTCATCGAACGTGCGGGGTCGAGCCGGCCGCGCTGGCAGGGCGCACTGGACGGCGCACTGGAGCTGAGCTCGAACGCGAGCGGCTGGCGCATCGATGGCAGCATCGGCTCGCCGCATGGCGAGCTGCGCATGGGCCAGGGCGAGGGCCGCGCCCTGCTGTCGTGGAGCGCGCTGGAGCTCGCGGTCGAGGGCGATCCGGCCGAGCTGCGGCTGCAGGTCGGCGCGCGCTTCGGCGATGAGGGTCGGCTGCAGGGCGAATTGCGGGCGCTGGAGGTCGGCGCGGAGAACGCGCGCCTTGAGGGCCAGCTCTCGCTGCTGCTGGACCAGCTCGGCGTGCTGGAACTGCTCAGCGAGGAAGCGGTGATCGCCCCGGTCGGCCGGCTCAGCGCTGAGCTCACCATAGACGGCCCGCTGGCGGCGCCCGCGCTGCAGGGCGGGGCCCGGCTCAGCGGCTTCGCTGCCGAGCTGCCGGCGCTGGGCATCCGCCCCAGCGAGGGGCGCGTCGAGCTGCGGCTGGATGGGGCCAGTGCGGCGGATCTGGAGTTCGCCTTCCGTTCCGAAGGTGAACTGCGCGGGCGCGGCCGGCTCGACTGGTCGGACGCGGCCGAGCAGCCGCTGCGGATCGAGATCGAGGGCAGCGAGGTGCTGCTCTCGGACACCGCGCAGGTGCGCCTGGTGGCTTCACCGGAACTGCAGCTGGAGCAGCGCGGCGAGCTGCTGCGTCTGCGCGGGCGCGTGCAGGTGCCGCGCGCCGAAGTGCGGCTTGACCGCTTCGAGGGCAGCCAGCAGGTCAGCAGCGACGTGGTGGTGCTGGACCCGGCCCAGCCCGAGCGCGCGGTGGCCGCCGCGCAGCGCATCGATGCCGACGTGCGGCTCGCGCTCGGCGAAGACGTCGAGCTCGAAGGCTTTGGCCTGAACGGTCGGGTCAGCGGCGAGCTGCGCGTGCGCGACCGCCCCGGCCGCACCACGAATGCCAGCGGCAGCCTCAACGTCAACGGTCGCTACAAGGCCTACGGCCAGGACCTCGACATCACCCGCGGCCGGCTGTCCTTCGCGCAGTCGCCGCTGGACAACCCCGGGCTCGACATCCGCGCCGAACGACGCATCGACGAGGTCACGGTCGGCATCCGCGTGACCGGCACGGCGGCGGCGCCGGTGCTCGGGCTGTGGTCGCAGCCCAGCCTCGACCAGGCCGACGTGCTCAGCTACCTGATGCTCGGCCGGCCGGTGCGCGCAGTGCGCAGCGGGGAAGGCCAGCAGCTGAATGCGGCTGCCGCGGCGCTGGGCGCGGGCGGCAACTACATCGCCGAGCGCCTGGGCGCACGCCTGGGCTTCGACCAGGCCAGCGTCGAGGACTCCGCCGCGCTTGGCGGCTCGGCGCTGATGCTCGGCAAGTACCTGTCGCCGCGCCTGTACGTGGCCTATGGCGTGGCCCTGTTCGGCGACGGCCAGGTGTTCAGCATCAAGTACCTGCTGACCGAGCAGTGGGACCTGCAGGTCGAAGCCAGCCAGCGCGAAACCCGCGGCTCGGTGAACTACCGCCTGGAGCGTTGAGGCCGCAGTTCAGCGGTAGGTGCCGGCCTGTCCGCGCCGGCAGATCCGTCGCTCGTCATCGATGAGCTTGCGGCGCTCTTCATCGCTGATGTCGGAGACCATCTTGCGGCGCAGATCGGCGCAGGTGGCGCCGCCGGCGCCGCCGAGACCGACCAGGCTCAGCACCCTCTGCACGCGATCGGAGGGGCTCAGCGCCTCGCGCACATGGAAGCCGTCGACGAAGGCCTCGCCGCGACCCGGCAGCACCTGCGAGGGCCGGTCCAGCGGACCGCGTTCGTACTGCGCAGCGGGCGCGCCCTCGCGCACGAAGGCGCCGATCTGCGCGGACAGCGGCCGCGCCGGTCGCGGCGGTGGCGGCGCGTCGAGTGCTGGCGCTTCCTCGACCTCAAGCAGGGGCTGCGGACTGCGTGCGGGCGTCACTGCCGCCGAGCGCACCCGCGAGTCGGAAGGGCGCACGGGCGCCACCGGCATCGGTGGAATCGTCGAGGCCGCCGGTGTGCGCACGATCCATTCGATCTGCAGCGCTTCTTCAGCCGCAGGCGGCAGGCTCTGGCGATCGCCCGCCAGCAGCCACAGCAGCATCAAGGCATGCACGCCCAGGGTGAGCGCGCCGGCGCCGATCGGCCGCTGCAGCCAGTCCGGCAGCGGCCGCTGCAGACGCGAGCGGGGCGGCGGGTTCGGCGCACGATGCAGGGCGTCGGCGAGGCGGGGCATGCGGCGGCCGGATGTGAAGGAGCGCGCATGCTGGTGATCCGCGCATTAAAGGCGGGTTAGGGATCCGGCAAGCCGTCGTTATCCGCAGCCGTGCTGCAGCGCCTTCGAGCAAAGGATCAGGGCGCGGCCTCGAATCCGTTGCGGAAGATCTCCGGCGAGCCCGGGTGCTCGTAGGCGCCGACGTCGCACTGCGGGTCGCCGTCGCCGTTGCCGTCGATGGGGCGCTCGTTGGCGCGCGCGTCTTCGGCGGGGCAGCTCGCCAGGCTGTCGATCACGCCGCTGCTCGGGCCGAACACCAGCACCGGCATCAGGCCGCCGCTGGTATCCAGGCTGCCCAACTGGTTGCTGGCGATGGGCTGGCTGCCGCTCGCCGTCAGCGCGCCGCAGCTGGCGGATTCGGCGAACAGGTTGCCGTTGAGGAGTCCGCCGCCCACCACGGACGCGCCGCTGAAGTCGCAGCTCGACGCGCTGCCGCCGGCGCTGGCGTCGGTCGCCGCCAGCACGGAGCCGGTGAAGCGATCGATCACCAGTGCGCCGGTGGCTGCCAGGTGGCCGCCGCCGGGCGCGCGATTGCGCTGCAGGCTGAGGTTGCGCGCATCCAGCGAGAAGCCGCCGACCTCGATCGCACCGCCGCGCACGCTGGCGATGTTGCGCTCGAAGGTCAGGTTCTCCAGGCCCAGTGCGGGCGGGAAGGGCTGCGCCACCAGCGAGAGGATCGACAGCGCGCCGCCGCTGCGGGCGTTGTTGCCGCCGAAGTAGCCCTGCTCGATGCGGATCACGCACTGCGGACAGCTGCCCGCGACCGCACCGCCGATCGCCGCCTGCACGCCATCGACGCTGTTGTCGATGAAGCGGTTGCCCTTGAGGAAGGCATTGCCGAATTCGGGCACGCTCAGGGCGAGGGCGCCGCCGGCGCTCAGGCTGCCGGCATTGCCGAGCGCGGCATTGCGCTCGAAGCGGCTGTCGCGGATGTCGACCGAGGCGGCCTGGGTGGCGATCGCGCCGCCGCCGGCGCTGGGGCCCATGGCGAGGTTGTCGACGAAGACGCTGGCGACTACTTCCAGGCTCGCGACCTGCGGCTGGAACACCGCGCCGCCGACGATCTCGCCCGCGCTGCCCTCGGCGGTACAGGCCTCGAAGCGGACCCGCTCGATGCGCAGGCTGGCCTGCGCGCTGGCGTGGCCGAGCACGCAGCCGCCGCGCGTGGCCTTGCCGCGGCGCAGGTGCAGGTCGATCAGCTCCAGGCTCTGGTTGCCGGCACCGGTCTCGAACATCCGGTGGAAGGTCTGGCCATCGATGCGGAAGCCCGGGCTGTTGGTGGCGCTGACGCTGAGTGCCGAGGTCGTGATCACCGGCAGGGCGGAGGCGAGGCTCAGGGTGACATTGCTGCCCGGCAGCTGGATCACGATGCTGTGCGGCCCCGGCGCCGCATTGGCGAGGCCGATCGCCTCGCGCAGGCTGCCTTCACCGCTGTCTTCGGCCGAGTCGACGATGAAGGTGGCGGCGGGTGCCGTCTGGGCGAGACCCAGGCCCAGGACGATCGCGGCGAGGAGTCGGGGCGTGGAGGCGATGCGCATGCTTGTTCCGGCTCGTGACGAAGTGCGGGGCGCGCAGCATACCGAGGCCGCGGGCGGGGTGCGCGCTGCATCGCCGCAGCGGGCCGCTGCGGCACAATAGCCGCCCATGGACCGCCACGAACGCACCCTCACCCTCCACCGCATCCTCAAGGTCGCGCGCTATCCGGTATCGGCGCAGCGCCTGATGGACGAGCTGCAGTGCTCGCGCGCCACCCTCTACCGCGACATCGCCTTCCTGCGCGACAGCCTCGGCGCGCCGATCGAGTCCAGCGAAGATCCTTCGGGCTTCCGCTACGCCGACGACGAGGGCGAGCGCTTCGAGCTGCCGGGGCTGTGGCTGACCTCCGATGAACTGCACGCCCTGCTGGCGGCACAGCAGCTGCTGGAGCGCACCGGTGCCGGCGTGCTCAGCGAGGCGATCGAGCCGCTGCGCGGGCGCATCGACGCGCTGCTGGCGGAACAGAGCGGCGGCAAGCGCTGGCCGCTGCAGCGGGTGCGGGTGGTCGGTCACGGCACCCGCCCGCTGGACCAGCAGAGCTTCCGCGCGGTTGCCAGCGCTGTGCTCGAGCGCAGGCGCCTGAGCTTCGACTACCGCGCACGCTCGACCGACACGCCGACCCGCCGGCAGGTGTCGCCGCAGCGGCTGACGCACTACCGCAACCACTGGTACCTCGATGCCTTCGACCACGAGCGCGAAGGTCTGCGCAGCTTCGCGCTCGATCGCATCCGCGCACCGCGGGTGCAGGACGAGACCGCCATCGACATGGCCGAGGCCGAGCTCGACCAGCAGCTCTCGTCCAGCTACGGCATTTTCTCCGGCACGCCCAAGGCGGTGGCGACGATCCGCTTCTCGCCGCATGCCGCGCGCTGGGTCGCCGAGGAGCACTGGCACTCCAAGCAGGAGGGCCGTTTCCTGGAGGACGGCAGCTACGAGCTGAAGCTGCCCTACAGCAATCCCAAGGAGCTGCTGATGGACATCCTCAAGTACGGCCCCGATGCCGAAGTGATGGCGCCGCCGCCGCTGCGCCAGGAAGCGCGCATCCTGCTGAAGCTGGCGGCGGCCGCCTATGGCGACTGAGGTGGCGAAGCCGGCCCGGCGCAGGCGCGTCTCGCTGGTGCTGGGCGCCGGCGGCGCGCGCGGGCTCGGCCATATCGGTGCGGTCGAAGTGCTGCAGGAGCGCGGCTACGAGATCGTCGGCATCGTCGGCTCCTCGATGGGCGCCCTGGTCGGCGGCATCCATGCCGCCGGTCGCCTCGCCGACTACAAGGAGTGGGCCTGCGCGCTGGAGCGCTCGAACGTGCTGCGCCTGCTCGACTTCACCTTCGGCTTTCCCGGCCTGATCCGCGGTGACCGGGTGATCGGTGCGCTGCGCGATCTGGTTGGCGAGCATTCGATTGAATCGCTGCCGATTCCCTACACGGCGGTGGCCACCGACCTGCAGACCCAGCGCGAGGTCTGGCTGCACCGGGGCCCGCTGTTCGACGCCATCCGCGCGTCGATTGCGATCCCGATGGTGTTCACGCCACATCGCATCGACGGCCGCGATCTGGTGGACGGCGGCCTGCTGGCGCCGGTGCCGATCGCCGCCACCCGGCTGATGCGCGCCGACCTGGTCATCGCGATCGACGTCAATGGGCCGCCGGCCGCTCGGCTGCCGCGCGCGACGGTCGCGACCAAGGACTCCGCGCCCGACCCTCAGGCCGAAGCCGATCTCGGCTACCGCGCGCGGATCGCCAATTTCATCGAAGGCCTGAGCGCCAGCTTCAGCGATGCGCGCAAGCCCGAGCCCGAGGTCAGCCAAGCGCAGCCCGGCCTGGTTGATCTGATGGGGCGCGCGCTCGACACCATGCAGGCGCAGATCGCGCGCATGCAGCTGGCGCTGGATCCGCCGGATCTGCTGATCCGCATGCCGCGCGACCGCTGCGCCTTCTACGAGTTCTGGCGCGCCGCCGAGCTGATCGAGCTGGGCCGGCAGTGCACCGTCAACGCGATCGACGCGTTCGAGGCTGGGCAGCGCGAGCGCTGAATGCCGGCCCGTGCCAGGCGACCGCGGACACAGCGTGTTGGCGAGCGTTTGAGTCTCCGCGAGCAGCGATGTGTTCGGAGCGTGTGAAAGACCCCAGACGTCTTCGCGAGGGCGGCCCGAGGCGGCCGCAGTAGGCGGAGGGTTCTCACCGGCTCTCGGTTCTCAGCTGCTGAGACCGACGACGGAGAGGCTGCCGGACACCCACCGTCCGGAGTCCGCCATGTCCCTGCTGCGTGATCGCACCTTGCTGCCCACCGCGCTTGCGGCCTTGCCTCTGGAGCGCCGCAAGGTTCAGGCCCAGTCCGCGCTCTGCAACCTGCTCGCGCCCATCCTCTATTTCTGGCTGTGCTGTGGAGCGATCGGTCTGGCCCTGTTTCCCGGCCTGCGCGGCGCCGATCCACTGATCGGCTGGTGGCCGTTCTGGCTGCTGCTGTGGCCGGCGAGCTCGATGCTGCTGCTGCAGCTCTGCCGACGCAGGCGCAGCGCCGCCCGCTGAGGACGCGCGGCGCGCGCCCGCGGTAAGGGCGATCAGCCGCCCTGCAGACTGATGTCGAGCGCGCCGGAAAAGGTCTCCAGCTGGATGCGCGCGCTGCCGTCGCCGAGTCGCGCATCCAGGCTGGAGCCCGGCCCGAACTCCGGCCGCTCGACTTCGCCGACCGGGCTGCGGATGCGGCCGCTGAAGCTCTCCGCTTCGATGCGCGCCGAGGTGTCGACGGGCAGCTCCAGCCGCAGCGCGCCGCTCAGGGTCTCGATGCGCAGGCTGCCGTCCGCGCTTGGCCCCCCGAGCACCCGCACCCGTCCAGACACGGTCTCGGCGCGCAGCTCGCGGATCGGCTGCGAGAGGCGCACATCGACCGCACCGGACACCGCTTCGGCGCGCAGCGTCTGGGCGCCGCGGGCGTCGATCTCGATGGCGCCGCTGACCGACTCCAGGCTGATCTCCGGCGCCGCGCTGTCGATGCGCTGGCCACCGCTCACGGTTTCGAGGTCGAGGCGCTGCGGCGCGCTCTCGCGCAGTTCGATCGACCCGCTGACCGAGGACGCCTTGATCCGCTCGCCGCTGACGCCGCGGATCTCGATCTCCGCACTGACCGACTCCACGTCGAGCGAGACGCCGCGCGGCAGTTCGACCTCCAGATGGGTATCGCCACCGCGCGAGGCGCCCCAGCCCCAGCCGGAACTGCTGGGGTATTCCACTTCGATACTCAGGCTGCGCGGGTCGTCGCCCAGCGGCTTGAGCTTCGCGTCCGCGCCCAGTTCACCGCGCAGGCGCAGGGTGTCGCCGTCGCCACCGACGATGCGGATGCTGCCCTTGACGTTGCTGACGGCGACCCGGGCGTCGGCCGCCAGGGTGCGGGTTTCGTCGAGTGCAGTCTGCGCCTGCGCCAGCGGCAGGCTGCCCAGCAGCGGCACCAGCAGCAGGGCGCGCAGCGGCAGGTGATGAAGGGATCGGTTCATGGCGTCGGGTTCTCCAGAGGTGAGGGGTAGCTGCGCGCGGTGGTTGCGCGCGCGACGTGCTGGGGTCGGCTCATGCCGTGGCTTCGAGGCTGCGCCGCAGCAGCTGCAGGCGACGCTCGTGCACGCGGCGCAGCTGGTCGAGCAGCTGCGCCTGGTCGGGGCTGTGCAGAAGCGCGCCGTGGATGCGGCGGCCCTCGATGTCCAGCGCCTGCAGGCCGGCGGCGTAGGCCGCGGGCAGCGGTGCGCCTTCGAACTGGGCGAAGGCGGCGGCGTATTCGCGTTCCAGCCCCTCGGCCTCGCGCAGCAGCAGGGTGTCGAGCGGATGGGCCTGCGCCAGCGAGGCTTCGGGCTCGGGCTGCAGTGGCCGCAGCGGTGCCGCCAGCACCACCAGCATCAGCAGGCAGGCGACCGCCAACAGCGACTGCAGGCGAGTGCGCCGCCGCGCACGGCCGCGGCGCGCGGCGTCGGCGATGGCGGCGAGCGGCGCGCTGCCGAAGTGTGGCAACGATGCACGCGGCTCCAGGCGCGCGGCGATCGCCGGCCACAGATCGGGGGTGAGTGCGGGCTGCGGTGCGGCGCCGAGCAGGCGTGCGCGCCAATCGCGATCGGCGTCATTGAGGCGATCGGAACTTTCGGTCGGTGAGGCATTCATGCGTCTTCTCCCAGCGCTCGCCGCAGCTGCTGGCGGGCGCGATGCAGATGGGCCTTGCAGCTGCCCGCGGCGATCGACAGGGCGGCGCCGATCTCCTCGTGGGTGAGCCCTTCGATGTCGTGCAGCAGCAGCACGGCGCGCGCGCGCGGCGGCAGCTTGAGGATGGCGGCCTGCAGATCGAGCCGGTGTTCCTGGGTCTGGCGCGGTGCCGCCTGCAGCTCGAGCAGGGCGTCGTCGGTCTCCAGGTCCTCGGCTTCGCGGCGAGCGCGCAGGTCCATCAGCGCGGTGTTCACCGCCAGCCGGTGCAGCCAGGCGCCGACCGGCGCTTCGAAGCGGAACTCCGGCAGCGCCTTCCAGGCGCGCACGAAGGCGTCCTGGGTCAGCTCCTCGGCGCGTGCATCGACGCCGCCGACCAGCCGCCAGATCGCCGCGTACAGGCGCCGATGCTCGGCGCGGTACAGGGCCTCGAAGGCGCCGACGTCTCCGGCTGCCGCCCGGCGCGCCAGCGGCGCCAGCGCGTCGCCCGCCACGCCCGCGCTCGCATTGGTGTCCGCAGCGGCCGGGTTCGGATCGGATGCGGACACAGACGTGATCGCAGGCAGTGGCAGGGAGGTGCTGAGCATACGTGCCCGGATGCCCTACGGCGCCGAAGGGTTTACCTGCACGTACGAAGCTCGATAATGCGCGGCCGCTTCCACCTGTTCCCACGAGCCTGTCGGGCTTTGGAGGTCGAGGCGAAAGTTCGGCTGCATGAGGACAGGTTTCCGGCGATTTGCAGGCCCATGGCAGCGCTATGGGTCAAGAATCGGCGGAAGAATGGACCGCGCAGACGGATTTGCAACCCGGCCATCCAAAGTCCGACAGACTCCTTGAATCCAACCCCGCACCGGAGCCACCGATGAGCCAGCAGACCGTGTTGAACGCCCGCCACCGTGAACTCGGCGCCCGCATGGTCGACTTCGGCGGCTGGGACATGCCGATCGCCTACGGCTCGCAGATCGAGGAGCACCACCAGGTGCGCCGCGACGCCGGCATGTTCGATGTCTCGCACATGACCGTGGTCGACCTGCACGGCGCCAACGTCCGTGCCTTCCTGCGCCAGCTGCTGGCCAACTCGATCGACAAGCTGAAGAAGTCGGGCAAGGCCCTGTATTCCTGCATGCTCAACGAGCGCGGCGGCGTGGTCGACGACCTCATCGTCTATTTCCTCGCCGACGATTTCTTCCGGCTGGTGGTCAACGCGTCCACCCGCGACAAGGACATGGCCTGGATCACCACCAAGGCCGCGCCGTTTGGCATCGAAGTGCGCGAGCGCCCGGAGCTGGCGATGATCGCGGTGCAAGGCCCGCAGGCGCGCGAGCGCGTGCTCGGCCTGCTGAGCGCGGAAGGTCGCGCGGCGATCGAACCGGTCGGCAAGTTCGCCGCCGCCGAGGCTGATGGCCTGTTCATCGCCCGCACCGGCTACACCGGCGAAGACGGCTTCGAGATCATCGTGCCGGAAGGCGAGGCAGTGGTGCTGTGGAATCGCCTGCTGGAGGTCGGCGTGAAGCCCTGCGGGCTCGGCGCGCGCGACACCCTGCGTCTCGAAGCCGGCATGAATCTCTATGGCCAGGACATGGACGAGGACACCACGCCCTGGGAAGCCGCGCTGGCCTGGACCATTGCCCTCGACGAAGGCCGCGACTTCATCGGCCGCGCCGCGCTGGAAGCGCAGAAGGCCGCCGGCGCGCCGCGCCAGCTGATCGGTCTTGTCCTCGACGAGAAGGGCGTGCTGCGCCACGGCCAGACCGTGCGCACCGCCAACGGCGACGGCGAGATTCTCTCGGGCACCTTCTCGCCGACGCTGGGCAAGGCGATCGCGTTCGCCCGCGTTCCGTCCGGCGAACCCGGCGCCATCGCTGTCGACATCCGCGGTCGCGACGTGCCGGTGCGCCAGGTGACGCCGCCCTTCGTGCGCGAAGGCAAGCCGCGCGAGGGCATCTGAAGCAACGGACTCCACTGCTAAACTCGCGCCGCCCGCGACGCCGCAGCGCATCGCCCCCACACCGAACCACGCCTGCCAAGGAGCAGACCCATGAGCGAGATTCCCGGCGACCTGAAGTTCCTGAAGTCCCACGAGTGGGCGCGACTGGAGGACGACGGTCGCATCACCGTCGGCATCTCCGACCATGCGCAGGCTGCGCTGGGTGATCTGGTCTATGTCGAGCTGCCCGGCGTCGGCGACGAAGTCGAGGCCGGCAAGGGCGTGGCGGTGGTCGAGTCGGTCAAGGCGGCCAGTGATGTCTATGCGCCGGTGTCCGGCACCGTGGTCGCGATCAACGAAGAGCTGGCCGACGCACCCGAGACCATCAACGGCGACGCCTACGGCAAGGGCTGGCTGTTCGTGCTGCAGCCCACCGATATCGCCGAGCTGGGCGAGCTGCTGGGGCCGGACGAGTACGAAGAGCTGATCCAGGAGTGATGGTCCATCGCTCCGCGCCAGCGGAGACGGGATCGACGAACGGGGCGCATGGCGCCCCGTTCGCTTTTGTGGAGCCAGTGCTTGATCGGAGCTGTGGCCCGCGGCGATCAATGCTGTTGTTCGGAGACTCATGGGTGGCCGTGCCCTCGGCGGCGAAAGCGGGCGGCTGCGGGTGGCGGGATGCATCGAGCCCACGTCGATGGAGCGCAGGTGCGGCGCGCTCGATCTCGCTCCGGCATGTCCTTGCGCGTGCATCGAAGTGGAGCTCGAAGCGCAGGTCGATGCGCGCGAACCGCGCGCAAGTCTGCGCACTTTTGCGCAAACAGGGCATCGACACGCGTCTGCGGGATGAATCGAAGCCATGCGTTCGCCACACGTCCAAGGCGTCTGGCTTGCTGCGCATGCGCTCGCGCGATTTCGCCAGCGTCGTTCCCGCAGATCAAGCAATGCCAAGCCTTCCCGCGTTTGGTTCTGGTACTTAGCGAAGCGGAAGAGGTGGCCCCGGGGCGCCCGACGAGGCCTCCTGAGAGCCCGCAAAGCCGCCTGTGCGAACGCTTTCAGCGCGTTCGATGCGCGCACTCTGTTGACACTGCGAAAAGCGCTGATTAGCTTTCGCGCAGCGTGTCAAGAACAGAACACATGGCATCGAACATAGCGAGCCATCGAAACGGCATCCGGCAGAGCGTGCTCTGCAATTCCCTGCAAAGGGAGGTGTCGCGTTCTCTTCGGAAAACACGCTCGCCCGGAACGTCACCGTCATCGGTGCGTCGCCGGATCCGCGGTCCGAACCCGGGCCGCATCACGCAGCTCGCGGCGGCTGCCGCAGCTCTCGCCTTTTGTTTCCGGCGTGGTGTCTTCGATGTCGCCGCGCGTGATCGGCTGGGCGCCCAAGGAGTGGGTCCAGACGCGGAACCGGACGCGGTGTCCGGGAGTGGAGTGGTGGCGGAACCGGATGTCCGCGCCGCAGGACGCGTGTTTTGAAGTGTTGCGATCAACCCTGACGAGGAACCCGACGATGGCTATCAAGAAACCTGCTGCGAAGAAGGCCGCTCCGGCCAAGAAGGCCGCTGCCAAGAAGGCTGCGGCTCCCGCCAAGAAGGCTGCTGCGAAGAAGGCGGCTGCACCGGCCAAGAAGGCCGCTGCCAAGAAGGCTGCGCCGGCCAAGAAGGCTGTTGCGAAGAAGGCCGCTCCGGCCAAGAAGGCTGCAGTGAAGAAGGCTCCGGCCAAGAAGGTCGCCGCCAAGAAGGCTGCGCCGGCCAAGAAGGCTGCGGTGAAGAAGGCTCCGGCCAAGAAGGTTGCCGCCAAGAAGGCAGCGCCGGCCAAGAAGGTCGCCGCCAAGAAGGCTGCGCCGGCCAAGAAGGCCCCTGCCAAGAAGGCCGCTCCTGCCAAGAAGCCGGCCGCCAAGAAGCCGGCTGCCAAGAAGAAGCCTGCTGCTCCGCTCGTGCCGCCGCCGGCTGCACCTGCTGCCTGAAGTCGCGAGCCTCGTGCTCGCCGGTGAGGCGGCGTTCGCCGCCGCCCTCACGGCAGAACATCAACCCCGGTGCGTCCTGCGCGCCGGGGTTTCTTCTGCGGTGTCGGATCGCGGCGCAGGCGCGTCGCCTTCGCGTCGCCGTCCGACCGTGCAAAGCCACGCCATCCGACTGCTGGGCGCTGACTCAGCGAGCGAGCGGAATGCCAGCATGGCCAGAGCTGGAGGTGCGCGAGCGCTTCAGCGACGGCGCCGGCGCGGCTGTTTGTCGAGCTCCATCCAGTCCTTGCGCGGCAGGCCGAGGAAGCCGTCGAGCGCAGTGGGCAGCAGGCCGCTCTGCAGGCGGCATTCGCAGTTGACCAGGATGGCGATGCCGAACCCGTGCTCGGGCAGGAAGCCGATCAGGCCGCGGTAGCCCTGCACCGCACCGCCGTGGAAGACCAGGGTCTCGTCGGCGTAGTCGAAGACGCGCCAGCCGAGTCCATAGTGCGCGGCGCGCAGCCGTTCGCGCCGCCACGGGACCGAGCGCAGTTCGCTGGGCGTGGCCACGCGCGGCTTCTGGATCTCCTCCAGCAGCGCCGGCGAGAGCACCTCGGGCTGCCGCCCCATCTGCGCCATCAGCCACTGCGACATGTCGCGCGCGCTGGCGTTGACGCCGGCGGCCGGCGGTACGCGGTAGTAGTTCTCCTTCGGACGCAGGGCGACGAAGCGTCCACCGGCCATCACGTGTGGGCGCGCCCAGCTCGGGCTGCCTTCCAGGCCTTCGCGGCCGTAGGTGGCGCCGTACATGCCGAGCGGATGGAAGATCTTCTTCTCGACGAGGTGGGTGAAGAAGTCGCCGGTCACCGCGAATGCGAGATCGCCGATCAGGCTGAAGGCGATGTTCTGGTAGGCGTAGCAGCGCCCGTCCGGGCACAGCATCGGTGCTTCACCCAGCCGCTGCGCGAGCAGTGGATAGGGTTGGTCGTCCTCCAGCTCGCGATCGAAGGTGTGGAAGCCGAGGCCGACCGTGTGGCTCAACAGATCCGCGGCGGTGGTGCCCATCGCGGTGTCGGCACGGGCCAGTGCGAAGGCGGGCAGATGGTCGGCGACGCGGGTATCCCAGCTCAGTGCGCCCTCTTCGACCAGCAGCGCCGCGAGCGTTCCTGCAAAGGCCTTGGAGAGCGAAGCCAGTCGAAAGGCCGTGTCGGCCTCCACTGTCTCGCTGCGGCCGGCCTGGGTGTGGCCGAAGCCACGCTCCAGCAGCACGCGATCGCCGTGGACAACGCTCACCGCCATGCCGACCACGCCGTACTCGCGGACCAGTCGCTCGGCCAGCCGCTCGATGTCGCGGGCGGTGTCCTCGGCGCGGGTCGCCTGGGCGGTGATCTCGACCGTGGGCTGGCGCACCGGCGCACTGCTCACTTCGGCGGACACCAGCGGCGACAGGCTGGCGAAGGCAAGGCCCAGGCCGAGGGCGAGTCGCGATGTCACATGGGGCTTGCGGCGGGGTCGAGTCGGCACGGCGGGTCCAGGCTGGCGCGGCGGTCAAAGCGCCCGCATTCTAGCCCGCGCGCCCGGCCGCACACCCGCGACCCGGATCCCGTGTTCACGTCCAAGGAGAAGCCATGTCCATCGCGTTCCTGTTCCTGCTGGTGGTGTTCGGCGTCGGCATCGCCCTGCTGCTCTGGGCGGTCGGCATCTACAACGGCCTTGTCACCCGCCGCAATGGTTATCGCAACGCCTTCGCCCAGATCGACGTGCAGCTGACCCGTCGCCACGACCTGATCCCGAATCTGGTCGAGACAGTGAAGGCCTACATGCAGCACGAGCGCGACACGCTGGAGGCGGTAATCCGCGCGCGCAACAGCGCGATCGGCGGCCTGAATGCCGCCAAGGGCAATCCCGGCGATCCGGCGGCGATGCAGCAGCTGGCCCAGGCCGAGGGCGCGCTCGGCGGCGCGCTGGGGCGGCTGTTCGCGCTGTCCGAGGCCTACCCCGAACTGAAGTCCAGCGCCAACATGGCGCAGCTGACCGAAGAGCTGGCCTCGACCGAGAACCGCGTCGCCTTCGCCCGCCAGGCTTTCAACGATGCGGTGATGGCCTACAACAACCAGCGCGAGGTCTTTCCCGCGAACATCCTCGCCGGCACCTTCAACTTCCAGCAGGCGGCCCTGCTCGGCATCGGCGAGGAAGAGGCGCACAAGCGCGAGGTGCCGAAGGTGCAGTTCTGATGCATCGAACGAGCGCCCGCCCATGAACTTTTTCGAACGCCAGGCCCAGGCCCGCAGCCAGTCCAAGCGGCTGCTGCTGCTGTTCGTCGGCGCCGTGTTCGCCATCGTCACGGCGGTCTGCGGCGGCATCTTCCTGCTGCTGCTGATGGGTGCCGATGCGCGTGAGCTGGAGCGGATGGGCGGCGCGCTGGGCCTGCTGCGCGAGTTCAGCGGCCTGCTGCTGTTCACCGCCGTGGTCACCGCCCTGGTGATCGCGGCGGCCTCGCTGTATCGCATCGCCAGCCTGCGCGGTGGTGGTGCGACGGTGGCGCGGGCGATGGGTGGGCGCGAGGTGTCCGAGGACACCCGCGACCCCGATCTGCGCCGCCTGCGCAACGTGGTCGAGGAGATCGCGATCGCGTCCTCGCTGCCGGTGCCGGCCGTCTTCGTGCTGGAGGACGAGGCCGGCATCAACGCCTTCGCCGCAGGCTACGCCCCGGGTGATGCCGCGGTGGCGGTCAGCCGCGGCGCGCTGATGCACTTGAACCGCGACGAGCTGCAGGGCGTGATCGCGCACGAGTTCAGCCACGTGCTGAACGGCGACATGCGCATCAACATCCGCCTGATGGGCGTGCTGTTCGGCGTGCTGGCGCTGGGCGTGATCGGCGGCCGCGTGCTGGAACTCACCCGCGGCAGCCGCAGCCGCGATGCCGGCCCCATCGTCGCTGTTGGCCTGGTGCTGATGATCGTCGGCTATGTCGGCCTGTTCTTCGGCCGCCTGATCAAGGCCGCGGTGTCGCGCCAGCGCGAGTTCCTGGCCGACGCGTCGGCCGTGCAGTTCACCCGCCAGACCCACGGCATCGCCGGCGCCCTGAAGAAGATCGGCGGCCTGCCCGCGGGCTCGAAACTGGCCTCGGCCGAGACCGAGGAGGTTGCGCACATGCTGTTCGGCGAGGGCATGGGCTTCGCCGGCCTGTTCGCGACGCACCCGCCGCTGCACGAGCGCATCAAGGCGCTGGAGCCGGGCTTCAACCCGGCCGAGTTGAAGCGCCTGCAGGCCCAGTGGCTGGCGAATCCGCCGAGCGGCATGGATGAGGACATCGCGCTCGGACTGGCCCAGCGCCAGCGCGGCGAGCTGCCGGCGCGCGAGGCGGCGATCGAGCTGCAGGGCGAGCGCGTGGTCGAGCAGATCGGCGCGCCCGACGTGCAGGACTTCCTGCGCGCCGGTGATCTGCGCGCGGCCATTCCGCCGGCCATCGAGCTGGCCCTGCAGCAGCCCGAGCGCGCCCAGGCCCTGCTGCTCGGCCTGCTGCTGGATCGCGAGGAACGCTTGCGCGCGCAGCAGCTGCATGCGGTGCGCGAGCTGCTCGGCGCCGGCGCGGCCGAAGAAGTGCAGGTCGAGTCCGCCCTGCTGATCGGCCTGCATCCGGCGCTGCGCCTGCCGGTGCTGCTGCTGGCGCTCGGCACGGTTCGCCATCTCGGCCGGGTCGGCCAGCAGCGCCTGGTGGATGCCGCCGACGCGCTGATCCACGCCGACGGCGAGCTGGAGCTGTTCGAGTACGTCACCGGCCTGCTGCTGACCCGGCAGATCGAGGACAGCATCGATCCGCGCGCGCGGGCCCGTCAGCGCCTGATCAAGCTCAGCGAGGCCGGCGATGCTGCAGCCGACCTGCTGGCCGTGCTGGCCTGGTACGGCCACGACAGCGAAGCCGATGCGCGGCGCGCCTACCTGTCGGCCCTGCACGCGGCGCTGCCGCAGCTGGCCCGACCCTATGCGCCGCCGCAGGACTGGCAGCACCGCCTCGACCAGGCCCTGCCCGCGCTCAATCGCGTCGATCCGCCCGGCAAGCGCCTGCTGATCGAAGCCCTGGTCGTCGCCATCACCCACGACCAGCGCGTCAGCCTCGAAGAAGCCGAGCTGCTGCGCGCGGTGTGCGCGTATCTCAGGTGCCCACTGCCGCCGGTGGCCTGATTAAGGGCCGGGATTGGGGATTCGGGATTCGGGATTCGCTTTGGAGCTGGGATTCGGGATAAGGGATTCGGGATTCGCAAGAGCGCGCAGATCTGGGACTGAGGCAATAGGCGAAGGCCGCGTCGACAGGATTCGAGGAAGCACGCGATGGTCCTGGCTCTTCAACGAATCCCGATTCCCCATTCCCGATTCCCAACGCGCGGCGGACTTCAGCGCGCAGCGATGAAGGCCGCAGCACGTTCCGCAATCATCACCGTAGGCGCATTGGTATTCCCGCCCACCAGCGTCGGCATCACCGAGGCGTCGACCACGCGCAGGGCGTCGACGCCGCGCACCCGCAGCTCGGAGTCGACGACTGCGGCCTCGTCCTCGCCCATCCGGCAGGTGCCGACCGGGTGGTAGATGGTCTCGGCCTTGCGGCGGATGAAGTCGATGATGCCGGCCTCGTCCTGCACCGCATCACCGGGCAGCAGCTCGTGGCTGCGGTGGGGCTTGAAGGCCGGCTGCGCGAGGATTTCCCGTGAGAGCCTGACGCACTCGACCATCACCTTGAGATCGAAGCCTTCGGCGTCGCTCAAGTAGTTCGCGTGGATGCGGATCTTGTCGTTCGGATTGGCCGAGGCGAGTTCCAGATGGCCGCGGCTCTTCGGCCGCAGGAAGCACGCATGCACGGTGTAACCGCTGCCCTTGAGCCGGTTGCGGCCATGGTCGTCGAGCATGGCCGGCACGAAGTGGAACTGGATGTCGGGCCGCGCGTCCTCGGCCAGCCGCGAGCGCAGGAAGCCACCGGCCTCGGCGACATTGCTGGTGCCCGGCCCCTTGCGGAACAGGTAGTACTGCCAGGCCACCGCGATGTCCGAGAGCGTGTCGTAGCTCAGGTCATTGCTGGCCTGGGTGAGCGTGCAGATGTCGAGGTGGTCCTGCAGGTTGGCGCCGACGCCTGGCGCATCCACGCGCACCTCAATGCCGTGCCGGCGCAGCTGCGCGGCCGGGCCGATGCCCGAGAGCATCAGCAGCTGCGGCGAGTTGAGCGCGCCGCCGCAGAGGATCACCTCGCGCTGCGCGCGCGCCTCGCGCGGGCTTGCGCCCTGCAGGTAGCGCAGGCCGACCGCGCGGCGGCCCTCGAAGATCAGGCCCTGTGCCTGCGCACCGGTGACGATCGTGAGGTTCGGCCGGTCGCGCACCGGATTCAGATAGGCCACGGCGGTCGAGCAGCGCGCGCCCTTCTTCTGGGTGACCTGGTAGTAGCCGAAGCCGTCCTGTTGCGCGCCGTTGAAGTCGTCGGTGCGGGTGTGGCCCGCCTGCAGGGCGGCCTCGATGAAGACCTCCGACAGTGGATTGGTGTGAATGTGGTCGCTGACGCTGAGCGGGCCGTCGTCGCCGTGGAAGGCCGAGGCGCCGCGCGTGTTGCCTTCAGCCTTGCGGAAGGCGGGCAGGGCGCTCTGCCAGTTCCAGCCGCGCGCGCCCTGCTGCTCCCATGCGTCGTAGTCGCGCGCATCGCCGCGGGTGTAGCACATGGCATTGATCGAGCTGGAGCCGCCGAGCACGCGTCCGCGCGGCCACCACAGGCGGCGTCCGCCCAGCCCGGCCTCGGGCTCGGTGCTGTAGTCCCAGTTGGCGTTCTTCTTGCCCACCAGCTTGGCGATGCCGGCCGGCATGTGGATGAAGGGATGCCAGTCGCGCGGGCCGGCCTCGATCAGCAGCACCTTGCAGTCGCGATCGGCGGAAAGCCGGTTCGCCAGCACGCAGCCCGCGGAGCCGGCGCCGACGATGATGTAGTCGTACATGGGAGAGCCTGATGTTGCGCTGCAGCGAGGCGCAGCGCGGGTTTGCGGGGTTTTCGAAGACTGCCCGGACCCTAGTCCCCATGCCTAGAGCAAAGACTCGATCCGCGCCGCGGAAGCCGTCCAGCGCGACCAAGGTCGCAGGCCTCACCCCGGATGCAGTATGGTCCGCGCGCTGCAGCACTGGTCAGCCCATCGAGAGCCCTTTGAACCCCTACGCGCCCACTTCCAAGGCAGCACAGTCCGCCCGCGACGACGCCGGCGCCAGCCTCGGCAAGCTCGACGGCCTGCGCGGGGCGCTGCGCGACTTCCCGCCGCTGATCTGGGCCGCCCTGTACTTCTTCTTCCTGCTGACCGGCTACTACATCCTGCGGCCGGTGCGCGACGCGATGGGCAGCACCCAGAACCTGCAGCTGCTGTTCACCGGCACCTTCATCTGCATGCTGCTGCTGCAGCCGATCTACGGTGCCATCGTCAGCCGCTACGCGCGACGCGTGTTCCTGCCGGTGGTCTATCTGTTCTTCATCGCCTGTCTGGTCGGCTTCTGGTGGATATTCAGCCACGACTACGCCTGGAAGAACGCGGTGTTCTTCATCTGGGTGGCGGTGTTCAACCTGTTTGCCGTCAGCGTGTTCTGGAGCTACATGGCGGACGTGTTCCGCAATATCGAGGCGCGCCGGCTGTATGGCTATATCGGCGCGGGAGGCACGCTCGGCGGATTCCTGGGCCCTGCGATCACGCGCAGCCTCGCCGAACACATCGGTGTGGCCAACCTGCTGCTGGTGTCGGCCGCGCTGATCGGGCTGTGCCTGTACTGCATCGTGCGCCTTGCCCCATACGCGCGCCGTCGCGAGATCGAGGACGGCACGCGTTCCGGTGAGGAGGCGATGGGCGGCTCGATCCTGGCCGGGCTGCGCCTGGTTTGGCAGCGGCCGGTGCTGCGGGCGATGGCGGCCCTGCTGTTCTTTGGCGTGGGCGTGGGCACCCTGCTGTACAACGAGCAGGCGGCGATCGCGCGCACCTACTTCGCTACACCGGAAGCACGCACCAGCTACTTCGCCAGCCTGGATCTCGCGATCAACCTGACGACCATCCTCGTGCAGGTGTTCCTCACCCGCTTCCTGCTCGTGCGCTATGGCATCGCTCCCCTGCTGCTGATTCCCGCCGGCGCGATACTGCTGGGCTACTGCCTGCTGGCGGCGGCTCCACTGCCGCTGCTGGTCGCGGTGGTCCAGGTGGCAACGCGCGCCGGCGAGTTCTCGCTGGCCAAACCGGCGCGCGAGACGGTCTATACCCGCGTCGATCGTGAGTCGCGCTACAAGGCCAAGGCGGTCATCGATACGGTGATCTACCGCGCCGGCGACCTCACCTTCGTCTGGCTGCACAAGGGCCTGGCCATGCTCGGCTCGACCGCGGTGTTTCTAACCGGAGCGGGTCTCGCGGCGTGTCTCGGCCTCGCAGCGTGGTCGCTGATCCGCCTGCAGAGGCAGGCGCTGCCCGAGGAGCAGGCCGCGCCGCGCGCCGCCGCGTCCCGCTGAGCCGGGCTGTCTGGACGCCTGACTCGGCCGGGCGGAATCTTCCGGCACATCCGCGGCTTCACCGCCGGCCTACAATCGCGGGTTCACCCCCACCGTTGCGGAGCCCCCATGCGCCTTATCGCCGCCAGCATCGCGCTCGCGATCGCCTCGCCCTCCTTTGCCGCCGAAGGCATGTGGACCCTCGACAACCTGCCGAAGTCGCAGATGCAGGCCGAGTTCGGCTTCACCCCGACCGATGCCTGGGTGCAGAAGGTGATGCGCTCCTCGGTGCGCCTCGCCGGCGGCTGCTCGGGCAGCTTCATCTCCGGCGATGGCCTGGTGCTGACCAACCACCACTGCATCGTCGGCTGCATCGGCGATCTGTCCAGCGCCGACGAAGACCTGATGCGCGATGGCTTTCTGGCCAAGAGCCGCGCCGACGAGCGCCAGTGCCCCAACTTCGAGATCAATCGGCTGGAGTCGATCAGCGACGTCAGCGGCCGCATCAGCGAAGCGACCAAGGGACTGTCCGGCGAGGCCTTCGCCAACGCCAAGCGCGCCGCGCAGTCGGCGATCGAGTCCGAGTGCGCCGGCGAAGACCGCAACCGCGTGCGCTGCGATGTGGTCGACCTCTACCAGGGCGGCGTGCAGCACCTCTATCGCTACACCCGCTTCCAGGACGTGCGCCTGGCCTTCGCGCCGGAGTTCGCGGCCGGCTTCTTCGGCGGCGACCCCGACAACTTCAACTTCCCGCGCTACAACCTCGACATGGGCCTGCTGCGCGTCTATGAAGACGGCAAGCCGGTCGAGCTGGAGGACTTCTTCCCGCTGAATCCCGAGGGTGCCGCTGAAGGCGAGCTGGTGATGATCACCGGTCATCCGGGCTCGACCCAGCGCCTGCTGACCGTGTCCCAGTTGGAGGCCCTGCGCGACAAGTCGCTGATCGACCGCCTGCTGAGCCTCGCCGAGATGCGCGGCCTGCTGCTGCAGTTCGGTGCGCTGGGCGAAGAGCAGGCGCGGCAGGCGCAGAACGACCTGTTCGGCGTCGAGAACAGTTTCAAGGCCCTGCGCGGCCGCCAGACCACGCTCAACGATCCGGCGGTGTTCGAGGCCAAGCGCAAGGAAGAGGAATCGCTGAAGGCCTTCGTCGCCGCCGACCCGAAGCTGAGCGAGGAGATCGGCGACCCGTGGTCGGCGATCGCCGAGGCCACCCGGATCTCGCGCGAGATCGAGACCGCCTACAACATGCTGGAAGGTGCGGGCGGCTTCCGTACCGGCTACTTCGGCCTGGCCCGCACCCTGGTGCGCGGCGCCGATGAGCGTGCCAAGCCGAACGCCGATCGCCTGCGCGAGTTCGGCGAGGCGGGCCTGCCGCGCGTCGAGCAGGGCCTGTTCGCCGAACGTCCGCTCTACCCCGATTTCGAGATCGTCAAGCTCGGCTGGAGCCTGTCCAAGCTGCGCGAGGAGCTGGGCGCCGATCATCCGGTGGTGCGCCAGGTGCTGGGCAAGGACAGCCCGCAGCAGCTGGCCGAGCGGGTGATCCGCGGCACCAAGTTGAGCGATGTCGCCGTGCGCCGCGCCCTGTGGGAAGGCGGTGCCGACGCGATCGCCAAGTCGGACGACCCGATGATCGCGCTGGCGCGTGCCGTCGACCCCGCCGCCCGCGAGCTGCGCGCGCGCTACGAGCGCGAGGTGCAGGCGGTGACCCAGCAGGCCGCCGAGAAGATCGCCCGCGCCCGCTTTGCCCAGCTCGGCACGGGCGTCTATCCGGATGCGACCTTCAGCCTGCGCCTCTCCTATGGCGCCGTGCAGGGCTGGGAGTGGGCCGGCGAGACCGTGCCGGCGATGACGCAGATCCGCGGCCTGTACGAGCGCGCCACCGGCTCCGACCCCTACAAGCTGGCGCCAAGCTGGGAGTCCTCGCGCGAGAAGCTCAATCTTGATCTGCCGATGAACTTCGTCAGCACCAACGACATCATCGGCGGCAACTCCGGCAGCCCGGTGATCAATGCCAAGGCCGAGGTGGTGGGCCTGGTGTTCGACGGCAACATCCACAGCCTCGGCGGTGCCTTCTGGTACGACGCCCGCATCAACCGTTCGGTGAGCGTGCACAGCGCGGTGATGATCGAGGCGCTGCGCAAGGTGTACGACGCGGATCACCTGGCGGACGAGATTCTTGAGGGCCGGGAATAGGGAATCGGGAATGGGGAATCGACCCAGTGTTGGTTCCCCGGGGCCTTGTTGAAACGGAAGCCGTGGTAGCAAAGCGGCAGCTGTCGTATCGCCGACGCGCAACCGGGGCGAGGGTGGAGCTCATGGTGGGCCAGCGCCCACCCTATGAGCATCCCCCGCTTTCCGCTTTCCGCTTTCCGCTCTTGCTCCGGTTTCTGCGGGCAGGAGCCCGCGCTCTTCACGGGGCCCCTGGGGAGCGGCGAGACTCGGCCGATCAGCCCGCAGGGGCGCCGGCAGGGAGGCCGGCGATGTTCGTGACAGTGAAGGGATGCACTGTCCACGAACACCGGCCGAGACTCGCGGACCCTCTGCGGAGGGATGCGCAGAGGGCGCGGACGAGGGGTGGCCTTTCTTTGGCCTACCTTTCTTTGGCCACGCAAAGAAAGGTCGGTCGGGCCGGCCGAAGGACGGACCGAAAGCTCTTGCTCTTCGCTTCAAGCAACGCAGCGAACAAGCGAACCCGGGGCGAGCGTGGAGCTCATGGTGGGCCAGGGCCCACCCTATGACAGGCGCGAGGTCGGGCCGGCCGAAGGACGGACCGAAAGCTCTTGCTCTTCGCTTCAAGCAACGCAGCGAACAAGCGAACCCGGGGCGAGTGTGCAGCTCATGGTGGGCCAGGGCCCACCCTATGCCTCACGCTTTTCCGAATCCCGAATCCCGAATCCCGAATCCCGAATCCCGAATCCCGGCGCTCACATGTTGAGCGCGCGACCCCCATCCACCCGCAGCACCTGGCCGCTGGTGTACTGCGCGCGCAGCAGGAAGGCGACGGCCTCGGCGACGTCCTCTGGATTGCCGGGGCGCTTCAGCGTGGTCTTGTCCAGCAGCGCCTGCTGCTCGGCGCTGGGCTTGCCGCCCTCGGGCCACAGCACCGCACCCGGCGCGACCGCGTTGACGCGGACCTCGGGACCGAGCTCCTTCGCGAGTGACAGGGTCATCATCAGCAGGGCCGCCTTCGCCATGCAGTAGACCGTGTGCTCGGCCAGCGGGCGTTCGGCATAGACGTCCACGAGGTTGACGATGGCGCCGCGCGCGGCGCGCAGGTGCGGGGCCGCGGCCTGGCTGAGGAAGAAGGGCGCGCGTGCATTGCTGGCGAACAGGCCGTCCCAGTCCGCCTGCGTCGCGCTGCCGATGGGCGTCGGATGAAAGCTCGATGCGTTGTTGACCAGCGCATCGAGGCGGCCGAAGCGCGCCAGCGTGGAAGTCACGAGCCGCTCTTCCATCCCGGGCTCGCCAAGTTCTGCCTGCAGCGCGAGCACGCTGCCGGGCCGCACGGCTTCCAGCGCCTCTTCCAGAGCCCGCATCTCGTCGGTCGAGCTGCGGTAGTGCAGGGCGAGGTCATAGCCCTCGGCGTGCAGATGACGGGCGATCGTGGCGCCGACGCGGCGTGCGGCGCCGGTGATCAGCGCCACCGGCGCGCCGGAGGTGGGTGCGGACATCGGGGTATCCTTCGTGCGGTCTGGCCGCAGTGTCGATGCTGGCCGCTGAAGATTCCATCACGAGACTCCCCATGATTCCCCTCGACCTGCCGGCGCCCGCGCCCGAGGCGCAGGCCCACAGCGACCAGCTGCGCGCTTTGATCCATGGCGAGATCGCGCGCAGCGGCGGTTCGATCGCGTTCTCGCGCTACATGGAGCTGGCCCTGTACGCGCCCGGCCTGGGCTACTACAGCGCCGGCGCCACCAAATTCGGTGCGGCCGGCGATTTCATCACCGCGCCCGAGCTGGGCGGCCTGTTCGCCGCCTGCGTGGCCGAGGCGACGGCGCCGGTGCTGCGCCGCTACCAGGGCGCGGCCTGCTTCTTCGAGCTGGGTGGCGGCAGCGGTGCGTTCGCATTGAAGGCGCTGCCGGCGCTGGCCGCGCGCGGCGCGCTGCCGGCCGAATACCGCATCCTCGAGCCCAGCGCCGACCTGCGCCAGCGCCAGCGCCAGCGGCTCGAGGCCGAGCTGCCGCCCGAATTGTTTGCCCGCCTGCGCTGGCTGGACCGCCTGCCCGAGGACGACTGGGTCGGCGTGCTGTTCGCCAACGAGGTGCTGGACGCGCTGCCGGCTTCGCGCTTCGTGATGCGCGCCGGCGAGGTGATGGAGCAGCACGTCGAGACCGCGCAAGGTCGCCTGGCATTCTGCGAGCGCGCCGCCGACATGCTGGTCGGCGGCGCGGTGCGCCATCTCGAACGCAGCCTCGGCCGTGGCTTCGGCGAGGGCTACACCAGTGAGCTGCTGCCGCAGCTGCCGTACTGGCTGGATGCGGTCTGCGGCTCGATGGCCGAGGGCCTGGCCCTGTTCGTCGACTACGGCTACCCGCGCGCCGAGTTCTACCTGCCCGAGCGCGCGGACGGCACGCTGCTCTGCCACTACCGCCATCGCGTGCATGCCGATCCCTTCCATCTGCCGGGGCTGACCGACATCACCGCCTCGGTCGACTTCACCGCGCTGGCCGAGGCCGGTCAGCACGCTGGCTTCGAGCTGGCCGGCTACTGCAGCCAGGCCGCCTTCCTGCTCAACAACGGCCTGCAGCAGCACGTCGAAGCCGGTGCCGGCGACACCCTGAGCCAGCACCGTCTGGCGCTGGAGTCCAAGCGCCTGATCCTGCCCGCCGAGATGGGCGAGCGCTTCCAGGTGATGGGGCTGGTGCGCGACGTCGATTGCGAGGCGCAGTTCGCCTTCGGCGACCTGAGCCACCGCCTGTGAACCTGCGCGACTGGTTCGAGCGGCATCGGTTGCCGCTGCGCCGGCTGTGGGTGTTCGGACTGGTCGCCTATCTCGGCGTGATCGCGCTGGCCTCGCTGCTGCCCCCGCCCGAGCTGCCGATGGACCCGGGGCGCTACGACAAGCTCTGGCATGCGGCGGGCTATGCGCTGGCCGCGCTGCTCTGCGTGCCGCTGTGGCGCAGCGCGCGCGCCCTGCTGCTGGCTGGCCTCGCACTGCTGGGCTACGGCCTGCTGCTGGAGCTGCTGCAGGCGCAGACCGCGGCGCGCAGCGGCGACTGGCTGGATGCCCTGGCCAACGGCTCGGGCGTGGCGATCGGCCTGCTTGCGGCGTTGACGCCCTGGCGCGGCTGCCTGCAGCAGCGCGATACGCCAGGGCCGGAGTAAGCACAGGGCAGGTCGGAGACGCCCCGATGGCGGCGCGGCGCTTGCATCGTCAGGCTGCACCCTCTGCCCGCGAGCGCACTCCCCCGGCCATGATCAAGGCCATCCCCATCCGCCTGGTTCGCCCCGGCATGTGGTTTCACCGCCTCGGCGGCGATGGTACGCATCCGGTGTTCGTGCGCCATTCCTTCCTGCTCACCGCGCAGGAAGTCGACGTGCTGCGGCGTGGCGGCGTCGAGGACATCCTGATCGACACCGCGCGCGGACTGGACTGCCCGGACTGGCCGCCGCCGGACTCCCCAGCGGATGCGCACGCGATCGACGCGCAGGACGCGCCCGAGGAGCTGATCCAGCCGCAGGCCGCGCCTGCCAGCGATACGCTGGGCCCGGCCGCGCCGATCGACACGGCTCCCGAGCTCGCGGCCGGCGAGGAAACGTCGGCCGCCGCTGCGCAGACCCAGGCGCCAGCGGACGACGCGGATCAGGCGTCCGGCACGCCGGCGCCCGCCGCGCGGCGCAGCCAGCGCGCCATCGAAGCGGAGCTGCGCTCCGCGCAGAAGCTCTGCTTCGCCGCCAAGGAAAAGATGGTCGAGCTGTTCGGCGAGGCCCGTATGGGCAGGGCCGTGAGTCCGTCGGCGGTCGAGCCCCTGGTCGAGGAGATCAGCGCTTCGGTCATCCGTCACCCGGACGCCCTGATCAGCGTGGCGCGCCTGAAGCGCCATGACGACTACACCTACCTGCATTCGGTCGCGGTGTGTGCGCTGATGATCGCGCTGGCGCGGCAGCTGCAGCTGCCGGACGCGGAGGTCCGCGAGGCCGGCATCGGCGGCATGCTGCACGACATCGGCAAGGCGGCGATGCCGCTGCAGGTGCTGAACAAGCCGGGCGCGCTGACCGACGACGAGTACCGGATCATGAAGGCGCATCCGGTGCGCGGCTACGAGATGCTCAAGGAAGGCGGCGGGGCTTCAGCCGCGGCGCTGGAGATCGCCCTGCATCACCACGAGAAGTTCGACGGCTCGGGCTACCCGCACGGACAGGCGGGGGAGGACATCGACCTGCTTGCGCGCATGGGCGCGGTCTGCGATGTGTACGACGCCATCAGTTCGAACCGCCCCTACAAGAAGGCCTGGAGCCCGGCCGAATCGGTGCGCCGCATGGCCGCCTGGAAGGGCCACTTCGATCCGCAGGTGTTCAACGCCTTCGTCAAGTCGATCGGCATCTATCCGGTCGGTGCGCTGGTGCGCCTGCAGTCGGAACACCTGGCCGTGGTCACCGAGCAGAACGAGAGTTCGCTGCTCACGCCCAGAGTGCGGATCTTCTACAACGCCAGAAAGCGCGAGCCGGTATTCCTGCGCGAGATCGATCTCGCCGCGCCCAGCTGCGCCGACCGCATCGCTGGCATCGAGTCGCCCGAGGTCTGGAACTTTCCGCAGCTGGAGAAGCTGTGGATGCCGGGTTAGAGCCGGGATTGGGGAGCGAAGAGGCGCGCTTGCGGACCATGGGTCCGCGCGCCGATGCGCGCCCGAGCGCTGTGCGCGAGGGCCAGGATTGGGGATTCGTCAGAGCGGGTATCGGGCGAGTTCGGCCTGAGGGTTGAGTCGAACGAACACGGGCGCATGACCGCTGCACGCGGGGCCGAGACTTGAGCAAGGCCAGGGTAGCCCGCGTTCGGGCGTGCGTGATGCGTCCGAGGCCAGCCCCGGGCGGGTGCGACGAACGCTGGGTCTCGAACTTGACTTCGACCGCCTTTCCCGGTCACGCGACAGCGAGGGCGCCCCAATACGATCAGGCGCTTACGTTTCAGTTGTTTGAATGTGACGCGCGCTGCCCCGGCCTCGGGCGGGGCTTCATTGCCGTAGCGCCTCCATCGGCGCGATGCGTGCGGCCTGGCGCGCGGGCAGCCAGCTGGCGAGCAGGGCGATGGCGAGCAGGAGCAGGCCGGCCGCACCGAGGCTGGTCATGTCGAGACTGCCGACGCCATACAGCAGGCTACGCAGCGAAGGCACGAGCAGGGCGTACAGGCCCAGCCCGGCGCCGATACCGATCAACGCCAGCGCGATGCCGCGCAGCACGACCAGGCGGGCGATGCGCGTCGGTATCGCGCCCAGCGCGGCGCGTATGCCGAACTCCCGACGGCGCAGCGCGACCAGATAGGCCATCGCGCCATACAGACCGAGGCTGCCGAGCAGCAGGGTGAGCGTGGCGGCGGCGCTCATCAGTCGCAGGCCGAGCGAAAGCTCTGCGGTCGATGCGGTGCTGATCGCCTGCATCGATTCCGCGGCCGACACCGGCACGCCGGGGTCGAGCTCGTGGACGATCGCCCGGATCGACGCGATCAAGGCGTCCGAGGCGGCGGCGTCTTTCGAACGCAGCAGCAGGGCCAGGCTGCGAGGTGCGGCGGGCTCGCGCTGCGCATCGAGCGGCAGCAGGGGCGCGCGATACAGGATGGGTTGCGGCGGTGCGGCAAGGCTGCGATCGCGCACATCACCGACCACGCCAACCACGGTGTAGGTCGGCCCGGCAGGGTCCAGGACAAGCTGCCGCCCGATCACGGTGGCGCTGTCCGTGTCGCCGAACAGCGCAGTTGCGGCGGACTGGCTCAGCACCACATTGCCGGCGTGTTCGTGTTCGCTGCGGGCAAAGCCACGTCCTGCCAGCACGGGGATGCGCAGGGCTGCGAAGTAGTGATCGTCCACGATATTGATCGCCAGGCTCAGCATGCGGCCGTCACGCGCCGCGCGCAGGGTCTGCTGCAACTGCTCGCCACCGGCCAGCGGCAGCCGCTGGGCCAGCCCGGCCGCCTCCACGCCCGGCAACTCCCGCGCGCGAGCGCTCAGGGCCGAGTAGAAGGCGACGCCGCGCGCCTCGTCGTAGCGCGCGAACGGCAGCTGGGTCCACAGCGTGGTGACGCGCCTGGTGTCGAAGCCGGGGTCGACCTGCTGCAGCGCCTGCGTCGAGCGCAGCAGCAGCAGGGCGCCGGCGGTGATCGCCAGCGCCACTGCGAACTGCGCTGCCACCGCGACGCCTTGCAGTCGCGCCGCACGTGTGCGCCCGCTCGAGTTGCCGGCTTCGTGCGACAGCGAGGCTGCGCGCAAAGGAAGTCGCGCACAGGCCGCGCAGAGCAGGGCACTGCACAGGCTGAGCGCGGCGCCCACGCCGAGGCTCGGCAGGTTCAGCCCGAGTCCGGACAGTCTCGGCGTTCCGGGTGGACCGAACACCACAAAAAGATGCACGGCCAGTGCGGCCAGCGGCAGGGCCAGCGCCGCCGCAGCCATCGACAGCAGCAAGGGTTCGGCGAGCTGCTGTCTGTGCGCACGTAGACCGTAGGCGCCCAGCGCCCGACGTATCGCCTGTTCGGCGCGGCGGCTGTCTGCACGGATCAGCATCAGATTCACCACGTTCGCCCAGGCCACGAGCAGCAGCAGCCCGGCCGCGGCGGCGAGCAGGCCGAGCGTTTGCGTGACACCTCGGGTCAGGCTGTCATGCAGCGACCTGACGCGCGGCTGTGGCTTCAGTGTGTCCAGCCAGTCCTGCGTGCTGCCACCCGCCTGCAAGCGTGGAAACGTCGCAGCAAGGCCGGGCAGCAGGCTGCCCAGTTCCTGCTGCAGCTGATCGGCGGAGGCACCCGGCTTGAGCCGGGCGACGCCGGAATAGGAGAAATCGCCGAGTGGGGCATCGGCGCTCAGCCGGCCCGGCAGCCAAAGGCGAGTCTCTGCGCGGGGAAAGGCGAAGCGCGCCGGCATGACGCCGATGATCTCGCGGCGCACTTCGTTGATCAGCAGCGTGCGGCCCAGCACCGTCGGGTCAGCGCCGTAGCGCGCGCGCCATTCGGCTTCGCTGAGGATCACTGCGCCCGCACCGCCCATGCGGTGTTCGTCGGCGGTGAAGAAGCGCCCGAGCAGGGGTGCCACTCCAAGCAGATCCAGCGTGCCCGGTCCGACCCAGGTGGCGCGAATGCGCTGGGCGGGCTCGCCGCTGTCTTCGTCGCGGAGGTTCGACTCGCCCTGGCCGCTGCGATAGAAGCCGATCGCTTCGATCTGGCTCGCCGACTGATAGACGGACTGCAACACCAGCGGTTGCGCCAGTGCTGGCTGGCGCGCGCTTTCCCAGCCGATGCTGACCAGACGCTCGGGCTCGCGGAAAGGCAGGGGCGCCAGCAGGATGCCGTGCACGATCGCGAACATCGCGGTCGCAGCAGCGATGCCCACCGCCAGGGTCAGGACCACGGTGGCGCTGAACACGGGTGTGCGCAGCAGGCTGCGCAGGGCGTGGCGGAGATTCATGCCAGCCTTGCCTCGAACTTCACAGTGGAGCGTCGGCGGCGCCTACCGCCGCGATGGCGGCGACCCGCGCCCGCTTCAGCGCCTCGCCCACGTCCGGGCCCTTGAGTCCTGACAGGTCGAGGTTGCGGGCCTGCACGGCCAGCGCGGCGCGGTGGCAGCGGTCGAGCCGTTCGCGGTTGGGGTAGGGCTGGTCGGCCAGCCCGGCGCGGCCGCGCTTGTCGATCTCGCAGACCCAGCCAATCTGGGCGATGCGCTCGGGTCGGCGGTAGCCGTCGCAGCGCTGGATCAGGGCCTCGATGCTGGCGGCGCGCATCTCGTGCAGGCGATGGACATTGAGGTGCTCGCGGCAGGCGTGCAGGGCGAGGTCACGGACGTCGACCGGCACCCGCAGGCGTTCGCAGACGGCGCGGATCGGCTCAAGCCCGCGCTGCTCGTGGGCGATGTGTTTGGGCAGCTCATCTGTGGGCGTCAGCGCCTTGCCGAGGTCGTGCACCAGCACCGCGAAGGCGATCTGCGCATCGGCGGGCTGCAGCCGCGCGGATTGTTCAAGGCACAGCTCGATATGTAGGCCGGTGTCGACCTCGGGGTGGTACTCCGGCCGCTGCGGCACGCCGTAGAGCGCATCGACTTCGGGCAGCAGTCGGGCCAGCGCACCGCACTCGCGCAGCACGCGCAGCAGGGCCTGCGGGGCGGGTTCTGCCAGACCGCGCGACAGCTCCTTCCACACGCGTTCGGGCACCAGATGGTCGACCTCGCCGTCCGCCACCATCTGCCGCATCAGCGCCAGCGTTTCGTCGGCGACGCGGAAGCCCAGTGGCGCGAAGCGCGCGGCGAAGCGCGCCACGCGCAGGATCCGCACCGGGTCTTCCGCGAACGCCGGTGACACATGTCGAAGCAGGCGCGCTTCGAGGTCGGCGCGGCCGCCCCAGGGGTCGATCAGGCGGCCATCGGGCGCCAGCGCGATGGCGTTGATCGTGAGATCGCGGCGCTGCAGGTCCTCGTCCAGCGTCACCGAAGGGTCGGCGTCGACGACGAAGCCGCGGTAGCCGCGCCCGGATTTGCGTTCGGTGCGCGCCAGCGCGTACTCCTCGCCGGTGACGGGATGCAGGAACACCGGGAAATCGGCGCCGACCGCGCGGAAGCCCAGTTCCTCCATCGCCGCCTGCGTGCTGCCGACGACGACCCAGTCGCATTCGCCGACGGGCAGGTCGAGCAGCTGGTCGCGGACAGCGCCGCCGACCAGGTGGGTGCCGGGCGGCTGCGGGGCAGGGCGTTCGGGAAAGCGTGTCATGGCCGGCATGGTAGCGAGCGCCGGGCCTGTCCTGCGCTGTCAGCGCCCTGCGCGGGTTCAGCGACACCGACCGGGGCGCGGAACTCGTTGACATCGCTTCCACGCCGCGCCTACTTTGCCTTCACGCAAGCCGCGTCCGTCACGGGGGTGTCGGATGAACGGTGATCCCGGACCGGGCCACCCGCACGCCAGCTATCGCATCGCCATCATCGGCTCCGGTCCGGCCGGGCTGAGCGCGGCCGCGCGCGCGGCCGAGATCGACGCCGCCGAGCGGCCCGGCCAGCCGCCCAGCCACGTCCTGCTCGAAGCCTCGGACGCCCACGCGCGCACCATCCAGCGCTACCAGAAGGGCAAGTTCGTGATGGCCGAGCCCGGCTTTCTCGACCTGCGCAGCCCGCTGCGCTTTCGCGCCGGCACGCGCGAAGCCGTGCTGGCTGCCTGGGCGCAGGGCATCGAGAGTCTCGGCATCCACGTCCGCTACCGCGCCGAGGTGACGGCCATCCGCGGCCAGCGCGGTGCATTCGAGATCTCGCTCAAAGACAGCAGCACGGTCAGCGCCGAACACGTGGTGCTGGCGATCGGGCTGGAGGGCCAGCCGAACCGTATCGGCGCACCCGGCGAGGACGGTGGCCTCGTCCACTACCAGCTTGACGATCCCGAGGCCTGGCGCGGCGAGACCATTGTGGTGGTCGGCGCGGGCGATTCCGCGATCGAGAATGCGCTGGGCCTGTCGCGCCACAACGCCGTACACATCGTCAACCGCCGCGAGGAGTTCTCGCGCGCCAAGGAGGGCAACCTCAACGCCGTGCTGCGCGCGATCAATGACCGCGGTCTGGATTTCCACTGCCACTACCGCGCCACCGTCGAGCGCATCGAGCCGGCCGGCAGCGATGGCCTGGGTGCGATCGTGCTGAACACGCCCGAGGGCCAGCGCCGAATCGCCTGCCACAAGGTGCTGGCGCGGCTGGGCGGCACGCCGCCACGCAAGTTCCTGGAAGCCTGCGGCATCGCCTTCCCCAGCGATCGCCCGGACGCCCTGCCGACGCTGGACGCGCAGTACCAGAGCAGCGTGCCGGGCCTGTACGTGATCGGATCGCTGGCGGGGTTCCCGCTGATCAAGCAGGCCATGAACCAGGGCCAGGACGTGGTCGACAGCATCCTCGGCCGCGCCGTGCGCCCGGTCGACCATGTGCTGCTGGCCCTGCAGTTCGCGGGTCTGCCCTATGTGGCCGAGGTCGAGGAGATCCTCGCCCTCTACCAGCAGCGTGTGCCGATGTTCCGCCGCATGAACGCGCTGGCCTTCCGCGAGCTGCTGATCGAGAGCCGGCTGATCGTCAGCTTCGGCGATGCCGACAGCGTGCGCTCCGCGCGCGCACAGGTGGACAAGGGCGTGGCCGCGCGCCGCGCCGAACAGCGCGCCCGGCGCGAGGCCCAGCTGGAGCAGATGCGCCGCGCCGGCGAGACGCCCAGCGAAAGTGATCTCGCCGAGCCGCCGGAGCCGCGCGCCACCGAGGTGCTCGAGGCCGGCAGCGTGCTGTTCCGCAGCGGCGACTACAGCAACGGCTTCTACACCGTGCTGGAAGGCGAGGTGCGCCTGCGCCATGCCGGCAGCAGCAGCGAGCTGGCCCTCAAGCCCGGCCAGTTCTTCGGCGAGATGAGCCTGATCTCCGGGCGACCGCGCAGCGGCGACGCCTTCATCGGTGCCGACACCATCCTGATCGAGACGCCGCGGCGGACGATGGTGAAGCTGCTCAACTCCAACGATGAAGTCCGCGCCGGCGTCGACTGGATCTTCATCGTGCGTGCCCTGCAGGGCCAGTTCGCGCCCGCGCTGCCGGTGGCTGAGCTGAGGAGCATTGCGCAGGCGGCCAAGGTGCGCAGCTTCGCCGCTGGCGAGCTGCTCTACAGCGAAGGCGAAAGCGGCGACTGCCTGCACCTGGTGCGCAGCGGCACCATCGCCCTGACCCGCGGCGGCGCCCTGGTCGGGCATGCGCAGAGCGGCCAACTCTGCGGGCAGATGGCGCTGATGGGCGACCCGCTGCGCCGCGAGACCGCGCGCGCGGCGGTGCGTACCGAGACGATCCAGCTCGGCCGCGCCGAGTTCCTGGAGCTGCTGAAGAAGGACCCGCAGCGGGTCGGCGCCCTGCAGGCGGCGACCAGCCAGCAGCTGCGCAACTTCTCGGTGCTCGAAGCCCTGCCCGAGGGCGGCGAGCTGGTGTCCTTCCTGATGGCCGAGGGTCTCGGCGAAGCGACCAATGCGCTGCTGATCGACGAATCCCTGTGTGTGGGCTGCGACAACTGCGAGAAGGCCTGCGCCGAGACCCACGGCGGGCTGTCGCGCCTCGACCGCCACCGTGGCCGCTCGCATGCCGCGGTGCAGGTGCCGATCTCCTGCCGGCACTGCGAACACCCGCACTGCATGAAGGACTGCCCGACCGATTCGATCCATCGCGCAATCGGCGGCGAGGTCTTCATCGACGACCGCTGCATCGGCTGCGGCAACTGCCAGACCCACTGCCCCTATGGCGTGATCCGCATGGAGTACGCAGCCCCCGCGAAGCCCGGCCTGCTCAGCTGGCTGCTGTTCGCCACCGGACATGGACCGGGCGAGGACAAGGGGGCGGCGCCCGACAAGGCCGCCAAGGCGGCCGGCAAAAAGGCGGTCAAGTGCGATGCCTGCCAGGGCCTGGACGGTGGCCCGGCCTGCGTGCGCGCCTGTCCGACCGGTGCCGCAATGCGCACCTCGCCCGCCGGCTTTGCCGCACTGGTCGAGAAGCGCCTGCATGGCTGAGTCCGGCGCCAGTTTTCTCGGACCCCAAGCGCGGCGCTACGCGCTGTGGGCCGGCGGCCTGTGCGTCGCCGCGATCGCGCTGTATGTCTCGCAGCCGGCCAGCCTGCCGCCCAACGGCGGCAGCTGGCAGGGCTATGTGCTGGGCACCGTCGGCGCCCTGCTGATCCTGTGGCTGGCCCTGCTCGGCCTGCGCAAGCGCCGCTACCGCAGCACGCTCGGCACCGTGCAGGGCTGGGTTGCCGCGCACGTGATGTTCGGCCTCGCCCTGCTGGTGGTGGCGACGCTGCACAGCGCGTTCCAGATCGGCTGGAATGTTCACAGCCTGGCCTATGTGCTGATGTGCGTGGTGATCGCCAGCGGCGTCTACGGGCTGTACGTCTACCTGCGCCTGCCGCGGCGGCTGGCGGCGGTGCATGCGGGTCGCCGGCGCGAGGACTGGCTGACCGCGCTGAATCGCATCGACGACGAGATGCGCCGCGCCGCGCAACAGGCGGATGCCACCACGCTGGCCGTGGTTGAAAGCGCGATCGACCGCACCACGCTGGGTGGCGGCGTGTTCGCGCAGGTGCTGGGGCGCGACCACTCGCGCATGCTCGATCCGGCCGCCCAGCCCGCGGGCTCGCGCACCTGCTCGAACCGTTTCCAGCAGCCGCTGCTCGACTACCTCGCTGCGCGCGTGCCGCAGGCGCGCAAGCGCGACGAGGCGGCAGCGCTGCAGGGCCTGCTGGGCCTCGCCGCGCAGCGCGCGCGTGCGCTCGCGGTGCTGCGCGCCAGCGTGTCCCTGCAGGCTCGCCTGCAGCTCTGGCTGTACCTGCATATCCCGCTCACCATCGGCCTGATCGCAGCGCTGCTGGTGCACATCCTCACCGTGTTCCTGTACTGGTAGGCCGCCGTGCTGATCCTGCTGCGCCGGGTGTATCGCGATCGCAAGGGCGCCGAGACCCTCGTCGAGGCCAGCCACGAGGGCGGGCTGATCACGCTGGGCCACCGCAATGACCAGACCCTGCCCCTGCACGATCCCTCGATCGCGGCCCGTCACCTGACCATCAAGCCGCTGGGCGGCGGCCGTTTCTCGCTGCGCTGCGTGGGCGCCGCTCGGCTGCAGCGCGAGGGTGAGAGCCTGCAGCGGGTGGTGCTCAGCCCCGGCGAGTCGATCGACATCGGCGCCCAGCAGCTGCGCGTGATCGAGCCGCCCGCCGGCTTCAATGGCGCCCTGCAGCTCACCCAGGTCGAGCAGGACCAGGCGTTCGGGCCGGCCACGCATTTCCAGGTCGAGCTGAAGCAGACCGGCCTGCCGATGCGCCGCCTGGCCTGGGCCTCGGCGCTGTTCGCCCTGCTGCTGCTGGCGCTGCCGCTGGCGGGTTACTTCCACCCCGCGCTAGGCGGCTGGCTGCGCGCGCATGCGCCCCTGCTGTCGGATGCGGTGTGGTCGAGCGGGCCGCTGGCCAATGCCCACCACACCCTGGAGATCGACGTCGACTGCAATGCCTGCCACCTGCGCCTGTTCGAGACCACGCCCGATCGCGGCTGCCTCGACTGCCACACGAACCTGCCCGGCCACGTCGATCTGGCGGCGCTGACGGTGCCGAGGCTGGAGGACGCGCACTGCGCCGGCTGCCACAAGGAGCACAACGAGCCGGCCATGCTGGTGCGCGAAGACACCGCCCTGTGCGTCGACTGCCATCGGTCGCTGCCCGAGGTCGCCACCCATCGCGGCATGGAGCGGGCGGAACAGGCCTTCGCGCTGGCGGTGACCGGCTTCACCGCCGATGCGCATCCGCCGTTCCGCTTCAACCTGCTGCGCTTCGATGCAGCGGCTTCGACCTGGTCGAGCGAGCGCGTCCGTCCCGAACCCGCGACGCCGCCGCGCGAGCGCTCGAACCTGAAGTTCCCGCACGACATCCACCTCGACGCCAAACGCGTCCATGTGCGCAGTGAAGGCGACCGCGCGCTGGGCTGCGTCGACTGCCACACCCTGAACGTCGACGGCGAGCATTTCGAGCCGATCACCATGGAGAACAGCTGCCGCAGCTGCCATGGCCTCGGCTTCGACGAGGACGAGCCCGAACGCCAGCTGCCGCATGCGGCGGTGCGGGCGGCGGTGCTGGCGCTGGAGGAGCACTACATCCGCCAGTTCGCGGATACCGCCAGGACCATCGAAGTCGGCCAACGCAACCGGCGGCGCCCCGCGCAGGCCGAGCGTGATCCGTGTCCCGAGGGCATCCTCGCCTGCGGTCGCGAACGCGCCGAACTCGAAGCGCACAACCAGTTCACGCGCTCCGGCTGCGTCACCTGCCACGAGGTCGCGGTGCATCCCGAGCGCAGCGTCTACGAACGCTGGCAGATCCTGCCGGTGCGCCTGGTCGGCGATTTCCACCCGATGGCGCGCTTCGATCATGTCGCCCATCTGACCCGGCGCGACACCCTCGCCCAGGACGACGCCACCTGCCTCGGCTGCCATGCGGCCGATGTCTCGAACCGCAGCAGCGATGTGCTGATGCCGGGTATCGACAGCTGCCTTGACTGCCACAGCGAAGAGCGCGGCAAACAGAACGTGCAGCTGGCCTGCACCGGCTGCCACGGCTTCCATCTGCCGGGAGCGACGCCGATGCAGGCGGCGCTGCCCGATTCACATCCGACCGCGCCAGCGGCGGCAGGAGGTGGGGAATGAAGCGCTTCGCGTCGCCGTGGTTGTTCCGATGGAAGCATCAAGTGTCCGCCAAGGCGCAGGCCACGGTGGGCCAGGGCTCACCCTATGCTGCGCGGCCGAGTGCCTGCGAAGTGCTGATCGCTTCATGCAAGCGCGGGGCTCAGGCCGCCGCCCACCGGAGCTTGACGCTCGCCTCGGTCACCCGACTCGCGAAGCGCATAGGGAGGGCCCCGGCCCACCGTAGATCGACGCTCGCGCCGGTCGTCCGATTGGCGAAGCGCATAGGGTGGGCCCTGGCCCACCGGAGCTCCACGCTCGCACCGGTCCCTGCCTTTGGTGCCGCGCATGCCCGACCCAGTGTTTCCCGCGCTGTGGACCCGGCGGCAAGCGGCTCCGCCCGGAAGTCGATCTGGTCTCTGCTGATCGACGCCGCGACTCGCGAAGCCACGGTGGGCCAGGGCCCACCCTATGCGCGTCTCTGGCTGTTCGCGCTGCTCACCGGATTTGCCGGGCTCGCCTGCGCGTCCGACGCCTCGCCCGAACGCGAGGGCCGCCTGCGCGGACAGGGCGCGGGATTCGCGAATGAAGCCCCGCAGCTGCGCAACGCGCCTGTCACGCCGGGCTGCGTTACCTGCCTGCGGGCGGCCGGCCTCGAAGCCACGCAGGCGCTCAGCGCTGCCGACGTAGGCCAGGTCATCGCCCAGGCGGTGGCGCAGGCGCGCGCCGACACTGCCGTGGCGACGATCGCCGTGGTCGACCGCGTCGGCAATGTGCTGGGCGTCTACGCGATGTCCGGCAATGCGCTGGATGTGCGCGTGGCGAGCACGCCTGTCGGCGCGCCCGTCATTGACGGCGGCCTCGAAGGCATCGTCCTGCCTGCGGCCGTGGGCGGCCCCGCACTGGCCGCCATCGCCAAGGCCGTGACCGGCGCCTACCTGTCCAGCGGCGGCAATGCCTTCAGCACCCGCACCGCCAGCCAGATCGTGCAGCAGCATTTCAATCCGGGCGAGGTCAACCAGCCCGGCGGCCCGCTGTTCGGCGTGCAGTTCAGCCAGTTGGCCTGCTCCGACTTCATGCGGCGCGAAGGCCTGATGCAGGGCATGACCGGCCCGAAGCGCTCGCCGCTGGGGCTGTCAGCCGACCCCGGCGGCTTTCCCCTCTACAAGCAGGGCGTGCTGGTCGGCGGGGTCGGCGTCAGCGCCGACGGCCTCTATACCCTCGACCCCAGCGTCGCCGACTTCGACCAGGACCTCGACGAGCGGATCGCGCTGGCGGCGACGCGCGGTTTCGAAGCGCCGCGCGATATCCAGGCCAGTCGGATCACGGTCGAGGGCAAGGTGCTGCGCTACAGCGACGCTGCTGCGGCCGAGCTCGCGAGCGCCGTGGGCTCGGCGAACTTCGCCGGTCTCGGCGCGGGCGCCGGCCGCCTGCTTGAGGTGCCCGGCTATGGCGGCGGCATCCCGAGGCCCGGCACGGCCTTCGGACTCACCGAGTCCGGCCTGCGCGCGGCGCCCGCCGCGGACTTCGACGGCCGCGAGGCCTTCGTCTGGGTCGACGCCTTCGATGCGCCGCGCCATCCGCCGCGCGCGGGCAGCGAACCCGCCGCGGCCCTGAGCGAAGCGGACGTGCGCGCGTTGTTGTCCGATGCCTTGTCCATCGCCGAGGCCAGCCGCGCCCAGATCCGCCGTCCCTTGGGCTCGAACGCGCGGGTCTCGATCGCCGTGGTCGACAGCCGCGGCGAGATTCTCGGCATGGTGCGCTCGCGCGATGCGCCGGTGTTCGGTGCCGATGTCTCGCTGCAGAAGGCGCGCTCGGCGGCCTTCTTCAGTGCGCCAAACGCCGGCGATTTCATTCGTGCGCTCGCCGAGCCTGCGGTACTGCTCAACCCGAACCTCACGCCGCGCCGCACGCTCGACCTGCGGCCCACTGCGGCCAGCTTCGAGGCCTTTGTTGGCCGCGCTTCACTCGATGGCAGCGTGGCCTTCTCGGCGCGCGCCATCGGCAATCTGGCGCGGCCCTTCTATCCCGATGGCATCCTCAGCGCCGCTCCCGGCCCGCTGTCGGCGCCGCGCGGCCAGTGGAGTCCCTTCGCCACGGGCTTCCAGCTCGATCTGGTGCTGAACGGCATCGTCCAGCACGTCGCCCACACCGCCGGCCTGCCGGGCTTCGCCAACGACACGCCGGACAACTGCACCGGTGTCGCCCTGGGCAGCGGCGCCTCGATGGCGCCGACGCGCCAGCTTGCCAACGGCCTGCAGATTTTTCCGGGTGGCGTGCCGGTGTACCGTGGCGATCGTCTGGTCGGTGCGGTCGGCGTGTCCGGTGACGGTATCGATCAGGACGACATGGTTGCGTTCCTGTCCGTGCAGCGTGCCGGACTGCGGACCGGCGGCGGACTCGGCAATGCGCCGCCGGCGCGACGTGCGGACCAGCTGGCGCCGCAGGGCGCGCGCCTGCGCTATGTGCAGTGCCCGTATGCGCCCTTCCTTGGCTCGAACGCGCAGAACGTCTGCGCCGGACTGTGAGCACCGCCATGGCCGCTACGCATCCCGTGCTGAAGCGTTCCCTGATTGCGCTGGGCGTGCTGCTTGGCCTGCTGGCCGCGCAGCGGCTGCAGGCGCAGGCCGTGCTGCCGAAGGCCGATGGCTTCGAGCCGGCCGCGCAGGACACGGCCGAACCCGCACCGCCCGCCTTCAGCCGCAGCCGCGTCCCCGACTGCGAGCCGCTGAAGGCCGAAGACCTGCGCGTGCGCGCGCGTCGTCGCCCGGGCGATGCCGGCCTCGACTGCGTGCCGACCTATGACGAGGCCGCCGACCCGCGAACCCGCGCGCGACTGCGCGATGAGTCGCAGATCGAGCCGCGCGTGGATCACGGCGTGCCCTCGCCGCTGGGTGCGCAGGCGCCCGAGATCGTGCCGGTTCCCGACCGCTGGCGCATCGTCGACGCCCTGTATGGGGAAAACCTCTGGGACCCTTACAACCGCAACGTGCTGAAGGGCGACAAGCCGGTCCGCAACGGTGACGAGTTCTTCTCGGTCACCGCGATCTCGGACACCGTGCTGCAGACCCAGCGCTCGCCGACGCCGGTCGGCTTCCAGAGCACCGATCGACCCGGCTCGAACGACGTGTTCGGGCAGTCGCGGCAGGAGGTCTTTGTCGAGACCCTGCTGGTCGAGCTGGTCTACCTGAAGGGCAATACCGTGTTCCGTCCGCCGGACTACGAGTTCCGGCTGACCCCGGCCTTCCAGTACAACCGGGTGGATCTCGAAGAGACGCTGGCGCTGAACGTCGACCCGCGCCGCGGCACGCGCCGCAGCGATCGCCACTTCGGCCTTCAGGCGGCCTTTTACGACTACCACATCCGCGACGTGTCGGAGAACTACGACTTCGACAGCGTCCGATTCGGCATCCAGCCGATCACCGCCGATTTCCGCGGCTTCCTGTTCAACGATCTGCCGCTGGGCGTGCGCCTGTTCGGCACCCGCAGGAACAACGTGTTCCAGTACAACCTCGGCCTGTTCCGGCGGCTGGAGAAGGACACCAACAGCGGCCTGAACGACCTCGGCGAGTCGCCGCGCAAGGACGATGTGTTCATCGCCAATCTGTACTGGCAGGACCTCGGCACCCTCGGCCTCACCTCGCAGTTCGCTTTCCTCTACAACCGCAATCGCGAGGACGGTGAGTTCTACTTCGACCGCAACGGCTTCATCGCGCGGCCGGCGAGCTTTGGCGACGAGCGTCCGCGCCGCTACGACGTCGGCTACTTCGGCTACAGCGTCGACGGCCATATCGATCGTCTCAACCTCAGCGGCAGCGCCTACTACGCCGCAGGGCGCGAGAAGAACGGCGCCTTCAGCAGTGAACCCTCCGACATCCGCGCGGCGTTCGCAGCCGCCGAGCTGTCGATGGACTTCTCATGGATTCGGCCGCGGCTGTCCCTGCTGTATGCCAGCGGTGATTCCGATCCCTTCGACAATCGCTCCGAAGGCTTCGACGCGATCTTCGAGAACCCGCTGTTCGCCGGTGCCGACACCAGCTACTGGATCCGCCAGTCGGTGCCCCTGGTGGGCGGCGGGCGCGTCGCGCTGTCGGGTCGAAACGGCCTGCTGAACTCGCTGCGCTCCAGCAAGGAGCAGGGCCAGAGCAACTTCGTCAATCCGGGCCTGCATCTCGTCGGCGCCGGCGTCGATCTCGACCTCACGCCCGAACTGCGGCTGTCCTTCAACGCCAACGGCCTGTGGTTCGATGCCACCGAGGTGCTGGAAGGCGCGCGCCAGCAGCCGGACATTCCGCGCCGCATCGGTACCGATGTCTCGGCGGCCGTGATCTGGCGACCCTTCATGACCCAGAACGTGGTGCTGCGGCTGTCCTACGCGGCCCTGCTGCCCGGCAGCGGCTACCGCGCCCTGAACCCCGACCAGGGACGCCCGCACTCGCTGCTGGCCAACTTGATCCTGACCTACTGACGAGGGCGATCATGATCGCGCAGACATTCGCGGTGATTCGCTCGCTGCAGCGCATCCGGGCGTGCATGGGTTGGGTCTTGACTCGCCGCAGCTCCAAACGCACCTCGGTCGACGTCGATGCGGCTGCCATCAAGTGTCCGAGCTGTGAGCCCCTCTCCCCAAGGGAGAGGGGTTGGGGTGAGGGCTGGGCGAAGCAAGAGCTCCAACCTCTCTTCGGTACTCGCTCGCGGCTCCTGCTCTTCGCTTCGCATGTCAACGTAGCAGACTGCATGCGTGATAGAGCAGAGCCGAGGCTTGCCTCTACGGTGTGCTGCTTGCGTGTGCTCCGCCCGGCCCTCACCCCAACCCCTCTCCCTTGGGGAGAGGGGCTGAATGTCATAGGGTGGGCCCTGGCCCACCGTGGCCTCGGCATCGTCCCGGTCATCCGCGCCTCCCGCGCTCGCGCGAATCCGGACCGCGGCAGGGCGGAGCGCATGGTGGGCCAGGGTCCACCCTATGGGCGTTCGTTGTTCGCGTGGGTGTTGATGCTCGCCTCAGGCCTGAGCTTCGCTGCGGGCGGCAACTACGAGGCGGTCGAGCGCAGCGATCCGATGGCGGCACCCGCGCCGGCGGGGCAGAGCGCAGCGCAAGCGAGTGCCAAGTCCGAAGGCTGCCTCGACTGCCACACCAAGACCGACCTGCCGACCATGCACGCCAACCCGGCCGTGCAGCTGGGCTGCGTCGACTGCCACGGCGGTGACGCCGGCGTGCATGTCGCTGCAGGCACCACGCCCGGCAGCGCCGACTACACGCGCTGGATGCAGCAGGCCCACGTGCTGCCCCGCTATCCGGAGGCCTGGCCGAGCAGCGCCACGCCGGAGCGGACCTACACCCTGCTCAATCAGGAGCGCCCCGAGTTCATCCGCTTCATCAATCCCTCCGACTACCGCGTCAACGAGTTCGCCTGCGGTGCCTGCCACCAGCAGGTCATCGATGCGACCCGGCGCAGCCTGATGGCGACCGGCGCGATGTTCTGGTCGGCGGCGGCCTACAACAACGGCATCCTGCCCCTCAAGCAGTCGATCCTCGGCGAGAGCTACACCGCCGACGGCCAGCCCGGAAAGCTGCTGGCGCCGATCCCGCCGACGCCGGAGATGAAGTCGCGCGGCATCCTCGCCGAGCTGCTGCCGCTGCCGGCCTTCGAGACCATCAAGCCCGGCGACAACTTCCGCGTGTTCGAACGCGGTGGACGCAACAGCCTCAGCCTGTTCCCGGAAACCGGCGTGCCCAACATCGCTGGCAACATCCAGCGGCTCGAAGAACCGGGTCGCCCCGACATCCGCCAGAGCAACCGCGGCCCCGGCACCGGCGCGCGCATTTCCGTTCCCGTGCTGAACATGCACAAGACGCGGCTCAATGACCCGATGATGTGGTTCGCCGGCACCAATGACCAGCCCGGCGACTACCGGCATTCGGGCTGTGCCTCCTGCCATGTGGTCTATGCCAACGACCGCGACCCGCGCCACTCAGGGCCGTACGCCGCGCACGGCCATGCCGGCATGAGCGTCAGCGCCGACCCGACCATTCCCAAGGATCGGTCGGGGCACGCGCTCACCCACGGCTTCACCCGCGCGATTCCGAGCAGCCAGTGCATGGTCTGCCACATGCACCAGCCGAACATGTTCATGAACACCTTCCTCGGCTACACCATGTGGGACTACGAGTCCGACGCTCCGCACATGTGGCCGGCGCAGCAGCAGTACCCGGACGCCAAGCGCATGCGCGAGGTGCTGGAGCGCAACCCCGAGGGCGCGGTGCCGCGCGGCAACTGGGCCGACATCGATTTCCTCGCCAAGGTCTGGGATCTCAACCCGCAGCTCAGCGACACCCAGTTCGCCGACTACCACGGCCACGGCTGGAACTTCCGCGGCGTGTTCAAGCGCGATCGCGACGGCAACCTGCTGGACGCCGACGGCCAGCAGGTCGCGAACGATGACCCCGAGAAGTTCAAGAAGGCCGTGCATCTGTCGTCCATCCACGTCGACGTCGGCATGCACTGCGTGGACTGCCACTTCAACAGCGATGGCCACGGCAACGGCCACATCGTCGGTGAGGTGGCGATGGCGGTCGAAGTCGGCTGCAAGGACTGCCACGGCGATGCCGACAGCTATCCCAGCCTCTACACCTCGAACCCGGCGGCGCTGAACGGCGGTCAGGACCTGCGCCTGCTGCGCACGCCGGACGGCCGTCGCCGCTTCGAGTGGGTCGGCGACGTGCTGTTCCAGCGCTCGATGCTCGATCCGAACCTCGAATGGGAGATGAGCCTGGTGCGCGACAGCGTCACTCCGGGCAACGCCCACTACAACGCGAAAGCCGCGCGCGCCAAGACGATGTCGACCGACACTTCGACCCAGGCCTTCGGGCCCGAGGTCGCGCCCGCCGACTACGCGCACAGCTCCGAGAAGATGGAGTGCTACGCCTGCCACACCAGCTGGACCACCACCTGCGGCGGCTGCCATCTGCCGGTCGAGGCCAACTGGAAGACCGAGCGCCACCACTACGAGGGCGGCGCCACCCGCAACTACGCGACCTACAACCCGCAGGTCGCGCGCGACGAGGTTTTCATGCTGGGCCGGCACAGCCCGGCCAAGGGCGGCAAGATCGCGCCGGTGCGCAGCTCATCGGCGCTGGTGTTGTCCTCGACCAATGCCAATCGCGAGCGCATCTACGTGCAGCAGCCGCCGATCGCGGCCAGCGGCTACAGCTCGCAGGCGATGAATCCGCACTACCCGCACACCGAGCGCAAGACCGAGACCCGCGTCTGCAGCGACTGTCATCTGTCGGCGGAGCGCGACAACAATGCGATCCTCGCGCAGACGCTGATGCTCGGCACCAAGTTCATCGACTTCGTCGGCTTCAACGCCTGGGTCGGCGGCCAAGGCGAAGTGGCCGCGGTACAGGTCACCGAATGGGATGAACCGCAGGCGGTGATCGGCAGCTACCTGCACCGCTACGCCTATCCCGACTGGTTCAAGGCGCACGAGGAGCGCGGACGCGAGCTGACCACCCTGCATCGGCACCGGTCCGGCGAGGTCGGCTGCCTGCAGCTGCGCGGCGAGTACCTCTTCGCGGCCGCCGGCGACGAAGGGCTGCGCGTCTACGACGTCGCGAACATCGCCAACAAGGGCTACAGCCAGCGCATCGTCAGCGCGCCCTTCTCGCCGCTGGGCCAGAGCTCGCGCGTCAAGACGGCCAATGCGACTTGCCTGAGCCTGGTCACCACCCAGCCCGTGCATCCCGAGCGTAACGAAGGCGAACAGATGCGGGTGGACAACCAGGAGCAGCCCTTCCACCCGATCTACAGCTACGCGCTGGTGACCGATGCGGTCGAAGGCCTGATCCTGGTCGACATCAACACCTTTGCCGACGCCGAGCCGCGCAACAACCAGATCGAGCGCGCGCTGAGCTGGAACCCGGACGGCGCGCTCACCGGTGCGCGCCACATCGAGATGGCGGGCTATCGCGCCTACATCAGCACGCCGCGCGGCGTCGTCGTGGTCAACCTCGATACGCCGCTGGCGCCGAAGGTGGAAGCGCTCATTCCGCTCGCTGGCGCGCGCGCGGCAGCGGTGCAGTTCCGCTACCTGTTCGTGCTCGACGACGAAGGCCTGAAGGCGGTCGACGTCACGCACCCGGCCGCGCCGCGCGTGGTGGCGGACAACACCATTGCGCTAACCGATGCCCATCGCGTGTTCGTGGTGCGCGACTACGCCTACGTGGCCGCCGGCCGTGACGGCCTGGTGCTGGTCGATATCCGCCGGCCCGAGGCCATGCGCGAGTACCAGCGTCTGGGCGCGGGCGAGGGCATCGCGGATGCGCGCGACGTCGTGGTCGCCACCACCAATGCCTCGCTGTTCGCCTACGTGGCTGACGGCGGTGAAGGACTCAAGGTGCTTCAGCTGACCTCGCCGGCCAGCCAGCCCAACTTCTACGGCTTCAGCCCGGCGCCCAAGCCGGAGCTGATCGCGCGCTATCCGACCCGACGACCGGCACTGAGCCTGTCGCGCGCGCTCGAGCGCGATCGCGGTGTCGATGAAACCGGCGGCCAGGTCGCGGTGTTCGGGCGTCTGGGCTCGCGTCCGCTGAATCTCGAAGAGATGCAGCGCCTTTACCTCAACGAAAACGGGGAACCCTGGTATGTCCACGATCAGCTGCCTGAGTAGGGCCGCGGCATTCGGGTTGTTCCTGCTGGGCGCTTCAGCCCGCGCGCAGTCGCCCGAGCTGCCGACGAGCCATCAGCATCTGGGCCCCGCGAGCTGTGCCTCCAGCGCCTGCCACGGACGCGTCTCGCCGGAGTCGAACGCCAACGTGCGGCTCGACGAATACCGGATCTGGTCGCGCGAGGACCGCCACGCGCGGGCCTACCAGACCCTGTTGAACGAGCAGTCGCAGGCGATTGCGCGCAAGCTCGGCATCGGGCCGGCACACGAGGCCAAGGTCTGTCTCGACTGCCACGCCGACAACGTGCCGGAGGCGCAGCGCGGGGAGAAGTTCCAGTTGAGCGATGGCGTCGGCTGCGAGGCCTGCCATGGCGGTGCACAGAGCTGGCTCGCCTCGCACGCCGAAGCGGGCGCCACCCATGCCAACAACCTCGACAAGGGCCTGTATCCGCTCTCGAATGTCGGCCAGCGCGCCGAGCTGTGCCTCTCTTGCCACTACGGCAACAGCGCGAAGTTCGCCGGCCACGACATGATGGCGGCGGGGCATCCGCGCCTGTCCTTCGAGCTGGTCGCATTCACCGCCAACCAGCCGGCGCACTTCGACTTCGACGAGGACTACGAGCGCCGCAAGAGCCCGCAGCCGCCGATCCGCCTGTGGATCGAGGGCCTGGCCCACGCGGTGAAGGCGCAGACCGCGCTGCTGCGCAGCGAGCGCGTGCACCGCGGCGGCCTGTTCCCCGAACTCGCCGTGTTCGACTGCCACGCCTGCCATCACCCGATGGACGACCGCCGGAATGCGCAGACCGCGGTGCATGCGGGCCTGGGCCTGGGGGCGGTGCGGGTCAATGACAGCAGTGCGCTGCTACTGATCGCTGCGCTCGAAGTCTTCGATCCCGCGCAATCGAGCGCGTTGCGCAGGGAGCTGAACGCCCTGCACCGCGCCAGTGCGCGCAGTCTCGCTGACCTCCGCCAGGCCGCCGTGCGCATGGACACGCGCATGGGCGACGTGCTTGCGTCGATCCGTGGGCGCAGCTTCAAGCCTGAAGACCTGCTGAGCTTGCGCGCGAGCCTGCTGCGGCGCGCGGGCGCCGGCGCCTACCGCGACTTCGCCGCCGCCGAGCAGGCCTACTACGCGATCGAGACCCTGTGCATCGAGCTGGGCGAGGGCGAGCTTCTCAAGCCGCAGTTGAACCGGCTGTTCGCCAGCCTGGAAGACGAGCACCGCTTCCGTCCGGATCGCTTCGCGACTTCGGCGCGGCAGCTCATCGCCGAGCGCTGATCCGGCGACGCTTGGCGCTTGAGGCGCGCGCGATCCAGAATGCGGGCCATCCATCCACACTGGGGCAGGGCGCATGGGCGCTGACAGCAGCGGCTACAAGCTGCGTTCCGAAGCCGACGGCACGGAAACGCCGATCCTCCACGGCATGGTGGTTGGCCGCGGCGATGACTGCGATCTGGTGATCCGGCTCGGCGTGGTGTCGCGCCGGCATGCGCGCATCAACGTGGTCGACGGCCAGCCCTGGGTGGAAGACCTCGGCTCGACCAATGGCACGACGGTGAACGGTGAGCGCGTCAGCTCGGCCGCGCGGCTCAAGCCCTCGGACATCGTTTGCTTCGATGATGTCGCCTACCAGGTGCTGGCTGCCTCCGCGGTGGTGCACACGCCGGAAGATCGCGACCGCACCATGCTGGGCGCGCGCGTGCTGCAGCCGGCGGACGGGGAGGAGGCCACGCTGGAGCGCCCGCCGCAGGCGCCCGTGGCGCCGCTGCCTGAGCTGACGACCCGGCCTGAGCGGCGCGCTGCGCCCGCGAATGCCGAGCCTGCGCGCACGCCCGAGCCCGCGCGCCCGCGCGCTGCCGCGCCCATTGAGGGCCTGCCGCTCAGCTGGGCCGAGTCGGACCATCTGGAAGCCTCGTCGCACACCCAGGCCCTGCCGATCCTGCTGCGCCAGATCAGCCAGAAGTCGGGCGACACCGAGGGCCTGATCGAGGCCGCGCGTGCGCACAGCCGCAATCGCCATCCGCGGCTAATCGGCCTGAACCAGCGGATCGCCGGGCAGGTCTTCGACCTGGTCGTGAGCGCAGGCAAGAGCAAGTGGGAGATCGGCCGCGAGGCGGCCTCGGACATCCGCATCGTCGACGAGAGCGTGTCCGGCCGCCATGCGCAGATGGTCTGCGAGGACGGGCGCTGGAAGGTGGTCAACCTGATGTCGGTCAATGGCACCTTCGTCAACGGCCGCAAGGTGCTGAGCGCCTACCTCAAGACCACCGACAAGATCCGCCTCGGCAATGTCGAGCTGGCCTTCGATGCGGGCGATGCGGGCGCGACGACGCGTGCCGCGGAAGCGAGCGCCAAGCCGGGCCTGTGGTCGCGCCTGCGTGCGGCCTTGCGGAGTCTGTTCGGACGGGGCTGAGGCGGAGGCGCTCCGGCTTCGTCGCGCCGTCGCCAAGGGCCGCAGGGCCCGGCGCGGCTTCAGTCGCTGGCGGCAAACGCAGCGCGGCCCGATGAGTAGCGCACGCCTGGGCGCCGCACGTGCTTCAAGCGTCCTTCGCGAACGCCGCGCATACGCCGGCGTGTGCTGCACGCCTCGATATGCGCCTCCCGCATTGGTCCTGATGGCAGCGAGCGCCTATCCTTCCGGGCCTGAATTCCCCGGAGCCTTCGCGATGTTCTTCGAGCTGCAGCCCGCCCCCGCCGATCCCATCCTGGGCCTGATGGCCGCGTTCCGCGCCGATCCGCGGCCGCACAAGATCGATCTCGGCGTCGGCGTCTACAAGGACGAAGCCGGGCACACGCCAGTGCTGGCCTGCGTCAAGCGCGCCGAAGCGCGCCGCACCGAGCGCGAGGACAGCAAGACCTATATCGGCATGGCCGGTGATCCGGGCTTCAACGCCGCGCTGGAAAAGCTCGCGCTCGGCGACGTGCCGGCGCTGGCCGAGGGCCGCGTGGCGACCGCGCACACGCCGGGCGGTACGGGCGCCCTGCGCGTTGCCGCCGAGCTGATCAAGCGCGCGCGGCCCGAAGCCACCGTGTGGGTCAGCGATCCGACCTGGGGCAACCACCCCTCCGTGTTCAAGGCCGCGGGGCTGAAGGTGCGCGAGTACCCCTACTACGACCCGGCGACGCAGTCGCTGCGCGGCGAGGCGATGCTGGCGGCGCTGGCGGAGGTGCCTGCCGGTGACGTCGTGCTGCTGCACGCCTGCTGCCACAACCCCAGCGGCGTCGATCTCGAAGCACAGCACTGGCAGGCGGTGGCCGAGCTGGCCGAGACGCAGGGCTTCCTGTGCTTCGTCGACATGGCCTACCAGGGCTTCAGTACCGAGCTCGACGCCGATGCCTTCGGCCCGCGCCTCTTGGCGCAGCGCCTGCCCGAACTGCTGCTGGCCACCTCCTGCTCGAAGAACTTCGGCCTCTACCGCGAGCGCATCGGTGCGGTCAGCGTGATCGGCCATAGCGCGCAGCAGACGCAGGCGACGTTCTCGCAGCTGCTGTCGGCGATCCGCAACGTCTACTCGATGCCGCCGGCGCACGGCGCGATCCTGGTGCGCGAGATCCTCGAAGACGCCGAGCTGCGCGCGCAGTGGGTGGACGAACTCGCCGCCATGCGCGGCCGCATCAACCACTACCGCAGCGCGATGGTGCAGGCCCTGCGCGATGCCGGTGTCGCGCGTGACTTCAGCTTCATCGAACGCCAGCGCGGCATGTTCAGCTTCCTCGGCATCAGCGCCGAGCAGGTCGAGCGCCTGAAGACCGAGCACGCGATCTACATGGTCGGCAGCAGCCGGATGAACATCGCGGGGCTGTCGGCCGCCAACATCGGGCATTTCGCGGCGGCTCTCAAAGCGGTGCTTTGAGAGCCGGGTTGGGGAGCGAACCGGCGCACCTGCGGGCTATGGGATCTCGCGCCGATGAGACGTCTCGCGAGTATGCGGGGCTCGCGACGCCTCCTCGAGTGACGGTCAGATCAGCCGCAACCCCCAGTGCTTCACGCCAAGTGAATCGACGTTGGGCGTGTGGGGCCGGGCTTCAATTCGTCTCAAAACCGTTGCTAAAGATCCGAACAGACTTTCCGAACACCACGTAGCTGCTGCCGGATTGGTAGCCATTCGGACGGGCGGCCCACGCCCCGATGATCAAGTCGTCAATGTCGTCGCCATTGATATCGCCCGCCGATGCAACGGCGCGGCCGCTGTAGTCGAAGAACCGAACACCATCCAGGCCGAAGCCACTGTTGCCGTCGAGTGTGGAAAGACTGATGGACGGAGCAAAGCCCGTGTTGCGGCCAAACACCACATAGCTACTTCCGGAGTTGAGGCCGTTTCGGTCAGCGCGGTAAGCACCGATGATCAGATCGTCAATGCCATCGCCATTGACATCACCCGCGCCGGAGACTGCCCGGCCACTTCGGTCGGATGCGGCAACCCCATCGAGACGGAATCCATTTGTGCCGTCAAGTGAGGAGAGATTGATGGCGGCAGCAAAGCCTGAGCTGCGGCCTAACACCACGTAGCTGCTGCCGGACTCGCCACCAACCGGGTCGGCCCCCAATCCACCGAAGTTAAGCCCGCCCACCCTCAGCACGCCTTGAAGCTCAAAGCTGGATGCGGCTTCGGCCTCGGTGGTCTTGGCTTGGACAGTCCCGGCCTGTGCTTGTAGGTCTGCGAGCCGATCAGCTTCAAGAGTTCTTTCAGCATCGCCGCCGTAGCGAGCCCAAGCAACAGGACCGGGATCAACGGCTTGAGCGCGGTCCTCGCGTAGGCGCGGTTGATTCGGCGATGCGCAGGCAGTTGCGAGGCGCTGCGTGCGTTGGCGCTGGCGAGTGCAGCGAGGTTGTCGCACAGCACCTTGGCGGCGAAGTCCTGCTGCACGGCGAGGTGGCTCAAGCCGGACACCTGTTCGAGGTTCAAGCGGTGCTTGAGTCGCTTGAAGGACTCTTCGATCGACCAGCGCTGGTGGTAGAGCTCTCCGAACAGCGCCGCGGGAAAGCGCTCGGTGTCGATCAAACTGGTCATCAGGATGCGCACGCTGCCGTTCGCGTTGACATGGCGGACCAGGCGCACGCGCAGCGGCCCGGCGGGGCACTCGAAGTCGGCGACATCCTGCGCATCGGCCGCAGGCAGCTCCACGAACTGCTCGGCGAGGCCGGAGGCACGAAACGCCCGAACTACAGCAAAGCCGCCCTGAGCAGTGTCCACGCGCATGCAGAAGTCGATGCCCTTGCCCTGCAGCGCGGCGACGAGCCAGCGGCACGGATAGCCACGATCGAGCAACAGCAAGTCGCCTGTCCGGAAGCGCTCGAACTGCTCGAACAGCGCCTGGCGCTCGCCATAGCCGGCGCTGTAGAGCTGGGCTGCGAGCATCAGCTGGGCATCGGGCAGGTAGCAGCCCAAGGCCAGCATGTCGCGGCTGGCCGCGCGCCACACATGGCTGGCGCGGAGCGCCAGACGCAGGCAGGAGCCGTCGACGGCGATGCGCCGCAGACCGTGCCAGCGAGGCACCAGGCCGGCGTCTTCGGCAAGCGCGATCAGGTGGTCGTTGAGTGCAGGCAGCGCACCGGGCGCAAGCTTGGCCCGCGCTTGCGCAAACGCCTGTGCGGTGACGTGGCGAACCAAGGTGGCCTGTGCCTGGAGACTGCCGAAGAAGGCATCGAGCTCGGCCTGCACGCTCTTGCACATGCCCGAAACGAGCGTCGCCACGAGCGCGGTCAAGGGCAACTTGCGGCGGCGCGAGAAGGCGGCAGGATGCTCGGGATGTCGAGCGGTGTTGAGGAACGCATCGGACGCGAGGTGCTCGGCCAACGAGGCGAAGAGGCGTGTGAGGTCCATGGGGCGCTTGAGGTTCGAAAACGAACCTCACTGGCCGCCGCGCTGCTTGCGCTAAAAGCATGCGCAAGCAGCGCGGCGGCCTCACGAAGCGCGAGGGGTGTCAAGCGAAATCTGCAAGAATCGAGGGGTTCGCGAAGAGCGCCGCGGGTCGGTGCCTGAGGCCAGGCGCGGGGTCGCTTAACTTGGGTGGATTGGGTCGGCCCCATACGCGCCGATAATCACATCGTCGATGCCATCGCCATTGACATCGCCTGCCGCGGAAACGGCGTAGCCGCTATGGTCCTCTCGCGCACTGCCATCGAGTCGGAAACCGTTGCTGCCGTCGAGTGTGGAGAGGTTGATAGCCGAGGCGAAGCCCGTGCTGCGGCCGAACACCACATAGCTGCTCCCGGAGCGGAGCGCAGGGCTGCCTGCGCGATGGGCGCCGATGATCAGGTCGTCGATGCCATCGCCATTGACATCGCCCGCAGCGGATACGGCGCTGCCGCTACTTCCGTACCGTTCAACACCATCGAGGCGGAAGCCGTTGCTGCCGTCCAGCGCGGAGAGATTGATGGCGGCAGCAAAGCCCGTAGCACGGCCAAACACCACATAGCTGCTACCGGCAGAAGCGGTGTCGTTCGGATCGGCGCCGGGCGCACCAATGATCAGATCGTCGAGGCCATCGTCATTGACATCGCCCGCTGCGGAAACTGCAAAGCCGCTGGAGTCGCCTGCCGCAACGCCATCGAGGCGGAAGCCGTCGCTGCCGTCAAGCGTCGAGAGATTGATGGTCGCAGCAAAGCCCGTGCTGCGGCCGAACACCACGTAGCTGCTGCCGGAGGAAAGGTCATTCGGCCTGGCGCGGTACGCGCCGATGATCAGGTCGTCGATGCCATCGCCATTGACATCGCCCGCAGCGGATACCGCGCTGCCGCTACCGTCGTGCGCAGACACCCCATCGAGCCGAAAGCCGTTGCTGCCGTTGAGTGCGGCGAAATTGATGGCCGCCTCAAAGCCTGTGCTGCGGCCGAACACCACATAGGTGCTGCCGGAAGCTTCGCCATTCGGATCCGCGCGATACGCACCGATGATCAGGTCGTCGATGCCATCGCCATTGACATCGCCCGCGGCGGAAACTGCGAAGCCGCTACTGTCGTACGCGGAAACACCATCTAGGCGGAAGCCGTTGCTGCCGTCGAGTCCCGACAGCGGCTGCACCGCGGCAAACTGTGCCGTGGCTGGCACGGAAAGCAAGGCCAGACTGATCGCCATGCAGAGGCGCTGCGGGCGGTTTGGAGTGTGGTTGGACATGGAGTAAACGCTCATTTGGAGATAAGGGTGTTTCAAGTCGGACAAGTGCTATGCAATTCTTCGTTTGCGATATGGCAGTCAAACGCATCGCGCGCGCAGTCTGCCGACTGGGCCGAGCTCGATCAAGAACCGGTTGGGCGTTGCAGGCCGTTCGATGCGGCCACGATTAGTTCAACCGCCTTGGGCGTACCCGCACGCGCCCAGCGTCGAAGATGCTAGGTTCCGCACTTCGCTCAACCCACGACATCTTGCGCCCGAGGCGCTCGTCGCCAAGGCTCTCCAGGCTGAAGTCCCCTGCATGACCGCTGCCAGTTCCGCCACCGAGTTCCACGCTTCGCGCCTGTTCGTCAGCTGGCTGGCCGAGCAGCGTGCCAGTCTGGCTTTCACCACCTATCAGGCCGGCAAGCTGTTCTTCGTCGGGCTCAACCGCAAGGGTGAGCTGGCGATCTTCAATCGCTCGCTGGCGCGGGTGATGGGGCTGGCGGTGCACGGGCAAAGCCTGTGGGTGGCGTCGCTGTGGCAGCTGTGGCGGTTCGAGAACGCGCTGCAGCCGGGTCAGAGCCACGGCGAGAACGATCGCTGGTATGTGCCGCAGCTGGCCTATACGACCGGCGATATCGATGTGCATGACGTGGCGGTGGACGGCCGCGGTGAGCCGGTGTTCGTCAGCACGCTGTTCTCTTGCCTGGCGCGGCCCGATCCGCAGTACAGCCTGCAGCCGATCTGGAAGCCGCCCTTCATCTCGCGAATCGCCGCCGAGGATCGCTGTCATCTGAATGGCCTGGCGATGCGCGATGGCGAGCCGGCCTATGTCACCTGTGTCGGCCGCAGCGACGCCAATGAGGGCTGGCGCGAGCATCGCCGCGCGGGCGGGCTGCTGATCGACGTGGCGAGCAACGAGATCATCGCGCAGGGGCTGTCGATGCCGCACTCGCCGCGCTGGTATCGGGGGCGCCTGTGGCTGCTCAACGCCGGCAGCGGCGAGTTCGGTCATCTGGATCTGGCCAGCGGCCGCTTCGAGCCGGTCGCGTTCTGTCCAGGCTTCCTGCGCGGCCTGAGCTTCATCGGCGACTATGCGGTCGTGGGCATCTCGCAGCAGCGCGAGAACCGCAGCTTCACCGATCTGCTGCTTGACCAGAGGCTGGCCGAGCGCGGCGTGAAGGCGCGCTGTGCGATCCAGATCATCGACTTGCGCCGCGGCGATGTGGTGCATGAGTTGCGCATCGAAGGCGCCATCGTCGAGCTGTTCGACACTGCGGTACTGCCTGGCTGCCGCAATCCCGGCGCGGTCGGGTTCCTCTCGGATGAGATCCGCAAGACGCTCGTGCTGCCTCCGGACGTGGTCTGAAGCTCGGCATGGCATGCGAGCACGAGGGCTGCCCGTGCCTCTGTGCTGCAAGACCAGCGCGATGCGGCCCCGCCGAGGATCGTACGCTCGAAGACCGAGCACGCGATCTACATGGTCGGCAGCAGCCGCATGAACATCGCGGGGCTGTCGGCGAGCAACATCGGGCATTTCGTGGCGGCTCTCAAAGCGGTGCTTTGAGAGCCGGGATTCGGGAGTGGGGATTCGGGATTCGAAGCCGCCGAGACTCAAGCCTCCGCGCAACCTGCGCACATGTGTGTGGCGGCGGTCGGCTGATTCGCTGACACGACACTTGCGTCCGAGTATCGACCGTCGGACCAATTCCGAATCCCGTGCCCTCGCGCGCAGCGCTCGGGCGCTCATCGGCGCGCGGACCAATGGTCCGCAAGCGCGCCTCTTCGCTCCCCAATCCCGGCCGTCAAGGCCTCCCCGACGCCCCCCGATAGCGATCCAGCCGCGCCTGCTTGCCCAGCGGGAACAGGATCTGCGGGATCACCGCTTCGATCGGTGTCTTGTCGATCTTGAGCCGGTACAGGCCGTCGATGCCGCCGACCGAATCGATCTTCAGCGACAGGAAGTTGTCGGTGGAGAAGGGCTTGCCCGGTACGAAGTCCATGGCCAGCGCCTGCAGGCGGCCGAGCACGTCGGGCAGCGGGATCACCAGCCGCTTCAGCTGCATGCCGCGGGCGGTGTAGCGCACGATCTCGGCGAGGGTCAGGGTCTCCGGGCCGTACAGCTCATAGGTCTGGCTGTAGGCCGCGGTGTCGTCGAGGGTCTTGACCATGGCCGCCACCACGTCGCCGACATAGACCGGCGCGAACTTGGCGCCTGCACGCGCCAGCGGCAGCACCGGCGAGAACGACAGCAGGAACTTGAAGCGGCTGAACAGGCCATCGCCGGGTCCGAAGATCACCGACGGCTGGTAGATCGTCCAGTCGAGGCCCGAGGCCTTGACCGCAGCTTCGGCTTCGCCGCGGGTCTTGAGGTAGTGGCTCTCGCCGCGGCCGGCGTTGAGCGCGCTCATCTGCAGCAGGCGGCGCACGCCGGCGGCCTTGCAGGCTTCGATCACGGTCTGCGTCAGCACCACGTGGGCCCGGCGGAAGCCGCGGCCGCCAAAGCCCGCTTCGTTGAGGATGCCGACCAGGTTGATCACCGCATCGGCGCCGCGCAGGGCTTCGGCCAGGGCCTTGCCATCATAGGGATCGACGGCGCGCAGGCGCACCCGCGGCAGCACGCCCAGGGCGGGCTTGGCCGCCGGGTTGCGGCTGAGCACGTCGATCTCGTGGCCAATAGCCGAAAGACGCGCGATGAGGTGGCTGCCGACAAAGCCGGTGCCGCCGAGAACAACGATTTTCATGGGGTGTTTCCATTGGTGGCGCGCGCTTTCGGCGCACGCGAGGACGCGAAGCGTAGCAAGTGCGCCAGGAAGGGGCGAACCAGCACCGCAATACCGGCGCAAAGCGTGACCCCGTCCGCGCGGCGGCTCAGCGTGCGGCGGCGCCGGCGCGGCGCATGCGCTCGATCCAGCGCGCGTGCAGTTTCGGCGAGGGCTGGGCGACCAGGCCGATCAGGCTGTGGCGCACCGGCCCGAAGCCCACGAAACGCAGCACGTTGCGCTCCAGGCTCTTCAGGCTGTGGGCGCGGTAGAACCAGCGGTAGACGAAGCCGGGCATGCCCATGGTCACCACCACATGCACGCTGCGGCCCTGCAGCGGCTTGGCCTGCAGCGGGCCGCGGTCGCCGCCCGGCGCGGTGAGGCCGGGACGCAGCACCTGCTCGAGCGCGGCCTTGGTGTGCGCGGGCAGGTCGCCCAGCCACATCGGATAGCAGAACAGCAGGTGCTGGCACCACAGCAGGTCGGTCTGCAGTGGCTTCAGCGCGGGCGTCACTTCGCCCTGTTCCCAGTCGCTGGAGCGGCGCAGCGTTGGCACCTCCACTGCACCGAGATCGAAACGTCGGACTTCGTGCCCAGCGGCCTTCGCGGCTTCGCCGTAGGCCTCGCTCAGGGCGCGGCCAAAGCGCTCGGGCGCAGGGTCGGGGTGGCCCTGAAGGACCAGGATGCGCGTGCTCATCACGAAACTCCTCGCAGCCCCTGAGGCGACGACACAGCTTGGGCCTTGCGCGCGGTTGCGGCCTTGAGCGGCGTCAATCCCGCGGCCGCGCCCGCCATTGCGCGCGCGTCTGCCGCCAGATCTCGATCGGTGCGTCCTCGAACGGGGGCGGCAGGCGCCCCGCACCGCTGTTGCACGCGCCAAGGCGCTCCGCAAGACGCTGCGAGGGAAGGTTGGCGGGGTCGATGCAGTGGATGACCTCATGCCAGCCCAGCGTGTCGAAGGCCCAGTCGATGCAGGCCAAGGCCGCCTCTCGCGCATAGCCCTGGCCCTGATGCTCGGTGAGCAGGCCCCAGCCGACTTCGGTGCCCGGCCAGCCTTCAGGCTGCCAGGGGCCGATGCGCCCGAGCCACTGCCCGGTGCGGCGTTCGATCACCGAGAACATGCCGAAGCCCTGGATCTTCCAGGCGCCCACCATGCACAGGAAGCCGCGCCAGGCGGCAGCGCGAGGCTGTACGCCACCGATGTAGCGGGCGGACTCCGCATCCGCCATCAGGGCGGCCCAGGCGTCGAAGTCCGAGGCTTCCGGCGGGCGCAATCGCAGTCGGGGTGTCATCAGCTCAGGCATGGTCCTTGCTCAGTTCGCGTTGTGAAGCTTGCTCACGATCGACGGCAGCCTGCGGACGGGCCGATGTGAGAAAGTTCCGCGTCCGATGGAACGGTACGGGGAGGAAGCGTAGTGCGCTCAGCGGTTCCTGGCGAGGTGCGGCTCCGTGTGGGCTGGGCCGCCGCAATCCATCTGCTCTGTGCGATCGCAGCCTGCGCGCCGGTCGCGGCGCAGCCGGCGGCTGCGCCAGCGGACCCCGTGCTGGAACAGTGCCGCGAGCTGCGCCAGGAGCGCCCGCGGGATGCACTTGCGGTTTGCGAATCCGCAGCGGATCGCCTGCGCGACCAGGGCGCGTACGACGCTGCGTTCGAAGCCCTGATGCACGTCGCCCAGCTCGGCCTCCAGGGCGGCGAGGTCGAGCGCGCCGAGGCTGCGCTCGATCGCGCCTCGCTGATGCTGGGGCAGGTCGAGGATCCGCTCGCTTCGCACCGGATCGCCCGTCGGCGCGGGCAGCTGGCCTATGCGCAGGGCGCACCCGCCGCCGCACTGGGTCGCTTCCTCGAGGCGCTGGCGATCGCGCGTTCGGTGCGCGATACCGGTGCGATCGCAATCAGCGAGAACGACGTCGGCGTGGCCTACTGGCAGATGGGCGACTACAGCGCCGCACTGGGTCACCTGCAGGCCAGCCTCGCGGCCAAGCAGGAGCGCGGCGACCGCGACATCGCCAGCACCCTCGCGAACATCGGCGGCCTGTATGCCGAGCTGGGGGATTCCAGGCGCGCCATCGACATGCTCGAGCGCGCACTGGCCCTGCATCGGGCAAGTGGATCGCAGCTGCTGATCGGCGGGGCGCTGGAGGAGCTGGCCCTGCTGGAAGCCGCCAGCGGTGATCTCGAAGTGGCCCGCGCCAGCCTCGACGAGGCCTGGTCGCTGTACGAGAGTTCCAATGCCTCGCGGCAGCGCATGCGGCTGGCGCTGCGGCGCGCGCGCATCGAGGCCGAGTACGCGCCTCAGCAGGCGCCGCTGTGGCTGGCGCGCGCGCGCGAGGCAGCGGCCCAGCTCGGTCGCGGCGAACTGCTCGCGGCTGAAATGATCGAGGCGCGCCTTGCCGACACCCCAGCGGCCCTGCAGCGCGCCTATGCCGAGCTGGAGCGCGTACTGGCCCAGGATGCCGACATCGAGCCGGCACTGGCGCCGCAGGCGCATCAGCTGCTCGCCGATCTCGCCGAGCGGCTCGGGCGCCCTGCCGAGGCGCTGCAGCACCTGCGTGAACACGTGGTGCTGCAGCACCAGTTGGACCAGGCCCGGCACAGCCAGCGCCTCGACGCGCTTCGCGTGCGGCTCGATCTGACTCTGGCCGAAGCCGAGCGTGATCGGCTGCAGCGCGCCAATGCGCTGCAGACCTCCGAGATCGCGCGCCGTCGCGCCCAGACCCTGGTGCTGGGCGCCGGCGCCCTGCTGGTGGTGGCCGGTCTGGTGCTGTTTTTCCAGCGCAGGCTGTATCTGCAGCGTCTGCAGGCTCGCGAGGAGCGCCAGCAGCTGGAGCGGCGCATCGCCGAAGCGCGGCGTGCGGCCGATGCGCTGCGCGCCGATTTGCGCTCGCTGGAGTGGCTGCTGGACCGGGAGCGCAGCCCGGCCCTGGTCTTTGACGCCGGTGGACAGATCCGCGCGGTCACCCGTGCCGCGGCCGAACTCCTGGGTGTCAGCGCCGAAGCCCTGCGCGGCGCGGGTCTGGCCAGCATCATCGGCGAGGAGGCTGCGGCGATCCTGCAGGCGCAGGTGGAGCAGGCCTCACTGGCCGACGACGAACAGGTCGAACTGCCGATCGACGGCGAGGCGGCGGGCAGCCTGGCAGGGCTCGGCTTCAGCCTGCAGCGACTGGCGCTGGAGGAAGAGCTCGGCGTGCTGGTGCTGCAGCCGCGGCCAGTGCCCGCCAGTGCAGCCGAGGCCCCGCCCGCGGCCGTCGCCTACGCGGAAGACCTGCCGGTTGCGGCGCCGCTGCCGGAGGCACTGGATCCGCAGCAGCGCTTCCGCGGTCTGCTGGTCTCCCTGATGCAGCTGAGCCTGGATCTGTGGGAGCGCCTGACCCGCAAGACGCGGATCGATCTGGCCGAGCGCAGTGGGGTCTGGCGCATCACGATCGACGAGGGCCGACTGCGCGTGCGCGCCATGGATCGTTACCTCAGCCTCGACACGCTGCCCGAGAAGCCGCGCTGGCGCGAGGTGCTGCGTACCGCTTACTTCGTGCTGGCGGAGCTGGAGCTCACAGCAGAGCAGCGCCAGCAGATGGAGGTGCTGATCGAGGCTGTGCTGGGGGCAACGCGCAAGCGCCCCTGAGGGCGCGCGGTCGTGTCATCGCTGGCGAGCCCAGAGCGTGTGCGAACCCAGACGTTGTCGCAGGGGCGGCTCTGGGCGTTCCCGGCAAGGCGCAGTAGGTGAATTCAAGGGAGTTTGGCGAGCCAGTGATTGCAGAGTTCGCGTAGCGCTGTGCCGCCAATGGCGTCCAGAGGTGCCCTTGGCGGCGGACGGTTCCCGCATGCACTCAGTCCGGACTCGTCGCGCCCGTGGGCCGGGAATCGGCCGTGCTGCCGGCGGATGACAACTTCGCGCCTACTCCGCAGCCGCAGGCGCTTGGCGGGCGCGGTCCGCCGCACCGCCTCGACCAGTCACCTGCAGCGGCATGTCGTGTGGGCCTGTGCATCGGCCGGGCCACCCGTCGTCCGCCCCTTCCTGATCTGCAAGCCTGTCTCAGCGACCTTGCGGAGGTGATCTCCCGCAACGCAGCGAGCCCGGCAGGGCCGGGCTCGCACGCGCAGAGCTTCGTGTTGGCGTCATCGCGCGGCGCGCTCCTCATTCGCAGCGCAGGCAGACCCCCGCCACGCCCTGCGACAGGCTGTAGCGGCCGCTGTCGGCGGCGATCAGCGCCTGCGGCCACTCGGCCACCGCGATCACCTGGCCGGCGTCGCCCTTGCCCGAGGCGGCGAGGCTGAACTGCGAGCAGTGCAGGTTGGCCACCGCGTTGGCGGTGCGGATCTCTTCTTCCTCTTCCTCGCGCGGGTCGGTCGGATAGTCGTCATCGAACTCGCCGACCATTTTCAGCATGGCGCCAGGGGGCACGCTGAAGCGACCCTCTTCGCCCACATCCTCTTCCTCGTCGCGCGGGTCGGTCGGGTAGTCGTCGTCGAACTCTCCGACCATCTTCAGTTGCGTGCCCGGAGGCAGCAGCGACGGGGTGCGGCCCTCGACCTCCTCCTCCTCGTCGCGCGGGTCGGTGGGGTAATCATCGTCAAACTCGCCGACCATCTTGAAATCCAGGCCATCGCGCTCGCTGGCCGGCTTGCTGTCCGGGCGCAGGCCCTGGAAGGCCGCGGGCAGCAGATGGAACTCGGCCACCGGCACCAGGGTGCCCGCGCTGCACCATTCGGCGGAAGGCAGATCAATGCCGCGGGTGTCGGCGGAGAGCATCATGAAGCTGCCGGCAGTGATCAGGCTGATGACGAAGACGCGCATGGGACACCTCGTGGGCTGTGCGGCGGATGGGGTGCCCAGACTTGCGCGCTTGTTGGCGGTTTGTCGATCCGAATTTGGGACCATTCGGGAACATTTGGCCGCACGCTCGGCGACATTGGCCGATTTTCACGCTTTTCCGCGCCGCCTGTGTGGCTCCTGACGACATCTGCGGTGGCGCTCAAGGCCGAGCGCTGCGCGGTGGACGCTAGACTCCGCGGCTGACCGTCCTGTCTGGATCTCCCGCATGTTCCGCTCACCGTCCACTGGGTCGATGCCCGCTTCGACCGGACCTGCCGGCCTCGCCCTCATCGCGCTTGCGGTTTCCCTGGGGGGCTGCGCGCAGCTGCCGACAACGCCCGCGCTGTCCGCGCCGGAGCCCGTACTGCGCGCGCAAGCGCACGACGAATCGCCGCGCGCCTGGTTCAAGGCCGGCGCCCATGCAGCCGTTGAGCGCGGTGCGGGCCGGGGCAGCGCGCGCAATCTGATCCTGTTCGTCGGCGACGGCATGGGGCCGACCACGGTCGCCGCCGCACGCATCCTGGAAGGGCAGCAGCGTGGCCGGAGCGGCGAGGAAAATCTGCTGAGCTTCGAGAGCTTTCCGCACACCGGCTACAGCAAGACGTACAACACCGACCTGCAGACGCCGGACTCGGCCGGCACCATGAGCGCGATGATGAGCGGCGTCAAAACCCGCGCTGGCGTGATCGGGCTGGATGGCACTGCGCGCTATGGCGACTGCGCCTCGGCGCAGGGCGCCGCCTTGCCCAGCCTGCTGCAGCTTGCGGAAGCCGCGGGGCTGGCGACCGGGGTGGTCACCACCACCCGCATCACCCACGCCACGCCGGCGGCGACCTTTGCGCACAGCCCTCACCGCGACTGGGAGGCTGATGCGCTGGTGCCGGTGGCCGACCGGGCCGCCTGTCCCGATATCGCGCGCCAGCTGGTCGAGTTCGATCACGGCGACGGCATCGAGGTGGTGATGGGCGGCGGCCGGCAGATGTTCATGGGCACCGCCCAGGCGGACCCGGAGTTCCCCGAGCTGCACGGCCTGCGAGAGGACGGCCGCGATCTGATTGCGGAGTGGGGCGCGCGCCATCCCGAGGGCGTCTACGCGTGGAATCGCGCCGGCTTCGATGCGATCGACTTTGCCGCCGTCGACCGGGTGTTCGCCCTGTTCCAGCCCGGCCACATGCAGTACGAACACGATCGCGTCGGCGATCCCGCTGGCGAGCCCAGCCTTGCCGAGATGGTGTCAGCGGCCATTACCCGCCTGCGGCGCAGCGAGGCGGGCTTCCTGCTGGTCGTCGAGGGGGGGCGCATCGATCACGCCCACCATGCCGGCAACGCCTATCGCGCGCTGACCGACACCATCGCCCTGTCGGATGCGGTGGCGGCGGCGCACGCCGCCACCTCGGCGCAGGACACCTTGATCCTGGTCACCGCCGACCACAGTCACGTGCTGAGCTTCGCCGGCTACAGCCACCGCGGCAATCCGATCCTCGGCAAGGTCAGCGACCGTACCGGCACCGACGATGTCACGCTGAAGCGCGACCTGACCGGGCGGGTGTTCACCACCCTGAGCTATGCCAACGGCCCCGGCTACGCCAGCGCCAGCGACCAGCAGCCGGAAGGGCCGAAACGCCAGCCGCATGAGCCGACGCGTTTCGATGCGCGCGATGTCCGCCCGGATCTGGAGACCGTCGACACCACCCACCCCGACTTCATGCAGCCCGCCCTGTGGGCGCTGAAGAGCGAAACCCACGGCGGCGAGGATGTCGGTGTCTATGCGCATGGCCCCGGCGCCGATGCGGTGCGCGGCGTCATGGAGCAGAACGTCATCTTCCATCTGCTGCTGCAGGCGCATCCGGCGCTGCGGGCGCAGGCGGAGCGCGCCGGGCCGCGCTGAGGCGCAGGCTGCACGGGGCGGCGCAGACGATGCCTGGCATGTAGAAGGGCGGCCTGTAGCCGCCCCTCTGTGCTTCCGGATTCAGCGCTGAGCGCGCTCGGCGTGCGCGCCCCTTACGGTCTCCCGGACGCCAGCGCGATGCTTTATCGGGCGTATCTCACAGGGTCACGTCGGCTTGAACCTGGGTGCGCAGCTTCAGCGGCGAGGGCTCGGGCGAGATCGATACGCCGCCGCTGTGGCCTTCGACTTCCCGCGCCAGCGCATCGAGGGACTGCCCCAGGGGCGTGGACAGTTCGAACAGCACCGGCTGGCTCTGCGGGCGCCGCCCGCCGGTGCCGGCGTACATGCCGTCGATGGTGAAGGTCATGGGCACCAGCATCCGGTGCGGTTCTCCGTCCGCGCGCGGGCCGACGAAGTCGAAGCGCCAGCTCTGCACCGCCTCGACCGAGGCGCGCGCGAAGGGCTCGACCAGGCGACGGTGGCGCTTTTCGTTGAGGACCTCTTGGTTGAGGACGCGCGCGGTGACCGGCTCGACCAGAGCGACGCCACCGCTGTCGTCCAGCGTCACTCGCAGCAGCACTTCCGCGGCGATCCGGTTCCTGAGCGAGCCGGCCGGGTAGCGTGGTGGGGTGAGCTGCTGGGCCAGGGGATGGCCGAATTCGACCTTGCCCAGCACCAGCTGGTAGCCGGCTTCCGACTTGAGGTGGTCGACCCGCACGAACACCGAGGTGCGGATCCGGCGCGCCGTGCCGTCCACCAGATGGGGCTCGAAGGTCCAGCCGCGCATCACGTCCAGCACGTTCTGCTCGATCTTCGGCAGGAGCTGGTTGCGCCGCAGGGTGACCTGTTCCACGCGGCCGCTGGCGTCGACCTCGATGATGCCGGCGAGGTGGATGGATTCGATGATCTCGGCCTGTCCCGTCACGGCTGCAGCCTCCGCATGGGCGGGCGGAGCGGTCAGCAGCGGTGAAGCCAGGGCGGCGGCAAGTAGGAGGGCAAGTGGTTTCATGGTCGCAGTCTCTTCAGAACGTTCAGTCGCGGAAGGGAAGGGGATCGACCCCGGCGAGCGCCCCGCTGGCCGGTTCAGCCAGCAGGGCGCTTCGAGGACGTCGTCGTGCCAGGGGCGTGACGTTGGCCGTGGGGATGGCGCGGCTGGCGCTGCGCACAGCCCGGCAAGCTTCCAACAGCGAGGCGGCCGCTTGAACCTGTCAGATCTGACAGGGTGATGGCGCACACCCAGCCGCACCCTGGCCGCGCAAGCCGCCGAAGCCGTGCGAGGGTTCAGCGCAGCATCGACACCTGCATCAGGGTGCCCGGCGGCAGTGCGCGGGTCCGCTCGCGCAGGGCTTCGATGTGGATGCCGCTGCGCTCCAGCGCCGGGAAGGCCTTGGCCGGGAACTCGCGGGCCGCGCCGCCTTCCTCCTGCATCGCATAGTCGAAGGTGACCACGGCGTACTGGCGGCCTTCGGCATCGGCCTCGGCCATCAGGATGGTCCAGCCGCGCACGCTGTCCTGCGCCCGCTGCAGATAGTCCTGGATCGAAGCCTCGCGCTCACGGTCATCGCCGCTGGCACGCGGCAGGGCGCTAAGGACCACCGCCAATGGCTCCGAACCGAGCACCTTGCCCTGCGCATCCACTTCGACCCGCAGCCAGAGCAGGGCGCCGTGGCCGCGCTGCATCGGTGCCTCGGGGAAGGGCAGGAAGGGCGCAACCGTGGCGATCGGCTGGCCCAGCATCACCGTGGTGACCAGCAGCTTGCGGGCCTCGCCCGAGCCTTCGAAGCCGATGCGGAACAGGGCCGAGGTGCGCACGCGTCGCGGCTGGCCGTCGATCACCACCGGCTCGAAGCGCATGCGCTGCACGCTGTTGGCAACGCCCTCGCGCACATAGGGCAACAGCAGGCCGGCATCGTGGATCTCGACCTTTTCGACGCTGCCGTCAGCGGCGAGGTCGAGGATGGCGTTTACCGCCAGCGCCTCTTCGGTCTTGGCGCGGACGAGGGTGGCGGCTAGGCCCAGGGCGAACAGCAGCAACAGTTGGGACGCGCGCAGCAGCATGGAGAGTCTTCGTCGAAAGCACCGCATCGCGCGGCCGGGTCGGGGAGTGTGCCAGACGCGACCGCGCCAACCCCAGCGCTCGCGCCGCGAGCGATATCGACAAACGCGAACGGCGGCCTCGAAGGCCGCCGTTCACAAGGACCAAGGAAGGTGTCGCGAGGCTTACAGGGCCTTCTCAAGCTCCGGCACGATCTGGAACAGATCGCCGACCAGGCCGAAATCGGCGACCTCGAAGATCGGCGCCTCGGCGTCCTTGTTGATGGCGACGATGGTGCCGGCGTCCTTGATGCCGGTGAGGTGCTGGATCGCGCCGGAGATGCCGCAGGCGATGTACAGCTCCGGCGCGATGATCTTGCCGGTCTGGCCGACCTGCAGCTCGTTCGGCACGTAGCCGGCGTCCACCGCTGCGCGCGAAGCACCCACCGCCGCGCCGATCTTGTCGGCCAGGCTGTAGATGATCGCGAAGTTCTCGGCCGAACCCAGCGCGCGACCGCCGGAGACCACCTTCGATGCAGCCTGCAGGTCGGGGCGATCGCTGCTGCCCTGCTTCAGCTCGACGAAGCGGGTGTGGCTGGGCAGGGCGACATCGACGCTGACCGCTTCGACCGCGGCGCTGCCGCCGGCGCCGGTAGCCGGCCACGAGGCCGCGCGCACGGTGGCGACCACCGGTTTATCGGCCGGCGCCTCGACGGTGATGATCGCGTTGCCGGCGTAGATCGGGCGGGTGAAGCGGTGGCTGCCTTCGACCATCATCAGATCGGAGACCTGCGGCGCATCGAGCAGGGCGGCAATCGCCGGCATCACGTCCTTGCCGAAGCTGCTGCTGGGGCCGAACACGTGGCTGTAGCCGGCGGCCAGCTTGGCGACAACCGGTGCGGCCTGCTGAGCGATGAGGTGCGAGAAGGCGGGGTTCGCGACCGTCAGCACCTTGGCCACGCCTTCGATGGCGGCGGCCTGCGAGGCCAGCGCGGCCGGATCGGCTGCCAGTACCGCGATGTGGATCTCGGCGCCGGCAATCGCGCGTGCGGCAGTGACGCAGCGTGCGACCGCACCGTTCAACTGGCCGTTCAGATGGTCGGCCACGATCAGGATCTTGCTCATTCGAATCTCTCCCGTGCGGCCGGCTTACGCCAGGCCCTTGGCCTTGAGCGCCGAAACCAGTTCGGCGACGTCCTTCACCATCACGCCCTTAGAGCGCTTGGCTGGCGGCGCGTAGCTCAGCGTCTTCAGGCCACCGCCCAGGCCGACGCCGAGGTCGGCGATCTGCAGGGTTTCCAGCGGCTTGCTTTTCGCCTTCATGATGTCGGGCAGCTTGATGAAGCGCGGCTCGTTCAGGCGCAGGTCGACGGTGATCACCGCCGGCAGCTGCACCTTCAGCACCTCCAGCCCGGCATCGACTTCGCGGGTGACGGTGGCGGCGCCGTCGGCGACTTCGACCGCGCTGGCGAAGGTGGCCTGCGGGCGCGCCCACAGCGTGGCCAGCATCTGGCCGGTCTGGTTGGCGTCGTCGTCGATCGCCTGCTTGCCGAGCAGCACGATGTCCGGCTGCTCCTTCTCGATCAGCTTGAGGAACACCTTGGCGGCTTCCAGCGGCGACACCGGCTGGTCGCTGACCACATGCAGGGCACGGTTGGCACCCATGGCCAGGCCGTTGCGCAGATGCGCCTGGGCGTCGGCCGGGGCGATCGTGGCGACCACCACCTCCGTGGCCACGCCTTTCTCGCGCAGGCGCAGGGCTTCTTCCAGCGCGATCTCGTCGAAGGGGTTGGGCGAGAGCTTGACGCCATCGGTGACCACACCGGTGCCATCGGGCTTCACCTGGATGCGCACGTTGTAATCGACGACGCGCTTGTAGCCGACCAGGATCTTCATCGGACTGCAGTTCCTATACGGGGGTGGAAGGGGCGGCCGCGCGAGCGCCGGCCGAAACTCCGCGATTCTAACCGCGCGGGTTTCGAATACCTACTCGATACCAGTCGCGGAACTGGACTATGGCGGTGTGGGCGTGCGGCGGGCGTGTAGCGCACGCAAGGAATTCCCGAAGGCGGAGTGCGCGCGGCGAGGGTCGAGCCAGAGGTGGGCCAGGGCCCACCCTATGAACCTTCGCGAGCCACGAACCAAGCGGAGCCATAGGGTGGGCCCTGGCCCACCATGAGCCCCACACTCGCCCCGGTTCAACTTGGAGCCTTCGCTCAGCCGCGCTCGCGCAGCTTCTCGCGGAGCGCGGCGACGAAGCGGTCCGCAGCATCGGCCGAGGTGTGGAAGAACAGCGAGGGCTCGGTGAGTTCGAGCTCCAGCAGCTGCGGGCCCTTGGCCGAGGGCAGCAGGTCGACGCGGGCGTAGGCCAGGCCCTGCACCGGCAGCGCCGCCAGCACCTGGCGAGCGGTCGCCATCTCCTGCGCCGAGGGCTCGCGGGCGGTGATGTGCTCGGCGGCGAACAGGGCGCGGGTCGGGCCCTCGCCGCGCTTCAGCAGCGGGCCCTTGCGGATGGCGTGCGAGAACTTGCCGCCGAAGAACAGCAGGGCGGTTTCGCCGGCGCTGTCGACCTGGGCCAAATAGGGCTGCACCAGCACATGGCGCCCGGCATTCAGCAGGCGCTCGACGTGCTGCGCGGCGGGGCCGCGCTCGGATTCGACATAGCGCTGGGTGTCGCGCGAGCCCGCACCCACGGTCGGCTTGACCACGAACTCCGGCCAGGCCGGAAAGCCGTCTGCGCGTTCGCCCGGCGCGATGTAGAAGCTTTCGATGACCGGCAGGCCCTTCTTCGCGAGCTCGCCGAGATAACGCTTGTCGGTGTTCCAGCGCACGATTTCCAGCGGATTGATCAGCCGCGTCTGCGCACTGACCTTGGCGCACCAGGCAAGGAACTCCGGCAGGCGCTGGGTGTAGTCCCAGGTCGAGCGGATCAGCACCGCATCGAAGCGCGCCCACGACACCGTGACGTCGTCCCAGACCAGAGTCTCGTGGCCGATGCCGGCGCGGTCCAGGGCCTCGCGCAAGGGCGGCAGATCCTCGTCGAGATCGAGGGCGGGCAGGGTCGAGGCGAGCGCGATGCGGGTCACGGTGGCTCCTGTAGGCGGCGGGACAACACGCCGCGCATCATGCCAAAGCGGGATGGCACGCGTGGATCACAGGCTCGCGCGCGGTTCGATGCTGGCACGTGCTTCCGCGCTGGAATCCACGCGTGCGCCGGGCAGCAGTGGGTCAGCAGCGCTGCCGCTGCGCCAGAGCAGCCGCACCCACACCGCGAGCAGCGCCAGGGTCGACAGCACCCAGGCCGCGATGACCGCCTGGGCGCCGGGCAGCAGCGTCGGCCACTGGCGGACGCCCGCGACCGTGGGGCCGTAGTACTCGCGCGCTTCGTACAGGCCGAAAGGGACCGTTGCCGCACACACCAGCAGCGAGACGACGAGGGCCGGGAGCATCCCGGGCCAGCGGTGGCGGGCGGCGACGCCAGGCTGGGCGTTCAGCCGGCGCGCATGCAGCAGAGTGCCGGTGAATATCAGGCCCGACAGCAGCAGCCCGAACACGAACCAGATCAATTTGCTGGCGAGGCCCGCGAAATCGCCGAAATGCAGCGGATCGGCCATGTTGGACCAGATCCAGTAGGCCGGCAGCTCATCGGCGCGGTGAGCCAGCAGTACCTCGCCGGTGCGCGGATCGAGGTTCAACTGGTTGGCGCGTCCGCGCACCAGCGGGAAAACGGTCTGGCCCTCGATGTAGAGCGCCTCTTCGCTGGACCAGTCACGGCCGATCAGGGTCGGTTCGAAATCCGGCCAGCGCGCTTTCGCGTCCGCGATCAGGGCATCGAGTGAGCGTCGCGGCAACGAGGGGTCCGAACCGGCGGGCGGCACCACGTTGACCGAGTAGCTGGAGTCCGGCCCGGCGTAGTTGAGCATGCCGTCGCCGATGTCTCCGCGCAGGGCTTCGAACAGGTACCACACCCCGGTAACGCCCAGCACCAGAACAAACCACAGGCTCCACAGGCCGCCGGTCTTGTGCAGCTCGGACCAGAACGCGCGACCCCGACCGGGGCGGAAGCGGAAGAAGCGCGTCCACCAGCGTTTGTAGACGAACAGGGAGGCGACCATGGACAGCAGCATGGTCGCCGCCAACAGGGTCACGATGTACTTGCCTGCCCAAGGGATGAACAGGTTCATGTGGAAGCTGCGGAAGAAGCGCTGGATCGTATAGCGCCCCTCGATCACGCCGGTGACGACTCCGGTGTAGGGGTCCACCGCCACCAGTTTGACCCCACCATCGGGCTGGTTCATCTGCACCACGCTGGCCGCGCGGGCGTTCAGCGGCGCAGAAATCACGCCGAGCTCCGCGTCCGGCACCGCATTCCTGGCTGCGGCTTCGATTGCATCCCAGCCGACGGTGTCTTGGTCGGGCGTGACCCGCAGCGCCGGATTCACCAGCCAGTCGAGTTCGTTGGAGACGGTGGCAAAAGTGCCGCTCCAGCAGACCACGAACAGCAGCAGGCCGGTCATGACGCCGGTGAAGCTGTGGACGCGGAACCAGCTGCGGGTGCCCATCACGGTCGGCCTTAGCCTCTGCGCGATCAGAAGCGGTAGTTGACGGTCAGCGTCACGCTGCGAGGATCGCCCGGGAATACGCGGCCGTAGTTGTAGCCGCCGGTCCAGTGCACGCGATCGGTGAGGTTTCTGACCATCAGGTTGGCCTGCCAGCTGTCGGCCTTGTAGTACAGGCCTGCGCCGAACACGGTGTAGTCCGGCAGCACCAGCGTGCGCTCGAAGGTCTCGCGGTCGCTGACGTGCTGCGCGCCGGCACCCAGGCCCCAGCGCTGGCCGAGGCTGTAGCGGCCCCACAGGGTGGCCGAGTGCCGCGGTGCGTTTTCCTTGACCTGTCCGACGATCGCGGGATCGGCGTCTTCGGTGATCTTGGCGTCGTTGAAGGCGTAGTTCGCTATCAGCTGGAAGCGATCGCCGATCTGCCCGGCGGCTTCCAGTTCGAATCCGCGCGCACGCTCCTCGCCGCGCTGCACGTACAGATCCGGGTTGTCCGGACTGTTGGCGTAGACGATCGAGTCCGTCTTGGTCAGTTCGTAGATCGAGGCGGTGAACAGCAGCCTGCCCTCGAATGCGAGCTGCTTGTAGCCGACTTCGTGCAGCACGCTCTCCGACGGGTCGAACGGCCCGCCGTAGGTCGGCGAGTTGATGCCCACGTCCGGCGGCTCGAAGCCGGTGATCCAGGACGCGTAAACGCTGCGGTTGTCATCCAGGTTGTAGACCACGCCCAGCCGCGGCGAGAGTTCGTTGCCGCCTTCGTTGTCAAAGCGTGCTCCGCCGTCCAACGTCTCCGGCGAGAAGCGGTCGTAGCGCAGGCCGGCCAGCACTTCCCAGCTGCCGACGCTGATCTGGTCCTGCAGGTAGTAGCCGGTGGTTGCAAGCGTGCCGCCGTAGGGACTGGACGAGCTCTCGGCGAGCGGATAACTGGTGACGTCGCGATCGATGTAGGCCGGGTTCAGGATGTCGAAGACGCCGACGTTGCGCGCCGAGAAGTCGCGGCTGAAGGTGTCGCTGTCGGCGTGATCGACGCCCGCCACCAGGCGGTGCATCAGTGCGCCGGTCTCGAACATCCCGGTCAGGTACACGGTGCCGGAGCGTACCTCGGCCTCGGTGTCGCGGTCGCCGTAGCGCAGGCTGATCTCGGTGTCGGACAGAAAGCGATCAATGCGATGCTCGACCAGACGCTCGTCGTAGCGGTAGTCCTGCAGGCTCGCCACCAGCGACCAGTCGGGTCCGAGATCCTGCTCGACGCTGAGCGTGGTCGACAGGCTGTCGCTGTCGAGAATGTCGCCGGGTTGGGTCAGGCTGACCCCGATCGGCACGGTGCCGAGTTCCTGGGCGCCGTGCACCGCCGGCTGACCCCGATCCAGCACCGACTCCGAATCGATCCAGACCACATCGAGGTTGAGGCGCGTGCCCTCGCGCGGCAGCAGGGTGAAGGAGGGGGCGAGAATGCGGTTGTCGAAGTAGATCCGCTCGCGGAAGGACTCGGAGTCCTCGATCGCTGCATTCAGCCGATAAAGAAGGGTGCCCGCGTCGTTGAGAGGGCCGGTCAGGTCGGCGGCGGCGTAGCGGTAGTCGAAGCTGCCAAGGCCGACGCTCAGCTCGCGGCGCACCCGGTCCAGCGGCTTCTTGGTCACCATGTTGATGACGCCGCCAGGGCTGGCGTCGCCGAAGGTGGCAGCACCCGGCCCCTTGATCACTTCGACGCGTTCCAGATGGGCGATTACGGGCTGCGACCAGAAGTTGTTGTAGGTGCGCAGGCCATTGACGCGGCGCGCGTCGGAACTGCGGAAGCCGCGGAGGGTGATGTCGTCGTAGACCGAGAACTCGTTGGCGCCGGCAACGAAGGGGGTGACGTCATTGAGCCGTACCAGGCCCTGGTCCTGGATGACCTCCTTGGTGACCACGCTGATCGACTGCGGAATATCGAGGATGTGGGTCTCCGTCTTGGTCGCCGAGAACGTCGACTCCGCAAACACCTCTTCTGAGATGCGGCCGACGACCTCAACCGCCTGCATCGTGCGATCGGCGTCCTTGCTGCGGTCCGAGCCGTCGGGAAGGTCTACGGCTTGCTCGGCGGCGGCTGGCAAGCCAGCCAGCCCGGCTGCAAGCGCGAGCCACAGCAGATGGCGGGAGCGTCCGCCGCCAAGGACGGGCGGGTGTTGGGATGTCTGAGGCATGGGCTTATCGGCGACATCGGTAACGAAGACGCCGGATTTCAGCACGAGATGCAATTGCGAGCAAGTCGCATTTGCGTTCGTATCTCCCTGCGGTTGGGGCTATCCGTGCTGCCGGCCGCTCCGGATGCGGCCGATCAGGGGCGAAACTCCCTCGCCAGCAGCCCCAGCAGCACGCTGTCCTGGGTGCTTCCTCCCAGCCGATAGCGCTCGCGCGCGTGGCCTTCGCGTTTGAAGCCGAGGGATTCCAGCAGGCGCAGGCTGGCGGCGTTGTCGGGGTCGGCATCGGCTTCGATGCGCTGCATTCCCAGCCCTCGGATCGCATGAGTCAGCGCAGTGGCCACCGCTTCGCGAGCGAGCCCTTGGCCCCAATGCGCAGGATGCAGGGCGAAGCCGATCTCGCAGCGGGCGTGTTCGCGGGCGAAGGCGTAGAGGGTGACCGTGCCGATCAGGCGGTCGTCGCCGCGCAAGGTGATGGCCCACTGCAGCAGTTGGCCGCTGGCAGCACCCGCGTGGATGTCGCGCAGATAGGTCTCGGCCTGATGCCGCGCCTGCCAGGGGCCGTGGCTCCAGTAGCGGGTGACGTCGGCGCTGGCGAACAGCGCGTAGAGATCGTCGAGATCGGCACCGCGAGGGTGGCGCAGCACGATGCGCTCGCTGTCGAGCGTGGGCAGGGTCGCCATGCGCGAGCTCCGTCTCAGCTCGCGCCGGCACCACCGCAGCTGCGTCGCACCACCAGGCGGGTGTCGAGCTCGCGGCTCTGCGCGGGGCGGCGCTCGATCAGGTCGATCAGGGTCGACACCAGCACCGCGCCGGCGCCGCGGGTGTCCTGCTGCACCGTGGTCAGTGCCGGCTGCGCCAAACGCGCCATCGGAATGTCGTCGAAGCCGGCGACCGCGACGTCCTCGGGTACGCGCAGGCCGCGTTCGGCCAGGGCCTGCATGGCGCCCAGCGCGATCAGGTCGGAGGCCGCGAAGATCGCGTCGAAGGGCTCGCCGCGGCGCAGCAGCTCCTGGGCGGCCGCGATGCCGTCGGCCTCGCTGGACAGCGCATCCACGCGCAGGCGCTTGGAGCAGGCCAGCTTGGCTGCCTTGAGTGCGCGCTGATAGCCGCGATGACGGGCCTCGAACTCGGGGTAATGGGGCGAAGCGTCACCGAGGAAAGCGATCCGCTGCCGGCCCTGGGCGATCAGATGGCGGGTCGCCTGCTCGCCGCCGCTGGCGTTGTCGCTGCCGATCGACACGCCGGGCTGGTCGGCCTGCACGGCGCCCCAGCGAACGAAATGCGTGCCCTGGGCGACCAGCTGGTCGAGCTTCTGCCGGTAGGCCTCGTAGTCGCCGTAGCCGAGCAGGATCAGCCCGTCGGCTTTCTTGGCGTCTTCGTAGTCGGCGTGCCAGTCGCGCGTCATCTGCTGGAAGCTGACCAGCAGGTCGAAACCGCGCGCACCGCAGGCGCGGGTGATCGAGGCCAGCATGGCGTGGAAGAAGGGGTTGATCTGCGATTCGTCGCAGTCGGCATCCTCGAACAGCAGCAGGGCCAGGGTGCCGGCGTGCTGGGTGCGCAGGTTGGAGGCGTTCTTGTCGACCTGGTAGTTCAGCTGCTGCGCGATCGCCTTGATGCGCTTGCGCGTCTCGGCATTGACCAGCGGGCTGTCGCGCAGCGCGCGCGACACCGTGGGCTGGCTGACGCCCGCCATGTGGGCGATGTCGAACGAGGTGACCTTGCCTTTCACGTCAACCGGAACTGCTGCAGCGCGGGGTCGCTGAGTGTGGCGGCGTGGGCCTGGGATGGCATTGTGCTCTGCAGCATCGCCGGCTTCTGCCGGCGATGCGGGATTTGGGATTGGGGATTCGGGATTCGCATGCCGACCTGCGCCGCGAGGCCCATGCGGCGCTGCGTAGCTGAGCCCAGAGCCTTGTCGCGGGATTCAAGCGTCGGCCAATCCCGAATCCCCAATCCCGAATCCCGGCTTCTCAGCCCCTCGGCTTGAAGCCCTTCTTGAAGCCACCCTCGCCGCGCGGGCCGCCGGGCTTGCGCTCGAAGCCGGCGCCGGCCGGGCGCGGCTTGCGCGGGCCGTCGAAGCTGCCGCGCTCGCGCGGGGCGCCGCGTTCGAACTTGGGCTTGACGAAGGCCTTGTCCTGCTCGGAGGCGTGGCGGATGCGCAGGCGCTGGCCGGACACCCAGACCTGCTGCAGGTGCTGCATCAGGTCCTCGGGCATGCCCTCGGGCAGGTCGATCAGGGCGTGGTCGCCGCGGATGTCGATGCGGCCGATGTGCTTGGCGTCGATGCCGGCCTCGTTGGCGATCGCGCCGACCAGGTTGCCCGGCTTGACGCCGTGGACGAAGCCGACTTCGACGCGGAAGGTTTCAAAGGCGTAGTCGCTGGCCATCTCGCGCTGCGGCCGGGCCTCGCGCTCGACGCGCTCGCGCGGCGGCCGGGCTTCGCGATCGAACTGCTCGCGCGGCGCGCGTTCGGGCCGGTCGCTGCGCTCGCGGAACTCGCGTGCGGCCGGAATCACCTTGTCCGGAGGCAGCAGCAGCGGGGTGTCGCCGCGATGCAGGCGGGCCAGCGCGGCGGCGATCTCGATGGCCGGGATGTTCTGCTCGCTCTCGATGCGCTCGATCACGCTGCGGTACTGGTCCAGCTGCGGGTCGGCCAGGGCTTCCTGGATCTGCTGGCGGAAGCGGTTGAGGCGCTGCTCGTTGACGGTGTCGACGGAGGGCAGGTTCATCGCTTCGATCGGCTGGCGCGTGGCCTTCTCGATGGTGCGCAGCAGGTGACGCTCGCGCGGGGCAACGAACAGGATCGCTTCGCCGCTGCGGCCGGCGCGGCCGGTGCGGCCGATGCGGTGGACGTAGCTTTCGGTGTCGTAGGGGATGTCGTAGTTCAGCACGTGGCTGATGCGTTCGACGTCCAGGCCGCGGGCGGCGACGTCGGTGGCGACGATGATGTCGAGCTCGCCGTCCTTGAGCTTCTGCACGGTGCGCTCGCGTACCGCCTGCGGTACGTCACCGTTCAGCGCGGCAGCGGAGAAGCCGCGCGCGGCCAGCTTCTCGGCCAGCTCTTCGGTGGCCTGCTTGGTGCGGGCGAACACGATCATCGCCTCGAAGGTCTCGGCTTCAAGGATCCGCGTCAGCGCATCGAGCTTGTGCATGCCCGAGACCAGCCAGAACCGCTGGCGGATATTCTTCGCCGTGGTGGTCTTGGCCGCGATGGTGACTTCGCGCGGGTTGCGCAGATGGGTCTGGGCGATGGCGCGGATGCGCGGCGGCATCGTTGCCGAGAACAGCGCGACCTGACGGCTGGCCGGGGTCTTCTGCAGGATGGATTCAACGTCGTCGATGAAGCCCATGCGCAGCATTTCGTCGGCCTCGTCGAGCACCACCCACTTCAGCTGCGAGAGGTCCAGCGAGCCGCGTTCGAGGTGGTCGATGATGCGGCCCGGCGTGCCGACCACGACGTGGGCGCCACGCTTCAGCCCGGTCAGCTGCGGGGCATAGCCCTGGCCGCCGTAGATCGGCAGCACGTGGAAGCCCGGCATGTGCGAGGCATAGCGCTGGAAGGCCTCCGCGACCTGGATGGCCAGCTCGCGGGTCGGTGCAAGAACGATCGCCTGCGGTGCCTTCTGGCTCATTTCCAGCCGCGACAGGATCGGCAGGGCGAAGGCCGCGGTCTTGCCGGTGCCGGTCTGGGCCTGGCCGAGCACGTCCTGCCCGGACAGCAGCGTGGGGATGGTGGCCGCCTGGATCGGCGAGGGCGTCTCGTAGCCCACCGAGGTGATGGCTTCGAGCAGGGCGGGCGAGAGGCCAAGATCGGCAAAACGCACGGAGGCCGCCGCAGGGGCGGCAGTGTTTTCAGAGGACATGTTTTCTTTGCTCCACAAGGGGCTTGGAATCACGCACCTTGCAGGCCGGAGAACAGCGCTCGGGACGAGCCGCGCAGGTCAGTGCGGGGCAGCTCCCGTCCGCCTGTCGCATCATGCGATCAGGCCTGCGCGCGGCAGGAAGGGGACGGGGCGAGAGCGGAAACGACGGGGCCGAAAGGCGCACACGGGGTACAGCGGCGCGCAGTCTAGCAGCACGGGTGGGTGCGGTGCCTTCGGGAGTCGGGTATCTGCTGGTCGCCCGTTCAGCTGCTAGGCTTGCGCTCGCCCCTCACCGAGCCGGAGAGCGCCATGCGCTGGGAACGCCTGCGACGCAGCAGCAACGTCACCGACAGTCGCGGCCGCGGCGGTGGCGGAGGTCGCCTTCCGGGTGGCGGCAAGGGCCTGGGCCTGACCGGCATCCTGATCGTGGTGGTGATCGCGATGGTGATGGGGAAGAACCCGCTGGAGCTGCTGTCCCTGCTCGATGCGGGCCAGCAGCAGACGGCGCCTTCCGCCTCCAGCCGGACCCCGCTGCCGGATCCGCAGGATCCAGCCGTGGAGTTCGTGCGCGCTGTACTGGGCGATACCGAGGATGCGTGGGGCGAGATCTTCGCCGCCTCCGGCTCGCGCTACGTGCCGGCAGGCCTTGAAGTCTTCGAGGGCGGCGTCACCACCGCCTGCGGCTTCGCCTCGTCAGCGGTCGGCCCGTTCTACTGCCCGGGCGATCGCAAGGTCTACATCGACCTGCAGTTCTTCCGCGAGCTGGAGACCCGTTTCCGCGCCGCCGGCGATTTCGCCCAGGCCTACGTGATCGCGCACGAAGTCGGTCACCACATCCAGACCCTGACCGGCGTGTCTGCACGGGTGAATGCGGCGCGCCAGCGCGGCGAAGAGGTCAAGGGTGACGGCGGATTGCTGGTGCGCCAGGAACTGCAGGCCGACTGCTACGCCGGCGTCTGGGCGCACTCGGCGCAGCGTCGCTTCGACATCCTCGAACCCGGTGACCTCGAGGAAGCCCTGAACGCGGCCAGCGCGATCGGCGACGACCGCCTGCAGAAGCAGGCGCAGGGCAGGGTGGTGCCGGACTCCTTCAGCCACGGCACCTCGGAGCAGCGCATGCGCTGGTTCCGGCTCGGCTTCGAGCGCGGCAGCGTCGGCGCCTGCGACACCTTCGCGGCGAGCCGGCTGTAGGCGCAGGGCCGGCCTATGCCGCGCTGGCGCAGCCGTCTGCGCAGCTACCTGACCCACGGCGGACGGGTGGGGCCGCAGCATCCGGATTTCCGCCGCGTGCTGCTGCTCAACATGAGCCTGCTGGTGCTGGTGGCGATGTGCGGCGTGTTCGCTGCGCTCAACCTGCTGGTGCTGGGCCTGCCGCGGGTCGCGGTGCTGGATGTCGTGGCGGGCGGGCTGGCGCTGGGCGTCATGGCCTGGTACCGGCGCTCGAGACAGCTCGATGTGGCGGCGTGGTCGACCCTCGTCATCGTGGGGCTGTTCCTGCTCACTTATGTGCTGATGGAGGGCGCAGGTCTGTACAGCCTTGCCTGGCTGGGCGTGTTCCCCGGCCTGGCCCTGTTCCTGCTCGGCGAGCGGCGCGGGCTGTGGGCCACGTCGGCCCTGGTCGTGGCCAGCCTGCTCGTCCTCTCAGGTCCGTGGATGCACTGGCAGCCGCAGCGCTTCGATGCGGTCGCGGCCTTCAATCTGCTGGGCACCTTCGTCTGCCTGGTCCTGCAGGCGCGCTACAACGAGATGGCGCGACAGGAAGTACTGCGTGGCCTGGTGCACAGCAATCGCGAGCTGCAGCGACTGTCCAACCATGATCGGCTGACCGGGCTCTACAACCGGCTCAAGCTCGAACATCGGCTGGCCGAGGAGCTGGCCCGTGCGCGCAGGCATGGCTCGCCTTTCTGCGTCGTGCTGATCGACATCGACCACTTCAAGCGCGTCAACGACACCCACGGGCACGCGATCGGCGATCTCGTGCTGCAGTGCCTCGGGCATGTGCTGCTCCGCGATCGTCGATCCACCGACATGGTCGGTCGCTGGGGCGGTGAGGAGTTCCTGATCCTCTGCCCCGAAACCCGCATCGAAGGCGGGCTGCTGGTCGCGGAGCGCCTGCGCGCCGCGACCCAGGACTGCCCGATGCCCGAGGCCGGGCGGGTCACGTTGAGCGCAGGCGTGGCGGAGTACCGATCCGGCGACTGCGAGGAGTCGCTGTTGGCGAGGGCGGACGCCGCGCTGTATCGCGCCAAATCGGCCGGGCGCAACCGGGTCGAGTCGGATGCTGAGGACCCGGCGCCCAGCGCGGCTCAAACCGAGGAACAAAGGAAATGAGCAGATCCCGGCTTTCGCCGCTGTCCGCAATCGTCGGTGCGCTCGCGCTTGGCGTGGCCGCAGAACACTCGCGTGCGTCCTGCCCACCTGCGGGCTGGGACGAAGCCTCGCTGCTCACTCTCAAGAGCGAGGGCTTTGCGCTGGAGGAATCGCTGCGCCCGGCGCTGGCGCTGGGCCTGCTCGACTGCCTCGCCGACCCGCGCCCCGCCCTGCGCGATGGCATCGCCTTCGAGGCCCTGAGCGCGTGGATGCGCGCCGGCCAACTCGACGCCGCCAACCTGCGCGCCTTGAAGCCGCGCCTGCTGGCGCAGCTGCAGGCCGAGGATCCGCAGGGCGTGGCGCGGCCCTTCGCCGCGCTGGTGCTGGCCGAGTTGAGCCGCACCGATCGCATCGCGCCCTGGATGGAGGCTTCCGAGCGCGAAGCGCTGGTCTCCGCAGCGGCCGACTATCTGGCCGCGGTGAGTGACTACCGCGGCTTTGAAGTCGATACCGGCTGGCGCCACGGCGTGGCGCACGGCGCCGACTGGGTGCTGCAGCTGGCACTGAACCCCTCGCTCGATGCCGCGCAGCTGGCCCGGCTGCGCGACGCGATCGGCACCCAGGTGCTCGCTGCGGATGGTCATGCCTATGTGTTCAACGAGCCGGCGCGGCTGGCCGCGCCGCTGCTGTTCATCGCCAGGCGCGGCGTGTTCGACGAAGCCGACTGGCGGCGCTGGCTGCTGCAGTTTCCACCGCGCCTGGGTGAGCCCAAGGTGCTGTGGTCGGACCCTTCGGCGCTGGCGGCGCGGCACAACCTGCAGGCCCTGCTGCTGACCCTGCACTTCGAGGCCAGCCGCAGCGAGGATGCGGGTATCCGCAGCCTGCTGCCGGGCGTGGTCGAGGCTCTGCAGGCGATGCCCTGAGCGCGTCTCGGACCCGTGCTGCGGGCCAGGCGTTTTTGAAGGATCCTTGATTCGTCATTCCCGCGAATGCAGGGATCCAGTGTTCTTGCGACCGCGGCGGTCCCAACCGGGCTCCCGTCCCCGCCTTCGCAAGGGCAGGCTCATCGCGGGGGCGATGGCACTGGCTGATGCGCCGGGCGTTCTGTTTCTCGAGAGCGTCTGAGCCCCGCGTCGCGGGCCGGGTGCTCTCGAAGAAACATGTGGTCGTCATCCCCGCGGAGGCGGGGATCCAGTGCTCTTGTGTTCTTGCCGCCGCTGCAAGTTGGGTCTGGGCCCCCGCCTTCGCGGGGGCGACGAACCAGGGCCCGCTAGACGCTGCTTCGACCGGTTTCCATGCCGCGCCGCCGCGAAGGCGCTCGAATACAATCAATCACGTACGTTTCTGGTTCTTTAGAGGAGGGCGCTTTCGCTGGCAGGCTGGGACAGGCGGGACGCACTCGCGCCCGACGCTCTTGGGCAGCAAGCGACGAAGTCCACCACGGCATCGTGGAGTGACTCCGTCGCCCGGCTTCAGTGATGCGTGGCGTCCGCCGCGTCTACTTCGCTGTCAGCGAAGTCCTCAAGAAGTTCGTGGTATCGGCGCGCTGGTTCGTTCCTAGCCGGTTCGACACATCGCTGAAGCGCTGGAGCGTACGCAGCGCACGCGTGTACAGACTGTTGCGGCCAGCCAAGTCCTGCCGCGGACTTTCGGTGGCGGAGTACCACTTTCTGGCGTCGCGTCCTCACGCCCGAGAGACCGCTGTGCCGTCCGTGCGTCGGAGGCGGGGCGACCGTGGAAGGACGTAGTGGCAGGTTCCATCCATCGCCACGGTCGCGGCCGCCATGGCCCGCGCACCCCCCCCACACCGGGGAGTCACCGGGGGCACGTCGTCGGCGGTGCTCTGGCACACGGCATGCAGTTTCGCAGTGAGATGACACCGGGGGCATCAAGGCTCTTGCTGCCGGGTCGGTGTCGCCGGGCATTGACGCGTGAGCAAGCGACAGAGCGCTGGGAGATCCCCATGTTGAACTTGAGTCTGCTGAGCTTCATCGGAGGTGGCGTCGCTCGGGTACGTGAGCGTGCTGACGTGCTCGAGTCACGCGTGGCTGCGCTTTACAAAGTCGCAGGCGATGATCGAGTTCGATCCCACGGGGCACGCAAGGAATGCCAACGACAACTTCCTCGCGGCAATGGGATACGACCGCAGCGAGGTCATCGGACAGCACCACCGGATCTTCATACCGCCGGGTGAGGCCGCCGCGCCCGAGTACGCGGACTTCTGGGCGCGACTCGGCCACGGCGAGTTCCTCTCGGGGCGGTTCCGGCGCATCGGCAAGGGCGGTCGCGAGGTCTGGCTGCAGGCCAGCTACAACCCGATCCCGGGGTCTGGCGGCAAGGTCGTCGGGGTGATGAAGTTCGCCTCCGATGTCACCGCAGAAATTGTCGCCGAGCGCGAAAGCGCCGGACAGCTCAGTGCGCTGGATCGGGTCATGGCGGTCATCGAGTTCGATCTCGAGGGCCGCATCCTGCGGGCCAATCCGAACTTCTGCAGCACCGTGGGCTACAGCGAGGCGGAGATCGTCGGCAAGCATCATTCGATGTTTGCCGAACCCGACTATGCGCGCAGCGAGGCCTACCAGCAGTTCTGGGCGCGGCTGCGTCGCGGCGAATTCGACCGTGGCCAGTACCGGCGGCTGGGCAAGGGCGGTCGCGAAATCTGGATCGAGGCCAGCTACAACCCGATCCTCGATGCTGCAGGCAAGCCCTGCAAGGTGGTCAAGTACGCCATCGACATCACCGCCCAGCGTCAGCGAGATGCCGATATCGATTGCCAGCTACAGGCCATCAGTCGCGCGCAGGCGACCATCGAGTTCGAGCTGGATGGCCACATCCGCGATGCCAACGACAACTTCTGCAAGGCGACCGGCTACAGCCTCGATGAGGTCCGCGGCCGCCATCACCGCATGTTCCTGCGGCCTGAGGATGTCGCCGCGCTTTCCTATCGCGAGCTCTGGGCTGCGCTTGCGCGCGGAGAGGCGCAGACCGGCCGCTTCCGCCGCGTGCGCAAGGACGGCAGCGCGCTGTGGCTGCAGGCCAGCTACACGCCGATCCTCGACGCCAGCGGCCGGCCCTACAAGGTGGTCAAGTTCGCCACCGACATCACCCGCACGATCAAGGCGCAGGAAGACCTGCAGGTGCTGGCCGCCGAGATCGCGCAGGCCTCGCAGGAGATCTCGGCTGGCAATGAGGATCTGGCAACGCGCACCGAGCAACAGGCGGCTGCCCTAGAGGAAACCGCTGCCTCGATGGAAGAGCTGACTGCGACAGTCAAGCAGAACTCCGAGACCGCGCAGAAGGCCGCGGAACTCGCGACGCAGGCGAGCGAGATCGCGGAGGGAGGCGGTGCCGCCGTCACCCGCGTCGTGGAGACGATGGGGTCCATCAGCGCGCAATCCACGAAGGTGGCAGGCATCATCGGGGTGATCGATGGCATCGCCTTCCAGACCAACATCCTGGCTCTGAATGCAGCGGTTGAAGCGGCGCGTGCCGGCGAGCAGGGGCGCGGCTTTGCGGTGGTGGCCGGGGAGGTGCGCGCCCTCGCGCAACGTTCGGCGCAGGCAGCCAAAGAGATCAAGTTGCTCATCTCCGAGACCGTGGGTGAGGTCGGGCGCGGCAGTCAGCTTGTCGATGGCGCTGGGTGCACCATGCGAGACATCGTTGATTCCGTGAGGAGGGTGTCGGCGCTCATCTCTGAAATCAACGCTGCCTCGCGCGAGCAGTCTGCCGGGATCCAGCAGGCCGCTGCGGTATTGACCCAGCTCGATCACGGCACACAGCAGAACGCCGCGCTCGTGGAAGAGCTCAGCGCCAATGCACGCAGCCTCGACGACCAGTCGCGCGGCCTGGTCGCGGTGATGTCGGGGCTTCTGGACTGACGCGCATGTGAGCCCCTGCCTGCTGTGGTCGCCTCCGGGCGCCCGCGGCGGCAGCGGGCTGCGCGAGTTCCGCGGTCACTGTCTCTTCTGACTTCATGCAATTCAGGCGCCGCACTTTGCCACCAACGCACAGAGACGCTCTCGCTACGGCGTCTGGACGCTTGCGCACGCTCTGAACTGCAGCGTGCTGCGGCCGGCAGGGCAGTGGCTGCAAGGCTGCAACCCGCAGTGAACGGAAATGAGGCTCATCGCGGCTTCGTGTGGGGCCGAACCTGCGCTCTCGGCCCGTGCGGGCAGTGGGCTGGCGAAGGAGCTCGCGGCAGGCCCGGTTGCGGTTGCCGCAGGCGCTGCGTTGAAACGCACGGATCGTGCTTTTGGTATCGGCCTTGATGCGACAGCGACTTCCGGTCCAGATCGACCGACGCCGCTCCAGCTCGCTGACCACCACACTCCGCGCCGAGCCACGTAGCTTGGGGTACCTGCGGCGAGCGAACACGCGCGCTCACCCGTCGCCCGAGAAATCCGCGCCGTTCGCGGGGGCTTTGGGCCTTCCAAGGCGACTCTCGCGGTCGCCGGTGCGCGACACGCGCACCCTATGAAGGCGCGTGAGGCCCTGCCCCAGATTGAGCCGAATTGATCGGCTGAGTAGGGTGCGCCTGTGGCGCACCAAGACAGGCGACGACGGCGGCTGGTCCACGCGAGTGCGCAGGAATCACCCACAAGAATCCGCGATGAGCCGGAAATGAAGAGGGCGCGGGCAGGTGACTGCCCGCGCCCTCTTTGCTCTCGGAGCCTGTCGGGCTTTGGTGGTCGAGGCGAAAGTTCGGCTGCGTGAGGACAGGCTTTCGGCGATTTGCAGGCCCGTAGCAGCGCTATGGGTCAAGAATCGGCGGGTAGTGGACCGCGCAGACGGATCTGCAGCCCGGCCATCCAACGTCCGACAGGCTCCTAGCGCTCTTCAAGCGACCCGGCGCAGCTCGGGTCCAGCCTTCAGCCGGAAGCTGCCCACCGCATCCTGCAGCGCGCGAGCGTGGTCCTGCAGGCTGTTGGCGGCGGCGCTGGCTTCCTCGACCAGGGCGGCGTTCTGCTGGGTGGTCTGATCCAGCGCCTGCATGGTTTCACCCATGCCCTCGATGCCGCTGGTCTGTTCGGCCGAGGCGGCGCTGAACTCGCCCATGATGTCGGTGACCCGCTGCACGGCGCCCATGATGTCCTGCATGGTGCTGCCGGCGCGCGCCACCAGTTGGGCGCCGAGGCCGACGCGTTGGCTGGAATCGTCGATCAGGCCCTTGATCTGCTTGGCGGCCTCCGCCGAGCGCTGGGCCAGCGAGCGGACTTCCGAGGCCACCACCGCGAAGCCGCGGCCCTGTTCGCCGGCACGCGCGGCTTCAACCGCGGCGTTCAGCGCGAGGATATTGGTCTGGAAGGCGATGCCATCGATCACGCTGATGATGTCGGCGATCCGACGCGAGGATTCGGTGATCGAGTCCATGGTGGCGACCACTTCGCCGACCACCTGACCGCCGGAGCGGGCGACATTGCCGGCGCCGTGGGCGAGCTGGTTGGCTTCGCGGGCGCGGTCGGCGTTGCGGCGCACGGTCTGGGTCAGGTCGGTCAGGGCATGGGTCGTGACTTCGAGATTGCCGGCCTGGGCCTCGGTGCGCGAGGAGAGATCGTCGACGCCAGCGGTGATCTCGCCGGTGGCGACGCGGATCGAATCGGCGCGTACGGCGATGCCTTCGACGATGCCGCGGATCTGTCTGACGCTGCGGTTGGCGTCATCGCGGATGCGCGCGAACACGCCGGCGTACTCGCCCTGCATCGAGGCGGTCAGGTCGCCGGCGGCGAGCGCTTCGAGCAGATGCGAGGCCGAAGCCGAGCGCGAGGCGCTGCCAGATGCGGAGGGTGGTTTTGGGCATGACGGGGGCTCTCCGGGAGGGGGGGGCGGAAGTAGGTGCGGGGGCTGTGCCCATAGCGCTTGCGGATTGGCGCCATTGGTTATACCTATCCAAGATGCTTTTGCGATCAACCGACCCGCCTGCCTAGGCAAGTGCTGTGCGGCGATGCGCCTGGGGCGATTTCTGTGTGGAATGTGATTCAGCGCACGCGGTTTCTGCAGCCTTACCCGGCGAGTCGCGGGGGAACCCAGGCCCTCGCGCCATCGATTTGGCAGGCTCGGTGCGGGCGCGCGCAGAGCGCGTCGAGGCCCCCGCCAACGAGTCGGATCAGCACCTTCGGCATAATGCGGGGCTGACCCCTCGCAGGCCCGGGAGCCGCCATGTCCATCCTCCGACTCGCTGACATCGACCTCACCGGCAAGCGCGTGCTGATCCGCGAAGACCTGAACGTGCCGATCAAGGACGGCCGGATCACCGCCGAGCAGCGCATCCTGGCCGCGCTGCCGACGCTCCGGCTGGCCCTGGAGAAGGGCGCCGCGGTGATGGTCACCTCACACCTGGGGCGTCCGGTCGAAGGCGAGTGGAGTGAGGCGGATTCGCTGGCGCCGGTGGCCGCGCGTCTGGCAGAGCACCTCGGCCGGCCGGTGCCGCTGATCCGCGACTGGGTCGACGGCGGTTTCAGCGTGGCGCCGGGCGAGATCGTGCTGCTGGAGAATTGCCGCATGAACCGCGGCGAGGGCAAGGACGACGAGGCTCTCTCGAAGAAGTACGCGGCGCTCTGCGACATCTACTGCATGGACGCCTTCGGCACCGCGCACCGTGCCCAGGCCTCGACCCACGGCGCGATCCGCTTCGCCAAGGTCGCCTGCGGCGGCCCGCTGCTGATGGCCGAGCTGGATGCGTTGGCCAAGGCGCTGGAGCATCCGGCGCGGCCGCTGCTGGCCATCGTTGCAGGCTCCAAAGTGAGTACCAAGCTGGAGCTGCTGGGCAGCCTGGTCGGCAAGGTCGACCAGCTGATCGTCGGCGGCGGCATCGCCAATACCTTCCTGGCCGCGCAGGGCCTGCCGGTGGGCAAGAGCCTGTGCGAGACCGAGCTGCTGGACACCGCGCGGCAGATCATGGCCGATGCCAAGGCCCGCGGCGCGCAGATCCCGCTGCCGGTGGACGTGGTGGTGGCGCCGACCTTCGCTGCCGACGCGCCGGCCAGCATCAAGGACGTGGATCGCGTGGGCCCGGAGGACATGATCCTCGACATCGGCCCGGCCACCGCGAAGCAGTACGCCGACATCATCGCCAAGGCCGGCAGCGTGATCTGGAACGGCCCGGTCGGGGTGTTCGAGTTCGACGCCTTCGGCGAGGGCACGCGGGCGGTGGCCGAGGCCATCCGCGATTCGCAGGCCTTCTCAATTGCCGGCGGCGGCGACACCCTGGCGGCGGTGGACAAGTACGGTGTCGAGTCCGGCATCAGCTACATTTCGACCGGCGGCGGCGCCTTCCTGGAGTTCTGCGAGGGCAAGGAGCTGCCGGCCGTGGCCGCGCTCCGTGCCCGCGCTTCGGCCTGAGTCAAGCGATGACCCGCGAGGTGCTCAACATCGCCGCCTACCACTTCGCGGACATCGCGGAGCCGGCCGCGCTGCGAGAACTGCTGCGCGCGCGCTGCGAGGCGGCGGGGCTGAAGGGCAGCGTGCTGGTGGCGCCGGAAGGGCTGAACCTGTTCCTGGCCGGGGCCGAGAGCGCCGTGGAGCGTGTGCTCGATTTCGTGCGCGCCCAGCCGGGTTTCGAGGGCCTGCGGGTCAAGCGCAGCTGGAGCGCGCACGTGCCCTTCGCGCGACTCAAGGTGAAGCTGAAGAAGGAAATCATCGCCTTCGGTCACGACGCATGCGTGCCGCGCTCGCGGCGCGCGCCGGTCGTGTCGCCGGCGCAGCTGCGCGCGTGGATCGCGCGCGGCAGCGATGATTCGGGACGTCCGCTGGTGCTGGTCGATACCCGCAACCGTGAGGAGCTGGCCTACGGCCATTTCGAGAATGCGGTGCAGCTGCCGATCGACAACTTCACCGAGCTCACCGCCGCGCTGGCGCCTTTGAGGCCCGAGATGGCCGGGGCCACCGTGGTCAGCTACTGCACCGGCGGCATCCGCTGCGAGAAGGCCGCGCTGTGGATGCAGGACGCCGGCTTCGCGAACGTGTTCCAGCTCGACGGCGGCATCCTCGACTACTTCGAGCAGGTCGGCGGCGAAGGCTGGCAGGGCGAGTGCTTCGTCTTCGATGCACGTGTGGCCCTGAAGCCCGACCTCTCGCCACGCGTCGATGCACCGGTGCCCGAGCCGGTCGACCCGCTGGCCGCACGGAAGCGCGCGGCGTGAGCCTCGCCGCGGACACCGGCGCATGAGGTCGACCGCGACGGTCGGCATCGTCGGCAGCGCCGGCGCCTATGGCCGCTGGCTGGCCCAGTTCTTCGTCGAACGCATGGGCTGCCGCGTGCTGGGCTGCGACCCCGCGGATCCGGCCGCCTGCTCGCTGGGCGAACTGTTGGCGCACAGCGAAGTGATCGTGTTCTCCGCGCCGATCTCCGAAACCCCTCGCCTCATTGGCGAAGCGGTGATGCTGGCCGGTGAGCGCGCGGCGGTGCAGCTGTGGATCGACGTCACCTCGATCAAGGCCGCGCCGGTGGCGGCCATGCTGGCTTCCAGCGCGGAAGTGCTGGGCCTGCACCCGATGACCGCGCCGCCGAAGGCGCCCAGCCTGCGCGGCCGCGTGCTGATCAGCTGCGAGGCGCGTATCGGCCGGTGGCGCGGCTTCGTCGATGCCCTGTATGCGGCGCTCCAGGCCGAGCGGGTCGAATGCGATCCGCAGCAGCATGATCGAGTGATGGCCCTGGTGCAGGCGCTGGTGCACGCCGGTCATCTGGCCCAGGCCGGCGTGCTGGCGAAGCTGGCGGCAGAACCGGGCGGACCGGCCGCGCTGATTCCTTTCCGCTCGGTCTCGTTCGAGCTGGATCTCGCCATGGCCGACCGCATCCTGGCCGGCAACCCGGCGATCTACGCCGGCATCCAGTTCGACAACCCGGCGGTGCTGCCTGTGCTCGACAGTCTGGCCGCGCGCGTCACTCGCCTGCGCGAGCTGGTGCGTGCCGGCGATCGCGAGGCCTTCGAGCGCGAGTTCATTGCGGCGCCGCGCGCAGCCTTCGGCGCCGACGAGATCGCTCGCGGCAACCACGGCTTCGAGCAAGTTGGCTACCTGCTGGCGGACCTCGCGCATGCCGGAGCGCTCAGCGTGCATCTGCCCGAGGATCGCCCCGGCTCGCTGCGCGCCCTGCTTGAAGTGTTCGAGCGCGCCGACGTGAATCTCGCCTCCATCCACTCTTCGCGCACGCCTTCGGGCGCGGTGCACTTCCGCTTTTCCTTCACCTCAGCACCTGAGGGTGATCAGCGTCTGGCCCTCATCGCAGCGATCGAAGCCGACGGAATCGGCCGGGTGCTGGCATGAGGGGCGCTGACCCGGGGGCGTGTGCGCGGCCGGGACACTTGCCCTGCTTCACGAATACTGGAGGTGTCATGCATAGATCGACAGGGGACCGGCGGTGGTCACTCGCGCGACTCCTGTGGCCGGCCAGCAGCATCCCTGAGCGAGGAGACTGAGCCATGGCGACGCGTCTCATGGGCCTGCGGGACGTTCCGGACGACGAGCTCGAAGGCATCGAGTCGGTGCTTGCCGAGGCCGGCATCGAGCACTACCAGAGCCCGCCCGGGCTGTTCGGGCTGTCACCTGCGTCCCTGTGGCTGAAGCACGAGGTCGATCTCGACCGCGCGCGCGCGCTGGTTGCGGCCTTCCAGACGGAACGTGCCCGCGTGGCGCGGGAGACGTGGGAGCGGGCGCAGGCGGCCGGCGAGGTGCCGGGGTTCTGGCAGGCACTGCGGCAGCGACCCTGGCACGCCCTGGGACTGCTGGTCCTCGTGCTCGGAGTGCTGTTCGCGCTCAGCCTGCCCTGGCTCGGCTTGGGGCGATAGGGCATCCGACCGGGATGAAGTGGGAAGCTTTCGCCTGTTGTTGAACAAATTTGCTCGCAGCGCCGTTGCCTAAAACCTTGATTTGTATAAAAAAGCGAGTTTTGTCCGCTGGTGCCTCGGTGGGGCCAAAAGACACCGTAGCTTCCTTGGCCTTTGCTATGGTCGGCCCCGATTCGTGAGCTGCCTCGCAGTGATCGAGTCGCTCCCGATTCTTCGAGTAACGGGTCATGGCCATCTCGCTTCGCACCCTCCGCACGATCACAAATGTCGTCACGCCCGAGCAGCTCAGTCATGAGCTGTGCCGCGTCCTCGACAAGCTGGGCGTTGAACATTGGGTCTACGCGATCAACCTGCCCCTCGTGAATGAGCGGCAGAACCAGTACACCCTCGGCGACTATCCCTTGCCCTGGGTCGAGCGCTACCTGGAGTGCGATTACCTGAAGATCGACCCGGTCGTCGCCCACTGCCACGACAACAGCACGCCCTTCCTCTGGAGCGAAGCCCAGCTCAGGGCCCGCTGCGCTGTCGATCCGCACCACCAGCTGGTGAACCGCATGTTTGAGGAGGCCCACGAGTTCGGGTTGGGCGCCGGGGTCAGCGTGCCGCTGCACGGTCCCGGTGCCTGCTGGGGCCTGATGTCGTTTGCCGGCCCGCGCAGTCGCGCCGCCGAGATCGAGCGCCGCCTGCCCGAGCTGCTGACCATCGCCCACTACGCGCATGAGGCCGCCCGGCCGTTTGCGCGCAGCCGCGCCTGCATCACCACGCCCGAGCTCACTCGCCGCGAACGCGAGTGCCTGCACTGGGCCGCCGAAGGCAAGACCAGCTGGGAAGTGGGACGTCTGCTTGGCGTCAGCGAGCGCACCGCGATCTACCACCTGCAGAACGCGGCCAAGAAACTGGAGGTGAGTGGCCGGCAGGCCGCGGTGGCGAGGGCGATCTCGTTGGGTTTGATCAGCCCGGCCTGACGCCCGCAGCGGAGCGCGGCGGGCGCTCCACAGTCACGGCTCCGGACGCCGGGGGAGGGTTGTCCGGAGGGGCCCCCGGTCGCTGTGCACGGCGACCGGGGGCTTTTTTCTGCCCTCCCGTCGCAATGCCTCATGCCCTCGTTGCGGTAGATGGCCATGCCGCTCGGATCGGGCGGAACGCGGCGAATCATCCATTCCCAGGCGCCCGCAGGGCTCCGAGAGTCGGCGTCCCCGTGGAGGCAGGGTGGCGCGCCGAGCCTTGACGCGCCACGTTCCACGCGGTCTCTGTGAGCTTCATCATCCTGTCAGGGCTTACAGCTGTCGGATGCAACAGGGTGACGTTCTGCTGGTCCTCCGCACTGTCGCGGAGGAGAACGTCAATGATCGAAATCAGTATCGCCCGCGCCGGGGAAGGCGCGCTGTCGGCCGGCTTGATGGACAGCATGTTCCGCTTGCGGGCCGAGGTATTCCGTGAGCGGCTGGGGTGGGACGTGCGGGTGGAGCAGGGGCGGGAACACGACTGGTTCGATCTGATCGGGCCGCGCTACCTGGTCGCGCATGGCGGTGGCGCGGGGCCGCATGCGGTTGGCTGCTGTCGCCTGCTTCCTACCCTGGGGCCCAACATGCTGCGCGACATCTTTCCCGAACTGCTTGATGGCGCACCGGCTCCCGCAGCAGCGGATCTTGTTGAAGTCAGTCGTTTTGCGGTGTCGGATCTGTGTACCCGGGGCGGGGTGGGCTTCAGTGAGCTGCCGGCACGAATGGTTTCGGCGGTGCTGCAGGATTCCGCCTTGCGGGGCGCACGCGCCGTGGTCGGCGTGACCAGTGCGGCCTTCGAGCGCCTGCTGCTGGGTCTCGGCCTCGAAGTGCATCGGCTTGGCCGCGCCAGGAGGATCGGGCGGGTGATGAGCCTTGCCTTCGAACTGCCCCTGCATGCCGCCAACCTGCGCGCGGTTGCGGATGCGGGTTTGCCGTTCGAGCCGGCCCGGGCCGCCTGAACCCGGTCGCTCGACATCGGGCCCCGGGGATTCCCGAGGCCCGATGCGGACGACCTCAGACCGCAGCGACGACGCGCGCCCTTGCTGTCTCGCCGGTCGCTGCGCCCTGCGCACGCAGGACCTCCCAGGTGCCGTCCCAGAGCTGATGGCGCGCGTGCAGGGCTTCGCTCGCCGCCATCCGCGCGGCCTCCAGACCGAACGGATTGCGCTCAAGCTCCGCGCCGATCAGGCGCGCCGCGGCGGGGCCGTGGCTGTCGGCGTCCAGCTCGATGTGGCGTTCCAGGTAGTAGACGAACTGCGGCGCCTCGGCGGGCGGGATCGACCAGCTGTCGAGCAGGCCCTGGAACATGCTGGGGATGACGTTCTCGCGCCCGTACAGGAAGCTCGCCATCACCTGCAGGCGATTGCCGTTCAGTGCGGTGTCGAGGGTGCGCCTGACGAACTCGCGGACGAACCAGGGGATCTCCTCGTCGGCCAAGGCCACGCTGAGCATCTCGCCTTCGCGGAGGGCGTCGAGAAAGCGGTCGAAGACGCGGGTGTCGGCGCCGACTTCGCGCATCGCGCCGAGGTAGAGGTCGAGATGGCTGCCCGGACGTCCGTCCGCGCCGATGTCGCTCTCTTCGCCGAGCACGATGTCGTTGATCAGACGCGCGGCTTCCGGGTTGGCGGGCGGCATCCAGGGGATGCGCGTGCAGGTCAGTTCGTTCTGCAGGCGCTTCACCAGGGACATGAAGTCCCAGACGGCGAATACGTGGATCTGCATGAAGGCGCGCAGCTGTTCCGGGCCCTTCAACGCGGAAAACACCGGGTGGGATTCGAGCCCGGCGCGCAGCTGGCGAATCTCGGGGGTCAGGACCGGATCAGGCGTGGCGTGGCAGTGGGCGGCGCTCATCGGGGACTCCTTTCACGGTGCACGGCAGTGGTGAGCCTCCGCGGCGCGGAGGATTCTGGAAACCTTTGGCGTGACGGGCGCGGCACCACCACGGGCATCGCCCGTGCCCCTGTGGCGCGCGCTGGAACAATCGATAACTGGCGGGAGCGATCTGCTTGCGCGTGTTCGCAGCGGGTCTCCGGAGACCCGGGGCCACGCAGGCGAGCTCAGGCGGGCAGCGAGCGCCTCCCGCGGCATGCACAGCACAGCACCACAGCCGCGAAGCGGAGGTGGCAGATCAGGCCGGCTGGTAGAGCGGATACAGGTTGGCTTCCTCGCGCTGGATGCGCTGGGTCAGCAGGCCACCGACCACGGCGTAGTCACGCAGGAAGGCATCGCGGGTGGCTTCGTTGAAGGCAGCGCGCTGATACTTCTTGACGAAGTCCACCACGCCGCGCGCGATGGCGTTCATCTCGCGGCGGAAGCTGCGGATCAGCAGCAGGTTCTCCTCGTCGCCGGCCAGCGAGTTCTCGACGTAGTTGTAGAAGCGCACGTTCTCGGCGATGACGTGGCTCTCAAGCCCGGTCTTGAACGCCACCAGCAGGGCCGGCAGCTCGTGGAAGCGGCCGCGTTCCGCGGTCTGGCCGATCTGCTGGAACAGCTCGACCAGGCTGTGGTGGTCGTGCTTCAGCGATTCGATCAGACGCGAGTCATAGCTGGGCGCCCGGCCGATCGCGCCGGCGGGTGCTGCGGGTGCGTTACGGCCGCTGCCGGCGGGCGGCGCTGCGGTTGCCGTGTCCTGGCCCATCCAGCGCTTGACGAAGTCGAACATGGCGGTCTTCCCCCTGGGATTCCGGACAACGGATACGGGAAAGAACAGTAGTCCTGTGCTGCGGGCTTGCGTACCTGCCAGATCTTGCAGGTTGGTGAACTTCACGTTTTCGCCCGCCCGATACGCCAGCGGCGCATCGGGCGGGCGAACAACATCGGCCTCAGTGCGCGTGCGGCACTCCGGATTTCGGGCAATGGCAGGGCATGGTTGGCCCGTATTCGAGGCCGAAGTTGCGGCCCTCGCGGTGGCGCTGCCAGTAGAACTGCGGGGCAGGCGCGCCGCGGCCGCCGACCTCGGCCATGTCGGCGCCCAAGTCGAACAGACGGCCGCCGACCATCACCATCGCGGTGTCGGCGCTGCGGCGGATGTCCTCCAGCGGGTTCGAGTTCAGCACCACCAGATCCGCCTTCTTGCCGGCCTCCAGCGAGCCGAAGTAGCGGCCCATGCCGATCGACTCGGCGCCATCGATGGTCGCCGCACGCAGGGCCTCGAAGGGGGTGAAGCCGCCCTGGGTCAGCATCCAGATCTCCCAGTGGTTGGCCAAGCCCTGCAGCTGGCCGTGGCTGCTGGTCTGGATGCGCACGCCGGCGTCGCGCAGCTGCTTCAGGGCCTTGGCCACTTCGATGTGGTAGTAGTCCCAGTCGGGCGCGGTCTCGCGGCGGATCGAGCGCGCATCCAGCGTCTCGCGCGGGAAGTAGCGGTTGAGCCGCGGCTCTTCCCAGACGTTGTCGCGCGCATACCACCAGTACTCGCCGGACAGGCCGCCATAGCTGACGATCAGGGTCGGCGTGTTGCGCACCCGGGTGCCGGCCCACAGCTGAACGACGTCGCGGTACAGCGGGGCCACCGGCAGGTTGTGCTCCACCGTGCTGGCGCCGTCGAGAATCATGGTCAGGTTGTGGAAGAAGGTGGAGCCGCCTTCCTCGACCACGCGCATGCCGAGCTCGCGTGCGGCCTGGTTGACCTGCTGGCGCTGGTCGCGGCGTGGCTGGTTGTAGCTCTTCACGCTGAAGGCCCCGTGCGCCTGCATGCGGCGCAGGTGCGAGCGGGCGTCATCGAGGCTGTTGACCACCGCCTTGAAGTCGCCGTCGGCGCCGTAGAGGATCGTGCCGGTCGAGAACACGCGCGGGCCGACCATCTCACCGGCCTGCACCAGCTCCTTCTGGCTGAATACGAACTCGGTGGTCGCCGAGGGGTCGTGCAGGGCGGTGACGCCGAAGGCGAGGTTGGCGTAGTAAGCCCAGTTCTGCTGCGGCACCACACCCTGGCCGAAATGCGCGGCGTGGGCATGCGCGTCGACGATGCCCGGCAGGATCGTCTTGCCCTTCGCATCGATCACGTTGGCGCCGGCCGGCACCTGCACGCGGGCGCTGGGGCCGACGGCCAGAATCTCGTCACCGCGCACCACCAGCGTGCCGTCTTCGATCACTTCCTCGGTGTTCTCCGCATCGCGCATGGTGATGATGCGCGCGCCGGTGAACGCGATGACCTGCTCGGGCGCGTAGACCGGCACCTCCAGCCCGACCTCGATGCCGCGCGCGTCCTCGGGTTTCGGCAGTTCCTTGGGAGCGCCGGGCAGAAAGGCGAAGGCATCCTTCAGCTCGCGGGTGAAGTAGCGCTTGCCGACCATCCAGTGCAGGGCCTGGTCGCTGCCGCTGCCGGACCAGTGGAAATAGCTGCCGACGTCCTGGCTGACCTTGGCCACCGGAATCGCCTTGGTGTCCTTGCTGAGTTCGATGCTGCCGCCGGTCTGCGGCATCGGCGCCACGTAGGCGTTGAACAGTTCGGTAAACGCAACGAAGCGGCCATCCGGCGAGAGCGCGATTTCGTTGACGTACTTGAGGTTGAACACCTCGCGCGGTTCCTCGCCGCTCAAGCCCACCGACATCAGCTTCTTCGAGATGCCGCCGCCGGTCATGTAGTAGATGCGGCTGCCGTCGGCCGAGAACTGCGGGTTGTAGCCTTCGCGCGCGACGCGCACCGGCTCGCCGCCTGCCGCCGGCACCCAGAAGATGCCGCGCTCCTGCGCCCACAGGCTGCCGGTCAGGCCCGAGCCTGCGCTGCGCGCATAGACGACCTTGCTGGCATCCGGCGAGAAGCGCGGGTGGTAGTAGAAGCCTGGGCGCATGGTCAGGCTGCGGCGCTCGCCGCTGGTGAGATCCAGCGCCAGCAGTTCGCCGAGGTTGGCGTCGGTCCATGTCGTGTAGAGCAGCTGGCGGCCGTCAGCGCTGTAGCTCGGCTCGTACTCGTAGATCGCGTCCTCGCGGCCGAGACGCTGCGGCGCACCGTTCGGCAGTGCCTTGCGGTAGAGCTTGCCGACCGCGTGGAAGACCATCTCGCCGCGGTCCGGGCGGGTCGCCACGTCGCGGATCATGTCCGGCGCGAAGCGGCCTTCGGGCAGCGTGATCTGCGGGTCAAGCGCCTCGATCACGGTCTGCCGCACCTCGGCGCGGAAGGGAATGCGCTCGGCCGAACCGTCGGCGGCGCTGACCTTCCACAGCCCGCCCTGGGCCCAGATCACGATCGCACTGCCGTCCGGCGTCCAGTCGAAGCCGGGGTAGGGGCCGAAGATCGACCAGGCTTCCTGCTGGTCGCGCGACAGGCCGTCCCACAGCGGGCGCTCCTCGCCGCTCAGCGAGTCGAACACGTGCAGCACGGTCTTGTCGCGGATGCGCTTGACGTAGGCGATGCCGCGGCCATCCGGTGCGGGCTCCGGCCGCACCGCGCCTCCGGGGCCGCGAATGAGGTCGCGGATCTCGCCGGTCTCGCGATCCAGGCGACGGATCGCATAGATACCGGCGTGCGGGTTCTTGTTGTACTGGAAGAACGGCCCCTGGGTGACGTCCTCGCTGAAGTACACGTAGCGGCCGTCGGGGCTGATTGCCGGCTCACCCTGGTCCTGCTGGTCGTTCTTCTGCTTGGTCAGCTGCAGGCCGCTGCCGCCGGTTTTGTGCCACATCCACAGCTCGCCCGCGCCCAGCGAGCGCTGGCCGGTGAAGTGCTTGCGCGCGATCAGGTAGTCGCCGTCCGGCGTCCACACCGCGTTGTTGGTCAGACGAAAGTCTTCCTTGGTGACCTGGGTGGGCTCACCGCCGGCCACCGGCATGCGCCAGATGTTGTTGCCGCCGCCGCGGTCCGAGGTGAAGCTCAGCTCGCGGCCGTCCGGCGAGAAGCGCGGCTGCACGTCAAACGCCGGGCCCGAAGTCAGACGCTTGGCCTCGCCGCCCTCGATCGGCAGCAGGTAGAGATCGCCGAGCAGATCGAACACCAGCTGGCGGCCGTCGGGGCTGACGTCCACGCTCATCCAGGTGCCTTCCTCGGTGGTGAAGCGAATCTCCTTGGTCGGCCCGCGCAGCTGGCTGATGTCCCACTTGGACTCATCCGGCTTGGCTTTGGCGTACAGGCTGGGGCTTGCGGAGGCGGCGGCCAGGCTCAGGGCCAGGCTGCCGATCAGGGTCAGGCTGCGCATCGGGTCATCCTTTGCTGCTTCGGGTGCGGGAGCGCTGCGGCCGTGCCGCGGCGGCAGCGCGCGCTCGGATACGCGGAGGCGATCGAACGTGCGTGAAGGGTGCGCTTCACGCTGCGTTCGGGCATGGGCCGGAAGTCGCCGCGGAAGGCGGCCGGTAGAATCCGCGCCATGACTACGCACAGCCCTGGCAACTTCCACAGCGCTGCCCAGGCTTCGACCCTGGGCAAGACGGTCGACTACGCCGACCACTACGACGCCTCGCGTCTGTTCCCGATTGCGCGCGCCGCCAAGCGCAGCGAGCTCGGCATCATGGCACCGCTGCCGTTCGCGGGCGTCGACATCTGGAACGCCTGGGAGCTGTCCTGGCTGGATCCGCGCGGCAAGCCCAACGTCGCGATCGCCGAAATCCGCGTGCCGGCGGAGTCGCCCTGCATCATCGAATCCAAGAGCTTCAAGCTGTACTTGAACGGCTTCAACCAGGAGCGGCTGGACAGCCGCGAGGCCTTGTGCACACGCATCGAGGCCGATCTGTCACAGGCGGCGGGTGCGGCCGTGTCGGTGCGCTTGAAGTCGCTGGAGGAGGCCGCGGCCGAGCCCATGACCGAGCCGCCGGGTTTCTGTTTTGATGATCTGGAACTCGATGCCGACATCGACTGCTACGGACCGCCGCGGCCCGGATTTCTGAGCGCGGGCAACGAGGTGGTCGAGGAGCTGCTGGTCTCGCGTCTGCTGAAATCCAACTGCCCGGTCACCGGCCAACCCGACTGGGCCAGCGTGCAGATCCGCTACCGCGGCCCGCGCATCGACCGCGAGGGCCTGCTGCGCTACCTCGTCTCCTTCCGCCGTCACGACGACTTCCACGAGCAGTGCGTCGAGCGCATCTTCGTCGACCTGATGCGCCGCTGTGCGCCGGAGCATCTGACGGTGCAGGCCCGCTACACGCGCCGCGGCGGGCTCGACATCAACCCCTGGCGCAGCACCCAGACGGGCGAGCCGGGGAATGTGCGGGGGGCGCGGCAGTAGGCAGTGGCTGCAGTCCGGGATCCGGCCGGGCATCCGCGAGGAGCGGGCGCGCTTGAACGAAACGAGCAGCGTTTTGCGAATGACAGAGCAGGCTGTTGAAAAATCAGGCTGCTAGCTCTGCCAGGGATGGCCGGGACGACGACGCAAGCGCGTAAGCGATTGATTCGTCGTGAGGCGGTAGGGACCTGCGCCGGACCGCCGACTTGAAAAACTGCCCGGAAGGGAGTTTCTCAACACGCTGATGGAGCAGTGCGCCACAGATCGACGCAGGCGCCGCCGCTGTGTTTCAGTGCGGGGCTCAGGGAGACACGACGATGCGGAAGCTGATTCCTTTGCTGTTTGCATTGATGGCCGGCGCTGGCCTCGGGCTGTCGACATCGCGGGCCGTCGAGAACGGCGACTGCCAGATCGAGCTCAAGACCTGTCCGGTGTCGACCTACCATCACGTCGCCAAGTCCGATCTCTGCTCCGACGAGACGAACGGCAAGGCCGGCACCTGCCGACCTGACTGGATGCCGCCGGATGCCCCCGAACTGGTCTGCTTTCCCTCCCTTCCGCGCGGCATGGACTGCGAGGTCTGGCCGCAGGGCAGTGCTCTGGTCTACCACTTCGTGACCCAGGGCAGCGTGCAGCCAAGCGTCAGCGGGACCACGTCTTCGCCCTACTACGCCTTCAGGTGCCCTGGCGTGGGATCGAGTGGTGTCGTCCAGATCACCGTGTCCGCGCCCTCTGGCACCTACACCTACGCTTCGATCCCGCTGGCCTGCACCGACAGCGGCTGGATCCAGTAGCTGGCCCGGTGCGCTGACTGCGCGTCAGCCACTCTCCCGATCGCGCAGGTTGCTGGTGCGACTGGTCCGCGACGGTTCTCGCTGCACTGCGCTGACCGCGCACGCGCGGCCGCCGCCCACCCGCTGCGATCAATCAGCTGCCCAGGCTCGCCTCGAGCGCGTCCAGCCGCCGGCGCAGACTGGCGCAGCGGGGCGTCATCGCCGAAGGCTCGAATTGGCAAGCCAGTGCTGGCTCGCCCAGCAGCAGGCGCAGCAGGGCTGCGCGTTCGCGGCGGTTGTACTCGCTGGCGATGCTGGCCTCGCGACTGGCCTCCTGCTCGCCGTCGATCACGGCGACGGCATCCTCGACGCGGTCGCCCACGACCAGTGCCCGCGCCAGCATGGTGCGCAAATGGACGGCGAGGGCCGATCGGCCATCGGAGCGCGCGGTCGCTGTCCGCTCCGCGCGCCGCAGAACCTGCTGGGCCTCGAGGATGGACTCGGGGCGGCCCGTGCGGACCAGGGCATTGCCCAGGTTGACCTGCAGCCGCAGATACAGCGAATCCTCCGCCCCCCGCAGGGCCAGCAGCAGGCGCGAGGCCTCGGCCAGGGCCTGCGCGTTGCCGGCGTGGTCGGCCAGCGCCGCCAAGGCTTGGCCCGATCGGACGTGGACCATGGCGACCTGCAGGCTGTCGTCGCCGTAGAGTTCGGACATGCCCGACAGCAGGCGATCGCGCTCTTCGATCAGCGCCGTCCGGCTGGCCTCACTGGCCAGCAGCGGCAGGCGCTCCATGCGGGTTTCCAGCACCCAGGCGTGCGAGTCGGGCAGGGCGCCGCGCTGCCATTCCAGCAGTGCGTCCATGGCCTGCAGTGCCTCCTCGCTGCGTCCCGCGCGCAGCAGCGCGTTCGCGCGCAGACGACGCAGCTCGGTGGCGAGCGAGTCCTCGGGACCGCGCTGGGCCAGTTCCTCCAGCCCGGCCTCGACCGTGGTCAAGGCATCCGTGGGGCGTCCGCGTCCGCTCAGCAGCCGACCCTCCGCGAGCCGGTAGCCGGCATTGCGCGCGCCTCCTTCCTCGCGGTAGGCGGCGAGCAGGGCCTCAGCCTGGTCGAGCTGGTTGTCGCGGGCGGCGGCAGTGGCTGCCAGCAGGCGCAGCGCGTTGCGAAGTTCCACGGCCGGCGCTGCTGCGACGGCTCGCAGTCCACGCTGAGCCAGCGCCAGGGCTTCGTCGTTGCGCAGGTACTCCAGTTCGATCCGCCCGATCAGCAGCGCGAGCTCGGCAAAGGTGTCGGGCTCGCTGTGCTCCAGCACATCGATGCGCTTGGCCGCCGCCGCCATGATCTCGCGCGCGCACACGAATTCCATGGAGCGGCGCGCCGGATCGGCCTGCAGGATCGATTCCTGCAGCAGGCCCGACACCAGGCTGGCGCGATTGCGCTCGGCCAGCGCCGCGGCGCGCTGGCGCTCCGCCTCGATCAGGCTGGCGCGGAGCGAGAGCGCCCACCCCGAAAGCACTGCCACCGCCAGCGCCGCCGCCGCGAGTGCAGCACGGTGGCGGCGTGCGAACAGGCGGGCGCGGTAAACGCGACCGGAAGGGCGCGCAAGTACCGGGTAGCCATCGAGCAAGCGACGCAGGTCGGCGGCCAGTGCATCCGCGCTGCCGTAGCGCTCTGCCGGCGACTTGCGCAGGCACTTGTGGACGACGGCCTCCAGATCGCGGCTGATCCCCGGTCGATACGCCGCGACGGCGACAGTCGACAGTGGTGGCGGCTCCACGAACAGCAGCTGGCGCTCGATCTCGGTCGGCTTCAAACCGTCGAACGCCAGCGGATCACGGCCGCTGAGCAGTCGGTAGAGCAGGGCCCCCAGCGCATACACGTCAGTGGCAACGGTCACCTCACCATGGCTCCAGTACTCGGGCGCGGTAATGCCGGGCGTGAGGAAGCGCTCCGCCGTGACGGTGGCCTGTACGCCGCCGATCGCGTCCATCCGCTTGGCGATGCCGAAGTCCAGCAGCTTCACCTGGCCGGCGTCAGTGACCAGCACGTTGGAGCACTTGATATCGCGATGCACGATCAGCCTCTCGTGGGCGTGTCCGACCGCACCGAGCAGCTGCAGGACGCGCTGCAGCAGGGCCTCGATCGATGGCCGCTGTCTCGCGACCCAGACGTCGATGCGGCATCCTCGCACCGCCTCCATCACCACCATCGGCCGACCGTCGGGCAGGGTGTCGGCATCGATGAAGCGGCAGATCGCGGGATGGTCGAGGCGCGCCAGGCTGCGCTGCTCGTCGAGGAAGCGTGACCGCGCCGCCGGTGAGTGCAGACGTTCCGACACCAGCTTGAGCGCTACCGGCGGCGCATCGACCGGGCCCTCGCGGCGGGCGAGGTAGACCACGCCCATGCCGCCTTCACCGAGCTTGGCCTCAACGCGGTAGCCACCGATGCGCGCGGGCAGCTCCTCGCCGGCCGCGACCCGGGCTGCGCCGGCAATGGCGGCATGCAGGTCTGCGGTGAAGTCGTCCTGGTCTTCGCCCTGCGCATCGGCCTCGAGCATCCGCCTCAGGCGACCAATCAGTTCAGGTGCGTCCTGCGCGCGCGCCGCCAGCCACTGCGATCGCACCTGCGGGTCAAGATCCAGTGCCTCGTTGAACAGCGCGTACAGGCGCCGGTCCGCTGCGGTGTCGACGCGCATGGGGGCGCACCGAACTCAGAGGTGATCGGCCAGCCACGCGCGCGAAAAGCGCCAGTGGCGGCCGACGGTGGCGGTGGAGACGCCCAGCGCCTCGGCGATTTCCTCGCCCTGGTAGCCCGCGAACACCTTCAGTACGACGACCTGGGCACAGGCCGGATCGATCGCTGCCAGCCGGCTGAGCGCGGCGTCGAGCGCGGCTGCCGACTCGGGTCCTTGGGCAGGGTCCTGAGGTTCGACCTCGCCGAGTTCGATCGGGCTGCGCGCGACATCGCCGCCGCGCTTCTGGCTGGAGCGTCCGCGCAGATGGTCGATCAGGGTGTTGCGGATCAGCACGCTGGCGATCGCCATGAACTGCGAGCGGTCCTGCCATTGCGTGCCAGCATCGATCTGCAGGCGCTCGTAGGCGGAGTGCAGGAGGTCGGTCGGCTGCAGCGTGAGCGCATTGCCGCCGCGGTGGAGCTGACGCCGCGCCATATCCTTCAGAACCGGATACAGCGCCCCCATCAGAGCCTCGCGCGCATCGGGCTCGCCTGCGCTCCATCGTCTCAGTAGCTGGGTGATCTCATGCATGCCCGGCAGTGCTCGCAGAATGGAATGGGCAATCGACGTCGCCATGGGCGGCGCGCCACTCTACTGCCGGCGCAGCGGGGCTCCAAGCCGGCGGCTGATGCGCGGCGCGCGCGAAGCCTCGCGTAGACTTGCCAACGCGATCGCATCGAACAGTCTGTTGCCGGCGTGGCGTCGCCGGAACCCGCAGCACCCGGAACCCCCCCCAATGAAGAACAAGAACGAAATCGTTTCCAACTGGCTGCCGCGCTACACCGGCGTGGCGCTGGAAGACTTCGGCCAGCACGTGCTGCTGACCAACTTCGGCGGCTATCTGGATGTCTTCGCCAGGCTCACTGGCGCCGAGATCGTCGGCCGCGACCGGCCGATGCCGAGTGCCACGCACGACGGCATCACCATGATCAACTTCGGCATGGGCAGCGCCAATGCGGCGACGGTGATGGATCTGCTGTCCGCATATTCGCCGAAGGCCGTGCTGTTCCTCGGCAAGTGCGGCGGCCTCAAGAAGAAGAACCAGCTCGGAGATCTGGTGCTGCCGATCGCAGCGATCCGCGGTGAGGGTACGTCCAACGACTACCTGCCGCCCGAGGTGCCGGCGCTGCCGGCCTTCGCCCTGCAGCGTGCGGTGTCGACCATGATCCGCGACCTCGAGCACGACTACTGGACCGGCACGGTCTACACCACCAACCGGCGCGTCTGGGAGCACGACGACGAGTTCAAGGCCTACCTGCGCAAGCTGCGCTGCATGGCCATCGACATGGAGACCGCCACGGTGTTCGCGGCTGGCTTCGCCAACTCGATTCCTTCGGGCGCGCTGCTGCTGGTGTCGGACCAGCCGATGATCCCGGAAGGCGTGAAGACCGAGGCCTCGGACAAGGTGGTCAGCGCCAACTTCGTCGAGCGCCACATCCAGATCGGCATCGAAGCGCTGAAGCTGGTGCGCCGCCACGGCAAGTCTGTCAAACACCTGCGCTTCGACTGAGGCAGGGCCGGACACAGAGCGAAAAGGCCGCCCTCGGGCGGCCTTTGTGCATCAGGCGAGCCCGCGGTTCACTGGCCTTCGAGCAGGAAACTGAAGGCGATGACGTCGGGCTGCTCCTGGCCTTCCGAGAAGCGCGTGCGGCACAGGAAATCCTGACGGGTCGGGGTGCCCTGTTCGCTGTCGATGCTGGCGACCAGGCGGAGTTCGAACACGCCGTCTTCCAGCGACTTCAACGACTCGCGGCTGGCCGCCGTGTCGATCTTGAAGCTGGCCTTCTGCGTGTCGCTATAGGTTCGACTGCGATCGGTGGCTTCGCGCGCCGAGCTGGAGCAGGCGTCGAGGCTGAGATCTTCGCGGCTGGCCCCGCAGCCGGCCAGCAGAAGGGCGAGGGTGGGTGCAACGAACAGCAGTGGGCGCATGGGCAATCCGGGGGCTGGGTTGACTGCTCTAAAGCGGTCGGGGGCCGGCACACAGTAGCGTGCTGTCCCCTTGATGGCTCTGGATTCTGTGAGCGGACACACAGATTTTCAAGCGTGAAGCCAATGCCCTGCATCCGCGATGCGCGCCTACCGGCAGCTCGGCCCGCCCAGCGCGGCCCGTCTGCCGCAGTGAACGCGGTGGCCGAGAGCGCCGGCGAACTCGCGCGGGCGACGTCGGCCAGGGCGGTCCGGAGAAACGCCGGGCACGGACACGTGCCCCCGTGCACTCAGTAGCGCGGCACGCTCGGGTCGATCTGCTGCGACCAGGCCTCGATGCCGCCTTCGACATTGAACAGCTTGCGGAAGCCCTGGCCGCGGAAGTGCTCGGCCGCGCGCGCGCTGGACACGCCGTGGTGGCAGAGGAAGGCCAGCTCGGTGTCCTTGGGCAGGGCTTCAAGCTCGGCCACGGTGCTTTCGTCCAGCACCTTGTGCGGGTGCGGGAACCGGGCGAACTCGCGATCGGCGGCCGGTCGCACGTCGATCACCATGATGTCGCCGGCCGCCACGCGTGCGGCCAGTTCCTGCACGCTCAGCGGCTGCACCGGCGCAGGTGCGTTCGGGTTGCGGATGGCGAGGCCGGCACCGCGCACATCCTCGACCCAGTCGATCTCCAGGCCCTTGGCGCGCTGTGCGGAGGCCAGGTCGAAGTGCACGCGGATGCCTTCGGACTCCGACACGATCTCTCCGCCGGCGGCGGGCTTCAGCTGGAACTGCGCGTTGAAGCGCGGATCGATGGTCATGTGCAGCTCAAGCCCGGCGCCGCTGTCGGCCATGGCCGAGCGGATCGCCTCAGCGGCCTTGGGCGTGATCGTGATGGCCGGCGGCGTGCGGTCGGGCGGGGCCACGCCGAACAGACTGTGCAGCTCGCCGGAATTCAGCATGCCCTCGATGATGTCGCTGCCGCCGACCAGCTCGCCGTCGACATAGAGCTGCGGGATCGTCGGCCAGCTGCCGAAGATCTTGATGCCTTCGCGGATCTCGCCGTCTTCGAGCACGTCGACGGTGTGGAAGGTCTCGATGACACCCTGCAGGGCGCCTACCGCCTTGGCCGAAAAGCCGCAGCGCGGCGCCTGGGCATTGCCCTTCATGAACAGCACCACGCGGTGCTCGGACAGCAGGCTTTCGATGCGGGTGCGCAGGGCGGGATCGAGCGACATGGCGGTGGTCCTGGAGGGGCGACAGACCGCGCAGTTTAGCCGCTCCCGGATGAGCACGGCCTGCAGGCGCCGTGGGATTTCCTTTCCGGCTGATCCGGATCAAGCCCGCGCGGCGGCCTCAGGCGGCCTGCTTCAGCGCACGCAGGACCACGTCCGAGGCCTCGCTCGACAGCGAGGCGAAGGCGAGGCCGGCAGCCGGCGACGCCAGCACCGAGGACGCGTCGACCCGACCGATGCGGCTGCGGTGCTCACTCCAGTGCAGCAGCTCCATCCGCCCTTCCTCGTCCTCGGTCAGCGCCGTGCAGTGCTCGACCCAGTCGCCGTCGTTGAGGTAGACCACCCCATCGATTTCGCGCACGCCGCCAAAATGGATGTGGCCGCAGATGTGTCCGTCGACGCCGTGCTCGCGCGCCGCCGCCGCCACCCGCGCCTCGTACTGGCGGATGTAGAGCAGGGCCTGGGCGATCCGCGACTTGGTGATGATCGACAGCGGCAGATAGGCGAGACGCAGCTGCCGGCGCAGGCGATTGAAGTTGCGGTTGGCCCACAGCATCAGGCGGTGCGCGGAGTCGCCGACCCGGGTCAGCCAGCTGCGTCCGATGTGCTCGGGATCGAACTCGTCGCCGTGCGCGACCCGGTAGCGTCGGCCGTCGGCGGCGACGTGGATCGCGTTCCACTCGACCTCGATGCCGCCGATGCGCTGCCCGCACAGGGCGCGCAGCGGCGCATCGTGGTTACCCGGCAGGTAGACGACCCGGGTGCCGCGGCGCACGATCTCGACAAGCTCGACCAGGATCGCGCTGTGGCTGGGCGGCCAGTACAGGCGCTGCGCCAGCGCCTCCAGGTCGACGATGTCCCCGACCAGGTAGAGCGTCTCGCAGCGCACGCTGCGCAGGAAATCCAGCAGATACGCAGCCTGACAATCCGGTGTTCCCAAGTGCACATCAGAAACGAAGATGCTGCGGAAGCGAAGCGTCGACATGCGCGAGCCCGTGCGGCGGCGTTGCGCCAGTCTGCGCGGGCGATCGGGTCAGTAGCGTTGCGGGGGTGTGACGCTGGGGTTGCGTGAGAGCCGGGATTGGGGATTCGCTTGAGAGCCGGGATTTGGGATTCGGGATTCGGGATTCGTAAGAGCAGACCGCGGAGAGCGTCGCGTACGCGCTGCGATCAATGCGACGTCAACCAACGTGCAGCGCGGCGCGTTCGGGGCTTGCCGACCCCGCTCTGACGAATCCCGAATCCCGAATCCCCAATCCCGGCTCTACACCCACGCCGCAACCATTACCCGCTTGCGATGCACCAGCTGCTCGTAGCCGTCGGCCGGCACCGGCAGCACCTCGACGCGCGAGAAGCCGATCCGCTGCAGGATCCACACCAGCGCCTCGGTGCTGGGTACGAGGCAGATGCCGGTCGTGCTGGCCTCGGGGCCGTGGGTCTCTTCGGTCTCGTCGATGATGCCGAAGCTGCCCTTCAGCGGCCGCACGAAGCGGTAGCTGCCGTAGTCGACCCAGCCGGTCAGGCCGGGCACGACCTGGGTCTCGATGACGCAGACCTTCTTCGTCAGCGCGCGCGCCACGCGCAGCGCGCCCACGGGGTTCTCCAAGTGGTAGATCAGGCCGAAGCAGAGCACCAGGTCGTGCACGCCGAGGGCCGTCGTGTCGAGCGCATGCACGTCGCTCTGGACCACGTTGATCTGCGGCAGGCCCAGCGCATCGCGGATCAGGCGTGAATCGGCGACGTGCTCGTCGCGGGCATCCACGCTCAGCACCTTGCCGAATCCGGCCTGCGCCAGCTGCACCGAGAACCAGCCCTGGTGGCAGGCCAGGTCCACCGACGTCAGCTGCGAGCGGTCGCCGGCAAACTCCTGCGCGATCAGCGCGTCCAGCATCTGCGAGCGAGTGTGGTGGATCGCGTCCAGCACGCCGCCGTCATAGGTCGGCGTCATCGCCCCCGAAGGCAGCTTGAAGGGATAGAACCAGGTCTTGGCCAGCGCGCGCGATTCGAGTTCGGACATGGAAGGGACATCCGCGAAAGGGCGCGTAGTTTAGTGGACTGCAGCCGCGAGCGAGAGCAGCGCATCGGTTGAGCCCTGGCCCTCCACGGGGCCGACGCTCGCCGCTTTGTCATAGGATGGGCCCTGGCCCACCATAAGCTCGATACTCGCCTCGGTATCGGGGCGGGTGCCGAGGCCGCTCCAACGCGCGCGTTTGCCGCAGCGAAGCGCCGGTTCGCGGGCCAGGACCCGTCCTACCGCCCCCACCACGCCCCGGGGAAATACACCCCTGGCGCCGGACGCTCGCGGAACACCTCGTGGCGGAAGCGGAACAGCTCGGCGGGGCGTCCGCCGGTGCCATGGTCAAGCCGACCCGTGCCCTCGACCAGCCCGGCCGCCTCGATCAGCCTGCGGAAGTTCTGCTTGTGAACGCGCGCACCGGCCAGCGCCTCGACCACGCGCTGCAGCTGGCCCAGGGTGAACTCCGGCGGCAGCAGCTCGAACACGACGGGGCGGTACTTCAGCTTGCCGCGCAGGCGGCCCAGCGCGGTGGCGAGAATTCGCCGATGGTCGGCCGCCATCACGCGACCCGAGCCGGGCGCAGGCTCGCCTTCGCCGCGGTCGCGCAGGGCCTCGCCGACCGCGCCGGCCTCCCACAGCAGCTCGTAGCGCTCCAGCGTGCGCTCCGGGTCCCAGGGCGCATCGTCGAAGCCGAACACCAGATCGGCACGTTCGCGCCTGCGCTTCTCGCGGCCAGCCCACGCATGGAGATGCGGCTTCAGGTCGCGGTCGATCAGCGCGGGGCGGCCGCCGCGCCAGTCTTCCCAAGGGAGGTAGGCATACCAGTCGGACCATTGCGCAGTGAGCTCGCGCGGCAGCGGCTGCTCGCGCACGAGCGCCAGATACGCGGTCGACACCACGCGCGCGCCGAGCTCGCGTTCGCGCGGGTCACGCTCGCGGTCGCCGTAGGTGTAGAGCTGCTCGACATAGCCGAGCGGAAAGCCGGTCTGCTGCTCGACCCAGTCGCGCAGGCCGCGCTCGATGGTCAGGTGCCTGGCCACGTCCAGCGGGCCTGAGGGCAGGGCCTCCTCGCCGCCCGCCTCGCGCACGCTCAGCACGCGCGGCGTCTCGTCGGTGACCGCGATGATCACCGCCTCAAGGCTGAGCAGCAGCAGGGTCGGAGCGGAGGCCGGCATGGGCGCGGAGTATAGCGGCGGGCCGTTTGCACCCCCTTCGACGACTGCAGTTCCTCTCGATCGAAGGGATTGAGAACTCATCCTGATGTCCTTCGCAGTCGCCTTCCTACGTAGCCGACAGTCGTGGGTCCCAGCCGCTCACCCTGCCAAGCACAGAGGTATCCGATGCATCGCACGACCGCCCGTAGCCTCGCCGGCCTGCTGATCAGCCTGGCCTCTGCCGCCAGCGCCAATGAAGCCACCCTGGTGGTGCTCGATGCCTCGGGCTCGATGTGGGGCCAGATCGAGGGCAGGGCCAAGCTCGAGATCGCCCGCGAGACGCTTGCCGACGCGCTGGCCGCGCTGCCGGCCACGACCGAGATCGGCCTCATGGCCTACGGCCACCGGCGCCGCGGCGACTGTGGCGATATCGAGCTGGTGGTTCCGCCCTCCGCTGGCAGCACCGACGCCATCAACGCCGCCGTGAGGGACATGAAGTTCCAGGGCATGACCCCGCTGACCGAATCGGTGCGCCGTGCGGCGGTGGCGCTTCGTCACACGGAGCGTGCGGCGCGCGTGGTGCTGATTACCGATGGCGTAGAGACCTGCGATGCCGACCCCTGCGCCTTGGGCGAGGAACTGGCGGCCAGCGGCGTCGACTTCACCGCGCATGTGGTCGGTTTCGGCCTCAGTGAGCAGGAAGGTCGCCAGGTGGCCTGCCTCGCCGAGCGCACGGGCGGCCGCTACCTGCAGGCCAATGACGTGGCCGCGCTGCAGGCAGCCCTGCAGCAGGCGATGGTGGAAGCCCCGCTGCCACCGCCCATGCCGATTCCGGAAGCCTCGCTGCAGGCGCCCGCGCAGGTGGCCATCGCCAGCACGATCGAGGTCGGCTGGCAGGGGCCGGGCGATGCACGTGATGACCTCCAGCTGTTCGATCCGCGCGCCGCCGAGGGCACCGGTCGCGTGCTGCGCAGCCAGCGCCTCAATCAGGACCGCGGCTTCGATGGGCGCAGTGCGCGGCTGGTGATGGCGGCCGAGCCCGGCCACTACGAACTGCGCTACTGGCACGGTGAGCTGCAGCGCGTGCTGGCGCGGCAGCCGATCGAACTGGTCGCCGCCGAGGTCAGCCTGGACGCACCCGCGCAGGTGTCGATCGGTGCGACCTTCGTGGTCCGCTGGCAGGGGCCGGGCGCCGTGCGTGACGACGTGCAGCTGGTGGCTGCTGGTGCGGCTGCCGGCGGCGAGGTCATCCGCCGCCAGCGCCTGAACCAGGACCGCGGCTTCGAGCGCCGCGAGGCCAGCCTGCAGGCACCGACCGAGCCCGGTGCCTATCTGCTGCGCTACTTCAACGGCGAGAACGGCGAGGTGCTGGCCGAGCGTGCGATCGCGGTGGTGGCGGCCGAGGTCAGTCTGGAGGCGCCCGATGAAGTCGACATGGGGCGGCCCTTCACCGTTCGCTGGCAGGGGCCGGGTGCCGTGCGCGACGACCTGCAGATCATCGCCGCCGGCGACGCCCGGGTGATCCGCCGCCAGCGTCTCAACCAGGACCGCGGCTTTGATCGCCGGGAGGTCAGCATCACCGCCCCGATCACGCCCGGCAGCTACAGCCTGCGCTACTTCAGCGGCACCGACGATCGCGTGCTGGTCGAGCGCGTATTCACCGTGCGAGCCATTCCGGTGAGTCTGGACGCCCCGACCAGCGTGCCGGCCGGACAGCGCTTCACCCTGCGCTGGCAGGGGCCGGGGGCGGTGCGTGACGACGTGCAGATCCTCGAAGCCGGTGGCGACACCGTTGTGCGTCGCCAGCGTCTGAATCAGGACCGCGGCTTCGCCAGCAACGAGGTCAGTCTGGTGGCGCCGGAGCAGCCCGGGAACTACCGCCTGCGCTACTGGAACGGCGAGTCCGACACTGGCCTGGTGGAACGACCGCTGCGGGTGGAGTAGGGCGCGGCGCCTGCCGGCCTTCAGTCTCCGCGCGCTACCCTATGCGGCCGTTCGCCTGAGCGCTGCCCGCGTGCCCGCCGACTTCGCCGCCAGCTTCCGCCTGTCCGTCGCCCCGATGATGGACTGGACCGACCGCCACTGCCGCGTGTTCCACCGCGCGCTGGCGCCGCATGCGCGCCTGTACACCGAGATGGTGCACGCGCAGGCGGTCATCCACGGCGATCGCGAGCGCCTGCTGGGATTCGATGCGGTCGAGCACCCGCTGGCGCTGCAGCTGGGCGGCAGTGAGCCGGAACTGCTGGCGCAGGCCGCGCGCATCGGTGCCGACTGGGGCTATGACGAGATCAACCTGAATGTCGGCTGCCCCTCGGACCGCGTGCAGGCCGGCCGTTTCGGCGCCTGTCTGATGCTGGAGCCGCAGCGTGTGGCCGACTGCTTCGCCGCCATGCGGGCCGCGGTGGCGGTGCCGGTGACGATCAAGTGCCGCATCGGCGTCGACGACCAGGACGAGGCCGACAGCCTGTTCGGCTTCGTCGAAACGCTGGCCGCCGCCGGCTGCCGCAGTTTCATCGTGCATGCCCGCAAGGCCTGGCTGCAGGGCCTGTCGCCGAAGCAGAACCGCGAGGTTCCGCCGCTGAACTACCCGCTGGTGCATCGGCTCAAGCGCGAGCGGCCGGAACTGCAGGTTGCGATCAATGGCGGCATCGCCAGCGAGGTCGCGGTGCAGGAGCAGCTCGCCCACGTCGATGGCGTGATGATCGGTCGCGCCGCCTATCACGACCCCTACCTGCTGCATCGCCTGGATCGCGCGCTGTTCGCGCACGAGGCGCCGCTGCAGACGCGCGAGGAACTGCTGCGTTCGCTGCAGCCGCACGTGCGCGAGCTTCGGGCGCGCGGCGTGATGCTCAAGCACTTCAGCCGCCACATCCTCGGCCTGTTCGCCGCCCAGCCCGGCGGACGCCAGTTCCGTCAGATCCTGAGCACCGAGGCGCATCGCCCCGAGGCCGGCTGGGAGCTGATCGAGCGCGCGCTCGCGGCGGTCGAGCGGCAGCAGGCGCGCGCGGCATGAGCGTCTTCGAGGGTTTCGATGCCATGGCCGCGCGCGCGCTCGCCGCGGATCGCCCGGCCTGCGCGCGGGCGGCCTTTCTGGTGTCTCCGGCGGGCGCCGAACTGGCGGCGCAGTCGGCCAGCGACAACGCCTACATGGACCTCAAGCAGGTCTTCCGCACCGACCGTGCGCGCGCCCAGCACCAGGCCCTGCAGCGGGCGCTCGCAAGCGAGCTGCCGGTGCTCAGCTTCGCCGGTGATCCGGAGGCGCCGGACGGCATGTTTCCAAACAATGTGTTCGCCACCGCGCCGGGCCGCCTGATCCTGGGCCGCATGCGCCACCCGGTGCGCCAGCGCGAGGCCGAGCGGCCGGACATCCGTGCCTTCTTCACCGGGTTGCTGGGCTATGCCGAGCTTGACCTGCGCGATGGCGAGGTCGGCGAGCTGACCGGCTCGCTGGTGATCGACCGCGCCCGCGGTATCGGCTACGCCGGCCTGGGCGAGCGCTGCACGCCCGCGGCTGCGCAGTCGATGGTCCAGGCATTCGGGCTGCGCGCGCTGCTGTGCGCGGATCTGGCCGCAGGCGAGTACCACACCAATGTCGTGCTGTCGGTGCTGGCTGGGCGCATGGTGGTGATCTGTGCGGACGGCTTCGCGGATCCCTCCGCTGCGGAAGCCATCGCGGCGGTGTATGCGCCGCATGTGCTGTGGCTCGAACCCGCGCAGAAGAATGCCTTCGCGGCCAACTGCATCAGTCTCGCCAGCGACTCGGTGTGGATGAGCGCGCGCGCCGCCTGCAGCCTGCGGCCGGACCAGCGCCTGCAGCTGGAGCGCGCCGGCTTCGCATTGCGAAGCGTCGAACTGGACGAGATCGAGAAGGCCGGCGGCAGCCTGCGCTGCTGCGTGGCGGAAATCTTCTGAATGCAAGCCCTGGATGCTTGGCCGACTTCAGTACGGATTCACCCCCTGCTCGCGAGACTGCCAGCCACTTCCCCGCCCGCCGTCGCAGTGGTCTAAGATCGCGCTCCCATGTCATTCCCCCGTCTGCCCACGCTGCTGATCTGCCTGCTGCTGCCGGTGCCGAAAGCACTGGCGTCGAATACGGCAGACCGCGCGCCGGAACCGCCGCCCTCCGAGCTGCGTGATTCCGTGCGTCGCGTCGAGCGAGAGACCGGTGGACGTGTGCTGCGCGTCGAGCCGGTTCGGCGCGGTGGGCAGGACACCTATCGCATGAAGGTGCTGACCCCCGAGGGACGTGTCCGCGTGATGCAGGACAGCTACCGCGATGATCGCCGGCGCGGCAGCCGCTCGGAGCCGCCGGGTGGCTACCGCGACGAGTGAGTACGATTGTCGACACGTGGACAATCCCCGGCCGGGCGCCGCCGGCCCAGCCCTTGGCCATACCTGATCCCTGCATGAGGAGTCGATCCGATGCGCATCCTGCTGGTTGAAGACGAAGCGCCGCTGCGTGAAACCCTCGGTGCCCGCCTGAAGCGCGAGGGCTACGCCGTTGACCTCGCCCAGGACGGCGAGGAGGGGCTCTACCTCGGCCGCGAAGTGCCTTTCGATGTTGCGGTCATCGATCTCGGCCTGCCCAAGATGTCAGGCATGGACCTGGTCCGCGCCCTGCGCTCGGAGGGCAAGAAGTTCCCGATCCTGATCCTCACCGCGCGATCCAGCTGGCAGGACAAGGTCGAAGGCCTGAAGTCGGGCGCGGACGACTACCTGGTCAAGCCCTTCCACGTCGAAGAGCTGCTGGCGCGCCTGAACGCGCTGCTGCGACGGGCCGCCGGCTGGAGCAAGCCCTCGCTCGATTGCGGCCCGGTCAAACTCGATCTCGCCGCGCAGACCGTCAGCGTGAATGGCCAGGGCGTCGAGCTCACCAGCTACGAGTACAAGGTCCTCGAGTACCTGATGCTGCATGCAGGCGAGCTGGTGTCCAAGGCCGACCTCACCGAGCACATCTACCAGCAGGATTTCGACCGCGACTCCAATGTACTGGAGGTCTTCATCGGTCGACTGCGCAAGAAACTCGACCCGGACGGCGAGCTGAAGCCCATCGAGACCGTGCGCGGACGCGGCTATCGCTTCGCGATTCCGCGCGACGAATAGTCGCGATGTCGGGTTCACTCCGCCAAGCCCGGCGCACTGCGCCGGGTTTCGCGTTTGCGCAGGGTCGGCGGTGAGCGCCGCTGTGGATCCCCCCGCGGGGCGTGGGGTGCTGTCCCTGCAGGGGCGCCAGCTGCTGGCCGCCGCACTTGGCCTCGTGGCCTTCCTGAGCCTTACCGGGTTCGCCCTGGACCGCGCCTTCTCGGAGGCCGCAGTCTCGAACCTGCGCGAGCGCCTGCAGACCTATGCACATGCCTACCTGGCTGGCGCGGACCTTGCCCGCGGCGGCGAGCTGATCATCCCCGAGGTGCCTCCGGAACCGCGCTTTCTCACCGGTGGCTCGGGCCTGTATGCGGCCGTGCGCTCCGACAGCTTCACCTGGGAGTCGCCTTCGGCGATCTCGCGAAAGGTGCCTTCAGAGATGGATCTCGCGATGGGCGAGGTGCGCTTCGAGGGGCCCATCGACAGCGACGAGGGGCCGGTGTACCGACTGGGTCTGGGCGTGGCCTGGACCAGCGAAGCGGACGAAGACGTGGATTTCTCCATCGTCATCGTCGAGACGGCCGAGGCCGTGGATGCACAGGTGGCAGTGTTCCGCCGCACGCTGTGGGCCTACCTCGGTGCTGCGGCCGCCCTGCTGCTGGCGGTACAGATCCTGATCTCGCGCTGGAGTCTGCAGCCGCTGCGTGCGGTGGTCGTAGAACTCGCCGAGGTCGAGCGCGGCAAGCGCGAGCGCCTGCGCGGCGGCTATCCGCGCGAGCTGGCCTTGCTCACCAACAACATCAACGAGCTGATCGACAGCGAGCGCGAGCACCTGATGCGCTACCGCAATACGCTCGGCGATCTCGCCCACAGCCTGAAGACGCCGCTCGCCGTCCTGCGAACGCGGATCGAGGACGGCAGCGCCGACGACATCGACGGCCTGCGCGAGGACGTGCGCTCGCAGGTGGCGCGGATGGACGGCATCGTCGCCTATCAGCTCGCGCGCGCTGCGACCACGGGGCACCAGGTCTTCGCCGCGCCGATCGCCATTGATCCGCACGTCGAATCGCTGGTGCAGAGCCTGGAGAAGGTCTACGCCCGCAAGAACGTCCTCTGCGAGTTCGATCTGGATCCGACCGCGCGCTTCTACGGCGAGCTCGGCGATCTGCTGGAGCTGCTCGGAAACCTGCTGGAGAACGCCTTCAAATGGGCCAACCACCGGGTGCTGCTGAGCACGCAGACCTTGACGGTTGCGCCACAGCGGCGCGCGGGCCTGCTGATCTCGGTCGAGGACGATGGCCCCGGTATCCCGCCCGAAAAGGTCGAGCACCTGCTGCAGCGCGGCGTGCGCGGCGACGAGCGCGTGCAGGGGCACGGCATCGGGCTGTCGATCGTGCAAGACATCGTCCGCGCCTATCGCGGCGAGCTGTCGGTCGAGCGCTCCGAGGAGTTGGGGGGCGCGCGCTTCGTGCTGCGGTTCTCGCCGGCGGGCTGATCAGCTCGACGCGTCAGCCGCGCCCTGCTCGAATGGCGAGGGGCCGTAGAACTCGCGGAGATGCGCGGCGATCACCGGCATCGCGTCGACCAGCAGACCCGGCGAGGCGAAGTGGTACTCGCTGACGACCGCGAAGAACTCCTCCGGAGCGGTCGCCGCGTAGGGATCGATCACGGTCTCGCGATCCGCCTCCACATCCGCGCACAGCGCGTCGAAGGCGCTTTGGAAATCCCTCGCCCAGGCCCGGTGACGTGCGGCCGGCAGCGGCGGGGTGCCATCCAGAACGCCATCGCGCAGATCGAGCTTGTGGGCGATCTCGTGGGCGACGACATTGCAGCCTTCGTGCGGGTCCTGCTGGTCGAGCAGCAGATCCTCCCAGGACAGGATCAGCGGGCCCTCGCTCCAGGCTTCGCCGGCGAGGTCCTCTTCCCATTCGTGCAGCACGCCGGTGGGTTCGTCCAGCTCGCTGCGGCGCACGCGGAAAGCCCCAGGGTAGACCACCACCTCACGCCAGCCACCCAGCCAGTGGCCGCCAAGGTTCAGCACGGGCAGGCAGCATAGGCAGGCGATCAGGGCACGATCGCCCTCACTCAGGGCGAGCCCCTGCACGGGCGTGATCGTCTTGCGTTCCAGGAATCGACCGGCCAGGGCGCGCAGCCGCTGTGCGGCCTCGGGCACGAGCGCGGAAAGGGCCGGGCTTCGCAGGCGCGCCTGCCGCCAGCTGCGTTCTTCAAGTGGTTCGATGCGGCGCCTGCGCCACCAGCGACTCAGCATGGGGCGCGAGCGTCGTGAGCTTGATCCGCCGGGCGCTGCCCGCGCTGGACTCAGCGCACCATGCCGGGGAGAAACGCATTCCAGCGCGAGCTGGGCTTGGCGACCGGCGGCGTCGAGCTGTCACCGCCGCCGACACCGCTGGCGCGCTGCACGGGGGCCGCGCCGCCAACGGACTGCAGCCCTGCCGGGGCTTCGGCCGCTTCGACAATCACTTCGACAGGTTCGACGCGCGTCCCTGCGCTCGCTTCGTCCGCCGTTGCCTCGGTACGGGTGTTCTCGCAGGCAGGCTCGACGCTGTCCATCGGCAGTACCTCGACTGCCGCTGCGGAGGAGCAAGCCAGCAGCCACAACAAAGCGACGCTCAGGATCGTGCGGATCTGGGACATGACCATTCCTTGGGGCAGGTGCTGCCGAGGCGGCTTCCGTCAGGGATGCAGGCCGGGGTGTTCCGAGCGGCGGAACCCTGGGCGCTGGCAGCGAAGCACGGACGAATCAGCCCCGGAGTGTAGCGCGAGCGCGTCCAGAGAAAGTGAGGAAATGTCAACCGGTGTCCGGGGGCTTTCTGTCTGTCGCAACGCAGCGTGACCGCCTCGGACGCTCTGGCATTCTCCGCCGCATGGTTGCCGTACTCAGTCCCCGCGCCCTGCAGGCGCCCGTCACCGCGGCGCAGATGCGTCGCGCCCTGATCGCCGGCATGCGGCGCGTCATCGAGCGCCGCGAGCTGCTGGATCGCATCAATGTGTTCCCGGTGCCGGACGGCGATACCGGCAGCAATCTGGCTTTCACTCTCAACAGCGTGCTCTGCGGCAGCCTGAGCCGCCGCACCCCGTCGCTCGGGCGCCTGCTGCGCTCGGTCGCCGACGACGCGGTCGACGGTGCGCGCGGCAACTCCGGTGCCATCCTTGCGCAGTTCCTGTCCGGGGTGTCGGAGCGCGTCGCGGACGCAGAAGTGCTGCAGCCTGCGGAACTGGCGGAGGCGGCGTCTGCCGGTGCGGACGCAGCACGCAAGGCGCTGTCCGAACCGCGCGAGGGCACCATCCTGAGCGTGATCCGCGCCTTCGCCGACGGCCTGCGCAAAGCCAGCCGCGAGGGCGCGCGCGACGCTCGCGAGGGCTTTGAGGCTGCGCTCGCGGCTGCCCGCGCGGCCCTGGCCGATACGCCGCGCCAGCTGGCGGTGCTGCGCCAGGCCGGGGTCGTGGACGCCGGCGCGCAGGGGTTCGTCGATCTGCTGGAAGGGATTGCCGACTACCTGCGCAGCGGGCGCCTGCGGGTCGCATCGCGTGTCGAGCATCTGGAGGACATTCCCTTCGTCGGTGCCGACCTGCACGCCGAGGTCGATCCCGCGCACCGCTGGTGCACCGAGTGCCTGCTCAGCGGCGTGGGTCTGGATGCCGACGCGCTGCGTGCCAGCCTGGCTGCGTTCGGCGCCGATTCCGTGGTGATTGCCGGCAGCAGCCAGCGGGTTCGCATCCACGCCCACGTGGCGGCCCCGGCCCAGCTGTTCGAGCTGGCGGGTCGCTTTGGTCGGGTCTCGGCGCACAAGGCCGAGGACATGCTGGCCCAGCAGCGCGAAGCCAGCCTTGACCAGCCCGTCGCCGTGGTCACCGATTCCGGCGCCGACTACCCCGCGGATCTGGCCCTGCAGCTCGGCCTGTCGGCCGTGCCGGTGCGGGTGTCGTTCGGCAGCGAGGAGTTCCTCGACAAGGTGTCGATGAGCGCGGCCGAGTTCCATCGCCGCCTGCACAGCAGCGCCGTGCTGCCGAAGACCTCGCAACCACCTCCCGGGGATTTCCGCCGCCAGTTCGAAACGCGGCTTTCGCACCACCGTGAGCTGGTCTACGTGGGGATTTCCCGCGCGCTGTCGGGCACCCTTCAAGCCGGCGAGTCGGCAGCCTCAAGGCTCGCTCCCGAGCGGATCCGCGTGGTCGATTCGGGCCATGCGAGCTGCGGCCAGGCCCTGCTGGCGATTGCCGCCGCCGAGGCGGCCTCGCGCGGCGCCTCGGCGGCGGACGTCGTGGCCGAGGTCGAGGCCCTGCGTCCGCGGGTACAGACCTGGGCCGTGACCCGAGATGTCAGCTTCGCGGTGCGCGGCGGGCGCATTCCCGCCTGGGCTGGCCGCTTGGTGGCGGCGCTGGGCCTGACCCCAATCGCCCGCGCCAAGCCGAACGGTCGCCTGGCTGTTGCCGGCGCGCTGGCGGGCGGTCCGCGCGCAGCCCCCGAGCGCTTTGCCCGCCATCTGCTGAAGCGCCTGGATTCGGCGCGCCGCTGGCGGCTGCTGGTCGGCCATGTCGATTGCGCAGCCGATGCTGCGGCGCTGGAGCTCCGGCTGCGCGAGGCGCTGCACGCCGACAGTCTCGGCGTGGTCGAGGTCGGGCCCGCAGTCGGCGCGCATGCCGGCACCGGCGCGCTGGTGGTCGGCCTGCTCGATCTGGGGCCGCGCGCCTCGCAAGACGCCGCACACGATTGAACGCCACGGCGTTCGCCAGCTGATCCCCTGTCGCGTTGCGCAGCTTTCGTGCGCTGGCCGGGCGCTGCCACACTAGGGCCATGACCCACATCCTGCTTGCCCTCGTCCTCGCCTATCTGCTCGGCTCGGTGTCCGGCAGCCTCGTGCTGGGCCGCTTCCTTGGGGTCGATATCCGCGCCAGCGGCAGCGGCAATGCCGGGGGCACGAACGCCTTCCGCACGCGCGGCTGGCGCTTCGCTCTGGCGGTCGTGCTGATCGACATCGGCAAGGGGGCGCTGGCGGCCTGGCTCGGCCTGCAGCTTTGGACGGAGGGATTCGGCCTCACGCGCCTCGACCTCGCGGCCGCCTGCACCCTGCTCGCCGCCGTCGGCCACACCTGGCCGCTGTACTTCGGCTTCCGCGGCGGCAAGGGCGCGGGCACCCTGGTCGGCGGGCTGTGCGTGACCTGGCCGCTCAGCATCGGGCCAGTATTCCTGGTCTGGCTCTGCTGCCTCGTGCTGACCGGCTACGTCGGGCTGTCGACGATCCTGGCAGCGGCCGTTCTGGTGCCGCTGGCGATCTGGCTTGCGCCTGCGCAGCTGGTGTTCGCGCTGGCCGCGGCGGGCTTCATCCTGTTCACCCATCGCAGCAATGTGATGCGACTGTGGAACGGTAGCGAACACCGCTTCGAGCGGGTTCGCCTGCTGCGGCGGCGAGGCGGTCAGGGTTGATGTCCCGGACGTCCGACACGGGCGCGGCCCGGCTGCAGGAGGCCGCGCGTGCTCGCCTGCACGCGCTTGATGGGATGCCTCCGCGCCTGCGCTGGGTGGATGCGACCGTCTCCACCAACACCGACCTGCTAGCGGCCGGGTTGCCGCCCGTGGAGTGCGAGGTGCTGGTGGCCGAAAGCCAGAGTGGCGGCCGCGGCCGCCTCGGTCGCCGCTGGCAGTCGCAGCCGGGCGGCAGCCTCTGTCTGTCCTTCGCCCTGACTTGGCCGGGCGGCCCGGCCGCGGCCGAGGGCGCCAGTCTGGTGGCCGGGCTGGCGGTGGCGGAAGCGCTGCAGTCCCTGGGGGTGGCAGAGCTCGGCCTGAAGTGGCCGAACGATCTGTGGGCGCGGGATCGCAAGCTGGGTGGCCTGCTGGTGGAGTTCGGCGGGCCCGCGGCCGCGCCCTTCCTGGTGGTCGGATTGGGTCTGAACCTCGCGCTGCCCGCGGACTTCGATGCTGGCCAGGACTGGATCGACCTCGCTGCGCTGGGCGCAGAGCCGGATCGCGTCGAACTGGTCGCCCGCGTCGTCCTGGCGCTGCGGGCGCGGCTGTGGCAGCTGCAGCGCAAGGGTTTCGACACGCTGCGTCCTGCCTGGCAGCGTCTGGATCTGCTGCAGGGCAGGGCGGTGCGGATGCACGCGGGGGATGCCAGTTGGGACGGTATTGCACTCGGGCTGGCGGCGGACGGTGGCCTGCGCGTGCGGCATGCCGCCGGGGAGCGCGTCTGGCGCAGCGGTGAAGCCAGCCTGAGGCCCGCATGAGGCCGCGCCTGCTGCTTGACCTCGGCAATACCCGCCTCAAATGGGCGCTGGCTAGCCCGACCCCGGCGGATTCGGCCTTCGGCCTGTCCCCTTGGCGGCTCGGCGAATCGCAGGCGCTGGTCCACGCCGGCCCTGACTTCCTGCCTGCACTCGCGCGCGCGCTTCGCGAGTTGCCCGAGGTGGACAGCATGCACTGGGTCGCAGTGGCTGCCGAAGCGACCGTCGAGGCGGTGCGCCGCTGCGTCGAGGACAGCGTACGCAGCCGTCGCCCCGGGCTGCAGCGCGCCACCTCCGCAGCAAGCGCCGTCCTGCACGACGGTCGCCGCCTGATCTGCGCCTATCCGCAGCCGGATCACCTGGGCGTCGATCGTTGGCTGGGCCTGCGTGGTGCCTTGGCCGAGCTCGCGCCGCCCCTCCTGGTGGTCAGCGCCGGCACCGCGCTGACGCTCGATGCGGTCGATGCCGACTGCCGCCACCTCGGCGGGCTGATCCTGGCGGGCATGGCCGAGATGCAGACGGGCCTGCTGGCGCGTGCGCCGCATCTTGTCCAAGGTTCGCGCTGCCCCGATCCCGATGAGTTCTGGGCGCGCGATACCCCTCCCGCGGTCGGCATGGCGCCCTGGCAGGCCGCAGCCGGCCTGGTCGAGCGCTCTGCGCGGCGCCTGCAGCGTGAGCTCGGCTGCGCGCCTGCCGTGGTGCTCTCCGGCGGCGACGCCGAAGCGCTGCTGCCGCTGTTGGATCTGCCGGCGCGCGTCGAGCCGCAGCTGGTGCTGAAGGGACTGCTGCAGGCCACGCTCGACGACTGAGGGCGCCGCCGCCGAGGCGGCGGTCTCTGCCTGCTATCCTGCGCGCCCGCTCCGCCCTTCGCCCGAACGCCCACCGCAATGTTGCCCCGCGTACTGGTCCTGCTGCTGCTGGTGATGAACGTCGGCGTCGGCGTCTGGTGGGCGCTGCGCCCGGCCCACGAGCCGCGTCGGCATGCGCCGACCGAGCCCGCCGTCGCCGGACTTGAGCTGCTCAGCGAGGTCGAGGCGCGCGCCGCCGTCGGCGAACTGGCGGAGGCCCCGCAGCCGATCGCGCCCAGCGCGGATGCCGTCTGCCAGCGCATCGGGCCCTTCCTGACCCAGGCTGACCTGCGCCGCGCCGTGGGCGTGCTGACGCCCGTCGTGCAGCGGATCCAGTTCCGCGAGACGCGGGCGCTTGCGCGCCGCGGCTACTGGGTCTACATGCCGGCGCAGGCCAGCCGCGATGCCGCGCTGGCGACCGCCCGCGAGCTCGCCGCGCGCGGTCTGCGCGACTATTACGTGGTCACTGCCGGCGATCGCCAGAACACCATCTCGCTGGGGCTGTTCCGCGAACTGGCCAATGCCCGCCAGCGGCAGGCCGACGTGCGCGCCATGGGCTTTGGCGCCGAACTGGGCGAGCGGACGGAGGAAATTCCCCAGTACTGGATCGACATCGCGGCCGATCCGCGTTTCGACTGGCGCGCCCAGGTGGGCGGCTATGCGGGGGTCGACGGCAGTCGGATTGGCTGCGAGGGCTGAGAGCCTGTGAGAACCATCCGCCTGCTGCGGCCACCGCTGGCATCAGCGTGAGGGAAGGGACGGTGGTGCTTGGCGCAGGCATGCCTGGCGAAGCCTCCTGCGGATCCGGCACGGGCAGACGGAGCCGCGCAGCATTCGGACATCGGGTCCGGTGAGGTCTGGACGCCAAAGGCGCGTCGATCGACGGTGTCCGCCGCCGAATCCCGGTCCCGAGACGCTACAATCCGCCTTCCTGTGCCGGCATAGCTCAGCAGGTAGAGCAACCGCCTTGTAAGCGGTAGGTCGTCCGTTCGATTCGGACTGTCGGCACCACCTTCGCAGCGCCACGCTGCGCCCCTGCGAACTCGCCCGGGACCCAACGCGTGAGCATCGACGGCTTCGATTCCCTGCTGGCCCTGTATCGACTTGCCCTGAAGGACAAGCGGCAGAAGCTGCGCCGCTACATGGCCTCGATCCGTGAGGCTCCCAACAACGAGGCCGCCGAGGCCGATGTCACCGAACTGCGCGGCATGCTGCACAAGATGGCCGGCTCCGCCGGCGCCTATGGCTTTCCAGAGGTCAGCGACCAGGCGCGGGCGCTTGAGCGGCAGTGGATCGCCTGGCTGAAGTCGCCGCCCGATGCGCGCCGTCCGGCACAGGCCCTGTGCGCCGAGCTGCTGACGCCGACCCTTGAACTGCTGGTGCTGATGGACAAGGCGATCGCCGCCGCCACCCGTGCCGCGGAGGAGCAGGAATGAGTATCTCGCTGAACCGATTTCCACCCGTCAGCCTGATCGGCGTCCCCACCGATGTCGGCGCCGGCCACCGCGGCGCCTCGATGGGGCCTGAAGCCCTGCGCGTGGCCGGACTGGGCGAGGCGCTTGTCGCGCGCGGCCTCGAAGTGCACGACCGCGGCAACCTGCGCGGCCCCTTCAACCCCTGGCAGCCGCCGCACGAGGGCTATCGCCATCTGGAGCAGGTGGTCGAATGGAACACGGCGGTGATGCATGCCGTCGCGGCCGAGCTCAAGGCCGGGCGCATGCCGATCATGCTGGGTGGCGACCACTGCCTCGCGATGGGTTCGATCACCGCCGTGGCCAAGCATGTTCGCGCCCAAGGCAAGAAGCTGCGCATCCTGTGGCTGGATGCGCACGCGGACTTCAACACCTCCGAGCTCACGCCCAGCGGCAATGTGCACGGCATGCCGGTGGCCTGCCTGTGCGGCATGGGGCCGCGGGCGCTGACCCATCTCGGCGGCAGCATCCCGGCGATCACCGCAGACCAGGTCAAGCAGATCGGCATCCGCTCGGTGGACGAGGGCGAGCGTCGTCTCGTGCATGAGGCCGGCCTCGACATCTACGATATGCGCTACATCGACGAGGTCGGCATGAAGCGGGCGATGGAGGAGGCGCTGGAAGGGGTCGATGCCGACACCCACCTGCACGTCAGCTTCGACGTCGACTTCCTGGATCCCGGCATCGCGCCCGGCGTCGGTACCACCGTCGAAGGCGGGCCGAACTATCGCGAGGCCCAGCTGGTGATGGAGATGATCGCCGACACCGGCCGCATGGCCTCGCTGGACATCGTCGAGCTGAACCCGGCCTTTGACGAGCGCAACCGCACGGCGCGGCTGGCGGTGGATCTGGTCGAGAGCCTGTTCGGCAAGTCGACATTGATGCGCGATCCGCAGCGCGAGGCGCGTTGACGCAGGATTGACGGCGCTGAATTGTCGCAAGCCGCCGCGCTGACGAGCGGGCGATGGCGCTGCTAGGCTGCGCTCCCCGCCGCCCTGCGGCGTTGATCGTCACCGGAGATCCCATGCGCACTTCCAAGACTGCCTGGCGCCTCGCGGCGCTCGCGCTCGGCCTGTTCGTGCTGGCCGGCTGCAACACCATCCAGGGCGCCGGCAAGGACATCAAACGCGCCGGCGAGAAGATCGAAGAGGCGGCGCGCCGCTGAGCGCGCCCTAGCCCCACACCCACGAGGCTCCATGTCCCGCACCCGCGTCCTCACCGGCATCACCACCACCGGCACTCCGCACCTCGGCAACTACGTGGGCGCGATCCGCCCGGCGATCGCCGCCAGCGCCGATCCCAATGTCGATGCCTTTTTCTTCCTGGCCGACTACCACGCCCTGATCAAGTGCGACGAGCCGGCGCGCATTCAGAGCTCGCGCGTGCAGATCGCCGCGACCTGGCTGGCGGCTGGGCTGGACCCGGAGCGCGTGCACTTCTACCGGCAGTCCGACATCCCAGAGATTCCCGAGCTGACCTGGTTGCTGACCTGCGTCACCGGCAAGGGGATGATGAACCGTGCGCATGCCTACAAGGCCGCGACCGATGCCAACGAGGCGGCCGGCGAGGATGCCGATGCCGGCGTCACGATGGGCCTGTTCAGCTACCCCGTGCTGATGGCCGCCGACATCCTGATGTTCAACGCGCACAAAGTGCCGGTGGGCCGCGACCAGGTCCAGCACATCGAGATGGCGCGCGACATCGGCGCGCGGTTCAACCACCTGTTCGGCCAGGGACGCAGCTTCTTCACCCTGCCGGAGGCGGTGATCGAGGAGTCGGTGGCGACCCTGCCCGGGCTCGATGGCCGCAAGATGTCGAAGAGCTACGACAACACCATTCCGCTCTTCGAGGGCGGCGCCAAAGCCCTCAAGGACGCGGTGGCCCGGGTGGTCACCGACTCGCGACTGCCCGGTGAGCCCAAGGACCCCGAGGGCAACGCCCTGGCCCTCATCTTTGATGCCTTCGCCCGTGCCGACGAGGCTGCGGCCTACCGTGCGGACCTGCGTGCCGGCCTGGGCTGGGGCGAGGCCAAGCAGCGTCTGGTCGCGCGCATCGAGCGCGACGTGGCGCCCATGCGCGAGCGCTACCAGGCCTACATGGCCGACCCGCAGCGGCTGGAGGACATCCTGCAGGCGGGCGCCGCCCGTGCCCGCGCCATTGCTGCGCCGCTGCTGGCGGAGCTGCGCGAGGCGGTTGGCCTGCGCCGGTTCGCGGATGTCGCGACCCGGGCCGCCGGCATGAAAGTCGAACGCGAGGCGCTGCCCCAGGTGAAGCAGTACCGCGAGGCCGATGGCCAGTTCTACTTCAAGCTGCTTTCGGCCGAGGGCCAGCTGCTGCTGCAAAGTGAGGGTTACCCCTCACCGAAAGAGGCCGGGCAGGCCCTGCTGCGCCTGCGCCAGTGCTCCGGGTCCGAGCTCGTCGAGGCCCTGGCTGGACGGGTCAGTGAGGCCGAGCGGGAGAGGATTGCAGTCGCATTCGGCCAGCTGCAGGCCGCTGAAGCGGAGCGCAAGGCGCGCGCCAGCGCGGGCTGAGTGCGTCTGTCCGCCGGCCCGCCATGCGGGCGGGTTCCACCAGGGTCGAAGGTGTTGCCGCGGATTGGCAGCTTTGTGACGTGGTGTGTCACAAGCGGTTTGCTGCCGTTTATCGGCCCTGCGGCGCAAGGCGCGTTTTCAATTGTTTTCCCCGGGTAGAGTAAACAAGAGTCACAGCGCCTGTCCCATCCGGGGGAACTCTCATGTCATCCACTCGCCTCACCAGCCTCGTCCTGAGCCTGGCCTCGCTGGCGTTTTTCGCCCTTCCTGCGAGCGTACGCGCCGACACGCCGGTCTTTGCCGACTCGTTCGAAGTGCCGTTCAACATCCCCGCCAACGATGGCGAGGCCGCGCGTTTCCTGAACCAGGCGACGTTCGGCGCCACCGCCGCCGACATCGGCGCGGTGCGCAACCAGGGCGTCAGCACCTGGCTGAACGCCCAGCTGGCGCTGGCGACCACCACGCTGTCGCGGCCGTGGATGGAGGCCTACGCCGCCTCGCTGCCCAGCGGCAGCTCGGTCAACCAGGACGTGCGCGTGCATCGCTGGTTCAATGTCGCGGTCACTGCGCCCGACCAGGTGCGCCAGCGCATGGCCTGGGCCCTGTCGCAGATCGTGGTCGCTTCGGATCGCGATGACTTCCTGATCAACGAACCGATCCAGATGGCGGAGTGGAACGACATCCTCGTCCGCAACGCACTCGGCAACTACCGCCAGCTCCTGCAGGAGGTCAGCTACAGCCCGATGATGGGTCGCTACCTGACGACCCTGCGCAATCGCAAGTTCGAGCTGAACCGCCCCGGCGCCAATGGCTGCCCGGCGGGCAGCAACTTCTGCGCCGGCAACAACGGCGTGCAGCCCGACGAGAACTACGCGCGCGAAGTGATGCAGCTGTTCTCGATCGGGCTTGTCGTGCGCGGCGAGGATTTCTACACCACCTACCCGGACGCGCAGAACCCCGGCACCCTGCGCTCGACCTACACCGAGACCGACATCAGCGAGCTCGCGCGTGTGTTCACCGGCCTCGCGCACCAGTGCACGCAGGGCGATGTGAGTGTCGGCGGCGTGACGCTGAGCCGCAACTGCGGCTCCGGCAACACGGCCTGCACCGGCATCGGCTGCCGCTTCACCAATGCCGGCGGCCTGTTCGGCGCCAGCCCGCCGCGCGACCCGCTGAACCGTGGCCTGGTGCATCCGGACTGGTACAAGCCGATGGTGTGCTACCCGCGCTACAACGACAACGGCCGCGATACCTCGGGCGGCGTCCTTGAAACCGACAGCGGCAGCTTTGGCCTGCCGCCCGGAACGCCGACGCCGGACAAGGTCCTGACGCTGGGCACGGCGACCGGCGGCGACGCCACTCTGACGATTCCGCCGAGTTTCTTTGACGGTTCGCCCCTGAACTGCCACGCCACCGGTAACAACCTAACGGCTGCCCAGCAGCAGGCGTGCGTCGACTACTGCGAGGGCGGCATCAATGCGGCGCTCGACCTGCTGTTCAACCACCCGAACACGCCGGTGATGGTGGCTCGCCAGCTGATCCAGCGCCTGGTGACCTCGAACCCGACCCCTGGCTATGTCAGTCGCGTGGCGGCGGCCTTCATCAACAATGGAGCCGGTGTCCGAGGCGACATGAAGGCGGTGGTGCGCGCAATCTTCCTCGACACCGAGGCGCGTCGTCCGGCCAGCGATCCGCAGCAGGCGCAGGACTTCGGCAAGGTCCGCGAGCCGATGCTGAAGCTGGTCGCGATCTGGCGCCACTTCGGCGCGGTTTCGGGCGACACCGCGACCATCCCGAATGCCAATCCGCAGGGGGGTGCCGGCAATCCGCTGGCCGGCCAGCCCAGCCTGCGCCGTTGGGGACCGACCAATCCGCAGAACGAGTACCAGATGCGCCCCTACGGTGCGCCCTCGGTGTTCAATTTCTTCGAGCCCGACTATCGCCAGCCAGGGCAGGTCAGCGACCTGGGCCTGTTCTCGCCCGAACTGCAGATCATCCACGAGGTGACGGCGGTGGCCGCGGCCAATGACCTCTACAGCCGGATCTGCGCGGGCTATGGCGGTACCAACTCGACCTGTCAGTCGGGCGCCCTGACCGGCGGTCCGACCAGCCCGGCGCCGCCGGATGCCAACAACAATCCGCCGCGCGATCGCGCCTACTTCCCCATCGCCCAGATCGATCTGATCCCGTCGCGGGTGGCAGTCAACTCCACCCAGGCCGATCCGACGGTGGCAGAGGACCTCGCCCTGATCGAGTTCCTCAACACGCGGATGATGGGCGGCACCATGAGCGGTGCGGTGCCCCCCAACGTGGTGTGCCCCAACACAGGCACCGGCATGAAGGGCCTGCTGATGAACGCGCTGCGCTGCACCGGCGGGCTCAACCAGACCCTGAACGGTGGCACCAACGGAACCACGGGCGGCGACCGTGTGCAGCGCCAGCGCCGCAAGGCGCTGCTGCTGATGCACCTGATCGCGATCTCGCCCGAATACAGCACCCAGCGTTGAGGAGCCACGCCATGTCCCGCATCCATTTCGACAAGCGCCGCGATTTCCTCAAGGGCGCCGCCTGCATGGCCGCCTCCGGCGCGGCCTCCACCTTCGTGCCGCAGCTGTCCATGATGGGCACCGCGCTGGCCCAGGGCGCGCCTTCGGGCTACAAGGCCCTCGTCTGCATCTACCTGTCCGGCGGCAATGACTCCTGGAACCTGCTGATTCCCGGCGACAACACCACGAACATCCCGGTCAGCGGGCGAACCCCTCTCAGCGGGTTCAGTCCCACACCTTACGGCTGGTATGCCACCTCGCGCGGTGGCCTGTTCCAGGGCACCGCCGACCGGCTTGGCATCACCCGGCCGGGGGGGACCGATCCGGGCAATACCTTCCTGCCGCCGGCGCTGGGCATCCTGGGCAACCAATACGGCCTGAACCCCGCGGTGCCCGAGCTGCAGACCCTGTTCAACCAGGGGAAGCTGACCTTCATCGCGAATGTCGGCCCGCTCGTGGAGCCACTGCGGCGCCAGGGCTTCAACAGTTTCCGGCGCCCGCCGCAGCTGTACTCGCACAATGACCAGACCAGCCTGTGGATGATCGGCGGCGGCAACAACGCCAGCAATCCCAGCGGCTGGGGCGGCCGCATGGCGGGGCAGCTGCTGAACACGCCGCCCGCCAATGGCCTTGCGCCCTGCATTTCCATCTCGGGACAGACCCGCTTCCTCGTCGGCGAGTACCCCAGCGGGCAGAATCTGTTCCCCTACCGCATGTCGACCAGTGCAACCTCGCCTTCGGTGACCTTGAACAACTATTCGGGCGCCACCAATGCCGGCGACAAGCGTCGCGAGGTGCTGCAGGGGCTGCTCAACGAAACCTATCCGCAGGCCTTCACTGGCGCCTACAAGGACGTGCTCAACCGTTCGCTGAGCCTGGCCACGACCGTCAACCAGGCGATCACCGGGCTGTCGACGGGGGGCGCCAGCAGCCCCTATGCGGCATTCAACACCGCGGTCGCAGCGATTCCGAACACCGGTCTCGGGCAGCAGCTGCGTCAGGTGGCGCGAATGATCGCAGTCAGTCGTCTGTCGGGCGGCGCGATTGCTGCCAACCGGCAGGTGTTCTACGTCAGCACCGGCGGCTATGACACCCACGGCGGGCAGATTCCGAACGCGCGGCCCAACAACGGCGTATGGAACGGCCATCAGGGTCTGCTACAGCAGGTCGCCCAGGCCATGCTGCAATTCAACCTGGCCCTGGAGGCCCTGAACAATGTGTCGGGCTACAGCGGGGTGAAGAACGAGGTCGTCACCTTCACCATGAGCGAGTTCTCGCGCACCATCAACTCGAACGGCAACGGTACCGACCATGCCTGGGGCGCAGTGCAGATGGTGATGGCGGCGCCCTCTTCGCAGGGTGGCCCCTTGATCGGCAACCAGATCTACGGGCGCTATCCGCTGCAGCTGTTGAACCGCAGCTACACCGGAGCGCCGGACCTGCTGGGCGAGTGCTTCAACCGCGGCGAGTTCCTGCCGACCACGGCAGTCGACCAGATGTCGGCCACGCTGGCGCGCTGGATGGGCGTCAGCTCTGCGGACCTGCCGCTGCTGTTCCCGAATCTCGGCAGTTTCACCAACGGCGCGCATCCCAATGCCGCCGTCATGGCCTACAACACCCAGACCCTGCCTTTCCTCGCGGTCTGAACCCGTCCGGTCGGGGCGAATGAAAACGGCGCCGGGGCAACCCGGCGCCGTTTGCGTTCAGGACGGGAGGGTTTGCGCGCTCAGGGGCGCACGATGTCCTCGAAGCGGCCGATAAAGAGGCGCTCGCCGCCGAACGCGTCGGGCATCAGCGCGCCGCTGGCGATCCAGTCGTGCACCAGCGCCTGGAATTCGGCGCTGGCGCCGCCCCCGGGCGGCATGCGGCCACCAAAGGGCGGGAGATCGCAGTTCAGCTTGAGGAAGAGCGCGCTCGCCTGCGGTTCGAACGGACGGACGCGCAGGATCGCTGCGTTGCCCGTCGATGGGGTGCCGCGCTCGTCTGCGCCGATCAGGTTGAGTCGGGCGCTGGCCGTGCTCAGGCTCAGGCCAGCCTGGCTGCCGTGGCAGGTGGTGCACTGGTTCTTGACGAGGAAGGGGCGGATATCGCCCTCGAAGCTCACGTCGTAGCGGATCGGATGCTGCTCGGCGCTGAGCGGATCACAGTTGCCCAGCGTCTGCAGAGAGTCGCCAGCGGGCGCGCTGGGCCAGGCTTGCACCTGGGTGCCGACCAGACACAGGGACAGCAGAACGAGGCGTGGGATCTGCATGTAGAGCTCCGGAATGGCGCGCCCCGACGGGGCTGGGGGTCGAGGGGGGCTGGGTTCGAAGAGGGCTGGCGGGAAATACGCAAACCGCTCAGGGGTAGCTTGGGCTGGGCGCGCCGGGACGCGCCAGGTTGAACTGGCCCCGCGTCGATTCCATGGAGTCCCGGAAGACGGTGAGGCTGTAGGGATTACCGTCGACGTCGAAACCGCGTGCGCCCTGCTGGATCCAGTCGTAGACCAAGGCTCGCAGTCGGCGCGGCACGCGCGTCACCACGCCATCGTCCGGTGGCGGCATCAGCGGGTAGGTGTCCGGTGGCGTGCAGTTGAGCTGGGCATACAGCAGGCTGTTCTCCGGCTTTCCCGGATCGACCCGCAGCAGCTCCGGGTTGCGGAAGCTCACCGCGGAGACCAGCTGGTAGCCGGCGAACTGGGGATCGTCAAGGCGCAGTTCGCCCATTGCGGTCTGGTTGTGGCAACCCACGCAGCCGCCGGCCAGCCAGACGTCATGGATGTCGATCGGCGCATCGGGTAGCCCGGTGCCGGGCAGGTCGTACTGCATGCCGTAGGTGATCGGCTCGTCTGAGAGATCCTCGCAGTCGCGCGAGACTGGGCCGACTTGCCCGCGGGTAGTGGCCCCGGCATCGGGGGCAGGCCACCCCTGCGCTGCGGCCAAGGGCAACAACAGGGCAGTGGTGGCGATGAGGGAGGAGAAGAGGCGCATGGTGTTACGGAGTGTAACGCGGTCCGCGCATGCTGCCTGCGCGAGATCCGGGATTCTGTGATGCGCTGCGGTGTCCGGCAGCGCTGTCGTCCGATAGCAGAAGCTGCACGGGAGGGCTTGCCGGTACTGGCTGTCGCAACCCGACGCTTGGCGAGCTCAGAACTTGCCCGGCCTCAGCACTTCCACGTCGGTCAGGAACAGGGTCAGCCCGAAATGCGCGCCGTACTCGGCCAGCACGTGGGCGGCGATGCGGTCCGCGACCTCGGCTTCGCAGATGACCTTCATTTCGATGCTGCGATCGGCTTCCCAGCTGCCTTCGCGGATGCCGCTGTGGCCGGCGCCGCGGACGTCGTAGACGGTATAGCCCTGTGCACCCAGGCGGCGCACATCGCGGGCCAGGGACTTCTCGAGGGCGGCTTCGGCAATGATCACCAGCAGCCGGCGCGGGTGTTTGGGCAGGGTCATGTCGGCGGGCCTCCGAGCCATTGCGCCAGCTTCAGGTACAGGGGAATTCCCACGATCACGTTGAACGGGAAGCTGATCCCCAGCGAGGCGGTGATCGAGAGCGCGGCGTTGGCTTCGGGCACGGCCATTCGCATTGCCGTGGGTGCGGCGATGTAGCTCGCGCTGGCAGCCAGGGTCGCGAACACTGCGATACCGCCGATCGAAAGCCCCAGCGCCTGGCCAGTCATGGCACCCAGCAGAGCCAGCAGGGGCGGAAAGCCGAGCCCGATCAGCAGCAGGCGCTGGCCGAAGGGGCCGATCTCGCGCAGGCGTCCGCCGGCGACCAGTCCGAGTTCAAGCAGGAACAGGGCGAGCACGCCGCGGAAGGGCTCGATGAAGACCGGCGCGATCGCGGAGCTGCCCTCGACGCCGGCGATCGCACCGATGCACAGGCCACCGGCCAGCAGCAGCACCGACTTGCCGAACAGCACCTCGTGGCCCAGCGCCGCCCAGCGCACGTCCTTGAGGCGCGCCATGCGCGCCAGCAGGATGCCGGCGATCAGCGCCGGTGCCTCCATTACTGCCACCCACAGCGCGGCGTGCGATTCGTAGGCCACCCCGGCGCGCTCCAGCGCGGCGGTGGCCACCGCGAAGGTGACGACGCTGACCGAGCCGTAGTGCGCAGCCAGTGAGGCGCTGTCGGCCTGGGCAAAGCGCAGCAGGCGCAGAGCGGGGAACAGCAGCAGCGGGATCGCGAAGCCGAGCGCCATCGTGGCGGCGACCTGCGGCAGCAGGGCGCCGAGCGAGTGCTTCGACAGCTCGATCCCGCCCTTCAGACCGATCGCCAGCAGCAGATAGATCGACAGCACCTCGTACACCGCTTCCGGCAGGCGCAGGTCGGACTTGGCCAGACGCGCGATCAGGCCGAGCAGGAAGAACAGGACGACGACATCGAACATGGGCGCGGATGCTGTCACGCGATGCCCTCCGCACGCCAGCGTCCGGCCGCCAGCGCCTACACTGCGCGGCTCCCGAACCGGAGACATCCATGCTGGAATCCATCGAGATCGAAACCGCTGCGCGGCCAACCCACAGCGTGATCTGGCTGCATGGCCTGGGCGCCGACGGGCACGACTTCGAGCCGATCGTGCCGGAGCTGCTGCGACCGGGCTGGCCACCGCTGCGCTTCGTGTTTCCGCATGCGCCGGTGCGGCCGATCACCTTGAACGGCGGCATGCGCATGCGCGGCTGGTACGACATCTACGGCCTGGAGCTGATGTCGGTCGAGGACGAAGCGGGAATCCTTGCCTCGGTGATGGAGGTGGAGCGGCTCATCGCCCGCGAGCGCCAGCGCGGTATCGACAGCCAGCGCATCCTGCTGGCCGGCTTCTCCCAGGGCGGTGCGGTCGCGCTGACGGCCGGGCTGACCCATCCCGAACGCCTGGCCGGCATCGTAGCGCTCTCGACCTATCTGCCGATCGCCGCGCGTACCGAAGCACGGCGTGCGCCGATCCAGACGGGCCTACCGGTGTTCATCGGCCACGGTGCCGTCGATCCGATCGTGCCGCAGGCGCTTGGCATGGCGGCCAGCCAGCGCCTGCAGGCCTGGGGCCATGCGGTCGAGTGGCACAGCTATGGCATGCCGCACAGCGTCTGCGCCGACGAGATCCGCGACCTGTCCGGGTGGATGGAGCGGCATCTGCTGGGCGAGCAGCGGTAGCAGCCGCAACCGCTGCCGCAGGCATACTTCCGCCGATGAACAGCACCCCGCCCCAGGACTGGCTGCCCGACTTCTGCCGTGTGCCCACCCTGTTCGTGGTGATGGTCGCGGCGCAGATCATCGTGTTGGCGGCAGTGCTGATGCCGGGCGCGGCCGGCGACCCTGCCGACGCGGGTGGGCGCGTGTTCGTGGCCAGTCTGTTCGCGCAGTGGCTGGCCCTGCTGGCCAGCGTGCTGCTGTGCAAGGCGCGGCCGCTGGTGCTGCGGCTGCGGCCGCTGTCGCTGTCGATCCTCGCCGGCTGGGCGCTGCCGACGCTGGCCACCTTCGCTGGCGCCGGAGCGGTCCACCAGCTCGACGTCACGCTCAAGCTCGGCCTGACCGTGCCGGTGGGACACGGTCTGCAGTTCGCCCTGTCCTGCGCGGCGGTCGCCGGCCTGCTGACCGCAGCCCTGCTGCGCTACTTCTACGTGCAGCAGCTGTGGCAGGCGCAGGTACAGGCCAGTGCGCAGGCCGAGGTGCGGGCGCTGCAGGCGCGCATTCGCCCGCATTTCCTTTTCAACAGCCTGAACAGCATCATCAGTCTGGTCCGACGCGATCCGGCCACGGCCGAGCGCGCGATCGAGGACCTCTCGGAAGTCTTCCGCGCGGCGCTTGGCGCCGGGCAGGGCGACTGGACGCTGGCCGAGGAGCTCGACCTGATCGAACGCTACCTCGGCATCGAGCGCCTGCGCCTGGGTGATCGACTGCAGCTGCGGATGGAAATCGACCCTGACCTGCCGCGCGAGCAGCGCCTGCCGCGGCTGCTGCTGCAGCCGCTGGTCGAGAACGCGATCCTGCACGGCATCGCCCGCCTGCCTGCCGGCGGCGAGGTGCGCATGGAGCTGCGCCGTGCGGATGGCGGCGTCTGCGTCGAGATCGGCAACCCCTGTCCCGCGCAGGCCTCCGAGCCTGGCAACCGGCACGCGCTCGCCAGCATCGAGCAGCGCCTCCAGCACTACTTCGGCGCGACCGCCTGGATGACCGTGGTCCCGTCCCCCGACTACTATGCGGTGACCCTATGGATGCCTCGCACCCCCGTGCCGCCGTCCTCGACGTCCTGATCGTCGACGACGAGCCCCTCGCCCGACAGCGCCTGCAGGACCTGCTGGCCGACATCGGTGGCGTGCGCGTGGTCGGCGAGGCCGCGGACGGCCGCGAGGCGATCGAGGCCTGCGAGCGACTGTCGCCCGACGTACTCCTGCTCGATATCGCCATGCCGACCATGGACGGGCTGGAGGCCGCACGGCATCTCGCCGCCTCGGCGTCCGCGCCGGCGGTGATTTTCTGCACCGCCTACGATGAGCATGCGCTGGCTGCCTTCGAGGCCCGCGCCATCGATTACCTGCTGAAACCGGTGCGCGCGGAGCGCCTGGCTGCCGCGCTGGAGCGCGCCCGCGCGCTGGGCCGCGCGCGCTCCCATGAGCGCCTGCAGGCGCTGCCGAAGTCGCAGGCGCGCACGCATCTGTGCGCGCGCCTGCGCGGCAGCCTGCGCCTGATCCCGGTCGTGGACGTGCTCTACCTGCAGGCCGAGGAGAAGTACGTGGTGGTCCACCACACCGGCGGCGCCGATCTGATCGAGGATTCCCTGAAGGCGCTGGAGCTGGAATTCCCGGAGCGTTTCCTGCGTATCCACCGCAACTGCCTGGTCGCCCGCAGCGAGCTCCGGGAGCTGCGCCGCGGCAACGACGGCCAGGTGCACGCCCTGCTCAAGCGCAGTGCCGATGCGCTGGAGATCAGCCGACGCTGCCTGCCCCAGATCCGTCAACTGTTGAAGCATCTATGACCCGAACCCTGCGGATCGCCACCCGCAAGAGCGCGCTGGCGCTGTGGCAGACCGAACACGTCGCCGATCGCCTGCGCGCGCTGCATCCCGGCATCAGCGTGCAGCTCGTGCCGCTGTCGACGCGCGGCGATGAAGTGCTCGACCGCTCGCTCGCCGCCATCGGCGGCAAGGGCCTGTTCCTGAAAGAGCTTGAAGAGGCCATGCTGCGCGGCGAGGCCGATCTCGCGGTGCACTCGCTGAAGGACGTGCCGATGGCGCTGGAAGGGCCCTTCGTGCTGCCGGCGGTGCTGGAGCGCGCCAACCCGTTCGACGCCTTCGTGAGCAATACCTGCGCCGACGTAGCGTCATTGCCAGCGGGCGCGCGCGTCGGTACCTCGTCGCTGCGCCGGCGCGCCCAGCTGAAGGCGCTGCGGCCGGACCTCGACATCGTCGACCTGCGCGGCAACGTCAACACCCGGCTGGCCAAACTCGACGCAGGCGAGTACGCCGCCATCGTCCTGGCCTGCGCGGGGCTGGAGAGACTGGGTTTTCACGCGCGCATTCGCGCCACGCTGGCTCCTCCGGCGGTGCTGCCCGCGGCTTCGCAGGGCGCGATCGCGATCGAGTGTCGCGAAGATGCGGCCGACGTGCAGGCGCTGCTGGCACCGCTGGACCATGCGCCCACGCGTCGTTGCGTCGACGCCGAACGGGCGATGAACCTTGCGCTGGGGGGAAGCTGCCATGCCGCGATCGCGGCGTACTGCATCGAGCAGGGCGGTGCGCTGCGCCTGCGCGGCTGGGTTGGCGATGCGCACAGCGGCGAAGGCATTGCCGTGGATCTCGCCGGGTCGACCGAGGCCCCGCAAACGCTGGGCACGCAGGCTGCGGATGCGCTCCGCGCGCGCGGCGCAGTGCGTCTGCTGGCCTCGACCTGAGCCTGTCGACGCTGCTTCTGGCGAATATGCGGCGCGCGCAAACAAGGCGGCCCGCGAAGCGCGAGGCTTGGCGGGCCGCAGCGTGTCGCGTGGCCTGTGGCGCAAGGATCAGCGGAAGGCGTACACCAGGTTGATCGTGGTCAGCAGGTCGGTGCTCTTGGTGCCGGGCGAGGTCTCGCTGTTGTAGCGGGCCTGCAGTCCGGCCTTCAGCGCCAGGGTTTCGGTCATCGACACGGCCACGCCGAAGTCGTTCTGGGCGAAGGTGTTGTCCTCGCCGCTCTCGACCAGCAGCAGGTTGGTCAGCGTGGTGGTTTCGGTCAGCACCTGGCGGTAGTCCAGCACGCCGCGCAGGATGCCGCTGCTCTCGGTCTCGCCGGTGGCAGCCAGCTTGGCGCGACGGTAGCCGGGGCCGATTTCCGCGTGCAGATGGCCGTTGTCATTGCTGTAGAGGTTGTAGCCGAAGCCGATCGAGACGGTGCTCTGGCTCTCGTAGGTGCCGAAGTCGTCGCGCTCATGGCGCAGCGCGCTGATCCACGAGGCGCGCTCATTCATCTTGAAGGCGCTGGAGGCGTTCGCGGCCCAGCGGTTGGCGGTGGTCTCCAGCAGGGTTTCCGGGACGCCGTCACCGTCGAAGTCGCCGCGGATCTCGCCCTTGGCGCGCAGCATGCTGGCGCCGAACACATGCTTCCAGCGATCGTCCTCGTTGACGAAGTCGAGCTTGGCGTTGAGGTTTTCCGAGCGCGCGTTGCCGCGCGCGGCGGCGAGGCCGAATTCGCCGGTGCCGGTCCAGCCCTGCGCGGTGGACAGTTGGGGCAGGGCGCTGGCGAGCACGGTGGTCAGGATCAGGAGCTTGCGCATGGGGAGCCTCGTTGGGCGAAAGGTGAAGACGGAGTGGGCGGCGCGCAGACTGTTGGCGCGCGCTTGAATTGCAGGTGAACCCGGCGCCTCACAGCGGCCAGAACACCGGGATGAACACGACGGCGATGATCCAGAACAGCAGGTTCAGGGGCACGCCGATCTTGACGAAGTCGATGAAGCGGTAGCCGCCCGCGCTGTAGACCATGGTGTTGGTCTGGTAGCCGACCGGGGTGGCGAACGCGGTCGATGCCGCGAACGCCACGGCGACCACGAAGGGCGTCGGGCTTGCGTCGATGCTGTGCGCGGCGGCGATCGCCACCGGCGTCAGCAGCACTGCTGAAGCGTTGTTGCTCATGAACTCGGTGAGCACGGCGGTGAGCAGATAGATGACAGCCAGCAGGGCGATCGGCCCCCAGCCGCCCACGACGTCCAGCGTGCGGTCCGCCAGGAAGGCTGCGGCTCCGCTGCTCTGCAGGGCGATGCCGAGCGGCAGCACGCCGGCCAGCAGCATGATCACCCGCCAGTCGATCGACTCGTACAGCTCCTTCGATTCAAGGCAGCGGAACACCACCAGCGCGATGCAACCGAGGATGGAGGAGGCCACGATCGGCAGCCATTCCAGCGTTGCGGCTGTCACCACTGCCGCCATGATCGCCAGCGCGATCCACGCGCGCCGGCTGGACGCGGGGCCCTCTTCGCGCTCGGTGAGGACTACGACATTGGGATTCGCCCGCAGGTGTTGCATCTCGCTGGGGCTGGTGATCATCAGCAGGATGTCGCCGACGGTCAGCTCGACATCACGGAGCTTTTCGCGCAGCACTTCACCGCGGCGGTGGATGGCCAGCACCGTGGCGTTGTAGTGCCAGTTGAATTCCAGCGTGCGCAGGGTCTGGCCGATGAAACGCGAGCCGGGTGCGACCATCACTTCGGTCAGCACCTGGTTGTCATCGCGGAACTGCTCGTCGCGCAGCCTGAACTCGGGCTCCAGCTCGAGCCGGGCGCTGTCCTTCAGGCTGGAGAGGCGGCTCCAGTCGCCGCGGGCCAGCAGGACGTCGCCCTCCTGCAGCTTCTGTGCGCGCGGCGACCAGATCTTCTCCTCGCCGCGCAGAAGCTCCAGCACGAACACGCTGTGGCGCTCGCCGAGCTTGGCGTCGGCCACGCTCTTGCCGATCAACGGCGAGCCGGGCATCACCCGCAGCTCGGCGATGTATTTACCGAGCTCGTAGTTCTCGGTCAGCTGCGGGGTGCGACGGTCGGGAAGCAGCAGCTGGCTGGCAATGGTGGTGTAGACCAGTCCGACGGCCATGGTGATCAGGCCCAGCGGGGCGAACTCGAACAGGGTGAAGCCGGGCAGGCCGGCATCTTTGGCCAGCGAGTTCACGAGCAGGTTGGTGGAGGTGCCGATCAGCGTGCACACGCCGCCCATCTGGGCGGCGTAGGACATGGGGATCAGCACCTTCGAGGCCGAGAAGCGGTTGGCGGCCGCCACGCCGAGCACGATCGGCAGGAACACCGCCAGCGCCGCCGTGTTGTTGACGAAGGCCGACATCGCCCCCAGCGAAGTCATGACCGCCAGCGTGAACAGCCAGGTCTGCCGTATTCGCGCGAAGGCGGCGCCAACAGCGCGCAGGGCGCCGGTTCGGGTCAGGCCGGTGCTCAGCACGAACATGGCGGCCACGGTGATCGTGGCCTCGCTGCTGAAGCCGCTGAGCGCCTGCGCAGGAGTCACCAGGCCGAGGATCAACAGGCTGGCCAGCACGATCATGGCCACCACGTCGACTGGCAGGCGCTCGGTGATGAACAGGATCACCGCTCCGGCGAGCACCAGCAGCGTCAGCAGTCCTTCAATGCCCATGCAGGCCCTCTGGTGCGAATGGATGGAACTGTCGACGCGGTCGCCGCAGCCGCTCACCGCATGCACGTGAGTCGACCTGACTGCTGCCTTCGACTTTGGTCCGGGGTGGTCCGGCGGGAGCGAGGAGCGATTGTAGTGGTGGCGGGTCACCTGTCGAAGCGCCGTCGAGCAGGCTGACCGCCGGCAAACGTCAGGCTGATGCTCATGGCCCGATCGCAGAGCGTGATGGAGCTCGCGCTGGGCCCGCCATGCGCCTGCGTATCCCAGCCTTTGGCCCCTTTGCCCTTGCGTCCAAACGGTTTACCCTGCGGGGCTGGCCATCGGTGGCATTGCACGGATCGAAACGATCGTGCTGCCGCTGCATCACCTCCCCGCTGTCGGAGCCGACGTTCCCGTCGCCCCGTGTTTTCCAGGAGCCTTACATGCATCGCAAGCTGATTCCCCTGGCAGTCGCCGCCCTCATGCTGACCGCTTGCGGCTCGCAGGACGCCCCGCCCGCGCAGACCGCCGGCAGCGCTTCGTCCGCTGCGCAGTCGCAGTCCTCGGCGCCGGCGCCGGCACCGACCCCGCAGTTCGATACCGCGATCAGCGGCGAGCTGGTCGTCGATGGTCTCACCGAGCTGCCGCCCGGCTTCCAGCTTTCGATCCGCCTGCTCGACCTGAGTGACCCCTCGCAGGTGCCGCCGGTCGTGGCCGAGATTGCGCAGCCCGCGCCGTCGCTGCTGCCCCACCGCTTCTCGCTGCCGTACGACGCCTCGAAGATCGTCGCGACCGGCCGCTACGGCGTGCTGGCTGCCCTGACGGTCGAGGGCCTGCCGCTGTACTCCAGCGCCGCCCCGCAGCCGGTGCTGACCGAGGGCAATGGCGACCGCGTATCGCTGAGCCTGGTGCGCGGTGGTGCACAGGCCGACACGCAGATCGCTCCCACCGAGAAGATGAAGCAGGACTTCGGCGCGATCGAACGCGCCATCGGCGGCCTCACCCGCATTGCCGGCGAGCGCATCACCGACGATGTGACCGTGGGTTGGGACGCCTTCACCGCCGAGGGTCGAGTGCGTTTCGCGCGCGAGCAGGTCGACTTCGGCGATGCCGGTACCGCGTCGCTGAAGTACGCGTTCCAGGGCGACCGGCCATGGGTGATCGTCCGCGAGCAGCGCGGTCGCACCACCTGGCTGGGCTGGAACGAGGCCGGCGAGTTGATCCTCAACGAAGGGCCGAACGGTCCGATCGAGGCCGCCGAGGCTGAGCGCCTGCGTGAAGGTGCTGCCGAAGTGATGGCGCTTGCGAAGCAGCGCGCCGGCTGATCTGCCCGGTCAACCCCCGCAGAACCCCGCGCCTGGCGCGGGGTTCTGCGTTTGCGGCACCGGATTTCACTCAGGATTGGCGCCGTCTGCACGCGCCGGCGGGCAGTCTCGCCGCATGCGCAAGAGAGCCCTCGATATTGCTGGAACAGGCGCCGAGGCCTATCATTCGCGGGTTCTGGGCGACAGCTTGGGCCTGCCAGCGGTTGCTGGGGGGCGACGATGATCGAGACCGTGCACGTCGAGGGCGATGGCGCCATCCAGCGCTGGGTGCTGAAGCCCAACCGCTCGCTCGATCATCGCCAAGCCAAGCGCTTCTTCGCGCTTGTCATCGCGACCGCCGTGGCCGTCACCGGCTACAGCTGGGCGCAGGGCAACGTGTTCGCGCCGGCATTCGCAGTGCTCGAGCTGAGCGTGCTGGCGACGGTGTTCTGGATAGACTGGCGGCGCGCGGAGCGCGCCGAGGTGATTTCGATCAACGCCGATCGCGTCTCGGTGAGCCGCGTGCCGGAGCTCATCGAAGCGCTGTCCGAGCCGCCCCAGTGGGTGCGGCTCGAAGCCCTGGAAGGGCAGTTGTACCTCTCCTGTCGCGGACGCCGCGTGGGCGTGGGGCGGTTCCTCGGCGAAGCCGAGCGGGAGCGCCTCGCGAAGGATCTGGAGCACGGCCTGCGATCGGCGCGTGCGCAAGCGGTTTACAGGTTTACCGAAGACTCAAGGTGATGCTGATGAAGCGTGTCCACTGGAGCCAACTGGGAATGGGCGTCTGTGCCCTGCTGTTCTCGGCCCTGGCCTTCGCCAATCCCGAGCGCTGGCAGCTCAACATGACCACCGGCGTGACCGACACCGCAGGCGAGGTCTACCGGCTGCACATGATCACGCTGTGGATCTGCGTGGTGATCGGCATCATCGTGTTCGGCGCCATGACCGTGGCGATGATCAAGTTCCGCAAGTCCAAGGGCGCCAAGGCCGAGGGCTGGAGCCACAACACCACCGCCGAGATCATCTGGACGGTGATCCCGGTGCTGATCCTGGTTGCGGTCGCCTGGCCGGCGACCAAGACCATGTTCCGCATGGAGGACACCACCGGTTCCGAGATGACGGTGAAGATCACCGGCTACCAGTGGATGTGGCGCTACGAAATCGTCAACTACAAGGGCCAGCCGGGCAACGTGAACTTCGTCAGCCGCATCGACCGCGGCAGCGATACCGTTCGCCAGCTGGGCTCGGGCAAGACGCCGGACACCGTCACCGATGCCGAAGGCAACAACATCTACCTGCTCGATGTCGACAAGCCGCTGGTGCTGCCGACCGACACCAAGATCCGCTTCGTGATCACTGCCGACGACGTCATCCACAGCTGGTGGGTGCCGGTGTTCGGCTGGAAGCAGGACGCCATCCCGGGCGTCGTCAACGAGAACTGGACCCGCATCAACGCGCCGGGCATCTACCGCGGCCAGTGCGCCGAGCTCTGCGGCAAGGACCATGGCTTCATGCCGATCGTGGTCAAGGCGGTGACGCCGGCCGAGTTCGAGAGCTGGCTGGCGGCCGAGCAGGCCGGTAACGACGCCGCCCGCGTGGCTGGCGCCAACCCCGCAGCGGCTCCGGCCGTCGCGGCGCAGTTTTGAGTTGGAGGCAGGACACCATGGCAACTTCGACCGCAGCCCACCACGACGAGCACCACGACCATAAGCCGACCGGCTTCATGCAGCGCTGGGTGCTGACCACCAACCACAAGGACATCGGCACCCTCTACCTGGTGTTCTCGCTGGTGATGTTCCTGATCGGCGGCGCGATGGCGCTGGTGATCCGTGCCGAGCTGTTCCAGCCCGGCCTGCAGCTGGTGCATCCGGAATTCTTCAACCAGATGACCACCATGCACGCGCTGGTGATGATCTTCGGCGCGGTCATGCCGGCCTTCGTCGGCCTGGCCAACTGGATGGTGCCGCTGATGATCGGCGCGCCGGACATGGCCCTGCCGCGCATGAACAACCTGTCGTTCTGGATCATGCCCTTCGCCTTCACCCTGCTGCTGCTGCCGCTGGTGCTGCCGGGCGGTGGTCCTGCCGGTGGCTGGACGCTGTACCCGCCGCTGTCGCTGCAGGGCGGCACCAACGTCGCCTTCACCATCTTCGCCATCCACCTGATGGGCATCAGCTCGATCATGGGCGCGATCAACATCATCGCGACCATCCTCAACATGCGTGCGCCCGGCATGGACCTGCTGAAGATGCCGGTGTTCGTGTGGACCTGGCTGATCACCGCCTTCCTGCTGATTGCCGTCATGCCGGTGCTGGCGGGTGCGGTCACCATGCTGCTGACCGACAAGTTCTTCGGCACCGCCTTCTTCAATGCCGCTGGCGGCGGTGACCCGGTGATGTACCAGCACATCTTCTGGTTCTTCGGTCACCCGGAGGTCTACATCATGATCCTCCCGGCGTTCGGCATCGTCTCCGAGATCATCCCGACCTTCGCCCGCAAGCCGCTGTTCGGCTACCAGGCCATGGTCTACGCAACCGCCTCGATCGCCTTCCTGAGCTTCATCGTGTGGGCGCACCACATGTTCACGGTCGGCATGCCACTCGGCGGCCAGCTGTTCTTCATGTACGCGACCATGTTGATCGCGGTGCCCACCGGCGTGAAGGTGTTCAACTGGGTATCAACCATGTGGAAGGGCTCGATGACCTTCGAGACGCCGATGCTGTTCGCGATCGGCTTCGTCATCATGTTCACCATCGGCGGCTTCTCCGGCCTGATGCTGGCCATCGTCCCGGCCGACTTCCAGTACCACGACACCTACTTCGTGGTGGCGCACTTCCACTACGTGCTGGTGACGGGCGCGGTCTACTCGATCATGGCCGCGGCCTATTACTGGCTGCCCAAGTGGACCGGCCACATGTACAACGAGACGCTGGGCAAGTGGCACTTCTGGCTGTCGACGATCTTCGTCAACCTGCTGTTCTTCCCGCAGCACTTCCTGGGTCTGGCCGGCATGCCGCGCCGCATCCCGGATTACAACGTGGCGTTCGCCGACTTCAACATGATCAGTTCGATCGGCGGCTTCGGCTTCGGTCTGTCGCAGCTGCTGTTCGTCTACATCGTGTGGAGCTGCGCACGCGGTGGCGCCAAGGCCACGGCCGGCGTGTGGGAAGGTGCCAAGGGTCTGGAATGGACCGTGCCGAGCCCGGCCCCGCACCACACCTTCACCACCCCGCCGGTGATCGACGACAGCAAGCTGGCCCACGGCAACGTCGCCCACTGATGCCGGACAGGCGCGCGTGGGTCGAGGGCGTGCGCCCTCGACCCACGCCGTAGCGGCCATCGAGAAGCACACCATGAAGCGTCCCATCGCCCCCACCGAAGCCAGCCCGCAGCAGCGCGTCGCGGCGCGCCGTACGGCCCTGGCCATGGGCCTGATCGCGCTGGCCGTCTACGTCACCTTCGTCCTGTCGGGCGTGATCGGGCGATGAGCGCCGAGGTTTCAAGCCGCAGCGAGAGCCGCAAGGTGCTGGGCCGGGCTCTGCTCGCCTGTGCCTGCACTTTCCTGTTTGCTTTCTCGCTGGTGCCTCTGTACCGCATTGCCTGCGAGAAGGTGTTCGGCATCACCCTGGAGCGCACGCCGACCGGCGAGACCGTGGTGGCGAGCTACGAGGTCGACACCAGCCGCACCATCACCGTCGAGTTCGATGCCGGCGTGAACTCGCGCCTCAACTGGGCCTTCCGCTCGGACCAGTTCCAGATGCAGGTGCACCCGGGTCAGATGTACGAGGCCATGTTCCATGCCCGCAACATGGAAAGTACGCCCATCGTCGGCCAGGCGGTGCCCAGCGTCGCGCCCTCGCGCGCCTCGATCTTCTTCAACAAGACCGAGTGCTTCTGCTTCACCGAGCAGCTGCTGCATCCCGGTGAGGAGCGTCCGATGCCGGTGCGCTTCGTGATCGACCCCGCGCTGCCGCGCGAAATCACCACGCTCACCCTGTCCTACACCTTCTTCAACAACGAGCACGCCACCGCCCGCATGGCGGCCAGCGGCATGCACTGAACCGCCTCGGTCCGCCGCACCCGGCGGGCTGCTTGCTAGACTTTCAACTTTCGTTCACCGGGGAAGCTCCATGGCACACGCCCACGACGACGCCAACGTCTATTACGTTCCACACAGCAGCCCCTGGCCGATCGTCGGCGCCATCGGCCTGTTCACCACCATGCTCGGCGTGGCCAGCTGGATGGACGGCGCTGCCTGGGGCATGTGGGTGTTCTACGCGGGCCTCGCGGTCACCCTGTTCATGCTGAGCGGCTGGTTCGCCGACCAGATCAACGAGTCGGTGGGCGGCAAGTACAACTCGCAGGTCGACCGCAGCTTCCGCATGGGCATGCTGTGGTTCATCTTCTCGGAAGTGATGTTCTTCGCGGCCTTCTTCGGCGCGCTGTTCTACGCGCGCATGTTCTCGGTGCCGTGGCTGGGCGGCGAGGGCGCCGGAGCGGCCACGCACGAGTTCCTCTGGAGCGGCTTCGACGCCGCCTGGCCGACCAATGGCCCCAACGAGCTCAATGGCGCCTTCCAGACCATTCCAGCCTGGGGCATTCCGCTGCTGAACACCCTGCTGCTGCTGGCTTCGGGTATCACCCTGACCATCGCCCACCACGCGCTGAAGGCCGGTGAGCGCGGCAAGATCCTGTTCTGGCTGGCGGCCACCGTCGTGCTGGGCGCGATCTTCATGTACTTCCAGATCTACGAGTACGCGCACGCCTACGGCGACCTGAACCTGAAGCTGAGCTCCGGCATCTACGGTTCCACCTTCTTCATGCTCACCGGCTTCCACGGCATGCATGTGACGCTGGGCGCGATCATGCTGGCGGTGATGTGGTTCCGCGTGGCCAAGGGCCATTTCACCAAGGACAACCACTTCGCCTTCGAGGCGGTGGCCTGGTACTGGCACTTCGTCGACGTGGTCTGGCTGATCCTGTTCCTGTTCGTCTACGTGCTGTAAGGCGCGGGGCGCAGGTCGCAAACGCAGCGGGGCCGGCAAGCTGCCGGCCCCGCTGCGTTTCGGACGCTGCAGGCCGTACTGGCCTGCGGCAGCGACCGACTCAGCCGCCGATGCCGTGCGGCTTGATGATGCCGGTGCCGATGCCGATCAGCACCAGCACGATCAGCAGCACCGACAGGCCGATCCGTCGGGTCAACGCGTTCACCGTACGGTGCGTGCTGCCCTTGTCGGAAATCATGTAGTACAGCCCCGCGCCGAGGTTGTAGAGGATGAGCGCGAGGAACCCGATGATCAGCAGCTTTTCCATGGCCAGCACCTGAGCAATGACAGTGCCAAGTATCTCACCCGTCGCATGCAGGTCGGCGTGAGCACCTCCTCGATCAAACGCTATCTGCTGGCCTCGGCAGGCCTGCTGCTTGCGCTCGGCTTCGCGAGCCTGTCGAGCTGGCAGTTCGGTCGCGCCGGACAGAAGCAGGCCTGGCTCGACCAGGTCGAAGCCGCGCGCCAAGCCGCGCCGCAAGCGCTGGCCGACGCGCTGGCGGCCCCGGAAAGCGCCGGAGTACCGATGGCGGTGCGCGGCGAAATCGAGCTGCGCGCAACCCCACGCCTGCTGCTCGACAACCAGCAGCGCGAGGGCAGGGTGGGTCTGCGCGAGTACGCCCTGGTCCGCGCGGTCGGAGGCGATGCGCGCTGGTTTCTCGCCGATCTCGGCTGGCTGCCGATCGCGGCGGACCGTCGCCTGCCGGCGCTTGAAGAACTGCCGGCGCGCCTCGACGCGCAGGGTCTGCTGGCCGCGCTGCCGGGACAGGGCCTGAGGCTCGCCCCCAATCCGGTCGCAACCGGCCCGGTGGCGCTGCTCAACTACCTCGATGTCGACGAGCTTTCGCAGCAGACCGGCCTGCGCCTGCTGCCCAGGCTGCTGCGTCTCGATCCCGCCCTGCCGATCGGCCATGCGCGCGATCTGGACGTTCTGCCCAATACACTGCCGCCCGAAAAGCATCGCGGCTACGCCTTGCAGTGGGCTGGCCTCGCCCTGGCGGCGCTGGTGACCACACTTCTTCTTTTCTTCCGGAGTCGCGCATGACACCGCAGCAACGCTCGCGGCTGGTCCTGATCATTATCGTGTTGCTGTTCGGCGCGCCCTTCGTCACGGCTGTGGTGCTGCGCTTCGGTGGCTGGCAGCCCGGCCAGACCCGCAACTACGGCAGCCTGGTGCAGCCGCCGCAGGACTGGTCGGCGATGCCGCTTAAGAGCATCGACGGCGCCGCCTACCCCTGGGATCCGGAAGCCCGCCGCTGGCACCTGCTGCTGCTGCCGCCCGCGCCCTGCGACAGCCAATGCCTTGCGCAGGCCGAGGTGATCCACAAGGTCTGGATCTCGGAAGGTCGCCGCGCCGACAAGCTCGACGTGCTGTGGCCGGGGCGCTGGCCGGACGGTCTCGAGCGCTTCGGCGGTCTGCGCGAGATCGAACTGCCGCCGGCCCTGCGCAGCCAGGTGCCGGTGGATGCCGTCGCCGGCACAGGCATGGCGGCGGCGCTGATCGACCACAACGGTTTCCTCGTCGTGACCTATGCCGCCGGCTTCGAGCCCAACCGCATGCGTCGCGACCTCGATCGACTGGTGAAGTGATGATCCATCCCAAGTTCAACAAGCTCGCCTGGATCACCCTGGCGCTGGCGATCTGCGTGATCGGCTTTGGTGCCTATGTGCGGCTCTCGCATGCCGGCCTTGGTTGCCCCGACTGGCCGGTCTGCTACGGCAAGCTGACCTGGCCGAAGCACGAAGTACACATTGCTGCGGCCAACGAGGCCTTCCCCGAACGCCCGGTCGAAGTACCCAAGGCCTGGAAGGAGCAGTTCCACCGCCACATCGCGGCCATCCTCGGCCTGCTGGTGCTGGGCCTCGCCCTGCTCGCCACGCGCTCGCGCCCGCACGCCTGGAAGATCCTGCTGTCCTCGTGCGCGCTGATCCTTGGTGCGATCTTCCTCTACGTGCGCGAGTACTACGTGGCCTCGTCGGTCGTGGTGATCATCGCCGAGGCCGCGCTCATGGCCAGCGCCTGGCGCTGGTCGAACTCCGACATGGCGCGGGTGGCCACCTTCACCCTGGGCTTCATCATCTTCCAGGCCATGCTCGGCCTGTGGACGGTGACCTGGCTGCTGAAGCCCATCGTGGTGATGGCGCATCTGCTGGGCGGCATGACCATGTTCTGCCTGTTGACCTGGATGGCCTTCCGCTCGTCCTCCAATGCCGCGATCCCGCAGCCGCCGACGCTGCGCATCCGGCCGCTGCTGTGGGGCGGCGTGGCGGTGGTGGGCGTGCAGATCGCGCTGGGCGGCTGGGTCTCGGCCAATTACGCGGCGCTGGCCTGCGGCACCGACTTCCCGACCTGTCTCGGCCAGTGGTGGCCGCAGATGGACTTCGCCGAGGCCGCCGTGCTCTGGCGCGGGATCGGCGTCGACTACGAAGGCGGCCTGCTCGACCCCGAAGCGCGCACGGCGATCCAGATGATGCATCGCCTGTTCGCGCTCGTCGTCATCGGCTATCTGGTCTGGCTGGCCCGCCGGCTGAACGCCGAGGGCTTGCCGACCTACGGCTGGGGCCTGCTGATGGTGCTGGGCCTGCAGGTGCTGCTGGGCATCACCAATGTCGTTGCCGGCCTGCCGCTGCCGGTGGCCACCGCCCACAACGTCGTGGCCGCCCTGCTGCTGTTCCTGCTGGTGGGCCTGCTCGCCCGCCTGCGGCCGCAGACCGCCTGAGCCAGCCGCCCGAACGCCGCCATGCGGCCTCGGGCCGCCTCTCCGACGACCTCCACGAACCGCTGATCCCACCCGGCCCGGAACCGCCTTGGCTTGCAGCCAGGGCGCCCGGGCCTCAGGCTTTGCATCGCATGACTTCCGCTTTCCGCCAGTACTGGCCGCTGACCAAGCCCAAGGTCGTGGCCCTGATCGTGTTCACCGCCTTTGTCGGCATGCTGCTGGCCGTGCCCGGCCTGCCGCCCTGGAACGCGCTGATCTTCGGCAACCTCGGCATCTGGCTGGCAGCGGCCTCGGCGGCAGCGATCAACCATCTGATCGACCAGCGCATCGATGCGGTGATGGCCCGCACCCAGCACCGGCCCCTGCCTTCGGGCGAGCTGGTCGGTTGGCAGGTGCTGGCCTTCGCGCTGGCGCTGGGCGCGGCCTCGATGCTGGTGCTGGTGCTGTTCGTCAACGTGCTGACCGCCCTGCTGACCTTCGCCTCGCTGATCGGCTACGCGGTGGTCTACACGGCCTATCTCAAGCGGGCAACGCCGCAGAACATCGTGATCGGCGGTGCCGCCGGCGCCGCGCCGCCGGTGCTCGGCTGGGCCGCGGCCACGGGTGAGGTGCATCCCTACGCGCTGCTGCTGTTCCTGATCATCTTCATTTGGACGCCGCCGCACTTCTGGGCGCTGGCGATCTTCCGCCGCGACGACTATGCCCGCGCCGGCGTGCCCATGCTGCCGGTCACCCACGGCGTCGAGTACACGCGGGTGCAGGTGCTGCTCTACACCCTGCTGCTGATCGCCGCCACGCTCCTGCCCTGGGTCACCGGCATGAGCGGCAGCTTTTACCTGGGCGGCGCCCTGGTGCTGAACGCGGTCTTCCTCTACTACGCCCTGCGCCTGCTGAACCCGCCGTCGGAGCGCTTCGCGATGGAGGTGTTCAACTACTCCATCCTCTACCTGATGGCGCTGTTCGCCTTCCTGCTGGTGGACCACTACCTCGACACCGGCCCCACGATCGCCAACGCGCTGTACTTCGAGCCGGTGGCTTAGAGGCCGGGATTGGTGATTCGGAATTCGGGAGCAAAGAGGCGCGCTTACGGACCACCGGTCCGTGCGCCGATGGGCGCCCGAGCGCTGCGTGCGAGGGCCGGGATTCGCCGGACAGCCTGAGGGGCAATCACTTCGCCTCGCGGCACACTCCGTAGTCTTGCCCGTCAATGAAAGGCGAACAGGAGTCGATCCATGTCCGATGCCGGTACAACACCCACCTGGAATCAGGTTCTGATCTGGGCCCGTCGCGGCAATCCGCCGCCGCCGCGGCGGCTGGAGCTGAGTGAGGGGGACTGGCGCGTGCGGCTCACGCCCGAGCAGTTCCGGGTGCTGCGTCTGCACGGCACCGAGCGCGCGTTCTCTTCCGGTATGTGCAGCCTGTTCGAGCCCGGCCGCTACGCCTGCGCCGGCTGCGGCACCCTGCTGTTCGACGCCACGACAAAGTTCGAGAGCCATTCCGGATGGCCCAGTTTCACTGCGCCGGTGGTCGAGGGCGTGGTCGCCTATGTCGAAGACCTGAGCCACGGTATGCATCGGATCGAGACCCTGTGCGCCGTCTGCGATGGCCATCTGGGCCACGTCTTTCCCGATGGCCCGCCACCCACCGGCCTGCGCTACTGCATCAACGCCGTCGCCCTGCAGAAGGGGCACGCATGAGCACCACCATGACCGAAACCGCGATCCTCGCGGGCGGCTGCTTCTGGGGCATGCAGGAGCTGATCCGCGCGTTGCCCGGGGTGATCCGCACCCGCGTCGGCTACACCGGCGGCGATGTGGCGAACGCGACCTACCGCAATCACGGCACCCACGCCGAGGGCATCGAGATCGTGTTCGATCCGACGGTCTTCAGCTATCGCCAGCTGCTGGAGTTCTTCTTCCAGATCCACGACCCGACCACGCTCAATCGCCAGGGCAATGACCGCGGCCTGTCCTACCGCTCGGGCATCTATCCGCTGGATGCGCGCCAGCAGCAGATCGCGCTGGAGACCATCGCCGCCGTCGACGCCTCCGGCCGCTGGCCGGGCAAGGTGGTCACCGAAGTCAAACCTGCCGGCCCGTTCTGGGAGGCCGAGCCCGAGCACCAGGACTACCTGCAGAAGTATCCGAGCGGCTACACCTGCCACTGGGTGCGGCCGCAGTGGGTGCTGCCCTGATCCACGACCCCGGGCGGACGAGATCGTGAGGGCGTTCGCAGCTCGGGGCTTGTGGTGGGTGCGGATCAGGATCAAACTGGCGATCAAGTCCAAATCGAGACTCACGCCATGGCGCCTGCCGATGCAACACGCCCAAGCCGAATCGTCGAGGCGCGCCCTGCGCCCGCACCGGCGCACTCGACAGACGATCTCGCCGGACCCGGCCTGCGCACCTTCTTCAACATCGCCCAGCGCTGGGGTCTGGACACACGGCAGGAGCAGGTGCTGCTCGGCTCGCCGGCGCGCTCGACCTTCTTCCGCTGGAAGCGCGGCGACATCGGCATCGTCCCGCATGACCTGATCGAACGCCTGAGCTACCTGCTTGGCATCTACAAGGCGCTGCAGGTGCTGCTGCCGGTGGCCGAGCGCGCCGATGCCTGGGTCAAGCGGCCGAACACCGCCTCGCCCTTCGGCGGGCAGACGCCGCTGGAGCACATGCTGGGCGGGCAGGTGGTTGACCTCTACCGCGTACGCCAGTACCTCGACGCCGAGCGCGGCGGATGAGACGCAGCGATCCCGCGACTCCGCCGCTGGCGGCCGTGGTCTGGCGGCCCAGCCATCGCATCGTGCCCTCGATCTTTCCGCCGCGCGGGCTGTTCGATGCGGTGGCTGATCCGGCTGACCTCGATGCCGTGTTCGCGCTTGAGGCGCTGACCAATGACCGTCTGCGCGAGCAGCTCGGCCATCTGCGCCGCATCCCGCCCGAGCGCCGGGTCAGCGGGCCGGGCACCACGCCGGTGATGAGTGCCTTCACCCATGTCCATCCCGACGGCGGGCGCTTCTCGACGGCGAAATTCGGCGCCTACTACGCGGCCCGCGAGCTGCCCACCGCCATCGCCGAAACCGTCTACCACCGCGAGCGCTTCCTGCGCGCCTCGAACGAGCCGCCGATCGATCTGCAGATGCGCAGCTACCTAGGCAACATCCGCGCTGATCTGCACGACGTGCGCGGCGGCGACTGGCCGCGCCTGCACGACCCGCACAGCTATGCCATCAGCCAGGCCTTCGCCACCCGCCTGCGCGACAAGGGCAGCGAGGGCATCGTCTTCGACAGCGTGCGCAAGCCCGGCGGCCAGTGCGTGGCGCTGTTCTACCCCGACCTGATCGGCCCGGTGAAGCAGGGGCCGCATCTGCTCTACCGCTGGGATGGCGCGCGGATCGAGGCCTTCGTCGCGGCCGCCTGAGCAGCGGACCCCGGCGCGTCTGGATTCGCTGACGATCTGGAGCCGGTAGGGTGATGGCATAGCCGGCGCGGCCCGGTCACCGAGGTCTCGCCCACGCCGCCCACGCTTGCCGACGATGACCCACCCATCCGCATCCGTGCGTTCGACGGGTTTGTGGCAGGCGACAGCGGCGGGCTGATCATGCTCGCAGGCCTTCGGGTGAGAGACGCCCCGCGCCACACTGCTTGCGCGGTGATTCTGGTGGGTAGAGTCAAGCACCTGAGCGCGCGAGGCCGTTTCTGCGGCTCAGGCTCCATCCCTTCGAGTCTGGCGAGTGCCTGCAGCGCGGTTCCTCGGGGGCTGTCCCGAGTCGCTGGCGCAGCGTGCAGTTCGGCGCGCTCAGGCCCCGGGCAGGCTGTACTCGAAGTCGTAGAAGTGCACGCCGTCCTCGATGCGAATGCCCATGCGTCCGCGCAGGCCGGCGAGTTCGCCATCCGCCGAGTCGGGAATCACCTCGATCGAGAGCTGGCGCGTCGCGCCCCACATCAGTCCGTTGTGCTGCAGCACGAAGCTGCCGCTGCGGCCGTCCAGGGTGCCGCGCACGCGCTCGACCGCCGCATAGCCCGCCGAGCCGGCGACCGTGGCGCGGTGGGCGGTCATCAGGCCATTGGCCTCGGCCGTCAGCGCGCCTTCGTAGCGCTTGTCCAATCGGAAACGTGCGATGCCCTCGGCGTCGAGCTCGCCGGGTTCGGGCGTCATCTTCACTTCGAAACGGCCGCTGATCGTGTGCATCTCGGAATCCTTCATGGGGAGGTCGGCAGCGCGTGCCGGCATCGCTGCGCCGGCGCAGAGCATCACGGCCAGGGCTGAGGCATGCATGGCGAGGCGGAAGGCATCGTCGCCGCAGGATGTGCGGGAGCCACCGGGCTGTCGCATGATGATCGTCCATGGCAGGGCGCGCAGCGCGCGGGGCAGGGCAGGGGTGCAGCGGGAGCATTCAAACAGAGCCGTGCGCGCTGGGCTTGAACAAACGCGACAGCCGGCGAAGGGAATGGGCCTGCGGCCGGTGCGCGGCGTTGCCACGCCGCTTCCACCGGGCGAGTTCGCCCACCTGCGGCGTGTGCCCTCTGCAGGCCTGCAGCCCTTCGTCGAACATCTCTGGTGCGTGCGGTGGCGACTGCCGGCAGGCGTCGCTCAGCGCGTTGCCACCGTGCCGCACCCCTGCGTGCACTGGACCTTCGAAGCTGGTGCCTGCACGCTCACCGGGCCGCATATGCGCCTGTGGCAGCGCGATCTCGCACCCTGCGGCGAAGTGCTGGGCATCAAGTTCCGTCCTGAAGGCTTCCGCGCCTACTGGGGTGCACCGGTCTCCGGCCTGCGTGACCTGATCCAGTCCGCGAAGGCGCTGCCAGCACTCGCCTTCGCGCGTGATCTGGGCCAGCGCCTGTTCGGTGAACTCGCGGACGAGAGTCTGGACACACGCTTCGACGCCATCGAACAGGTACTTGAACGCGCATTGCCCATGCTGGCGCAGGAGCAACTGCAGCTCGCCGCCTTGGTCGACACCGCACGCAATGATCGCGACCTGCTGCGCGCCGATGCCTGGGCCGACCGCGCCGGGCTCAGCCTGCGTCAGCTGCAGCGTCTGCTGGCGGACTGGGTCGGCGTGAGCCCCAAGTGGATCCTCGCCCGCTATCGCCTGCATGAAGCCCTGCACCGACTGCAGCAGCAGCCCGTTCCGCGGCTGGCCGACCTGGCTGTCGACGCCGGCTACGCCGACGCCGCCCACTTCAGCCGCAGCTTCCGCAGCGTGCTGGGCGTAAGCCCGCAGCAGTATGCGCGGCTCTGGCAGGGCTGAGCGCACCGCCGGGTTCGAACGGAAGGCGCACCTCCCCCAGCACTTTGACAACACCGCGGTTCAGGCCCTTCTCCCTTCGTGGGAGAGGGGTTGGAGAGAGGGGGCAGCACTCCTCAGCGCTTCGAGCGAGCCTCAGCCTCAAGCCCCTCTCCCCTCGCGGGAAGCGTAGGAGAGCGCTTGTCGGCTGCCGGCGGCAGCCGACGCTCTCCGAAGCCCGAGCGAAGCGAAGGCAGGTTGGGGAGAGGGGGGAACCCGACGCTGACTGCGCCAGTCGCGAGTCGATGTCTCACTTCGGCGCCAACCGGATCGCGCCATCCACCCGGATCACCGAACCGTTCATGTAGCTGTTCTGCAGAACAAAGGCGACCGCATCCGCGAACTCGTCCGGGCGGCCCAGTCGCGAAGGAAAGGGCACCTGCGCGCACAGCGAGGCATACACCTGCTCCGGCATGCCATCGACCATCGGCGTGTGGAACACGCCCGGCGCCACCGTCATCACGCGGATGCCGACGCGAGCGAACTCGCGCGCCATCGGCAGGGTCATCCCGACCACGCCGCCTTTGCTGGCCGAGTACGCGGCCTGGCCGATCTGGCCCTCATAGGCGGCGATCGAGGCGGTGTTGATGATCACCCCGCGCTCGCCTTCGGCATTCGGCTCATTGCCCTGCATCAGCGCCGCTGCGGCCTTGGCGACATTGAAGCTGCCGATCAGATTCACCCGCACCGTAGTCTCGAATTGCGACAGCGGCATCGGGCCGTCCTTGCCCAGCACGCGACCCGCGCCGAGGATGCCGGCACAGTTGATCGCCGCATTCAGCCCGCCCAGCGCCTCGCGCGCCGCCGCCACCTGCGTGCTGATGTCCGCCTCGTTGCTGACATCGGCACGGAAGAAGTGCGCGCCGAGTTCGGCCGCCGCGGCCTGGCCGCGCTCTTCGCTCAAATCGAACAGCGCCAGCTTGGCGCCCTTGGCCGCGAGATGGCGCGCCGCGGCAAGGCCGAGACCACTGGCGCCACCGGTGACGATGGCGCGGACGTCGTTGAGCTGCATGGGGAATCCTCGGGGGCTCTGGAAAGCGCAGATTGTAGGCGGGGTGCAGTCGTGGATGTGCCCAGGCCCAAGGACGCAAACCAAACGGGAGCAGCGAAGACGTGCCCAGTGTTCGCCTACCATAACGCGGCATCGAGGCAGCCTGGTCCGTCGCTGCGCCTCATAGCACAACCCCTGGTTTGAGACCTGACGCTATGTACCTTGCAACGATGACTGCCGCCCATGTGCTTGGGGTCGCGGGCATGGCCGGCATCTGGCTTGTTCCAAGCCGGCTGTGGCAGATGCTGTCCACGCTCCGTCGTGGACTGCGCGGGGACCTCGACGGGTGGCAGTGGGTGTGCACACTGATCGTGCTCGCCGCTCTGGGTTTCTCGGTCTTCGTCGGTCTCTCGGCGCTGCCCCGGGTCTTTCGCTGCCTCTGGGAGGGCTGGTGCACGGCGACTCGCAGCGGCGCCCTGCTTCAACTCGCGCTGTTCGGCGCTACCGTCATCATGGTCGAGGTCGTGCACCTCTGCTGCCGACTGCTGGCAAGACTGCCGCTCCTGAAGCGCGCGAGCAAAGGGGCGCGGCGCGCAGCGTCACCCTTTCTCTCATCGTCGGCGGGATCAGCAGCGACGTATGACGACATGCGTTTCGAACAACAGGTGCCACTCATGCCCGCACACGAGAAAATCAACTACGTCGAGTTCCCGTCTCAGGACCTGCCTGCGAGCAAGCGCTTCTTTGGCGATGCCTTCGGCTGGACCTTCGAAGACTATGGTCCGGACTATTCGGCCTTCGCTGGCGAAGGCCTCGATGGCGGCTTCTTCCGCTCCGAGCTCGCGGGGCGTACGGAAAATGGCAGCGCGCTGCTCGTGTTCTACAGCGCCGACCTCGAAGACACCCTGGCCAAGGTGGTCGCTGCCGGCGCGGAGATTGCGAAACCCGTGTTCTCGTTTCCCGGCGGACGCAGGTTCCATTTCATCGAGCCCGGGGGCAACGAGTTCGCGGTCTGGTCGGATCCGGTCTGAAGTGTCGGTCGTAGGCCTGATCGCGCCGGGCCGGATGTGCAAATGCGGGTCGCATCCCAGTTCGCGACCGCCCTCTGCAACCGCTTTGCCAATGCCGCCGGGTCGAGAGGCGGCATTCGCATCTGCTCAGCAAAACGCCGCCGACAGCGCTGTCGGGTAAACATTTGCAACGGCGCCCGGCGTATCCTCGCCGCCAGTCCGATCCGTACCCGCCATGGCCACGCCCACGCCGACCCCCGATCTGTCGCCCGACGAGCTCACCGAGCTGCTGACGGCCTACATGCCCGAAATTCCGGGCTACCGCGTGCTGCGGCGCCTGGGGCAGGGCGGCATGTCCTATGTCTACCTCGGCGTGCAGGAGTCGCTGGACCGGCAGGTCGCGATCAAGGTGATCGTGCCGACGGCCCTGAAGGACGAAGTCGGAAAGCTGCGCTTCGAGCGCGAGGCGCGCACCATCGCCAAGCTGCAGCACCCGGCCATCGTCAGCATCCACGACGTCGGCCGCACCGAGCTTGGCCTGCTCTACTTCGTCATGCCCTACCTGCCGCGCGGCCACCTGGGCCAGCGCGACCTGCGCGAGGACGAGCCGCGCCTGATCGCGATCCTGCGCGCGCTGCTGTGGGGGCTGGACTACGCCCACGAGCGCGGCATCGTGCATCGCGACATCAAGTCCGAGAACGTCCTGTTCGATACCGTCGACCGCCCGCTGCTGGCGGATTTCGGCATCGCCATGCACCGCGGCGACCGCAGTCGCGTCACCGACGGCGGCTTCGCGCTGGGTAGCGCCACCCACATGGCGCCCGAGCAGGCCCGCGGCGAACGCGTCGACGCGCGCGCCGATCTCTACAGCCTGGGTGTGGTCGCTTTCGAAAAGCTGACCGGAGAGCTGCCGTTCCAGGCCGAGGGTCCGCTGCAGCTGGCGGTGCGCCACTCGGTGGACCCGGTGCCGCGCCTGCCCGCGGCCAAGGCGCACTGGCAGGCCTTCATCGACCGCGCGCTGGCGAAGTCGCCGGACGAGCGCTACACCAGCGCGCAGCACATGATGGCCGCGCTCGACCAGATCGAGGCGGAGCGGCTCTCGCGTGCTGCGCCGGCTGTGGCGCCCCGCGCGGAGCCCGTCCCCGCGCCGGCCGCTGCGGCGCGGCGTCGCGGCGTCAATCCGCTGTTCGTCGCCGCTGCGGCCTGCATCGTCCTGGTGCTGGCGGTGGTGGTGGCGCTGCAGGCCTGGGGTCTGCGCCCGATGTCCGCGATCACGCCGGCGGTCACCGAGGCGGTTGCGCCCGTGGCGCAGCCGATGGCATCGCCGCGCGTTGCGGCGCAGCTGCCTGCGCCGCAGCTCGTCGCGCCGGCGGCGACTGCGATCTCCGCAGGCGACGCAATGCCGACGCCCGATGGCGCGATCGCGCTCACGGACGCGCCCTCAGACGCGGAGGCTGCCGCGGAGCAGGCCGAAGCCGAGGCGCTGGCTGCGGCGGAAGCCGCCCTGCCGCCCGAAGAGCGTGCCTTGCGCGCGGCGCAGCGCCAGATCCTGCGCCAGCGTCTGACCCAGCCGCCCGGCGACAACGCGCTGGAGTCACTGCAGCTCGCGCATGCGCTGGTGCCCGAAGCGCCGCGTCTGGCGCGTCTGGGCGAAGCCTGGCTGGCCGCAGCGCGACCGCATGTCGCCACCGCGTTCGAGCGCGGCGGTGATGCGCCCGAGCTGCGCCTGTATGCGGCGGCGGGCGAGCTGGCGAGTCTGCTCAGCTTGCGAGAGGGCGAGGCGTGGAAGGGCATCGAGGGCATCGCCCTCGACTGGCTGCGGGCGAAGCTGCGCAGCGCGCTGCAGGCGCGCGACGTGGAGGCCCTGCGCGCGGCCCACGCCGCCGCGACGCCGCTGGGCCTGAGCCCCGCGCAGCTGGAACCCGAGTGGTCGCAGGGCATCGTGAATGCCCGCGTCGGCGATCGCCTGCCGGGTGAAGCCGCATGGACCCTGCTGCGTCTGCCAGACGGCGCAAAGCCCGGCCTTGCGGCTGCGCTGTCGCCGGTCAGCCGCACCGAGTACGCCGCCTTCGCGCAGGCCTCGGGGCGGACGGCCGCCAGCTGTCGCGTGCGCTCGGCGGCGTTCAACCTGCGCAAGCGGCTGTGGAGCGCGCCGGGCTTCGAGCAGGCCGGCAGTGCGCCCGTGGTCTGCGTCAGCCTGGCCGACGCCCAGGCCTATGCGCAGTGGCTGGGAGCCCAGCAGGGGCGCAGCTATCGACTGCCGGCCGCCGCGGAATGGTCCGCCCTGCCAGCGGCAGCCGCTGCCGAAACCTGCCGCGCCCAGCCGACGGGCTGCGTGCGGCCCGAGCAGGTGCGCGAATGGAGCACGCCCTGCGTCGGCGGCTGCGAGCGCCAGCCGCTGCTGGGCTTTGGCCGCCGCGAAGCCGAGCAGCCTGATCGCGAGCGCGATGTGGCCGTCGATCCGGGCCATGGCTATGACGACGTCGGCTTCCGGCTGGTGCGTGAGGTTGCGCGAGCGGAGCTGGAGCAGCGCTGATCCTGTGCAGCGATCCTGGGCGGTGCGGACTCAGCCGACGCCAGTGAGCCAGAACTCCGGATCACTCCGGCTTGCGCTGGGCGCGTGCGGGTCTGATGCGCGCGCGGCCCCTCCTTGGCGCCCGGCAGGGAGGGTTGCCTGAGTCTCGCCCTAGGCGAGGGCCCAGGCCAGCGCGGCGTCGACATGCAGCGCTGCGGTATCGAACAGCGGTGCCGGAACATGCTCGGGCTGCAGCAGCAGGCCGATCTCGGTGCAGCCGAGAATGACGCCCTCGCAGCCGCGATCCAGCAGGCTGGCGCAGGCCTCGCGATACAGCGCGCGCGAGGCCTCCTCGATGCGGCCCCGGCACAGCTCGTCGAAGATCACCCGATCGATCTCCGCCTGCGTGGCCTCGTCCGGCACCTCGATCGTGAGCCCGAAGCGCTCGTGCAGGCGTGCCCGATAGAAGTCTTCGCGCATGGTGAAGCGGGTGCCCAGCAGCGCGACGCGCCTGAGGCCGGCGGCGCGGATCGACGCACCGGTGGCATCGGCGATGTGCAGCAGGGGCAGGGTGCAGCGCGCTTCGATGATTGGCGCGACCTTGTGCATGGTGTTGGTACACAGCAGCAGGCCTTCGGCGCCAGCGCGCTGCAGGCCCAGCGCGGCGTCGGTCAGCACTTCGCCGGCGCGCGCCCAGTCACCGGCCCGCTGCAGGGCCTGGATGTCGGCGAAGTCGACGCTGTGCAGCAGCAGCTCGGCCGAATGCAGGCCACCCAGCCGCGCGCGCACGCCTTCGTTGAGCGCGCGGTAGTACAGCGCGGTGGATTCCCAGCTCATGCCGCCGATCAGGCCGAGTCTGCGCATGCGGTGTGTCTCTGCGTGGCGTTGATCGGGCAGTGTGCCGCAGTGAGGTGCGCGGTGGCTTGCCGCGCTTCGAACGGCCCCTCATCCGGCGCTGCGCGCCACCTTCTCCCGTGGGGAGAAGGGCTGCAATCGCCCGCACGGAGCAGTGGGCGGCTTTCGGCATCGCAAAGCCCAAAGCCCAAAGCCCAAAGCCCAAAGCCCAAAGCCCAAAGCCCAAAGCCCAATCCCGCAGTTCAGTTCGATTGCCGACACTTGGAGTGCCGACGCCATTTTCAACTCCCGCCTCGTCGCCCCCGCGCAGGCGGGGGCCCAGCCGCAAGGAGGCAGGGCCCTGGTTCCAAGCGGGTGCGCATTGCCACCCACGTGCAAGCCAGAGTTGCCGGCGCCGCGCAGCGCCAGGTCGGCCAGGGCGGTGCTCCTCCCGCACCGCGCGTTAGCCTAGAGGCCCGCCTCACGCCGAGCCTTCCATGTGCGGTCGCTACACCAACGCCAGCACCTGGGCGGAAATCCATGCCGCGGCCTCACCGCTGCCGGTGCAGGCGCCCGGGGAGCCGCCCGGTATCGAGCTGAACATCGCGCCGACCGCGCTGGCCTGGGTGCTGCGACCCGATGAGGATGGCGTGCTGCGCGCCGCCCGCCTGCGCTGGGGCCTGCTGCCCGCTTGGTCGGAAATTCCCTCCACGAAGTTCTCGACCTTCAATGCGCGCGTCGAAAGCGTGGCGGAGAAGCCGGTGTTCCGCGGTGCTTTCCGCGCGCGTCGATGCCTGGTGCCGGCCTCGGGCTGGTACGAATGGCGCGACCAGGCCGGCCGCAAGATCCCGCATCTGTTCGAGCCCGCCGCCGGCGGTGCCCTGCTGTTTGCCGGCCTGTGGGAGCGCTGGCAGCGCGGCGACGAAGCCGTCGAGAGCTTCACGATTCTGACCACCGAAGCGCGCGGCCAGGTCGCCGAGGTGCACGACCGCATGCCCGTGCTGGTCGCACATGAAGACGCGCGGCAGTGGCTGGATCTGTCCCTGCTCGAAGCCGAAGCCTTCGCGGTGTCGCTGCAGCTGCCGGTGCTCAGGGTCGAGCGCGGTCGTGCACCACCGAAGCCCGCCAGGGGCCCGGCGCCCCTCCAGGACAGCCTGTTCTGAGGCATCTCAATCGGGCGTGCTGGCCTCGAATCCATCGACGAACAGATCGAGGCTGTCCAGCACGCCGAACACGTCGCCGGTGTCGCTGGCCTGGCCCGGCGTGAAGCCGCCGCCGGTCGCGTCTGTCGCGCTGTTGTCGATGAAGCGCACGCGCAGCGCGACGGCGTCCGCCGTGTCCATGATGAACAGGGCGCCCGCCTTGCCCTGACCGTGGCCGCCGCTGCTGCCATGGCTGCCACCGAGTCCGCGCTCGCTGCGGTTGTCGACGAACTCGACGTCTTCCATCAGCAGGCTGCCCGCGCGCATGAACACCGCGCCGCCCAGGCCTGCACCGCCGCCGCCGCCGCCCGCGACATTGCCGCCGGCGATGCTGGCCCCGCCACTGCCGCCGAACGCGCCGCCGAGGCCGCCGGGGCCATCGCTGGCGCTCAGGCGGCCGCCGCGTCCACCGCCGCCGCCGCCAAAGCCGCCATCGCCGCCGGTTGGCGAGACCCCGCCTGATACCAGGGCCCAGCCGCCGCCGCCGCCGCCGCCGCCGAACTGTGCGAAGCCTCCGAAGGCGGTCAGCGCCGAACAGGGGATTCCCGTCGTGCAGCCGCTGCCGCCACCCGCACCCGCGCCCTCGGACGAATTGCCGCCCGGCCGATTGGCGTCACCGCCGGCGCCCACGAAGCTGGCCAGCGGCGCACCGCTGCCGCCGCTGCCTCCGACCAGGCCTGAGCCGGTTTGCCCATCGCCGCCGATGCCGCCGCCGCCGCCCCCGCCTTCGTTTCCGGCCGGCAGGGTCTGGCTGCCGCCGTTGCCACCGCGCGCCGCAGAGTTACGTATGCGGCTGGACAGCAAGGCCAGAGCGCCGGACTCGACCAGGATCGCGCCGCCAACCCCCGCACCGCCCCCACCGCCGCCAGAGCGCTGCTGACCGCCGCCGCCGTGCCCGCCCTGGGCCAGGCCATTGCGAAGTTCCAGCCCTTCGATGGTCAATGTGCCCGGCTGGCGGACGTGCAGCAGGCGTGTGCGCAGGCCGCCTTCGGCACCGCCGCTGATCGCCAGCACCTCGCGGCCGGGACCGAGCAGATGCATGGCGCGGTCGACACGCGGCAGCAGGCTCTGCAGCTCGATTTCGCCACTGAGCTCGCGCAGGTCGATGACGCTGGTGCCGACCGGGTTGTCGCCCAGATCGGTTGGCTGGCCGCTGCGGATGGACTGCATGGCCTCGCGCAGGGTGACGATGCCATCGCCTGGCGGGCTGTTGTCCTCCAGGCTGTTGACGCGCAGCGCCAGGCCGGCGCTGGCGATCGGTGCGAGCAGGGCCAGCGCCATGCCGAACAGGGCCGCCTTCGGGGCGTTGCCGTGGATTGCGGATGTCATGTGCATGTCTGTCTATCCGGGAAGGCCGCGCGGCAGGCTGATCCCGCCGCGCTTCAACCCCTGAATCGGCGAAAGCGCGTCGATCTCGTCAGTCGATGATCCCACTGCCTGCGTGCTTGCCCCCGTGGGGCGCATGCCGGACCATGCGCGGCCGACACGATCCTGCGAGGCACCATGTTCCGCATCGGCACCGGCTATGACGTCCACGCCTTCGGCCCCGGCGATTTCGTGACTCTCGGCGGCGTACGCATTGCGCATGGCCGCGGCATCGTCGCCCACTCCGATGGCGACGTCCTGATCCACGCCTTGTGTGATGCTCTGCTCGGCGCCCTGGCGCTGGGCGATATCGGCAAGCATTTCCCGCCCTCGGACGACCGCTGGAAGGGCGCGGACAGCCGCGACCTGCTGCGCGCGGTACTGGCGATGCTGCAAGCGCGCGGCTGGGCGGTGGTGAATGTCGATACCGTCGTCGTCTGCGAGCGGCCCAAGCTGCTGCCGCACATCGAAGCCATGCGCGCGAATCTGGCGGCGGATCTTGAGATCGACAGCGACGCCGTCAGCGTCAAGGCCACCACCAGCGAGAAGCTGGGCTTCACCGGCCGTGAGGAAGGCATCGCCGCCCAGGCCGTGGCCCTGCTGCAGAAGCTGGGCGCATGAGCGCGGTGCCGGAGCGGCCGCGCGCGCTGGGTGAAGCGGTGCTGAGCGCGCGCATCCGCGAGCAGCCCGAGGATTTTCGCGTCGACGAAGTGCTGGGCTTCGCCCCGGGCGGCGGTGGCGAGCATCTGTTCGTCTGCATCGAGAAGCGCCAGGCCAACACCGCCTGGATCGCCAAGCAGCTCGCCAAGTGGGCTGGCATCGCGCCGATGGGCGTGGGCTACGCGGGCCTGAAGGATCGCCATGCAGTGACCCGCCAGTGGTTCAGCCTGCACCTGCCCAAGCGCATCGCGCCGGCGACCCCGTTTGAAGACGCGGAAGCCGTACTGATCGAGCAGATCTGGCACAACCGCAAGCTGCCGCGCGGCGCACTCAAGGGCAACCGCTTCCACCTGCGCCTGCGCGGCGTGGACGGCGCGCGCGAGGTCATCGAGCAGCGCCTCACCGAGATCGCCGCGCGCGGCGTGCCCAACTACTTCGGTGCCCAGCGCTTCGGTCGCGACGGCCGCAACCTGCAGGCTGCCGAAGCAATGTTCGCCGGCCGCCGCGTCGACCGCGAGGAGCGCTCGATTCTGCTGTCGTCCGCGCGCTCGGCGATCTTCAACGCGGTGCTGGGCGCACGCGTGCAGCGCGGTGACTGGGACCGGCTGGTCGAGGGCGAGGTCTGCATGCTCGACGGCAGCCACAGCGTGTTCGGGCCCGAGCCGATCACGCCTGAGCTCATCGAGCGCGCGCAGCGTATGGACATCCACCCGACTGGGCCACTGTGGGGCACCGGAGCGCTGCGCAGTGCGGACGGGCTCGCCGAGTTGGAGACGCGCGGCGCCGCGCTGTTCGAGGCTCTGCGCGCGGGGCTCGAGTCCGTCGATCTCAAGCAGGAGCGCCGCGCGTTGCGCCTGCCGGTGCGCGAGTTCAAGTGGCAGTTCGAGGATGCGCAGACCCTGCAGATCGAGTTCTTCCTGCCGGCCGGCGCGTTTGCGACCAGCGTGCTGGAAGCGCTGGGCGAGATCAGCGACGCTGCCGGGCGCGGCGGGGAGTAGATCCGTCAACACGGCGCGGTCGTAGGGTGCGCGTGTCGCGCACCTACAGTTGCGAAAGACGCCGTGCCCGCGCAGATCGCCGTGGACGTGGATCGCAATCGAGGCTACGGAACGCCGCTCAGGCCAAGGCACGCACCCGAGGGAGGGCGTCGCGTGACTCCGACGTGATGGGCCACAGGCGCACCCTAAGCGACCGAGCGCTACGGCTTCGTTCGAGCGATGGCGTCTCTGGAAATCGTAGGGTGCGCGTGTCGCGCACCTACAGCTGCGAATGACGCGATGCCCTCGCCGATCGCCGTGGACACGGATCGCAATCGAGGAAACGGAACGCCCGCCAGGCCACGACGCGTACCAGGGGCGGGAGCTGAGTGGCTCCGACGTGGTGCGCCACAGGCGCACCCTATGCGATCGAGTGCTGTGGCTTCATTCGAGCGAAGGCGTCTCTGGAAATCGTAGCGTGCGCGTGTCGCACACCAACGACAACGAACGACGCCGTGCCTGTGAAGAACACCTCAGGCCCCGTTCGCCGCTTACAAGGGATCAGTACAAACCCGCTACCCACCCCAGGCCAGGAAGTTCATGAACTCGCGCCGCGTCTTCGGCCCGTAGGTGCGGAAGGCCGGGTCCGGCGCGTTGCGGTAGTTCTCGCGCGCAGCGGTGACTGCGTCGCCCTGGATGTGCTTGTCCAGCACATCCTGCGGCACGCGGTAGATCTTCAGCGCATTGAGCCCGAACACCTGCGCGCGCATCTCCGGCGTGATTGCCGGGTAGCCAAAGCGTTGCTGAAACTCCTCGCTGATCTGGAAGCTGCGGAAAGCCTGGATCTGGTCCTGCGGGCTGCCGTACCAGATCGAATCCGTCCCCCACAGAACATTGCCTGCGCCGAGGTGCTTGAACAGCTTGCCCAGCGCGTGCGCGGCCGAATCCGGATCGCGCATCAGGAAGCGCCAGGTCGAGCCCAGCTCCGCATACACATTGCTGCCCGGCCCCAGGCCCGCCTCCAGCACCGAGGTGATCAGCGCATCGATGCCGTCGGTGCGCTGCGGGTCGTAGGGGCCTTCGGCTTTGTCGGTGACGAAGCCCGAGTGGTAGATCAGGAAGTTGACGTCCGGATAGCGCTTGGCCACACGGCCGATGTCGGCGCAGGTGCTGTGCTCGTAGCTGCGCGGGCCGAAGGGCAGGCCCTTGTGGATGGCGATGGTGCGCACGTCCAGTCGACGCGCCTCCTCGATCATCGCGAGGCCCACTTCGTCGTCCATCCAGAAGCCGGCAGAGCCGTCCGGGCCCCACTGTGTATAGGTCTTCCAGGCGCTGATGCCGAACTCGCGCGCCAGCCGCTCCATGTCCTCAATGTCGTGCTTCTGGTTGGGGTTGACGCGGCCGTGCAGGAACAGTCGATGGGTGCCCTGCATCGTCTCGACGATGCGCGCGGTGGCAGCGGCTTCTTCGATCGTCAGCGGTTCGCCCTCGCGGGTGCTGGGCACAAAGCTCAGCACCATCAGGTCGGTGTCGGAGTCCATGAAGATGTCGCGCAGGAAGGCGTCCGGCCCGAAGCACTGCAGGCGGTCGAGATTGCCCGGCAGCGAGGCGGCGGCGCAGCTTTGCGCCTCGAAGCTCGCCAGCGGCCGCGCGCCCTCCGGCAGGCGCCGCGTCCAGGCCCCGGTCGGGTTCACGAAGTGGCCCTGCACGTCGAAGATGAACTCGTGCCCAGCCAGCACCGACTGCGCGGCGGCTTCGTCAAGCGCGGCCTCGGTCGGCAGCGCGTAGTGGCCGCCGGTCTTGCCGGCGGCAGCGAAGGCCGAGTTCATCGCCAGCAGGGTGCTGGCCGCGCCGCAGGCCGAGATCATGAATTCGCGCCGCCGCAGACCCAGCCGCCGCGCATGCTGGGTGGCCTGCTCCAGCGCCAGGCGATTCGCGCGCAGGTGGTGCGGTGCCAGCGGCACCGGCACGAATTCGCCGTTGCTGGCGCTGTCCAGCTTGATCGGCAGGCGCAGGCCTTCCGGGTCCTGATTCGAGGGTGTGCGCTTCGACATGGCGATGACTCCGTCTGGCGTGGGCCCTATTGCCGCGCCGATCGCGCTGCAGCAGCCAGTGTCGATGGTCCCGGGTAGCTCGGTAGACGAGGCCAATAGGGTGGGCCCTGGCCCACCGAACGCTGGACGCTTACCCCGGTGCATGCCACGCCTAGGTCCGTGTTGCCGCCGACAGCGATGTATCAGGCGCCCCCACTCTCTCGGTGGAAACAAGGCGATGCTCAAGTCGCGGTGGGCCAGGGCCCACCCTATTGCGCTGCGCGGGAATCACCTGTTCCGCTCGGCGTACGGCAGCGCTGAAGCACGAAGGCGCTTGCGCAGAGTCGCTGCCGGCTGGGTGAAGGCTGCTGGCGCTAGAACCGCACGCTCAACTCCGTCAACCAACTCGGCCCCACATCCAGCAACCAGGCCTCCAGCGCCTTGTCCAGGCCGCTCAGCACCAGCGCGCCCACCAACAGCAGGCTGGCGCCCATCACTGCCTTGCCGATGCCGCCCGCGCTGAGCGCGCGATCGCGCAGTCGGGTGAAGGCCTGCCGAGAGAGCAGGCCGGCGCCGATCAAGGGCAGCACCGCGCCGACGCTGAACATGGCCATCACCACGGCGGCCTGAGCGCTGCCTTCACCCGTGGCTGCGAGTGCGATCGCTGCGCCCAGAGTGGGGCCGACGCAGGGGCTCCAGGCCACGCCGAGCAGGGCACCGACGCCGAACTGTGCGGCCGGGTGTTCGCTGCGGATGCCGGCGGCGGCGTTACCGCCCAGCGAGCCGAGCTTCGACAGCAGCCCCGACAGTGCGGCCTGCAGGCGTGCGCTGAGCAGTACCACGCCCAGCACCAGCATCAGCAGGCCGGCGGCGGTGCGCAGGGTGCGCTCGTCGAGTCCGAGCAGATCGCCGCTGCGCGCCAGGGTAACGCCGATCAGGGTGAAGGCCAGCGCCAGCCCCGCCGCCAGCGCCGGCAGGCCCCAGCGGCTACGGCCAGTGGCCGACGCCGCCACCATCGGCAGGATCGGCAGTACGCAGGGCGACAGGGTGGTCAGCAGGCCGGCGATGCTGGCCAGGCCGAGTGTGGTCAGCGAGAGATCCATGTCGAATCCGGAGATTGAGAAGAGTCCGAACGCCCTGGCGAAGGCGGATCAAGCCGTTCGGACAAGGCGCGGCAGACGAACGCAAACACGTTCGGCGCGCCACCAGATCGCGCAGTTCGCAGGGGCGGCGCTGCTGCGGCCGCCCGAGTGCGTGCTCCCTTATTCGAGGCCCGTGCGGTACACCTCGCGCAGGCGGTCGAGATCAGTCTCGGCCACGCTCATCGCGCGCTGCTCGCTGCCCTTGAACACGAACACGGTGCTCTGTCGCGGTGCGCCGAGCTGCTTGGCGAGTTCGCGCTGATCGTCCCAATGCAGCTTCAGCCCCGCGAACTCCGCGAAGGCCGGCTCGGCCAACAGGGCCTCGAGCTTCGGCGCCTGGTTGCGGCAGGTCGGGCACCACGGCGCCCACACGTCGATGACGACGGTCCTGCCTTCGGCCTGCAGGACCTGGAAACGTTCAGCGGTGAACGCTTCGAAGCGGCTGTCGGCCTTGGCAAGGCCCGCGATCGAGATCAGCGCGAGCACGAGCAGCGCGCGGACGGCAGGCATGAGTGGGGACATGGCGGATCCTGATGAGTGGGGGGCATGCGTGCGACGCGGTAGCGCCGCACGCTGCAGGGAGGAGCGTGCCCCGGGGCGATCTGATTGCCTCGGGCGCGCGCGCTCAGGCAGCCTTTGAGTTCGGCAGGTCGAGGGCGACGACGGGGAAGTCGACGGCGGTGCCTGCGAGGTGGTTGACGTAGTTGGTCAGCGTGTTCTGTGCGACCAGGGCCACCACTTCGATGGCTTCGCCCGCGCCGAAGCCGGCGCCGATGAAGGCCTCGAACTCACGCTCGTCGACGTTGCCGCGGCTCTCGACCACCGTCCGGGCGAAGCGCGCCAGTGCGGCATCGCGCGGCTCCAGACCTCGGCCGGCCCGCGCTGCGGCGATGGCCTAGGCGTTCAGCCCGGCGCCGCGGCCGATCACGGTGTGCGCGGCCAGGCAGTAGCCGCAGCGGTTGGCCTGGCCCACGGCCAGCGCGACGATCTCGCGCTGGCGCGCGTCCAGCAGTCCCTGCGCCTGCGGGCTGCCGAAACCCAGATAGCCGTGCAGGGCGGTGGGCGAGTGCGCCAGGGTGAGGATGATGTTCGGAAGTCCGCCGAGCTTGGTCTTCACGCCGAACAGGGCTTCGGCAGTGGCGGGGCTGGCTTGGGTCGGGTCGAGCGGGGCGATGCGGGGCATTGCGGTCTCCTTGGAATTGGGTGCGTGACGCTGGGGCCACGGTGCACATCCTCCCGGGAACTTCGATACCCTTGGGATCGAAGCGTCTCGAATTCGATACTTGGAGTCTCGAATGGACCGTCTGGCCCATCTGCTGGAGCAGTTCGCCCTGCGCGCCCGCGTCTTCCATTCGGGCCTGATCTGCGGCAGCGAGCTGTTCGACAGCGCCGACGGCTCGGGGCATCTGCATGTGCTGCGAGCCGGCGTGATCGAGCTGCAGGACAGCCGTGGCGACTGCCTGCAGCGCTTGGATCGACCGAGCCTGGCTTTCTATCCGCGCCCGCTCGCGCATCGCCTGGCGACGCTGCCCGGCGAATCCGCCGAACTCGTCTGTGCGTCGGTGAGTTTCGGTCAGTCGGGGGCGGATCCACTGTCGGCGGCCCTGCCCAACCCGCTGGTGCTGGCGCTGGATGAGGCGCCAGCACTGGCGGGCCTGCTGCAGCTGCTGTTCGACGAGGCCTTCGCGCAGCGCTGCGGGCGATCGGCAGCGCTGGATCGCCTGAGCGAGCTGCTGGTGCTGCACCTGCTGCGCATCGCCATGAGCAGCGGCGGGCCACGCATGGGCGTCTTGGCGGGCTTGGCCGATCCGCGTCTGGCCAAGGCGCTGGTGGCGATGCACGCCCAGCCCGCGGAGGCCTGGACCCTGCAGCAGCTCGCCGCGCGCGCCGGCATGTCGCGCGCGCGATTTGCCCTGCATTTTCAGCAGGTCGTGGGCCAGACACCGATGGACTACCTGACTGGCTGGCGCGTTGGCTTGGCCATGGCCGAGCTGCGTCGCGGTCGGCCGGTGGGGCAGGTGGCCCAGCAGGTCGGCTACGCCTCGGCGTCCGCGCTGGCGCGGGTGTTCAGTGCGCGGGTCGGGGTTTCGCCGCTGGCTTGGCTGCGGGCGCAGACGCCGACGGCTCCGAATGCCTGAGTTTCTCCATTACTTCGCCTGGCGATGTGTATCCGGACACAGGGTCGAGGCTGCTGCCCTACCGAAGCACGTAGGTGGCCAGCACCGACTGCACCTCGTAGATGCTGAGCCTCTTGTTGAAGCGCTTCTGGACAGGCGCGGCGGTGCTTGAGATCCAGATCTTGAGTTCGGCATCGAGATCGAAGGTGCCGGCCGTCTCGATGCTGAAGTGGGTGATGCTGCGGTAGGGGATCGAGTGGTACTCGACCTTGCTGCCGGTCAGGCCCTGCTTGTCGACCAATACGAGGCGCTTGTCGGTGAAGACGAAGTAATCGCGGATCAGCTGATAGGCGTGCTCGACGTGCTCGCCCGGTGCCAGGAGGCTGGCGAACTCCTGCTGGAACTTTGCCGCGTCAATTTTCGATGCGTTGCCCAGCATGCTGTCGAGCAGTCCCATGGCGTCCTCCTGGGCTTGAGGCTCGCGAGTGTGCCGGGGTTGTCGAAGTCGGGCCAGCTGCTGGCCCACCCGTTGGGCCGGGCACGTGCGATTAACGAGGCGCGGCTGCGAGTGTGTTCGGCAGCGGGGCCTGTCAAGGCCAGTTGCTGCTCTCGGTGGGCCAGGGCCCACCCTATACGCCTGTCGGTGTGCCAGAGGCCGCCCTGTCGACCTACTTCATGATCCTGCGCAGCGGCTTCGGCGGCTCCAGCGTGGCGACGAAGCCCTCGGGTTCGGCCTGTTCGTTCATCTGCAGCACCACCACAGGAAGCTTCTCGAAGCTGGCGCGCAGTTCATGCGGCAGGGACAGCGGTGCGCCCAGTGCGGTGGCCACGATGTCGTCGCTGACGGGGTCGGTGGTGCGGCGGCGCTCGACGCCGGTGAAGCGCCAGCGGTTGAACTCTGCCCACAGCAGCAGCACAAGCACGCCGCTGCCGGCAAGGATGGGAAGCAACAGGCCGGGCATGCCCTCGCCGGTCAGCAGCGGCGCGGTCAGTTCAAGCCAGGCGTAGCGCAGGCCCAGCGCCCAGGCCACGGTGGTCAGCAGCGGTGCGATCAGCCAGAAGTACGCGGCCCAGGCCGCACCGGTGAGCAGGTGCGAGAGCGTGCGCTCGCGCCAGCCGACTTTCTCGGGCACCACGATCAAGGGGCCGCTGGGCTTGGCCTGGTGGGCGGAGGCCGCGACCTGCGCGGCGGGGTTCAGGGGCTGCATTTGCGAACTCATTGCACGCCTCGATCGGGGCTGACCCAGGTGGCGCGCTTGGGCTTGCCGCGAAACAGGGTCTTGGGCACCGCGACCACCGTCGTGAACAGGCTCAGCAGCCAGTAGGCGATCGGGTACCAGACCATCCAGAAGTAGTTGCGGCCGACGCCGGCCTCGTAGCGGCGGTCGATGATCATCGACACCGCGAACTGGCTCATGCAGATCAGCGCCAGCACCATGCCGTGCCAGCGCGGCAGGATGCTGTCGACGTACAGCGCCGGCGGCATCGGGAACACCAGGCCCAGCGCCCACAGGATCAGGATGCCGAGCATCACGTAGGCCCAGATCACGCTGAAGAAGTACTCGGCGAGCACGCCCCACATGCGCCGTTTCTTCCAGCTGAGCAGGTTGCCGGCGTGCTTCATCAGCACCTCGACGCCGCCCTGGGCCCAGCGCAGACGCTGCTTCCACAGCCCTTTGTAGGTTTCCGGCATCAGGATCCAGCACAGTGCGTTCGGCTCGTAACGGATGTCCCAGTGATCCAGCTGCAGGCGCCAGCTGATGTCGATGTCCTCGGTGATCATGGTTTCGTTCCAGAAACCGATGCGCTCCAGCGCCGTCTTGCGGAAACCGGCGATCACGCCCGAGAGGGTGAAGATGCGGCCGTAGACGCGCTGGGCGCGCTTGATCATGCCGATGATCGAGCTGAACTCGCCCACCTGCAGGCGCCCCAGCAGGGTGCTGCGGTTGCGGATGCGCGGGTTGCCGGTGACCGCGCCGACACGCGGACCCGAGGCCAGGTGCCAGACCATCCAGCGGGTCGCCCAGGGATCGAGCATGGCGTCGCCGTCGACGCAGATCAGGTACTCGCCGCGTGCGGCCAGCGTGCCCATGCGCAGGGCGTTGGCCTTGCCGAGGTTGCGGCTCAGATGGATCACGCGCAGACGCGGGAAGCGCGCGGTCAGGCGGTTCAGATGTTCCGCGGTGTCGTCGGTCGAGCCGTCGTTGATCGCGATGATCTCGAAGTCCGGATAGATCTGCGCGGCGAGCGCGGAGATCGTGTCCTCGCAGTTCGGGCCCTCGTTGTGGCAGGGCACCAGCAGGGTCGCGAAGGGGTACTCCTTCATCTCCGGCGGCTGGTGGCGCGGCGGCTCGTGGCGCTCGCGGCGCAGGAAGTAGTACAGCCCGCCGCACATCCAGACCACCGACATGGTGGCCGGATAGTAGAAAGCGAAGCCGAAGAACAGGCTCAGGAATTCGGGGTTCTGCAGCCAGCTCATGGCCTGCTCCCCTCGGCATCGCGCAGGTAGGGGAAGCGGCGCGCGCTCGCCGCCGCGCGGGCGGCGCGCAGGCTGGGCTGGCCGCCGATGAAGTCGTCCGGGTAGTAGGCGAGATGGCGTACGCCGCGGGCGCGCAGCTGGCGCGTCTGCTCGATCAGCTCGGCCTCGCCGATCGCCTGATCCGCAGTCCAGTCGCGGGCCTGCAGCACGAACACGGTGCGCTCGAAGCCGGGGTCAGCGGCTTCGACCGCCGCTGCCAGATCGAGCAGCCAGGCGCGCGCGTCGGCGGCGCCTTCCATGCGCGGCATTGCCATCAGCGCAACGCGGTCGTAGGCGCCCAGCATCGAGGCGAGATCCTGGGCGAACCAGGCGCGGCTCGCGGGCTCAAGCAGCGGTCGCGCGTACAGGTTGCGGGCGGTTTCGAGACGCGGGCGCTCGGCCTCGGCAGCCGCTTCCAGGCCAAGGCTGAAGTCGATCAGCGCCCTCACCCGCTGGGCCTCGTCGGGCAGCGCCTCGCGCAACTCGTCCTCGCGCAGGAAGGCGTCGTCGTGGAACAGCAGGCCGTCGATCGACGCGCGCGCGGCGAGATCGGCGTAGAGCTCGCCGACGTACTGCAGCGCGCGCGGATCGGTCGGGTCGAGGCGCGGGATCTCGCCGGCATTCGAGGCCGCGATGCGGCGCGGCGCGTCGGCGCCTTCGGGCCAGCGCCAGCCCAGCACCGGCATCCACGCATGCACGGCCACGCCGGTCTTGCGACGCAGCAGCTCGGCGACGCGTGGAAACAGCTCGGCGCGCACCGGCAGATGACGGTTGCCGAAATACAGCGCATCGGCGGCGCCGTCGCCGTCGGGGTCGGCAAAGGCCTGCAGCCAGACGTGGCTGGGCGCGATCGCGTCGATGCGCGCGACCAGCGCGTCGAGATTGCGTTCGAGCTGGGCCGGGTCGGCGTCGTAGACGTAGTCGAGGTCGACCTGCACGGCGCGGAAGGCGCGCGTGCGGCGCGGCGCGAGTTCGGCGACGAAGTCGGCGAGGCTGGCCTCGCTGGCAACATCGAGGCGACCCAGCACCGGCAGGGCATCGACCTGTGCCCGCGGATGCGAGAGGTCGAAGCCGAGCGTCAGTCCCAAGGCTTCCGCCCGGCGCATGCCCTGCGGTGACCAGGCGCCCTGCGGCCAGGCGATGGCGCGCGGGGCGCTGCCCAGCTGCGCCTGCAGCGCGTCGATGCTGGCCTTGAGCTCGGCCTCGATACGCGCTGCGTACGCGTCCGTGGATTCCAGCGCACTGCCGTCGAAGCGGCGCCAGGCGCGCGCGGGCAGGGGCGCTGTGTCCTCAGCCTGCGGCCAGCGCGTGTCCAGTGCGTGACCGGCGCTGATGAATTCGATCGAGCCTTCCTCGGCGATGCGCTTCAGCGCGGCCCAGTCGAGACGATCGCTGTCGATGCCGATGCGGGACGTCGGCACCGCGGCCACGGCCGGCCAGCCGAAGGCGCGCAGCAGCGGCCAGACCTCGGTTTCCAGCGAGCGATGCGCGCCGTCGAAGCTGAGCAGCAGGGCGCGCTCAGGCAGGGGCGCACTGCCGCTGCGGGCGTCCAGCACCTGCTGCAGGCTGACCGGCCGATAGCCCTGATGGGCCAGCCAGTCCAGGCGCGCGGTCAGCTGCTCGCGCGACAGGCGCTCGTAGCCCGCATGGCGGGACTCGGCGACCACGTCGGCAAAGCGCAGCACCAGCAGCTCGGCGCCCGCCGGCGCCGACAGCATCAGCAGCAGAACGATCAGGAGCAGGCGGCTCATTCGCCACCCCCGATGCGCAGCACCAGCGCCCAGCGCTCCTCGCGGCGGCCGTCATAGACCGGTCGGCTCCAGCGCAGGCCCAGGCTGGCCTCGTGGCCGATGCGCCACTGCCAGCGCGGCATCACTTCGATGGCCGGGGTCCAGTGGCTGCCGTAGCCGTCCTGCCAGCCGCGGCTGACGTCGACATCGATGCGCAGGCGCCAGGCCTCGCTGTACTCGCGGGTCAGCACGCGGTCGAGGGTGAGGCCGGCGTCGGCGCTGGCGTCGCGGCGCGGATTGAAGTACGGCGCGTCCTCGCGGCTGGCGCGGCCGGCACCGAGGCCCAGGCGCGTGTACCACTCGCCGCGCGGCTGCGCGCGCAGCTGCTGGCGGTGCGAGAGATACGCGCTGCTTCGCACATTGCCGTCCTCGTAGCGCAGCTGCTCCAGGCTCAAGCCGCTGCGGCTGCGCTCGTCGGGGCTACGGGACAGGCCGAGCTGGATGCCGTCGGCGCGGATGCCGGCGGCGCGCGCCTGCAGCGAGGCGAAGGGCGCGTGCCGCCACAGCGCGACCGAGCTGCGCCAGACATCGCTGTGGCGATAGCGCAGCCAGCCCCCCATGGTGGTCTCGCGCACGAAGTCGTCAAACGTGCGGCCGGCTTCCAGGCCGAATCCGAGCCGATCCTGCTGGCGGCTCAGGGTCAGTGCTGCGCGTTCGCGCTCGATGCGCTGTCCTTGGAAATCCGCCCAGTGCACCCCGGCCAGCGCGCCGATCCGCCAGGCGTCGTCCAGCAGCGGGCCCTGCCAGTGCGCCAGCGCGCGGAACTCGGCGTTGCCGCCCGGGCCCAGCGGCCCGCCGCTGTTTTGGTCTACCAGGGTCGACCGCGCGCGCAGGGCCTCGATGTTCCACTGCGCGCCCTGTCGGCGCTGCCAGCGCTGCTGCACGCCCTGCGCCTGGCGGTGCTCGCCATGCGCGGCGATGAAGGTGTCGAGCTTGGCGCGCGCTTCACGCACGCGATGCAGATCCAGCAGGGCCTCGATTTCGGCGGCGCGCGGCAGCACCCAGTCGGGCGAGTCGGTGATCGCCATGCGGGCAGTGACCAGTGCACGCTCGGCCCAGCCGCGACGGCGTTCGATGCCGGCGCGGGCTTCCAGCAGGCCGGCATCGAGCGGGGCGAGATCGCTCAACTCAGCGATGCGCGCATGGGCGCTGTGGATCTGTTCGCTGAAGTTCTCGATCAGCACGCTGTTGAGATCGACGCTGGCGTGCGCCCAGTTCGCGCGGCCTTCCGCATCGAAGGGCGGCTGCGCCTTGCGCCAGTCGGCGAGCAGGCTGCGCGCCTCGTCGTGCTTCTCCTGCTCCAGCAAGGCATAGGCCAGCAGCACACGGGCGGTGGGCTGGGCCGGCTCATCGGCCAGCACCGCTTCCAGCAGGGCCTGCGCGCGCGCGGGATCGCGCTGGGCCATCAGGGAATCGGCGACCGGCAGGCGCAGCCAGCCGGGCAGGGCGATGTCCTGCTCTTCGCGTTGCTCGAACTGGGCGATCACTTCGGCGTGGCGGCCGAGCAGCTGCAGCACCAGCAGGCGGTCATTGCGCAGACGCTGCAGGGCGCCGGCATCCGCTGCAGCCAGCCCCGACTCCAGTGCGCCGTACTCTGCCAGCAGCGCCAGCAGCAGCGCCTCACGCCGCTGCGGGTCGGCCTCGAGCTGCGCCCAGTTCAGGCGGCGCGCGCGTGCGTCCAGCTCGAAGCCCAGGGCTTCGGCAGGGCTGAACAGCGCGGGATGCGCGCGGTACTGGCGCCAGGCTTCGAGCGCCGCGCCCTGCAGCTGCAGCGTGAGTGCGCGCTCGCGCAAGGCTTCCGCGTGCTCCGGCTGCGCGCGCAGGACCTCGGCGTACGCGACCAGCGCTCGCGGCAAGGCGCCGCGTCTGCGCGCTTCGGTCGCATTTTCCAATTGTTCAGTAATATTCGTTTGCGAGTGACGCTGGGTGTCAATCTCCGCCGCCTTCGCGGTCAGGCATGCACCGACAACTCCCAAGGCAAGCAGCAACCTCGCCTTGGGATGGAACCTGGGGGGTGACATCGCTTGCACGTAGCTCCAGAAAGGCAGGCCAGCGCGCGGCCGAACAGCTGCGCGCGGTTTCGGCCCTTCAAGCAGATTGCGTGCCAATCGTGACGAGAGTCACGCGAGTAGCGCGATCAGCGCGCTTTGAAACCCTGCAGGCCCCGGATCGGCAAAGCGAGTCCGGGCGCCACCGCGCCAATGAAAACATTTGCAACGCAGATTCAACTTGAGCTTTTCCACGCAAGTTGCTGATCAGTCGCGCCTGGGCATGGATGGACTTGCCGGATGCCTCGCGTTTCCACTCTTCGAGGCCGCATGCAAGCGGCATGCTGCAGGAGTGTGGGCGGCATCAAGTTCGGCGCGTGGGGTAGCCTTCACGCGCTGCGCTCGATCTGCGGGGAACACGGATCCGGAGCCGCAACAGGGGTGATTCGCAACTCATCAAGGGGTAATACGCATGAAGCGACTTCTCGCTGCGACTGCTTGCGCGGTCGTCATGTTCGCCGGTTCTGCCGGCAATGCGCTGGCTCAGACCGGCGCTCGGCAGGCCGCGTCGGCCGGACAGCTGGCAAGTGGCGGCAAGCCGGAATGGAGTATCGGTTTGAACCAGAGGCTGGGCGGCGGCACCGTGGTGTTGAGCGAGGACTTCGCCGACATCACCACGCTCACGGCGGCGGGCTGGGTGCAGAACAACCTGTCCGTACCGGTGGGCACGACCGGTTGGTTCCAGGGCAACAGTGCCGTGTTTCCCTCGCAGGCAGGTGCCCCGACGGCCTATATCGGAGCCAACTTCAACAACACCGCGGGTGTGGGAACGATCGACAACTGGCTGATCACGCCGGTGCTGCCGCTGGCGACGCTGGAGTCCTTCAGCTTCTTTGCGCGCTCGCCCGACGGCTCCACGTTCCCCGACCGCATCCAGGTGCGGATGAACGTGACCAACACCGGCAGTAATCCGGCGGACTTCACGGTGCAGCTCGCCGATCTGAATCCGGTATCGACCTCGGGCTGGGCGCAAACCACGATCACCAGCTTCCCCGGCGCACCGGCGCAGGGGCGTCTTGCCTTCCGCTACTTCGTCGCGAATGCCGGCCCGGATGGCAGCAATTCGGACTTCATCGGCATCGACTCGGTCGTTGCTGTCGAAGGCGGCCAGACGCTGGCGCTGGGGACGGTGAGCGCCGTCGATGCGTGCGCGTCCCTGCCGGGCAACGTGAACGGCATCATCGAACCCGGTGAGCAGATCACCCTGAGCCTGCCGCTGCAGGCCTCGGGCGGCGCCTTCACTGGCGTGGGTGGCGTGCTGAGCAGCAGCAGCCCCGGCGTCACCATCGTCAACGGCATCGGCAGCTACGGCAATATCGCTGCCGGCGCCAGCGCCAGTGCCAGCTACACGGTGCGCGTGGCCGAGTCGGTCGCCTGCAGCAGCACGCTGAACTTCTCGCTGGCCGTCACCAGCACCGAGGGCAATTTCAGCTTCCCGGTGACGCGTCCGGTGGGTCAGGCCGCTGCCATCGCCTATGCGGGTGTGCCCGGCGCGATTCCCGACAACAGCGCCACCGGCATCAGCAGCACGGCGACGGTCAGCGGCGTTCCCGGTCCCATCAGCAGCGTGCGTGTGCGCGTGAACGCGGCCCACACCTGGGTGGGGGATGTGGCCATCCGGCTGACCAGCCCGGGCGGAACGACCCTGACCCTGCTGGACCGCCCCGGCGTCCCGGCGTCCGGAGCGGGCTGCAGCAACAACAACATCAATGTCCTGTTCGAAGACGGTGCTCCCGATCCTGAATCCGCTTGCGACGCGGCGGGCTCCGCCGCGGCGTGGCCTGTCGCCACCGCTGGGCCAGTTCAGGCCTTCTCCAGCCTCGCCGGCCAGAACGCCAACGGCGTATGGACCCTGACCGTCACAGATTCGGCGGCTCTTGATACCGGAACGCTCAACAGCTGGGAGCTGATCCTTGATCCGGCGCCGGTGGGGACCTGCACGGTGTGCCCGAGCCCGCCGGCCTTTGCGCTCAGCGCGAGCTCGCTGAATCTGGGTCAGGTCACCCTGGGTGGCAACTCGGCGCCGCAGTTCATCACGGTCACCAACAGTGGAGCCGGCCCGGGCACGCTGGACAGCATCAACTTCAGCGGTCCCTTCGTGCGTGCTGGTGGCACCTGCGGTGCGCTCCCGTTTGCGCTGGCTGCGGGGGCTTCGTGCACGATCGGCGTGAGCATGAGTGGCGCCGCCGCGGGTAGCCAGAGCGGCAGCATGACCGTGTCCGCCTCGGGTCAGACGCTGACGGCCTCGCTGACCGGCGTCGTCGCCTCGCCGCGGGCTGCCATCGTGCCGGTCGACAGCCCTTGGGCGCTGGGCCTGCTGCTGGCGGCGCTGAGCCTCTTCGGTGGCCTCGCATTGCTGCGTCGCCCGCATTGACCAACTGGCAGCAGGCGGACCCTTCGCTGAAGGGTCCGGCCTGACCGGCTCGCGATGCGCCCTGAACGCCCGCCTCTCTCACCGGAGGCGGGCGTTTCACTTTCGGTGAATGCCCTTCGCGCGTGCCTGGCAGGGCTTTGTGGCCCGGGCTTCCACGCGGCGTCGTGGTCATCGGGAAGCGCCGCGCCGGGCAGGTGGCTTGTCTGGTCTGTCGCGAGGCGCCAGTGCAGGAAACAAGTCGACAATGCGTACGTTCGCTGCCTGAGGCGCGTAGCATCGCCCCCCCTGCCCAAGCCCAGATCCAGGCCCGTGATCAACAACGACACCCTGCGCGCCGTCCGCTACATGCTCGACCTGAGTGACCCCAAGGTGGTCGAGATCATCCAGCGGGTCCGCGCCGACTTTCCGATCGACAAGACCGAAGTGCAGGCGCTCACCAAGAAGGAGGGCGAGCCCGGCTTCCGCGAATGCGGCGACAGCACGCTGGCGCACTTCCTCGATGGTCTGATCGTGCATCTGCGCGGCCGCGACGAAAGCAAGCCGCCACGGCCGGTCGAGAAGCACATGAACAACAACGTCGTGCTGAAGAAGCTGCGCGTCGCCTTCGAGCTGAAGGATGTCGACATGCACGCGATCTTCGAGTCGGTCGGAATCGAACTTGGCAAGCCCGAGCTCAACGCCCTGTTCCGCGATCGCAGCCACAAGAACTATCGCGTCTGCGGCGATCAGCTGCTGCGCAATTTCCTGCGCGGCCTGACCCAGCGGGTGCGGCCCGAAGGCGAGGGCGGCTGAGCGGCCGCTGCTGCGCGTCTGTCGAGGGCGGGTGGCGCGCGAGTGCGTGTGCGCGCGGAAAGTCGCACCTCTCGCGACTCAATCCATGCGCATCAGGCCCGGCGCATCGGCCTCGCGACTGCGGGTGAGCAGGCGGCAGCCGGTGTCGTGCTCGTAGCCCTCGATCAGCGGATTCAGCGTCAGCAGCTGACGCAGATAGGCCTCGTCCTCGCGCAGGGCGTTTTCCTCGCGCCCTGCGGCCGTCAGGATGCGCTCGCGCTGGCGCCTGTCGATGCGGATCTGCGGGCAGTGCGTCGCCGCCACGTCAAGCGTAGCCAGCACTTCGGCCGCACGCGTAACTGCGGTGCTGCCCTGCAGTTCTGGCGCGGGCGCCGAGACCTCGCGCGTCTGCCCCGCATCGAGGCGCGCACAGCCGCCGAGCAGGCCGAATAGAAGCAGACAGCAGGCGGTTCCGATGTGGGGGTGGCGGCGATGCATGTGGCGTCCATCGGCTAGGCAGGGGGCACGGCGGGAGCATCCGCCGCGCCCCTGCATCATCGCAAATCCCGCGCCGGTATCCGCCCTTGCTGTGCCGCCGTAGCGGGCAACGCAGCAAGGGCCGGCGCCTTGTTCAGGAGGCACCGCGTTCCACGGATGCGGCCTGCGCGCTTGCGCTTGCAGGGCTGCCCAGCCTGAAGCGGAAGCTCTGACGAACGGTCAGGGCGACAGGTTGGCCTTCGCGTTCGGCCGGCGCGAATCGCCAGCCGGCCATGGCGCGCAGCGCGCTGTCGCGCATCGACTGCGAGTTGGACCAGCGAACCCGGGGCTTGGACACGCTGCCATCCGTCAGCACCTCGAACTCCAGCACCACATGGCCCTGCGTGCGTCGCCACAGATCGGCAGTCGGGTACTGCGGCTCGGTGCCCGAAAGCAAGCGCGGAGCGGTGTCGCAGTCCTCGCTGGCGCAGATGTCGCGCTGCGCCAGCTCAGCGTTGAAGGCTGCGACGAAGCTGTTGCTTCCGGCCTCGCTTGCGCGAGGGCAACACAGGCCCAGCGCGAAAGCTGACAGGAAAATGGCGGTACGCACAGGAATGCCGGTCATGAACATGGTGTCGATCTCCTTGGATGCCTGAAGGCCGCGCGGGCGCGCGGTGCCGGTGAACCCGGCGGAGGCTGCTACGCAGCTGCATCCGAAAAGGGGTTGGAGGCGATGCGGCCGACGCGCGGCGAAGGTGAGCTTGTCCACACCGCCTGTGGAAAACCCTGTGCGCAGCCCTGTGGGCGCGCTGCGCAGCCCCTTTGCCGGCAGTCACTTGCCGAACGCTGGGCAGGAAGTAGCCAGCGCCGCCGGGTACTGCCAGTTGCGAAGTCCGGCTACTTGCGAAGGTAGTAGATCGACTGGCTGTAGAGCCGCGAGAGCTGTGTGGCGTCCAGCCAAGCGAAGCTTGGGCCCAGCGAGGCGCTGAAGGCCTCGATCGAGGGCAGAGCCAAGTCGTCCCGCTGATCACGCAGCAGGTCGAGCAACGCCTCCCTGCCTGCGCCAATCGTCTGCCGCGCGAGCACGTCCAGCGCATCGCGCTGGCTGGCGTCGAGATTGGGATGAGCGGCGGCCAGCCGGCCCTGGATCGGCTGTAGCCACTCCGGACCCCACGCCATGGCAAGCGCCAGGGCCTGGTTGCGCAGCGCCGTGTCAGCCCAGTCAAGGCGGTCGACAGCGCTGTGGGGCGGCGGCTCAGGCATACAGATCGGCGAAGCCCTCGGCATCCACCGCCGACAGACCGCGCGCTTCGAAGGCCGCCCACATGCGCCGCCAGCGCGCGCTGTCGCGCACCAGGGGTGCGACCAGGCGCGGGCAGGTGTCGCGCAGGATCGCGTCCATCAGCGGCTCGGGCGTGCTGCCGCTGTAGGCATACCAACTGCGCGCGGCGAACGCCGGGTCGTCGATGCAGGCCTTCGCGCCGCGGCTGATGATCCCGCGCAGACGTTCCAGCACATCGGCGTGCTCACGCAGGAAGCCGGCGTGGGTGAACAGCTCCAGCGCGCTGAAGTTGGGGAAGTCGCCCATCGCAGCGGTGACGAATTCATGGTCGAGGCCGGCGGCGCGTGCCTCCACGCCCTCGAAGTTGGCGAAGCACAGCCAGGCGCCGTCAAAGCCGGCCTGCAGGTTCTCAAGGTGCATGAAGCCGGCGCTCTCGATGGCGATACTCGCCGGGTCGAGGCTCACGCCCTGCTTCGCGGCCCAGCCCTTCAGGATCTCGCGGGCGATCGTGTCGGTGATGCCGCCGGCCACTGGCGATGCAAGACGGATGGGCTCACCGGCCAACAGCCTTCGCGCGCTCGAGGCATGCAGCAGGATGCCGCCCTCGGTCTCGAAGAAGCAGCCCAAGGCGCGCAGGCCGGGCCGGCGCGCATCGATCATGTGCAGGGGCTCGTTGCAGGCCAGCGCGACCTCGCCGGCAGCGACTGCGGCGAGGCCGTCGTAATGGTCGTCCGGCTGCAGCAGCTCGACCTCAAGGCCAGCCTCGCGATACCAGCCCTCGGTGATGCCGGCGATCAAAGGCAGATGGTCGGGGTTCAAGAACCATTCGAGGGCGAGCCGCAGCTTCATGCACGGATCCGGAGCGGTGACAGGGGGGCGATGATCGCCGATCCGCGCTGCCTGTCCAAACGCGTCGCGCGACATCGAGCCCCAGAAGCCCGTCGGCGAACTCTGGTGCAGCTCGTCGGGTTCAGCCGGTTGCCAGCTCCACGCGATTGCGTCCACTGCGCTTGGCGCGGTAAAGCGCCTCGTCGGCGGCATTGAACAGCTGCTCCAAGGTCTGGTCGGGCCGAAGGGTGGCGACGCCAAAACTCGCGGTGACCGTGAGGTCGCACTCGAAGGGCTCGGCTTCGATCAGGCCACGCAGCTTCTCGGCGAGGCCGGCTGCCTGCCGCAGATCGCTGCCGCGGCAGAGCAGCACGAACTCCTCGCCGCCCCATCGAGCCAGCCGGTCGCTGTCGCGGATGCGTTCCTGCACGCGTTGGGCGAGCGCGCTCAGCACGCGGTCGCCTGCATTGTGGCCGCGCATGTCGTTGATGCGTTTGAAGTGGTCGATATCCAGCAGGATCAAGGAAAGCGGCCCTTGGCGATCCGAAAGCGCCTCTCGGATGCCTTGCTCCAGGCCGTTCCGGTTCAGTGCGCCCGTGAGCGGATCCGTCTGCGCCTTGGTCTCCAACTGGCGCCCGCGGGCATCCAGCAGGGCGTTGATCTGCAGCAGTTCCTCCTCTCGCCGCCTGCGCAGCCTGAGCTCGCGCTTGAGGCCCAGCAGGCGATGCACAATCCAGCCGACGATCAGGCTCAGCCATCCCAGCACGAGGCCGAGATACAGCTGCTCCGTGGAGACGCGCTGGCCCTCCAGTTCGATCGCCTGCAGTTGGAAGCGGTGCTCGCCCAGTGCCGGCACGGTGCCGGTCTGCAATTCGATGCTCACCACGTTGTCGAATTGCGGATGGCCCAGCTGAGGGGCTATGCCATAGGCGCTCATCCACCAGTTGGCGACGTAGAAGTCGCGCATGTCCACATCCAGCCGCGCTTCGCCGGCGCTGAACTCGACCTGGTTGAACTTGGTCGACAGCGGATCCTCGCTTCGGCTGTAACGGGGATCGAAGTTGCGCAGGAACAGACGCAAGGTGCGGGCCGGCCCTTCGTATCGAAGGTGCATGCGCAGACGGTCGTAGCGGCTCAGGTCGAGTCCGCCCGTTCGATCGCGACCGAGCAGGATCTCGAAGCCGCAGAAGGGGTAGGCCGTACCGCTACGCAGCTCGCAGCGCCAGCTGAAGTCGGGGGATGACAGCGGCTCGACCACGCTGTCGCCGCCGATCTCGGCATCATCGCGGACGGCTGTCACATAGCCGCCGCCGGGCTGGATCAGCAGTCGCGTGCGCAGCAGGCTGGGGCCCGCCGCGAGCAGGGCAAGCGACAGCAGCACCAGCAGGATAAGCAGCGACTCGATCTTCAACAGCAGCTTCATGGCCTCCTCGCGGGCGAGGCGTACCCGGTCGGGCCCCCGCGGGAAACTGCCGTGCAAACGGCATGCCGCAAACCGGTGTGGCCCCCACTCTTGTGGCGAAGGACTACGCTTGCAGGGGGGCAGCTGTTCAGTCGGCGCGCGCGGTTTCTTCGCCAACCCGGCACCGACTCAAGTCGGGTCGCCCCCGGCATACGCCAGCAACCGACTCTGCAGGCTGCCGCAATGCAGCTCCAGCAGGTTGTCGTCGTAGTCATGGAAGTACAGCGAGACGCCTTCGCCCTCGATGCGCGGGCGCGGCGCCTGCACTTCGGCGCCCAGTGCGCGCAGCCGTGACTCGAAGGCCGGCAGTTCGTCGGCGCCGACTTCGAAGGCAGCGTGGCGGTAGCTGCGCGAGCCGGGCTCGCCCTGCATCAGCGCGATCCACACGCCGCCCAGCAGAAAGAACTTCTCCGGCGAGCGCGAGTGGAACCGATCGCCGCTGTCGTAGACCTGCTCGGCACCCAGACCCTCGACCCACAGGCGCGCGCTGCGGTCGAGATCGCGCACGACGAAGGTGAGGTGGCTCAGGCCGGTGATGGGCATGGCGCTAGCCGAGCAACTCGCGCAGCCGATACAACGCGGCATGGGCTTCGCGTGGGCTCAGGCTGTCCGGATCGATCTCGCCCAGCGCCGACTTGAGCGCCTCGGCAGTCTCATCGACGACCGGCCCGGCGGACGACACCGGCGGCGCATCGAACAGCGACAGCTGCGGCTGCGGCGTGGTGCTGCCGCCGCGTTCGAGTTCGGCGAGGAACCTGCGCGCCTGCGCCACCACCGGCTTCGGCAAGCCTGCGAGTGCAGCGACCTGCAGGCCGAAACTGCGGTTGGCCGGGCCGTCCTTGACCGTGTGCATGAAGTACAGGCGTTCACCGTGCTCGACCGCATCAAGGTGCACGTTGGCGATGCCGGGCACTTCGCTGGGCAGGCTGGTCAGCTCGAAGTAGTGGGTCGCGAACAGCGTGTAGGCACGGTTGTTCTTCGCCAGCGCGATGGCGCAGGCGCGGGCGAGTGCGAGGCCGTCGAAGGTCGAGGTGCCGCGGCCGATCTCGTCCATCAGCACCAGACTGTGGGATGTTGCGCTGTGCAGGATGCTGGCGGTCTCGGTCATCTCGACCATGAAGGTCGACTGGCCCTTGGCGAGGTCGTCGCCGGCGCCGATGCGGGTGAGGATGCGATCGATCGGTCCCAGCCGCGCGGCCTCCGCCGGAACGAAACTGCCGATATGGGCGAGCAGCACGATCAGCGCGGCCTGGCGCATGTAGGTGGACTTGCCGCCCATGTTGGGGCCGGTGATCACCAGCATGCGCCGATCCGGATGCAGGGCCAGATCGTTGGGCTCGAACGGCGACTCCAGCACCGACTCGACCACCGGATGGCGGCCGCGGGTGATCGTGATGCCCGGCTCGTCGACCAGCTCCGGCCGGTTCCAGTCGAGCGCGCGGGCGCGCTCGGCGAAGCCGCAGAGCACATCGATCTCGCAGACCGCTTCGGCGAAGCGCTTCAGCGGCGCCAGCTCGGCGTTCAGCGAGTCCAGCAGCTCCTCCCACAGCGCGCGCTCGCGCTGCAGCGCGCGTTCGCGGGCGCTCAATACCTGGTCCTCGAAGGCCTTCAGTTCCTCGGTGATGTAGCGCTCGGCATTGCTCAGCGTCTGCCGGCGCGTGTAGTGCGTCGGCGCGCGCTCGGCCTGGGCCTTGCTGATCTCGATGTAGTAGCCGTGCACGCGGTTGTAGCCGACCTTGAGCGTGGCGATGCCGCTGGCCTCGCGCTCGCGGGCTTCCAGATCGAGCAGGAACTGGTCGGCATTCGTGCTGAGCTGGCGCAGGCGGTCGAGCTCGGCGTCGAAGCCATCGCAGAGCACGCCGCCGTCGCGCATCAGCACCGGCGGCTGCGGCAGGATCGCGCGCACCAGCAAGTCGGTCACGGCGCCGTGCTCGCCGAGTTCGGCGGCCAGCGCATTGAGCCGCGGCGCATCCAGCGGCGCCAGCAGGTCGCGCAGGGCAGGGGCCGCGCGCAGGGCGTCGCGCAGGGTCGACAGATCGCGCGGGCGCGCGGATCTCAGCGCGATGCGGGTGAGGATGCGCTCGACGTCGCCGAAGCCGCGCAGGGCCTCGCGCAGCGGCTCATGCGCGCCAGTGTCGATCAGCAGGCCGACCGCGTCGTGGCGTGCGCGCAGAATGCCGTGGTCGCGCAGCGGCCGATGCAGCCAGCGCCGCAGCAGGCGCCCACCCATCGGCGTGCAGGTCGAATCGAGCACGCCCAGCAGGGTGTGCTGCATCCGCCCTTCGGCGTGCTGGTCTAGCTCGAGATGCCGACGCGTGGCCGCGTTCATCGCGATGGTCTCGTCCGAGGATTCCGCTGCAAGGCTCTGCAGATGCGGCAGGCTCTGCTTCTGGGTTTCCTCGACATAGCCGAGCAGGGCGCCGGCGGCGGCGACGGCGGCGTGCATCGTCTGCACGCCGAAGCCTTCCAGATCCCTGGTGCCGAAGAAGCGGCACAGCGCGCGCTGTGCGGATTCGCCGTCGAACAGCCAGGGCGCGCGCCGGCGCGCGCCGGTGCGTGCGTTCAACGCCTCCGGCCAGCCGTCCTCGTCGGGGATCAAGAGTTCGGCCGGTTCCAGCCGCGCGATCTCACTGAGCAGGGCCTCTTCATCGGCGACTTCGGTGACCCTGAAGCGGCCGCCGGCGAGATCGGCCCAGGCCAGGCCTATGGCCTTGCGGCCGCGCGCCACCGCCATCAACAGGGTGTCGCGGCGCTCCTGCAGCAGGGCTTCATCGGTGACCGTGCCCGGCGTGACGATGCGCACCACCTTGCGTTCGACGAGGCCCTTGGCGAGTGCCGGATCGCCGATCTGCTCGCAGATCGCCACCGATTCGCCGAGCGCCACCAGTCGCGCCAGATAGCCCTCGTAAGCGTGCACCGGCACGCCGGCCATCGGGATCGGTGCGCCGCCCGAGCTGCCGCGCTGGGTCAGCGTGATGTCGAGCAGGCGCGCGGCCTTGCGGGCGTCGTCGTAGAACAGCTCGTAGAAGTCGCCCATGCGGAAGAACAGCAGCACGTCCGGGTGCTCTACCTTGGCAGCGAAGAACTGGCGCATCAGCGGGGTGTGCTGGGAGAGATCGACGTTCGACATCCGGAACCGGCGGGGCGCTGCGGGCCGCGAAGTCTAGCAAGGCGAGCGCGAGCCCCCCGCCGCGCAGCCAGGAGGTCGGCGCCTCGTCGGGGGTCAGCGCAACCGGCCACGTACCCAGCCCGCGGAGTCCGGACGCCCCCGGGAGGAAGTCGTTCGAACCTCCCTTAAGGGATTCGTCTTCGTTCTCCGCTTCCACATGCGACCACGTCCGCAAGCCGCGGTCGTGGCTGTCACCTTCAGGAGGTTGTGCCGTGAAGCTCACTGCCCCCGCGGCCGGCGCGTGCGTGCCGTCGCTCATGTCCGTGTCCCGGCAACGCGCCGCGCGCGTCGGGCGGCGTCGGTTCCGCGCGGTCGTCATCGCCACCGCATTGCTCGCCACGATTCCGCCTGCGCCCGCATCCACGCCCGAGACCGGCGGCTACGTGATCGAGCGCCATGCCATCCACTCCGGCGGCACCTCGCGCGCCAGCGGCGGGGACTACGAGCTTTCCGGCACGGCCGGCCAGCCCGCCCCGGGGCCGTCCAGCGGCGGCGGCTACACGCTGGACGCCGGCTTCATCTGGCCCTTGCGCGATGAGCCCGGTGACGAGGTGTTTCGCGACGGCTTCGAAGGACCATGACGATGCGCCGCGTCTTCACCTTCGCGCTGCTCGTCGCTGCGTTCCATGTCGCGGCCCAAGCCCAGACGCCGCACTTCACCTACCAGGGCCAGCTGAGCCAGAACGGCCAACCGGTGAACGGCGCGCGCGATCTCTCGTTCCAGCTGGTCAGCGCCGCCAGCGGAGGGGTCTGGCTCGGCTCGCCGATCAACGCCCCAGCGTGGCCGGTGATCGATGGCCTGTTTACCATCGAGCTCAGGTTTTCCAACGCGCCTCTGTCCGTCCCCCTGTGGATCGAAGTGCGCGTCGACGGCATACCCGTGCTGCCGCGGCAGCAGATCGTCGCGGCTCCCATCGCACAGTCCGCGCAGTGGGGCCTTGAAGGGCCGCCGGGCGAGCAAGGCCCCCAGGGCGGCTTCGGCCCGCCCGGTGAGCCCGGCCTGTTGCCCAACCGGAGCTGCGCGTCGAACCAGGTCATCGGCACCTTGTCCAACTTCTCGGCCGGCTGTCGCGACCGCGGCATCAGCGATTGGCGGCGCATGAGCACGGACTTCATGGTCGGCAACCTCGCCGTCGAGCAGCGCAGGGTGGCATGTCAGCCCGGCGAGGTCGTCCTCGGCGGGGGCATCGAGCAACTGCAGCGCGGTAGCGACTTCGGTTTCGAGGTCCGCGTCATCGAGTCCTTCCCGACCTTCGTCGACGGGCTGTGGGCCTGGCAGCTCGCGGTCTACAACACCGGGACGCCCGCGTCCCTGCGTGGCTTCGCCACCTGCGCGCAACCGTGATCGGCGCGCGCCAAGGAACTTCGCCCATGAACCCGTGGTTGTTGCGCTTGCTGTTGTGCTGTACCGCCGTGGTTGTCCAGGATGCCTGGGCCCAGCCCCCCTTCAGATACCAGGGTGAATTGCGCTTGGACGAGGCTCCGGTGAACGGAACACGAAGCCTCGAGTTCGCCCTGTTTGATCGTGCCTCCGGAGGTGCACAGATCGGTGCGACCTTCCATGCGCCGGACTGGCCCATCGTGGACGGCCTTCTGGCCATCGACCTCAGCTTTCCCGACGCCCTGCAGGGACAGCAGCGCTGGCTGGAGGTGCGGGTTGACGGAACGGCCCTGCGGCCCCGGCAAGCCGTCCTCGGCGCGCCATTCGCCGCTCGTGCCCTGAGTGGAAATCGCGGTCCGGTGGGCCCGCGTGGGCCGACGGGGCCGCAGGGGCCACGCGGGCCCAGCGCCCAGGTGCAGGCGACTGACTGCGGTGCGGGGAACGCGGTGCGGGCGGTGGGCAACTACGGGAATGTCATCTGCGTGACCGATCTCCTCAACAACTGGCGTCGGGTGAGCACGGATTTCGAACTGGACAATCTGCGCGCCATCACAGCCCGGGTGACCTGTCGAGCGGACGAGGTGGTGCTGGGCGGCGGCATCGAGCAGCTGCAGCGCGACTCATCGGGCCGCCCGGCAAACCGGGAGCTGCAGATCCTTGAGTCGCTGCCAACCTTTCTCGACGGTCACTGGCGCTGGCAGGTCTCGATACTCAATCGCGGTCCTTACGCGCAACTGCGGCTGTTCGCGACGTGCTCGCGCATCTGAGACACCAACCTTGAGAGGAACCGCCATGCGCAATCTCACCTTCGCGATCTTCCTGCTCATGACCTGCATGGCTGCACGAGCGCAGGTGACGCAGACAGCGGCCTTCACCTACCAGGGGCAGCTGCGGCAGGCGGGCGCGCCCGTGGATGGGGCTCGTGACCTTGAGTTCGCGTTGTTCGATAGCGCCAGCGGTGGCAGCCAGATCGGAGCGACGGTGGATGCCCCGTCATGGCCCATTGTCGGCGGACTTTTCACCATCGACCTCAGCTTTCCCGGGGCCTTCTCCGGGCCGCAGCGTTGGCTGGAGGTGCGCGTCGACGGCGCACCGATGCTGCCGCGGCAGCCCATCACGCCGGTGCCGTTCGCGCAGTTCGCCCTGTCCGGCACGACCGGACCCGCAGGGCCCGAGGGGCCGGTCGGAGAGCCGGGGTTCCCGGGTTCGGTTCCGGCAGCGGGCTGCGCGCCAGGCGATGCGCTCCGCTCGATCAGCGAAGGTGGATTCCTTTTCTCCTGCCATACCGCCGGTCTGCACGACTGGACTCGGCCCAGCGCCGATGTGTCCGTGCCTGGTGGCGCGGTCCGAACGCAGATCGTGCGCTGCCCCGATGGCGCCATCGTGATCTCAGGTGGCGTAGAGAGCCTCGAACGTTCCAGCGTTGGTACGCCAGGCCAGACGACGCTGCGCATCTCCGAGTCCTTCCCCACCTTCGACGGGGGCCGCTGGGGCTGGCAAGTCGCCCTCTACAACACCGGCGGGGTCGTGATGCCGCTGCGCGCGTTCGCGGTCTGCGCCGGCAACTGAGGCCCGGAGGGCGGGCAGCGGACGCGTCCTGTTCCGCGGCGATCGCCTACCAGGTCGTCGCCTCGAAGCCGTTGCGGAAGATCCGCTCCTCGCGCGGCGCGCGGCAGCGCTCCGCCTGGGCGCCATCGACGATCAGGTTGAAGGCAACGTTCGGCGGAAAGGTCGGCGTGCCGCTGCCCTCGGCGACGATGAACCAGCGGCCCGGCGCCCCGGCACCGCTGGCCGCGCGGTACTCCAGGCTGTAGCGCTGCGGATTGTTGACCGTCAGTCCGTCGAGCGGATCGTCGACGCGGCCGACCACCGGTGCCGCGCAGGCGTTGTCGTCCAGCAGCGGATGCTCGATGCGCAGCTCGCGCACGCTCTGGCCGCCGGGGCTCAGCTGCAGCGCATTCGGCGACAGCAGCGGCGCCACCATCAGATTGAAGCTGAGGTTGGCCGGCATGGCGCTGCCGTCCTCGTTGCGCAGCTGCCAGCGGCCGCCGCCTGCGCTGGTCCAGGCCAGCCCGATCGGCACGTCGTGGTAGGCGCCTTCCCAGCGCTGCAGGGCGATCGCGATCGCAAAGCTGAGGCCGTTGAGGGAGGCGTGGTCGATGCGCGAGAGCGCGCCGCTGCTGTTGGCGGCGCTGGTCAGGTGGGCGAATCCGGTCTTGCTGGCGACCGGGGCGATCACGTGGAAGCGCTGGCCCGGATTCATGGTGGCGTTGATGTCCTGGTGGAAGATCGACCAGCCGCTCGCGCTCTGCGGGTTGCGATAGACGCCGAGGTGCTGGCCGTTGGCGGGCGTGGCTGGCAGCGTGCGCTGCGCGCTGACGGCAAGCCGATCCGCCTCAAGAAGCTGGATGGGAAAGGGCTGCACGTAGGCTTCGTTGAAGAACACGGTCTGCGCGGTGGTCGTGATCACCGCGGCGCCCTCGCCATTGGCCTCGAAGGCGCCGATGTCGACCACGCCCAAGGCGCTGCGACGCTCGCCGTCGGCGTCGAAGCCGAGGCCGGAGGCGTCGGCCGCGCTACCGGCATTGATCGCCGGTGAGCTCGCACGCAGGCGCGGATACTCCATCGACTCGACCTGCGGGTCGACGTTGAGGGTGCCGGGGCCGGGCGTCCAGCTGTCGCCGCCCGTGGCGAACAGCAGGTTGTTGGCATTGGTGGTGTTGGCGGCCTCCAGCAGCACGCCGCTCGCGCTCTGCCAGGCGATCAGGTTGTTGGCCGCGCGCAGGCTGGCGGGCTGCGTGCTGCCCAAGCCTCCGGCGGCGAGGCCGCGCTGCCCCTGCAGCAGGCTGTTGTTGACGATGACGCCGGTGCCGCCGGGCACGTTCATGACCAGGGCGAAGCTCTCCCCGCTGCCGCCGACGATCAGATTGCTCTCGGCGCGCAGGGTGCTGCCGGCGCCGCGGGTATGCAGGTACAGCGCAGTCTCCTCGCGTGGGCCGAACACGCGGTTGGCGCTGGCGCGCGCGCTGCTGCCCCCGACCAGATTGAAGGCGGTGATGCCGAAGCCGCTGCGCCCGCTGCCCGGCAGCACGCGGTTGCGGAAGAAGTTCACGTTCAGCGCGCCGCTGAAGTTCTGGGTCACGCAGATGCCGCCGAAGGCATCGCCGGCGCGCGCGCCGCCGCGCGCGACCACGCTGTCGCCGATGTTGATCTGGCGCGCCGCACTACCGCCGACGCTGACCTGCAGCCCACACGCGCCGGATAGCTGATCGGCAGCGCCCAGTTCCAGCACGCGCAGGCGCTGCAGGTCGATCAGGCTGCCGTCCACGGTGCTGAGGTCGTTCACCTCCACGCCGCCGCGACGGAAGCTGAGATCGGACAGGCGCACGGTATGGCTGCCGGCGCCGAGGTTCACCCGCAGGCTGCGCTCGGGGGCGAACACCGCGTCGATGCCGGGGGCGGCGCGCAGGTTCAGCGAGCGGGTGATCTCGATGTCCTCGTTGATCGGCGTGTAGCGGTCCGCGTTGTTCTGCTCGTCGCCGACGATGCGGATGGAGTCGCCGGCGCCGGCGTTGTCGATGCAGGCCTGCAGGCTGCCCGCGCAGGGCCCGCCGAAGACCGTGTCGGGCCACTGCCAATCGGCGGCCTGACTGGTCAGGGGAAGGGCGCAGAGCAGGGCGAGCAGCGGCGCCAGGGCATGCGGCAGGGCAGGGCAGGGTCGTTTCATGGCGGGCTCCGGGGGGTGTCCTGGATGCCCATGCGTAGCGCGGCGGCGAATCCGTGCATCCACCCCTGCCGGGCGCCGGCGGCTGGCCCTATGGCAAGGCTGCAGAATTCAGCGTTGTCGCGCGCCATGGAGGGCGCGCCCGCGGATCGAGCGCGTAAGCGCTTGATGCAGCGCAAGCGAGTCCGGACCCGTGCCGGACGCGCGATCACTGATCCAGGCCAGGATGGACTTGACCAGTGTTGCCCTATAGTTCCGCCCCGGACACTGTCGCGGCCGGACCCCATGCCCCCATCGCCCGCTTTCGAGAGGCTTGCTGCGTCGGCTGCGCTCCGCCTGCGGGGGGCTTGCCCATGAGCGAGGGAATGGCCGAAGCCGAGGCGCTGTCGCGCGAGCTGGGCGAAAGCCTGAGCGCGGGCCTGACCGGCCTGCTGGCGCGGCTTGACACGGCCCAGCCGGGCGCGCTGGATCAGCTCATCGCCGCCGCCCAGAACGACCTTCGCCGGATTGCCCGGCGCGAGCGGCTGTCGATGGGAGCCGGCGAAACCCTGTCGACCACGGCGCTGGTCAACGAGGCCTATCTCAAGCTCGCCGGCGCGCGCCTGCCCGAGAATGTCGATCGCCGCCTGTTCTTCGGCATCGCCGCGCGCTGCATGCGCCAGGTGCTGGTCGATCACTTCCGCGCGGCGCGCGCCGACAAGCGCGGCGGTGGCGCCTTGGCGCTGTCCCTGTCCGCGGCCGAAGATCTGCCGGCCGAGGGCGTGCTCGATCTGGTCGAGCTCGATGCCGCGCTGGCCGCGCTGGAGAAGGTCAGCGCCCGCGCCGCCGAAGTGGTGCAGCTGCGCTATTTCGCCGGGCTGACCGATCGCGAGATCGCCGAGCTGCTGCAGGTCAATGAGGTCACGGTCCGCCGCGACTGGCTGAAGGCGCGCGGCTGGCTGTTCGGCTTTCTTGGCGGCGCGCCGGCATGAGCGCCGGCGCCAGTGGCGCCGTCGGCGTGGATGCCGCGCGCTGGGCCGCGCTGTCCGAGCGCCTCGACGCGCTGCTCGATCTGCCGGTCGACGCGCGCGAGTCGCTGCTGGTCGATCTCGCGGCCGACGAAGCCGAAGCCCTGCGAGGCTGGCTGCGCGCGATCGAGCAGTCGGCGGGCCTGCTGGAGCGCGAGCCAGAGGCGGCAGCCCCGGATCGGGTCGGGCCCTGGCGATTGATCGCGCCAGTCGGGCGCGGCGGCATGGGCGAGGTCTGGCGCGGCCAGCGCGCCGACGGCGCCTTCCAGCGCGAGGTCGCGATCAAGTTCCTGCGCCTGGACCGCCCGCAGGCGGCGCGCAGCATCGCCCGCGAGCGCGCCCTGCTGGCGCGGCTGCGACATCCCGGCATCGCCCAGCTGCTGGACGGCGGCATGAGCGCCGACGGCCGGCCCTGGCTGGTCACCGAATGGGTCGAGGGGCGCGCCTTCGACGCCTGGCTGCGTGAGGTGAATCCGACCCTGCGACAGCGCGTGGATCTCGTGCTGGCGCTGGCGCGGGCAGTGGCCTACGCCCACGGCCAGCGCGTGCTGCATCGGGATCTGAAGCCCGCCAATGTGCGCGTCGAGGCGGACGGCAGCCCGCGCCTGCTCGACTTCGGCATCGGCGAGCTCCTCGAAGCCGAGCCCGGCAGCACCCGCGAGGCCGCGCTGACGCCGGAGTTCGCCGCACCCGAGCAGCTGCGCGGCGAGCCCGCGGATGTGCGCAGCGATGTGCATGCGCTGGGCACGCTGCTGTGGTTCGCGCTGTGCGAGCGGCCGCCGCACGGCAGCGATGCACGCGCCTTGGCCGAGCTGGTCGAGCGGGTCTGCCAGCGCGATGCGGAGCCGCCGAGCCGGCATGCGCGCATCAACGGTGTCGATGCCGATCTCGATGCGATCGCGCTGAGGGCGTTGGCGCGCGCCCCGCAGCAGCGCTACGCCAGCGCCGACGCGCTGGCGCTGGATCTGGAACGCTGGCTGGCAGGCGACAGCGTCGACGCGCGCCTGCCCGGTCGCGCCGAGCGCATGCTTCGGGCGGTTCGGCGACATCCACTGGAGTCCGCCCTGGGCCTCGCCCTGGTGCTGGCCCTGGCGGGCGGCGTGCTTGTCGCGCGCGAAGAAGCGCGCCGCGCCGATTCCGCGCGCCTGCAGGCGGAGCAGGACCGCGATGCCGCACTCGCCGAGGCCGACCGCGGCGAGCGACTGGTCGACACCTTTGCGGGCCTGTTCGCCGAGGCCGGCGCCGAGCAGGCGCTGACCGCCAACGCCTGGCTGGATCGCGCCCGCGATGCCGCGCTGCGGCTGGTCGAGAGCGATGGGGCTGCGGGTCAGGCCCTGCTGGTGCGTCTGGCTGCGGTCGAGCAGGACCGCGGCGAGCATGCGCGCGCGCTGGCCCTGCTGGAGCGGGTTGCCAGCCGGTCGAACGATCTCGATCCAGAACTGCGTGCCCGCGCCGCCTGTCGCCGCGGCAGCGCGCTGGCCATGTTGGGCCGCGAGGCCGAGGCGATCGTCGTCTACGACGCTGCCATCGAAGAGGCCGACGCCTTGCAGGGCAGCGCCCGGCTGGTCCGCGTCGACTGCCTGCAGGGGCGCGCCAATCTCGCGCTGTTCCGCGGCGAGGCGCGCGCGGAGGAGCTTGCGCTGGGCGCGCAGGCGCTGGCCGAACTCGATGCACTGAGCGCCACGGGCGATCTGCGCTGGCGCCGCGCCAGCCTGCTGTACACGCTGGCCGCTCTGCTCGATCTCTCCGGCCGCGACGCCGAAGCGGCGCAGCGCTACGGCGAAGTCATGGCGCTCGATGAAGCCCTTGGCAATACCGAGAGTACCGACCACGCCACCCTGATCGCCTCGCGCGCCGGCGCCCTGCAGCGCGCCGGCGACTGGGCCGCCGCCGACGCCGACTACACGCGCGCCATCGCCTTGCATGCGCGGCTGGCGCCCGAGCATCCCAACCTAGGCTCACACCGCGCCAATCTCGCCGGGCTCAAGGCCCTGCGTGGCGACGCCGAAGGCGCGGCCGCGCAGGCCGAGGCGGCGCTGGCGATGCCCCACCTGCACGCAGTGGCGCGCGCCAATGCGCTGTACGCGCTGGGGCAGGCGCAGGCCCTGGCGGGTGAACACGCCACTGCCCTCGCCACGCTCGACGCCGCCGCGCAGGCCTACGGCGAAGCCGGCCAGCCGGCACGGGCGCTGCGTCCACGTATCAAACAGGTGCGCGTCCACGTGCTGGCCCAGCAGTGGGCGGCCGCGCAGGCGCTGTACGACGCGCTCGATGCCGAAACACGAGAGGCCCGGCCCGCCCAGCGCGCCGAGCTGCTGCGCGAGGGCGTGGCCCTGCAGCGCGCACGCGGCGACCTCGATGCGGCGCGCGCTCTCGCCGAGTCTCTGGACGCCCTCGTCGTGGCGACGCCGTCGGGCCATCCGCTCCGGCAACTCGTCGCACTGGAACAGCTGCAGCTGCGCGCCGACGCCGGCGAGCCGGTGGCGGCAGAGATCGAGCGCTTGCAGGCGGCGCTGTCGCAGCAGCTTGCGTCGACGCATCCGGCCTTGAAGGCGCAGCCCTGAGGGCGCAACAGCCGCGGTTCGCGCTGCGCTCGACGAACGCGGTCCCGGCCTCAGCCGGTTTCCATCGCCTGCGCCGCGCGCTGCCGGATCACCCCCAGCAGTGCCGCCAGCCCGTTGCTGCGCGTCGGCGAAAGGTGTTTCGCCAGCCCGATATCAGCGACGTAGGTGGGCTCGGTGGCGGCGATCTCGGCGGCGCTGCGGCCGGAGTAGACGCGCAGGGCCAGATAGATCAGGCCCGAAACAATGGTCGAGTCGCTGGTGGCGTGGAAGACGAGCTTGTCGGCATCGCCCTCGGGCACCACCCAGACCATCGACTGGCAGGCCGTGAGCCGGTTGGCCTCGGTCTTCCATGCATCGGGGAAGGCCGGCAGCTTCTTGCCGAGGTCGATCAGGTACTGGTAGCGCTCGGACCAGTCGCCGAAGAAGGCGAACTCCGCGGCGATCTCGGACTGGGCTTCGGCTGCGCTGGGTTCGAGCGGGAAGGGGCTGTCGCGGGTGATGGCTGTCATCGGATCGCGCTCACCCGGCCCGCTTCCAGCGGCAGCCCTGCGGCGTGTCTTCGAGCGCGATGCCTTCGTCGGCGAGCTGCTTGCGGATGGCGTCGGCGCGGGCGAAGTCGCGGGCGGCCTTGGCAGCGACGCGCTCTTCGACCAGCGCCTGGATGCGGGCGTCATCGTCGGCGCTGACGCCGCGCGCGAACCAGGCCTCGGGCGCCTGCTGCAGCAGGCCCAGCGCGCGGCCGGCGGCCAGCAGCTGCGACTTGAGTGCGCTTCGCGCGTCCCCTTCGGCCTTGCGCGCCTCGCCGGCGATCTGCTGCAACGCGGCCAGCGCCAGCGGCGTGTTCAGGTCATCGGCCAGCGCCTGTTCCACGGCCTCCGGAATCGCGACGTTGCTGGCCTCGACTTCACCCAGATCGCGCAGCGTTCCATACAGGCGATCCAAGGTGCGCACGCTCTGCTCGATCAGGCTCTCCGACCAGTCCAGCGGCTGCCGGTAGTGGGCCGACATCAGGGCCAGACGCAGGGCCTCGGGCGGGTGTTCGCCGATCAGGTCGCGCACGCGGCGGATGTTGCCGACCGACTTCGACATCTTGCTGCCGTCGAAGGTCAGCATGCCGTTGTGCAGCCAGTAGCGGGCAAAGGTCTTGCCGCCGTGGGCGCAGACGCTCTGCGCGATCTCGTTCTCGTGGTGCGGGAACTGCAGGTCGACGCCGCCGGCGTGGATGTCGATGGTCTCGCCGAGATGCGCCTCGCACATCGCCGAGCACTCGATGTGCCAGCCCGGGCGACCGCGGCCCCAGGGGCTGTCCCAGCCGGGCAGGTCGGGGGTCGAGGGCTTCCACAGCACGAAGTCGCCGGGCGCGCGCTTGTAAGGCGCGACCTCGACGCGGGCGCCGGCCAGCATCTCGTCGGTGCTGCGGCGAGACAGCTCGCCGTACTTCGCGTAGCTGTCGACCGCGAACAGGGCGTGGCCCTCGGCGGCGTAGGCATGACCTTGCGCGATCAGCGCCTCGATCATGCGGATCATCTGCGGGATGTGCGCAGTCGCGGCCGGCTCGATGTCCGGCGGTGCCACGCCCAGTGCCGCCATGTCCTCGCGATAGGCTTGGGCGAAGCGGTCGGTGATCGCGGTGATCGGAACGCCCTGTTCCGTGGCGGCCGCGTTGATCTTGTCGTCGACGTCGGTGATGTTGCGGGCGTAGACGACCTGACCGTAGTGCCGGCGCAGCAGGTCGGCCAGCAGGCCGAACACCACCGGGCCTCGAGCGTTGCCGATGTGAACAAAGTTGTAGACGGTCGGCCCGCAGACATAGAACGTCACCCGGTTCGGGTCCTGCGGGCGGAAGGGCTCGAGCGCGCGGCTCAGGCTGTTGTAGAGGCGGATATCCATAGGCCGCGGAGTTTAGCGGCTATGGCCCGATCGGCCAGCATGTCCCGCTTCAGGCTCGCGAATCCGTTCTATGGCTAGGCCTGGGGGGTGGGGTGGGCAGGCCGCGGCGGTTCGCTGCCGCTGCCTTAACGAATTTCTACAGCGCTGATTCAGCGCCGGGCTGTTTGAATCCGGCCCACGCTGCGCGATGGAACGCGCGACCCTGGCACCGACCCGGCACTGAAGACCGAAGGCGGCGCCGACCGATACCGAACTCGCCCCAGCCTGCCGTGCACGCAGGCGCGAAGCCGTACCGCGCTACGACCCGCTGGATGGCGGCGTCGGCGAGGGTCGGATTCGCACCGACCAGGAGTCCGTAATGACGCAGCCCCGCCGCATCCTCCTCGCCTCGTGCGCCCTGCTGGCCGTCGCCACCGCGGGCGCCCAGCCCGGGCCGAGCACCGAGAACGTGCGCTTCACCTATGCGACCGTGCTGAGCGCCACTCCGGTCTACGAGACGATCCGCTTCTCCGAGCCCCGCGAGGAATGCGCCGAGGAGCGCGTGGTCTATCGCGAGCGCGACTCCGGCACCGCCGGCACCGTGATCGGCGCGATCGTCGGCGCCGCGGTCGGCAACCAGGTCGGCGATGGCAGCGGCCGCCGCGCAGCGACCGTGGCCGGCGCGGTGGCGGGTGGCGCCATCGGCCGCAACGTCGACCGCAACAACAGCCCCGAGCGTCGCTACGAGGGCACCGAAACGCGCTGCCAGATGGTCGAAGTGACCCGCGAGGAGCGTCGCCTGTCCGGCTACGACGTCGAGTACCGGTTGAAGGACGAGGTCTTCTTCGCGCGCCTGCCCTATGACCCGGGCAACAACCTGCGTGTGCGCGTCAGCGTGACGCCGGTCGAATAAGCGCGGCCTCAGTCGAAAGTCTCATGCGGGCCGGCTTGCTGGCCCCCGCCCCCTGTGCCATTCTCCGCCCCCATGTTCACCAAGCCCGCCGACGCCGATGTCCTGACCAGCGCCTACATGGCGGCTGGCATGACCTCTCGCGCGCGCCGACTGGAATCCCACATCGCTGGGTAATTCCGCGCGTACTCCACGCAGCTGTTACGGAAAGCCCGGCCTGTGCGCCGGGCTTTTGCGTTTCTGGGCCACGAAATCCACATCACGACGAGAACTGACGGATGAATGCACCGCTGATGAGCCACTTCCTGAACACGCAGGACTGGAGCCGCGAGGGCCTGGATGCGCTGCTGCAGCAGGCGGCTGCGTTCAAGCGCAGCAAGCTGGGCGAGCAGATGCGCGGGCGCTCGATCGCGCTCGTGTTCTTCAATCCGTCGATGCGCACACGCACCAGCTTCGAACTGGGCGCTTTCCAGATGGGCGGCCACGCCATCGTGCTGCAGCCCGGCAAGGACGCCTGGCCGATCGAGTTCGACCTCGGCACGGTGATGGACGGCGACACCGAGGAGCACATCGCCGAGGTCGCGCGCGTGCTGGCCCGCTATGTCGACCTGATCGGCGTGCGTGCGTTTCCGAAGTTCCAGGACTGGTCGGTGGACCGCGAGGACAAGGTGCTGCGTGCCTTCGCCAGGTACTCGACCGTGCCGGTGATCAATATGGAGACGATCACCCACCCCTGCCAGGAGCTGGCGCATGCGCTGGCCCTGCGCGAGCACTTCGGCACCGACGACCTGCGCGGCAAGAAGTACGTGCTGACCTGGACCTACCACCCCAAGCCGCTCAACACCGCGGTCGCCAACTCGGCCCTGACCATCGCCACGCGGCTGGGCATGGACGTGACCCTGCTGTGCCCGACGCCCGAGTACGTGCTGGACGAGCGCTACATGCGCTGGGCCGCCGACAACGTCGAGGAAGCCAAGGGCAGCTTCCGCGTCAGCCATGACCCCGACGAGGCCTACGCCGGCGCACATGTGGTCTACGCCAAGAGCTGGGGCGCGATTCCCTACTTCGGCCGCTGGCACGAGGAAAAGCCCATCCGCGACGCGCACAAGCACTTCATCGTCGACGAACGCAAGATGGCGCTGACCGACAACGGCGTGTTCAGCCACTGCCTGCCCCTGCGCCGCAACGTCAAAGCCACCGACGCCGTCATGGACAGCCCCGCCTGCATCGCCATCAACGAAGCCGAGAACCGGCTGCATGTGCAGAAGGCGGTGATGGCGGCTCTGCTGCGCTGAGCCGCCGGGATTGGGGATTCGGGATTCGGGATTCGTTAGAGCAACTTCGCTTTGGCGCCCTGAACTGTCCGAGCCCGCATGACTTGATCGCTCTTCAACATCCGCTTTGTTTGCCCGCCCTCTCCCCAAGGACCGCCGCATGCCCGCTTCAGCGAATCCCGAATCCCGACTCCCGAATCCCGGCACGAGAATCGTGCTCGCCTTCTCCGGCGGCCTCGACACCAGCTTCTGCATTCCCTGGCTGCGCGAGCGCGGCTATGAGGTGCATACCGTGTTCGCCGACACCGGCGGCGTGGATGCCGAGGAGCGCGCCTACATCGAGGCCCGCGCGGTCGAACTGGGCGCGGCGAGCCACGTCACCGTCGACGGTGGCCCGGCGATCTGGGACGGCTTCGTCAAGCCTTTCGTCTGGGCCGGCGAGGCCTACCAGGGCCAGTACCCGCTGCTGGTGTCGGACCGCTACCTGATCGTCGATGCCGCGCTCAAGCGCTGCGATGAGCTGGGCACCAAGCACATCGCGCACGGCTGCACCGGCATGGGCAATGACCAGGTGCGCTTCGATCTGGCGGTGAAGGCGCAGGGCGACTACGTGATCGTGGCGCCGATCCGCGAGATCCAGAAGGAGCACACCCAGACCCGCGCCTACGAGCAGGCGTATCTGGAGGCGCGTGGCTTCGAAGTCCGCGCCAAGCAGAAGAGCTACACCATCAACGAGAACCTGCTGGGCGTGACCATGTCCGGCGGCGAGATCGACAAGTGGGAAGCGCCGGGCGAGGGCGCCCGCGGGCTCTGCGCCAAGCGCGCCGACTGGCCGGCCGCACCGCTGCAGCTGCGGATCGGCTTCGAGCGCGGCGAGGCGGTGTCGATCAACGGCGAGCGCATGGCCGGTGCGGCGCTCTTGGCGCGCCTCAACGCCGAGTTCGCCAAGTACGGCGTCGGCCGCGGCCTGTATACCGGCGATACCACGATCGGCCTGAAAGGGCGGATCATCTTTGAAGCACCGGGCCTGATCGCCCTGCTCACTGCCCACCGCGCGCTGGAAGAAACCGTGTTGACCAAGCAGCAGAACCGCTTCAAGCCCGAGATCGCGCGCAAGTGGGTGGAGCTGGTCTACGAGGGCTTCTACCACGACCCCCTGAAGTACGACCTGGAGGCCTTCCTCGCGAGCTCGCAGGCCAAGGTCAACGGTGAAGTCACGCTCGAAACCCACGGCGCCCGCGTCGATGCGGTGGCGGTGAGCTCGCCGCACATCCTCAACGCCAAGGGCGCGGTCTACGCGCAGTCGGCCGACTGGGGCGTGGAAGAGGCCGAGGGCTTCATCAAGCTGTTCGGCATGAGCAGCACGCTGTGGGCGGAAGTGAACAAGTAATCCCGTCTTGAGCCCCTCTCCCCCCGGGAGAGGGGTTGGGGAGAGGGTCCGGGCGAAGCCGAGCCTTCAAACCATCACCCCGTATGGCCACGGCAGACCCAACCCATGCTCGACCGCATCCTCCACCACCTCGAAAAGCTGGTCGCCTTCGACACCCGAAATCCACCGCGTGAGATCGGGCGCTCGATGTTCGACTACCTGCAGCAGGCGCTGCCGGGCTTCCGTTTCCAGCTGACCGACTTCGGCGCCGGCGCGATCGCCCTGCTGGCGGTGCGCGGCAGTCCGAAGCGCGTGTTCAACGTGCACATGGACACCGTGCCCGACTCGCCGCACTGGAGCGCCGATCCGCACCTGCTGCGCGTCACCGCAGACCGCGCGATCGGCCTCGGCGCCTGCGACATCAAAGGCGCCGCGGCCTGCCTGATTACTGCCGCGGAGCAGACCCAAGGCGATGCGGCCTTCCTGTTCACCACTGACGAAGAAGCCAACGACGCCCGCTGCATCGCCGGATTTCTGGCTCAGGGCCACGACTTCGTTGAAGCCATCGTCGCCGAGCCCACACAGGCGCGGGCGGTGCTGGCGCATCGCGGCATCAGCTCGGTGCTGATGAAGTTCAAGGGCACGGCCGGCCATGCCTCGGGTGCGCAGGCGATGGAGCAGAGCGCCCTGCACCAGGCGATCCGCTTCGGCGGGCGCGCGCTGGACTTCGTGCAGACCCAGGCCGGCGAGAGCTTCGGTGGCCTGCAGGGCCTGCGCTTCAACATCGGCCGCGTCGAGGGCGGCATCAAGGCCAACATGATCGCGCCGGCCGCCGAGCTGCGCTTCGGCTTCCGCCCGCTGCCCTCGCACTCGATCGATGGCCTGCACGACACGTTTCGTAGCTTTGCAGCGGCCGATGCGCTGGCCCACTACGAGGAAACCTTCCGTGGGCCTTCGTTGCCATCGGGCGGCGACACCGCAGAGAAGTTCGCTCGCGCTGAGGCGCTGGTGGCCGAGCTCGGGCTGCCGGTCGGCCCGGCCGTGGACTTCTGGACCGAGGCCTCGCTGTTCTCCGCCGCCGGGCTCACTGCGATCGTGTACGGCCCAGGCGACATCGCCCAGGCGCATACGGCCGATGAGTGGGTGGCGCTGGAGCAGCTGGAGGCGGTGGGGAGGACGTACTTGCGGCTGTTTGGTGGCGCATGAAGATGACCGACGGCCAGGCGGCCCCCGAGGCCTTGGCGGCATTCTGCGATGAGGTAGCTCAACTGCTTAGTACAGGAGATTTCCATGCCTTGGCATCGAAGTTTGGCTACGCGCTGGCCTTCGAGCGGGACCCTGCTACAGCCATCGGCGATGACCTGTCAGCCATCCTCACAGAGCTGGGCGCAGCTTCCTTCGCGCCACCATCCTCTCTTCCTTCTGTGAGTTGCTTCGAGCCGAATGACACCGCTCTGATCGCCTCAGTTGAGCAGCGCATTCCTACGAACAATGGGCGCCACGTGCTGATTGAACTCGTTGTCTCCGAACACGCGGCCGAAAGGCACCTTGTACTGGAGCAGATCAGCGCGGCGGACTAGGTGGTCCAGCGAATGCTGCCGGGCGGTGAGACTCGGTTCGGTTGTTCCATGTGCTTACTGAATCAGACTGCCGTTGACCTTGCGACGGCTTCAAGCGAAGCGAGCAAGCCCCTCTCCCCTGGAGGGAGAGGGTTGGGGAGAGGGGGTAAACCTCGCGACAAGCGTCATCCCCCTCTCCCCCGACCCCTCCCCCTCCAGGGGGGAGGGGAGAAACAGCGGCTCGACTTCAAGGAGATCGCGAGTCTTCCGGCTGATGCCCAATCCAATGCACTGAAACAGAACGTAGAGCCCCTCTCCCCTGGAGGGAGAGGGGTTGGGGAGAGGGGGTAAACCTCGCGACAAGCGTCATCCCCCTCTCCCCCGACCCCGCCCCCTCCAGGGGGGAGGGGAGACACGCGGCTCCGTCCGAGCGCAACGTCGCTTGGGTCGGCCTCGCTCTCATTGCCAACCTGCAGAACCCATCCCAGCCCCATGGCCAAAGAACTCCGCCCCACCATCGTCCGCCTGCTCTCCAACATGGCCTCGGCCAAGGAGATCCAGCAGTACCTGAAACGTTTCTCGCAGGTCGACGCCGAGCGCTTCGCCCTGGTCAAGGTCGGCGGCGCGATCCTGCGCGACGAGATGGAGGCGCTGGTCAGTTCGCTGGCCTTCCTGCAGCAGGTCGGCCTGACGCCGATCGTGCTGCATGGCGCCGGCCCGCAGCTCGACGAAGAGATGAAGGCCGCCGGCATCACCAAGCAAACCGTCGACGGTCTGCGGGTGACCACGCCCGAGGTGCTGCGCATCGTCCGTCGCGTGTTCATGAGCGAGAACCTGCGCCTGGTCGAAGCCCTGCAGCGGGCCGGCGTGCGCGCGACTTCGATCCCCGGCGGCGTGTTCGAGGCCGACTTCCTCAACAAGCGCAAGTACGGCCTGGTCGGCAAGGTCACCACCGTCCACACCGAGGGCATCCAGGCGGCGATCAAGGCCGGTTCGATCCCTGTCATTACCAGCCTCGGCGAAACTGCCGGCGGGCAGATGGTCAACTTGAACGCCGACTGGGCGGCCAATGACCTGGTCAAACAGCTGCAGCCCTACAAGATCGTGTTCCTCACCGGCACCGGTGGCCTGCTCGATGGCGAGGGCCGGGTGATCGATTCGATCAACCTGTCGACGGAGTACGAACACCTGATGCAGCAGGACTGGCTGCACTCGGGCATGAAGGTCAAGATCGAGCAGATCCACGACCTGCTGATGCAGTTGCCGCCTTCTTCGTCGGTGTCGATCACCAAGCCGGACGAACTCGCGAAGGAGCTGTTCACCCACCGCGGCTCGGGCACCCTGGTTCGGCGCGGCGAGAAGATCCACTCGAAGGAGAGCTTCAAGGGCCTCGACATGAAGCGCCTGCAGGCGCTGATCGAGTCGAGCTTCGGCCGCAAGCTGGTCAAGGGCTATTTCGATTCGGTCAAGCCGCATCGGGTCTATGTGAGCGAGCACTACCGCGCGGCGCTGATCCTCACCCTCGAGAACGGCATCCCGCACCTCGACAAGTTCGCGGTCAGCGACGATGCGCAGGGCGAGGGCCTGGGGCGCGCCGCCTGGCAGGTGATGCGTGCCGAGAACCCGAAGCTGTTCTGGCGCTCGCGTCGTGAGAACGCGATCAACGACTTCTACTTCGGCGAGAGCGACGGCTGCATCAAGGGCGAGCGCTGGAACGTGTTCTGGTACGGGCTGGAGGCCTTCGAGGACATTCGCTTCGCGGTCGAGCACTGCCGCGCGCGGCCGGCGACGCTGAAGGGCTGAGCGTGCAGCCGATCTCCACGCCGCAGTCGCTGATCGGCGAGCACGTGCAGCTGCGGCCGCTGGCACCGGCGCATGCGCCGGATCTGGTGCGCGCGGCCAGCGACGGCGAGCTTTGGAACCTGCGCGTGACATCGGTGCCGAGCGTCGACACCGTCGAGGCCTATATCGCGCGCGCGCTTGAGGATCAGGCGCAGGGCAGGGCACTGGCCTATGCGGTGCTCGATGCGCACGGCGAAGTCGTCGGCAGTACGCGCTACTGCCATATCGACTGGAGCCTGCCGCGCCTTGAGATCGGCTACACCTGGTACGCCCAGCGTGTGCAGCGCACGGCGCTCAACACCGAGGCCAAGCTGATGCTGCTGCAGCAGGCTTTCGATCGCTTCGGCTGTGTCGCGGTCGAGCTGCGCACCCACGTGCAGAACCTGCGCTCGCGTGCGGCCATCGAGCGCCTCGGGGCGAAGCAGGACGGCATTCTGCGCCGGCACATGCGCATGCCGGACGGCCACCTGCGTGACACCGTGGTGTATTCGATCCTGGATGCCGAGTGGCCGGAGGTGCGGGCGAATCTGCTTCGGCGGCTGGGGCGGGAGGGGGGGGAATGAACCCTCCCGGTTCCAGCGTGCATGGCGCCCTCGCGCGCTCGGCGCTTCCGCATCCGGTGCCGTTGCGAGACCTGGCGGGGTCGAGGCCACGGTGGGCCAGGGCCCACCCTATGCGTAGCGGGCGTGAGGCAGGCTTCCTCCTAGGCATCTTCTGCAGGCTCACGATCATCAGCCCTCACCGCACCGGCGCAACCCGCTCCGCTCCCCTCTCCCCTCGTGGGAAGCGAGGGTGGGCGCTTGTCGGCTGCCATAGGCCGCCGACAGGCGCCCGCCCTCGCTCGCCGCGCGGTGGGTGGGGCTCAAGAGCGGCTCGTCGCGAACTGAGTTTGCTGGCGCCTCGAACCTGTCCATGACTTCTTCCTCGCCCCGCGCCCCAACGCTCGGAGACCGCACCCCATGAGTTCCAAGATCCGCATCGGCCTGATCGGCGCCCGTGGCTATGTCGGCAGCGAGCTGATCCGCCTGCTGAAGAGCCATCCCGTCTTCCAGCTCGCCTTCGTCAGCTCGCGTGAGCGTGAGGGTCAGCGTGTGGCGGACTTCGAGGACGGCGTCGATCCCGCGCTGCTCTACGTCAATCACGGTCCGGAAGCCGCCGCCAAGGCCAAGGCCGACGCGCTGGTGCTGGCGTTGCCCAACGGCAAGGCGGCGGAGTTCGTGGCTGCCGTCGATGCGGCGGGGGTCGATCCGGTCATCCTCGATCTCTCGGCTGACTACCGCTTCGACGCCCGCTGGTACTACGGCCTGCCCGAGCTGACCCGCGCACGTGCGCCCGGCGAGCGCCGCATCAGCAATCCCGGCTGCTACGCCACGGCGATGCAGCTGGCGATCGCGCCGCTGGCCGGGCGCATCCACGGCCCCGTGCAGTGCTTCGGGGTCAGCGGCTACAGCGGTGCCGGCACCAGCCCCTCCGACAAGAACAACATCGAGCTGCTGCGCGACAACCTGATGCCCTACAGCCTCGCCGGACACATCCACGAGCGCGAGGTCAGCGTGCAGCTCGCCGAGGACATCGAGTTCATGCCGCACGTGGCGCCGCAGTTCCGCGGCATCACGATGACGGTGAACCTGCATCTGGAGGCACCCACCACCGTCGCCGAGCTGCTGGACCTCTATCGCGCGCGCTACGCCAACGAGCCGCTGGTCCGAGTCACGGAAGCGGCGCCCTGGGTCAGCCGCATCGCCGGCAAGACGGGTGCCGAGATCGGTGGCTTCACCGTGTCTGCCTACGGCCGCCGCGTGGTGATCGTTTCGACCTTGGACAATCTGCTCAAGGGCGCTGCCAGCCAGGCCCTGCAGAACCTGAACCTCGCCTTCGGACTCGATGAGTTCGCCGGTCTCAACGCACAGGAGCGCCTGCCGTGAGTGGACTGCTGTGGCAGAAGCCGGGCGTCAAGGTCGACGCCCGCATCCAGGACTTCCTGGCCGGCGAGGACGTGATCCTCGACCGGGAATTCATTCGCTTCGACATCATCGCCAGCCGCGCGCACGCGCAGGGCCTGCAGCGCATCGGCATCCTCAGCGCCGATGAACTCGCCGGCATCGAGCGCGAGCTGAGTGCGCTGGACGCGGCGATCGTATCGGGCGCCTTCGTGCTGGATGCGCGCTACGAGGACATGCACAGCGCCATCGAGGCCTGGCTGACCGAGAAACTCGGCGACGCCGGCAAGCGCATCCACACCGGCCGCAGCCGCAATGACCAGGTGCTTGTCGCTACACGCCTGTGGCTCAAGGACCGATTGAGCCGGCTGCACGCGCTCTGCGTCGAGACCGCGCAGGTGGCGCTGGCGCGCGCCGAGGCCGAGGCCATGCTGCCGCTGCCCGGCTACACCCATCTGCAGCGCGCCATGGTGTCGAGCTGCGGGATGTGGTGGGCGGCCTGGGCCGAAGCCTTCATCGACAACGCCCAGCGCGCCCGCGACACGCTCGCCCTGATCGACGCGAACCCGCTGGGCAGTGCGGCCGGCTACGGCATCAACCTGCCGCTGGACCGCGACCACACCACCGCCGCGCTGGGCTTCGGTCGCATGCAGCTGGCGGCGACCTATGCCCAGCTCTCACGCGGCAAGTTCGAGCTGGCCGCAGTCGAGGCCCTGGGCTCGGCCACGCTGGACCTGCGCCGTCTGGCCTGGGATCTCTCGCTGTTCACCGCCGCGGAGTTCGGCTTCGTCAAGCTGCCCGCCGAATACACCACCGGCAGCTCGATCATGCCCAACAAGCGCAACCCCGACGTGGTCGAGCTGATGCGCGCCGTGCACGCCTCGATCTCGGCCGCGCGCACCGAGCTGGACCAGCTGCTGAGCCTGCCGTCCGGCTACCACCGCGACCTGCAGTTCAGCAAAGGCGCGATCGTGCACGCCTTCGGCCGCGGCCTCTCAGCCCTGGCCCTGCTGCCCGACCTGCTGCGCAACCTCGAATGGGTGCCCGAACGCATGCAGGCTGCGCTGGAGCCCTCGATGTACGCCACCGACCTCGCCGTCGAACTCGCCCGCGCCGGCCTGCCCTTCCGCGAGGCCTATGTCCAGGCCGCCGACCCCGCACGCTGGGCGCAGCGCGATCCGCAGGCGAGCATTGCTGAGCGCGTCTCGCCTGGGGCTTCGGGCCAGCTGCGCTTGGACGAGTTGAGGGAGCGGCTGGCAGCGCTGTGACCGCCCGCCTCCACGTGCGGTGGGCCTGAGGCGCTGCGGGGAGGCGGGCGCGAAGCCAGACGGGCCCTCACTGCCCGGGCGCCGCTGAAGCCTCAGGCGCGGCGTCGCTTTCCGGCTCAGCGCCTCCAAAGCGGGCGCGCTCTTCGAGAAAGACCTCACCGCGCTGGAACAGGGCCAGCTTGTTGCGGAAATAGCTGAGTCCCGCCTCTGGTGCCCCCTCGGCCTGCAGTTCATCCAGGATGCTCTGCTGCAGCTCGATGGCCCGGGCGAAGTCGCCATTGGCCGCGAAGCAGGTCGCCACCGTGTCGCGATAGGCCGTCGGCAGGGCGGCCGGGTCACCCATGCGCTGTGCTTCCGCCAGGCCTTCCTCGACGTTGCGGAAGCGCGGATCGGCGGATACACACTGCGTCCACGCGAGATTGTTCCGCGCGCCCGGAGACTCCGCCTCGATCGCCTTGCGCCACCAGCGCCATGCATCCGCGGGGCCGCCATCCAGGTGACCGGTGTAGATCATCTGAGCCAAGGCGGCCATTGCAGCGGCGTGACCCTTGTCCGCGAGCGTCTCCAGCACTTCGCGGGGGCGATCGTCGGCCTCTGCTTCAAGTCGGCCCATCGCGAGGTTGGCGGCCAGCATGCGCGAGCCCTCGTCATGGCCCTTGGCATGCAGCGCGCGCAGCATCCGCGCAGCGCGCGGTCGATCGGCCTCAACGCCACCCACACCCTGGATCAGCAGGTCCGCCAGCAGCACTTCCGCCTCGGCGCTGGGGCCCAGCTTCAACAGGCCTTCCAGCAGCTGGGCGGCGATGCCGAGCGACTGGTCGCCGTTCCACTGGTCAACCAGCATCTCGGCGGCCTCGTACATCGCCTGCTTGTCGCCCAGATTGGCGGCACCCAGCATCCACAGCCGGCCGCGCTTGCGGTCGCTGGTTTCGTAGTGGCGCCCCAGCCAGAGTGCTGAAGGTGCCCAGCCGCCGTAGCCCGCGCGCTCGTGCAGGCGCACCAGCTCCGCGTGCTCCAGGGGCTGGAGCGATGACTTGTCCGCCGCGTCGAGGAACATCATCACCTGCATGACGCCACCCATGCGGGCGCCATAGGCCAGATGTGCCAGGGCCTGCTCGCTATCCGCCTCCAGCATCAGGGCCCCGAGGCCCGTACGCACCCAGGGCGAGGTGGAATCGGCCGCTGCCAGCAGCTTGCGCGGAACGCGCTTCGGCGGGCCCTTGTCCAGGGCCTCGGCGATATCGCTCAGGATCAGCAGGTCGCTGGCTTCGGTGATGCCGTCTGCGGCTGCCTGCTCGAGTCGCTTGCGCAGCGGCTTCGGCACGCCGCCCCAGATGGGGGGCTGCAGCCACTGGCGGCTGCCGGCGAGGCTGGCTTCGTAACCACCCATCCGTTCGTCGGCGCGGGCATAGAGCTCGGCCGCCGCGCGCGCATCGCGGCGCACGCCGATGCCGTTCGCGTACAGGGAGCCCAGCATCGACAGCGCCTCGGCGAGGCCCTGCTCGGCGAAGGGCAGGAGGGCATCGACGGCCTGCGTCGTGCAGCGGCTGCGCTCGGGAGTACGGCACAGGTCGAAGAGTCTGGAGGCCGCGTGGAAATCGCCCTCGGCGGCCAGCGCGGACAGTCGCGGCAGCTGGTCGGAACCGGGGCCGCGCGCCACCTCGGCGAATCGCAGCGCGCGTGCTGCCGGCATATCCGCCCCGAACTCGGAGAAGGCGCGCAGGAAGGTGCGCACCAGATACAGTCGATTGAACAGGGTGCGAGGTTCCCCGCTGCGCTCCACCATGTCCATGTAGACATCGAGGAAATCGAGCGCCAGCAGATGCTCGCGTTTCTCGACAGGGTCCCAGAGCGACAGGTGGTAGGCGGCATGCGGGCCGTGCGCGAAGGCATCCAGGTAGACGTAGCCGGGCTCCAGCTCCAGACCGCGGATCAGCATCCACAGGTCGAACTCGTGCAGGATCGGCGTGGGCGTGCCGTTGCCGTGCCTGGGCGGCGCCTTCTCCAGCGCATGCCGTGCGAGCGCGGCGAACGCCTGCAGGCTGTGCTCCAGTTCGGCTTCGTCAGCCTGCAGTTCGGCGCACTCCACGCGGAACCACCAGTAGGCGATGCTCACCGTCAGGTGGGGCTCCATCTCCGCCAGCGACGTCGAGGCGCAGGCGTCGGCACGCACATCGCCGTTGTCGTCGACCAGACCGCCCAGCTGCTCGAAGTAGGTGCCCAGTTCTTCGCTGTGCGGACGTTCTCTGAAGGCCTGCCAGGCCGCTTCCGCGCCCACGTCCTGTGGCAGCGGCGGTGGAGCCAGCTGGGCGGGCAGTTCGGTCGGAAGCAGGCCGGAGACCAGGGCCAGCGAAAGCAATGCGCGGCGATACGACATGGACGGGCACCATCAGAAAAGTAGGGAAAGAACGGCGTGCGGCGGCCATCGCACGCCCGTGTTCCGGCCGGCGGAGTCAGTTCGCGGGCTTGCCCAGCAGGGCACGCAGACGCTGGTTGCGCTCACTGTTGGCCGAGGCCGTTGGCAGGCTGAACTGCAGGCGAGCGCCGACCGCTTCGATGGCGCGCCTGCGCAGTTCGAAGTGGCGTGGCGCGTCGGCTGCGGCAACCTGTTCCGCCAGCGAGTCGAAGCGATGGTCCACGACGAGGCGATCGGCCTCGCGACGGATGCGACGGGCGTAGCGGAAGCTCGCGTCTTCGGCGTCAACCGAGTCGGGTGTGGTGAGCATGGACCATCCCTCCGGCAGCACGACCTCGGTGGTCTGGCGCAGCTCGATGGGGTGTGGCCGCCACAGCGGATGGCGCCGCTGCTGCGGTCCGGACAGGCTGAGGTAGGGCGACATCAGGTCGGCGTAGATCTCCAGCACGCGGCTGCCCGAGCCGCTGGACAGCCACGGGCGCCGCAGCTGGTAGGCCTCGAACACGCGGATCTCGCCGCTTTCAGGGTCGTCCTCGAAGCGGATCGCTTCGGCGCTCGCGAGTTCGCCGTGCAGACGGCTGTAGTAGTCGACGTAGCTGCGCGAGATCTCCGACAGCTCGCGGCTGCGGAAGTCGTGGCGACGGCGCTCGGCCTCGGTGCCGCGCACGGTGGTTTCGATCTCCAGGCGGACCGAGGTGCCGTCGGCCGAAGGCAGGAAGCGCTCGACCACATGCTGCAGGGCGCGCTGCTCACGCAGCGAGGCCATGTCGACCAGGCCTTCGGCGGTCGAGTGCACGGGCAGGGCGAAGCCGAAGTCGCTGGACTGGCGCATCGCCAGGGGTCCGCGCTGCAGGCTGCGCGTGGCATCCAGCCAGAACACCTGCCCCTCGACCTTGGCGCGCACGATCACATGGTCGAACTGGCTGGCCGCCGGCAGCGCGCGGTCCAGGGCCCGGCCCTGCGAGGTCGACACCAGGGCCGGCTCGGCATCCATGCCCATGCGCGTCAGCAGCATCGACAGCAGCCAGGCCTTGTCCTTGCAGTCGCCGTAGCGGCGCTCCCAGGTCTGCGCGGGTGGCGAGGGACGATGGCTGCTCTCGCCCATCAGCACGCTGAAATAGCGCACGTCTTCCTGCACTGCACGCAGGGCCGCGGCCGCGCGGCTCTGCGCATCCGGCAGCCGCTGCCACTCCGTGATCAGCGCATCGAGCTCCGCCGGCAGGTCCTGGTCCATCGGATACAGCGCGCTCGCCCAGCGCGATACGGCTGGCCAGTCGCGGCGCATCGCCACCTCCAGCACCGGCTGCTGCTCGTGCCAGCTGGGCGCGTCCACTTCCATCGGATTGGCAGCCAGCGCGTGGCCCACCCAACTCACCACCTTGCCCTGCGCCGAACCGCGGATCTGGGGTGCTGCTGCCTCGCCAGACTGGCGGTGCTCCAGTTCGGCGTCGGCCGGGAACAGCAGGCGTACCTGCCGATGCAGGATGGGGTCGATCCAGGACAGATTGGCCGCACGATGGATGAGTCCACCCAGCACCGGATTCTGGCCGCTCACGCTGTAGGCGTAGCGGATCTGATCGCCCAGCCGCACGTCCGAGACGAGGATCAGCGCGGACACCTGGCCCGTTGCCATGTCGCTCTCGAACTCGCCCTCGCGGCGCGCGAGCGTGATCGATTCGGGCTTGAAGCGGTCGCTCCAGACACCCTCGCGGCGCACCTCCACGGCGTGGATGCGCAGGCGCTCGAAGGCGGGATTGAAGCCGATCTCGAAGCGCGCGGCGGTCGCGAGCAGCGGTTCGCTGGCGGTCTCGATCACGTGCTCGTGGAAGCGCACCGGCTCGGCGCCGCGATAGTCGCTCTGCTCGTCGATCAGCCAGTTGCGCCAGCTCGCGCCGGAGGCGCCGGGCGCATCGGCCGGCCATTCGGCAGCGATTTCGACGCGCTCGACGAAGGCCTCTGGGGGGCCATACTCGAACGCGAACTCGCCGCGCTCGAAGCGCTGGACATCGGTGGCTGCGGCGGTGGCAAGGCCGGCAATCGAACAGACAAGAGCCGCCAACACGGCCCGGGCGACAGCAAACATGCGCAGAATTCCCCCTTCATGGACGTGCCGAAGGGGCACGCCCACGCGAGTCTAGCCAAAGGGATGGAGCGAGTGTGAGCGCAGGGGCGGTTGATCTGATACTCGCCGATCAGCGGGGTTCTGCGTCGGGGTTCCGCCGTGCATCGACTGGCTCCATCGCGGATGTTCGCTTGGGGCACGCGCGCGTCCGACGGAGCGCACTTCGCACTGCGGGTCCTCGGAAGAGCTTGGGCTCCAACGGGCACATCAATCGGACGCGAGGTGCCTGCGCGTGAAGACGTACCGAGAGCTGCGCAAGCACCCACCTGATTTCATCGTCCGCTATCGCCTGTATGCGCCCTCGGAAGGTGGCCGCGAGGTGACCTTCCAGCACCTCCGATGCGACTTCCTCTACGCGGGTGATGATCCGGCCAGGGACGGTATCCATATGATCCACCCCGAGTTCCTCGATGCAGCGGGCGAGCCCCTGCCGAAGGACAGGCCGGTTCCGCTCATGGGCAGGGCATCCATGTGGATTCTGGTGGCGGAGACGCGGGCATCGGTGCATCGGGGGCGTCTCCGGCTTGGCGTCCGCGGGCACTTCATGGAAGCGGCCCGCAGGATCGGCGATGTGGAGGTTGAGTCAATTGAGGGGCTGCACGAGAATCCGTCGGCGTGATCATGCAATCGGGCCGTCGACCTTTGGCGTTCAGCCATTCAGCGGACTTTTGCGTGCTCTCTGGGCATCGAGTAGGACGCGCTGGTTGGCTGCACCGAGAACCAGCGGGAAAGTCCGACGGGGTCACGGCCCCCGGAGCATGATTCAATCTTTGAGCGCGCACTAAGCGGAGTTGCAGGGCTTTGTAATCGCGCAGTGCTGAAGGCGCCACCTCTTGTTCTTGCATGCGACAGCCCGCTGGGAATGGCTTGGGCACGTCCACAGGAAGTCATCCACTCATGAAGATGCAGGTTTGCCGTTTGTTCGTCGTCTTGATCGCCTTGTGGGCGGCGTCCCCCGGCCATGCGGCGGACAGCGCATTGCTGACGGAGCGCAGCACTTGGGGCGAGCTCGCGCGGCTTTCTGAGCCGACGAAGGACTGCCCGGGAGGGCGCTTGGAACAACTTCGCCAGCGTGTCGGTGTGGCAGGCCCTTCCTCTATCGAGGAGCTCGATCGGCAACAGACGGAGGTTGAGGTGGCAGACCGGAAAGCCGGTGCATCGACCTCGATCGTCTGGCTATACCCGGTGTCGGACTTCATCCGGCAGCACCTGCGGACACCCTCCGAGCTGTATACCTTCGAGTACTCGACCGACCCCGACAAATCTCCCTGGTGGGGCTTTCGGGGCCTGCTGGTGGTGCGACAAGGGTGCGTGATCCACGCCGAGATCACCGGGTTCGATCACGGTTGATCTGACGGGTCGGGCGCAGGTCCTCGGCTCGCGTGAAACCGGGTCAGGGCGAGGTCGAGTGTGCTGCAGACGACGATGGCGAGCATCGCGATCCTGCGCAGCCGTTCGAGCCCCACGCGGGGCCCACGGTTGGCACAAGCATTCCGCTACTGCCGAGCTTGGTCTATCGGTACTCGCGGCTGGTCTGCTCGCACGTCTGCAGTAACTCCAACTGCCGCTCGAAGTACCGCCGCTCCGGCTCCTGCTTCGACAGCTCGAAGGCCCGCCGGAAATGCGCTGCAGCGTCCTCGCTGCGCCCCAGCCTCCGCAGCAGCTCCGCTCGCGCTGCATGCGCTGGGCAGTAGTCCTTGAGCGCGCCCGAGTCGATCAGCTGTTCGATCAGCGGCAGGCCGTACTGGGGGCCGGCGGCCATGGCGATGGCGACGGCGCGGTTCAGTGCCACCACCGGCGTATGTTCGATGCGCAGCAGCACTTCGTAGAGGCCGACGATCTGGCGCCAGTCGGTGTCCGCGGCGGTGGCCGCTTCGGCGTGGACGGCGGCGATCGCGGCCTGCAGCTGGTAGGGGCCGATGCGGCGGGCGCGCAGGGCCTGCTGCACGCGGGCGCAGCCCTCCTCGATCAGGGCGCGGTCCCAGCGGCTGCGGTCCTGATCCTCCAGCAGCACCAGGTCGCCGGCTTCGTCGCTGCGTGCGGCGCGACGCGCTTCGGTGAGCAGCATCAGGGCCAGCAGACCCTGCACCTCGGGTTCGGGCAGCAGTTCGACCAGCAGGCGGCCCAGGCGAATCGCCTCACCCGACAGATCGCCGCGGGTCAGCTGTTCGCCCAGCGTGGGCGCATAGCCTTCGGTGAAGACCAGATAGACCACCTTGAGCACGGCATCCAGACGCGGCGCCAGTTCGTTCGGCGCCGGCACGATGTAGGGGATCTTCGCGTCGCGGATCTTGGCCTTGGCGCGGACGATGCGCTGGGCCAGCGTGGCCGGCGAGGTGAGGAAGCTGCGCGCGATCTCTTCGGTTGTAAGCCCGCAGACCTGGCGCAGGGTCAGCGCGACCTGCGCTTCAAACGCTAGCGCTGGATGGCAGCAGGTGAAGACCAGGCGCAGGCGGTCGTCTTCGACGGGCTCGATGTCATCGAGCTGGGGTTCGTCGCGCAGCAACTCCTCTTCGATGGCGATGCCGCGGGCGATCTCGTCGAAGCGCGCGCGCCGGCGCACCCGGTCGATGGCCTTGAAGCGTCCGGCCGAGACCAGCCAGGCGACCGGGTTGGCGGGCACGCCCTCCTTGGGCCATTGCTCGACGGCGACCGCGAAGGCGTCGGAAACGGCGTCCTCGGCCAGCTCGAAGTCGCCGAGCAGGCGGATCAGGGTCGCCAGCACCCGCCGCGAGTCGCTGCGGTACAGCGCATCGATCTGCGCGGCGAGTGCGGGCCCGGCCTCAGCCATCGGCGCGCGCGCCGACCAGCACCTCGAAGCCGCCGTAGCCCATGCGCTTGCAGTCGAAGGGCATGGACTCGGGCGACATGCTGGCGATGCGCGGATCCTCCATCACCTTGGCGTTGACCTCGTCGCGGTGCGCGCGCGAGCGGTAGCGGATCCAGGCGAAGACCACGGTCTCGCCCTCGGCGGCGCCGATGACTTCAGGGAAGGGCCGGGAGAAGTCGTTCTTCATGTCTTCGGCCACGCACTCCCAGTACTCGAGCGCGCCGTGCTCCAGCCAGACTTCGCAGGCGGTGGCGGCGATCTTGCGGTAGTCGTCGATGCGGTCGGCGGGGCAGGGCAGCAGGAAGCCGTCGATGTAGGACATGGGTGTCTCCTTGTGTGGGGGTTCAGGGGCCATGATCGGGAATGGTCGGCTCGACCAGCTGGGCCAGCAGCTGCATCGATTCCTGCCAGCCGAGATAGCAGGCCTCGACCGGAATCGCATCGGGAATGCCGCTCTGCTCGATGCGCAGTTCGGTGCCCATCGGCAGCTCGCGCAGCTCGACGGTGGTGAACATGGTGCCGGGCAGTGCCTCCGCATCGAAGCGGTCGCTGTAGCGCAGGCGCTGGTTCGGCACCAGCTCCAGATACTCGCCTCCGAAGCTGTGCGTGGTGCCGGTCGAGAAGTTGGTGAACGACATCTTGTAGAAGCCGCCGACCCGCGGATCGGAGTGGGTGACCTTGCCGGTGAAGCCATGCGGCGGGCTCCATTTGCACATGGCGTCGGGGTCGAGAAAGGCGCGATACACGCGTTCGGCGGGCGCGCGGATCACGCGGTGCAGGGTGACGGTGCCGGGCATGTCGATACTCCTTGGCAGGGGCTCAGGGCTTGAGTTCGCGGATCGGGCGGATCTCGATGCTGCCGACCCGCGCGGGCGGGATGCCGGCGGCGACTTCGATGGCCTGATCCAGATCCCTGGCGTCGATCAGATAGAAGCCCGCAAGCTGCTCGCGGGTTTCGGCGAAGGGCCCGTCGGTCACCTGCATCTGGCCGTCACGCAGACGCACGGTGGTGGCGGTGGACACCGGCTGCAGGGCATTGCCGGCGAGCATCAGGCCGCGTTCGACCAGGCCGCCGGCGTAGTGCATGCAGTGGGCGTCGGGCAGTTCAGCCTGGTGGGATTCGTTGTAGTAGACGAGGCAGAGGTATTTCATGGTTGAGAGCCGGGATTGGGGATTCGGGATTGGGGATTCGTTGGGCTGCGGTGGAGTCGGGCTTGCCGAGTGCTTGGCGGCGCCGGGCCGGCCGTCAGTGCGTTTCCCAGTCTGCTACGGGTTGGAGCGTTCGAGCGAGTGCAGTTCGAGCATGTAACCGGGCGGCAGGGGTTCGCGGGTGGCGATGCGAAGGGCCTCGTTGAGGTCGCGGGCCTCGATCCATTGCACTGCAGCAACGGTGGCTGCGCGGCTTTCCGCGAGCGCACAGGGGCGGGCAGGCGTGGGCCCTGGCCCCAGGCGCAGGGCTTCGCCGGCCAGACGCCAGCGCGCGCCTCTGTCTTCGGACGCGGGCTCGCGAACGGCTTCGTACAGCAGGGCGAGATAGGGCATGGCAGCGGCCTCGCCGCCCGGGCGAGGGCGGCTGTCAGCAGATGGTCGAAGCAGTGCAGGCGGTTTCGACAGGTCCGGAGCAGGCGCGTTCGCGCTCGTCATCCGCGCGCCCGTTCGCATGCGCTGTGCCGGAGCGCCACGGTTCATGCAGGCGCCTCTAGGCTGCGCCAGCGCACGGCGCGGCGGGTCGCCCGACGTGCATCGCCCCATCGCCCAACAAGGGAGAGCCTTCATGCTGCGTCCGGTCCTGTGGTGTCTGCTGGTGTTCGTCTTGTTGGGCTGTGCCAAGAAGGAAGCCGTCGAGTCGGCTCCGGCGGCGATTCAGGGCATGGCCAACGCGGAGGCTCTGCTTGCCTACGAACACAGCGTGGCGATCGAGCTGCCGCCGGCAGTGCTGTCGACGCGCATGGCGGCGCTGCGCACCGCCTGCACGCAGGGCGTGCACGGGCGCTGCAGCTTGCTGGAGTTCACCGAGAACGCCGGCGAGTACGCCAGCGGGCGGATGCAGATGCGGTTGGTGCCGGAGGCGGTCGAGCCGATGTTGGCCGGCGCAGCGGAAGGCGGCGAAGCCACTCGCCGCAGCACGCGTGCCGAGGATCTGTCGGTGGCGGTGGCGGACAACGCCCGCGAGCGGGATCGCCTGAGGCTGCAGCAGCAGCGCCTGGATGCCCTGGCGGATCGCACGGATCTGTCGGTGGCCGAACATCTGCAGCTGGCGCGCGAGCTGTCGGCACTGGAGGCCGAGCGGCTGTCGGCGGAACGCGTGGCCGCGCAGCAGACGCTGCGGCTGGAGACCAATCTGCTGAGTCTGGAGTTTCGCCCCAGCACGCCGAGTGGCTCGCGCTGGTCGGCGCTGGGCCTGGCGCTGTCGGAGTCGATGGACAACTTCGTGGACGGCATGATCGAAGCGATCGAGGTCATCGCCTATGCCTTGCCCTATGTGCTGCTGGCGTTTCCGCTGGCCCTGCTGTGGTGGGCGCTGTGGCGCCTGGCGACGCGGGGTCTGCGGCGAGGTCGGGAGTGAGCGCCGCATTCTGGTGAGCGTCCGATCAGCGGGTGGCCTGAGGGAGTGCCCCGATGCCTGCAGGGTGGGGTGGCTGTGGTGCAGGTGCGGCGAGTGTCCAGGCCATGGTGGGCCAGGGCCAACCCTATGCAGCTCGTGCTGCTGCACGCCGAAAGCCGAATGCCGAGTGACGAGTGCTGCGCTTCACGCGGGCAGCTGCGTGATCGCAGGCGGGCAGCGGCGTTCCCGAATCCCCATAGGGTGGGCCCTGGCCCACCTCAGCGCGATACGTGCCTCGCTCTGTACTGTCGCAAGAGGGTGGTGAGCACGTCGCCCGAGCCCATCACCACGAGCGCGCGAGGCCGGAAGCTCGCTGCGGGCAGGCGATGGGAATCGCTCTGTTCCTTGGCTGCGGTGTCCGCCGCGGCGAGCAGGCGATCGCCTGCGCGTCGCGCGAGGTCCAATCAGAAAGTCGTGGTGAACTCGACGCCCCACACCCGAGGCTCGTTGACGAAGCCGGTGAGGTTGTTGAAGTCGATGCCACCCACGGCGACCAGCTTGTCGGTGATGTTCCGGCCGAACAGGGCCAGCTCGTGCTTGCCGTAGTTCCAGCTGTAGCCGGCGCGCAGGCCGCCCTCCAGCAGGGCCTTGCCGCGGAACTCGGCGGCTTCGTACAGGAAGAAGTTGATCTCGCTGCGGTAGGCCCAGTCGGTGTAGATGAAGATCTCGTCCTCGCCGACCGGGATGCTGTAGCGGGCGGTGACGTTGGCGACGTTCTTCGGCGCCTGCGGCAGCGGGTTGCCGTAGATCGACACCGTACCGGCCGTGGCGCCGACCGGGTCCAGCACGGTGCAGCCGCCGCCGCAGGGCGCGATGGCGAGGTCGCGGTCGCGGATCTCGGTAGTGTTGTGGCTGTAGCCGAAGCTCAGCAGCAGGTTGTCGGTGAGGTAGGCATCCAGATCGACCTCGACACCGCGACCGATCGACTTGTCGGCATTGATCAGCGTGTTGAAGTTGGTGGTGCCGCCGACGGCGGTCAGCTGCTGATCCTTCACCTCATACGCGAACGCGGCGATGTTGAAGCGCGCGCGGCCGTCCCAGAGGTTCGACTTGAAGCCCAGCTCGATCGAGTCGACGGTCTCCGAATCGGCCACCGAGATCGAGTCGCCGAACAGCAGGCGGCCCTGGATGCTGGGCGCGCGGAAGCCGCGGGCGTAGCGCGCGTAGACGGTGCGGTCGGCATCGATGAACCAGCTCGCCGACAGATCGCCCGAGACATTGCTGTCGCTCGGGTTGGCGGTGAGCACGCCGGTGGCGCCGCCGCCGATCGGGCTGACCAGGCGCTGGGCGCTGAAATCCTTCTCGTCGCGGGTGAAGCGCAGGCCGCCCGCGAGGCGGAAGCTGTCGGAGAGGTCGTACTCGCCCGAGGTGAACAGGGCATAGGCCTTGTTGCGCTGCTCCTGCACGGCGTAGCCGTTCTGCGCGCCGCTGAAGGTGTTGAAGTTGAAGCTGTCGATGGTGATGTCTTCATCGAACAGGAACAGGCCCGCCTGCCAGTCGAAGGCGCCCCATTCGTTCGAGGCCAGGCGGAATTCCTGGGTCAGCTGGCGGTGGTCCGGCAGGCCGTCGGCGCTCTGCGCGTCAAAAGGGATGAAGCCGGGGCCGAAGGGCGGCGCGTAGCTGGCGCCGAAGCCGCCGTCGATGTCGCCGCGCGAGTAGCTGTCGACACTTTCGTAGCCGGTCACCGAGTACAGGGTGACGCGGCCGAGGTCGAAGGCCAGGCGCGCGCTGCCGCCGACATTGCGCAGGGTGCTGCGGTTGTCGCCGTCAATGGCGACCACGCTGCGGCGGAAGCCGTCGACCAGGTCATTGCTGCCGGGCTTGAACACATTGGCGCGGAACAGGCGGGCGGTGCCGTCGAGGTCGCGCAGGTGCACATTGAACAGGGCGCGGCTGCTGTCGTTCGGCTCGTACAGGAACTGCGCGCGGCCGGCGAATTCGCGGTAGCCCTCGTACTGGTCGTTGCGCCCGGTGAACGCGTTGTCGACCCAGTCGCCGCGGCGCTGGTACAGGCCCGACACACGCGCCGACCAGGCCTCGGACAGGCCGCCGCCGATGGCGCCTTCGGTGTTCACGGTATCGAAGCGGCCGTAGGCGAACTGGCCATAGCCGCTGCGCTCCTGCGCAGGCTGCACCGATTCGAACTTCAGCACGCCGGCCGGCGTGTTGCGCCCGAACAGGCTGCCCTGCGGGCCGCGCAGCAGCTCGAGGCGATCCAGGTCGAACACCGGGAAGCCTTTCAGCAGCGGGTTCTCCAGCACCACCTCGTCGTAGATCAGCGAGACCGGCTGCGAGGCATTGAGGTCGAAATCGCCGTTGCCGAGGCCGCGGATGTAGAAGCGCGGGAACGCACGGCCGAAGCTGGATTCGATATTGAGGCTGGGCAGGCGCCCGGACAGGAAGCGGATGTCCTCACCGCCCGAGCCGAGGATGTCGAGCTTCTCGGCGCTGACCGTGGTGATCGCCAGCGGAATCTTCTGCGGGTCCTCGGCGCGGCGCTGGGCGGTGACGGTGATGGCGTCGAGCTGGGCGGGCGAGGTGGACGTGTCCTGCGCGAACGCAGGCAGGGCGGCGGCCAAGGCCAGGCTCAGGGCGGCCGGACGGAGAGTGCGCGGCATGTCGATGTCCTCGGGAGGGGCGTTCGGGGTCGGGGCCCCGGCTGGGGCCTGCGCATGCTGCGGCTGCACATGGGCCGTGCGCAAGCGACGCGCCGTCACTTCAGCTGCACCGAAGTCGCTTGCGTGTGGCGTCAGGGGCTGTGCTTGCCGTACCGCTCGAACAGCGCATCCGGCGGCAGCGGCTTGCTGAACAGGTAGCCCTGCGCCAGCGCGCAGCCGCGCGCGCGCAGGAAGTCGCGCTGGCGTTCGGTCTCGACGCCCTCGGCCAGCACCTGGATGCGCAGCTTGCGGCCGAGGTCGATCACCGCTTCGACGAGGAATGCGTCGCTGGTGTCGGTCTCGATATCGGTGATGAAACTGCGGTCGATCTTCAGCTTGTGCACCGGGAAGCGCTTCAGCGAGGCCAGCGAGGAATAGCCGGTGCCGAAGTCGTCGATCGCCAGCTTGACGCCGAGGCCATGCAGCTCGCGCAGGAACACCTCGGCACGCTCGCCCTGTTCCATCAGGCCGCTCTCGGTGATCTCCAGCTCCAGCCGCTCCGGCGGCAGCCTACTGTGCTCCAGCGCGCGGCGCACCCGCGCCTCCACCGGATAGCGGCCAACCTCCGAAGGCGACAGGTTGACCGCGACGCTGCCGAAGTCCCAGCCCTGGTCCAGCCAGCGGCGCGCCTGCAGGCAGGCCTCAAGGGTGACCCAGTCGCCGAGCTGGTTGATCAGTCCGGTCTGTTCGAGAATCGGGATGAACTGGTCCGGCCCCACCGGCGGCAGGCCGGGCTGGTTGAGTCGCACCAGCGCCTCCAGGCCAACCATGCGGCCGCTGGCGACCTCGACCAGCGGCTGATAGACGAGGCTGAACTGCTGCTCCTGCAGGGCAAAACGCAGTCGCTGCTCCAGCTGCATGCGTTGTCGCGCCTGCTCGCCCATCGCCGGAGCGAAGCGTCGCCAGGTGTTGCCGCCGCCGCGCTTGGCCTCGAACAGCGCGACTTCGAGCTTGCGCAGCAGCAGCTCGGCCTCGCCCTCGGCATCCTCGAAGCGGATCAGGCCGAGGCTGGCCTGGGTATAGGCCCGCTCGTCCTGGCCCAGCTTGATCGGTGGCCGCAGGCAGGCCTGCACGGCCTGCACGAAGCGTTCGGCCTCATCGACGCCGGCCAGGCGTTCCAGCACCAGCACGAACTCGTCGCCGCCGAGACGGGCGAGGGTGTCGCCGGGCCGCATGAGGGCGCCCAGGCGCAGCGCCACTTCGCGCAGCAGTTCGTCGCCGTGCCCCCAGCCGGCGTTCTCGTTGACCGCGCGGAAATTGTCCAGGTCCAGCATGATCGCCGCGCCCATCTGGCGCGCCTGGCGATGTGCATCGAGCGCGGCCTGCAGGCGGATCAGCAGCAGATCGCGGTTCGGCAGGCCGGTCAGGGCGTCGAAATGGGCGATCCGGCTGAGGCGCGCATCGGTCTCGCGCTGGCGCGTGATGTCGGTGAACAGCAGCACCCTGCTGGCCTGTTCGGCCTCGCCGCCGTCCACCCGCGCCAGCGACAGCAGCAGCGTGTGCAGCTGGCCGCTGCCGTGGCGGGCCAGCACTTCGCCCTGCCAATGGCCATCCTGCCGCAGGGCCTCGCGCATCGCGCGGGCGTAGTCGGGGTCGCGCTCCAGGTCGGCGAGCAGCGAGGCCGGCTGGTCACGCAGGCGCTCTTCGTCGCTGCCGAGGAATTCGCAGGCGGCCGGATTGGCCGACAGGATGCGGCCGCGCGCGTCCAGCAGCAGGATGCCGTCGCGGCTGCTGCGCAGGGCCAGCGCCTGCTGTTCGAGATGGGCCTGCATGCGCTCGCGCTGGCGGCGCTGGCGCATCAGCTGCAGGGCGTATTCGATGTCGCCGGCGACCTCGGCCAGCAGCGCCTGCTGCTCGTCTTCCAGGTCGAAGGGGGTGTCGGAGTGCAGCACCAGCACCAGCCGCTGCCCTTCGTGTTCGCCCAGGCAGACCAGGCTCAGGCCGAACTGTCCGGCGCTGGCGCAGGCCTCGGCCCAGGCGAGCCCGGGGCGCGGGCTGACCCGCCGGCTGTGCACCCGCAGGGCCGGCGGTTCGTGGGCCAGCAGCTCGAACAGCGGTGAGTCGGCGTCTTCCAGCAGGATCTCGGGCAGGCGTGCGCCCGCGTCGAGCCCGCTGGCGACCAGGCGGCGCGAAGGCGGCGCGCTCGCGATCCAGGCCAGCCGGTAGCCACCCGAGCGCACCGCGGCCGCGGTGACCCGCTCGAACAGGCTGGCTTCGTCCTTGCTGAATACCAGCGCCTGGTTGCAGGCGCTGAGCATGCCGTAGAGGCGGCCGAGCTGGGCGATGCGTTCGCTGTGGCGAACCCGCTCTGTCACGTCCCAGCTGACCCAGACCACGCGGTCCGCGCCGCTCACGGCCGTTGTTCGGGCCTCGAAGATCCGCTCGCTGCCGCCGATCAGCAGGCGGTATTCGGCCCGCCCCTTGCCTTGCGCCAGCGTGTCCGCGATCAGGCCCATGAAGGCGGCCGTCTGTTCGGTCGGGAACAGATCCTTGATGAGTCGCCCAAGTGCCTGTTCCGGCGGCACCATCAGCAGCTCGGGGCGGCTCGCGTGCACGCGCAGGAAGCGGCCTTCGGCATCCAGCAGGAAGGAGATGTCGGGCACCGAGCCGGCAAAGGCATCGAGCTCGGCTTCACGCGCCTCCCGCGCGGCGGCCTCGATGTCGGTCTGCCGGGCCGCGCGCTGCTGCCAGAGCACGAACGCAACGCCGCTGGCCGCCAGCATCAGGATCAGCGCGGCGGTGAGGCGCGCAAGGCCGCTGCGTGAAGCATCCATGGCGTCGAGCGCATCGGCTTCCAGCTGGGCCAGTGCGGCCTCCAGCCGTCGCTGTTCACCGCGCATGGCCAGCCGCACCTGTGGCGCCGAGGCGGCATCGCGATCGGCGAGCAGGGTATCGAGCGCACGCAGCGAGTCGAGCAGGCGCTCGACCGACGCAGCCGTGTCGGGATCGGGCGGCGTGTCGCGCCAAAGCCCGCGCAGCGCGCCCTGTCCGCGGCCGATGTCGGCCGCGGTCTGCTGCGCGCGCTGCAGGCTGGCGCGCACCAGATCGAGGCCGCTGCCGCTGTCGCCGGCGGCATGACGCTCGGCGTGCAGCTGGGCCAGCAGGGTGGCCTGGCGGATGGTGGCGATCTGGTCCTGCCGCACCAGCAGCTCGGCGTGCGCGCGCTGGGCGTGCTGCTGGCTGCCGGCCAGCAGCAGCATGGCCAGCAGGATGACGCCCGCCGAGGCCCAGGTGCGGGCGATGCGTCGCCGCTGCTGGGCTGGCCTCATGGCTGGGCCCGTCCCTCGACGGCAGGGAGCACGTCCGACTCCAGAAAGCCGTAGGCGGCGACGGCGCGCAGATGCTCCGGGCTGCCGAGATAGGCCGCGAGCGCAGCATCCAGGCGCGCGGTGAACCCGGCTTCGGCATGTGCGAGGGCAAACGCGGGATAGCCGCGTCGCGGGGTGTCGATCAGCTGCAGCGTGAGCGCGCCGCCGCTGGACCAGTTCTGCGCCATCCAGCGCAGGCTGGGCGCCGACAGCGCGAGCGCATCGGCTTCGCCCAGGCTCAAGGCTGCCATCGCCGTGCGCGCATCGGGCAGGCGCAGGATGCTGTGCTCACCCAGAACGAACTGGCCCGGATCCGCAGCCTCGACCGAGCCTTCAATCACCGCCAGGCGGATCGGCTCGCCAGCGACCGGCGGTGGATCGCGCAGCAGCAGGGCAGGGCCGACGGCCGCGGTGGGACGGGTGAAGCGGACGCGACGCTCGCGCTCCGGGGTAATGAACAGGCCGCCGGCGATCAGATCGATGCGGCCGGCTTCGAGCTCTTCCAGCAGGCTGCCGAAGTCGAGGCGCACGTGCTGCACGGCGTCGATCCCGAGCCGATGCAGCACGTGCTGCAGTACGTCCACCGACTCGCCGCGCAGCTCGCCCTCGGAATCCATGTAGGCATAGGGGGCTTCCAGCGCATAGCCGATGCGCAGCGGATAGCCGCGCTGCAGTCGTTGATCGATGCTGCTGTGACCGGGCGACAGCGCGTAGAAGGCCAGCGCGACGCCGACGCCTGCGACCGCGAGTACGGCCAGGAGCGTGTGCCTGCCGAGGGCGCTCACGGCTGTCTCCGCAGGTTCGCTCCGCGCGCGTGACGATCAGCAACGGCCGCACGCCGCGCATGCGACCCGGCGGGTGCTTCGCCAACCCATGTCAATCCGAGAGGAACAGGAAGAACTGCCATAGTCGATCCGGCATCATATGTCGGCTGCCCGCAGCCCGCGGGCCTGATCGCCTTGCCACCATGACCCAAAGCCCCGCCTCCGTCCAGACCGCGCCCCGGAAGTCGCGCGGTGCCGACATCGTTCGCCTCGCCATCGCCATCGCTTTCGTGCTGGCGGTGGTCGCCTACACCTGGGTCGCACACGGGCATCTGAGCCTCAGCCTCGTGGTGGCGGCGGCCTTCGGCGCGTACATGGCGATGAACATCGGTGCCAACGATGTCGCCAACAACGTCGGCCCGGCGGTGGGTGCGAAGGCGATGAGCCTGACCACCGCGATCGTGATTGCCGCGGTGTTCGAGGTCGCCGGCGCGATCATCGCCGGCGGCGAGGTGGTAGGCACGATCAAGAACGGCATCATCGATCCCTCCAGGATCGAGGACCCACAGGTCTTCATTTGGCTGATGATGGCTGCGCTGCTGGCGGCGGCGCTGTGGTTGAACCTCGCGACCGCGCTGGGCGCGCCGGTCTCGACCACGCACTCGATCGTCGGTGCCGTGCTGGGTTCCGGCATCGCCGCGGCGGGCTGGGATCTCGCCAACTGGAGCACCATGGGCAGCATCGCCGCGAGCTGGGTGGTGTCGCCGGTGTTCGGCGGGGTGGTGGCCGCGGTCTTTCTCTACATCATCAAGCGCACGATCACCTACCAGACTGACCTGCTCGTGGCCTCGCAGCGGATGGTCCCGGTGCTGCTGGCCGTCATGGGCCTCGCGTTTGCCACCTACCTGATGCTCAAAGGCCTGAACCAGCTGGTCAAGGTGAGCTTCCTGCAGGCGCTGGCGGCGGGCGTGGTGGTGGGTGCGGCGACCTTTGTCTGGACGCGGCTGCGGGTGCGCCAGCGCGCCAGCCTGCTGAGCAACGACAAGGATGGCGTCAACAAGCTGTTCGGCATGCCGCTGGTCTTCGCCGCTGCCCTGCTGAGCTTCGCCCACGGTTCCAATGACGTCGCCAACGCGATTGGCCCGCTGGCGGCGATCTATGACACCCTTCTGACCGAGGGCATCCACGGCAAGGCGTCGATTCCCCTGTGGGTGATGCTGGTCGGTGCGCTGGGACTGGCCGTGGGCCTCGCCACCTACGGGCCCAAGCTGATCAGGACGGTCGGCACCGAGATCACCGAGATGGACCACATGCGCGCCTTCTGCATCGCGATGGCGGCCGCGGTGACGGTGATCATCGCCTCGCAGCTGGGCCTGCCGATCAGCACCACCCACGTGGCGATCGGCGCGGTGTTCGGCGTCGGCTTCCTGCGCGAGTACCTGAAGGCCAACTACGCGCGGATCATCGCCGAGATCGAGGCGCACCACCGCGACAACGGCGCCGAGCAGCACGAGGTAGAGGCCTTCCTCAAGGCCTTCGAAGCGGCGTCCCGCGGCGACAAGGACCGCATGCTCAAGGAGCTGAAGGCCGCCGGCAAGCGCGGCGAGGCGGCGATCTCGAAGGCCGAGCGCAAGGGCCTGCGCAAGGTCTACCGCGAGGATCTGGTCAAGCGCACGATCATGATGCGGGTGATCGCCGCCTGGATCATCACCGTGCCGGCCACCGCCGTGCTCTCGGCGATCATCTACTTCACCATCCGCGGCATGCTGCTGCCGGCCTGATGTCGAGCCCCGGCGCGCTGCGCGAACTGCACTGCCGCAGCTTCGGCGATGCTGCGGCCGAGCCCGTGCTGCTGGTGCATGGGCTCGGCTCGACCGGCGCCGACTGGGCGTTCCAGATCGAAACGCTGGCAGCGCGCTATCGCGTGCTGGTGCCCGACCTGCCCGGCGCGGGCCGCAGCGCTGCGCCGAAGCGGCACGCGATCGGGGTGTATGCGGAGCGGATCCTGAGCCTGCTGGACGCGCTCAAGGTTCCGCGCACGCATCTAGTGGGCTTCTCGCTCGGCGGCGCGGTCGCCCTTGAGCTCGCCCTGCAGGCGCCGGAGCGTGTGCTGCGCCTTGCCACCATCAACAGCCTGCCAAGCTACCGGCCCGACACCTGGCGCAAGCGGCTGGAGCTGCACGGCACCCTCGGCCTGGTGCGCTCGCTCGGGCTGCGGCGGGCGGCCGGCATGGTCGGGCGACGCCTGTTTCCGCACCCGCACCAGGACGCCATGCGCGAGCGCGTCCGCGCCGTGCTCGCGGCCTATCCCAAGGACGTCTACCTGGCGCAGGCGCGCGCCCTGGCCGGCTGGTGTGCGCTGGCGCGGATCGATGCACTGCAGGCGCCGATGCTGATGCTCGCCGCCGAGCACGACTACACGACGCTGGCCGAGAAGCAGCAGTGGGCGCGGCGGATGGGCGCGGAGCTCGCGCTCGTGCGCGGTTCGCGCCACGGCACGCCCTTCGATGCGATCGCCGCCACCAATAACGCCCTGCTGGCCTTCCTGGGCGGACAGCCGCTGCCGCCCGAACTGGCGGTGGACGCCCCCGAGCAGACGCCGTTGGCTGCGCCTGAAGTGCTGGCGGCACTGGAGCGCTGAGGCGTCCAGCCTTGGGCGTGCCGGCAACAAGGCCGTCGGCAGGACGGCGTTCCTGGACAGTCAGTCGAGAGACCGCTGCACACGGCGCTTTCAGCAGCGAGCACGGCGGCCACGCCGGGCGAGCCCCTGCGGATCGCATCGCCTTGCACAACATCCCGTGGTGCCGAAGGGGGGACTCGAACCCCCACTCTGTCGCCAGAAACGGATTTTGAGTCCGCCGCGTCTACCGATTCCGCCACTTCGGCGGGGATGTGCTGAACGTTCGGCGCATCCGCGAGGCGGCGGTCGAACGGGCGCGGAGTATAGCAGCGGCCGGCGCGCGCGATGGGCGCGGGGCGCTCAGAAAGCGTCCGGCTCGATCCGCTGCCGCAGCCAGTCGGCAAAGGACTCCGACTCCATGGAACCCATGGAGCGGTCGAGCAGGGTCAGCAGCCAGTCGGCCTCGCTTGCGGCGAGGCGCCAGCCATTCAGGCGCAGGAACAGTTCGGTGCAGAGCAGGGCGGTGCGGCGATTGCCGTCGCGGAAGGGCTTGGCGGTGCACAGGCTGTGGCCATAGCTGGCCGCGAGGGCGGCGGCATCGGGCTCGGGTCCGAATTCCCCGCCCACCGTGGCCTGCTCATGGGCGGCGCCGAGGGCGATGTCCAAGGCATCGGCGTCGCGCAGCCCCGGTGTGCCGCCGAAGTCCTTGATCAGCTCCGCCTGAAGGCCCATGACCGCGCTGCGGTCCAGCCAGATCCAGTCCCTCACAGCGCGGGCCTCGCGTGGGCCACGGGCCTTGCCCTCATCGCGCCAGCTCCTGCAGCAGGGCCCGGCGTTCGTGCATCAGCGCATGGGCCGTGCGCATCTGCTCGCCCAGAGCCGGATTGCGGGTCGAGAGGTGCAGGCCATCGGCGCTTTCCGTCAGGTACAGGGTGTCACCCCGGCCGATCCCCGCGCGCTCGACTGCGCTGCGCGGCAGGACCACGGCCAGCGAGGTGCCGATCTGGACGAGTCGCAGCGTATGCATGGCGGTTCCGACGGGTGGCGCCCAGGTTGGCAGGCCCGCAATGGCCTGCAAGAGCCGCGCCGCGTCTGCCGCCTGCGCGGTCGGGAAGGGCGGCCCGCATTGCTACAATTGGCGCCCGCTTCGCGCTGACTTCCCGCCGGCTGCTACAGTCCGGCGCTTACCTCGCCCCAGTGTGCTGTCCATGCCCGAGCGTGTATTGCTCCAACTCGACTCGCAGGGCCGCCCGACCTGGCTGGAGACCGCGCAGCGCGGCGCGCTGCCAATGCAGGCGTGGCCGCCGGCCGGTCGCGAGGCGGTGCTGCTGCTGCCGGCCGACGCCGTGCTGCTGACCCGCGCCCCGCGCGTGGCGCGCAGCGAGGGCCTGCTGCGCCAGGCCCTGCCCTTCGCGGTGGAGGATCGACTCGCAACGCCGGTGGAGCAGCTGCATTTCGCCTTCAGCGGTGCGGGCGATCCGGTCGAACTGGCCGTGGTCGAGGCGCGGCGGCTGCAGGAGGCGCTGGCGGCCCTCGACGCCCAGGGCCTGACGGCAGTGGCCGCCTACAGCGAGGCCAGCCTGCTGCCGGCGACGGAGCCCGGCCATGGCCTGATCGTGCTTGCCGGCGAGCGTGTCCTGCTGCGCAGCGCGGAGGGCGTGCTGCTCAGCGAGCGGGCGAGCCTGCTGCCGCAGTTGATGGCGCTGCTGGAGGAGGCCAAGCCCACGGCAGCCTGGACCGTGATCCGCTGCGGCGACGCCGCCCTCGACGCGCTGCCGCCGGCGCTGGCGCTGCAGGCGCAGTCGGTGTCGACCCTGTCTGCCCTGTTGGCGCTGCGGCTGGGCTCGCCGGCGGGTCCGGATCTTCTGCAGGGCCGTTTCGCGCCGCGCCTGCGCGGCGATGCCTTGCCCTGGCTCAAGCGCGCCGCGGCTGTGGGCGGGCTGGCCGTGCTGCTGGCCTTCGCGCAGGCTCTGGTCGAGCGCCAGCAGCTGCAGGCGCGCATCGAATCGCAGCAGATGGCGATGGCCGATCTGCTGCGCGAGGCCCTGCCCGGCACCACCACCGTGGTCGATCCAAGGGCTCAGCTGGAGATCGAATACACGCGCCTGCTGCGCGGCGCCGCTGGCGACGACGCCCTGGCCCTGCTGGCGCGGGTGGCCCCCAGTGTGGCCGGCAGCAGCCGCTACACGCTGGAGTCCATCGATTACCGGAGCGGCGCGCTGGAGCTGAACCTGCGCGCCCCCGATGTGGCGACGCTGGACGGACTGCGCGAAGCGCTGGCAGGCCTTGGACTCGCGGCCGAGCTGACCTCGGCCACGCCGGGGCAGGGTGGCGTCGAAGGCCGCATCAGCCTGCGCGCGGGCCGCGCATGAAGGCCTGGTGGCTGGGCCTGTCCGATCGCGACCGCCGCGTGCTGACGGTGGGCGGCGTGCTGGCTGCTCTGCTGCTGCTGTATGCGCTGGCCTGGCTGCCGCTGCAGCGTTCGCGCGAGGCCCTGCGCGTGCAGGCGGCAGCGCAGGATGCGAGCTACCGCTGGATGCAAGCGGCCGCGCCCGAAGTGCAGCGGCTGCGCGCGGCTGGTGTGGGCGCACTGGCGCAGGACGGCCGCTCGCTGCTGGCGCGTGCCGATGCGGGGGCGCGCGAGTCGGGCCTCGGCACCAGCCTGCTGCGCGTCGAGCCGGTCGCCGAAGGGCAGATCCGCATGGTCTTCCAGCAGGTCGGATTCGATGCGCTGATGGCCTGGCTGGAGCCCTTCGCACGCAGCCAGGGCCTGCGCGTGTCCGAGTTCAACGTGCAGACCACCGGCGCCTCCGGCCAGGTCGATGCGCGGATCGGGCTGGAGGAGCGTCGATGAGGCGTGCTTTCGTCGTGCACCCGCTACGCCCGAAGGCGAGGCGTCAATCGCCGCACCAGGCGTTCAGGCCAGCGTCGAGCTTTGGTGGGCCAGGGCCCACCCTATGGACGCGCGAGTGCGCTGCTTCTGGGCCCGCAGGCGACGTACGCGTGAATAACGGCCGGGCTCGGGTCATGGCGCCACTGCAACCACCATGTTTTTCCGAGGGCTGTCGATGAAGCTGCTGCTGCGTCTGTTCGTATTCGGCCTGGTGCTGGTCCTGATCCTGGGCCTGGTCGCCGCCTTCCTGCCGGCGTCGGCCGCGCTCAGCCTGGTGCAGGACCGCATGCGCGACGTACGCATGGAGGGCGTCTCGGGCAGCGTCTGGAATGGCCGTGCCGATGCGCTGACCGTGCGCGAGCGTGCGCTCGGCGCCTTCAGCTGGAAGCTCTCGCCCTGGGCCCTGTTCTCCAAGCGCATCGATGCCGACATCACGCTCGACGGCCCCGAGCTGAAGGCTGACGGCTTCGTCAGCCTCACCGGTCCCGGCAGCCTGCAGCTGCGCGGCATGCGCGCCAGCGTCGACGCCCAGCGCCTGCAGGCGGTGCTCGACGTGCCGGCGCTGGTGTTCAAGGGCCGCGTCGAGTTCGACCTGCGCGAGCTGGTGGTCGATCAGTACTTCCCGGCCAAGGTCGAGGGCAGCGCGCTGTGGCGCGAGGCGGCGGTGGCCGGCAGCGCCGACGCGCGCCTGGGGGACATCCGCGCCGACTTCGCGACCCAGGGCGTCGGCACCATTGCCGGCACCGTCACCGATTCCGGCGGCCCGCTCAGCATCGAGGGCGGCACGTTCTCGGCTGGGCTGCATGGGCTGAGCGCGGAGGCCACCCTGCGCGCGCGCGATGGCGATGCGGCCGTGCAGCGCGCACTGCAGTACATCGGCCAGCCGCAGGCAGACGGCAGCTCGCGGCTGGAGATCCGCGGGCAGATGAATCGCGTGGGCGGGTGAGCGCAGGCATGAGCCCGAGCCAGCCCACCCCGGAGTTCCTCGACCACGCGCTGGAGGTCGCCAAACGCGCGGCCGCCGATGCGGCGGAAGTCATCCGCCACTACTACCGCGGCCAGTTCGAGGTCATCACCAAGGCCGACGAGTCGCCGGTGACCCGCGCCGACGTCGAGAGCGAGCAGGCGATCCGTCGCGTGCTGACCGCGGCTTTCCCTGAGCACGCGATCTACGGGGAGGAGGAAGGCACGACCGGCAGCGGCGACTGGCTCTGGCTGGTCGACCCCATCGACGGCACCAAGAGTTTCGTTCGCGGCTATCCGATGTTCAGCACCCAGATCGCGCTGATGTTCCGCGGCGAGCTGGTGCTGGGCGTGTCCTCGGCGCCGGCCTTCAACGAGCTGGCCTGGGCGCGGCGCGGTGGCGGCGCCTTTCTCGACGGCGCGCCGATCCGACTCGCCCCCGCGCAACCGCTGGAGCGCAGCGCGCTGTCGACCGGCAACCTGAAGACGCTGGCCGCGGCACCGGGCTGGAACGCGCTGGCTGGCCTGGTGCGCCGCGCCAGCCGCACGCGCGGCTATGGCGATTTCTACCACTACCACCTGCTGGCCCGCGGCGGCATCGATCTGGTGATCGAATCCGACGTGAACATTCTCGACATCGCCGCGCTCGCGGTGATCGTGCGCGAGGCCGGAGGCGTGTTCAGCGATCTCGATGGTGGCGAGCTCTCGCTGGCCACCACCACCGTGCTGGCCGGCAACACCGAACTGCATGCCGAAGCGCTGGCGGCCTTCCGCGACTGGCGAGGGGCGGGCGCGTGAGCACCATCAAGCCGCCGCCGCAGCTGCCGACGATCCACTCGATCGATGAGCTCGACTACGGCGGTCGGTTCCAGGTTGAACAGCTGGAGCTGGAATTCAGCAACGGCGCGCGCCGGCGCTTCGAGCGCAGCAAGCCGCGGGGCCGCGGCGCGGTCATCGTCGCCGCGATGCAGGACGCCGAGACCCTGCTGCTGGTGCGTGAGTACGCCGCCGGCCCGCACCGCTACGAGCTGGGCCTGGTCAAGGGGCGCATCGATCCGGGCGAGGACGCGGAGACCGCAGCCAATCGCGAGCTCAAGGAAGAGGCCGGCTTCGGCGCACGCCGGCTGACGGTGCTGCGCGAGTTGACCCTGGCGCCGACCTACTTCACCCATTCGACGACCCTGGTGCTGGCCGAGGACCTTTACCCCGAGCGGCTGGAGGGCGATGAGCCCGAACCGCTGGAGGTGATTCCCTGGCCGCTGGCGCGCCTGCACGAGCTGATGCTGCGCCCCGACTGCTCGGAAGGGCGCTCGCTGGCGGCGATGTTCATCGTTCGCGAATACCTGCAGCGGCGGGTTGCGCCGTGAGCGCGGCGGCCTTCGTGCTGGATGCGGCGGCACGCAGCGAGGTGCTGGATATCGCGCGGCGCGCCGGTGCCGCCATCCTCGCGGTCTATGCCCGCGATTTCGAAGTCGAGGCCAAGGCCGATCGCAGCCCGCTGACCGAGGCCGATCTTGCTGCGCATGCGCTGATCCGCGATGGCCTCGCTGCGCTCGCGCCCGCGATTCCACTGCTGAGCGAAGAGTCCGCGCCGGAGGACCTCAGCGAGCGCCGCAGCTGGCAGCGCTACTGGCTGGTCGATCCGCTGGACGGCACCCGCGAGTTCGTCAAGCGCAACGGCGAGTTCACCGTCAACATCGCCCTGATCGAGGCGGGGCGCGTGGTGTTCGGCGTCGTCTATGCCCCGGTGCTGGACGCGCTGTACTGGGCGCAGGCGGGGCAGGGCAGCTGGCTGTGTGCGGCGGATAGCGAGCCCGTGCAGCTCAGCGTGCAGCAGCCCGCGCCGCGTCCGCTGCGGGTGGCGGTGTCGCGTTCGCATCTCGATTCGAAGAGCGCGGCGATGATCCAGCAGCTGCAGCAGCCCCTGCAGGTGCCGCTGGGCAGTTCGCTGAAGTTCTGCCGCCTGGCCGAGGGCCAGGTCGATCTCTATCCGCGCTTTGGCCCGACCGGCGAATGGGATACCGCGGCCGGCCAGTGCGTGCTGGAGGAGGCGGGCGGTGCGGTGCTGGGCCTCGACGGCCAGCCGCTCCGCTACAACCAGCGCGAGAGCCTGATCAACCCCGATTTCATTGCGCTCGGCGATGTTGAGCTGCCCTGGCGCGAGTGGCTGTAGGCTTCGCTTCCGCGCCCTTCTTCCCGCGGGAAGCGGCTCGGGGGCTCTGATCGGCGGCCGGTGGCGACCGATGCCCCCGAGAGCCCGGGCGAAGCGACGGCAGTTCGAGGTGAGGGGCCGCGCAAATCGATCCGCTTTCAAACTCCAAACCCCGAGCACATCATGCCCGCCGAAATCCCCACCCACCCTGATCCCGTCGAGCGCCTGCGCGCGATCATGGCCCAGCTGCGCAACCCCGACGGCGGCTGCCCCTGGGATCTCAAGCAGAACTTCCGCACGATCGCCCCTTGCACCATCGAAGAAGCCTACGAAGTCGCCGATGCCATCGATCGTGGCGACTTCGACGAGCTGCGCGACGAGCTGGGTGACCTGCTGCTGCAGGTGGTCTTCCACGCGCGTATGGCGGAAGAGGAGGGCCGCTTCGCCTTCGCCGATGTCGCCGAAGCCATCTGCGACAAGCTGATCAGACGGCATCCGCACGTGTACGGCGAGGCCAGCGCCGACGAGGCCGATGCGGCGCTCGCGCAGTGGGAAGCACAGAAGCGCGCCGAGCGCGCGGCCAAGGGCGAGACCGACACCAGCGCCCTGGCCGGGGTGACCCGCGGCCTGCCGGAGTGGGCGCGCGCGCTCAAGCTGCAGAAGAAGGGCGCGTCGGTCGGCTTCGACTGGCCCGACGCCGAGCCGGTGATCGCCAAGCTGCACGAAGAGCTGGAAGAAGTGCGCGCCGAACTCGCCAAGGGCCGCGGCCATGAGGCGCTGGAGGACGAGATCGGCGACGTGCTGTTCGTCGCGCTGAACCTCGCGCGCAAGGCCAAGGTCGACGCCGGCAGCGCCCTGCGTCGCGCCAACCTGAAGTACGAGCGTCGCTTCCGTCGCATGGAGGCGCTGGCCGCTGAGCGCGGCACCACGCTGGAGGCACTGGGGCTGGCGGAGCAGGAAGCGCTGTGGGATGCCACGAAGGCCGAGGGTTTGTAGCGCGAAGCCGGGATTCGGGATTCGGGATTGGAAGAATCGTCGCGCGGCTGCGCTGGCGCCAAGCCCCCCAAGGGTGGGCCCTGGCCCACCACGAGCTCCGCCCTGCCCCGGTCCGGATCTCTCACCCGGAACCTCCCGGTCGGCAGTTGAAGCTCACGCTGTAGTGGCGACTCGCCAGCGCGCGTCGTCAGCCAGCGGCGCTACCAAGGCCCCAGAACGCAGAAGCCCACCCTGCGGTGGGCTTCTGCATTCCAGCGTGTCGACGCCGAAGCGTCGCTGACGTCTCAGGCCGCTGCCGCGGAGGCCTTGCGCGGGCCTTCCAGCAGGGCGCGGCGCACGCCGGCCACTACCAGGTCGACCTCGGCGCTGGTGATGCCGAAGTGCGGGGTGAAGCGCAGCGAGTTGACGCCGCCGTGGATCACGCCGAGGCCGTGCTCGCGCATGTACTCCTCGGTGCTGCCGGTGCCGTAGCACTTGAAGTCGTCCGACAGCTCGCAGGAGAACAGCAGGCCGGTGCCCTGCACCTTGGTGATCAGGCCGCCGAGCTCGGCGCGCAGCTTCTCGAGCTTTTCAAGGAACTCGCGGCCCTTGGCGACGATGTTGGCGCGCACCTCGGGGGTCAGCATCTCAAGCGTCGCGCAGGCCACATCCATCGCCCGCGGGTTGGTGGTCATGGTGTTGCCGTAGACGCCCTTGCGGTACAGGCCGGCGGCGCGTGCGTTCACCGCCAGCACGCTCAGCGGGTACTGGCCGGCGTTGAGCGCCTTGGAGTAGGTCTCCATGTCCGGCGCCTCGTAAGCTTCAAAGCCCGGGTAGTCGACGATCGACAGCACGCCGTGGGCGCGCAGGCCGGCCTGGATCGAGTCAACCAGCAGCAGGGTGCCGTGCGCCTTGGTCAGCTCCCTTGCTGCGGCATAGAACTCCGGCGTGACCTGGCGACCGGGATCGCCTTCACCCATCACCGGCTCCAGGAACATCGCCTCGATATACCAGCCCTGCTGGTCGGCCTCGGCGAAGGCCGCGCGCAGCTCCTCGACCGAATACGGCGTGATCGTGATCAGCTGCGGCTCGTGGTGCTTCCAGCTCGCCAGGTGCTTGGCATAGGTCGGGCGCGTGCTGTCGGAGTACAGCATCGGCAGCTCGGTGCGGCCGTGGAAGGCGCCCTTCACGGCGATGCGCTTGACCCGCTTGCCGGCATGGCGGCCGCCCGGATCGGTGTGCAGCTTGGTGTTGACGTCGGCGATGCGGCCAGCCAGCGAGACCGACTCGGAGCCCGAATTCAGGCACAGAAACTTGTCGTAGGGGCAGCCGCCGCGGCGATGGCCGACCTCGCGCTTCAGCGCCTGCGAAAGCTTCAGCTGCGACAGGCTGGCGGTCATGATGTTGGCCATCACCTGCGGCTGCGCCATGGCCTGGATCACTGGCTTCGGCGTGTGGCCGAAGCCGAGCATGCCGTAGCCGCCGGAGTCGTGCAGCACCGCACCCTTGAGCGTGATCACCCAGGGGCCGCGGGCAGTCAGCGCCACGTAGGGATTCACCGCGTCATCGGTATAGAAGTTGACGTAGTCGGCGTGGATGGCGGCCAGCTGCTCGGCCTCGTCGGCGCGCAGCAGGGCGTCGAACTCGCCGCCGCGCAGGGCCTCGAAGGCGGCGACGGCGGCCTCCACGGCTTCAACGAGTTCGGGGAACTGGCCGCCGAGGCGCTCGACCGTCGCCTCGTCGAGTCCGCGGCAGCGCGGCGAGCCGCCGTAGCTGCGCAGGGGTTTCAGGCGCTCGATCAGGCTCGGCGTGGCGGTGTTCATCTGGCTGGCTCTCCCCGGTGGTTGGGCGGACGCGCGCTCGGCGCGATCAAGGCCCAATAAAAACAAAAACTTAGCCAGATAGTATCACCCGGCATAAGGGCCGCGTAAGCCGGTGAGGGCAGCGTGATCGTCGCAGTCGTCGTGTCGCTCAGCAGAATCTCTTGCGGAATCAGGGGCTTCCAGCGCTGCCGTCAGCAGCGGCCGTGCCAGCGCAGGCGCGCCGGCTGAGCCCGCGCTCCGCACTGCGTGCGACGCGTCTATGTGTACTGGCGACACCACGAAGAAGAACCGCCCCGCCCGCATGCCAGGGGTGCATGCATGCGGGCAGGGGAGGCCTGTGTCACTGCGTGCGGGAGGCAGTGAGCGGGAAGCATGCGAGAACCATCCGCCTACCGCGACCGCCTCTGGCCGCTCGTGGCGGCAGCGCGCTGCGCGAATTCCGCGACAACTGGCTCGCCAAACACCCTTGAATCCAGATGCCGCGCTTTGCCACGAACGCCCAGCGACGCCCTCGCTACGGCGTCTGGATTTTTTACCCGCTCTGAGCTGGGCCGTTCAGTCTTCGGGTGTTTCGAAGCCATTGGCGAACAGCCGCAGCGGCAGGCTGCCCGCATTCGCGCTGTTGTTGGCAGGGTCGAGTTCCCGGCTGAAACCGGCCGGGTCCAGGCTCAGGCTGGCGCTCGCCGTGATGGACGCCGGCGGCGCCGCGCCCACGCTGCCGCTCAGCTGGATCTGCAGGCTGGCGCCGGGGGGCAGCGCTGCGATCTGCAGGTCGATCGCGCCGCTGCCGCTGGCGGCCGGACAGGCGGAGCCGGTGCAGGTCCAGGCCGGATTGAGCAGGCCAGCTGGCGCTGGCGCCTGCAGGCGCAGCGCATAGGCAACATCCGGCCCCGAGTTCTGCACATCGATGCGGAAGCGCAGGCTGTCATCGGGCAGGTAGAGCGGGTCCAGCGCGAGCACGCCCACGGATGGGTCGCCAGGCGAGAGCAGGCGCAGGCTGTCGCTGTCGCTGCTGTTGCCGAAGTCCGCGTTGGCCGAGGTGAAGCGCGCGGTGATCGCGTAGTCACCGACCGCAGCGCCGGGCCCGAACTCGATGCTGCAGCTCTGCACGCCCTCGGCGCTGACCGGCGCGCTGCAGGCCAGCGTGCTCGCACCGTTGACCGCGGTGACCGCGTAGGTGCCCGAGGGCGCGCCGCCCTCTTCTTCGATGACGTCGAGCAGGGCGTCGAAGACCACGCTCACCCCGCGATCGCGCGGGCTGGCGACCGGGCCCAGGGCGAGCGCGGTGCGGAAGGGCGGCTGGATCACCAGCGTGTAGCTGCGGCTTTCGCTGAAGGGGCCACCGAGAGCCGCGCTGCTGCTGTCGCTGACCGCGACCGTGAAGCTGAAGCTGCCGAACTCGGTGGGGGTGCCCGCGAGCAGGCCATTGCCGCCGAGGGTGATGCCGGCCGGAAGTGTGCCGCCAGTGCGGCTGAAGACGAGCGGCACGGTGGCGCCGGTGGCGGCCGTGTCGAAGAGCTGGCTGTAAGCCACCCCGATCTGGCCGTCCGCGAGGCTGGCGGGCTGCAGGCGCAGGTCGGGCTTCACCTGCACGCTGGCCGTGCCGAAGCTCTCGGCAAAACCGGGCGCACCGCTGTAGCGGGCACGCAGGACGCGCGGCCCCACGGCGGTTGCGCTCAGGCCGCAGCTGCCGGCGCCCGCGCTGAGCGTTGCGCTGCAGCTGTTGCCCTGGTCGTCGCGGATCAGGACGTCGCCACCCGGCGTCCCGCTTGACGCCGATATCGCCACACCCACGGCATACGCCTCGCCGATCCGGACCGGCACGCCGGGTAGCTGGGTGAACTGCAGGTTGGTGCTGCGGTTCTCGAAGGCGTAGGCGGCGCCGGCATAGGTGGCCGTGCCATTGGAGGCGCCCGGCGCGCCGGAGACGGCAAAGTCGGCGGATTGCGAGACCGAGAACCCCAGCTGGGCTTCCTGCTCGCCATCCGACGCGAGCATGCGCTGGCTGAGCGACCAGCTGCCATCTTCGAAGAGATAGGCCTCGAGGCTGCCCTGGAAAAGGTTCTCGTCAATGGTGTCGCCGGCGAGCCCCACCAGCAGGCGCGGGCCACGCAGCGAGAGCGCGTAGCCGAACTGGGCGGTGTCCGAGCCCGCGCTGCTGCGCAAGGTTCCGGCCGGCGCCCAACTCGCCCCGCTGCGCAGGAAGGTCTGGACCACGCCGCCCCCGAAGCCCGACACCGCGGGCGCGTAGGGCGAGGCGGCCGCGGCGAGATTGCCGCTGACCGCCACCGAGGAACCGAAGCCCTCACCCGCCTGTGCGCCAGCGCGGATCCAGCGCGCCTGCTGGGTCCAGCTGCTCCCGCTGCGAAGGTAGGCATAGGCCACACCCTGGCCGCTGACGCTGTCTGTCTTGCCGGGTGCGCCAACGACCAGGGTGTCGCCGTCGATCGCCACGGCCTGGCCGAAGCGGTCATTGGCTGCGGCGTCCGCTGCGGCAATGCGCTGCGACTGCGTCCATGTGCCACCCGAGAGGGTGAACAGGTAGACCGCGCCGCGGCCGCCGCTGTTGCCGGGCGCAGCCGCCGCCAGCGTGCTGCCATCGAAGGCGAGGGCGGCGCCAAACCGGGCACCCTGGGCGGGATCGGAAGGCAGCAGCTTGGCCTGTTGGGTCCAGACGCCACCGCTGCGCTGGAACAGGTAGACCGTGCCGCGCGCGGACTGGTGGTCCGGCGCGCCCACGGCTGCCCAGTCGCCCGAGAGCGCCACGGCTTCGCCGAAATAGTCGAAGTTCACGCCGTCGGATGCCGCCAGCTTGGCCTGCTGTGACCACTGGGTTCCGTCGAAGCGCTGCACATAGGCCGCGCCGGGGGTCAAGGTGACGCCGGTGAACTCGTAGGGCATGCCGATCAGCACGCTGTCGCCGGATGCCGAAATGCTCCAGCCGTAGTAGCTCTCACGGCGCGGGTCGGTCTGATCGATACGAACGCCGGGCAGGTAGCTCTGCGGTGAGGCGACGTCGGCTGCAGACGCCGCAAAGGAACACACAGTCGAAACAGTGAACAGGCCGAACAGGGCAAGAGCGCGCATGAAGCACCTCCCTCATGAGGATCTGATACGCAGTGCAACGTACGTGCCGGGCCGGAATCCGTGGGCCGGTGCACGCTGCGGCTGCGATGCCGGCCACAGCGAAGACGCAGCCCGGCTGCGCGGGCGTCTGGATGCCGTCGTTGGCGTGGAATACACGCCATCGATTTGTCGCGCCTGCCGCGCGCGACGATAATGCGCGGCTGCCCGCCCACTGCTGGTCAACCCATTTCCGTGAAGAAATCCGATTTCGACTTCGACCTTCCGCCCGCGCTGATCGCCCAGGCGCCGCTGCCCGAGCGCTCGGCCAGTCGCCTGCTGCATCTGCAGGCGGACGGCGGGCGCGTGGATCGGCATGTGCGCGACCTGCCCGAACTGCTGCAGGCGGGTGATCTGCTGGTGTTCAACGACACCCGGGTGATCCCGGCGCGGCTGTTCGGGCACAAGGACAGCGGCGGCCGCGTCGAGATCCTGATCGAGCGCATTACCGGCACCCACGAGGCGCGCGCCCAGCTCGGCGTCAGCAAGTCGCCGAAGGCCGGCGCGTGCATCACGCTGGATGCCGGCGGCGAGTTCGAGGTGCTGGGCCGGGAGGGCGAGTTCTACCGGCTGCGCCTGCGCGGCGACGAAGCGCTGGAGAAGCTGCTGCTGCGTGCCGGTCGCCTGCCGCTGCCGCCCTACATCCAGCGTGAGCCTGGCACCGACGACGCCGAGCGCTACCAGACCGTGTTCGCCAAGCACGTCGGCGCAGTGGCCGCACCCACGGCGGGACTGCACTTCGACGAGCCCCTGCTGGCCCGGCTGCGCGCGCGCGGCGTCGAGTTCGGCCACGTCACCCTGCATGTGGGCGCCGGCACCTTCCAGCCGATGCGCGCCGAGAGCGTGCACGAGCACACCATGCACAGCGAGTGGCTGAACGTCGGCGCCGAGCTGGTCGAGCAGATCCGCCGCACGCGCGCTGCCGGCAGACGCGTCATCGCGGTGGGCACGACGGTGGTGCGCGCGCTGGAGACCGCGATGCGCGAGGGCGAAGTGCAGCCCTTCGCCGGCGACACCCAGATCTTCATCTTCCCCGGCTACCGCATCCGTTCGATCGATGCCCTGATCACCAACTTCCACCTGCCGCAGTCGACCCTGCTGATGCTGGTCTCGGCCTTCTGCGGCCGCGAGCGCATCCTTGACGCCTATCGCTATGCAGTCGAACAGCGCTACCGCTTCTTCTCGTATGGCGATGCGATGCTGCTTGAGCCCATGGCTCAAGCAGCCGGGATTCGTAATTCGGGGTTCGGGATTCGCTCAGAGCAAGAGCCCTGTCCCTGAGGCACCGCCGGGGTTCTGGCTCGCTCGATTGGGCGACGGAACAACGGCGTGCCGCGACCCGCACTTACGAATCCCGAATCCCCAATCCCGAATCCCGGCTCTCAAATGTCCCGTCTCCAGTTCGACCTGCTCACCACCGACGGCGCCGCGCGCCGCGGGCGGCTCACGTTTCCGCGCGGCACGGTGGAGACGCCGGCCTTCATGTCGGTCGGCACCTACGGGACGGTCAAGGCCATGTTCCCGGAGGATCTGCGCGCGCTCGGCGCTGAGATCATTCTCGGCAACACCTTCCATCTCTATTTGCGGCCGGGGCTTGAGGTCATCCGCGCGCATGAGGGCCTGCACGGCTTTGCGCGCTGGGACGGGCCGATCCTCACCGACTCCGGCGGCTTCCAGGTGTTCTCGCTGGCGCATCGCCGCAAGATCACCGAGGAGGGCGTGAACTTCGCCTCGCCGGTCGACGGCAGCAAGGTCTTCCTGAGCCCCGAGGTGTCGATGGAAATCCAGCGCGTGCTGGATTCCGATGTCGTCATGATCTTCGACGAGTGCACGCCGTACCCTGCCACCGAGAAGCAGGCGGCGACCTCGATGCAGCTCTCGCTGCGCTGGGCCGAGCGTTCGAAGCGCGCGCACGAGGGCAATGACGCCGCGCTGTTCGGCATCGTCCAGGGCGGCGTCTACCACGACCTTCGCAGCGCCTCGGCGCGTGGGCTGATCGACATCGGCTTCGACGGCTATGCAGTCGGCGGCCTCGCCGTCGGCGAACCCGAGGCCGAGCGCAACGCCATGCTGGAGCACACCTGCCCGCAGCTGCCGGCCGATCGCCCGCGCTACCTGATGGGTGTGGGCCGGCCCGAGGACATCGTCGAGGCGGTGGCCCGCGGCATCGACATGTTCGACTGCGTCATGCCCACCCGCAACGCGCGCAACGGCCACTACTTCACCCGCCACGGCGCGATCCGCATCCGCAACGCAAAGTACGAGAAGGACACCCGCCCGATCGAGGAGGGCTGCGGCTGTTATGCCTGTGCGCGTGGCTTCTCGCGGGCCTATCTGCGGCACCTGGAGCGCTGCAACGAGATCCTCGGCGCCATGCTGGCCACCCAGCACAACCTTTTCCACTACCAGGCCTTGATGCGCGACATCCGCGCCGCCATAGACGCGGGGCGGTTCGAGGACTTCCGGGCCGAGTTCTATCGCCAGCGGCAGACGCCGGCCCCGGAGTGAATCCGGGCCACAGCGGTGCGCATGGCATAATCCGCGGCTTTGCGGCGGCCAGGACGGCCGCGGCAGCCCTCAACCGTCAACGGAGCGCACCGCCCCATGGACTTCCTGATCTCCCCCGCCTTCGCCCAGGCCGCTGGGCCGCAGCCCTCGCCCTGGTCGCCGCTGATCATGCTGGCGATCTTCTTCGCCGTGTTCTTCTTCCTGGTGATCCGTCCGCAGATGAAGCGCGCCAAGGAGCACCGCAGCATGGTGTCCGCCCTGGGCAAGGGCGATGAGGTGATCACCTCGGGTGGCCTCGCCGGCCGAATCGACGACGTCAGCGACAGCTTCATCACGGTCGAGATCGCCGACGGCGTGCGCGTCAAGGTGCAGAAGCAGGCCGTCACCGCGGTGCTGCCCAAGGGCACGCTGAAGTCCGCCTGATCCTGCGGGGCCTGCGCCCCGCCACTCCTCCACAGCGATCGCGTCCGCGATCCCGCAGGGTCCCACACCCATGCTTGAGTATTCCCGTTGGAAGTACGCCGTCCTGGCGTTGATCATCCTGTTCTCCGCCGTGTATTCCAGCGGCAATCTGTTCCCGCAGGACCCGTCCGTACAGATCACCGCCGGGCGCGGTGCCACCGTCGACGAGGCGCTCAGGCGCCAGGTCGAAGAGACGCTCGCGGCCCAGTCAATCAGCCCGAAGGCCATCGAGCTCAGCGACGGCACCATGCTGGTGCGCCTGGGTGATGTGGGCGTGCAGCAGAAGGCTGCTGAAGCGCTGCGCCCGGTGCTTGGCCAGGACTACACGGCGGCGCTCAGTCTTGCCTCCACGGTGCCGGACTGGCTGGCCGACCTGGGCGCCAAGCCCATGTCGCTGGGCCTCGACCTGCAGGGCGGCGTGCACTTCCTGATGGAGGTGGACGTAGCGGCCGCCACCAACAAGCGCTTCGAGGGCATCCTCAACGAGATCCGCACCCAGCTGCGCGACAAGCGCCTGATCTTCTCGGCGGTCCGCCGGACGGCCACCGGGGTCGAGGTGGTGCTGCGCGATGCGGCCGATCGCGCCGCGGCGATGGCCGTGGTGCGCCAGGCGCTGCCGGCGCTACAGCTCAGCGAGAGCGCAGAAGCGGCGGCGTTCACGGGGGTGCTGAACGAAGAAGAGATGCGCCGCGTCCTCGACGAGACGATGGAGCAGAACACGGTCACTTTGCGCAACCGGATCAACGAGCTCGGCGTCTCGGAATCGATCGTGCAGCGCCAGGGCGCCAGTCGCGTGGTGGTCCAGCTGCCCGGCATCCAGGATACGGCGCGCGCCAAGGCCGTGATCGGCGCCACCGCGACGCTGGAGTACCGCGCCGTGGTCGATGGCGACGCGCTCGCGATCCGCGAGAGCGGGCGCGTCCCCGCCGGGGCCGTGCTGTACGAGAGCCGCACGCTCGGCCCCGACGGTCGCCCGCTGCCCGTCCTGCTGTCGCGTGACGTGATCGCCTCCGGTGATCAGCTCACCGGCGCGAGTTCGGGCCTCGACCCGCAGACGGGCACCCCCAGTGTGAACGTTCAGCTGAACACCTCCGGCGGCCAGCGCATGCTGGAGTTCACCCGCAACAACGTCGGCAAGCCGATGGCGGTGGTCTTCATCGAGCGCATTCCCGAGACCCGCATCGTCAACGGCGAGGAAGTGCAGGCCTCCCGCGTCAGCGAGCAGGTCATCAACGTGGCGACCGTCCAGGCAGTGTTCGGGCCCGCCTTCCAGACCACTGGACTGGACAGCCCGGAGGAGGCGAACCGCTTGGCCCTGCTGCTGCGCGCCGGCTCGCTGGCCGCGCCGATGGACATCGTCGAGGAGCGCGTCATCGGTCCGAGCCTGGGGGCGGAGAACATCAAGGCCGGCGTGTCCGCGGTGACCTTCTCCTTCCTGATGGTCATGGTCTTCTTCGTCATCTACTACAAGACCTTCGGCCTCATCACCAACATGGCCCTGCTGATCAACCTGCTGATGGTGGTGGCGCTGATGTCGCTGATCGGCGCCACCCTGACCCTGCCGGGTCTGGCCGGCATCGCGCTCACCGTGGGCATGTCGGTCGACGCCAACGTGCTGATCAACGAGCGCATCCGGGAAGAGCTGCGCGAGGGCAACACGCCACTGACGGCCATCGCCAACGGCTACGACAAGGCTGCCGGCACCATCGCCGACGCCAACATCACCGCCCTGCTGGCCGGCATCGCCCTGCTGGCCTTCGGCACCGGCCCGGTCAAGGGCTTCGCGATCACCCTGATCCTCGGCATCCTGACCTCGATGTACAGCGCGGTCTCGGCCTCGCGCGGCATCGCCACCTTCATCTACGGTCGTCGGCGCAAGCTGGCCGGCCTGTCGATCTGAGGCCCAAGGCATGAATCTGTTTCCGTACAACAGCAAGATCGATTTCATGCGCCTGCGCCGGGTGTCGCTCGGCGTCGCCCTGCTGCTGATGGTGGTGTCGGTGCTCGCCATCCCGGTGCGCGGCTTCAACTTCGCGCTCGACTTCACCGGCGGCACGGTCGCCGAGCTGCACTTCGAGAAGTCGGTGGATCTCGATGCCGCCCGCGAGAAGCTGGAGAGTGCCGGCTTCAATGGCGTGCAGGTGCAGACCTTCGGCGCCACCACCGAGCTGCTGGTGCGCCTGCAGCCGGAAGCAGGCGAGGACAATGCGGCCCGTACCGGCGAGGAACTGCTCAAGCAGCTCAACACGGCCGACAACCCGGGCACCCTGATCCGCAGCGATTTCGTCGGCCCGCAGATCGGCAAGGAGCTCGCCCAGAACGGCGTCTACGCGCTTCTGCTGGTGGTCGCCGGCTTCCTGATCTACATCTCGCTGCGTTTCGAGTGGAAGTTCGCCGTCGCGGCGATCATCGCCACCCTGCATGACGTGCTGATCGCGGTGGGCTGGTTCGCCCTGAGCGGCCACGAGTTCGACTTGAACGTGCTGGCCGGCATCCTCTCGGTGATGGGCTACTCGATCAACGACACCATCGTCGTCTTCGATCGCGTGCGCGAGAACTTCCGCACGCTGCGGCTCACCCCGACCGAGATCATGAACCGCTCGGTCAACCAGACCCTGTCGCGCACCATCATCACCTCGTTCGTGGCGCTGCTGACCGTGCTGGCCCTGTACTTCTATGGCGGACCCTCGCTGAAGGGCATGGCCGAGGCGCAGATGATCGGTATCGTGATCGGCACCCTGTCCTCGATCTTCATCGCCTGCCCGCTGCTGATCTGGCTGGGCGCAACCAAGGAAGACCTGATGCCGAAGGAGCGCGACGAAGCCGAGCTGGCGCGTCGTCCCTGAGGGATCGCCTGGCGGCGAGGCAAACAACAAGGGCGCCCATGGGGCGCCCTTGTTGTTTGTGGGATTCGGGATTCGGGATTCGGGATTAGGGATTCGTAGAAGCCGGCGCAACTGATGGATCGCAAGGGCTACGCATTGTCGGACAGCCTTAAGCGCCCGCGTCGCGCTGTCGATCCCAACGAATCCCGAATCCCCAATCCCGTCATCGCGGCAACGCCGCGATCAGTCGAACGCTGCCGCATACCCCGAGTTGACCAGGGACTTCTGCACCAGCTCGCTGACCTTCAGGTTGCCGGCGACGATCTGGCCGTACTTGAAGTAGTCGGTGCCGCCGCGGAAATCGCAGACGCGGCCGCCGGCTTCGCGCACCAGCAGCACGCCGGCGGCGATGTCCCAGGGCATCACCCCGGCCTCGAAGTAGGCGTCGGCGCGGCCGGCGGCGACATAGGCCAGATCCAGCGCGGCCGAGCCGGTGCGGCGCACGTCCTCGGCGTCGCGCATGAGCTCGCGCACGGCCTCCAGCTGGGCGCCGATCTTCGAGCGCTGGCGCGGGGCGAAACCGGTGATCAGCATCGCGCCCGACAGGTCATTGCGCTGGGATACACGGATGCGCTTGTCGTTCAACACCGCGCCCGAGCCCTTGGTCGCGCTGTAGATCTCGTTGCGCAGCGGATCGTAGATCACGCCCAGCACCGGCTCCTGGTTGTCCAGCAGCGCGATCGACACGCAGAAGTGCGGGATGCCGTGCAGGAAGTTGCTGGTGCCGTCCAGCGGATCGATGACCCAGGTGTAGCGCGACTTGCCGGTCTGGCCCGATTCCTCGGCCAGGAAGGCGTGGTCGGGAAAGGCGCGCTTGAGTTCGCGGATGATCTCGGCTTCGGCCTGGGCATCGACCTCGCTGGCATAATCCTGCTTCGATTTCTCGAAGACGCTCAGGGATTCGACGCGGCCGACATGGCGAAGGATCAGGTCGCCGGCACGGCGTGCCGCCTTGACCACGACGTTGATCGCGGACTTCTGCATACGCACTCTCGCTGGGAAAAGAACGGGCACGGCCAGGCTGGCCGTCCCTGAAGGGCGGGGGAGTGTACTGCAAAGGCCCGGGCGAGTCCCGCCCGCCGGCTGAACCGTCTGCGCCCGGCCGTCTTCGGCACCCTCAAGCCAAGGAACCCCATGCTCGACGCCATCGCCATCGTCCTGGTCGGCACCCAGCACCCCGGCAACATCGGCTCCACCGCCCGCGCCATGAAGACCATGGGCCTGTCCGACCTGCGCCTGGTGCAGCCTGAGCAATTCCCGGACATCCAGGCCAACGCCATGGCGGCCGGCGCCGACGACGTGCTGGAGCGCGCCCGCGTGTTCGATCGCCTGGAGGACGCCATCGCCGACTGCCGTCTGGTGCTGGGCTGCACCGCGCGCCGGCGCGGCGTACCGCTGCCCGAGTACGGGCCGCGTGACGCCGCGTCGCTGCTGCTGCAAAGCGCGCGCAGCGGCCCGGTCGCGCTGATGTTCGGCCGCGAGCGCACCGGCCTGACGAACGAAGAGCTGCAGCGCTGCCAGGCCGCCGTGCACATCCCGGCCAATCCCGAGTACAGCTCGCTGAACCTGGCCCAGGCCGTGCAGGTGCTGAGCTACGAGCTGCGCATGGGGCATCTGTTTCCAGCGCGGGCGGACGCGCCCCAGCCCGCAGCGCCGTCGCCGCTGGCCGCGACCCTGGAGCGCGGCGACGCGCTGGCGACGCAGGCGCAGGTCGAGCGCTTCTTCGGACACCTCGACCAGACCCTGCACGACATCGACTTCCACAAGGGCCGCTCGCCCGACGTGGTGATGCAGCGCCTGCGCCGGGTATTCCTGCGCGCCGCGCTCGACGAGCGCGAGCTGCGCGTCCTGCACGGCATCCTCGCCGACGCGCAGCGCATGGCCGAGCTGGCGCTGAAGTCGGGCCTGCATGTGCCGACCGCGGAGCGCCGCGAGGCAGCGCCGGGCGAGCGCCGCGGCGGCGATGAAGGCCAGAACGAAGCATAGGGTGGGCCCTGGCCCACCGCGAGCCCGACGCTGGCCTCGGTCCTCGTCCACCCAATTCCGCCGCGCCCGACACTCGCCACGGTCTTCGTCCATCCAATACCGAGGGCCTCCTGGCGCGAGGCGCCCGCCAGCGCACCTTTCGCGCTTCGAGTCCCGCTCCGTGGGCCGATGTGGAACGCGGCTTTCGAGCGCGCCGCGCACGAGGCACGCCGATGATGCGGAAGCGGTGTCGTGTGGGCATTCGTCGCTGCCGCGGGGTGTGATCGGCAGGTTGGACCGGGGCGTGTGTTGAGCCCATGGTGGGCCAGGGCCCACCCTGTGAGTTGGATGTTTGCGTCGCGAATCACACGCTGCCCACGGCTGTCGTTCTTCCATGGCGCCCCACCACTGCCGGTCACTCTGTCCAATCACCGATGCGCGCCTACTACTGCCACCACTTCGTGCTGCCGCTGCCGCCCGAGCACCGCTTCCCGATGGACAAGTACCGGCGGCTGTACGAGCGCGTGCGCGGCGTCGAGGGCATCGAGCTGGTTGAGCCCGAGCCAGCCTCGATCGAAGACCTGCAGCGCGTGCATTGCCGTGACTACATTGCGCGCATGCACGAGGGCCGCGCCAGCGAGGCCGAGCTGCGGCGCATCGGCTTTCCCTGGTCGGCGGCCATGGTCGAGCGCTCGCGGCGCTCCTCGGGCGGCACCATCGGCGCGCTGACCTCGGCCCTGCGCGGCGATGGCGTGGCGGTGAACCTCGCCGGCGGCACCCACCATGCGGCCTTCGATCGCGGCGGCGGCTACTGCGTGTTCAACGACTCGGTGGTCGCCGCACGTCATGTGCAGGCGGCAGGGCTGGCGGACCGGCTGCTGGTGGTCGACCTCGACGTGCATCAGGGCGACGGCACCGCCGCCCTGTGCGCGAACGACCCCACGATCCACACCTTCTCGATGCACGCCGCGCGCAACTACCCGGCGGTCAAGCCGCCCTCGGACCTCGACGTGGCCCTTCCGGACGGCACCGACGATCAGGCCTATCTTGATCTGCTCGACCATCACCTGCCCCGCGCCATCGCCGCCGCACGCCCCGACGCACTGATCTATCTCGCCGGCGCCGATCCGTTCGAGGGCGATCGACTCGGTTTTCTCAAGCTCAGCAAGGCAGGTCTGCGCGAACGCGACCAGCGCGTGCTGGACACCTGCCGCCGGCTCGGCCTGCCGCTGTCGATCAGCATGGCGGGCGGCTATGCGAACGATGTCGAAGACATCGTCGACATCCACCATGCGACGGTGCTTGCAGCGCTGGCGCATGCGCGTGGATGTGCGGACGCGCCCGAGCCGCACGCCGCCGCCGCTACACTGCCGGACTGCTGATTCGCGCTGGAGCCCTGATGCCGCCCGTTCCTCCCGTCACCAAGGCGCTGTTGCTGGCCTGCGGCCTTGTTTACGTGCTGCAGCTGGTGCTGGGCGAAGTGCCCATGCTGCCCTTCATGCTCTGGCCTGCCGGTGACTACGCGCTTGGCATGCATCAGGGCCAGATGGTCACCGTCGGTTTCCTGCCCTGGCAGCTGTTCACCTACGGTTTCATGCACGGCAGCGAGACCCATCTCCTGTTCAACCTGTTGGCGCTGTGGATGTTTGGCGGCGATGTCGAGCGCGTGCTGGGGCCGCGGCGCTATTGGATCTACGTCCTGACCTGCATCGTCGGCGCCGGCCTGATCCAGCTGGTGGTGGCCACCATGGCTGCACAGAGCGGCGAACCCTATCCGACCGTGGGCGCCTCGGGCGGCGTGTTCGGCGTGCTGCTGGCCTTCGGCATGGCCTTTCCGAACCGGCAGGTGATGCTGCTGATTCCGCCGATTCCGATGAAGGCGCGCACCCTGGTGGTGGTGTACGGCGTGATCGAACTGGTGCTTGGCGTTTCAGGCACCCGCACCGGCATCGCCCACTTCGCGCATCTCGGCGGCATGCTGTTCGGCTTCCTGTTGCTGCAGTACTGGCGCGGCCGCTGGCCCTTCGAGCGCAGACGCCCATAGGGCGGGCCCTGGCCCACCATGCGCTGGACGCTCGCGTCAGGACGCCGGGGTTGGAAGCTTGCGACGCATCGCAACGCGTGTCGCAGGGCAGCGCCAACGGTGGGCCAGGGCCCACCCTATCAGCCGGCATCACGCGCGGCCGACCGATCGCGCGCCGCGCGCTCGCCATTGTCTTTCGCGGTTCGAAAGTTGCGGCGCATCGCAACGCGTATCGCAGGGCAGCGCCAACGGTGGGCCAGGGCCCACCCTATCAGCCGGCATTGGACGCGGCCTGCCCCATCACGCGCCGCACGCTCGCCACTGTCTGTCGGGATTCGAAAGTTGCGGCGCATTGCAACGCGTCGCCAGTCAGCGCCAGCGATGGGCCAGGGCCCATCCTATCAACCTGCATAGGGTGGGCCCTGGCCCACCATAGGCGGCACCCTCGCGGCGGTCTGAACGGTTCTGCGATTCCTGACCCACATTCGCAGGGTCGAGGGCACACTCGCGCTCGGAATGCCTACTCCAGCCGCAGCAGCATCGAGTCCATCCACAGCGGATCGCGCGCACCGTCGCCGCCGCCGAAGCGCATCGCGCCGCCCTCGGCCGTGAGCGCGCGGTAGCCGCCGTCGTAATCCCAGGTGCTGATGTGCAGCACTGCGCCGTGCAGGGATTCAAGCTCGCCGAGCAGGCGCGCGGGCAGGGTGATGGTCAGCGTGCTGCTTGCAGGGTCGACCGCGAGCGCGGCCGCGCCGATGGCCGTGCCCTCGCGCTTCGCGTCGGCACCCTCGTACGAAAACAGCGCGTTCGACCAGCCGTGCAGGCGCAGGCGGCGCTGCCAGCGCAGGTCTTCGGGCATCGCGGCATTGAGCAGGGGCAGGGCGCGCGCACCCGCATCGGCGTCGGGCAGGGCGATGTGCAGCGTCAGCGCCATGCGGTCGAAGCCATTGGCCGGGTTCCAGTCGCGACTCAGCGCGCGCAGCCGCACGCTCAATCGCAGGCTGCCCCCGCTGGCCTCGGCGCGCGCATGGGTGAGGTCGAGCAGCCCGCGTTCGCCCCAGCCCGGATCGGTGGGATAGCGATAGCCGCCCTCGGGGCCACGGTCATCGCCGACCGGGTCCTCGCTTTCGGCCAGCACGGTCCAGCGCGGCTGCACGCGGAAGTGCGCGCTGTCGGAGGCGAGCCCGGTCACGGTGTCGATGAGCTGCAGGCGATGGCTCAGGCCGGGATCGGCAAGGCCGCGCACGTCGAGCTGAACGGCGAAGCGCCCGTCTGCATCCACCTGCACCCGCGTGCCGCGCCCGACTTCGCCATCGAGCACCAGCTGCAGTGCACCGCCAGCGCGAGCGCGACCGGCGATGGAGAGGTGTTCTGACACCGCCGCATCACCCAGCGCATCGAGCTTCGGTCGCTGCGGTGCGGTGGCTTCGGTCGATGCGGAAGACGTGGCCGACAGCACCCGCCACACCCGGCCATCGCGCGCGCCCAAGGCGAGATCCACGCGGCCCTGCGCATCCACCGCCAGTGCAGGGGCGTCGCCCTCGATCGCGAACAGCGGCTGCAGCCGCGTGCCCGTCGGCAGGCCGGTCTCGATCGCGCCGTAGGCGCTCGGTGCATCGGCGGTATTCAGTGCGACCAGCGCGGAACCCTGGTCTGATTCCATCACCCAGGCGATGACGCCCGGCGCGGCCGCTTCCGCCGCCAGCATGCGTGGCTGGCCGCGGCGCAGGGCCGGCTCGCCGCGGCGCAGGGCGGTGGCGCGCTGCAGGTAGCGGTACAGCGGATGCGCGGTATCGAAGTGATCGCGCCCGTCGCTGCCCCAGCCGCGCGCGAACATCGCGCCGCGCATGCGGGTGAAACCCTGCTCGGCGCCGTAGTAGATGACCGGAATGCCGGGCAGCGTCATCAGCGCGAGCAGGGCCTGCTTCAGCCCGGCCTCGCTGCCGCCGGCGAGGAAGCGGTCGACATCGTGGTTGTCGACGAAGCTGGGCATGCGGTGCGGATCGGCGTGTACAGCCAGCACGCTCTCGATGCGGTGCTTGAGCTCGGCCGGCGGGCGCCCGCGCGCGAACACGTCGAGGCTGGTGCCATAGAGCGGGAAGTTGATCATCGCCGGCAGCAGCGGGCCGGCCTCATCGCGCACATAGCTTTCGATGCGCCGGGCCTGCAGGTCCTCGAAAGCGCGGTCGATGCCGAAGCCCTCGCCGAACAGCAGGAAGTCCGGCTTGCCGGCGCGCCGCGCGACCTCGATTACGCCGGGCGCGGCGGGGTCTTCAGCGAACAGGAAATCGCGGAAGTAGGCCGGCGGCACATAGAAGGCGGTGTCGACGCGGAAGCCATCGACGCCAACCGCGCGGATCCAGTGGCCGTAGGACTGGCGCAGGGCCCGTCGCACCAGCGGGTTCTCGGTGTTCAGATCATCGAGGTCGGCCATCTGCCCATCGAGCAGCTGCACCGGGTCGCTGTAGTCCTGGATCGGCGGCGTCCAGTGGTAGATGTCGAGGCTGCGCTGCTGCACGTCGCGCGCATCGTTCTGGTCGAAGGGCCACTGCGTCGGCCGCGCGGTCGGTGCCGCGCCTGCATTCGCTCGCCAGTCCGCGCTGACCTCGGGAGCGGCTTTGCCGGGCGGGTAGCGAAAGTAGTTGCCGACGTGGTTGACCACGATGTCCTGCACCAGGCGCATATCGCGCGCGTGCAGGCCCTTGGCCAGCGCGCGGTAGTCATCAAGCGTGCCGAAGTGCGGGTCGACCTCCATGAAGTGCTGCGCCCAGTAGCCGTGGTAGCCGCCGTAGCCGACCGCCTCGTCCCACCACTGGTGGCGCACTGGCGGGGTGATCCACAGCGCGGTGACACCGAGGCCGCGGAGGTAGTCGAGTCGCCGCGTGAGGCCCACCAGGTCGCCACCACTGTAGCGACGCGAGTCGGCCGGGTCGTACTCGTTCGCGCCCTGATCGTTGTTGTCCGGCTCGCCGTCGTCGAAGCGGTCGATCAGGGCGAAGTAGAGGATCTCGTCGCGCCAGTCGCGCGTGGCCGACTCCGGCTCTTCCGCCTGCACGGACGTGACGGCCAGGCTGATGGTCGCGCAGAGCAGCAGCGCCCTGCCGAGAATGGATCGCGATCCGTCATATCGCCTCGAAGCCGCGCGCGGTGCGGTCGATCCGAAGGTCTGTGGTGCGCTGTGCATGTGCAGCATCCGGTGGGCTGGCGTGATCGGAAAACCTGCCGCATCTGACAGGATGGATTGCTGCGTCGCAGCGCAATCTCCTGTGGCCCCGGCAATCACGGGAAGCCGCGGCAGGTCTCATCTTGGTGCCGACCCAGACCCTTGCGCGACGCCTCCGCGCGGCGCTTTGCATGAATACGTATGCAGCTTGGGTCATGTGCCAAAGGGCCGGGGCTACCATCGCTCCGCGCTGCGAGGGACGGGGGAACGTCCCAAGGGCGAGCTCAGGTCGGGCCGCCGTCGGCAGCTCACAGAACAGACCCGGCGCGGGCCATGCAGCGGCCGCGTAGCCGGGCTCACACATCGCAGACCGTATCGAGTGGAGGGGACAATGTTGAACTTGAAGCGCAACGTGCTGAGCATGGCGCTGGCGTCGGCCGTCGCAATGATGGCGCAGTCGGCCTGGGCGGATGCCGGCATGGCTGCCCAGCAGGCGGACGACGAGGAAGCCGCCAAGGAAGCCGCCGAAGACGAGGCCAAGTCCCTCGATACGATCGAGGTCGTTGGCATTCGCGCCGGCATCGAGAACGCGATCGAGACCAAGCAGATCGCCGACTCCATCGTCGAGGCGATCTCGGCTGAAGACATTGGCAAGCTGCCCGACGTTTCCATTGCCGACGCGCTCGCCCGCCTGCCCGGCCTGACCTCGCAGCGCGACCGCGGTCGTTCGACCGAGATCAATGTGCGCGGTCTGTCCGGCGATTTCGCAACGGCCACCCTCAACGGCCGCGAGCAGGCCAGCATGGGCACAAACCGCGGTGTCGAGTTCGACCAGTACGCCTCCGAAACCATGCGCCAGGTGGTCGTGTACAAGACGCCGACCGCAAGCCTCGTGGGTCAGGGCCTGTCCGCCACCATCGACCTGCAGACCGTGCGCCCGCTGGATTTCGATGATCGCGTGATCGCCGCCAACTACCGCCGCGACCAGTACAAGCTGGAAGAATCCAAGCTGTACGGCGAGCGCGCCAGCTTCGCCTACATCGACCAGAACCAGGCCAAGACGGTCGGCTTTGCGCTCGGCTATGCCTACCTCAACTCGCCGCAGCAGTCGAACAGCTGGCGTGCCTGGGGCTATGAGCCCAACGGCCAGCTCGGCGGTGTCACCATCCAGGGCCGCACCACCGATCTGGTCCGCAAGGGCATCACCGCGGCGATGGAGTACCAGCCCAACGACAGCCATCGCGGTGCGCTCGACGTCTACTACTCGACCTTCGATTCCGACACCATCCAGCGCGGACTGGAAATCGGCCTCGGCAACTGCACCGAGAACTGCTACCTCGCCGATCTGGTCAGCCGAAACGGCACCAGCTCCACCTACCGCAACGCACGTCCGGTGCTGCGCACCGACCAGTACAAGAACGAGGATTCGCTGCTGTCGGTCGGCTGGAACCACCAGTTCCGCATCAACGACGACTGGCGTCTGACCACCGACCTCAGCACCTCGCGCGCCGACCGTGATGGTCGCAACTTCGAAAGCAATGCCGGCTTTGCTCCGGATCTCGCAGGAACGACGCTTGGCGTGTCGTTGAATCCGGGCGGCTGGTACGACATGGACTTCGGCGCCGATTTCGGCGACGTCTCGCAGCTTCGCCTGTGGGATCCGGGCGGTTGGGGCGGCGACGGCTTCGACAAGCCCTACGCAGTCGAGGACACGATCAATCAAGCGCGCGTGGAGTTCGAGCAGCTGTTCAATGACGGCGCCATCAGCAGCGTCAAGTACGGCCTGAACTACACCAGTCGCGACAAGGAGCGCTTCGCGTCCGAGGATGCGCTCTGCATCCAGGCCTGCAACGACCGCGCCTCGTTGCCGTATCCCACCGGCGCCTCCTTCGGTTTCGGGTTCTTCGGTCTGCCCAACCTGCCGACCTTCGACCCGAATGGTGTTCCGTACAACCGCATCGACCGCTTTGCCCAGAACGGCTTCGCGCGAAAGAACTTCGGCGTGGAAGAGGACATCACGACCCTCTACGCGCAGGCCAACCTCGACAGCCAGTGGGGCAGCGTGCCGGTGCGCGGCAACGTCGGTATCCAGGTGCAGCGCGCGGATCAGGAAGGCTTCGGCCTCCGGACCTTTGCCGACAACGCCGCTGGCGATCCGGTCAGTGACGGTGTGAGCTATACCGAGGTCCTGCCCAGCGCCAACCTGATCTTCGATGTGACTGAAGAGCAGAAGCTGCGCTTGGGCCTGGGCCGCCAGCTGGCGCGTCCGCGCATCGACGACATGTCTGCCGGGTTCGGCTTCGGCATCAACCAGGCCACCCAGCGCTGGGAGGCTGGCGGCGGCAACCCACGGCTGCGGCCCTGGATCGCCAATGCCTTCGATGTGTCCTACGAGAAGTACTTCGGCGGCAAGGGCTACGTCTCCGCTGCCTGGTTCTTCAAGGACCTCAAGTCCTACGTCTACAACCAGGTGCTGGAGTTCGACTTCACCGGCTTGCCGGTGCCCTCGGGCGCCCAGCTGCCCCCAACCAACATCGGTACGATCAACAGCCCCGCCAACGGAGAGGGTGGTCTGATCGCTGGCTGGGAGTTCGCGGTTTCGATTCCCTTCGAGTTGTTCTGGGAGCCGCTTGAGGGCTTTGGTCTGCAGGGTCACTACACCGATACCCGCACCGGCATCAGCCCGAACGGCCCGGGCACCAGCGAGCCGCTGCCGGGCTTCTCGAAGTACACCTCGAACGTCACCCTGTACTGGGAGCGCTTCGGTTGGGGCGTGCGGGCATCGAGGCGCCACCGTTCGGAGTTCGTGGGCGAGATCCAGAACGTCTTCCTGGACCGCGAGCGCGTGCTGGTCAATCGCGAGGCCATTGTCGACCTGCAGGTCAACTACACCTTCAATCAGGGCGCGCTCAAGGATCTGGCCTTCTTCTTCCAGATCAACAATCTCAGAGACAAGCCGTTCCGCACCAACTTCGGCAGCGAGGAAACCCCGCGCGAGTACGTCGAGTACGGCCGCAATGCCCTGCTGGGCGTGAGCTACAAGTTCTGATGCGCTGAAGCATCGATCCATCCCCCGGCAGCACCCGAAGCCCACGCCGTCTCCCCGCGGCGTGGGCTTCGGCTTTGTGGCGTTGGGCTGCTGGCCGGGCGTCGCGCACGTGGTGCCATGGCGCCGGCTAAATTCGTGTGCGCCTGGAGCTGCTGGGTGCCCAGGCCGAAAAGCAAGGGCGGGAGCGCGTGGCGATGGCCCGAAGCAATGGCGCGGACAGGGCTCGCCAGCAGCTCGCCGCCGCCCAGAACGTCGAATAGGGTGGGCCCTGGCCCACCACGCGCTTGAACCTCTGGCTCAGGCGACGTGCTTGTGCTGGGCCGGGGGCCAGCCCAGGGTGCAGAGCTTGAATGGCCTGCGCGAGGTTCGAGGCGTCAGAGTCCGGACGCCCGCATCACATTGGCTCTTCCTGCGCCGGGCGCGCGGATGCGGGCGGCGATTCCACCGAGTCGGGAGCCGTCGAGCGCCTGTCGTCAGCGCCGGGCCGATGCGCGGCCCGCTCGCTGGGCCCAGCCGCCCGCGCGGCGCACAGGAAGGTGTGCTCGGGCGCGTATGCGCGAGCCGTTACGGGGGCAAGCGTCGGGCTTAGGGTGGGCCAGGGCCCACCCCATGAACTACGCGGCCTTAGGCCTTGCCGCGCAGTGCCGGTCGATGAACTGCTCGTGGGTCGGCATGGCCTGGACGCAGGCGGCGATCACGTCGCGTACGGTCTCGACGTGCTTCTGCACGGCCTCGTCGTCCTGCGCATCGACCAGGGCGTGATAGCCGCTCGGCTGCATGCGCTGGCCGTGCATCACCTGCACCCAGCTGGGCTCGGCGAACAGCTCGTGGCCGTCGCGGAAGACGCGGCCGTTGCTGCGGAACAGCTCCATCTTGGCGCGCAGTTCGGCCGGGATATCCATGGTCCGCACGTAGTTCCAGAACGGCGTATCGCTGCGCTCGGTGGCGTGGTAGTGCAGGATCAGGAAGTCGCGGATCTTGTCGAATTCCCAGTGCGAGTGGGTGTTGAATTCGTCGACATCGGTCTGATCGAAACCGGCGTGCGGGAAGAACGCGGTCAGCCGCGCGATTGCCGACTGGATCAGATGGATGCTGGTCGACTCCAGCGGCTCCATGAAGCCGCTGGCAAGCCCCACCGCGACCACGTTCTTGTTCCAGAATTTGCGGCGTTTGCCGGTGACGAACTTCAGCACGCGCGGTTCCGCCAGCGGCTTGCCTTCGAGGTTTGCCATCAGCATCGAGGTGGCTTCGTCTTCGCTGATGAAGTCGGACGAGAACACGTGGCCGTTGCCGACGCGATGCTGCAGCGGAATGCGCCACTGCCAGCCGGCCGTGCGCGCGGTCGAGCGCGTGTAGGGCGTGATCGCCTGTCGCGTCTCGCAGGGCACGGCGACCGCGCGGTTGCAGGGCAGCCAATGGCTCCAGTCGATGTAGCCGGTCTTCAGCGCCTGCTGGATCAGGATGCCGCGGAAGCCCGAGCAGTCGACGAAGAGCTGGCCGGGGATGCGCTCGCCGCTCTCCATCGTGATCGACTCGATGAAGCCGCTTTCCGGATGCTGCTGCACCGAGGCGACCTTGCCCTCGGTGCGGCGCACGCCGCGCGCTTCGGCATATTCGCGCAGATAGCGCGCGTACAGGCCGGCGTCGAAGTGGTAGGCGTAGGCGATGTCGGCCAGCGGCGAGTTCGGGCGGTCGGTCCGCGCCGGGATGAACTTGTTGGCGCGCGCTGCGGCGGTGTTGATCGAGTAGTCGTCGAGGTGCCCGGCGCGGCCCTGCTGATGCAGCTTCAGCCAGTAGTGGTAGAAGGGCACGATGCCGAGGTCTTGGCCGATCTTGCCGAAGCCATGGATATAGCTGTCGCCGACCTGGCCCCAGTTGACGAACTCGATGCCGAGCTTGAACGAACCCTGGGTGCGGCGGATGAAGTCGGCCTCGTCGAGTTCGAGTGCTGCGTTGAACAGCTTGATCATCGGGATGGTGGCTTCACCCACGCCGACCGTACCGATGTCGTCGGATTCGACCAGACGGAGGCTGTAGCTCCGGCCCAGCACCTTGGCCAATGCCGCCGCCGCCATCCAGCCGGCGGTGCCGCCGCCGACGATCACCACTTCATGGATCCGCTGGTCCTGCATGTTCCCGCCCCTTCGCTGCTCGTGGGTGCGTCTGTCGCGCACGTCCGCGCGAGTGTGCCCCCGGCGGGGGTGGTGGGGAAGTCGATGTGGCGCCGCATACGTATGCATCCCGTGCTGCAGCAGCCCTGGAGTGCGCTCGGCGCCAGATGACCCAGAGCCTCTGGCGGCGCGGATGCAAGCCTCTCTCCCCTCGCGGGATGCGCAGGAGGGTGTTTGTCGGCTGCCCGTGGCAACCGATGTTCTCCGCAGCCCGAGCGAAGCGAAGGCAGGTTGGGCAGAGGGGGTGAATCTCGCGGCAGGCCTCATCCCCCTCTCCCGCGTCCCCTCTCCCACGGGGGGAGAGGGGAGAAGAGCTGCCCCGATGCGAGCCGCGCGCAAGTCATCCAACCGCTACTCATGCCGATGCGCAGAAACAGAACGAAGAGCCCTCTCACCTCGTGGGAAGCACAGGAGAGTGTTCGTCGGCTGCCGCTGGCAGCCGGAACTCTCCACAGCCCAAGCGAAGCGAGGGCAGCTTGGGGGGAGGGGACATATGCACGCCTTCCGCGGGTCGCGCCAGCTGCTACGTGATCACGACAACGCAAGCCACTGATCGCGGCGTCACCGCGCCTGCGGATTTGCCAGCGTCTGCTGCCTCGCCGACACTCGCCGCGCGCGCTCGGCTAACGGCCAGCCGGCCACCGCGATTCCGTCGACTTTGCAAGGAGTCTCCATGCAGCTGATCTACTCCCCGACCTCGCCTTACGCGCGCAAGGTGCGCATGCTGGTGATCGAGAAAGGCCTTACCGATCGTGTCGAAGTGGTCGTCGCCAACCCGCTGCAGGATCCGCCCGAGCTGCTGGCGGCCAACCCGCTGGCCAAGGTGCCGGCGCTGATTGTTGAGCCCCACGTCGAGCCCGGCGGCGGGCCGGGTTTCACCCTGTTCGACAGCCCGCTGCTGTGCGCCTATCTCGACAGTCTCTGTGTCCCGCGCCTGATTCCAGAGGCTGGCCCGGAACGTTGGCAGGTGCTGCGCCGCGAGGCTTTGGCCGACGGCGTCACCGACGCCGCGGTGTCGAGCGTGATGGAAAGCCGCCGCATCGAGTCGCAGCGCTCGCCCGAATGGCTGGCGCGCTGGCGCAGCGCGATCCTGCGCGGGGTGGTCGAGCTTGAGAAGGAAGCCAAAGTACTCGGCGGGCGCTTCGACTTGGGCGCGATCGCATCGGCGACCGCGCTGGCCTACCTCGACTTCCGCCTGCCGCAGATCGACTGGCGCGCGCAGGCGCCGGGCCTGTCGGCCTGGCTTGAAGGTGTATGCAGCCGCGAGAGCTTCGCAGCCACCGTGCCGCCCGCGGCTTGAATAGGGTGGTGGCTCGAATAGGGTGGGCCCTGGCCCACCAGGAGCCCAACGCTTGCCCCGGTCGCTTTCGTGAATCAGCGGCGAGTGGGCAGCGTTGATGTGCGTCCACGAATCCGACAGAGGCGAGATCAGCGCTCATGGTGGGCCAGGGCCCACCCTATGGGACGCAGCTCCGCGAAGGAATTCGCGTCGCCGGATTCTCATGAACCCCGAACCCCGAACCCCGAACCCCGCACCCCGCACCCCGCACCCCGCACCCCGAATCCCGAATCCCGAATCCCGAATCCCGAATCCCGAATCCCGAATCCCGAATTCCGAATCTCGGCACACGGCACACGGCACACGGCACACGATACGCAACGCCGATACCGCGGCTCCGGCAACTACAGCCCCGGCTGCTTCAGCCTTTCAATGCCCTTTGCCTGCTTGTCCGCCGCCACCAGCGCGCGCACTTCACCCAGCAGCTCCGCGGCGTCGAAGACGATGCCGTCCTTGATCGTATAGCGCACGCCGCCGACGCGTTCGGGCTCGCCCTCGGCGTTGATGCGGATATGGCCGGTGCCATAGAGCACCTTGAGATTGGCCAGGGGGTTCTCGCGCAGCACCACGAGATCGGCGAGCTTGCCGGGCTCGAGGCTGCCGATGCGGTCGTCGGCCTTCAATGCTTCAGCGCCGTTGAGCGTGGCCGCGGTCAGCACTTCCAGCGGATGGAAGCCGGCCTCGCGCAGCAGCTCCAGCTCCTCGATGGTGCCGAAGCCGTAGAGCTTGTAGATGTAGCCGGAATCGCTGCCGACGGTGACGCGGCCGCCGCGGTTCTTGAAGTCGTTGATGAAGGCCATCCAGCGCACGTAGTTGTCGCGCCAGGCGATCTCCTGCTCGCTGCCCCAGTCGAAGAAGAAGCTGCCGTGGCTGGTGCGGCTCGGGCGGAAGAAGTCCCACAGGGCGGGCAGGGTGTAGTCCTCGTGCCACTCGGCCCTGCGCGCGCGCATCAGGTCGCGGGTGGCCTGGTAGATGGTGAAGGTCGGGTCGATGGTGAAGTCGAGTTCGAGCAGCTCCGTCATCACCGCTTCGTACTTCTCGCTGCCCTTCTCGGCCGCCTGCGCCCACAGCCGGCCGGCCTGCTCGAAGCGGTGCTGCTCGTTCATGTAGTTGTAGCCGGGCGGGTAGTCCTGCACGGTCTGGCCGTCGAACAGAGCCTCGGGCAGGCCGTACCAGTGCTCCATCGTGGTCAGGCCCCAGCGCGCGGTGGTCAGCACGTTGACCCGCTTCACGTCGAGTTGGGCGTGGTGGCAGGCCGAGCCCATGTCCTGCTTCTTCAGCTCATCAAACGCGGCTTCCAGAATGTCCGGACGGTAGCCGAAGCACTTCATGCCCAGCGCACCCCGACGCTTCATGTCGCGCACCCATTCGCGGGCGTGCTCGGGCGTCAGCATCGGGCCGATGCGGCCCTGGCCGAAGAAGGCGTAAGGGAAGATCCGCGGCGCGGTGATGGTGTTGGACTCCGAGCGTTTCTGTTCCGACACGCACCAGTCGATGCCGTTGCCGCAGCCGGGGTCGCGCACGCTGGTAATGCCGTGCGCCAGCCACAGCTTGTAGACGTACTCGGCGGTCACGCCCTGTTCGTCGCCGCCGATGTGGCCGTGCATGTCGACGATGCCGGGCATCACGTAGTGGCCGCTGAGATCCATCTCGCGGCCGCCGGGTTTGAGCGCGGGGCGGCGCTCACTTCGGATCGGCGCATCGGCACTGCCGACGATGCGCACCTCGGTGATGCGGTTGTTCTCGATGACCACATCGGCCGGGCCGAAGGCCGGGCTGCCGGTGCCGTTGATGACGGTGACCCCGCGCAGGATCAGCTGATCGAACGGACCTTCGCCCTCGTCGCGCTCCGGCGCGGGCGGAATCGCGGCCTGCGCGCAGGTGGCGGTGAACAGCAGGGCGAGCGTGGCGCGGAGCAGGCTGTGGCGCATGGACTGGGCCTTGGGTGAAGACATGAGCGCAGTGTGGCGTTGTTGCAGCGCCTGCCGGGAGGGGCGCAAGTCATGCCGGAGCCGGGAATCGGGAATCGGGAGCGGAGCGGCGCGCTTGCGCACCACCAGTGCGCGCGCCGCTGAGCGCCGGAGCGCTGCGCGCGTCGGCCGCGGGATTCGCAAGAGCGCATTGCGCTGTGCAGGTGGGCACTCGCGTTTCCCTTCCCGGGCGCGAATGCCGAACGCTCTGGAGAGGCCTGCCGTTGCTTCCCTTCTCCTCACGGGAGAAGGTGGTGCGTAGCGCCGGATGAGGGGCTGGGCACAGCGGGAGACGCTGGGCGCCTTGCGCACAGGCGCTCCGAACGGCCCCTCACCCCAACCCCTCTTTCGTCGGGAGAGGGGCAAAGATGCGTGTGCCGCGCCATGAGGATTGGCCGGAATCGATCATCGATCAGTCCCCAGGATCCCGCCGTCCTTCTCCCCATGGGAGAAGGTGGCGCGCAGCGCCGGATGAGGGGGTGGGCGGAGCGGGAGAAGCCGGGGCCTCGGACGCAGACGCTCCGAACGGCCCCTCACCCCAACCCCTCTTCCGTCGGGAGAGGGGCAAAGATGCGCGTGCCGCGCCATGAGGATTGGCCGGAATCGATCATCGATCAGTCCCCAGGATCCCGCCGTCCTTCTCCCCACGGGAGAAGGTGGCGCGCGGCGCCGGATGAGGGGCTGGGCGGAGCGGGAGAAGCCGGGGCCTCGGACGCAGACGCTCCGAACGACCCCTCACCCCAACCCCTCTCCCGTCGGGAGAGGGGCAAAGATGCGCGTGCTGCGCCTTGAGGATTGGCCGGAATCGATCATCGATCAGTCCCCAGGATCTCGCCGTCCTTCTCCCCACGGGAGAAGGTGGCGCGCAGCGCCGGATGAGGGGCTGTGCGGAGCGGGAGCATCTGGGTGCCTAGAGGCCCGGGGAAGGCCGCACACGCGCCGCTGCGCCCCTACTCCCCGCGCTTGCGCAACCTGCGCAGAATCTCCTCGCGCGCTTCGCGCAGCACCGAGTCGCGGTCGAGGCTTTCGACGATTTCGGCGACGACGCGCTTCGGGCCCTTGTCGCCCCAGCTCTTGCCCTGGGCCAGATAGCGTTCGGCCGAGCGCGCGACCAGCAGGGTGGCGTACCAGGCCAGGGCGCCCTGGGCGGCGGCGGTGAGCGCGGTGGAGAGACCCGCGCTCATGCCCTTCAGCGCCGAGGCGACCAGATGCACGCCCCAGATCGCGCCCATCAGCGCCGCCAGCTGGGCCACGACCGTCGCCAGCAGGCGGCTGGCTTCGGCGCGGCTCATCGGCAGCGCATAGAGCTTCGACAGGTGCACGACGAGCGCCACGTCAAGCGCGGCCGCCGCGAGCAGGTCGGCGACCGGCACCGGGTTCAGCGCCACCGCCACGCCTTTGGCCAGGCAGTAGCTGCGGGTGATGCGTGCGGCCAGCTCGGCGCGCAGGCGGGTCAGGCGCTCGCCGACGCTGTCGGCGAGGTCGCCGGCGAACAGCGCGGCGTTGAGCGCGGCCAGCGCCTTGCCCTCGGATTCCAGAATCGCAAACACGCGGGCGCGCACTTCACCGACATCGATGCTGCGTGGGCGTGTGTCGAGCTGCTCCCGGCCTTGAGCGTCGACCCGCAGGACGCGCTCCGGCGCGGGCTGGGCGCGGGCCAGCAGCAGGTTCTCGGGCTGAACGATGCCGCGGGTGTGCTCGAGCAGGCGCGCGCGCAGGGTGTCGAGTTCGTCGCTGCGGTAGCGGTCGGCCTTGTTGAGCACCAGCAGCAGCGGGCGCTGCTGGGCAGCGAGCAGGCGCAGGGCGTCGAGTTCGACCTGGGTGAGGTCGCCGTCGACCACGAACAGGATCAGGTCGGAACGCCGCGCCACCTCGAAGGCCAGCTTCTCGCGCGCTTCGCCCGAAAGCTCGTTGATGCCCGGCGTGTCGATCAGCTGCACGCCGTGGGCTTCGGCTTCGCGCCAGGCCTGCTGACCGCGCGCGGTGGTGGTGCCGTGCAGGACGCCGGTTTCGAAGGCTTCGCTGCCGGCCAGTGCATTGAGCAGCGAGCTCTTGCCGACGCTGACGCGGCCGAACGCGGCAAGGTGGATCTGGCCCTGCTCCAGGCGGCCGAGCATGGCTTCGACTTCGGCGTAATCCGCCGCCAGCTCGCTGCGGATCTCGGCCGGAATCGAGGGGTCGTCGAGCAGGCTGCGCAGGCTGTCGGCCGCACGCAGCAGGGGGTCGCCGTCCGCTGCGGTCGAGGCGTCCTCGCCGCGCCGGAAGGGGGCGGCGAGGCGCTGCATCCAGCGGCTCAGGCGTGAAGCCATCAGCGGCTGAGCTTCAGCTCGGTCTCGACCTTGACGCCGTGGGCAATGGTGTCCGGGTCCTCCCAGTCACCGCCGCCGACGCCGAAGGCTATGCGATCGAGCTGGGCGCTGCCCTTGAGCGTGGCGCTGTCGCCCTCGGTCTCGAAGCTGAAGACCAGCTCGACCGGCTGCTGCACGCCGCGCAGCTCGAGCGTGCCCAGGGCGACGAAGCCGCCGTCGCGAGCCTCGAAGCGCTCGGCGCGGTAGCGGGCCTTGGGGAAGCCTTCGGTGTTGAAGAAGTCCTCGCCGACCAGATAGCCGTCCCACTCCTCGTCGCCGGTGCTGACGCTGGCGAGATCGATCTCGACATCGAAACGTGCCGTTCCCAGATCAGCCGCATCGAAGCGGATGCTCGGCGTGAAGCGGTTGAAGCGGCCGTCGATCGGGCCTTCGCTGTACTCGGCGACGAAGCCGAGCTTCGAGGCCGCGGGGTCGACGGTCCAGTCGCTGGCGAAGGCGGGCGGGGCGATGGCGGTGAGCAGCAACAGGGCGAACAAGCGATTCATGCGGATTCCTTGGGCAGGGCGGATGGGGCGTCAGGGGGCGGGGCTGCGCTCGGCAGAGGCCGCGCCCGCTTCCGATACGCGCGTGGGGTGTGCCGTGGACGCAGCCTCGGGTTGCGCGGCCGGGCTGGCGTCATTCGCCGGTGATTCGCCCGCGCGCGCTGCGGGCGAGGCCAGGCCCGGCAGCATCCGCGCCAGCGTGGCGTCGCGATCACGGAAATGGTGCTTGAGCGCGGCGGCGACATGGAGGGCGATCAGTGCCGCGCCCGCATAGAACAGGGTCTCGTGCAGGTCGCCGGCGAGCGCGCGCAGCTTCTGCGGCGTATCGATGAAACCGGGCGCGTCGAAGCCGAGGATGCTGTAGGTCTGGGTTTCGCGGTCGAGTGCGGTGAGGCTGGGGATCCTGAAGACGCCGAACCAGTCCAGCGGCCGGCGCGCCGCCGAGTTGTACAGCCAGCCGGAGATCGGCATCACCAGCATGGCGAGATAGATCAGCGCATGCGCGCCGCTGGAGGCGAGACGCTGCCAGGCGGGCATGCCGGCGGGGTAGGGCGGGCGGCCGTCGACCAGCCGCCAGAGCATGCGCAGCACGACGAGGCCGAGCACGCTCATCCCCAGCGACTTGTGCAGGCCGTAGTACCAGAGCGCGTCGACGTCCTCCATGGTCAGACCGACGAAGGCGGTGGCAAGAATGGTGAGCGCGGTGGCCCAGTGGAAGAACTGGCTGCCCCAGCCCCAGGTGGCGTCAGTGCTGCGCAGTGGCATGGTCGTGGGCCTCGTCGGTCTCGGGTGGCTGCGGAGCTTCAGGGGCAGCGTCCGCTGGGGTTGGCGCTTCCGCTGCGTTGTGGGTGCCGTCATCGACGGCATCGCTTGAGCCTTCATCGCCTTCGCCTTCGCCTTCGCCATCGCGCTCGCTGCGACGCTGCCGGCGTGCTTCGACTTCGATCCACACCTCGACCGCGTTGCCGACCGCGCCGGCATGCCGGTCCATACCGAAGTCGCGGCGGTCCAGCGTGGCGGAGGCCGAGGCGCCGAGGCTGTGGCGCGGCACCCAGGGCAGATCGCGGCCGATGCGGTTGATGCGGGCCGTCAGCGTGACCGGCACGCGCATCCCGCGCAGTTCGAGCTGTCCCTCGATGCGAAGTTCCCCGTCTGTGCCGGGCTGCACGGAGGTCGATTCGAAGCGCGCGGTCGGATGGCGTTCACTGTCGAAGTAGGCGCGCCGCGCCATGCGGCGGTTCCAGTCGGCATCGCCGAAGTCGAGCCGATCGAGCGGCAGCTCGACCTCGACCCGCGCCGCTTCGGGCGCGTCCGCGTCGTACTCGATGTAGCCGCGCGGCGCCGACAGCGTGGCCATGGCCTGGGCGAAGCCGGCGTGCGAGACGCGGATCAGCACGCGGCTGTGCACGGGGTCGATGGCATAGCGCTCGGCCTCGGCGGCGCAGGCCGCGCACAGCAGGATCGACGCGCTGACGATACGTTTCATCGCTGCACCTCGCGTTCGCCGCGCAGGGCTTCGAAGCCCAGTGTGGCCAGTCGCTTCAGCGCTTCCGCGCGCGGCGCGGCCAGCTGCTTCTCGAAGGCATCCAGGGTGGCCGTGCGGTCGAGCGCGCTGCCCTGGGCCAGGGCCTCGGCCGCCGCGCGTCCCAGCGCATCGAACAGCAGCCCGTAGGCCACGGCATGGACCAATCCGCCGCCGAGTGTGCCCAGACCGGGGAAGGCTTTCAGCGCGTTGCCGGCGATCGCCAGCAGCACCGCGCTGTGGCTGCGCACGCGCCCGCCGGCGGCCTTCAGGAATGCATCGACGTCGAGGTCCCGCAGGCTGCGGCCGTGCAGGCGCGCCAGCTCGTGCAGCATCGCCGCCGCCAGCCCGCCCTGGATGATCAGGTCGGTGCCGGGCGCGACGGTGGCGAGTGCCGCGACCAGCGCGCGGCGGGTGTAGCGGCGCAGCACGGCCTCGGATTCGCGGCTGCGCGCAGACTGCTCGGCCTCGGCCATGCGCGCGTCGAGTGCGGACAGTGTCGCCGCTTCGCGGGCGGGCTCCAGGCTGCCGGCCTCGATGCCGGCCAGCGCGCGCAGGGCCCGAGGCAGCTCGCCGAGATCGGCGGGGCGTTCGCGTTCGACCGTGGTCTCGCGGCCGTCGGCCTCGATCCGCTGCAGCTGCTCGCGATGCCCGGCGCTGACCGCCAGCACGCGCAGTCCCAGGTCTGCGTAGCGCTGCTGCAGGTGCGCCAGCAGGGCGGCGCGCTCGCCATCGGCGTAGCGGTCGGACTTGTTCAGCAGCAGGAACAGCGGGCGGCCGAAGCGGGCCAATGCGCGCAGGTCGGCGTCCTGGCCGCGGGTCAGGTCGCCGTCGCAGACATACAGCAGGGCATGCGCGCGCGCGGCCTCGGCGCGGGCAAGCGCCGACAGCGCAGCGCCTTCGGCGCCATGCGTACCGGGCACGTCGGCGATCTCCAGCGCCCCGCCTTCGAACTCGGCGCGGTGATGACGGATGTCGGTGGTCGAGCCGCCGCGCACGTCGATCGCGGTCTTGGCCTCCGGCACCAGCGCGCGCAGCAGGCTGCTCTTGCCGGCCGAGATGTCGCCGAACAGGGCCAGCTGCAGCACGCCGCGCGCGCGCCGCGCATCGAGTTCGGCCAGTTCGCCGCGGGCGAACTCGGCCGGCTCGCCGAGCGCTTCGAGCGCTTCCAGACGCGCTTCGATGCGCGCGCGGTCGATTGGCTCGGCGCGCGGCGGGCGGCCCGGGCCGCCGCGCACCAGGCGTACTGCGAGCCAGGCGCCGGCGGCGCCGAAGGCTGCGAGCACCGCGAGCAGCAGGCCGCGCAGCCAGCCGGGCAGGGTCTGCAGCTGCGTCCAGACGTCCAGGCTGCGTTCCAGCAGGGCCAGGCCCAGGTACAGCAGGGCCGCGGTCGCCACGAGGGCGAGCAGGGCCAGCAGCAGTCGCAGGGGATCACCGGGTCGACGCACGCGTGGGCGGTCTCGATGGAAGGGCTGCCCCGATTCTACGGATCGCGACCGTTACCGGCGCATCACGGCGCGTTGCCGGGCTGCAACGGCGCGTTGCAGCGAGGCTGTGGCAGGATGCGCGCTCAAGCGATTGCTCAGGCCTTGAACCGATGCGTTTTCCGCGTTGCCTGCTCGTTCCTGTTGCGCTGGTGGGGATGTTCCCCTGTGTGCGTGCTGCCGCCCCGCCGCTGCCGGAGACGCCGCTGTTCGACAGCTTCGGCACCGCCGACGGCCTGCCATCGAGCAAGGTCTATGCGCTTGCGCAGGATCGCGAGGGCTTTCTCTGGATCGGCACCGTGGAGGGCTTGGCCCGCTACGACGGCGTCGGCTTCGAGGTCTACCGCCACGCTTCCGACAATCCGCACTCGCTGCCGGCCAACAATGCCCAGGCCCTGCACGTCGATGGCGAGGGGCGCCTGTGGGTGGCGACCGAAGGCGGCGGCATCAGCCTGCTGGACTCGCAGCGGCCGCCGCGCTTCCGCCACTTCAACCGCAGCACCGATCCTCGTATCGAAGCCGACGATGTGTTCGCGATGGCCAGCGACACTGATGGCAGCCTGTGGTTCGGGGGTTTCCGCACCGGTCTGTATCGCATGCACCTCGGGCGGGGCGAACTGGACGTCTTCCGCCATGATCCGGCGCGCGCCGACAGCCTTGGCGGGGACACTGTCCTCTCCCTGCTGCAGGCGCGCGACGGCACCCTGTGGATCGGCACCACCGGAGGCCTGTGCCGACCGCTGGGCGCAGGCTTCGACTGCCATCGCCCGCCCTCCGCCGCTGCCCGTGGGCACTGGATCTGGCAGCTGGCCGAGCGTGCCGACGGCGGCTTGCACGTGGGCACTGCCGACGCGCTCTGGCGCTTCGACCCGGATGGCGAGGGCCCGCGCTTCGCGCGCTGGGAAAGGCTGCCGACGGCCAACGTGCTGTCCATCCTTGACGAAGGCGATGGTCACCTCTGGGTGGGTCTTTCGACCGGGCTGCAGAGCCTGCGCGGGCAGGACTGGATTGCTGCCGACGTGCAGCCCGGACTGCGCGGGGCGTTTCCGGGGCGGATGGTGATGTCGATCCTGCGCGACCACGAGGACGGCCTGTGGTTCGCTTCCGACGGCGGTGGGTTGGCGCGGCTGCCGCCGGCCTGGCGCGACTTCAGCGTGCTGCGTCGCGAGCCCGAGCGCCGTGGCTCCGTGCCGCTCAGCCTCGCCGAGGCTCGCGATGGCGGACTGCTGGTGGTGGGCCACGCTTTCGAGCTTGAGCGCCTCGACTTGGGCAGTGGCGAAATCCGCACCCTCCGACCGGGCGAGGATCTGGCGCCGAATCGCCCGCGCTCGGTGCTGCAGCGCGCCGACGGCAGCCTCTGGCTGGGCCTGTTGGATGGCCTGCTGATCCGTTTCGCTGACGGCCGCGAGCAGCGCTTTGGCACCGACGGCGAACATGCCGTTCCCAGCGGCGAGATCGACCACCTGCTGGAAACGCCCGAGGGCATCTGGCTGGGCGTGATCGGCGGCGGCCTGCAGCTGCGCGATCCCCAGGGGCGCGTGCTCCGCGATTTCGGCGGCCCCGTGGCTGGCGGCGCACTGGTCGAGACCGAACATCTGGCGCGCGCGCCGGACGGTGCGCTTTGGTGGGCCGGCCCGGGAGGATTGTTCCGGCGTCCGCCCGAGGGCGGCGAATTCACGCCGGTGCCCGGCTCGCCGGCGACCCGGGTTTTCGGCTTCGACTTCAGCGGCGGCGATGGGCTCTGGCTGCACCATCTCACCGGACTCGAGCGACATCGCTGGGATGGTTCCGCGCTGGAACGCATCGAAAGTATCGGCGTCCAGGCCGGGCTGCCCGAAGTGGAGTCGGGTGGCCTGGTCGTGCTGCCTGACGGCGAGCTCTGGCTGACCACCGGACGCGGCCTGTTCCGCTACCGCCCGCCGTTGGACGGCGAACTGGCCGAGCTGCGCCAGTACACCGAGCGCAACGGGCTGCCCAGCAGCGAGTTCCGCAATCGCCAGGCCCCCCTGCTGACCCGTGAGGGCTACATCGCCGCGCTGACCCTGGGCGGCGTGGTGGTGTTCGATCCGGCCCGACTGCGCGGCCCGGCCAAGCCTTCGCCGCTGCACTGGCACGAGGCTTCGGTGATCCGGCGCGGCGAGCGCATCGAGCTGCCGGCGGGGCCGATCGAACTGCAGCACGGCGATCGCGATCTGCGCATCGGCCTGCGCCTGCTGTCCTTCGCGGATCCCGGCACGCACGCCTACCGCTTCAAGCTTGAAGGCGTCGACCCCGGCTGGATCGAGACCGGCCGGGTGCCCGAGCGCGCCTATGCGCAGCTCCCGCCCGGCCGCTACCGGCTGCAGGTCAGCGCGGCCGGGGCTGATGGCCGCTGGGTCCCGGCACTGGTGCGCGATCTGCATGTGGCGCCCGCCTGGTGGTGGACGCCGGCGGCGTGGATCGCCTACGCGGTGTTCGCGCTGCTGGGGCTGCTGATGCTGGTGCTGGCCTACCGGCGGCGGCTGGCGGCGCGCTACCGGCTGCGCATGGCCGAACAGGCGCAGCGCCTGGCGCAGGAGGCCTCGGAGGCCAAGGGCCGCTTTCTCGCCACCCTGGGGCATGAGGTGCGCACGCCGATGGCCGGCCTGCTGGGCATGAACGCCCTGCTGCTGGCTTCGCCGCTCAACGCCGAGCAACGGCGCCAGGCCGAGGCAGTGCGTCGCTCCGGTCAGATGATGTTGAGGCTGGTGAACGAAGCGCTCGACGTCGCGCGCATCGAGGCCGGCAAGCTCGAGCTGCTGCCGCAGCCGGTGGATCTGCCGGCGCTGCTGGAGGAGGTGGTGGAACTGCAGCGCCCGCTGGCCCGGGCCAAGGGACTGCGGCTCACGCTGACGCTGGCGCCCGACGCTGCGCTGCAGGTCGAAGTCGATCCCCTGCGCCTGCAGCAGGTCCTGTTGAACCTGCTGGGCAATGCCATCAAGTTCACCCGCGCGGGCGAGGTCGAACTGCAGGTCTCGGCCTTCGACTGCGCGCGCGCCGACCGCGTCGGGCTGCGCTTCGAGGTCGTCGACACCGGGCCCGGCCTCAGCGATGCCCAGCTGGCCGCGCTGTTCCAGCCCTTCGCCCAGGCTGAGGGCGCACGCACCGCGCGCGAGCATGGCGGCAGCGGGCTGGGTCTGTCGATCAGCCGGCAGCTGGCCGAGGCGATGGACGGCAGCGTCAGCGCGCGCAGCGCGCCGGGGCTTGGCAGCCGCTTCGCACTGCAGATCGCAGTGCCTGTTCTCGGTGCAGCGCTGCCTCGCGAAGCGCCGGCGGCGCCACCGGTGCCGTCCGTCCCGCGGATCGAGCTCGCCGTGCTGCTGGTCGAAGATCATCCGGACGTGGCCGAGGCCCTGGCCGGCCTGATGCGCACCTGGGGTTGCCGGGTCGAGCGCGCCGCCCATGCCCTGGAAGCGCTGCCGCGGCTGGACTCGCAGCAGTTCGATGTCGCGGTGCTGGACATCGATCTGCCGGGCGTCGACGGTTTCCAGCTGGCCGGACTGCTGCGAGGGCGTGTGCCGCGTCTGGTCGCGCTGACCGCGCGCGCTGATGCCGACAGTGCCGCACGCGCGGCCGAGGCGGGTTTCGCCGTGTTCCTTCGCAAGCCGGCCGAGCCGGCCGAACTGCGCGCGGCGCTGCGTGGCGTTGCGATGGAGGGCGCGTCGCCGGCCTGCAAAGAATGATGGCCGCGCCGCCCGGGCGCGGCGGAGCGCTTCACAGCGGGCGCGGCAGTTGTCAGGCTTCGCCTCTGGACAGTCCGGCCCCAAGGCACCCTGCCGGGGCCCCAGTCGGGGAGAGTCGCGATGCATGCTGAGGACGGCGCTGCGGTGCTGGTGGTGGATGACAGCCGCGTCTCGCGGATGATGCTGGCGGCCCTGCTGCGCGAGCAGCGCCCGGGGCTTGAGATCCACGAGGCCGCCGACGGCGCCGAAGCGGTGGCCCGCGCCGCCGAGCTCAAGCCCGCCCTGATCACCCTCGACATCAACATGCCGGTGATGGACGGCTTCGAGGCCGCCGAGCGCATCCGCGCCCTGCTGCCGCAGACCACCATCGTCCTGCTCACCGCCAATGTGCAGGCTGCCAGCAAGGCGCGCGCCGAGGCGCTGGGCGTGCACTTCCTCGCCAAGCCGATCACCGAAGCGGTGGTGCGACAAGCGCTGTCGCTGTGGGAGGCCGGCCATGGCTGAGACCTTCAACGCGCTCGAGCTCGATGCGCTCGGCGAGCTGTTCAACATCAGCGTCGGACGTGCGGCCTCCTCGCTCAGCGAGCTGACCGGCGAGACCGTCAGCATGAGCGTGCCGCTGGTGCACCTGCTCACGCCGCCCAAGCTGGTCGATCTGCTCGATCCCGAGCGCGAACGCCGCCTGACCAGCGTCAGCCAGCGTTTCGAGGGCAGCTTTTCCGGACGCGCCCTGCTGATGTTCCCGAGCGAGACCAGCCTCGAAGTGGTGCGCCTGATGCTGGGCTCGCAGACGCCGCTGGACCAGCTCACCGAGATGGAGCAGGACGCGATGTGCGAGATCGGCAACATCATCCTCAACACCTGCTTCTCGACCATCGCCGACATGCTGGGCGAGCGCTTCGACTGCGCCCTGCCGGCCTTCGAGCTGGCCGGTACCGAGGAGCTGCTGGGTCCGGTCGGCGAGGACGGCCACATCCTGTTCGTGCAGATCCAGCTGGCGCTGGAGCAGCGCGACATCGAGGGCTTCGTCGCCTTCATCCTTGGCGCGTCCAGCCTGCTCAACCTGCGCGCCGCGCTGGCGCGCATGCTGGGCCCCGCGGCCGCCGAGCCATGAAGCCGCTGGAAGGTCTGTGCGCGGTCGTGCTCGATCACCTGCGCTCGGGCGTGCTGGTGCTCGACGCCGGACAGCGCGTGCGCTACCTGAACCCCTGGCTCGCGGCGGCGCTGGGTGAGGCCGCCGCAGGGGCTGCCCTCGGCGAGCCGATCGCGAGGCTGCTCGAAGGCGCGTCGGGACGCCGACTGCAGGCCGCGATCGACGCGGCGCTGCGTGGATTGCCGGGGCTGCTGTCGACCGGCCTCAACCCGCACCCGCTGCCGCTGCGCCAGCGTCGTGCCGACGGCAGCGAGGGCGAGCCGATGGCGCAGTCGGTGCAGGTGCAGGCGCTGCACATCGGCGACGAGCCCTGCGTGCTGGTGACCGTGGCCGACGTCAGCGCGATGATGCGGCGCGAGGGCCTGCTGCGCGAGCAGGCGGAAAAGCTGAGCTCGCTGTCGCTGACCGACGAGCTGACCGGCATCGCCAACCGCAGGCGCCTGAACCACTACCTCGAGGACAGCCTGCGTCGCGCGCAGCGGGCCGAAGCGCCGCTCAGCGTGATCCTGCTCGATATCGACCACTTCAAGGCCTACAACGACAGCCTCGGCCACATCGCCGGCGATGCCTGCCTGGTCAGCGTGGTCGACTGCCTGAAGTCGCTGGTGCGCAGCGCCGGCGACCTGCTGGCGCGCTACGGCGGCGAGGAATTCTGCGTGGTGCTGGCCGAGGAGGGCGGACACTCCGCGCTCGACGTCGCCGAGCGCCTGCGCCAGGCGGTGGAGTCGCTGCGCCTGCCGCATCCGGCCAGCCCGACGGCTGCCCACATCACCATCAGCCTGGGCGTGGCGACCTGGACGCCCGAGCGGCGCCTGAGCGCCACCGGTCTGCTGCTGAAGGCCGACCGCTACCTGTTCGAGGCCAAGCAGGGCGGGCGCAACCGGGTCGCGCCGGGGCGGTGAAGAGGCTGGGAGCGAGGAAAGAGTGGGGAGGAAAGAGAAACGAGTGAACAAGAGCGCTGGCTCTCGGAGGCTCTCACTCTTTCCTCTTTCCTCTTTCCTCGCAGTCCGTCAGGCCCGCGCAGCGCTCAACCCATGCACCGCCTCCACCAGGGCCGCCACGTGTTCCGGGTTCATGTCCGGCGACACGCCATGGCCGAGGTTGAAGACATGGCCGGGGCCTTCGCCGTAGGAGGCCAGCGTGGCCGCGACCTCGCTGCGGATCACTTCGGGTTCGGCGTAGAGCACGCAGGGGTCGAGATTGCCCTGCAGCGCCACGCGGCCGCCGGTGCGCGCGCGCGCCTCGGAAAGATCGGTCAGCCAGTCCACGCCCAGGGCCTCGGCGCCGGTGTCGGCCAGCTCGGCCAGGTAGGCGCCGTTGCCGCGGCCGAACAGGATCAGCGGCGTGCGCTCGGCGCCTTCGCCGCGGTCAAGCGCCTCGGCGATGCGCTTCAGATAGCGCAGCGAGAACTCGCGGTAGAGGCGCGGGCTCAGGACCCCGCCCCAGGTGTCGAAGACCTGCAGGGCCTGCGCGCCCGCCGCGCGCTGCGCGGCCAGGTAGGCGATCACCGCCTCGCTGGTGACTTCCAGCAGACGGTGCAGGGCGGCCGGCGCGTTCAGCGCCATCGCCTTGATCTTCGAGAAGTTGTCCGAGCCGCCGCCTTCGACCATGTAGCAGGCGAGCGTCCACGGGCTGCCGGAGAAGCCGATCAGCGGCACGCGGCCGTGCAGTTCACGGCGGATCAGGCTGACCGCGTCCATCACATAGCCGAGGTCCTGCGCCATGTCGGGCACGGCGAGCTTGGCGATGTCGGCCTCTGTGCGCACCGGCCGCTCGAACTTCGGGCCCTCGCCTTCGGCGAAATACAGGCCCAGGCCCATCGCGTCGGGCACGGTGAGGATGTCGGAGAACAGGATGGCCGCATCCAGCGGAAAGCGGTCCAGCGGCTGCAGGGTGACCTCGCAGGCGAAGTCCGGGTTCTTGGCCATGGCCAGGAAGCTGCCGGCGCGGGCGCGGCTGGCGCGGTACTCGGGCAGGTAGCGGCCGGCCTGGCGCATGATCCAGATCGGCGTGCAGTCCACGGGTTCGCGGCGCAGGGCGCGCAGGAATCGGTCGTTCTTCAGGGGTTCGAAAGTCATCGACGCGGCGCCTCCGCGCCTTCGGAAAAGGTGATGCGGAAGCCGCGCTTGAGCTGGGCGTCGCGGGCGGCCTCGAAGGCGGCCAGCGCCTCGTTCTGGCCGGGATAGACCTCGCGCTTGGTGCTGGCGCGTCCGCCGACCTGGCCGCTCTCGCGGTGCAGCCACCAGCTGCCGAGCAGGTCTTTCTCCAGCGTGAGCTTGAGGTAGCGGATGGGCTCGCCGGCGGCCGGCGGCTGCTGCAGGAAAATTCGCATGGGGCGCAGTTTAGCCGCTGCGGCCGCCGCCCAGACGCCGGAACACCCACTTCTCGACCTCCAGCACCACCAGCAGCAGGACGCCGATGCCGATCACCAGCAGGCCGTCGCGCAGCGACACCGCCTCGGTGTGGAACAGGGCCTGCAGCGCCGGCAGGTAGGTGAAGGCGAGCTGTGCCAGCACCACGCCGCCGACTCCGATCAGCACGGCCGGCGTGCCCAGCACGCCCTGCCAGCTGAGCGAGCTGCCGCCGATGTAGCGCACCGCGAACAGGTAGAAGATCTCCAGCACGACGATGGTGTTGACCACCAGCGTGCGCGACAGCTCCAGACTGTAGCCGGCGGCCTGGCTGGCGTAGAACACGCCGAAGGCGGCGATCACCACCAGCACCGAGACGAACACCACCCGCCACAGCAGGAAACCGTCGAGCAGGGGCGCGCCGCGGCCGCGCGGCGCGCGCTGCATGACGCCGGGTTCGGCCGGCTCGAAGGCCAGCGTCAGGCCCAGCGCCACCGCGGTGACCATGTTGATCCACAGGATCTGCACCGCGGTCACCGGCAGGGCCAGGCCGAACACCAGCGCGGCGATGATCGCCAGCGCCTCGCCGCCATTGGTCGGCAGGGTCCAGGCGATGACCTTGCGGATGTTGTCGAAGATCACCCGGCCCTCGCGGACGGCGGCGACGATGGTGGCGAAGTTGTCGTCGGCCAGCACCATTTCGGCGGCCTGCTTGGCGGTCTCGGTGCCCTTCAGGCCCATCGCCACGCCGACCTCGGCGCGCTTCAGCGCCGGTGCGTCGTTGACGCCGTCGCCGGTCATCGCCACCACCTCGCCCTGCGCCTGCAGGGCTTCGACCAGGCGCAGCTTGTGCTCGGGCGTGACCCGCGCGAACACCTGGATGGCGCGCGCGGCCTCGGCGAAGGCCGCCGCATCGAGCGCGTCGAGCTCAGGCCCGGTGATCACCCGCGGGCTCTGGTGCAGGCCGAGCTCGCGGGCGATCGCCAGCGCAGTGGCGGCGTGGTCGCCGGTGATCATCTTCACCCGCATGCCGGCGCTGCGGCATTCGGCGACGGCCTCGATGGCCTCCTCGCGCGGCGGATCGATCAAGCCGACCAGGCCGAGCAGGCGGCAGCGGCCGGGCAGGGCGGCATGCTCCAGCGCCTGGCCTTCCTCCAGCGGCGCTTCGGCCAGGGCCAGCACGCGCAGGCCGCCGGCGGCGAGCGCTTCGATGCGGCGCCGCCACTGCTCGGCGTCCAGCGGGCGCGCTCCGTCTTCGACAGCCACATCGGCGCACAGCGCGAGCACGCGCTCGGGCGCGCCCTTGATCAAGGCCATGCGCGCGTCGCCGATGCGGTGCTCGGTGGCCATGTACAGGTGCGCGCTGTCGAAGGGCAGTTCGGAGAGGCGCGGATGAGCGTGCTGCTCGGCGGCCTCGTCGAGACCAAGCCGCTGGGCGAAGGCGCGCAGCGCGCCCTCCATCGGGTCGCCGAGCACGGCCCAGTCACCGGATTCCTCGGTCAGCAGCCGGGCGTCGTTGCAGAGCAGGGCGACGCGCGCGGCGCGGGCGGCGATCTCGGCCGGCGGATCGGCGCCCTGCCAGTGGACCTCGCCATGCGGCGCATAGCCCAGGCCTTCGATGCGGGCCTCACCCTCGGCCGCGAGCAGGTGCTCCACGCTCATCTGGTTGCGGGTCAGCGTGCCGGTCTTGTCCGAGCAGATCACCGTCACCGAGCCCAGCGTCTCCACCGCTGGCAGCTGGCGGACGATGGCGCGGCGTGCGGCCATGCGCTGCACGCCGATCGCGAGGGTGATGGTCATGACCGCGGGCAGGCCTTCGGGAATCGCCGCCACCGCCAGGCCGACAACAGCCAGGAAAGCCTCGGTCAGGTCGGTGTCGTGCAGCCACACCGCCAGCAGCAGGACCAGGGCCGAGACCGCGAGGATGAACAGGGTGAGCTGGCGGGCGAAGCGGTCCATGCGCTCGATGAGTGGCGTGCGCAGGGTCTGCACCTCGCCGAGCAGGGTGCTGATATGACCGAGCTCGGTGGCGGCGCCGGTGGCGACCACCAGCCCGCGCGCGCTGCCGGTGGCGACCAGGGTGCCGCTGAAGGCGAGGCAGCGGCGATCGCCCAGCGCGCTGTCGGGGGCCACCGGCTCGGTGGTCTTCTCGGACGCGACCGATTCGCCGGTCAGCAGGGCCTCGTCGATGCGCAGGCCGTTGGCCTGCAGCAGGCGCAGGTCGGCTGGAACGCGGTCGCCGGCTTCCAGCAGCACCACGTCGCCCGGTACCAGGTCTTCCGCCGGCAGCGAGACGCGCTGGCCGTCGCGCAGCACCTGACAGCGCGGATCGATCAGGCCGCGGATGGCGGCCAGCGCGTTCTCCGCGCGGCCCTCCTGGATGAAACCCACGATCGCATTCAGCACCACCACCGCGAAGATCACGGCGGCATCCAGCCCGTGCCCGAGCAGCAGCACGACCACACCGGACACCATCAGAACGTGGATCAGCAGGTTGTTGAACTGCGCCAGGAAGCGCCGCAGCGGCCCGCGCCGCGGCGGCTCGGGCAGGCGGTTGGGCCCATGGCTGTCGAGGCGGCGCCCGGCCTCAGCGGATGCGAGTCCCGCAGTACCGGCATCGAGTGCGCTCAGCGCGGCGGCGGTCGTCTGTGCGTGCCAGTCCGTGCGGCTGATCGTGGTTCTCGGCGGCGTTCTTGCGTCGGCGGACATGCGCGGTCTCCAGCGGCTCGATGTTCCGATTCAAGCACGCCAGCCGCCGCGCCGAGGGGCTTCGCTCAAGTGTTCCGCCGCAGACCGATTGGCGCATCGCGCGTCCCTGCGCCGTTCAGGCTGCCAGCGCCGCCAGCACGGCGTCTTCGTCCACGCCTGCGACGATCTCGGCTGCACCGGCCTGCTTCCACAGGATCAGGCGCAGCCGGCCCGACAGGGCTTTCTTGTCCAGCCGCATCAGCTGCAGCAGGTAGGCGGGATCGAAGCCGGGCGGGATCTCGACCGGCAGGCCAAAGCGCGCAAGCAGGTCCGACAGGCGCCGTGCATCCGCTGCCGGCGCCCGGCCGAGCTGCGCCGACAGCCGGGCGGCGATCACCATGCCCAGCGCGACCGCTTCACCATGGCGGAAGCGCTCGTAGCCTCCGGCGGTTTCCAGCGCATGGCCGAAGGTGTGGCCGAAGTTCAGCAGGGCGCGCTCGCCCTGCTCGGTCTCGTCGCGGGCGACCACGTCGGCCTTGTAGCGGCAGCTGCGCAGGATGGCCTCGGCCAGGGCATCGGCGTCACGCGCCAGCAGCGCATCGGCATGGTCGTCCAGCCAGTCCAGGAAGCCGGCATCGAAGATGGCGCCGTACTTCACCACCTCGGCGAGGCCCGCGCGCAGCTCGCGGTCGGGCAGGGTGGCGAGGGTGTCGGTATCGGCGATCACCGCGCGCGGCTGGTGGAAGGCGCCGACCAGGTTCTTGCCCTGCGGCAGGTCGACCGCGGTCTTGCCGCCTACCGAGGAATCGACCATGGCCAGCAGGGTGGTGGGCATCTGGATGAAGGCGATGCCGCGCATCCAGCAGGCGGCGGCGAAGCCGGCCAGATCGCCGACCACGCCACCGCCGAGCGCGATCACGCAGGCATCGCGGTTCGCGCGCAGTCCGGCCAGGGCGTCGATCGCCTCGCCGAAGCGGGCGAGGGTCTTCTCCTGCTCGCCGGGCGGCAGCACCAGGCTGGCGTGATCGAGACCCTCGAGCCCGGCGCGCACGCGCTGCAGGTAGTGGCGGGCAACATGGTCGTCACTGATCACCAGCACCTGCCGGCCGGGCAGCAGCGGCCGCCACAGCCTACTGTTCTGCAGCAGGCCGGGGCTGATGTGGATGGGATAGCTGCGCTCGGCAAGCTGGACGTCAAGACTGCGCACGGGATTCGGGTCCGGAACTCGGGGGCAAGGGGAGAGGGCGCTGCCAGCGGCGCTCGAGCACGCGGGCGAGGCGATCCGCGGCCGAACCGACGTGGGACTGGTTCGATTCGAACACCAGGTCGCAGACCTCGCGATACAGCGGGTCGCGCAGGCGGGCCATCTCGGCCAGACGCTGATCGCGGTCGGGTACGGCCAGCAGCGGCCGGCTGCCGTCGTTGCGCAGGCGCTTCAGCTGCTCCTCGACCGAGGTGCGAAGCCAGACCACGAAGCCAGCGCCGCGCAGCAGCTCGCGATTGTCTGCGCGCAGCACCGCGCCGCCGCCGGTGGCCAGCAGCAGGCCACCGGTGGTGCCGCCGAGGACCGCGGCCAGCGTTGCATGCTCGCGTTCGCGGAAGCCCGGTTCGCCCTCGTGTTCGAAGATCAGCGGAATGCGCGCGCCGCAGCGCTGTTCGATCTCGCGATCGAGGTCGATGAAGTGCAGCCCGAAGCGCTTGGACAGGCGTCGACCGATGGTGCTCTTGCCGGCGCCCATCGGCCCGACCAGGATGAGGTTCGACGCGGGGTTCATGGGCGGATGCTAGCATCGCCGGCTGGTCTTCTCCGGGTGTCGCCGATGCTGCGCTTCTTCCTCATTTTCATGGGCCTGCTGATCACGCTGTTCGCGGCGCGCATCAGCACCTTAGGCACGAAGTACGTGACCGAGCCCTTCACCGGCGTGCTGGCCGATATCAGTGCGCACCTGATCATGATGTTCGATGCGAACGTGCACGCCGAGGGCGTGATCATCCAGAGCACGACCAACGGCTTTGCGGTGGCGATCGCGCCGGGCTGCGACGGCATCGAGGCGGTGATCATCCTGATCTCGGCGCTGGTGGCCTTCCCCTCACCCTGGAAGCACAAGCTGATCGGCGCGGTGATCGGCTTCTTCTGCATCCAGGCCCTGAACCTGGTGCGCATCATCAGCCTGTTCTACATGGGCCAGTGGAGCCAGGTCGCCTTCGATTGGTTCCACCTCTATCTGTGGCAGGCCCTGATCGTGCTCGACGCGCTGGCGGTCTGGCTGATCTGGCTGCGCTATCTGCCGAAGGCGCCGCGGCGACCGCCGCCGCCGAGTTCGCCGGGCGAGCCGGCCGCGGCGTGAGGCGCCGAGCTCTCACGGCCAGCGGCATCGGGCCTGCTGCGTGAATGCACCGATCCGACCCCCGCGGCGGGTACTGATCGCGGGCTGCGGCGACCTGGGCGGCCGGCTGGCGCGACGGCTGCTTGCGGCGGGGGACGAGGTCTTCGGTCTGCGTCGCAATGTGGCGGCGCTACCGCCCGGGGTACAGCCAGTCGCTGCGGACCTCCTCGATACGCACAGCCTGCAGCGCCTGCCCGAAGCGATCGATGCCGTCGTCTGCAGCATGACGCCGGCAAGCCGTGACGCAGCGGGCTACCGCCGCGCCTACATCGAGGCGCCGCTCAATCTGGTCGAGGCGATGGCGCCGGAGTCGCCGCGCTGGCTGTTCGTATCCAGCACGGCGGTCTATGCGGGCGATGACGGGCGCTGGATCGACGATGACAGCCCGGCCGCGCCACAGGGCTTCAACGGACAGGTGCTGCTGGAGGCCGAGCGCAGCCTTGCCGCACGCCTGCCGCACTTCCTTGCGCTGCGTCTGTCAGGCATCTACGGCCCGGGGCGGCGCATGATGCTGCGGCGCGCGGCCTCAGGCGGGGCGGTTCGGCCGCACTGGGGCAATCGCATCCATGCCGATGATGCGGCGGCGGCGATCGCATTCGCCCTGGATCGCCCGGGGCTTGAGGGCGCGATGATCGTCAGCGACGGCGCGCCGGCGCGCGAGGACGTGGTGCTCGCCTGGCTGGCGGAGCGTTTGGGATCTCCGCCTCCCAGCCTTGAAGAGGCGCCCGAGAGCGGCCGGCGGATTGTCCCGAAGCGACTCTTCGCGGCCGGATTCGTCCCGGATTACCCCGATTTCCGACTGGGCTATTCGTCACTGCTGCAGGAGACGGAGTGAGCGGCTATAGTGCCGTCACATTTTTTTAGCCCGGATGCCGCCCCGACACGGGCGACCGCTGGTCTGCATTTTGCAGGCGCCGGTCGCGCAAACCAGTTCGGCGGGCGCGCACATGCAGGAGCAGGCTACATGGCTGAAGCGGCAGGCTTGGTCGGGCTGGTCGAGGATGATCCCGATCAGGCGGCACTTTACGGTTTCTGGCTCGAACAGGCCGGCTTCACCGTGCGCCACTACGAGGACGCCGGCGATTTCCGGCGCCGCCTCGGGGTGGAGTCCGTGGATCTGCTGCTGCTCGACTGGAACCTCCCCGACGAGAGCGGGCTGGATGTCCTGACCTGGCTGCGTCGCGACGGGCATACGCGCCTGCCGGTGATTTTCCTGACTGCGCGCAATGACGAATCCGACGTGGTGGCCGGCCTGCGCGCCGGTGCCGACGATTACCTGTCGAAGCCGCCAAGGCAGGGCGAACTGCTGGCCCGAGTTGACGCCATGCTGCGCCGCGTCGGGCTTGGTCAGGATGCGGCCAGCGTCGAGGAGCTGCCGCCGTATGTCATCGACTACAGTCGACGCCGGATCAGCATGGAGGGCCGCGACATCAGCCTGACCGAGCGCGAATTCGATCTCGCGGCTTTCCTGTTCCGCCGCCGTGGCCGCGTGGTCAGTCGCGAGGCCCTGCTCGAAGGTGTCTGGAACATCCGCAGCGATGTCGCCACCCGCACGGTGGACACCCACATCAGCCGCCTGCGCAAGAAGCTGGAGCTGGCCGGGGAACACGGCTGGCGACTGAACGCGGTCTATCAGCACGGCTATCGACTCGAAGCCGGCTGAGCCTCCGCCTCGAACTGCACGGCTCCACGCGGTCTTCACCGCCCGATCAGCGAAGCGCCCGCTGCCCGCCAGCGGGCGTTCTGCTTTGGCGCCTGCTGCGCCCCAGCAAGAGGCGAGCGGTAGCCGAGTCTTTCATCGCCTTCAGCGATCGTTCGGTCAAGGTGTTCGGCTGCGGCCTGAGAGAAAATACATGTAGATCAGTGTCTTCGGCCTTGTCGAGGCGTTCACTGGGAGTCGATGCGCTGCTTGATAGGATTTCGCTATCGCAGCAATTCACGAAATCTTCTTTACCCCTTGATAGGCGCTGCCTACCATCGCGGCCAGTTTCATTCGCGAAGCTTTCGCACTTCCCCACCCCAGGAGATCCCGCATGTCCCTGATCAACACCCCCGTGCAGGCCTTCAAGGCCCAGGCCTTCCACAACGGCAAGTTCATCGAAGTCACCGACGCCAGCCTGAAGGGCAAGTGGTCGGTCCTGATCTTCATGCCGGCCGCCTTCACCTTCAACTGCCCGACCGAAGTCGAGGATGCCGCCGAGAACTACGCGGAATTCCAGAAGGCCGGCGCCGAGGTCTACATCGTCACCACCGACACCCACTTCTCGCACAAGGTGTGGCACGAGACCTCGCCGGCGGTGGGCAAGGCCAAGTTCCCGCTGGTGGGCGACCCGACCCACCAGCTGACCCGCGCCTTCGGCGTGCACATCGAAGAGGAAGGTCTTGCCCTGCGCGGCACCTTCGTGATCAACCCGGAAGGCGTCATCAAGACCGCCGAAGTGCACAGCAACGAGATCGCGCGCGACGTCACCGAGACCCTGCGCAAGCTGAAGGCCGCGCAGTACACCGCCGCCAATCCCGGCCAGGTCTGCCCGGCCAAGTGGAAGGAAGGTGCCAAGACCCTGGCGCCGTCGCTGGACCTGGTCGGCAAGATCTAAGCAGCACGTCCAAGAGGCCCGTCGCCGCGACCGCAACGCGAAGCGGCGAGCGGGCCCAGGCATCCATCGGTGCCGCCTCGCCTGTCCCGGCGCACGCCGGGACAGGACTCTGAATCACCTCTCCCTCTCGCGCGCTTGCGCCTGTCGTCTTGTGTCCATGGAGACCACAGGCGCAAGCCCGCCTGCCCCCGAGCCTCCCCTCCCCAGGAGTACCGCCATGCTCGACGCCAACCTGAAAGCCCAGCTCGCCGCCTATCTGGAAAAGCTGCAGCTGCCGATCGAACTGAACGCCGCGCTCGATTCGGGCGAGGCCTCGGAAGAGCTGCGCGCGCTGATCGAGGACATCGCCGCGCTCTCGGACAAGATCACGGTCGGCACGCTCGCCGCCGAGCGCGTGCCTTCGTTCGAGATCCGCCGCGCCGGCACCGAGATCGCGGTCGCCTTTGCTGGACTGCCGATGGGCCACGAGTTCACCTCGCTGGTGCTGGCCCTGCTGCAGGTGGGCGGCCATCCGCCACGCGAGGACGCCGACGTGATCGAACAGGCGAAGGCGCTCAAGGGCGACTACGTCTTCGAAACCTACTTCTCGCTGTCCTGCCAGAACTGTCCCGACGTCGTCCAGGCCCTGAACCTGCTGGCCGTGCTGAATCCCGGCGTGAAGCACATCGCCATTGATGGCGCCCTGTTCCAGGACGAGGTCGAGCAGCGCCAGGTGATGGCCGTGCCCAGCGTCTATCTGAATGGCCAGCCTTGGGCCAGCGGTCGCATGACGCTTGCGGAAATCCTGGCCAAGCTCGACACCGGTACGGCCGCGCGCGCGGCCGAGAAGATCGCCGCCAAGGAGGCCTTCGACATGCTGGTGGTCGGCGGTGGCCCGGCCGGCGCGTCCGCGGCGATCTACGCGGCCCGCAAGGGCATCCGCACCGGGCTGGTGGCCGAGCGCTTCGGTGGCCAGGTGATGGACACGCTGGGCATCGAGAACTTCATCTCGGTCAACCACACCGAGGGTCCGAAGCTGGTCGCGCAGATGGAGCAGCACGTCAAGGACTACGAGGTCGACGTGATGCCGCTGCAGCGCGCGGCCGAACTCATGCCGGCCGGCGCTGATGGCCTGGTCGAGATCAAGCTGGAAAGCGGTGCCTCGCTGAAAGCGCGCAGCGTGGTGCTGTCGACCGGCGCACGCTGGCGGCAGATGGGCGTGCCCGGCGAGGAGGAGTACCGCAACAAGGGCGTGGCCTATTGTCCGCACTGCGATGGTCCGCTGTTCCGCGGCAAGCGCGTGGCGGTGATTGGCGGCGGCAACTCCGGTGTGGAGGCGGCGATTGATCTCGCCGGCATCGTCAGCCACGTCACCCTCGTCGAGTTCGACACCAAGCTCCGCGCTGACGAGGTGCTGCAGCGCAAGCTGCGCAGCCTGCCGAACGTCGAGATCCTGGTGAACGCGCAGACCACCGAGGTGTTGGGCGACGGCCAGAAGGTCACTGGCCTGAACTGGCGCGACCGCGGCAGCCTGGAGATCCAGCGCATCGAACTTGAGGGCATCTTCGTGCAGATTGGCCTGCTGCCGAACACCGAGTGGCTGAAGGGAACCTTGGCTCTCTCCGCTCGTGGCGAGATCGAGATCGACGCCCACGGCAAGACCTCGCTGCCTGGCGTGTACGCGGCCGGCGACTGCACCACTGTGCCCTACAAGCAGATCATCATCGCCATGGGCGCAGGCGCCACTGCGGCGCTCGGTGCCTTCGACCACCTGATGCGCGCCAGCGCGCCGGGTGAGCAGGCCAAGGCGGCCTGATCCAAAACGCGTCGTAGCCGTAACGAAAACGCCCCGCTTCGAGCGGGGCGCTTTCGTTGGTGCGCGCAACCCGCGTCGGCTCAGCCGCCGACCACCTTGGCCGCTGCCACTTCCGGGAAGCGCGCGCGGATGCTGGCCTGCACGCCTGCAGCGTCCAGACCAACCATGGCCAGCAGCTCATCGCGGCCGGCATGTTCCAGGTACTCGTCGGGCAGGCCGAGGTGCAGCACTGGCAGCTGCACGCCTTCCGCGGCCAGCAGTTCGGCCACGCCGCTGCCGGCGCCGCCGAGCACGGCGTTGTCTTCGATCGTCACGAAAGCCTCGTGGCTGCGCGCCAGCTCCAGCACCAGCTCGCGGTCGAGCGGGCGCACGAAGCGCATGTTGACGACGGTGGCGTCGAGTGCCTCGCCCGCGGCCAGCGCGGCCGGCAGCAGGGCGCCGAAGCTCAGGATCGCGAGGCGGCGGCCGCGGCGGCGCAGGTCAGCCCGGCCGATCGGCAGGGTGTCGAGGTTGGGCTGTACTGCCACGCCCGGGCCGGTGCCGCGCGGGTAGCGCACGGCCGCGGGGCCTGCGTGCTTGAAGCCGGTGCTCAGCATCTGCCTGCACTCGTTCTCATCCGACGGCGCCATCACCAGCATGTTGGGGATGCAGCGCAGGTAGGACAGATCGAAGGTGCCGGCATGGGTGGCGCCGTCCGGACCGACCACGCCGGCGCGGTCGATGGCGAACAGCACGTCGAGGTCCTGCAGGGCGACGTCGTGGATCAGCTGGTCGTAGGCGCGCTGCAGGAAGGTGGAATAGATCGCGACCACCGGCTTCGCGCCTTCGCAGGCCATGCCCGCCGCAAGCGTCACCGCATGCTGCTCGGCGATCGCCACGTCGAAGTAGCGCGCGGGATACTCCTTGCTGAAGCGCACCAGGCCCGAGCCCTCGCGCATCGCCGGAGTGATGCCCATCAGCTGCGGATCGGCGGCGGCCATGTCGCAGAGCCAGTCCGAAAACACGTCGGTGTAGGTCGGCTTCTTGGCGCCGCCCTTGGCGACCAGACCCTTGTCCGGATCGAAGGGGCCGACGGCGTGGTAGCCGATCTGGTCGCCCTCGGCCAGCTCGTAGCCCTTGCCCTTGGTGGTGATGACGTGCAGCAGCTGCGGACCATCGAGGTTCTTCAGCGTACTCAGCGCGCCGACCAGCTGGCCGAGGTCATGGCCGTCGATGGGGCCCGTGTAGTGGAAGCCCATTTCCTCGAAAAGGGTCGAAGGCACGAACATGCCCTTCCAGTGCTCCTCCCAGCGCCGCACGAAACGTGCGGCCGGGTTGCTGCGCTTCGAGCCGAGCAGTTTCTTGCCGCTTTCGCGCATCGCGTTCAGGGTGCGGCTGGCGGTAATGCGGCCGAACATCTTGGTCATGCCACCGACGTTCTCGGAGATGGACATCCGGTTGTCGTTGAGGATGACCAGCAGGTTCGGCGGTGGCTCCATGCCGCCGGCGTGGTTCAAGGCCTCGTAGGCCATGCCGGCGGTCATCGCGCCATCGCCGATGACCGCCACGACCTTGCGCGGGTCACCTTTGGCCTGGCAGGCGATAGCCATGCCGAGCGCGGCGGAGATCGAGGTCGAGCTGTGGCCGACGCCAAAGGTGTCGTAGGCGCTCTCCTCGCGCTTCGGGAACGGTGCCACGCCGTCCTTCTGCTTGACCGTGTGGATCGTGTCGCGGCGGCCGGTGAGGATCTTGTGCGGGTAGCACTGGTGGCCGACGTCCCAGACCAGGCGGTCGTCAGGCGTGTTGAATGCCCAGTGCAGGGCGACCGTCAGTTCCACCACGCCGAGCCCGGCGCCGAAGTGGCCGCCGCTCTTGCCGACGGATTCGATCAGGTAGGCGCGCAGTTCGGCGGCGGCCTGGGGCAGCTGGTCTTCGGAAAGCTCACGCAGCTGCGCCGGCACATCGATGCGCGCCAGCAGGGGATAGCGATTGGGGTCGATCATCCGCGAATTGTCCGGCCTCGCGGGGGGGAGGGCAACAGCGGCGCGCCCCGCTGGGCGCGCGGGATTGGGGATTGGGGATTGGGGATTCGTGAGAAGCGGGGTTGCGGTGTGCTTGTGTTCAGCCTTGCGCGTCAAGCGCACCCGGTTGGGTGGAGGGGCGTAGCAGAATCAAAAAACATTGGAGTGGCGCCCTGGGTTGGCGATCCCCAATTCCCAGTCCCCGCTCCTCAGCCCCTCAAGCCACGCAGTCGATCCAGCAGCCCGGTGCGCGCGGTCTCGGCCGCGACGCTGGCCTGGACCTGTTCGGGTTCGGCGAAGCCGGTGGCGAGGTAGGCGTTCAGCAGGTCGCAGACCTCTTCGCGGCTGGCGCCTGAGGCCGCGGCGATCTCATCGACCGTCGCCGGGGCCTTCATCATTACGGTGGCGATGCGGAAGTGCTTTGGGAACTCGCGCTCGATCTGCGGCCACTTGCCCAGCTTGAAGCGGGTGGCGGGATCGAAGCCGATCAGCTGGCCCTCGCCGGCGTGCAGGGCCGCCAGCCAGAGCAGGCGCTGGATCGGTTGACGGCCGCCCAGCTCCGCTTCCAGTTCGCCGAGACGCGCGGAAGGAACGGGCTGCAGCTCGCGATCGCCGAGCGCCGAGCCGAGGTAGGCGGCATAGGGCTTGAGTGCGGCGCCGCCCAGATAGGTGCGGGAGGCGGGGTCGATCACCAGCTTCGGCGCATCGCCGCGCTGGATCTGCACCGGTTGCAGCAGCACGCCGGGCTGGAGGTGCTCGAACAGGCTGCGCGCGCGCGGCGGTTCGGGCGCGCTCGGTGCTGCTGCAGGCATTGCCGCCGGTGGCGCTGGCGCCGCGCTGGGCTTCGACTGCGCCGGCGCGGGAGCCGGCGGAGGGCTTGCGGCGGGCGCCGGCGACGCGGCGGCGGGCGCGGTCGGCGTGCCCGCCAGCGGCTGAGGCTGCGACTGCGGCTTGGGTGCTGGCCGATCCGCTCGCGAGCTCTCGCCGGCGAGTCGTGACATCAGGTTGACCAGGGCGTCTTCGCTGACCGGGCTGTCCAGCTTGTGGTCGGCATCGGCGCGGCTGCCGGCGGTGATCGCGATCAGCAGCTTGCCCGAGGCCTGGGCCTGCATCAGCCCCATCTGTCCGTAGATCGAGTCCGCGTCGATGATCAGAGCCTGCGCATCGGCTTCAGCGCAGAGCTCGAAACCGCCCCCCGCCCGCGCTGCGGCCGCCTTGAAGAGCTGGGTGAAACTGGCCTCGTCCGCCCGGCTGAAGCCGGACAAGGCGATCTTGCGGAACTGTGCCATGAACCCCCCTGACGTGCGGACCGGCGCATCCGCACGGGAACGTTGCAGCGTTTGGCCGTCGAATGCGGCCTCGCGTGAAGCCCGGCAGTGTTGACGAATCGAACGCGAGCGTCAATTCGGCCGCATGCCCGGCCCCCGCTTCGGCAGGTGTCCGCGCAGAAACTCCATCTGGTCGGCCAGGATGTTGCGGTTGGAGAGGATCAGGTGCTCGACCCAACTCGGCCGGTAGGGCACGGCCAGCAGCGGCATGCGTGCTTCCTGCGGCGTACGGTTGCCCTTGCGCAGATTGCAGGCAAGGCATGCGCTGACCACATTGGTCCAGACATCGCGGCCGCCGCGCGAGGTCGGCACCACGTGGTCGCGGGTCAGCTCGTGGCGACCGAAGTGGTCGCCGCAGTACAGGCAGAGGTGCCGGTCACGTGCAAACAGGGCGGTATTGTTCAGCGCTGGCGCCGGGTCGATCGCCGAAGGCCGGGCATGACCGCGAGCCGCCACGATCGGATGCAGCGTGATCATGCTCTGTCGGCCGCGCGCGCGGTTGTAGCCGCCCCGAACCACGGCGCAGGGTTGACCGAGGGTCCAGGCCACCGCTTCGCGCACGTACAGGCAGACCGCGTCCTGCCAGCTCATCCAGTCAAGGATGCGTCCGTGCGCATCGAGCGAGAGCACGCGGGTACGCTCAAGTTCGGGGGCCAGTGATGCCGCTGCCTGCATGCTCGATGCTCCTTTCCGATCCTCCGGAGACGATGGCGCCTCGCGGATGCGAGACGCGCCATAGTCGGAGGAGCGCAGGGAGGACGGGGCCGTGGTTGCGCCGCCGTGTCGAGCACTCAGCCGGCCATGCGCGGTGTGTTGGCACGCGCGAGCGAGCCCGAGCATAGCCGGTTTGCGCGAAGCATGGGTGACCGCGGCGTCGCGGCATGGCGCTCGCGTCGCCCTGGCGCCGGGTCGGGCGAACACGCGCGCTGCGCGGCCGCGGGTCAGGCCGCGGTGCAGCCGCTCACAGCGGCTTGGTCATCCGCAGCAGCTCGACCCCGAAGCCCATGCCCTCGTACAGGTCGCGGGCACGCGTATTGCCGGGGAAGACCGCGAGGGTCAGGCGTTCGCAGCGGTGCTCGCGGGCGAAGTCCTCCGCGTAGCCGATCAGCGCCCGGCCGATGCCCTGTCCGTCGGCGCCCTTGGCCACGGCGATGTCGGACACGTGGCAGTTGAGGTGGCCGGTGAAGAAGTCGGTCACGGTCTGCAGGTGCAGGAAGCCCAGGCGCTTGCCGTCGCTGGCGTCCTCCGCCACGAACAGGAATGAGCCGGGCGGCTGGTTCTCCAGATGCTTGATCAGGTCGCGACGGATGCCCTCCGAGACCACGTTCTTCTTGCGCCATTTCGGCAGCTCGAAATCGACGAGGCGTTCGACCAGCCCAAGGATGAAATCGTCGTCGTCTGCTTCGGCGGAACGGATCAACAGCTCGGTGTCACCGGCCTGGATGTGCATTGGTTCGCGTGCGGGCGTGCAGTGGAGGAAACACTGTTTTACCCCGTCCGCGCGGGCGGGGGAAGGGCGGGGCGGCGTCTACCGGCCCGCCCCGGGCATCAGGCGATCGCGAACAGCGCCTCGTCGAGCGCCATCAAGCTGTCGCTGCCGGCGCGGATGGTGGCCGCGTGGCTCAGCGTGCGCGGCAGCAGGCGCTTGAAGAAGAAGCGCGCGGTTTCGCGCTTGGCCTGGCGGAAGTCGTCCGCATGGGCGCCGGCATCGGCGGCCGCGACCGCGCGCGCCGACCAGTAGGCGAGGGTGACGTAGCCCGAATAGAACAGGTAGTCGACGGCCGCAGCGCCCAGTTCCTCGGGGTTCTTCTGCACGCGCTGGGCGATTTCCATGGTCAGCTGCTGCCAGTCCTGCGCCGCCTGCGCCAGTGGCGCGATGAACTCGGCCAGCTCGGGCTTGCCGGTGTTGGCGCTGCAGAAGTCGACGATCATGCCGAGGAACAGTTTGAAGCCGGCACCCTGCTGCTGGATGACCTTGCGGCCGAGCAGGTCCAGCGCCTGGATCTGCGTCGTGCCCTCATAGATGGTGGTGATGCGCGCATCGCGCGCCAGCTGCTCCATGCCCCATTCGCGCACGTAGCCGTGGCCACCGAAGCACTGCAGGGCGTGGTAGGTGCACTCCACCGAAGCCTCGGTCAGCACGCCCTTGACGATCGGGGTGAGGAAGCTGAGCAGCGCATCGGCCTCGGCACGGGCTTCCGGCGTCTGCGCCTTGTCGACCAGGTCGACCAGACTGGCGGCGTGCAGGGCCAGTGCCCGGCCGCTCTCGGCGAAGGCCTTGCAGGTCAGCAGCATACGGCGGATGTCCGGATGCACGATCAGCGGGTCGGCCGGCTTGTCCGGGCGCTTCGGCCCCGACAGCGAGCGCATCTGCAGGCGGTCGCGCGAGTAGGCCAGTGCGTTCTGGTAGGCGCGATCGATCAGGCCCAGGCCCTGGATGCCGACCGCCAGCCTTGCCGAGTTCATCATGGTGAACATCGCATTCAGGCCCTTGTTGGGCTGGCCGATCAGCCAGCCCTGGGCCGCGTCGAAGTTCATCACACAGGTGGCCGAGCCGTGGATGCCCATCTTGTGCTCGATGCTGCCGCAGCGCACTGCGTTGCGCTCGCCGACGGCACCGTCTTTGGCCACCTTGAACTTGGGCACGATGAACAGCGAGATGCCCTTGGTGCCGGCCGGTGCATCCGGCAGGCGCGCCAGCACGAGATGCACGATGTTGTCGGTGAGGTCGTGCTCGCCGCCGGTGATGAAGATCTTGGTGCCGGAGACCGCGTAGCTGCCGTCGGCCTGAGGCTCGGCGCGGGTTTTGAGCAGCGCGAGATCCGAGCCGCAGTGCGGCTCGGTCAGGCACATGGTGCCGGTCCAGCGGCCCTCGACGATCGGCTTCAGGAACACCTCCTGCTGCCAGGCTTCGCCGTGGTGCTTGAGCGCCTCGGTGGCGCCGTGCGACAGCAGGGGGTAGTTGCCCCAGCTCAGGTTGGCGGCGTCGAGCATTTCCTTGAAGGCCGCGCCGACCAGCTCCGGCAGGCCCTGGCCGCCGAACTCTTCGGGCGCGGTCAATCCGCTCCAACCGCCTTCCACGAACTGCGCGTAGGCCTCGCGAAAGCCCTTGGGCGTGCGCACCGCGCCGCTGTCCCTGTCGTGCGTGCAGCCTTCGGCATCCGCGCTCATGTTGATGGGCGCCAGCACCTGCTCGGCAAAGCGCGCGGCCTCGTCGAGCACCGCGTCGACCAGCTCGCGGTTGAAGTTCTCGCCGCCGGGCAGCTTGGCGGCGTGGGCTTCAAAGCCGACCAGGTCATGCAGGGCGAAGCGCAGGTCGCGGACAGGAGCGCGGTAGCTGTTCATGGCGGAATCTCGTGGGCTCGTTTGGGGATCAGCGCAGCACGCCTTCAAGCCCCGGCATCGGGGTCAGCGCGCTGTCGAATTCGAAGCGGTCCTGGCGGGTGCCGGGTTCGCTGGTGGAGAGGGTGCCGGCCAGCCGGTAGCCAAGGCCGCGCCTTGACTGCAGCGCATCGCGCACCGCAGTGGCCGCGCTGGGGGAGGGCGTCAGCGTGATCCGCACGACCTCGGCGCTGTTGGGCGGGACGCTGTCGGCCACGGCATGGTCGATTGCGGCAGCCGGTTCGCCGGCGACGCTGAGTTCGGCACGCAGCTGCTCGAAGCGCATCGCCACCGTGCTGAAGTTCTGCACGCGCAGATCGAGCTCCCAGCGTCCGTCATCCAGCACGCGCAGTTCCTGCACGCTGGCGCTGGGCGGGAAGATCCGCTTCTTCGGGCCGCTTGCGCAAGCGGCCAGCAGGCCGGCCAGGATCGCTACAAGCAGCCACAGCAGAGGACGGGCGCGGAGGTGGTGTTGCGGTGGCGTCGAGCGCGATGGATTCATGACCATGCTCCTGCGTACGGTGGGGAGGATAGCAGCGGTGACCGTCGCGGGCGGGTCAAACCGTCCGCTCAAGGGGCGGGCTCAGAGGCGCGAAAGCTGCCAGTCGCTGCCGGTGATGCGCAGCACACTGCCGTGGTCATACCAGTCGCCCAGCACGTAGCGACGGGCGCCTGAAGGCAGCGCATGCACGGCGGGGCGGTGCGTGTGGCCATGGATCATCCGGCCAACACCATACAAACGCAGCATGGCGTCGACCGCCTCGGGCTGGGCGTCGGTCAGGTCGGACTGCAGCGACTGCTGGTAGCGCTGACTCTCGCCGCGCGCCTGCGCTGCGAACGCTTCGCGCTCGGCCAGCGGCCGCGCGAGGAAGCCCGCCTGCCAGTCCGGGCTGCGGCTCTGCGCCCGGAAGCGCTGGTAGGCGATGTCGGCGGTGCACAGCAGATCGCCGTGCAGCAGCAGGGTGGGGTGGTCACCCAGCTTCAGGACGCAGGGGTCGGGCAGGAGCTGGATGCCGCAGCGGCGGGCATAGGCAGGCCCCATCAGGAAATCGCGGTTGCCGCGGATGAAGCCAAGCCGCGTGCCGGCGCGCGCGCAGGCCGACAGCGAGTGCGCCACCTCGTTGCCCAGCGCACCCGGCGCGTCGTCACCGATCCAGGCCTCGAACAGGTCGCCAAGGATGTACAGGGACTCGGCCTGCTGGGCCTCATCGCGCAGGAAGCGCAGGAACAGCTCGGTGATCTGTGGGCGTGCCGTGTCGAGATGCAGATCTGAGATGAAGAGATGGCTCACGCAGTGCGCCGCTTGCAGGAGGAAGGCAGTGCCGGACGGGAGTGTGGATCCCGCCCGGCGCACGACGGGCCAGTTCAGCCCGCGGGAGTGTCGGCCAGCAGCTCGGCGCTTTCGATCACTACCGGCTCCATCGGCACGGCACTCGGCAGCGGGCCCTGACCGCCGGTCGGGATGGCGATGATCTTGTCGACCACGTCCATGCCTTCGACGACCTTGCCGAACACCGCATAGCCCCACAGGCCGTCCTGCTCGGAGACGAAGTCGAGGCGCTGGTTGTCGACCACGTTGATGAAGAACTGTGCGGTGGCGGAGTGCGGATCGTTGGTGCGCGCCATCGCCACGGTGCCGCGCAGGTTGGACAGGCCGTTGTTGGCCTCGTTCGGAATCGCCGCGCGGGTCGGCTTCAGCTGCAGGTCGGCGGTGAAACCGCCGCCCTGGGCCATGAAGCCCGGAATGACGCGGTGGAACACGGTGCCGGCGTAGAAGCCGTCGCGCACGTACTGCAGGAAGTTCTCCGCGGACTTCGGCGCCTTGACCGGGTCGAGCTCGATCACGATGCGGCCGAGATTGGTGGTGAGCGCGACGCGCGGCGCGGGGGCGGCCGGCTGCTCGGCGGCGGGCGCAGGCGCCGGTGCCGGGGGAGCGCTGGGGGCGGTGTCCTGCGCGAAGCTGGCGATGGGCAGGAAGGCGAGCGTCAGGGCAAGGCTGCGAAGCATGTCGGCTCCTCGTTGGGCGAAGGGAATCGGATGACGGTGGTGCGCTCGGCGGCGACGGCCGGCGCCGGCCACAGGGCCGGGCCCGGCATTGTAGGCAGCAAGCGGGTCGCGCCGCGCGCCGCTGGACCCCGGGTCGCGGCCGGAGGTTCCCGATGGCGCTGCTACAATCCGCGCCCGTTTTCGCCGCCCGGCCACGCCATGACCTGTCGCACCCGCTTCGCCCCCAGTCCCACCGGCTACCTGCACATCGGCGGCGCCCGCACGGCGCTCTATTGCTGGCTGGCCGCACGCCACGAAGGCGGGCAGTTCGTGCTGCGCATCGAGGACACCGACCGCGAGCGCAGCACCCAGGCCGCGGTCGACGCCATCCTCGACGGCATGCGCTGGCTGGGGCTGGACGCCGACGAAGGTCCGATCTTCCAGACCCATCGTCTGGAGCGCTACCGCCAGGTCGCCTCGGAGCTGGTGCAGGCGGGCAAGGCCTACTACGCGTACGAAACCCGCGAGGAGATCGACGCCATGCGCGCCGCCGCCACCGAGCGCGGCGAGAAGCCGCGCTACGACGGCCGTTCGCGCGAGCTGAACCTGCCGCGCCGCGACGACCCCAACCGGGTCATCCGCCTGAAGAATCCGCTCACTGGCAGCGTAGTCTTCGACGACCGCGTCAAGGGGCGCATCGAGTGGTCGAACACCGAGCTTGACGACCTCGTGCTGATCCGCTCGGACGACTACCCGACCTACAATTTCGCCGTGGTCATCGACGACCTCGACATGGGCATCACCGACGTGATTCGCGGCGACGACCACGTCAACAACACGCCGCGCCAGATCAATCTGTACGAGGCCCTGGGCGCGCCGGTGCCGCGCTTCTCGCACCTGCCGATGATCCTCGGTGCCGACGGCGCCAAGCTCAGCAAGCGCCACGGCGCGGTCAGCGTGATGCAGTACCGCGACGACGGTTACCTGCCGCATGCGCTGCTCAACTACATCGTGCGCCTCGGCTGGAGCCACGGCGACCAGGAGATCTTCTCGATCGAGGAGATGGTCCGCCTGTTCCGAATCGACGACGTCAACCGCGCGGCCTCGCGCTTCGATTTCGACAAGCTGGCCTGGCTGAACCAGCACTACCTGAAGACCGACGACCCGGCCGAGGTCGCCAAGCACCTGCACTGGCATCTGGAGCAGGCCGGCTACGATCTCGCCTCGGGGCCGAATCCGGCCGACGTCGTCGTCGCCCTGCGCGATCGCGTGAAGACCCTGAAGGAAATGGCCGAGCGTGCGGCGCTGTGGTACGGCCCCATCCAGGCCTGGGACGAGGCCGCGGTCGAGAAGCATCTGAGGCCGGCGGTCGCGGTGCTGCGCGAGGCGCATGCACGTTTTTCCGCCCTTCAGGAATGGAGCCCGACCGCCGTACACGGCGCTCTGGAAGCCACCGCGGCCGCGCTGGCGCTGGGCATGGGCAAGGTCGCCCAGCCGCTGCGCGTCGCCACCACCGGCGGCACGGTGTCGCCGTCGATCGAGCACACGGTCTTCCTGGCTGGACGCAAGGGCGCGCTGAAGCGCATCGAGGACGCGATCGCCCGGGTCGGTTGAGGGTTTCTGCGCCCTCAGATGTCGGTTGAACCGCGACCGGAGCCACGCAGGCCCGATGCTATGATCCGGCGCATGTCGCACGAGCCCAAAGCGGCCCACCAGGCCTGCAGCCATCCAGAGAGCCATGTCCATGACGCCGCCGCCTACCTCGCCGAGGTGGAGGCGGTCTGCCGTGAGCGCGGCCTGCGGCTGACGGCCCTGCGCGAGCAGGTGCTGCGCCTGATCGCCGACGCCGACCGGCCGGTCAAGGCCTATGCCTTGCTCGATCAGATGCGCGACGCGCGCGGGCCGGTCGCCCCGCCGACGGTCTATCGCGCGCTCGACTTCCTGCTGGCGAACGGCTTCATCCACAAGCTGGAATCGATCAACGCCTTCGTCGGCTGCCATCACCCGCGGCACCAGCATTCGGTGCCATTCCTCATCTGCAGGGGCTGTCTGGCCACGGTGGAGTTGGAAGACGAAGCCGTGACCCGCCTGTTGCTCGGACAGGCGCGCGCGCTGGGCTTCGAGCCGCACGCGCAGACTCTGGAAGTGCATGGTCTCTGCGCCGATTGCGTGGCGGCGAATGCAGGCCGCTGAGGCTGCGCTGGCCGCAGCGGAGCGGACTCGCCCCCCCCCGGGGCGGCGCAGCTTTGTCTGGCGCGCCTGGGTCCTGCATGCGCTGCTGGCGTGCACGGCGGCCGCTGCCTCCGCCAGCGAAGCGCCGCGACCGGCGCCCGAACTGGGCCCCTGGCCGGATCCGATCGCCGAAGAGCCTCCCGCCGAGGGCGGTGAGACGCTGGCACTGCCGGCGATCGAGGACGATGCACGCGCCGTCCTGGAGGCTCTGCCCGAGCCCGCGGAGGCCACGCCCCCCGGCGCCATCGAAATGGGGCCGCCAGCGCCCGACACCTTTGCGCCGCCGAGCGATGCTCCGGCGTCCGCTCCGGGGCCTGGCGATGCAGCGGCCTCCGCAGTCGCTGCAGGCGTGAATGCTTCGCCTGACCCGGCTGCCGCAGCCGAAGTGCAGGGCGAAACGACGCAGGCAGACGCAGTGTTACCGCAGGCCCGACCGGATTCGGCGACCGCGGGTGATGGACCCGCCGACTCGACGGCCGACCGCGCCGCCGACAGCGAGACCTTGCAGCGACTCGCCTACGACTGGCCGGGCCAGGCCGATGCCGGCCCACCCGCGATCGAACCGGTGGGCGACCCTGACAGTCCTGAGTTCGTCGGCCCGCGGGTGATCCGAAGCTTCAGCCTGCTGGGTGCCGAGGTCGAGCCGGGCACGCGTACCCGCCTGTACTGGAACGCCAGCCAGACCTATGCCGGTGGCGACATGCGCACGCCGGTCGACGTCGTGCACGGCGACCGCGCCGGACCGGTGCTTTGCCTCACCGCCGCGGTCCATGGCGACGAGCTGAACGGCGTCGAGGTCGTGCGCAGGGTGATGAAGGAGCTCTCGACCAGCCCGCTGGCTGGCACCGTGATCGGCGTGCCCGTGGTCAATCTGTTCGGCTTCAGCCGCAACTCGCGCTACCTGCCGGACCGCCGTGACCTCAATCGCTTCTTCCCCGGCAGCCCCACCGGCAGCATTGCCTCGCGCATCGCCCACAGCTTCTTCGATCAGGTGGCGCGCCATTGCGACGCCCTGGTCGACATGCACACCGGCAGCTTCGACCGCATCAACCTGCCGCAGGTGCGCGCCGACCTGCGCATACCGCACGTACTGGAGTTCACCCGCGGGTTCGGCGCCACTCCGGTCCTGCACAGCGCGGGTTCGCGCGGCATGCTGCGGGTGGCGGCCACCCAGGCCGGAATCCCCGCGGTGACCTTCGAAGTGGGCGGCCCGGGCGAGCTTGAGCCGCGCGAGATCGAGGCCGGCGTGCAGGCGCTGCTTACCCTGGTACACAAGCTCGGCATGGTGCGCGACAGCCCGGCATGGCTGGAGCCGCAGGCGATCTTCTACGAGTCGCGCTGGGTGCGCGCCAACCGCGGCGGCATGCTGATCAGCGACGTCAGCCTGGGGGAGCGCGTGCAGCGTGGGCAGCGCATCGGCCTGATCGTGGATCCGCTGGAGAACTCGGAAACGGACATCGTCGCGAGCGTGTCGGGACGCGTCATCGGCATGGCCCTGAACCAGGTGGTGCTGCCCGGCTATGCGATCTTCCACCTCGGCGAGGAGACCAGCGAAACCGGCGCGGTCACCCAGGCCGCGACCGGCCAGGCGGTGCTGCCCTTCGAGGAAGACGCGGGACGTCCGCCGGTCAATGGCGAGCCCGGACCCGACCCCATGGAAGATCCATCGGGCGATGCCGAAGTCGAAGGTGAGGGCGACGCGCGCGACGAGAACTACGAGTAGCGGGGGTCGGTGGCGCGTCAGCCGTCGCCGCGCGGCTCCTCGCCCGGGCGCACGAACAGATAGCCGCGGGCGCGGATGGTCTTGATCAGCCGTGGCTGCGCGGGATCGTCGCCGATGCGCGCGCGCAGCTGCGAAACCAGCAGGTCGATGCCGCGGTTCTGGCCGTCGTAGTCGATGCCGCGCAGGCCGCTGAACAGTTCCTGCCGCGACATCACCACGCCGGCGTTCCGCAGGAACAGGCGCAGCAGGCCGAACTGCGCTTCGGTGAGGTCGATCGGCTCCCCCTGCACGCGCACTTCATGCGCACCCTCGTCGAGGGTGATGCCGGCCAGGCTCAGTACGGCGGGTGCGGCCGCACGCGCAGGGGTGGCCGCCGGGGCCGGCGGCACGCTGACCGGCACCGGGTCGCGGCGCAGCAGCGCCCGCACGCGCGCCAGCAGCACGCGAGGCTCGACGGGTTTGCGCACGTAGTCGTCCGCGCCCAGCTCCAGCCCCAGCACCTGGTCGATGCTGTCCTCGCGCGCGGTGAGCATCAGGATGCGTCCGTGATACAGCGGCCGCACCTGCCGGCAGACGCCGAAGCCGTCTTCGCCGGGCAGCATCAGGTCGAGGATCACCAGCGCATAGGGCTCGGCGAGGATCCGCGCCACCGCGGCGCGTCCGTTCGGTTCCAGGTCGACCTGGTAGCCCTGGGCGCCGAGGTATTCCTGCAGCAGGCTGCCGAGTTCGGGGTCGTCCTCGACGACCAGAAGGCGCAAGGGCGCAAGCTCAGTAGGGTCAGGCGTCAGCGGTTCCATTCGATTCCGACATCGATGCTGGTACGGTCCAGAGAAGCCTCGATGCCGCCAATCGCGGACAGCTGCCGGCGCAGCCGCAGCTGCAGGCTCCAGCGGGCGTCGAGGTGATAGCGATAACGGGCTTCAAGGCTGCGGTAGATCAATCGGTTTACGCCGAAGGTGACCGGCTTGGGCGGGCCGTCGTCGCTGTCGAAGTCGACCGGCGGCAGCACGACCGGCGGTTGGCCGCTGCCCCCGCGGTAGCGGTAGCGGCTGTCGTCCAGCGACAGTGACCATTCGTGCGATTCGCTGCTGCGCCCGGCGTGGAGGCTGGCGCGTTCGAGATCGCGCGACTGAACCCGGCTGCGCGCCTGCTCCTCGCGGTACTCCAGGTCGGCGGCCAGCCACCACTGCACCTCGCGGCCGAAGATCAGCTGGCCGCGCAGGCTGCCGGCCCAGTGCAGGGCGTCGAGTCCGGCGAAGCGGCTGCTGTCGTAGCGGCGCGCTGCGCGCTCCAGGCCAATCCGCAGCGACAGCGGGTCGTGGCTGAAGCCAGCGGCGAGTTCGAGGCTGCCGTCGCTGAGCAGGGGTTCGCCTTCGCGGTTGAGGTGGCGCAGGCCCGGTGCCAGCGACAGGCCGAACAGTCCGCTTGGACGCCACTCGACGCCGCCGCGCAGGCGCAGGTCGGCGAGGTCGAACTCGCTTTGCCGGGCATAGCGGCGCAGGTTCAGGTCGGCGTCGAAGCGGCTGTTGATCGTGCCCGTGCCGACGCTGCGCAGGCGCAGGCGGCCCGCGGCTTCGGCGTACTCATCCGGACTGCCGCCGATGGTGCCGATGGCCGTGCTGGTGCCTTCGCGACGCGCGTCGAAGTCGGCGAAGCTGGCCACGTTGTCGTCATGGCCGAGGGCGAGGCGCATGCCGAAGCGGGTGGTGGCGCGTGAGGTCAGGCGGAAGCGGGCCTCGTCACGCAGGGCCTGGAGGTTGGCGCGGACGTTGCGCGGAAGCTCCAGTGCAAGCAGGCCGTCGATCTCGTCGATGCTTTCCTGCATGCGATGCAGGCGATACAGGCTGAGCGCACGTTCGGCGCGGGCGCGCAGGCGCTGCGGGTGCTCCGCGATCAGGGCGTCCAGCCATTCCAGGGCGGCAAGCTCGCCCTGTTCCTCGCGCGCGGCGAGCGCGGCTTCGAGGCAGGCCTCGGGCTCGGGGCACTCGGGTACGGCGGCATGCAAGAGGCCGGACGGCCCGAAGGGAACCAGACCGGCAAGGAGCAGTCGGCCGGCTAGCGGCAGTCGCGCGGAAGTGATGGAGCGGCGCGTCGTCCGATCAGGTGCCGTCATCGGGCTTGGGCGGCGGCGGCAGGGTGATTCGGCCGCTGTCCCAGAGGTTCAGATCGATTTCGCCATTGTCGACATTGCGGTCGGCGGGGTCGCTGCGTACGGCAGCATCGATCGGTTCGGGGTTGGGGGCGCGGTCGCGCTGGCCGAGAGCCAGCAACGGATCGCGTCCGGCGCGCCGGGGCGCGCGGTTCCAGATTCCCCAATCCTCGGCGGCGGGCTTGGTCGCTGCCACCGCTGCCGCTTCGGCCTTGTCGGCACTGCGGTCGCGGGAGCTGCGGGAAGGATCTGCGGCCAGGGCGTCAGCCTGGGCGGCGCAGAGCAGGACAGCCAGCATCGCGAGCGATTGGGTCTTCATGACGCGCGAGTGTAGCTGTTCATGATCGTGCAGGCGAGGGGGTGGCGCTGCCAGCGGCCCAGGGCAGCTCCAGCTCGAAGCGGGCGCCGCCCAGCGCGGCGACGCCGCAGGCGATGCGGCCACCGTGGCGTTCGGCAATCCGGCGGACGATGGCGAGGCCCAGGCCATAGCCCCCCGAACTCTTGCTTCGAGTCTCGTCGAGGCGCGAGAACGGCTCGAAGATCCGCTCGCGCTGGGACTCGGGGACACCGGGGCCGTCGTCCTCGACGGCGATGCGTACGCCACCCGGCGCTTCGCGCAGCTGCACGGCCACCCGGGAGTGGGCATGGCGCAGCGCATTGCCCAGCAGGTTCTGCACTGCCCGGCGCAGCAAGGCGCGGTCGGCCGAAAGGGGGCGCTGGGTGGGCGGCAGGTCGATCGACAGGGCGATATCGCGGGCGAGCAGGCTCTGGTCCCGCAGCACATCGCCGAGCTCCTGGGCGACATCGAAGGCCTGGGTGGCCAGGACCATGCCGCCCTCGTCGAGCCGCGAGTAGGTGATGGAGGCGTCGATGAGACTCTCAAGCTCATCGAGGTCGCGGCGGATGCCGGCCACGCGCTCATGCTGTGACTCGTCCACCCGAAGCAGCTCCAGCCGCAGGCGGACCCGCGCCACCGGCGTTCGCAGGTCGTGGGAAATCCCCTGTACGAGCTCCTGCTGGGCGCGCAGCAGGCTGCGGATGCGGGCGGCCATGCGATGGGTGGACTGCGCAAGCCTTCCGATCGCATCGGGCGAGGTCGGGCCCAGCTCGCCCAGCTCGAAGTCCGCGGTGCCGAAGCGCGACAGCGCGCGATCGATGCGCTGCAGCCGCCGCTCGAGGCTGCGGATCGCCCACATGGCGACGGCGGAGAAGGCCAGGGCCGCCGCGACGATGACCGACAGCACCACGGGCAGGGGCAGGGGCCCCAGGCTCGGGACGGGACCCACGGCGAGCACGTCGCCGCGCTGGCCGTAGGGCGCGAAGAAGCGGGTGCTCGGACGGCCACCATCGCGCCATTCGATCTGCATCACGACTTCGCCGGCGGCGATGCGCTCGCGCTGGCGTGGATCCAGCTCGACCTCGTCGAGACCCAGGTGGCGCACCGGATAAGGCAGGCTGTCGGCGATCCGCTGCAGGGCCTCGCGCTGCGTGTCCGGCGGCAGTCGCCCCAGCTCGTTGAGCAGGAAGAAGGTGGTGGCCCGCCACTGCTGTTCCGTCCAGTTCTGGAACAGCAGCACCAGCTGCTCGTTGTCGCTGCCGGGCAGGGCCAGTCGCGCCCGGTACTGCTGCTCGCCGGTGCGCTCGACCACCAGGGTGCGCGGCGGTTGCGGGGTCGTCTCGACGCGCAGTTCGGCGGTCAGCAGGCGTGCGGCGATGTCCAGCCAGCGCTGGCGCTCTTCGCCCGAGTGGCGGGCGACGCCTTCCGACATGAGCTGCATGGGCGCCGTAAGCACTGCTTCCCGATAGTTCGCCGCGCGCAGGGATTCGATCAGTCCGAGGCCCGCCAGCACGCCGCCGGCGATGACCAGCATCGCCAGGATCAGGCCGACATAGAGGCGGACGAACAGGCTGGACACGAGTGGATCGACACCGGAAATCGCCCGAGCACAGGCCGGCGCACGCTAACACGCAGGGCGAGCTGGCGCAGGCCCGCCTACAAAGCGGATACAAAGGTCGGACACAGGCTGCGCTGCGCTGATCGGCTGCTACGCAAGCCCCACATTCGGGGGACTGAAAACAGGGCGCCCGCGTGGTTTGCTCCACAGCATCGCCGCAGCATGCCGGCCCACGAAAGGAATTCGCCCACCATGCGCTTCAGCCTGCACTCGCTGGTCCCCGTGGCCGTGCTGCTGCTGACTGCCGCGGCCGTCGCCAGTGCGCTGCAGCCCGAGGCTGTCCGGCCCGAGTCCGGTGTCGCCGCGGCGCGGGCGCCGACGGGCGGTCAGCTGAGTGCGCGCGGGCTGTGGGCGGACGCGCGCGGCAACACCGTGCTGGTCAGCGAGCGTCTGCCGTTGGACGCCGCCGACCGGCCGCCGGCCGTCGAGCTGCGCTACTTCGACGCGCTGGGGCGCACTGCCTGGCTGCTGAGCCTGGGCGAGGGCGCAGTGACGTCACTGGTCGAAGATCACGAGGTGCTGTATCTCGCGCTGGCGCGTCCGACCTCGGCGGCCTTCCCGGACGCCCGCACCACCCTGTTGGCGATCGCGATGGACTCGGGCGCGATGCGCTGGAAGCTGGAGCTGGAGGGCGAGGTCACCGATCTGCTCGCCGACGGCGCCGGCGGCTTGCGGGCGCGCAGCCTGCGCACCGAGCGCAGTGGCGCATCCAGCGAACATCTGCTCAGCCTGCGCGACGGCGCGCTGCTGTGGGATGTGGCGCTTGATGACTGACACAGGGCCACGGAGCGCGGCCGTTCCGGCTGCACCGCTCTGGCGCCGCGGTTGCGATCGGCCGCAGGCGCGGGTGGTTCGAGCGAATTCAGGTGTCTGTCGCGGCGCACCGCGCCAGCGGCGTGATCAGGAGGATGAAGCGGCAAGGCGCACTGCTGGCGCGCCGCGTGTTGTCCATGAACCCGAAGGAGGTGGCCCATGCTGATCCTGTCGTTCGTGTTCCTGCTGCTGGCCCTGGGAGCCTTCTGGCTGACCAGCGCGCACCCGGCGCGCAACGTGCTGCGCCTGCGGAAGACGCTTGTTTCCTTCTTCCTGGTGCTCGGATTCCTGAGCCTCGGCTTCCAGTTCGTGCTGGACCCTCCGCTGGGTCCCCGCGAGTCGGTCCTGTCGCTGCAGGCGGGCGGCACCGCATCGGTAGCGGGCAGCCGCTGAGCGGTCACGTGCCGTGTTCTGCCGCGTCCCGGCGCGGCGCATTCCGCGTCAAGTCTTAGTTCCGTGTCCTTACGCTCTTGGCTTTTCTATCCCGCGGTGCGCTTGAGCACCGCGCGCAGTCGGCGGCGCCGATCGGCAGGGAGGCCGGTGCGGGCCCATGCGGCGATTTTCTTGCCGCCTACCCGTCTTCGTTTCCGGCCCGGCTGCCCTGCAGTGCGGCGCAGGCCAGGCCGGAAGCCCGGGACAGTTCGCGACAGACGACGGCGGGTCCAGGGGTGGAGCCCGTCGTCGTCCACGCGGCGTGTGCCGCACTCGCAGGGCTGCTGATCGGAGGCCTGCGGCGCCGGGGATGGCAGCTCGGGCGCGCCCAGGCTGCGCGGAGACCGGACCGACGTCGAACTGTCGCCGTTGGTCCGATCCCGCAGCAGATTGCCGGGATTGCGCCTCAGAAGAAGGCGCGCAGTCCGAACAGGAGATTGCGTCCCGGCAGGGGGGCGACTTCCTTCAGCACCGAGGTGTGCATACGCCCCTCGCGGTTGCCCAGGTTGTTTCCGCGCAGATAGACCTCCCAGCCGATGTCGCCGACATCCCAGTGATAGGCGAGGCTTGCGTTCAGCAGGCTGAAGCCATCGGTAGGCTCCTCGAACTCGGCGACATCGTCCTGCCGCGCGTAGCGCTGGGTTTCCACCGAGGCGCGCCAGCCGCCCAGGTCCCAATCGATGCCCAGCGTGGTGCGCGAGGGAGCGATGCGCGGCAGGCGGCCGCCCTGGTCGAGCTTGGCGTTCACGCCGTCGCCGCTCAGGCGCAGATTCCACGCGCCGCTGGCGTTGTCGACGACCGCCCAGCTCAGCTCGGTCTCGAGTCCGCGGAAGGTGGCGTCGGCCTGGGTCCAGAGCCGCACCGGCAGTCCGTCCTCCTCTTCGCCGGTTTCGTCGAGATAGATGAAGTCATTGAGACGATTGCGATAGATGGACAGCTTGCCGCTCAGCGGGCCGGCGTGCAGATGGGCGCCGATCTCGATCTGGCGCGCCGTCTCGCTGGACAGCGTGGCATCGCCGATCTCGAAGGCACTGGTGGCGAGGTGCGGACCGTTCGAGTAGAGCTCTTCGGCGTTCGGCGCGCGCTCGGCGCGGTCGAATCCGGCGCTGAAGTGAAGGGCGTCATTGAGGCGGAAAAGCGCGCCGGCGGAGGCGCTGAAACCCGAGAAGCGGCGGCGCTCGTGGCCCTCGGCCTCGACTTCGACGCGATCCGCGCGCAGGCCCCATTCGAACTTCCAGCGATCGAGATCCTGCTCCTCGATCAGGAACAGGCCGATGTCACGAGTCAGCGAGGGCGGCACGAAGGCCTCTTCGCCCACCGCGCTGAAATCGCGCCGCGAGGTCTGCACCCCGAGCGCGCCACGCCAGCCGGCGATGGGCGCGTGCACCAGGTCGGCACGCGCTTCGACGGCATCGTTGTCGAAGCGCGTGCCGATCTCGTCGCCTTCCAGCTCGACGTGCCGGTAGTTGTTGGCGCCGATACGCAGGTTCATCGACTCCACGCCGGCGAAGGGCTCGGTCAGGCCGCCCTTGAGGTCGTAGCGGGTCTGTCCGAGGTCGATGCGGACCTGCTCCTCGCCCTCTTCTTCTTCGTCTTCGCCCTCGTGACCATGCTCATGCGCGTGTTCGTGGTGGCCATGGCCCGGAACGCCGTAGAGCGTTTCATAGCGGCTGACCGCAAGACCGAGGAAGCCGCGGCTGCCGATGTAGCTGGCTCCGACCGCGCCGCCGCGCGTGTCGACCGCGCTGTTCGGCAGCAGTCCGAAGGGATTTTCCTCCTCTTCGTGGCCGTGCTCGTCCTCGTGTTCGTTTTCGTGCTCGTGCTCGTCGTCATGCTGATGTCGCGCATAGCCCGGGATCTCGTAGTCCGAGGTGTCGCGGCGGAAGCCATCGAGGTGCCAGGCGATTCGCCCGGCCGCGCCATCTAGGCGAAACATGGCACTACGTTCGTCGGCCACGGTGCCGGCGCGCAGTTCGGCGCGTCCGCTGATCGGCGCATCCGGCAGCGCGCTGGGCACGCGACCGTCCACCACATTCACTGCACCGCCGATCGCGCCCGGCCCATAGAGCAGGGTTGCCGGACCCTTGAGAACCTCGATCTGTTCGGCGAGGAAGGGCTCGATGCTGACCGCGTGGTCGACGCTGGTGGTCGATGCATCCAGGCTGCCGATACCCTCGTTCAGCACCTGCACGCGCGCGCCTTCCTGGCCGCGGATGATCGGGCGTCCCACGCCCGTGCCGAAGAACGAGGTCTGCACGCCGAGCACACTGGACAGCGTCTCGCCCAGGGTTCCCGCACGGCGGTCGTCGAGCGCTTCGCCGGCGAGCACCTCGACGGGCTGGACCACGTTCTCGGAGTTCGAGCGCAGCGGTGACGCGGTCACGAGCAGCTGGTCCAGGGTGCGTGCGCGCTCTTCGTCATGGGGGGCCATACCCTGACCGAGGGCCAGCTGGGGCAGAAGGGCGCTGATGACGAGCGTGAGAGGGTGGATCTTCATGCGGGCTCCGGCGTTATAACGTTGCGATCTGAGGTCCAAAAAGAGGGCGCTCAGATGGCGCCCTCGTCTTGGAAGCGGCAGACGTTATACTATGACATCCCGGGATCGCGCAGGCCGGAAGTCCTGCGCCACGCCCGCTGTCGTATCGGAGCCACGCATGGCGATGCATTCCCCTGTTGCTCAGCGCCTGGAGCGCCTGCCCTCGCTGGCCGTGGATGCAGTGGGAGCGGCGCGCGACGGTGCCGATCGCGTTGGCGCCACCGCCTCATTCCTGTGTGCCGTCCACTGCGCCAGCTGGCCGCTGCTGCTGGCCCTTCTGCCTGCGCTGGGGGCCAGTTTCCTGGCCTCGGAGTGGCTGGAGCGCGGCTTCGTCGTCTCCGCCACCCTGCTCGCGCTGTCGAGCCTGCTTGCTGGCTTCCGCTGGCATCGCGGGCTCAGCGCGTTCGCGCTGCTCGCGCCGGGGCTCGGCCTGCTCTGGTTCGGCAGCTTCGGGCCCCTGCACCACGAACTGGTGCCGCACGCCGTGCTGATGACCGCCGGTGGCCTGCTGGTCGCCGCCGCACACCTGCGCAATCTAAAGCTGTCGGCGCGCACCCACCGGCACGGGCCGGACTGCGGGCACTGAGCCTGCGGTCCTGCCGCGGCTCAACGCTGGCGCGGTATCCAAGCCCACAGCATCCGGCATTCGATCGGCGCTTCGCCTGATTCGTCAGCCACGCTGACCGGCACCAGCAGCTCGCCCTTGGGCTCTGCGCGGATGTGCTCGATCTGTTCCGCCGTCAGCGCAGCGGTGGCCCGAAGCGCGCCGACCGTGCGGCGCTTGAAGTCGACCTGCAGGCTCTTGATCAGGGGCAGGCGGTCGTCGGGCAGGTGCCAGCCCAGGCAGAAGCCCGTGGCGGTCTCTGCGAGCAGGGCCATGGCGGCCGCATGCACGCCGCCGATGTGGTTCTGCATCGGTCGCCGATTGGCGATGACCAGCACCACCCCCTCGGCATCGATCCGCTCGAAGTGCAGGCGCGCGGTGCCCACCATCGGGACCGCGCGGCCGAGGATGCGATCGCGCAGCCAGGGGCGGATCCAGGCGGGAAGGCGTTCGAGCTGGGCGATTCGGCGCGCGAGGCGGGTGTCGGACATCGGTTTCCTCCTGAAATGGGCGGCTCATCGCCCGGCGTGCGCGCATGCTGGGGTGGCGACTCCCTCCCGCGCCCGAGGCGATGATCCTCGCATGCCGAAGGTCCGCCCTGGACACTGCAGGCGGAGCGCTGTCGGCTTGCGCTGCGGGCTTGAGGTGATAGGCTACGCGGCCTTCCGAAGCGACCCGCTTCCAGACTTTCCAAGGAGCACATCATGGGCAAGGGCGATACCCGCACCCGCAAGGGCAAGATCTACAACCACAGCTACGGCAACGCGCGTCCACGCGGCGCCAAGGCGACCGCGCTGGCGGTGACCCCGAAGGCGGCTGTGGCGCCGGCCAAGAAGGCTCCGGCCCGCAAGAAGGCCTGATCCTCGCACTGCCCCGGCAGTCTCGCGACGACGCCCCGCCCCCGAGCGGGGCGTTTTCGTTGGTGGGACGGCGGTGTGACCGTTGGTCGGGACACGCGCGGTCAGGGGGCTGCCACCGCGCACATGAAATCCTCGATCAGCGGCGAGAAGCGCGCGAAATCGACCAGGAAAGCGTCATGCCCTTGCGGCGAGGGCAGGCTGGCGAAGTGCACGTCGGCGCCGCCGCGGCGCAGCCCTTCGGCGATCTGTGACTGCTGTTCGATCGGGAACAGGATGTCGGTCTCGACGCCGATCACCAGCGCCTGCTGCAGGCGGATGCGCGCGAGCCCGCGCAGCACATCGCCCTCGCCATATTCCGCGCAGTCGAACCAGTCCATCGAGCGCGAAAGGTACAGGTAGCAGTTGGGGTCGAACTGGCGGATGAAGCGCCGCGCGTGGCCTTCCAGGTAGCTTTCGACCTGGAACTCGTGGCCGAAGGGATCGTCCTCACGCAGTTCGCTGTCCAGCCGCACGCGGCCGAAGCGGCCATGCCACTCGATCGCCGAACGGTAGGTCAGTACGCCCAGCTTGCGGGCGATGCGCATGCCGTTCTCGGGGTAGGCGTCGTCGCTGTAGTCGCCGCCATTCCACAGCGGATCAAGGCGGATCGCCTCGCGTTGCAGCGAGCGCACGGCGATCGAAAAGGGCAGGGCGTGGGCGGCGCCGCAGACGTTGAGCATGCGCCGCGCCGCCAGCGGGTGCTGCAGCAGGAAGGCCAGCGCCGTCATCCCGCCCATCGAGCAGCCGACCACGGTGTCGAGCTGTTCGATGCCGAGGCCCCGCACCAGGGCGTAGGCGGCGCGCGCGCCGTCCTCCACGGACAGCTCGGGGAAGGTCAGCCGCCAGGGCTCGCCCGTAGCGGGATTGATCGAGGCCGGACCGCTGCTGCCGCGGCAGCTGCCCAGCGAGTTCACGCAGATCACGAACCAGCGCCGGGTGTCGATGGGTTTGCCCGGGCCGATCACGGCTTCCCACCAGCCGGATTCCGGATCGTCGGCATGGCTGGCGGCGTGCGCGCTCGGCGACAGGCCGGTGAGGACCAGCACCGCGTTGCTGCGGTGGGCGTCGAGTTCGCCCCAGGTCTCAAAGGCGAGACGGCCGCCGTCCAGACAGCCGCCGCGCTTCATCGGAAACGGCGAGGGCAGGTGGAACCAGCGGGTGGCGGGCGGTACGAATTCAGTCACGGCAGGATCCGGTCGATCACCACGCTGGCGCGGCCGGTGCTGACGGCGACAGGGTCGGTCAGGCCTTCCAGGTCGCCCGCCTGCGGGGTGGCGTTGCCGCTGGCGGAGACGCGCGCGCCCACCACCACTTCGGGAAAGGCGCCAAGATTCATGCCCTCGATCATGCCCATGCTCTGGTCCAGCAGCACCGTGGTCGGCAGCGATGCGGCGGAAAGTCGCTGGATCGCCAGCGGCGCGCGCGGGCCCTGCGGGGCGCGCGCGAACACGAACAGCACGGCGTCCGCCGGCAGCCGTGCGGCCAGTTCGGGGGCGAGGCTGACCTCGACCTCGATGCGGGCGCCGGTCGAGTCAGCGGACGCCGACGTGATGGGAGCCGCGGGCGCGGTTCCCGGTGCAGTCGATGCGGTCGCCGCCGTCTCGGGCAGCAGTGCCAGACCGGCCTGGCGGCGCGCCTCGTTGATCTGCTGCGTCAAGGCCGGGCGTGCCGGTGCGTCCTGCGGCATTTGCGCGAGGATCGGCTCCCACAGCTTGGCCGCGTCCGCCGGACGGCCGTCCTGCACGGCGGCGATGCCGAGCAGCCAGGCGGCGCGCGCGTGCCCGGGCTCGCGCTGGTGGGCCTGCTCCAGCAGCGCCAGCGACTCGCCGGCAAAGCGGCGGGTCGGGGTCGCCAGGGCCTTGGCTTCGGCATAGTCGAGCTGGATCTCGATGTCGTCGGGCTGCAGGCGGAAGGCGCGGCCCAGTGCGGCCTCGGCGGCCGCAAAGTCTTCCTGCGCGCGGCGCGAGCGGCCAAGCAGGATCCAGCCTTCGACGTCATTCGGCTGCGCTTCCAGGCGCGCTTCGAGTGCGGCGATCGCTTCCTCCATGGTGGTCGGTGCCGGCGGGGCGACATGGCTGGCGGGGTCCAGCGCCTGCGGGCTGCCCACCCACAGGTACAGGCCAACCGCAAGCGCGGGCACCAGGGCGCCGAGGCCGAGCAGCAGGGGTGGCGGGGCTTTCGCTGCGGCGGGTTCGGGCGGCAGGGCCTGCAGACGCTCGCGGAGATCGGCATCGGTCAGGGCGCCGGTGGCTGCCGCGGCGCGCAGGGCGCGGCGCTTGTCCGCGTGCGCGTCGAGCGTGGGCGGCTTCAGCAGCGGGCGCAGCACAAAGGCCAGCGCGGCGATGCCGAGCACCGCGGCCAGGATCCAGAACATGGGGCTTACCACTCCTCGTCGTTGGGGGTGTCGCGTCGCGCGGGGGCGTCCTTGAGGCCGGCGCTGCGGCGACGGACGATGATCCCCAAGGCGATGGCGCCGGCCAGCAGCACGCCAGCCGGGGCGAACCACAGCACCAGGTTGGCGCCCTGCATGGGCGGCCGGTACAGCACGAAATCGGTGTAGCGCTCGGCCAGAAAGTCCTTGATCTGCTGGTCGGACTTGCCCTCGCGCATCAGGTTGAAGACTTCGCGGCGCAGATCCTGCGCGATCATCGCGTTGGAATCGGCCAGCGACTGGTTCTGGCACATCACGCAGCGCAGCTCGGCAGCAAGCTTGCGGAAGCGGTCCTCCTCGGCCTGGTCGCGGAAGGGCAGGGGATCGATGGCCAGGGCCGACAGGCTGGTCAGCAGGCCGAGGGCGAAGGCGAGCAGGCGCCTCATGGGCCGGTGCCCTCGGTGGCCGGCAGGCGCGGCAGGATCTCGCGCTCGACGTCGGCCCAGGTGATCGGGCCGATGTGCTTGTACAGCACGCTGCCGTCGGCGCCGATCAGGAAGCTTTCGGGTGCACCGTAGACGCCGTAGTCGATCGCGGTGCGGCCTTCGAAGTCGACCACGATCAGCGCATAAGGGTCACCGAACTGGTTGAGCCAGCGCAGCGCGTCCTCGCGCTCGTCCTTCCAGTTGAAGCCGACCACCGGCACGCGCCCGGAGCGCGCGAGGCGCTCGATTACCGGGTGCTCGTCGCGGCAGCCCGGGCACCAGCTGCCGAATACGTTCAACAGGTAGGGCTGGCCCAGCAGCTCCTCGCTGCGCACCCTGCGCTCCGGCTCGTGCAGGCTCGGCAGCTCGAAGGCAGGCGCCTGGCGGCCGACCAGCGGCGACGGAATCGCGTTCGGATCGCGCACCGTCGTCAGCCAGATGCCTGCGCCAAGCAGGGCTGCCAGCAGCAGGAACACGATCAGCGGCAGCAGGCGCTGGATCATGCGCGCGCTCCAAGCGCATCCGCGCTGGCAGCGCCGGGCGTGGTCGCGGGCTCGGCCGCGGGCTCGGCCGCGGGCACGCGACGGAAGCGGCGATCGAAGGCGACCACGAAGCCGGCGATCGTCATCAGCAAGGCGCCGAACCAGATCCAGCGGATGAAGGGTTTGACGTAAACGCGCACGGCCCAGGCCTCGCCGTCGCCCAGCGGCTCACCCAGGGCGACGTAGAGATCGCGGGTCAGTCCGGGATCGATGCCGGCCTCGGTCATGATCTGGCCGCCGCTCTTGTAGGCGCGCTTTTCGGGGTGCAGGGTGGCGATCAGGCGGTCGCCGTCGAACACCTGCACGGTGCCGCGGTCGGCCTCGAAGTTCGGGCCCTCGCGGTGGGCGACGCCGTCGAACTGGAAGCGGAAGCCGCGGATCTCGGTCGACTCGCCCGGCTTCAAGGCCAGGTCACGCTCGATGCTGGTGCTCTCCACCAGCAGCACGCCGGCGACGAACACGCCGACGCCGAAGTGGGCCAGCAGCATGCCGCTCATTTCGGCGGTGAAGCGGCGGCCGGGCGCGGCCGTCCGCCAGCGCTTCCAGGCGTACATCGCAGTGCCGGCCATCACCCAGGTCGCGCCGGCAACGCCCGCCCAGGTCTTGAGCGTGCCGTCCGCGATGCTGAAGAAGGCGACTGCCGTGGCAAGCACGGACAGCGTCAGTGCGAACTTCAGCAGGGGCGCGAAGCGGCCCCAGTGCTCCTGCTGCCAGCGGGCGAAAGGGCCAAACGGCATCAGCAGCACCACCGGCACCATCAGGGCGGTGAACAGGAGGCTGAAGTAGGGCGGGCCGACCGACATCTTGCCGAGGTTCAGCGCATCGGCCAGCAGCGGATAGAGCGTGCCGATCAGCACCATGGCTGTGGACGCGCTGAACAGCAGGTTGTTGACCAGCAGCAGGGTGTCGCGCGACAGCGGCGCCGCCGGCTTGCCGCGCTCGATGTTGCCCGAGCGCAGCGCATACAGCAGCAGCGAGCCACCGACCACCACCAGCAGGAAGATCAGGATGAACACGCCGCGCTCGGGATCGGAGGCGAAGGCGTGCACCGAGGTCAACACGCCGGAGCGAACGAGGAAGGTGCCGAGCAGGGACAGCGAGAATGCGGCGATGGCGAGCAGCAGGGTCCAGCCGGCGAAACTGCCGCGCTTCTCGGTGACGGCCTGCGAATGGATCAATGCGGTGCCGACCAGCCAGGGCATGAAGCTGGCGTTCTCGACCGGATCCCAGAACCACCAGCCGCCCCAGCCCAGTTCGTAATAGGCCCACCAGCTGCCAAGGCCGATGCCGAGGGTGAGGAAGGCCCAGGCCACATTGGTCCAGGGCCGGCTCCAGCGCACCCACTGCGCATCCATCTTGCCGCCGAGGAGTGCCGCGATCGCGAATGCGAAGGCCACAGCAAAGCCGACGTAGCCGGCGTACAGCATGGGCGGGTGGAAGATCAGGCCCGGGTCCTGCAGCAGCGGGTTAAGGTCGCGGCCTTCGGCCGGTGCCGGCAGCAGGCGATCGAAGGGGTTCGAGGTCAGCAGGGTGAACAGCAGGAAGCCGACGCTGACCCAGCCCATCACCCCCAGCACGCGCGCCACCACCTGCAGCGGCAGGCTGCGCGAGAACGCGGCCACCGCCACCGTCCACGCCGCCAGGATCAGCACCCACAGCAGCAGCGAGCCCTCGTGCGCGCCCCACACCGCCGAGATGCGATACATCATCGGCAGCAGGGTGTTGCTGTTGTTGGCCACGTAGGCGACCGTAAAGTCCTGCTGGATGAAGGCCGCCGTCAGGATCAGGTAGCTGAGCAGCAGGAAGGCGAACTGGCCGTAGGCGGTGGAACGCGCCACCGCCATCATTCCGGCGTGTTCGCGCCAGGCGCCGTACAGGGGCAGGGTGGACTGCACCACGGCCAGCACCAGGGCCAGCACCAGTGCGAAGTTGCCAAGTTCGGGAGTCATGCCATCGGTCTCGGGCGCGGCGCACGCCGCATCAGTAGCCGCTCTTGCCGTCGGCGGGCGGGCTGGCAGGGGGGGCTTCGACCGCCTCGACGGCATCGCCACCTGCACGCAAGGCTTCGGTTTCCTGCTTCAGTTTCTCGGCGCGGGCGATGCGCGCCTGGGTCATCTTGTCGGCGACCTCGGCAGGCATGTAGGTCTCGTCATGCTTCGCAAGCACCTGATCGGCGACGAATACGCCGTCCTCGATGCGGCCCTTGGCGATCACGCTCTGACCCTCGCGGAACAGATCGGGCAGAACGCCGCGATAAACCACGGGATAGTCGGCCTCGCGATCGGTCACCTGGAAGCGGTACTCGACCTCGCGGGTCGCTTCGACGCGGCCGCTCTGCACGCTTTCCTCCAGCACCACGCCGCCAAGCCGGAACACCCCGGACTCGGGCGCCTTGCCAGCCATCACCTCGGAGGGCGAATGCAGGTAGTTGAGATTGTTCTGCAGGGCCAGCGCGATCAGGCTGCCGGCCACCAGGCCAGCGCCCAGGATCAGGCTGGCAACGATCAGGCGACGCTTGCGCACGGGGTTCATGGCGTGCTCCTTCAGGGAATCGGATTTTCAGCGGTGGTCGCGGTGCGGGCGGCCGCGCGTCGCTCGCGCAGAGCGATCTCGCGCCGCAGCCGGCGCAGGCGCCAGGCGGGCACCACGAGGTCCCACAGCAGAAAGGCCAGGAACAGCGCGAAGCAGGTCCATACGTAGGCGCTGTATTCGCCCATGTCGAGCCAGGCGCTCATGCCGCACCTCCCAGCGCCCGACGCACCCAGTCCTTGCCGCGCTCAGCCTCGGCGATGGCGATGCGGGTGCGGGCCAGCAGAGAGGCAACGAACCACAGCTTGGTGCCGAACGCGAGCGCGATCAGCGGCGCGATCATGCTCGGATCCATCGCCGACTTGCCGAACAGGCGGATCGTGGCGCCCTGGTGCAGGGTGTTCCACCAGTCGACGGAGAAATGCACGATCGGCACGTTCACGAAGCCGATCAGGGCCAGGAAGCTGGCGGCGCGGGCGGCCGCGCGGCGGTCTTCGATGGCTGCATACAGGCCCATCACGCCCAGATAGAGGAACAGCAGGACCAGCTCGGAGGTGAGCCGGGCGTCCCAGGTCCACCAGGTGCCCCACATCGGCTTGCCCCAGATCGCCCCGGTCAGCAGGGTGATCGCGGTGAACGCGGCACCGATCGGCGCGCAGTTCATCGCCAGCTGCTCGGACAGCTTGATCCGCCAGACCAGGGCGATGAAGGCGTTGACCGCCATCGCACCATAGATGAAGAGGCTCATCCACGCCGCCGGCACATGCACGAAGATGATGCGGAACGTGTCGCCCTGCTGGTAGTCCGGTGGCACCAGGTACAGCCCGGCATAGAGTCCCCAGACGATCATCGGGATGGCGATGCCATACAGCCAGGGCAGGCAGCGACCGGCGAAGGCATAGAAATTGGGCGGCGAGCCCATCTTGTGGAACCAGAGCAGGACGGGATTCATGTCATCGCGATCCGAAGCGCGGTGGCGGTGGCCAGCGGCGCGAGAATGGTGAGCAGGGCGAGGCCGGCTCCGAGCAGCAGCAGCGCGCCGGTGTAGGGAAGCCCTTGCGCTGCCGCGGCGACGCAGCCGGCGCCGAGGATGAGGATCGGCACGTACAGCGGCAGCGCCAGCAGGGCCAGAAGCATACCCGAGCGCCGCATGCCGACAGTCAAGGCGACGATGACGCCGCCGACCAGACTGAGCAGGGGCGTGCCCAGCAGCAGCGATGCCATGAGTACCGGCAGCAGGCCCGGCGGCAGGTACAGCAGTTCGGCCAGCAGCGGCGTTGCAATCAACAGGGGCACGGCCGTGGTCAGCCAGTGCACCAGCACCTTGCCGAACAGCATCAGGGCCAGCGGCTGCGGCGCCAGCAGCAGCATCTCCAGGCTGCCGTCCTCGAGATCGCCGCGGAACAGGGTGTCGAGAGACAGCAGGCCCGACAGCAGCAGGGCCACCCAGACCACGCCGGGCGCAATCAGGGCGAGCGTGGATTTCTCGGGGCCGATGGCCAGCGGGAACAGGGTGGCGACCAGCAGGGCGAAAAGCACCGGATTCAGCGCATCGCCGCGACGCCGCCAGACCAGCAGCAGGTCGCGGCGGATCAGGGCGGCAAAGGCGGTGGCCGCGGAGGAATCAGCCATGGGCCGCCTCCTTCCCGGGGCGCTCCGGCTCCGGATCGAGGCTCAGCGTACGGGTGCGCACCGCGCCGGTGGCGTAGGCGCCGTGGCTGGTGATCAGGGCCGAGCCGCCGCGGCCGAGATGATGCGCAACGAGGCGATTGACCAGATCGATACCCTCCAGGTCGAGGTTGGCGTAGGGCTCGTCCAGCAGCCAGAGCCGCGCCGGCACCAGCAGCAGGCGGGCCAGCGCCAGCCGCTTGCGCTGGCCCGCCGAAAGCTGCCGCGCCGGACTGTCCTCGAAGCCGGCCAAACCCACCGCAGCCAGAGCGGTCACCGGCGAAATGCCGGGGCGCTGGCCGAACAGGCCGCGCGCGAAGCGCAGGTTCTCTTCGGCCGTCAGCTCGCCCTTGTGGCCGAGCAGATGACCGAGCAGGGCACAGGTCCTGGCCACCGCTTCGCGATCGGCGATGGCGCCATCGATCCTGACTTCGCCGCATTGTGCCGGCAGCAGGCCCGCCAGCACGCGCAGCAGGGTGGTCTTGCCGCGCCCGTTCGCACCGTGCACCAGCACCGCCTCGCCAGCGCCGACGTGGAAATCGAGCGGGCCGAAGATGGGGTCGTCATTGCGCGCAAAGCCGAGGCCGTGCACGGCGAGCAGCGGCGGCGAGGACGCGGCAGCGAAGTCGAGGGGGTCGGGGCTGTTCATCTGGGCGCGCATGCTACCGGTGGGTACGGGGGGCGTCGATGCGCTGGATCAAGTCTTCCTATCCGGTCGCCCCCATGCCGAGCATGCGCCGCGTCAAGCCAGATGCCGGGGTGCGATGCGGCGCCGCGGCCGTGGGGTGCACGCCAAGTCGCTGATGCGAAAGGCCTGTCCGGCCGCGATGGGCCCCAAGCCTGGGCGTCGTGACGGTGTCCTGCGGAACGTTGTGCAGAGCTGGGGTGAATGCCTACAGAGTCGCTACAGACCCGCACTTTCGCTTTTCGATCCGCTAGTTACACTGCCGTCATCCGTCCGGTCGCCCGGCTGCTGACCCTGATCCCCATGTCCCGCCTTCGCTCCCTGCCATTGATGCTTCTGTGCACCCTGCTGGTGTCGGCGGGCGCTGCGCCGCTGTCGGCGTTGGCGGTGGTGCCATCGGAGACCGCTGCGAAGGGCCGCTATATCGTCCACCTGGAATCGCCGCCGACCGCCCTGTTCGAAGGTTTCGGCGCCGAGGCCGATCCGCGCAAGCGCGCGCTGGCGCCGACCCATCCGAAGACCGCCGGGCAGGCCCGGCTCGACGTCGGGAACGCGGCGGTCAAGGCCTATCGCGCCCACCTCGGCGAGGAGCGCGCCGAGTTCGAACGCAAGGCCGGCAGCCTGCTCGGGCGCTCGGCCAAGCCACAGCTTGCCCTCGACCTTGTATTGAACGCGGTCGTGCTTGAGCTGTCCGCTGCCGAGGCCGGTCTGCTCGCCACGCTGCCCGGCGTGAGCCGGGTCGAGCCGGATTTCGTGCGCCGCCTGCAGAGTGATGCCGGTCCCGCTTGGGTGGGGGCGCCGGCGCTCTGGAACGGTGACGCCGGTCTGCCCACGCTGGGCGAAGGCGTCGTGGTCGGTGTGATCGACAGCGGGGTGAACGTCGCCCATCCTTCGTTCGCGGGGCAGGGGCCGATCGACGGCCACATCCACAGCTTCCCGCGCAGCATCAACCCTTCGATCTGTGCGAACCCGACCAGCCCACCCTGCAATGGCAAGCTTGTCGCACTGCGCGACTTCACCCTGGGCAGCAGCAGCCGCGAGCCTGACAACGGCCTCGATCAGGACGGCCACGGCACCCACGTCGCCGGCACGGCGGTCGGCAACCGCCTGCGCGTCAACGTCAGCGTCGCCGGGGAAACCGTCGAGCGCGAGATCTCCGGCGTCGCCCCGCACGCGAACCTGATGGTCTACAAGGCCTGCGAGGTCGAGGCCGACTGCCTCGGCAGCTGGCTGCTCGCGGCGATCAATGCCGCGGTGGCCGACGGTGTCGACATCATCAACTACTCGATCGGCGGCGACCCGCGCGATCCCTGGAGCAGCAGCGACGCGCTGGCCCTGCTCGCGGCCCGCGAAGCCGGCATCGTGCCGGTGGTGGCGGCCGGCAACGAGGGCCCCGGGCCGGGCTCGGTGACCGCGCCGGGCAATTCACCCTGGGTGATCAGCGTCGCCAACATCTCGCACAACCGCAGCATTGGCAGCCGGCTGCTCGACTTCAGCGGCGGCAGTGCGCTGCCGCCGGGCGGCGGCAGTCTGCTGGGCGCTGGCGGCACGCAGGGATACGGCCCCGCGCGCGTCGTGTTCCCCGCCGATTTCCCCGGCTGCGGCATCGGCACCGGGCTGGGGCTCGATATCGCCGGCACGCCGGACGGCAGCAGCAATCCCTGGGCTGACATCCCCAATCGCTTCAACGGCGAGATCGTGGTTTGCCTGCGCGGTACCCAGGCGCGGCTGGCCAAGAGCGACAACGTGCGGCGCGCCGGCGGCGGCGGCATGATCCTGGTGAACACCATCGGCGACGGCGAAAGCATCGCCAGCGATCCGCACCTGGTGCCCTCGACCCATCTGGGCTACCAGGCGGGCGAGCAGCTGAAGGCTTGGCTGTTTGCCGGCGGCCAGAGCGCCCGCATCGAGGGGGCGCGGCTGATCGAGGACGCTTCGCTCGGCAATCGCCTGTCCGCGAGCAGCGGCCGCGGCCCGATCGCTTACGGCGGCGTGATGCTGCCCTCGATCGCCGCGCCGGGCACCAGCATCCTGGCGGCGGCCCCGACGGGTGACGGCGTGAGGACGATGAGCGGCACCTCGATGGCCGCGCCCCACGTGGCTGGCGCCGCGGCCCTGCTGCGCGCGCTGCGGCCGGACTGGCGGGTCGACCAGATCCAGTCGGCGCTGATGCTGAGTGCGCGCCCGGGCCTGCTGGCCGAAGACGCGGTGACGCCAGCACGCCGGATCGACATCGGCGCCGGCGGGCTTGATGTGGCCGCCGCCGCCAGCGCTGGACTGGTGCTCGAAGTGAGCGGCGCGCAGTTCCGCGCGGCGCGGCCGAGCCAAGGCGGTGATCCGCGATCCCTGAACCTGCCGGGCCTGCTGCATGAGCGCTGTCGCGGCAACTGCAGCCTGTCGAGAACCCTTCGGGATGTCGCAGGCGGTGCCCGCTGGAGAGCCAGCGTGAGTCTGCCGGGCGGTGTCGCCAGCGTCAGCCCGTCCAGCTTCGAGCTGTCCGCGGGCGCAAGCCGCCGGCTGGACGTAAACGTCGACCTCAGCCAGGGCGCCGACATCGGCCGATGGCTGGACGGCGAGATCAGGCTCGAACGACTCGATGCGCCCGGCGAGCTGCGCCTGCCGCTGGCGGTGTACGCCGATCCGGGCGACCTGCCGCAGCGGATCGAGCTGGGCGCCCAGCCGGATGCCGGCATGCGCGATGTCGAGCTCACCGGTCTGGCCGAACTGCGTGATCTGGTGGTGGACGCCGGGGCATGGAGCAAGGTCAGCGGCGAAACCTGGAACCTCGCGCCGGCGCCGATCTCGGGAACGGCCTACTCGGCGCCCGGCGAGGGCAGTTTCCATTACCTGTTGGAGCTGCCGGCCGCGACGGCGGGTGCTCCCCGCAGCTTCCGTCTGCTGGCCGAAGCGTCCGGTGCCAGCACGCTGGGTGTCTACGTCGGTGTCGACTACAACGGCAATGGCAAGCCGGAGGAGGTCGAGCAGCTCTGCGCGGCTCAGGGAGCGTCCCCACGCTGTGAGCTCGACATCGCCCAGAGCGGCAGCATGAACCGGATCTGGGTGATGGCGCGCAACCAGACGGCGGTCACGACGCCGCCGGCAGCGGTCGAGCTGCGCGCCGTGCTGCTCGACCCTCAGCCCGCTCAGAAGCCGAAAGCAGTGGCGAGTGCGCCCGCTGTCACGTCCGCGGGCGGCAGCCTGCCCATTCGCCTGTCGTGGAACGACCCCGACTGGCCGGCCGGCGAGCGTCGAGCCTTCCTGTTGAGCCTGCGCTCGCGCGACGGCGCCGAGCCCTTCGCGCGGATTCCGATCACCCTGCAGCGCGATGCGTCGGCACCGGTGCCGCGGCTACTGGTCGAAGGCCGGGACATCAGCGTGACGCTGGCGCCCGGCGAAACCCGCACGGCCTTCTTCATCGACGTGCCCGGCGACGCGCGGCGCCTGCTGATGTTCGCCGACGGTGGCCGCAATGTCCGCATCGACCTGGCGCGTGACAGCGCGCCCAGCATGCCGGCCGCGATCCCACCCCCGAACCTTTCGGCTGCGACCAACGGTGTGGTCGGCAATGCGATCGGCGCCGAGATGGTGACTTACCAGCTCATGCCTGGTCGGGTATGGGCGATCCTCCGCAACATCGGCACGGAGCCCACCACCGCCTCGATCAAGCTGAGCATTGACGCCCAGCAGCGCATCGAGCCGCGCTTCGGCGCCTGGTACAACCCGCAGCGCAGCGGATCGGGTCTCTTCCTGTACCGCTTCGGCGGCAGCTGGGGCTATGTCTGGTACACCTATCTCCAGGACGGGACGCCGACCTGGTACATCGGTTCCGCGCCCGCGCCTGAGGGCGTCAACGCGCGCTGGTCGGCGCCGATCCTGCGCATGACCTGGAACGGCAGCGTGGCGCGCCCGGTCGAAGTCGGGCGGATCGTGATCGCGCCGCTCGCAGACGACCGCATGCAGTTCGCCTACGAGCTCGATGGCCAGTTCGGCAGCGAGCCCTTGCGCTGGATCGGCGGCGAGCGCTGCGCGGCGGCGCAGGGTCAGTCGCTGGACCTGAACGGGCTGTGGTACGACCTCTCGAACTCCGGTTTCGGCTACAGCCTTGATGTCTCGCCTGATGCCGAGGTGGTTGCGAGCTTCCTCTACGACGGCCGCGGCTGGCCGCGCTGGGTCCTGGGCGCAGGACGTCCCTTCGGAGGCGGAATGATCGATCTGATGCAGTACCGCGGCAACTGCCCACTTTGCGTCTATGGCGAGGTGCAGTCGCAGGTGGTGGGCGGCGTGCAGGTGGTGTACGCCAATGGTGAGCCCGCACGGCTTGATACCGCCTTGGACTTCGCGGTGCCGCTGTCCGGCAGCTGGGCACGCAGCCATCCCATGAACCGGCTTTCCACCAGCCTCGGGTGTCCGCCCTGAGCCAGAGGCTCCGAGCGTCGCTCCCCTGCCTGATTTCGCCAGCGTCGCCTGGTGACCCGCTTCGGTGGAGATCTGCAGCTTTCGCAGTCGCGCCACGACGCCCTGCGACGGGGATTCCGCTAACCTTGCGCGCCCCTTCGATGCCGAGCGCGAGAGCCTGATGCAGATCGAGACCAAGCTGCCCAAGGTGGGCACCACCATCTTCACCGTGATGTCGCAGCTGGCCGCCCAGCACGGCGCCGTCAATCTGGGCCAGGGATTCCCCGATTTCGAGACGCCGGCCTTCCTGCAGGACGCCCTGGTGCGCGCCATGCGCGCCGGTCGCAACCAGTACGCGCCGATGCACGGCGTGGCCCCGCTGCGCGAGCAGATCGCGGCGAAGACGCTGGCGCTGTACGGCGCGAAGGTCGACGCCGAGCGCGAAATCACGGTCACCAGTGGTGCCACCGAGGCGATCTTCGCCGCGATCCACGCGGTGGTACGGCCGGGCGAGGAAGTGATCCTGCTCGATCCCTGCTACGACTGCTATGAGCCGGCGGTGGATCTGGCCGGCGGCGTGGCCGTACACATCCCGCTGAATCCCGGCGACTTCAGCGTCGACTGGCAGCGCGTGCGCGAGGCGGTGACGGCAAACACCCGGATGATCCTGGTCAATTCGCCGCACAATCCCTCGGGCGCGGTGTTCGCCCAGGCCGATCTCGATGCGCTCGCCGATATCGTGCGCGACACCGGCATCTTCGTGCTCTCCGACGAGGTCTACGAGCACATCGTGTTCGATGGCCAGCCGCACATGAGCGTGCTGCGCCACCCGGAGCTCGCCGCGCGCAGCTTCGTGGTGTCGAGCTTCGGCAAGACCTACCACTGCACCGGCTGGAAGCTCGGCTATGCGGTGGCGCCGGCGGCGCTGACCGCCGAGTTCCGCAAGGTCCACCAGTACCTGACCTTCTGCAGCTTCGCGCCGGCGCAGTGGGCGCTGGCCGAGATGCTGGAACAGCATCCCGAGCATCATCTGGAGCTTCCGGACTTCTACCAGCGCAAGCGCGACGCCTTCCGGGCCCAGCTCGCTGCGACGCGCTTCCGCTGCCTGCCAGTGCCCGGCGGCTACTTCCAGCTGGTCGACTACTCGGCGATCTCGGACATGGGCGATCTCGAATTCTGTCGCTGGCTCACCGTCGAGAAGGGCGTCACAGCGATTCCGCTGTCGCCGTTCTATGCCGAGGCGCCCGCCAACCAGCGGGTGATCCGACTGTGCTTCGCCAAGACCGAGGCCACCATGGCCGCAGCGGTCGAGCGCCTGGCGAAGGTCTGAGCCCATGAATGCTCCCACCGCTCCGAGCCGCGACCTGCGCGTTTCGCTGGTGCAGGCCGCCACCGTCTGGCATGACCCCGCCGCCAACCGCGCCCTCTATGGCGAGCTGGTGCGGCCGCTGGCCGGTCAGACCGATCTCGTGGTGCTGCCGGAAACCTTCACCTCGGGCTTCTCCAACGCCGCGATCGGTGAGGCCGAGACCATGGACGGCCCCAGCGTGGCCTGGCTGCGCGCGCTGGCGATGGACATCAACGCCGCCGTCACCGGTTCGATGGTGATCCGCGAAGGTGGCAAGGTGTTCAACCGTCTGCTGTTCGCCACCCCCGATGGCGCGCTGGCGCAGTACGACAAACGCCACCTGTTCCGCATGGCTGGCGAGCACGAGCGCTATGCCGCCGGCGGCCCGAAGCTGGTGGTGGAGTGGTGCGGCTGGCGGATCTGTGCCCAGGTCTGTTACGACCTGCGCTTCCCGGTGTTCGCCCGCAACGTGTTCGACGAGGCCGCGCAGCGCTTCGACTACGACCTCATCCTCTGGGTCGCCAATTGGCCGGCCGCGCGCCGCTATGCCTGGCAGACCCTGCTGCGCGCCCGCGCCATCGAGAATCTGGCCTGCGTGGTCGGGGTGAATCGCGTCGGCGTCGACGGCAACGACATTGCATATGCGGGAGACAGCGTCGCGCTCGATGCCCTGGGCCAGCCCCTGGTCGAGCTCGGCGCCCTGCCGCAGGTGGTGACATCGCGGCTGGAGGCCGCCGCCCTGAACGCGCACCGCGCGCGTTTCCCGGCCCAGCTCGACGCGGATCGGTTCCAACTGCTCTGAGTCCGCTCTGGAGTGTCGCCCGGCTGGGACATGAACGACGCGGATGCGGTCGCCGGGGTGGATGGCTCTTTTTGCCGCCCAGCCCCGTTTGTGCTGTCTGAGTCCGGGGTGAAGGCGTAGGCTTTCACGCGGGGTTTGCAGTTGGGACGCTCCGCGCCGGAGTCGTTCCTCATGGGGTTCCAACAGGGAGAACACGCAATGATCAAGTCGATGATGGCCTGCGTTCTGGCGGTGGCGGCGCTGGCCGGCATGCAGAGCGCGAACGCGCAGCGCGGCGAGCGCGTGACCGTGGCCGTGGCCGAGTTCAAGAACGAGTCGGGTGCAGGCTGGTGGCGCGGTGGGGTCGGCTGGGAACTGTCCGGCATGCTGGCCAACGAGCTGGTCGCCACCCGCGCCTTCAGCGTCGTAGAGCGTTCGCGGCTGGAGTCCGTGCTGCAGGAGCAGAACCTCGCCGCTTCGGGCCGGATGGCGCCAGGCCAGGGCGCGCGGATCGGTCAGCTGACCGGTGCCCAGTACCTGATCATGGGCACGGTCACGAGCTACGAGGAGCAGACTTCCAGCACGGGCGGCGGCATCAGCTTCCGCGGTGTGTCGCTGGGCGGCAAGTCGAGCAAGGCCTACGTGGCCGTCGACCTGCGCGTGGTCAACAGCGAGACCGGCGAGATCGAGTTCGTGCGCACCATCGAGGGTGAGGCCAAGAGCGGCGGCATGAGCGTGGGTCTGTACCGCGGCGGTTTCGGCGGCGCGCTGGCCAACGAGAACAACACTCCGGCCGGCAAGGCCATCCGCGCGGCCCTGGTCATGATCACCGACTATCTCGAGTGCGTGATGGTCAAGCAGGACCGCTGCATGCGCGAGTTCGACGCGGCGGACGACCGCCGCCGCGAGCGTACCCGCGGTGCCCTGAGCATCGACTGAGAGCGGGTCCGCGCGATGCGCTCGCGCGCCGGCCGATCGTGCAAACGCCCCGGTCTGCCGGGGCGTTTGCACGTCTGCCTGCACCGCGCTGCAGCTTGATTCCTGGCGCCCCCGGCAGCAGGGTTGCTGCCTGCGCCCAGCCGGAGCTGTCCATGGCCACTGCCGACACCCGCTTCCAGAGCTTCAGCGAGTTCTATCCCTACTACCTTGCCGAGCACGCCAACCGCAGTTGCCGCCGGCTGCATTTCGTCGGCAGCAGTGGCGCGCTGGTCTGCGCGCTGATCGCGCTCGCCAGCCTCGATCCGCGCTGGCTGCTGGCCGCCCTGGTCTGTGGTTACGGCTTCGCCTGGATCGGCCACTTCGTGTTCGAGAAGAACCGCCCGGCGACGTTCAAGCACCCGCTCTATTCCTTCCTCGGCGACTGGGTGATGTACCGCGACATCCTGATCGGACGGATTCCCTTCTGAACCGGGCGGAAGCGCCCCGAGGCATCGGCACTTTGTCAAGAGCGGTTCACGCGCGTCTCACTCGCCCCGTGGTCAATTCACGTCCGTGAAAAACCCCACCGGAGCCCAGCCATGAAGTCTCGCGAAGAATCCGCCGGTCTGATCCTCCTGATCGAGGACAACCGCAACATCTCTGAAATGGTCGGCGAATACCTCGAGCGCAAAGGCTTCGGGGTGGATTACGCCAGCGACGGCGCCGACGGCCTGCGCCTCGCCGTTGAAAACAGCTACGACGTGATCGTGCTTGACCTGATGCTGCCGCGCATCGATGGCCTGGAGGTGTGCCGCCGCCTGCGCCAGGAAGCCAAGAAGTCGACGCCGGTGCTGATGTTGACCGCGCGGGACACCCTTGATGACAAGGTCCGCGGCCTGGAGGCCGGGGGAGACGACTACCTGGTCAAGCCTTTCGCCATCCAGGAACTCGAAGCGCGCGTACGTGCCCTGATCCGCCGCGATCGCCGCCAGGTCAGCGCCGAAGTGCTCAAGGTCGGCGACCTGGTGCTGGACACGGCCACCCTGCGCCTGACCCGTGGCGGTCGCGACCTGCAGCTGTCGCCGATCGGCTTGAAGCTGCTCACCATCCTGATGCGCGAATCGCCGCGCGTGGTCAGCCGTCGCGACATCGAGCGCGAGATCTGGGGCGACGCGCTGCCCGACTCCGACACCCTGCGCAGCCACCTGTACAACCTGCGCAAGGTGATCGACAAGCCCTTCGAGAAGCAGCTGCTGCACACCATCCACAGCGCGGGCTACCGCCTGGCCGAGCTGGAGACCGAGCCGGCGCAGCGGGTGGGGTGATTCAAAGCCGGGATTGGAGATTCGGGATTCGGGATTTGCAAGAGCAGCGTTCGGCAAGGCTCACCACCGCGCTTCGAATCCAAGACCCAGTCCTTCGCGTCACGCTTCGCTGAAAAACGGGCTCCGCGCACTACGCGGAGCCCGTGTGCTTTCCGGGCTTCAATGCCTGACGTGGCAGCTGCAGCCTGTACGGTCGTCGTCCAGCGGCCACCGCGCTTCACGGCCGCATCCATCGCTGTACGACATGCTCGCCCCGCCTGCAGCCTCAATGCCGCGGGCTGCGAATCCCGAATCCCCAATCCCGAATCCCGGCAAAGAAAATGCGCATCTCCACCGGCCTGCGCCGCAAGATCTGGGCGGCATTCATCCTGCAGATCGCGGCGATCAGCTGCGCCACCGTGCTCGGCGTCTACGGCGCCTCGGCCGTGCTCAAGGACGTGCTGATCCAGCGCGCACTGACCGACGAGGCCGCGCACTACCGCGAGCGTCTCGCGCGTGACCCGCAGGCGCCGCCGCCCGATACCTACAACATGCAGGGCTACCTGCAGCGACACGGCGAGAGCGAGAACGTGCTCCCCGAGAACCTGCGCGGCCTGGCCTCGGGCTACTACAGTCTGCCGGCCGAGCGCGGTGGTTCGCTGGTGCTGGTGCAGGAGGGCGAGGGCGGGACGCTGGTGCTGGTGTTCGACGCCGAGCAGGTCAATGCGCTGGCCTTCTTCTTCGGCGCGGTGCCGTTGGTGCTGGTGCTGGTGGTGATCTACATCATCGCCTGGGCCACCTACCGCATCTCGCGCCGCGCGGTCTCGCCGGTGATCTGGCTGGCTGGCGTGGTCCAGCATTGGGATCCCAAGAATCCCAACCTCGAAGCGCTGTCGCCTGAACAGCTGCCGCTCGATGTCGAGGGCGAGGTGCTGGTGCTGGCCCAGGCCCTGCACGAGTTCGCCTCGCGCATCGATGCCTTCGTGCAGCGCGAACGCGACTTCACCCGCGATGCCAGCCACGAGCTGCGCAGCCCGCTGACGGTGATCCGCATCGCCTGCGACGTGCTCTGTGCGGAAGACGATCTGCCGCCCTACGCGAAGCGGCAGATCAAGCGCATCCTCGGCTCGGCGCGCGACATGGAGGGACTGATCGAGTCCTTCCTCATCCTTGCCCGCGAGGGCGATGCCGATCTGCCGGAAGAGGACTTCGTGATCAACGAGGTCGTGGCCGACGAGGTCGAGAAAGCCCGGCCGCTGCTCGGGGACAAGCCGGTAGAGCTGCGCATCGAGGAGCACGCCGCGTTTTCCCTGCACGGCAGTCCACGTGTGCTGCGGGTGATCCTGTCCAACCTGATCCGCAATGCCTGCGCCTACACCGATCGCGGCAGCGTGGTGGTGCAGATCCACAACGACCACGTCTGCGTTCAGGACACCGGCTGCGGCATGACGCCCGACGAGCTTGAGCGCGCCTTCGATCCGTTCTTCCGCGGCGGCCTGCGCAAGGAAGGGGGCCAGGGCGTCGGTCTGACCATCGTGCGCAGGCTGTCCGCGCGCTTTGGCTGGCCGGTCACCCTGGAAAGCGAGGCGGGGCAGGGCACCCGTGCCCTCGTGCGATTCCCGAGCGCGTTCGCGGCAGGTCGTGCCGAGGCGGCTGCGGAGGCCTGATCGACCGCCGATCCCTGGCTGCGTGCCGTCCATCGGTGGTCCTGCATGCCCGTTTCACCCGGGGGCGATGGCGCTTTGATCGATGTGCAGGCGGGGTCGGTTCACCTTGATGGTGCCGTCATTTTTCGTGCAGCGTCGCTTGACGTTCAGGCGGATACATATTCGCCGCGCCTCATTTCAAGCGCGCCCTACGGAGACCCCATCCATGAAGCCGATCCACGCCCTGCTGCCCGCCGGACTCTCCGGCATTCTCCTGCTTGCACCCGCGCTTGCCCTCGCCGACGCCCGCGTCCTCGTCGGCCATTTCGCCCCGTTCAGCGACGATCTGGCGGCGACCGCGGTGGACGTCCGCATCAACGGCGCCACGGCGCTGACCAACGTCCGCTATGGCGACTTCACCAGCTATATCCCGCTGCCGGCGGGCGCCTACGCGCTGGAGGTCGTTCTGGCGGGAACCAACACCGTGGCGATCAGCGCCAACGTGACCCTGGCCGACAATACCGATTACACCGTGCTTGCCACCGGCGGTGCCAACGGCCAGCCGCTGGCGCTGCAGCCGCTGGTAGACGACAACCGCCCGCCGGCGACCGGGAACCTGAAGCTCCGCGTGATCCACGCCGCGCCCTTCGGCCCGGATGCCGAGTCCACGGCGGTATCGATCCGCACCGACCGCGGCGCCGTGGTGGGTGGACTCACCAACGTGCCCTTCTTCGCCGCCAGTGGTTACCTGGAGATCCCGGCCGGCAACTACGACCTGAAGGTGGCAACGCCGGACGGCGGGACCAATCTGATCGACCTGGCGCCGGTCGACCTGCCTGCAGGCGCGGTGCTGTCGGTGCTTGCGACCGGCGATGGCGTCAACCAGCCGCTCGGCTTCACCGCGCTGCCGCTGGGCGCGCTGCCGACCGAGACGCCGGTCGATCTGAGCGTCAACGGCATGTGGTACACGCCCGAGTTCAGCGGCCAGGGCTTCGTGTTCACGCCGCGCCCGGGCGAGAACCGCCTGGTTGGCAGCTGGTACGCGTTCGATGCCAACGGCGGCAAGATCTGGTTCACCCTCGACAGCGCCGCGGTCTCGCTGGGTACCGCAGCGGTCACCGGCGGCGGCTTCAACGGTCGCAGCGCCGAACTCGCGGTGCTCAACACCACTGGCGGCCGCTTCCTCGCGCCGAACCCTGTGCAGACCGCGCCGATCGGTCGGGTGCGCATCGACTTCGCGGACTGCAATTCCGCGGTTGCCGAGATCCTGCTCGACGGCCAGCCCGCGCGCAGCATTCCGCTGCTGAACATCACCCCCTCGGGTATCTGCTCGCTGTAAGCCCAGGCTGGGCGAGCCCTGTGCATCGGGGCTCGCCCTGCTCTTTGGGCTCCGGTGGCGGCCTGCGCAGGCGCCCCAAGCCCTTTGCCTGATCCACGCATTCGTCGTGATGCGCTAGCCTGTCGCTCTCCTTGCAGGTGGTGGACCGCGACATGCCGAGTTTTTCCCTCGCAGTATTCGCGGCAGCCGCCGTGCTCGGCAGTGCGCAGCCCGCGCAAGAGCCCGTCCTCGTGGTCTGGGAGGCGCAGGCGGATCTGTCGTCCATGGCCGGCCTCGCCGGCGATGCGCGCGCGCTGTCGGCCTACCGGCACCTGCAGGCGGTGGCTTCAGCCCAGCGCGAGACCGCGGAACGGCTGGCGGCGGCACACGGTGGCCACGTGCTGCGCCACTACACCGTCCTCAACGCCAGCCTGATCCGCCTGCCCGCGGCCGCGCGTGCGGCCGTGCGGAGCGAGGCTGGCGTGGCATTCCTGGTGCCGGAGCGCAGCTTCAAGATGCGTCTGCCCGAGCCGACCGACATTGGAGACAACTCGGCGACGCAGCGCGCGGTGGAAGCCAGCCTCAGCCTGATCCGCGTGCCCGAAGTCTGGGCCCTGGGGCACGAAGGGCAGGGCATCACCGTGGCCGGCGCCGACACGGGCGTGCGCTGGAATCATGAGGCCCTGATCAACCAGTACCGCGGCAACGCGGGCGGCAGCGTCAGCCACGCCTACCACTGGCACGACGCCGTGCACGTCGCCGGCAGCAGCTGCGGCGCGAACAGCCCCGTACCCTGCGACGACCATTCGCACGGCAGCCATACCGTCGGCACCATGGTGGGCGCCGGCGGCGTCAACCAGATCGGCATCGCCCCGCAGGCGAAATGGATCGCCTGCCGCAACATGAATGCGGGCGATGGCTCGCCGGCGACCTATCTCGAATGCATGGACTGGTTCCTGGCGCCGACCGACGCGGCCGGGCAGAACCCGCAGCCCCTGCTCGCCCCGCACGTGATCAACAACTCCTGGGGCTGTCCGCCCAGCGAAGGCTGCACCACGCAGCAGAGCGCACTGCTGGAAGCGGCGGTCAACAACCTGCGTGCCGCCGGCATTCTGTTTGTCGCAGCGGCCGGCAATTCCGGCTCCAGCTGCGGCTCGATCACCGATCCGCCGGCCTATTTCGCGGGCTCGCTGACCGTCGGCAACAGCCGGCTCGACGGCACCATCAACAACAGCAGCTCACGCGGCCCGATCACCATCGACGGCAGCGGACGCATGAAGCCCGACCTGAGCGCGCCGGGCACGACGATCCGTTCGGCTCTGAACAGCGGCGGCTACGGCAACATGACCGGCACCAGCATGGCGGCCCCGCATGTGGCCGGTGTCGCCGCCCTGGTGATGTCCGCCTTTCCGCAGTACCGGCGCAATCCCGAAGCGCTGGAGGTTCTGCTGACGCGCGCCGTGGTGCCGATGAGCCTGACCCAGACCTGCGGCGGCGTGCCACCGACCACCTATCCGAACCCGGTCGCGGGGCATGGGCGGATCGACGCGCTGCTGGCGATCCAGCTGGCCGCCGAGTCGTCCGGTCCGCTGTTTGCCGACGGCTTCGAGCCGCAGTCAGCGCGCTGACGGGGTCCTCCGCTCAGAGCCCCAGCGCGAACAGCAGCAGGCAGAGGATCAGCCCCAGGCCCGGCACGACCACTGTGAGCGCGGCGACCGGCCCATAGGCCGCGCGATGGGTCTCGCCGCAGATGGCGCGGATGGTGGTAACGACGTAGCCGTTGTGTGGCAGCGAGTCGAGCACGCCCGAGGAAATGGCCACCGAGCGATGCAGCTGCTCGGGGTTCACGCCCTGCCCGAGGAAGATCGGTGCCAGGATCGGCAGCGCGATCACCTGCCCACCCGAGGCCGAACCGGTGATGGCGGCGACGATGCTGACCGCCACCGCGGCGCTGACCAGCCCCCCGCCCGGCAGATGGGTCACCCAGTCGACGATCAGCAGGAAGGCCGGCGCGACCTTGGCGACGGCGCCGAAGCCGACCACCGCAGCGGTGTTGCCGATCGCGATCAGTGCGCCAGTGCTGCCCTCGGCGATCGCCTTGCCAGGGTCGCGTCGCGAGCTGAAGCACAGCGCATACACGCCGATGCAGCCGGCCAGCAGGGCGAGGATCAGGGCCGAAGTCTGCAGGCTGTCGTGGAAGACGAAGCTGACCACCAGCACCAGCGCCGGGCCCACCAGCGCCCGCCATACCGCGGGCAGGGCGATGTCCTGCGGCTGCGGATCGTTGGCGCGGGCTTCGAAGTGCTCGCCGCGCAGCTTGGCGCGCTTCAGCATCCACACCAGCCAGGCGTAGCCGGCTGCGGCCATGAAGATCGCGGTGACCAGGCTGGCCTGCCAGGCGGCCCACGGCGTGGTGCCGAGGTATTGGATGGGAATCCAGTTCTGGATCTCGGGCGAACCCGCCGAGGTCATGGTGAAAGTGACCGACCCGAAGGCCAGCGCGGCCGGAATGAAGCGCCGCGGCAGATCGGCTTCGCGGAACAGGGCCAGCGCCGTGGGGTAGACCGAGAACGCGACCACGAACAGGCTGACCCCGCCGTAGGTGAGGATCGCGCAGGCCACCACCACCGCCAGCGCCGCACGCTGCGCGCCGATGCCGGTGACGATCCAGCGCGCCACGCTGTCGGCGGCACCGGTGTCCTCCATCAGCTTTCCGAAGATCGAGCCGAGCAGGAACATGAAGAACCAGCTGGCGATGAAGCTGGTGAAGCCGCCCATGTAGGCGGTGATCACGTTGGCCTGGCCTTCGCCTGCCAGCGGCGGCAGCAGGGCGATGTCCGAAGTGATCGCCACCAGCAGCGCGCACAGCGGCGTGGCCACGAACAGGTTCATGCCGCGGATGGTCAGCAGCATCAGGAGCAGCAGGGCAGTGACGAGCCCGATCAGGCTGAGCATGGGCAAGCGCTTTCAGTCATCGACGGCGGCGAGTATTCGCAGGCCACGCCGCGCATCGTCACTGTACGAAGGTACAAGTGTCCGCTTCCGGGGCCGCACCTAGGCTTGCGCAGCATCGGCAGCCTGCGCCCGTCGCCCAGGCGCCGTGAAACCACGAACGTCCTGGAGGGGAATCCACATGATGCGCAAGCCGCTCAGCTTCATCATCGGTGCACTGCTGGCCGCACCGTACGCCGTCCAAGCGCAGCAGGCGCCGGCGCAGGGCGAGGAGGCGAAGCCGAACACGCTCGACGCCATCACCGTGTCGGCGCGCAAGCGCGAGGAATCCCTACAGGAAGTGCCGGTCGCGGTGACCGCGTTCACCGCCGACGGACTCGACAAGCTCAATGTCGAAGACATCGGCGACCTCGGTGCCTTCGTCCCCAACCTGACTGTCTACGCCGCGCGCGGCTCGTCCAGTACGCTCACTGCCTACATTCGCGCGGTCGGCCAGAGCGATCCTCTGTGGGGTGTGGACCCGGGTGTTGGCCTGTACCTGGACGACGTCTATGTGGCGCGTCCACAGGGCGCGCTGCTGGATGTGTTCGACGTCGAGCGCATCGAGGTGCTGCGCGGGCCGCAGGGTTCGCTGTACGGCAAGAACACCATCGGCGGTGCGATCAAGTACGTGTCGTCGGCGCTGGAAGAGGATTTCTACGGCCGCGGCTCGATCACCTTCGGCAACTACAGCCAGCTCGACACCAAGGCCAGCGTCAACCTGCCGCTCGGCGGCGGCTGGGCAACGCGCCTCGCGGTGGCCTCGCTCTCGCGCGACGGCTACGGCGAGAACATCCGCACCGGCCAGGACGTGTCCGACAAGGAGATCCTCGCAGCGCGCGCCACCCTGGGCTACCTCGGTTCGCCGGACTTCAGCGCGAAGTTCTCGGTCGACTGGATGGACGACCAGAGCGGCGTGCGCGGCGCCAAGATGCTGGGCCCGAACACCAATGTGGTCATTCCCGTCGCCACCGTGCCTGCCCTCGACAGCCGCTACGACGTCCGCAACGGCATGCCCAACATCAACGACACCTCGATGCTCGGTGCCTCGGCGACGCTGAGCTGGAACCTCGGCGACGCCTGGGTGCTGAAGTCGGTGACCGCCTATCGCGAGTCGGACACCGAGACCAATATCGACTTCGACACGCTCCCGAACACCATCGCCGACGTCAAGGCGTTCTATTCGGATGACCAGCTCTCGCAGGAGTTCCAGCTGAACTACGACGCCGGCGGCAAGGTCCGCGGCGTGGCCGGCCTGTACTGGTTCACCGGTTCGGCCGGTGGTCAGGTGCTGAACAATTTCTACGGCCTGTCCTTCGGCGACACCCAGGGCGTGGTCGATACAGACAGCGTGGCGGTCTACGGCGAGTTCACCTGGGACTTCGCCGAGCGCTGGGCGCTGACCCTGGGCGGCCGCTACACCGACGAGAAGAAGACTGCCGACGTGTACAACATCGGCTACACCGACGCGAGCTTCACCCGCCCCAGCGGCGTGGTGGCGGCCGACTTCGAGGACTCGGTGAGCTTCCAGAACTTCTCGCCCAAGGTCTCGCTGGACTTCAAGGTGAGCGAGGACATCCTGCTGTACGCCCTGGCCAGCCGCGGCTTCAAGTCCGGCGGCTTCAACATCCGCGCCCAGGCCACCGCGGTGCCGCGTTCGCGCCTGCCCTTCGACGACGAGACCGTCACCACCTTCGAGGTCGGCGCCAAGAACGCGTTCCTCGACGATCGCCTGTTCGTCAACCTCGCCTACTTCAACAGCGACTACAAGGACATCCAGCTGTCGGTGTTCACCGCCGTACCGAACAGCAATCCGCCGGTGTTCTTCGGCGACTTCACCAATGCCGGCAAGGGCTCGGTCGACGGCATCGAGCTGGAGTACCAGGCCCTGCTGTCGCCGAGCTTCACCCTGCAGGGCAACTTCGCCTGGCTGGACGCCCAGTACGACGAGTTCATCACCAACAACGTCAACGTTGCTGCGAACCAGAAGTTCACCAATGCGCCGGACTTCTCGGCGGCCATCACCGGCCTGCACACCCTGCAGCTCGATGGCGGCGGCAGCTTCACCACGCGCGTGAGCTACAGCTACCAGAGCGAGGTCTATCCGACCACCGACCTGTCCGAGGCGATCAAGCAGCCCGGCTATGGCCTCGTCTCGGCAGGCCTGATCTGGCAGACCGCTGGCGCCTGGCGTTTCGCGCTGGAAGGCGCCAACCTCGCCGACAAGGAGTACCGCACCACCGGCTACAACATCCCTGCGCTCGGCGTGCTCACCGGCTTCTACGGCGCGCCGCGCACCTACAGCCTGACGGCGACCTACGACTTCTGAGTCGAGGCCATCGCGCCACCGCGTCGGGCCCTGCGGCCGGCGCGGTGGCGGTCCCAGATCCCGCCGTTGGCTTGCCCGCGCCCTGTCTTCCGTCGCTACGATGCCTGCGCAAGCCTGGCCCACTTCCAGCGGCTCCCCCGCGTCCGGCCGGCGCCTCGCATGAGGCCCGGCCGATTTTTTTCGCAAGGTATCGACCATGTCCGATGCGCGCATGCAGTGCTTGTCGTCCTTCACCGCCCTCGCTCTCGCGCTCGCACTGGCGGGCTGCGCAAGTCGCGCGGAGTCGCCGCCGCTGCCGACGCTGCAGCTGGATCGCGAGCGCGTGGCCGTGGTCGGCCTGTCTTCGGGCGCCTATATGGCGACCCAGGCGCATATTGCGCTGTCGGATCGCATCCATGGTGCCGCGCTGATCGCCGGTGGGCCCTACGGCTGTGCCGGCGGCGACCTCGGCCAGGCGCTGGGCGTGTGCATGAAAGCGGAGCCGGCGGCACCCGATGCCGCCGCGCTGGCCGCGCAGGTTCGCGCGCGCGCCGCCGACGGCAGCATCGCCGCGCTCGCGGGCCTTGAGGGTGATCGCGTGCTGGTGCTGCACGGCGCCAGTGACCTGAAGGTCGCGCCCGCGGTCGGCCAGGCGGCGGTGGATCTGTATCGCGCCCTGCAGGGCGATGCGCCGGACCTCGACGTCGCCGCCCAGCTGGACGGTACTTACGGTCATCTGCTGCCGCTGGCGGGCGAGGGCGATCAATGCGCGGATCCGCCGGCGCCGTATGTGGGTCGCTGTGGATTCGATGCGCCGGGGCAGGTGTTCACGCAGCTGTTCGGCGCGGCACCGCGCGCGGCGGAGGCGGCCAGCGGGGCGCTGCTGCCGTTCAACCAGGCGGCGCTGGTGGGCGAGGGCCCGGATCCGATCCTCGCCGAGGTCGGCTACCTCTACGTGCCGCCGCAGTGCGAGAGCGAATCCTGTGGCCTGCTGGTCGCTTTCCACGGCTGCCTGCAGAACGCCGACAAGGTCGGCGAGGCCTTCGTCCGCGAAGGCGGCTTCAATCGCTGGGCCGATGCCTACGGCGTGGTCGTACTCTATCCGCAGACCCGCGCGAGCTTCGCGCCCTTGAATCCGAACGCATGCTGGGACTGGTGGGGCTACACCGGCGCCGACTACGACCTGCGCTCCGGCGCGCAGATCCAGTGGCTGGCGCGTGCTCTGGATGCCCTGGGCCTGGAGGCCGCGCGCTGAGCCTGGCGGTGCGGCTGCTCGTCCCGCTCGCGGGTGTCGCAGCGAGGGGGCGAATGCTTGGGCCAGGCGTGGGCGGTGATGCCGGGTCACAGCACTGGGCCCCCGCCTGCGCGGGGGCGACGAGGCATCCGGGTTGCAGCGGCGTATCGACGGTCGCGCCGGGGGCGGTAGGCGCATGAGCGTCGCCCTGCTGGTGGGCGCGGGCCTGGTCTGGCTGGGCCTGCTGTTCGGCGCGGCCCTGCTGGGCGAGCGCCGGCCCCAGCTGCTGCAGCGCCACTGGGGCCTGATCTACAGCCTCTCGCTGGCGGTCTACTGCACCAGCTGGACCTTCTACGGCACGGTCACCCAGGCCGCCCGTTCGGGCTGGTGGCTGCCGCCCACCTTCGTCGGCACGATCCTGCTTTATGTGTTCGGCATCGGCTTGCTGATGAAGCTGGTGAAGCTCGCGCAGGCGCATCGCGCGACCTCGCTGGCTGACTTCATCGCGACCCGGCTCGGCAAGAGCTCCTCACTGGCCGCGGTCATCACCCTGATTGCCGTGCTCGGCGTGCTGCCCTACATCGCCCTGCAGCTGAAGGCGGTGGCGATGAGCTTCGGCCTGTTGACCCGCGGCAACGCGGTGGACGCGCCGGCCTGGCAGGACAGCGCGCTCTACGTGGCCCTGGCCATGGCCCTGTTCGCGATCCTGTTCGGCGCGCGCAGCGCCAGCGCCACCGAGCACAACCGCGGCCTCGTGCTGGCGATGGCGGTGGAATCCCTGCTCAAGCTGGCGGCGATGCTGGCGCTCGGGGTCTACGTCTCGACGAACTTCGACATCAGCACGCCGCCCACGCCGGCCGCGGATGGCGCCAGCGGCTTCCCGGCGCTGATCGTGCTCGGGGTGCTGGCGATGTTCACCCTGCCGCACCAGTTCCACGTCGGCGTGGTCGAGTGCCGCGAGCAGACCCATCTGCGCAGTGCGCGCTGGCTGTTCCCGCTGTACATGCTGCTGATCGCCCTGCCGGTGCTGCCGATCGCCGCGGCCGGATCGGCGGTGCTGGCGCCGCTTGGCGTGCCTTCCGACCTGTACGTGCTGGCCCTGCCGCTGTCCGGCGGCGACAGCGGCTTTGCGCTACTGGCCTTCCTCGGCGGCCTGTCGGCGGCGACCGGCATGGTGATCCTGTCGACCCTGGCGCTCAGCCTGATGATCGGCAACCACTGGCTGGCGCCGCTGCTGCTGCGCGGCAGCTGGGGCGCGCGCGCCGGCCGCAACCTGCGCGGCAGCGTGCTGCTGCAGCGCCGGCTGATCATCCTCGCGGTCGTGCTGCTGGCCTGGATCTACAGCCGCGCCATCGCCGGGTCCGAGGCGCTGGCGGACATCGGCGCATTGAGCTTCTCGGCCCTGGCCACGCTGGCGCCGGCGCTCGGCTTCGCGATCTGGCGCCCGCAGACGCCGCCGCGCGCGGTGCTCTGGGGCCTCTTGGCCGGCTTCGCGCTGTGGTGCTGGGTGCTGCTGCTGCCGAGCCTGGTCGAGGGTTTCGGAGCCGCCAGCGTCTGGCTGCGCGAAGGGCCCTTCGGCATCGCCCTGCTGGCGCCGGACAGCGTGCTGGGGCTGGGCGAATGGAGCCGCACCGCGCGCGCGCTGGTGCTGAGCCTGCTTGGCGGCAGCGCGGTGACCTGGCTGCTGGCGCAGCGCGGCGAGTCGCGCGCGCAGTCGTCGATGCGCCCCACTGCCGGGCTGGATCGGCGCACCCTGGGCGAAGTCGCCGGGCGCTTTTTGTCGGAGGCGCGACTCGCCGCCCTGCTGCCGCTGGGCGAGGACGACAGCCGGGTCGACCTCGCGGCCGAGGCGCGCATCGAGTCGGAGCTCGCCACCGTGCTCGGGGCAGCTTCGGCACGCCTGCTGCTGGACGCCGCGCGGCGTGCCCACGGGCGCGACCTCGACACGGTTGCCGCCATCGTCGGCGAAGCCAGCGACGCCCTGCGCTTCAACCAGCGCCTGCTCGAGGCCGCGCTGGAAAACATGGCCCAGGGCATCAGTGTGGTCGATGCCGAGCTGCGCCTGGTCGCCTGGAACGGCGTCTACCAGCGCCTGTTCGGCTTCTCCGACACCGAGCTGCAGGTCGGCGTGCCGGTGGCGGAGCTGGTGCGCCACAACCTGCAGCGCGGTCTGGTGGGCGCAGTGGACATCGCGCGCGAGGTCGACAAGCGCATCGCCCACATGCGCGCCGGTACGCCCTATGTCACCGAGCGGCGCTTTCCCGATGGCCGCATCGTCGAGATCCGCGGCAACCCGATGCCGGGCGGCGGCTTCGTGGCGACGTTCACCGACGTCACCGATTTCCGTCGCGCGGAAGCCGCGCTGAAGCAGATCAACGAGACGCTGGAGCAGCGCGTCGCCGAGCGCACCGCCGAGTACCGCGCCGCGCGCGCCGAGGCCGAGCGCGCCAACCAGGCCAAGAGCCGCTTCCTGGCGGCGATCAGCCACGACCTCGCACAGCCGCTGAACGCCGCGCACCTGTTCACCCATGCTCTGCAGCAGCGCAGCAGTGACCCGGTCCTGCGCGATTCGCTGGGCCAGATCGACGCGGCACTGAGCTCAGCCGAGACCCTGCTGTCCGGCCTGCTCGATGTCTCGCGTCTCGATGCCGGCGGACTGGTACCGAAGATCGAGGACTTCGCGCTCGACCCGCTGCTGCAGGGTCTCGCATCCGAGTTCAGCCTGATGGCGCAGGACAAGGGCCTGCGCCTGTGCGCGGCGCGCACGCACCTGTGGGTGCGCACCGATCCCAACCTGCTGCGCCGCGTGCTGCAGAACTTTCTGTCCAACGCGGTGCGCTATGCGCAGAGCGGCAGTGTGCTGCTGGGCGCGCGTCGACGCGGCGGGCACATCGAGATCGGCGTCTACGACCAGGGCCCGGGCATCGCGCCCGAGCACCAGCGGCTGATTTTCGAGGAGTTCCGCCGGCTGGATCGCGGCGGCCAGGGCCTGGGCCTCGGGCTGTCGATCGCGGAAAGGATCGCGCGCCTGCTCGAGCTGCCGCTGAAGCTCAGCTCGCAGCCGCAGCGCGGCACCTGCTTCGCCGTCGTGGCGCTGCGTGCGCAGCCGCGCGCGGGTACGAGTGAGAGCCCGCCGCCTGCCGCCAGACCCAGCCTGCGCGCGCGCGTGCTGGTGGTCGACAACGATCCGGGCGTGCTCGCCGGCATGCAGGCTCTGCTCAGCGGCTGGGGCTGCGAAGTGCTGGCCTTGACGGACACTTCGAGCATCCGCGCGGCGCTGCTGTCGGCGCCGCCGGATCTGCTGCTGTTCGACTACCACCTGGATGGCGACCTCACCGGCATCGAGCTGCGCCGCCGGCTGGGGGAGGCTGCCGCGACAATCCCCTGCGCGATCATCACCGCCGACCATAGCGAGGCGGTGCGGGCCGAGGTCGCCGAGGCCGGCTGCTGGCTGCTGCACAAGCCGCTCAAGCCGCTGGCCCTGCGCAGCCTGATGACGCGACTGCTCGCGGGCTGAAGGCACGCGATGTTGTCTGCGCGCTTCGATGGCCTGGTGTGCCACGCGAGCGGGAGTTCTGGCGATGAAGCGCCCAAGGCGCGGGAGTCTCACGCTTGGTGCGCCACAGGCGCACCCTATTCAATAGCCCTGTCTCGCCCGACTGCTGTGAAGGCGTCACCCGAGTTAGTAGGGTGCGCCTGTGGCGCACCGCCCGATGCCGTCGACTCCAAGGGCACGGGTGCCGAGCACGGGATGCGCAGCCCAATCATGCTTTGAGCGTTCACGCCGTTGAGGCCCCGGCACCAGCACTTAATCCGGACGCTTCAGCACCTGGCCGTCGCGCAGCACCCAGTCGACCCGCTTCAGCACGGTGACATCGGCCAGCGGATCGCCCTGGACCGCGATCAGGTCGGCCGCATGCCCCGGCGTGAGCGCGCCGACCGTGCCCGCAAGGCCAAGCAGATCGGCGGCATGCGTGGTGGCGGCTTCGATCGCCTGCATCGGCGTCAGGCCGTGCTTGACCAGCAGCTCGAACTCGTCGGCATTGCGGCCGTGCAGGCTGACGCCGGCATCGGTGCCGAAGGCGATTTTCACACCGGCCGGCACCGCACGCTCCAGCGCCTTGCCGGTGATGCCGATGCGCCAGTCGATCTTGCTGCGCACCTCGCCGGTGTAGGCATCGGGATTGCTGGCGATGCGCTCCAGGTAGCCGTTCACCGTCGACAGGGTCGGCACGTAGTAGGCGCCGCTGTCGCGGAACAGCTTCAGGCTGGCGTCGTCCAGCAATGTTCCGTGCTCGATCGAATCCACGCCCAGTCGCAGGGCGAGGTTGATGCCGTCGGCGCCGTGCGCGTGCACGGCGACCTTCTTGTCGTACATGCGCGCGGTCTCGACCACCGCGCGGGCCTCGTCCTCGAACATCTGCACGCCCAGGCCCGCACCGATGCGGCTGTTGACGCCGCCGGTGATCGTCATCTTGATGACGTCGGCGCCCTCCGAGATCTGCGTGCGCACCGCGCGACGGCAGGCATCGACGCCGTCGCAGACATTGCCGTTGCGGTTCACCGCCGCGCGCAGGTCGCTGCGGAAGCCGAGCGTGGGATCGGCATGGCCCGAGGTCGCCGAGATGCTGCTGTTGGCGGTGAGGATGCGCGGGCCCTCGACCTTGCCGGCCTTGACCGCATCGCGCAGGGCGCGGATCACGCCGTCGGAATCCCCGAGGTTGCGTACCGTGGTGAAGCCGGCCATCAGGGTCTTGCGCGCATTCATCTGCGCCTCGTAGGCGACATCGACCGGGTTCATCTGCACGCCGGCCAGCTGGCCGGCGACGCCGCCCTTGTCGGACGACAGATGCACATGGCTGTCGATCAGCCCGGGCAGCACGAAGTGCGCGCGCAAATCGAGCACCTCCGCCGATTCCAGTCCGAAGGCCGCCGCATCGAGATGCCCCTCGCGCACCTCGACCACGCGTCCGTCGCGCACATGCAGCGTGCTGGCCGCCCGCGGCGCCTGCCCCGGCGCGTCCAGCAGTCGCCCGGCCTGCACCAGCAGATCGGCGGCGGAGGCGGGCAGGGCGAGGCAGAGCGAAAGTGCGGCGGCGAGCGGGGTGCGGATGGGCATGTGCATCTCCTGAAGGGCGGGCAGGGCGCTTGGCCCCCGATTCACGAGTGTAGGCGCGCCGTGGCGGCGGGCGATGTCCGTAAAGTCCTGATGTCTGGTTCTCTCCAACAAGCATTCCGCCCAGCGACAGACCGACGCGCGCGTCACCGCGAGACTTGGGCTTGCTACCCTCGCACCGAATCCCGAATCCCGAATCCCGAATCCCGAATCCTGAGGAACCCCATGAAACGCGCCCAATACGAAACCCGCGGCCCGGTGCCGCAGGATGTGATCCACGCCGTCGACTTTGATCTGCCCATGCCAGCACCCGGCGAGCTGCGCGTTCGCGTGGTCGCCGCCGCCATCAACCCCAGCGATGTGCTGACGCTGACCGGCGACTATGGCCAGCTGCCGCCGCTGCCGGCGATCGGTGGCAATGAGGGGGTGGGCCGCGTGGAGCTGATCGGCGAGGGCGTGCAGGGCTTCAGCGCGGGTCAGCTGGTGCTGCTGCCGGTCGGTTGCGGGACCTGGAGCACGCACGTGCAGGCGCCTGCTGCGCAGTTCGTGCCGCTGCCCGAGGGCGCCGATGCGCGCCAGCTGGCGATGCTGGCGATCAATCCGCCGACGGCGCTGCTGATGCTGCGCCAGTTCGTCACGCTAGAGCCGGGCGAGTGGGTGATCCAGAACGCCGCCAACTCCGCGGTCGGCGGCTATCTGATCGAGCTGGCCAAGCTGCGCGGCCTGAAGACCGTCAACGTCGTCCGCCGTGATTCGGCGCGTGAACAGATGGAGGCCAATCCCGGCGACGTGCTGCTGGTCGACGGCGATGACCTCGCCCAGCGCGTGGCCGAGGCCACCGGCAAAGCGAAGATCCGGCTCGGCATCGATGCGGTCGGCGGCATGGCCACCGAGCGTCTGGCGCGCTGCGTGGCCAGCGGCGGCACGGTGGTCAACTACGGAATGATGAGCGGCGAGCCTTGCCAGATCTCGGCCGGTTCGCTGGTGTTCCGCGACGTGCGCCTGGTCGGCTTCTGGCTGGCGCGCTGGTTCCGCAACGCCAGCCGCGCCGAGCAGGCCGAAGTCTATGGCGAGCTGACCCGGCTGATCGCCAAGGGCCAGCTGCAGGCGCGGATCGCCGCGACCTTTCCGGTCAGCGAGGTCAAGCAAGCCGTGGCCGAGGCCGCTCGCGGTGGCCGCAGCGGCAAGGTACTGGTGGTGCCGGGGGCGGACGAGTAGCTCTGAAGCCGGGATTTGGGGATTCGAGATTCGGGATTCGGCAGAGCGGCGATGCCGCGCGCGAGGCGTGCAGACGGCCAGGTTTTTTGGCTGAGCGAACGCAGCGGCGTTCCGGCCCGCGGCTCGTCCCCGGTCCAGCGCCTGTCATCCGCGCTTAACCTGCGCGTCACTCCGGCGACATGGCGGCGGCACAGGCTGGCGCCATGTCGATCGCCCGTCGTTTCTCGCTGGTCACCGAGACCTATCCGCCCGAGGTCAACGGCGTTGCCCTGACCGTGGCTGGGCTGGAGAACGGCCTGCGCGCCCTGGGCCATGCGGTCGAGGTGATCCGGCCGCGTCAGGCAGACGGCCCCGCGCGCGGCGATGAGCTGCTGACGGCAGGCGCGGCGCTGCCGCGCTATCCGGGCCTGCGCTTCGGCCTGCCGGCGGGGCGTCGACTGCTGTCGCGCTGGCAGGCGCAGCGACCCGATGCCATCTACGTGGCCACCGAGGGTCCGCTCGGCTGGTCGGCGGTGAAGGCGGCCAACCGGCTGGGGATTCCGGTTGCCACCGGCTTCCACACCCGCTTCGACGACTATGCCGGCCGCTATGGCGTCGGCTTTCTGCGGCCCTGGGTGTTCGCCTGGATGCGGCGCTTCCACAACAGTGCGCAGGCGACCCTGGTGCCGACCCTGGAGCTGCAGGCCTTCCTGCGTGAGCATGGCTTCGCCCGGCCCTGCCTGCTGCGGCGCGCGGTGGATACCGCGCTGTTCCACCCGCAGCGACGTGCGGAAGCGGTGCGCGCGGCGCTGGGCCTCTCGCCCGACCAGCTCGCCCTGATCCACGTGGGCCGCATCGCGCCGGAAAAGAATCTCGGTCTCGCGGTGCGCGCCTTCCGTGCCCTGCAGCAGCAGCGCCCGGACGCGCGCTTCGTGTTCGTCGGCGACGGCCCGGCGCGCGCCGAGCTGGCGGCGGCCAACCCCGATTTCCTGTTCACCGGCGTGCTGCGCGGCGAGAGCCTGGCCGCGCACTTCGCCAGCGCCGACCTGTTCGTGTTCCCCAGCCTGTCCGAGACCTTCGGCAACGTGACGCTCGAAGCCATGGCCAGCGGCGTCGCCACCGTGGCCTATGACTACGGCGCAGCGCGCGAACATCTGCGCGATGGCGAACACGGCGCGGCGCCGCCCTGTGGTGACGAGCTGCGCTTCGTCGATGCGGTGTGCGCGCTGGGAATCGACGATGCGCGCCGCGTGGCCTGCGGGCAGCGCGCGCGTGCCGCAGTGGCGCATCTCAGCCCGGCCAGCGTTGCCGCCAGCTTTGCTTCGCTGTTGACCGATCTGGCCGAAAGGAGAGCTGCATGAGTTCGCGCCTTGTCCGCGGCGAAGCCGCGTTCTGCCTCGCCGCCAACCGCTGGGGCCACCGCTCGCTGGTGCGGACCTACTTCTCGACCGTCAGTCGTCTCGGTGACGGCGTGTTCTGGTACGCGCTGATGGGCCTGATCGTGGTGTTCGACGGCTATGACGGCCTCGCGGCTTCGGCCCACATGGCCGCTACTGGAGCCGCGGCGCTGTTGCTCTACCGTGTGCTCAAGCGCTGGACCAAGCGTCCGCGCCCCTTCGCCTCGGACCGCCGCATCCGCCCACTGGTGCACCCGCTGGACGAGTTCAGCTTCCCCTCGGGCCATACCCTGCACGCGGTGGCCTTCAGTCTGGTGGCACTCGCCCACTACCCGCAGCTGGCCGCCCTGCTGATCCCGTTCACCGCCAGCGTCGGCGCCTCACGAGTGGTTCTGGGTCTGCACTATCCCAGCGACGTCCTGGCCGCCACCGGCATCGCCTGCGGCATCGGCGGGGTCGCGCTGTGGGCGGGTGGGATGGGGTGGCCGTTGGCTTGAGAGCCGGGATTGGGGATTCGGGATTCGGGATTCGACCGAAGGTCGTGGTGCCTCGGCGAGCATAGGACTGAAGCCGCGGCACCCGCCCAGCCAGGTCTTGAAGGGAGCCGTGCGACCTGCGCGCTCTTGCGAATCCCGAATCCCGAATCCCGAATCCCCGCTCTCAACCCACCTCACACCGATCGCGGCCATTGCGCTTGGCGCGGTACAGGGCCTGGTCGGCGCGTTCGAACACGCTCTCGCTGTCGTCCTCACCCTTGAGTTCGGTCAGGCCCACCGAGGTGGTGACCTTGACCGGGGTGCCGCCGAAGTGGAAGCCGATCAGCGAGATCTTCCTGCGCAGGTCCTCGCAAAGGTGCTGCGCCTGCGTGAGGTCGGCGCCGGGCAGCAGGCTGATGAACTCCTCGCCGCCAACGCGGGCCACGAAGTCGGTGCTGCGCAGGTGCTTGCGCAGCACCTGGGCGACCGCGAACAGCACCTTGTCGCCGGCCTTGTGGCCGTAGCTGTCGTTGATCGCCTTGAAGGCGTCGATGTCCCAGACCGCCAGCGCCACCGGACGCCCGAAGCGTCGGAAGCGATCGATCTCCTCGGCCAGCGCCAGCTGGTAGGCGAGGCGGTTGGGGATGCGGGTCAGCGGATCGGTGGCCGCCATCTGCTGCTCGGCCTGCAGCGACTGCCGCAGCTGCGAGGTCTCGCGCTCGAGCTCGTCGATGCGCATGCGCATCGCGTCACCGCGCTCCTCCAGCTTGGCGATGCGCTGCTCCTCGCGGCTGCGGTAGTCCTGCACGTGGGTGTCGATCGCCGACAGGCGCGTGCTGACCTGCGCCTTCAGCTGGTCGAGTTCGGTGGCCTGGCGGGTGTGGCGGCCCAGCGAATCGACCTCGGTGCTGATCCGGCTGCTGAGCTCGCTGCGGCTGGCGCGCTCGTCCACGCGCGAGGCGCGGTCCTGCATCAGGTAGGTCGCGAATTCATCGAGTCGGCTGTCGACCTGGGCGAGCAGGCCCTCCATGCCAAGGCGCTCGCGATTGAGCTGCTGCTGCTGGCGGTTGATCAGTTCGGCCAGACCCTCGGCCAGCCCGATCAGCGCGTCCTTGCCGATGCCGGGCTCGATACGCTCGGCCAGTGCGCCGAGGTCCTCGCCGAGGCTCGGGTCTGGCGCCAGCTGCGCGATCAGGTGGCGCAGCAGGCCCGCGCCGTGGTCGCCGGGCGGGGGCGCCGGCGCTGCAGCAGCGGCGGCTGCCACCGCCTTCAGCGCGGGCGGAGGCGTGAAGCTGGGCGCGGCGGGGGCTTCGTCGAGGGCCACGATGGCCTCGGACAAGGCATCGATACGGCGCTCCAGAATCTCGATGTCGACTTTCTGGCGGATCGCCTGGGTGAATTCCGACAGCTCCTCGTCGAGCCGGTTGTCGAGCCCGCGACAGGCGATGCCGAGGCGGCCGATCGCCCGTCGCAGGGTCGCGTCCATGCGGTTCCACCGCGCCTCCTCGCGCTCGAAGCGGTCGATCGCATCGAGGTACTTGTCCTTCCAGTGTTCTTGGCTGTCGGGCATGGCGGGGCAGGATGGCAAGGGCGCGGCCAGCGTAGCAAGCCACGTGCCGTCGCGAGGCTTGACCACGCTCAAGACTGCGCTCGCCGGTCGCGGCACACTGCCGGCACCGACCGCCCGGTCGAGCCATGCGAGGAGAGGCCATGCGCAGCGTCCTGATTCCCTTCGACGGTTCCGATGGCGCCAAGCGCGCGCTGCAGTACGCGATCGACTTCGTCCGCGAGTACGGGCGGCTGTCGATCCATCTGCTCAACGTGCAGGACGAGCCGGTGGTCTACGGCGATTACCTCACTGCCAGCCTGCTCGACAGCCTGCGCAAGGCCGCCCTGCGCGCGGCCGGCGAGGTGCTGGACGGCGGGCTGCAGATGCTGGCGGCGGCCGGCATCGAAGGCCAGGGCCACAGCGCGCTGGGCGGGGTCGCCGAGCAGGTCGCGCGCGCCGTGGATACGCACGCCTGCGACACCGTGATCATGGGCACCCGCGGCATGGGCGCGGTCTCGAACCTGCTGATGGGCTCGGTGGCGACGCGGGTCGTGCACCTGTCCAAGGTGCCGGTGCTGCTGGTCAAGTAGCCGCGCCGGCGGGCGCGGCCGCTCAGGCCTCGGCGGGTTCGTTCGGATCCGGCGCGGCGCGCTTCAGCTGGGTGACGAAGCGCGCGCGCAGCTGACGCTTCTCGTGCGGCATCAGATCGCGCTGCATGCGCTGGCGACCGACCGTCAGCAGCTGGCGGTCCAGCATCGGCGGCACCGACTGCGCGCCGGTGCCCAGCCCGATCCGCGCCTGGATCAGCTCATCCGGGTTGAGCATCCCGATCAGCGAGCCCGCGGCTTCGTCCAGCAGCTGCTGGACCAGGGCAGCGGCGGCCGGATCGTCGCCGTACTCGTCGTCCTCGCCGTGCTCGCTGCTGCTGCGGTCGTTGACCGTGGCGAACTTCTGCAGCTCTTCCAGGCCGATCAGGCCGGTGGTGTCGGCCTCCTGCTGCAGCATCGAGCTCTGGTTGCGCTCGCCGTCCGGGTCGGCGATGCCGACCAGGTGCACGCGCACGCCGTACTGCTGGGCCAGGACCACGCCGACGCGGATGTCCTCGTCGCCGGTCAGCACCACTGCATCGCTCATCGCGCGGTTCTGCGCCAGGTTGGCCATGTCCATGATCAGCAGCGAGTCGACGCCCTTCTGCTCGCCGGCCAGGCTGACCATGCCCAAACGCAGCTTGACGTTCGACTGGTAGGCCAGCTTGCGATGGGCGCCGGTCGGGCCCGAGCTGGTGCCGTCGTACCAGTACACGCGCAGCAGCTCACGGCGGGTCAGCGCCTCGGACTGCTTGATGATGTAGTCGAGGAAATCCTCGTAGGACAGCGTGATCGCGCTGCGCGACTGCTTGATGCCGGTAAGCAGTTTGATGGCCGAGGCGTAGAGATAGCCGGCGTCGATGAAAACGGCAACACGATTCATGCAGGCGTCCATGGGTTCTGGTGGGGGCGCGGTCAGCGCGGTTTGCCCGGCATCGGGAAGGGGGTGATGACGCGCTCGCCGGTGGCAGAGTCGCGAATGCTCAGCTGGCCGCGGCGCTCGACTTCCTCGACGCGGACGATGGACTGCATGGGGAGGTGCAGGACGCGGGTGTCGCCGAACTCGCTGCGCAGACGCTCCTCGGTCGGATCGACCACCAGCGAGTCGTGGGCATCGAAGACCAGTTCGGCGACTTCGGTGAAGCCCCACAGGGCGCTGCTGCTGACGCGGCGCGCGTACAGCTCGTAGATCTTGCCGGCATTGAGGAAGGTGATCTTGTACAGACGGCTGCTCATGCGGCGGAGCCCGGGCTCGGGATCGGGGACATTGGGGCGAACGCGCGAGTATAGGCGGGCCGGGCCCTTATCAACAAAAGCCGGGAGGCATGCTCAGTTGCGCCGCAGCTTGCGCTCCACGCCCCGCCGCATGATCAAAGCAAGCACCATGCCGAGCGCGAAGCCGGACAGGTGTGCCCACCAGGCGACCGCACCGAAGGTCGGGCCGACGTAGGCGAACATCAGCTGCAGCAGCGCCCAGATGCCGATCAGCACCGAAGCGGGGGTGCGCACGAACTCGAGGAACACGCCCAGCGGCAGCACGATCGCGAGCTCCGCGCGCGGGAAAAGCACGAGGAAGGCGCCGATCAGCCCGGACACCGCGCCGCTGGAGCCGATGATCACCGCCGCGGTGCCGTCGAGCGACCAGGCCGCGCTCAGGTTGGCCGCCACCCCGCAGAGGAAGAACACCAGCAGGAAGCGCAGCGGCCCGAGGCTGCGTTCTGCCGGCAGGCCGAAGATCAGCAGGAACAGCAGGTTGCCCAGCAGATGCAGCCAGTTGGCGTGCAGGAACAGGGCGCTGACCAGGCTGAAGGCGCGGCCGTCGAGCAGGGCCGAGGTCAGTGCCGAGGGCGAAAACAGCGAGGCCGGTACGGTGCCCCAGCGCAGCAGCAGGCTGGCGCGCGCGTCGGGCTCCAGGGTGGCCAGCCAGACGAAGCCGGCCATGCTCAGCGCCACCAGCACCGGCGTCACCCAACGCAGGCGAGGGCGCCGGCGCCCCGGCACGCTGACGAACACGTTCATGCCGTCGGCCTCACGGCCGCGGCAGCCGGTAGCGGCGGCCGTCCAGTTCGAGCACGCTGCCGTCGCGACGGATCTCGGCCAGCCGCAGGCGCGCGTCGACGGCGTCGCCTTCGCGCAGGCGACGGCCGTCGATGATCACCACCCGTCCGGCCGGGTCCTCCGTATACACATGCATGCTGACCTTGAGAGGCGGCAGCTGCCCGCGCGCTTCGTGGCCGATGCTGGACAGTTCCGGCAGGTGCTCGGCTGCAGGCGGGGCGGGCGCAGTTGGGGCGACAGGCGGAGGGGTGGATGCACTCGAGGATGCGTAATCGACTGCGCTTGCTGTTGCCGTCGAGGGTGCTGAGGTAGGCGCCTCGGCGGGCTGTGCCGATGGCGCCGGTGCCTGCGGCGGCGTCGGCGTTGGCGCGACCGGCGCGTCGGCGGCAGGCACGCTCACCGGCAGCTGCGGCCGCGATTCGCGCTCGACCGAGGCGAACGCCGGATCGCTGGGCAGGCGTGTGGCCGGAGCCTCGATGACTGGCCCTGCGTCCGCGGATGGCGTGGCCTGCGCCTGCACGGCCGTCGACGGGAGCGGTGCCGAGGAGTGCACATCGGCGGTCGCCGGGGGCGCCGCGCTGCCGGCCTCCGGCCCCGGCTGCGGCGCGGAGGCCTGCCCGGGCGCCGGCATCGCGGTCTGGCTGCGCTGCCCGTACCAGTAGGCGGTGCCGCCGATGGCGAGCATCAGCACGGCCACGAGGGCCCACAGACCCACCGGCGCGCGCCGCCGCCGCGTCCGCGGCTGTGCGTCCATCAGGCCGGGCGCATGGCCGAGTCGGCGCTCGGCTTCCGATTTCTTGAGGGCTTCCAGGATCAGCGACATGGGCGGCCCTTCAGCGCAGACGGCGCAGGCGCGGCCCGCCCGGCAGATGGGTGGTGGCGGCCAGCAGAGTTTCAGGGCCGACGATGCCATCCGGCGCGAGGCCGTGCCGCGCCTGCAGGCGACGTACCGCATCCTCCATGGCGGCATCGAAACTTTGCGGACCCGGCGACAGTGCGGTGAGGTGGCGTGCCTCCACCAGCCGCTGCGCCAGCCAGTCGACCGCCGGGCCGACATCGCCGCGGCGCAGGTTGCCGCTGATGAAGCCGGGCGCGCGCCAGACGACGTGGAATTCGCCCAGCCACAGGCGCTCGAACAGCGCGCGCGGCGCTTCGACCGTTTCGCCGTCGAGCAGCAGGCGCACGCGCGCCTCGCCGCTGCCGAGCAGCACCGCCCAGGCTTCGCGATTGCCCGAGGTGAGTCGCAGCAGGACCGGGCGCCGCAGGGTTTCCAGCTTGGCGAGGTTGCCGGCGGCGCGCAGGCAGTACACGCCGGCGCCCAACTGCAGCGGACAGCGCTGGGCGGTGCGCACGTCGGCTTCGCGGGCGCGCAGGGTCCACAGCGCCAGCAGGTGGTTCCAGGCCGCATAGCTGGTGCCGTCACTGGCTTCGATCAGTGAGCGCAGGCCGGCTTCGTCGATGCCGGGCGAGGCGGGCGCGGACGGCTCACTGGCGGTCGCCGCGGTGGTTGTCGTGTCTTCGGTGGCGACGGTGTCTGCCGGATGCTGGCCGCGCTGATGCCACAGGCCAGCGAACACCGCGGCCACCGCGAGTATGCCGGCCGCCGACAGCAGCCAGGGGCGCGCGCGCTGCGCAGTCGAGGCCAGCGCCTCGCGGGCGGCACGCTCGACGTCCTTCTCGCCGATCTGGCTGAGCTCGCCGACGTAGCCGGCGGTGAGCGCGCGATCGGCGATCACATTGATCAGTCGCGGCACGCCGCCGGCATGCTGGTGGATGCGCCGCACCGCCAGCCGCGAGAACGGAAAGCGCTGGCAGCCGGCGACCGCCAGCCGATGGCGCAGGTAGTCCTCGGTCTCGTCGGTCGACAGCGGCGTCAGATGGAAGCGCGCGGTGATGCGCTGGGTGAGCTGGCGCAGCTCCGGCCGCGCCAGCGTCTCGCGCAGCTCCGGCTGGCCCAGCAGGATGATCTGCAGCAGCTTCTGGGTGGAGGTTTCGAGATTGGTCAGCAGGCGCACCTGCTCCAGCGCTTCGAAGCTGAGGTTCTGCGCCTCGTCGATGATCAGCACCACCCGCAGGCCGTCGCCGTAGGCGCGCAGCAGGTAGGTGTTCAACAGATCGACCAGGCCCTTCAGGCTGCCGCGCACCGGCTCGACCTCGAGCTTCAGCTCCTCGCAGATGGTTTCCACCAGCTCGACCGGCGACAGCCGCGGGTTGAGCACCAGGGCGACGCGCGTGTCGGCCGGCATCTGCTCCAGCAGCAGGCGGCACAGGGTCGTCTTGCCGGTGCCGACCTCGCCGGTGAGCTGCACGAAGCCGCCGCTGCCGCCCTGGCCGATGCCGTAGAGCAGGTGCGCGAGCGCGTCCCGATGGCGCTCCGAAAGAAACACGAAGCGCGGATCAGGGGTGATCGAGAAGGGCGGCTCGGCGAGGCCGTAGAACTGCAGGTACATCCTGTCGGCCAAGGGGCTGGAAGGGCTGGCGCACTGTAGGCCGTGGCCTTGAGGTGCGTGGTTAGGTCTTCGTTAAACGTGCGGCGGGCGGAGACTTCTGGCCGGCCCTAGAGCGGCAGCCTCGGCTGCTGCGGCTCGATCCCGTGGCGGCCCTCCATGATCGCCTTGAACTCGGCGCGCGAGACCGACACGTAGCGCTCGTTGCCGCCGATCTCGACCTGCGGGCCCTCGGAGACTGCGCGTCCGTTCTCATCGACCCGCACCACCATGGTCGCTTTCTTGCCGCTGTGGCAGATCGTCTTGATCTCGGTGATCGAGTCCGACCAGGCCAGCAGGTACTGGCTGCCCTCGAACAGCTCGCCGCGGAAGTCGGTGCGCAGGCCATAGGCCAGCACCGGGATCTTCAGGCGGTCGACGATCTCGGTGACCTGCCAGACCTGGGCCTTGCTGAGGAACTGCGCCTCGTCGACCAGCACGCAGTGCAGCGGGCCGTGCGCGGCGATGTCGCGCTGGGTCATCGCCAGCAGGTCGTCCTCGCGATCGAAGATCACCCCGGTCGCCTGCAGGCCGATCCGCGAGGCGACGATGCCGGCGCCGTAGCGGTTGTCCAGGCGCGGCGTGAAGATGCGCGTGCGCATGCCGCGCTCGTGGTAGTTGTGCGCGCTCTGCAGCAGGGTGGTGGTCTTCCCGGCATTCATCGCCGAGTAGTAGTAGTAGAGCTTGGCCAAGATCGGTTCCGTGCCGGCGGAAAGCGGCGGGAGTATGCCCGAAGGTGTCGGCGGTGGGCGCAGCTCGCGGCCGACCGGGGCGCCGGATCAGGGCTCGAAGCCGTTCGCGAAGATACGGCCGGCGCGCACGTCGAGCGACCACACGCCGCGCCCGAGGGTGCCCGCATACAGGGTCCGCTGGGCGTGCACGTAGCGCAGGTCGAACACCAGCACGTCGGGCAGCAGGGTGCCCAGCAGATCCCAGGCCGAGCTGCCGCTGTCGGCGACATAGACGCCGGAGCGCGTACCAAGGGCAACGCGCGCCGGCTGGGCCACTCCGTCGGCATTGATGAACTCGATGGTCCGGAAGTCCTGCGAGCTGATCGCCGGCAGGTTGCCGGTGATGTCGGCCCAGCTCGCGCCGCTGTCCGACGAGAAGAACACCTGGTTGTCGTCGGTGGCCCAGACCCGGTTCGGATTGACGGGGTCCAGGGCGACATCGGTCACCGTGTTGGCTCCGGCTGGCAGCGCGGTGGCGGCGACGAAGCTGGCGCCGGAGCGGCGAAACACCTGGTTGCCGCGACCGACATAGGCGATGTTGAAGTTGCCGGCGGCCCCGTAGGCCATGGCGTTGCGGTTGGCACCCGGGCCGCCCAGCGAGGTCAGCGTCGGCGAGGCCGAGTTGGCATTGGTGGACTCGTACAGCGTGTTGGTGCCGCCGACCAGCAGACGGCCGGGGTCGGCGATGTTGACTTCGACCGGAGTCACGAACTGCGGATCGGTGACGATGCCGCTGGTCGGTACCGACACGCTCGCGGACTGGACGTTGCTGGACGAGTAGGTCGCGCGCCTGAAGCCGCCGAGGTTCTGCGAGCTGATGAAGCGCAGACCGCTGGCGCCGGAATCCTCGATCGCCACGTCACCGCCGTCACCACCATTGATCGAGACCCAGACCGGATTCACCGCGGTCTGCTGCATGTGGGTGCCGTTGTCCTGGGTGCCGATGACCAGGATGTTGGACACCCGGTCATGGTCGAGATCGTGGACTTCCATCAGCCGGAGATTGCCGGCGACCGAGACCCAGGTGCCGGCCGATGACGTTGGCGAGGAGCGCCGGTAGATGCATCCGTCATCGACCTGCAGCAGGTTGCCGTTGGCGTCGAAGGCCATGTTGCGGCTGTCGGCGTGCGGCGTGGTGTTGCCGGCGTTGGCATCCATGATCGTGGTGAACTGCGTGCCCGCAGCGGCGGCTGCATTGCCGCGTCGGATGTTGGCGGTGAAGGGCGAGGCGGTGATGCGGTCGCCGCCGATGTAGACCAGATTCTGGTTGTTCGGGTCCACAGCGATCGAGGTATTGATGACACCCTGGCCGCCCGGATGCACCGGCGGCACGTCCATGGCCGTCCAGCTGCCGCCCTGGTTGGCCGAGCGGAACACGCCGGCGATCGCGCTGCTGTTGACGACGGCCACGAACACCGCACCGCTGGCGCCGGGCCCCACGGCCAGCCGCACGTTGTTGCTGGAGTTGCCCAGCGCAGTGATGCCGGCGCTGATGTCGGTCCAGCTGGCGCCACCGTCGTCGCTGCGCAGCACCCGTGCTGGCGAGCCCAGCACCGAAACGTAGAGGCGGCTTGGCGCGTCGCGGTGCACGGCCATGTCGCCGATGCCGCCGGCCGGAAGGCCGCCGCTGCCGGAGACGAGGCTCCAACTGCCGCCGGTGTTCGTGCTGCGCCACAGGCCGCCGTTGCGCGAGGCCGCGAGAATGGTCGCGCCACGCGGCCAGACCGCGACCATCTTCTGCCCGAGCAGGGCAGTGGCGCCGAGATGGGTCCAGCTGCTGCCGCCGTTGGTGGTGCGGTAGAGGCCGACTTCATCGTCGCCGCGCTGGGCGAAGTTGCTCCAGCGCCCCAGCCCGGCGACCAGGGTCTGGTGGGTAGTGTCGTTGGGGTCGAAGGCCAGCGCGCCGATCGACTGCGAGGGCAGGCGGTCGGACAGCGGCGTCCAGGTCGGCGATGTGGCGAGGGCATTGTTCGTGCGCCAGAGCCCACCGTTGACCGCGCCGATGTAGAGCACGTTGGCATTGGTCGGATGCGGGGCCAGCGCCTGGATCGCACCGCAGACCTCGTTGTTGGGCGGCACGTTGACCTGGGCGCTGCGGGTCGGCGCAGGGCCGCGATCGATCCAGGGCAGCGGTTCGATCAGCGAACCGCGGACGTCCTCGCGGTCCGGGCGTGGCGGCGGCAGGCGCGGCGTGCGGTATTCGGCCGGGTCGACCGGCTCGGCGCCACGGCGCGTGTAGCGCTGGCCCAGCAGTGCGTCGGCATCGACGAGGTCGGCGACACGCTCGCTGCGCACCGGCGCCTGGCAGCCTGCAAGCCCACAGGCGAGCGCTACGCCAACTGCCAGGCGTGCGGTTCTTGCGAAGATCGACATGGCGCTCCCCCGGGCACGAGCCACGGCAAGGATGCGCCCTTCACCACGGCTTCAACAAGCGCAGGCAGCAGCGCGGAACGCTACCGACGCCTGCGCCATTGGGCAGCCGCGAGGCCGCGCCGGTCGGCGGCTTTGCTCTGCCGATGCCTCGATTCGGGGACACTTGGACGTGGATACCCGCCCAGCTGTCCGCATGCGAATGACCGACCTCCGCCCCTGGCTGCTGCTCCTCGCCTGTCTCGCTGCTCCGGTCGAGGCAGCACGCGCCTGCGCCGATGACTCCAGGCCCCTGCTTGAGCTGCGCGTGACCAGCGACCGCGGCGAGAGCTTCGACCGCGTGCACCGCATCCGCGTGTCGGTCGACGGCTGCGTCAGCGTGCGGCGTCCGCCCTTCCATCGCGCGCCCGGCGAGTTCATCGCGCGTCTCGACGAAGCCGGAATCGCGGGGCTGCGCGCGCGTGCAGCCGATCCGGTCCTGCGGGCGATCGACCCGGTGCAGGCGCTCGACGAGGCGCGCGCAGCCATGGAGGCGCACGCGCTGGCCGAGGGCGCCCTGATGCGCACCCATGTCTCGCATCCCACTGGCTATGTCCTGCGTCTGTGGCAGGACGACGAAGTCGTGGAGATCAAGGCGGAGTCGATCTTCCAGCAGGCCGAGCTGCACCCGCGTTCGGCCGAGCTGGAGCGGCTGGCCGAAGCGATCCGCGAAGTGCTGGCGCTGGATGCCATGCCGGAACTGACGCCGGCGGATTCGACCGGAGCTTCCCGATGAGCCGATTGCGCGCCTGGACCGGCCTGCTGCTGGGGCTCACTGCGGTGGGTCAGGCCTCAGCCGGTGCCTTCATCTTCGCCGAGGACTTTCCCGACGCCGTCACCCACCCGCAGATCTACAGCGGCAGCGGCGGCGAGCGCCCCGACCTCACCGTCTGCCTTGATCGCAGCATCAACGCCAGCCTGACCAGCCAGGCCGAGCCGACGGTGATCAAGGCCATCGACACCTGGAACCGCGGGCGCTCGCTGGGGGCGGACAACTACGCGCTGAACAATGCCACCGACATCGCTTCGGGTTACGACTTCGAGTCGGTGCTGCTGCATGAGCTCGGCCACTGCCAGGGCCTGAACCACGCCAACCACGCCAGCGAGTCCGGCTTCAACGATCCGCAGGCCAACGGCACCAAGTCGGCGCCCGGCCCCGACGGCGTGCTCAACCAGGGCGCCGGCAGCGACGGCATCCACGGCTCGCGCGACGACCTGCGCGGGGATGACGTCAACCTCCACTGGTACCTGCGCGGACAGAACAACCCGGGCCTGTTCAACCCGGTCGCCGACAGCACGACGATGGCGCGCGAGTTGAACTTCCTGCCTTCGGGCCATCGCTTCGCCGCCAATGCCGACCGCAGCGTGATGGCGGCGCTGGGCTTCGCCAACTCCGAGGCTGTGATGCAGCAGGGCACGCCGCCGCGCGAAGCCAAGCGCCATCTGCACCACGACGACCTGATGACGATCCGCTTCGCACGCTCAGGCCTCAATCGCGTGCAGGGCAACAGCGACGACTACCGCTACCGCTTGCGTTATGTCGGCAGGCTGTCCAACCCGTCCAATGCCGACTGCAATGTGCGCATCCGCATCGATACCAGCACCGGCTTCGCGGTGTGCGGCGTCAGCGCCACCGCCATCAATGGCAACACCAGCCAGTGGCGCATCACCCAGGCGCAGATCGCGATGAACTCGCAGATCAACTGGTACTACTCGCCGGGGCCGAATACGGTGACCCAGATCAGTTCGACCTCGCCGAATCCGAGCCCGGTGGGGCAGGGCTACACAGTGAGCGTGCGCGTCTCGAAGGGCAGCGGCATCAGCATCAGCGGCAATCCCTTCGGCACGGTCGAAGTGGACGACGGCCAGGGCGCCAGCTGCAGCTTCGAGCTGGCCAGCGCCATGAACGGGCAGGGCAGCTGCGTGATGCCGGGCGGCAGCGCTGGTCCACGCATCCTCACCGCGCGTTATCTGGGCCGCGGCGGCTTCGACTACAGCGAGGCCACGGCCAGCCACAGCATCAGCAATACGGTCGCGACCACCACCACGATCACCTCGCGGGTGCCCAGCAGCACCGTGGTCGGCCAGAGCTACTCGGTCAATGTCAGCGTGACCGCGAACAGCGGCACGCCGACCGGCAGCGTGCAGATCAGCGACGGCAGCAACAGCTGCCAGGCGACGCTGTCGGCCGGCAGCATGAGCTGCGCTCTGCCGTCCACCAGCGCGGGGACGCGCACCTTGAGCGCAAGCTATACGCCCAGCGGCAGTTTCGCTGCCAGCAGCGGCAGCGCCAGCCACGTGATCAGCCGTGCCAGCACGGTCTTCGCCAGCGGCGGCGTACAGCCCGCGCCATCGGCGCACGGGCAGACGGTGAGCGTCAGTTTCGCGCTGGCCAGCGTGGCCCCCAGCACCGCGACGCCGATGGGCACGGTGACGGTGCAGGCGGTGCCGGGCGGCGAAAGCTGCAGCGCCAGCGCCGCCAGCGGCGCCTGCAGCCTGACCCTGTTCGGGGTGGGCAGCCGCAGCCTCAATCTCAACTTCGCGCAGACGGCGGACTTCAATGCCGCCAGCGCCAGCCTGTCGCACCAGGTCGTCGCCGCCGGCACCAGCACGCGGATCGAGTCGGTAAGTCCGACGCCGGTGCGAGTCGGCCAGCCGTATGACGTACTGGTGCGCGTCGAGAGCGCGAATGTCGTCCCCGATGGCAGCGTGCAGATCAGCGAAGCGGCGAGCGACTGCACGGCTTTCCTGTCGGGCGGTGCCGGCAGCTGCCGGCTGGTCTCGGCCGGGGCCGGAACGCGGATGCTTCAGGCCACCTATGACGGCAGCGGCAACTTCCTCACCAGCGGCGCCAGCGGCAGCCAGAGCGTGCTGCGTGGGGCGACCGCATTGCGGGTGATCGGCCTGTATCCGCAGCCGTCCCCGGTCGATTCGACGCTGCAGGTGCGCTGGGCGCTCGACGTTCTGGCTCCGGCTGCCGGTAGCCCCGAGGGCATGGTCACGGTCACTGCGGGGCCGGGCGAGAGCTGCAGCGCTGCGCTGGCGGCGGGCGGCTGCGCGCTGGGCCTCGGTGCCGCAGGGCCGCGCAGCCTGCAGTTCAGCTATGCCGGCAGCGTCGATTTCGAGCCCGCGTCTGCAGTGGCCGCCCACCTCGTTGACGCGGATGCGCTGTTCGCCAGCGGCTTGGAGGCGATCGAGGCGGGCGTGCAGGGCGACTGAGGCACCCGCTGCCCGGGCATGCCGGATCGCCGCGCACGCGCACGCGGCCCGGCCACTAGGACAACGCTGAAGAATTCAGCGTTGTCGCGCGCCATGGACGGCGCGCCCGCGGATCGAGCGCGTAAGCGCTTGATCCAGCGCGACCGAGCGAAGCGAAGGCGTCGCCGCGTAGCGGCCGAACGAGTCCGGGCCTGCGCCGGATTCGCGATCATTGATCAAGGCCAGGATGGACTTGATCAGTGTTGCCCTAGAATTGAGCCCCGAGGCCGCGCACCCGGCCGTCCGCTACAGATCCCCTCGCATGTCCGGATTGAATCCCCAGCAGGCCGCCGCGGTGGCCTATCGCAATGGGCCCTTGCTGGTGCTGGCCGGTGCCGGCTCGGGCAAGACCAAGGTGATCACCGAGAAGATCGTGCGGCTGGTGCGCGAGGACCATCTGGCGCCCAACAAGATCGCCGCGATCACGTTCACCAACAAGGCCGCGCGCGAGATGCGCGAGCGCGTCGGCAAGCTGATGAAATCCGAGCAGGCGCAGGAGCTGACGGTCTGCACCTTCCACTCGATGGGGCTGAAGTTCCTGCAGATCGAACACGAAGCTGCCGGCCTGCGTCGCGGGTTTTCGATCTTCGATTCCGACGACAGCACGTCGCTGCTCAAGGAGCTGCTGCCCAAGGGCGCCAAGCCTGACGTGGTCGATGGCGTGCGCGGGCTGATCTCGCGCGCCAAGAACGACGTGCTCAGCCCCGAGCAGGCGATGGCGGCGGCGCGCAGTCCGCGTGAGCGCGAGGCCGCCGAGATCTACGCCGAGTACCAGCGGCGGCTGGGCGCCTTCAACGCGCTCGACTTCGATGACCTGATCCGCCTGCCGGTGGCGCTGCTGGCCGGCAGCGAGGACCTGCAGCGGACCTGGCGCGAGCGTCTGCGCTACCTGCTGGTCGACGAGTACCAGGACAGCAACCCGGCGCAGTACCAGATGGTCAAGCTGCTGGCCGGGCCGCGCGGCATGTTCACCTGCGTCGGCGATGACGACCAGTCGATCTACGCCTGGCGTGGCGCCAACCCCGAGAACCTGAACCAGCTCAGCGTCGACTATCCGAACCTGCGGCTGATCAAGCTGGAGCAGAACTACCGCTGCGCCAAGCGCATCCTGCGCGCGGCGAATGCGCTGATCGCCAACAACCCGCACGAGCATCTGAAGGCGCTGTGGAGCGAGCACCGCGAGGGCGAGCCGATCCGCGTGTTCGAGTGCCGCGACGACGAGCACGAGGCCGAGCGCGTGGCTTCCGAGATCTCGCATCTCGCCGAGAAGCACCGCGCGCCCTGGAGTGATTTCGCCGTGCTGTTCCGCGGCAACCACCAGTCGCGGCCGCTGGAGAAAGCCCTGCAGCTGCTGCGTATTCCGTATCACCTGGCCGGCGGCACGGCGTTCCTGGATCGCGGTGAGGTCAAGGACACCCTGGCCTGGCTGCGCCTGGTGGCGAACCCGGATGACGATGCCGCCTTCCTGCGCGCGGTGACCTCGCCCAAGCGCGAGATCGGCAGCACCACCCTGGCCAAGCTCGGAGAGCTCGCCGGCCAGCGCCACGAGAGCCTGCTGAAAGCCGCCGAGCGCAACGAGGTGCTGAAGGTGCTGAAGGTGCTGCCGGCGCGACCGGCGGCCTCGCTGGACGGCTTCGTCCAGCTGATCCGCCGCTTTCGCCAGCTCTCGAACGCGCTGCCGGCGGCGGACCTGTGCCGCAAGCTGATCGAGGACTCCGGCCTGCTCGCCGAAGTGCGGGCGACCTCGCGAGACGACAGCCTGTTCCAGCGGCGTCGCGGCAACCTGGAAGAACTCGCCGGCTGGCTGGAGGCCGCGCGCGGCGGCGGTGGGCCGGGCGAGCTCGCCGCCCAGCTCGCCCTGCTGAGCCACGCCGATCGCGACGACCCCGGCGAAAGCGTGCGCCTGATGAGCCTGCACGGCAGCAAGGGTCTGGAGTTCCGCTACGTCTTCATCGTCGGCGTGCACGAGGGTTCGCTGCCGCATGACGCCAGCCTCGACGAAGGCAAGGTCGAGGAAGAGCGCCGGCTGATGTACGTCGGCATCACCCGCGCCAAGGAGCTGCTGCACCTCTCCTATCCCAAGCGCGCCAAGCGTTTCGGCGAGGTCTCGAAGAACGAACCGAGCCGATTCCTCACCGAGATCCCGGCGGCCGAGCTGCACTGGGTCGGCCGCGATGCCGAGAAGGATGCCGAGCGCCGCGAGGACGTGGCGGCGGCGAGTCTGGCCAAGCTGGCGGCTCTGTTCAACGACTGAATCGCCACGGGTTTTGGGGTTGCCCGCCGCGTTCTGCGCGAGCGGGCTCCCAGCTTCAGCTGTCCTGCGGCCCGCCCGTTTCGTGCAGTGTGGTTCGAGCCCACGACCTTGGGCGGCTCCCGGTCCAAACTGCCGAACTGTCTCCCGCATAGGGTGGGCCCTGGCCCACCGGAGCTTGACTCTGGCGGTTTGCCTGCCAGCTGCAGGCCGCTCTTGCCGGACCCGCGCCCCACCTTGTTTTCCTGTGCATTGAGCTCATCGACGGGCGACTGCTCATCCGTGTTCGCCTGCGTGCCATGCGCGTGCCGAATCTTGTCCGCGAATCGCGCTGCCTCGCACTCGTGGTGGCCGACTAGAATGCGCAGGCCCCCGCTGCCCGAGTACGCCATGAGCCATGTCCCCGCGCGCCAGCGCCTGATCTTCGCCCTCGATGTTTCCACCGCCATCGAGGCCGACGCCTGGATCGAGCGCCTGGGCGACAGCGTCGCGTTCTACAAAATCGGCATGGAGCTGCTCAGCTCGGGCGACTACTTCCGCGTGCTGGAGAAGCTTGCGGATGCCGGCAAACGCATCTTCGTCGACCTCAAGTTCCACGATGTGCCGGCGACCGTGGGGCATGCCGTGCGCGGCCTGTCGCGCTGGCCCGTCGACTTCTGCACCATCCACGGCCAACAGCCGGCGATGATGCGCGCCGCCGCGGAGGCTGCGGGTGCGATGAAGATTCTCGCGGTGACCGTGCTGACCTCGATGGATGCCGAAGACCTTCAGGCCGACGGCATCAGCCGAACGCCGGCCGAACAGGTGCTGGCGCGCTCCGCGCTGGCGCAGGCCGCCGGCTGCCACGGGGTGATTGCCTCGGGCCAGGAAGCCGGCATGCTGCGCGCTGCGCGCGGCTCGGATTTCCTGATCGTCTGCCCGGGCATCCGCCCCGGCGGCCCGGCCGGCGACGACCAGAAGCGCACCGTTGGCGTGGCCGAAGCCTTTTCCGCGGGCGCCGACTACATCGTGGTGGGGCGGCCGATCCGCCAGGCGGCGGATCCGCGGCTGGCGGCGAATGCGATCGTCGATGAAATCGAGGCGGCGCTGGAAGCCACCTGAGCGGCAGATGTCCCCAGCCGATGCGGCAACGCTCTCCGTCGAGAGCGAGTGCTGCGGTGTCGCGGCGGTGAATGGGCGAGCTTGAGGCGGCCTTCACCCCTCTCCCTCGACCGCTCTCCTGCAAGGGGAGAGGGAAGAGAAGCCCTGGGCTGGCGCGCAAGTGAGGGTCAGGTTGCAGTCAGGAAAGTCTTTCTTCTCAGTGTGATGCATGACCTATTTCAGGTATTGCATCAGCATTCGGCCTGCTCTAGGCTTGCCGCCGCCACTGACGGTTCACCGCCGCAGCGAGCGCCCAAAGCCGAGCAGCCGCAAACAGGGCTGCCGACAACAAGAAAACGCCGGCCTCGATCCGGCTTGACGGGAGTCCCAGGGGGCTCCCGTTCTTGTTTGGGGGTGCTCCCGACGCACGAGTCGAATCGCGGGCAACAAAAAAGCCGGCCCGAAGGCCGGCTTTTCGCTGTCCCGACACCGCTGCGCGGCTCGATACTTACGCCATCGCCTTGATGCGCGCCGTAAGGCGGCTCTTGTGGCGGGCAGCTTTGTTCTTGTGGATCAGACCGCGAGCGGCGTAGCGGTCAAGGACCGGCTCGGCAGCGGCCAGGGCGGCGCGGGCGGCATCGGCGGCGCCGGTGTCGATCGCCTTGATGACCTTCTTGATCGTGGTGCGCACCATGGAGCGGGCGCTGGCATTGCGGGCGCGGCGAACTTCGGACTGCTTCGCGCGCTTCTTAGCGGACTTGATATTGGCCAAGGGAAACTCCTCGAGGCGTAGCGGTAAGGGCGGGACAAGACGCGCAAGTATGCGGGGGAGGCGAGGGCGCGTCAATCCGGGCGCTGTGCGCCCGGACGGGATTCGGGATTGGGGATTGGACAGCTGGGATTCGGGATTCGGGATTGGGGATTCGACCGAAGGTCGGGCCGGGCGCGGAGACTCGCAGCCCCGGGCTTTGCTTACCCTCGCCGCGAAGCGTGGTTGACCGAGCGTGTGGCGTGAGGTCTGGGCTGGGGTAGCCTTGCGGCTGTGCAAGCTTTGATGCAAAGCGACCCCGCCGCTTCGCCGCGCCCGTGGTTGTCCGCTTTACGAATCCCCAATCCCCAATCCCCAATCCCGCGCGGCGGCGGCAACGCCGCCGCGCCGGCACAGCCGCCCAAATGCCCAACCTCCTCCGTTCGCTCGCCTCCTTCAGCGGCCCGACCTTTCTGTCGCGGATCCTGGGGCTGGTGCGCGAGATGGTCATCGCCCAGACCTTTGGCGCCAACGCGGCGACCGATGCGTTCTGGATCGCGTTCCGCATCCCCAATTTCTTCCGGCGGCTGTTCGCGGAGGGCTCGTTCTCGCTGGCCTTCGTGCCGGTGTTCACCGAGTACAAGCAGACCCGCGAGCAGGCCGAGCTGCGCGAGCTGATCGCGCGCACCGCCGGCACGCTGGGCGCCGTGCTGCTGGTGGTGACCGCGCTGGGCATGCTGTTCGCGCCGGAGATCGCGCGCCTGTTCGCGCCGGCCACGAGTGCGGAGGCCGGCAAGGTCGATCTGATCGCCGACCTGCTGCGGGTGACCTTTCCCTTCCTGCTGTTCGTCTCGCTGACCGCGCTGGCCGGTGGCGCGCTGAATGCCTATGGGCGCTTCGCCCTGCCGGCGGCGACGCCGATGATCTTGAACATCTGCATGATCGCCGCTGCCTGGTGGCTGGCGCCGCTGCTGGAGGTGCCGGTGATGGCGCTGGCCATCGCCATCCTGGTCGCCGGCGTGGTCCAGTTGCTGGTGCAGTTTCCGGCCCTGCGCCGGCTGGACCTGCTGGTCTGGCCCGCCTGGGGCGGCGCGCATGCCGGCGTGCGGCGGATCCTGAAGCTGATGGTGCCGACCCTGTTCGGCAGTTCGGTGGCCCAGGTCAATCTGCTGCTGGACACGGTGATCGCGGCCTTCCTGATCGCCGGTTCGCAGACGTGGCTGGCGCAGACCGATCGTCTGCTGGAGTTTCCGCTCGGCATCTTCGGCGTCGCACTGGGCACAGTGATCCTGCCGGCGCTGTCGAGGCATCACGTCGGTACCGACCCTGCAGGCTTCTCGCGCGCGCTGGACTGGGGCCTGCGCATGGCGCTGCTGATCGCGCTGCCGGCGATGCTGGGTCTGATGCTGTTGGCTGAGCCCATCCTCGCCACTCTGCTGCAGTACGGCGCTTTCACCGCCTTCGATACGCGGATGGTGGCGCTGTCGCTGATGACCGTCAGCCTCGGCCTGCCGGCCTTTGTGCTGATCAAGGTCGTCGCACCCGCTTTCTATGCCCGCCAGGACACTGCCACCCCGGTCAAGATCGGCATCCTTGCGATGATCGCCAACATGGGCTTCAACATCGCCTTCCTCGCCGCTCTGCTGTGGTGGCGTGCCGACGAGTTCGCGCCAGGCCTGAGCGTGTTCGAGAAGCTGGCTGCGCTGCCGGGCCTGCATCTCGCCCTGTCCGCGGCCAGCGTGGCCTCGGGCTGGCTGAACCTGCTGCTGCTGGCCTGGGTGCTGCGGCGCCAGGGCGTGTATCGCGCGCAGCCTGGCTGGAGCCGCCACCTGCTGCGCCTGGGCCTCGCCTGCGCGGCGATGGCGGCGGCGCTGTGGGCCGGCCTGCAGCTGTGGCCAGAGTTCGGCCTCTACGGCTGGCAGGGCCGCAGCTGGCGACTCGCCGTGCTGGTCGGCGGCGGTGCGGCAGTCTTCGGCCTGGTGATGCTGGCGCTGGGGTTCCGACCGCGAGACTTGAGGGAAGCGCGAGGCTAGAGCCTTGAAGCCGGGATTCGGGATTCGGGATTCGGGATTGGAGCATCCTCCAGCTCTGCAACCTGAGCATGTCCGCCCCACAGCGCACGCCGGCAGGCTCCCACAGGGCGAAAGCCCAAGCCCACCGCAACCGCCCCAGCGAATCCCAAATCCCGAATCCCCAATCCCGCCGCCGCCGAGGCGGCGGCACGCCGCAGGCGCAAAGCTATACTCCGCCCCCCATGACCCGCCTATTCCGCGACCCGCTCGGGCCCTGCATCGCGCCGCGCGGCAGCATCGTCTGCGTCGGTGCCTTCGATGGACTGCACCTCGGCCACCGCGCCCTCCTGGGCGAGGTGGTGGCGCGCGCGCGCGCCTCAAGGCTTGAGGCCATCGCGCTCAGCTTCGAGCCGCTGCCGCGCGAGCAATTCGCCCGCGCCAACCCGCCCGCACGCCTGCAGCTGCCGCGCTCGCGCTTCGAAGGCCTGGCCGCGCTGGGCTGCGATGCCGTTGGCCTGCTGAGGTTCAATGCGGCGCTGGCGTCGATGAGCGCCGAGGACTTCGTGCGCAAGGTGCTGGTCGAACGCCTGAATGCGCGTGAGGTGTGGGTGGGCCCGGACTTCCGTTTCGGCCGTGGTCGCGCCGGCGACGTCGAGCTGCTGAAGCGGATGGGTGCGGAGCTTGGCTTCGTCGCGCATTCGCTGGAGATCGTCACCTGCGTCGACGGCGAGCGCGTGTCCAGCTCGCGCATCCGCGATGCGCTGTCGGCCGGCGCGCTGGAGCTGGCGTCCAGCCTGCTGGGCCGGCCCTATGCGATTTCTGGCCGCGTGGTGCGTGGACAGCAGCTCGGCCGCACCTTGGGCTATCCGACCGCCAACCAGCGCTTCGGCCGCTGCCTGCCCGCCCTTTGGGGCGTCTACGCGGTGCGCGCGCATGGCATCGCCGACGCGCCGCTGGCCGGCGTGGCCAGCCTCGGCACGCGGCCGGTGGTGCAGGGCAGGGAGCCGCTGCTCGAAACCCACATATTCGACTTCAGTGGCGACCTTTACGGACGCCGCCTCTCGATCGAGTTCGTCGCCAAACTGCGCGACGAGCTGAATTTCCCGGATCTCCCCGCCTTGATCGTGCAGATGGACCGCGATGCGGCCCGGGCGCGCGAGATCCTGTCCTCTGTCCCCGCGGCCGCGCTCGGCCGTCCCGCAAGCTGGAGCCCGGCGTGAGTTCGGAACCGAAAGACTACAAGCCCACCATCCATCTGCCGGAAACCGCCTTCGCCATGCGCGGCGACCTGCCCAAGCGCGAGCCCGAGATGCTCGCTGCGTGGGAGGCTGCCGGTCGCTACCAGCAGATCCGCGAAAAGACCCGCGGCCGCAGCAAGCGCTTCGTGCTGCACGATGGCCCGCCCTATGCCAATGGATCGATCCATATCGGTCACGCGGTGAACAAGATCCTGAAGGACATGGTGGTCAAGTCGAAGCTGCTGTCCGGCTACGACGCCCCCTATGTGCCGGGCTGGGACTGCCACGGCCTGCCGATCGAGCTGGCGGTGGAGAAGCAGGTCGGCAAGGTCGGACAGAAGGTCGATGCGCGCACCTTCCGCGCGAAGTGCCGCGAGTTCGCCGCCGAGCAGATCGAACTGCAGCGCCGGGACTTCAAGCGCCTCGGCGTGCTCGGCGACTGGGAGAACCCCTACCGCACGATGGACTTCTCGTTCGAAGCCGACATGCTTCGCGCGCTGGCGAAGATCGTCGAGAACGGTCATCTCTCGCGTGGCGCCAAGCCCGTGCACTGGTGCTTCGACTGCGGCTCGGCCCTGGCCGAGGCCGAGATCGAGTACGCCGACAAGACCTCGCCGATGATCGATGTGGCCTACGTGGCTGTAGATCAGGTGGCGATCGCCGCTGTGTTCGGCGTCGGAACGGACGGCGCGCCGATCGCGATCCCGATCTGGACCACCACGCCCTGGACCCTGCCGGCCAGCCTCGCGGTGAGCCTGGGCGCTGAACTCGACTACGTGCTGGTGGAAGCGACCGGTGATGGCCATTCTCCGGTGCGCGTAGTCGTCGCCGAAGCCCTGCTCGAAGACGTCGGCAAGCGCTACGGCCTGAATGAGCCCGTTGTGCTCGGTCGTGCCAAGGGCGCTGCTCTGGAAGGCTTCAAGCTCAAGCATCCCTTCATCGCCATGCGCGAAGTGCCGGTGCTGCTGGGTGAGCACGTCACCACCGATGCCGGTACGGGTGCAGTGCACACCGCGCCCGGCCACGGCCAGGAAGACTTCGCGGTCTGCGCCAAGTACGGGATCACCGATCAGTACGGCGCGGCCGAGATCAATCCGGTCGGCGGCAACGGCGTGTTCCTGCCGGGCACGCCGCTGGTCGAGGGCCAGTTCATCTGGAAGGCGAATGCCTCGATCCTTGAAGCCCTGCGCGAGCGCGGCGTGCTGCTGGCGGTGGGCGAGCTGCTGCACAGCTATCCGCACTGCTGGCGACACAAGACGCCGGTGGCCTTCCGCGCCACCCCGCAGTGGTTCATCAGCATGGACGCCAACGGCCTGCGCCGCGCTGCGCTCGATGCGATCCCGAAGGTGCGCTGGGTGCCGGAATGGGGCCAGGAGCGCATCCACGGCATGATCGAGAACCGCCCCGACTGGTGCATCAGCCGCCAGCGCACCTGGGGCGTGCCGATCGCGCTGTTCGTGCACAAGATCAGCGGTGAGATCCACCCGGACAGCGTGGCGATCCTGCGCCGCGTGGCGGATCGGGTGCAGGAAGGCGGCGTCGATGTCTGGTACGACCTCGATGCCGCCGAACTGATCGGTGCGGACGCAGCGGACTACGACCGAGTCACCGACATCCTCGATGTCTGGTTCGACTCCGGCGTTACCCACCATTGCGTGGTCGAGGCGCGTGAGGAGCTGTCGGCCAAGGGCGTCGACGACTACCGCGTGATGTACCTGGAAGGCTCGGACCAGCACCGCGGCTGGTTCCATTCCTCGCTGCTGACCTCGGCTGGCATGTACGCGAAGGCCCCCTACAACCACGTGCTGACGCATGGCTTCACCGTCGATGCGCAGGGCCGCAAGATGTCGAAGTCGCTGGGCAACGTGGTCGCCCCGCAGAAGGTGATGGATACCCTGGGCGCCGACGTGCTGCGCCTGTGGGTGGCGTCCACCGACTACCGCAACGAGATGTCGGTCAGCGACGAGATCCTGAAGCGCACCACCGACGCCTACCGACGCATCCGCAACACCGCGCGCTTCCTCCTCGGCAATCTCGACGGCTTCGATCCCGCGCGCGATCTGCTGCCGTTGGACGAGCTGCTGCTGCTCGATCGCTGGGCGGTGGCGGCGGCGCATGAGCTGCAGCAGCGCATCCTGCGCGCCTACGACGACTACGAGTTCCTCGACATCGTCCAGGCCGTGCAGCAGTTCTGCATCAACGAGCTGGGCGCGGTCTATCTGGACGTGACCAAGGATCGCCTGTACACCATGCAGGAGGACAGCCGCGGCCGCCGCTCGGCGCAGACCGCGATGTTCCATATCCTCGAAGCGATGGTGCGTTGGATCGCACCGATCACGAGTTTCACCGCTGAAGAAATCTGGCAGCACATGCCCGGGGCGCGCGCCGAATCGGTGCTGTTCGAAACCTGGCACGAGGGTCTTGCGCCGCTGCCGGCCGATGCCGCCTTGAGCGCGGAGGATTTCGAAGCCCTGCTGAAGATCCGCACCGCGCTCGGGGCCCTGCTGGAGCCCATGCGCAAGGCCGGCAGGCTGGGCGCGTCGCTGCAGGCGCGCGCGGCCGTGCACATCGATACTTCGAAGGGCCTCGGCGCCAAGCTCGGCGACCTGCAGGACGAGCTGCGCTTCCTGTTCATCACCTCCGAGCTGACCCTGGTGCCGGCCTCGGCCGAGGCGGCCATCGGCGGTGAAGTGGCGAAGGTCGAGGGCCTGGAGGTTCATGTGGAGGCCCGGCCCAGCGAAGCGGTCAAGTGCGTGCGCTGCTGGCACTACCGCGAGGACGTGGGAGCGAACGCCGCGCATCCGGAGCTGTGCGCGCGCTGCGTCGAAAACGTCGACGGGGCCGGCGAGCAGAGGCTCTTCTTCTGATGACCGCGGCCACCAAGCCGGCGCTGCGCGACAGCGCCCTGATCTGGCTGCTGCTGTCGATCGTGGTGATTGCGCTCGACCAGTGGACGAAGGCGCTCGCGCTCGGCGCGCTCGACTACAACCGGCCGGTGCCGGTCATCGATGGGCTGCTCAACTGGACCCTGCTCTACAACTACGGCGCGGCCTTCAGCTTCCTCGGCAATGCCGGCGGCTGGCAGAAATGGCTGTTCAGCGGGCTGGCGGTGGTGATCAGCAGCCTGCTGGCGTATTGGCTGTCGCGCCTGCCGCGCGCGGACTGGAAGCAGGCCCTGCCGTTTGCGCTGGTGATCGGCGGCGCGGTCGGCAACCTGATCGATCGCCTGCGCTTCGGCTACGTGGTCGACTTCATCGACGTCTACTACGACGTGCACCACTGGCCGGCCTTCAATATCGCCGACTCGGCGATCGTGGTCGGCGCGGTGCTGATCGCCATTTCAGGCTTCGGTGCGCGCGAGGCGGCGAAGTAGTGCCTGCGCTCGGGCCTGAAGTCCGGTAGTCGGGCCGCGCGACAACGGCTGCGAGCCACGCGGTGCGTCATGGGCGGGGCCCTGGCCCACTGGAACCTGATCCTGGCTCCAGGCCGCGACCGAAGCCGCCCGCGCCATGCCGGTGCGCCTTCAGCCAGCGCCGCAGCTCCTGCAGCCGCATGGGTTTGGCGAACGCATAACCCTGGCCCGTGTCGCAGCCGAGTCCGCGGATCAGCTCAAGCTGCGGAGACGACTCGACCCCTTCGGCGACGACCTTCAGCTCCAGGCTGCTCGCCAGGGCACAGATCGCGCGGCAGATCTCCTGTGCGCTGCGCCGGCTGTCGATGTCGGTGATGAAGCTGCGGTCGATCTTCAGCCGCGACAGCGGCAGACGGTGCAGCAGGGCCAGGTTGGAATAGCCCGTGCCGAAGTCGTCGATGGCGACCTTGACCCCCAGCACCCGCAGCCGCTGCAGCAGGGCGCGCGTGGTTTCGATATCGGCGACCAGGGCGCGCTCGGTGATCTCCAGTTCGATCTGGTGGCCGCTCAGCGCATGGCGGTCGACTTCCTCGTTGAAGCGTTCGAGAAAGCCCGGGTCGGCCAGCTGCAGTGCGGAGACGTTGATGGCGACCGGCACGCTGTCGTCGAGATCGCCGTGCAGCGCAGCACGGGCCTCGCAGGCCAGACGGATGACTTCGATGCCCAGATCGACGATGAGGTGGCTCTCCTCGGCGAAGGGGATGAACTCGAGGGGCCCGACCCGGCCGCGCTCCGGATGCTGCCAGCGCACCAGGGCCTCGACGCAGTTGATCGCACCACTCGAAAGCTCGATCTGCGGCTGCAGCTCGACGTAGAACTGACGTTCGCGCAGGGCGCTGCGCAGCTCCGACTCCATCCGTGCCGTTCGGCGTGCGCGCTCCTCCAGCTCGCTGCGGAAGAACTGGGCGCGGTTGCGGCCGGCATTCTTGGCCTCATACATCGCCATGTCGGCGCAGCGCAGCAGGGTATCGATGTCCTCGCTGTCGGCCGGACTGCTGGCCACGCCGATGCTGGCGGACAGATGCAGGCTGTGGCCTTCGACCTGGAAGGGCGTCGACAGCGCGCGCAGCAGCGACTGGCATGCCGGGACCGCGTCCTGGGGGTCTTTCAGGTCCGGCAGCAGGGCGATGAACTCGTCGCCGCCCTGGCGCGAGACCGTGTCGCTGGCGCGCAGGGCCAGGCTGATGCGGCGCGCCGCTTGCTGCAGCAGCAGGTCGCCGACATGATGGCCGTGGGCGTCATTGACGTGCTTGAAGTGGTCGAGGTCGATGAACAGCACGGCCACGCACTGCCGGTGGCGCTGTGCCTGCACCAGCGCCTGCTGCAGGCGATCGCGCAGCAGCACGCGATTGGGCAGGCCGGTCAGGGCGTCGTGGTGGGCGAGGTGCTGGATCTGCTGCGCCGCCAGCTTCGCTTCGCTGACGTCGAGGAACATCGCGACGTAATGCCCGGCCTGGCCGTGCGGATCGCGCACGGTCGAGACCGTCATCTGTTGCGTGTACAGACTGCCGTCGCGGCGGCGGTTCACCAGCTCTCCGTGCCAGTGGCCGCCCTCGCGCAGCGAGGCCCACATGCGCTCGTAGAACTCCGCGCCCTGCTGGCCCGAAGACAGCACCCTCGGCGTCGCGCCCAGCACTTCGGTCGCCGCATAGCCGGTGATGCGCTCGAAAGCCGGATTGACCCGCAGGATGCGGCCCTCGAGGTCGGTGATCATCACCGCCTGCTGGGCCGAGTCGAGCACGGCCGCCGCCAGCCGCAGCTCCTCGATGTCCTGCAGCAGCTCGGTCAGGTCGTGGAAGGCGGCCTGCAGGCCGATCACCGTCCCCGTGCTGTCGTACAGCGGCACCTTGCAGACCCAGACGCGGCGCAGTTCGCCGGTCCTGGGGATGCGGTGATCCTCGATCCGCACCAGGGTCTCGGCCAGCTCCATCACCCGCCGGTCGTCCTCGCGGTAGGCCCGGGCGAGGTCGGGCGGATACACGTCCTCGGCCCGCAGTCCGAGCGCCTGCCCGGCACTGCAGCCGAGCAGGGCGAGCATCTGCGGGTTGGTGTAGCGCAGACACCCTTCGCGGTCGATGCGGTACATCGCCAGCGGCAGGCCCTCGACCAGCTCGCGGAATGCCAGGTGCGCGTTTGCCTGCGTGTCCACCCCGAGCTCAGTCGCGGGCGTTGGCGGGTTCGGGAAGCTGGGGGCTTGGCTCAGCATGGGCGGTCAGTGGCGTGCGTTCGGTCGACAAGCAAAACCCTGGCCAAACGCAAATCGCGCTCGCTGCAGGGCGTACGGGCGCGCGCCTACTTGGTGCCGAAAATCTTGTCGCCGGCGTCGCCCAGTCCCGGCAGGATGTACCCGTGTTCGTTGAGCCGTTCGTCAATCGAGGCGGTATAGAGTTCGACGTCGGGGTGGGTGTCGGCCAGGCGCAGCAGGCCCTCGGGCGCGGCGACCAGGAACAGGCCCTTGATCCGCTTGCAGCCGGCGTCCTTCAGTAGCTTGATGGTGGCGATCAGGGTGCCGCCGGTGGCCAGCATGGGGTCGACGATCAGCGCGGTGCGCTCGTCCATGTGGCCGCTGAGTTTCTCGTAGTAGGTCACCGGCCGCAGGCTGTCTTCGTCGCGGGCGATGCCGACCACGCTGACGCGCGCCGCCGGGATCAGCTCCAGCACGCCCGGCAGCATGCCCAGGCCCGCGCGCAGGATCGGCACGATGGTGATCTTCTTGCCCTTGATCCGCTGCACCGTCACCGGCCCGGACCAGCACTCGATCACCTCGTCTTCGGTTTCCAGGTCCTTGGTGGCTTCGTAGGTCAGCAGCGAGGCGACTTCACCGGCCAGGGTGCGGAACTCGCGGGTGCTGATGTGCGCCTCGCGCATCAGGCCGAGCTTGTGCTGGATCAGGGGATGACGGACTTCGACGACGGGCATGGGCGGCTCTCGGACGCGTGGACTGCCGGGCATCCCACCCCATCCGCGCGCGCGAGGCAAGCGTGGCGCGTCAGGCCTCGATATGCCCGCGGATGCAGGTGCGGGCCTGGCCGCCGATCCACAGCCGTCCTTCGCCATCGACCTCGACGCGGACGCTGCCGTCGTGGCCGCATTCACGCCCCTGGCTACTGGCGTAGCTGGAGGCGGGCAGGGCGCCGCGGGCCTGCAGGTAGGCGCCGATCGCACCATTGCCGCTGCCGCAGACAGGATCCTCGGGGATGCCGTCGGCCGGCACGAAGCTGCGCACCACCAGATCGGCCTCGCCGCTGCCGTCGCGGCCATAGACGCTGATGCCGACCGCGCCGGTGGCAAGGCTGAGCCGGGTCAGCGCCGGCAGATCCGGCTGCAGCGCACGCACTGCTTCGCCGGAAGCAAGACCCGCGACGATCCACACCGGACCGACATTGACAGCGGCGGCGGGTGTCAGCGGCGCTGCGAGCGCCGCTTCCAGCTGGGCCTGGTCGATGGCGGCCAGCGGGGTGAGTTTCGGCTCCGGCAGGCGCACGAACAGCTCGCGCGAGGCGCCTTCGCCGCGCAAACGCAGCGGCAGGCGGCCGGCAGCACATTCCTGGATCAGCTGTCCCTGCGCATCGGGCGCAGCGAGGCCCGCCTCCAGTACTGCATGCGCGGTGCCGATGCTGGGATGGCCGGCGAAGGGCAGCTCCTGGCGCGGGGTGAAGATGCGCACGCGGTAGCTGCCGCCAGGCGTTTCGGGCGGCAGCACGAAGGTCGTTTCGGACAGATTGGTCCAGTGGGCGAGGCGCTGCATGCTGGCGCCGTCGAGGCCCTTGGCATCGAGCACCACGGCGACCGGATTGCCGCCGAAGGGGCGGCAGGCGAAGACGTCGATCTGGGCGAAATCGCGGACGCGCATCTGGGGTTCCATCGGCAGGCGAATCCTGCGATTGGGCAGGATCGTGAGGTCTGCGTCAAACTTCCGGCGCCGTGTTGCTGCCCGAAACGTGGCCGCTTGGAACATGGCCGAGGCCATGCGGTCGCGCCATATCTCCCCGTCCACGCTGGCGAGCCGCCCGTTCGCTTGTCATGCTGCGCCGCCGCGCGGAGTGGGCCCCAGCCTCCGCCGCGCCGCCCACACCCATCACAGCCACCACGAGGAACCCGACCTTGTCCGCCTCCGTTACCGACCCCGCCACCCGCCCGACCCCTGCTCCGACCGCGTCCTGGTCGGTGCTGAAATTCGGTGGGACCAGCGTGTCGAAACGCAGCCGCTGGGACAACATCGGCAAACTCGCCGCTGCCCGCCGCGCCGAAGGCGGGCCGGTGCTGGTGGTGGTGTCGGCGGTCTCGGGCATCACCAATGCCCTGCAGGCGATCATCGATGCCGCTGGCGATGCAGCGAAGCAGGCCGAGGGTGCCGAGGCCATCGTTCAGCGCCACATCGATTTCGCCGCCGAGCTGAGCCTCGATGCCGAAGCCGTGCTCGGCGTGCGCTTCGCCGAGCTGCGCGCGCTGGCCGCCGATCCGCGCGCGGCCGCGGCCGAGATCCCCTGGCAGGCCGAGCTGCTGAGCCTGGGCGAGCTGATGTCGAGCGCGCTTGGCGCGGCCTACCTGCGCAGTCAGGGCCATCCGATTGCGTGGGTCGATGCGCGCGAGCATCTGCGCGCGATCGAGTTGCCGCACCAGAGCGCGTGGTCTCGACATCTGTCGGTCAACTGCCACACCACGCCCGAGCCCGGCTTCGCCGAACGCTTCGCCCAGCAGGGCGAGCTGCTGGTCACCCAGGGCTTCATCGCCCGCGATTCGGCGGGCCGCACGGCGATCCTCGGGCGCGGCGGCTCCGACACCTCGGCCGCCTATTTCGGCGCCTTGCTCAAGGCCGCCCGCGTCGAAATCTGGACCGATGTGCCCGGTATGTTCAGTGCGAATCCGCGTCAGGTGCCGCAGGCGCGCCTGCTCTCGCGGCTGGACTACGAAGAAGCGCAGGAGATCGCCACCACCGGCGCCAAGGTGCTGCATCCGCGCTGCATCGGCCCCTGCCGCGAGCGCCGCGTGCCGCTGTGGGTGCGCGACACCGAGCGGCCGGATTTCCCGGGCACATTGATCGACGCGGTGGCAGCCGATGCGCCGCCCGGCGTCAAGGCGATCTCCTCACGCCGCGGCATCGTGCTGGTATCGATGGAGTCGATCGGCATGTGGCAGCAGGTCGGCTTTCTTGCCGATGTGTTCGAGCGCTTCCGCGCGCACGGCCTCTCGGTCGACCTGATCGGCTCGGCCGAGTCCAACGTCACGGTGTCGCTGGACCCGTCCGAGAACCTGGTCAATTCCAACGTGCTCGACGCGCTGTGTGCCGATCTCGAGCCCTTCTGCCGGGTCAAGGTGATCGCGCCCTGCGCGGCGATCACCCTCGTCGGCCGCGGCATGCGCTCGCTGCTGCACAAGCTCTCCGACGTGCTCGCCGAGTTCGGCCGCGAGCGCGTGCATCTGATCTCGCAGAGCTCGAACGATCTGAACCTCACCTTCGTGGTCGACGAGGCTGTGGCCGAGGGCATGCTGCCCAAGCTGCACGGCATGCTGATCGCCAGCACCGCGATGCCGGTCGATGAGACCGCGGTGTTCGGCCCGAGCTGGCTGGAGCTCTGCGGCAACGAGGCCAGGCGCAGCGCGCCCTGGTGGCGGGCGCGTGCAGCGGATCTCTTGCCACGTGCAGGCGATGCGCCGCGCTATGTCTACCACCTGCCGACCGTGCGCCAGCGCGCGCGCGACCTCGCCGCCATCGCCTGCGTCGACCGCCGCTACTACGCGATCAAGGCCAATCCGCATCCGGCCATCCTGCGCCTGCTGGTCGAGGAGGGCTTCGGGCTGGAATGCGTGTCGATCGGCGAGCTGGAGCACGTGTTCGCCGCGGTGCCGGGCCTTGATGCTGCGCGCGTGCTGTTCACGCCCAGCTTCGCGCCGCGCGCCGAGTACGCGCGCGCCCGCGAACTGGGCGTGCGCATGACGATCGACAGCGCCTACCCGCTGCGCCACTGGCCCGAGATCTTCCGCGGCACCGAGCTGGTGCTGCGCATCGATCCCGGCTTCGGCAGCGGCCATCACGAGAAGGTGCGCACCGGCGGCAAGGGTGCCAAGTTCGGTCTGCCGGCCAGCGGGCTGGCGCCGGTGCTGGAGGCCGCGCGCGCGGCCGGCGCGCGCATCACCGGCCTGCACGCGCACATCGGCAGCGGCGTCTTCGATGCGGGTCACTGGCGTACGGTCTATGCCCAGCTCGCATCGATTGCAGACGGCATCGGCAGCATCGAGAGCATCGATGTCGGCGGCGGCCTCGGCGTGCCCTACGAGCCCGATGCCCCCGACTTCGACCTGGCCGGCTATGCGGCGGCGCTGGCGGAACTCAAGCAGGCGTATCCGCAGTACGCGCTGTGGATCGAGCCGGGCCGCTTTCTGGTGGCCGAGGCCGGGGTGCTGCTGACCCGCGTCACCCAGGTGGTCGAGAAGTCGGGCGTGCGCCGCGTCGGACTTGCCGCTGGCATGAATGCGCTGATGCGGCCGGCCCTGTACGGTGCCTATCACGAGATCGTCAATCTCTCGAAGCTCGACGCCGCGCCCGGTACGCCGGCGGATGTGGTCGGCCCGATCTGCGAGAGCAGCGACGTGCTGGGCCGCAGGCGGCGCCTGCCGGATGCCACCGCCGAAGGCGATGTCGCGCTGATCGCCACAGCGGGTGCCTATGGCGCGGTAATGGCCAACACCTACAATCTGCGCCCCCTGCCGAACGAGGATGTGCTGGATGACTGAGTGGACCTTCGATCGCGACGCGATCCGCAGCTTCCGCTTCGTCGCCAGCCGGCTCGACGCGCAGACCGGCGCCGTCGAGCTGGAATACCGCTTCGACGAAGGCCCGCTGCTGGTCGAGCGCCTGCGCATCCCCGGCGCGCCCTTCGCGCTGGACGGTGCGCGCGCGCTCGCCGTGGGCCGCGCACTGGACCTGCTGCACTGGATCGCCGGCGTCAGCTACTACAAGGCCGCCGTGCCGCCGCAGCTGGTGTTCGAGCGCGACCAGCCCTCGCTGAAAGCGCGCGGCCTGCTGCGCGAGGTCTATCGTCTGGGCCTCGGCGAGTTCGCCCATCGCAACGGGCTGGATCTGGAAGCGCGGCTCAACTTCCCGGTGCCCGGGCCTTCGCCTTCGACCGCACCGGCGCTGGGTCTGCGTCGGCATGCGCTGGTGGCGATCGGCGGCGGCAAGGATTCGCTGGTCTCGATCGAGAGCCTGCGCGCGCTGGGGGTCGAGCAGACGGTCACCTGGATCGGCAGCTCGCAGCTGATCGCCGCCTGCGCCGAGCGCACCGGCCTGCCCGGCCTCAAGGTCGAACGCGCGATCGCGCCCGAGCTGTTCGAGCTGAACCGCCAGGGCGCGTACAACGGCCATATCCCGGTCACCGCAATCAACTCGGCGATCCTGGCGCTGGCGGCCCTGCTGCAGGGCGTCGACCAGGTGGTGTTCTCGAACGAGCGCTCGGCCAGCTACGGCAGCCAGATCCCGGGCACCGGCGAGGTCAACCACCAGTGGAGCAAGGGCTGGGATTTCGAGCAGCACTTCGCCGCCCTGCTGCGCGACGAGGTCGCGGCCGACCTCGGCTACTACTCGCTGCTGCGGCCTTGGTCGGAGCTCGCGATCGCGCGCCAGTTCGCGCGCATCGAGGGCTACGACCGCCACTTCTCCAGCTGCAACCGCAACTTCCATCTGCTGGGCGAGCGCCCGGCCGAGCGCTGGTGCGGGGTCTGCCCGAAGTGCCACTTCGTGTTCCTGGCGCTCGCGCCCTTCATGCCCAAGCCGCGGCTGGTTTCGATCTTCGGTCGCAACCTGCTGGACGAGCCGCAGCTGGCCGCGGGTTTCGACGCGCTGATCGAGTATCGCGAGCACAAGCCCTTCGAATGCGTGGGCGAGGCGGTGGAGTCGCGCGCCGCCTTCGCGCATCTCGCGCAGAGCCCGGCCTGGCGCGAGGACGCCCTGGTCGCGCGCTTCTGCGAGGAGATCCTGCCCCAGCTCGATGTCGCCGCGCTGGCGCTGGATGCGCAGCTGCAGCCGGCCGGTCCGCACGGCGTGCCGATGGAGCTGATGGACCGCCTGCATGCGCATTTCGGCGCTTGAGGGCTGCGCCACCGCGGTCTGGGGCTACGGGCGCGAGGGCAGGGCGGCGCTGCGTGCGCTGCTGAGTGTTCTGGAAGCAGCCGGGACGGCGCGCTCGCCTTCTTCGTCCGCCGGAGGTACGCCCACCGCCCACGAGAGTCGGCCGTCCGGCGGCTCCGCTCTGGATCCCCGCCTTCGCGGGGATGACGAATTCCAGGTCGGGGTGACTCTGAGCGAGCGCGATGCCAGCGGATTGTCGGCACCGCGTCCCGCCCTGATCTGCAGCGCCGACGAAGCGCAGGCCGCTCGCGCGGAGTTCGGCGACAGCATCGACCTGCATGTGGGCGAACCTTCGCTGGACCTGCTGCGGCGCTTCGATTGGATCGTCAAATCGCCCGGCATCAGCCCCTACCGCGGGGTGGCTGCCGAGGCGCTGCACGCCGGCGTGCGCTTCACTTCAGGCACGGCGCTCTGGTTTGGCGAGCATCAGGCCCGCGACCCGCAGGTGCCGACGTTGTGCATCACCGCCAGCAAGGGCAAGAGCACCACCACCGCGCTGGTCGCGCACCTGCTGCGCGCCAGCGGCCGGCGCGTGGCCCTGGCCGGCAATATCGGCCTGCCGCTGCTGGAGCTGCTGCTGCCTGTGCCAGCTGCGGAGCCGTCAGCGGATGTCGGCGCGCTGGCCACACCCGCGGTCGACGCTTACGTCATCGAGCTGTCGAGCTACCAGACGGGCGACGCTGTGGCACCCGATGTTGCGATACTGCTGAATCTCTATCCCGAGCACCTCGACTGGCACGGCAGCGAGGCGCGCTACTACGAGGACAAGTGCGCGCTGATCGAGGGCGTGGGCGCGAAGCGGGTGGTGCTGAACGCCGAGAATCCGGCCCTGGTGCAGCGCTTCGGCGCGCGGGCTGATGCGATCTGGTTCGGCACCCCGCAGGGCTGGCACTTCGATGCCGCGAGCGGCGGCATCCTGCGCGGCAGCGAGCGCGTGTTCGAGGCGGCCGAGCTGCCGCTGCCCGGCGCGCACAACGCCCGCAATCTTTGCGCGGCGCTCGCTGCGATCGAGGCGCTGGGCATCGATGCGCGGCCGCTGGCACAGGCCGCGCGCAGCTTCCGCGCACTGCCGCATCGCCTGCAGCCGCTGGGCGAGCGGGCAGGGCGGCTGTACGTCAACGACAGCATCAGCACCACGCCGCATGCCAGCCTCGCCGCGCTCGCGCACTACCGCGGCCGTCGCGTGGCCATCCTGGTCGGCGGCCATGACCGCGGGCTCGACTGGTCGGATTTCGTCGCCGCGCTACGCAGCGAAGCGCCGGCGGTGATCGTCTGCATGGGCGCCAACGGCCCGCGCATCGCGCAGGCGCTGGGTGCTTCGGGGGCTTCAGGCTTCGCCCTGCTCGAAGCCCCGGATCTGCCGGCGGCGGTGGCCACGGCCGAAGCGTCGCTGGATGCGCGTGCATCCAGCGACGACCGCGGCGTGCTGCTGCTCAGTCCCGGTGCGCCGAGCTTCGGCGAGTTCCGCGACTATGCCGAGCGCGGCCGCCGCTTTGCCACGCTGACGGGTTTCGATGCCGAGGCGCTCGGGCAGATCGAGGGCCTTGGTATCGCTTGAGAGCTCCTGGGTTTCGCGCTGCTAAGGGCGTTCTTGAAGAAACACCGATTCGTCAGCCCGCGAGCAGCTTGTCCTCTCGAAGGCCGGGACGGGGATCCAGACTTCTCGCGACTGAGGCCGGCATTTCTGGGCCCCCGCCTTCGCGGGGGCGACGAAAAACGATGTCGCGGTGAGCGTTCTGCTTCTTTAGAAAAGCTCGACGCCGCATGGCGGTGCAAGTGTTCCTCCAGAAGCTTGAACTCGTCATCCCCGCAAAGGCGGGGATCCACGACGCTTGCGATTGAGGCGAGCCATTGCTGGGCCCCGTCCCCTCCCCGCCTTCGCGAGGACAGGCAGTGCGCGGCGCGACAGCAGTAGGTGTGTGGCGAAAACTCTGCTTCTTGAAGGCCTACAGCGCCTCCGACGCGAAGTCCGCCAGACGCGAGCGCTCGCCGCGGCGCAGGGTGATGTGGGCGCTGTGCGGCCAGTGCTGGAAGCGGTCGACGGCGTAAGTCAGGCCCGAGGTGGTCTCGGTGAGGTAGGGCGTGTCGATCTGCTCGACGTTGCCGAGGCAGACCATCTTGGTGCCCGGGCCTGCACGCGTCAGCAGGGTCTTCATCTGCTTGGGCGTCAGGTTCTGCGCCTCGTCGATGATCACGTAGCGGCTCAGGAAGGTGCGGCCGCGCATGAAGTTCATCGAGCGGATCTTGATCCGCGAAGCCAGCAGTTCATTGGTGGCCGCACGACCCCAGGCGCCGCCGTCCTGCGGGCTGGTCAGCACTTCGAGGTTGTCGGTGAGCGCGCCCATCCAGGGCGTCATCTTTTCCTCTTCGGTGCCAGGCAGGAAGCCGATGTCCTCGCCGACGCTGACCGTGGCGCGGGTCATGATGATCTCGCGGTAGCGCTGCTGGTCCAGCGTCTGTGCCAGCCCCGCGGCCAGCGCCAGCAGGGTCTTGCCGGTGCCTGCCGTGCCCAGCAGGGTGACGAAGTCGATCTCCGGGTCCATCAGCACGTTGAGTGCGAAGTTCTGCTCGCGGTTGCGCGCCGACACGCCCCAGACCTGGCGCGAGCTGGCGCGGTAGTTCTCGACCAGCTGCAGCACCACGCGGTCCTCGCGCGGGCCGATCACCCGCAGCTCGGCATCCTCGTCGCCGTTGAAGCAGAGGAATTCATTGGGCCGCCAGTCCTCGGCTTCGGCGGCGCGGATCTCGTAGTAGGTGTGGCCGCGCTCGATCCAGCTGCGCAGATCGCTTTCGTGGCGATCCCAGAAGCCGTCGTCGAGTTCGCGCACGCCGGAGTAGAGCAGGCTGAAGTCGTCGAGCGCGCGGTCGTTCTCGTAGTCCTCGGCGGGGATGCCGAAAATGCTGGCCTTGATCCGCAGGTTGATGTCCTTCGACACCAGCACGACTTCGGTGCCCGCCTGCTGCTCGCGCAGCTTGAGGATCGAGGCGAGGATCTGGTTGTCGGGCAGGGGCGCGCCTTCGCGCTTCTGCGTGCCGGTGGCCTCGATCTGGAACAGCAGGCGGCCGATCGCCGGCTGCGCGCGCAGGTTCAGCGAGGCGGGGCGCTCGAGCTTGAGGCCGGACTGGATGTTGCTGCTGCCGCTGGCCTCGATCAGTTCGTTGATGAAGCGGCTGACCTGGCGGGCGTTGCGGGCGACTTCGGTGGTGCCTTTCTTGCCGTGGTCGAGCTCCTCCAGCACCACCATCGGCAGATAGATGTCGTGTTCGGCGAACTTGAACAGGGCGGTCGGGTCGTGCATCAGCACGTTGGTGTCCAGCACGTAGATCCGCTTGCCTTGGCTCATCATCGGGACGTCATTCCTCTGGCAGTGCTGCGGTGGCAAACGAAACGGCCCGCATCGCAGGGCGAGGCGGGCCGCTCGGTATCGGGAAAGTGATCGCTGCGTGGGTGGCCTTCAGCCATGCGCGGCGGCCTTCAATGCATCGAGCACGGCCTGGGCGTGGCCGGGCACCTTGACCTTGCGCCAGGCCTGGATCAGCGCGCCGTCGGGCCCGAACAGGAAGGTGCTGCGCTCGATGCCCATGAACGTGCGGCCGTACAGGCTCTTTTCCTGGATCACGTCGAGCGCGCGGCACAGGGTTTCGTCGGGGTCGCTGATGAGATCGAAGGGAAAGCCCTGCTTCTCGGCGAAGCGCGCGTGCGAGGCCACCGAGTCGCGCGACAGCCCGAGCACCACGGCGCCGAGCGCGGCGAACCCCGCATGCAGATCGCGGAAGTCCTGGCCCTCGCGGGTGCAGCCCGGCGTGCTGTCCTTGGGGTAGGCGTAGATCACCACGTAGCGACCCCTGAGGCTGGCGAGGTCGAGCATTTCGCCCGAGCCGAGGGCGACTTCCAGTGCGGGCAGGGTCAGTGCTTTCGCCATGCTCAGAACTTCATCGGATCCATGATCGCGTCCAGGTTCAGATGGTCGCAGAACTCGAGGAAGTCGTCGCGCAGCGCGGCGATGTGCATGTTCGATGGAATGCCGATGGTGACCTGGGCCGAGAACATGTCTGCGCCGGTCTGCATGGCGCGATAGCGCGTGCTGTGAAGGCTTTCGATGGTGATGCCCTGGCGGTCGAAGAAGTCGGCCAGCTGGAACAGGATGCCCGGCTTGTCGGCGGCCACCACTTCGACGATGTAGGGCAGGAGGTTGCTCTGCAATGGCTTAGGCGCGGTGCGATACCACACCAGGCGCAGGCCTTCCTCGCGCTCCAGTCGGCCCAGCGAGGATTCCAGTTTGGCGACGGCGTCCCAGGAGCCCACCGCCAGCGCCACCACGGAGACGTCGCGGCCCACCGTCGACAGCCGCGCGTCCACCAGGTTGCAGCCGCTGTCGGCGATGCGCCGCGAGACTGGCAGCAGCGGCGACTCCGGGTGCACGGCGAAGGCATTGATCAGCAGGTAGTTCTCGTTGGTCTGCGGGCGGGGCGCGGGGTCGCTCAAGGCGGTGTCCGAAGGAAGTGGCATGCGGCCGCAAGCTTAACGCCTGCCGCGATCGATCGGGGCACATGAACACGCGGTGACCTGTGCCGCCCGCGGCTTGTCGCTGGCTTGGCGCGGCCAGTACCATCGCGGGCTGCAAGCGGAGCGCCGTCTGGCCCCGCACCCGCGCGCGCCGCCGCTGGCGCAGCGAACACCTGAGCTCCACGAGGTCCATCTTGCGTATCACCGGCTGTCTCACCGCACTGGCCACGCCGTTCTGCGCCCCTTCCGCAGCGGGCGAGGGCGCCATCGACTTCGACGCGTGGTCGCGGCTGGTCGAGGCGCAACGCGTCGGCGGCACCCAGGGCATCGTGGTGGCCGGCTCCACCGGCGAGGGCAGCGCGCTGGACGACGGCGAGCTGCACCAGCTCATCGAGCGCGCGCTCAAGCTCGCGGGCGGCATGCGGGTGATCGCCGGCACGGGGCTGTCCAACACCCGCAAGACCGTCGCCCTGACCCGCAGCGCCGCGCGCGCTGGCGCCGAGGCGGCACTGGTGGTAGCGCCGCCCTACGTCCGCCCGACGCAGGAAGGCCTGTACGCCCATTACATGGCGGTGGCCGAGGGCGGCGACCTGCCGGTCGTGCTCTACAACGTGCCCGCGCGCACGGCCTGCGATCTGCTGCCTGCCACCGTGGCGCGGCTGGCTCGCCATCCGCGCATCGTCGGCATCAAGGAGGCGCGGCCCGAGGCCGAGCGCATGGAGGCCCTGCTGCCCCTGCGTGGCGAGGGCTTCGCAGTGCTGAGCGGCGATGATCCCACCTGCGGTCGTGCGATGCTGTCTGGGGCGGACGGCGTGATTTCGGTCGCGTCGAATGTGGCCCCGGCGGCCATGCGACGGCTCTGCGATCTCGCCCGCGCAGGCCGTGCCGATGCGGCGGCGGCCATCGAGGCGAAGCTCGCCCCGCTGTTTGCCTTCCTCGGCGTCGAGCCCAATCCGATTCCCCTGAAGGCGTTGCTGGCCGGCAAGGGGCTGGGCTCCGAGCACCCAAGGCTGCCACTGACCGCGCTGTCCGGCGAGAATCGCCCGGCCATGGAAGCCCTGCTTCCGGATCTCGCCACCACCGAGTTCGCGGCTTCGGCCGAACTCTCGAACGCCCCGAATTTTCCTGGAGAAACCCGATGACCCGAATCACCGCCTCGCTGCGCGTCGCAGCCACCTTCGGACTGCTCGTCTGCGTGCTGGGGGTCAGCGGCTGCAAGTGGATGCGTGGCACCAGCCCGTATGCGGAGAGCCCTGAGAACCGTCCGCTTGAGGTGCCGCCGGATCTCAGCCTGCCGAACACCACCCAGGCCATGCGCGTGCCCGAGCTGGCCGCACGTTCCTCCGCCTTCCAGGTCGCCGATTCCAAGGCATCGACATGGCGCCGGGTCGGCGTGGCCTTGGAGCGCATCGAGGGCGTCAGCGTCGGCGAGCGCGCCGAACTGGCCGGTGCCTACAACGTGAGCTACCGCGGCGAGAGCTTCCTGCTGCGGGTCGGGGAAGACGGCGCCCAGAGCCGGGTATCGGCAGTTGCCGCTGATGGTCGCGAGGCGACCGGTGCCGGGGCGACGGCCCTGCTCGGTCTGCTGCGCCAGCGCCTGATGTAGGGTGGGTCGCGAACGCTCGATGCGTGAACGAAAAAGGCGACCCCGGAGGTCGCCTTTTTCATGGATGAAGCCGCTTGGCACGGCGGTCGGAGGCGCCGCTCAGCGTTCCAGCAGCTTCAGCTTGTCGGGCGTGCCGTTCCAGCTCTCAGCGTCGGCAGGGGCCTCCTTGCGAACCGTGATCACCGGCCAGCTCTTCGCGAGTTCCGCGTTCAGGGCGACGAACTGCTCCTGGCCCGCCGGCACGTCCTCGAGCGGGAAAATCGCGTTGGCGGGGCACTCGGGCTCGCAGAGGGTGCAGTCGATGCACTCGTCCGGGTCGATCACGAGGAAGTTCGGGCCCTCATGGAAGCAATCCACCGGGCAGACTTCGACGCAGTCAGTGAACTTGCACTTGATGCAATTCTCGGTGACGACGAAAGCCATGGGTGCTCGGCCGGGAAGGCGGGAGGAAAAGCGTGGGATGTCGCGGAATCAACTCGGGCGCCGGCTTGAACCGCTCGGCTTGAGGTGGCGCTCCCTACGAGGTTCGAACTCGTGTTTTCGCCTTGAGAGGGCGACGTCCTGGGCCGCTAGACGAAGGGAGCGTGGTGTTCAGCCTCAAGTTGAACCGCTAGTATAGCAGGCTTGCTGCGATAGACAATGCCGTGACGAGGCATCTTTCGGCAGCCATGGTTCCGGTCGCGGGCATTCGCCGGCCCGGCCTGCAGCCCAAGGCGCGTACTGCGCCCACCGCATTGAAAGCTCGTGCATCCAGAAATCAACGAACTCCGCATCATCCCCCGCGCCGACCACGGCATCTCGCGCAAGCAGATCAGCCCGAACGCGCTGCGCGTCCTCTATCGCCTCCATGAGGCCGGCTTCGGGGCCTACCTCGTCGGCGGCGCGGTGCGCGACCTGCTGATCGGCGGTGCGCCCAAGGACTTCGATGTCGCCACCAGCGCCACGCCCGAAGAGGTGCGTGGGCTGTTCCGCAACTGCCGACTCATCGGTCGTCGCTTCCGTTTGGCGCACGTCGTCTACGGCCCGGAGATCATCGAGGTCGCGACCTTCCGCGCCGCCGCCGACGATGGGTCCGGAGATCGCGAAGTCGACAACGGCGTGCTGGTGCGCGACAACGTCTACGGCACGATCGAAGACGACGCCGTGCGGCGCGACTTCACCGCCAACGCCCTGTACTACGCCATCGAGGATTTCTCTGTACGCGACTTCGTCGGCGGCTACGAAGATGTCATGGCGCGGCGCCTGCGCCTGATCGGCGACCCCGAGGCGCGCTACACCGAAGATCCCGTGCGCATGCTGCGCGCCGTGCGATTGGCCGCGAAGCTCGGCTTCGAGATCGCGCCGGAAGCCGCCGCGCCGATTCCGCGGATGGCCCACCTGCTGGTCGATGCATCCAGCGCGCGCCTGTTCGACGAATCGCTGAAGATGTTCATGTCCGGCCACGGCGCGGAAAGCCTGCTGGGCCTGGAGCGCACCGGTCTGCTGCCGGTGCTGTTCCCGGACACCGCAGCGGCGCTTGCGGCCGATGGCAGTGGCCAGTGCCGCGCGCTGATGCTGGAAGGCCTGCGCAACACCGATGCCCGCGTGCGCGAGGACAAGCCGGTGACGCCGGCCTTCCTGTTCGCGGCCCTGCTGTGGCCCGCCTATGCGCAGGAGTTGGCCCGACTTCTCGAAGAGGGCCACGAGCTGGCCGTCGCCGAGCAGCGCGCCGCCGATCGCGTCACCTTGCGCCAGACCGAGCGCATCGCGATCCCGCGCCGCTTCAGCGTGCCCATGCACGAGATCTGGTTCCTGCAGTCGCGCTTCCCGCTGCGTCAGCGCAAGCGGGTGTTCCGCCTGCGTCAGCATCCGCGCTTCAAGGCCGCCTACGACTTCCTGGAGCTGCGGGCGGCAGTGGTGCCCGAGCTTGCGCCCGAGCGCGACTGGTGGCTCGGCACGCTTGAGCTGGATGACGCCGGTCTTGCCGAGCGCCTGGAGCGGCAGGTGCCTGCGGGCAAGCCGGCGCGGCGCCGCCGTCGTGGCGGCCGTCGGGGCTGAGCCCCTCGCAGCCCGGCGATGACTGCGGAGCGCGCCTTCGTTGCCTTGGGCAGCAACCTCGACGAACCAGCGCGCCAGCTTGGCGTGGCGATCGAAGCGCTGGCCTGCCTGCCGGCGACGCGAGTGCTCCAGGTCTCGGGCTTCTACCGCACGGCGCCCTGGGGAGATGCCGACCAGCCCGACTTCGTCAATGCGGTCGCGCGGCTCGAAACGGCGCTGGCGCCCCTGCCTCTGCTGGATGCCCTGCTCACGATCGAGCAGCAGATGGGCCGTGTGCGCACCCGCCGCTATGGCCCACGCGTGATCGACCTCGATCTGCTTGCGCATGGCGACACGCTGATGGACAGCCCGCGCCTCGTATTGCCTCACCCGCGCATGCACGAGCGTGCCTTCGTGATGTGGCCGCTGGCCGAAATTGCGCCCGATCTGGTGCTTGCGCCCTGGGGCAGGGCGGCAGAGATCGCTGCGTCGCTTCCGGCGGAGGGCATTGCGCGCCTTGAGCAGCGCCGTCAGTAGCCCGTGTAGACCTCGCGACTTGCCGGTTGCCAACGGGATCGGCTTTCGGGCACGGGATCGCGCGAACGACCCACGAAGCCAGCCTCTGGCCGGGGCGAAGCTGAGAGCATGTGAAAAAAACATCCGCCTACTGCGGCCGTCTCTGGACGCCCGTGGCGGCAGCGCGCTACGCGAATTCCGCGGTCATTTGGCTCGCCAAACTCCCTTGAATTCACGTACCGCGCTTTGCCACGAACACCCAGAGGCGCCCTCGCTACGGCGTCTGGATCTTTCACACGCTCTGAGACCTGCGATCAAGCTGCGCGCGACCAAGCGCTGTGCTCGTCACCCCGGGCGAGTGGGCTCCGGTAGCATGGCGGCCCGATGTCTTCGAGGTTGAACCATGTACAGCTCGGAACCCGGTGCGCCGACCGCGAGCCCTTTGTCCGTCCCCAGCTTTCGCCGGATGAAGTCGCAGGCGCAGCAGATTGTCTGCCTGACCGCTTATGACGCCAGTTTCGCTTCGGCGATGGATGCTGCCGGCATCGACCTGGTGCTGGTGGGCGACTCGCTGGGCATGGTGGTGCAGGGGCATGCGAGTACCCTGCCGGTGACCGTCGACCAGATGGTCTATCACAGCGCGGCCGTTGCCCGCGGCCTGCGCCGGGCCGTGCTGATGGCCGATCTGCCCTACCAGAGCTACGCCACGCCGCAGCGGGCCCTGGACTCGGCCGCGCGCCTGCAGGCCGAGGGCCAGGCCGCCATCATCAAGCTGGAGGGTGCGGGACACGTGCTCGACAGCATCGAGTTCCTGACCGCGCGCGACATTCCGGTGTGCGCGCATCTCGGGCTCACGCCGCAGTCGGTGCTCAAGCTGGGCGGCTATCGCGTGCAGGGACGCGACGCGGAAGCAGCCCAGCGACTGCGCGAGGACGCGCGACGGGTGGCCGAGGCCGGCGCAGAACTGCTGGTGCTCGAATGTGTTCCGGCCGGGCTCGCGGCGGAGATCACCCGCGACATCGCGATTCCCACCATTGGCATCGGTGCAGGGCCGGACTGTGACGGCCAGGTGCTGGTGATGCACGACCTGCTCGGAGTCACGCCCGGTCGGCGGCCGCGCTTCGTCAAGGATTTCCTCGCCGGCGCAGGCACCGTGGAGGCGGCCTTCCTTGCCTACGCGGAAGCCGTGCGCTCAGGCAGCTTTCCCGCACCGGAGCACTGCTTCCAATGAGTCTTGAGCGCATCGAGGATGTCGCCGCCTTGCGTGAGCGGGTCGCCGGCTGGCGCCGGCAGGGTCAAAGCATTGGCTTCGTGCCCACCATGGGCAACCTGCATCGCGGCCATCTGGCGCTGATCGCGCAGGCTCGCGAACAGGCTGACCGCGTGGTCTGCAGCATCTTCGTCAACCCGACCCAGTTCGGCCCGAACGAGGACTACGCTCGCTATCCGCGCACGCTGGAAGCGGATGCCGCGGCGCTGGCTGCAGGCGGCTGCGACCTGCTGTTCCTGCCTTCGGTGCAGGCGATGTATCCGCTGGGCGTGGAGCGGACCGTGCGCGTCGAGGTGCCCGGGCTGTCCGACGTGCTGTGCGGGGCGTTCCGGCCGGGCCATTTCGCGGGTGTGGCCACCGTCGTTGCGCGCCTGTTCAACCAGGTGCAGCCCGATCTCGCCGTGTTCGGTCGCAAGGACTATCAACAGCTTGCCGTGATCCGTCACTTGGCCGCCGATCTCGCGTTTCCGATCCGCATCCTTGCCGGCGCAACAGTGCGTGAGCCGGATGGACTGGCGATGAGCTCGCGCAACCAGTACCTGCAGCCGGCCGAGCGAGCGACGGCAGCGCGCATCCACGCCATCCTGCTGGGCATGCGTGAGCGTCTTGCCGCGGGAGCCACCGTCGCCGGGATCGAGGCCTGGGCGAGTGGCGAGCTCGCGAGCGCCGGTTTCCGGGTCGACTACGCGGTGCTGCGCCGACCCGACCAGCTCGCTGAGGTCGCAGTGGCCGGGGAAGGCGAGTGGGTGGCCTTGATCGCCGCCCGACTCGGCGGCACACGCCTGATCGACAACATCGAGTTCTCGCTGCCGAATGGTGGAGCTGGCCCGGAGTTGTAAAAAAACATCGGGCCTGTTGTTTTTTCTCTTCGACGGGGGTAATCTCACACCCGTCTCCGAAGACAGACGCGACTGAAAGGCGCTGGAGTCCAAGGAGCAGCAGGGCGTATCGCTAGGTAATCGTCACTCCGTTTCCACCCTCGCAGGCCATCCCGCGAGGGTTTTTTTTGCCCTGAAGAAGGCGGCTCTCAATAGAATCAGTGGCTTGCGTTTGCCGCAGTCAGTGCCTTGGCGCCAAGTTGCCTGGCCCCGGTTTCAGCTCTGTTGCGTGGGCGCAACGATGTTCGGGCGCCGGGGCGATCCAGTAGCAGACCGCATCGCCTGAAATCGGCTGCTAGGCTGTTGGCCTCGTCCGACATTCACGCGCATCGCCCATGTCCATCGACCAGTCGCTGCTGGCTTCCCACGCGCACCGCCTGCAGGCGATTCCGCTGGCCCAACTCTTCGCTGACCCGGGCCGCGCCGAGCGTCTGCTGCTCCAGGCCGACGGGCTCAGCCTCGACCTCGGTCGCCAGCGTCTCGACGCGTCTGCGCTCGATGCCCTGCTGGCCGAGGCGCAGCGGCTGGATCTGCCCTCCCGGATGCGCGACCTGATCGAGGGTGAAACCGTCAACTCCACGGAGGCGCGGCCCGCCCTGCACACCGCGCTGCGCTCCGATCTCGGCACCAGCGCAGCAGCGCGCGCCGCACATGCCGAAGCGCTGGCGGCACGTGAGCGCATGGAAGCCCTGAGCGCCGAATTGGAGCAAGGCACCGTCACAGACATCGTCAGTGTCGGTATCGGCGGCTCCGATCTCGGCCCCCGGTTGGTGGTCGATGCCCTGGCTGAGCAGGGCTCGGGGCGTTTCCGGGTCCACTTCCTTGCCAATGTCGACGGCCATGCCGCGGTGCGTCTGCTGCGCGGACTGGATCCCTCGCGAACCGCCGTGCTGCTGGTGTCCAAGAGCTTCGGCACCCAGGAAACCCTGCTGAACGGCCGACTGCTGCGGGCATGGCTGGGAGATGACGCGCGCCTGTACGCGATTACCGCGAATACCGAGCGGGCGACCGAATTCGGCATCCCGCGCGATCGCGTGCTGCCGATGTGGGACTGGGTCGGCGGACGCTACTCGCTGTGGTCCGCCGTGGGGTGGCCGATTCGCCTGGCGCTGGGGCGCGCCGGCTTCGAATCCCTGCTCGCCGGTGCCGCGGCCATCGATGCGCACGCGCTGGCAGCACCGCCAGAGCGCAACGTCGCGCTTCTGCATGCCCTGCTTGCGGTGTGGAACCGCAATGCGCTGGCCATTCCGTCATTCGCCGTGCTGCCCTATGACGATCGTCTCGGCCTGCTGCCGGCCTACCTGCAGCAGCTGGTGATGGAAAGCCTGGGCAAACGTGTCCGCCTGGATGGCAGCAGCGTGGACGCCGACACCGTTCCGGTGGTCTGGGGTGGCGTGGGCAGCAACAGCCAGCATTCCTTCTTCCAGGCCCTGCATCAGGGAACCCAGGTCGTCGCCTGCGACTTCATCGGGGTGATCGCACCCGATCACGCGCACGCCGACAATCACCGTGCGCTGCTGTCCAACCTGCTTGCGCAGAGCGAAGCGCTGGCCTGCGGCCATCCAAGTGCGGATCCGCATCGGCATTACCCCGGCGGCCGACCGAGCAGCCTGATCCTGCTGGATCGACTGCAGGCGCGAAGCCTGGGCGCCCTGCTGGCCCTGTACGAGCACTCGGTCTACCTGCAGTCGGTGCTGTGGGGTGTGAATGCCTTCGATCAATGGGGCGTGGAGCTGGGCAAGCAGCTGGCCGACCAGCTGCTGCCGGCGCTCTCAGGCAACACCGTGGCCGGTGACGCGCTGACCCGGGCCGTGCTGCAGCGGATCAGGCAGGCGCAGCGCTGAGCGTCTGCTGGCGGTCCAGCGCCCAGGTCACGTGTTCGCGCACGAGTTCGGACGGGTGTGAGGCGCGTGCCAGCAGCGCGGCTCGCACCTCAGGTGAGGGCGGCGCATTGCCCAGGGCGATGGCGATGTTGCGCAGCCACCGCTCGTAGCCGATACGTCGTATGGCCGAGCCTTCGGTCCGCTGAAAGAACGCTTCCTCGCTCCAGCCGAACAGCTCGATCAGGCTGGCGGCGTCCAGCGCATGGCGCGCGCGGAAGTCCGGCTCGGCGGTGAGCCTTGCGAACTTGTTCCAGGGGCAGGCCAGCTGGCAGTCGTCGCAGCCGTAGATGCGGTTGCCCATCGCGGTACGGAATTCCAGCGGAATCGCTCCGTGCAGCTCGATGGTCAGGTAGGAGATGCAGCGGCGGGCGTCGACCCGGTAGGGCGCGACGATGGCCGCGGTCGGACAGGCGGCCAGGCAGCGGGTACAGGTGCCGCAGTGGTTCCTCGCGGGCACATCGATCGCCAGCGGCAGGTCGGTGAGGATCTCGCCCAGGAAGAACCACGAGCCCGACTTCGAGTCGATCAGGTTGCTGTGCTTGCCGATCCAGCCGAGGCCCGCATTGCGTGCCAGCGCCTTCTCCAGCACGGGCGCGGAGTCGGTGAACACTCGGTAGCCGAACGGGCCCACGCTCGCGGCGATGCGGTCGGCCAGCTTCTGCAGTCGGTTGCGCATCAGCTTGTGGTAATCGCGGCCCAGCGCATAGCGCGAGATGTAGCCGAGCTGCGGGTTGGCCAGCACGGCTTCGGCGTCGGCCTGGCCTTCGGGCAGGTAGTCCATGCGCGCCGAGATCACCCGCAGGGTGCCGGGCACCAGCTCCTGCGGCCGCGCGCGCAACGTGCCGTGGCGCTGCATGTAGTCCATCTCGCCGTGGCAGCCAGCCTGCAGCCAGTCGAGCAGGTGGCGCTCGTCTTCGCCGAGGTCGATGCCGCTCACCCCGACCGCGTTGAAGCCCAGCGCGCGCGCCCATGACTCAAGCTGCTCGCGCTCGACCAAGGTCGGCTTGCAGCGGTCCGCGGTGTCATTCAGAGGCGCATTCATCGCGCCAGTATAGAGGCGCAAAACGCAGTCGCATCAGACGTTTGCCATGCATTGCGGGCACGGGCGTCGCGTCCTTCACCGACAGTTGACTCTGATCAACCGCCGCCGAATGTCGCACCGCCACACTGCGCCCGACTCAATACAGGGGCCGCCCCCATGGCGATGGCGATAGACAAGACCGCGTACTACAACGACAAGGTGGTGCGCCAGTTCGCGGTGATGACCGTGATCTGGGGCATCGTGGGCATGCTGGTGGGCGTGATCATCGCCGCCCAGCTCTACTGGCCGGATCTCACGGCCGGCATCGAGTGGCTGTCCTATGGACGCCTGCGCCCGCTGCACACCAATGCGGTGATCTTCGCCTTCGGCGGGTCGGCACTGTTCGCGACCAGCTACTACATCGTGCAGCGCACCTGCCATGTGCGTCTGTTCGCCGAGAAGCTCGCGGCCTTCACCTTCTGGGGCTGGCAGCTGGTCATCGTGCTGGCTGCCATCACCCTGCCGCTGGGCCTCTCCCAGGGCAAGGAATACGCCGAGCTCGAGTGGCCGATCGACTGGCTGATCACGGTGATCTGGGTCGCCTACGGCATCAGCTTCTTCGGCACCATCGTCAAGCGCCGCGTCAAGCACATCTATGTGGCCAACTGGTTCTTCGCGGCCTACATCATCACGATCGCGGTGCTGCACATCGGCAACAACCTCGCGCTGCCGGCCGGACCCTTCAAGAGCTACGGCATCCTCAGTGGCTCGGTCGATGCCATGACCCAGTGGTGGTACGGCCACAACGCGGTGGGCTTCTTCCTGACCGCGGCTTTCCTCGGAATGATGTACTACTTCATTCCCAAGCAGGTCGGCCGCCCGGTGTTCTCCTACCGGCTGTCGATCGTGCACTTCTGGGCCCTGATCGCGATCTACATGTGGGCCGGCCCCCACCATCTGCAGTACACGGCGCTGCCGGACTGGGCGCAGAGCCTCGGCATGGTGTTCTCGCTGGTGCTGCTGGCGCCGTCTTGGGGCGGCATGATCAACGGCATGATGACCCTCTCGGGTGCCTGGCATAAGTTGCGCACCGACCCGATCATCAAGTTCCTCATCGTGGCCCTGTCGTTCTACGGCATGAGCACCTTCGAAGGCCCGATGATGTCGATCAAGACGGTCAACTCGCTCAGCCACTACACCGACTGGACGATCGGCCACGTTCATTCCGGCGCGCTGGGCTGGGTGGCGATGATCACCGTCGGCTCGCTGTACGCGCTGCTGCCGCGCCTGCTGGGCCTGACCTCGATGTACTCGGTCAAGCTGATCGACACCCACTTCTGGGTGCACACCATCGGCGTCGTGTTCTACATCGCCTCGATGTGGATCGCCGGCGTCATGCAGGGCCTGATGTGGCGCGCCACCAATGAAGACGGCACGCTGACCTACACCTTCGTGGAATCGCTGGTGGCGACCTATCCCTACTACCTGATCCGCCTGCTGGGTGGCCTGCTGGTGCTGGGCGGCATGCTGATCATGGCCTGGAATGTCTTCAAGACCTACCAGCTGGCAAAGAGGGTCGAGGACCAGCCGGTCATCGAGCCCGCCGCCGAACCCGCCCACGCCTGAGGCCGACCGACATGAGCAACAATTTCCACGAGAAGGTCGAGAAGAACATCGGCCTGATGGGCATCCTGATCGCGGTGGTGATCTCCTTTGGCGGCCTGTCGCAGATCATCCCGCTGATGTTCCAGGCCGAAGCGGTCGAGCCATTGCCGGGGGTCAAGCCCTATCCCGCGCTGGAGCTGGCCGGTCGTGACGTCTATGTCCGCGAGGGCTGCTACAACTGCCATTCGCAGATGATTCGCACCTTGCGCTACGAGACCGAACGCTATGGCCACTACTCGCTGGCCGGCGAGTCGGTCTACGACCGACCCTTCCAATGGGGCAGCAAGCGCACCGGTCCTGACCTGGCCCGCGTCGGCGGTCGCTACAGCGACGACTGGCATCGTGTGCACCTGATCAACCCGCGCGACGTGGTTCCCGAGTCGAACATGCCGGCCTATCCCTGGCTGGCCGAGCGGGCAGTGAACCCGCAGACCCTGGTCAGGCACATGCGTACGCTGCAGACCATCGGCGATCCGTACACCGACGAGGAGATCGAGGGCGCCACTGCGGCCGTCGCCGGCAAGACCGAGCTGGATGCCGTGGTCGCGTACCTGCAGGGCCTTGGCAAGCATGCGCCGCGACCGGGTGCGGCAGTGGCGCAGCAGGCGGGTGCGCCATGAGCCAGGGCACCTTCTCCGGCCTGCTGACGGTGTTCCTGTTCGCGGCCTTCATCGTTGGTGTCCTCTGGGCCTACAGCGGCAAACGCAAGGCCGAGTTCGATGCCGCTGCACAGCTTCCGCTGGAGGACGGCGAGCCGCCGGTCCGCCACGCACCACGCAAGAGCGAGAACGCCCAATGAGCGCTTTCTGGACCTGGTACATCGCAGCCCTGGTGGTCATCAACCTGGTCGGCTGCGTCCTCCTGATCTACTACACCGGCCGTCGCCAGCCGGGCGATGCCAAGCCCGAAGACACCAGCCATGTGTGGGACGGTGACCTCACCGAGTACAACAAACCGATGCCGAAGTGGTGGGTGAACCTCTTCTACATCACCATCGTGTTCAGCGTCGGCTATCTCATCTACTACCCCGGCATCGGCAGCTTCCAAGGCACCAGCGGCTGGTCGTCGGCGGGTGCGCATGACGAGGAGAAAGCCGAGTTCGAAGCCCGGCTGGCGCCGCTGTTCGCACAGTTCGCGAATACGCCGATCCCGCAGCTCGCCGCCGACCCGAAAGCCCTGTCGCTTGGGCAGTCCGTGTACGCCAATAACTGCGCGATGTGCCACGGAGCGGATGCGCGCGGCAGCCGCGGCTTTCCGAACCTGACTGATGCCAGCTGGAACTGGGGCGGCAGCCCGGAGGCGATTCTGCACACGGTGCTGAACGGCCGGCAGGCAGTGATGCCTCCGTTCGCGGCGGTGCTGGGTTCCGACCAGGCCGTCACCGAGACCGCGGTCTATGTCCAGAGCCTGTCGGGCATGAAGGTGGATCCCGCGCTTGCCGCTGCCGGCAAGCCGCGCTTCGAGGGCGTCTGCGCTGCATGCCACGGCGTCGAGGGCAAGGGCAACGAGATGCTGGGGGCGCCCAACCTGAGCGACGGCGCGTGGCTGTATGGCAGCGATCTGGCCAGCATCCGCGAGGGCATCGTCAATGGGCGCAACGGCATGATGCCGCCGCACGAGCCGATCATCGGCCTGGATCGCGCCCGCCTGGTGTCGGCTTACGTCTATTCGCTTAGCCAGGGCCAGGGCGCGCAGCTCAGCGAGCGCTGATCGAACGCCATCGGTTGCGCGCGCACAACGCCCGGGTCCGCCCGGGCGTTGTGCTTTCTGCGTGGAAATTGATCCAACCGGGGGCGCCGCGAAAACCTGCATGGGATGCTGGCCGCCATTCCCGCAAGCCTTGGAATCGGCGCATGAGTGTCCCCGACCCCAACCTGTTCGATCATCCGCCGCGCCCCTTGGCGCAGCGCTTGGGCGCAATCCTGTGGCCGAGCTTCTTCGCGGCTGGAGTGGCGACCATGGTCTTTTTCGCCTTCGTCGATCCGCACGCACTGCGCGACCTGACCTTCCCCGACCTCGACCTGTCGCGCGAGCTCGGCTACACGCTCGGCTTTTTCATGTTCTGGGCCTGTACGGCGAGCTCAAGCTGGTTCACCTGGATCCTGCTGCGCCCGGCGAGCCGCTTCAATCGCCCGCTCAAGGACGGGGGCTGAGCCATGGCCCGCGAAATCCCGTCCGTACTGACTGAAGGCGGCAATGCGCTCTACAAGTCCGAAGGCAAGGTCTATCCGCGCGAGGTCATGGGCCGCTTCACGCGGCTGCGCTTCATCGCCGTGTGGGTGTTGCTCGGCATCTACTACGTGTTTCCCTGGCTGCGCTGGGACGGTCGCCAGGCCGTCCTGTTCGATCTGCCGGCGCGCAAGTTCTACATCTTCGGGCTGAACTTCTGGCCGCAGGACTTCATTTTCCTCGCCCTGCTGCTGATCCTCGCCGGCCTGGCCCTGTTCTTCTTCACCGCCCTCGCAGGGCGTCTCTGGTGCGGCTATGCCTGCCCGCAGACGGTGTGGACGGAGGTCTTCGTCTGGATCGAGCGCTACTTCGAAGGCGATCGCGCCAAGCGGATGAAGCTCGATGCCGCGCCCTGGAGTCGCGACAAGCTGCTGCGCAAGGGGGGCAAGCACGCGGTGTGGCTTATCTTTGCGCTGTGGACCGGCTTCACCTTCGTCGGCTTCTTCACCCCGATCACCGACCTCGGCGCGCGCCTGTTCGAGTTGTCGTGGGGGCCGTGGGAGACGTTCTGGGTGCTGTTCTATGCCCTGGCTACCTGGGGCAATGCCGGTGTGCTGCGCGAGCAGGTGTGCAAGTACATGTGCCCGTATGCGCGCTTCCAGAGCGCCATGTTCGATCGCAACACCCTGATCATCAGCTACGACCCGATGCGCGGCGAGCCGCGCGGCGCGCGCAAACGCGGGCTGGGCAGCGTGCTGGAACGTGCCCGCGGGCTGCTTGACGTACGAGCGGCGACGGCAGCGGTGATCGCTGCCGCGCACGCTGCCGTGCGTGGTGAGGGCAAGGTCCAGACAAGGGCGACCACGGCGCTGGCGGTCGATGCCCTCGACATCGCGGACGCGCCCCGCGTGCAATCGCCGGAGGACCTTGGCGACTGCATCGACTGCACGATCTGCGTGCAGGTCTGTCCCACCGGCATCGACATCCGCAACGGCCTGCAGTACGAGTGCATCGCCTGTGGCGCCTGCATCGACGCCTGCGACACCGTGATGGACAAGATGGGCTATCCGCGCGGACTGATCCGCTACACCACCCAGAACGCGGTGGACAATCGAGCGACGCGCGTACTGCGTCCGCGGGTGCTGATCTACGGTCTGCTGCTGTCGGCGATCTTCGGCGGCTGGCTGTGGGGTGTCATGCACCGTCAGCCCCTGAATGTCGATGTGCTGCGCGATCGCAACGCGCTCTATCGTGTGGCTGGCGACGGCAGTGTGGAGAATGCCTACACGCTGAAGCTGATCAACAAGCAGCCTGTGGCGCACCGCTTCCGCGTCACGGTCCAGGCCGGGGACGTCGTGCTGGTCGAGGCGCCGCTTGAGATCGCCACCAGCGCCGAGCAGGTGGTGACGCTGCCCTTCACCCTGCGCGCCGAGGCCGGTGCGGTACAGGGGCGTCGCGATGTGGTTCTGGACGTCGAGAGCCTTGACGATCCCGAAGTCAGGCTGCAGCACACCACGCGCTTCTTCGGGCCTGCCCAGTGACGCGCGCCTTTCATTCGGGAGCGGAGCGTCCCGCATCCGCGCAAGACCGCTGACGCCGCCGCACACGCTTTGGGTCCGCATGGACGGGCACGGAAGGGCTGGCTCCTCGGCGCGGGCGTGCAGGCCGTGCAGAGACAAGAAAAAGGCGGCGACCGCAAGGTCGCCGCCAAAAAGTACCCATCGGTTGCTGCGTCAACAGCCACAAGGCTGCAGCCCGAATTCTGCCGCAGCCTTGTCGCTTTGGCGCCTGTCAGATCTGACAGGGTGTCACTGCGAGTAGAGCATGCGGTTCGGCGAGCCCGTCCCGATGCCGGTCAGCACATTGGTGGTGGCGCGGTTGTAGATGTAGCTGCGCACCGTGGCCGGACTGGCCGAAGGCGCTCCGGCCAGGTACAGCGCGGCGACGCCCGCGACGTGCGGCGACGCCATCGAGGTGCCGCTGATGCTGTTGGTGGCCGTGTTGCTGGTGTACCAGGCCGAGGTGATGGAGCTGCCCGGCGCGAAGATGTTCACGCAAGTACCGAAGTTCGAGAAGGACGAACGTGCATCGGTGCTGGTGGTCGAGCCCACGGTGATCGCATTGGCGACGCGTGCCGGCGAGTAGTTGCAGGCATTCGCATTGCTGTTGCCGGCTGCGACCACCACGGTGACGCCGGCATTGATCAGGTTGTTGGTCGCGGTGTCGGTGGCGCTGGACGCGCCGCCGCCCAGGCTCATGTTGGCGACCGCCGGCTTGACGTGGTTCGCGCGCACCCAGTCGATGCCCGCGATGATCGTCGAGTTGGAGCTGCCGCCGGTGCAGCCGAACACGCGGACCGGAACGATGCGCGCGCCCTTGGCCACGCCATGCACCGAGCCGGCCACCGTGCCAGCCACGTGGGTACCGTGGCCATTGCAGTCATTGGTGCCGCGCCCGTCATTGATGTAGCTGGCGCCGCCGCTGACGCGGCCGCCGAACTGGTTGTGCGAGGCGCGCACGCCGCTGTCGATGATGTAGGCGCGGACGTTGGTGGCAGTGGTGTTGTAGATGTAGGTGCCGTTGAGCGGGCGATTGCGCTGGTCGATGCGGTCGAGGCCCCAGGTGGCACCGCTCTGCGTCGGGTTGAGGAAGACCATGCCGTCTTCTTCGACGAAGGCGACGCGGTCATCCCAGAGCAGGCGCTCGATGTCCTTCTCGCCGGCGTTCTTCACCACGAAGCCCTTCAGCGCGTGCTCGTAGACGCGCTCGACTTCGAGGTTGTAGGACGCGGCCATCTCGGCCGCCATGCCCATGGAGTCGACCGACTGGACGCGCGAGTCGCGGCTTCCCTCGAAGGCGGAATCCTTGAGTACCACGATGTACTGGCCCTTGATCGGCGCTTCCGCACGCTTGAGTTCGGTGGCGGCCGCCGGAAGGGAGGCAGCAATCATCGCGCAGAGCACTGCAAGTTTCGTTTTCATCTGAACATTCCCCGTTGAATGTGAGGGGGCTGATCGCCCCCGGAGTCGTCGCTGTGGTCGGGCGCTTGCGGCGTCGTCATGACGCTGCCGGTGCGGCCATCCCCCGATGTCCGGCACCACGCCCGCGGCGAGTATTCGCAGCTCGTCGCGAGCCTGTCAATGTTCAGCAGGCGGCCAAATCGGCTGCGCTGCGTCAATTCGCCAGCGGCTCGCAAGTGACTGAACTGCGTGGAAAAAGGGGCCTGGTTCTGGCTTTGTCGGCCTGCCGATCCCCATCACAAACGGCCAGGGTCGCCACCGTATCGACCCGTATGTTCCACCGGAGGGAACAGCCGACACGGCAAGTGCCCGCCACAGCGCGGTTTTGTCGCAGCGCGCTGATACGTTGGCTCAAGATGCCAAGGCGCGCGCAGGCCCTGGCCACCAGCCTCGTTGGGGAGCGATCAGATCCCTGAAGGCGCGCTTCAATAGCCGCAAAGTTTCGCGGGGCGGCATCGATCCTGGAGCCGCAGCGCAACACGCAGCTGGCGATGGCTGCCGACCAGTGGGCTTGAGCACGTGGCGGTGACGTCAAGGTCAGCGCCACAAAGCAGAAAGCCCCGCCGGAGCGGGGCCTTCGAATGTGGTGGCCAAGGACGGAATCGAACCGCCGACACGGGGATTTTCAATCCACGTTTTCGCGTTCGCGCAGGTTCGCGTCTGTTCCCAGCGTTTCCGTAAGTGGCTGTCTGTGCTAGTTTTGCATCCGCGGGCGTTCGCGACGATTCGCCGCGAGCCGCCGAGAAACGGGCACCAAACGGGCACCAGCCACCAAGGGGACGAACAATGGCACTGCTGACGGCGCGAACGGTCGATGCGCTCAAGCCTGGCGAAACGGCAACGGACAAGGCGCCGCGAGGCGCTGGCCGCCTGCAGGTCCGCAAGCTGTCGGGCGGTGGGCTCGCCTGGTACTACCGCTACACGGGGCCCGATGGCGAGCGCGTCCGCCTCGCGATCGGGACGGGGCTGACGCTGGCGCAGGCGCGCGCCGAGGTGGAGGCCCTGCGCCGCCGGTACCAGCAGGGCGACAAGGCACTGCGCGAGGCGCTGGAGGCCGACGAAGCCGCCAAGCGAGCGGAGATCGCGCGCCAACAGCGCGAGGCCGAGGCGCTCGCGGCCCGTGGCACTGTCGGCGATCTGCTGGAGGCCTATGCGGATGCTCTGGAGGCGCAGGGCAAGGTGAGTGCCCCCAAGGTCCGCAAGGCCCTGCAGCTGCACGTCCGCGATGCGCTCCCGAAGGTGTGGGCGCTGCATGCGCAGGAATTCCAGCCCGAGCATGCCGTCGAGGTGCTGTCGAAGCTGCACGCGGACGGCAAAGACCGCGAAGCTGCCAAGGTCCGCGCCTACCTGCGGGCCGCGTTTGCTCGTGCCGTCCGAGCCCGCCTTGATGCCAAAGCGTCACAGAAGCTGCGGGCGCTCGCGATCGCCTCGAACCCCGTCGCCGACCTGCCGCCATCCGAGACGCCAACCGGCACCCGCGAGCGCGCGCTATCGGTGGAGGAACTGCGCGCGTACTGGCGTCGCCTGCAGGCCGAGCCCGAGCCCTATGGCGCCATGCTCCGGCTACACCTGTTGTCCGGGGCGCAGCGCATGGAACAGCTGGGGCGCCTCACGCTGGCCGACTGGGACCGCGATGCACAGACCATCACGTTGTGGGATACCAAGGGCCGCCGCGCCAAGCCCCGCGCACACGTTGTCCCGCTGCTGGATCGAGCCGCCGACGCCCTGCGCGTGATGCGCCCCGATAACGCAGCCGAGGGCGCGCACCTGTTCACCGCCGACCGTGGCAAGAGCGCTGCGGGCTACCACGTCGCAAGGCTGCGCGTCGCCCGGATCGCTGCGGCGATGGTCGAGGCTGGCGAGGCGGTGGATACCTTCACCCTGGGCGACCTGCGCCGCACCGTCGAAACCCGGCTGGCGGCTGCTGGCGTGTCGCTCGAAGTCCGCGCGCAACTGCAGAGCCACGGGCTCGGCGGAGTACAGGCGAAACACTACGACCGGCACGGCTACGCGGTCGAGAAGCGCGAGGCGCTCGAAATCCTTGCCTTGCTGCTGGAGGCGCCCGCCGCGAAGGTCACGCGGATCCGTGCGGCGAGGGCGGCGCGGTGAGCGTGTGGCCGCCGAAACTGCCGCCGGGAACGACCACGCTGCTGGGGGGTGCAGTGGACGCGGCAGCCGCCGAGGCCGACCAGCGCGCCCGCGAGACAGCGGAGCAAGAGGCGCGGAGGCGGCTGGCTGAGACCTACGCCCGCATGTGGGCGAAGTCGAAGGGCAAGGCCAAGCCGGACCTGGGCGCATACGTTGAGGCGCTCAAGGAATCGCTGCGACCGCTCGGGAAATCGGAATGGTCGTGGCTTCGCCAGCGTCTGCTTGGGGTCTATGTGGAAGCCGCATTGGTCGACAAGCGCCCGACCGGCCGGCCTGCCGCGCACCACTGGGAGGTTCTGAGCGACCTGTGCCACGCGCATTGCGATCGGTGGAGCGAGGTGGCAAAGACACCGGCGGCTGACGGTATGGATGCGAAACAACTGCGGACCGGAGTGCTGAGATTCCGCCGCAAGCCCAAACGCTGAGGGGTCAAAATTCCCGGTAGTTTTGAGGTTTCGGCCTCGCTGTCGCCTCGCCAATCTGTCCCCGTCGCCACCGACGAACACCGAGGGACAGAAGATGGAAAAGCCCACCCCGCCCAGCCGCCACCCTGAGCGCCTGACGGTCTCGCCTGCCGAAGCCTGCAGCATGGTCGGCATCGGTCGGACCCACCTATACCGCCTCATCGCTGACGGCCGCATCCGCCCGGCCAAACTCGGCCGCCGCACGCTGATCCCCGTCGCCCAGCTGCATGCCCTGCTGGCCGACGCGCAGGACGCCGCGCCCAGCACCGAGGCCGCAGCGTGAGCACCGCCAGCGTCTACCGCGACGCCCCGCCCGCCGTGGTGGAGGGTGGCCGTACGACGCCGTGGGCGCCCTGCTGGCTGGCGAGCGTGAACGGCATCCGGGTCGTGTACGACTATGACCGCACGCGGCGCGCGCTGATCTACCGGCTGCCCGGCGGCGATTCGGCGACCGCCAACGAACTGGCCGCCCGCGGCATCGCGCTGAGGCTGCCGGATCGGCTGCGGCCTGGGGTCGCGCCGGCGCTGGAGGGCTGAGCCATGGCGCTCGATCTGCCGCCGCCGCCGACGCTTCCGCCCTTCGAGGGGTTGAACCTGCCGGCGAACCTGGCCGCGCTCGATGCCGCGTTGGCGGATTCGACCCCCGAGATGCCCGAGGCGCCCGCCGTGTCGCGCCACCGGCAAGCGGAGAGCCGGCGCGCTGATCCCGAGAGCCCCGCGCCGCCGCTGCGGCGCATCGAGACCGCGCGCATGACCGACGCCAGCCTGCAGCCGCCTCGCTACGTTTTGTCGGGCGTCTGCCCGCGCGGCGTGGTGACACTCCTGGGCGCCCACGGCGGCAGCGGAAAGTCGCTGCTGGCTCTGACGCTGGCGGCGCACGTCGCTGCAGGTCGCGCCTTCGGTGACATCGACGCCTGCCCTGGACGCGCGTTGTTCGTCTCGCTGGAGGACGCCGGCGACGTGGTGCTGCACCGCCTGCGCCGCATCACGGAAGCCTTCGGCCTGAGCGTTCGCGCCGTCACTGAGGGCCTGACGATCCTGGACGGCACCGACGCCGACGCGGCCCTCGCTACCGAGTACGCCCTCGATGGCGTGCGCAGGATCGGGCCAACCGCAGCCATGCACGCGCTGGTGGACGCCGCCGCCGGCCATGACCTGATCGTGATCGACAACGCCTCCGATGCCTTCGACGGCAGCGAGAACGACCGCCGGCAGGTGCGGGCCTTCATGCGATCGCTGGCCGCTATCGCCAAGGCGAACGACGCGGGCCTGATCCTGCTGGCGCACATAGACAAGACCGCTGCCCGGTTCGGCAGCAACGCCAACACCTACAGCGGCAGCACCGCGTGGCACAACTCGGCGCGGTCACGCGTGGCGATGCTCTCCGACGAGGCCGGCGTCGAGCTGGTGCACGAGAAGGCCAACTTCGGCCGCGCGCGCGGGCGGCTGCGGCTGACGTGGACCGATACCGGCGTGCTGGTGCCGGCCGCCGACGGCGCCGACCTGAGCGCCGCGCAGGCCGAATCAGACCGGGCCGACGCCCTGGCGGTGCTGGCCGCGATGACCGAGGCGATCCGGAAGGGCGAGACGGTGCGTACTGGCCGCACGGGCAGCCACACGACGCGGCATGTCCTCGAAGCGTTCCCCGACGCGCTGCCCAAGGCGATGCGCGGCGGAAGCAAGGCCGCGAAGGAACGCTTCTGGCGCGCGGTGGACACCTGCCAGCGGCTCGAATGGATCGAGCGCGAGGCCTACACCGACGGGAATCGGAACACCCGCGAGCGGTTCGCCCTGACGCCTGCCGCTGCGTCAGTTCTGGGGTCTGCGTCAGTTCGTTGCACCCCCCATACCCCCCGCGTTGGAACTGACGAAACCAACGCAGGGTGCGGGGCGCGTCAATTCCCGAGAACTGACGAAACCAACGAAACCGACGCAGACGCCTACCGCGAGACAAGGGGCGAAGCATGAAAGCTCCCCCTGCAGGCCGCTCTACGCATTTTCCGCGCTGTCGGCTGGCCTCCCCTACACGACACGGCCCGCCGGCAGCGCAACCCTACAGACCCGAGGACATGACCGATGACGAATCCTGATGACCTGGCGGCCCGGCTCTACAGCCAGCAGCCCGCACCCGCCCGCCCCAGCGCGCCAGTTGCGCCCGTGGCCGAACCCATGCCGCAGCCGCCCACGCCCGCCCCGCAGGAAGCCGCGCAGACGCCCGGCGATCTGGCCGAGGCGCTGTATTCGGGCGAGGGCGCCGGCGTGGACGCCTCCACCTATGACGGCAAGGCCTTGGGCTCCGCCTTCGACTCGCTCGAACACGAGGCCCGCAGCGAGGGCGACACGGCGGCAGCTGAGGCATTGCGGGAAGGGCGCCGCGAGGCTGCCGCCCTGCTGGCCGAGCTGCAGGTTCCGACTCACGAAGCCAAGGCCCTCGCGATCGCGCTGGCCGAGGTCGCCCGTTCGCCGCAGTCGCCCGAGGCGCTCGAATTGCACCGCGAGCGTGCAGCCGCCACGCTCCGCGCCGAGCTTGGCGACCGGTTCGATGCCGAGCTGAAACTCGCGCGCGCAGCCTACGCGCACGCTTCCCGCCGGCTGCCTTGGTTGGCCGAGCTCATCGAGGCGGGAGCGGGCAACAACCCGGCGGTGATTCGCGCGTTCGCGGGCATGGGGCGCCGCCTGCAGGGAGGCCGCCGGTGATCGTCTCGCCCGAACAGGCCCGGCAGCTGGCGTGCCCGCTCCGCCGCGATGCGGAAGGGCGGACCCTTCGCTGCGTGGCAAGCCGCTGCATGGCCTGGCGCTGGCAGGCGGCCGGCGAGCTGGGCTCCTGCGGCCTTGCCGGGCCGACTGTGAGGCGCGATCCCGCTGGGGAGCACGTCGATGACCGCCGGGGTTCCACGCTGCTATCGAAGCCGCAACCGGCCGCGCCGGCTCCGGCCGGCGATTTCTGATCTAGACGAGGACAGACCATGGCGAAAGGACGCAAGACAGGCGGCCGCCAGCCCGGCACGCCCAACAAACGAACCCGCGAGCTGCAGGAGTTGATCGCGCAGACCATGGGGGACGACTGGTGCCCCGTTGTCGAGATGGCGAAGCTCTCCCGCGACGCATCGCTGCCGTTGGATCTGAGGCTGAAGGCCCTGGGCGATGTCGCTCCGTACCTCCGGGGCAAGGTCGCCCCTATCCGGGACGCGACCGATACGGCCGGCGGGCTCGAATTGCTGATTGCCATGGCATCCAGTGCAACGCCCCGCACCGCTGCCGCTCTGCCGACTCGATTCGATCCGACTACAGGGGTCGCGCTGCACGATGACGCCCCCGTCGCGCCGGTGCTGCCGAAGCCGCCCACGCCCATGCCGGAACCTGCCGCATCCGCACCAAAGCCCAAGCCGCCACGCTTGGAGCTGCCCACGCCCGTGGTGCACGACCACGACCCGTACAGCACTGAACACTGAGGAACGACGACATGAGCACCGAACCCGAAACGCTCCACGCCCTGCAGAAAGCCGGACCGGCGCTGGACTTCGTGACATTCATCCGCAGGCAGGGGCAGGCGCAAGGCAATGACCCCACGCAGTCGGCCATTGCCTCAACGGCAGAAAACATCGGCGAAATGATCCAGCGCGCCCAACTCACGCCGGCCGAGGAGCAAGCCCGCGCCGAGCGCATTGCAGCCGGCGAACTTGCCCGCCAGCGCCAGCAGCGATACGTGCACGGGGATGCCGAATGAGCGCCGCCGATCCCGCCGGCCTGCAGGCCCGCGTCGCTGAGCTGAACGCCGAGCTGGCCGACCTCCGCTCGCAGCTGGACGTGGCCGCCGTCGCTGTCGCCGAGGGCGAGCCCGGCGGCGCACAGCAGCTGACCGACGTGGAAAGCGCCATCAGCGCGCGCGTTCGCGAACGTGGCGTGGCCGAGTCAGCGCTTCGTGGCCTGGCTGCCCGCGATGCTGCCCGTGCGACGGCTGCGCAGGTCGCAGTGATCGAGGGCGCGGCGCAGGCCCTGCCGGCCGCTGCTGCGGCGGTCCGTGGTCACTGGCGCGAGGCCCTGGCTGCCCTGCGCGCGTTCACTGCCTCACGGCGCGCGCTGCACGAGGCGGCAGGCAAGGTGCGGCGGCTGGCTGCTGACGCCCGCGATCCCACCGTGACGAGCATCGAAGTCGCCGACCGCGAACCGCTGGCACGTGCCGGGTTCCTGCACGCGACGGCGCTGGATCAGGCACTCGGCGCGCTGGTGTTCCACATGACCGACGAGAGCCTCACCCAGCGCATCACGCGTGGCATCGCGCCTGCTCGCGCGGACACCGCCGAGGCCGCACTGCTGGCGGCCCTGGAGCGGTTCGAGGCGCACGCCCTGGCGACCGCCAGCCAGAACGCCGAACGCCTGCGCAAGCCCGCTGCAGCCTGAGCCGGCGCGGAGCCCGGCCGGCATTGGTTGCGGCCGGGCTTACTCGAAGGAATCGGCGAAGATCCCTCGGAGTTCTGCGGGCAGGCCATTGGGAAACAGGCGGCCCATCGAGTCGAGCGTGTCGCCGGCCCTACCGAACAAGTCGCCGTTGTAGCCACCGAAGAAGATCACGGATCGCCCATCCCACAACGCTGGTGAGTTGATGCGCCCGACTGGCGTGCTGGAGTGCAGCGGGGTGGGGGTCCAAGAATCGGCGACGGGGTCGTAAACGCCACCAGTCGCAACCGTTGTGGAGCGTAGGCCGGTTGTGCCACTGAAGGCAACGACGTGCGTGCCGGTCCAGAGGATCATGGAGTAATCCGGCGACCAGCCGGCTATCGGGCGCCATTGACCAGTATCGGGGTTGAACGCGCCGCCCGGAAACGTCGGCAGCGGCTCGAATCTGCTGCCTCCTCCCCCAAGAACCAGCATTTCGTTGCCAGTCCAGACAGCGGCATGTCCGCGTCGCCAAACTGGCTCACCGACGTCCGTGATCCGGCTCCATGAGTCGGAATCAATGCTGTAGCGCCACCCCTCGCCGGGGTTCCAGACGAGCAAATCCGAGCCTGTCCAGACAGAGTTCACGCCGGCTGTTGGCGCGTCGGCGCTGGCTATCGCGCGCCATGTCCTCGACGCCGGGTCGAATGCGCCACCGGCCGCCGGCCCTTGCTGGTCAGCTGCGCCCCAGACGAGCATTTCCGCACCTGTCCAGTGCCCCCGCATCCCGCTACGCCAATTCGGGCCGTCCGCCTGCAGTGGCGTCCATGTATTCGCCAGCGGGTCGTAGATGCCGCCATCTCGGAGCGGCGCCGAGCCATCCCATCCACCCCAAACGATCATCTGCGAGCCGGTCCAGACCGCGATGTGGTTTGACCTAGGCGTGAGGAAAGACGGCGCGATGGGCTGCCACTGGTCCGCTTCCGGCAGGTAGGCGCCTCCGTCCGCGAGGGGGCCGCCGCCACTGCTGGGCGGAAAGGAGCCCGCAGCCGTTCCGCCCCACACGATCATCCGGCTGCCGGTCCAGATTGCAGAGTGGCCCTGGCGCTTCGACGGCGAGAGCGATTGCCCCACCTGCGCCCATTCGGGTTGGCTCGCCGCTGCGCTCGATGGCGCCACGCAACAGTGCAAGCCGAGTAGTGCTGCGATGAAGGCAGCTGCGTGTCGCATGTTCGCTCCCCCGAGTGGCGGCCCGCGCTTTGCGCGTGGACCCGCAGCGTCCGAGGCTATCGCGGAGCGGTACGCATCTCCACCCGCGCAGTGTGGCGCCTTCGTAAGTCTGCTGCGGATCTGTGGGCTCTCCGGTGCGGTCGTGGGCAGCGGTGCCCGTTTCTCGATCGCTGGTGCCCGTTTCGGCGGCGCAGGGCAGGGGCCGGCGCATCCGTCGCGAACCGCTCGCCAGCAGGTAGCGGCAACCTAAACGGGCACCAAACGGGCAACGGGGAGGGCAGGGCAAAGAAAAAGGGCCTGCGATCGCTCGCAAGCCCTTGATTTTTCTGGTGGCCAAGGACGGAATCGAACCGCCGACACGGGGATTTTCAATCCCCTGCTCTACCAACTGAGCTACTTGGCCTTGAGGCGCCTGCGGGGCTTCAGACCCGACAGAGCGCGCTATTAAAGCGGCTACCTTCCGGCTCGTCAAGCGCCTGGCAGGCGATGGCGACGAGCTGCATGAGGGGCCACCGCGGATTCATCTCCGCTTCCACTGCCTGCGGCATGCTGGAACGCCGCTCGTGTGCTGTTGTGCACGATGGGCTGATCCGCTGCCGCCCGGCCAGCGTGCAGCGATGACAAGGAGGAGACAACCATGGCGCTGCTTTCCCCGCTACTTCGCACCTTCTTGCTGGCCCTGTCGATTTGCGTCCTGCTGCTGGCGGGCTGCGCGTCCAACTCGCCGCGCGAGCGCGAAGAGGCTGCGCTGGCGCGCTACAGCGCGCACGCAGGCGAACCGGTGTCCAGCTTCCACCTACGGCTCATGCGGGAGTGGGTGTCGCTGGGGCGCACCCATCTGGCGGTCTACACCTCGGTCAACGAAGCTTGGCTGCTGGAGATCGAGCAGCCCTGCCATGGGCTCGATTTCGCGCGAGCCGTGCAGCTGACGTCCACTGGGTCGCGCGTGTATTCGAAGTTCGACACGGTGCGCTTCGATCAGCAGATCTGCCGCATCCGCGAGATCCGCAAGGTCGATGTGCGGGCCATGAAGGCCGAGCGCCGGGCCCAGGCAGGCTGAGCGGCGGGCGACCCTGCGCTGGCCGAGATTGCTCGGCGCCGTAGCGGCGATAATCGCGGCCTGCCAATTCCCTGGAACTTCCCATGCAGATCCTCGTGCTTGGCGCCAATGGCCAGGTCGGCTTCGAACTCGTGCGTTCGCTGGCACCGCTGGGTGTACTGCAGGCGACAACGCGCAGCGGTCGCCTGCCTGGCGGCGGCGCCTGCCACGCTCTGGACATCGCGGAAGCCGATGCCGTCACCGCGCTGATCGAGCGGATCGCGCCGGATGTCGTGGTCAACGCTGCGGCCTACACCGCGGTCGATCGGGCAGAAGACGAGCCGGAGATGGCTTTCAGGATCAATGCCGATGCCGTCGCGGCAGCGGCACAGGCCTGTGCCCGACAGCGCGCGCTGTTCGTGCATTACTCGACCGACTACGTATTCGGTGGGGAGTCCGACCGGCCGTGGCGGGAAGATGACGCGACCTCGCCGCTCGGCATCTACGGCGCCAGCAAGCGCGCCGGCGAGTTGGCCGTGCAGGAAGCCGACGGCGGCCATCTGATCCTGCGTACGGCTTGGGTGTACGCCGCGCGCGGGCAGAACTTCCTGCGCACCATGCTGCGCCTGGGGGCAGAGCGACCTCAGCTGTCCATCGTCGCCGACCAGCGCGGCGCGCCGACGCCGGCGCGCTGGATCGCTGCGGCGACCGCGGCCCTGCTGGCGCGCATGGATCGCAGCTCGCTGCCGCGCGAGCTGCTGCACCTGAGCGCGGGTGGCGAGTGCAGCTGGCATGGATTCGCCGAGGCGATCTTCGAGGACGCGCGCGCCGCGGGACTGGCCAGCGCCTTGCCCGACCTGCGCCCGATTCCCACGGCGGAATACCCCACCCGGGCGAAGCGGCCGGCCTATTCACGTCTGGACAATGCGCGACTGCGGAGCAGGCACGGGCTGGCATTGCCGGACTGGCGGATTGGCCTGCAGCAGGTGATCGCCGAACTGGCCGGCACCTGAAGTGGCAGCGACCGTCGGTGTGGGCTGAGCTAGCGCTGGCGGAAACTGCATCCACGGGGTTTGCGGCCGCTCGCGGGCACATGTGCTGAAGGGCCCGCGCTGCGCGGGCTCCGTCTTCATTTCGCCTGCATTGAGGCGCGCCCGCTCAAAGCGTACAATTTCGGTCCTGTTTGACCGAACCGGCTGCCGCGCATGCTCCGCGTCACCAAGCTCACCGACTACGCCACCCTCGTGCTGACCGTGATGGCAGCCGACGGCGAGGCCGTGCACAGCGCTGCCGGGCTGGCCGAGAGGGCCGGGCTGGAGCTGCCGACGGTGTCCAAACTGCTGAAGCTGCTGGCACAGGCGCAGTTGGTGCAGAGCTTTCGCGGCGCGTCCGGCGGCTACCGACTGGCGCGGCCGGCCGAGGACATCCGGTTGATCCACGTGCTGGAGGCCATCGAAGGTCCGCTGGCGGTCACCGAATGCGTCGGCCAGCAGGGCCAGTGCGGCATCGAGCACCGCTGCGGCGTGCGCGCCAACTGGCGGCGCATCAACGACGTCATCGCCGAGGCCCTGCACGGCGTCAGCCTGGTCGACCTGCTGAAGCCACCGCCGCGCGGCCCCGTCCGCAAGACCCAATCCATCCAGCTGGTCATGGCCAGCGAATGAACGCCTCCCCGGCATCACGTTTCACCGCATAGGCAGCCCCATGGCCACCGAACGCAAGGACATCGAGGAAGCTCTGGCCCGACAGTATTCGGCCGGCTTCGTCACCGACATCGAGACCGAGATCGCGCCCAAGGGCCTCAGCGAGGACGTGGTGCGCATGATCTCGGCCAAGAAGGATGAGCCCGAGTGGCTCACCGAGTGGCGGCTGGCCGCCTACCGGCACTGGCTGACGATGACGCCGCCGGACTGGGCCAAGCTGAAGATCGACCCGATCGACTACCAGGACATCAGCTACTTCGCGCAGCCGAAGAAGAAGTACGCCTCGCTGGACGAGGTTGATCCCAAGCTGCTGGAAACCTACGAGAAGCTCGGCGTGCCCCTGCACGAGCGCGCCAAGCTCGCGGGCGTTGCCGTCGATGCGGTGTTCGACTCGGTCTCGGTGGGCACCACCTTCAAGAAGGAGCTGGCTGCGGTCGGCGTGATCTTCTGCAGCTTCTCCGAGGCCGTGCACGAGCACCCGGAGCTGGTCCGCCAGTATCTCGGCAGCGTGGTGCCGGTGGCCGACAACTACTTCGCCGCGCTGAACTCGGCGGTGTTCTCCGACGGCAGCTTCGTCTACATCCCGAAGGGCGTGCGCTGCCCGATGGAGCTCAGCACCTATTTCCGCATCAATGCCGCCGAGACGGGGCAGTTCGAGCGCACGCTGATCATCGCGGAGGAGGGCAGCCACGTGAGCTACCTCGAGGGCTGCACGGCGCCGCAGCGCGACGAGAACCAGCTGCATGCGGCGGTGGTCGAGCTGGTCGCGCTGGAGCGCGCCGAGATCAAGTACTCGACGGTGCAGAACTGGTACCCGGGCGACGAGAACGGCGTCGGCGGCATCTACAATTTCGTGACCAAGAGAGGCGAGTGCCGCGGGGCGAAGTCGAAGATCAGCTGGACCCAGGTCGAGACCGGCTCGGCCATCACCTGGAAGTACCCGAGCTGCGTGTTGAAGGGTGACGACTCGGTGGGCGAGTTCTATTCGGTGGCGCTCACGCATCATCGCCAGCAGGCCGACACCGGCACCAAGATGATCCATTTGGGCCGGAACACCAAGAGCAAGATCATCAGCAAGGGCATCAGCGCCGGCCGCGGCCAGAACACCTATCGCGGCCTGGTGCACGTCGGCAAGGGGGCGGAGAACGCGCGCAACTACACCCAGTGCGACAGCCTGCTGATCGGCAAGCGCTGCGGCGCCCACACCTTCCCCTACATCGAAGTGCGCCGCCCCGACGCCATCGTCGAGCATGAGGCGACCACCTCCAAGATCAGCGACGACCAGCTCTTCTACTGCCGCGCCCGCGGTATCGGCGAGGAAGACGCGGTGTCGATGATCGTCGACGGCTTCTGCAAGCAGGTCTTCAAGGAGCTGCCGATGGAGTTTGCGGTGGAGGCGAAGAAGCTGCTTGAGGTGTCGCTTGAGGGCGCTGTTGGATAGAGCGGGGATTCGGGATTGGGGATTCGGGATTCGTCAAGCGAGGCCCCAACCGTTCCGCTCAAGTCCCGCTTTCGCTCCGTCCGGCCCCTCACGCCAACCTGCCTCGCTCCGCTCGGGCTCATCGAGCTAGGAGCTCCCACCGGGAGCTCCAAAACGGCTCGATTCGCTCCGTGGGGAGAGGGGCTCGAAGTTTGAGGCTGCGGCAAGTCTCGCCGCGCCACCCCACGAATCCCGAATCTCCAATCCCGAATCCCATGCTCAAGATCACCAACCTCCACGTCCGCGCCGGCGAGCGCGAAATCCTCAAGGGTCTGTCGCTGACGCTTGAGCCCGGCAAGCTGCACGCCATCATGGGCCCCAACGGTGCGGGCAAGTCGACGCTGGGCCATGTGCTGGCCGGGCGCGAGGGCTATGAGGTCACGCAGGGCTCGGTCGAGTTCAACGGCGTTGATCTGCTGGCCCTGGAGCCGGAGGAGCGCGCGGCCGCCGGCGTGTTCCTGGCCTTCCAGTACCCGGTGGAGATTCCGGGGGTGAACAACACCTATTTCCTGCGTGCGGCGCTGAATGCGCAGCGCAAGGCGCGCGGCGAGGAAGAACTCGACGCCATGCAGTTCCTGAAGCTGGTGCGGCAGAAGCTCCAGGTGCTGCACCTGAAGGAAGAGCTGCTGCATCGCGCGGTGAATTCGGGTTTTTCGGGCGGCGAGAAGAAGCGCAACGAGATCTTCCAGATGGCGGTGCTGGAGCCCAAGCTCGCCATTCTCGACGAGACCGATTCCGGGCTCGACATCGACGCGCTGAAGGCGGTGGCCGATGGCGTCAATGCTCAGCGCGACGGCGCCCGCAGCTTCCTCGTCATCACCCACTACCAGCGCCTGCTCGACTACATCGTGCCGGACGTGGTGCACGTGCTGGCGGACGGTCGCATCGTCGAGAGCGGCGGGCCCGAGCTTGCGCGCGAGCTGGAGTCGCATGGCTATGCCTGGGTCAAGGACCGGCAGAGTCCGGAGAAGGTCTGATGTCGGCCCTGCTTGAGAGCTTCGCCCAGCGCTGGGCCGAGCTGCCGGAGCCACTGCGCGCGGCCGCGGGACTGGCCGAGACGCGCAAGGCCGCACTGGATGCCCTGCTGGCCGACGGCCTGCCGGCCAATCGCGCCGAGCGCTGGCGCTACACCAGCCTGCGTGCCTTGGGGCAGCGCAGCTATCGCGCCGCCTCTGGCGCCAGCGTCGACGCCGCACTGATCGCGCGTATCCCGCGGCCGCGCCTGGTCTTCGTCAATGGCTGGCTGGACACCGCGCTCAGCGATCTCTCCGATCTACCGGCAGGTCTGTCGGTGCGCGCGCTGGGACGCGTGCTGCCGGGAGCGCATGCGCGCGATGTCGTGCATCTGGGGCGTCGCTACAGCGCATCCGATGAGGTCTTCGCACGTGCCAATGCGGCGCTGGCGGTGGAAGGTGCCGTGATCCAGGTCGAGGCCGACGCGCAGATCGAGATGCCCCTGCATCTGGTGTCGATCGGCGCGCCCGAATCGGCTGAGGCCGCCTGGCATCTGCGGCATCTGATCGACCTGGGCGCGAATGCGCGTCTCACCGTGGTCGAGCATGTGCTGGGCTTCGAGGCACACGCGCATCTCGACAACACCATCGCCCAGGTGCATCTGAAGCCCGGCGCCGAGCTGACCCATGCGCGCCTGCAGTCGGCAGGCGAGGGCGCGCAGCTGTTCGCCCGCGTGGACGCCGCGCTGGCCGCGGGTGCGCTGTACCGCCGCGTCGATCTTGAGCTGGGCGCGGCCCTGTCGCGCTTGGAACTCAATGCCGAGCTGCAGGGCGAAGCCGCGGCCTTTGTCTCCGGCGGCGCGCAGCTGGTCGATGCCAGGCGCGCGGTCGATGTGCGGCTTGCCGTGGACCATGCAGCGCGCGACACACGCTGTGACCTGCGCTGGCGCGGGCTGGCTGCGGGCCGCGGCAAGCTCAGCTTCTACGGCGGCATCCGCATCCGCGAAGGCGCGGACGGCACCGATGCCGAGCTGTCCGACCGCAACCTGCTGCTGTCGGACACCGCCGAGGTCAACACCCAGCCGGTGCTGGTGATCGACGCCGATGAGGTGAAGGCCGCGCACGGTGCGACGGTCGGCCAGCTCGATGCCACCGCGCTGTTCTACCTGCGCTCGCGCGGCATTCCGCGCGACGAGGCCCGCGCGCTGCTGACCCGCGCCTTTCTCGTCGAGGCCATCGAGGTCGCCGAGCAGCCCGCGCTGATTGAAACCCTGAGCGACGCGCTGATCGCGCGCATCGAAGGAGCCGCCCTGTGAACGCCCTGCGCCAGCCCACGCAAGACATCGACTGGCTCGCCCTGCGCGCCGAGTTCCCGGTGCTGGCGCGTGAAGTCCACGGCAAACCGCTGGTCTATCTCGACAACGCCAACACCGGGCAGAAGCCCCGCGCGGTCATCGAGGCCATGGACGCCTACTACAGCCGCTACAACGCCAACGTGGCGCGTGCCGTGCACAGCTTGGGTGAGGAGGCGACCGCGGCCTATGAGGGCGCACGCGGCAAACTCGCGAAGTTCCTGAACGTTCGCAGCGATGAGCTGGTGTTCACCTCGGGCACCACCCAAGCCATCAACCTCGTCGCCTACAGCTACCTGCTGCCCAAGCTGCAGGCCGGCGACGTGATCCTCGCCAGCCGCATGGAGCATCACGCCAATCTGGTGCCTTGGCAGCTGATCGCCGAGCGCGCGGGTGCCACGGTGCAGCCGGTCGAGATCCTGCAGAACGGCGAGCTTGATCTCGTCGATCTGGAAAGGAAGCTCGATGGCCGGGTCAAGCTGCTGGCCGTCACCCACGTCAGCAACGTGCTCGGCACGGTGACGCCGATCCGCGACATCTGCGCGATGGCGCGTCGCTTTGGTGTGCCGGTGCTGGTCGACGGCTCGCAGGCGGTGCCGCACATGGCGGTCGACATCGCCGCGATCGGCTGCGACTTCTATGCCTTCACCGGCCACAAGATGGCTGGCCCCACCGGCACCGGCGCGCTGTGGGCGAAGCGCGAGCACCTGCAGGCCATGCCGCCCTTCTTCGGCGGCGGCGAGATGATCCGCACGGTCAGCTTCGAGCGCACCACCTTCAACGAGCCGCCGCACAAGTTCGAGGCCGGCACGCCCAACATCTCGGGCTTCATCGGCCTGGGCGCGGCGGTGGATTTCCTCTCCGGCATCGGCATGCCGGCGATCGCCGCGCGCGAGCAGTACCTGCTGGGTGTCGCCACCGAAGCCCTGCGCGCCGTGCCCGGTCTGCGCATCTTCGGCGAGGCGCGTGAGAAGGCGGCGGTGATCTCCTTCCTCGTCGAAGGCGCGCACGCGCATGATCTTGCGACCCTGCTGGATCTTGAAGGCATCGCCGTGCGTTCGGGCCACCACTGCGCGCACCCGCTGATGAGCTTCTTCGGCGTGCCGGCGACGCTGCGCGCGAGCCTGGCCTTCTTCAACACCGAGGCGGAGATCGAAGCCCTGGTGCGCGGCATCGACAAGGCGCGGCGCCTGTTGGGGTGAGAGCCGCGCGGGGAGTCGGCTGTGGGTGAGCGCTCTTCGATTTCCGACTCTCCATTCCCGATTCCCGATTCCCGATTCCCGATTCCCGGCCCTGGCGCATGTCCAATCCCTACCACTCCGCAATTCTCGACCACAGCCGCGTCCCGCATCGGCGCGGCGTGCTGGCGCAGCCGACCCACTGCGGCTGTGGCGAGAACGCGTTGTGTGGCGACAGCCTCAGCGTGCAGCTGCGCGTCGAGGCCGGATGCATCGTCGACTACGCCTTCGAAGCCGAGGCCTGCGCGATCGTGGTCGCTACGGCCTCGATGCTCGGAGACGCGCTGGTGGGACATGTGCCGACCCGGCTGGAAGCGATTGAAGCGGATCTGCGGCGCCTGTTGGGCCAGACCCAGCCAGAACCTGACGAGGCCCTGGCCGTTCGCTTGGGCGCGCTCGCCGACCTTGCGGAAATGCGTGCGCTGCCGCGCCGCCATCGCTGCGTGACACTGGCGCTCGAAGCCGTCGGTGCGGCGCTGATCGGGTCCGGTGCGGCGAACCGCACGACGTGATGCAGGGCGCTGAACACGTCGAGGCTGCGGGGAACCCCTGCGCGTCGCCTGCATAGGGTGCGCCCGCGGTGCACCGTGTCTCGTCGAGTCGCGCGATTGAGCGCCTTCTTGAAGTCGCGCCCATGCGCTTTCGGTTTCGTTCCCTGCAAGCCACCACTCGCAGGCGTAGGTGCGCGACACGCGCACCCTACAACGTCTGATCGGGTCCGGTGCGGCGAACCGCACGACGTGATGCAGGGCACTGAACACCTCGAGGCTGCAGCGAATCGCTGCGCGTCGCCTGCATAGGGTGCGCCTGCGGCGCACCAGGCCCATGCTCAGGCAGGCCCGTTTCGCCGCCGCTCGATCAGCCCACTTACCAGCCCACTCAAGGCCAGCGTCGCCGCGCCCATCAGCGCCCAGTGCAGGCCGATGTCCGAGGCCGCGGGCAGCTGCCACTGCAGCGGCTGCAGCAGCTCGGCCAGCACCGGCAGGCCGAACCACAGGGCGAGCAGGCCACCGAGCGTCAGCACGCCGCCGAGCAGGGCGATCTCGAAGCGATCGCCGGCATCCGCGCGCCGCGCGCGGTGCTGCAGGCGTTCGGCGAAGCCGGCGGGCAGGGCAGGGGCGGGCAGCGCGGCCGCACGCGCCAGTGCCCGGTACAGCGGATCGGGCCTGGCCCCCGAGACCTCACCGGCGGCGGACCCTCGCGCGGCTTCCTGGCGGCGCCATTCGGCTTCGATGCGGGGATCGATCGCCGTGCTGCCGGGGGCGGGTGAATCGGATTGGTGGTTCATGCGGGTTCTCCGATCGCTTCCTTCAGCGCCGCACGCAGGCGCAGGCGGATGCGGAACAGCAGGTTCTTGATCGTGCCCTCGGGCCGCTCGGTGATGCGGGCGATCTCGGCGATGCCCAGCTCCTCGGCATGGTAGAGGCTGAGCACGGTGCGCTGCAGCGGCGGCAGCGCTTCGATCAGACGCAGCGCGTGCGCATGCAGCTCCGCCTCGGCCAGCTCGCTCTCCACATCGGCCTGGTCGGCGATGTGGTCGAGCGGGTCGAAGGCTTCGCCGTCCTCGAACACGCCGCCGCGCTCGATCGGCAGCGACCTGCGCTCCAGATGCCGGCTGCCGAGGCTGAAGGCGATGCGGCCGATCCAGCTCGACAAGGCGCAGTCGAAGCGGAACTGGTCGAGCTTGCGGAACACGCGCAGGAAGCACTCCTGCGACAGGTCTTCGGCGTCCTGCGGCGAACGCACCATGCGCAGCAGGATGTGCCAGACCAGGCGCTGGTGCGCCTCGACCAGGCGCGCGAAGGCGCCGGGCCGCTCGCGCAGTACATCGTCCACCAGGGTGCGGTCATCGCTCATGTGGGCATCAGATACACCCTCGGCGTCGCCGGTTGCAGTGCCGGCTGCGAAAAAATCCCATGGGCTCGTGCAACCTCTGGCGCGCTCGCCGTCTCTGATCCTCCCAGGCAGGCATGGAGCCTGCCGCGCAAAGGAGAGACACCATGGACTTCACCATCCTGATTCCGATCACCCTGTTCATCGTGATCGCCTACATCGTCAAGGTCATCCTGGACGGACGCGTGCGGCGCCGGCTGGTTGAATCCAGCGCTTCGGAGTCGCTGGTGCGCTCCCTGATCGAAGCCGACGAACTCGCGCGCCGCACCGCCGCCTTGAAGTGGGGCATGGTGCTGACCTCGCTGGGCGCAGCCTTCGGCCTGATTGAATGGCTGGACCTGCGTGCCGACAGCCCGGGCACCTTCGGCCTGCTGTTCGTCGCCGCCGGCGTCGGCATGCTGGCCTACCACCTGCTGGCGCAGCGCGGCCGCGGCGGATAAGCCATGGACGGCGGCGTCGATTCGCAGGCGCGGATCGAGCAGGGCCTGTCCTCGCTGGTGCTGGGCCTGCTGCTGTGGGGCCCGGTGCCACCGGAGACGCTGATTCGCTTCGTCTGGGAATGGCTTCGAGGCGTGGCGTCCTGAGCTCGCCGGGGCGCGTTGTCGCCCGCGCTGGGCTCAGACGTTCGCCTTCAGCAGCCGCTCGATGCCGGCGCGGTCGCTGGCCCGCAGCAGGCGGCTGCCCAGCTTGCGCAGCTCGGCCAGATGGCTGTCGCGGATGATCGCGCGCACTTCCAGAAGGGTGTTGGGATGCAGGCTGAACTCGGTCAGGCCCAGCGCCAGCAGCAGGCGCGTATGGGCAGGGTCACCCGCCATCTCGCCGCAGACCGAGGTCGACAGGCCACGGCGCTGGCCGAACTGCAGGATCTCGCGCAGCACCCGCAGCACCGCCGGATGCAGCGGGCTGCTGTGCGCGGCGACCGCATCGTTGCCGCGGTCGATGGCCAGCAGGTACTGCACGAGATCGTTGGTGCCGATGCTGAGGAAGTCGACTTCGCGCCCGAACGAGGCCAGCGCCAGCGCTGCCGCCGGCACCTCGATCATCACCCCGAGCGCGACCTTCTTGGCGACCGCGTGGCCCTCGGCTTCCAGCTCGCGCGCGCACTGGTCGAGCAGCGCGCGCACTGCGCGCACCTCCTCGCGGAAGCCCACCATCGGCACCAGGATGTTGACCTTGCCGTAGGCGGAAGCACGCAGCAGGGCGCGCAGCTGGCTGCGGAACAGCCCGGGCTGGGCCAGCGACAGGCGCACGCCGCGCAGGCCCAGCGCGGGGTTGGGCTCATGGCTGAGCGCGATGCCGGCGCGGTCGGCCTTATCGGCGCCGAGGTCCAGCGTGCGCAGGGTGACCGGCCGGCCGCGCATGCCCATCACGAGGTCGCGGTAGACGAGGAACTGGGCGTCCTCGTCGGGTGCGCCGCGGCCCTGCATGAACAGGAACTCGGTGCGGTAGAGACCGATGCCGGAGGCGCCCAGCGCATAGGCCTGGTGCACGTCCTCGCGCGATTCGGCATTGGCCAGCAGGCGGATCTCGACGCCGTCGCGGGTCACCGTCTCGGCGTCGCGCAGCTTCTGCAGGGCGCGACGGTCGCGCGCGTTCTCGCGCTGCTGACGCTTGAAGCGGCGCAGGTCCTCGGCGTCGGGCTCGATGATGACTTCGCCGCTGTGGCCGTCGACCAGCAGGGCATCGCCATCGTTGATCTGGGCGACCGCTTCGTGGGCGCCGACGATCAGCGGCAGGTGCAGGCTTCGCGCGAGGATGGCGCTGTGCGAGAGCGCGCTGCCGGCGCCGGTGATGATCGCCACCACGCCGCGCTCGGTCAGCTGCGACAGTTCCGCGGGCGCGACGTTGTCGGTCACCAGCACTTCGCCGGACACGCCGGGCGTCTGGCTCGCCGGGCTGCGGTGCAGGGCGGCCCAGACCCGGCCGATGACGTGCTCCAGATCCTCGCGGCGCGAGCGCATGTAGGGGTCGTCGATCGCGTCGAACACCGCCACCAGGCGGTCGCGCTGCAGCTTGAGCGCGAAATCGGCGGAGTAGCGCGCGGTGCGGATGAGGTCGTCGAGACCCAGCACCAGCTCGGGGTCATCGAGGATCAGCTGGTGGATGTCGAGGAACTCGCCCAGCTCATGCGCCAGCGCGCCCTGCAGACGTTCGCGCATCTGCTGCAGTTCGGCGCGCGCGGTGTCCAGCGCGGCGTGCAGGCGCTCGATCTCGGCCTCGACCGCGCCCTCGGGAATGCGCTCCTCGCGCACTTCGTGCATCTGCGGCTCCCGCACGTGCGCGCGACCCAGCGCGAGTCCGCGCGAGGCCGGCTGTCCGTGCAGGACGAGGCGCATCAGCTGTCCTCGTCGAAGCCGCGGGCGAACAGGTCGACGGCGGCCGCCATCGCCGCCTCTTCGTCGGGGCCATCCACGCGCAGCACGACGCTGCTGCCCTGGGCGGCGGCCAGCAGCATCACGCCCATGATGCTCTTGGCATTGACCTCGCGGCCGCGGCCGACCAGGAAGGCATTGGACTTGTAGCCGCCGAGCAGCTGCACCAGCTTGGCCGAGGCGCGCGCGTGCAGGCCGAGCTTGTTCACCACCAGAAGTTCGCGCTCAAGCATGGCCGTTGACGACTCCGCTGCGGGCGCCGGTGACCGCGGTCTGGGCCAGCGCATCGAGATTCTGTTCGGGATAGTTCAGCACGCGCAGCAGCATCGGCAGGCTCAGCCCCGAGACTCGCCGCACCACCACTGGCGTCGACTCCAGGCGCGCCGCGAGATTGCTGGGCGAGGCGCCGTACAGGTCGGTCAGGATCAGCACGCCCTCGCCGCCGTCGAGGCGGCCCAGGGCGCCGCGCGCCTGCATCGACAGCTCGTCGAGCGGTGCATCGAAGGGCACCTCCAGCACCTCGACCGGCAGGGTCGGGTTGCCCAGCACCTTCTGCACGACAGCCCGCAAGGCGGTGCCGATCCCCGGATGCGTCAGCAGCAGGACGCCGACGGCCATCAGCGTCGCGCTCCTTGCTGCCACGCGCACGCGGTAGGGCTGGGGAGCCCGCGTCCCAGCGAATCCCGAATCCCGAATCCCCAATCCCTATTCATTCGATCTCCCTGTGGAAGGTCACCACCTGCTCGCGGCCGTGCGCACGCAGATGCGCGGCCACCGTCTCGGCGCAGTAGACCGAGCGATGGCGTCCGCCAGTGCAGCCGAAGGCCACGGTGACATAGCTGCGGCTGTCATTCTCGAAGCGCGGCAGGAAGCTGTCGAGGAAGCCGATGACCTGGTCGAGGTAGTCGCGCACCAGCGGCTGCTCGTCGAGGTGTTCCCGCACCGCCTGGTCACGTCCCGACAGTGGACGCAGCGCCGGCAGCCAGTGCGGGTTGGGCAGGCAGCGCACGTCGAACACGAAGTCGGCGTCGGCCGGCAGGCCGTTCTTGTAGGCGAAGGACTCCAGCAGGATCGAGAGCCCACCCTCGCCACCGCTGGCGATCTCGGTGGCGATCTTGCGGCGCAGCTGGTGGACGTTGAGCTCGCTGCTGTCGATGACGACATCGGCCAGCGCCGCCAGTGGCCGCATCAGCTCACGCTCGCGGGCGATCGCCTCGGCCAGCGGCAGACCGTTGCGCGAAAGCGGATGCCGGCGCCGGGTCTCGTTGAAGCGCTTGATCAGCACTTCGTCGCGGGTGTCGAGGAACACCAGCCGGTAGCCGAAGCCGGCGCTGCCGAGCGCGGCCAGCGAGCGCGGCAGGTCGGCAAGATCCTGGGGTCGGTTGCGCACGTCGATGCCGACCGCGATGCGATGGGCGTCCTGCGCGCCGTCGACCACGCTCTCGACGAACTGTGGCAACAGCTCGGCCGGCAGGTTGTCGGCGCAGTAGTAGTCGAGGTCTTCCAGGGTGCGCAGGGCGACCGACTTGCCCGAGCCGGAAAGCCCGCTCACCACCAGCACCTGCACGGGACTCGAGCTTGACGTTGGGGCCACGCTGTCGCTGGTCATGGGTTGAGCTTGCGCATCTGGTGGGCCTGCCGGTCCATGAAGGTCTGCGCCGGATCGGCGCCCTTGGATTTCAGGATATGCGAGCGCACCGCGGCCTCCACCAGCACGGCGAGATTGCGGCCGGGCGCGACCGGCAGGGTGATCTGCGGGATGTCGAGTTCGAGTATGCGGCGGCTGCTGCGGTCGCCGTGCAGCCGATCCAGCGTCGCCGGCGGCGCCGACGGGTCGTAGCGATCCAGGTGCACGATCAGGCGCAGGTACTTGTTCTGCTTCACCGAGGTGTCGCCGAACATCTCGCGCACGTTGAGGATGCCCAGGCCGCGCACCTCGATCAGGTCCTGCAGCAGCTCGGGGCAGGTGCCGTCGACCACGTCGGGAGCGATCTGGGTGAACTCGGGCGCGTCGTCGGCGACCAGCCGGTGGCCGCGGGTGATCAGCTCCAGCGCGAGCTCGCTCTTGCCCGAGCCGGAGTCGCCGGTAATCAGCACCCCGATCGAGTAGACCTCCATGAACACGCCGTGCAGGGTGGCGCGTCGCGCCAGCGCGCGCGCAAGGTGGTACTGCAGGTAGGTCAGCAGCTCGTGGCCGCGGCGCGGCGAGCTCCACAGCGGCGTATCGGATTCATTGCAGGCGTCCCGCAGGTCGGGCGGCGCCGGCTGATCGCGGCTGACCAGCAGGGCCAGCGGCCGCGCATTCATGATCTTGGCGAGGGTTTCCCAGCGCTGGCGCGAGTCGAGGCCGTCGAGATAGGCCAGCTCCTCGGCGCCGATGATCTGCACCTTGTTGGCATGGATCGTGTTGAGGTAGCCGGCCAGCGAAGGCCGCCTCGCCAGGTGCTCGCCGGGCTCGATCTCGCGGCGCTCGCCGCGCTGCCCTGCGATCCAGCGCAGGCCGAGGCGCTCCTGCAGCTGCTCGTAGAGCTCGCGGGCGCTGATGCGGGCGTCCATGCGTCCGCGCGCGGGCTCAGGCGGCCGCGTGGGTCAGCTGCCAGTCCGCCAGCAGGGCGTACAGGCTGGCGCTGTCGGGCGCGCCGCGCAGGCGCTGGCAGAAGGCGGCGTCGCCGAACATCTCGGCCAGCTGGGAGAGCAGCACCAGGTGCTGGTGGCTGAAGTGCTCCGGCACCGCCATCGCGAACACCAGATCCACCGGCGCATTGTCGATGGCGCCAAAGTCGATGCCTTCGGACAGCCTCACGAAGGCGCCGATCGCGGTGCTGAGTCCGGGCGTACGGCCGTGCGGAATGGCCACGCCGTGGCCCAGCCCGGTCGAGCCGAGTTTCTCGCGGGCGAACAGGCTGTCGAAGATCGCCCGTTCGCAGGCATCGCCGTGGCCATCGGCCAAGGTGGCGGCAAGCGACTCAAGCAGGCGCTTCTTGCTGGTGGCACTGACGCCCACCGAGGTGCGGGCGGGCGTCAGGAGGTCGATCAGGAGCATGGTCAGGGCCTGGGGAAGGCGGGCCCCCGGGCGGCCGAAGCGGCCCGGGGGCACTGGAAAACTAGCCGAAGCTGCCGTTGCGCGAGGGCGCGTCACCGCGATGGTGGTCGGTCAGCTTTTCCTTGTGCTTCAACACCTGGCGGTCGAGCTTGTCTGCCATCAGGTCGATCGAGGCGTACATCGACTCGGCCACCGACTCCGCATGGATATTGCGGCCGGCGGCATGCAGCGTGGCTTCGGCCTTGTGGTCGAGCTTGTCGACCGACAGGATCACGTGGACATCGAGCAGGTGGTCGAAGTGGCGCTCAAGGCGCGCCAGCTTGGTTTCGACGTATTCGCGCAGGGCGGCAGTGACGTCGATCTGGTGACCACTGATTTCGATCCGCATGGCTTGAACCTCCTAGGTGAACGTCGGGGGTGGAACTCGGGGCCGGCACGTTCCAGCCGGGCCGAGCGCGCTGGCTGGCAGCCACGCGCTTGCTGAGCGGCATGCAAGGGCCGCTCCAGAACAGGTTGGGATGGCGCCGCCGGACTCAAGCTCCGGCCGGGCTGCGGCGGCGCTTCGCGCTTGACCGGGCCCGTTTCGCGCCACCGCGAAGGCACCCGCGGGCGATCGGGAGGGCCAGGTCTTGGCACCGGGAGCGGCTGAACTGCGCATTCAGGCTCAGCTTACCCGCTGGCGCTCGTTGGAGGACGGAATATTCATCGCTTCCCGGTACTTTGCCACCGTCCGCCGCGCGACGGTAATGCCCTCGGCCTGCAGCAGTTCGGTCAGGCGCGCGTCCGACAGCGGCTTGCGCGGCGACTCGGCATCGATCAGGCGCTTGATCATGGCCTGGATGGCCGTGCTCGACGCGCTGCCGCCGTCCACCGTGGACACGCCTGACGAGAAGAAGTGCTTGAATTCAAAGGTGCCGCGCGGCGTGTGCAGGTATTTGCGGGTGGTCACGCGCGAGATCGTCGACTCGTGCAGGTCGAGCTCCTCGGCGATCTCGCGCAGCACCAGGGGGCGCATGGCCTCGGGGCCGTGCTCCAGGAAGGCGCTCTGCTGGCGGACGATGCATTCGGCCACCCGCAGGATGGTGTCGGCACGGGTTTCCAGCGAGCGGATCAACCAGCGCGCTTCCTGCAGCTGGCCGCGCAGATAGCTGGCGTCGCCGCGTGCCGCGACGCCGATCATCGCTTCGTACTGCCGGTTGATGCCCACCCGCGGCAGGCAGCCCGGCGCCAGGCTGACGCGCCAGGCGCCGCCCTGGCGCCAGGCATAGGCATCGGGGGCGACATAGTCGACGCGCTCGCTGCTCAGACCCGCCCCGGGCTTGGGGTCGAGCCGGCGCAGCAGGGCCACGGCCGCGGCCACGCATTCGGGATCCTGCTTGAGCTGCTGGGCCAGCTTGGCGACGCCCATCCGCGCCAGCTCTTCCAGATGGGCGGTCGCGATCTGCTGGGCCAGCGCCCATTCCGGGCTGTCGTCCTGCTGGGCCCGCAGCTGCACGCACAGGCATTCCGACAGCGAGCGCGCGCCCACGCCCAGCGGGTCGAAGTGCTGGATGTGGGTGAGCACGGCCTGCAGTTCGTCGTGTCCGGCCTCGATCTCGGGGCGCAGGGTGGCGCAGATCGCCTCGAAGTCCTCCTGCAGGTAGCCGTCCTCGCCGATCGCGTCGATCAGGGCGCGGCCGATCGCCTGGTCGCGTGCCGACAGGTGCGAGAGGTTGAGCTGCCACAGCAGGTGGTCGTGCAGGCTTTCGGTGACCGTGCCCTGCAGGCTTTCCAGGCGCTCGTCGCTGTCGCCACCGCTTGAGCTGCTGGCGCCGAGGCCGGTTTCCAGGTCCCAGTCGGGCTCGTAGTCGAGCGGGCTCTCCAGCAGCTCGGGCTGGGCGTCCTCGCTGGCCGCATCGGCGCTGGCTTCGGCAGCGTCACCGGGGGCCGCCGTGCCTTCCTCGCCGCTGCCTGGCATCGGCTCGGCATCTTCCGCGCGTTCCAGCAGCGGATTGCTCTCGATGGCCAGGCTCAGCTCGGTTTCCAGCTCCACGGTGGACATCTGCAGCAGGCGGATCGCCTGCCGCAGCTGCGGGGTCAGCGTCAGCTGCTGACCCATCCGCAGTTGCAGGGTCGGCTTCATCACATCCGGAATCCGTCGCCCAGATACACGCGGCGCACGTCGGGGTTGTCCAGCACCTCGGCCGGGCTGCCCTCGGCCAGCACGCCGCCGTCGTTCAGGATGTAGGCGCGGTCGCAGATGCCCAGGGTCTCGCGCACGTTGTGGTCGGTGATCAGCACGCCGATGCCGCGCGACTTCAGGTGCCGCACGATGCGCTGGATCTCGCCGACCGAGATCGGATCGACGCCGGCGAAGGGCTCGTCGAGCAGCATCAGGCGCGGCTTGCCGGCCAGGGCGCGGGCGATCTCGACGCGCCGGCGTTCGCCGCCGGACAGGCTGGCGCCGAGGCTGTCGGCGACGTGGCTGATCTGCAGCTCGTCGAGCAGGGCCTGCAGCTCGCGCTGGCGCTCGGCCTCGCCCAGGTCCTCGCGGAGCTCCAGCACGGCGAGGATGTTGTCCGCCACCGACAGGCGCCGGAACACGGACGCCTCCTGCGGGAGGTAGCCGACGCCGAGGCGCGCGCGCGCATGCATGGGCAGCTCGGTGATGTCCTGCGTGTCCAGCTGGATCTGGCCGCCGTCCGCCGGCACCAGACCCACGATCATGTAGAAGCAGGTGGTCTTGCCGGCACCGTTCGGGCCGAGCAGGCCGACCACCTCGCCGCGATCGAGTTTCAGCGAGAAGTCGCGGACCACCTCACGATCGCGATAGCGCTTGCGCAGGTTGCGGGCCGTCAGCATCAGCCGCCGTCCGTCGCGGACGCAGGGGCAGGGGCAGGAGCCGACGCCGGGTTGCCCTGGCGCGGCTGGAAACGCATGCGGATGCGGTCCTCGCTGCCGGCGCCGCGGGCGTTGAGTCGACCATTGGCCATGTCGTAGGTGATGACCTCGCCCTGCAGATTGCCCTCGGGGCGGTCGACCTCGACCGCGCCTTCGAGCAGCACCTCATTCGAGGTGGGCCGGTAGGTGATCTTGCGGGCACGCACGCTGACCGGCTGGCCCTGGTCGTCGATCTGCTTGAGCGAAGCCGGCTGCCCTTCGAACACGACCTGGCTGAGTTCGCCGGCGCTGCGGGTCAGCGTGGCCTTGTCGGCGCGGATGTCCAGGCTGCCCTGGGTGATCACCACGTCACCGCTGAGGATGGAGTCGCCGTCGGCCAGCGTGGCATCGCCGGAGCGGGCGGCCATGTCGACCGGCTGCTGGCGATCGGCGCTGGCCGCCAGCGCCTGCGCGCCGATGATCAGCGAAAGCAGGGCGGCCAGCAGGCGGCCGTCAGCGCGAAGGGGGCTCATAGCGGGCGCTCACCTGGTCGAGAAGTCGGAAACGGCGGGTGTCGAGCTCGGCCTCCAGGCCGACCCCGCGGAGTATAAAACCGGGCCCGGAGGCGGTCACCGGCTCGGCGCTGCGCATCTGGCGCGCGCGCGGGAACAGGTCGAGGCGCTCGGTCTGCAGTGTCGACGGCGCTTCGGCAGCGGCCGGCGCCGTCACCTGCACCGCGCGCAGCAGGCGCAGCTCGCTGGCGTCGGCGCTGACCCAGGCGGTCTCCGAGCGCGCCAGCCAGCGGCCGCCTTCGGCGTCGGGCAGGGTGAACTCGGGCTCGCTGACCTCCAGCGTCCCCGCCTGCGGATGCCGGGCCAGGCGCGGGCCGCGGGCGGCGAAGGCCTCGCGGCCGTCCGCATCGAGTGCCACCATCGAGAAGTCGGTGAGGAAGTAGTCCGAGCGTGGCGGCCCGACCAGAACCGGCGCGGGTGCGGGCTCGCGCAGCAGCCAGACCAGCCAGCCGCTCACTGCGGCCGCCAGCAGCAGCCCGATCAGCACGGGAATCTGGCGCGCCTGCATGGCCTGCCTCAGCCTGGCACGAAGCGCGACAGCACGTCGGCGCTGCGGCCCTGGGCCTCGATGACCAGGTCGCAGAACTCGCGCACCGCGCCATGGCCGCCGGCCGCGCGGGTCTGCCAGTCGACGCGCGCGGCGACCCAGGCGTGGGCGTTCGCTGGCGCCACGCTGAAGCCGGCCACGGCCATCGCCGCGAGATCGGGCAGGTCATCGCCCATGAAGGCGGCAGCCTCGGGCTCGATGCGCAGGCTGGCGCACAGCGCCGACAGCGCCGCGCCCTTGTCGTGGCTGCCCTGGATCAGGTGGCGGATGCCCAGGTCAGCCGCGCGCCGCGCCACCAGCGGGCTGGTGCGGGCGGTGATCAGGGCGATCTCGACGCCAATGCCGGCCAGCAGCTTCAGGCCCTGGCCGTCGTGCACGTCAAAGCTTTTCAGCTCGCGACCGTCGTCGCTGAAGAAAAGGCGGCCGTCGGTCAGGGTGCCGTCGACGTCAAAGGCTGCCAAGCGCACGCGCGAAGCGCGCGCGCGGGCCTCGCTCGCGGACAGATGGCGCAGCTCAGACGACACGGGCGCGCAGCAGGTCGTGGATGTTGAGGGCGCCGACCGCATGCTGTTCGGCGTCGACCACCACCAGCGCGCTGATCTTGTGCGACTCCATCAGGCGGGCGGCTTCGACCGCCAGCTTGTCGGCGGTGATGGTCTTTGGCGCGCGTGTCATCACGCTCTCGACGATGGTGGCGCGCAGGTCGAAGCCGGGGTCGTCCATCGCCCGGCGCAGGTCGCCGTCGGTGAACACGCCGACCAGGCGGTTGTCGGCATCGACCACCGCGGTCATGCCGAGGCGCTTGCGGCTGATTTCCAGCACCGCCTCGCTGATCGAGGCCGATGCGGCGACCCGCGGCACTTCCCCGCCGCTGTGCATGATGTCGCCGATGTGCAGCAGCAGGCGGCGGCCCAGGCTGCCGGCCGGATGCGAGCGCGCGAAGTCGTCGGCGGTGAAGCCGCGCGCTTCCAGCAGGGCCACGGCCAGCGCATCGCCCATGACCAGGGCGGCGGTGGTGCTGGAGGTGGGCGCGAGACCCAGCGGGCAGGCTTCGGCCGGCACGCTGACATCGAGATGCACGTCGGCGAGGCGCGCGAGCGTCGACTCCGGCCGGCCGGTCATCGCGATCAGCGGGTTGCCCTGGCGGCGCAGCACCGGAAGGATGGTCAGCAGCTCGTCGGTCTCGCCCGAGTTCGAGACCGCGATCACCACATCGGCATCGGTGATCATGCCGAGGTCGCCGTGGCTGGCCTCGCCCGGATGCACGTAGAAGGCCGGCGTGCCGGTCGAGGCCAGCGTCGCCGCGATCTTGCGCGCGATGTGGCCCGACTTGCCCATGCCGCTGCAGACCACCCGGCCCGCGCAGGCGAACATCAGCCGGCAGGCGGCGACGAAGTGCTGGTCGATGCGCGCGCGCAGGGCCTCGATGGCGTCGCGCTCCACGTCGATGACCTCGCGCCCGCTGTGGATCAGCGACTCGGCCGAAAGGCCGCTGGCATCGCGGAGAGAGGGCAGGGGCTGCACTTGGGCGCTCATGGGCGGGCGTGGGATTCCGGTGGGACGAGGGTCGGACAGCGAGGGGCTGCATCCATGGCAGCACCGGGCCGGCAGATTCTGACGAGTTGTGGCAGGGGCCGGGTCGGCCGGCGGGGATGCTTTAGAATCGCCGGCCATTCTACCCCGCCCCGCATCGGGGCCGCCTGCGACCGGCGCGCTGCATGCCCGGCCGCGAGGCGCCGCCAAGCCTGCCCATGACCCCTGAAACCATCCGTGAACTGATCGAAGCCGGCCTGCCCGGCGCCCGCGCCCATGTGCAGGGCGACGACGGCGTGCACTTCGAAGCCCTCGTCATTTGCGAAGCCTTCGCCGGCAAGCTGCCGCTGGCCCGCCACCGCATGGTCTACGCGACCTTGGGCGACCTGATGGGCGGCGCGATCCACGCGCTGTCGCTGAAGACCCAGACCCCCGCCGAAGCCGGCGAGGGCTGATCCCATGGCGAAAATCCAGATCACCGGCAACGGCCCGCTGAACGGCGAGGTGTGGATCTCCGGCGCCAAGAACGCGGTCCTGCCCATCCTCTGCGCGGGTCTGCTGGCCGACGGGCCGATGGACATCGGCAACGTGCCGCACCTGCACGACGTCACCACCACCCTGGAGCTGCTCGGCCAGATGGGCGTGACCCTGGGCATCGAAGACCGCATGCGCATCACCCTGGATGCCAGCCGCGCCGACCGCTATGTGGCGCCCTACGAGCTGGTCAAGACCATGCGCGCCTCGATCCTGGTGCTGGGCCCGCTGGTGGCGCGCTTCGGTCAGGCCGAGGTGAGCCTGCCGGGCGGCTGCGCGATCGGCTCGCGCCCGGTCGACCAGCACATCCGGGGGCTGGAGGCCATGGGGGCCGAGATCACCGTCGAGGGCGGCAACATCCGCGCCCGCGCCAAGCGATTGCGCGGCACCCGCTTCGTGTTCGACATGGTGACCGTCACCGGCACCGAGAACATCCTGATGGCGGCGACGCTGGCCGAAGGCACCACCATCATCGAGAACGCCGCGCAGGAGCCCGAGGTCACCGACCTCGCCCACTGCCTGCAGGCGATGGGCGCGCAGATCGAGGGCATCGGCACCAGCACCTTGATCGTGCACGGCGTCGAACGCCTGCACGGCTGCCGCTACGACGTCATCGCCGACCGCATCGAGACGGGCACCTTCCTCGTCGCGGGCGCCATCACCCGCGGCCGCGTGCTGTGCAAGCACACCCGCGCCGACACCCTGGACGCGGTGCTGCAGAAGCTCGAGAAGGCCGGCGCCCACATCAACACCGGTGCGGACTACATCGAGCTCGACATGCAGGGCCGCCGCCCGCGTGCGGTCGACCTCACCACCGCGCCCTATCCGGCGTTCCCGACCGACATGCAGGCGCAGTTCGTCGCCTTGAACGCGGTCGCCGAGGGTGTCGGCATCGTCACCGAGACGGTGTTCGAGAACCGCTTCATGCACATCGAGGAGCTGCGTCGCTTGGGGGCGGACATCCGCGTCGAGGGCAACTCCGCGATCATCCGTGGGGTGAACGAGCTCACCGCCGCCCCGATCATGGCCACCGACCTGCGCGCCTCGGCCAGCCTGGTGCTGGCGGGCCTTGTCGCCCGCGGCGACACCGTCGTCGACCGCATCTACCACATCGATCGCGGCTACGAGTGCATCGAGGAGAAGCTGGGCGGGCTGGGGGCCTTGATCCGGCGATTGCCGTGAGCGCGCGCTGAGCGCGCTCGGGATGACGGCCGCTGCGCGGCCTTGGGATTGGGGATTCGGGATTCGTAAGAGCGCGCTTCGATCTGCGTCGCGCGCTGATCGGACTGCGCTGGGCTGTATCGTCCGCCCTGTGGCTCCGATCATTTTCGCGCTTCTGTCGGACTTGCTGGTGGATGCGCTGCGCTTATCCACCCTACAAAGGCGAGTGACGCACTGCCCCGATCGAAGCCCAAGCCGCACTACGCGCTTCAGCTTTGCATCAGCGAACGACGCCTTGCCCCGAGCGAAGCCCAGGCCGCCCTACGCGTAGGGCGGATAAGCGAAGCGCATCCGCCGTTCGACGCGGTTCGGGGGAGGCTTGGAGGGGAGAGGTGTATGGAGGGTCAACCGTTCGCCCGGCGTTCCGAGGCGCGCACCGCATCCATCCTTCGGCAACCCAACTATCGCGATCAGGGTGTTTCAGCGGCTTCCAGCAGAGCGTCAAGCTGCCTGAGCAACCGGTCGATTGCTGCGTCCTCGGCATCCAGGCATTGGTGGAGTCGGATTTCCAGTTCGCCAGAAACGCAGGAGGCGAGCACAACGTGCCTCCCATCAAGACACCCCAAATGAAGGGTCTGTGCGTTAGGAACCTTCCACAAGGACGGACTGCTCCAAGCAGATCGAAGAGCTTCCAGCTCGACCAAGGGGATTCGGCTCAAGGTGCGCTGCGATCCGCGGGCGAGAGTTTCTGACTCTCCAGCCGCGTGTTCCGCGGGGTCATCTTCCTGTGTCGGAGGTGGTGCTGGCCTCTGGACAAGTACGTGTTCGTCCAGATGCGCTTCATTGCGACCGATGCGTAGCTGCAGCCATCGGGTATCCGCCCAAGCTTCAGCGATCCAGAGCTGGTGGCGCTCGCGCTCCACTTCCACGATGCGGGAGTCACAGCGGCTGAGCTCAGAGAACTGAATGTCAAAAGGCGGTGCAGAGCGGTCGTGGAAATCTCGCTCGAATAGGGTCAACGCGACTGCTGCCATGCGCGTGGCTTCAGCTCGGAATGGCGTGGGTTCACCCTGCAACTCCAGCCACGGCTTGGGCAGCAAACTCCCCCCATCGCCCGCTTCCGCCGGCGGCCGGAACTCCCGCTCCAGATACAGCGCCGCCGCAACAGGCGCCGCTAGCGCCAAGCTCAGCGCCAGCGTCCGCAACAACGAGATTCGCGGCTTCGCCACGGCTACAGGTTCTGGTAGTTCGGCCCCGCTGCCCCTTCAGGCGTCACCCAGTTGATGATCTGGTAGGGGTCCTTGATGTCGCAGGTCTTGCAGTGCACGCAGTTGGCGGCGTTGATCTGCAGGCGCTTGCCGGCCTCGTCCTCGACCATCTCGTAGACGCCGGCGGGGCAGAAGCGGGTGCAGGGGTTGCCGTACTCCTCGGCGCATTGCGTCACGCAGACGTCGGTGTTTTCGACGCGCAGGTGCACCGGCTGGTCTTCGTCGTGCTCGGTGGCGGCGTAGTACACGCCGGCCAGGCGGTCGCGCGGGGCGAGGCTGCGGTCGACGTAGTCGCGCTTCGGCTTCTCGGCTTCGCTGAGTTTCTGCAGCGAGGACCAGTCCGGCTTGACCTTCAGCGTCCACGGCGAGGCGCCGCCGGTCACCGTCTCCCAGCCCGAGTTGATCAGGCCGAACCACAGGCCCTTCTTGAAGCCGGGCTTGAAGTTGCGGACTTTCTTCAGCTCCGAGTACACCACCGAGCCGCGCAGCTTGGCGTCCCAGCCTTCGACCTGATCGGTGCTGGCGATGTGCTCGGCGGCGAGCATGCCCGAGCGCATCGCCTGATGGACACCCTTGATCTTGGGCACGTTGACCAGGCCGGCGTCGCAGCCGATCAGGATCGCGCCCGGCATCTCCGTCTTGGGCAGGCTCTGGTAGCCGCCGGTGACGATGGCGCGCGCGCCGGCCGAGAGAATGCTGCCGCCCTCCAGCAGCGGCTTCACGGTCGGGTGGTGCTTCCACTGCTGGAAGGCTTCGTAGGGCTGGTAGTTCGGGTCGCGGTAGTCGAGGCCCGAGACATAGCCCAGCGCAATGCGCCCGCCGGTCAGGTGGTACAGGAAGCTGCCGCCGTAGGTGCGCGAGTCGGCCGGCCAGCCCAGGCTGTGCACGATCTTGCCGGGGCTGACGCGATCCTCCGGCACCTGCCACAGCTCCTTGATGCCGATCGAATAGCTCTGCGGGTCGCTGCCGGCATCGAGGCCGTACTGCTTGATCAGCGGCTTGGCCAAGTGCCCGCGCGCGCCTTCGGCCAGCACGGTGATGCGGGCGCGGATGTCGATGCCCTGGGTGTAGCCGGGCTTGTGCGAGCCGTCCTTCGCCACGCCCATGTCGCCGATGCGCACGCCGACCACGCGGCCCTGTTCGATCAGGGTTTCGGCGGCGGCGAAGCCGGGGTAGATCTCGACGCCCAGCGCTTCGGCCTGCGGCGCCAGCCAGGCGCAGGTGGCGCCCAGGCTGACGATGAAGTTGCCGTGGTTGTTCATCTGCGGCGGCACGATCGGGAACTTGAAGCCGCTGGTCCGGGTGAGGAACCAGAACTCGTCCTCGGTGGCGGGCACGCAGATCGGCGGCGGGTTGTCCCGCCAGCCCGGCAGCAGCTCGTCCAGCGGGCCGGGCTCGATCACCGCGCCGGACAGAATCTGTGCGCCGATGGTGGAGGCCTTTTCGATCACGCAGACCGACAGGTCCGGCTTGAGCTGTTTCAGTCGAATGGCGAAGGCGAGGCCGGCAGGGCCTGCGCCCACCGTGACCACGTCGTATTCCATGACATCGCGCTCGCTCATGGCTGGCTCCTGGCTGTGTGCGTAAAGGGCGGCATTATCGGGGGCGGGGCGTGCAGGCGACAGCGTCTTGACCGCGTGGCCCGCAGAGTGCGCGGGGCGCAGGGTCTGCATCGGGCAGGCCTGGCCGGCAGGGGTGGCAAGCATACTTCAGCGTATGGAATGGATCGAGATTGCCCTGACCGGTGCCGAACTGCGCATCGCGCCGGCCTTCCTGCAGGCCGAGGAAGCCGATGCGCTGCTGGCGGCACTCAGCGCCGAAATCCCCTGGGAGCGGCACCGCCTCCGGATCTACGGTCGTGAACACGCCTCGCCGCGGCTGTCCTGTTGGATCGGCGACCCCGATGCGGCCTACACCTATTCGCGCACGCGCTTCGAGCCGCGGCCGTGGACGCCGGCACTGGCCGCGCTAAGGCCGCGGATCGAGCACGCCTGCGGGGCGCGCTTCAACAGCGTGCTGGCGAATCTCTACCGCGACGGCGCCGACGGCATGGGCTGGCATGCGGACGACGAGCCCGAGCTGGGGCCTGAGCCGGTGATCGCCTCGCTCAGCCTGGGCGCTGTGCGTGGCTTCGCCTTCCGCGACCTCGCCCAGCGCCGCCAGCGGCTGAAGCTCGACCTGCCGCACGGCAGCCTGCTGCTGATGGCCGGGCGCACCCAGGCTCTTTACCAGCACGCCATTGCCAAGAGCGCGCGGGCGCTGCCGCCGCGGCTGAATCTGACCTTTCGCTGGATCCACTGCGGCCCTGCGGCATGAAACTCGTGAAATTGTGTGGCATGCTCGCGCGGTCCGTTCTGCGGCTGGACAAACCCACGGCCCCATCCGCGCGTCAGCACGCGACGGTGCCGGACGGTTGGGGATGAACAGCGCGACGGCTGGGGTTTCCTTTCCAAGGAGCAGACCATGAACACGATCCTCAAGCTCGCGGCGCCTGTGTGCCTGGGCCTTTCCCTGTCCCTGGCCGCCAAGGCCGAAACCGTCTGGTTCGAAGTCGCCGAGATCGAGTCGGAGCGCAACCAGAGCTTCGTCGTCGCGCTGAGCGACCCGGAACACATCGCCCAGGCGCGCGCGATCATCGCCAACGGCGGCCGCCCCGATGACGACACCCCGGGCATCCTGCTCGCCCGCATCGGTTTGGGCGGTGACGGCTTCAATCGCGACCTGCGTGATCCCGACCAGCGTCTCTGGCGTTGGCACATCGAACAGGTCGATGGCTTTGGCGGCCTCGCCATCGAGCTCTGCGACGGCTGGCCCGGCTTCGTCGAGGAAAACCCCAAGGCCTTCATCCAGAACACTGGCGGGCAGATCTGCTTCTGGGGCTATACCGTCAAGTCCGAGCTGCCCAACGCGCCGCAGTTCGAGATCGGCGAGGGCCTGGACGGCGCCTGGTACAACCCTGAGCGGCCGGGCCAGGGCGTTTACCTGGATGTGCTGGAGGAGCAGAACAAGCTCGCCTTCGCCTGGTTCACCTGGGCCGAAAACGCGCCGGGCGTGATCCGCGCCTCCGAGCATCTGTGGTACTCGGGGCTGACCGATATCGCTGGCGAGGCGGCGCAGGGACCGATCTACCGCACGACTGGCGGAACCTTCGTTGGCGAGCAGCTGCTCGATACGCGTGCAGCGGGTCAGGCGACCCTGATCTTCAAGGACTGCAATACCGCCAGCTTCACCTACAGTTTCGGCACCGGCGAGACCGCGGAGATTCCGCTGCGTCGCGCGGTGCCGACCAAGGGCTGCAGGCGCTGAGGCCGGGGTTCGGGCTTCGGGATCAGGGATTGGCTGGGGCTGGCTCTGCTCGCCATGTCTCCGCGAAGGGCCTGGCTTCGGAGATCTCTGCAGCGGATCGCAACGCACACGGCGTGCGGTCCGCTGCCCTCTTCACAGCACCATGCAGCCGACGCCGGCGATCGCCAGCGCGATGCCGCCGGCGCGGCGGCGGTCCATGGGCTCGCGCAGCCACAGCCAGGCCAGCAGCACGATGAAGGCCGATGAGCTTTCGTTGAGGATGGCCGCGACCATGGCGTCGGTGTATTTGTAGCCGCCCAGCCAGAACAGGGTCGACAGGAACTGACCGACAAAGGCGGCGATCACCAGGGTCGGCCAGTGCACCCGCATGCGCCAGGGGTTCAGGGTGCGCAGCTCGCCGCGCAGACCGACGATCAGCAGCAGCCCGACCAGGGCGCCGCCCATGCGGATCAGGCTGATCCAGACCAGCGGCTGCGCCTCAAGCACGCGCTTGACCATGACGATGGCCACCGCCATCAGCAGGATCGCCAGCACGCCCAGCAGCACGCCTGACAGAACGCTGGGGCCGCCCGCCTCTCGCTCGCGCTTGCCGCTGACCAGCAGCACGCCTGAACTGACCAGCACGAAGCCGACGATCTGCAGCGGACCGAGGCGCTCGCCCAGGAACACGAAGGACAGGGCGATCACGAAGGGGCTATAGAGATTGCCGATGATGCCCATGCGGCCGGCGCCGAGCTGGTTCAGCGCTTTGAGGTAGAGCGTGTCGGCCAGGGCCAGCCCGATCACGCCGCTGGTGATCGCGATGGAGATTTCGGCCGCGCTGATGTCCGGCAGGGCCAGGCCGTGTACCAGCGGCAGGGCCACGGCCAGCATGCCCAGCACCAGCGTGTTCTTGATGAAGTTGAGCTGCAGCGGCGGCAGCCAGGTGCCGAGCTTGCTGTACAGGATCACGCCCACGGCCCAGGCCATGGCGCTCAACAGCGCGAAGGCCTCGCCGAGGCCAAAGCTGAGTGACATGAGGGAGCCGTCCTTGGGGGCGCGCAGTATGACCAGCCAGCATCGCGCTGGGGAGGCGTCGGTCGCCTGCACCCGCCGGCCCGGTATTCTGGGCGGCCCTGCGAATCACGCCATCATGACCCGCCAGCCCAGCTACGCCGATCGCATCGAATTCCTGCTGCAGCTGGCGGCCAGCCTGCACACCTATGGCACCACCGCGCAGCGCTTGGAACTCGCCATCTCGAAGGTGGCCGCGCGCCTGCGCCTGCGCTGCCAGGCCATGGCCAATCCGACCGGGCTGATCCTCTCCGTGGTGGATGCCGATGCCGAAGTGGAGGAAGGGGCGCCGGCGGCCGAAACGACCCGCGTGGTGCGCCTGGAGCCCGGCGACGTCGACTTGGCGCGCCTGTGCCAGGCCGACGCCATTGCCGAGCAGGTGCTGGCGGGCGAAATGAGCCTGAGCGAGGGCTCGCGCGCACTGCGCGCACTCAAGGCGCCTTCCGGGGTGGCGGCGCAGGCGCTCACCGCTTTCAGCTTCGGCCTGGCCTCGGCCAGCGTCGCCGGTCTGCTGGGCACGGCCTGGGCGGACATCGCAACGGCGGCCGGCATCGGCTGGGTGATCGGTGCGATGTACGTGCTCGGCGCCGGTCGGCCCCGGCTGTCCGAGGGCCTGGACGCCATTGCGGCCCTGCTTGCGACCCTGCTGGCGACGGCGGTCGCGTACTGGCTGGTGCCGGTCAATCTGAAAACTGTGGTGGTGGCGAGCCTGATCGTGCTGCTTCCGGGCCTGACCTTGGCGAATGCGGTATCCGAGCTGTCCAGCCAGCATCTGATGGCCGGCACCGCGCGTTTCGCTGGTGCGGTTTCGACCCTGCTCAAGCTCACCTTCGGCACCGTTGCCGCCACCCAGTTCGCTCGTTTGCTGGGCTGGGTGCCGACCGAGCCTCCCTCGCCAATGCCGCCGGAATGGCTGGAGTGGGTGGCCCTGCTGGTGGCCGCCTATTCGTTCGCGGTGCTGTTCCGCGCCGATCGTCGCGACTATCCGGTGGTGATGGCCTCGGCCATCCTCGGGTATCTGTGCAGCCGTTATGGCGGCGCCGCGCTGGGCAATGAAGTGGGCGTGTTCATGGCCGGCCTGGTGGTGAGTGCCGCGAGCAATGTCTACGCCCGGACCTTTCGCCGGCCGGGCGCGGTGGTGCGTGTGCCGGGCATGATTCTGCTGGTGCCGGGAAGTGTCGGGTTCCGCAGCCTGTCATTCGTATTCGAGCGTGATGTGTTTCTCGGTTTGGATGCGGGATTCACCGTCATCACGGTCCTGATATCGCTGGTGGCGGGCCTGCTCTTCGGCAATCTGCTGGTGCCGCCGCGGCGCAGTCTTTGAAAGCGCCTCAAGGGCTCCTGCCGCCATGCTCATGCCGCCAGCGGCGGCGCCTCTCTGACCCTGGCGCCGGCTCCTTCCCGCCCTGCCGTCCGTAACTCGGCCCCCCAGAACGCACAACGCCGGCGCGTGGCCGGCGTCGTGTGCTTGCCTGCAATCCTTGCTCAGCCGACGCGCAGCGAATCCTGCGAGGCGCCTGCTGCCAGTGCGTCCTTGAACCAGTTCGGGCGCTTGCCGCGGCCGCTCCAGGTCTGCGAGGGGTCAGCCGGATTCGCGAATTTGGCGCCCGCGCTGCCCTTGCCGCCTTTGCCGCCCTTGCCGAACAGCTCTTCGATGCTGTAGCCCTCGTCCTTGGCCAGCTGGCTCAGCTTCTTGCGGACGTCATTGATGCGCTGCTTGTGCAGGTTGCGCTTGGCTTCCGCCGCTTTGGCGATCAGCTCATCCAACTGCTGCGGGGAAAGACCTGCCAGATCGATTGCCATTTGAATCTCCTTTGGACGGATTCGAGTTCTTGTGGGGCTGCGCAGTGCCGAGGGTTCGCGCATTCGTGCGAACGCCAAAGCTTATAGCGCAAGCCACCGAATCTGACAATGTTTCGGGGTGGCGCATGCCAGCGTCGGGCGAGGGCCTGGTACAGCTGACTGGAAGCTTCACTCCGTATCTGACTGGCAGGCCGCGCTGTGTGCTCCGATTGCCGGAGATTGCGAATGACCCGCTAATCGGCGTTTGCGCCGCCTGCGCGCGATCGAGCTCGGCGATCTGCGCGGGAAGCACTCATTGCGCGTGCCAGTCCATTCGCCAGCTCGGCCAGTGCGACTTCACCCCCTCCACGCGTGGCGTGCCCTCCTCGACGCAGCAGGCGGTGCACGCGATTCGGCTGCGCTGTCTCGTGCTCGCTGCGCGGGCTATCATCAGACGTCGCCTCGCAGAATCAAGTGCTGCATGGCGGAACAAACAAGCAATTTCTCCGGAGTGTTCACCATGGGCGTACGCCAACTCTTTGAACTCAGCGGCCGTGTGGCCGTTGTCACCGGCGGCTCGCGCGGGCTGGGTCTGCAGATCGCCGAAGGCCTGGCCGAGATGGGCGCCAAGCTCGTCATCACTGCGCGCAAGGTCGAGGAGCTGGCGCAGGCCCAGGCCCACCTGGAGGGGCAGGGCGCCGAGGTGCTGGCCATTCCCATGGACATCGCCAAGCCGGCCGCCGCCGCCGCCCTGGTCGACGCCGCGCTGGCGCGCTTCGGCCACATCGACATCCTGGTCAACAATGCCGGCGCCACTTGGGGCGCGCGGGCCGAAGAGCACCCGCCGGAAGCCTGGGCCAAGGTCATCGATCTGAACTTGAACGCGCTGTTTGCGCTGACCCAGGAGGTCGCGCGCCGCTGCCTGCTGCCGCAGGGCAAGGGCCGCATCATCAATGTCTCGTCGGTCGCCGGGCTGGGCGCTTCGCCGCCGGAGGTGCTGTGCGCCGCGGCTTACCACGCCAGCAAGGGCGCGGTGGTCAATCTCACGCGCGCGCTGGCCGCCGAATGGGGCGGCCGCGGCATCACCGTCAACGGCATCTGCCCGGGCTTCTTCAGCAGCAAGATGGCCGACAAGATCATCGAGCGCTCGCACGAGCTGCTGACCCGGCTGACGCCGCGCGGCCAGATGGGCGGCGAGGAGGATCTCAAGGGCCTGGCCGTGCTGCTGGCTTCGGATGCGTCCGCGCACATCAATGGCCAGAACATAGCCGTCGACGGCGGCATGAGCGTGCTCTGATGGCCTTGCCCGCCGGTGTGACCGCGGTGCGCGAGGCGCATCGTGTCGATGAGGCCGCGCTCGCCTTCTGGTTGAAGCAGACGCTGCGCTTCGAGGGCGCGCTGAAGCTCTGGCAGTTCGAGGGCGGGCAGAGCAACCCGACCTACTACCTCGAAGTCGGCGACGAGCGGCTGGTGCTGCGGCGCAAGCCGCCGGGCAAGCTGCTGCCGTCCGCGCATGCGGTCGACCGCGAGTACCGGGTGATCCGCGCGCTGCGCGACAGTGCCGTACCCGTGGCCGAAGCCCTGGCCCTGTGCGAGGACGAGGCCGTCATCGGCACCGCCTTCTACGTGATGCGCCACGTGCCGGGCCGGGTGTTCTGGGACCCGAAGCTGCCCGAGCTCGAACCCTCGCAGCGGCGCGAGTCCTTTCTGTCGATGGCGCGCACCATTGCCGCCCTGCATGCGGTCGAGCCCGCCTCGGTCGGGCTCGAGGACTACGGCGCACCGGGCCATTACCTGGAGCGGCAGACGAGTCGCTGGACCCGCCAGTACCAGGCCTCCGAGGCGCCGCCGATCGCGGCGATGGAGCGCCTGATCGAATGGCTGCCGGCGCATCTGCCGCCGCCGAACGCGGTGCGCATCGTGCACGGCGACCTGCGGCTCGACAACTTCATCTTCGCGCCTGAGGCCATCGAGATCCGCGCCCTGCTGGACTGGGAGCTGTCCACGCTGGGCGATCCGCTGGTCGACTTCGCCTACAGCACGCTGACCTGGCGCATGCCCGGCGCCGGCTTCCGCGGGCTGGCCGGCGTCGACATCGCCGCGCTGGGAATCCCCAGCGAGGCCGAGTACATCGCCGAGTACTGCCGGCTCGCCGGTGTCGGGGTCGGCGGTGACGGCCGGCCCGCGCACTGGAACACCTACCTCGTCTTCAACCTGTTCCGGCTCGCCGCGATCCTGCAGGGCGTGCTGGCGCGTGCGCTGGCCGGCAATGCGGCCTCCAGCAAGGGCGCGGAGATGGGTCGGCAGGCCGTGCCGCTGGCCGAGCTGGCCTGGGCCATCGCACAGAAGGAAGCGCCCTGATGGACTTCGAATATTCGCAGCGCACGAAAGACCTGATGGCCCGCGTCGAGGCCTTCCTGCAGGCCGAGGTCTATCCGAACGAGGCCGCGTTTTTCGATGAGGTCGAGGCCAACCGCCGTGCCGGCAATGCCTGGGTTCCGACCCGGGTGGTCGAGGCGCTGAAGTCCAAGGCCAGGGCGGCCGGCCTGTGGAACCTGTTCCTGCCCGAGTCCTCGCGGGGCGCGGGCCTCACCAATGCCGAATACGCGCCGCTGTGCGAGTTGATGGGCCGCTCGCCGATCGCGCCCGAGGTGTTCAACTGCAGCGCGCCCGACACCGGCAACATGGAGGTGCTGGAGCGCTACGGCACGCCCACGCAGCAGGCCCTGTGGCTTGAACCGCTGCTGGCCGGCGAGATCCGCAGCTGCTTCGCCATGACCGAGCCCGAGGTGGCCTCGTCGGATGCCACCCAGATCCGCACGCGCATCGAGCGCGAGGGCGATCAGTACGTCATCACCGGCCGCAAGTGGTGGAGCTCCGGCGCCAACGACCCGCGCTGCCGGATCCTGATCGTGATGGGGCAGAGCCAGCCGGATCACCCGAGCCCGCACCTGCGGCAGTCGATGATCCTGGTGCCGATGGACACGCCCGGCGTGCAGCTGCTGCGCTCGCTGCCGGTGTTCGGTTACGACGATGCGCCGCACGGCCACGGCGAGATCGTGTTCGACAACGTGCGTGTGCCGGTCGAAAACATCCTGCTCGGCGAGGGCCGAGGCTTCGAAATCGCCCAGGGCCGGCTCGGGCCGGGGCGCATCCACCACTGCATGCGCCTGATCGGACTGGCCGAGCGTGCGCTCGAACTGATGTGCAAGCGCGCGCTGTCGCGGCACGCCTTCGGTCGCGCCGTGGCCGAGCAGGGCGTGACCCGCGAGCGCATCGCCGAGGCGCGCATTCTGATCGACCAGGCCCGCCTGCTCACCCTGAACGCGGCCTGGAAGATGGACACGGTCGGTAACAAGGTGGCGGCCAAGGAGATCGCGATGATCAAGGTGGCCGCGCCGAACATGGCCTGCCAGGTCATCGATTGGGCCATCCAGGTGCACGGCGGCGGTGGCGTGAGTAATGACTTTCCGCTCGCGTATGCCTACGCGATGGCGCGTACCCTGCGCTTGGCCGATGGACCCGACGAGGTCCACCGGAATCACATCGCCAAGCTCGAGCTCAAACGCTGGAGCTGAACCACGCAGGGAACCCAAGGGCAATGACCGATCGGAACGACAACGCGACCAGTGCTGCCGACGAAACCCTGGCCACCGAGGCCGGCATCCGCGCCGAGGAAGCGCGCGACCGCCGCTTCGTCACGGCGCTGGCGCGCGGGCTGGCGATCCTGCGCTGCTTCAAGCGCAGCGAACGCTGGCTGGCCAACAGCGAGATCGCCAGCCGCACCGGCCTGCCGCGCCCGACGGTTTCGCGCCTCACCTATACCCTGACCCGGCTGGGCTATCTCGAGCACTCGCAGAAGCTGGAGAAATACGCGCTAGGCGCGAGCGTGCTCGCACTCGGCCACGCCTTCCTCGCCGGCGAGGACGTGCGCACCGTGGCGCGCCCGCTGATGCAGGCCCTGGCCGAGGAGGTGCAGGCCAGCGTCATTCTCGGCGCGCTCGACCAGACCCAGATGGTGGTGCTCGAGGTCTGCCACGGCAGCAACGCCTTCCATATCCGCCGCGAGATCGGCGAGCGTCTGCCACATGGCACCACCGCGCTCGGACGCGCCTACCTGGCAGGGCTCGATGGGGCGCGCTACGAGCAGGCCCTCGCCGCACTCGAACAGCGCGTGCCCAAGGCGCAGCGCGCGAGCCTGCGCAGCGGCGTCGATCAGGCCCGCGCGGATCATGCGGAACACGGCTTCGTGTTCTCGCTGGGCGACTGGATGCCCGAGCTCTACGCGGTCGGCGTGCCGCTGCCGATCCAGGGCGGCGAGCGCCTGCTGGCGCTGTCGGTCAACGGCCCGGTCTACAGCATGACCCGCGAGCGCCTGGTCGGCGAAGTCGGGCCCGCGCTGTTGCGTGCACGCGACGCCATCCTGCAGCGGGTGGGCTGACAGACCCCGCAGGCGGGCGGTGCCTCAGCCGCACCCTCTTGCTGACCTCGGCCGCGTTCCCCTCAGTCGCGAAAGTTGTCGAACTGCAGCGGCAGCTCGAAATCGCTCTTGCGCAGCAGCGCGATCGCCGCCTGCAGGTCGTCGCGCTTCTTGCCGTTGACGCGCAGTTTCTCGCCCTGTATCTGACTGTCGACCTTGATGCCGCTGGCCTTGATCGCGGCGACGATCTTCTTGGCCGTGGCCTGCTCGATGCCCTGCTTGATCTTCACCGCCTGGCGCGCGCCGGCGACGTTGGTTTCCACCTCGCCCGGATCGAGGCAGCGCACGTCGATGCCGCGCGCGGTCAGGCGCTGGCGCAGGATGTCCATCAGCTGCTGCAGCTGGAACTCGCTGTCGCCGCGCAGCTTGACGGTCTTGTCCTCCAGCTCGAAGGCGGCCGAGGTGCCGCGGAAGTCGAAGCGCTTGCCGAGCTCGCGGCTGGCCTGGTCGACGGCATTGGTCAGTTCGTGGGCGTCCACTTCGGAGACGATGTCAAAGGAAGGCATGCTGGGCCTCGGAAAGGGTGGGGAAGGGAGGGGGATCAGGGCAGCAGCAGGGCTGGATCGAGTCGCGTCTCGAACCAGTTGAGGCCCCAGTGCAGATGCGGGCCCGACGCGCGGCCGGTGGCACCAACCGCGCCGATCGTCTCGCCGCGCTCGATCCGCTGGCCCTCGCGCACATCGATGCGCGACAGGTGCAGGAAGCTCGAGGACAGGCCGTGGCCGTGGTCGAGCAGGACAGTGCCGCCGGTCAGGAACAGGTCGGGCCCCACGAAGCTGACGATGCCGGCCGCTGGCGCCTGGATCGGCGTGCCTGTCGGCACGGCGATATCGAGCCCCATGTGCGGCGCGCGCGGCTCGCCGTTCAGGATGCGCTGGCTGCCGTAGACGCCGCTGATGCGGCCGCCTTCGATCGGCCGCGTGAAGCCTGCGGCGAAATCGATGCGGTCGTCATTGCGCTCTCTCGCCTGGGTGACGGCCGCCTGCTCGCGGGCGATGCGCTCGGCGATTGCCGGGTCCGGCGTGACTGTCTGCTGCGGCAGGCCATCGACGCGCTCGATGCGGAAATCGCGCGGCACGATGCGGATGCTGTGTACATGGCGCGCGCCGCTGCGCTCGATGCGCGCGAACTCGAGCGTGCCCGAGGCCTCGCGGCCGACCCCGAACACCAGCCAGCCCTCGGGCGAGACCTTGAGCGCGCGGCCGTCGAGTTCGGCGCGCTCGCCCGGCGTGAGCTGCACGATGGCTGCACCGCCCTGCGGCAGGCGCTCGGGAATCGCGCCCGCACGCGCGTCGAGTGCGCAGGCGAGCAGCAGGATGTTCAGCAGGATTCGCATCGAGCCTCGGTGCGCTGGCGTTGGTCGGTTGGGGGCACGTCGGCGTCCGCGGCCGGCCCGGCATCCGGCGCGTCGGCGCCACAGCGGCAGCGCCGATGCTCGCCGCGCTTCGGCCAGCGTTCCGGCACGGGGTCAAGGCCGCCATCGCAGAACGGCTGGCAGCGCGCCAGGCGCCGCGCCGTCAGCCAGCTGCCGCGCAGCGCGCCGAAGCGCTCGATCGCCTGCATGCCGTAGACCGAGCAGCTGGGATGGAACCGGCAATGCTGGCCCAGCAGCGGGCTGATGAATCGCTTGTAGCCCAGCAGGAGTAGGATCAGCAGTCGACGCACAGAGCGGGCCGAGGGGAAGTGGAAGGTGTCGACGATGGCGCGCGGGCGTCGGCATCGCGGCCATCGCGGGATCGCTGCCCGCAGTGATCATCGAAGCCGGTGAAGCGGGCTCTTTGCTCGGCGTCCGCGCTTGCCGCAGCGCGGTCGACAGGCTATAACACGCGCCCGCTGAGCCTCAAGCAACTCACACAAAGGGAAGGGCTATCGTGGCAGCGAAGTCGAAAGCGGTGAAAGCACCGGCCAAGGTGGCCGCAGCAGCCAAGCCCAAAGCGGCGGCGGCAAAGGCGACCAAACCCGCAGCGAAGCCTGCAGCGAAGCCCGCGGGCAAGCCCTCGGCAAAGCCGGTGGCGAAGCCGACCGCGAAGTCCACCCCCAAGCCGGCGGCCAAGGCGGTCACCAGGTCCGTATCGAAAGCGGCTGCCAAGCCCAAGGCGGTCGCCCCCGCGAAGAAGGCTGTCGGCAAGAGCGTCGCCACGACCAGCCCGAAGGCAGCGCCCAAGCCGGCAGCCAAGCCGGTGGGCAAGGCTGCGAAACCCGTCGCCAAGACCCCGCCGGCAGCGAAGTCCAAGCCTGCGGTCATCGCCAAGAAGGCGGTGAGCACGGTCAAGTCGATCACCCAGGCGATCGTGGGCATGGTCAAGCCCAGCGCCGCCAAACCTGCAGCCGCGAGCGCGAAGCCGTCGACTGCAGTCAAGAAACCGGAGCCCATCGCCGCTAGAGTGGCGGCGACTCCAGCGCCCGCAACGGCAGCGCCCGCAACGGCCGCGAAGCCAAAGCCTGCCGCCGCGGTCGCCTCCACAGCAACAGGGAACCCGATGAAATCAAGCGTCACCAAAGCCAAGGGCGGCAGCACCAGCGAAGGCGGTCGCGCACGCGCCGTCGCGCCGAGCCGTCCAGCCCCGCAGTCCGAGCCGCTGGTCGCGCACCAGGTGGTCCGCGTCGATCTGCCGGAAGGCTACAAGCCCAGCGCCAAAGAGGAGTACATGTGCCCCGAGCACCTCGAGTACTTCCGCCAGAAGCTGATCAACTGGCGCGCCGAGCTGGTGGAGGAATCCAAGCAGACCATCGACAACCTGCGCGAGGAAGTGCGCGATGTCGGCGACGAAGCCGAGCGCGCTACCCGCGAGACCGAGAACTCGCTGGAGCTGCGCACGCGTGACCGCTACCGCAAGCTGATCAACAAGATCGAGAAGGCGCTGAAGCGCATCGACGACGGCTCCTACGGCTACTGCGAGGAAACCGGCGAGGAGATCGGCGTCGATCGTCTGGAGGCGCGCCCCATCGCCACCCTCTGCCTCGACGCCCAGGAGCGCTGGGAGCATCGCCAGAAGCTGATGGGCGACTAGTTCCGTATTCGCGATAGCGCGCATCTGCAGAAGCCCCGCACCGCGGGGCTTCTGCGTTTTCGCCTGCGGCTGGTGAGTGCCAGCCACCAGGGCTCGGGTGACCGTGGCTGCGGTCTGCCGCCCGCATGCGCGGCCGCAGCGGCCGCGCATGGCACAATCGCGGGTCGCTCCACGGCTGCAGGTGCCGCCCATGTCCTATCTCGTCCTCGCCCGCAAATGGCGTCCGCGTCGCTTCGCCGAACTGGTGGGGCAGGAGCACGTCGTGCGGGCGCTGACGCATGCGCTGGAGAGCGGGCGCGTGCACCACGCCTTCCTGTTCACCGGCACCCGTGGCGTCGGCAAGACCACCATCGCGCGCATCTTCGCCAAGAGCCTGAACTGCGAGAGCGGGCAGGGCGCCGAGCCCTGCGGCGAATGCTCGGTTTGCCGCGACGTCGATGCCGGCCGCTTCGTCGACCTGCTGGAGATCGACGCCGCCAGCAACACCGGCGTCGACGACGTGCGCGAGCTGATCGACAACGCCCAGTACATGCCGGCGCGTGGCCGCACCAAGGTCTACCTGATCGACGAAGTGCACATGCTGTCGAAGCCGGCCTTCAACGCGCTGCTGAAGACGCTGGAGGAGCCGCCGGGCCATGTGAAGTTCCTGCTGGCCACCACCGACCCCGAGAAGGTGCTGCCGACGGTGCTGTCGCGCTGCCTGCAGTTCAACCTGAAGCGGCTGACGGTCGAGCAGATCCAGACCCAGATGACCGCCATCCTGGCGGCCGAGGGCATCGAGGCGGAGACTTCTGCGCTGGCCCAGCTCGCGCGCGCCGCCGACGGCAGCCTGCGCGACGGCCTGTCCCTGCTCGACCAGGCCATTGCCTACGGCGGCGGCGCGCTGCGCGAGCCCGAGGTGCGGGCCATGCTGGGCACGGTCGACCGCGCCCAGGTCGGCGCGCTGATTGAGGCCCTGGTCGCCGCCGATGGCGAGCGCCTGCTGGGCACGGTCGACAGCATCGCCTCGTTCGCACCCGACTTCGGCGCGGCGCTGGACGCCCTGGCCGAAGCCCTGCATCGCCTGCAGCTCACCCAGCTGGTGCCCTCGGCGGCGGTCGAGGACGAACGCCTGGACCTGAAATCGCTGGCCGGGCGCGTACCGGCCGAGCGCGTGCAGCTGTGGTACCAGATGGCCCTGCAGGGGCGCCGCGAGCTGCCGATGGCGCCGAGCGAGCGCATCGGCTTCGAGATGGCCCTGCTGCGCATGCTGGCTTTTGCCGGTTTCGATCCGGATGCAGTGCCCACCCGTCCGGTTGGCGCAGCGGCGCGCAGCGAGCCCGCACGCAGCGCCCCTGCACGCACGGAGTCGTCTGCCCGCGTGGCCGAGCCCGCGGCGCCGCGTTCGGTCGCCGGCGCTTCCGATGCGATCGCGCGCTTGAGCGCGGTCTTCGACGACTCACCCGCGCGCTCCCGCGGCCCCACGGCCGAGGCGCCCGCGGCCCCGCGCGCGCAAGCGCCTTCGCCGGTGATGGCCGCGCTGGCGCGCTCGGGTTCGGCGGCGCTGCGGATGGCGCCCGAGCCCGAACTGCCGGTGCCGCCTGCGCCGCGAGCAGAGGCCAGACGCGAATCCTTCGACGCGCCGCGTGAGCCCGTGGAAGCGATGCCGAGGCCCGCGACGCTGTCCGCGCCCGCCGCCGTAGCCCTGCCATGGGACGACGCTGAGGCTGCGCATCCGCCGTGCATTGGCGACGCCGCCCCCTCTTCGACCGCAGCGCAGCCGCCCGCCGGCGACGACAGCGCAGCCGCCGCCGAGCCCACCCGGCCCGCTCTGAGGGCCGTTGACGCCCCGCCCGCGCGCCTGCTCGACCACGAGGACTGGCTCGATCTGCAGGCCCGCTGCGGCCTCGGCGGCCCGGTCCGCGAGCTGGCGGCGCATTCGGTGTTCGCCGGCTATGACGGCATCCGCCTGAAGCTCAGCCTGCCGTCGCGGCTCGAACATCTGCGCCTCGAAGGCACGGTCGCCGCGCTGGCGGCCAAGCTGGGCGAGGCCCTGGGCGAGCCGCCGCGCATCGAGTTCATCAGCGAGGAGCTGCAGCGCGAGACCCTGCACGCGCGCAACCACCGCCAGCGCGGTGAGCGCCAGACCGCGGCCGAGGAGACGTTCCAGAACCACCCGGCGGTGCGCCGCCTGATCGACCAGCACGGCCTGCGCCTGGTGCCCGACTCGATCCGCCCGCTCGACGAGTGATCCCTCGCGCTTCGCGAATCCCGAATCCCGAATCCCGAATCCCGAATCCCGAATCCCGAATCCCGAATCTCCAATCCCCGCTTCCAAAGGAATTCCCAATGCGTGGACCCCTCGCCGGCCTGATGCAGCAGGCCCAGAAGATGCAGGACAACATCAAGAAGGCCCAGGAAGAGCTGGGTGCGATCGAAGTCAGCGGCCAGGCCGGCGGCGGCATGGTCAAGGTACAGATGACCGCGCGCATGGACGTGCGCCGCGTGCAGATCGATCCGTCGGCGATCGGCGACGACATCGAGATGCTCGAGGACCTGATCGCCGCGGCCTTCAACGACGCGGTCAATCGCGCCAACGAGGCCTCGCAGGCGCATATGGCCAAGGCCACCGCCGGCATGCCGCTGCCGCCCGGCATGAAGCTGCCGTTCTGAGCCTGAACTCCGGATCGAGCGCGCATGGCCCTGCTTGAACAGCTGATCGACGCCCTGCGCGTGCTGCCCGGCGTGGGTGCCAAGAGCGCGCAGCGCATGGCCTACCAGCTGCTGGAGCGCAACCGCGAAGGCGGTCGGCGCCTGGCCGCGGCGCTGGAGGCGGCGATGCGCGGCATCGGCCACTGCGAGCGCTGTCGGACCTTCAGCGAGGACAGCCTGTGCGCGGTCTGCGCGAGCCCCAGCCGCGACGCCAGCCAGCTCTGCGTGGTCGAGACGCCGGCCGACCAGACCGCGGTCGAAGCCGCCACCGGCTATCGTGGCCTGTACTTCGTGCTGCTGGGTCGACTGTCGCCGCTGGACGGCCGCGGCCCGCGCGAGCTCGGTCTGCCCCAGCTCGACGCGCGTCTGGCGGAAGGCGAGGTGCAGGAGCTGATCATCGCCACCAGCGCCACCGTCGAGGGCGAGGCCACGGCGCATTACCTGGGCCAGCTCGCGGCCAAGCATGGCGTGCGCGCCAGTCGTCTGGCGCACGGCGTGCCGCTGGGCGGCGAACTCGAATACATCGATCGCGGCACCCTGGCGCATGCCTTCGGCTCGCGCCAGGCGGTTCCCCAGACACCCCGCACAGGAGCATCGGAATGAGCGACACCCTCTTCGACCGGATCATCCGCCGCGAGATCCCCGCCGACATCGTCTACGAGGACGAGCATGTGCTGGCCTTCCGCGACATCAATCCGCAGGCGCCGGTGCACGTGCTGTTCATTCCGAAGAAGCCGATCGCCACCCTCAACGACCTGGAAGAGGCCGACACCCTGCTGGCCGGCCGGCTGATGAAGGCCGCCGCCGACTACGCCAAGCGCGAGGGCTTCGCCGACAAGGGCTATCGGGTGGTGATGAACACCAATCGCGATGGTGGGCAGTCGGTCTACCACATCCACCTGCACCTGCTGGCCGGCCGGCAGATGACCTGGCCGCCGGGCTGATGCGTTTTCGCACGCAAGCGCACACAGAAAGGGCGACCCGCGGGTCGCCCTTCGTTTTCCGGAGGAACGCTGGGACCTGGCGCCCGTGTGCAGCTTGGCCTTGCAGGTCGAGCGAGCCCTCAGCGCGTGTGAAAAAACCCGGACGCCGTAGCGAGGGCGTCTCTGGGCGTTCGTGGCAAAGCGCGGTGCGCGAATTCAAGGGAGTTTGGCGGGTCAAATGACTGCGGAATTCGCGTAGCGCGCTGCCGCCACGGGCGTCCAGAGGCGGCCGCAGTAGGCGGATGGCTTTTTCACATGCTCTCAAGAAACAGAATCGTAAGTGGTTGATCGTATTGGATCGCCTTCGCGGCAGCACGGCGTGAAAATCCGGCCCAAACAGCGTCTAGCGACCCCTGGCTCGTCGCCCCCGCGGAGGCGGGGGCCCAGACCGGACCTGCAGCAGCGGCCAGATCACTGGATCCCCGCATGCGCGGGGATGACGCCCCCATGTTTCTTCGAGAACACCCACCCCGCGACGCGGGGCTGAGAAGCTCTCAAGAAACAGAACGTTCGCGACCCAATGCATCGTCGCCCCCGCGAAGGCGGGGGCCCAGTCCCAGCCTGACCCGGTCGCATGATCATTGAATCCCCGTCCCCGCCTTCGCGAGGACAGGCTCTGCGCGGGGATGACGAATCCAGGTTTCTTCGAGAACACCTGCGCCGCTGCGCCGCGCTGGGAAGCTCTCAGGCCGCCTGGTGCGAGCCGTAGCGGCGCAGGCGCGCGTAGCGCTGCTCCAGCAGGGTGTTGAGATCCAGCCGCTCCAGCGCCTCGACTTCGCCAAGCACCGCCGTCTTGATGCGCTTGGCCGCCTCGGCCGGGTCGCGGTGGGCGCCACCCAGCGGCTCCTTGATGATCTTGTCGATCAGGCCGTGCTCCAGCAGGCGCGGTGCGGTCATGCCCATCTGTTCGGCGGCATCGCGGGCCTTGTCGGCCGACTTCCACAGGATCGAGGCGCAGCCCTCGGGCGAGATCACCGAGTAGGTGCTGTATTCGAGCATCAGGGTGCGGTCGCCCACGCCGATCGCCAGCGCGCCGCCCGAGCCGCCTTCGCCGACCACGGTGCAGACCACCGGGATCTTCAGCTCGGCCATCTCGATCAGGTTGCGCGCGATCGCTTCGCTCTGCCCGCGCTCTTCCGCGCCCACGCCCGGATACGCGCCCGGCGTGTCGATGAAGGTCAGAAGCGGCAGGCGGAAGCGCTCGGCCAGCTTCATGATGCGCAGCGCCTTGCGGTAGCCCTCCGGACGCGGCATGCCGAAATTGCGCTTGATCTTGCTCTTGGTGTCGCGGCCCTTCTGGTGGCCGATGATCGTCACCGGCCTGCCGTCGATGCGGCCGATCCCGCACACCAGCGCAGCGTCATCCGCATAGGCGCGATCGCCGGCGAGCTCCTCGAACTCCTCGCAGATGTGGCCGATGTAGTCGAGCGTATAGGGCCGCAGCGGATGCCGCGCCAGCTGCGCCACCTGCCAGGGCGTGAGCTCGCGGAAGATCTCTTCCGTGCGCACCTTCAGCTTGTCGCGCAGCTTGCCGATCTCTTCCTCGATGTTGAAGGCCGAGCCTTGGCTGGCGTGCCGGAGCTCGGCGATCTTCGCCTCCAGCTCGGCGATCGGCTGCTCGAAATCGAGGAAGTTCTGGTTCATGGGGCGCGGTCTTGGCAGAGCGTGAAGGGCGGAAGTATAGCCGGCGCCCCAGAGTGGGCTCGAACGCTGGGGTATGGATGTCCGTCCCTCGGTGAATTGCCTTACAGGCCTTCGACCGCGGCGCCCAGCGCCGAGCGCGTGACGCGGGCGAGCAGCGTCAGGCCTTCCTCGTCGATGCAGTAGGGCGGCATCCAGTACAGCACGTCGCCCAGCGGCCGCAGCAGCACGCCGCGTTCGATGGCGTGGCGGTAGGCGCGCAGTCCGGCGCGCTGCGTGGAGGGCAGCGGCGCCCGCGTTTTCGTGTCGGCGACCAGTTCCAGCGCAAGGATCATCCCGGTCTGGCGCACCTGGGCGACGTTCGGATGCTCGGCGAAGGGCGCGGCCAGTGCGGCCATGCGCGCCGCGGTGGTGCGGTTGCGCTCGAGCACCGGTTCGCCTTCGAAGATGCCGAGCGTGGCGCGCGCCGCGGCGCAGGCCAGCGGGTTGCCGGTGTAGCTGTGCGAATGCAGGAAGGCACGCTCGCGGCTGTCGTCGAGGAAGGCCTCGTAGATGTGCTGCGGCGCCAGCACCGCGGCCAGCGGCAGGAAGCCTCCGGTGAGTCCTTTCGACACGCACATCAGATCCGGCGCGATGCCGGCCTGCTCGCAGGCGAACAGGGTGCCCGTGCGTCCGAAGCCCACCGCGATCTCGTCGGCGATCAAGTGCACGCCGTGGCGCGTGCACAGTTCGCGGGCGCGCCGCAGGTAATGCGGGTCATGCATGCGCATGCCGCCGGCGCACTGCACCAGCGGCTCGACGATCAGCGCGCTGATGGTGTCTCCCTCGCGCTCGAACAGGGCTTCGAGCGCTTGCGCGGCGCGCTCGGCGCAGTCGCGCGGGCTCTCTCCCGGCAGCGCGTCCCAAGCGTCGGGTGAGGGCGTGAAGACCGGGCTGATCAGCAGCGGCGCGTAGACCCGCCGGTACAGCGGGATGTCCGACACCGCCAGCGCGCCCAGGGTCTCGCCGTGATAGCTGTTCGACAGCGCGACAAAGCGCGTGCGCTTTTCGTCGCCGCGGTTGCGATGGCTGTGGAAGCTCATCTTCAGCGCGACCTCGATGCCGGCCGAGCCATTGTCGGCATAGAACACCTTGGCGAAGGGCGGCGTACCTTCAATGCGCGGCGCGAGCCGCAGCAGGGCCTCGGCCAGCTCGATCGCCGGCGCGTGACTGAAGCCGGCCAGGATCACCTGCTCCAGCTGCTGCGCCTGCTGCGCGATCGCCGCACCGATTCGGGGCTCCGCATGGCCGAACAGGTTGGTCCACCAGGAGCTGACCGCATCGAGATAGCGCCGGCCCTCGAAGTCGATCAGCCAGGCGCCTTCGCCGCGCGCGACCGGCACCAGCGGCAGCAGATCGGCGTGGTGCTCGCGCATCTGCGTGCAGGGGTGCCAGAGCACGTCCAGATCGCGCTGGCGCCAGTGGGATTGCAGGGAGGGGGAGGTCGACATCGCTTTGCTACACTCGCGCGGATTCGATAGACAGGCGACCCGCAGGGGTCGAAACGCCAGCCCGACATGATCTTCCGCTCGTCTCCCCGCGTCCATGCCACCTGCCCTGCGCGCCTGTCCGCTCCGCGTCGCGGGCGCGGTTTCACCCTGATCGAGATCCTGGTGGTGGTGACCATTCTGGGCATCCTCGCCGCGCTGGTCGTGCCGCAGCTGATGAGCTACCCGGACGACGCGCGCCTGACCCGTGCCGAGCAGGACATCCAAGCCCTGCGCACCGCGCTGGATCTCTACCGCATGGACAACTTCACCTACCCCAGCACCGAGCAGGGCCTGCGCGCGCTCGTCACCAAGCCAAGCGGGCGCCCCGAGGCGCCGAACTGGCGCAGCGGTGGCTACATCAAGGAGCTGTCGAAGGATCCCTGGGGCGCTGACTACGTCTATCTGAGCCCCGGCCAGAGCGGCGCCTTCGACCTCTATTCGCTGGGCGCCGACCGCGCGCCGGGCGGCGAGGGTGCGGCCGCCGACATCGGCCGCTGAGGCCCGCCATGCCGCGCCCGGATCGGGCCCAGGGCTACAGCCTGATCGAGGTGCTGCTGGTGGTGGTGATCCTCGGTGTGGTGGTCGCCGCCGTCGCGCTGTCGATCGGCGGCAACGCCTCGCGCCAGCTCGAAGCCCAGGCCGCGCGGCTGCAGGCCCTGATCCGGCTGGGCTGCGAGCAGTCCGAGCTGACCGGGCGCGACCTTGGCATCTTCCTGAGCCGCCAGCGCATCGACTTCGCCTGGCGCGGCCCCGACCGCTGGTATCCGCTGGAGGACGCGAGTCGCGAGCCGCTGCGTCCGCGAATGTTGGAGGAGGCGACGGAGTGGAGCCTGCAGCGCGATGGCGAGCGCCTGGCCCTGACCGAGGACGCGCCCGTCGACCCGCAGCTGCTCTGCCTCGCCAGCGGTGAGCTGAGCCCGTTCGTCATCGAAATCTCGCGCGTGGATGTGCCCGAGCGCTGGCGGCTCGAAGGTCGCCCGGACGGACAGGTGCTGCGGGAGCGCGGGGATGGGTGAGGAGCTGGGATTCGGGATTGGGGATTCGGGATTCGGGGAAGCCGTGCTCCATTCTTCTCGGCCGCATGCCCCCTGCCTCCTGGACTGTGAAGGGACTGAACCCAAGGCTGTTAGCGCCGACAGGCGTGCCGCCGGGGTGACGCATGCTCCGCCATTCGACGCAGCGCGCACCCATCCCGAATCCCGAATCGCGAATCCCGGCGCGCGCTGGCGCGCGCGCGGCTTTACCCTGCTCGAAGTGCTGATCGCCCTGCTGATCCTGTCCTTGGCCCTGGTGGCCCTGATCCGCGCCGCCGGGCTGCAGGCGCAGGCGCTCAACCACCATCGCGACAGCACGCTGGCGCAGTGGGTGGCGGCGAACGTGGCGGCCGAGCTGCGCGCGCAGGGCGCGCCGCCGGTGGGCCGCCAGCAGGGCGAAATGCGGATGGGGCCGCAGCGTTGGCGCTGGCAGGCCGAAACCAGCGACACCGACGTCGAGCGCGTGCGTCGCATGGAGATCACGGTGTTCGCGGCGGACTCCGGCAGCCTTGCCGGCAGCGACGCCGATCCCGTCGCCCGCCTCACCGCGTTCGCGACGCCATGAGCTGCGAGAGCGCTCTGGAACGCAGCTCGAAGGCGCAGCTCGCGAGCATTGTGGCCAGCTCGTCAGGCAGGGACTGTGCGCTGGTAACCGTCCGCAGGCTTGGCGCGGCCTGCTCTCCCAATCCCGAATACTTGCCCTCGCGCGCAGCGCTCGGGCGCTCACAGGCGCGCGCACTGGTGGTCCGCAGGCGCGCCTCTTCGCTCCCGAATCCCGGCGCGCGCGCGCGCCAACAAGGCTTCACCCTGCTCGAAGTCATCGTCGCCGTCGCCCTGTTCGCCCTGGTGGCGGCGCTCGCCTACGGCGGGCTCGACAGCGTGCTGCGCGCACGTGCGCAGCTGCAGGAGCAGGCCACGCAGCTGGCGCGGCTGCAGTTCGCGGTCGGGCAGATCGAGCGTGACCTGCGCGCTGTTGCCCGACGGCCGATACGCGACGGCTTCGGCCAGCGCCAGCCGATGCTGGTCGGCAGCAGCACCGGCCTGGAGCTCGCTCGCCACGGCTATGGCAATGCCCTGCAGGCTGCCCGCGCCGAGATCGAGCGCGCGGCCTATCGCCGCGTCGACGATCGTCTGCTGCGCCTGCGCTGGCCCGTGCTGGACCGCGCGCCCGGGACCCTGCCCGAGCAGGTCGAGCTGCTGCAGGGGCTCAGCGATTTCCGCGTCCGCTATTTCGCGCGCAGCGGTCGGGAGTTCGACCGCTGGCCAGCGCCGGGCAGCAGCGATGCGCTGCCGCTGCGGATCGAGGTGGAGATCGAGGTCGAAGGCCTGGGGCGGATTCACCGACTGCTGGAGCTGCCCGATGCCGAGGCCGCACTGTGAGGCCGCGTCCGCACCCGCCCCTGCGAAGCCCACGGCAGCAGCGCGGTGTCGCCCTGATCGTCGCCGTGCTGGTGCTGGCGCTCGCGGCGGTGGTCATCGTCGGCCTGCTGGATGCCGGTGAGATCGCCCAGGCGCGCACCCGCAACAGCCTGCGCGCCGAGCAGACCTGGCAGCTGCAGCGCGGCCTGGAGGCCTGGGCGGCGCAGGCCCTGCGCGAGGACCAGCGCAACGAGCCGGGCGTGGATGCTTTCGACGACCTCTGGGCGCAGCCGCTGCCGCCGCTGGACATTCCCGGGGGGCGCATCATCGGGCGCCTGCGCGAGCAGGGCGGCTGCTTCAACCTCAACAGCCTGCTGCGTGAGGACCAGCCCGACCTGCGCGCCCTCGAGCGCTTCGAGCGCCTGCTGCGGGCGCTGAACCTGGACGCGCGCATTGCTGCGCAGACGCTCGACTACATCGATGCCGACATCGACCCAGGGGCGGGCGGCGCCGAAGACGGCGCCCATCTCGCCCAGCAGCCGGCGCGGCGCGCTGCCAACCGGCCGCTGGTGCATGCCTCCGAGCTGCGCCTGCTGCCCGCGGTCGATGCCGAGGCTTGGCGGCGACTGCGCCCGCAGGTCTGCGCTTTGCCGGATGCCTCGCCTTTGAACCTCAACACCGCCACGGTCGAGCTGTGGATGAGCCTGGACGAGGCCATGACGCGCCGCCAGGCCGAGATCCTGGCGCGCGAGGGCCGCGCCCGCTACCGCGACCTCGACGAAGTGAACCGCGAGCTCGAACGCCTCGGTCTCGCCCCGCTGCCGGCCGACGGTGCACTCGGCGTCTACACCAGCCACTTCGTGCTGGAGGCCGACATCCTGTTCGACGATCTGCCCTTCCGCTACAGCAGCCACCTGTATCGCGACCGCGAGCGGGTCAGCGTGCTGGCGCGGACGCGGGGCGGCCTGTAGGGCGGCGTGCCGCGTGCTCTTCCCACGACCACCCGCTGATGCGGGGCTTTCAGGATCCAGGGCCATGAGCGGCTGCGGGGCTGCGTCACCCGCGCGATGCTGCCGACGCCATCTCCCGCCATGCGCATCGCCGGAGTGGATTTCGATCCGCGCGCGCGTCCACCCCAGATGAGTGCCTCTTTGCTCAAGCAGAAGGCCCCGATCCCCGGGGCCTTGCCTTTCCTCTGTCCGGCTCGCCATCTGTTCTGCGAGCTCACTGGCTCCAGGCCTCTGCCGCAGGGGGCGCAAGCCGCCCGCTTCCTCTGCCGCAGGGGGCGCAAGCCGCCCCCCTGGCAGGTCTGCGAAGCCGCGACGATGGGCCCGTGCGGCAGGCGCGGCGGTCGCGCGGCGCCATCGCGATCAGTGCTCGGCCCAGGCGGACGTCACCGCATAGCGGGAGTCATTGATGCCCGCAGGCTGAAGGCTGTTGGGCCCGCGCAGCTGCACCCAGGGAATCAGGGCACCGAAGTCCTGCGCCTCGAGCGTGACCGCGAAGGATGCCGACGCGATGCGCAGCTGCACCACGTCTGCACGACGATCCACCTGGAGTGTCAGCGCTTCCAGCACTGCGGCGGGAAAAGCGGACGAACGCACCTCGCGGACCAGGACGACGTCGGCCCCCGCGTAGGCGTAGTGCCGCAGCACGATCTGCTGGCTGCCGTCGGGGCGGCGCTCGAGCACGACCAGCATCCAGGTCGCGCTGTTTTCCACCGCACGCGGTTCCGTCGCGCCCGCGGCCTGGGTGGAAACGATGCGCGCAAGTACCGTGGCGTCGGCCGTGGGCGTGCCCTCGATCTTCATTTCGACGGCGAGGCCGCCCTCGGCGAACAGACCGAAGCGATCCTGCTTCAGCCCCACCGTGTTCCATTCGGTAGCAGGCGCATTCGCCGCGCCCTTGCCCGCAGCCTGGGCCGACTTCTCGTCGCAGATGCTGGAGGCGCCTGAGCTTCCGGTGGGCAGCGGATCCTCGAAGATCTCGCACAGGCCAAGAGGAGTGGCGATCGCCTGGCTCGACAGAATCAGGCTGAGCAGGGTGGCGCGAGCGATCTGCAACATCGGGGCATCCTCGTGGTGGGTGGATGCTTCCGGGAACGGAGACTCCGAAAAAACCGTATCAGGCAGTTCCCGGACGACCGGGAGGGACCTCCCATCCAGCGGGTGGCCTGGCGACACCGTGTGGTGCAGGTGCGGGCATCGTGCGCTGGGCGGAGATCCGGGCATGTGCCGTGCTCACGCGGCGACGCCCTGGCTGCGCCCGGTCACGCTGGATCCGGCAGTGCGTGCAGGCACCATGGATGGCATGGCCTGCACTCGCGATGTTGGGTTCAATCAGGGCGTTGCTGGGGGGCGCAGGCGCGCGTCCAGATAACCCAGCAGCCGCGGATCCTGCTGCCTGAGCCGCTCGCTGTCCGCGCGTAGCCGGGCGAGCTCGGATGCATGCTCCGCCTCCAGGGCGCGCATCCACAGCGAGGCGAGTTCCACCAGCTCTGCGGACGGCTCCCTGTCACTCAGTACGTTCTTGATCGTTGAGATCGCTGCCTCCGACGCATTGCGCTCGGCGCCGTCACGCAGCTGCACGAGCAGTGCCAGCAGATGCAGGTTCTCGTTGGCAGGAAAGCGCGCGAGTGCCTGGACGGCGTGCGCCGCCAGCGATTCGCCGCGTTCTCCCAGCGAGGTGCCAATCAGAAAGCGGTTGGCAAGCAGACGCTGGCGCGTGCTGTCGGCGATATCTTCCCAGCCCAGCATCTCGTCCAACAGCGCTGCGGCCTCGACCAGTTTGCGGTTGGCGGCCAGCGCCATCACCTGCGAGTTCGCATAGGGCACCAGCCTGGCGTTGCCTTCGCCCAGCACCGCGCGGGCTTCGTCCAGCATGCCTGCACCGGTGCGTTCAGCGAGCTCGGCGCGATCGGTCGAGAGATACAGGTGCAACAGCGCCTGGGCGATGGCGAGACGTTCCGTGGTTGGCTGCCCGGTGCCGCTGCGTGCAGACTGCAGCAGGCGTTCGGCCTCCGCGTGGCGATCGAGCGCGATCAGCGCGCGGGCGCGCAGACGAACCCAGGCAGGCGGCACCGGGCTGCGGTCGGTGAGGGCCAGGACCTGGGCCGGATCGTCGGCGATCAGCAGCTGCGCCACATGGCCGATGTACTGCACCTGTTGAGGATCGGACGCGCCCTGCATGATCAATGCGAGCGCATTGATGGTGGCGCGCACATCCTCGCTGCGGCCCTCGATCGACTGCAGCCGCGCGGTCTGCAGCAGTAGTTCACGCTGGATATCGACGGGCCAGTCCGCGTGTCCGCTCAAGGCATCGATCATCTGCTGTGCGGCCGCGCGCTCGCCGAGCCCGATTGCCGCCTCGATCAGCGCAAGGGAGACACGGGGATCGGTGAACCCACCGCTGGTGAGCTGTTGCTCCCACGCCTGGCGGACGATGCTGCGCAGGTCCGGTCCCTGGCCGGCAAAAGGATCCGCGGCACGGAACATGTCCAGCAGGAACCGATTGACGCGGTCGGAATTGTCGCGCTCCTCCACCGCCATCGCGTGGGCCCTCGCCAGCTCGGCATCGCGCAGCAGCAGCTGCACCACCAGGCCGAGGATCAGAAGTGCGGCCACGCCCACCGCACTGAGCGGCAGCGAGTGACGAGCGACGAACTTGCGCATCCGATAGGCGCGGCCCTGTCCCACCGCGCGCACGGGGCGCCCTTCGAGGAACGCCTCGATGTCCTGCGCGAAGTCCAGGGTCGATTGGTAGCGTTCGTCGCCGCGCTTGCGCAGGGCGTGCAGGACGATCCGGTCCAGGTCGCCACGCAGACGCCGCGCGAGCTGGCCTGCATGCAGCAGGCCGCAGCCCCTTGCTGCGTCATCCGTGCAGCGCAGGCTGGGCGGAGGTGGCGACTCGTCGCGCACCTGACGCTCGATGTCAGCTGGACTCAGCCGATCGAACCGGTAGGGCGAGCAGCCGCACAGCAGCTCGTACAGCAGCAGCCCCAGCTGGTAGACGTCGGTGGCGACGTTGCACGGCTCGCCGCTGAAGTGCTCGGGCGCGGCCGAAGCCAGTGAGAAGTAGCGGTCAGCCGTAGCCGTTGCCTTCAGATTCGGCTGCAGCGCCTTGGCGATCCCGAAGTCGAGCAGGCGCGGCTGTCCGCTGCTGTCCACGAACACGTTGCTGGGCTTGATGTCGCGATGAACCACGAGGTTGCCGTGCGCGTGGCCTACGGCGCGCAGCACGGCCAGGAATAGCCGCAGCCGCGACTCCACGCCGAGCGCCTCGCGGGCACAGTACTCCGTGATCGGCGCACCCTCGACGTATTCCATGGCCAGCCAGGGCAGTCCTTCGGGCAGCATGCCGGCGTCGATCAGGCGCGCCACGTGCGGGTGGCTCAGGCTGGCGAGGATGCGCTGCTCCTCGATGAAATGCCGCCGCGCGGCGTCGTCCACGCCGACCCGCAGCAGCTTGAGTGCGACCCGCTGGCGCCCCGAGCCCGCAGCGCGTTCTGCCAGCCAGACCTCGCCCATGCCGCCGTGACCGAGTGCCCGCAGCAGCTGGAAGCCGCCGACCTGGCCCAGGCCGCCCAGCTCGCCCGCGATGCGCCCGATCGCTGGTGGCACCTGTGGCTCCGGCTGTGCGCCCAGGCCTGCGTCGGCTTCGAGCAGACGCCGCAGCTGTGCGGCGCGCTCGGGCTGTTCGATGGCGAGTTCAGCCAGCAGCCGGGTGCGTTCGGCGTCGGATAGCTCGATACAGCGTTCGAACAGTTGGCTGAGGGACTCCGGCTTCGTCGCGGTGCTCACCGGCTCAGCTCAGCACGGGGTTGCAGCGCTCCGCGAGAAAGGCTCGCGCGAACCGCCACAGACGGTTGGCGGTAGGGACCGAAACGCCGAGCTGCACGGCGGCCTGCTCGATGCTCATGCCGAGGAAGTAGCGCAGCTCGACCAGGCGTGCATGACGTGGCTCCTCGCGTTCGAGCTCCTGCAAGGCGGCATCCAGCGCAAGCCAGTCGATCTGCGAGTTGCGGTCGAGCTGGCCGGGCAGCTGGTGCAGCTCTTCGATGTCGACCCGCTCGTACTCGCCACCGCGCTTGTGGGCCTGGCTTTCGCGAATGCGGTCGATGATCAGATTGCGCACCACCCGAGCCGCCAGGCCGGTGAACTGGTCGCGGCTCTCGACCTCGATCGCGTTCGCCTGCCGCAGCTTGATGAAGGCTTCGTTGGCGAGTTCGGTCGCCTGCAGGGTCATGGGCCCGGACTGGTTGAGCTGGCGCTGTGCCACTCGACGAAGCACCGGATACACATGGGCCATCAGCTCGGCTTCCACGCTGCGGTCTCCAGCCGTCCAGCGCGAGAGTGACTCGGTGATGGAAACGTTCATGAAGATCCTCAGTCTCCCCCCGGAGCGGTCGCGCAGAATATCGACCGGGTAGCCGCCGGCGCAAGGTGCGGCAGGGGAAGACCAGGGCATGTTCCGGGAACACCAGCGCATCGCGCTTGCATCCGCCGCGCATGGGCGGAGCTGGGGATGGTCGAGCGCGCATCGGACCGCGATTCGCCGAGCCTGCGCGGTTCCGGCGGCGGCAGCGAGGGCGCATCGGCTTGCGCCTAGCGTCGATACCCGGCCTGCTATCCGCGCACTTCGCGCAGCGCCTCGATGGGGTCCATGCCGGCGCCCCGCGCCGCGGGCACGACTGCCGCTGCCAGCGCTATCAGCAGCGCGCCCGCGCACACGCCGATGACCAGCAGCGGCGACAGCGCGAGTGAGGGCAGGAAGGGCAGGGCGTGGCTGAGCAGTCCGCAGAGCAGCAGGGCGGCCAGACCGCCGGCGGCGATTCCCGACCCGGAGACCACGCTCGCTTCCGTCAGCATCTGCTGCAGCAGCGCCCCGCGACTCGCGCCCAGCGCCTTGTGCACGCCGATCTCGCGAATGCGTTCGGCGATCGCGGCGAGCGTCAGTGCAGTCACGCCGAAGCCGGCGACGCAGAACAGGATCAGTCCAAAGCTCAGCAGCAGCAGCCGCAGCGCCTTGCTGACACCATCCAGGCTGTCGCGCAGCGCGGCCGCCGAGTCGATCCGCAGGCGTTCTTCGTCTTCCAGTGCAGGGCCGTGCCGCGCCACCAGTGCGGCACGCACGGAATCCAGGCGTGTGGCGAGCGCCTGGCTGTCGTGCATGCCGAGTAGAAGCATCAGCGCGGGATCACCCTCGCGGTGCTCCAGCGCGAGCGACAACGGCAGCCATACCAGGGTGTCCTGCGGCACTCCGAACAGTTCGCCGCGGGGTTCGGCGATGCCGACCACGCGGCACCAGTGGTCGCCAATTCTCAGGTGCTCGCCAAGCGCCGACGACGCGTCAAGGCGCAGGGCCAGCTCGGAGCCCACCACACAGGTCTGGCGGCGATGGTGCTCGTCAGTCCAGTCAAGCGCACGCCCCGCAGCGAGCTTGAGCCCGGTGATGGCCGCATAGTCGGGCTCAGCCGCCAGCGCGCGCACCTCCAGCAGTTCGCCGCGCGCGTCGCGGGCATGCTGAGTGGAAAGCGGCAGGGCCGCGGCGCTCTGTGCCACGCCCGGCAGTGCCGCCAGCGCGCGCGCATCGCCGGCCCGCAGACGTTCTTCACCGGCCTGCTGCTGGCCGCGCGGAACCGCCAGGCGAACGCTGGCCGAGCGCGCACCCAGCGCATCGAACTGCTGTTCGGTGTGGCTGCGCAGGCTGGAGGCGAGGCTGATCAGCAGCAGCAGGCTGGCCACGGCCAGCCCCCAGGCGGCGGCAATCGCGCCCGCGCGCGCACCGCGTCCCCGCAGCGCATAGCGCACCGCCCACAGCAGCGCCGCCGCGTTCATGCCGCCTCCGCCAGCGCGGCGGACCCCGAGCCAGATGCCCGGTTGATCAGGCCCCCGGTGAGCAGATCCTCACTGACCCGGCCGCGCTCGATCCGCAGCCGCCTGGGCGCACTGAGAGCGATCTCGGGGTCATGGGTCACCAGCACCAGGGTGGCGCCGCCTGCGTGCAGGTCGCGCAGCACACCCATGACTTCGACCGCGGCCTCGGGGTCGAGACTCCCGGTCGGCTCATCAGCGAGGATCAGTTCAGGCTGGGTGACCAGCGCACGCGCGATCGCGACCCGCTGGCGCTGTCCGCCAGACAGGCTGTCGGGGCGGTGCTGCAGGCGCTCAGCCAAGCCCAGGCGCTCGAGCAGCCGCCGCGCACGCTCGAGACGGGCGCGCTGCGGCAGCGGCTGGTACAGCAGCGGCAGCGCGACGTTTTCCAGCGCGCTCAGCTGGGGCAGCAACTGGAACCCCTGGAAGACGAAGCCGATCCGGCGGTTCCGCACGTCTGCGCGCGCGCGATCATCGAGGGCGCCGACGCAGTGTCCGCCCAGCAGGTAGCGCCCCGCGCTCAGCGGAGCCAGGCAGCCGAGCAGATTCAGCAGAGTCGACTTGCCGCCACCGCTGGGGCCGGTAATCGCGACGAACTCACCGCGCGCGATATGCAGGTCGGTGGGGGCCAAGGCATCCACGGGCTGCCCCTGCTGTGCGCCCGGATAGCGCTTGCAGGCCTGCTGGAGTTCGATCAGCGGAGCGGTACTCATCGACGCACCCCGGAGAGGCTCGCGAGCGCATCCTTGCTCGCAGGCGGCTGCGGAGCCGTCGATTCAATGCGGGTGCCGTTTTCCAGCCTGCGCAGCAAGGCAGGCGGGCCCGCCACGAAGGAGACGTCCAGGGCGTCGTCGGCGCGGACTTCGACGTAGTCGGCGTCGCTGTTGCCGAGCTGCAGCCTGCGGCGCTGGGCGCGTCCCTCTTCGACTGCCCAGGCGTGGCCCAGGCGAGGATCGTTGGCGTCGGTCTGCACCGCGGCCAGCGGCAGGCTGAGCGCAGGCGCGGTGTCCTCGCGCCAGCTGCCGCGCAGACTCATGCCGGGGCGCAGGCCCGGCAGCAGGGAACTGAGAGCGACCCGCACCGGGTAGCGCACACCCTGCCGCGCCGGCGCGCCCATCAAGCCGGCCTGCAGCGGTTCGGCGCCGAGCTCACGGATGCGTCCGTGCAGCGGCGTGTCGGGCAGGGCCGGCAGATGCAGTTGGATGGAGTCACCGCGCTGCAGCCGTGCGATCTCGGCTTCAGGTACGTCGATCTCCGCCTCCAGCGTCGACAGATCGGCCAGACGCACGAGGTCGCCCTGTTCATAGCCGCCAACCGGCGCGACGAATTCGCCGGGCTTGATGCTGACCCGCAGCACGCGGCCGTCGATCGGTGCATGTCCGCGAGTCTGTGCGAGCGCCGCTTCCAGTTTGCCGATCGATTGCCGCAGCTGCTCGGCCCGCTCGGTCGCCAGCTGCAGTTCGGCTGCGGCCTCGGTGCGCTGGACCTGCAGGCGGGTGAAGTCGGCGGCACCCAGCCAGCCGTCCGCGCGCAGACGCTCGCCGCGCTGCAGATGCGCTTCGGCCTGCGTCTGCTGGGCGCGGGCGCGTTCCAGCAGGGCAGCGCTTCCGCGCAGTTCGGAGCGTGCAGCGGCGAGGTCGGCCTGCAGCTGGCTGTCGTCGAGTTCGAACAGCAGCTGGCCACGCGCCACGTCATCGCCCTCACGCACATGCACCGCCAGGACCCGTCCAAATGCGCCGGCCCCGAGGCCCGCGGTTTCGCGTGCCAGCAGGCGACCTTCAAACTCGCGACCGGGCGTCAGCACGCGCGCTTCCACCTGCACCAGTTCGGCGACCTCGACGCGTTCGCCGCTGAGCCAGGGCCTGAGGGCGGGAAGACAGACCAGGCCGAGCAGAACGGCGCTGGCGATCACTGCGCGGCGCGGGCTCATGAGAGGCTCGCCAAGCCGAGCAGCAGGGCCGTGGGCACCAGCGCCAAGGCGATGGCGGCAGGCCAGCCGAGGCCGAGCCACTGGCGCAGGCCGCTGCTGCAGACCGCCAGCTTCAGCAGCAGCGGCGCAGAGAACAGGCCTGCAAGCGCCGCTATGCTGTCAGGGAGATTCTTGATGCCCAGCAGCGACAGCAGCGACAGCGCATTGAAGACATCCTCGAAGCGCTGGCGGTCGCTGCCGCCCAGCACGAGCAGCAGGCCGGCCAGCATGCCGAGCACGCCGGGCAGGGCGCACCAGGCGGCGAAGCTGAACCAGTGGCCGAAGCTGCGCAGGTCGTCGCGCAGGCGTGCCACCAGGAAGAAGCACAGCGCTTCCAGGCCGATCATCAGCGGAAAGCTCAGCAACAGGCTGACCAGCGAAGCGGTGATCAGGCTGCGTCGACTCATCCAGTCGAAACTCTCGGCAGGCGCGCCGGGGTAGCGCTCGGCCATGTCGGCGCGCAGCCAGTCGAGGTCCACCGTCAGGTAGTACAGGGCCGACAGCAGCATGGCCGAGCCGAGCAGGATCAGCAGCGGCGCCAGCACGCGAGGCCGGCGGTCGAGCGCACGCCAGCCTTCGGCGTTGTCAAAGGCGAAGCGGCCCAGCTGCTGCGGCAGCGACAGGGTGATCTGCGCGTTCATGGCCTCACCACTCCTCGGTGCGCGGCGCCGGTTCCGGACGCAGCAGCTTGAACAGGACCACAGCCGCGCCGAGCAGGAACGCCGCGCTCAGCAGCAGCAGCCCGGGCGGCAGGTCGAGCAGACTCTCGCCGCGATCGAGCGCGGGCTTGAGCAGGCCCACATAGAAGCCGGCGGCCGTGCCGATCAGGGAGAACACGGCACCCAGCAGGAAGCCGAGTCGTGCCTGTCGATTCAATTTCATGGGACACCTCCGAACGTGGTCGGCCAGCAGTAGCGGGCCAGGGCTAGGCTGGCGCTGCCCAGGGCGAGCAGAGCCAGCAGGGTGAGCGTGGGTGGGAGCAGGACTCGAGCTGCGCCGGCTGCTGCCGGGCGCAGACGGAGCAGACGGCCGGCGTCGGTTTGGCCGACAGGGCGTGCGTTGCTCGCGAACATCAGGCTCGCGCTGAGCGCTGCGCCGAGGGCGATGTCGGTCGCCCAGCCCGGCGGCGTCGACACCAGCGCGGCCCCGGCCAGCAGGAGCGCGGTCGCGTCGGCGGTGGGACCCGCCAGCAGCACGCGACGCTGTACGTGTGCGTCCAGCCGCGGCTGCGCCGGGGCGTGATAGCGCGGCTGCAGTCGACCCCGAAGCGTCCACTCGATGCGCCCCTGCAGCCCGTGCAGTCTGCCGACGGCCCAGTGCGCGGACTCATGGCCCAGCACCAGCAGGGGCAGCCACATCAGCGCCGCCAACAGCAGCCAGGGTGATGCCTGCACGGCCGCTACCGACAGCAGCAGCGCCGCGCAGCCCAGCAGGGCCAGGGCCAGCAGCAGCTTCACGACGCGCCTTCCGTCGTCAGCGAAGCAGCGGGGGTGGAAGACCCCATCGCAAGCGGTGCCGCGGCGCGTCCGAATACGAAGGCGAACAGCACGTGGCGCGGCACTGCGTCCTCTTCCCGGATGCCGGCTGCGAGCTCGCGCTCGCTGACCGCGCCGCAGGGGCAGCCGCCCAGCCCATCGGCCGACAGCGACAGCCACAGCGCGCCCATCCACTCGCCGGCGTCGCGTACCCGCTGGTGGTAGTCCAGTAGCCGTTCGCCGGCCACCTCGCCCGGCGCCGGCCCGAGCAGGTAGACGCGCTGGCCGGCCTGGTCGAGGGTGTGCTGCGAGAGGTAGAGCCCCTCATCGGGCAGTTCGGATTCGACTGCAGAGTCGAGCAGTCTCCAGTCACTCGAATCGGCAGTGCGCAGCCAGCGCTGCACCTGCCTGCCGTGGCGCTGGACCAGCAGCAGGCGAAGGCTGGCATCGACCACGCGCGGACGTGCCGCATCGATCAGCCGCTGCGCTTCGGCGACAGGCAGCAGATCCGGCGCGTAATGGCGCACGGCCCAGCGCGCAGCGATGCGCGTCCGCAGTTCCGCGTCCGCCGCTGGCGGGACATCGCCCGCAAGCTCGATGCGCTGGCACCAACTCACCTCGTAGTAGTGACGGCGGCGCTCCAGCAGCGGTGCGGCCAGCGCTGGCAGTGCCGATTCAACACCCGCCAAGCCATACGCCTGCAGCGCCTGCCGCCAGTAGGCGAGTGCGACGCCGCCGTCCAGCCAGACCAGCTTGCGGCCGAAGAAACCGTACTTGCGGGTGGTGCGCTCGTGATTGCCCAGACACAGCAACTGCACCCGCAGCTCGGCGCCGGGCTCGGGTGCGGCAGCCGCGATCTGCTCGAAATCGCCGCTTTCCGGAATGAATCGGAGCAGCACGGAGCGGCGTGCATCGTGCACCGCGAGCAGCAGCTCGGGCGAGCCCAGATTGCCCCCGCTGGGACAGTTGCGTACCACTCGCCCCTGCTCATGGCGGACACCAAAGACCAGCTGCACAGCGGCCTCGATACGCGCCGCGAGCGCATCCGGCAGCAGAGTCTCCAGCGGCTGCGCGGGCAGCGCTGCGCTCACCGTCTCCAGGCTCGCTGCGAGGTTCGATGCCTGGTAGTGCACCTCGTGTGGCTTGCTGCCGACCAGCGCCTTCGAGGGCACAGCCACCAGTGCCGCCTGCTCGCTCCAGTCGCGCAGCGCGTCCTCACTGAGCCGCTGGGCGCGGCTGATCGCCGCAACGCGCTCGACTTGCAGTCGCCCCTGCTGCAGCGAGAAGCGCAGCAGGCTCTGGGTGAAGGAGGGCGCCGCGGCACGCGCAGCCAGCAGCTGCATCTGGTGCACCAGGGCCGACAGCAGCAGCGGCTCGGGCTCGCCCGCGCAGCTGCCGAAGCTGGCCAGCACGTCCTGCAGCGCGATTCCCCGCTGCATCAGCATTGGCCCGATCGCAACCGCGTCGCCGCCCAGCAGCACCGGCACCAGCTTGCCGCCGCCGGAGAGCAGACTGGCGAGGTCCGGCAGCGGTCCGTCGAGAGTCAAGGGCAGGAAGGCGAACTCGCCGGCCTGCGGCGGCGCGTGCAGCACTTCGACCCGACCGCCGCCCTGGCGGATGGAGTGCTCCAGCAGGGGACTGGCAACGGCCAGCTGCAGCGGCTGCCGGAAGACCCTCGCTGCGGCGTTGCGGTCCGCGTGCAGCCGCGTCTGGTCCAGGCTGCGCGCGAGAAAGCTGTCGACTTCCGCCGGCACCTTGCCGACCGCTGGAGCGGCCGTGCGCGTGGCGTTCTCCAGCAGGCCGGCGCGGAACAGATTGCGCAGGTAGTAGAGGCTGCCGGGGCAATGGCCAAAGGCTTCGATCGGCGTGCGCCCGTTGATCTCGGCAAGCAGGCCGCGCAGCGACTTGCCGGCGTACTGGACCGGAAAGATCGATCCGTACAGACCGCCGAAGGCGGCCATCTTGTCGGCATCGAGCTGGTGCCAGCGGATTTCCGGCAGCACCTGGGGATAGGCGGGGACGGCGGCGTCGATCTCGGGATCGCCGGTCAGTGCGAAGGCCATGGCAGGTCTCCAAGCAGGTGGCGGGTGAAACGGTCGGGGCCGGCCTGGCTGCGGCCGCTGACGCGACGGCAGCGGCAGCCGTGCACGGCCAGCAGGGGCACGCCCTGGTGCTGTGCACCGAACTGGTCGATGACGGTGGCGCCCACCAGCGGGGTGTCGAGCGACTTCAGCACCAGCTCTGCCACCAGCCGCGCCGTGCTCGGCAGAAAGCCCTCGTACTCGAACTGCGGATCGCGCTCGCTGTTGGCGATCACCGACTCGCAGAACTCGACGCTGTAAGGAGGCGGCGGGGCGCTGACAAAGCGCCGGCGGAAGCAGCTGGCACAGGCACTGGCGTCTTCGAGCAGGGGCGTGATCACCGCATAGCGCTCGAACAGGAACGCTCCGACCACGCGCGCATGGCGCGCCTGCAGGTGTTCCAGCACGTGCAGATCGGGCGCGGCACTCAGGTGCAGGGCGAGCTCCGGGCCATGGCCTTGGATGCGCCCCTGCAGGAGCGCGGCCACGGCTTCGCCGAAGCGCCCCCGTGCGCTGATCGCGGGGCCTTGCAGGACAGGAGAAAGGACGGCGGACATGTCGACCTCAGGCGAAGGGTTGGGGGGCGGGGTTCAGCCAGTCCGACTGCGCGCCGCGCAGTCCCAGCCAGCGCGCGAATTCGGCCAGGCGACGCGAACCGAGGAAGCGCGAGCGATGCATGAAGCTCATCGGCATCAGGCCGGGGATGAAGGCGCGTACCGACACCAGCTCGCAGTCACGCAGCTCGTCCGGCGTCAGCTCGGCCAGATAGGCGTCCTTGCCGTGCGCGCCGAGCAGCGCGTGCAGGTACGCGAAGCCGGCTTCCGGCGACTCGGGTGCGCTCGCGTCCAGCTCGAACAGGCGCAGGGCATCGACGTCGCCGCCGCGGTCCAGGAAGCCGAAGGCGGGTGCTCGCGCCGGGTGCATCATGTGCACAGCGCCGTCAAGCAGGCTCTGGAATTCGGACAGCTCCTCGGGTGGCCGATGGCTGCTCATTTCCAGCGCTGCGCCGATCATCACCAGTTCGCTGACGGCCTTGTCGACCGCGCGGGCGTAGCGGAAGTCTGCGGCGCAGCCGACCACGTTGACCACGCGCGGATGGCGTGGGCGATGGCGGCGTGCATAGACCACCGGCACGCCGAGGTCAGTCGTCCCCTGGTACAGCGCGATATCGCCTGCAGACAGCACTTCGGCAACGGCTGGCGAGAGTTGATCGAGGGTCAGCGCGTCCAGGTGGATACGCGGCAGCGGGCGACAGGTCAGCCAGTTCAATGACAGCGCGTCGCGCTCGATCACTTCCAGCATTCCCGACACCGCGGCCCGGGTGCGATCGACGTGCACCGCAACGCCGGTGGAAATTGGGTTCCAGAAGCGCTCGCTGCTCCAGGCCCGCGGGTAAAGATGAGTCACGACCGTTGGAATCAGACGGATCGCCTGGTCGGACAGTCGTACCGACTGCACCCAGCGGATCGCCTCGGCGGGCTCGAAGTTGTGCAGCAGCTGTCCCGGTGCAGCCAGCTCGGCGGCGGAGAGGCGCGGCAGCGTGCGCCAATCGAAGGCGGCCTCGCCCAGTTCGTCGGCGCTGGCCACGATGTACTCGCCCTCGTCGAGCACCGCGCTGCTGTAGCGCTCGGCGGCTTCTGCGATCGCCTTCAGATCGGCCAGCGCGGGTTCGGGCTCGGAGGCGGCGCCGTACAAGCCGAAGTTCCAGCTCTCCCGACCCGACCAGTCGCGGACGTAGGGGAACAGACGTGCCAGGTTGGATGTGCGGCACTGGACGACATGGAAGGCGCGGTCGAGAAAACTGTTGAGGTGCACGGGCTCGGTACGACCAATGGTGCCGAGGAAGCCCTGCGAGAGTGCATGTACGCTCATGCTGCGATCTCCTTGTGCGAGGCGCGCGCGGCGTGATCCGCGAGCAGCAGCAGGTACGCGGTCTCGCGTGCGGTGAAGCCGAGCCGATTCATGGCGGCGGTGAGGAAGTCCAGCGCAGGCGCATCGGTCCACAGGCTGTACATCGCGCTGGACTCGGGCAGATCCACCGCGGCGGCCACGCTTGCGGCGCGGCGTCCGAGCAGATCCAGTTCGGTCGAGCTGAATCGGCTGTGCAGCAAGGCATCCAGCGCGTCTCCCTGGGGCTGCACGCGGAGCACCCGGGTCGCCAGCGCCAGCGCCAGCTGTTTGGTGTCGGCGGCGCGCTCCAGAGCATCCAGCGCGATCGCGCTGAGCGGCTGGGCAAGCGGCTGCAGCAGGCACTCCATCCGCACGACCAGGCCGTTTCCTGAGCGCTTGCCGGAGTTGCCCTCGGAGATCAGCGGCACTGCGTCCCAGGGCAGGCTGAACATCGCCTCATCCAGCAGTTGCTCGGCGCACCCGTACAAGCGGTTGCGGGTGGACAGCAGCGGATCTGGCAGCTGCAGGTCCATGATCAGCACGGGCGCGCCGTTGCACCATTCGAAGTGATGATCGACCACTGCGCAGCCCTCACGCAGGGCGGCCGCGCGGAGGCGATGGGCGAGACGCAGCAGCGGCGTATGGCGCGTGCCTGCGGAGACGCTCAGGCGGTAGGCGACGCCGCTGGCGGGGCTGGCCTCGGTGGGTTCAGCGCCGGCCAGATCAAGCTCGGGAATCGGAGTACGCATGGCTCACTCCTTGGCGGTGTATTTGAAGGAGGTGATCGCGATGAGGAACATCACCGCGGCGAAGATCAACAGGAAGCCCACCGAGACCCAGGGGTCGATCCGGAACTCGGTATTGAGGATCAATCCCTTGAACAGATCGACGCTGTAGCTGGTCGGCATGACGCGGGCGATGGCCTCGGTCAGCGGAAACTTGCTCGCCGGGAAGAACAGATCGCCGAAGAAAACGATCACCAGGTTGACCACGGTGAACACGTGCACGCCAGACGAGTAGTTCGGAAGCAGGCAGGCGATGGCCAGGCCGAACGAGACGAAGGCGGCTGCCACGGGAATCGAAGCGACAAGCGTCAGCAGCCAGCGATCGAGGCCCAGGCCGGTGTCCAGCAGGGCCACGGCGCACAGCAGGAACACCAGGGTGATGCCCACGGCCAGCAGCAGCTTGGTCAGAAACTCGGCCGCAAAGTAGGTCCAGAACGGCAGCGGCAGCATCCGGTAGAGACGCAGCGTGCTCGCCGAACGCTCCTGCAGCACCTTGGCGCCGGTCGTGAACAGGCCGAGGTTCAGCAGGCTCATGATGATGATGGCCGGAAGGAAGAACAGCGGGCTGGTTTCCGCATCGACCCACAGCGGCTGCACTTTGAGCTCGGGTTGCAGCATGCCGATGCGCTGGGCAAGGATCGCCACCAGGGGACGATCCATCCGATAGGCGGCGATCTGCACCGTTTCGGCATCGAGGCGGCTGATGCCGATGCGCGCCTTCTCGCGCCGCACGTCCTGGATCGCGTCTTCAGCGCCGTGTCGCAGGTTGAATGCCTCTTCGTCCAGCTTCAGTTCGCTTGCCAGAAGCGGCACGGTGGTGTCGAACACGACGCCAACACGGGTGGCTGGCGCGCTCAGGTAGTAGGCGTAGGAGTACAGCAGCAGGAAGACCACCGGGATCGCCAGGGTCATGACCAGCGAGATCATGTTGCGGCGGAAGTAGGCGACCGACATGCCGCTGAACAAGGTCACCGCTCGGAAGTCGGATCCGTTCGTGTGCATGTCAGTTGACCGAGGCGATGTTGTCGACATAGAGGGCCTCCAGTGAGCGGGCGCCGAGCATCACTTCGGCGTTGAACCCCAGCGCGCGTTCGGCCTCGAAGACCTCCTCCAGCACGCGCGGCAGCAGGGTCTTGTGGACGCGGAACTCGCGACGCCCGGCGTCGGGCTCGCCTAGCGGAGCAATCTCGGCGAGGCTGGGCCAGCTCGCGTAGAAGCTGGCAGGTGCGCGCAGCGACAGGAAGGTGAGCTCGCTGCCGCGACCGAGCAGCTCGTCGCGACCTGCGCTGCCGCGGATCTGTCCGCGGTCGATGAAGTACACCCGGTCGCAGAGCTCCATCGCTTCGGTCATGTCGTGCGTGGCGATCAGCCCTCCAGTGCCTTCGCGTTCCTTCTTGCGCTTGATGCAGTCCCAGATCGCGCGCTTGGAGCGGATATCGAGAGCGGCGGTGGGCTCGTCCATCACCAGGGTGGAGCGCCGGCCGTAAAGCGCGACAAAGGCGGACAGGCGCTGCTGCTGGCCGACCGAGAGGTCGCCGATGGTCTGCCTGGTCAGCGCATCCAGGCCTAGCGCTTCGAGCAGCGTTGCCGCGTCGTCGGCGGCGTCCAGCGTCGACTGCACCAGGTGCACGAGTTGGCCGACGCGGACGTGGTTCGGCAGGGCAGAGCGCTGGAAGATGAAGCCGACGTCGCGCTTGTGGGCCGCGCCGAAGCGCCGAGGATCGCTGCCGCAGACGCTGACGCGCCCGGACTGCGGGATGTTCACGCCTTCGAGCATCTCCAGCAGCGTTGTCTTGCCGGCCCCGTTGGGCCCCAGCAGCCCGACCAGCTCGCCAGGTCGGCAGGACAGGCTGACCTTGTCGAGCGCCAGCTTTTCGCCATAGGCGAGGCTGACTTCCTGCACGTGGATCAGAGGAACTTGCATGGTGGCTCTCCTGGCCTGCCGGAGGTGGACCTGCGCGTGGCCTGCGCGCAGGTCCCTCCCGATCGGCTTACTGCTGTTCGACCGCGGTGGCCGAGCCGTAGGTGCCCAGCGAGCCCAGGGTGCCGGCGGTGCCGGTGGCCGAGCCGAAGGTGCCGGCGCAGCCGGCGGTGCCCAGGCAGCCCGAGGCGTTGGCGGTCACGCCTTCGGCGCTGATCTGGTTCTCGACGGCGCTGTCGCCCAGCACCACGTCCAGGGAAGCGTTCGGAGCGTTTTCGATGTTCTGCATGACGGAGTCCTCATTGGTTCTCGTGGGTTTGGATTGCGCCAGTCACTGCGTGCAGTGGCCTGACACATGCGAGAACGGAGGTTCCGGAAAAACCGTATCAGCCTGGTTTGCGCTGTCTGAAGGCTGCGACAGCGCGGCGGGCATGACGGACGCGGGCAGTGCTGGGCAGGTCCAACCTGGCCTCGATCAGTGATCGCGAGTCCAGCGCAGGTCCGCACGCGCGTGCGCTGGATCAAGCGCTCAAGCGCTCGATCCGCGGACGCGCCGCCATGGTGCGCATCAACGCTGAACTCTTCAGCGTTGCCTTGGACGACGTTGCCCGGCCGCATCCTGCCGCCGCTGCCATGAGGGTCATGCGGCGGGGCGCGCGTAAAGTCAGCGTGGAGCTCTGCGCCGCTGCGGACAGCGCGAGGCCTGTCGCAGGGCGATGGTGAGGCGCAGTGGCCAGGGATTTCGGGAGCGGCATCAGGGCACGCCTTCGGGCGCTCCACGACGGGCCCGTAGGCCCGTGAGGCCCTTCGGTCATCTGGTGGACGAGTTGCCCAACGCGTGCAGCACAGGCCTCGTCCAGGGCGTTCGCGGTGGCCGTTGGCGAAGGCCGTGCCCTGTCACCGTCGGCCAGGACATCGAGCCTGCATCAGCGTTGCGCGTGCCGCATGCTGGCGCATTGGACGTCAGGCTCACAGGCTGTGCGCCGCGCAGTGGTGGACGGAGGCTGCTTGAGGCAGCACCGATCAAGCCCATCCTGGCCTTGATCAATGATCGCGAGTCCGGCGCAGGTGCGGACTCGCTTGCGCTGGATCAAGCGCTGACGCGCTGGGCCCGCGGGCGCGCCCTCCTTGGCGCGCGACAACGCTGATTCTTCAGCCTTGTCCCAGGGTTTGCCATCGGCCTCTCGCGCAGCGGACCGCGTGGGCCGAGGAGTCTGGACCGCCTGTGGTGCAGGCCTCAGCGGCGACCGCCTCCGGCCTGCTTGACCAGGGCCGCAGGGTCGATGTTCTCGAACGCGCACAGCTCCTTCAGCGCGTACTCCATCACCGCGCGCGCATGACCGGTCACGCGGGCCAGCATGCGGTGGATCTGCGCGTCCTTCTCGTTGCGGTTCTGGCACTGCGCCGAGTAGGTCTCGAAGGCGTTGAGCGCGAGCACCAGGTCAGCGACCTGGTTGGGGCATTCGCAGTCCACCAGCGACTTGACGTCCTGCAGCGCGGCCAGCTGGTAGTCGTCGTAGCGCCGCATCGGCGGCTGCTGCTCCAGGCGCAGCATCGAGGTCTCGGCGCTGGCCGCGGCGGCAACCGTCGCCGCCGGCGCGGTGGCCAGGTGCTTGACGATCAGGCCGATCATGTTGGAGCGCAGCGAGCGCGCGCTGACCGGGGCGCGCAGCAGCTGACGGCGCGGCCCGCGCAGGCGCTCGATCAGGTCCCACTTGGCGAATGCGTAGACGATCAGGCTGAGCTCGGGCTGGAAGGCGCGCTCCAGCTCTTCGAGCACCGTTTCGGGTCGGTCTCCGAGCAGGCCGAGGTCGATCACCAGGGCGTCGACGTTGACGGTGCCTGCGGCAGCGAGAAGCTGCTCCTTGCGCTCGCCGGACAGCACGACCTGCAGGTTCTTCTGGTCGGCTTCGCCGGCGCTGGCGCGCAGATACTGGGGCAGGGTGGCGTGGAAGATCGCGAGATTGACCATGGCTGCGGTCCCTGGGGCTGGGGAGAGGGCGCGCAGTGTCGACCAGCCGGGGTGGACGGCAGGTGTGTGCCCGCAGCCGCGCCAGCCCGATCCGGAGCCTGGCACTCGCTGCCGGCTTCAGCCGAGCACGCTCTCCACCGGCATGACCGACATCAGCAGGCCGAACAGGATCAGGGCCCAGAGGGCGCCACCCAGCACCATCCACAGGATATTGGCCGCGGTCAGTTCCGCATTGGTTGCGCCGTCCGGGTCGTCCTGCGAGAGGTTGATGGCCAGCTGCGCCCGGTACAAAGGCCAGATCATCGGCACTAGGAACAGGAAGGACACCACCAGTACGCCGGGCGACGCATCGTCTGCGGTCACGCGATCGAAGACCCGGCTGGCGATCGTCGCCACCACGAAGATCGTGGCAAGCATGCCCGGCGTCCAGCGATGGTCGACCCCGCGCGTGCGCAGCTGCCCGTCGACTTCGCCGAACAGGGAATGGGTGAAGAAGATCGAGAAGATCGCACGCGGGATCGGCCAGTAGATCTTGTGCACCCGGTTCAGCAGCGACCAGTTTCGATAGAACCAGTACAGCGAGTAGGCGCCCAGGGTCAGGATCATCAGCAGCAGGAACTTGCGCGGCGCGACCACGTACAGCACCTGCCGTGCCTCGCTTTCCGTCTGCTGCGGCAGCGCTGTCGCAGGGGCTGCGTAGGGGTTGGCGGCATCCAGCGCCGCGGCTTCGGGCCGGGCTTCTGCAGGCAGCGTGGAAGAAGTCGTCATGGAAGGCGTCCAGAGGTGGTTGGCATAAGGCGCGCACCGGTGCGGCCCGGGCGTACGGCCCGGCACAGGCGCGGCCAGCAGTGTGAGATGGAAGCGGTCCGCGCGGAAGTGCAGATGCCGCCAGCGCCCCGCGCCATGACGTCGACAGATCTGCGGCAAGCGAACCCGCGCGAGCCGGTGGTGCCATGGATGGATTCGAGACAGTGGTCTGCCAGTGGACTCTCGGTTTCGCCGGAAATCGGCGGAATCTTCTGCGCTGCAACACATCGGTCTTGCAGTGGTCTGCAGATTATTCGTATGCAGGGCGCGTTGCTGGCTGTGTGGCTGGCTACACTGCGAGGCACCCAACCGACAGTCCAAACGCGCATGAGCACCCACGGTTTCCGCCGCACCAAGATCCTTGCCACCCTCGGTCCCGCAACCGACGCGCCGGGCGTGCTGGAGGCCGTGCTGCTGGCCGGGGTGAACGTGGTGCGCCTGAACTTTTCCCACGGCACTGCCGAGCACCACGCCGCCCGCGCCGACGCCGTGCGTGCGGCGGCGGCCAGGCTGGGCCGCGAGATCGGCATCCTCGCCGATCTCGGCGGCCCGAAGATCCGCGTCGAGCGCTTCGCGGCCGGCAAGGTACAGCTGAAGGCGGGTGAGCCTTTCGTGTTGGACTGCCGCGCCGATGCCGCCCAAGGCGATGCCAGCCGCGTAGGCGTCAGCTATCTCGGCCTCGTCGATGACGTCCACGCCGGCGACACCCTGCTGCTGGACGACGGCCTGATCGCGCTGATGGTCGAGGCTGTCGAAGGCTGCGAGATCCGCACCCGCGTGCTGACCGACGGCCCGCTGTCCGACCGCAAGGGCCTGAACCGCCTCGGCGGCGGGCTCTCGCTGGGCGCGTTGACCGACAAGGACCGCGCCGACATCAAGCATGCCGCGGCGCTCGGCGTGGACTTCATCGCCGTCAGCTTCTGCCGCACCGCCGCCGACATCGAGGAAGCGCGCGCGCTCGCCCGCGAGGCCGGCAGCAGCGCGCAGATGGTCGCCAAGATCGAGCGCGCCGAGGCCATCGAGAACCTGCGCGAGATCGTCGATGCCAGCGACGTGGTGATGGTGGCGCGCGGCGATCTTGGCGTGGAGATCGGCGACGCCGAGCTGCCCGGCCTGCAGAAGAAGATCATCCGCGAAGCCCTGGACCGCGGCCGCGTGGTGATTACCGCCACCCAGATGCTGCAGTCGATGGTCGACAACCCGATCCCGACCCGCGCCGAAGTGCTGGACGTGGCCAACTCGGTCATCGACGGCACCGATGCGGTGATGCTCTCGGCCGAGAGCGCCAGCGGCGCGTATCCGGAGAAAGCCGTGCAGGCGATGGAGCGGATCTGCCTCGGCGCCGAGCGCCAGTTCCAGATGGACACCGACTTCGAGGCGGCACCGCGCAACCTGGTGCATGTCGACCAGGCGATCGCGATGAGCGCGATGTTCCTGGCCGAACACATCCAGCTGCGCGCGATCATCGCGCTGACCGAATCGGGCGGCACCGCGCGGCATCTCTCGCGCTTCCGCAGCTCGGTGCCGATCTACGCGCTGTCGCGCCACTCGGGCGCACGTCGGCGCATGGGCCTGATGCGCGACGTCTATCCGATCGACTTCGACAGCGCCGGCCTGTCGCCGCGCAAGGCTGCGCGCGCCGCGGTCGCGCATCTGCATGCGCTGGGCCTGCTCGCCACCGGCGACCGCGTGGTGATCACCAGCGGTGACCACATGGAGCAGCTGGGCGCCACCAACACCCTGCGCCTGCTGCGCGTCGGCGAGGGCGGCGAGGCCGAAGGCCTGGGCGAGCTGTAGTCGGTTCCCCTGCCTGCGACGCGGCCGTTCGGTCGCGATTCGCGGGCGTCGTGCTAGGGTCGGCGCCCCTTCATCGCGTGGTTCGCCAAGCATGCTTGCTCGCTTCCTGACCGCTCTGCTGCTGCTCGTTTCCGGCGCCGGGCTCGCCCTCGCCGAGGATCGCTACTTCGAGATCGAGTACCGCGTGGCCTTCCTGCCGGATGAGGGCGTGGCCGCGGTGACGCTCGAGTACAGGCCCGGCGAGGGCCGCATCCGCGGCCTCGATTTCACCATGCCCGACGAGCGCTACAGCGGCTTCGGCGGCGACGGTGAAATCGAGCGCAAGGAGGATCGCCTGATCTGGACGCCGCCGGCCAAGGGCGGCGAGTTGCGCTGGCGCTACCAGGTCGACAAGCGTCGGCGCAGCGGCGGCTATGACGCGCGTATGACCGAGGACTGGGCGATCGTGCGCGGCGACCATCTGGTGCCTTCCGCGCGTGCGCGCCTCACCCGCGATTCGCGGGCGCGTGCGACGATCCGCTTCGACCTGCCCGAGGGCTGGCCCGGCGTCGACACGCCCTTCAAGCGCCGCGGCGAAGAGCCGGTGTTCGACATCGCCGACGACGACCGTCGCTTCCAGCGCCCGGTAGGCTGGATGATCGCCGGCGACATCGGCATCCGCCGCGACTTCATCGGCGACATGGAAGCTGCGGTGGCCGCGCCCAAGGGCGACCCCATGCGCCGCAACGAGTACCTCGCCTACATCAATCTCGTGGCGGGTGAGATGGAGGAGGCTTTCGGCCGGCTGCCGGAGAAGATCCTCATCGTCGGCGCTGGCGATCCGATGTGGCGCGGCGGTCTGTCCGGGCCGCGCTCGCTGTACCTGCATTCCGACCGTCCGCTGATCAGCGAGAACGGCACCAGCACGCTGGTGCACGAACTGGTGCACGTGATCTCGCGGGTGCGTGGCGCCGCCGGCGACGACTGGATCGCCGAGGGCCTGGCCGAGTTCTACTCGATCGAGATGATGCGTCGCGCTGGCCTGCTCAATGAAGCGCGCGCGCGCAAGGCCTTCGACTGGATGCGCAACCACGGCCGCCGCATCGGCAGCCTCAAGTCAGACCGCAGCCACGGCCCGCGCACCGCTCGCGCCGTCGCCCTGTTCGTCGAACTCGACCGCGAGATCCAGAGGCTCACCGACGACCGCCGCGACATCGACGACGTCTCGCGCCTGCTGGTCGGTCGTGGCCGCGTCAGCCTCGACGACCTGCGCCAGGCCTTCGAGGAGGTGACGGGCGAAGCCTCCGAGGTGCTGGACACGCCGCTGGTGCGTTGAGCCTCACAAGGTACTGAAGCCTCAACGCAACGTGGCCGCATAGGGTGGGCCCCGGCCCACCATGAGCCGCACGCTTGCCGCGACCCCACCGCGCCGACGCGTCGACACACGTGGGTCGGGCCAAGCGAAGCGCGGCCCAAGGTCGACACTCGCGCGGCCCGCGGCCAGACCAAGCGCAGCGCTCTCTCTCCCCTTGTGGGAGAGGGGCCGGGGGAGAGGGGTGAACGACCCCTCGGTCCCCGGCTGAAGGACGGCCCGCCCGCTTCATGGCGCCACGGTGGCCCGTCAAGCGCCTGCGCTTCACGGCCGTGCTACCCCGTCGGAGAGGGACTGCGCCCCCTCTCCCCAACCCCTCTCCCACAAGGGGTGAGGGGCTTGTCGCCCGCAGGCCTGCGGGCGCGCCGCGAGTCAGAAGCTTAGGCCCCGGAACCCGGAAGCCGGAACCCGGAACTGGGGACTAGGGACTAGGGCCTAGCAACTGGGAACTAGGAACTCGACTCCCAATCCCCGCCGCTCAGCGCCCCGGCACCCGCCCGAACCCGCTCTCGGCTTCCGCCGCGAGATACGCGAACACTGCGTAGGCCCGCGCCTGCTGGTCCAGCGCCTCGCTGTCGATCTTGTCCAGGGTGTCGTTGGCGGTGTGGTGGTAGTCGAAGTAGTCCATGCCGTCCTGCGCCAGCTGCGCCCAGGGCACGCCGCGCTGCACCAGCGGGCCGATGTCCGGGGCGGGGCCGCCGCCTTCGCGTTCGAAGGGAATGCCGAGCGGCGCCAGCACTTCGGCGATCTGCTCCAGCAGCGGCCAGTAGGTGGGCTCCACGCCGGCACGCAGCGCGTAGATGCGGCCCGCGCCGAAATCGCTCTCGGCGCCGATCACATGCTTCGCCATCTGCTCCGCATGCGTGGCGGCGTAGGCGCGCGCGCCCAGCAGGCCCTGCTCCTCGTTGCCCCAGGCGATCACTCGCACGGTGCGGCGCGGGCGTTGATCCAGCTTCAGGAGGGCCGCACCCGCGGCCATGGTGATGCCCACCCCGGCGCCATCGTCGAGCGCGCCGGTGCCGAGGTCCCAGGAGTCGAGGTGGCCGCCGATAACCACGACTTCGTCCGGCAGCTCGCGTCCGCGGATATCGCCGATCACGTTGAAGCTGGTCGCCTCGCCGCGGTTCTCCGCATCGATGTCGAGGCGGATGCGCACCGGCTGGCCGCGCTCGATCATGCGCGTCAGCAGGTCGGCATCGGGGTTCGAGACCGCCGCCGCGGGGATCTGATTCACGTCGTCGGCATAGCGCATGATCCCGGTATGCGGGAAACGATCGGTATTGGTGCTGATCGAGCGGATGATCAGGCCGACCGCGCCCTTCTTCGCGGCCTCGACCGCGCCCGAGCTGCGCCCGATCACGCTGAGCCCGTAGCCGCGGCCGTCGCGGGCGCGCTGGGTGCGCTGGCTGATGAAGACGATCTTGCCTTCGGCCGCGTCCGTGGGCGCGGCCTGCAGCGCGGCGATGCTGTCGAAGGCCACGATCTCGGCTTCCAGTGGCCTGTCGCCGGTGCCGATGCTGCCGCCCAGCGCGGTGATCGCCAGCGGCTGCGGAAACGGCGCGAGAATCTCGCCGCGCTCATGCCCGCGCCGCCAGTGGGGGAAGCTGAAGGGCTCGATGCGCACGTCATCGAAGCCCAGCGCGCCGAACTTCGCCAGCGCCCATTCGATCGCGCGGGCATCGGCCTTGGTGCCCGCCATGCGCGGGCCGACCTCGGTGGTCAGCGATTCGACGATGGCATAGGCTGCACCGGCTTCGACATGCTGGTCGCGCAGGGCGGCGGCGTTCGCAAGGCTCTCGGCCGACAGCGGCGTCACCGCGGGTGCGCTTGGTTCAGCGGCATGCGCATTCAGCGCGAAGGTGGCGGCGAGTAGACAGACGCGCAGACGCATGGCTGGACTTCCGGAGGCAGGAGAACGCTGGAACCATGCCAGCGCCCGAGGGCAGCGGCATGTGCGGAAAGGCCGGGCGCAAGCCTCGCGCCCGGCGCCTGCGATCACTTCTTGAGCAGATCGCGGATCTCGCGCAGCAGCAGCACGTCTTCGGGCGGCGCCGGCGGCGCGGCGGGAGCTTCTTCCTTCTTTCGCTGCAGGCGATTCATCAGCTTGATGACCATGAAGATCGCAAACGCGATGATGGTGAAGTCGACCACGGTCTGCAGGAAGGCACCGTACTTGAACAGCACCGGCTCCACTCCCTCGGAACCCTCCTTCAGCGTGATCGCGAGGTCCGAGAAGTTGACGCCGCCGACGATCAGGCCGATCACCGGCATGATGATGCCGTCGACCAGCGAGCCGACGATCTTGCCGAAGGCCGCACCGATGACCACGCCGACCGCCAGGTCGACGACATTGCCGCGCATCGCAAAGGCCTTGAATTCACTGATGAAGCTCATGTCGCCCCCGAACAGTCCAGCGGCGCCGTTCGCCGCGCGTCGACTTTAGCGGAAGCGGGGAGCTGCGGGGTTGCTCGACCGTTGTCGTGCTGTGCGCCTTAAGGGTGAGAAGGCCGGCGCCGGCGCAAGTGGCTAAGTCGCGGGCCGGGCAAGCCGAGTGCTCGCCAGCGCGAGCATGAGCAGGATCGCGATTCCAATTCCTGTCCCTGAGAAGGTCGGCACCGTCCGCGTCAGGGAGGGCGCAGGCCCCACAACGACATTCACGGAGGAGAGGAATATCTCCGTTCGCTGAGGCAGGCGGATCATGTGGACTTCGATTCGATACTCGCCGGCCGGCAGCACTGGAGCCGGTCGTCTGAGCGTTGCCGGTGGGAGACCGCACCACCCGATGGCGATCACTCCGGGTTCGAAGAGCCTCACCGTGTTTCCGTCAATCTCCGTGCGTCGTTCCGGCTCTCCCGGAAAGGGGGCCGTGAATCCGTGGCAGCCGCCGACATCCATCAGAACATCAAAGGCTTGCCCGGCGACAGGCGAAGCGGGTTCGATTCTTGGTGTCGAGTAGTAGGCAGACGCTGAGGTGCTGGCCAGTAGCAGGAAAATTGCGATCAGGCGAGTTGCGCTCATCGTATGCGTCCCGAGCAAATACGAAAGAAAGATCAGGGCGGCTCAACAGAGCGCCTGCAGGCGGTGCATCCGAAGGTGCCACTAGTGGAGGGCTACGAGGATACGCGCAGTCGCGCATCCAGCGCCGCCAGCCGTTCCGGCGTGCCGACATCTTCCCAGGTGCCGGTGTGCTTGAGCCCGGCGATGCGATCGACACCCATCGCCGCGCGCAGCAGTGGGGCGAGACCGAAGCGCGGCGGGCTGCGGCGGCTGTCTTCGCTCTCGCCGATCACTGACCGCCAGCCGTCAAGCAGACGCGCGTCGAACAGGCCGATGCCGGCATAGGTCAGGCGCGGCTCGCCTTCGTTGCGCAGGCGCGTGCCGTCCAGGTGGAAGTCGCCGCGCGGGTGCTGCGGCGGGTTGTCGACCATCAGCAGCTGGGCGAGATCGTTCGGCGCCAGCGCGAAGCGGGCGTAGTCGACGTCGCAGAACACGTCGCCGTTGACCAGCAGGAAGCGCGGCGCATCCAGCAGGGGCAGGGCGTTCAGCAGGCCGCCGCCGGTCTCCAGCCGCTCGGCCTCGCGGCTGTAGCGGATCGAGATCCCGTAGCGCGCGCCGTCGCCCAAGGCCGGCTCGAAGCACTCGGCGAGGTGGGCGGTGTTGATCACCACCCGCCGCACGCCGGCTTTCGCCAGCGCTTCGAGGTGCCATTCGATCAGGCGCTTGCCGCCGACCTGCAGCAGCGGCTTCGGCGTCACGTCGGTGAGCGGGCGCATGCGCTCGCCGCGGCCGGCGGCGAGGAGGAAGGCGACTTCGACCCTGCTCATGCCGATGCGTCTGCGCGCGGCCGGGTCAGCTCGCGGCCTTCGGTGAAGCGCAGCATCAGGTCGCGGAAGTCGGCCAGCTCGGGATAGCGCGCCGCGATGTCGAGCACGTAGCCGAGCACGCGCGGCAGATCGGCGAGATAGCCGGCCTTGCCGTCGCGGTAGTGCAGCCGACAGAAGATGCCCAGCACCTTCAGATGGCGCTGCAGGCCCATCAGGTCGAAGGCCCGGAAGAAACGCTGCGGCGCGTCGGCAATCCGCCCGGCGCGCACCAGCTCGCGGCGGAAGTCCTCGGCCCAGGCCTGCACGCGGGCCTCGTCCCAGCGCAGGTAGCAGTCGCGCAGCAGGGAGACCAGGTCATAGGTCAGCGGCCCGCCCAGCGCGTCCTGGAAGTCGATGATGCCGGGGCCAGGCGCGCAGTCGATCAGGTTGCGGCTGTGGTAGTCGCGGTGCACGAACACCCGCGGCTGCGCCATCGCGCTGTCCAGCAGCAGGCGGAAGGCCGATTCGATCGGGTCCCACTGCTCGCATTCGAGTGCGATGCCGAGGTGCCGGCGCAGGAACCACTCCGGCATCAGCTCCAGCTCCATTTCGAGGCGAGCGTGCTCATACGGCGGCACGGCGTCCACGGGCAGCGTCTGCAGGCGCAGCAGGGCCTCCATGGCGCGGCCGTACAGCGCATCGGCGCTGTCGGCATCCAGCCGATGCTGGTAGAGCGCGTCGCCCAGGTGTTCGATCAGGGCGAAGCCGAGGGTGGCGTCGGCGGCGATCACCTTCGGCACGCGCAGGCCGGCGCCGCCGATCAGCGCGCCGACCTCCAGCCAGGGCTGCAGCGGCACCAGCGCGGGCGGTGAATCCATCAGCAGCAGCTCGGGCGCGCCGTCGAGCCGCAGATAGCGGCGGAAGCTGGCGTCGCTGGCGGCTGGCGCGAGGCCCAGATCCGTGCGTCCGAGCTGCGCGCGCGCCCAGCCCAGCGCCTCCAGTGCGCGTGCGTCGGCAGGCGCCGTCGTGGGTGCTGCGCTCACGCGCTGGCGGCGAGGTCGGCCTGGGCCAGGGCGCGCACATGCGCCACGCTGCAGTCGCGCAGCGCCGTCAGGCTGTAGCCGCCCTCCAGCGTCGACACCAGGCGACCCTTGGCGTGGCGGTCGGCGAGGTCGATCAGCTCCTCGGTCAGCCAGGCGTAGTCGGCGGCCTCGAGGTTCAGGCCGGCCAGCGGGTCAAGGCGATGGCCGTCGAAGCCGGCCGAGACCAGCACCAGCTCGGGCTTGAATGCGTGCAGGGCGGGCAGGGCCTGGCCGCGGTAGAGCTCGCGCAGCTCCTGGCCGCAGGCGCCCTCCGGCAGCGGCAGGTTGACGATGTTGCCGGCGCCGCGCTCGTGCGCTTCGCCGCTGTAGGGGTAGAGCGGCGACTGGTGGCTGGACAGGTACAGCACCCGCGGATCGTTCCAGAAGATGTCCTGGCTGCCGTTGCCGTGGTGGACGTCGAAATCGATGATCGCCACGCGCTTGATGCCGTGCATCGCCAGCGCATGCGCGGCACCCACCGCCACCGAGTTGAACAGGCAGAAGCCCATGGCCTGGGCGCGGGTGGCGTGGTGGCCCGGCGGGCGTACCGCGCAGAACGCGCGCTTGGCTTCTCCGGCCATGACCGCATCGATGGCGGCAACGACGGCGCCAGCGGCATGGCGTGCGGCCTCCGGCGAGTCCGCGTTCATCGCGGTGTCTTCGTCGATGCGGTGCTGATGCTCGATGGCGATGTCGAGAATGCTGGCCACCAGCTCCGGCGTATGCGCCAGCAGCAGCTGCTCGCGGGTCGCGCGCGGTGCTTCGCGCCAGTCGATGGGCAGATCTTCGATGCCGTGCAGGGCCTGCAGCACGGACGCGAGCCGCTGCGGCGATTCGGGATGGCCGGGGCCCGCGCTGTGGCGGATGCAGACGGGGTGGGTGAACAGCAGCATCCGCGCGGGTCCTCGTTGCGGTTCAGTAGAGACGGTCAGCCCTTGCGCCGCTCGTGGTTCCACAGCACCTCGCCGTGGCCCGAGGCGCGCGCCAGCACGCGGGCCATCACGAACAGCAGGTCCGACAGCCGATTGAGATAGCGGATCGCCTGTGGACGCACCGCATCGTGGTGGCCGAGGGTGACCACCTCGCGCTCGGCGCGGCGGCAGACGGTGCGCGCCACATGGCAGTGCGCCGCTGGCGCACCACCGCCGGGCAGAATGAAATCCTTGAGCGGCGGCAGGTCGGCATTGAGCCCGTCGAGGATGCTCTCGAGGCGTTCGATGTCGGCATCCTGCATGGCCGCATGGCCGGGGATGCACAGCTCGCCGCCGAGATCGAACAGCTGGTGCTGGATCGAGATCAGCGGCTCGCGGATCGCCTCGGGCAGCGCCTGCGCCAGCAGCACGCCGATGCAGGAGTTCAGCTCGTCGACCGTGCCGTAGGCGGTGACGCGGGCGGAGTCCTTGGAGACGCGGCTGCCGTCGCCGAGGCCGGTGCTGCCGTCGTCGCCGGTGCGCGTGTAGATCTTGGAGAGACGATTGCCCATGGCTCAGGCTGCCGTGCGGGCGGTGCGCAGGGCCGGCAGGCGCTGCTGCAGCAGGGCGTAGCCACCGAACAGGATCAGGCTCCACACGGCGGTGCCCAGCAGCTGGGCGCGGAAGAAGGGCAGGGCGGCGACATAGCACTCGGCGAGGCCGATGCTGCAGGCCGGATGCGTGCCGAGAGTGTCGGCGGTCGCCCAGACCGCGAAGTTGGTGACCACGAAGAACAGCACCGCACCCGCAAGGCCGGCCGCACCGACGCGCAGCACGCTGACCCGGTCGCGCAGCCAGAAGCCCAGCAGTACGCAGGCGGCGACGCATCCGTAGACCACCGGCATCAGGCCGTAGACGCCGATGTACAGGTCGCTCAGCAGCAGCGCGCCCAGCGGCACTGCGAACGCGGCCCAGCGGCTGGCGAAGTAGGCGCCGCCGAACAGGGCGATGGCCTCGACCGGGGTGAAGTTCCAGGCGTGCGGCAGCAGGCGCGAGGCGGCGGCGGCGAGGATGAAGGCGGCCAGCAGCAGCGGGCGCAGCGGCAGCGACGAGGCGTTGGGGGACATTGGCAGGCTCCAGCGGGAATCGATCCGGCGCAGCGCCGGAGAACAGGGCGCAAGGATAGCCGAGGCCGGCGCCGGGGTGGCCCGGACCGCAGGGGAATTCACCCCTGGCCTCGTCCCACCGCGGTCCACGGTTCGCCCTGCGGTCCTGGCGCGGTCGGGGGCGCGACACCCACGGCCCCGGCACGCCGGCGGGTCTAAACTTGCGCGATGTCCAAATCACCCGCCTTGAACGAGGCCGCGCACGGCCTCGCCCCCGAGCTGCTCGACGTGCTCATCGTCGGCGGCGGCCTGGTCGGCAGCAGCCTTGCCTGCGCGCTGGACCGCAGCGATCTGCGCGTGGCCCTGGTCGAAGCCAGCGCGCCGCAGCGCGAGCAGCCGCCGAGCTTCGACGAGCGCAACCTCGCGCTCAACCGGCTCAGCATCGATGCGCTCGACGCGCTGGGCGTGCTGGCGCATCTGCACAGCCCGCCGGTACCGATCCGCGGCGTGCGTGTGAGCAGCGCCGGTGACTTCGGCCGTGTGCGGCTTGATGCCGCTGCGTATGGCGTCGATGCCTTCGGCGGCGTGGTGGTGGCGCGCGAGCTGGGCCAGGCCCTGCAGCGGCGTCTGGCCGAGTGCCGCGAGCTGCTGCACCGCGCGCCAGCGCGCGTGCTGCAGGTGCGAAGGGTCGATGAGCACATGCAGGTCGAGCTGGACAGCGGCGAGGTAATGCGCACGCGCCTGCTGGTGATCGCCGAGGGCACCGACTCGATGCTGCGCGAGTCGCTGGGTCTCGGATCGACGCACAGCGACTACGGCCAGACCCTGTTCGTCAGCGTGGTCGAGGCCGACCGCGCGCACGGCGGCATCGCCTATGAGCGCTTTACCGCCGAGGGGCCGGTGGCGATGCTGCCGCTGGCCGGCAGGCGGCTCGGCAGTGTGCTGACCGTGGCCAATGCGCAGAGCGACAGCGTGCAGGCGCTGGATGAGGCCGGCTATCTCGCCCTGCTGCAGCAGCGCTTCGGCTGGACGCTGGGGCGACTGCGTCGGGTCGGTCGGCGCAGCGCCTACGCCATGCGTCTGGTCACCGCCAATGCCCTGCACGGGCCGCGCTGCGTGGTGGTCGGCAATGCCGCACAGACCCTGCACCCGATCGGCGCGCAGGGCTTCAACCTGGGCCTGCGCGACGCGCTGACGCTCGCCGGCCTGCTGCTCGATGGCAGCGATGTGGACGCCGGCAGCCCGGCCCTGCTGGCCGAGTACGCGCGGCGTCGCGAGTCCGATCGCGCGCGCACAATCGACTTCAGCGATGGGCTCGCCCGCCTGTTCGCGCATACCGCTGCACCGGTGCGCTGGCTGCGCGGCCTCGGCCTCGCGGCCTGCGATCACTTCTCCGATCTCGCGCGCCCGCTGGTGCGTGGCGCCATGGGCGCGGAGCCCTCGGCGCTGGCGGCCCTGGAGCAGCTGCGGAGGCGCGCATGAGCCGCTCGCGGGCAGGGCATGAGGCCATCGTCGTTGGCGCCGGCATCGTCGGTGCCGCGATCGCGCTGGGCCTGGCGAATCAGGGCCGACGGGTCGCTCTGGTCGAAGCGCGCGAGCCGCCCGACTGGCGGGCCGAAGATCCGCCCGACCTGCGCGTGTACGCGATTGCGCCGGGCTCGCAGGCGCTGCTGGACGCGCTCGGCGTGTGGCCACGGATCGCCGCCGCGCGCGTGCAGCCCTATCGCGCCATGCACGTCTGGGATGCCGGCGGCGGCGCGCCCCTGCATCTCGATGCCGACGAGTCCGGCCTGCGCGAGCTCGGCCATATCGTCGAGGCCGGACTGATCCAGCGGCAGCTGTGGCAGGCGCTGGCGCCGGCCGGCGTCGATCTGCGCCTCGGCCGCGTGCAGGGCTATGCCGAGGAAGACGGCGGCGCCGTGCTGGACCTGGACGATGCCAGCCTGCGCGCGCCGCTGCTGATCGCCGCCGACGGCGCCCACTCGCCGCTGCGCGCCCTGGCCGGCATCGAAACGCGCGGCCATGACTATGCGCAGAGTGGTCTGGTCGCCTACCTGCGCACCGAGCGGCCGCATCAGCAGACCGCCTGGCAGCGCTTCCTGCCCACCGGCCCGCTGGCGGTGCTGCCGTGCGCCAACGAGCGCGTGTCGATTGTCTGGAGCCTGCCCACGGCCGAAGCCGAGCGACTACGCGACATGGATGCCGAGTCTTTCGAGCGTGAGCTGACCCGCGCCTTCGATGCAGAGCTTGGCGCGATGCAGTTGGCCTCGCCGCGCGTGCTGTTTCCGCTCAGGCTGCAGCTGGCCCAGCGCTATCGGAGTGGTCCGCTGCTGCTGGCCGGCGACGCCGCGCATGCGGTGCATCCGCTGGCCGGGCAGGGCGTGAACCTCGGGCTGCAGGATGCGCGCGAGCTGCTGGCCTTGTCGGAGGAAGCACGGCAGCGCGACCAGCCTCTGCATTCGCCGCGCCTGCTCGATCGCTACGCGCGTCGTCGTCGCAGCGAGAACGCGCTGGCCGCGCAGGGCTTCGATGCCCTGAACCGCCTGTTCTCGAACGACGCCCTGTTGCCGACCCTGCTGCGCGGCCATGCGCTGGGGCTCGCCGGGGCGATTGCGCCGCTGCGCAGGCTTTGGGTGCAGCGTGCTGCAGGGCTGTAAATCGGCGCTCAGCTGGGGTTGGGCCTGCGGGCTTGGCGGCGGTGGATGCCTCGCACTATTGTGGCCGCGCACTCCCACAAGGCCGAGGTGAAGCATGCGCGCGTCGATCCGATCCACCGCTGCGGGCCTGCCCCGTCTCCTGCTCGCGGCGATCAGCGCCAGCGCGCTACTGCTTCCCGTCGCCCATCTGCAGGCGCAGCCACAGGACGGCTATATCGGCCCCGAACTGAGCAGCGAGCCCGCCGGCCCGGGCCTGCAGAAGGGCGCGCGCCACGGCGGCGGCTACCGGGACGACTGGAGCTACTGCGCCGGCGAAAGGCAGCGTTGCGACGTGCGTGGCTGGGGCGTGGTGCGCTACGGCACCGACGGCCGCTACGTCTATCGCGAGGTGCGCAACGCGTCGCTGCGATGCGACAACTCGATGTTCGGCGACCCCTACCGCGGCAAGTCCAAGCAGTGCGAAGTGCGCTACTTCCATGACGGCGGTTGGGATGACGGCGGCTGGGACGGCGGCGGCGATGGCGGCTGGACGCGCTGCGCCAGCGAAGGCCGCATCTGTCGCTTCAGCGGCGGCGGTGCGATCGTCCGCTACGGTTCGGACGGGCGCTTCTACGAGCGCGAAGTGCGCGGCAACCAGGTGATGTGCAGCAACCAGAGCTTCGGTGACCCGGCACCTGGCCGCTCGAAGTACTGCGACGTACGCGCCGGCGGCAGCGGCGGCGGTTGGGGCGGGGGCGACGGTTGGGACGGCGGCGGCAGCGCCGACTGGCAGTACTGCGCTGGCGAGGACGGCCTCTGCAACCTGCCCGGTCGCGCCACGGTGCGCTTCGGTACCGATGGCCGTTTCACCGAACGCAGCTATCGCGGCGGCACGGTTTCGTGCTCGGTGCGTGAGTTCGGCGATCCCGTGCGCGGCAAGCGCAAGCACTGCGAGTACCGCCTTGAGCGTGGCCCGGGCGGCGGCATCGGCGGTGGAGTGGGCTCCGGCAGCTTCGAGTTCTGCGCCAACGAAGACGGCTACTGCGAGTTCCGTGGCCGCCGGCTGGTGCGCTTTGGCGACGGCGGCCGCTTCGTGACCCGCGAATTCCGCGGTGGCGTCGAGTGCAGCATCCGCGCCTTCGGCGAAGACCCCGCACCGCGCCGCAAGAAGCGCTGCGAGGTCGAATTGCGCTGACCCCACCGTGCCGCGCTGGGGCCCGAGCGGGCTGGCGCTGAGCAGGCCCCGACGGCCGCACGGCGGCAGGGCGCGGGGCGGCCATCTGCGACAAGGCGTGCAGCCTCCGCGCCGATCCGTGTGGGTCGCCGTCGAGGCTGCCGCCGCGAGCGGCTACCATCTCCGGTTTGCAGGCCAGAGGCGTGCCCATGTCCGTGCTGCCGATTGATGCATCGCCTGCGGAGCCCCTGCTCTCCGGCGCTGAGCGCGCGCCGTCGCGCCTGTTCTGGTGGCTGCACACCGGCGGCTGGCTGGGTTACTTCACGCTGTCCTTCCTGGGCGCGCTGGCCCACGGCAAGCCCTTGCACTACTGGAGCGTGCCGGCAGCGACCGCGCTGGCCGGCGCCATCGGCACGACCCTGCTGCGGCCCTGGCTGCAGCGCCTGCACGGCCGGCCGATGCCGCAGCGCCTGCTGTGGGCGATGCCCCCGGTGCTGGTGGTGGCCCTGCTGATGGGTGGAGCCTATGCGCTGGTACTGGTGGAGTACTGCAGCGACTGCCGTCCGGCCTCGCGCCTGAGCTATCTCGCCTACGGCATCAGCCATCTCTACGTGGTGCTGACCTGGCTGGGCCTCTACCTCGGGCTCACCACCTACCGCCAGCTGCAGCAGGAGAGCCAGCGCCTGCTGGCGGCGAACGCGATGGCCCACCAGGCGCAGCTGAAGATGCTGCGCTACCAGCTCAATCCGCACTTCCTGTTCAACACGCTCAACGCCATCTCGACCCTGGTGCTGGACCGCGACACGCCGACCGCCAATGCGATGGTGCAGGGGCTGTCGGCCTTTCTTCGGCACTCGCTGGACAGCGATCCGATGCAGCGGGTCAGCCTGCGCCAGGAGCTCGAAGCCCTGCAGCTCTATCTCGGCATCGAGCGCACCCGCTTCGGCGAGCGCCTGCGCGTCGACACCGAGGTCGCGCCCGACTGCTTCGGCGCGCTGGTGCCCAGCCTGATCCTGCAGCCGCTGATCGAGAACGCGATCAAGTACGCGGTGGCGCTGCGCGTCGAGGGCGGGCACCTGCGCATCGAGGCGCGGCGCGAGGGCGCCTCGCTGGTGCTGCGGGTCAGCGATGACGGCCCCGGCTGCCCGGCGATTCTGGCCGACGGCCAGTTCCCGCCCGGCAAGGGCGTGGGCCTGCGCAACGTGTTCGAGCGCGTGCGCGTGCTGTACGGCGCGGCCGGCGACAGCCGCGCCCGCAACCGCGCCGAGGGCGGGCTGGAGATCGAGCTGCGGCTGCCTTTCGAGCTGCGCGCGAGCGCGCCCTAGTCCTGCCCCGCATGAGTACCGCTGCGCTGCGCACCCTGCTGGTCGACGACGAGCCGCTCGCTCGCCGCGGCCTGCGCCTGCGTCTCGACGGCGCGGCCGACATCGAGATCATCGGCGAGGCCGGAGACGGTCTCGCCGCGCTGGCGGCGATCGATGCGCAGCGTCCGGACCTGGTCTTTCTCGACGTGCAGATGCCCGGCCTCGATGGCTTTGGCGTGCTCGCCGCACTGTCCGAACGCGCGCTGGAGACGCTTCCGCAGGTGGTCTTCGTCACCGCCTTCGACCACTACGCCCTGCGCGCCTTCGAGACCCGCGCGCTCGACTACCTGCTGAAGCCGGTCGAGCCCGAGCGCCTCCAGCAGGCGCTGGTGCGCGTGCGCGAGCAGCGCCGGCGCGCCGACGAGGCCGCCCACTGTGCGCATCTGCTGGGCCTGCTGGGTGATCTGTCCGGCCGTCCCAGCCTCAGCCTCGACGAGGCCCTGCGCGCCGAGCGCGCGGAAGAGCTGCGGCGCAGCGACCGGCTGGCGATCCGCGACGGCGGCCGCACCGTGCTGGTCGCGCTGGCCAGCATCCGCTGGATCGACGCCGCCGGCGACTACATGTGCATCCACACCGACGGCGGCACCCACGTGCTGCGCGCGACCCTGCGCCAGCTCGAAGCCGAGCTCGACGCGGCACGCTTCCCGCGCATCCACCGCTCGACCATCGTCAATGCTTCGCGCGTGGTCGAGATGCGTCCGCACCTGAACGGTGAGGCCTTCCTCAAGCTCGACTGCGGACAGGAGCTGAAGCTCTCGCGCGGCTACCGCGAGCGCTTCCGCGGCTGAGCGCTTCGCAACCGTAAGCTGCAGCGCGGGTGTTCTCGAACACATCGCGGGTGTTCTCGAGCACATCCGGATCCGTCATCCCCGCGAAGGCGGGGATCCAGGAATCCCGCGACCAAGAAGGGTCTTTCCGTGCGGCTGCAGGCCAGATCAGGCGGCCTTCGCGGCGACTCGATTCCTGGTGTCGCGAGCGTTCTGATCCCGGAACCTTACGCGCAGCCCTGCCGAAGGTCATGCAACCGCGCGCGCCCCACCGCAGCTCGTCGCAGCCGCCGCACGGCTCACCGCAGGCCACGCAACCTTCGTGACCTCTGGTGCATCCGAGGCAGCAGGAGGCGGGCGCAGAGTGCGCGCAGCCTCGCAAGGATGCTTGAGCCCCATGAAACTCACCGAAAGCGCATTGCGCAATCCGCCCGCCGTGGCCGCCGTACTGGCCCTGGTCCTGCTGTTCGGCGGCATCGCCCTGTTCCGCCTGCCGCTGCAGCTGTTCCCCGACATCGAGCGCCCGCAGCTGTCGGTGCAGACCAACTGGCGCGCGGCTTCGCCGCAGGAGCTTGAATCCGAGATCGTCGAGCCGCTGGAGCGCGTGCTGCAGGGCCTGCCGGGCCTGGAGTCGATGGAGTCGAACATCGGCAACGGCTTCGGCGGGGTCAACCTGACCTTCGCGGTCGGCAGCGACATGAAGGCCGCCGCGGTTGAAGTGATTTCGCGCCTGAACCGTCTGCCGCCGCTACCGCGCGACGCCAGTCCGCCCGTGCTGCAGACCGGTGCCGATGGCGCCAACAGCAACCTCACCTTCTTTTTCATCCAGCAGCTGCCGGGCACGCCCGGTGACATCAACGACCAGCGCCGCTTCATCGAGGAGCGCATCGTGCCGCGCTTCGAGGCCATCGAAGGCGTGGCTGCGATCGAAGTGCAGGGCGGCACGCCGGAGGAGCTGCGGATCAGCGTCGATCTCGACCGCGCCGCCGCGCTCGGCGTCGAGCTGCCGCTGATCGCCCGCCAGGCCGCGCGCGCCACCGATGTCTCGGCCGGCCTCGTCGAAGACGGTCGCCGTGAATACAGCCTGCGCTTCGCCGGCCGCTACGCGCCGGAGGAACTCGGCGAGCTGGTGCTGGCCTGGCGCGAGGGTCGCCCGGTGCGGCTGCGTGATGTCGCCGACATCCGCGTGCAGCCCGCCGAGGCGCGCTTCTTCAGCTACCAGAACGGCAACCCGGCGATCGGCCTGCGCTTCCTGCGCGAAAGCGGCGCCAACGTGCTGGCGACGCTCGACGCAGTGCGCGCTGAAGTCGACCGTGTACGCGAGAGCGAGCTGGCGCCGCGCGGGCTCGACATCCAGCAGAGCTTTGACGCTTCACTGTTCATCCAGCGCGCGATCGCCCTGCTGTCCGGCAATCTGTTCGCCGGCATCCTGCTGGCGGTGGGCTGCCTGTGGTGGTTCCTGCGCGACCTGCGCGCCACCCTGCTGATCGCCACCGCGATCCCGATCTGCCTGCTGTCGACCTTCATCGTCCTGCAGCTCGGCGGCCGCAGCCTCAACGTGATCTCGCTGGCCGGTCTGGCCTTCGCGGTCGGCATGGTGATGGATGCCGCCGTGGTCGTGGCCGAGAACATCCTGCGCCTGCGCGAGGCCGGAATGTCGCGCAACGAAGCCGCCCTGCAGGGCACCCGCGAAGTCGGCGGCGCGCTGCTGGCCTCGACGCTGACCACGGTGGCGGTATTCCTGCCGGTGATGAGCCTGCAGGACGTCGAAGGCCAGCTGTTCGCCGACCTCGCCCTGACCGTGTCGATCGCGGTGTCGATCTCGCTGCTGGTCGCCCTGGTCGTGCTGCCGACTGCGGCCGGGCGCTTCCTGCGCACCGGCGCGCGCGGCAAGCTCGCTGGCGGCTGGCCGGCCTTGACCGAGCGCATCCTCGCCTGGACCTCGACGCGTCGGCGGCAGTGGGCCGGCGCGGCCCTGCTGGTGGCGCTGCCCGCGGCACTGGCCTGGGTGCTGATGCCCCAGCTCGACTACCTGCCGCCGGTCAAGCGCGCGGCGGTCGACGCCCAGTTCAGCTTTCCGCCCGGCATGAGCCCGGCACGGGTCAATGCCGAACTGGCGCCGACCCTGCTGCAGCGCATGCGTCCATTCATGGAGGGCGAGCGCGCGCCCCAGCTCAGCAACTGGTACCTGCTGCTGTGGCCGGGCGGCGGCACCATCGGCGCGCGCGTGGTCGATGCCGGCACCATCGGCGAGCTGGAGCGCCTGGTCCGCGACGAGGTGATTGTGGGCCTGCCGGATACCCGCGCCTTCGCCTTCGAGGGCGAGCTGTTCGGCGGTTTCGGCGGCTCGGCGCGGGCGATCAGCGTGCATCTGCAGCACGCCGATGGCGACGCCCTGCGCGAGGCCGCCGCGAGCGCGCGCGAGACGCTGAGCGCGCGCTTCCCGGGCGCCAATGTGCAGGTGTTCCCGAACGCCGATGCCGCCACGCCCGAGCTGCGCGTGCTGCCTGACGACCGCCGCCTGGCTGAAGTCGGCTGGAGCCGGCCCGATCTTGCCGACGCCGTGCGCGTGCTCGGCGATGGCCTGTGGCTGGGCGAGCACTTCAACGGCGACAGCCGCCTGCCGATCCTGCTGGGTGCCGGCAGTGACGCGAGTGGCGGCCTGCCCGCGCTGGGCGCGCTGCCGCTGGCCACGCCCCTGGGCGGCGTGCTGCCGCTGTCCGAGCTTGCGCGCATCGAAACCGTGCTGAGCCCGAACCAGCTGCGCCGCGTCGACGGCCGCCGCAGCCTGACCCTGGTCTTCGATCCGCCCGCCGAGCTGGCGCTGGAAGACGCGCTGGCGGTGATCGAGGCCGAGATCCTGCCCGGATTGCGCCAGCAGCTGCCCGCCGATGCCGGCATCCGCATGGCCGGCAGCGCCGATCGGCTGGACTCGATCGTGTCCTCGATGGGCCTGAACTTCCTGCTCGCCCTGCTGGTGCTGTTCCTGCTGATGGCGGCGATGTTCCGCTCGCTGACCGACAGCGCCCTGGTAATGGCCAGCCTGCCGCTGGCCCTGCTCGGCGGCGTGCTCGGCCTGTGGGCGCTGAAGCTCACGGCCGGCCAGAACCTCGATCTGCTGTCGATGATCGGCTTCGTGATGCTGCTCGGCATGGTGGTCAATACCGCCATCCTGCTGCTGGCCCAGACCCGCGCGGCGCAGTCCCGCGGGCTCGGCGTCGAGGACGCCCTGCGCGAGGCCATGAACCAGCGCCTGCGGCCGGTGCTGATCGCGGCGCTGACCGGCGTGTTCGGCGCGCTGCCGATGGCGGTCAGCCCCGGGCCGGGGGCTGCGATCTATCGCGGGCTGGCCGCAGTCAGCGTCGGCGGCGTGGCGCTGTCCCTGGTGTTCACCTTCGTGCTGGTGCCGGTGCTGGTGCGCCTGACCCAGTCGCGACGTGAGCGCGCCTCCGCCCTGCAGCCGGTGGCCGCATGAAGACGGGCAGCGACAGACACAGAGCACGGCGACGCAGGGATGCGCTGCCGCAGCGCGGCCACGGACGGCCGCCGGCGCAGGGTGCGATGCCCTGCGCATCTGATCGGCGCGGCTGCGTCGATACAGCGGGCTGCGGCCAGGACGGCCGCAGCCCTTCCATGGAAACCAGGGAGACGCCCATGTCCAGCAAACGCCAGCGCAGCCCGCGCAAGCCCACCGTCGTGCAGGTGCCGATCATTGATCCGGCGGCGAACGGAGTGCTCGCGAGTTCATCCCTTGAGCCTGTCGCTGCAATTCCCACTGCGACCGCCGCTGCGACCTCCGCCGCGACCTCCGCCGCGACCCCGCAGCCAGCGCCTCCGCAGCACACGGCAGCGCCGGCGCCCAAGCGCCGCCGACTCGCCTATGGCCTGGCCGCCGCCCTGCTGGTCGGCGCGTTGGGCGGCAGCGCCTTCCTGTTCGACCTCGGCGGCGCCGAGGTACAGGCGCAGGACACGCCCGCTGCTGCGGCCGCCGTTCCGCCGGCCGTGGTCAGCGTCGCGGCGGTCGAGCGCATGGCGCTGTCGCCGCAGCGTCGGGTCAGCGCCAGCGTGCACAGCCGCAGCGATGCGCGGCTCGCCGCCGATGTCGGCGGACGCGTGCTGCAGCTCGCCGAGGTCGGCAGCCGTCTGCGTCGCGGGGAGCCGCTGGCGCGACTCGACACCGCCGCGCTGGAGCTGTCGGTGCGCGAGCAGCAGGCGCGGATCGCTCGGCTGCAGGTCGAGGCCGAGCAGGCCGAGCGTCAGCGCGCGCGCCTGCGTCAGCTGGGTGGCGCAGGGCATGTGTCCGGCATGCAGCTCGACGAGGCCGAGGCGCGGCTGGCCTCGCTGCAGGCGCAGGCGCGCGAGGCCGACGCCGGGCTCTCCCGGCTGCGTCTGCAGATCGAACAGGCCGCGCCGCGCGCGCCCTTCGATGGTGTGGTGGTCGAGCGCTATGCCGCCGAGGGTGAGCTGCTGGGCGCTGGCGCGCCCCTGCTGCGCCTCGTCGACACGGCGGATCTTGAGATCCGCGCGCGTGCGCCGGTAGCGCTGGCCTCGCGCCTGCAGGCCGGCACCGAGGTCGCGCTGCAGGCGAACGGCAGCGAGCACCTGCTGCAGCTCGGCACCGTGGTGCCGGTGGGTGATGAGGTCTCGCGTCAGCTCGAATTGCGCCTGCCGCTTGAGGGGCTCGATCTGCCGGTGGGCAGTGCGGTCGAGCTGGCCCTGCCGACCGATGCCGCGCGCGAAGTGCTGGTGGTGCCGCGCGATGCCGTGGTGCTGCGCCGCGAGGGCAGTCACGTGCTGCGCGTGGACGCAGAGAACCAGGCCCAGCGCGTCGCCGTCGAGGTCGGCGACAGCCAGGGCGATCGGATCGAGGTGCGCGGTGAGCTGAAGCCCGGCGATCGGGTCATCGTGCGCGGCGGCGAGCGCCTGCGCGAAGGCCAGACCGTGGCCATCCTCGGTGAACAGGTGGAGGGTCTGGCGGCGCGCTGAGAGCAGCGCAATGCGGGGTTGGGAAGCGCTCAGCGACCCGCGCCGTGGCCTTCAGAACTTCAGCGTCGCGATCAGTTCGCCGACTTCGGCCGCGGATTCCCGCAGCACCGCCTGCAGGGGTTCCTCGCCGACCAGCATGTCGATCGAGGCCGAGCGCGAAGCGCTGGCCTCCTGCGGGTCGTGCCAGCGCAGCGGCGAGGGCACGGGCGCCAGCACATTGGCCAGCAGCAGGGTGTCGCCCAGGGTCTCCGGCGGGATCGACAGCATGCCGCGCCAGAACTCCTCGATGGCCTCGATGACCGCGGCCGGCACCGACAGGACCTTCAGCACCGCGCGGCCGATGGCGCGCTCGACCTGCACGTCGGTGTCCTCGTCCTCGCCCGCGGTGTCGTCGGCCAGCGCCGCCGCCAGCGGCGCCTCGATGCGCAGCAGGGCGGGGAACTGGGCGGCTCGCGAAATCAGGTAGAAGCCGCCGATCTCCTGCACGAGACCGGCGAACAGCGCGGTTTCGGGATTCTGGCCGGTGACCTTGTGCGCCAGCGTGCGCGCCAGCGCGGCGACGTGGGCGCTGCGCTCCCACAGCTGACGCGCCGCCGCCTGCTGGGCAGGGCTGCCTTCACCGCCGGCCATCTGGCGGGTGACCAGGGCCATGGCCAGGGTCCGCAGGGTCGAGAAGCCGAGCCGGTTGACCGCGGTCTTCACGTCCGCGACTTCGCGCCCGCTGCGGTTGTAGACCACCGAGTTGGCCATGCCGACCACCCGCGCCGACAGCAGCGGATCGGCCTGGATCAGGCGCGCGGCCTGCTCGACCGAGCAGTCGGGGTCGTCCAGTGCGGCCTTGATCTTCAGCGCCAGCTGGGCGTGGGTCGGGAAGCTCAGTTCACCGCTCGCAACGTCGCGCGCAATGGTCCTGAGGGCTTCGAGTCGGTCCATCCTGGGTCCTCGGCGCCGGCGGTAGGCGACGCGCGGATGATGTGGATGCAAGTTCCTCGCCGTGCCGGGCGTCGACGGGTCGTCGGCGTCGCTCAGCCCTCGTCCGGCAGCAGCTCCAGCGCCATCACGATGGCGTCCTCACGGCCGCCCGCGGCCGGGTAGTAGTTGGCGCGGCGGGCGATCTCGTTGAAGCCCAGCGAGTCATAGAGCGCGATCGCGTGCGGGTTGGAGGGGCGGACCTCCAGGAAGATGCGCTCGGCGCGGTGCCAGCGCGCCAGGTCGATCAGTCGACGCATCAGGCGGCGGCCGTGGCCTTCGCCCTGGTGGTTCGGCGCCACGCAGACGTTCAGCACGTGGGCCTCGCCGGCGGCGGCGCTGAGCACGCCGTAGCCGACCAGGCCGGCGCCTGACTCCAGCACCCAGCAGGCATAGCCGGCGCGCAGGCAGTCGCGGAAGATCGTGTGCGTCCACGGGAACGGATAGGCCTGCAGCTCGATGCGCATCACCGCATCGACATCGGCCTCGGTCATCGGCCGCAGCTGTGCCACCTCGGGCGCCGGGCGCGCGTTCATGCGTCCAGCAGACGTCGGCGCAGGCGGCGCAGGGCGGGCCAGAGGGCGCGCTTGGCGGCCGCGTTGCCGCGCAGCGCACCGAGCGTGGGCAGCGTTGCCTCGGCACCAGCCGCTTCGGTGCCGACCCCCAGCATTGGGCCATCACCCGCGGCCGGCGGGCCGACCTCTTCGGTCGTCACGTTCAGCGCACGCAGCAGGGCCTGCAGCAGGGTGTCCTGGCGGAGGATTTCCAATGGCTCGGCGGCGGCGATGCGCAGTCGCGCGGGTGCGGCCGGGCGCGGGCGATCGCGCAGGCGCAGCGGCGTCAGCCCCAGCGCGCGGGCCAGATGCAGCTGTTCGTCCGCGCCTGCCAGAGGCGCCAGCCGGCTCACGGCGCGGCCTCCTGCAGGGCGCGCTCGAGATCGCCAAGGAAGCGGTCGAGCGCCTGGTCGGTGGCCACGCCCAGTGCGGCCACCGAGGCGGCAAGACTGTCGTCGCCCGCCGCCGAGCTGGCCGCGTACTCGCCGTCGACCAGCGGCAGGCGGCCGTCGCGGCTGCTGACCCGCAGCCGCAGGCTGACCTGCGCTTCGAAGCCACCGCCCGCATGCGGCACGCGCTCGAAGCGCTCGATGCGGCCGCTGACCCACAGCGCCGCCGGTCGGCCGGGCAGGTGGTCGGTGACGCGCTCGGCGGCACCGGCGGCGCGCAGGCGCTGCACCATGCGCCGCTGCAGCAGATAGCCCGGCGGGTCGACCCAGAGGTTGTAGTGATAGGCGCGCAGGCGATCGCCGCTCGGGTCCAGCGCATACAGCAGGGCCTGGTCGGCGTGCAGGCCGTCGGCCTCCATGCGCTGCACCACGATCGGCAGCGCGCTGGGGGTGTTCAGCTTTGCCGGGGCCGAGGCTGCCGGCAGGCGGTGCCAGGTGGTTTCGGGAATGCCGGGCGGGGTGGCGCAAGCGGTCAGCAGGGCCACGACACCGGCCAGCAGCAGGGCGCGCAGATGTCGATGCGGCGGGCGCGGGGTCATTCGACCGGGTCCTTGGGCGGGGTGTAGATCAGCCGGCTCGGATTGCGGCGGATCTCGCGGGTGAACTCGTCCATGTTGCGGCTGGAGCTTTCCAGATGATGGGTGATGGAGTCGATGCGGCGGGCGATGGTGCCCAGCGTGCGCTCCAGATCAGCGACCGCCTCGCGCAGGTCGGGGCGGTTCTCGTCGACGGTCGCATTCAGCGAATCCAGCAGCCTGTCGGCGCGCGCCTGGGTGGCGGCGAGCTCGGCCGAGAGCTGCTGCACATTGGCCAGGCTGGCGCGGATGGCCTCGCGGTTGGGCGCATCGAGGATCGCGTTGACACCGTCGGCGGCGGTGTTGAGTCGCCCCATCAGGGCCTGCGCCTCGCCGAGCAGGGCCGGTGCGCTGGCGTCGACGGCCGCACCGATCGACTCCAGCCGCACGGCCAAACTCTCCAGCATCGGCCGCAGGCGGTCCTTCGAGAGCGCATTCACCTCGCCGGCCAGATCGGCCATGGCGACGAACAGATCGGCACCCTCGCGGCTCGCCAGCTCGCCGCCTTCGGCCAGCATGGCCGTGCTGCTGCCCTCACGGATGGCGATCGCGACGTCGGCCAGCAGGCCGGTCGACTGCAGTGCGGCGACGCTGTCGTCCGGGATCGGCCAGTCGGCGCGCAGGGCCAGTTCGACCCGGTAGCGGGTGCGGCCCTGGCTGCGGTCCGGCGTGATGGTCTCGACCTGGCCGATGCGGAAGCCCTCGTAGAACACCGGCGCGCCGGGGCCGAGGCCGGTCACGTTGGCGTAGTAGGCGTGGTAGCGCAGCGCGCTGCCGCTGCGCCCGGTGATCGAGAACAGGGCGAACAGCAGCAGGCCAAAGGCCACCAGCACCACCGCGCCCACCAGGCTGTAATTGATCCCGTCGCGCTTCATCCGGCTGTCCCGTAGGTGGTGTCGCAGTTTAGGCGCGGAGGCCGAGCCTCGCGAGCGCTCAGCGAATCCCCAATCCCGAATCCCCAATCCCCGCTCTTCATCCCTCTTCCTCGGTCAGCCGCTTGAGGTATTCGTCCACGTTGACCTCGATCTCGCGCGGGCGACGGTTCAGCAGGTCCTGGATGCGCGGGTGATCCGAGGCGCGCACGTCGGCTACGGTGCCGGTCATCAGGACATTGCCGTGGTCGAGCACGGTGATGGTGTCGGCGATCTTGAAGGCCGACTCCAGCTCGTGGGTCACCACCACGATGCTCATGCGCATGGCATCGCGCAGCTGCAGGATCAGCTCGTCGAGCTCGGCCGAGACGACGGGATCGAGCCCTGCCGAAGGCTCGTCGAAGAACAGCAGCTTCGGGTCCATCACGATCGCCCGCGCCAGCGCCGCGCGCTTGACCATGCCGCCCGAGAGCTGGCCCGGCATCAGGTCCTGGAAGCCGCCGAGGTTGACGACCTCGAGCTTCAGCCGGCTCATGATGCGGACGGTGTTCTCGTCGAGCCGCGTGTGCTCGCGCAGCGGCAGCGCCACGTTCTCGCCGACCGTCATCGAAGTGAACAAGGCCCCGCCCTGGAAGCTCACCCCCAGCTGCCGACGGATCGCCAGCATCTGCGCGGGGCTGGCATGCGCGATGTCGGTGCCGAACAGCCGCACCGTGCCGGCCGCGGGCTTCTGCAGGCCGAGCAGGTGCCGCAGCAGGGTGCTCTTGCCCGAGCCCGAGCCGCCCATGATCACGCGGATCTCGCCCGGGAAAACCCGGAAGTCGATGCCGTGCAGGATGCGCCGGCGCCCGTAGTAGGCCTGCAGGCCGTGGACGTCGATGAGCGGGTCTGGAGAGCCGGGATTGGGGATTGGGGATTGGGGATTCAAAGCCTGGGCTCCCGGCTGTCGTCGTCAGTCGGACGCGGGGGCTTCGGTTTACTTGACCACGCGCCGCATCCCGCGGCGAGGCGCTCAGCTCTGAGTCCCGACCACGCGCGCCGACCGAAACCCTGACTCGTCATCCCCGCGCAGGCTGGGATCCAGCCGACAAGGCGAAGCTGCTGGGCCCCCGCCTTCGCGGGGGCGACGAATGCGATGCGTGCCGGCGCGCAGGCACGCATGCGCTCGCGGCAGCGTTCAGCCCACCGGCTGCAAATCCCGAATCCCCAATCCCGAATCCCCGCTTCAAGGCGAAGCCGCTGGGCCCCCGCCTTCGCGGGGGCGACGAAGGGGCGGCTCACCAGCCATCCGAGGCGTGCGCGCTCACGACAGCCTGCAGCCCACCGGCTGCCAATCCCGAATCCCCAATCCCGAATCCCGGCTCTCATCGATTGAGGAAGAACGAAAACAGCATGTCCGCCACCACGATCGCGCTGATCGACAGCACGACGGCGCGGGTGGTCGCACGGCCGACGCCTTCGGCGCCGCCGCTGACGGAGAACCCTGTGCTGGTGCCGATCAGGGTGATCAGCACGGCGAACACCACGGACTTCGACAGGCCCTCCCAGAGGTCGCGCGGCTCCAGCAGCTGCAGGGTGCGGTTCAAGTAGGCGCCGACTTCCATGTCGAGCGGGCCGGAGGCATACAGGCCGGCGCCGGTGAGCGCGACGAGGTTCGCGAACACCGTCAGCACCGGCACCATCACCAGCATCGCCAGCAGTGCGGGGGCAACGAGATAGCGCACCGGGTCGATGCCGGTCACGGCCAGCGCGTCGACTTCCTGCGACACCACCATCGAGCCCAGCCGCGCGGCCAGCGCCGAGCCGGTGCGGCCGGCGACCACGATAGCGGTGATCAGCGCGCCGAACTCGCGGGTGATCGACTTGGCGGTGGCGATGATGACCTGGCTTTCGGCGCCGAACTCGCTCAAGGCCGCGATGAACTGGATGCCCAGCATCACCCCGATGGTCAGCGACAGCAGGCTGATGATGGGCAGCGCATCGACGCCGATCTGGCGCATCTGCTCGGCCACCATGCGCGGCCGCACCGGCTGCCCGCGGGCCCAGCCGGCGCCGATGAAATAGAGGCTCTCGACGAACAGCATGGCCGCATAGCCGAGCTCGCCCAGCACCTGCACGCTGCGGCGGCCGACGCGATCGAGCAGGGCAGTCGCCGCCTTCATGCGGGCGCGCCGCCCTCCAGCGATTCGTGAATCTCGAACACGCGGTCCAGCCGCGCCAGCTTGAGCACCGCCTGCACCGGCGCGCTGACCGCGACCAGCACGAAGCGCTGGCCGCGGCCGCGGGCGTTCTGGAAGCCTTCGACGAGGGCTGCAATGCCCGAGCTGTCGATGTAGCGCACCGCGGCCAGATCCACGGCGACCGGGCCGCCGCCGTTGAGCGCTGCCAGCACGGCCTGGCGCACCTGCGCCGACCAGCTCAGGTCGACTTCGCCGGCGAGGCGTACGACGGTGTGGCCGGCTTCGCTCAGGGTCTGGCAGTCGTTCATGCGATGGAGGCTCCGGCGTCGAGGGCAGTGGGGCTGTGTTCGTTTACGTGGCTGTTGGCCGAATCCAGACGCCGGACCATCCACAGGCGGTTGCCACCGCCGGCCAGCGGGGTGAGCTTCCAGGCATCCATCAGGGTGTCGATGAAGCACAGGCCCAGCCCGCCGGGGCGGCATTCGTTCAAGTCGCGCGGCTTGATGCGCTCGGGGTCGACGCAGGCCGCGGTGTCGCTCAGCACGAAGTGCAGGGCCTCGGCCTCGCGGCGGATCAGCAGCTCGATGCGGCCGCTGCCGCAGCCGCCGCCAAAGGCATGGCGGATGATGTTGGCGCAGGCTTCGTCCAGCGCCAGCACCAGGGCCGCGCGCAGTTCGGCATCGACGCCCTGCTGCTCCAGCACGGCATCGGCCGCGTGGCGCATCGGCATCAGCTGACGGGCCTCGGCCGGAAACTCGATGCGCAGCAGGGCAGGGGCCTCGCCCTCGACCACCATCAGGGTGGTGTCGTCGGTGACGGTCATCCGCCGCAGCCGCCGCACCAGTGCGCGCAGGCGCGCTTCCGGCGGCAGCAGACGCATCTCCCCGACCGCATGCTGCACGCCGTCGACGCCCAGCACTTCGCCGTCGTCGCCGCGCACGTCGGTCATGCCGTCGGAGAACAGGTACAGGGCGGCGCCGTCCAGCGTGGTCTGCTGCTCGGGGTAGCTCATGCCGCGCAGGATGCCCAGCGGCGGGCCTTCGGCCTCGAAGCGGGCGAAGCAGCCGGCGCGATCCACCCGTAGCAGCGGCGGAAAGCCCGCATTCGCCCACACCGCCTGCTGGCGGAAGGGGTCGTAGTAGCCGGCGACCGCGCAGACGAACATGCCGGCGGCGATGGCCTCCATCAGTTCATCGTTGGCGCGCGCCAGCCACAGTCCCGGCGGCAGGCCCTCCTTGCCGGCCCAGCGCAGCAGGCTGGCGCAGCGGACCATCAGGAAGGAGGCGTCGAGCCCCTTGCCGGCGACGTCACCGACGGTGAAGGCGATCCGCCCGTCGGGCAGCTCGAAGAAATCGTAGAAGTCGCCCGAGATCTCGCGTGCGGGAAAATTCAGCGCCCGCAGCGGGAACGCCCCGCGCCGGCGCTTGGGCAGCAGCGAGCGCTGCAGGCGGCGGGCCATGGTCAGCTCGCGCCGCAGCCGGTTCTGCTGCATCACCACCTGGGTGAGGCGGGCGTGGTTCAGCGCCAGTGCGGTCGGTGCGGCGAGCAGGCGCAGCGAGTCGGCGTCGGCCGCGTCGAAGGGGCCGCCGCCGCGCTTGTTCAGCACCTGCAGGGCGCCGATCGCACCCTCGGTGGTCATGATCGGCGCGGTCAGCACGCTGCGCGTCTCAAAGCCGGTGCGCGCATCGAGGGTGCGGCCGGCGAAGTCCGGGTCGGTGTGCGCATCGCTGACGATCTCGCAGCTGCCGCGCGCGATCGCGCGCCCGACCAGGCCTTGGTCCAGACGCAGGCTAAGGCCGCTGATATCCACCGGCCCGTGGCAGGCGCGGCAGACGATGCGCTGCTGGGCCTCGTCGATCAGGAACACGGCCGAGGCTTCGGCATCCATCGATTCCGCGATGATCTGCGCGACCTGGGCGAGGGTCTGCTCCAGATCGATCGACACCGCCAGCCGCTGCGAGAGATCCGCCAGCCGCGCCAGCAGGCGCTGCTCAGTGGCTTGGGCAGGGGCGGCGGCGAGATTCATCCGCTGCGCCGACGCAGGCGCCCGATCGCCCAGCCCAGCGGGCCGGACAGGGCGTAGATCCAGAACACCGCCAGCAGCACGCGATCCGGTGCCACCGCCAGCGCCACGAACAGGCCCAGCGCGCCGAGGATCACGACGAAGGGCACGCGCTCGCCGAAGGGCAGGGCCTTGCCGCTGTGGTAGCGGATGCGGCTGACCATCAGCAGCGCAGCGATGACGGTCACCGCCAGCGCCGCGTATTCGAGGTCGGCGCCGCCGTAGCCGAACTTGGTGGCGGCCCAGACGAAGGCCATCAGCGAGCCGGCCGCGGCCGGGCTGGCCAGGCCGATGAACCAGCGCTTGTCGACCACCCCGACCTGGGTGTTGAAGCGCGCCAGCCGCAATGCGGCGCAGGCGGCGTAGAGAAAAGCCACCGCCCAGCCGACCTTGCCCCAGACCGGGCCGTGGTAGACCAGGTTCGACAGCGACCAGTGGTACATCACCAGCGCCGGCGCCATGCCGAAGCTGACCAGGTCGGCCAGCGAGTCGTACTGCACGCCGAACTCGCTCTGGGTGTTGGTCATGCGCGCGATGCGGCCATCGAGGCCGTCGAGCAGACCTGCCACGAACACCGCGATGGCGGCGCTGCTGAAGTCGCCATTGGCGGCCGCGATGATCGCGTAGAAGCCGGCGAACAGTCCGCCCGTGGTGAACAGGTTGGGCAGCAGGTAGATGCTGCGGCGCGGGGGCGGACGGGGTGTCTCGCCGCTCGGTCCGGTTTCTGTGGCGGTCATGAGGCTCAATGCAGGGCACCCGGACGTGGGCGCGAACACTCCAGAGTGTACTTGCATACGGTGGGGCCGACAGGCGCCGCGATGGCGCCGCCGGACGTCCTCCGCCTTGCCAGCGCGCAGGGGCGGTGCTAACAAGTGCGCACCGATCCTCACGGAATCCGCGCCATGCGCCTGTTCGCCCGTTTCACTGCCCCCCTGCTGCTTGTCTCGCTGGTCGGGCTTGCCGGTGTTGCCGATGCCACCGAGGTGTACCGCTGGAAAGACGCCAACGGTAACACCCAGTACGGCGAGCGGCCCCCCGAGGGCGTGACCGCCCAGCGCGTCGCGCTGCGCGCCGAGCCCAGCGTGGCGCCGGCACCGCCCGCGACCGGCACGCCGGTCGCGACGCCGCCGCCGATCGATGATCCGAACCTCTCCGCTGAAGAACGCGCCGAGCTCGCCCGCCAGCGCGCTGCCGAGGCTGCCGCCGAGGCGCGCCGCCAGACCCGCGCCGCCGCCTGCGCCCGCGCCCAGCAGAACCTGCAGGTGCTGCGTGCCAACGAGTACGTCAGCCTGCGCGAGGGCGAAGAAACCCGCACCCTGACCAACACCGAGCGGCAGCAGCAGATCGCCGAGAACGAGCAGGCCGAAACCGAGCACTGCGCGCCGGAAGTCGATTCGCAGGGCTGATCGCTCCGGGCGCAACCCACGCGACTTTGGCGCGGGCGGAAACCGCGGCGCCTCGCGGGTCGCGGTCGTGACAATCCGGGCAGACCTGCAAGGCGCGTGGCGCGGCTTCTCACTCCGCCCACGCGCGTGAATGGATCCTGCGGGCCGGCGACGTCTCGCCGAGCCTGCCACGGATGCCGCCCATCACTTCCTTCCTGCACGACGACCGCGAAGCCGAAGGCCTGCGCCTGGTCGGTCTTGTGCTGCGCATGGCGCAGGGCGAGCAGGCGGCGCTGGCGGAGCTGTTCGACCGCTGCTCGGCGCGTGTGCATGCCGTCGCCCTGCGCGTGCTGCAGCGTGCCGAGGACGCCGAGGAAGTCACCCTGGACACCTTCGCCCAGGCCTGGGAGCGGGCGACGGATTACGATCCGCAGCGGGGAGAGGTGCTGCCCTGGCTGCTGCGCATGGCCTGGAGCCGGGCGATCGATCGGCTGCGGCGCGAGCGTCGCCATCGCCACGCTGAGCCGCTGCATCCGGAAACCGGCGAAAAGGCGTATGAGGAAGCAATGGAAGACGCCCCCGACCTGCTGCTCGACCGCCTCGATGCCGACACCGCGCTGCAGGCTGCACGCGCCCGGCTGAGCCTGCCGCAGCAGCAGATGCTGGCGATGGCCTTCGTCGAGGATCTGAGTCACGGCGAGATCGCCGAGCGCACCGGCGTTCCGCTGGGCACGGTCAAGAGCCACCTGCGGCGTGCGCTGTCGCGGCTGGCGCAGTTCCTGGGCGGCCGGGGAGCAGGCGATGGCTGATCGCAAGAGCCCCCCCGCCGATCCTCCCCTGCCGGAGGTCATGCTCGACAGCGCCGCCCGGGAACGGCTGCGCGAGCGGCTGCTCGCCCGCGCGGATGTGGAGCCCTCCCCGCGTCGCGAGCCTGCGCCCTGGGTGCCCACCTTCGAGGGCGTGGAGGTGCAGACCCTGCGCTTCGACCCGCAGACCCGGCAGCAGATCACCCTGTGGCGGCTGCAGCCCGGCGCGCGCATTCCGCGCCACACCCACAGCGCGCGCGAGGAATGCCTCGTGCTGGAGGGCGCGATCCTGCACGCCGGCCAGCGTCACCCCGCCGGGGACTTCCTGGTCGCCGAAGCGGGCTCGCGCCACCAGCCCTTCGATTCCCCCGAAGGCGCCCTGCTGCTGATCCGCGGCGAACCTGTGCCGCGCCTCGGTCGTGTCGTACGCTGGCTGCTGCGCCGGCTGCGGCTGTAGCCGTCGATGTGTCTTCCTCCTCCAGTCAGGACATGCGCGCCATGAAGCCTCTGCTGATTGCTTTGCTTCTGCTGACCGCCAGCGCCACCGTCTGGGCCCAGCAGCCTGCCGACAAGCCCGCCGCCAGCACCAGCATGTTCGAGTCGACCCGGCCGCCGGCCAGCGACGAGGAGCACGCGGCCGTGCTGGCCGAGCTGCCCGATGACCCCGGCACTGCGCCCGCGGTGTTCGTGCGCGGCTATCTGGTCGACCGCCGCGGCATGACGCTCTACATCTTCGATCGCGACCGCCCGGGCATCAGCACCTGCTACCGCGCCTGCGAACGCCTGTGGCCGCCGCTGCTGGCGGATCTCGACGCGGCCGACGAGGGCGACTTCAGCATCCTTGAACGCATGGACGGTGCGCGGCAGTGGGCCTGGCGCGGCCAGCCGCTGTACTACTGGCCGTATGACAAGCGCGCCGGCGACATCACCGGCGACAACGTCAGCGGGGTCTGGCACATCGTGCTGGAAACGGCCGCTGCACCGACGCCGGCACCTGCTCCGGCGCCCGAGTCCGAGTACTGACGGTTGCAGCCCCAGTGCCGGCGCGGGTGTTCGTGAACAGACCTTGATTCGTCATCCACGCGCAGACCCTGTCCTCGCCAAGGCGGTGACGGGGATCCGCGATTCTTGCGAGTTCCACAGGTTTTCCTGGCCGGCTGCACGACAGTGCCGCCGGCCTCCGCGAGGCGACGCTCCCCGGTTTCCTGCCGGCTCTGCGGCTTGAATGCGTTGGCCTGCGCGTCAGGCGCAGCCAGGAAAGGCAGGCGCTCACATCAGGGAGTCCGAGGGCATCGCCAGTCGGATTCACGCGACCCTGACATCTGCACGCCTATCCGCTGCATCCAGTCCCCGCGTCGCCTGCGTACACCTGCCAAGCCGGAGCGACCCGGCCGCCGACTCGACCCCGACAGGAGCCCGCATGTCCTTCCTCTCCCTCCGACGCACCGCGCTCGCCATCGGCTGTCTCGGCGCGCTGTGCAGCGCCGCGCCCGTTGCCGCCCAGAGCGACCTCGCCAGCGCCTCGCGCTACGGCGGCAAGCTGCTGCTCACCGGCGGCGTCACCCAGGTCGAAGGCGCCGGTGGCGGTGGCCTCACCCCCTGGGCGCTGATCGGCGGCTACGGCACCCGCGACCAGATCGGCGCGAACGCGTACTACACCCGCGTGGGTCTCGACGACTACACGCTCGACAGCTACGGCGCCCTGGTCGGCTTGTATGACCGCGTCGAATTCAGCGTGGCGCGCCAGCGCTTCGATACCGAGAACGTCGGCGCGGCGCTGGGCCTGGGACGCGGCTTCACCTTCACCCAGGACACCTTCGGCGTAAAGGTCAAACTCGCCGGCGATGCCGTCTACGAGCAGGACCGCTGGCTGCCGCAGCTGGCGCTGGGCGCCCAGTACAAGCGCAACGACCAGCCGGACGTGCTGGCCTTCGTCGGCGCGCAGCGGCGCGATGACGTCGATTTCTACCTGGCCGCCACCAAGCTCTATCTCGACAGCAGCCTGCTGGTGAACGGCACGCTGCGCTACACCCGCGCCAACCAGTTCGGCATCCTCGGTTTCGGCGGCGACAAGCGCGACAGCCGCAGCCTGGAGCTCGAAGGCAGCGTGGCTCGCCTGCTCAGCCCGAACCTGGCCTTGGGTGCGGAATTCCGCAGCAAGCCCGACAACCTCGGCATCGCCCGAGAAGACCATGCCTGGGACGTGTTCCTGGCCTGGGCGCCCAACAAGCACGCCTCGCTGACCCTGGCCTATGTCGATCTCGGCAACATCGTGATCGAGGACAACCAGCGCGGCTGGTATCTCAGCCTGCAGTTCGGCTTCTGATCGCCGCGCGCGCGACCCCACACACGACTTCCGGAGACACCGCATGATCCGTTCCCTGCGTGGCGCCCTGCTGGCGACCGCCCTCGTCCTCGCTGGCCCTGCCGCCGCCGAGTCCATGAACCCCGCGCCCGCCCACCCCGAACTGCGCCCCGTGCTGGCCGAGTTCGGCGGCGTCGACGGCCTCACCGTGCTGATGGATGACTTCATGCAGCGCCTGCTCGCCGATGACCGTACCCGCGAGTTCTTCGAGTTCTCCGACCAGGCGCGCGTCAAGCGCCAGCTGGTCGAGCAGTTCTGCGTGATCCTGGGCGGCGACTGCGTCTACAGCGGCCGCAGCATGGCTGAATCGCACCAGGGCCTGGACATCCGCCGCGACGAGTTCAACGCGCTGGTCGAGATCCTGCAGGACGCCATGCAGGCCAAGGGCGTGCCGTTCTCGGCCCAGAACAAGCTGCTGGCCAAGCTGGCGCCGATGCATCGCGAGGTTGTGACGCGCTGAAGTCTGCCCCGCCCGACGGCTCCAGCCCCTCTCGCATACAGGCAATCGTAGGAGGGCAGTAGTCCGCTGCCGCTGACAGCCGACGTTCTACCGAGGCCGAGAGCAGCCAAGGCAGCTTGGGGAGGCAGGTGAATCCCGCAGCGAGCGTCCCCCCTCTCCCCCGGCCCCTCCCCCACGCGGGGGGAGGGGAGTCTGGCCGCCGGGACATGACTGGCCGCCGGGACATGATCCGAGGCACCGCGCTTCGTGGCGAACTCACCACACGAGCGGCCTGCATCTCGAGCCCCTCTCCCCTGGTGGGAGAGGGGTTGGGGTGAGGGGGCAATGCTCGCGGCACGGCTGATTTCCCGGCCCCAGTTCCTTTCAAACCCAGGGGACGAGGAATCTTCGGGTGCGATACGCGGGCTCGCCCAGCCGTTGCAACGAAGTTGGTACGCGCCTGAAGCCCTCTCGCCCGGAGGAACGGAAGACGAGCGCTTGTCTGCTGCCGCGGCCGCCCAACGTTCTCTCAGACTCGAACGAAGCTGGGGGGCTGAGGCGAAAGTCGCCAGAGGAGGCCACCAGGCTGTGGCCCTCCTGACGCAGTTGGCGTGCCCGCCGTTGCAGCCTGCAGAGCCAATCCCCCCGGAAGCGGGCCCCGGCCGCTGGCGCCCCGGCCCATGCCCGCTACAATCGGCGGCCCTCGCACCCCAGCCGGATTCCTCCATGCGTCTGTCGCACTTCCCCATCACCACCACCAAGGAAACCCCGGCCGACGCCGAGATCGTCAGCCATCAGCTGATGCTGCGCGCCGGCATGGTGCGCAAGCTGGGCGTGGGCCTCTACACCTGGACCCCGATCGGCCTGCGCGTGCTGCGCAAGGTCGAGAACGTGGTGCGCGAGGAGATGAACCGCGCCGGCGCGGTCGAGGTGTTGATGCCCTCGATCCAGCCGCGCGAGCTGTGGGAGGAAACCGGCCGCTGGCAGAAGTTCGGCGGCCAGCTGCTGAAGATCAAGGACCGCAAGGAGGCCGAGTACTGCTACGGCCCCACCCACGAAGAAGTCATCACCGACTACGCGCGCAGCGAGCTGTCGAGCTACAGGCAGCTGCCGCGCAACTACTACCAGATCCAGACCAAGTTCCGTGACGAGATCCGCCCGCGCTTCGGCGTGATGCGCGCCCGCGAGTTCCTGATGAAGGACGCCTACTCCTTCCATCTGACGCCCGAGTGCCTGGAGCGCGAGTACTGGAACATGTTCGCCGCCTACGAGCGCATCTTCAGCCGGCTGGGCCTGAAGTTCCGCGCGGTGATGGCCGACTCCGGCGCGATCGGCGGCAACGCCTCGCAGGAGTTCCACGTGCTGGCCGACTCCGGAGAGGACCTGCTGGCCTACTCCGAGAACAGCGACTACGCCGCCAACGTCGAGAAGGCCGAATCGCAGGCCCCGGCCGGCCCGCGCCCCGCAGCAAGCGAGGCCTTCGAGAAAGTCAGCACGCCGACCCAGAAGACCTGCGAAGACGTCGCCGCCCTGCTGGGCCTGCCGCTGAGCCGCACCGTCAAGTCCGTCGCCGTGGTCGGCGAGCAGGGCTTCGTGCTGGTGCTGGTGCGCGGCGATCACAGCGTCAACGAGATCAAGCTCAGCAAGGTGCCGGGCCTCGCCGACTATCGCCTCGCCACCGAAGCCGAGATCAAGGACACGCTGGGCGCGGAGCCCGGCTTCCTCGGCCCGATCGGCGCGCCCAAGCCCTTCCAGCTCGTGGTCGACCGCGAAGTCGCGGTGATGGCCGACTTCGTCTGCGGCGCCAACCAAAACGGCTACCACTTCCGCGGCGTCAACTTCGGCCGCGACCTGCCCGAGCCCGAAACCGTCGCCGACGTGCGCACCGTGCTCGAAGGCGACATCGCCCCCGACGGCAGCGGCCCGCTCAAGCTCGCCCGCGGTATCGAAGTGGGCCACGTGTTCCAGCTGGGCCAGAAGTACGCCGAAGCCATGCACGCCACCGTGCTGGATGAGCAGGGCAAGACCCGCGTGATGTACATGGGCTGCTACGGCATCGGCGTCAGCCGCATCGTCGCCGCCGCCATCGAACAGAACTTCGATGAGAGCGGCATCGTCTGGCCCGAGCCGATGGCCCCCTTCCAGGTCGCCGTCTGCGTCATCAACCCCAAGAACGACCCCAAGGTCGCCGAAGCCGCCGAAGCGCTGTACCTGAAGCTGCTGGCCGAAGACATCGAAGCCGTCCTCGACGACCGCGGCCTGCGCCCCGGCGTGATGTTCTCCGACATCGAGCTCATCGGCATCCCGCACCGCGTAGTCGTCTCCGAGCGCGGCCTGGCTGCCGGCACCTACGAGTACCGCGCGCGGCGGGCGAGCGAGAGTGAGAATCTGGATGAGGCGGGGTTGATGGAGAGGTTGATCGGCGCTGAGTGATCGCGGCGGTATCGAGGCTGGGGCGGTAACTTGCCCCAAGCCAAGTCGATGCGACCCGGCCTCGCTGCCACGGAAATGAAGCCATGAAGATTGCTGCATCTGCGCGACGGCACTTGGAGGCGCTACTCGCGGCCAGCAAACTTGGGTCGTTTGTCGGCCTGCTCGTCGGCTACACCTATCGTGAGGACGGCAGCAAGGAACCACACATCGACATTCAGGTCTTGCCGGCCGAAGCGGTGCTGGAGATGGAGCGAAGCCACGCCGAGTGGGGTGATCAGGTCATCCATGAGTTCGACGGATTTACGTTCGCCCTGCCGATACCGGATGACGATGGACTTCTCGATGGTCACCTCCTGGTGCATTCGGAGGAAGGGCTTGTCCTCGTGCGCGAGAGTCACTGAAGTCACCGAGCCGACAAGCCCATTTAGCGACGCAAGTCGCAGCCGAGGCGCAAGAGAAGTTCAGTGTCGTCACCTCGCTATGGCGTGGCAGGAGTTCCGTGGGCATCGAGATCAAGCCTGAATCTGTTGTCGCGATGGCTGCAGGCGATGTGCGCCAGCTGATTGCAGCTATCCGTGGCGTTTCCGATGGTAGCGATCGCGCGAACATCTCCTTGATCTACGCCAGGGCGTCAATGCTGCACGTCCATGCATTCTTTTCGCTCCTGGGGGTAGATGCGGCCGCTCCATTGAGCCTGACGTCGGGAGTCCATCTCCGGACCGCTGTAGAGCTCCATCTCAGATCACTCTGGGCAGGCTTCTCCCTTTCGGAGGAAGTGCTGTGGCATCACCTCCAAAGCGATAGCGGCGCTGGCGGATTCGAAAAGCTGCTTCGGGCTCTGGATGAAGCCGCAGCGAGGCCAGACCTTTGGCGCGCTGAGCGCAACACTCTGGAAACTGCGACGGCGATCGTCGGGCCATTGGTGGGTGAGCCGTGGTCAGTGCTTTGTAGTCACACTCACGGCGGGACGCGAGCTTTTCTTGCCTCCTACAACTCCTTTAAGCAACGCCCGCCGTTGGAGCATCGCGATCTGTTGGTGATGTCACTGCTGGGCGTCCGGCTCGCGGCCCACACCGGAGTCTTTGTCTCTCAAGTGCTGTCGGACCAGACCGGATACGACAACGCGGCTAACGTTCTCGTCAAATGGACGAACTTCGCGAAGAGCTTTTCCATTGCAGACTTGCGTCTGGAGCGAGTCGAGCTGCAGCTGGGCGCCCGTGCTGATTCCTGATCGGCTGCGTCTTCGCATAACAAGGGCCTGAAGGGCATGTGTCGGAGTCCGCGTCAACAGAATTGGATCCATGCCAGAGCACGCCCCATTCGCAGGGCTCGCCCAACCCTCATCGCCCCTCAAACCCATCCTTGAAGATCGGCCCCAGATCCCGCAGCTCGATCGCACCAAGGTCGACGAAGTAGCTGCCGGGCTCCAGGTTCGGGAACGGAAAGTTGACGACGCCCAGCAGCTCGATGTTGCGGTTCTGATTGGAGAAGTCGAGGCCGCCGCCGCCGCGGCTGAGCGAGCAGCCGTCGAGCGCTCTTGATGCCGGGGTGGGGATGAAGCGGGGGCTCAGCGCCGGATCGTTCTGCGTCGTGCCTTCGCTGAAGACGCCCGGCGCGATTTCCTCCAGCAGGCTGGCGTCGCTCTGCAGCGGGTGGGTGAGCAGGCAGCCGCGATGGGTCAGGCTGCCGCCGTTGGCGGCGCGGAACACGCGCATGGTCGAGCCGTGGGTGATGCTGCCGGCGATGTTCAGGCTGGCGCCATCGAGCAGGGCCATCTGCAGCACCGGGTTGGCCACCACGGTGCTCTGGCGCATGAAGTGCGGACCGCCGCTGAACAGCTGCAGCAGCGAGGGCGTGAGGAAGCCGGTGCCAGTGCCCAGCGCGCGGTTGTCGTGCAGGATCGAGTGCGAGAGGTTGAGCGTGATGCCGCTGGCGTAGGCCACCGCGGCGCGCCCGGCGTCCTCGTTGTGGGCGAGCAGGGTGCGCTGGATGCCGACGCTGGCGCTGGCGCCGCTGCTGTTGAGGGCCTGCAGCACGCCGCCGCCGCTGTTGCTGGCGCTGCCGTTGGCCAGAGCGCGGTTGTGGGCCATCAGGCTGCAGGCTTCGAAGCGGTAGGCGGTGCCGCTGAGGCTGGCGTCGAACAGGCAGGGCTGGAGGCGGCCGTGGTCGAAGTCGACCTCGACCCGCGCCGAGGTGAACACCACGCCGCCGCGGTCGCGGGCGGTGTTGGCGATGAAGGCGCCGTTGCGCACGTCCACGCGCGCCAGCTCCACCGCATCGCCGACGGCATACAGCGCGCCGCCGCGGCGCGCTTCGTTATCGAACATCAGCAGGCTGTAGGCGTGGCGGTCACCATCGCCGAAGACCACCTGCGAGCGCTCGTTGTAGATGCCGCCGCCCAAGCCGGCGTCGCTGGAGCCGACCAGGCCCGCGCTGTTCTCGTCGATGCGCGCTTGGGCGAGGCTCTGCGCGCTCTGCGCGGCGGGCGTGCCGGCGAACAGTCCAGCGCAGGCCTCCAGATACACGCCGCCGCCGTTGCCCTCGCTGCGGTTGGCGCTGATCGTGCCCTCGTCGATGAACACCGCCGACTGCGGATCCGCGCAGTAGAGGCCGCCGCCGCGGGCCAGCGCGCCGGGCGCTTCGTTCAGGCCGATGCTGCTGCCGTCCTGCAGGCGCAGCTCGGCGCCTCCGAGCACCGCCACGCCGCCGCCCCGCTGAGCGCGGTTCTGCGAGACGGTGCTGGCATCGAGCCGCACGCGCAGCGCGCCGTGCACCCGCAGGCCACCGCCATGGGGCGGATTGTTGCTGGGAAACGCGAGCGGCGCGGTGGTGTCGCCGAAGCTCAGGCGAAGATTGCGCAGGGTCAGCGTGCGCAGCGTGCTGCCGAGGTTGTCGATGCCGAGCACGCGCCCCTGCGAGCCCGCGCTGATGCGCAGCACAGTGGCGCCATTGTTCTGGATCGGCGCGTTGGCCGAGCAGCTGGCGAAGTTGCCCTCGATGCTGATGTTCGCCTGCGGGTTGATCAGCGAGAACGCGCTCTCGTAGTGGAAGGCCGGCGTGCGCGCGACTTCCGGCAGGGCTATCAGGATGCGATGCCCGCCCAGCTCGGGCGTCGAAGCCGCAGCGTCGAGGGCGGCCTGCAGGTCGGTGTGCGTGCAGGCGGCGTCGCCGACGGGGCCGACGCGGTAGGTGGCGGCTTGGGCGGGCAGGGCAAGGCTCGCGATCAGCACAAGGCCGGCAGGAGTCAGCAGCTGCATGGGGCAATCCGGAAGCGGGAACATGCCTTCAAGCGTACTTGCGCGCCGCCACAGGACAAGCTTGGCTGTGCTCTTCGACCGCGGCATCGCGTCGGGACAGCGCTGCGGCGGCCACCGCAATCGGCAATCTGGCTTGCGTGCGTGTCAGGCTGCGACCCTCAGACCCGAACGGGCGCGAGCCGCCCCGCGCTCGGCCGGTGATTGAATGGATCGGGGCTGCGCAGGACATGCAGAGCGTCGCCTGCGCGGGTGGATGCAGGCCCGGTCCTGATCGCTTCGCCTCTGGATAACGCGGCATGTCGCAAAGTCGGGCGTGGCTACGAATCCACTGGATGATCCAACGTCCGAGGTACTGCTCGCCATGAACCCCACTGCTCCTCGAATCTGCCGGCTTGCCGGCGCCGCGATGCTGCTGTCGATCGTGGCGCTCCCGTCTCTGGCCTCGGCGCAGGCGCGCGCGCCTGAACCTGGTGAAGCCGAGCCGAGTTCCTCCATCGCGGTGCCGCCCCTGAGCGCTGCGGAAATCGCCGCCATTCCGCGTTCGACGGCCGTACGTCATGAGAACGGCAGCGCCTACTTTGGCGTTCCAGCCCGCGCTCCCGAGCCCGCTGACGTCGAGGCGCGCCTCGCGCTGCACGCGCAGGACGGGGTCCGCGCAGCGGTGTTCACCGTCAACTACCTGGGCGACACCGACGCCAACGACATCAACCCCGGTGACGGCGTCTGCGCCGATGCGCTGGGAGCCTGCGGCCTGCGCACGGCCATCCAGGAAGCGAATGCGCTGCCGGGGCTGGACACCATCGTGCTGCCGGCCGGCACGATCACCCTCGCTACTCCCGGCGCGAACGAGGAGGCTGCGCTGACGGGCGATCTCGACATCACCGACAGCCTGACCATTCGCGGCGCGGGTGCATCGGTCACCCTTGTCGACGGCAACGGGGCGGTCACCGACGACCGCGTCTTCCATGTTCGGCAGAGCGGCAGCAGCTACATCAGCGTGGACTTCGTCGACCTGTCTGTGCGCGGCGGTAACCTGGTGTTTGGCACGGGAGCGGGCATTGCAGCGACCTGCCGTGCTGATGTGGTCGTTCGTCGCAGCGGCGTGTTCGAGAACTTTGGAGCGCAAGGCGGCGGTCTGAGCGTGTCGGGATCGGGCGGCTGCCCGCCCGAGCTGCTGCCGCGGATGGTGGTCTACGAGAGCGCGGTCTATCGCAACACCGCCAACAGCAACCTGGCGGGCGCGGGTATCGATCACTTTGGCGGCGGCACGCTCAGCGTCATCAACAGCACGGTGGCGCTCAACGTCAACAGTTCCCCGACGGCCTCGGCCGCGGGAGGCATCAGCGTGTCGTCCAACACGCCCAATGTCGCAACCATCCGCAGCAGCACCATCATCGACAACAGCGCTCCCAATGCGACGACTCATGACGGCGTCGGCCTGCGGCTTGGCACTTCGTCAACCACGACCCTGATCGACAATCTGGTCGGCTTCAACATCTTCAATAGCGGCACTCAGACATCGAACTGCGGCGGCACAGGTGCCGCCATCACCAGCGCTGGCGGCAATGTCTACAGCACGGGTGCGGTGACCTGTCCGGTCACGGTCAATGACAGCACAGGCAATACGTTCTCGCTGGTAGGAGCGCTCGCCCTGAATGCCCCGGGGCAGACCCCGACTGCAGCGATCTTCTCAGCGTCTGCCGCACGTGCGTTCGGCAAGTCCTGCATTCTTCCGAACGATCAGCGCGGTGTCGAACGTCCGCTGCGCGCCTGCTCCAGCGGCGCCTACCAGTTCGTGGTGGCGCCCCCTGTGCCGGAGATCTTCGACAACGGCTTCGAGTGAGGCGGGCCGGCGCCTCAGATGAGATCCTTGGCCATCCGCGCTTCATTCCAACGTCTCCCAGGGACATGCCCCTCATGCCTGGATGCGCCGCGCAGGGTCGGGCCGACAGGCGCCATGCCGGATGCGGATCGCCGCAGGTTCGCCCCGGGGATGACGGGCTACTCGGCCATCACCTGCTGGGCCGAGAGCCGCAGCTTCTGCAGGTGGCGCTCCATCTGGCGCAGACGCTCGACGGCGGTTTCCTGGCTGCCTTGGACGAAGCGCAGCGACTCGCCTGGCGCGAGCTGGGCAAGCCGCGGCAGGTCGGCGCGGGCGGCGTGGCCGATGCGCGGGTAGCCGCCGACGGTCTGGGCGTCGGCCATCAGCAGGATGGGGCCGCCTTCGGGCGGCAGCTGCAGGGTGCCGGGCACCACCGGTTCGGACAGCGTCGGCGCGGGCTCCAGCAGATCGAGCGTCGGCCCCTCCAGGCGCAGGCCCATGCGGTTGGAGCGGGCCGACACCCGCCATGCGCTGTCGAACAGCAGCTCGCTGTCGGTCACACTGTCGCGCGCCGGCAGCAGGCTGATTTCAGCGGGCTGGTCGAGCTCCAGGATCGGCGCCGGGTTGGCCCACCAGCGCGCCATGCGCACGCCGATGTCTGCGCGCGGCCAACTGCGGCCGACCAGGCTCATGCCGCGCAGGCGCAGCTGGTCGCCTTCCTGCAGCGCTCGGCCGGCGAGGCCAGGCCAGCCTGAGCCTGGCAGGCAGCCGCGGCCGTCCAGCACGGTCGGCACATCGATACCGCCGGCCACGGCCAGGTAGCCGCGCGCGCCGCGCTGCATGCGGCCGATCCGCAGGACCGTGCCCGCGCCCAGGCGCAGCGGTCGCCACATCGGCAGGGCGAGGTCTTCGACCTGCACTTCGAAGCGACCGCCGCAGAGCGCGATCACCACATCGTTCTGAAAGCGCAGGGTCGGCCCGGTGAGGGTGAACTCGAGCGCTGCCGCGTCGTCGGCATTGCCGACCAGGGCGTTGGCCGCACGCAGGCTGAAGCGGTCCAGCGCGCCGCCCAGCGGCACGCCGATCGCGCGGTGACCGCGGCGACCGAGATCCTGCACGGTGGTCAGCAGGCCGGGCGAGAGCACCTCCATCATGCCTCGTGCTCCCGCTCAAGCCGCTTGAAGTCGGCCGGCGACACCGCCACGAAGCGCACGCGGTCGCCGGGCATCAGCAGGCTGGGGGCCGCGCGGCGCAGGTCGAACAGGACTTCGGGCGTGCGCCCGATCAGCCGCCAGCCGCCGGGACTGGCCTGCGGATAGATTCCGGTCTGTGCGCCGCCGATGCCGACCGCGCCGGCGCGCACCTCCGCACGCGGCGTGGCAAGACGCGGCATCGCCAGCCGCGGGTCCAGTCCCAGCAGATACGGAAAGCCCGGCAGGAAGCCGATCATCGCCACCGTGTAGTCGGGCTTGCAGTGCAGGGCGATGGCGGCGTCCTCGTCCATGCCGGCGTGCGCGGCCACGGCGGCGAGGTCGGGGCCGTAATCGCCGCCGTAGCAGACCGGGATCTCGATGCGGCGCGGCAGGGGCTCGCGGCGGGCGGTGTGCTCGTGCTCGCGCAGCCGCGCACGCACCCAGGCGGCAACGCTGTCGAGGTCGGTCTTCAGCGGGTCGAAGTGGATCGCCAGCGCGCTGTAGGAGGGCACGAACTCCTGCACGCCCTCCGCCGGCTGCTGGCGCAGCAGGCCGGCAAGCCGCTGCACGGCCAGCGTCAGCGCGGGCTCCAGGCTGTCGCCGAAGCGCAGCAGCAGCGCGGCTTCACCCAAGGGCTCGAACTGCGGCTTGAGCTTGCGATCAGTCATCGGCGCAGGCGCGGGTGGCGTCGAGCGCGGTGATGAGGCGCGCGATGAGGGCGCGAGCGTCGGCAGGCGCATAGGGCTGGCGCGCACCGCTGCCCCAGACCGGGCCGGGCCAGGCAGCGTCGCCGGGCTGGCGGGCGATGAGGTGCAGGTGCAGCTGCTCGACGATGTTGCCGAGCGCGCCGAGGTTGAGCTTGTGCGGCTTGGCCACGGCGCTCAGCGCTCGGGCGGCATGGTTGAGCTCGATCAGCAGCTCGGCCTGGTCGAAGGCGGACAGCTCGAACAGCTCGCGCAGGCCTGCGCGCCGCGGCACCAGCAGCAGCCAGGGAAAGCGCTGGTCGTCCATCAGGCGCAGGCTGCACAGGCTGAGTTCGGCCACCGGCAGGCTGTCGGCTTCGAGCCGGGGATCAAGCTGGAAAGGTGCGCTCATGCCAGGTGCAGTTCCAGGAATTCCCGGCTGACTTGCAGGGCGCGTGCCGCGGATGGCGCGTGAAAGTCGACGCGCTGCTCGCAGTTGAAGCCGTGGCCGGCGGCGAACAGCTCGATCTGCGCCTCGGGCAGGGCGTCTCGATGGGCCTGCACGGCCTCGGGCGGGATCAGCGGGTCGTGCTGGCCGAACAGCAGCAGCAGGGGCGCCTGCGGGCGCTCGTGCAGGAAGCCGACAGTGCGGCCGCCGTAGTAGCTCACCGCCGGCAGGCCCAGCCGCGTGCAGCACAGGAAGGCGATGCTTCCGCCGATGCAGAAGCCCAGCGCGCCGACCTTCAGCCCGCGTGCGCGTAGCGCGTCGGCGGCGGCAGCGCAGGCCGCCACGCAGCGCTCGAAGCCGACCTCGGCCATCAGCGCGCGGCCGCGGGCGACGCCGGCTTCGGTGTACTCCAGCTCGACGTCGGGCTCGACGAAGTCGATCAGCTGCGGCGCCAGCACCGCATAGCCGAGCTCGGCCCAGCGCTCGGCCACGCTGCGGATGTGGGCATTGACGCCGAAGATCTCCTGGATCAGCACCAGGCCGGCGCGCGGCGCTTGTGCGGGCTCGGCGGCGAAGGCGCGGATCGCGCCGTGGGCGGTTTGGAGATCGATCGAGTTCGGCATGTCGGGTGTCCGGCAGCAGTGGCGAGTGGCGCAAGCCTGAGGCCGGCGCATCAGCCGCCGAGGATAGGACCAGTGCGGGTATGGAAGGAATGCGTGCAGCCTCAGCCGAATCGTAGGGCGGATAAGCGCAGCGCATCCGCCAGCAGCCCCCAGCCTGAACACCGGCCGCTGCGCGCGGCCGGGTCCCTCGGTCTGAACAACGTGTGCCGGCTGCTGCAGCGGTGTGGGCGAACCAGGTCGCCGCTTTGGCCTGCGCACGGCGTCACCCGCTGTTGCTGGCGCATGCGCTGCGCTTATGCGCCCTGCGCGAACCCTGTGCGAGGGGTAGCGCGAGGTTCTGGTACACGCGCTGCGCTTATGTACCCTACGCGAACAAAGGTCCGCGGCTGCGCTGTCCGCGCGGCGTCCCTCGCGCCGTAGGGCGGATAAGCGCAGCGCATCCGCCATCAGCCGCTCGGCCTGGACACCGGGCGTTACGCGCGGCCGGGTTCCTCCGTCTGAACATCCTGTGCCGGCGCTGCAGTGGTGTGGGCGAACCAGGTCGCTGCTTCGATCTGCGCACTGCGTCACCCGCGGCTGCTGGCGCATGCGCTGCGCTTATGCGCCCTACGCGAATCACGGCCTTCGGCTTTGTTCTCGGCATGGCGTCACCCGAGTCGAGGACCTTTGGTTTTGTTCGCCGCATGGCGTCCCTCGCGCCGTAGGGCGGATAAGCGCAGCGCATCCGCCGGAAATGCCCCGCACCCGCGAAAGATGCGCTGCCAAGGCCGGAACCACCCACCGCTACCCGCGAGGCGGGCTTGCGTGCAGCGCATGCGGCCACTCCGGCCCGGCGCGCGTGCCTTACGGCGCTCTTTCGCCTGCGTTCTCGGGCTTGGCGCCTTCAAGCGCCAGCGGCGGCTCGGCGCCGCTGCGCCAGCGCCGCACCGTGCGCTGGAAGAACAGGTTGTTCGGCACCTGCAGCACCGCCTGGCTGCGCTCGCTTTCCAGCTCGCGCAGCGTCGTGTAGACGAGGTTGATGTCGATCACCTTGCCCTTCAGGCCCGGCTTGTCGCCGCTCTCCAGCAGCTCGACGTAGTCGCCCAGGCGAAACGGCCGCGTGGTCAGGATCAGCAGGGCGCAGAACAGGTTGGACAGCACACTCCAGGCCGCGAAGAAGGCCACCGCCGCCACCGCGGCGAAGCCGGTGAAGGCCGTCCACAGCACGGTGCTCGAGACCCCGAAGTGCTGCAGGATGGTCAGCAGCGCGGTCGACCAGATCACGAAGCCGAGGATCCGCCGCGCGCCGATCACCAGCTCCTCGGGCAGCGTGTAGCGCCGCGCGAAGCGCTGGATCACCCGCCGCACCAGCGTGCGCAGCAGCCAGGCCAGGGCCAGCACCAGCAGCACATAGCCCGCGGGCAGCAGCACGCCCAGCCAGTCGTGGATCCACAGGGGCAGGTACTGCTTCATCGCTGTCTCGGTTGCCGTGGAACGCGGAAGTCTAAGGCAGGCCGGATCGGTCCGGTGCCGGGAGACGCCGCCAGCGGCGTCCGCACAGGTTGGGGGCGCGGGCAAGCCCTTGCATCGGCAGGGAGTGCCGCATCGATACACGCGCACTCGCATGCGGGCCCGAGTAGGCCTCTCCCTGGGTGAGTGGGCGGAAGGGGCACCCCGGCGCGGACCACTTCAGGAGATGCGCCGCGGCCCCCTGGGGGCGCTGCAGCGCCAGCGAATCGTGGCGCTGCCCGTTCCGCCTGTGCCGACGGTCGGGCGTGTCGCCGTCCAACGCCCAGGAGGCTGCCGGCTTGACTGCCCGGTCGGCCCCATACGGCCTGTCCAGCGTGGGTCCGGAGCATCCCGCACGCCGACTGTGCCCGCCGCAACAGACCAGCGCCCGGGTATTCTGTCGTTTCGTTGAACTGTTGTGCCCTCAGGGAAAGTGCATGGAAGGGCTGTTGTCATCCCATGCGCTCCCTGTTGTGCCAACGACCTCGCAAGGCATCGGCAGGTATCGCTTGTCCTTGATCCGCCCGGTCCTTGCGTTCATCCATTGGGAGTTTTCAATGCGTGCATGGAGTGTCCTGCTGATGTCGGTTCTTGCGAATGTTTCGAGCGTCGCCTGTGCGATGCCCTGGATTTCCACGAGTGAGCTCAAGGGCCTGCGCTCCGCCACCGACGAGGAGCGCGCCGGCATCGCCCAGCTGCTGGGCAGCGGCAACATCCTCTACGAGTTCAACGACGGCGATTTCCTGGTGCACGATGGCGACCTGCATGTGCCCGGTCACTTCGCCCCCAGCGGCCGGCTGCTGGTGCGCGGCGACCTGCGGGTCGATGGCGTTTACGACGATGACCGCGACTTGCCCTACGGCATCGTTGCCGTGCTGGGCGACATGCAGGCCCAGCACATCTACAGCTTCGCCTCGCTGCATGTGAAGGGCGATTTGCACGTCGAAGGCGTGATCGCGACGGTCTACAACGACTTCACCTTCAAGGTGGGCGGCGCGCTGAGTGCCGCCGGCCTGATCGTCTCCGACAAGGATGCGAGCTACCAGCCAGGCGAGCTCGGCTTCCAGCTGGATGATCGCTACCGCGGAGCGGAAGAGATGAAGCCTGCGCACAGGCTGAGGCACGAAAACGGCCTGCGTCGGCTGCGGCCGGAGTTTCTCGGCTCAGCGGGTTTCCGTGACCCCGTCGATGAGTATGAGACGGCCTATTGGGTTCGCATTGATGAAGACGGACTGCGCCGCGCCATGCACGAAGGTCGCCCCGTGCTGCGCGAAACCGAGGCCCCGGCCGAGCTGCCGCAGTGGCTGGAGGCGGCTTTTGATTTCGAAGCCGATGACGCCAGCCTGCTGGCCCTGGTCGGCAAGGATCCCCTGGTCGACCAGCTGATGGCCGCCCGCGAGGAGTTGAGCGCGGTGGTCGCCGAGGCACTGGCGCGTGGTGGTGATCCCATCGTGCTGGAATGGCTGGCCGATACGCATCCCGCCATCGCCGAGGCGCACGCCGGCGACAGCCTGCAGGCGGGCATGGCGCAGCGCCTGGCGGCCGACCCGAACGCCGATCCGGCGACGCTGGAGCGCATCGCCCGCAGCCCTGATCCCGGTGTGCGCGCGGCGCTGGCCAAGCGCACCGATCCGTCGGTCGCACTGATCCGCCTGCTCGCCGAGGACCCTGAGCCCGCCGTGCGCAGCGCCATTCTGATCGAAGGCTTCAACGTGCTGGCGCTGGAGCCCGAGGCACTGGCGCCGCTGATCGAATCCGCCGATCGCCAGCTCGCCAATGCGCTGGGCCATGCCAGCCTCAGCCTCGAAGAGGTCGATGCCCTGCTGCCGCGCATGGATCGAGAGGGCCATATCCATCTGGCCCGGTCGCTGTGGAGACAATCGTTGGGCGCGCAGCCGGCGCGCATGAGTGCCGAGCAGCGCGTGCAGCTGATCGATCGGCTGCTGGCGACGCCGAAGATGGATGGCCGGGCGCGCGCCTACGCCTTCGTGGCGCTGGATGGTGGGCAGCAGGCGGAGCGCATCGAGCTGCTGAAGCAGGGCGACGCCGATGACCACCCCTTGTTTCGGCTGGCCGCGCCCGAGTTTGCCGACTGGCTGCTGGGGCTTGCCGCCGAAGCGGGCAGGGCGCCCGCGCGGCTGGGGCTCAATCGCGGGCTGCCGCCTGATCGCCAGCGACGTCTGCTTGAGCTCAGCCTGAAGGCACCCGAGGCGGAAGGCGTGGAGGCGCTCGCCGATCTTGCTGCCAATGACAGCCTCGACCCGGAGGTGGTGATCACGCTGATGCGAGAGGCCCTCAGGCTCGGTTTGAACAGGCACACCGATCTCGCGGATCGGCTGCTGAACCGCCGCAACTTGCCGAAGCCCGCCATCGATGCGCTCATCGCGCGACGCGGCTATGTCGAGGACGTGGTGCTGAGCCTGCTCAGCCAGGCCCATGCTGATGCGAATCAGGTCAAGACAGCAGTCGCTGCGTGGTACAGCCGCGGAAACATCGCGAGCGAGGCGGCCTCGCTCGCGGGCCTGGAGGGCGAGGCCTACTTCCGTGCCCTGGCCAAGGCGAAGTCACCCGAGCTGCGCGAGATCGCTGCGGTCAACCACGGCACCCCGGCCGAGCTGATTCCCGAGCTGCTGGCAGACGAAGTTCCCGAAGTCCGCCATGCCGCGGGCCAGCAGCCCTCGGTCACCGGCGAGCAGTTCGCCGAGCTTGTGGGCACCGTCGAAACCTGGCGCGATGCGTGGGACCTGCCGACCCTGTCCGCCGACGCGTGGAGCGCGATCCTGGCCCGGCACCAGGGCGTCGGCGCACGCCTCAGGCTGAAGGAATGGGCCGCCATCGGCGAACTGGAAGCGCGTCGTCGCGCCCAGCCCTGAGGGCCGGCGTCTGGGCGGCGGCAGGCGAGCCGTCTTGCAGGCTGCTGCAAGACGGCTCGATGCGCTTGATCGACCGGATTGGGGCGCGCTTGTGCTTGGGCTGCGGCGGCGTTCAGGCGTGGCGCGTGCTGTCTTGCCCCCATGTCCTTGGACTCGATGGAATGTTTCTTCAAGAACACCTGGCCCGCCGCGCGGGGCTGGGAAGCTCTCAAGAAACAGACCCCTCAACCCCCTGTAGATGTTGCCCCTCGCGAAGGCCGGCTGTTTGTAGGAGCAAGCTTGCTCGCGACCCGCAGCGTCGTGCAGGGCGCAGGCTGCGGTCGCCTGCAAGCAGGCTCCTACACAAAGCGCGAGCCGGTGAACCACAGCGCTCGCCGGTGAATCCACGTTTTTCGAGAACACCTGGCCCGCCGCGCGGGGCTGAGAAGCTCTCAAGAAACAGAATCGTAAGTGATGGATTTCATTGGGTCGGCCTCGCGGCGGCGCGGCATGAAAAACCGGCCGGAACAGCGTCTAGCGACCCCTGGCTCGTCGCCCCCGCGAAGGCGGGGGCCCAGAGCAGACCTGCAGTAGCGGCCGGAGCACTGGATCCCCGCCCCCGCCTTCGCGAGGACAGGCTCTTCGCGGGGATGACGACCCCGTGCTTCTTCGAGAACACCGGGCCCGCAGAGCGGGGCTGAGAAGCTGTCAAGAAACAGACCCCTCAAGCCCCTTACATGTCGCCCCTCGCGAAGGCCAGCTGTTTGTAGGAGCGAACTTGCTAGCGACCCGCAGCGTCGTGCAGGGCGCAGGCTGCGGTCGCCTGCAAGCAGGCTACACAGCGCGCGAGCCGGTGAGCCAGCGCGCGCCGGTGAATCCACGTTTCTTCGAGAACACCGGGCCCGCAAAGCGGCGCTGAGAGGCTCTCAGGCGTCGGGCACGAACTTCAGCACGTTGCCATTGATGCAGTAGCGCTTGTAGCTGGGCGGTGGGCCATCATTGAAGACGTGCCCCAGATGGATGCCCGAGCTGGCGCTGCGCACCTCGATGCGGCGCATGCCGTGCGACAGGTCTTCATGCAGGGTGACCGAGCCCTCCAGCGGCGCCATGAAGCTCGGCCAGCCGGTGCCGCTGTCGAACTTGGTGTCGCTGCGGAACAGTGCCGCTCCCGTGACCGGGTCGACGAAGGTGCCGGGGCGGGTTTCGTCGAGGTTTGAGCCGGAGAAGGCCGGCTCGGTGCCCTGTGCGAAGGCGATGCGCTGCTGCTCGGGGCTCAGCAGCCGGAAGCCCAGCCACTTCCAGAAGCGCTGCTGCTCGCCGTTGTAGCCGGTGAAGCGCGCCACTTCCTTGCCGTTCTCGAACAGCACCATCGTCGGCGTGGCGAACAGGGGCTTCTCCAGGGTCCAGCCCTCGGGAGGCAGCGGGCTCATGCTGCGCGCCACCGCCACGGGCGATCGCCAGTGATCGAGCACCTCGCGCTTGAACTTCTCGCAGTACGGGCAAGCCTCGGACTCGAACACGACCAGCTGCTGCGCCAAGTCGAGCTGTGCAGGGTCCAGCGCCGGCGCCACGTCTGGCGCCGTGGCCACCGCGCTGGCGTCCGTGCGCGGATAGGCCACGCCCGTGCCGCCGAGGCCGCAGTAGCCGTCGGGGTTCTTAACCAGATAGTCCTGGTGGTACTCCTCGGCAGGGCCGTACACCGTGAGTGCGGCGATCTCGGTGACGATGGTGCCGCGCTGCTGCGCGTCGAGCGCCTGCTGGTAGGCCGCGCGCGTGCGCTCGGCGACCTCGCGCTGCGTCTCGCTGTTGAAGTAGATCGCGCTGCGGTAGTTGCTGCCGACATCGTTGCCCTGGCGGTCGCGCTGGGTCGGGTCGTGGTTCTCCCAGAAGCCGATCAACACGTCCTGCAGCGTCGTGCGCGAGGTGTCGAAGCTGACCTTCACCACTTCCGCATGGTTGCGCGCGGTGGAGGCGCCGCGCCGCAGCATCTCCTCCTGCGCCAGCACGGTCCGGTAGTTCGCGGCGACCTCGCCGTTGGCGTATCCGCTCTCGACATCGATCACGCCCTCCAGTGCTGCCATGCGTCGCTCGGCGCCCCAGAAGCAACCCATGCCCAGAACGATCGACTCCACCGGCCCCTGCGCTTGCGCAGGCGCCGACGCGGCGGCGGGCGCGGCGGAGTTCGCCGAACAGGCCGCCAGGGCAAGACAGAACAGCAGGCCGCACAGGCGCTGCGAAACAAGTGCCACGTTCGACATCGTCAGATTCCTCGTGAGTGCCGTGCACCCGGCAAGACCTTGTCCAAGAGCCTGCCCTCGCGCCTGCGTCTGGCAGGTGAAGTCCGGCAGCGGCAGGCCGCAAGGCTCCCGGAGACAGAGCAGCGCTGGCGCCCGATGATTGCGTCGCCAGCCGAGCCCGACGGCGCGCTGGCCCTGGCCATGCCGCGCAGCGCCCGCGCCGAGTGTTCGTCGCAGCGCCCGGGCACCAGGTTTTCCCAGCGCCAAAGCGCGCATAGGCTGGGCCCCGGCCCACCAAGAGCTACACGCTCGCCCCGGTCATCACCACGGGCCCACCACCCCAACGCGAAAGCCCGCGCAAGGCCAAGGGCGACAACACACCTACACCTCCGAAACCCTGCACCGCTGCGCCAGCAGCCCCGTCGCCGCACTCAAATCCAGATCCGCCACCAGCAAGCCCGGCACCCCATGCGGCTGCCAACACACGATTCGGCCATCGGGCGCGGCGATCGCGGAAGTGATGGGCACCCCTTCGCTCGCACAGTTCACCGAAGCGAAGTAGACCGTGTTCTCGGCCGCGCGGCAGCGCACGGCCATCTCGTGGAAGCTGCCTGCCGGGTCGGCAAAGGTCTGTGGGCGAAAGCCGCCGGGCTCGCCGACGGCGGCATGCGGATGGAACACCACCTGCGCGCCTCGACGCGCCGCCCAGCGCACCGTCTCGGGATAGCGCCAGCCCTCGTGGCAGATCACCACGCCAAAGCGCAGCGGGCCCACCGTGAACACCTGCCGCTCGCTGCCGTAGGCGGGGTAGGAGGGCTCCTCGTCCGGATCGATCTGGCCCTTGTCCTGCCAGCCGAGGATCTCGCCATCCGCACCGATCACGCAGGCGCTGATCTGCAGCCCGCGCTCGGTGATGCGCTCGGTGCCGAGGATCACCGCAATCCCCGCCGCCTTTGCTCCAGCGGCCACCGTGCGCACGGCCTGCTCAAGAAAGCCCGCATCCGGCGCCGGCATCACCGCCCCCGGCCAGCGATAGCCGGGAATGAAGCACTCGGGGAAGCAGAGGATCAGCGCGCCCTGGCGGCCGGCTTCGGTGATGGCGGCTACGGCGGCATCGACCGCGGCTTCGCGGGTGGCGGGGATGGGGAGATTGGCGAGGGCGATGCGGGTGGTGCGCATGTCTGGGCCTGGTTTGACGTCACACGCGAAGCAGGGGCTAGGACAGTTCGGTCTTGAGCGAACTGCTCTCCCATTGCAAGCTAGCGCTCGACTTCAGGTTCGGCAGTTGCCAGAGCAGAAGTCAGCTCCGACAGCCTGCCATTCTCGAAGCGAAAGCGGGTCGTAAACGGTAGGCTCGGGCAGCACAGTGCATCGCTTTCTGCGTACTTCAAGCCCTCCAGCGAGATCACACCTGCTTCGATGCTCACCGGGGTGTTCGGGAAGCTGCGCCAGCCCTTGCCGCCGATCTGGGTGACGTCCAGCAGTCGGTAGGGCTCATGAGGGTCGTCGAGTTCGCCGGTTTCGTTCACGACATGCGCGAACACGGCGAGGTATTCGTTGTGAGAGTTGCTTTTGCGGAAGCCCTCGAGTGAGAACACGGCGACTGCCGCGTGCCCCTGATCGGGCAGCAAGCTGCCGAAGCCAACGTTGTCCTTCTGCTCGCAGAGCTCTGCGTAACCGTCGGTGAGCAGGGCGGCCAACTGTTCCACCTTGCGCGCGATGTCGGCGAGGCGTTTGCGGTGCATGCGCTCCAGCATCTCCATACGCTCGCTTTCGATGCTGCCGTCGTCCGCGAGCTTGAACAGGCGATCGTCGCCGGGTGCGTACCGGGTGGGCCCATAAATCAGCGCAAGGCTGCCGCATTGGCCGGAGACATCCATCGTGTGCGTTGGTGGATCGCCCGCGAACCGCGCGCGCAGGGCTTCCACCGGCTGGCCGGACTCGCTGGCCAGCAACTGCAGCAGGCTTTCTTGCGCGCGCTGCTCAAGGGCCTCCCGTGGCAGTGACTCGCAGGGTGACGGGTCGACGGCTTGGCTTGCGGCGCCGCGCGAAGCGCTTATCGCCAGCGCTGCTGCCATCAGAAGCTTCACAGGTGAACGTTCGAACGTGTTCAGGAGAGCTCCCTCAATCGTGGCGTTGTGACGCGTAGTGAGTGGCTTGCAGCAGCTCCGCCCCCATCCAGTAACTCAACTCCGCCGCCTCCGTCACCCCCCACACCGCGATATCCGCCCGCATCCCTTCCACCAAACGCCCCCGATCCGCCAACCCCAGCGCCTTCGCCGCATTCACCGTCGCACCGCGCAGGGCTTCTTCGGGGGTCAGGCGGAACAGGGTGCAGGCCAGGTTCATGGCCAGGCGCAGGGACATCAGGGGTGAGGTGCCGGGGTTGAGATCGGTGCTGACGGCCATGGGTACGCGGTGGCGGCGCAGGGCGTCGATGGGGGGCAGTTGGGTTTCGCGCAGGCAGAGGAAGGCGCCGGGCAGCAGCACCGCGACGGTGCCGCGTTCGGCCATGCGGGCCACGGCGGCTTCGTCGGTGAACTCGATGTGGTCGGCGCTCAGGCCGCCGTAGTCGGCGACGAGGGCTGCGCCGCCGAGGTTGCTGAGCTGGTCGGCGTGCAGCTTCACCGGCAGGCCGAGTGCGGATGCTGCATCGAACACGCGGCGGGTCTGGTCGGGGCTGAAACCGATGCCTTCGCAGAAGGCGTCGACGGCGTCGACCAGGCCTTCGTTGTGGGCGGCGGGCAGGATGGCGGTGCAGACGTGGCGGATGTAGTCGTCGGCGCGGCCGGCGAATTCGGGCGGCAGGGCGTGGGCGGCCAGCAGGGTGGTGCGTACGCTGATGCCCAGCACGTCGCCGAGTCGACGCGCCACGCGCAGCATGCGCAGCTCGGTGTCGATGTCGAGGCCGTAGCCGGATTTGATTTCGATGGTCGCGACGCCGTCACGCATCAGTGCGCGGGCGCGGGGCAGGGCGGCGGTGAGCAGCTGCTCTTCCGTGGCTTCGCGGGTGGCGCGGACGGTGCTCAGGATGCCGCCACCGGCCTGGGCGATTTCGGTGTAGCTGGCACCGTTCAGGCGCATCTCGAATTCGCGGGAGCGATTGCCGCCGAACACCAGATGCGTGTGGCAGTCGATCAGGGCCGGCGTGGCGAGTGCGTTGTCGAACAGCTCGATCTCGCGGGCGTCTCTGCGCTGCGCCGCGGTCAGCTTCGCCTGCGGGCCGATGTAGGCGATGCGGCCGTCGCGGATGCCGATGGCGGCGTCTTCGATCAGGCCGTAGCCGCTGTCGTCGGCGAGGGTGGCGGCGCGCAGGCCGCAGAGCAGGCGGTCGAAGGGCGCGCTCACCTCAAAGCTCGCGCAGGTAGAAGCGGTTGCAGCCGAAGTGGCCGGTGGCGCCCATGGACTTCGGAATGCGGGTGAAGCCGCTGCGCTCGTAGAGCTTGGCGGCGGCGTCCATGCCGCTGAGGGTTTCGAGGTAGCACTGGCGGTAGCCGGCTTCGCGCGCGTAGTCGAGGCAGACGGCCATCATCGCGGCCCCCGCGCCGATGCCGCGGGCCTCGCGCAGGAAGTACATCTTGCGCAGCTCGCAGACGCCGGGCACGTCGCCGGCCAGTGGCGCCACGCCGCCGCCGCCGATGACGCGGCCGTCGCGCTCCAGAACGAAGTAGGCGTGGCCGGGGGCGGCGTAGTGTTCGCTCATGGCCGCGACCTCGGGGTCATGGATGGCGAAGCCCGGGCCGTCGGCGCCGAATTCGGGCATGACGGTGCGGATGATCTCGGCCACCGCGGGGTCATCGGCGGCAGTGATGCGGCGGATGAGCGCGTTGTTCGGAAGTGTTGCGTTGGGCGAGGTGGCGTTGGTCGAGCCGGGGTGGGTCAGGGTGGGCATGGCGGTGCGCGTGGGCGGGAGGTGAAGGCCCGATTATGGGCACGTGCGGGTCGGGGTGGGGCGTGGCTTTGGTCGTGGAGACGCGGTGCCGTTTGCGCACCCCGGTGGGTGGTGCGCGTTCGGGCGGGGGCGGGATGGGCTGTCGTGGGTGTTGGTGCGCGACACGCGCACCCTACGGCTGAGAAGGACGCCGTGGGGGGGGGCGAAGCCGGGGGCGTCGCCAAGGATGGGGCGGTTGTGGGCATTGGTGCGCGACACGCGCACCCTACGGCTGCGAAGGATGCCGTCAGGGGGGGGCGAAGCCGGGGGCGTCGCCAAGGATAGGGCGGTCGTGGGCGTTGGTGCGCGACACGCGCACCCTACGACTGCGAAGGACGCTGTCGGGAGGGCGAAGCCGGGGGCTTTGCACACGTAGGGTGCGCCTGTGGCGCACCGCTTGGCTTGGGCGTGCCCACGAGGCTGAAGCATGGGGCGGGCTTGGCGGAGCGCGTGTGGATTGCGAGTGGGCGGGGCGAGTGTCGAGCTCATGGTGGGCCAGGGCCCACCCTATGCGGACAAGGCCTGATTCACGCTGCTGCCGGGGGCGCGGTCGGTGTCTGCGGGTCAGACGCCGTCCGACGTGAGCTGCTGGATGTGCTCGACGAAGGCGCGGCGTGCGGCTTCGGCCTCGAACAGGTCGGGCAGGCGCTGCGGTAGCGCGCTGCGCAGGGCTTGCGCTTCGCCGGATTCGATGAGCTCGACGGCGCGGTCGGCGAGTTGGGCGGGGTCGTCCACGCACAGGCGTTCGCGCAGGCCAATGCGGCCCAGCATCGCGGCGGTCTGGCGGCCGCGCATGAAGCGGCCGGGCGCGGTGAGCACGGGCAGGCCGGCCTGCAGGGCGTCGAGGCTGGCGTTGCCGCCGGAGAAGTGGCGGCTGTCCAGCATCAGGTCGCAGGCGGCGTTGATCTGCAGGTAGCGGGCGCGGCTGCCGGTGGTCAGCCAGTGCAGGCGTGCGGTGTCGATACCGGCGCGCTGCAGGCGCTGCGTCAGCGCTTCGCGCCAGGCGGGGCGGTCGTCGAAGAGCAGCAGGCTTGCCTGCGGCAGGCGCTGCAGCAGCTCGGCGTACAGCGGGTCGTTGTCGGGGTGCAGCTTGAACAGCGACTGCGGTGCCAGCAGCAGCGGGCCGCGTTCGGGCAGGCCGAGTTCAGCGCGGCTCGCAGGCGGCGGCAGCGGTGGGCGCCGGTAGTCCACGCCCAGGCCCGGCAGGAGTCGCAGCGGCTCGATGTAGTGCTGCGCGGCGTCGGCGGGTTCCATCTCCGCGCAGCTGAAGCAGGCGTCGAGGCTGTGTAGGCCCGAGGTCACCGGATGCCCCCAGGCCATGGCCTGGCGGCGCGCCAGTCTGAGCGCGGCCAGCGGGTAGAGGCGCGAGTCCATGCCCAGTTCGGGGTAGAGGATCAGCCCCGCGCTTTCGGCGCGCAGCTGTTCGGCGACAGACCCAAGCGGCGTGGCCTCATCGATGTAGTGGAAGCGGCTGGCGGCTGCGGCCATGCGCGTGGTCTCGGCGTCGCGGCGCGGGCCGAGCTGATGGACCACGACCTCGAAGCCGGCATCGCGCAGCCAGACGATCCAGCCGCCGAAGTAGGCGCCCGCGGTGCAGTCGCGGAACACGCTGCCTACCAGCACGACACGCATTGGATGGGCGCAGGGTGGCGTATCACCGAAGTGGGGCAGCACGACACGCATCGGGTGGGCGCAGGGTGGCGGATCACCGAAGTGGGGCAATACGACACGCATTGGATGGGCGCAGGGTGGCGGATCAGCGAACTGCGGAAGCACGGCCTGCGCGGCGCCCTGCATCAGCGCGCCGAGTTCACGCATCAGCGCGGCGTCATCCTCGCCCATGTAGGCCAGGGCGAAGTGGCTCCAGGCCAGCCGGTCGAGGGTCTGCGCGGTGGCGGGGGTCTGCTGCAGTTCGGCGTTGAGGGCTGCCAGTGCACGATGCTGCGCGCGGCGAGTTTCGGTCACCGCCTGCGCGCTGTCGGCCACCATCGGCGCCGACAGCACGGCGGCCAGGCGGTTGCGCAGCGGTGCATCGGACGTGTTGGCGCCGCAGGCATAGGCGGCGCGCGCGGCCTCGGCGTGGTTGTCCATGCGCAGGGCTTCGCCGACGGTCCAGGCCCAGCGCCGCTGCGCGGGCTCGGGCAGCGTCTGCAGCAGGGGCAGTGCGCGGGCGGGCTCGGGGCCGATCAGTTCTGCGCGCAGGCGCAGCTCGTCCGGCAGCGCGTCGGCGCCGGGCGCGGCCAGCAGGGCGTGAACGGCCTGCCGATGCTGTATGGAGTCGGGCTGCAGCAGCTGCAGTTCGAGTGCGGCCTCCAGGTCCTGCGGGTGCTGGGTCAGATGCGCACGCAGGGCGCTTTCCGCCTCGCTGCGTCGCTCCAGCGCCAGCAGGCAGAGTGCGCGGTTGAAGCCGGCCAGCGGGTGCTGTGGCACCCGCGCCAGTGCGGCCTCGAAGTCCAGCAGGGCGGCAGCCTCGTCGCCACGCCGGCGGGCGCGGCTGCCGCGATTGTTCAGCGCCGTGGCCAGCGCGTTCAGCAGGGGCGGCGCCGGTGGCGCCAGTTGGCACAGCTTCTGCAGGGCGTCGATGCCGCTGTCGAGGTCATCGGCGCGCAGCGCGGCGTTGGCCTGCAGCAGCAGGGCGGGCGGCCAGCCGGGACGCAGCGCCAGCGCTTCGCCCGCGGCCGCCAGGGCCTCGGCATCGCGGCGCTCGGCGAAGGCGGCCTGGGCGCGGGCGAGCAGGGTGTCGGCGGGGTGGAGTTCGGCGCTTGGCTTCATCGCGGCATTGTAGGAAAGTCGGGCGTCGTCGCCGCAGCGGCACGTCCATTCAGCAGGGGCGCGGCAGGCGGCCGGTCCAGACACACAGGGTTTGCGAACAGTCCATGCAGGAAGCCGAAAAGATCATCGACGCCGTGGGCTGCAGCGAGGAGGAAATCGCGCGCCTGCGGCTGCTGTTCCGCATGGGCGCCGCGCGCTTCAAGTCGCGCTGGCGCTTTTCCGACACCGATCCGCCCGACCTGATCCTGCTCGACCCCGAGACCGAGCTGGGGCGCGCCGCCCGCGAAGCGGCCCAGCAGAGCGCCAAGCCCTACATCTGCGTGGTCGATCTCGGCACCGAGGACGGCCCCGACTGGGCCCTGCGCCGGCCGCTGAAGCTCGACGCCATCGTGCGCATGGTCAACCTGCTGTGCGCACCGCCGGTGCAGGCGCCGGCCGCCGCGCCCGCGCTCAAGGTCGTCAGCCAGGGCGAGAACTTCTTCGATCTGGATCTGGAAGACAGCCCGGCCGCGGCGCCGGATGACGGCCTGCCCAGCGTGCGCCTGCCCGACATCGTGCGCGGCTTCGGCGCGCACGACGTCGATGCGCTGTTCAAGCGCGATCCCCTGGCTGACACTGCTGAGCGACTGGTGCCGCATCGCATCGACGAGAAGACCGCGATCGAGCACACCGAAGGCCCGACCCTGCGCACCAGTGCGCGCATCGACGAAAAGGCCGAACGCCTCGGCAAGCGCGAGCACGAGCAGGCGCCGGACATCGATCCCGCGCTGCGTCGCGTGGTGGCGAAGGACACGCGCAGCTTCCCGTTGATCGACTACCTCACCCAGCCGCTGCTGGGCGCGCCGGAGCGCATCGAAATGCCCGGCCTGCCCTGGCTGGTGCTCGATCCCGTGACCCAGAGCTACCACTCCGACGCGGAGCTGACGGCGCTGGAGCTGTACTGCCTGCAGGAGCTGCCGCGTGCGGCCTTCTCGCAGCTCACCAGCAGCGAGCTGGCGGCAGTGCGCGCACGCGCGCCGGCCAAGCCCTGGCTGCGGCTGCGCTGGCAGGTGCGCTACCTCACCTCGAACGGCAAGCTGTCGAGCCAGCTCGACCCGGCCGGCCGCTTCCGGATCGAGCGTCCCATCGAACTGGCCCGCGACTATCCGGCGGCCTTCCGCGTGTCCACCAGCATGCTGCGTGAGCTGCAGCCGCTGCACGAGATCGCCAAGGCGGCCAAGGCCAACATGACCGAGGTGATCAACGTGGTGAACGCCTACGAGTCGGTGAACATGCTGGAGTCGCAGCTGCGCGAACGGTTCAGGTGAGAGAAGCCGGGATTGGGGATTGGGGATTCGGGGTTCGCAAGCGCCAGGTGCTTCGCCTGTGTTGATGGGGTGGGCCCTGCCCCACCGTGGCCTCGAAGCTTCTCGCCGGTCGCGCGTCCTCGCTCGTCCCGAATATCTCCTCCGGCGATCCAAACGCAGCGCGATGGGCCTCGCTGTGCTCGGCGACAACCTGCGCAACGCGGCCGCGCGAAGGTGATGACGCCGGCATAGGGTGGGCCCCGGCCCACCGTGGCATTGACGCTCGCCACGGCGCCGAACCGCCCCCGCCTTGATGCCCGCCCTGCGCTGATGCGCGCGCAGGGACGCGCCCCCGCTGGGTCGGTGATCGACTGTCGTGCATGGCTTTCCGCTGTCCTCGGCGCCGGACCGCGAGGCGCGCACATGCACGCCCTGTGATGACGGTGCTTCGACTTCCGGCAGGCTTGAGCTGCGGTGGGCCAGGGCCCACCCTATGCGGCCTCTCCAAGCTGCGGATGGTTCGCCGTGATCTACACCTGGACCAAGTCCCTCCACTTGCTGTTCGTGATCGCCTGGATGGCGGCGGTGTTCTATCTGCCGCGGATCCTGGTCAATCTCGCCGAGGCCGGCGATCACCCCGCGGTGCGCGAGCGCCTGCTGCTGATGGGGCGTCGGCTCTATCGCTTCGGCCACGTGATGTTCGGCCTGCTGTTCGTGCTCGGCCTGTTGCTTTGGATGGGCTACCGCATCGATCCGAGCGGGTGGCCGCGGGTGGTGGCAGGCGGCTGGATGCACGTCAAGCTCACCCTCGTTGCCCTGCTGTTCGCGTACTACATCGTCACCGCGCGGCTGCTGAAACGCGCGCAATCAGGCGGCACGCTGCCGAGCTCGAAGGCGCTGCGCTGGTTCAACGAGCTGCCGATCTTCCTGGCGCTGGGTGCGATCTGGCTGGTGATTGCGAAGCCGTTTTGAGGAAGCTTCGGGCGCTCGCCCGGCGCTGATGCTTCCGAAGAATCGGATGCTGGGATTTGTTTCCTTGGAAGTCGAAGTTTCGTTCGGCAGCGGGCGTGCGGTCTGGAGTCTTCGCGGGTGCGGCTTCTGCGCTTCGATCGGACCCTCTCCCCAACCCCTCTCCCACGGGGAGAGGGGCTTTCGGCTGAGCTGAGCCTGTTGCAGGCTCGTCGCTATCGCTATCGCTATCGCTTGCCGCAGGTCTTCGCGTAACCCTCGATCCGCCGAGCTCAGCCCCTCTCCCCGTGGGAGAGGGGTTGGGGAGAGGGTCCGGGAGCCCTCGGGCTTCACGCCTCAGCGCTCTGCTCACTCTGCCTCATGCTCGCGGGTGAGAGCCGCGGGCCTTCAGGCTTCCCAACAGTCCCGACATTAAGACGCCTTGGCGCCGAGGATGCGGCGGAGTTGCAGACAAGCTCTCCCGCTGCACCGCGATAGAGTTCATGAAGCAGGCACCCACTGAGACCCACGCATGTCCCGACTGATCGACACCTGGTTCCGCATTCCCTTCTGGCAGCGCGTCGCCGGTGGCTTCGTGCTCGGCGCGCTCGCGGGCTGGTTGTTGGGGCCAACCGCGACCACCTGGTTCGCGCCGCTGGGCTCGCTCTACGTCACCCTGATCAAGATGATCGCGACGCCCCTGGTGTTCTTCGCCGTGGTCTCGGCGATCGGGCGCCTGCACGGGCAGGGCAGCGTGGCGGCGCTGTCGGCGCGCACCTTCGTGTGGTTCGCGATCACCGCGGCGCTGGCAGTGGGCGTTGGTCTGATCGTGGCCACGCTGATGCAGCCGGGCTCGGGCCTTGAGCCGCTGACGCCCGCGGCGGACTGGAAGCCACGCGAGCTGCCGACGCCGGTGCAGGTGCTGCTCGACGTGGTGCCGGCGAACCCCTTCATGGCGCTGGCCGAGGGCAAGATCCTGCAGGTGATCTTCTTCGCCGGTCTGGTCGGCTTCGCCCTGGTCAAGCTGGGCGAGAAAACCGAGCGTCTGCGTCTGCTGGCGAACGAGGCCAGCGAACTGATGATCCAGGTGACGCGCTTCGTGCTGCAGGTCACCCCGATCGGCACCTTCGGCCTGATCGCCGGTCTGGTCGGCACCTACGGCTTCGAGCGTCTGCTGCCGCTGGGCAACTACGTCATCGCGCTGTTCGTCGCCTGTGCCATCCACATCGTTTTCGTCTATGGCGGGCTGTTGGCCGCGCACGGGCTCAACCCGCTGCGCTTCTTCCGCGGGGCCGCGGGCGCCATGCAGATCGCCTTCGCGACCTCGTCGAGCTTCGCCTCGATGCCGGCGGCACTTCGTTCGGTCAGCGCCAACCTCGGCGTCAATCGCGACTACGCGGCGTTCGCGGTGCCGCTGGGCGCCAGCATCAAGATGGACGGCTGTGGCGCGATCTTCCCCGCCGTGACCTGCCTGTTCACCGCGCAGTACTTCGGCATCGATCTGTCGGCCTCGCAGTACTTCATCATCCTGCTGGCCTCGGTGCTGGGCAGCTTCGGCACCGCGGGCGTGCCGGGCACGGCGACGGTGATGGTGACCCTGGTGATGAGTGCCGCCAACCTGCCGCTGGAGGGACTCGCCTTCATCATCGCCATCGACCGCGTCATCGATATGGTTCGCACGATGACCAATGTCACCGGGCAGATGCTGGTGCCGGTGCTGGTGGCGCGCGAGACCGGCCTGCTGGACGTCGCGCAATACGAGCGCGCGGTGGCGCCGGCGGAGTTCGAGGGTGCGGCGGTTGAGGAGCGGCTTTGAGTGGGAGAGGGGCTTGATCGGGTCGCGCCCGCTAAACTCGCAGCCCTCATGACCCAAGCCGGACTCTTCGCCGAACCCGAAGCCTTGAAGCCGCTCGCTGAGCGCATGCGTCCGCGTGCGCTGGAGGAAGTGGTCGGGCAGTCGCGCCTGCTGGCTCAGGGCAGCGCATTTCGACGTGCCGTCGAGAGCGGGCGCTTGCATTCGATGGTGCTGTGGGGCCCGCCCGGCTGCGGCAAGACCACCCTAGCTCTGCTGCTGGCGCGCTATGCCGACGCGCGATTCGAGTCGGTGTCGGCGGTGCTGTCGGGCCTGCCCGAGGTGCGCAAGGTGCTTGCCGAAGCCGAGGCGCGTTTCAAGGCCGGCGAGCGCACCCTGCTGTTCGTCGACGAGGTGCACCGTTTCAACAAGGCGCAGCAGGACGCTTTTCTGCCGCATATCGAGCGCGGCTACATCCTGTTCGTTGGCGCCACCACCGAGAACCCCAGCTTCGAGCTGAATTCGGCCCTGCTATCGCGCTGCCGCGTGCACGTGCTCGAAGGCGTGGCGCCGGCGGAGATCGTGCAGGCGCTGAACAGGGCGCTGACGGATGCCGAGCGCGGCCTCGGCGGTCGCAGCCTGCGCGCGTCGCAGGAGAATCTGCAGCTGATCGCCGAAGCCGCCGATGGCGACGTGCGCCGCGCGCTGACCCTGCTGGAAATCGCCGCCGAGCTGGCGGAAGGCGAGGGTGGCGAGATCAGCGAGGCCACCCTGACCCAGGTGCTGGCCGACCGTACGCGCCGCTTCGACAAGGGCGGCGAGCAGTTCTACGACCAGATCTCGGCCCTGCACAAATGCGTGCGCAGCTCCAACCCGGACGCCGCGCTGTACTGGCTGTGCCGCATGCTCGACGGCGGCTGCGATCCGAGCTACCTCGCACGTCGCCTGCTGCGCATGAGCATCGAGGACATCGGTCTTGCCGATCCGCGCGCGCAGCAGATGGCGCTGGACGCCTGGGATACCTTTGAACGCCTCGGCAGCCCGGAGGGCGAGCTGGCTCTGGCCCAGGTGACGCTGTACATGGCGAGCACCGCCAAGAGCAATGCCGGCTACGTCGCCTACAAAGCCGCTGCAGCGGAGGTCCGCGGCTCCGGCACGCAGGACGTGCCCCTGCACCTGCGCAATGCGCCGACGAAACTGATGAAGTCGCTGGGCTACGGCGAGCAGTACCAGTACGACCACGATGTCGAGGGTGGCGTGGCGCTGGACCAGACCGGTTTTCCGGATGCCGTGGGCGAGCAGGTCTACTACCGTCCGGTGCCGCGCGGACTGGAGCTGAAGCTCAAGGACAAACTCGACGCCCTGCGTGCAGCGCGTGCCAAGGCGCGCGGCGAGGCGTCGGCCGCAGGCCAGGGGGGCGACGCATGAACGCGTGGAGCAGCCTTGGTCTGGTGATGGCCGGCGGCGCGCTCGGCGCCGGCGCGCGCTTCCTGATTGGCGCCTGGCTGCTGCGAACCCTGGGCAGCGGTTTTCCCTGGGGCACCTTCGCAGTCAATGTGGTCGGCAGCTTCGGCGCCGGCCTGCTGCTGGTCTGGCTGCAAAAACCTGAAGTCGCACCCTGGCTGCGGCCGCTGCTGATGACCGGCCTGCTTGGCGGGCTCACCACGTACTCGGCGCTGATGGTCGACTGCCTGCTGCTGTGGCGCGAGCTGGAGCGGCCCGGGCTGGCCCTGTTCTACCTTGCGCTGACCCTGGTCTGCGGGATCGCCGCGCTGCTGGCGGGTTGGCTGCTGGGCCAGAGCCTGCGGCCCTGAGCAGCGGGTGACGGCGCTTGCCGCCGCACATTGCTCTGGCCTGTCCAACGACAGGCCTGCAGGCGTGGACCATTCGCCTGCCTGGTAAGCGCATCGGACCCGCCGAAGTGGGCGTCGCGCAAAACAAAGGGGCCGGCTGGATTCCAGCCGGCCCCTTTGCATTCACGCTTCAGGCAGGTCAGTCGCGGACGCGCGCACCAAAGAACATGCCGAGGCCCAGCACGCTCAGGATCAGCGCCCAGGTGCCCACCGCATTCATGGTCGGCACCACGGCCGGGCGGGTCGCCACGCCCACGGTGACGCTCAGCGGATAGGTGAAGGGACCACCGGTGCCGCTGGTCGTGCAGTCGAGGCTGCCGGTGAAGGTGCCCGCGGTCGTGCCGCTGTAGGTCACGGTCACACTGCCGGCAACGCCAACGGCCAGGTTCAGCGGGTTGGGCGTGACGCTGAAGCCGGCGCCCGTCGCCGTGCAGCTCACCGTGGCCGCGCTGCCCGAGGCAGTGAAGCTCAGCGTGGTGCTGGAACCGCCGCTGGGCAGGTTGTAGCCCGGCAGGGTGACCGCGGTGCCCGAGGCGGTGCCTGGCGTGACGGCCGCGGTTGCGGCCGGACAGCTCAGCGCCCAGGTGCGCGTGAACGGCGAGCCCATGACGGTCGGGGTCGCGGTCTCGGTGCACGACAGGCTGGCGGTAGCGGCGGTCGGTCCGCGCGTACAGGTCAGATCGATCGAGCCAGTGGTGGTGGTGCTGTTGAAGATGCCGTTGGCAGGCGTGGTGCTGACCGCGCCGAAGGAAGCGGCGCCCGCGCCCGAGATCGCGCAGCCGGTGACTGCCGACTGGCCGGTGCCGGCAGCGCCCGCAGCCGTGATGGCGATGCTGGCGTTGGCCGCACCGGCAGCGCCTGCCGGGAAGGTCACGCCCGCTGCCGTGGTCGGGCTGTAGGTCAGGGTGGGGGCGGTGTTGACGATCGGGCCGGTAACCGTGATCGCCGTGCCAGCGACGTCTTCGAACCAGTAGCGGACGATCGAGCGGGTGCCGGCCGTCGCGCCTACTTGCAGCTGCAGGTAGCCGAAGTGGACCTGGCCGCCGTTGGCCTCGTTGACGAAGCGGAAGCCGAGGAAGTTCTGGTCGCTGTTGAGCGTGAGCTGGGTGCCGATGTTGGTTCCACCGCCGGGGCGGAAGAAGGCGGTGTCAGCACCCTGGATCACCGTGCCGATCGGCAGGTTGTAGGTGCCGGTGATGACGGCTTGCGGGTTGAACCAGGTGTTGGCCGTCGGGCCCCACAGGTTGAACTGGCCGGCAAGGGCGGAATAGGGATTGAGGTCCCAACCGGAGACCGCGCCGCCCGTCGTACCGGACGCGCCGGTAACGACGTTGAAATAGATTCCGTCGATGTTGTCCGGGATTGCGATGTTGACCGGGCCGCTGTCAACCACGGCAGCCAGGGCGGGCGCGGCGCAGAGGCAGAGCGCGGCGGCCTGAACGAGAAGCGCGGAGCGGCTGACCCGCCGCTTGGCGAATGGCGTGCAATTCATGGGTTTTGGTGCCCCCTAGGCAGTGTGATGGCGATATCCGGCGCCGGCATCCCTTCCCCCCGGAACGGTGTGCGCGTCGGCTCCCGCCGACACGCCGCGCAGGTTAGCACCCGTCGGCTTGCCTGTGCACAGTCCTGAGGGTTTGCTGAACGGCGCGCGTCAGACCGGTCGGCCGAGGGGAGGTACTGCCAGCGCCTGGCGTAGGGGGTCCAGCAGGGCGCCGTAGCCGGCGGCGCGGACCGAAGCCCGGCGCAGTGGCTGGCGCACCTGCAGGGCGCTGGGCGTGCGGATGGCGCGTGCCGAAGCCTGGAAGTCGAGGCAGACCGGGTCGAAGGGTAGCCGGCAGAAGTCGAGCAGGGCGCGGATCTGCGCCTCCGGATCGGCAACCAGGGCCTCATAGGACTGCACCCGCACATGTTCCGGGTGTTGCCGAGCCCAGAAGTCTCCCAGGGCTTCGCAGGCGTGCAGGTAGTAGCCCAGGCTGTCGAAGCCGTAGCTGAAGGCGGCAAGTCCCGGGCCGAAGCGCTGCTTGTAGCAGGACCAGCAGGTCTCCAGCGGGTCGCGGCGGCAGTCGATGACGCGGGCCTCGGGCAGCATCGCCCGGATCGCACCGACGTGGAGCCAGTTGTCGGGCAGCTTGTCGGTGGCGATCGGCGCCCCCCGCCGCCAGCGCGCGCTGAGGTCCAGGTACTGCCTGCCAAGGCGCGTCCAGTCCTCGCTGCCGGCATCGCCGACCCAGGCCGGGAAGGGCCGGCCGCGGCGGCGCGACTCGGCTTCCAGCACCTGGCCCAGATAGGGCAGCTCGCTGGCACCTTCGACCTGCGGATGCGCGGCCAGCACCTGCTCCGTCAGCGTGCTGCCGGAGCGCGGCAGACCGACCAGGAAGATGACCTCGCGGCCCTGTGGCGTCGCCTGTGTGGTCCTGCCCGGGGCGAAGGCCGAGCGCACGGCCTCGACGTGGCCAGCGAAGGCCTGGGCATTCCAGGGCGTGGCGGCACGAACCGCGGCGTTGGCGCGCTGGAAGGCGGCCAGCGCGCCGGCATGGTCGCCGGCGTCCTCCAGCGCGTGGCCCAGCGCGAAGTCGAGCAGTTCGCGCTCCTGCGCAGGCAGCCCCGGCTTGCGCGCGGCCGCGTCGAGCTGGGCGAGCTCGGTTTCGTCGAGGCGGACCGTCTTCAGATCGAGCAGGGCAAACCAGGCGCGGGCCGTTTCGCGGCCCAGTGCGATCAGTCGACGACAGTCGGCCGCTGCCGCCTCGGCGTGACCCAGCGCCTTGTGGCAGCGCGTGCGCTGCAGCAGTGCCCGCGCCGACTGCCCATCCCGCTGCAGGGCCGCATCCGCGGCGGCCAGCGCCTGCTCGTACAGGCCGTGACGGTCGCATTCGATGCTGAGCTCCAGGCAGTCGTGTGCCGTATCCGCACAGCGAAGCGCCTGGGCGAACGCCTGGTCCGCGCCTTCGAAGTCCTGGCCTTGCGCCAGCGCCGTCGCCAGCCGCAGCCAGATGCGGAAGTCGTCGTCGCGCAGGGCTGAAGCGCGGCGCAGCACGGCGATGGCGTCCGCCCACGCGCCGCTTTCCGAATGCAGCACGCCGAGCCAGTGCAGCACTTCGGCGTGTTCGGGCGCCTCGCTGGCAAGCGGCAGCAGGGCCATCGCGAAACCGCGGCAATCGCCGCCCGCATGCAGGCGGATGACCTCGCGCATCCGCACCACCTGGGCGGGCGCGAGGCCGCGCAGGCGCTTGCGCAGATCGGCTGTAGGGTCGGCGGCGGAGGCGCCCGGGCGTGGGGGTGAAGGCATGCGCGGAGTATGCCGCGATCGGCAGCGAGCCCGCGCCTCTCGCGCCCTCAAGTCCCCCGGACCCGGCACCGAACGGCCGGCGCGGGTCCGCGGGAGATGGGCCCTGTCCGCCGCGGTGGCATGTCGATCCGTCGCCGGCACGCAGGGACGGCGCCCTCAAGAAACAGAACACATGCAACCGGCGGGTTTTGGCAGGACGCCCCGGCTGTTTGTAGGGGCCTGCTGGCAGGCGACCGCGGCCGCCGCTCTGTGCCCACCCAGCGGGTCGAGAGCAAGCTCGTTCCAAACAGCCGGTACTCGGGCCCCCGATTTGCGTGGTGCGGTCAACCGGGTGTTTCGCTCCAATCTCCGTGATGCAACGGACTCTTCGCTGCCCTCGCCGTGCGTCGATTGAGTGCTTTGCTCCCCTCTCCCCTGGAGGGAGAGGGGCCTGGGGAGAGGGGGCGATCTTGCCGCGAGTGTGCCCCCTCTCCCCAACCCCTCTCCCTCGGGGGGAGAGGGGCTCAACAGTAGCCGACGCCCTGCACGCAGCCTGCGGCCTGTACCCAGCTTGCGGGTCGCGAGCACGCCTATACGCCGCCGAGGAGGCTTGACCTGAAAGAGAGTGTCTACAAGCAGCGCGAGCAGGTGAACCCATGCTTCTTCGGGAACACCCGAGTCGCAGCGCGGGGATCGGAAGCTCTCAGGGCGACTTCGGCACCAGCGGCACGTTGTCCGTCGAGAACAGATGGCTGGTATCGAGGCTCTTGCCGCTCGACGCCGCGTGGCAGCCGAAGCAGCCCGGCGGCTGCGCCTGGTGGTAGGTCTCCATGGTCGTGTTGGCCAGCAGTACCGAGCCCGCCAGCGCGGGGTCGGTGCCGCTCTTCGGGATCGAGCCGTCCCGGGTCCACAGCGCGCCGACCTGGAAGTAGTTGGCGCGCACGTCGTCCACCAGTCCGAGCATCAGGCGGATGTCGAAGTTCAGCGAGATCAGCTGGCTGTTGTTGTCGGCGGACGCCGCAGTCGGTGCGCTGCCCCAGGGGTTGGCGCGGTAGACGTTGTTCGGGCGGATGCTGTTGCCTTGGGTGGCCTGAAGGTTGCCGTTGCTCTGCACGGTCATCTGCGCCACCAGCGCGCCCTCGCGCGCACCGCCGCTCTGCATGAAGTTCCACGCGCCCTGCGAGTTGTAGGGCACCTCGATGCCCTGGCCGAACAGGCTGTTGAAGTAGAAGTCGTTGTCGGGCGCGTTGTCGCGGTGCTCGAAGGTGGCCCAGACCATTTCGGGGTGGCCCTTGACCGGCCCGACCACGTGCATGCCGACGAGCGCGAGCGTCTTGACCTCGCTTGGCTGCTTCGCATCGATGGTCCAGGTGGTGCTGCTGGTCTGCACGTAGCGCGGCACCGCCGCGACCGTGGTGATGTACTCAGCGGCATTCGCCACCGTGGCGGCATCCACCCAGGCGGTCTTCAGTTCAAGGGTGAGGGCATTGCCGTCGGGCAGGTTGTCGCCGTTCTGGCTGGCGTAGGCGAGGATCGGCGAGAGTTCGGCCTGGGTGGTCGGAAAGGCGGCGCTGCCCGGGATCACCCCATTGGTCACCGCGGTGTTGAACCAGGCGTAGACATCGTTCGCATGGGTGGCGAAATACACCAGCGAGCCGTTGAGGCTGAGCAGGGTGTCGTTGCCGCCGGCCTGGCCGCCCGGCTGGAACTGCTGCGGCTTGCTGCTGCGCAGGCTGAAGCGGTTGCCCGGCGCACCGGCACCATTGCGCACATAGGTGCCATTGCCGGCGGCGTCGAAGACGAGATCGAAGAACACCGGCGAGTCCAGCACGGTGCCGCCGGATTCGGGTGAGTTGATCCACAGGAACATCTGGTGCGCCCACTTGTAGAAATCGCAGGCGCTGGGCTGTGCCGGGAAATCGAGGCTGTCGGCGAACTTGACGTCACCGCCGGCCACGATGTTTCCGTCCTCGAACCAGGTGCCGAACTCGCGTGCCGAGATCGCGCAGCTCGACTGCACGTACTGCAGGCCATCCGTCGGCACGGTCGGCGCTGCGGCGATAGGGGCGCTGGCGGCGAGGCCGCAGGCGGCCACGAGGGCGGTGAGAAGCGCGGACTGCGGCTTCGACATGGTGGTGCTCCCGGGTGAAAGTTGGGCGACCGAATGTGATCGCCATCACCAAACTACGCCGTGGCGCAGGGGCCGACCAGCTGTCAGATCTGACACTTGAGGCGGGCGCAGGCCCGCCTCCGCCCCTCGGCTTCGAGGGTTTCCAGTCACCCTTTGCCGCTGCATCGGTGTGCCGCAGTGCTCTCGCCCTGGGCAGCGACGAGACGCACTGACGGACAGCTTCGACGTGAAGCTCTGACGAGCAGCTCTGACAGAAGGAACGAATCGCGCTCAGAACTGCCCGCGCTCCACGCCCTCGTGCCAGCGCGAGGGGTCCGGCGTCCACTCGCCCTCGCCGAGCATCGCGGTGATCAGGTCGGCGATCGGAAAGCCCAGATGCGCTTCGGCGCCAAGGCCGGCATCACGCTGGTGCGCATGCCGCACGAAGGCGCGGAAGCGCTCTTCGGCCAGCGCTGCACGGCCGGTGATGCGGCGGGCCAGGTCGTAGGACAGCAGGTTGCCGTCGTCGGTGCGCAGGAAAGACTTGCCCGACCAGAACTCCTGGATGGTCCCGGCGTTCCAGAAGTCCGCGTGCTTACGCGCCATCTCGCTGGGGTGATAAAGCTGGGCCGAGGGCGCGAACAGCTGCGGAAACAGGGCGGCCTCGGTATTGGTGGCCAGGCCCTCGTTCAACCAGGCCGGGATCGGCAGATGGCTGACCAGGCAGTGCGTCAGCTCGTGCGCGACCGTGGGCTGCATCTGCTCCATACCGCCGCGCGACATCACGAAATGGCCGTAGCCGGCGTGGACGAACATCCCGCTCGACATCGCGAACTCGCCCTCGTCGGGGTAGTAGTGGCTGATGTAGCGGTAGTAGTCGTCCTCGTCCTCGAACACCATGACCACGTGCTTGCCGTGGCCGGCGTCGCTGGCGATGTCGCCGAGGTTGCGCAGGATCCAGCGATGCACGTCCTGGCAGAACTGCAGGAACACCTGCGCTGGCCGCTCCGGCAGGCTCGACAGCAGCAGGAAGTCCGCGCTCGCCCGCAGGCGGTAATCGCCATCGAGCTCGCGCCCCATCGCCAGCAGCCAATGGCCCGCTGCGGCCGTCCACCATTCGTGGCGGGCTGCTTCCGCGGCATCCGCAGGCTCCTCGGCAGCGATGCGATTCCAGTCGGGCAGGGGCAGCAGGCTGCCTTCGAACCAGTGCATGGGTACCGGCGCGAACTGATCCAGCGTGGCCATGGCGTTGGCGACGGCTTGCGCGTTCGGCGCGGCAGCGGACGCGCGCGGCAGCACGGCGGCGAGTAGACGTTTGAGCATGGGTGGGTCTGTCCAGGCGGGCGCCTGCATGGTCGCCTATCGCGGGCACGGTGCGCACTGGCGCCGCGCGCGTCGGCCGGCGCGGGGCCTGCTCAATGCCGGCGTAGTCGAGCCCGCAGGCATCCAGCCCTCGCGACGCGGTGGATTGGACGTCAGGTGAAGGCGGGCTAGAGTGGGCTGCTCTGCCGGATCAGGGAAGCGCAGATGACGCAGGGTTGGGACGCTTCGGCACAGGCCTGGATCGAGGTGATCGGCAGTGAAGGCGACTGGGGCCGTCGCCATGTGCTCGACGCGCCGATGCTGCAGCGGGTGCGCGCGCGTGGCTTCCGGCGCGCGGTCGATATCGGGTGCGGCGAAGGGCGCTTCTGCCGGATGCTCAAGGCCGAGGGCATCGACTGCATCGGCATCGACCCCACCCGCGCCCTGATCGAGCGCGCACGTCAATGCGATCCCGAGGGCGACTATCGCGTCGCGGGCGCTGAGTCGCTGCCGCTGGCGGAGGCGAGCTGCGATCTCGCGGTGTTCTATCTGTCGCTGATCGACATCGCCGAGCTCGATGCCGCGCTGGCGGAGGCGCACCGCGTGCTGAAGCACGGCGGCAGCCTGCTGGTCGCCAACCTGCAGGGCTTCAACACCGCCGCGGTGGGGCAGGGCTGGAGCCGCGAGCCCGACGGCAGCAGACGCTTCTGCATCGATCACTATCTGGTGGAGAGCGTCACCTGGATCGCCTGGCAGGGCATCCGCATCGCCAACCATCACCGGCCCCTGCAGCGCTACATGCAGGCCCTGCTCGGGCTCGGCTTCGAGCTGCGCCACTTCGCGGAGCCGCCGCCCGTAGGCGTTGAGGGCGACAAGGCGGATCGCTACCGGCGCGCGCCGAATTTTCTGCTGATGGAGTGGGAGCGCCGATAGCCGGCCGCCTCGGAAGCGAGCTCGGGCCGCGGGCGTTCGCCGCACCGGCGGAAGATGCGGGATCGCGAACGCGTGGCCTTGGTGATTCCTCTTGCAGGCAGGGTGTCGGTCTGGCAGCGCGAGATTAGCCGTGAGTGGTGCGCGACACGCGCACCCTACGGGGGCATGCGAGGCAGCGCTCGCCCGTGGCGCAGGTGGCCGCGACGCAGGTTGCACCTGTGGCGCACGAGTGCTGAGAAGTAGGGTGCGCCTGTGGCGCACCGAGCGCTGCGATCCTTCACGCGCTTGCGGAAAGGGCTCGACATGTCCTCTGCCCGGCGCCGCAGCGAGGCAAGCCCGCGTCCGACCTGACATGCTGCACGCCCACGCTTGGGAGACTCGCGATGAGCATCGCCTCCGTACGCTCGCTGCTGGCATGCCTGTTCTTCCTGCTGCTCGCAGGGTGCGTGCAGCCCTCACAGCGCGCGCAGTCTGTTCGCACCGAGGCCGCACCTGGCGAAGCCATGGTCGCCGCCGCCGATCCTCTGGCGGTCGAAGCCGGGCTGGAGATCCTGCGCGAGGGCGGCAGCGCGGTGGATGCGGCGATCGCGGTGGCGATGACGCTCGGACTGGTCGAGCCGGAGTCCTCCGGCGTCGGCGGTGGCGGCCTGCTGGTGCACTACCGATCCCGTGATGGTGCGATCGAAGCCTACGACGGCCGCGAATGGGCGCCGATGGGCGCGCGGCCGGACATGTTCCTGCAGGCCAATGGCGAGCCGATGCCCTTCGAGATCGCCCAGGCCAGCGGACTGTCGATCGGCACGCCGAGCCTGGTGGCCATGCTGGCGATGGCGCACGAAGCGCACGGCCGGCTGCCCTGGTCGCGGCTGATGCAGCCGGCGATCCGGCTCTCGGAAGAGGGCTTCGTGATCGGCCCGCGGCTGGCGCGCAGTCTTCAGACCTGGCGCGCCGCCATCGCCGCCGACCCGCAGGCGCGGGCGATCTATCTCGATGAAACGGGTGAGCCCTGGCCGCAGGGTCATCGCCTGCGCAACGCGGAATATGCGCGCAGCCTGCGCGCCATCGCCGAGCAGGGGGCGCGAGCGCTCACGCAGGGCCGCATCGCCAACGAGATCATCGCCGCCGCCCAGCGTGAACCGCGCGCCGGCACTTTGAGCCTGGACGATCTTGCCGCCTTTGCGCCGCGCCGTCTTGAACCTCTGTGCGCGCCCTTCCGCGCGTACCGCGTCTGCTCGGTGCCCTCGCCGAGTTCGGCCAACGCCATGCTGTCGATCCTCGGACTGTATGCGCGTGCGCGGCCCGTGCCCGAGGGGCCGCAGAACATCGACGACTGGGCGGCGTTCGTGTGGGCGAGCCGCTTGTCCTACGTCGATCGCGACCACTACATGGCCGACGACCGCTTCGTCGAAGCACCCACCGCGGCGCTGGTGGCGCCCGACTATCTCGACGCGCGCGCCGCGCTGATCGATCTGCGCGCCAGCCGCCATGCGATCCCCATCGGCGCGCCGGCCGGCGAGGCCCTGCGCCAGCGCTGGGGCAGCAACGCGATGCAGGAGAACGGCACCACGCATCTCTCCATCGTCGATGCCGAGGGCAATGCGGTGGCACTCACCGCCACCATCGAATCCGAATACGGCGCGCAGCGCATGGCCGGCGGCTTCTGGCTCAACAACCAGCTCACCGATTTCTCCTTCGAGCCTGTGATCGACGGCAAGCCGGTCGCCAACGCCGTCGCCCCGCGCAAGGCGCCGCGCTCGTCGATGTCGCCCTCGATCGTCACCGATGCCGACGGCAGGCTGGTGCTGGTCACCGGATCGATGGGCGGCAGCACCATCATCGCCTCGGTCGCCCGCAGCATCATCGGCGTGCTCGACTGGCAGCTCAGCCCGCAGCAGGCCCTGGCCACGCCCGCCCTGTTCGCGCGCACCGGCATGATCGAAGCCGAACGCGGACGCCTGCCGCCCGCCATGCTCGAGGGCCTGCGCCAGCTCGGCTGGAACGTGGTCGAGGCCGACCTCTACAGCGGCACGCATCTGATCGAAGTCACGCCGCAGGGCCTGGAGGGCGGCGCGGATCCGCGGCTGGAGGGCAGGGCGGTGAGGCTGGAGCCCGCGCGGCCTTAGCCTGCGCTGCGAGCAGATTGTCTCCCCTTTCCCCTAGAGGGAGAGGGGTCGGGGGAGAGGGGGAGAACATTGCCGCACGTGATGCGCGCTTTACGCCCAGCCCCCTCGAAGTAAGCGGGGAGAAGCGTCGGCCGCCGGTGACACCGACGCTGCTCTGAGCGCTAGCGAAGCGACGGCAGGTCGGAGGAGAGGGGTGGAGGCCTCGCCACAAGCCCCCCTTTCACACCTTCCTTCGCTTCGCTCGGGCTCTAGAGAGCTTCCCAGCCCCGCGCGGCGGGCCAGGTGTTCTCGAAGAAACACGGGGTCGTCATCCCCGCGCATGCGGGGATCCAGGACTCGTGCGACCGCGGCAAGCGACACTGGGCCCCCGCCTACGCGGGGGCGACGATCGATGGGGTCGCAATCGTTCTGTTTCTTGAGAGCGTCGACTGCCACTGGCAGCCGACAAGCGCTCTCTTCCGCTTCCCACCAGGGGAGAGGGGCTCGGTTCCCGGTACTTCGAGGGACTGGCCAGGAACGTGCGTGCGCGAACTTTGCTTCAGTCGCCAACGTTCCGTGCGTGAGGTTGAATCACGCGTGGGCTGTGCTTCCACGGCTGGGTCTGCCTCAGCTCAGCGCAGCCGCACCTACATCAGCTTCCTGAGCGGGATCGGGTGGCCCAGTATCCAGTTCAGCGTGGGGTTGCCCGGCAGCGCAAAGCGCAGCTCCGCGCTTTCCTCATCTTCAAAGCTGAGCCAGAAAATGCCCACCGGCGCGACGTCCGCACCGGGCGCAGGCGAGAAGTCGCAGTCCGGATTCGGCGACTGCGCCGTGCAGCCAAAGGGCTGGCCGCTGGCCCGATACACGCTGCCGACAAGCCGAGTCGGCGACTCCCAGCGCGATGCCACCAGCAGATGCCAGCGCGTCTCGCCGCTGGGCGTGAAGTGGAACCAGCCGCCAATCACCGCGTCCTGTGTGCCCTCGCGCCGGTGCTGCAGCAGCAGGCCCGAACCCGATCGCGCCGGGTCGTACCACGAGCCGCCGACATCGAAGGCGCCAAAGCTGGGGGTTTCCGGGCCGGGCTCGGCACTCACCACCACCAGTTCGTGCTCGCTGACCCAGCCGGCACCGTCACGGACCACCACGACCTTGATCACGCCGACGTCGTCTTCGTCAAAGCGCAGGGCTCCCAGTTGACGGGTGAACGGGGTGTTCGCGGTCGTGCAAACGAGGTCCCGCGGCAGTGGCGCGAGACGCAACACCCGCTGCCGGTCCGTCCCCTCGAGCGTGACTACCTCGGGTACGCAGCCGTCGTGCCAGACACCGCTGTACTCCAGCACCACGGTCTCGCCCGCACGCACCACATTGGGGGTGTCCGGCGGGGACGGCACGGCACGCAGCTGAAAACCGTCGGGTAGATCGGCGTGACACGGAGCCGCAGCGAACAGCATCAGCAGCAGCGTGGGAACGAAGGGACGCAAACGCGAAAACGATCGAAGGGCCATGGCTGGAGACTCGCGGAAATGATGGACAAAGCGCCCCGGCGGGCGCCGCTATTATCGATACCGCAGCCCTTCACGTCCGTCCAGCGCTGACGGGTAACGGATTGGTAACGGGGCGTTGCAGGTTCTACTGCCCAACCTCTGTCCCTTTTCCCTCGCGGGAAGTGGCGAAGTGCGCTTGTCGGCCGCCGATGGCAGTCGACGCTCGTCGACGCCCGAGCCAAGCGGCCAACGCCCTTGCCAACAAGGGCTGCTTGAGAGTGTCTTGTGTATCTTTCGTATCGAGCGTATCGTCAAAGCCTCCTGCGAGGACCTTCGCCATGCCCACCAAGGATCTGCCTGTCGTTGATGCACTGGCCGTGTTCGAGCTCACGGGTACGCCGTTCAGCCTTCAGGGGCGCGCCTCTCAGCTTCAGCCGCAGGCCAAGTTCATCCGAGAATTTGGTCCAGACACCGGACGCCTGACGATCTACGGCACGGGCGGCAGAAACAAGCGCAAAGACTCCCGCGAGATCCATGTTGGGCTTGCTGAGAAACGCGTATCAAAAGGGCAGGTGTTTCGCACGGCCAAGCCGGGGTCGAGTGTCCACGTTGTCGTCAAAGGCAAGGCGTTGCCAAAAGCGGCGAGCGGCCGGCTGGCGCGTATCGCCAGCAGCATGGAGTCACCCGTTGAGCTCTTGGACCAACAGGTCTTGGACACACTGGCAGACATGCTTGGCTTGGACGCAGCTGAGGTCACTGTCAGCTACGAGCGGGATGATGGGAGCACTGACGAGACCGTACAGTCGGAAGCTGCGCCGACCAGCTTGAAGGCGTGGGTGCAAGCGGCAGCCCCCAACGCAGCTGCCGCACTGGAAGCGAACGCCCAGAGGCTCGCCGAGCGCAGAGGTCAGATCATCGAGGGCTGCCGCACCATCCCGGCGGAGACGCTGGCGAAGAGTCTTGGCTCTTTGGCTGACGAGCCTCGTGCCTTCCTGCAGCGGTTGCGCGCGGACGGCAAAGTGCTCGCGTTCAAGGCGGGCACAGGTTTTCGCTACCCCGATTTCCAACTTGACGCGACCGGCAGTATTGCGCGCGCCGTGCAGGCCTTGCTGGAGCATGGCCGCGAGATCGGCTGGCCGCCCTATGGCGACATGCAGATGATGCTTTGGCTGCATTCGCCGGAGTCCGGGCTGCAGGGAGCGCGACCTTTGGACCTGCTGATTTCGAAGCCTGAGAGGGTCGTGCACGCTTTCACAGAGCGGTTCCTGCACGCAGGCTCCCAAAGCGAGGTGGGCGGTGCCGCCGGGGTTTGATGCTGGTCCACCCATTCGTTGTCCAGCGCCGCCTGCGGACGGCTGTCCGGTCCTGCCGATCTCGAAGGCACTACCCGGCGAGATGCTGTTTCGCGTCTGCTCAGACGCAAGGCCCATCTTCGAGCTCGACGCTCGTGGAAGCGCCGACTACCGATTCAGCCCGCTGCTGGCGCCAGACGGCTCCATCGCCCCGGTCTACTACACGGCGTGTCACCCTCGCGCCGCGCTCGCTGAAACCGTGCTGAGGCATCGCTACGCGCAGGCGCCGGGCACGATCTACCGGCGCGACCTTCAGGGCAAGCAACTGGTGCAGCTTGAGGTGCAGCGCCCCATCGCATTCGTCCCGCTGTTCGGTCCTGCCGCCCAGAAGCTTGGCTACAACACTGCAACGGCCATTGCCCAAGCTGACGCGGGCCAGTATCCGATCACGCGAGTGTGGGCTGCCGCTTTGTTCGTCGCCCATCCAGAGGCAGAGGCGATCGGCTGGATCTCGGCCCAGGATCTCGAACAGAAGAACTTGATGATCTGGCAGCACGCCGGTGGCCCAAGTGCCCTTGAAGCGCTGCGGCTCGTGGAAGAGCCGGTCAGCCTGCTGCACCCCGCCGTGCTTGGACAGATCGCGGAGATCTCCCAGATCACGGGCCACGTGCTGGATCTTTCGTAGTTCATGCCGGCGCGAAAATGCATTTGGACTTGACCGCGGAGCCCTATCGCAATTCTCCCCAGACCCAAAGCAAACGGGCGCCCAAGGGCGCCCGTTTGCTTGAAGGTCATCAACCCGCACCAGCCCCCGAAGGTACCAGCGCGACCCCGATCAATACCGGTAGTGATCCGGCTTGTAGGGGCCTTCCACCGGCACGCCGATGTAGGCGGCCTGCTCGGGGGTCAGGGTGGTCAGGTGCACGCCAATCTGCTCCAGGTGCAGGCGGGCGACTTCTTCGTCCAGCTTCTTGGGCAGGCGGTAGACGGTGTTCTGGTACGTGTCCTTGTTCGCCCACAGGTCGATCTGCGCGAGCGTCTGGTTCGAGAACGAGTTCGACATGACGAAGGCCGGGTGGCCGTGGGCGCAGCCGAGGTTGACCAGACGGCCTTCGGCCAGCAGGTACAGGCTGCGGCCGGTGGCCTTGAAGGTGTAGCGGTCGACCTGCGGCTTGATGGTGTCGCGCTCGACGCGGCCGGCGGCGACTTCGGCGTTCAGGCGGTCCACCTGGATCTCGTTGTCGAAGTGGCCGATGTTGCAGACCAGCGAGTTCGACTTCATGCCCTGCAGGTGTTCCAGGGTGATGATGTCGCGGTTGCCGGTGGTGGTGACGAAGATGTCGGCCTCGCCCAGCACCTGGTCCAGACGCTTGACCTCGAAGCCTTCCATCGCCGCCTGCAGGGCGTTGATGGGGTCGATCTCGGTGACGATGACGCGGGCGCCCAGGCCACGCAGGCTGTGGGCCGAGCCCTTGCCGACGTCGCCGTAGCCGCAGACCACGGCGACCTTGCCGGCGATCATCAGGTCGGTGGCGCGCTTGATGGCATCGGCCAGCGACTCGCGGCAGCCGTACAGGTTGTCGAACTTGGACTTGGTGACCGAGTCGTTGACGTTGATGGCGGGCACCAGCAGCTTGCCGGCTTCCATCATCTGGTACAGGCGGTGGACGCCGGTGGTGGTCTCCTCCGACACGCCCTTCCACTCGGCGGCCACGGTCTTCCAGAAGCCGGGGCGCTCGGTGCGGGTGCGCTTCAGCAGATCCTTGATGACCTGTTCCTCATGGTTGGCGCCGGGGCTGTCGACCCAGGTGTCGCCGTTCTCCATGTCCAGGCCCTTGTGGATCAGCAGGGTCGCGTCGCCGCCGTCGTCGACGATCAGCTCGGGGCCCTTGCCGCCCGGGAAGGTCAGCATGTCGAGGGTGCAATCCCAGTACTCCTCGAGCGTCTCGCCCTTCCAGGCGAACACCGGGATGCCGGCAGCGGCGATCGCGGCGGCGGCGTCGTCCTGGGTCGAGAAGATGTTGCAGCTGGCCCAGCGCACGTTGGCGCCGAGGGCCTTCAGCGTCTCGATGAGGACTGCGGTTTCCTTGGTCATGTGCAGCGAGCCCGACAGGCGCACGCCGGCCAGCGGCTGCAGCGGGGCGTACTTGGCGCGGATCGACATCAGGCCGGGCATTTCCTCTTCGGCCATGCGGATGCGCTTGCGGCCGAGGTCGGCCAGGCCCATGTCACGGACCTTGAAGTCGGTGAAGGGCAGTTCTTTCACTTGTGCGTTCATGCGTGTAGCTCCGGGTTGCGCTGGCCTGCTGGCCAGTCGTGCGACTTCGCGTCGCGATCACCGGGCGCCGTTGGAACGGGAATCCACAGACCGAGCCTGGCCGGCACCTCTAGCCCGGTCGCAGCGCCCCTCGGCGGGACAGCCGCGGAGTATACCGGGGCAGGGTGGTGAGGGGATCAAGGCGCGGGTCACAGGCTTGAAGGTGCGCTGCCCGAGGTGCGCATTGAGAGTCCTTCGAGAAGCAGAAGCGCAAGGGATTGAGCGTATTGGGTCGCCCTCGCTGTCGCATGGCGGGTCAGGCGGTCGAAAGCGAGTCTCGCGACCCCGGTGCTCGTCGCCCCCGCGTAGGCGGGGGCCCAGAGGCGTGGCCTCAGTCGCAAGAGCCCTGGATCCCCGCCTTTGCGGGGATGACGGATCAAGGCTTCTTCAAGAACATCTGGCCCGCGGCGCGGAGCTGGGAAGCGCTCATGGTGTCTCGAATCCATCGGCGAACAGCCGGGTCGACAGCCCCAGCACCACGCCGCCCGCGAGTTGCTGCACCAGCGGCGGCGGCGCGAAACCGGGATCGAGTTCGATGGCGGCGAAAGCGCCGCTTCGGGCGTTGGCGATCAGGATCGGCACCGAGTCGTTCGGCGCGAACTGGTAGCTCCCGATGCGCTGCACGGCCAGCGTGCCTGCAAGCGCCGCGGTGCCGAAGGGATCGGACAGCAGCAGCTCGTCGTACTCGCCTGTCGCAGCGCCGCCAACCCGGAAGGCAAGCCGCGCACCCGCGGCCTCGGTGTAGCGGCCGGCGATCTCCAGCGTGCCGGGTCCGCTGCTGGATCCCGGAGCGAGCACGCCGGCGTTGTTGATCACATCGCCGGTAATTGTGCCCGTTCCCTGCAGTCGGCCGCCGTCGAGCGTGAGCGCGCGCTGCAGGCTCGCGGGCACGCTGAGTTGGGCGCCCTGCAGGTCGAGCACGCCCTCGCTCTGGCGCCAGCTGCGCAGCACGTCGACCGAACCCGCCAAGCGCGTCGTGCCGCGATTCAGCATCGAGTTGCCGGTGCCGAAGCTGAAGGTGAGTGGGCCGGCATTGGCGTTGGCGGTTGCGGTGAAGGTGCCGGCGTTCTCGAACAGCGGGTCGCCGTTGCCGAAGTTGATCGTGGCCGGTCGAAACAGCACACGGAAGTCGGCGCCCGGTGCGATGAAGAGTCGAGTGAGCGGTGGTGTAGCCGTCGTTGACAGCACCAGATTGCCGCCTTGCCAGAGGGTGCTGCCTTCCACGATCAACTGCGCGCCGGCGGCGAGCACTTTCTGCTGCGTGCCGCCAAGGGTCAGCGTGCGTGCGCTGGGAATGCGATAGCTGCCAGGCCCTGCGAGGAGGCCCTGCTGCCAATCGAGGCCTGCCAGGAAGACGAGCTCGACACCCGTGGCCGCGACCAGCTCGGTGCCCCCGACCGCCCCCACGACGCTTACCGGTCCGGGGAACTGCACGTCGCTGTTGAAGGTGCGCGGACCGAACGATCCGGTGAACTGCACTGTGCCCGCACCTTCAAAGCGCGTGCCTGCGCTGAAGTTCGCGGTGGCGGTGGGCGGTACGAGGGTGGCCCCCGCGCTGGTGCGGAAGATGCCGCTGTGGTTCGTCGGGCCGCCCGAGCCCTCGAAGCTGAAGGTGCCGGCCAGCACTTCGATCACGCCGTGATTCTCCAGCTGCACGCGTGGGTCGATCAGGCGGAACGTGGTGCCTGCCCCAGTCTTGCGGATCGTGCCTTCGTTGCGGATCAGGCAGTTGACGCCGCCGCTGCCGATTGCACCTTCATGACTGACCGTCAGCATGGCACCCGCGGCGATCCGCCAGCGCACCGTGCTTGAGCAGCCGAGGTTGCCGGCGCTGAAGTTCGCGGTGCCCTGCTGGACGATGGCGCGCCGACGCAGCGACAGGCTCGCGGCGTTGAGGTTCCACACTGAGCCGGGCGCCAGGGTCAGCGGCGGTGCCGTGCCGTCCGGCCGCAGCACACCATCCAGCGCGCCGCTGCCGACCCAGTCATAGGTGCCGGTGACCGTGATGGCGCCAAGGCCGGTGATGACGCTGGCGCCGCGCTGGGCGAGGTCGCCCACGTTCAACACTCCATCCACGGTCAGCCCATACGTGAAGCCGGTGGCGCCGAACTCGATCGTCGCCACCGTCACCGAGGCGCCGGTTGGAATTGTCACGGTGCTGCCTGCGTTGATCCGAGCCGTGTCGGCGGCCCCGGGAACGCCGCCCGCACAGCCGGTCCAGGTTGCAGGTACGGTCCAGCTGCCGGCGCCGCTGGTGGCCGTGCAGGTGGCGCCGTGCGCGGCCGGCACCACGGAGCAGGCAGTCAACAGCAGCCCGAACTTCATGGCGTGGCGGGCCGCGGCCGCGCGGACCCGGGGAGTCGTTTCCGCTGTCCGAACCGGAGCAGCCCGGCGCGTGGGAGCGCCGGCGGGTGCGCGCGGGTGCGCTTGATGGTCGCGTGGGGTGGTCATGGCGGTGTTTCCGGAAGGCAGGAAGGACAAGGCGCCGCCGATCGTTCAGCGCGGCTCGAAGCCATCGCCGAACAGGCGGAGGTTGAAGTGGAGGTACTCCTGCGCGCTGAGGCCCGAGCCGTCGACAGCTTGGTCGATGCTGCGCGGCTTCAAGCGCAGCAGCCCGGGGTCGAACAGTTGCCCGGCGATATCGACCTGCCACCCGCCGGGCACGCGCCGGAATTCTTCCTGGGGCACCGGAGTGAAGCCGAACTCGGCCGCGAACAGCTGCGGCGGCGCGTTCAGCTCAGGCGCTGCGCCGCCGCGCAACCAGCGCAGGCTGAGACCGTCGACCTCCAGTGCGTACAGCGCGGCCTGTGGCGTCGACAGACGGGCCAGACCTGATCGCGGCTGTGCGCCGATGCTGCTGAAGGCGCCGGTCAGGATCAGCTTGCCGTCGCGCTGGAAGCGCGCGCCGTGGATCACGCCCAGCGCCGTGGGCAGCGCATCGAGCAAAGCACCGTTCGGGCCGAGCAACGCGTAGCCGCTGCGAGGCAGGCCAGACACCCGGGTGAACTGTCCGGCGATTGCGACGATGCCGTCGGCGCGCACCGCAATGCTGCTGATCGGGCCGTCGGAGACTGCCGTAAAGCTCGAATCCGGACTGCCGTCGATGCGCAGCCGGCGAATCGGAACCCCGCTCGACTGCGCCTGCTGCACGGCCACGAGGATTTTGCCGCCCGGCAGCAGGGCAGCCTTGGTCACCGTGTTGCCTGTGCCGACTTGGGCGACAAAGCTGGTATCGAGGCTGCCGTCGGCGGCCAGTAGCCGCGACAGTCGGGCGGGCTGCGCGATCCCGTTGACCGTGCTGCCGCCGACGATCAGCAGGCTGCTGTCCTCGGTCTCGATCAACTGCGTCACGCCGGGTTGCACCAGCGCTGCGAGCGAATTCTCCGGGTTGCCGGTCTGGAGCCGCAGGCGGACGATGCCTTCGCTGGGCAGGGTGTTGACCGTGTCGAAGCTGCCGGTCACATAGATCCGGCCGCGCCGAGGTTGCGGGTAGGCGCCGGTGATTTCGGCGAACGTCGGCATGCCGAAGGTGCCGAATGTCGGCGTCGTGAAATCGGGGTCGAGGCTGCCGTTGGCGAGCAGCTTCGCCAGGCCGGGGCGCGGGTTGCCATTGATCTGGGTGAAGCTGCCCGTCAGCAGCAGGCCGCCATCGTCGAGCACGGCCAGCGTGCGCACGTCGCCGTTGGCCGTCGGCGTGAAATCCGGATCCAGCGCGCCATCGGCACGCAGGCGCGCCAGGCGTTCGCGCGGCTGCCCCGAGATGCTCGTGAAGTTTCCTCCGAGAACGATGCCGCCGTCGGCCAGGTCGGCACTGCTCAGGACAGCGCCGCCCGGATTCACGTTGGCGACCAGCGTCCGTTCCAGCTGGCCCTGCGGACTCACCCGCGCCAGTCGGCTGCGCGCCTCGCCGTTGGCGCTCACGAAGCGGCCGCCGACCAGCAGGCTGCCGTCCGGCTGCTCGGCGATGGCGTGTACCGAGTCGCCGGTGACGGCGCGCCAGGCTGAGTCAAGCTGCCGCTCCTGATCGAGCCGCGCCAGCCGTGCACGCGGCTGATCGTCGATGGCGAGAAAGTCGCCGCCGAAGATCAGCTGGCCGTCGCTGTGTATGAGCGCGGCACGCACCCCGGCTTCGGCGGCGGCGAGGCCGTAGACGGATCCGCCGTCCGGCGTCATGCGGGCCAGCCGCGACAGCGCGATGCCGTCGATCTGGGTGAAGGCGCCGCCGATGACCAGGGTGCCATCTGCATCGCGAGTGATCGATCGAACGGCGCCGTTGGCGTTGAAGCTGGCGTTGAAGTCGACCTGCCCATTGGGCCGCAGCACGGCCAGGTTCTGTCGGGCGACGCCGCTGACGTTGGCGAAGGTGCCGCCGATGACGATGCGACCGTCATCGAGCAGCGCGATCGCCAGCACCGAACCGTCGACTTCCGCCAGAAAGCTGGTGTCGATCGAGCCGCTGGCCAATTGCCGTGCGATGCGCCGGCTCGGCCAGGAGCCGCCGATCTGGCTGAAGTCGCCTCCGATCAGCAGGCGACCGTCGGTCTGACGGGCCAGCGCGCGCACCGTGCCGTTGACGCCCGCGCCGGCGCTGGCTTCGATCGAGCCCGCTGCGTTCATCCGCAACAGGCGTGAATGCAGTCGGCCGAAGCCTTCGGTGAAGGCGCCGCCGACGGTGACGGCGCCATCCGATTCCACCAGCAGGGCGAACACATCGCCGTTCAGCCCGGTCGATCCGAAGCCCGCGGCGATCCGCCCCGCCGCATCCAGTCGACACAGTCGCGCGCAGCTGCCGCCGTTGATGCTGGTGAACTCGCCGCCGATGATGCCGTGGCCGCTGGGTTGCACTGCGAGCGCGTTGACTGCGCCGTCCAGCTGTGGCGCATAGCCATCCTCGACCTCGAATGCGCCGGCAGTCCCGGCCGCAACCAGCAGAAACCCTGCGCCCGTCCAGCCCCACAGTCGCGCGGCGAGCGGAATGATCGACGACTGGGCGGGCATGCGGGGCATCCGTCAAGGAGGTCGACGGAGCTATAGCGCGTGATCCTCGGGTGATCCCGACGGAATTCGGAAGATCTTCCGAACAGTGCCGAATCGGATCACAAGTGATTGAACCGGCAATGAAAAGTCGATACGGCCTGCGGCGGCGCGCTGCTCCGGCGGGGCGCGCCTGCCGGAAGCTGCAGGGCGCAGGATTCGTGCCTGAGATCAGATTTCTTTTCGGCGGGGCGCGAGCGTAGCGGGCTTCGCAGACGCGCTCAGCTCGGTCACTGGTGCCGCGTGGCGCTTGACTCGGCCGCGGTCTGCAGGGCGTGCTGCAGCTCGACAAATGCGCTCAGGTTGGGGCTGTCCGCGCCGAACACCGCGATCATCGGCGGCAGTCCCTGCGCCAGCAGCGGCAGGGCCTCGGCGCTGCGGCCGAGCCGTGCCAGGCTTTCGGCCCAGGCGCAGCGGTACAGGCCGAGCTGCCAGTGCTCCGCGTCGAGCACCGCTTCCGCCACCGGCAGCATGTCGCGCTGGCGGGCTTCGGCGGCAGCCCAGCGGCCGAGCTTCTGCTCGTAGCGCGCGAGGTTGTGAGTCTGTGAGGTGAACTGCTCGCTGTCGCGACCGTGAGCGGCGATCTTCAGCGCCAGCGCGCGCTCGCCGATCTCGATCGCCTCTTCGAGCCGGCCCGCGGCCTCCAGGATATGGGCGAGGTTGCCGGTCGCCAGAGCGACCATCGGGTGGGCTTCGCCCAGCGCCGTCGTCGCGTCGGCCAGCATGACGCGTTGCGCAGCTTCCGCTGCGTCCAGGCGGCCGCGCTCGCGCAGCAGCACCGCGTAATCCCCGCGAGCGGTCAGACTCTGCAGATGATGCGCGCCGAGCTCGGCCGTCAGCACGCGCTGCGCGTAGTCCAGACCGGCCTCGGCCTCATCGAGTTTGCCGAGCCGATAGGCAACGCCTGCCGGTGCGCGGGCGAACACCGCGCTGCGCAGGTCCTGATCGCCGTAGTGCTGTCGCGCGATATCGGCGTTGGCCTTCAGCGTGGCATAGGCGGCTTCGACCTCACCCAGCACCAGCTGGGCTTCTCCGCGGTTGGACTCCGCAGTGAGCACGCTGCTGTCGATCGGGCCGCGGCGCTCGCGCAGCTTCGGCACATAGGTGTTGAAGCCCTGCAGTGCAGCCCTGGTCTCGCCGGTGCGGAGCTGCATCAGCGCCAGCAGCAGGCGGTAGGCGACTGCCGCGTCCGCGAGCCCATCATCGGCGCCGGGATCCTCCCACGCGTTGGGCGGCGGGCTCCGCTGCAGCAGGGAGAGCGCCTCGGCGAAGCGCCCCTCGGATTCGAGCAGGCCGGCTTGAGCGTTCAGCAGGCGAAGCTTCAGTTCGGCCGCCGGTAGCGCTTCGAGCAGGACCGCGGCCGCGTCGAGCTGAGTTCGGGCGGGCTCGAACGCCGAGAGCTCGGTGAACGAGCGCGCCAGCATCAGCCTTACGGCGGCTTCGGTCTCGGGACGATCCGGAAAGCGGCCGTCGATGGCGCGGGCGGCACGGGTCAACACGTCCCGCATGCCGGGGTCGCCCTCGCCCTGGTCGAGCGGATGGGCGGCACTCAGCAGATCTTCGACCAGGAACTGGTTCACCGCGCGCGCGTGCGCCGCTTCGGCCTCGGCGCGCGCTGCGGCGGCCAGGGCCAATGCCTGCGATTGCTGCGCGCGGACGTACATGAGCGTGCTCGCGGCGAGACCCAGCCCGAGCGCCGCGCTCAGCGCCAGCAGCCAGCGCCGCCGGACGCGCACGCGCGCCAGCCGCGCCGACAGCTCGGACGCAAGCGTCTCGCGGCGCTGCAGGTCGGCCTGCAGCGCGCGGCGCTGATCGAGGCTGCGAAGCCGCTGCGCCAGCACGGCCGCACTGTCGAGCCGTCGTGCGGGTTCGCCGTCGACGCAGTCGGCGACATCGGCGCGCAACAGGGCGTCCTCGATCTCACGCTCCCAGCCGGGCGCCAACGGCCGGCGCAGACCACCGATGATCAGCTGCCAAAGCAGGACGCCGAGCGCGTACACATCGCTGCGCAGGGTCGGTGCGTGCCCGGCCAGCAGCTCGGGTGCCAGATACAGCGGGGTGCCCGAGGTGGAGTCGCCGTCGATGCGCTCCTGCGTGCGGGTATAGCCGAGTCGGGTGATGCCCAGGGCCTCCAGCTGGCCCGGATCGAGCAGGCGCGCGCTGCCGAAGTCGGTGAGCTGCGCGCGCGGCGTTTCGGGGTCGGATTCGACATGGATCAACACGTTGCCGGGCTTCAGATCCTTGTGCAGCACGCCGACCGAATGCGCAGCCGCGAGCGCATCGGCAATCTGAGCGGCCAGCTCCAGGCGCGTCGACAGCGGCAAGCGAGCGATGCCGCCGAGGCTGTCGGCGTAGTCGAGCAGGCTGCCCCGGGGCGCGAAGGGCGATTCGATGAAGTAGGGGGCCTCATCGAAATTCCAGTCGAGGACAGGTGCCAGATCGGGGCGCTCGCCGAGCGCGTCCAGAAACAGCCGGAACAAGGTGACCTCGCGCTTCAGCGCGCCGAGGCTGCCGCTGTTGCGCGCGAACTTGAAGACGCGGCGCTCGCCGGTCTTGTCGTGCTCGACCAGCCAGACTTCGCCATGACCGCCTTCGCCCAGGCGGCGCTGCAGCAGCCAATGACGACGGCCAGCCACGGCCTGGCCGGCTTCCAGCGCAAGCGGGCTGGGTTCGATGCTGCGTTCGAGCGCTTCAGCCCGAACTTCCGCGACCAGGCGATAGCCGTAGCCGTGGGCCGTGCGGACCCGCTGGCCATCCTCGTCACCCAGCGCCGCGCGCAGCTTGGCGATGGCTTTGCCAAGCACGCCTTCGGTGACGACTCGACCGGGCCAGACCGCGTCCAGCAGCTCATCCTTGGTGACGACCTCGCCGGGGCGACGCACCAGCACCCGCAGCAGCTCCAGCGGCTTCGGTTCGAGCGCCACCACTTCGCCGGCGACGCTCAGCTCGAGTGCGGCCTCATCGAGGACCACGTCACCGAAGCTCCACCGCCAGCAGCGCGTCTGTGCATCCATGGAGTGTGTCCCTCTGCCGCTGGCCGCGGCGGCCCGAGTCTGCCGCAACGCGGCGGTGCGTGCACCTGCAGCGATCCTGCATGCAGAGGTCTGCGCGTTCGGGTTCTCCCTCGTATGCTTGGCGCATTCTGGTGGAGGGTACAGATGGCCGATAGCGAGGGTACGGGGAAGGACGCTGCAGCGTCGTCACGCTGGCGTCTCGCAGAGCTGTTCGACGCGCTGGCGGATCTGCCGGCCGACGTGCAGCGCACGCGCCTCGCTGAGCTGCCGGAAGCGCAGCGCGCCGAGCTGGAGCGGCTGCTGGCGCTGGATGCCAGCGGCACCCGCGAGCTGCGGGATCCCGTCGGCCGGGTAGTGACCCGGATCATCGCGGCGAGCGCGCATGAAGTGGGGCAGGGCGCGCGGATCGGCGCATGGCGGGTCCTGCGCGAGCTGGGCGTCGGCGGCATGGGCACGGTGCTGCTGGCCGAGCGCGCCGACGGCGATTTCGAGCAGAAGGTCGCGATCAAGCTGATCCGCGGCTTTCCCACCGAGGACGAGCGCCGGCGCCTGCGCCATGAGCGGCGCATCCTGGCCCAGCTCGATCACCCGAACATCGCGCGCCTGCTCGACGGCGGCGAGACCGAAGACGGCCAACCCTATGTGGTGATGGAGTACGTCGACGGCCAGACCCTGCTCGACTGGCTGGCCGAGCATCCGCTGGATCTGCGCCAGCGCCTGGCCCTGTTCGACCGCATCGCCGATGCCGTGCAGCACGCGCACGAGCGCCTGGTGATCCATCGCGACCTGAAACCGAACAATGTGATGGTGCGGGCCGACGGCGATCCTCGCCTGCTCGACTTCGGCGTGGCCAAGCTGGTCGACGTGAGCCAGGGCGAGGACAGCCGGCAGACCTCGACGCGGGTGTGGACGCCGGGCTACGCCAGCCCTGAGCAGCGCAGCGGCGGGCTGATCACCACCGCCACCGATGTCTACGGGCTCAGCATCCTGCTGCGCGAGATGCTCGCCGGCGAGCGCCAGCCCGGCGAGGCCACGGCGCTGCCGCCGGGCTTCATCGGGCTCAGGCTCGACGCCGAACTGCGCGGCATTCTGGAAGCCGGCAGCGCCGACGACCCCGGCCTGCGCTATCCCACGGTCGAAGCCCTGCGCGCGGATCTGCAGCGCTGGCTGGACGGGCGGACGGTGCGCGTGGCGCCGGACAGCACGATCTATCGCCTGCGCAAGTTCGCGCGTCGCCACCGCACTGGCGTGGCGATTGCCGCCGGCCTGCTGGTCGCGGCCCTGCTGTTCGTGTGGCGGCTGGACGTGGCGCGCGACCGCGCCCTGCTGGCGGAAGCCGCGGCGCTGGCCGACCGCGCGCGCGCCGAGGAGGAAGCGGCCGACGCGCGCGCAGCGCTGGGATTTCTCTCGCGCACCCTGGTGGCGCTGACGCCGGACCGCGTGCACAAGCGTGAGATCAGCGTGCGCGAGCTCGCCGATACCGCGCGCACCGATCTTGAAGCCGTGCTGGATGATCGCCCGCGCGTGCAGGGCGAGGTGCGGCGCGTGCTCGGGCATCTCTACCAGGCGCTGGGCGAGCCCGACATCGCGGCGGCGCTGTTCGCGCGCGGCGTGCCCGCCGAAGACCCGCAGCACCCGGCAGAGGCGCTTGCGCTGGCGCAGGACCTCGACGCCTGGTCGAGCGTGCTCGGCCTGCTCGGCGAGCCGCAGGTCGCGCTCGCCCACGCCGAACGGGCGGCCCGCCTGCGCGAGCTGCACGCGCCCGGCGACCCGCTGCAGCGCCTGCGCAGCGCCGACCAGCTCGCCTATGCGCACTACCGCCTGGGCGACTTCGAGCGGGCGGAAGTGCTGTGGCGCGAAGTGCTGGCGGGCGCCACGCTGGCGGACGCGCCCTTCGACGTGCTGACCAATGCGCACCAGGCCTTGGCCGGCATGTACAACAACCTCAGTCGACCGCAGGAGGCCCTCGCCGTGCTCGATGCCGCCGAGGTACTGATGCGCGGCCGGGTGGACCCGCAGTCGCCCGAGCGCGTCAACTTCATGCGCGGCCGGCTGGAGGCGCTGGTGCAGCTGGGGCGCGCCGACGAGGCCGAAGCCTTGGCGCGGCAGGCGATTGAGATCCAGTCGCGCACGGTCGGCGAGCGCAATGCGCGCATGGCGTTCCTGCTCAATGCGCTGGGTCTGGCGCTGAACGAACAGGCGCGTTTTCGCGAGGCCCAGCAGGCGTTCGAGCAGTCGCTGGCGGCCAGCGACAGCCTGGCCGAAGTGCCGGCCGAACGCGGCCCGCTGATCCTGAACCTGGCGGCGGTCGCCGAGTCGGCGGGCGACTATGCGCGCGCGCTGCAGCAGTTCGATGCCGGCATCGCCCTGCTCGAAACCAGCGAGCCGCAGATGGACAGCCTGCGCCTGCGCCAGGCGCGACGCTCGCGCGCCCGCACGTTGGGTCTGCTGGGGCGGGGCGAGGAGGCGCTGGAAACGCTGACCTCGCTCGAGCAGCAGGCGCTGGCGCTCGATGGCGAGGAGGCCTTCGAGCCGGCCATGCTGGCCTGGCAGCGCGCCGTGCTGGCGCGCCACCGCGGGCGGCCCGAGGATGGCTTCGCGGCGCTGGAGGTGGCGGAAGCGCGAATGCGCCCGCTGCTGCCCGCCGATCATGCGATCTACGCCTACATGGCGCGAGTGCGCGGTCATCTGCTCGCGCTGCAGGGCGACCTGGCAGCCGCGGCCGAGAGCCTGGACGCCGGCATCGTGCATCTGCAGCGCGTCAAGGGCAGCGCCTTCGACATCGCCAGCCTGCAGGCCGAGCGCGCGCGCGTGCACCAGCTCCGCGGCGAGCGTGCGCAGGCGCGCGCGCTGCTCATCGAGGCGCTGCCGGTGCTGCGGCAGGCGGTGTTGCCGGCGGAAGTGACGCGGGCGATGGCCGAGACGCTGGCGCGCGAGCTGGGTCTGGAGTGAGCGTTTGCGGGGCCGCGCCTGCGCTGCGTCTGCGGGACTTGCTGGCGGATGCGCTGCGCTTGTCCGCCCTACGCGCCGACGCGTTCGGCTTTGATCGCGGCAAAGCGTCACTCGAACTCGTAGGGCGGACAAGCGCAGCGCATCCGCCGGCTCTGGCCCCATCCTCGGCACCTCCCCGACATTGCGCGGTCGAGGCTCCGGCCTCGTTGGCGATATCTGCCCGCGTTGCCGGCAGCACGCCTGATGCGAGCGACGCCTGCGTCGACCCTGTAGGCTCGCCGGCTTCGCGCCGCCGTCTCGCTTGTGCAACTGCAGGCCCCGGTGCGGTTGTGATGCGTCCACTTCTGCCACCGCCCTGAGCCCATGCCCCACACCCGCCCCACGGTTCCGCAGCTGCGACTCGCCTTGATCCTCGGCGGGCTGGCGATGTTCGGGCCCTTCACCATCGACAGCATCTTCCCGGCCTTCGGGGTGATCCAGCGCGATTTCGCGATCACTGCCGCGGCCATGCAGCAGAGCATCAGCGTCTACCTGTTCGCCTATGCGCTGGCCAGCGTGATCCACGGCCCGCTCTCGGATGCGTATGGCCGCAAGCCGGTCCTGCTGGTCGGCATCGCGGTGTTCCTGCTCGCCTCGATCGGCTGCGCGCTCTCCACGGGCCTCACCGAGCTGCTGGTCTGGCGCGCGCTGCAGGGGGTGAGCTCGGGCGTGGGCATCATCGTCGGTCGCGCGATCGTGCGTGACCTGCGCGACGGGCCCGACGCGCAGCGGCTGATGAGCCAGATCTCGATGATCTTCACCATCGCGCCGGCGATCGCGCCAATCATTGGCGGCTGGATCCTCGGCTGGTCGAACTGGCAGATGATCTTCTGGTTCCTGGTGGCCTTTGCCGCGCTGCTGATGCTGGTCACCGCGCTGGCGCTGCCGGAGACGCACCCCGCGCCGCTGCGGCTGCCGTTCTCGGCCGGCAGCCTGTGGAAGACCAGCGTCGCCATGCTGGGCAACCGCACCTTCATGACGCTCAGCGTGATCGGCACGCTCAACTTCGGCGCACTGTTCATCTACATCGCTTCCGCGCCGGTATTCGTGATGCAGCACATGGGCCTGAATGAGCAGCAGTTCGGCTGGTTCTTCGCGCCGGCGGTCGGCGGCATGGCGCTGGGTGCCTTCATTTCCGGGCGTACCGCCGGCCGCCTGAGCGCGCGCCGCGCGGCTTCGATCGGTTTCGGGATCTGCCTGTTCGCGACCCTTGCCGGCGTGGCCTATGCCGCGCTGGCGGAGACGCCGCGGTTTCCCTGGGCGGTGCTGCCGATCGCGCTGAACTCGGTCGGTGTGGCGCTGGTTTTCCCGATCGTCACCCTCGCCATCCTCGACCTGTATCCACGCCACCGCGGCGCGGCTTCGTCGATGCAGAGTTTCGTCAGCCTGCTGATCAATGCCGGCGTGGCCGGGCTGGTCTCACCCCTGGTCAGCGCCAGCGTGCTCGGGCTTGCGCTGACTGCGCTGACCGGCTGCCTGCTGGCCATCGGATTCTGGGGGCTGTACCTGCGCCAGACCCGCCATGTACTGCATGCGCCGCAGCCGGGCGAAGCGCCGGGGCTGGAGCCGACCGAGCGGCTTTGAATAGCGCTGTCCGCAAGGCCGTGGGAGGCGACGGTGCGCGATAGGGCATGCAGCCGCGTGCTGGTCCTGGTTGCCCGGCGCGCGTCGCTCGCGGCGGTGCGCGACACGCGCACCCTACAAGCACGAATGACGCCTTGTCTTCATCGAAGTCGGAGCCAAGATTCGAGCCGAGCCCAAGCTTCGAGTAGGGTGCGCCTGTGGCGCACGACCCCAAAGAGTTGCTTCGATCGATCGGCTGCGAGTGGGCGCGAACCCAGCGCCCTCAGCGACCGAGGAGCTTCTGGATCATCTGCACCAGCCGGCTGCCGGCCATCAGGCTGCGCACGCGCTCTTCATCCTCGACGGCCTGCTCGGCCAGATCCTGCTCGATCCGGCGCTTGGCCTGCTCGCGCTGCACCTTGGCCGCCAGTGAGCGGCGCACGTCCTCGTCGACGTTCTCGCGGCCGAAGCTGGCGTCGTCGTGGGTGAGGTAGCGGCCCAGCGAATCGAACAGGGCAGGGGTGAGCTGCTGGTGCCGGAAACTGCGCGTGGTGGCCGCGAAGCCGTAGAAGTTGGTGAGGGTGATGCGGGCGACACCGAGCGCCTGTCCGGCTTCGATGGCCAGGGTCAGCGGAATGCGACCGCGCGCCTGGAAGCGTCCGGCCACCACTTCACCGTTGGCGTTCTTGCGGCTCTCCTGCAGGCCCGACAGGCGGTGCTTGGTGAAGACCTGGTTGACCGCCTGGGTGCGCACCAGGCCCTCGGTTTCCAGCACCGGGCATTCTTCGGACACCACCTGGGCAAAGCAGTCGAAGGCGATCTCGACGCTGTCCGAGCCCGGCGTGGCGCGCAGGCTGTAGGGCGGCTCGACCTGGGCGACCACATCGCCATAGCCCGGCAGGCTGTAGACCACGCGGATGCGCTTCTTGAGCTCGTTCAGATGCGTCGTGAGCTGCTTCAGGAACTCGTACAGGTCCTGCACCTTCGGGCCCAGGCGCTCGGTCCACAGGCCTTCCTTCGGCTCTTCCTGCAGTGCGACGTGCTCGCCGGTGCGGCGGCGCTCGGCCTCCTGCTTGAGTTCGTCCAGAATCCCCATGCCCATCCCCGTACTCGAAAGCCCAACCCCTTGGCGGGTCGCACCGCAGTGTAGCCAATGCATCGGCAGGGGCGAAGCGCAGCCCTCGTCGAGTGCGCAGGCAGTCACGATCCACCGGGCGCCGCGTCCTCGCGCAGGCTGTCGCCGCATCGCGACGCGGCCGCGGCTCACGTAGCATTCGAGCCTCGCGCGCTTGCCTGTGCTTCGCCTGTTTCGTCACGCCCCCGGAGGGCCCCATGGAGGATTCAATGAGCATCTTCGTCGTCATCCTGATCGGCTTCGTCGTCATCACCCTGTTCAAGGGCGTGCGCTCGGTGCCGCAGGGTTTCGAGTACACGGTGGAGCGCTTCGGCCGCTATACGCACACCCTGCCACCGGGCCTCGGCTTCATCATCCCCTGGGTCGATGCGATCGGTCGCAAGATGAACATGATGGAGCAGGTGCTGGACGTGCCCAGCCAGGACGTCATCACCCGCGACAACGCAGTGGTCAAGGTCGACGGCGTGGTGTTCTACCAGGTGCTGGATGCCGCCAAGGCCGCGTATGAAGTGGCGCAGCTGGAGATCGCCATCCTCAACCTGACCATGACCAACATCCGCACCGTGCTGGGCTCGATGGACCTCGACGAGTCGCTCTCCAAGCGCGACGAGATCAACGCCAAGCTGCTGACCGTGGTCGACGAGGCCACCCATCCCTGGGGTCTCAAGGTCAACCGCATCGAGATCAAGGACATCCAGCCGCCGCGCGACCTCGTGGACTCGATGGCGCGGCAGATGAAGGCCGAACGCGAGAAGCGCGCCAACATCCTCGATGCCGAAGGCCATCGCGCCGCCGAGATCCTGCGCGCGGAAGGCGAGAAGCAGGCCGCCATCCTCGAAGCCGAGGGCCGCCGCGAGGCCGCGTATCGCGACGCCGAGGCGCGCGAGCGCCTGGCCGAGGCCGAGGCCAAGGCGACCACGATGGTCAGCCAGGCGATCGCCATGGGCGATGTGCAGGCGGTGAACTACTTCGTCGCCCAGAAGTACGTCGAGGCGATGAAGGAGTTCGCGCGCAGCCCGAACCAGAAGACCCTGCTGCTGCCGATGGAAAGCACCGGCATCCTGGGCGCGCTGGCCGGCATCGCCGAGCTGGCCCAGGCCAATCGCGGCGAGGCGGCACCGAAGGCGCCGACCCCGCCGCCGCGCCCGGCCGGCGCCGCCAACTTCCGGGTGGAGTGATCGCCATGGGCAGCTGGATGCAGTCGCCGTGGTTCTGGTGGGGCGTGGCGCTGGCCCTGTTCGCGGCCGAGGCCCTGCTGCCCGGCACCTTCCTGCTGTGGCTGGGGTTCGCCGCGGTCGCCACCGCGCTGCTGGTGCTGGCCCTGCCGATCGACCCGGTCGTGCAGTGGTTCCTGTTCGGCGTGCTCGGTCTTGTGTCGGTGGGCATCGGCTGGAGGCTGCGTGCGCGGATCAACGCCAAACCGGAGGATCACCCCACGCTCAACCGCCGCGGTGCGCAGCTGGTCGGGCAGGTGTTTCCGCTGGAGTCGGCCATCGTCGATGGTCGCGGCCGGCTGAAGATCGGCGATGCCTTCTGGCGGGCCGAGGGGCCGGATCTGCCGCAGGGCACGCGGGTGCGGGTGGTGGCGGTCGATGGCACCGTAGTGCAGGTGAAGGCGGCTTGAGCGGGGCCAGGGCTTTGTTGGCGGCGCTGCGGATCACCTACACCTCGCCCTCGCGGATCGAGATCGAACTTGGCGATCGCAAGGCCTCGCTGCAGGGCGAGGCCTTCCTGCCCGGGTTTGGCGACTTTGACTTCCTGATCTGTCGCGATCAGCCGCAGGCCTGGCTGTACGGAGCTCAGGTCGAGCCGATCCCCGAGCCAGAGCGTGTCGCTTTGCAGAACGCGGTGCTCGGGCTTCTCAGGGAGCGCGGCTGGCGGATTGATGTGGAGCGCTGAATCGCGCGATGCCGTCGGGCTGTGCCCGCGGTCACGCGACGCGTCGCGGCCGGGCACGTAAGCTCCCGACCCCATGCGTCGATCGATCCTGCGTTCAGTTTCCCGCCTGGCCGCCTTCGCGGTGCTCGCCTGCAGCTGCAGTTCCGCTTTCGCCAGTGACCGATCGAAGCGCCTGCTGCAGCAGGCGCCCGGGCTGAAGGCCGAGGTGCTGGAGCTGGCTGTTTCGGCCTACGACTGCGCGCGTCGCGGCGGCGAGGCACCGCAGGCGCGACGCCTGGCCGTGATCGACTACTCGCTGCCCTCCACCGAGCCGCGCCTGTGGGTGTTCGACATGGCGCGCGAACGTCTGCTGTACGCCGAGCACGTCGCCCACGGTCGCGGCAGCGGTGAGAACCTGGCCACCGAGTTCTCCAACATCGAAGGCAGCCATCAGACCAGTCTGGGCCTGTTCGTCACCGACCAGACCTACTACGGGGCCAACGGCTATTCGCTGCGCATGGATGGCCTCGACCCGGGCTTCAACGATCTCGCCCGCCAGCGCGCCATCGTCATGCACGGCGCGCCCTACGTGGACCCGGAGTTCGCCCGGACGCAGGGCCGTCTGGGCCGCAGCCACGGCTGCCCTGCGGTGCGTGATGCGGTGGCCCGACCGCTGATCAACCAGCTGCGCCACGGCCAGCTGCTGTTCGCCTACTACCCCGACCCGGCCTGGCTGGCCAATGCGCGCAGCCTGTCCTGCCTGCGGCTGGCCCGCGCAGGGCAGACCGCGGGCGCAGCGGGAGCGCCCTGAGCGCTGCTCCGCGCCGCAGGGCGGCATCGCCCGGCGCCAAGCGCACTCGATCGCCCGTGCCAGTCGGCGGTGAACGGCCCGCGACAGGGCACAATGCGCGCTTCGCCCTTCGCGTCCCGGTTCCGATCGTTCCATGCGCCTTTCGTTTCCCGCTTGCCGTTTCCTTGGCGTCGTCGCCCTGCTGCTGAGCCCTCTGGCCGCGTTCTCGCAGGCGGTTTCGGACGAGGCTGCGCTGCAGGCCCTGCTCGGCGAGCCCGGCCAGGTGCTGCAGGTGCAGGGCAGGCCCCTGCACGCGCCGGATGCGGTGCGCGGCTTCTATTCGGCGCGCGGCTATCGGCGCGCCTGGACCGCGCAGGGCTGTGGTCAGGCGTATCGCGAACTGCTGGTCGCGATCGCCGGCAGCGAGACGCACGGCCTGTTGCCGCGCGACTACCACCTCGATGTTCTGGGCGCGACCGGAACCTGCACGCTGGCCGAGGAGCTGCTGGCCAGCGATGCCTGGCTGAGTCTGGCCTCGCACCTGCGCGGTGGGCGCATCGATCCGGTTCGCGTCGAACCCGACTGGACGGTGCAGCGGCCCAGCCTGGACGCGCCGGCGGCCCTGCAGGCCGCACTCGACACCGGGCAGATTGCCGCCAGCCTCGATGCGCTGGCGCCACAGGACGCCTTTTACGGCGCGCTGCGCGAGGCCCTGCAGCGCGAGCGCGCCCAGCTCGATGCGCCGCGGCCGCCGCCGGTCGAGGCGGGCGACAGCCTGAAGCCCGGCGATCAGGGGCCGCGCGTCGCCCAGCTGCGCGCCCTGCTGCGGGCGGAAGGGCATGTGGCGGAGCCGCTGCCGACGGTGGCGACATCGTTGGACGCGGCCGGTGCGAACATCGGCCTTGTCGCCGGTGCCGGTACGCAAGGCGCTACCGAGGGGCAGGGCGCGCCGCTGTCCGGCGCTGGCTTCGATCGCGGCGCGGCGCAGGCTGGCGCTGGCGCCGAGGAGCTGTTCGACAGCGGCCTCGAAGCGGCTCTGAAGCCTGACCACGTCCCGGAAGATCTGTTTGACGGCGGCCTCGAAGCGGCCCTGAAGGCCTACCAGCAGCGACTCAACCTGGAGCCCGACGGCGTGGCGGGGCGCATGACCCTGGCCCAGCTCGCGCGCGGGCCGGCCGAGCGGGTGGATCAGCTGCGCGTCAACCTGGAACGCTGGCGCTGGCTGCCCGCGGATCTCGGTGCCCGCCATCTGCGCGTCAACATCGCCGACTACCGGCTGGAGGCCTGGAATGCCGGCCGCATCGAGCGCGTGCATCGGGTGGTGGTCGGCACCGGCTACCGGCAGACGCCGAGTTTCTCGGCGCGCATGCGCTATGTCGTGCTCAACCCCTGGTGGGAAGTGCCGCGCCGGCTGGCCACCCAGGACAAGCTGCCGCTGTTCCAGCGCGATCCCCAGGCCTTCGCCCGCGGCGGCTATGCGCTGGTGGATCCGCAGGGCCAGCCAGTGGATGTGGCCGGTGTCGACTTCAGCCAGCTCTCACGCAATCGCTTTCCCTATCGCCTGCGGCAGCAGCCGGGCCCGGCCAACGCGCTGGGCCAGGTCAAGCTGATCCTGCCCAACAGCCACGACGTCTACCTGCACGACACGCCCAGCCGCGGCCTGTTCGGGCGGGTGCGCCGCAGCTTCTCCTCGGGCTGCATCCGCGTCGAGGAGGCGCTGGCGCTGGCCGACTGGGTGCTGGCCGGTGCGCGTGGCTTCGACCGTGCCCGCATTGACGCCGTCATCGCCAGCGGCGTCGAGACCCGGGTCGACCTGTCCGAGCCCCTGCCGGTGCATCTGCTCTACCTGACGGCGGTCGACGACGGCGCCGGCGGCGTGCGGCTGATCGACGACCTCTACCAGCGCGATCCGCGACTGCTGCAGGCGCTGGACGCGCGGGTTGCGGTCGACGCGGTGGCCGGGCGATGAGCGCGGCCGGTGCCGCGAGCGTCTGCGCCGGGCGGCGTGAGCGCGTGCTGTCGCTGTGGCCGCGATGGCGTCAATGTTTCATGGCCGCCGCCTAGAATCCGCGCATGGAGTCTTCGCGCTGGAACGAGCTGCTCGACTGGATCGCCGCCCACCCGCTGGCGGCGGGCCTGGTGATCTTCCTGATCGCCTTCTGCGACGCCCTGCTGATCATCGGCGTGGTGGTGCCGGCCGCACCGCTGCTGTTCGCGGTCGGTACCCTGGTCGGGCTGGGCCATGTCGATGGCGTCTATGCGGTGGCCTGTGCCGCGCTCGGCGCCTTCTGCGGCGACGGCGTCAGCTACGTGGCCGGGCGTCGCTACGGGGATTCGCTGAAGCTGCGCTGGCCCTTTGCCCAGCATCCCGAGTGGCTGGCGCGCGGCGACGCCTCGTTCCGTCGGCACGGCATGAAAAGCCTGGTCATCGGTCGCTTCGTCGGCGCGATCCGGCCCTTCATTCCCGCCATCGCCGGCATGCTGGCGATGCCGGCGCAGCGCTACGCGTTCGCCACGGCCATCGCCGCCGTCCTGTGGGCCCTGGCCTTCCTGCTGCCGGGCTGGCTGTTCGGTGCGTCGCTGGACCTGGTCGCGGCCGTAGCCGGTCGGCTGGCGATCGTGATCGCGCTGGTGCTGGTGCTGATCGCGGCGCTCTGGGGCAGCGTGTTCTATCTCTGGCGCTGGCTGGCACCGCGGGCGGAGGCGCTGCTCGCCGGCGCGCTCGACTGGTCGCACCGGCATCCGGTGCTGGGCCGCTATTCCGAGGCGTTGATCGATCCACGGTGTCGCGAATCCCCCTCGCTGCTGGTGTTCGCGCTGGGTCTGGTGGCGGCGGTCTGGGGCTTCTTCCAGCTGCTGGTCTCGGTGGATGGCGGTGACGCGCCCTCGCGCCTCGATACGCAAGTCAATCACCTGATGTTCGGGCTGCGTCATCCGCTGGCCGATCCGCTGATGGGTGGGATGAGCACGCTTGGCGATCCGCTGCTGCTGATCGGCCCGGTACTGCTGGTGTTCGCCTGGCTGTGGTGGCGGCGCCGGCGCGTGGCCGCCTGGCACTGGCTGGTGGCGCCGATCGCCGCCGCGCTGATCAGCCTGCTGCTCGGCTGGCTGATCGAACTGCCGGCGCCGCCGACGGCCGTGGGGCCGAGCGGCCACGGTTTCCCCTCGCTGCCGATCACCCTGGCGGCCAGCGTGTATGGCTTCTTCGCGGTGCTGGTCGCTCGCGAGCTGCCGGGGCGGGCGCGCGTCTGGCCCTATGTGGTGGCGGCCCTGGTCGTGGGCCTGCTCGGATTCGCCCAGCTCTATCTCGGCACGCACTGGCTGTCCGAGGTGCTGTCGGGGGCTTCGCTGGGCCTGCTGTGGACCACGGCGCTGGGCATCGCTTATCGCCGCCGCACCGCGCGCTCGTTCTGGATGAAGCCGGTGGCGGCGCTGTTCTTCAGCGCGGCCCTGCTCTCGCTGGCGCTGTTCGGCGGCCAGCGTTCAGCGGCGCAGCTGGCCCAGCTGGAGCGCCCGGTCGAACGGCAGGACATCTCTCTGCAGCGCTGGCTGGATGCCGATCCCGCGCTGCGCCTGCCGCAGCGCCGCAACGAGCTGCGCGATCGCGATGCCTGGCCGCTGAACCTGCAGTACGCCGGCGACCCCGCGCAGCTTCAGGCGCTGCTTGAGGCTCGCGGCTGGCAGCGCATCGAACCCGGTGACTGGCGTGGCCTGCTGCGCATGCTTGACGACAGCGCAGACGCGCAGCAGCTGCCGGTGATGCCGACCACGCATCTCGGCCGACCGGAAAGCCTGCTGATGGAGCAGGCCGGCGACCGTGCCGGCGAGCGCCTGGTGCTGCGGCTGTGGGCGGCGCCCTACCGGTTGGCGCCGGAGGGCGATCCGCTGTGGCTGGGCACCGTGCATACCCTGCACTACTCGACCCGCGGCGACGGCTTCGTGCGCTACTGGGCGGCGCAGCCGCAGACCGCGCCTGCGCTGCAGCGGCTGCGCGCCGATACCGGCGACTGGCGGGTGGGCGCCGACGACAGCCGACTGCTGCGCCTGCGCGCGCCGCTGCGCTGAGGCGATCGCAGCGGCGCCGAGACGCCCCCAGACGCTCAATGCCGCCGCAGCCGATAGCGCTCGCGATAGTCGGATGGGGTCATCGAGGTGGCGCGCTTGAACAGGCGGCGGAAGCTGGAGGTGTCGCGGTAGCCGCAGCGCTCGACGATCTCGTCGAGGCTCAGCAGCGAGGTCTCCAGCAGGGCCTTGGCGCGCTCCACCCGCAGGCGCTGCAGATGGGCCAGCGGCGATTCGCCGTAGTGCTGCTGGAAGTGCCGCAGCAGGCTGCGCTCGCTGGTGTTGAGGCGTGCGGCCAGCTCGGCGATGCCCCAGTCGGAGTGCACGGCCTCCTGCAGCAGGCGATCGGCGCGCTCGCCGAGGCTGGAGCGCGGGCGTTCGATCAGGGCTTCGCTGATGTAGGGCGCCTGGCTCTGTCGATCCGGATCGTGCAGGCGCAGGCGCGCGGTCAGCTGGGCCAGGGCCTCGCCGCCGTGGCGCGCGACCAGGCGCAACAGCAGGTCGGACACGGCGCTGCCGCCGCCGGCCGAGGTCACACCCGGCGCTTCGACCAGCAGGGCGTCAGCGTCCAGGTGGATGTCCGGATAGCGATGGCGGAAGGCCGCGCCCAACCACCAGCTGGTGGTGGCGCGCTGGCCGTCGAGCACGCCGGCCTCGGCCAGCAGGAAGGTGCCGCAGCAGGACGAGGCCAGGGCGACGCCGCGCGCATGCAGTCGGCGCAGGCAGTCGATCTCGGCGCTGTAGTCGTGCCGGCGCGAGAACAGTTCGCTGGGGCTCGCGTGCATCAGGCCCGGCACCAGCACCAGGTCGAGATCGGCTGCGTCGGCCGCCTCGCGCGGCTGCAGCCGCGTGCCGTCGGCGGTGCGCACCTGCCGGCGCCCGGGGGCCGCGACCAGCACTGCCTGGAAGTCCATCAGGCCGGGCATCTGGATGTCGGCGACGCGCTGCGCGATCAGCAGGGTGTCGACCACGCTGCCGTAGGTCGACAGCATCATGCCGTCCAGCGCGAGCACGCCGACCCGCAGGCGACGCCGGGCCTGCGGGCTGTCGACCGGCGTCGGTGCTGCGGCAGCGCTCGTCGCCGCAGCGGAGGGCGTCGACGGGCGTCGGCTCTGGCGCGCCTCAGCGCTGGACGAGGATCGAGCTGGCATGGCTTTCCAGGGTGGCGATCAGGGCGGCGGGAAGCTGCAGGGTGTTCGCGGAGGCCGCTTGACCGCAAGCGGCGAGCGCGATCTCGCCCGCGTGGTCGGGTGGCAGCGCGGTGGCCGAGGGTGCGATCAGCTTCGGCGCGCCGGCCTGGTCGCGGGTCAGCAGCCAAAGGCCCGGCGGCAGTTCGACGCGTGCGCCGCAGCCTTCGAACTGCAGTCGGGTCACTGCGCCCTCGTCGTCCAACAGCTGCCAGCGCTGCTCGCTGGTCTGCAGGCGGGCGCCGTAGCTGCCGGCGAGGAAGACCTCCTGCGCGCTGCGCGGCGTCGCCTGCGCGCTCAGGCTCAGGCCCAGTGCGAGCGTGGCGACAAGGGTGCGAAGGGCGGAATGGACGGTGCTCATGGCGGATCTCCTCGGGCTGTGGTGGACACAGCCTGCGCCACGCCGCTTGCCGTCGACAGTGGCGGATCCGACGCCAAGCGTGCTGAATTCGCCAGTCTGTCGGGCCGCGTAGCGAGCGCCATGGCGGGCCGCACGACCAACGGCAGGGGCGGCAGATGAGGGCGCCCGGTACGCTGCGTGAACAGAGCGAGCAGGACGGCTCGCGCACCACGGAGAGGCAGGGATGCTGGCCGAACGTTCCGATCTGGACGCCTTGCGTGAGCAGTTCCACCGGCATGGGTGGGTGCGCGTGCACGGCGCCCTGCAGGCAGGTTTCGCGCGTGAGCTCGAGGCCGCGCTGCAGCAGTGGACGCAGTGGAATGTGGTCACCCGTGTTTCGGGGCAGCACCGCGCCTTCGAGTTGGAGGCCTTCGCGGGCCTGCCCGAAGCCGTCCGCCAGGAGCTCACCCAGGCGGTGCATGCCGAGGCGCGGCAAGGATTCCAGTACTTCTACGAGCGCTATCCGCTGCACGAGGCAAGCGCGCGTGCCGCCCTCGACTCCGAGCTGCTGCGCGAACTCGATGCGCTGCTGCGCAGCGCGCGCTTCCTGCAGCTGCTGCGCGACATCAGCGGACGCCGAGACATCGACTTCGTCGACAGCCAGCTGACCCGCTATCGGCCCGGTCATTTCCTGACCGCCCACGATGATCACGCCGAAGGCCAGGGGCGCATCGCCGCCTATGTGCTGAGCCTGACGCCCGCCTGGAGTGTCGACTACGGCGGACTGCTGCAGTTCATCGATGCCGAGGGCCATGTCGAGCAGGCGTGGACGCCGGGCTTCAACACGCTCAGCCTGTTCCGCGTGCCCTGCGCGCATGCGGTAAGCGCCGTAGCGCCCTTCGCGCCGCTTGCGCGCCACTCGGTCACCGGTTGGGCGCGCACCGCGTCGGCGCCCTGAACGCAAACGCCCCCGACAGGCGGGGGCGTTCGCTTCGATGATAGGGCGTGCTCAATCCTCGACCGGCTCCGGCGGCAGGTCGGCGTTGTGGTAGACCTCCTGCACATCGTCCAGGCCTTCCAGGCGATCGAGCATGTCGAGCAGGTCTTCCAGGGCCTCGCCCTCGACCTTCACCCGGTTGGCCGGGGCCATGACGATATCGGCGCTTTCGGGCTTGACCCCGGCCGCTTCGATGGCCTTCTTGATGGCTTCGAAGTCCGTCGGCGCGCAGATCACGGTGCTGCGGCCATCGGCGCTGGCGACGTCCTCGGCGCCGGCTTCGAGTGCGAGCTCCATCAGGCGGTCCTCGGCGGCGCTGTCCGGCGTGGCGACGACGATCTCGCCGCGGCGGCTGAACTGGAAGGCCACCGAGCCGCTGGTGCCGAGGTTGCCGCCGTGCTTGGACAGTGCATGGCGCACGTCGGCCACGGTGCGCACGCTGTTGTCGGTCATGGTGTCGATGATCACGGCGACGCCGCCGGGGCCATAGCCCTCGTAGCGGATCTCCTCCATGTTGTCGGCGCCGTCCGCCCCCGAGCCGCGCTTGACCGCGCGCTCGATGGTGTCCTTGCTCATGTTCGAGGCCAGGGCCTTGTCGATACCCATGCGCAGGCGCGCGTTGGCGGCCGGGTCGGCGCCACCGCGGGCGGCGATCGTGATCTCGCGGATGAGCTTGGTGAAGACCTTGGCGCGGCGCGCGTCTTCCGCGTTCTTGCGGCCTTCGATGCTGGGGCCTCGACCCATGGCGGTTTCCTCGGCGGGATGTGGAAAGCCGGAAAGCTTGCCAGATCAAGGGCCCGCGCGCAGCCCGGGTGGCCCGGCCAGAACGGACGGGCCATTCCTGGCCCGTCCGTTCAGCGCTACAGCCTCGGATCAGCGGAAGGCCGCGACCGTCGGCCCGCGGGTCTTCCACACGCGGGTGTTGTCGTTGCGGCTGGCGGTGCCGATCGGCACGCCGCCGGTGGTGAAGTTCGGCGAGGAGAACGCGCCGATGCGGGTGCAGGTCGAGCAGGGACCGTTGTTCACCGCCATCACCGTGCGGCGGTTCTGGCTGGTGATCACGTAGCCGTGGCCATAGGCATAGGGCGTCAGCGTCGGGTCGTTGTCGTGGCGGGCGCCGACCACGTGCGCGGCTTCGTGGACGAAGGTGTAGTTGCCCGACAGGCAGGACGGGTTCATCACGAAGTAGGCGTTGGCATTGCTGGTGGCGATGCCGGCGGCCTGGCCGCACAGGCCGGGGCTGGCGGGGCCGACGTAGGCGACGATGTCGGCGGCATTGCTGTTGCGCTGGGTGCCGATCGCATCATAGAAGCCATCGGTCAAGCGCGTCAGGCGGCTCAGCATGGTCGAGTAGTTGGTGCTCTCGGTCTGGCTGAAGTTCTGGATGGCGCCGGCCTGCTGGAAGACGATTTCGGTGCCGGTGGCCGCGAGCGCGCGGTTCGATTCGGTGAAGGCCAGATCGATCGCCGCCTGCGGGTTGGACACCGCGGCGCGCGCGGCCGGGCCGAAGGCCACCATCACGCGGATCGTCGAGATCGCCTTAGGCGCGGCCAGCGGCGAGCCGGCGCGGAAGTCGACCGGCTGCGCCTTCGACACCATTTCGCGGTACGCCTCTTCGTGCTCGTCCGGCGGGAAGGCCAGCTGGTCCACTTCGATCAGCGCGTGCGCGCCCTTGTCGACCGGCTGCAGGCGGTAGAGCGCGCCGGCCACGCGGATCGTGCCCCACAGTTCGTCACCGGAACGGACCAGGATGGCTTCGTCGAGCAGGTGATCGATCGACTGCAGGCGTGAGCCGTCGCTGCGCTTGGCCTTCATGTCGATGCGGCCGATCCAGACTTCGTTGCCGCTTTCCATGCGCTGGAATCCGGCCTGCCTGGCCTCGATGGCGATGCCGCCCGGCAGGCTCATGCGCAGCGCATCCTGGCGCGCGTGCACGGCCGCGGCGTCGGCGGCGACCAGCTCGATGCGGGCGTTGGCCGGATCGGCGGCAACGCGCTGCAGCAGCGGGCCCGGAGCGACGAAGGCTTCACGGTTGGCGATGGTGGAGAACAGATCCTGCTGGGCCTGCGCCGTCCCCGCGAAGGCACAGGAGGCAGCGAGCACAGCGACAGCGTAACGACGGAAATTCATCGTCGATGTTCCTCTTGAGTGTGAGTAGTGCATCCCCCGTCGCGCAGTTCCGGAAACCCCCGTCTTCGGAAGCGGCGACCGGCGGAACCTACTGCATTTCCCGCCGCGCAACACCCTGCGCTGCGGCAGTGCCGTTCCGACGCGCGAACTGTTCCATGGCGTGGCACAAACCCATGGCAGGAACGTGCGCAAGCCCATGATCTGCCGCTGTTTCGCGGCTCGTGCCCCGGGGCGGATCGCACGTGCCTGCGTCTGTTACGGTGTAGCGGTTTGCGACGGAATGACCGTGAAGGCTGGGCCAAGTGCGCGAAGGCATGCGCAGACGGCAGCGAGGGGACACAGGACGCGATGAGGGAGGAAGCGAACATGCGGATCGGAGGCGGCTGGCAGGCAAGGTGTTGGCAGGGTTGGCGCTCGGGCGCGGTCGGCGGGGTGCTGCTCGCGCTCCTGTCGGTGCCGCCGGCTGGCGCCATGGAGCATGGGCAAGCGGCTGTCGCCAGCGCCGAGTCCGAGGTCCGGATCGCCCCGGGGCGACTGCGCGGCGAAGCAGGCGGCGGCATCGTCGCCTTCCGCGGCATTCCCTACGGCGAGGACACGCGTCCGCGACGCTTTGAGCGCGCACGACCCAAGGCGGCATGGACAGGCGTGCGTGACGCGCGCGAGTTCGCCCCGCGCTGCCCGCAGGCCGTGGCCGCCGACGCCAAGGTCGATGCCAGCGGCATGAGCGAGGACTGCCTCAGCCTCAACCTGTGGACGCCCGCGCTCGATCGCGGCCGGCGCCCCGTGCTGGTCTACCTTCACGGCGGTGGCTACGCCAACGGCACGGTCAACGAAGCCGTGTACGACGGTGCCGCCCTGGCGCGCCGCGGTGACGTCGTGGTCGTCACGGTGAATCACCGCCTGAACGGTTTCGGCTACCTGTATCTGGGCGCGCTCGACGGCGAACGCTACGCCGATTCGGGCAATGTCGGCCAATACGACCTGATCCTCGCCCTGCGCTGGGTGCAGGACCACATCCATGCCTTCGGCGGCGACCCCGCGAAGGTCACCGTGTTCGGCCAGTCCGGCGGCGGCGCCAAGATCGCCACCCTGATGGCCATGCCGGAGGCCAAGGGCCTGTTCCATCGCGCCTGGACCATGAGCGGGCAGCAGATCACCGGCCGCCTGCAGGCGAACGCCGAGCAGACCGCACGCGAGGTGATCGCGCGCATGGACATTCCCTCGCGCGCACACGCCGAAGCCCAGCTCGACGCACTGCGCGCAGCCTCCATGGAGGACCTGATGGCCGGCCTGCGCGGCGGCGCGTGGACGCCGGTGGTCGATGGCCGCGGCCTGCCGCGCGATCCCTTCGCGCCCGATGCGCCGCCGCAGTCGGCGACGATGCCGATGGTGCTGGGCAATACCCATGACGAAACCACCAGCCTGATCGGACGCGCCGATCCCGCCACCTTCGACCTCGACTGGAACAGCGTGGCGCCGGCGCTGGCCAAGCATGTCAGCGCCTTCATCGGCGAGTTGGATCCGCAGGCCATCGTCGACCAGTACCGCCAGTGGTACCCGCAGTATTCACCGAGCCAGGTGTTCTTCGCGGCGACCACGGCGGCGCGCTCTTGGAAGGGCATGGTGATCGCCAGCGAGCGCCGCGCGGAACAGGGCGCACCGACCTGGGTCTATCACCTGCACTGGCGCTCGCCGATGGAGGGCGGACGCTACGGCGCGCCGCATACGCTGGATATCCCGCTGGTGTTTGGCAACCTCGACGCCGACGACTGGACGCGGCCGGCCGTGGAGGCTGCGCGGCCGGTGTCAGGGGCGATGATGGATGCGCTGATCGCGTTTGCGCGCAGCGGCGACCCCAATCCCAAGGGCAGGGCCGAATGGCCGCGCTTCGATCTGCAGCGGCGCGCAACGCTGGTGTTCGATACGCACATCCGCGTCGAGGAAGACCCGCGCGGCGTCGAGCGTCGGCTGTTCGCGCCGATTCCCTATCTGCAGCCGGGTACCTGAGCCTTGCCGCGTCAACGTGGCCTTGACCACGGGTTCGCGCGGCCTGCACCGCTGTCGAGGCAGTCTGCCGTAATGCAAACCCTGATCCGATTCGCAGCCCTCGCCGCGCTGGCCCTGCTGATCGTCGCCTGCGCCAGCACCCGCAAAGAGGCCCCCATGCCCGGACCTGCACTGGCCGAGGTCGACCTGCCGCGCTTCATGGGGCGCTGGTGGGTGATCGCCAACATTCCCTACTTCGCCGAACGCGGCAAGCTCGCCAGCTCGGACAACTACAGCCTGCGCGAGGACGGCCGCATCGACGTGGTCTACGCCTACCGCAAGTCCTTCGACGAAACCGCAGAGCGCACCCTGAACGCCTGGGCGCGACCGCTGCCCGGCACCGGCAATGCGCACTGGCGGCAGCGCTTCTTCGGCATCTTCTCGGTCGAGCTGCAGGTGCTGGAGATCGATGCCGACTACCGCTGGGCTCTGATCGGCAACCCCAAGCGCAGCCTGGCCTGGGTGTTCGCGCGCGAGCCGATGATGGGCGACGCCGAGTACGCACGCGTGGTCGAGCGGCTGCGTCCCTTTGGCTACGACCCGGCTGAGCTGAAGCGCATTCCGCAGGCGCCGGAACAGGTGGGGCGGGCCGGGTTCCAGTAGCGCGCGAGGTCCTGGCCCAAGGCGCCTGCAGCGCGTTCGCGCTACCGGTGGCCGTGGGTCGCCTGGCTTCGCTTCGGGGCCAGGCTTCGTCAGGACTTGCTGGTGGATGCGCTGCGCTTATCCACCCTACGACCACGAAAGACGCCGTGCCACCAATAAAGTCAGCGACCTCTGCTCGCCAGCTTCGGCCAGCAGATCGGGCTTGACTCACTGCCGGCAGCAAAAGCCAGGCACCACCGCACGCCGCTGCGCCAACGTGGACGCCATGCGCGAATCGCAGTCAGACGCGACTGTCCGCGTAGGGCAGATAAGCGCAGCGCATCTGCCGGCTCTGGACGACAGCGCGCCGACTGCGTGCTCGACACGATCCAGGCGCCCCGAGCGCGGCGCCATCGCGCAGGACGCGATCATGGAGCGCAGGCTGCGTCACCTGCGGCCCGCAGGAACGCAGCGATCGCCTCAGTTCTCCCGCAGACGCAGCGCACCGGTCTCGTGCAGCTCGCCCCGGTCGAAGCGCAGCTCCTTCAGCAGCTCGCCACTCAGCGTGAACAGGCGCTCGCCGAAGGCGAAGAAGCGGGCGCTGCCGTACCAGCCGTAGCAGTCCAGCTCGCAATCGCTGGGCGTGTGCTGCATGTCGACCCGGGCGGCCAGCTGCAGCGCGTCGCCTGCGCGACGGAAGACCAGCAGGTCTTCCACGAGATCCTCGCGGTAGTACCTCGAACCCTTGGGAGGATCCGGCGCGAGCACCGGCAGCCCCGCCAGCTCGGTGCCGTCGTCGAGCCGCGCGGCATTGAAGCTGTGGCTTCGCGAGGACAGGTCCGCGGCCATGCCGGGCCAGTGGCCCAGCGGGCCCACGGCCGCGTCGTCGCGGCGGACCAGCACGGTGCGCAGGTCCTGCGGCTCGCCGTCGCGGTAGACCGAACCCATCAGCAGCACGTGCTCGGCCAGCAGCTCAACGCGCTCGACCGGAGCCGGCAGCGGCAGGTGCTGGATCGGGCCGCCGTCCAGCGGCAGACGGTGCAGGCGGCGGGTGCCGGGCTGGTACTCGCCGTCTTCCCTGTCATCGCCGCCCGCTTCCTCCAGCGCCAGCCAGGCCGAGGTCTGGTCGAAGCGCAGGAAGGCGATCTCACCCTCGATGCTGGCGCGGATCTCGGCCGGGGTCTGGCTTGGCGTGCGCGCGCGAAAGCGGCTGAAGGGGATGTACTGCAGCAGGTTGCGCTGTGCGTCGTCGCTGATGCGTTCGCTGCCGATCAGGTACAGGCCGTTGGCGGTTTCCTTGAAGCCGAAGCGATCGTTGGGCAGGCCGGTGGTGGCGACCACGGCGGGCGCTTCGGCGCGGTTCTGCGGAAGACGCAGCACGCGGCTGGCGTAGTCGCCGGGTTCCGGCCCTGTCCAACGTGCCATCCACGGATCGAAGTCGGGGCGCCGCCAGGCCTGCGCCGTCCAGCTGTAGTCGGCGAGGTAGATGCCATCGGCGGCGATGTAGGTGCTGGCGCCGGCATTGGCCACCGCAGCACTGCGCGTACAGGCCAGACGTTGCTGCAGCAGTTCGTCCAGATCGCAGCGTAGAAAGGCGTAGACCTGCGGCTCCGTGCCGAGGCCGTCCAGTACCTGCAGGTCGTCCGGGGCGAGCAGGTCGACGCGGGTGACTTCGATCGCTTCGCCGTCGGTGCCGACACGCGCTGCGAACGGCCAGGTGTCCTTGAGCAGGCTGTCGGCAGAGAAGCTCAGCGACAGCACGAGCTCGCCGTCACGGATTCGCGCGCCCGAGTCGTTGCCGGAGAAGTAGTCGTCCACTTTGAGCTGCCAGCGCCCGCGCGGTTCGAGGCCGCCGCTCGCATCAAGTTTGAACACGAACAGCTGGGCGGCGTTTTCGACGAAGTCGAAGCCCAGCAGAATCGCGCCTCCGCTGAAGGTGAGGATCTCGTCGTAGTAGAGATCGTCCCTTGAGTCGTCGGCGACCACCGGATGGCTGTGCAGCAGCTCGAAGCGCTCGCGCCCCGGCGCGCCGGCGTCGATCACATGCAGCACGCCCTGTCGCAGCACCAGCAGCAGCGAGCCCATCTTCTTGACGATGCCGCCTTCGTCGACGCCGGCCTCCTGGTTGTTGGTGATCAGGTCGGTGTCAACGATGCGGCTGCCGGTGACGGTGATCGACTCCAAACCGGCACACCCGTCGGCATTGTCGCTCTTGCAGCCTCCGCCGAATCCGTGCCCGTACCCGGTCGCAGCGGGCGATTTCGAACCGGAATCGCGCCATTGGATGTAGTCCGCTTGGCTTGATTGCAGTGCCAGCTCAAGTCCGTCCTGCGAGGCAGGTCGAACGGTGTGCGAATGCTGGCTGGCGCAGCCAGCAGAGACCATTGCGGAGAGCACAGCGAAAAGGGCGAACTTCATGGACAGCAAGGCCAGGCATAGCGCGAACAATCGCGCCGCCGCAGTCTGCTGCAGCCGGCGCCCAGCGTTCAATCGGAGCGTGTTCCAGACGCGCGCCGCTCCGCCTCTTCCGCCTCTGCCTGCTTCCACGGCAGTCGCCCTTCGATCTCCAGATGCAGGGCGAACACCAGAAAGCTGCGGATCAGCACGATCAGACCCAGCATCAGCAGGCTGTCCAGGGTGTAGTCGATGATGATGGTGCGGATGATGTCGGCGGCGACCAGGAACTCCAGCCCGAGGATCAGCCCGCGCACGCTGCGGCGGCGGTAGGCGAGGTAAGCGGTGTGGGTGTCGACGCGACCGAGGCCGCTCAGCCAGTACACGGTCGAGACGAGGAAGCCGGCGAGGATCACGGCGACGCCGACCAGCTCGATGCCGAGGATGAGGGCGCGGATGGCGTCGGAGAACAGGCTGTGCATGGCAGAGTCCAGGCCTCGGCAGGGGGCTTGCTAAGCTTGCCAGTCAATCGCACAGCTTCGACAGGAGAACCGCGATGGCCACCGGTTGGGCCGGCGACGGCGCCGTCCAGGATCAGATCGACGCGACCGTCAAGGACGCGATCAAGCGCGCGCGGGCGCAGCTGCCGAAAGGGCCGAGCCTGAGCCACTGCGAGGAATGCGAGGCGCCGATTCCCGAGGCGCGGCGCAAGGCGCTGCCCGGTGTCCGCCTGTGCGTGCCCTGCCAGGAAGCGCAGGACCTTGAGGCCCGCGCCAGCGCCGGCTACAACCGTCGCGGCAGCAAGGACAGCCAGCTGCGCTGAGAGCGCCCTCAGCTGCGCCGCAAACGCCGCTCGGCCATCACCTCAACGCTGCCGGTGTGCGCCTGCGGATCGTGGTCGATCTCAGTGCGGTCGCGCCCCGCGTGCTTGGCGCGGTACAGCGCGGCGTCGGCGCGCGCCAGCCATTCGTTCCAGGCTTCATCCGCGTGCAGCGCGGCGGCGCCGATCGACACCGTCACCGGCCCGCCGGGGCTGCGCAGATGGCTGCGCAGGCTGTCCTGCAGGCGCTCCAGCACGATTGGCAGGGCGGCCGGCGGCGTCGCCGGCAGCAGCAGCACGAACTCCTCGCCGCCCAGCCGATACAGGCGATCCATCTTGCGCAGCCTGCCGAGCACCAGGGTGGCGAAATCGGCCAATACGCGGTCGCCGGCTTCGTGCCCGTGCTGGTCGTTGACCTGCTTGAAGTGGTCGAGATCGATCACCGCCAATGCAGTCGGGCGCGGCCTGCGCTTGAACTGGCGCACCACCTCGTCGAGCTCGGCCTCCATCAGCCGGCGGTTGCCGGCGCCGGTCAGCGGATCGTGCGAGGCCAGCGCCTCCAGCTGCCGGTGCTGCAGGTCGGTGCGATAGGCGAAGATGAAGGCGTACAGGCTGACCATGCTGCCTGTCACCACGAAGGATATGCGCTCGGTGCCGTCGGGAAAGCCAGCGGGTAGCAGCACGATGCCCAGCACCACGACCAGATTGGCGCCAAGCGCGATGCGTCGATCGACCAGGAAGAAGTTGGCCAGCAGGGTGCTGTAGGCCCAGAGCATGCCGTTGCGCCCCAGCACCTGGCTGGCGAGCACGCAGCCGAGGCTGATCACCATCACCTGGAACAGCGCGGCGCCCTCGTTGCGACCGCTGCGCCAGGCGTGGATCACCGGCAGCACCAGCAGCAGAACGATCACGGTGTCCATCACCCCGGCCACCCACTGGCCCTGGCTGAAGCGATACAGCCCGAACGGGAAGATGCCCAGCGCGGCGCAGCCCGCGAACAGGCTCATCACGGCGAAGCGGAAATCCGAGCGCAGGCGCGCCAGCATCAGCGCGGACCTCGGTCAATGGAAAGCGGGGCTGTGCTCACGACGGTACGGTAGCGCGGGGGTGATGGCCGCGTGCAATTCGCGTACCGCCGCGTACCTATCAGGTGCAGGCTTACATCCGCGGTCGGGCCGCCCCACCTGCTCCGCTCTGCAAGCCCGCGGATGCGTGGTCGAGTCGTGTGCGGCCTCAGGCCGGCTCGACCCGGTCCACGCGCTGGAAGCCGCGCGGCAGCGGATTGCCGCGGGTGGCGCGGGCGCCGGCATAGGCCTGCAGGTCGCGCCAGCTGAGCGTGAGCTTGCGCTGGCCGCAGTGCAGGATCAGCTCGCCGCCCTGGCGGACCGAGGTCACCGCGATCACCCGCTCCTCGCCCGACTTCAGCTTGGCCGGGGCGATCTGCAGGATCTTGTTGCCCTTGCCGCGATCGAGTTCCGGCAGCTCGGCCACCGGGAAGGCCAGCAGCTGGCCAGCCGATGAGATCGCCACCAGCCAGTCCTGGGCCGCATCGCCGACCGCCACCGGCGTCAGCACCTCGGCACCGTCGTCGAGGTTCAACAGGGCCTTGCCGGCCTTGTTGCGGGTGGTGAAGTTCTCGAAGCGGGTAACGAAGCCGTAGCCGAAGGAACTGGCCAGCAGGAAGCGCTGATCGTTGTCGCCGATCGCAGCGGTGACGAAGCCGACGCCGCTGGCCGGGGTGAAGCGGCCGGTCAGCGGCTCGCCGTTGCCGCGCGCGGACGGCAGGGTGTGCGCCGCCGTCGAATAGCTGCGGCCGCTGGCATCGAGGAAGGCCGCCTGCTGGGTGCTGCGACCGCGCACCGCGACGAGCAGGCGGTCGCCTTCGCGGTAGGACAGACCGGCGGGATCGACGTCATGGCCCTTGGCCGAGCGCACCCAGCCCTTCTCTGACACCACCACGGTGACCGGCTCGCTGCTGACCAGCTCGGCTTCGGAAATCGCCTGCGCCGCACCGCGCTCGACCAGCGGCGAGCGCCGCGCGTCGCCGAACTTCTTGGCGTCGGCGACCAGCTCGTCCTTGATCAGCTTCTTCAGCTTGGCCGGCGAAGCCAGGATGCCCTGGATCTTCTCGCGCTCCTTGGCCAGCTCGGACTGCTCGCCGCGGATCTTCATTTCCTCCAGCCGCGCCAGCTGCTTCAGCTTGGTTTCGAGGATGTACTCGGCCTGCACCTCAGTGAGGCCGAAGCGCGCCATCAGCACCGGCTTCGGCTCGTCTTCGGTGCGGATGATGCGGATGACTTCATCGAGGTTGAGGAAGGCGATGAGCAGGCCTTCCAGAAGGTGCAGGCGACGCTCGACCTTGTCGAGGCGATGGTTCAAGCGGCGCACGACCGTGCCCTGGCGGAAGGCCAGCCAGTCGCGCAGGAAGGCCTTCAGGTTCTTCACCTGCGGCTTGCCGTCCAGCCCGATCACGTTGAAATTGACGCGGTAGCTCTTCTCAAGATCGGTGGTGGCGAACAGGTGCCCCATCAGCTGCTCGACGTCGACGCGGTTGGAGCGCGGCACCAGCACGATGCGGATCGGGTTCTGGTGGTCGCTCTCGTCGCGGATGTCCTCCAGCCAGGGCAACTTCTTGGCGCGCATCTGCTGGGCGATCTGCTCCATCACCTTGCCCGGGCTGACCTGGTAGGGCAGGGCGGTGATGACGATGTTGTTCTGCTCGCGCACATAGGCCGAGCGGGCCCGCACGCTGCCGCCGCCGGTTTCGTAGATCTTCTTCAGATCCGCCGCCGGGGTGATGATCTCGGCCGCGGTCGGATAGTCCGGGCCGCGCACGTGCTCGCAGAGGTCGGCGATGGTGGCGTCGGGGTCGTCCAGCAGGCGCACGCAGGCACTGACCACTTCATTGAGGTTGTGCGGCGGGATGTCCGTCGCCATGCCCACCGCAATGCCCGTGGTGCCGTTCAGCAGCAGATGCGGCAGCCGCGCCGGCATCCAGCTGGGCTCTTCGAGCGTGCCGTCGAAGTTCGGCGACCAGTCGACCGTGCCCTGGCCCAGCTCGCCCAGCAGCACCTCGGCGATGGGCGTCAGCTTGGACTCGGTGTAGCGCATCGCCGCGAACGACTTGGGGTCGTCGGTCGAGCCGAAGTTGCCCTGGCCCTCGATCAGCGGATAGCGATAGGAGAAGGGCTGGGCCATCAGCACCAGGGCCTCGTAGCAGGCCGAGTCGCCGTGCGGATGGAACTTGCCGATGACGTCACCGACGGTGCGCGCCGACTTCTTCGGCTTGGCCGCGGCGTTCAGGCCGAGCTCGCTCATCGCGTAGATGATCCGTCGCTGCACGGGTTTGAGGCCGTCGCCGAGAAAGGGCAGGGCGCGGTCCAGCACCACGTACATGGAGTAGTCGAGGTAGGCGCGCTCGGCGTACTCGTGCAGGGGGATCTGCTCGAAACCGTGGAAGCTCTGGCGGGTCAGGTCGGACATCGGGTTCGCACATCGTGGGCAGCGTCAGCAGGGCGCGAATCCTAGCAGCTTGGGTCGAGCGGCCCGTGGCGGGGCGCACGGCTGCCGCGCAGGGCCGGGCCTGCTGCGTCGCCGCAGTCACGGCGCGCAATCGGGATGCGGATCGTCTTGTGAACTCAAATGCAAACGATTAGCATCTAGAAATGCGCCAGGCGCGAAACCCCCCGTGACAGGGGCTGCGCGACTGGTGAACCTCCGACCTGGTCGCGAGGCACGCGGGCACTGTCCTGTGGCCCGGGTCCGGGAAACGCGCGAACTCCATCCGTGATGCGCCGCCGCATGGCTGCGCTCCGGCCCCACGGCTCCCGACTGACCCAAGCCCAAGCCCCATGCCCAACCACGACCCTTCGACTTCGCGGGCGCCCCTGCGCCCGGCCCCCCTCGCCCTGGCCATCGTCCTCGCCGGCTTCGGCTTTGCCGACGGCGCGCGCGCGGCGGCTGCCGCCGCTGCCGCCATCGAAATGCCGCGCATCAACGTGGTCGGCGACAGCGACGAGGACACGAAGAAGATCCCCGGCTCCTTCGTTGTCGTGACCCCCGAGGACATCGACCGCATCCAGCCGCGCTCGACCGAAGACCTGCTGCGCACGGTGCCGGGCATTTACATCAAGCGCGAGGAAGAGAGTGCGGTCGTCACCAACATCGGCGTACGCGGTCTGAGCGCCGGCGATTACAAGACCCTGGTGCTGGAGGACGGCGTGCCCGTGCAGCCCGGCATCTTTGTCGGCAACAGCCGCTACTACAATCCGCGCGTGCAGCGCATGGACGGCGTCGAAGTGCTGAAGGGCGCGGCCTCGCTGCGCTACGGCCCGAACACCATCGGCGGCGTGATCAACTTCCTGACCAAGACCCCCGAGGACGGCGCCCTCGCCAGCCTGCGCGTGGGCTCCTGGGACAGCTACGAGGCCACCGTCGAGCTGGGGGCGAGTTCGCCGTCCGCCGACTCGGTGTTCGGCCTTGTCGCCACCCGTGCCGAAAGCGACGGCTTCATGGACAAGGGCTATGGCATGACCGACGTGATGGTCAAGGCCAGCACCGTGATCAGCGACAGCCAGAGCGTTGGCGTGAAGCTGGCGCGCTACCGCAACACCGCCAACATCTCCTACCGCGGCCTGTTCCCGGATGCCTACGCCGCTGGCGCCCAGTTCAACCCGGCGCCGGATGACTTCTTCATCACCGAGCACACCTCGTTCGACATCAACCACGAGTGGGAGCTCAGCGACAGCGCGCGGCTGAAGACCCTGGTCTACGCCACCGAGACCTATCGCGACTACTGGCGTTTCGACACCGTCAGCGGTGCGCCGCGCACCACCAATGCGGACGGCTTCACGGTCTGGAACTTCGGCAACAACATCAACGGCAACAACCGCGATTTCTCGCGCGTCGGCGTCGATTCTCGGCTCACCTTCAGCCATGGCGCCTTCGGCATCGGCAACGAAGCCGAATTCGGCCTGCGCCTGATGCAGGAGGACATGGACGACGTCACCGTGCTGGCCGTGCGCGGGCGCCCGCGCACGCCGGATGCGGGCCGCGGCGGCATCGCCCAGGATCGCCTGGACTCGGCCAGCAGCCTCGCCCTGTTCGCGCAGAACCGCTTCGACCTGAGCGAGCGCCTGTCGCTGACGGCCGGGCTGCGCGTCGAGACCTACGAGCAGGAGCGCAAGGACCGCCGCAGCGCGGCGCCGACGCAGAGTTTCGACAACACCGAGTTGATGCCGGGCCTGGGCCTGACCTTCGCGCTGACGCCGGAGCTGCAGCTGTTCGGCAGCGTCTACCGCGCGTTTGCGCCGCCGCTGGTCGGCAGCGTGCTGGGCTCGGGCGACACGCCGACCGAGGCGGAGAAGTCGGTCAACCTGGAGTTCGGCCTGCGTGGCCGCAGCAACGGCTTCAGCTACGAGGCCACCGCTTTCCGCATGGATTTCTCCAACCAGGTCGATCCGGGGGTGTCCGGCATCCGCGCGCCCAACGAGGGCAGCGCGCTGCACGAGGGCATCGAGGTGACCCTGGGCTACGACTTCGACAACGGCTTCAAGCTCGACGGCAACTTCAGCTGGATTCCGACCGCCGACTTCGAAGAGGACCGCCCCGGCACGGCGCTGGACGGCAACCGCCTGCCCTATGCGCCGGAGCGCATGGCCAACCTGGCCCTGGCCTACAAGCAGGGGCCGCTGAGCGCGGCGCTGATCGTGAACTACGTCGACGAGCAGTTCGGCGATGGTCTGAACCGGGTCGAGCTGACCACCACATCGACGGGCACCTGGGGCGGCCTGATGCCGGGCTACGCAACCACCGATCTGTCGCTGGGCTACGCGCTCACCGAATCGCTGAAGCTCAGCGCCGCGGTCAAGAACCTCGCCGACAAGCGCTACATCGCCGGCCTGCGCCAGGGCATCTATGTCGGCCCGGAGCGCAGCTTCGAGTTCGGCGTGAGCTACCGGTTCTGAGCCTGCCTCGCCTTGGGCTCGGCGACGGGCCCAAGGCGGCGCTGAGCAGATCGCTGCGGCGGCCAAGTCGCTTCGCGGGCCTGCGCGGCCTGGTCGCCTGAGACGAGTGTGCAGCTTGCGGTGGGCCAGGGCCCACCCTATGCAGGGCGGGGAGAGCCCGTCGTGTCGTCTGCGCTCGCACCTTGCACTGGACTGCGCTCGCACCCTGCACTCGACGCGTTTCGTTCCGAGGTCCAAGCTGTCCGGCTTACGGATCCGGACACCACACGCAGATGAAGAAGAGCAAGAGCGCTGAAGCCGGGCCCACGCCCGCCGCCGTCGTGGGATTCTGGCGCGAGGCCGGCCCGCAGCGCTGGTTCGCCAAGGACCTCAACTTCGATCGGGCGCTGGGCGCGCGCTTCCACGAGGCCCACCTGCTGGCTGCGGAGCGCAGGCTGGATGCATGGAATGCCGAGGCCGAGGGCGCGCTGGCCCTGCAGATCCTGCTCGACCAGGTGCCGCGCAACCTCTACCGCGGCACGGCGCATGCGTTCGCCACCGATCCGCTGGCGCGCCGCTTCGCCCTGGCGGCGATCGATGCCGGGCTCGACCAGCAGGTCGAGCCGGGCCTGCGCCCGTTCTGCTACATGGCCCTGATGCACGCCGAGGATCTCGAACTGCAGGAGCGCTGCGTGGCCCTGTTCGAGGCCTTGGGCGGGCCCTCGCTGCCGCACGCGATCGAGCACCGCGACATCATCCGCCGCTTCGGCCGCTTCCCGCATCGCAATGCCCTGTTCGGACGCGAGACCACGCGCGAGGAGCAGGCGTTTCTCGATGCGGGTGGTTTCGCCGGCTGAGGCGGTACAGAGTCGATACCGCGTGCCATCGGCTGCGCGAGCGATGGGCCTGGCGCGAGCTTGGAGCGAGGCTTGCGTGGCTGGTGGGAGCGCTGTGGGGGCTGCATGCGGTCGCTCGCATGGTCTTGGCGCGCGGGCGCGCTTTCGGGGTGCGGAGCGGCAGGGCCTCCGATGCGCGGCGCTGTCGAGGCCCATCGGCCTGTCAGCGAGCCGGTCGGCAGCCTGGATCTGGATGGGCGACCTAGGCGCAGCCTGCGACCCATGGCTGTCGAGAGTGTGGAGCGCCTGGTGGGCCAGGGCCCACCCTATGCGCACAGGCATGGCGATTTGGCGCTTGCTCGCCGCCGGCCGCTCTGCAAGCCTGCGGGGCCTTCCATCCAGCTTCGGGAGTTCACCGTGATCCAGCGCTTCGACACCGGTCCGCGCATGTCCGAGATGACCGTCCACAACGGTGTGGCTTATCTGGCCGGGCAGGTGGCGGAGGACGACAGCCTCGACATCAGCGGCCAGACCCGCGAGGTGCTGGCGCAGATCGATGCCCTGCTCGCACGCGCGGGCAGCGACAAATCGAAGCTTCTGCGCGCGCAGATCTTCCTCGTCGACCTCGCCGATTTCGCCGCCATGAACGCGGTCTGGGAGCAGTGGGTGGTGCCCGGCCACACGCCGGCCCGCGCCACCGTGCAGGCGGCGCTGGCCAACCCGAAGTGGAAAGTCGAGATCGTCGCTACCGCGGCTGTCTGAGCCCGCGACGGCCCTCAAGCTTCGGAACGCGCAAGATGCCTTGGGAGGGCGCCCTGCAGAGGCGGGCCCCGGCCCACCCTGCGCCCCACGCTCGCCCCGCTCCTCAGCGGGTGCGTCTGCATGCGGCTCTCGCGTTGAACTCCGCCGCCCATAGGGTGGGCCCTGGCCCACCATGAGCCGGACGCTCGCCCCGGTCCTGTCCGGCCGGTTCTGTCACGACACGCTTGGATGAGGCGCCTCTCCCGCAAACGCGTTGACACCCCCGCCAGCGCTGCCGAACATGCGGGGGTCCCTTCCACCGCTGCGGAGATTCCCCATGCGCCTGCCCGTCGGCCTTATGGCTGCCTCGATCGCGTTCGCCCTCACCGCCTGCGGCGGCGGCCAGCCCCCCGCTGACACCGCATCCTCGCCGGCGGCCACGCCCGCGGCGCCCGCGGCGTCCAAGGTGCTGCACATCTACAACTGGTCGGACTACGTCGCCGAAGACACCATCGCCAACTTCGAGCAGCGCACCGGCATCAAGGTCGTCTACGACGTCTACAGCGAGAACGAGGTGCTCGAAGCCAAGCTGATGGCCGGCGGCTCGGGCTACGACCTGGTCTTCCCCTCGCTGCGGCCCTTCGCCGAGCGCCACGTCGGCGCTGGCCTGTACCAGCCGATCGACCGCACGCGCCTGTCGAACTACGGCAACCTCGACCCGCAGCTCCTGGCCGGCATGACCGATGCCGATCCCGACAACAAGCACCTCGTGCCCTACATGTGGGGCACCACCGGCCTCGGCATCAATGTCGCCAAGGTGCGCGAAGTCCTGGGCGAAGACGCGGCACTCGATTCCTGGAGCCTGCTGTTCGACCCGGCCAACGCCGAGAAGCTGGCCGCCTGCGGCATCAGCGTGCTCGACGACGAGCAGGAAGCCTTTGCCGCCGCCCTGATCTGGAAGGGCCGCGACCCCAACCGCACCGACGGCGACGAGATCGAGGCCGTGCAGCAGGTGTTCGCCGGGATCCGCCCGCACATCCGCAGCTTCAACAACTCGCAGTACATCAACGACCTTGCCACCGGCGAGACCTGCATCGCCATGGGCTACTCGGGCGACGTTGCCCAGGCCGCGGCGCGCGCCGAGGAAGCCGGTACCGGCATCGAGCTGCAGTACATCATTCCCAAGGAAGGCGCGGTGCGCTGGTTCGACGTGATGGCGATCCCGGCTGATGCGCCGCACGCCGACAGCGCGTACGCCTTCATCGACTACGTGCTGGAGCCTCAGGTCATCGCCGGCATCACCAACTACGTGGTCTATGCCAATCCGAACCCGGCCTCTAAGGAGTTCGTCGACCCGGAGATCCTCGCCGACGGCGGCGTGTATCCCTCCGACGAGGTGATGGCCAAGCTGGTTGACCCGAAGCGCCTGCCGGACGATGCCCAGCAGGCGCGCGTGCGCGCCTGGACGCAGATCAAGTCGGGCCGCTGAGCCTGCGCTTGGTGCTCTGAAGCCGCGGCCCGCCCATGCCGGCGGGCCGCCTCTCATTCCGATCTCAGGACCGAGCCCGCAATGGCCCAACCCGGACGCAAGCAGGCGCCGATCGAACCCTGGCAGCAGCCCGATGCCCAGCCCTTCCTGCGCATCGAAGGCGTCACCAAGACCTTCGGCAAGACCTATGCGGTCGACGACGTCAGCCTGAACGTCTACCAGGGCGAGTTCTTCTCCCTGCTCGGTGGATCGGGCTGCGGCAAGTCGACCCTGCTGCGCATCCTCGCTGGCCTGGAGACCGCCGACAAAGGGCGCATCCTGCTGGGCGACCGCGACATCACCGACCTGCCGCCCTACGAGCGCCCGGTCAACATGATGTTCCAGAGCTATGCGCTATTCCCGCACATGAGCGTGGAGCAGAACATCGCCTTCGGCCTGCAGCAGGATCGCCTGGGCAAAGGCGAGATCCGCGACCGCGTGGCAAGCATGCTGGAGCTGGTCAAACTGCAGGACTTCGGCCGCCGCAAGCCGGATCAGCTTTCCGGCGGCCAGCGCCAGCGCGTGGCCTTGGCGCGCGCCTTGGCCAAGCAGCCCAAGCTGCTGCTGCTGGACGAGCCGCTCGGCGCGCTGGATCGCAAGCTGCGCGAGCACACCCAGTTCGAGCTGGTCGGCATCCAGGAGCGCGTGGGCGTCACCTTCATCACCGTCACCCACGACCAGGAAGAGGCCATGACCATGTCCTCGCGCGTGGCGGTGATGGACGCCGGCCGCATCGTGCAGGTGGCGACGCCGGCCCAGCTCTACGAATTCCCGGCCAACCGGCTGGTGGCCGAGTTCATTGGCGCGGTGAACATTTTCGAGGGCCGCGTCTCGGCGCAACGCGACGAGGAGCTGGAGTTCGCCTGCGAGAAGCTGGGCGGCGAGTTCCTGATGTGGCATTCGGACCCGCTGCCGATCGGCACGCCGGTGGCGGTGGCGGTGCGGCCGGAGAAGATCAGCGTCCACGACGCCCCGCCGTCCGACCGCCGCAATTGGGCGCGCGGGCGGGTGGTGGAGATCGCCTACCTCGGCGACGTCTCGATCTACCACGTCGCCACCGAGCACGGCCAGGTGGTGCGCGTGCAGATCACCCACGAAGCCCGCTACGAGCGCCCGCACTACAGCTGGGACGACGAGCTGTACCTGAGCTGGGATCCCGATGACGGCGTGGTGTTGACCAGTTGAGCAGGTGCAATGCCAGCGACGTGGATATGGATGCGCTGCGGGTGAGCGGTGTGCATGAGCGTGACCGTGACCGTGACGGGGCGCAGGCCATGGTGGGCCAGGGCCCACCCTATGCGCGCATGGGTGCTGTTCGGGGGGCGACGCCTTGAGCGCTCGGCGCGCTGTGCGAGCCAAGCGCCGTGACCGGGGCGGTGTGCCGGCCACGGTGGGCCAGGGCCCACCCTATGCGGGCTTGAGAGCATCTCGGCCCGGCACCGCGGTGCAGGTGCGCTCGCGGCAACCCGGATTCGTCGTCCCCGCGAAGGCGGGGACCCAGAGAGCTTGCGACCGAGGTCTGCCTCTTCCAGGTGGCTACGCGACAGTGCACCCGGCTTTCGCAGAGGGTGACGGCGCGGGTTCGCAGGCGCTCTGTCTTCCGGCGGTGACAAGGTGCGGCCTGGAGGGCTGGGCATGAGCAATGGCAGCAGCTTCAACTGGCTGGGCCTGTGGTACCAGGTCTTCCTCGGTGTCTATCAGCGTATCGGCCTGCTCGGCCGCGAGCTGCGGCAGCGGCGCGGGCGGATCTTCGTGGCCGGCGTGCCCATGCTGTGGCTGGGTGTGTTCTTCCTCGTGCCCTTCCTGATCCTCGCCAAGATCAGCCTCACCGATCCCATGCCCGGCGCGCGTCCGCCCTACGGCGATCTGCTCAGCTGGGGCGAGCACTGGCGGCTGCAGCTGACGCTCAATCTCGGCAACTACCTGCAGCTGTTCGAGGACTCGCTGTATCTGGCGGCCTACCTCAACTCGCTGAAGATCGCCGCGATCTCGACCCTGATCGCGCTGGTGGTCGGCTATCCCATGGCCTATGGCATCGCGCGGGCCACGCCGCGTGCGCGCATGGTCCTGTTGATGCTGGTGATCCTGCCGTTCTGGACCAGCTTCCTGATCCGCATCTATGCCTGGATTGGTCTCTTGCGCAACAACGGCCTGATCAACCAGACCCTGCAGTGGCTGGGGCTCATCGACGAGCCGCTGCGCCTGCTCAACACCGATTTCGCGGTCTATGTCGGCATCGTCTACTCCTACCTGCCTTTCATGGTGCTGCCGCTGGCGGCCAACCTGATGAAGCTCGACCGCCGCCTGCTGGAGGCCGCGTCCGACCTTGGCTGCAGGCCGATGCAGGCGTTCTGGCGCATCACTTTCCCGCTGTCGATGCCGGGCGTGATCGCGGGCTGCCTGCTGGTGTTCATCCCGGCGGTGGGCGAGTTCGTGATTCCGGATCTGCTCGGCGGCTCTGACGCGCTGATGATCGGCAAGGTGCTGTGGACCGAGTTCTTCCACAACCGCAACTGGCCGGTGGCCTCGTCGGTGGCGATGGCCATGCTGATGCTGATCGTCATCCCGGTGCTGCTGTTCGAGCACGTGCAGAACAGGCGTGCCGAGAAGGAGGCGAAGGGATGAGAGCGGGAATTGGGGATTGGGGATTCGGGCTTCGAGAAGCCTTGGCTTGCGAGCGCATTTCCCCGTGCGGCCATAGGGTGGGCCCTGGCCCACCGGAGCTCGACGCCGGCCTAGGTGTGGCCTGTCTGCAGCCCGCGGAAGCGCGCGCGGGCCACGTGTGCCGTCGTCGCTCCAGCGCCCGCACCTCGACGCGGATCGCTGGCCACGGTGGGCCAGGGCCCACCCTATGCACGAGCGGAGCGTTGCCGACCTTCGGCAATCCCCAATCCCGAATCCCCAATCCCGCTCTGCCGCGCCGGCGGCAGAGTCACGGCCACGGTGGGCCAGGGCCCACCCTATGTGTGCACGGTGAGCTGTCGACCTTCGGCAATCCCCAATCCCGAATCCCCAATCCCGCTCTGCCGCGCCGGCGGCAGAGTCACGGCCACGGTGGGCCAGGGCCCACCCTATGTGTGCACGGTGAGCTGTCGACCTTCGGCAATCCCCAATCCCGAATCCCCAATCCCGCTCTGCCGCGCCAGCGGCAGAGTCACGGCCACGGTGGGCCAGGGCCCACCCTATGCAGGAGCGGAGCGTTGCCGACCTTTGGCAATCCCGAATCCCGAATCCCGAATCCCGTCTTGCCGCCCAAGCGGCAAGACACGCGCAGCGCACGCACGCCATGAACCGCAAACCCTTCCTGCTGTTCACCGCGATGGCCTTCGGCTACGCGTTTCTCTACCTGCCCATCGTTTCGGTGATCGTCTACAGCTTCAACAGCTCGCGGCTGGTGACCGTCTGGGGTGGGTTTTCCACCGAGTGGTACGGGCGCCTGCTGCAGAACGAGCAGATCCTGCAGGCGGCGTGGCGCAGCCTGCTGATCGCCGCCACCGCGGCCACGCTTGCGGTGGTGATTGGTACCTTCGCCGGCACCGCGCTCACGCGCCTGGGACGCTTCCGCAGCCGCCCCCTGCTGTCGATCATGACGTCGGCGCCGCTGGTGATGCCCGAGGTCATGCTGGGCCTGTCGGCCCTGCTGCTGTTCGTATTCCTGCAGCAGCTCACCGGCTGGCCGGCGCAGCGCGGCTTCACGACGATCGCCATCGCCCACATCACCTTCTGCACGGCCTACGTGACCGTGGTGGTGCAGTCGCGCTTGGCGCAGATGGACGAGAGCCTCGAAGAAGCCGCGATGGACCTCGGCGCACGGCCGTGGAAGGTGTTCTTCCTGATCACCCTGCCGCAGATCTTCCCGGCGCTCATCGCCGGCTGGCTGCTGGCTTTCACCCTGTCGGTCGATGACCTGGTGGTGGCGAGCTTCGTCTCCGGCCCCGGCAGCAGCACCCTGCCGATGGTGGTCTATTCCAAGGTCAAGTTCGGCATCACGCCCGAGATCAACGCGCTGGCCACCCTGATCATCCTGTTCGTCACCACCGCGATCGTGATCGCGGGCTGGCTGATGCATCGCAGTGAGCGGCGCTGAGAGCATGTGAAAAACCATCCGCCTACTGCGGCCGCCTCTGTCCGCCCGTGGCGGCAGCGCGCTACGCGAATTCCGCGGTCACCAGCTCGCCAAACGCCCTCGGGTTCACGTGCCGCGCTTTGCCACGATCGCCCAGAGTCGCCCTCGCTACGGCGTCTCGATTTTCCCCACGCTCTGAGCGCTGCGTCGGCTGTTTTCCGAGTCCCGTGTTGTTCCCATGTCCAGACCGAGAGGTTCCAATGTCCCTGAAGCGCCCCGAGAACGTGCCGGAAAACGCTCGCTGGAATGCCACCGATCAGGAATGGCAGCTCGGCGAGGGCTGGACGCGCGATGGACAGCCGACCGGCCACTGTCGCGCGTGGTCGGCCAAGGGCGTGCTGGTGGCCGAGTACACGGCCAATCGCCATGGCGTGGTCGATGGGGTGCTCACGCGCTTCCATCCTGATGGCACGGTCGCGAGCCGGGGCGAATGGAAAGATGGCAACCGCCACGGGCGCTTCCTGTTCCAGCAGAGTGAAGCCGACACCGGTGAGTGGTATCCGGCCGATGAGCGCACCTGGCGCTACGAGTTCGATGCCACCACCAACTACAGCGATGAGAACCCGCGCTGGTTCCTGAAGGACGGCACGCCCAGCACCTCGGATGGCCGCCCCCTGGCTACGGCCTACGACATGGACGAAGTCTTCGAGACCAGTCATCCCGACAACTTCCTGCGCGAGCGCGCTGCGGTCTGCCACCAGGCCCTGGCGGGCTCGGAGCCCGAGGTCCACGCCAACGTCCAGGGTTTGCGCGAGCTCTGGGGAATCGATACGACCGAGTTCGACCTTCTGAACGCCGTGCTCGCCGAGGGTGGCTACTACAGCGCCGCGAGTCTGCGCGACGGTTTCACCGGCAACTGCTGGGAGGCGCTGCTGTTCTCACCCTACAGCAACGAGAACGAAGAGCTCAGCGCGATCTTCATGGGCGCCGCCCCCTTCGGGCGAATGGGCGACAGCGACCTGCTCTACGCGACACTGTTCCGGCCGCTGCGCCGTCGACCCTCACCCAACGCCGTGTACTTCTGGAACCACGAGCTTTACTACCTCGATCAGGTCGTGGCGCGCACTCTGGATGACTACGCCTTCCTGCACTACGTCGCCATCGCGCACGAGAGCGAGCGCCTCTCGGATGAGGTCGCGGCGCGCGCCTGGCGCAAGCTGGCCGGCCGCGTGAGCCCGCCCTGGTCGCTGGAAAGCGGGTCGGATCTGGTGTCACAAGGCGATGGCGAGACGCGCATCGGCGGCGATGTCGACGGTGACGGTCATGTTCGCGCGTACTACTGGCGGGCCGAGTGGCTGATCAAGCTGCTGCTGCCGGACGGGCGGCGCGAAATGGATATCGTCGAGCGCGCCTTCCACGCCGGTCACAACCCGCGCTGGGCGGACGAAGCCTCGTTCCAGGAGTCGATGGACGAGGGCGGCCGGATTGCCCCGCTGGCGATCTACATTCTGTGGCGCTTGTTCTGGTTCGAGGACGCGCGACTGGCGCATGCCCTCGATGCGTTCGCCGATCATCCCGCGCGCTACGTCCGTGATCTGGTCGATCTGCTGCGTCGCTTCGAGAGCGGCCTGGCCGGAGTGCGTGGCATGCAGGACGTGCAGGGCCTGCGGCGCGCCGTGCGTGAACTCGGCCTGGCGCAACGCCTGCAGACGGGCGAGAAGGCCGGCTGAGGCAGAAGCGCCGTGGGCAAGGTCGAAGCCGACAGCGTTCTCGAGCGCCGGACAGGATGCGCCCGGCGATCGAGCACGAGCGCGTCGGGCCCTGGCTCACCGAGCGCGGCGAAGTCCTCGCCGCGCACGGGCCGGACAACTCCGGCGAGACCAGACGCGCCTCGCTCGCCTCCGCCTCAGTCGGCCCGCCCGGCGAACTCGCCGGTCGCGGTGCTGACCAGGATGCGCTCGCCGTTGGTGATGTACTCCGGCACCTGGATCTCGATGCCGGTGGAGAGCTTGGCCGGCTTCGGACGCTTGGTGGCGGTGGCGCCCTTCATTTCGGGGGCCGTTTCGACGACTTCGAGGACCACGCTGGGCGGCAGCTGCAAGGCCACCGGCTGGTCGTCGATGACCGCGACGTAGCAGTTCTCCAGTCCATCGGTGATGTAGCCGGCGGCGTCGCCGACCACGTCGGCGTCGAGCTGGTAGCTGGTGTAGTCCTCGCTGTCGAGAAACACGAAGGCCTCGCCGTCCTTGTACGAGAAGGTGGCCTGGCGGCGCACCAGGTCCAGCTCCTTCAGGTCGTCGTCGGCGCGCAGGCTGAGGTCGTACTTGGCGCCGCCGGGGATGCTGTAGAGGGTGAAGCGGAAGGTGACGTTGCCGCCTCTGGCCGTCGGCGCGCTGCGCTCGATGTCGCGCACCTGGTAGACCGTGCCGTTGTGTTCGACGACATTGCCCTTCTTGACTTCATTGGCCTTCATGACGGGATCTCGGGGAAAAGGTCGCGCATTCTCGCCGAAACCGTGAGCCTGCCCAAGCGGTCGGCGGGTCGGGCGCCTGAGATGCAGGGCGTCTGGATTTCGTCGCATGCGCAGTCATGACGACGCGTCGGACCAGGTACGGGAGAAGACATGCAGCGAGGAATCTTCCAGTCGGCCGCCTTGGCTCTGCTCTTGCCCGCGGCCGGTGCGGCCCAGGCCCAGCCGCTGACGGTGGTCAGTGGCCCAGGCAACGACTACCAGGCCAGCGTGCAGGCGCCAGCGGATGCGCCGGAGGCGCGAGTCGCCGTGTTCGAGCGCCTGGACGGCAGCTTCAGCGGCGATCTCTGGCTCACCCGCTCCACCGACGCCGGGGCGAGCTGGAGCGCACCGCTGGCGGTGGTGGCCAGCGCTGCCAATGAGCGCCACCCCAGTCTGGTCGAAGGTGCCGAGGGCGGCTGGCTGCTGTTCCACCTCAGCAATGCCAGCGGCGCTTTCCGGATCCACCGTGCGACCTCGGTCGACGGGCTCAGCTTCTCCTCCAGCGCGCCGATCGCTCTCGGCTGGCCCACCGGGGGCGAGATCAATCCGCAGGTGAGGCGACTACAGGACGGTCGGCTGCTGCTGGTCTATCACCGTCTGGGCGGCGCGGCCCATGCGTCCGTGTCCAGCGACGAGGGCCTGAGCTGGGACAGCACGCGGGTCCAGATCAGCCCGGCGTCCGCCGCGCTGCCGCGCATCGCGCAGCGACCGCAGGATGGCCGTCTGCTGCTGGTCTATCAGACCAATCCCGGTAACGGCCAGCTGCAGCTGTGGGCGCGCAGCAGCCTGGATCCGCTGGCGTGGATGGATACGCCGCAGAGCCTGGCCGGCACCGGCAACAACCACGACGCCTGGCCGCTGTGGAGCGCAGCGGGCGAATGGCAGGTGTTCTTCGCGCGGGTCGAAGGCGGCAGCTTCCAGATCCACCGCAGCCGCTCGCCCGATGGCATCGCCTGGTCACCGCCCGAGGCGCTGAGCGCGCGGCCCGGGCTCGGCAACGTGCAGCCGATGGCGCTGACGACGGCGCTGGGCACCGAGCTCTACTGGGGCGCGGCCCAGGTCAGCGGCGACTCCAACTACGACATCGTCCGGAGCGTGCTGGATGCGGCGATCGAGGACATATTCAGCGACGGATTCGAGCCGGTTCCGCCCTGAAACAACAAAGCCGCGGGCAGGCCCGCGGTTTCGTCGGTGCACCATCAACCAAGGATTACTTGCGACGCATCAGCACGCCCGCGCCGAGCGCACCCAGCACCAGCGCCAGCAGGGCGAGGCCGCTCGGGCCAAGGCTGGGAATCACTGCGGGACGCGGCACCGGCGGCGGGAAGCCACCGCCCGGCGGGTTGGCGCCGGTGATGGCGTAGGTGTAGGGGCCGCAGACCACGCCCGGGGCGTTGGCGACGCCGGACACCACCATCACCAGGTCGGTATTGGCCGGCGCCGCGAACGTCTCGTTGAACGCCTGCGAGGAACCGAAGCTCCAGACGTAGCCGCTGCAGATGTTGGCGGGGTTGAAGGTGCCGGTATGGAAGGTCACGAAGACGTTGGTACCACAAGTGCCCGGATCGAAGTTCGCGGTGATGCTGCCGCTCGCGTCCGAGCGCATCGGGATCGCCTGGTACTGGAAATCGCCGCTGCTGAACGTCGAGCAGGCATCGCCCGGAGTGCCCGAGCGGAAGAAGCGCGGGCTCATCGTGGCTTCGCTGCCGAGCATCGAGCCGGTGCCCGAAACCGCGCGGGGCTGGCTGAAATCCGGGGCCCGCGAGCTGGCCGTGACGCCCGTGTCGTTGGCCGGTCCAGCCGCATGCGCTGAGGCGGCGAGCAGGAGCCCGAGGCTCAGGTACTTCGCAAATTTAATGAGTGCAATCCTTGGTGTCGGGGCGATAGCGGCTCTACGGCCACGCGGGTGACGCCGGCGGAGTGTGATGAACGCGCCGCGGTCCGACTGTCACGATTTGTTGATCTGCGGCCGCCCGTCGCTTGCATTTTCTGGCGCCAGATTTATGGCGCCTTTCCGGGGCAAGGCCTCAGGCCTTGCGATCGCGAACAGCCCTTGCCGCCGGCAGCGCCGGTCCAGTTCCAGCAGCGCCTTGTCGCGGCTGAGCAGGCAGTCCGCGTCGCCCTCCCACGCGAGCTCGATGAACTTCTGATCGTCGCGATCGCGGCAGCGGGGCAGGGCGGGACCCGCTGCCGCGTGTGCCCCGGTGACCCATTCGCACAGCGCGCGCTGCCGCAGCGCGAGCTGCGACTGTCGTGCGGGATCCATGCGCAGCGCCGGGTAGGCGAGCACGCGCAGCCACTCCGCGTGGCAGTCCTCGCGCAGCAGAATGCAAACCTCGGCGGCGTCCACGGCCTGCCGGAGCGGCGCGCAGCGGGGATCCTCGAACAGCAGAAGGTCGAGCCAGACATTGGTGTCGAGCACCAGACGCATCGAGGTAGGACGCCGCAGTGAGAGAGGCGCAAGTGTGCCGCTTTCAAGGAAGCACAGGCCAGGCCGCGCACGCGTCGGCGTCGCCTCGCAAAGCCCGGCTGTGTGTAGAAGCGAGCGTGCTGGCAACCCGGCCTTCATGTGGAGCGAAGGCTGCGGTCGCCTGCAGGCACGTGCCTGCAACGATCAGGGTCAGTGCCTGGCAGTCGACATGGTCAGCTCTGCGAATCCACCACCGACTGCGCCGCGCTGAGACGCGATCCAGTTGCGAGTACAGCCAAGCCGGGATCTTGCGCAGCTGGGGCAGGGCAGGCAGCCTGACTCAAGACCCAGCCATGCGCCATCCGCGTGCATCGCACCCCACCCTCCATGGAGAAGGGCCATGGCCCGCAATGCCGATGCCTCAGTCGATGCGCTGCTGAATGCGCTGGACCATCCACGGCGCGATGCCATCGATCGCTATCGCCGCCTCCTGCTCGACGCCGCCCCCGGCGTGCTCGAGAGCTGGAAATGGAACGCGCCGAACTATGCGCTGGCAGGCGATTTCGCCACCTTCCGCCTGCAGCCGCGGCAGGCCTTCCAGCTGATCCTGCATGCGGGAAGTGCCAAGGGTGGACTTGCCCGGATGCCGCCACTGTCGGCAGCGCCAGGGCTGCTGAGCTGGCCGGCCAGCGATCGCTGCGTGCTCGCACTGGATCGGCTGCCCGAGGGCGCTGAGGGCGAGCGCGTCCTCTCCCAGCTGGTGCGCCATTGGCTGCAGGCGCTCGGACGCGTCTGAGCCATCGCCTCGCCGCGCGAGGACTGCTGTGGCTCAGCGCTCCGATGGCGGCAGCGGCAGCTCGATCAGGGGCGCCGGCAGGCGCTCGCTGCTGATCCACAGGCTGCGGCCGCTCGTATCGAAGGCGATCGCCTCGGCCTGGGCCAGCCAGCCGAACTGCAGCGGCTGGCCAGGGCGCGCCAGCGCCTGCGCCCAGCCTTCGCCGACGTCCCGCCGATACAGATAGGCGCGGCGGTAGTTGAGCACCGCCAGCATGCGGCCTTCGGCTGACAGGTCGGCGCCGGTGATCTGCGCGCGGTAGCGGCCGAAGCGCGGGTTGCCTGCCAGTTCCGCCGCGCTGGGCTGCTCGATCCCGCTGAGGCTGCCGACCCGCCGCGCTTCGATGACGCCCGTCCGCGCACGCAGCGGGGCGACCAGCAGCTCGGCCGGCACCCGCTTCTTGGTGATGAACAGCACCTGCTCGGCCTCGGTGTCGACCGCCACCGCCTCGACATCGCGCGGACCATCGGGCCAGCGCAGGCGCTGCACCCAGGCCGGGGCCGCCCGCGCGTTTTCGAGGCGCTCGGGCTCGGCCAGCACCACCAGCTCGACCTCGCTGCGGCGGCCGCCGTTGTCGCCGGTGTCGGCGATCAGCAGATAGGTCACGCCGTCGAGCACGAATGCCGCGATGTCCTCGAAATCGCGCGCGGCCACGCCGTCGATGTCCAGCGTGGCGCGATGGCGACCCTGCGTATCGATGGCATGCACCTGTGCCGGGTAGCCGCTGTCGTTGTGGACCCACAGCAGATCGGCATGTCGACGCGAGGCGGCGATGCCGCTGATCTCGCGCAGGCGCGGCTCGCGGATCAATCCGGCGATGCGCGGCGCCGCCGCGCTTTCAGGCGATGGCGGCGCCGTGTCCTGCGCCGCCACGACGCCAGACAGCGCCGGCAGAGCCTGCGCCAGCAGAGCCAGCACCAGCAGGCTGCCGCGCCAGGCGCAGGGCCTCGCGCCGGGCCGGGCGGGGCGTGGGAAGGGACCGTCCGTAGTCATGGCGCCGAAGTGTGCCAGAGGGGCGGCGGCTACACTGTGCCCCGTCCTGAATCTGCCCGGAGTTGTCCCGATGCACGCTGCGATCCGCCTTGGAACACCGCTGTCGACTGGCGCCACCCGCGTGCTCATGCTGGGCTCGGGTGAACTCGGCAAGGAGGTGGTGATCGAGCTGCAGCGGCTGGGCGTCGAGGTCATCGCCGCCGACCGCTATGCCGATGCGCCGGCCATGCAGGTCGCGCATCGCAGCCACGTGATGGACATGCTCGATCCGGTCGCCCTGCGCGCCTTGATCGCGAAAGAGCAGCCGCATCTGGTGGTGCCCGAGATCGAGGCCATCCACACCCAGACGCTCGTCGAACTGGAAGCCGAAGGCCTGCGCGTGATTCCCACCGCCCGTGCCGCGCGCCTGACCATGGACCGCGAGGGCATCCGTCGTCTCGCCGCCGAGGAGCTTGGCCTGCCGACCTCGCCCTACCGTTTCGTCGATACTGAAGCCGAGTTCCGCGCAGCCGTCGCCGCGATCGGCCTGCCCTGCGTGGTCAAGCCGCTGATGTCGTCCTCGGGCAAGGGCCAGAGCACCTTGCGCCGCGAAGCCGATCTCGGCCCCGCCTGGGCCTATGCGCAGGAAGGCGGGCGCGCCGGCGCCGGCCGCTGCATCGTCGAGGGCTTCATCGACTTCGAGTACGAGATCACCCTGCTGACCGTGCGCCATCGCGATGGCACGCGCTTCTGCGCGCCGATCGGCCATCTGCAGATCGATGGCGACTACCGCGAGAGCTGGCAGCCGCAGCCGATGCCCGCAGCCGCCCTGGCGCGTTCGCAGGACATCGCCCGCGCGATCACCGATGCGCTCGGCGGCTGGGGCCTGTTCGGCGTCGAACTGTTCGTGCGCGGCGACGAGGTCTGGTTCTCCGAGGTTTCGCCGCGCCCGCACGACACCGGCCTCGTCACCCTGATCTCGCAGGAGCAGAGCGAATTCGCCCTGCACGCGCGCGCCATCCTCGGTTTCCCGATTCCATACATCGATGAGCTCGGGCCCTCGGCTTCGGTCGCCCTGCTCGCGGAAGGCCACGGCGTGCCCGAGTTCAGCGGCCTCGACGCCGCGCTGGCCGAACCGCAGACCGGCCTGCGCCTGTTCGGCAAGCCGCGCGTCGCCGGCAAGCGGCGTGTGGGTGTGGCGCTGGCGCGGGGCGGCGATGTCGAGACCGCCCGAGCGCGGGCGCGCGAAGTGGCCGCGGCGCTGACCGTTCGCCTGGTCTAGCCCTTCGCCGAGCGCAACGCGCCCTGCTGCCGAATAGGGTGGGCCCCGGCCCACCATAAGCCCCATCCCCGCGACATCCCGCGCTTGTGGCCCCAGCCGAAGCGCAACGCGCCAACACGCTTGGCATCGCTCCATAGGGTGGGCCCCGGCCCACCATAAGCCCCACCCCGCGACATCCCGAGCTTATGGCCCCAGCCCAAGCGCAACGCGCCAACACGCTTGGCATCGCTCCATAGGGTGGGCCCCGGCCCACCATAGGCTTCACCCCCGCGACACGCCGCTCCATTCGCCATGCGCGGCGTCCTCGACATCGCGCCTGCCCCCGAGCCCGAGCACGCGCTGTGCTTGGGCGATCTTCGTGAAGCCGCTACAGTTCAAGCCCGATGCATCCCACGGCCGAACGCCCGGCTGCCCAAGGAGAACGCCCATGTCCCTGCGCCTGCTCGCCCTCGCCGCCATCGCCCTGCTGATGAGCGCCTGCGCCACCACACCCGACGGCCGCAGCCAGGTGATGATGGTCTCCGATGCCCAGGTCAACCAGATGGGCATCACCGCCTTCGAGCAGATGAAGGCCAACGACAAGACCAGCACCGTGCCCGCGCGCAGCGCCTATGCGCAGTGCATCGTCGATGCGCTTGTTCGTGAACTGCCGCCCGAATGGCAGCGCCTGCCCTGGGAAGCCCAGGCCTTCGCCATCGCCGAGCCCAATGCCTTCGCGCTGCCGGGCGGCAAGGTCGGCGTCAACACCGGTCTGCTGCGCGTCGCCGACACACCCGACAAGCTGGCCGCAGTGCTTGGCCATGAGATCGGCCACGTCGTCTACCGCCACGCCGGCGAACGCATCAGCCAGCAGCAGCTGGCCCAGACCGGCGTGGCCCTCGCCGGCGCCTACGCCGGCCGCAACGCCTCGCCGGAGCAGGTCAACCTGGCCATGGCCGCGCTGGGCGCCGGCGCCCAGGTCGGCGTGCTGCTGCCGTTCTCGCGCAAGCACGAAACCGAAGCCGACGTGTACGGCCAACGCCTGATGGCCCAGGCCGGCTTCGACCCGCAGGCAGCCGTCGAACTCTGGCAGGCCATGCAGGCCGCCACCGGTAGCGAAGGCCGCCCCCCGCGCTTCCTGTCCACGCATCCGGATCCCGAGGGTCGGATCCGGGCACTGAGCGAAGCGGCGCCCGGATTGCGTGTGGTGTACGAGGAAGCGCGCAGGGCGGGGAAGCGGCCGGGGTGTGGGTGAGATGATGCGATAGCGTGATCGACCGGCGCAGTTGTCAGGCGGGGTTCCTATGCTCAGTAACTACGTCGTATCGCCTCTGGCTCATGCGCCGAAGGGCTGAGGTTGCAGTGTGGCTTTGTGCAGTCTCGCCAGTACTTCAATGATCCGTTCAGCCGCGAGTGCTCGCCAACGAGCTTCTACTCGATATTGGGAGGGTGGGCGTTGGTTGCGGGGTCTTACGGTCTCCGGGGTGTGCGCTTGCCTATCGGATTTGTGTTTACAATGACACATCAAACGGGGTTTCTATGCAGTTGAGAATCGCGCTTTCACTGGCTCTGCTTGTTTTTCTATTGTCGACCCCTGCTCTGGTGGAAGCGCAGTCATGCGCGAACGAATTCCAAGCTCAGAGAAATGGTGGATCATTGCTATGCTTCCTTGATCGTGATAGCGCGATCAAATACATCAAATCTGAGCCTGATCCGGCTAACCCCAGAGGTCAACATCTCGCGGAGGAGCTGAAACCTTCCTACACGCTGGGTGACGGCGCTTTAAGAACCAATTATGGTGTGCCTATTGAGAGTGTCGGTGCACGAGTCTTTGAGCGTTACCGGGGGATTCCTGTCTTTACCTGTAATGGAACGCTAGACCCTATGGGTCACGCGATGTGTGAGTCGGAAGAGGCGCTGGCGGACAGCATTTTTTCTCTGAGCAGCACAAGCATTCGAAGGCCCGGTGAGTTCAGGGGTAGATACAACGACAATGCCCCAACAGGCTGGTGGTTTCCAACCAACCCACCGCAACCTGCCTGGGTCTACACTCGCGCGGACACAGGCGTTCCGATTGCCGATCAAAGAAGATTCTGGGCGTGGAGCGTTGCTAGTGGGCAGATGATTGAAGTTACCCGCGTCGAGAAGCGCAATTGGTATCAGTGTCCAATGTGGTTCCGCCCGGCATACTTTGATGACACGCGTTGGAGTTCCACTCGCGGGTTGCCACTTGTGTGGCCCAATATTTGCCAAAACTTGGCATGGGGTCATCTCATCACAAGAGACCCGCTGCAGGTCAATAGCTGTCCAAAGAATGGCAACCCGTGTGTCCCGGCTACCGGTGCCAAAGAGCTGATAGAGCTTGATTTTGATTGGTCCGAACTGAGTTTCAGGCGACAGTACACATCGTTAGGGCAGCTTCCTTTGGCTTCTGCTCTTGGGGACCACTGGTCGCATTCGCTTGCGCATCGGTTGTATGCGCCAAGCAGTGGCACCGGTCCAGTGCTTTGGATCAACGATCGCGGCCACTTCGACCGCTTCGTCTGGCGTAGCGCTGACAACGCCTATCTGGCCGAGAATTCGCCCGGTAGCATCCTTTATCCGAATGCAGGTGGGGCGCGTTGGTTGATTCGTCAATCAGACGGCACCGAACTCGCGTTCAATGGACAGGGGCGGTTGGTCCGTATGGGCAGCGAGGAGCACGCGCTGGCGCTGAGCTACTGCAACTCGGTCGATGTTTCAGAGGGCCGTTGTCCTGCTGCTGACGTGCTGCTCGCGATCGAGGATGCTCGTGGTCGACTTCTGAGCTTTGAACACGCACACGTCGACATTGAACTTCCGGACGGTACGAGTCGCTCTGCTTTACGCCTCGTTAGTGTGTCCGACGATACTGGCGAGCGAGTTCGCTACGACTGGGATGCGGAAGGCCGTCTGGCATCGGTTGAGTACCCCGCCAGCGCCGGCGCTGCGAGCCGCCAATACCACTACGCCGAACCCACCCACCTCTGCCGCCTGCACAACGGCGCGCCCGAGGCGGGCTGCGACGCCGCGCAGTCGGCGCAGCGCTTCCCCAACCACCTCACCGGCATCACCGACGAAAACGGCGTCCGCACCGCCGACTACACCTACGACAGCCGCGGCCGCGTCACCCAGAGCCAGCACGCTGGCAATGCCAATCGCGTCAGCCTGAACTACCTCAGCGCCAGCCAGGTGCGCGTCACCCAGCCCGAGGGCGGCAGCCGCCTGTACACCTTCAGCAGCGGCCGCTTCCGCAAGCTGCTGAGCAGCGTGGAGGAAACCACCGACGGCAGCGTCACTGGCACCACCACCCACAACGTCAACCTCACCACCTTCCGCCGCAACCACACCATCGACCCGCGTGGCACGCGCACCAACTACACCCACGACGCCTTCCGCGAAACCGGCCGCACCGAGGCGCTGGCGGCCAATGGCGGCACCACGCCGCTCACCCGCAGCTACAGCAGCACCTGGGACAACACGCTGAACCGCATGCTGACCCGCACCGAGCCGGGTCGGCAGATCCGCTTCGCCTACAACAGCCGCGGCCAGACCACCGCGCGCTGCGAGGTCGATCTGGCCGTGCCTGCGGCCGTGGCCTACACCCTGTGCGGCAGCGCCGCCAATGCGCCCTTCGGCGTGCGCCAGACCCGCTACACCTACTGCGAAGCCGCCGACGCCAGCACACCGGGCTCCACCTGCCCGATCATCGGCGCGCTGAAGTCCGTCGATGGCCCGCGCGTCGACGTCGCCGATGTCACCACCTACGCCTACCACGCCGCCACCGACGAATCCGGCTGCGCGCAGGCCACGGGGCCCTGTCATCGCAGAGGCGACCTGCACACCGTTACCAATGCCCTGGGCCATGTCACCACCCACGCGCGCTACGACCGTGCGGGTCGAGTGACGCGTACGGTTGATGCCAATGGTGTGGTCACCGAGCTCAGCTACCACCCGCGCGGCTGGCTGCTGAGCCGCACCGTCAAGGGCGCCACCGCGGCCGAAGACGCGACCACCCAGTTCGCCTACTTCCCAACCGGACTCGTCCAGCGCATCACCCAGGCGGACGGCAGCTTCCTCGACTACGGCTATGACGACGCCCATCGCCTGATCTCGGTCACCGACGCGCTCGGCAACCGCATCGACTACACCCTGGACCCGGCCGGCAACCGTACGTCCGAGACCACCTTCGACCCGCAGGGCGCCGTCAAGCGCCAGCTCTCGCGCGTCTACAACCAGCTCGGCCAGCTGCGCGAACAGCGCGACGCCCAGCTGCGCGCCTACGTCTCCGAGTACGACGCCAACGGCAACAGCACGGCCAGCACCGACCCGCTGAACGTGCGCAGCACGCAGAGCTTCGACCCGCTGAACCGCCTGCAGCAGAGCCTGCAGGACGTCGGCGGCCTGAACGTCAGCACCGGCTACCGCTACGACGCGCAGGACCGCCTCACCAAGGTCATCGACCCCAAGGGCCTGCACACCGACTACACCTACAGCGGCCTGGGCGACCTGACCCAGCTGAGTAGCCCGGACACCGGCCTCACCACCTACACCGTGGACGAAGCCGGCAACCGCCTCACGCAGACCGACGCGCGCGGTGTCACCGTGACGATGCAGTATGACGCGCTCAATCGCCTGACCCGGCAGAGCAACAGCCAGGGCGACGAAGTCATCGTCTACCGCTACGACGGCGTGGGCGCTGAGAAGCTCTGCGCCAGCAGCAGCGCCGAGGGCCGCTTGAGCCAGATCGAAGACCGCCTGGGCCTGCTGACCTACTGCTACGACCGCCGCGGCAATGTCGTTGCGAAGCACCGCAGTCCGGTCAAAGACATGGCGCCGGACCTCGAACTGAGCTGGAGCCTGGCCTACAGCTACACCAAGGCCGACCAGCTGGCTTCGCTGACCTACCCGAATGGCGATCGCGTGCTCTATCGCCGCGATATCGCCGGTCGCGTCACTGCCGTGGACGTGCAGCCCGCCGGCACGAGCCAGCCGCAGCCGCTGATCACCCAGGTGCAGCACGCGCCCTTCGGCCCGGCCACGCGGCTTGAGTACGCCGGCGGCGCGGTCTGGCAGCGCGCGCTGGATGCCGACTACCGCATCGACACCCTGAGCAGCCCCGGTTTCAGCTACGACTACACGCTGGATGCGGTGGGCAATGTGGTGGGCCTGGGTACGGGCAGCGCCGACATCGAGTTCGGCTATGACGACCTCTATCGCCTGACCGAGTTGGGCGAGTCCGCGGCGCCCAGCCCGCTGGAGAGCTTCGGCTACGACGCCACCGGCAACCGCACCAGCCACGCCCGACCGGACGGCACTGCCGCCTATAGCTACCCCGCGAACAGCCATCGCCTGTCGACCGTGGGCGCTGAGGCGCGCAGCTATAGCGCCGCGGGCAACACCACGGCGGTGGGCGATCTGCAGATCCAGTACTCGGGCTTCAATCGCTATGAGTCGCTGCCCAGTGGGTTCGGCGAAGCTCTGCAGGTCAACCTCTACAACGGCCGCGGCGAACGTGAGTACCGTCGCATGGCGCACGAGCCGCGCCACTTCGGCTACGACGAAGGCGGCCAGCTGCTGTTCGAAGGCGAGAACCAGGGCGGTAGCCTCGCCATCCGCCAGCTCATCGTCTGGCTGGACGGCCAGCCGGTGGCGCTACGCCAGGGCAACGCGCAGCGCGGCGCCCCCTATGCCGGCGAATGGCTGCACATCCACGCCGACCACCTCGGCAGCCCGCGGGCGATCACCCGGCCTGCGGCGGGGAATGCGGTGGTCTGGCGCTGGGCGCTGGAGGGCAGTGCGTTTGGTCAGCATCCGGCGGAAGCGGATGTGGATGGGGATGGGGTTTCTCTGGAATTCAATTTGCGGTATCCGGGGCAGTATTTTGATTCGGCTACTGGGTGGCATTACAACTACTTCAGAGACTATGAGCCGGGGACTGGGCGGTATGTGCAGTCGGATCCGATTGGGTTGGGGGGTGGGATTAGCACATTTCAGTATGCGCGCAGCAGAGTCCTGTCCTTCATTGATCCCAGCGGGCTCAGTCCTCTAATCTGTGAGTCAGTCACGCGCACCATGTATGAGTACAATCTCGTCACGGGGGCTGCTGAGCCAAACGGGCAAGTGACAACGAGGAGGTGCCGTGCCTATCCGGATATGCCACCTGCTCCGCCCAGTTGCAACGTGAGTTGCATGAACTGCGCGACACTCTTGCGTGATTGCCAGGGTACGCGGACGCTTGGAGCTAATCTCATCGGAGTGTCCGCTATGTGCCTGGCGACGCCGATTCTCATTAGAGGGGGAATTCCCCGGTCGGCATCAGTGTGGGGTACCTTGGCAGGCTCAGGCGCAGCGGCTCCGATGATCGATTCTTGGTGTGAAGAAGCCTACGAGGGATGCAAGAGAAGTCAGGCGGGGACATGTTGTGATGGGAAGTAAGGGAGCGAATGCCGGGTGGATCGCGGTCATGGTCGCTATTGTGCGGCCGGCTGCTAGAGTCTTTGTAGCGGCTGTCAGTACTTGGGCGGTGCTGAATGATAGGCTGTGGCTCGCCGCATTTCTGCTATTGTTTTTTGTTGTTGTGGTCGAGTCCGTTCTTCGTTATCTAGCAAGAGAATGAAAAGCCGGAAGAAAATCCGGGGTCACAAAATCCGGGGTCAGGTCTTGTTTTGCCACATGCGCCGGCGTAGTGTCGGCGCATGTCTCGTCCTCAGCGCATTGAGTTCGCGGGTGCCTGCTATCACGTGATGGCGCGGGGCAATGCGCGCGAGCGGATCTATTGGGATGACGAGGATCGGCAGCGGTTTCTGGACGGCCTGTCGCGTGTTTGCGACCGCTTCGATTGGATCCTCTGGGCCTACTGCCTGATGGACAACCACTACCACCTGCTGGTGGAAACCGAGCAGCCGACGCTGTCGCGCGGGATGCGCGAGGTCAACGGCACCTATTCGCAGAGCTTCAATCGCCGGTACGGCCGGGTAGGGCATGTGCTGCAGGGGCGCTACAAGGCCATCCTGGTGGACAAGGACGCCTACCTCACCGAGCTGCAGCGCTACATCGTGCTGAACCCGGTGCGCGCGGGTCTGTGCGGAGGCGCGGGTGACTGGCGTTGGAGCAGCTATCCGGCAGTGATGGGACAGGCGGAGCCTCTGCCTGGCTTGGCTGCCGATCGCACGCTGTCGTTGTTCGGCAGCGAGCGGGCCGCCGCCCGTTCGGCGTTCGCGCGCTTCGTGTCGGAAGGCGTCGGCCAAGCCTTCGAGCCTGAAGTGCACGCGCAGAGCTTCCTGGGCGACGAGAACTTCGTCGCGAAGGTGGCGAACGAGGTCGCGCCCGTCTCCCCCGAAGTCCCCCGCCGCCAGCGCCTCGCGCCGACGCTGCGCCAGATCGAAGCGGAAGCCGCGAACCGCAACGCCGCCATCCGCCGCGCCTACGCCACGGGCGCCTACACGTTGGGCGAGATCGGTGCACACTTCGGCCTGCACTACGCGACGATCAGCCGGATCGCGCGGGAGCGGCAAGGAGGGTGATGTGGCAGAACAACAACTGGCCTCGGGTTGTCGGGTTTCAGCCTGTCTGTCGGGAAGGAGATGGACAGTGGCGGAGGGTACGCTGATGCTCTTGGGCTGCAGGCCTGGACCGGTTGGCCTCGAACTGCGCGTCTCCGACGTCGAACCAACACTTGAGACGCACGCATGACGCCCGCCCTTGCCAAGCCGCGCGAACCGGCTCGTATCACCCATCTGAAGGTGCAGAATTTCCGCGCCCTGCGCGATGTGGAGTTCAAGGAACTGACACCGTTCACGGTGCTGCTTGGCCCCAACGGCAGCGGCAAGTCGACGGTGTTCGATGCGTTCGCTTTTCTTTCCGACTGCTTCCAGTTGGGCCTGCGCCGCGCTTGGGATAAGCGCAACCGGGCGAAGGAACTCAAGACGCGCGGCAGCGACGGCCCGGTGGTGATCGAGATCAAGTATCGCGAGCCGGGCTATCCGCTGATCACCTACCACCTGGCGGTGGACGAGGTGGGTGGTGCGCCGGTGGTCGTGCAGGAATGGCTGCAGTGGAAGCGAGGCAGTCATGGCAAGCCCTTCCGCTTTCTTGAATACCGGTCGGGAGCCGGCCGGGTGGTCAGCGGCGAGTTGCCCGACGAGCAGGACACCCGCGTCGAGGTGCCGCTGAAGTCAGCCGATCTGCTGGCGGTGAACGCACTGGGGCAGTTGGCAGAGCATCCTCGCGTCGCTGCCCTGCGCGAGTTCATCACCGGTTGGTACGTGTCCTATCTGTCGGCTGACAGCGCACGCGGAGTTCCCGAGGCAGGCCCCCAGGAAAGGCTGAGCCGCAGCGGCGACAACCTCGCCAACGTGATCCAGCACCTGAGCGAACGCCATCCCGAGCTGCTGGCGCGCATCTTCGAAGTGCTGAGCCAGCGTGTGCCGCATGTCGAGAGGGTGCTGGCTGAACCCATGGCCGATGGACGCCTGTTGCTGCAGATCAAGGACGCGCCCTTCTCGCACCCGGTTCTGGCCAAGTTCGCCTCGGACGGCACGCTGAAGATGCTGGCGTATCTGGTGATGCTCTACGACCCAGCGCCGCCGCCGTTTATCGGCATCGAGGAGCCGGAGAACTTCCTGCACCCGCGCTTGCTGCTGGAACTGGCCGAGGAGTGCCGCAATGCCGCTGCGCGTACCCAACTGCTGGCGACCACGCACTCGCCCTTCTTCCTCAACGCGCTGCGCCCGGAAGAGGTCCGCGTTCTGTGGCGCGACGAACACGGTTACACCCGCAGCCAGCGCGCCAGCGATCTGCCTGGCGTGCCCGAGTTCATGCAGGAAGGCGCGCTGCTGGGCGACCTTTGGATAGAAGGTCAGTTGGGAGTAGGTGATCCGCTCGTGCGCATGGGCCGGCCCAGCCGACCCTTGCCGAAGGGGCGTTGAGGATGGTTGCAACGCATTTGGAGCTCCTCGTCGAGGAACCCTCGATGGAGGCATTCCTGCGCGGATTGTTGCCGAGGCTGCTGCCGGAGGGTCGCAGCTTTGAGATCCATGCATTCCAGGGGAAGGGCGATTTGCTGCGCAAGCTTGCACCGCGTTTGCGTGGCTACGCGCGCTGGCTGCCGCCCGACTGGCGCATCTTCGTTGTGGTCGATCGTGACGATGACGAGTGTCGGGCGCTGAAAGCGCGGCTGGACGCCATCGCCCTCGATTGCGGGCTGCGCATCGACCGCGCCCATGCGGATTGGCAGCTGGTCAACCGCATCGCCATCGAAGAGCTGGAGGCTTGGTACTTCGGGGACTGGGCGGCTGTGAAGGCGGGCTATCCGCGTGTCAATTCGCGAGTCGCTGGCCAGCAGGCCTATCGAGACCCCGATTCCATCGCTGGCGGCACTTGGGAAGCCTTTGAGCGGATCCTTCAACGGCATGGCTACTTCGCAGCCGGGCTGCCCAAGGTCGAGGTGGCCCGAACCTTGGCGGCTCTCGTTGGGCTGGACGGAAACCAATCGCGCAGCTTCAAGAGTTTCTTGAGCGCATTGCACAGCGCGGTTGCATAGCTCATGGGTCGCTGTCATACAGCTGTCTGTTCGCAGTGCTTCAACCGTCGTCACGCCAGGTAAGACATGTGCTGCGGGGCCACTACAAGGCCATCGTGATGGACAAGGAAGGCTACCTCACCGAGTTGCAGCGCTACCTCGTGCTGAGTCCGATGTGTGCGGGTCTTTGTGGTGGTGCCGGCGATTGGCGTTGGAGCAGCTATCCGGCAGTGATGGGGCAGGCTGAGTCTCTGCCTGGCTTCGCTGCCGATCGCACGCTGTCTCTGTTCGGCAGCGAGCGGGTCGCCGCCCGTTCGGCGTTCGCGCGCTTCGTGGCGGAAGGCACCGGCCTAGCTTTTGAGCCAGGGGTGCAGGCCCAGAGGTTTCTGGGCGATTAGCGTTTCGTGGCCAAGGTGGCGCACATGTTGGGTCTGACAGCAATTGGGGTCATGCTCACAACACCGCCCTGCAATCATTCACCACCCCAAGACCTCCTCTGTCCGACTCTCGACGCTTGCCAGCCGCGGTGCCTTCGCGCTGCGGCGGGCGTCGGATCGATCAAGGAGTTGCCCGGATGAAGCGCAGACCTTTCCTGTTCGGCCTCGGTGCGGCGGCGCTGCTGCCCGCTGCGTGGCTGGCCACGCGCGGTGAACGTGCGAACGCGCGTGAGGACGCGGCCGCCGCGCCCGCCATCGAGCGCCTGCAGAAGACCCCGGGCGAGTGGAAGGCGCTGCTCAGCCCGGCCGCGTATTCGGTGCTGTTCGAGGAGGCCACCGAGCGCGCCGGCAGCTCGCCGCTGAACAACGAGCATCGCCCCGGCACCTACTGCTGCGCGGCCTGCTTCCTGCCGCTGTTCGATGCCGCGCACAAGTACGAGAGCGGCAGCGGCTGGCCGAGCTTCTTCACCCACCTGCCCGGAGTGATGGGCACCAAGCGCGACTGGAAGCTGATCTACCCGCGCACCGAGTACCACTGCATCCGCTGCGGCGGGCACCAGGGCCATGTCTTCGATGATGGCCCCGAGCCCACAGGTCAACGCTGGTGCAACAACGGCCTGGCGCTGCGCTTCGTGCCGCAGGGCGAGCCGCTGCCGGAGCTGCGCTCGTGAGCCGCCGCGAGCCGCGCTTCTCGGCCATCCACTGGGCGCCGTGGCTGGCGATCCTGCTCAAGCTCGGGCTGATCGGTTCGCTGCTGGCCTCCGACGTGGTCGACGTGCAGATCAGCGAGCAGAGCCACACGCCGCCGCCGGTACCGGAGGGCGCCAGCGTCGGCGTGGCGGTGTTTGCCGGTGGCTGCTTCTGGTGCATGGAGAAGCCCTTCGACCAGATGGAGGGCGTGCTGTCGACCACCTCGGGCTACGCCGGCGGGACGCTCGAGAATCCGAGCTACGAGCAGGTATCCGCGGGCGGCACCGGCCATATCGAAGTGGTGGAGGTGCGCTACGACCCGGCCAAAGTCACCTATGCGCAGCTGCTCAACACCTATTGGCGCAACGTCGATCCGCTGGCGGTGAATCGCCAGTTCTGCGATGCCGGTCGGCAGTACCGCAGCGCCATCTTCGCGCTCGACGAAGACCAGCGCGCGCTGGCCGAGGCCAGCCGCGCCGAGCTGACCAAGCGCTTCGGCCGCGAGGTCGCCACCGAGGTGCTGCCGGCCGCGCGCTTCTGGCCGGCCGAGGACTATCACCAGGACTACTACCTGAAGAATCCGATCCGCTACAGCTACTACCGCAGCCGCTGCGGGCGCGATGCGCGGCTGAAGGCGCTGTGGGGCGAGTAGGGCGGCTGCGCGGGGCTTCCTGGCCCCACCCAACCTGGCGCGCCCGGCGGCGACACGCTCGCCACCGCCGGTCGCCCACGGCTTGCGCGAGCCGCCGCCGCGCCAACACACTGCCCGCGAACTTTCACGCGGGGTGCACATGGCGCAGCAGCGGGTGTCGCGAAGCGGGCTGGATGTGCTGGCGCGGGCGGCGGGACTCGATGCGCAGGGCAGCGCACAGCTGCTCGATGACGCGCGTGCCTTGCCCACCGCAGCCGAATGGCGACAGACCCTGCAGCGCTTCGCCGGAATCGCCGGCGTGCTGGCGCTGGGCTTTGGCGCGGTGTTCTTCATTGCGGCCAACTGGTCGGCGCTGACGCCGGGCGGCCGCCTGTGGCTGCTGCAGGGCCTGTTCCTGATCGCGATCGCGGCGGCGCTGTGGCGGCCGCCACCACACGTCCTCGGTCGCTCCGCCTTGCTGCTGGCCTTCATCGGCGCGGGCGCCCTGTTCGCCCTGTTCGGCCAGACCTTCCAGACCGGCGCCGATGTGTACGAGCTGTTCGTGCTCTGGACCCTGCTGGGCCTGCCCCTGGTGTTCGCGGCGCGCTGGTCGCCGGTCACCGCGGCCTGGCTGCTGGTCGGCAATGTCGCGCTGGCGCTGTTCTGCGGAGTGGTGCCGGCCCAGCATCCGCTGTGGATGCTGCTCGGCTTCGACGAGCGCAGCTGGGCCCTGCGCATGCTGATCGCGATGTTGCCGAATCTGCTGCTGTGGGGCGCGGCGGAATGGCAAGCGATGCGCGATCCGGCCCTGGAGCTGCTGCTGCCGCGCTGGCTGCGTCGCCTGCTGCTGTTGGCGGGCCTCGGCTACGGCACGCTCGCGGCCTTCGTCGCCATCCTCGACAGCCACCGGCAGGCGGCGATGGTGCTGCCCCTGTTCCTGGTCTCGGCGGTGGCGGTCGGCGCCTTCTGCCTGCGCTTCCGGCGCGAGGCCCTGGGCCCGGTGGCGCTGGCCGCCAGTGCGGTGGTGCTGGGGCTGGCCGTGCTGATGGAGATCATCCCGAGCGGCGCGCAGGAGCTGTCCTTGCTGCTGCTGCCGCTGTGGGTGGTGGTGGCCTCTGGCGCTGCCGGCGTGGTGCTGGTGCCCCTGGTGCGACGCTGGGAGGGCGACAGCCATGAAGCCTGAGACGGTGTCGGAGCGCGAGCGGCTCTGGCAGGGGCTGGTGGCGCAGGGCCGCGCACAGGGCGCGGTGCCGGCCGCCGAGCCGGAGCAGGCCTGGTACCTCGGCCTGATGCTCGGCGCCGCGGCCTGGTTCGCCGGCCTGCTGCTGATGCTGACCACGGCGCTGGTCTGGAACCTGAGCGGCAGTGAGGCCTTCCTGCCGCTGGCCCTGTTCTGGGGCGTGCCCGGCCTGCTGTTGCTGCGGGTGCAGGGCCTGGGTGTGTTTCCCTGGCAGCTCGGTCTGGCCCTGCTGATCGCCGGCGAATGCGCGGCGGTGGCAGCCATTGGCATGGCCTTCGAAGAAGCCGAGCCAACCTTGCTGGCCAGCGCGATTCTGTTCGCCGGTGTCGCGGCAGTCGCGCCGCGACCGGCGGCGCGGGTGCTCAACGTCGTGGCGGCCTGCGCGGCCTGGGCGCTGTTCCTGCGCTGGAGCCTGCTGGGTGAGCCCTGGCGCTGGTACCGCATGGAAGAAGCGCGTCCCGCCCTGGGGGAAGCACTGCTGATCTGGCTGCTGTGCTGGGGCCCCATGCTCGCGGCCCTGCTGTGGATCGCGCGTAGCGAGGCGCGCTGGATGGCGACGCACTGGAGCCCGCTGCTGCGGGCTGCGCTCATCGGCCTGTGCGTGGCCCTGGCCTTTGCCACGCCGCTGGCGGATCCGCTGGCCGGCGTCTTCATCCGCGAGAGCGACGGCAGCCGCGACTGGCTGGCGCTGTGGCCGCTGCTGTCGCTGTTCGCTGCTGGCCTTGCCGCGGCAGTGGCCTTCCAGCAGCGCATGCGCGCGCTGCTGGCGCTGTGTCTTGCCGGGATGCTGGTGCATGTCGCGCACTTCTACTTCGCACTGGGCGTGAGCCTGCTGGCCAAGTCGGTGTGGATGCTGCTGATGGGGGCGGGCTTGCTGGGGCTGGCGTACTGGCTGCGCGAGGACAGGCGATGAGCATCGAAACCGAAGCCGACTCAGCGCCTCGCGCCGTGGACAAACCGGCGACACGCGAGAGCATGCGGGCTCGCGGCTGGACCCTGCTCGGGGCCCTGCTGGTGCTGGGCACCCTCAACTGGGCCTGGGCCGGCAAGGCCTGGATCCTCGAGCAGGGTCGCGAAGTGCTGGTGCCGCTGGCGCCGCTCGACCCGCGCTCGCTGATGCAGGGCGACTACATGGCGCTGCGCTTCGCGCTGGCGGATCAGATCGAACACGAACGTGCGCTGGCGGCAGCGCCGTCGGATCCGGAAGGCGCGGCTCACGAAGGCGCCTTCGGCCTGGCGCCGGTCACGCTCGACGCGCGCGGCGTGGTGGCGCTGGACTGGAACAATCCGCAGCCCGAGCTGGTCCTGCGCTACCGCCTGCGTCATGGGCGCGTGTGGCTGGGCACCAATGCCTTCTTCTTCGAGGAAGGCGAGGCGGAGCGCTTCAATCCGGCGCGCTTCGGCGTGTTCCGGGTGGACCCGCGCAGCGGCGAGGCGGTGCTGGTGGCGCTGGCGGATGAGGCTGGCCAACGGCTGTAGGCTGAGCCATGTGCCATGTGCCATGTGCCATGTGCCGCAATGACGCCGAGGTCGCGTGGTCAGCGATCGCGGCTTTCCCTGCCGGAGGGCTCGCATGGGATGCGCCCTGGCTCACCCTGTTCCACGATCGTCGCCGGGAAACGTCGCGGCAAGCCCCACCCCCTCTCCCCCGACCCCTCTCCCTCAAGGGGAGAGGGGAGCGAAACGCGGCGAAGCGAAACAGGCATAGGGTGGGCCCTGGCCCACCGTGGCCCTGACGCTTGACGCATTCGCAGGCCGGGCGACCGTCATCCGTATTGAGCGCCCGCGTGATCGCCGGGCTGCGAGATCCGAAGCTCAGCCCGCAGCGCCCAGCGACAGCACCGTATCGCCCGCGCACAGCCACAGCCAATCGCGCGGAGCGGGCTGCACGGCATGGCCGCCGGTGAAGGCGCTGAAGGCGGGCAGCATCAGGCGTTGGTCGCGCAGCCAAAAGGCTGGCAAGCGCGCGGGCAGGCCGGGTTGGCGCAGGCGCAGCACCGGGTGCAGATGGCCGCACAGCACCGGCGCCTGGGGCGTCGAAGCAGTGGCCCCGGCACGTTCGTCAGGAGGCTCGTGGTGCAAGTGCAGCGGGCCGCACGTCGATCCCTCTGGCAGCAGCTCCACCCCTTCGAAGTCGCCGGCGCCGCGCAGCGCGCGATCGTGGTTGCCTAGCACCGCAGCGAAGCCCAGACCGGCATGGCGATCGAGGAAATCGCGCCACTGCAGACGCCACTGCGCACCGGAGGGCAGCGGACCATGGATCAGATCGCCCAGCACGATCACCTGTTGTGGCTGATGGCGTTCGATCAATGTGGACAGTCGCGCGAGATCCTGCGCGGTGCCGCCGGCGGGCAGCGCGATGCCGGCGCGGCGGAAGGTGTCGCCCTTGCCGAGATGCAGGTCGGCCAGCAGCAGGGTGCTGAGCGCGGGCACGTACAGCGCGCGCTCGGGCAGCAGTTCCAGCGTGAGACCGGCCAGCTCCAGTCGCGCGGGTTGCGATGCGTCATGCGCTGCGTTTGCAGTTTCAACGCGCATCCGTTGCGCTCTCCTCGGCCGTTGCCGTTGCCGCCGTTTCGGTGCGGCTGGTGCGGCATCCGCGCGCAGTCCGATTCGCGCGCGCCTCCAGCGCATCCGCCGCACGCTCGATGCGGGTGCGCCAGTCCTCGCTGCTGAGCGCGCCCTTCTGGGTCTCGGCCCAGAGCGGAAACGACAGCGGCGTCAGCGTGTCGGGGCGGCACAGCCGTAGGCGTTCACTGGCGATGCGCTCAAGCAGAGCGCCGAGCTGGGGCAGGGCGAGTTCGCCGTCGAGCACCTCGCGCTCCGCGAGCCTGAGCAGCAGATGCGTCGGGTCGAACTGGCGCAGCACTTCATAGATCAGGCTGCTGGAGGCCTGCAGCTGGCGCATCGATCGCGCGGCGCGGCCGGGCTGATTCGGCGGCAGCAGGCCGGCGATGCGGGCGATGTCGCGGAACTGGCGTTTGGCCAGCTCGGCGAGGTTGAGCGAGGCGCGCACGTCGCGTTCGAGATGCTCCGGCGACAGCAAGCTGCGCAGCAGCGGTTCGTCGATGTCGGCACGCGGTGCGATGCCCAGCAGCAGGCCGTAGTCGTTGGCGGCAAAGCGCACGCTGGCCGCGCGCTGCTGCGCATAGCGCGCGGCCAGCAGGGCGGCCAGGCCTTCGTGAATCAGCCGCCCGGCGAAGGGATACAGGGCCAGCAGCAGGCCGCCGCGTTCGGGGATCACTTCGACCAGCAGTTCGTCAGGCCTGGGCAGCGCCGACAGTCGCGACTGCAGGGCCAGCATCGGTCGTGCGGCCTGCATCTCCGCACTTTCGTGTGCACTGTCGGCCAGCAGCCTGCGCACCTCGGCGCCGAGCAGGGTCGACAGCGGCATGCGCCCGCCCATCCAGCGCGGCACGCTGCCGCGCGCGCCGCTGGCCGCGCGCACGTAGGCGGTCATGTCTTTCAGCCGCACCAGTTCCAGCAGCTTGCCGGCGAACAGAAAGACTTCGCCGGGGTTGAGACGGCCGATGAAGCTCTCCTCGACAGCGCCGAGATCGCCCCCGCTGACGTACTTCACCCGCAGCGCGCCGTCGCTGGTGATGGTGCCGATCGACAGCCGATGGCGCAGGGTCTGGCGCGGCTCGCGCAGTACCCGCAGATCGCCCTCGTCGCGTTCGACGCGGCGGAATTCCGGGTACTGCTGCAGGGCGCTGCCGCCGCGTTCGATGAAGTCGAGCACGGCCTCGAAGTCGCTGCGTTCGAGCGCGGCGAAGGCTGCGGTCGAGCGCACTTCATCGAACGCAGACTCTGGGGTGAAGCCGCCGCCCGCGGCCAGGGTGACCAGATGCTGGGCCAGCACGTCGAGGCAGTGCTTCAGCGGCCGCCGCGCTTCGAGTTCACCGCGCTGCAGCGCACGGCGCGCCGCGGCGAACTCGACCAGCTCCAGCCCGTGAGTGGGCACGCAGAGCAGGCGCGACTGCAGGCCCGGCGCGTGACCGGCGCGGCCGGCGCGCTGCAGCAGGCGGGCGAGTCCCTTGGGGCTGCCGACCTGGATCACCTGGTCGACGGCGGGGAAATCGACGCCGAGGTCCAGACTCGATGTGGCGACCACGCAGCGCAGGCGCTGCGCGCGCAGGCCCTCCTCGACCTGTTCGCGGATCGAACGGTCGAGCGAGCCGTGGTGCAGGGCCAGCGTCGAATCCTCTTCCAGCCAGACCGCGGACACTGCGCGGTGCCACAGCTCGGCCTGGGCGCGGGTGTTGGTGAACAGCAGGCTGGAGCGCGCAGCGAAGATCCGCGGCAGTACTTCGTCGAGTTGGCTCAGGCCGAGATGGCCGGCGAAGGGAAAGCGTCGGCCCTCGCGCGGCAGCACGGTGTCGATCTGCGGCGGTGCTTGCTTGATCGACTGCGCCGACACGTGCAGAAGCCGCGCCTCGGGCGACTGCGGACACAGCATGCGCAGGGCTTCGTCGGCATTGCCCAGCGTGGCCGACAGGCCCCAGCGGCGCAGCTTCGGATTGAGCGTCTGCAGGCGTGCGAGGCAGAGCTCCAGCAGCACGCCGCGCTTGCTGCCCAGCAGCTCATGCCATTCGTCGACGACGACGGCGGACAGGCCTGCAAGCACGTCGGCGGTGTTGGCGTAGCTCAGCAGCAGGGCCAGGCTTTCCGGCGTGGTGATCAGCACATCGCAGTCGCCGCGGCGCGCGCGGGCGCGTGCGCCGCTGCTGGAATCGCCGGTGCGCAGCTCGATGCGCAGGTCGAGGCCAAGGCCGGCGGAAGCGCTCGCAAGCGCTTCGCGCGTGTCGGCGGCCAGCGCGCGCAGCGGGGTGATCCACAGCCAGCGCAGGCGGGGTTTGGGCAAGGGATTGCGCAGCGCCTCGATCAGCGCGCCGCCGAACACCGCCAGCGTCTTGCCGCTGCCGGTGGGGGCCAGCAGCAGGCCGGAGTCGCCCGCCTGCCAGGCGCGCCAGAGCTCGCGCTGGAAGCTCTGCACCTGCCAGCCGCGTTGGGCGAAGAAGGCTTCGAGCCGCGCTTCGGCGACGTGCGGGGAGAACGCTTCGCGTACGCGTTCCCTAGTGGACGGGGCCCTCGTGCGAGGCATCAGCCGGAGCTCCATCGGGTGGTCCCTGCGGAACCCCATAGGGTGGGCCCTGGCCCACCGTGGCCTTGAACTTGTTGGGACGCTTGCATGCGGCACATCGGTGGCGCGCGCAAGCCTTGCCGCCTTGCGTGACCGAGGCGAGCGTGGAGCTCATGGTGGGCCAGGGCCCACCCTATGCGGGTGAGGTGGGCCAGGGCCCACCCTGTGGGCTTCGATGTCATTCGACTGCCCCGGCAGGCGCTCGCGCCAATCGTTCTGCCAGGCGACGAAGTGCGCTGAGCTGGTCCGCCTCGCGCGCGGGCTTGTCCTCGCGCCAGCGCAGGATGCGCGGAAAGCGCAGGGCCACGCCCGACTTGTGGCGGGGCGACAGGTTGACGCCCTCGAAGCCCAGCTCGAACACCAGCTCGGCCTTGACGGAGCGCACCGGGCCGAAGCGCTCCAGCGTATTGGCGCGGATCCAGCGGTCGAGGCGCAGGATCTCGGCGTCGTCGAGGCCAGAGTAGGCCTTGGCGATCGGCAGCAGCTGCTCGCCGTCCCACAGGGCGAAGGTGTAGTCGGTGTAGAGCGTGGCGCGGCGGCCGTGGCCGGCCTGGGCGTAGATCAGCACGGCGTCGATGCTCAGTGGGTCCAGCTTCCATTTCCACCAGGTGCCGCGCCTGCGGCCGGGCTGCCAGGGGCTGTCGGCGCGCTTCAGCATCAGGCCCTCGACGCCGCGCTCGCGGGCGCTGGCGCGCAGCGCCTCGGCGGCATTCCAGTCCTGCGCGTGCACCGCAGGCGAAACGCCAAGCGTAGGCGACGTGTCCTTGTCAGGGACGCGCGTTGGCGAGGGTGGTGGAGGGCTGTGCTCGCTCTCGATCGAGGACGTGCGGCCGCGGCTCGCGTCCGCGGGTTGGGCGTGTGGCGAAACGCCGAGCGCGGGCAGATCGATTGAGGTCTCCTCGCGCGCAGGCGCCTGCGCGGATGCACGGGCACCGCGCCGCTTGGACGGGCTTCCATCGGTTGTTGTCGCCTCCATGGACACCCCGGGGCTGCGCGCGTTCGCGGCCTCGATCAGCAGCACCAGTGCCGCGCGCCTTTCGACCAGCGGCGCCGCACGCAGATCCTCTCCATGCACGAACAGCGCGTCATAGGCCAGAAAGCGCAGCGGGCATTCGGCCAGCAGCTTGGGCCCGGGCTTCAGGCGGTTGATGCGCTTCTGCAGCTGCACGAAGGGCAGGGGGGCATCGTCCCTCCAGGCGAGGATCTCGCCGTCGAGCAGACAGCCCTCGGGCAGGTGCATCGCAGCGGCTTCGAGTTCGGGAAAGCGGCCGTCGAGACGCTCTTCGCCGCGCGACCAGAACACCACCCCATCGGCCGTCCGCAGCAGTTGGGCGCGGATGCCGTCCCATTTCCATTCCAGCTGCCAGTGCTCGATTGGGCCCAGCGCCTCGGGCGGGTCTTCCAGCGGCGAGGCGAGCTGGAAGGGCTGGATGGCGACGGCGTCGGCGCCGGCGTCGGCGGGTGCGAGCACGCGTGCCATGAACTCTGCCGCGGGCGTCCAGTCGCCGAGCAGACGCTGGGCAATCAGCGCGGCATCGACGCCGGCGATCTGCGCCAGCGCCTGCTGGACCAGGCCGGCGGACACGCCGATCCGCAGCGCGCCGGTCAGCAGCTTGTTGAACACCAGTCGTTCGAGTTCTGGCAGCTCGGCCCAGGCGGCGGTGAGCACGCGCTGGCGCGTCTCGGTCGGCGCGCCGCGCAGCGGCAGCAGCACGTCCTCGACCCAGCTCGACAGCGCACGCTCGGGGGGTGGCGTCGCTGGCTCGGGCAGCAGCAGGCTGAGCGTTTCGGCGAGATCACCCACATGCGCGTAGCTGTCCTCGACCAGCCAGGGCGCAAGTCCGCTCGCGTCGCACACCCATGCCCGTAGCTCGCCGCTGCTGGCGATACGCGCGAGTTTTCGGCCGAGCAGGAAGTGCAGGGCCCAGGCGGCGTCGGCCTGCGGGGCGCGCTGGAAGTAGGCGATCAGCGCCTCGCGCTTGCGCTTCAGTGAGGTGCTGCCCTCGATTTCGCGATAGAGCCCGGCGAAGGCGCGCATCAGTTCTCGCCGCCCAGCTCGGTGGCCAGCGCGGCCGCTTTGACGCCGCGTTCGTTCAAGTAGCGCACGAACACGTCGGTGCTGCCGTGGGTGGCCAGCACGCGGCGGGCGCCGGTGGCGAGCACCGTGTCGATCAGGCCCGGCCAGTCGGCGTGGTCGCTCAGCACGAAGCCGCGATCGAAGCCGCGCCGGCGGCGATTGCCGCGCAGGCGCATCCAGCCGGACGCAAAGCCGGTGGACACCTGGCGGAAGCGGCGCATCCACGGCGTGCCGAGCGCGGACGGTGGCGCCAGCACCAGTTCGCCGGCGAGATCCTTGCCGCGCGCCTGCTCGCTGACGGCTCCGGTCGGCGGCAGGGCGATGCCCGCCTCGCGATAGATCTCCACCGCCGGCGCCATCGCCCCGTGCAGCAGGATGCGGCGGCCGCGCGAACCTTTCAGCGCGCCGATCTCGGCGAGCAGACGCTGCGCCTTGCCTAGCGCGTAGCAGCCCAGCACGGCGGTCTCGCCGCGCGCCGCGCAGGCGTCCCACCAGGCCAGCACTTCTGCGGCGACTTCGCTGGCCGGGCGCCAGCGGTAGACGGGCAGGGCGAAGGTCGCTTCGGTGATGAAGGTGTCGCAGGGCACCAACTCGAAACCCGCGCAGGTCGGGTCGGGGTCGCGCTTGTAGTCGCCCGAGATCACCCAGACCTCGTCGCCGTGCTCGATTCGCACCTGCGCCGACCCCAGCACGTGGCCGGCGGGATGCAGGCTGACCTCTGCGTCGCCGAGGCGGAAGCGTTCGCCATAGGCCACCGGCTGCAGGTTGGCGTCGTCGCCCAGGCGCCAGCGCAGCAGGGGCAGGCTGTCGATGTGGGCGAAGTAGAGCGCGCTGCCGGCGCGGGCGTGGTCGCTGTGGGCGTGCGTGATCACCGCCCGCGGCACGGGGCGCCAGGGGTCGATGTGGAAGTCCCCGGCCGGGCAGTAGAGGCCGGAGGGGCTGAGCTGGATCAGGGCGCCTTGGCCGCGTCGAGACATGCGTGAAGCCTGCGGCAGCGCGCGTGTAGCCCGCGGCAAGCGTTGCTCCGGTGTCGGGCGACGCGGCTCCGTCAGCGCAGGCGGATGTAGTGTTCTCGATGAGCACTGCATCACACTTTTTCGCGGCGCCTAGGTACACTCGCGGCCTCTCTCCTCCCCACGCACGTCGGCATGCCTGCACTGCTGGAAACGCTGTTGGCCGTGCTGCTGTGCGTGGGCGTGGCCTTCCTGCCGCCCTGGCTGGTGGCATTGATCTGGCTGGGCGCCCTGGGGGCCTTCGCGCTGAGTTTCGCAATCGAGCGGCGCGGCCATCGACGCGCGCCGCATTTTCCGCGGGCACTGTCTGGACTGATGCCGCTCGCCCTGGCCGCGAGCCTGACGGCCTGGGCCCTGCCGATCCTCGGGCTCTGGCTGGCCGTGGTGCTGGGCCTGTGCGCCGTACTGCTCGGCTTCGTCCTGCACAGCCGCGTGTTCGGCTGGATGCTGCGGCCCGCGCCAGAGCTCGCGGCGCGCTATCCCTTCACCAGCGAGCATGCGCTGAGCGGCCCCGGTGGCCACGTGTGGTCACGTCTGCCCGGCAGCGGCCTGCGCTTCCGCATGGTGCCCGGCGCCAAGCCGCGTTCCTCGCAGCCGCAGGGCTGCACCTGGGTGTTCGAGGACGGCCACGTGCTCGAAGGTCGGGACCGCAGCCTGCACGTTTCGCGTGACGGTCGCTGGCTGGTGGCCCGCAGCCTGCGCAACGGCGGCGTGGTGGCGCTGGATCGACAGGCCTCAAGGCGCTATGTCTGGCAGGACGGCGCCGAGCTGTGGTCCACCGTCGAGGCGAGTGAGCGCTGGCCCAAGGCGATCGAGCACTGGCGCAGCCTGGCCGATGTGGACGAGCCCCTGCTGCTGAGGTTCGGGCTGTGGCTCAGCGAAGACGACTGCCAGCGGGCGGGGCCGGAGCGCATCGAGATTCCCGACCCTCTCGGCCGGCCGCGTCTGGCCTTTGTCGCCCAGCGCGATTCTGCGCGCGTGGCGGAAGCGCTGAATCCGGCGGCGTATGCGCTGTCGCCACGCTATGAGGTCCGTCTCGACCGCGACCGCCTGCCGTTCACCGTGGCCGGACCCGACTCGGCCGTCTGGCGCGCCGACGGGGGCGCCCTGCTGCTGGTGCCGGATGACGGCGGCGGCGCGTGGCTGCACGAGGACGGCCTTGCGCCGCGGCGCGTGCCGCTGCGTTGGGATGCGCCGCATGGCCATCCCGCGCTGACCCTTGGACGCGTGCGGGTATTGGACCTGCAGCGCATCGGCATCGAGCTGAAGCAAGCACATCCTGCGGCGAACTATCCGCAGCACTGGGACGCGGCCAGCGGCGAACTCGGGCAGCGCTTCGGCGGCAGCGTGGTCTGGGCGGAAGCGCTACCGGACGGCGCGGTCAGCTGCGTCGATGCGGTGGTGCCCGGCGAGTCCCTCCTGTGGCTGCCGCTGGACGATCTCACCGACAGCGAAAGTCGCGCTGAGGTCGAGAGTCTGGGCCCGGGCGGCCATGTCGCCGTGTTCCAGCGCCAGGCCGAGCGCTGCTGGCGCTGTCGCCTGGACGGCGAGTTGCTGCCCTTCAGTCCGCTGGCCCTGGTCCATCTGTGGTCGGACGACGGCCGCCATCTCGTGCTGCAGGCCGCCGCTGCCGGAGGCGCAGTACCGGACACCTGCATCGTGGTCGATACCTCCAGCCGCATGGTGCTCGCCGGCTCCGCCCGCGGCTTCGACCTGCGGCCCATTGCAATGCGCGAGGGCCGGCTGCAGGTGCGTCGCGTGCTGGGCCGGGCGCGTACGCCGGGAGGCCCGCTGCAGCAGGAGGTGCCTGTTGCCGCGCAGGGCCCTGCGTTCCTGCAGCCGCGCCGCAACAGCTGGCTGCGTTTCGGCTGTGACCGCTATGAAGTCGGTGCGGACGGTCAGCGGCTGCTCGGACCGGTGCCGCGGCACGTGCGGGTGCGTGTGTCGCCTTCACCGCTGGCGGCATTCGATCTGCTGTACCCGGGGCCGATGGACAACTGGGCCTATCTCGAAGCCGCGCGCGGCCGCTACGACGATGCCGGCGTGCGTCCCCAGGATGCGCGCTTCGGTGCAGTCGCCTGCACCCGCGGTGGGCTCGGCTGTGCTGGATTGAGCCCGGCCATGGTGTGGTCCGCCGACGGCCGCTGGCTGCTGCTGGTGCATGCGCCCGACGCCAGTCTGCCGACCTGGACCCCTTGGCTGATCGATTCGGAGAACTCGATCCTGCATCGTCCGCATCCCGACGATCAGGGCCCCAGCGCGCTGCCCGGAATGCCCTTTTTTCTCGGCTTCCACGCGGGTGTGGCGCGCTACGAGTGGTGCGAGCATCCATGGTGGACCGCCGGCACGCCGCGGCGCAGCGGCGTGATTCCTCTGGATTCGTTGCTCGCCCGCTACGCGCGGGTCGCGCTGGTGGAGGCCGGCGGCCTGCGGGTTCCCGCTGAGCAGGCCGGCGCCTATGACTGGCGAGCCTTGGCACAGCGCGCCGCGCGCGCGGGCGGATGAGCGTGTCCGGCCCATCGGCTGCCTGGCCAAACGCGACCTGCCCCCTGTGTCTGTCGCATGCGCTGGCGGCGCTGCCGCCTGTCCGCGGTCGCGCGTATGCAGAGTGCGTGCGCTGCGGCCTCTCCTTCATGCGGCCAGCGGACTGGCCGACGCCATCCGCCGCACGTGCCGAATACGCGTTGCACCAGAACCTGCCTGGGGATCCCGGCTATCGCGGCTTCCTGGATCGTCTGGCGGCGCCGCTGTGCCAGCGCCTTGCACCCGCGGCCCGCGGCCTCGACTACGGCTGCGGGCCCGGCCCGGCGCTGGTGGCGATGCTGCGCGAGCGCGGCTTCGACTGCCGCGGCTATGACCCGGAGTTCGCCAGGGACGTGGCCCTTCTGCAGCAGCGCTACGACTTCGTCACCTGCACCGAAGTGGCCGAGCACTTCACCGATCCGCACGCGGAGTTTCTGCGCCTGCGCGCCCTGCTTGCCCCCGGCGGCTGGCTGGCGCTGATGACGCAGTGGCGGCGCGATGGCCATCCGTTTGAACAGTGGCGCTACGTGCACGATCCGACCCACGTCAGCTTCTACCGCGAGCGCAGCCTGCGCTGGATCGCCGAGTGGCTGGGTCTCGCGTTCGAAAGCCCGGTGGCGAACGTGGTGCTGATGCGCGCTCCGCCGGATTGATCGCACGCTGATCATGGCGTGTCCGTCGCGGTGGGCACGCAAGTTGCTTCTGCAGTGGGAGGCGTGGCAATCACCCGCGCCGGAGCTCGCCATGGACGCGCACTACCATCTGCAGTCGCTCTCGCTGGCCATGGTTGTCGCCAGCCTGTTCAGCCTGGCCTGTCTCACGCCAGCCCTGCTGCGCCTGGCCAGCGAGTTCGGCGCCAGCCAGCGGGCCTGGTTGCTGGGTACCGCCCTGATCGTTGCCAGCGACGTTCTGTTCTTTGTCGGCTGGGAGCCGCACGCCCTCACCGCCGTGCTGACGGCGCTGGCCGGGCTGGGCATCGCCGAATGGCTGCACGCGCTGCGTCTGTATCGCGGCGAGAGCCGCCGCCTGCGCTGGCCCTATGTGCTGATTGGCCTGGCGGGCCTCGGCCTGCTGCAGGTCGAGGCCTATCCGCTCAGCGTGCTGCTGATGTCGACCCTGTTCGCCGGGCTGTATCTCGGCGGTGCGTGGCAGGCGCTGCAGATCGACACGCCGCCGCGCTCGGTCGGACGCTGGCTGCTGGTGGCGGTGCTCTCGCTGCTTGCGGCCGTCGCGCTGGTGCGGCTCGGGCTGCTGTTCTCCGGCCTGCGCTCGGGTGCGCCCATTGGGTTTACCAGTGCACCGCGAGCCTGGCTGTTCGTGCTGAGTTCGATCGGGCCGGTGCTCGGCTCCTTCGCCTTCGTCCTGGCCTGCGGCGAGCGCCTCGGCCATCGCCTGCTCACCAGCAGCCTCAGCGATGGCCTCACCGGCGTGCCCAATCGACGCGCCTTCATAGAGGCCGTGCATCGGGCGCTGGCCGGTGCGCGTCGCCACCACACGCCGCTGGCCCTGCTGATGCTCGATGTCGACCACTTCAAGCGCATCAATGACGCAGCGGGTCACGCTGCCGGCGATCTCGTGCTGGTCGAGGTCTGTCGTCGCCTCCATGCCGCCTTGCGTCCCGAGGACAGTCTGGCGCGGCTGGGCGGCGAGGAGTTCGGCGTGCTGCTGCCGGGCTGCGAGGGCGAGGCCGCGCGCGAGGTTGCCGAGCGCATCCGTCGGCGGATCGCCGAGGCGCCGGTGCTGATCGAGGGCGAGCACCACCCGATCAGCGTCTCGATCGGCGTGGTGGCTTCATTGGCGGGCGAAGGCACGCCCGAGCTGCTGATGGAGGCGGCCGACCGGCACCTGTACGCGGCCAAGGCGCAGGGCCGCAACAGGGTGGTGGATGGGCTGGGGACGGGCGCCGCTGCGTAGGCGGGCGCGGAAACCGACGTGGACCGAAGGCCCTGACCACGCGAGCGCCCTGCGGCGCCCGCGCTGTTCGGTCAGCTCGACATCACAGCCGCGCGCGCTGGGCGGCGAGGCCCTTCAGCTGGGCGCTGAAATCGCCGATGCGCTGGCGCTCCTGCGTCACCACCTCGGCCGGCGCATTGGCGACGAAGTTGGCGTTGCCGAGCTTGCCCTCGCACTTGGCGATCTCGCCCTGGATGCGCTTGATCTCCTTGTCGAGGCGGGCGCGCTCGGCGTCGAGATCGACCAGACCTTCGAGCGGGATCAACAGGGTCAGCTCGCCCAGCACGGCCGGTGCGGCGGCGGGTGCGTCCGCTTCGCTGGCCAGCCAGGTCTGCGACTCCAGCTTGCACAGGAAGCCGATCTGCCGGCCGAAGCGTTCAAAGCGCGAACGGTCCGCGGCATCGCCACCGGCCAGCATCAGGGGCACGGGCTTGCCGGGCGAGAGCTGCAGCTCGCTGCGGATCTGGCGCAGCGCGCTCACCACCTTCTTCAGCCACTCGATGTCGGCCTCGGACTGCGCGTAGTCGCTGCCGGCGCTGGCCTCGGGGTAACTGACTCGGCTGATGCTGTCGGCGCCGCGGCCCAGCTTGGGCGCCACGTGCTGCCAGATTTCCTCGGTCACGAACGGGATCAGCGGGTGCAGGGTGCGCAGCAGGGTTTCGAGCACGTGCAGCAGGGTGTGGCGGGTGCTGGTCGCGGCTTCGGCGTCATCGCCATTGAGCGCCGGCTTGGCCAGCTCGACGAACCAGTCGCAGAACTCGTTCCAGGCGAACTCGTACATGGCCTGCGAGGCCAGGTCGAAGCGATAGCCGGCGAACTGCGCGTGCACCTCGGCGACCATGCGGTCGAGCCGCGCCAGGATCCAGCGCTCGGCGTCGGTGCGCGGATTGGGGGGGCCTTCGAAGCTGGCCTCGCCAACGTTCATCAGCACGAAGCGCGCGGCGTTCCACAGCTTGTTGCAGAAGTTCTTGTAGCCCTCGCAGCGGTTCAGATCGAACTTGATGTCGCGGCCGTGGGTGGCGAGGCTGGCGAAGGTGAAGCGCAAGGCATCCGCACCGAAGGCGGGAATGCCCTCCGGGAACTCCTTGCGCGTGGCCTTCTCGATCTTCGGCGCATCCTGCGGCTTCATCAGGCCCGAGGTGCGCTTGGCGACAAGATCATCGGCGCTGATGCCGTCAATCAGATCGATCGGGTCCAGCACATTGCCCTTCGACTTCGACATCTTCTGGCCCTGCGCATCGCGCACCAGGCCGGTGATGTAGACGTGCTTGAACGGAATCTGGCCGGTGAAGTGGTCGGTCATCATCACCATCCGGGCGACCCAGAAGAAGATGATGTCGAAGCCGGTCACCAGCACCGAGGACGGCAGGTAGCGCGCGAAGCCGCGCTCGGCCATGGCGGCCTCATCGGGCCAGCCCTGCGTGGAGAAGGGCCAGAGCGCGGAGCTGAACCAGGTTTCGAGGACGTCGCTGTCCTGGCGTAGGGTGGGCCCTGGCCCACCATGGGCTGAAGCCTTGGCGTAGGCCTCCTCCTCCGACCGCGCCACGATGATGTTGCCCGCCTCGTCATACCAGGCCGGAATGCGGTGCCCCCACCAGAGCTGGCGGCTGATGCACCAGTCCTGGATGTTCTCCATCCAGTGGCGGTAGGTGTTGATCCAGTTCGGCGGCACGAACTCGATCGTGCCGCTCTCGACCAGCTCCAGCCCGCGCTTGCCCATGGCATCCATGCGCACGAACCACTGGTCGGTGAGGTAGGGCTCGATGACCTGACCGGTGCGATCGCCGCGCGGCACCATGAGCTTGTGCTTTTTCTCCTCCACGAGAAGTTCAGCAGATTCGAGCTCGGCAACGATTCGCTTGCGTGCCTCAATTCGATCGAGGCCAGCGAACCTCTCAGGCAGATTCAGCAGCGTGGTGCTTCGCACCAGCACACGACCGGACTCAGCCTGCCCGCTAGGAAATCGAGGATGATCCGCCGTTACCCAGCCTTCGAAGGTTACGGTCGCGCGATCGCGAATGCTGGCGTCGTCAGAGAAAATGTTGATGAGGTCAAGCTGGTGCCGCTGGCCCACCGCGTAGTCATTGAAGTCATGCGCCGGCGTGACCTTGACGCAGCCGGTGCCGAAGGCCTTGTCGACATAGGCGTCGGCAATGATCGGGATCTCGCGGTTCGACAGCGGCAGGCGCACGGTCTTGCCGATCAGGCTGGCGTAGCGCGGATCTTCCGGGTGCACCATCACCGCGGTGTCGCCGAGCATGGTCTCGGGGCGGGTGGTGGCCACCACCAGGTAGTCGCGGGTCTCGCGCAGGGTCTCGACGCCCTCGGCGTCCACCTCGACGTGCTCGTAGCTGGCGCCGTCCGCCAGCGGGTAGCGGATCGACCACAGCCGGCCTTCCTCTTCCTCGCTGACCACTTCGAGGTCGGAGATCGCTGTCTTCAGCACCGGGTCCCAGTTGACCAGCTTCTTGCCGCGGTAGATCAGGCCCTGCTCGTAGAGCTTCACGAAGCACTCGATGACGGCCTCGGACGGCATCGGGTCCATGGTGAACACGCTGCGCGACCAGTCGCCGGAGGTGCCCATGCGCCGCATCTGTCGCTCGATGGTGTCGCCGGATTCCTGCTTCCAGGCCCACACGCGCTCGATGAAGCCGTCGCGGCCGAGGCTGTCGCGGGTTTCGCCCTTGCCCTCGAGCGCGAGGTTGCGGCTCACCACCATCTCGGTGGCGATGCCGGCATGGTCGGTGCCCATCTGCCACAGGGTGTCGTAGCCGCGCATGCGGTGGTAGCGCACCAGCGTGTCCATCAGGGTGTGCTGGAACGCATGGCCCATGTGCAGGGTGCCGGTGACGTTCGGCGGCGGCAGCAGGATGCTGTAGGCGGGGCCGGTGCCGGTCGGCTTGAAGCAGCCGCTCTGTTCCCAGCGTGCGTACCAGCTCGACTCGAAATCCTGCGGGTTGAAGCTCTTGTCCATGCGCGCGTTCGATGGGGCCGGCAGCGCAAGCCTGCGCGCGGCGCCCGCTCCGGGGTGGTAAGGGGGGCGCCAATTGTAGGGGAGGGGGCAGGAGCCCGAAAGCGCGCAGCTGCAGGCCATGGAAACGCTGCGGGTGTCGACCATGGCCGCATTCGCCCGGCTCGGTCAGGCGGGTCCCGCATGCTAGACTTCGGCGGTTTTCTGCCCGCGCCTGCGCCGCTTCGGGAGAAGCCGCGCACGTCGCCGGGTTGGCCCACCACATGAGGGTGCACATGCCCAAGCTTGCCCAGCGCATGGGGCGCGCGAAGCCCAGCGCGATCATGCAGATCGTCGAGAAGACCCGGCAGATGAAGGCCGCCGGCCGCGAGGTCATCAGCTTCTCGATCGGCGTGCCGAATTTCCTGCCCGGTCCGCATGTGTATGCCGCCGCGCGCGAGGCGCTGGAGCACGACAGCGGCCAGTACGGCAGCAACCGCGGCCCGGATGCGCTGCTCGATGCCTTCCTGAAGCACATCGGCGCGGCCGGTCTGACCGGCTACCAGCGCAAGCACTGCGCCACCGGCATCGGTGCCAAGCACATCCTCTACAACCTGGCCGAAGCCCTGCTCGATCCGGGCGACGAGATCGTCTTCCCCTCGCCCTACTGGACGACCTACGCCGACATCGCCGAGATCGTCGGCGCACGCGCTACCGCGCTGCCGTGTCCGGCCAGCCAGAACTACAAGCTGACGCCGGAGCAGCTGGATGCCGCGCTCGCGCGCGGGCCCAAGGTGTTCCTGTTCAACAATCCGTCCAACCCGACCGGCATGGTCTACAGCGGCGAAGAGATCGCCGCCATCGCCGACGTGGTGGCGCGGCATCCCGACGTCTGGATGATCTGCGACGACATCTACCACCGCATGGTGTTTAGCGGTCAGAGCTACCACAACGTGCTGCACTTCCGCCCGGAGCTGGCGGACCGCGTGATCTTCGTCGACTCGCTGTCCAAGACCTATGGCATGCCGGGCTGGCGCGTGGGCTTCATGGCCGGGCCGGAGTCGGTGGCGCAGGCGCTGACCACGCTGAACTCCAACCACATCACCAACGTGCCTGAGGTGGTGATCGCCGCCGCCATCGCGGCACTGTCTGGCCCGCAGGACGTGCCGGCTGCCAAGGTGCGTGAGTTCGAGGCCAAGCGCGACCAGGTGCTGGCGGCGCTGGCGCAGATCCCTGGCGTGGTCTGCCCGAAGCCGGAGGGCGCCTTCTACGTCTTCCCCGACATCGCCTGCGCCTTCGGCCGCCGGCACGGCGATCGCGTGATCGCCAGCGACGTGGATTTCTGCGCGGCCCTGCTCGAAGCCAAGGGCGTGGCCTGCGTGCCGGGCTCGGCCTTCGGCGAGCCACGTGCGCTGCGCATTTCCTACACCTGCCCGGATGAGCAGCTCACCGAGGGTCTGAAGCGCATCCGGGCTTTCTTCGCGGAGCTTGCGTGAGCGCTCGCGTCTGGCTGCTGCTCCTTGCGGCGCTGGTGGCCATCGGCTTCTGGCGCTCGGGGCGGTCGCTCGACGCCGCATTGAACAGCCTGCCGGGCGCGGGGGATCCCTCTCGCGTGGTGATGGTCAGCGCCGAGTGGTGCGGCTATTGCCAGAAGCAGCTGGCCGAGTTCCGTGCCGCCGGCGTGCGCTTCACCGAGCTCGATTTCGACACCGCTGCCGGACGTGATGCAGTCGAGGCCTTGGGCGGTCGCGGCGTGCCGACGACCGTCATCGGCGACGAGATCATCCATGGCTACAACCGGCCGGCGCTGCAGCAGCACCTCGCGGTGCTCGGCTACGAGATGCGCTGAGGCCAGTCATTGCCCCGGCGATGCAAGTGCAGACCTTCCACCCACCCCAGAAGACGACACAGGACCCTCCCATGAAGACCCCCGTCCGCGTTGCAGTCACCGGCGCCGCCGGCCAGATCGGCTACTCCCTGCTGTTCCGCATCGCTTCCGGCGAGATGCTCGGCAAGGACCAGCCGGTGATCCTGCAGATGCTCGAGCTGCCGATGGAGAAGGCCCAGGCGGCGCTCAAGGGCGTGATGATGGAGCTCGAAGACTGCGCCTTCCCGCTGCTGGCGGGCATGGTCGGCACCGATGATCCGGAAGTGGCCTTCAAGGATGCGGACGTCGCCCTGCTGGTCGGCGCCATGCCGCGCGGCCCGGGCATGGAGCGCAAGGATCTGCTGCTGAAGAACGCCGAGATCTTCACCGTGCAGGGCCGCGCCCTGAACAAGGTCGCCTCGCGCAACGTCAAGGTGCTGGTGGTCGGCAACCCGGCCAACACCAATGCCTACATCGCGATGAAGTCGGCGCCGGACCTCGACCCGAACAACTTCACCGCGATGCTGCGCCTCGACCACAACCGCGCACTGTCGCAGCTGGCCGGCAAGGCCGGCGTGGCGGTGGCCGACATCGAGAAGCTGGTGGTGTGGGGCAACCACAGCCCGACCATGTACCCCGACTACCGCTTCGCCACCGCCGGCGGCGCCTCGCTGAAGGACACGATCGCCGACGAGGCCTGGAACCGCGAGACGTTCATCCCCAAGGTCGCCAAGCGCGGCGCGGCGATCATCGAAGCCCGCGGCCTGTCTTCGGCGGCTTCGGCAGCCAATGCGGCCATCGACCACATCCGCGACTGGGTGCTGGGCACGAACGGCAAGTGGGTCACGATGGGCATTCCGTCGGACGGCAGCTACGGCATTCCGAAGGACGTGATGTTCGGCTACCCGGTCACCTGCACGAATGGCAAGTACGAGATCGTCCAGGGCCTCGCGATTGACGAGTTCTCGCAGGAGCGCATCAACTTCACGCTGAACGAGCTGGAAGAAGAGCGCGCCGGCGTGGCGCATCTGCTGGGCTGAAGCCCCCAGCAGTGACGCACGACGAAAGGGCGGCCCTCGGGCCGCCCTTTTCGCTTCCTGCGCTGTGGGGCCCGGGCTCAGCCTTGCCGCGACCTGCTCTGACGAATCCCCAATCCCGTTTCCCGAATCCCGGCCCTTACCGACCAACGTCGACAGGCGCGCCACCCCGCATCGGTCTAGGCTTCGTGAATCCCCTGCGGAGCACCGGCCATGCGCTACGACGACCTCTATCGTCACTCGATCGAACAGCCTGAGGCCTTCTGGGCCGAGGCCGCGAAGGCCATCGATTGGGAGACGCCACCACAGCAGATCCTCGATGATTCCAGGCCGCCGTTCCGGCGCTGGTTCGTCGGCGGGCGCACCAACCTGTGCCACAACGCGATCGACCGCCATCTGGCGGCGCGCGCCGATCAGCCCGCTCTCATCGCGGTCTCGACCGAGACCGGAAAGCGCCAGACCTGGACCTACGCGCAGCTGCATCGGGCGGTCAGCCAGTGCGCCGCGACGATCCGTTCGCTCGGCGTGGGCGAGGGCGACCGCGTGGTCATCTACATGCCGAACACGGGCGAGGCGGTGATCGCCATGCTCGCCTGTGCGCGCATCGGCGCGATCCACTCGGTGGTGTTCGGCGGCTTTGCCGCCCACAACCTCGCCCTGCGCATCGACGACGCCCAGCCCAGGCTGCTGATCTGCGCCGATGCCGGCCTGCGCTCGGGCAAGGTGATCCGCTACAAGCCGCTGGTCGACGCCGCGCTGGCCGAGGCGAAGCATCCGCCGGCGCAGGTTCTGGTGATGAACCGCGGGCTCGATGCCGACATGCCGCGTACGGCGGGGCGTGACGTTGATTACGCGGAGGCCTCGGCGCCCTTTGTCGAAGTGACGGTTCCCGTGGTCTGGCGCGAGAGCAACGAGCCCAGCTACCTGCTCTACACCTCGGGCACCACCGGCAAGCCCAAGGGCGTGCAGCGCGATACCGGCGGCTACGCGGTGGCGCTGGCCCTGTCGATGCGCACCGTCTTCGACGTCGGTCCGGGCCAGGTGATGTTCTCGACCTCGGACGTCGGCTGGGTGGTCGGCCACTCCTACATCGTTTACGGGCCGCTGATCGTCGGCGCCACCACGATCGTCTACGAGGGCTTGCCGACCACGCCCGATCCCGGCATCTGGTGGGAGCTGTGCGCGCAATACGGCGTGCGCACGCTGTTCTCGTCGCCGACGGCGGTGCGCGTGCTGAAGAAACAGGATCCGTCGTGGCTGAAGAAGCACGACCTGTCGGCGCTGAAGTGGCTGTTCCTGGCCGGCGAGCCGCTCGACGAGCCCACCGCGCGCTGGATCAACGAGGCCCTGGGCGTACCGGTCATCGACAACTACTGGCAGACCGAAACCGGCTGGCCTGTGCTCTGCCTGCAGCCGGGGCTGGAGCTCAAGCCCACGAAGTTCGGTTCGCCCGGCCTGCCCAACCTCGGCTTCAATCTGAAACTCATCAATGAGGTGAGCGGCGAGCCCTGCGGCGCGGGCGAGAAGGGCGTGCTGGCGATCGTGCCGCCGCTTCCGCCCGGATGCCTGAGTACGGTCTGGGGCGACGATGCGCGCTTCCTCTCCAGCTACTTCAGCCATTTCAAGGAGCTGCTGTACAGCTCCCTGGACTGGGCGATTCGCGATGAGGACGGCTACTACTTCATCCTTGGGCGCACCGACGACGTCATCAATGTCGCCGGCCATCGCCTGGGCACACGCGAGATCGAGGAATCCGTGTCCGGCTGCGGCGTGGTCGCCGAGGCCGCAGTGATCGGAGCGGCCGACGAGCTGAAGGGCCAGGTGCCGGTCGTGTTCGCGACGCTCAAGGGGGGCGACGGCGCTGACCGGCGCGCAGCGGCGGAGGCGATGATGCGTCAGGTGGTGGAACAGTTGGGCGCAGTCGCGAAGCCGGCGCGCGTGTACGTCGTCGATGCGCTGCCCAAAACGCGCTCAGGCAAGCTGCTGCGGCGTTCGCTGCAGGCCCTGGTCGAGAGCCGCGATCCAGGTGACCTGTCCACGCTGGATGATCCGTCGGCGCTGGAAGCCGTGCGTGTCGCCCTCCTGCGCGGACCGGATGTCGGCTGAACTTCGATTCGCCGAATCTGAAAGCACGAAGGGCGTCCCGCTGGACGCCCTTCGTGCTTTCAATGGCTGAAGTCGCGCCTAGAGTTCAGTCACGCTGTAGAACGCGTGATCGCCGATCAAGGCGACCGGAGTGCCCTGCGCCCAGTTGGGGCGTTTGACAAGATCGTTGACCAGGAAGTGGCTGGCACCTGGCACGACCTGCCGGCGGTTGCCGCTGGGCTTGCTCCAGTCCCGCAGGGCGTCGAAGGCGATCGCCGCAGCGCGCTCCCAGGCTTTCGGGTTCTTGATGACGAACCTGCCAGAAACCAGCGTGGGCGCGAACTGCCGGGGTGCAGTCACCACCTCGCAGACCGAATCGCCCCAACGCCCGTCTTCCAGGCGACGCAGCGCGACTTCGGCAACCGCGCGCTGGCCGAGGATCGACTGGTTGCGGGCTTCAAGATAGATCGTGGTGGTAAGACACAGAGGATCGGCGACGGGCTGCGGCAGCACGTTGGCCAACCAGAGGATCCAGGCCAGTTTCATGCGGACTCCTGTTCCGTTGCGTCGACGTCAGAACCACACCGTCCGCATCGCCACTTGGGCGATTGGTGAAGCTGCGGGGGAGGGGAGCTACGCCGACATGGCGTTGAAGGTCACGCCTGACGGGGGCAGGAAGGGCGCCTCGCCGTCAGCCGCTCTACGGATGTGAACGGACGGCCTGCACGGGGGGGGGCGGTCGCGTTCGCGCCCCCGGCACCGGCCAGGTCACCTCGGGGCGAGCTGGCGGCGAGAGTACAGCGGCAAAGTAAATACAACCTGAATGGAGCCGGTGACAGCTGAACGCCTGTTCCGGCGCGGGTTTGTCATCCAATGGAGCAAAGCCGCACTGGCATGCCCGCGCGGGCATCAAAGGGCGGCCGCGGCGCGCACGCCCTCCTCGATGGCGCGCTTGGCATCGACCTCGCTGGCCAGCAGTGCGCCTCCGATCAGCACCGCACTGATTCCCGCGGACTGCAGCTCGCGATACAGGCGATTCTCCGATTCCTGTCCGGCGCACACCACGATAGTGTCAACGCTGAACAACCTGTCCTTGCCTTCCACCCTGCAGTGCAGGCCGGCGTCGTCGATGCGCAGGTACTCGACGCCAGCGATGGCGGCGACACCCTTGCCCTTCAGCGCAGCGCGGTGCACCCAGCCTGTCGTCTTGTTCAAGCGCGCACCGGGACGCCCGCTGCTGCGCTGGAGCATCCAGATCTGGCGCGGCGAGTCCTCGACCCGGGCAGGCTTCAGGCCTGCGCCCTCGGTGTAGTGGATGTCGACGCCCCATTCTTCCATCCAGCGCTCGGGCTCGACGGTCGGCGAGGGCTGGGGCGTGCTCAGGAACTCGCAGACATCGAAGCCGATTCCGCCGGCACCGATCACCGCGACGCGCTGGCCGACCGGCGCGCCGCGCAGCGCGTCCGCGTAGCCCACCACCATCGGATGTTCGATGCCGTCGATCGGCGGCATGCGCGGCCGAACGCCTGTCGCCACGATGATCGCGTCGAAGCCTTCCGCTCGCAGTCGTTCGGCCTCTGCGCGCGTGCCCAGCCTCAGCTCGACACCGAGCTCGTCGATGCGCGTCTGGAAATAGCGCAGCGTTTCGCTGAATTCCTCCTTGCCCGGAATACGTCGCGCGAGGTTGAACTGTCCGCCGATCTGCTCGGCAGCCTCGAACAGGACCACGCGATGGCCGCGCTCGGCTGCGGCGCAGGCGCTGGCCAGGCCGGCCGGCCCGGCACCGACCACAGCGACGCGCCTGGGGGCGGTGGCGGGGCGCAGCACGATCTCGGTTTCCCTGCAGGCCATGGGATTGACCAGGCAGCTGGCCGGCTTGTTCTCGAACACGTGGTCCAGGCAGGCCTGGTTGCAGGCGATGCAGGTGTTGATCGCCGCACTGCGCCCCGCCCGGGCCTTGTTCACCCAGGCGGGGTCGGCCAGCAGCGGGCGCGCCATGGAAACCACATCCGCGGTTCCCGCAGCCAGCAGGGCTTCGGCGACTTCAGGCGTGTTGATACGGTTGCTGGTGATCAGCGGCAGGCTGACTTCGGGGCGCAGGCGCGCGGTGATGCCGGCGAAGGCTGCCCGCGGCACCGAGGTCACGATCGTCGGCACCCGCGCCTCATGCCAGCCGATGCCGGTATTGATCAGGCTGGCGCCGGCCGCTTCGATCGCTTTGGCGGTCGCGACCACTTCGTCCCAGCGGCTGCCGCCTTCGACCAGATCGAGCATCGAGAGGCGATAGATGATCAGGAAGTCAGGGCCCAGTGCGACGCGGGTCCGGCGCACGATTTCGACCGCGAAGCGCATGCGGTTCTCCAGGCTTCCGCCGTAGCGGTCCTCGCGGTGGTTGGTGCGCGGCGCGAGGAACTCGTTGATCAGATAGCCCTCCGAGCCCATGACCTCGACGCCGTCGTAGCCGGCTTCGCGGGCCAGCTGGGCGCAGCGGACGAAATCGCGGATCTGCGCTTCGACGCCGCGCTCGCTCAGCGCCCGCGGCTTGAAGGGTGAGATCGGCGCTTTCAGCGCTGACGGCGCCACCGCCAGCGGGTGGTAGGCATAGCGACCTGCGTGCAGGATCTGCATGCAGATGTGGGCGCCCTCGGCGTGGACCGCCGAGGTGACCTTGCGATGCCGGCGCACTTCCCAGGGCCAGGACAGCTTGCCGGCAAAGGGTTTGACCCAGCCGCTCATGTTCGGCGCAATGCCGCCGGTGACGATCAGGCCGACGCCGCCCCTTGCGCGCTCGGCGAAGTAGGCAGCAAGGCGCGGGAAGTCGCTGGCGCGATCCTCGAGGCCCGTATGCATGGACCCCATCAGCACCCGGTTGCGCAGGGTCAGATGGCCCAGATCGAGCGGGCTCAGGAGATTCGGAAAGCTGGGCGCTGTCATTGCGATGGATCCGTGGGGAAACGCGATCACGATGCCCAAGGCAGCGTCGACCGGCAAGGACTCCATCGGCCGCGGGCTTCAGGTGCAGCGTGCCCCGATCGCTACCGCCGGCCGGGTTGTCGATGGCGGGTCCCAATCGCCTCGGCAAGCGCAAAGAGGCCGGTTTCCGGATGTCCGCCCATTCCGGGCACCACAAAGCCCTGCTCACGTTTGCGAACCCTGTTACAAATGCGTTAACGTGGCCGTCATCGCTTGGGTCTACAGTGGTGTCCGCTGTGCTGTCTTCCAGCAGCGCATTGTTCTGGACTCAATCAGTCCGTCGTTGCATCACCCGTCTCATCAGGAGAACACCAATGCAGAAGAAACTCCTTTGCTGCGCGCTGCTGGCCGGCGTCGGTTTCATGGGCGCTGTCAGTGCGCAGGATTTCGATGATCGCTGGTACGTCGGCGCCTCCGCGGGCATCGTCGAGTTCGACGACACCCGTGGCCTGAAGGACAACGGCCAGCTTGGCCTGAACTTCGGCAAGTTCTTCACCCCGAACTGGTCGCTGGATGCCGAGATCGGTTACACCAACCCGCAGCTGCGCGGCAACTCGCTGAACTGGAGCCAGTACGGCCTGGGTCTGACCGGTCGCTACCACTTCCGCGAAGCCGGCGACAACTGGGGCCCGTACCTGGCGCTGGGCGCCGGCGTGTGGCGCCACGAGCGCGAGTTCGAGAGCCCGCTGGGTGCGCCCGGCGAAGTCAAGGGCAACAACCTGGCCATGAACCTGGGCGTCGGCATCCAGCGTGACTTCGGCCGCGCCATGGTGCGCGCCGAGTACGGCGCCCGCTTCGACTTCGACGACACCAGCGTTGCCAGCGAAGACTGGTTCGCCGACCGCGTGATGTCGATTGGCGTGATGTTCCCGCTGGGCGCCAAGGCCGAGCCGGCTGTTGCCACCCCGGCCGCCCCCGCCCCGGCCCCGGCTCCGCAGGTCAGCTGCGCGGATCTGGATGACGACGGCGACGGCGTCAACAACTGCGAAGACAAGTGCCCGAACAGCACGCCCGGCCAGACCGTGGGCCCGGATGGCTGCCCGGTTCCGGTGACGATCGACCTGCGCGGCGTGAACTTCGACTTCGACAAGGCGACCCTGCGTCCTGACGCGGTGGCGACCCTGAACGAAGTGGTCAGCATCCTGCGCCAGTACAGCGACCTGCGCGTGGAAGTGGCCGGCCACACCGACCTGTGCGGTTCGGATGCCTACAACCAGACCCTGTCGCAGAGCCGTGCGCAGGCGGTGTATGACTTCCTGACGCAGAACGGCATCAGCGCCTCGCGTCTGGTGGGCCCGACCGGCTACGGCGAGAGCCGTCCGCTGGTGCCGACCGGCCAGAACCTGCCGGAGTGCAAGAACGAGACGAACCGCCGCACCGAGCTGAACGTGCAGAACTGATCTGCCCGCGCAGCCTGCAAGACCCGAAAGCCCGGCCTTGTGCCGGGCTTTCGCCTTTTTCGGCTCGCGGCACGTGCTGTGGCGAAGCAGGGTCGCCGGGCGATGCGATCGGCACTTGACCGATGATCCGCGCAGTCGCGATGGTGCCGGACCCATCCTCAGAGCACCGCCCCAAGCCATGACTGTCCGCCGCTCGCGTCTCTGCCTTGCCCTCTCGCTTGCCCTGCCGTTCGCCGCGCACGCTGAGGATGGCCGCTTCGCCTTGGTCATCCACGGCGGCGCCGGCACCCTCACCCGCGAGGCGATCACCCCGGAGATCGATGCTGCCATCCGCGCCGATCTCAACCGCGCGCTGGACGCAGGTTCGGCCGTGCTGTCCGAGGGCGGGGCCAGCCTCGACGCCGTGGTGGCCGCGGTGAAGGTGCTGGAGGACTCGCCCTACTTCAATGCCGGCAAGGGTGCGGTCTTTACCCACGAGGGCCACAACGAGCTCGACGCCTCGATCATGGACGGCAGTACGCGGCGCGCCGGGGCCGTGGCGGGCCTGCGCACGGTGCGCAATCCGATTGATCTCGCGCGCAAGGTGATGGACGACTCGCCGCACGTGATGCTGATCGGCGAGGGCGCGGAGCGCTTCGCGGCAGAGCGCGGCATCGAGCAGGTGGACCCGTCCTACTTCCGCACCGAGCAGCGCTGGAACCAGCTGCAGACCGTGCTCGAACGCGAGAAGGCGCAGGCGGCGATTCCCGCCTCGACCTATTTCGGCACGGTCGGCGCGGTGGCCTTCGACCACGCCGGTCGCATTGCTGCGGCGACCTCGACCGGCGGCATGGTCAACAAGCGCTGGGGCCGGGTCGGCGATGCGCCGATCATCGGCGCCGGCACCTATGCCGACGCCCACTGCGGCGTCTCGGCGACCGGCTGGGGTGAATACTTCATCCGCCTGTCGGTGGCGCACGACATCTGTGCTCGCATGCGTTACGGCGGGCAGGCCCTGGCAGTCGCCGCCGATGCCGTGCTGATGGACGAGGTGCCCAAACTGGGCGGCGATGGTGGGGTCATCGCCATCGATGGCCAGGGTGCGATCCGCATGCCCTTCAATACCGCCGGCATGTACCGCGGCTGGGTCACCGTCGCTGGCGATCGGGGTGTGGCGATCTTCGCCGATGAGGCTGATCCCGATGGGCGCACCAAGCCCGACAAGGCCGACTGAAACGCTCTGGCTGAAACCTCGGCAGAGGATCAATCCACGGCAAAGCAGAAAGGCGCCGCGCTGCGTGCGGCGCCTTTCTGCGTTTCACGCCGTGCTCAGAAGCCGCGATCGCCCGACAGGATGCCGCCGAGGCCGCCCAGCACCGAGCCTTCCTCCTTGCTGCCACCGCGCTGGTAGGCCGCAGCGAACATGCGACCGGCCATGCGCGAGAAGGGCAGGGACTGCAGCCAGACGTGGCCGGGCCCGGTCAGGGTCGCGAGGAACACGCCCTCGCCGCCGAACAGCATCGACTTGATGCCGCCCACGGGCTTGACGTCGAAACCCACGGTCTGGGTGAGCGCGACCACGCAGCCGGTGTCGACATCGAGGCGCTCGCCGGCCTTCAGCTCGCGCTCGACCACGGTGCCGCCGGCATGCACGAAGACCTGCCCGTCGCCTTCGAGCTTCTGCATGATGAAGCCCTCGCCGCCGAACAGCGCGGTCATGATCTTCTTCTGGAAGAAGATGCCGATGCTCACCCCGCGTGCGGCGCACAGGAAGCTGTCCTTCTGGCAGATCAGGCGGCCGCCGTAGTTCTTCAGCGACAGCGGAATAATGGTGCCGGGGTAGGGCGAGGCGAAGGCCACCTTGGCCTTGCCGCTGCCGGCGTTCGAGAACAGCGTGGTGAAAAGGCTCTCGCCGGTGATCACGCGCTTGCCGGCGCCCAGCAGCTTGTCCATGAAGCTGCCGCCCTGGCCGCTGTGGCTGCCGTCGCCGAACACGGTCTCCATCTGGATCTGCGCGTCCTTGAACATCATCGCGCCGGCTTCGGCGACGGCGCTTTCGCCGGGATCCAGCTCGATCTCGACGAACTGCATGTCGTGGCCGAAGACCTGGAAGTCGATCTCATCGGCGCTGCGCTGCCCCACTGGCGGCGGTGCGGCAGGCGTCACCATCGCGCCGCCGGCGGCGCCGGTGAGCTCGGTGCAGGCGTTGATCGGCATCCACTCGGCAAAGCCGGCGCGCCAGCAGTGGCCGTTGGGGTTCTGCCGCGCCTGCGCGGCGGCGGCGGCGTGGTCGAGCGGGCCGATCTGCTGGCCGCCGTAGCTGAGGTACCAAGCGTGCATGGGGTCGTCCTTTACTGCGGAAGGGAGGCGAACTGCGCGTCGAGCTGGGCGCGCTGCGAATCATCGAGCTTCAGGCCTTCGGCCAGGCGCTGCATCCAGCGCCGCTCGGCCTCGGTGTCGACGCTGACGGTGATCAGCGCGGCGGCATAGACCTCGGCCGCCAGGTGCGCCGGCGTCTGCGCCAGCAGCTCGGGCATGGACAGAGGCTGCGCCAGCTCCTGGCGCAGGGCGGCGAGGTCGTCGGCGTCGAGGCCGGCGTCCTGCGCGCGGCCCAGGATGGCCTCGCGCTCGTTGCCGTCGATAAGGCCGTCGGCCGCGGCGGCCGCGATCATGCTGCGGATCACCAGCAGCGCCTCGGGGACCAGCGCCTTGGGGGCGGCCGTGGGCGCCAGCATGGCGGCTGGCGCAGGCGGTGGCGGTGGCGGCGGGCTCATCGCCGGCAGTGGCTGTGCGGCTGGCGCAGGCTGCGCCGTGGAGGCGGACTGGCCCTTGTAGTGCTCCCACGCGGCCATCGCCACGCCGAGCGCGCCCAAGCCCAGGGCGGCCTTCTGGCCGGTGCCCAGGCCGCCCAGGGCGCCGCCGATGCCGCCGCGCGACTTGTATTTCTTGCGGCCGCGATCGCCGCCCAGGGTGCCGCCCAGGGCACCGCCCAGCATCTGCTTCAGTAGTCGCTCGGGGTCGAACATGGTTGTGTTTCTCCGTGGAGTGGATGGCGGCATCGGGGATGTGCGACGCGCGCGCACCGACGCTGTGACGGCCGGAGGCGGATGGTAGCGCCTGTCGGCGCTTCGCCAAGCCGGGCGCGCCGACTACACTATCCGGCCTGCCGTGCCTTCGCGGCTGCCGCCGCCCTGGACTTCGCAACACATGCCCGACCGCGTCAACTCCCTGATTCCACGCGGCCCTGGCGGCATGTGGAAGGCCTTCAAATGGTCGATGCAGGGCTTGGCGGCAGCCTTCCGGCTGGAGGCTTCGTTCCGGCTGGAGGTTTACCTGTTCGTGATCCTCTGCCCGCTCGGCCTGTGGCTGGGGCAGACGCCGCTGGAGCGTGCGCTGCTGGTCGGCAGCCTGCTGCTGGTGCTGTCGGCCGAGCTGCTGAATTCGGCGATCGAGTCGGCGGTCGACCGCATGGGGCCCGAACACAATGAATTCGCCGGCCGCGCCAAGGACATGGGCTCGGCCGCGGTCTTCGTGCTGATGATGAACGTACTGCTGTGCTGGGCGCTGCTGCTTCTGCCGCGCGTCTGGCTCTGACCCTGCCGCGCTGAACGCCGGCCACAAGGAAATTCCCGCAATGACTGCTGCCGATTACCCCGCCCTGATCCTGAAGCGCGGCGAAGACCGCCGACTGCGCGCCGGCCACCTGTGGGTGTTCAGCAACGAGGTCGACGTCGTGCGCTCGCCGCTGACGGCGATGGAGGCCGGCAGCCCGGTGCATGTGCTGGATGCCGGCGGCAAGCCGGTCGGCACCGGCTACGTGAACCCCTCGACCCTGATCTGCGCGCGCCTGCTCGACCGCGGCGGCCACGCGCTGGACCGCTCGCTGCTGGTGCATCGTCTGAACGTGGCCCTGGCCCTGCGCGAGCGCCTGTTCGACACCCCGCACTACCGCCTGGTCTACGGCGAGTCGGACGGCCTGCCGGGTCTGGTTATCGACCGCTTCGACGATGTCGTCGTCGCCCAGCTCGGCACCGCCGGCATGGAGCGCATGAAGGACGCCATCGTCGATGCCGTGCGCAAGGTGCTGAACCCGGCCGCCCTGCTGTTCCGCAACGACGGCGGCGCACGCGCCATCGAAGGGCTGCCCTCCTATGTCGAAGTGGCCTTCGGCGAGGTGCCGGAGCGGGTCATCGTCGACGAGGGCGGGCTCAAGTTTGCGGTCGATGTGCAGCACGGCCAGAAGACGGGCTGGTTTTTCGACCAGCAGGACAATCGCGACCGCCTGCGCAAACTGGTTCCGGGCCTGCGCGTGCTGGATGTCTTCAGCTACGTCGGCGCCTGGGGCATCCGTGCCGCCGGCTTCGGCGCAAGTGAAGTCACCTGCGTCGACGCCTCGGGCCCGGCCTGCGAGCAGATCCGCGACAACGCCCGGCGCAATGGCTTCGGCGACACCGTCGAAGCGGTCTGTGCCGATGCCTTCGAGTACCTGAAGCAGGCGAGGGCGGAACGCCGCCGTTGGGACGTGGTGATCCTCGACCCGCCGGCCTTCGTCAAGCGCCGCAAGGATTTCAAGGAAGGCGCGCTGGCCTATCGCCGCATCAACGAGATGGCCATGCAGGTGCTGGAGCGCGACGGCCTGCTGGTCAGCGCCTCCTGCAGCTACCACATGGGTCGCGATGCCCTGCTGGAGGCCATCCAGGCTGGCGCGCGCCATCTCGATCGGCAGGTGCAGGTGCTCTGCCAGCTGCAGCAGTCCGCCGATCATCCGGTGCATGCCGCCATCGTCGAGACGGACTACCTGAAGGGCTACGTCTGCCGCGTGCTGCCGGCCTGATCGCATGAGCGCGTCGAACTTCCACCTGCACCAGATCGACCCGATCGCGATCAGCGTCTTCGGCTGGCCCGTGCACTGGTACGGAATCATGTACCTGCTGGCCTTTGGCGCCGCCTGGTGGCTGGGGCGACTGCGCCTGCGCCAGGGCCGCTTCGGCGTCAGCGAGCAGGCCTTCGGCGACCTGATGTTCTACGGCATGCTTGGCGTGGTGCTGGGCGGGCGCCTCGGCTACATCCTGTTCTATGGCTGGCAGCAGGTGCTGGCCGATCCGCTGTCGATCCTGCGCGTGTGGGAGGGTGGCATGAGCTTCCACGGCGGCTTGCTGGGCGTGATGGCAGCCGTCTGGTGGTGGTCGCGCGGGCAGGGGCGCTCGATCTGGGAGACGCTCGATTTCGTCGCTCCGCTGGTGCCGCTGGGCCTGCTGTTCGGGCGTATCGGCAACTACATCGGCGGCGAGCTCTGGGGCCGCACCAGCGACGTCGCCTGGGCGGTGATCTTCCCCAGCGGCCTGCCGCGCGAATATCTGCACCGGCCGGCGGCCGAGCTGCAGCAACTGCACGCGCAGGGCGCGCTCGATGCCTTCGCTCGGCACCCCTCGCAGCTCTATGAGGCCTTCCTCGAAGGTCTCGTGCTGTTCGGCCTGCTGTGGTGGTTCTCGGCCAAGCCGCGCAAGCGCTACGCGGTGTCGGGCGCCTTCGGGCTGGGCTACGGGCTGTTCCGCTTCGCCGTCGAGTTCGTGCGTGAGCCCGACGCACACCTCGGCTATCTGGCCTTCGGCTGGTTCACCATGGGCATGCTGCTGAGTCTGCCGCTGGTGCTGGTCGGGCTGCTGCTGATCGGGCTGTCGCTGCGGGCATCCACGCCCCGTTCGATCTGACGCATCACTCGGAGTCTTGCATGCAGGCCTACCTTGATCTGTTGCGCCATGTGCTCGAACAGGGCACGGAGAAATCCGACCGCACCGGCACCGGCACGCGCTCGGTGTTCGGCTGGCAGATGCGCTTCGATCTGCGCGAAGGCTTCCCGCTGGTCACCACCAAGAAGCTGCACCTGCGCTCGATCGTGCATGAGCTGCTGTGGTTCCTGCGCGGTGAGACCAATATCGCCTACCTCAAGGAGCACAAGGTCAGCATCTGGGACGAGTGGGCGGATGCGGACGGCGAGCTGGGGCCGGTCTACGGCAAGCAGTGGCGGGCCTGGCAGGCCGCGGATGGCCGCACGATCGACCAGATGCGCTGGGTGCTGGATGAGATCCGCAGCAACCCGGATTCGCGCCGACTGATCGTTTCGGCCTGGAACGTCGGCGAGCTGGAGCGGATGGCGCTGATGCCCTGCCACAGCCTGTTCCAGTTCTACGTGGCGCAGGGGCGGCTGTCCTGCCAGCTCTACCAGCGTTCCGGCGATATCTTCCTCGGCGTGCCCTTCAACATCGCGAGCTATGCGCTGCTGACCCACCTGGTGGCCCAGGTCTGTGAGCTCGAAGTCGGCGACTTCGTGCACACGCTGGGCGATGCGCACCTGTACTCGAACCATTTCGAGCAGGCGCGCGAGCAGCTCGCGCGCAGCCCGCGCCCCTTACCGCAGCTCCGACTGAATCCCGAAGTGCGCGATCTGTTCGCCTTCCAGTACGAGGACATCGCCATCGAGGGCTACGAGCCGCACCCTGCGATCAAGGCGCCGGTGGCGGTGTGAGCCCGCGCATCGAGCTGGTCGTCGCGATGGACCGCGCGCGGGCGATCGGTCGCGGCAACGCGCTGCCCTGGTCGCTGCCGGATGACTTGAAGCACTTCAAGGCGCTGACGCTGGGCAAGCCGCTGCTGATGGGCCGCAGGACTGCGGAGTCGCTGGGCCGCGCCCTGCCGGGGCGGCTCAACCTGGTGCTGACCCGCAGTGGTCGCGTGCCCTTCGAGGGCATGCGGGCGGTGGCCAGCATCGAGGCGGCGCTGGGCATCGCTGGCGAAGCGGGCGCCGAAGCGCTGATGGTGATCGGTGGCGGCGAGCTCTACGCGCAGCTGCTGCCCAGTGCCCAGCGCCTGCATCTCACCGAGGTCGAGACCGAGGTCGAAGGGGCCGATACCTGGTTCCCGGACTTCGATCGCAGCGCTTGGACGGAGCGCGCGCGCAGTCACCACCCGGCGGACGCTCGCCACGCGCTGGCCTTCGACATCGTCGAGCTTGAACGCCGTCCCTGAAGCCGGATCCGGCTGAACGCGGCGCTTTCACCCACCCTTGAAATCCTGCGCGGCGCTCGCACTTTTGGCAGCGTCGGCGGCCGCGGTGCCGCCCGTTTCCAGCAGGAGAGCAGACATGAGCACGTCACGTTATCCCTGGGTCGATCACAGCCGGGCTGTCCAGGGCGGCCTGCAGAATGAACTGAAGCAGGTCTTCGAGCGCTTCTTCGGCGAGCCCGCCGAAGGGGATCAGTCGAACGTCGTCACCAGCCAGTGGGCGCCGCGGGTCGACATCCGCGAGGAGCCAAGCCGCTTCGTGATCGAGGCCGACATTCCGGGCGTCGATCCGAAGGACATCGAGATCCACATGGACAAGGGCATCCTTTCGATCCGCGGCGAGCGCAGCAGCGAGAGCAAGGAAGAGGGCGCCAACTACACCCGCATCGAGCGCTCGCGCGGCAGCTTCTACCGTCGCTTCGCCCTGCCGGACACCGCCAATCCGGACGGCATCGAGGCCAGGGGCGCGCACGGGGTGCTGGAGATCGTGATTCCCAAGCGGCCCGAGACCACGCCGCGCCGGATCTCGGTCAACGCCGGCTGAGGCCGGCCCAGCGGTTAAGCTTGCAAAGCCCGCGGCCGGTCCGCGGGTTTTGCATGATCGGGCGGGGCTTCCACAAGCGTGGGCTTCGCTGCGATCGATCACACGAATGCGTGGCACACAGTTTCGGAAGCCCCATGGAGTTCAAGGACTACTACAAGACGCTGGGCGTGGAGCCGGGCGCCAGCGACGCGGACATCAAGGCCGCCTACCGCCGGCTGGCCCGCAAGTACCACCCCGATGTCAGCAAGGAGGCCGGGGCCGAGGAGCGCTTCAAGGCGATCAACGAGGCCTACGAAGTGCTGAAGGATCCGGGCAAGCGCAACGCCTACGAGCAGCTGCGCGCCGGCGGATTCCGTCAGGGCCAGGACTTCCGTCCGCCGCCGGGCTGGGACTATGACGGTGGCCAGGGCGATTTCGGAGGCGGTGGCTTCAGCGACTTCTTCGACTCGCTGTTTGGAAGCGCGCGCGCGCGCGGTGGTCGCGGATCGGCAGGAAGCGGTCCGGCGCCGCGCGCCGAGCGCAAGATGCGGCTGGAGGTCGAGCTCGAGACCGTCTACGCAGGCGGTCGCCAGCGCGTGGAGATCGACGGGCGCACGCTGGAGGTGAAGATTCCCGCGGGCATCCAGCCGGGACAGAACATCCGTCTTGCAGGGCAGGGCGGTCAGGGGCGCGACCTGCTGCTGGAGATCGCCTATCGCGATCATCCGCGCTTCGAGGTGGATGGCCGCAGCGTGATCCATCGCCTGCCGGTGATGCCCTGGCAGGCCGCGCTCGGCGCGACGTTGAGCGTGCCTACGCTCGGCGGACCGGTCGAACTGAAGATTCCGCCGGAGAGCAATACCGGCAGGCGCCTGCGCCTGCGTGGGCGTGGGCTGCCGGGCACGCCTGCCGGCGACCAGATCGTGCTGCTCGAAGTGCAGGCTCCGCCCGCGCGCGGCGAGCGTCAGCGCGAGCTCTATCGGGAGATGGCAGCGGCCTTCTCCGAGCCGCTGGGCAAATGAACCTGAGAGCTTCTCCGCCCCGCGCGGCGGGCCAGGTGTTCTCGAAGAAATTCGGGTTCGTCATCCCCGCGAAGAGCCTGTCCTCGCGAAGGCGTGGACGGTGATCCAAGGTTCTCCCGACTGCGGCGAGTTTTCCTCAGTGCATGTACGACAGTGCTGCCGGCCTTCGTGGCGGCGGCGGTGGCAGGGGTTGGGCGAGAGTCCGATCACTCAAGAGGGGTGGTACGGAACCTTGGAATCGCTCGCAGGCGACCCGGCTTCGTGGAGATCTCCGTCAAAGCTTTAAAGCCTTCAGGCGAACCTCGTGCGTGGAAAGCAGCCCTCGCGCCGCGAGTGCCTGCACGACCGTTCCCGCAGCAGCGCAGGCTCGCTGGCCAATCCCGAATCCCGAATCCCGAATCCCTCGGCCAAGGGGCCGCTTCACTCGTAGCCGAAGAAACCTTTCAGCATGTCCTGGCTGCCTTCGTACTCGGCGGCGCGGGTCGGCTCGAAGCGGGTCGATCCGATCTCGACCAGCACCTGGTAGGCCTCGGGGTTCTCGTGCAGCTTGAGCAGGGCTTCGCGAACGGCTGTCGCGACCTCCTCGGGGATGCCCGGCGCGGCCGAAAACGCCATGCCCGGAAACTCGCGGCTGACGCTCATGACCTGAAGATTCGGGTAAAGGTCGGCGATGAAGCGCGGCACCATCGCGGCATCCGCTTCGTCGCCAAAGATCATTTCGACGCCGTCGCGCCAGGAGGCTGCTTCCGAGCGGATGTCAGGCTGCGCGATCGGGTTGGTGAACATCTCGAACAGCAGCGCATAGCCGAGGCTGGGCGAGGTCATCGACACCAGACGCTTGCCAACCAGGGCGTCCATTCCTCCCTCGGCCAGCTCGGGCTGGGCGATCAGGGCGTAGGACGTCCGTTCGGCCAGGCGGGCCAGCGGCCGGAAGCCCTGGCGCTGTGCGCGGTAGTCGGTGAAGTGGGCCTCTTCGAAGGCGAAGTCGACGGCGGCCGCCTGGCGGAGGTCGCGCCAGTGGAAGTTGTAGTTGCGGGCGCTGACTGCGACGAAGCGATGTCCGGTCTCGCGCGACAGATAGTCGAGCAGTGGCTGGTAGATCTGGACGTTGTTCTCGGGCGGGTAGGCCGGCTCCAGCGCCACCTTGTACTCCGCCGCGCTGGCGGCTGGCCAAGCCGTGAAACCCATCAGCAGTGCGATGGCCCATGCCGCCCACACGCCGACCGCGCGCGAGCGGCGGCCATCCCCCCCTGTTGCGATTCGCATTGCTGTCTCCTTGTGCCTGCAGCAAACCGACCCTGTTGACCGGGCCTTCGGGTAGTGCGGATGCGGTCATGCGCATCCGTCACCAAACGCCGCCGTATAGCAGACCCCGTCAGGCAGGGTCCACCTGCTGTCTGGGGGTCGTCGATCAGCGGTTCAGCTGAGCGGCAGCGGCGCCGGTGAAAGTTCCAGTACCTCGGCGCCACGCCCTGCGCATTCGCAGTGCGAACCCGCTTGCAATCCTGATGCCACGGCTTGCACGTAATGGTGGTCCGTACTGTCGACAGCGCTGCCCAGCACTTCGCCCGCCGCTGCGCCCGCCGTGTATACGCCCACCCCCGGTTGCGGCGGTTCCCCCGCTTCAAGACGCAGACAGACGAGACCACGCTTCGACTGCCCGAGGTAGTGGGTGCGCGCGACGATCTCCTGCCCGGGGTAGCAGCCCTTGCTCAGGCTGATCGCGCCGAGCCGATCCAGGCCGAGCATGTGCGCTGTGTGGGTGCCGCCCTCGGGGCCGAGGCGAGGCAGGCCACAGAGGATGTCCTGAAGGCGCCATTCCGCGTCGATCACCCTTTCCTCCGGCGCGGGCGCAGTCAACGACTGCCACCGCAGCCAGCGCTCGACCTCGCCGCCAAGCCTCAGCGCGCCCGCTGGCGGTGGCGTGCCAATGCCTGCTTCGAATCGTGTTGGCGCGCTCGCGGCGAGCCGCGCCTTGCGGCGCAGGATGAAGCGCGAAAGCTGCGGCACGAGGCTGTCGGCGGGATGGTCCGGAAGCAGGAGCTCAAAGCTCTGCTCTTCGCTGCGCAGCAGCAGGATCAGCGCGATCACGCGCCCTTTCGGATTGAGCCATGCGCTCCATTGCGACTGGCCGACCTGCAGTGACTGGACATCCGAGCTCAGCTGCGACTGCAGGAACGCGGCGGCTTCCGGCCCGCCCGCATGGGCCGCCGACCAGCCTTCAAGTCGTCCTCCGACGGGCGTGGAAGGGCTTGCTGACAAGGGTTTCACGGGAGCTTGCGACCTTTGTTGTCTTGCGACATCGGGGGCCGCGGAGTACCCTTCCGCGGCTTGATAACCCCGAGATGATAGGCCAAGTGCAGCCAGCCCCGACGCCCGCGACGCCGCCTGATCCAACCCCGACCGAGGCCCCCGACGCGGGTGCCGACGCGGTGGCCAAGGACATGCCGCGCGAGGTCGGCGGCCGAGAAGGCCCCGAGCCCACCCGCTACGGCGACTGGGAAAAGAACGGCCGCTGCATCGACTTCTGAGCTCCGGCGCGGTGGTCTCCGCGGCCTGCGGAGCTGTCGTCCGGAATCGTTCGTCGCCCCCTGCATCCCGCGGTGCCTTGCATGCCGCGTTCACGCGTTGGATCACGCACCGATTCGACGCGGCGTTCGCGCGCTTTCGCAGAACATTGCGCGTCACGAATCGGGATCCAGGAATGAGCACACGCAAGCGACCCCTCTCGCCGCATCTGCAGGTCTACCGGCCGCAGATCACCTCGGTGCTGTCGATCAGCCACCGCATCTCCGGCATCGTCAACGCGCTGGTCGCGCTCGGTATCGCGGTCATGCTGGTCAGCATTGCGGCCGGGCCCGAGGCCTACGCGCGCTTCGCCGCCATCGCCGGCTCGGTTCCGGGGCAAGTCGCGTTGTTCCTGTTTACGCTGGCCATCTGCTACCACCTGTTCAACGGTATCCGCCATCTGTTCTGGGACGCGGGTCGTGGCTTCGAAATGTCCAAGGTGTACGCCTCGGGCTACACCGTGATCGCGCTGGCGATCGTGTCGGCGCTGGGTATCTGGGCCGTGGTGCTGGGAGGTGCGGCATGAGCCTGCGCAACCCGCTCGCCAAGGCCCGCGGCCTCGGCTCGGCCAAGGACGGCACCGCCCACTGGTGGGCGCAGCGCGTGTCCGCGATCGCACTGGTGCCGCTGGTGCTGTACGTGCTGTACCTGCTGGTGTCGCTGGCAGGAGCCGATTACGCCACCGTGCGTCTCACCATCGCGCAGCCGGTCAACGCGCTGCTGCTGATCCTGTTCATCGGCACTGCGTTCTGGCACGCCCGCCTGGGCCTGCAGGTGGTGATCGAGGACTACATCCACGTCGGCTGGCTGGAGATCACCCTGATGATCGCCGTCAAGTTCGTCTACGTCGTGCTGGGCCTGGCCGCGGTCATCGCGATCGGCCGCATCGCCTTCAGCGCCTGAGCCAGCCCGAGCGAGTACCCATGAGCGCTTACAAGATCATCGAACACAAGTACGACATGGTCGTGGTGGGAGCCGGCGGCGCCGGCCTGCGCGCGACCTTCGGCCTCGCCCAGAAGGGCTTGAACACCGCCTGCATCAGCAAGGTTTTCCCGACCCGCTCGCATACCGTCGCGGCGCAGGGCGGCATTTCCGCCGCGCTCGCCAACATGGGCGAGGACGATTGGCGCTTCCACTTCTACGACACCATCAAGGGCTCGGACTGGCTGGGCGACCAGGACGCCATCGAGTACATGTGCCGCGAGGCCATCCCGGCGATCATCGAGCTCGAGCACTACGGCGTGCCCTTCTCGCGCACCGAGGACGGCAAGATCTACCAGCGTCCGTTCGGCGGCATGACGACGCATTACGGCAAAGGCACGGCGCAGCGCACCTGCGCCGCCGCCGACCGCACCGGTCACGCCATCCTGCACACGCTCTACCAGCAGTCGCTGGCCCATGACGCGCGTTTCTTCATCGAGTTCTTCGCGCTCGACCTGATCATGGACGAGGAAGGCGCCTGCCGCGGCGTGCTGGCTCTGGAAATGGCCACCGGCGACCTGCACCTGTTCCGCGCCCAGGGCGTGGTGCTGGCGACGGGCGGCTACGGCCGCGCCTACTTCTCGGCGACCTCGGCCCACACCTGCACCGGCGACGGCGGCGGCATGGCCCTGCGCGCCGGCCTGCCCCTGCAGGACATGGAGTTCGTGCAGTTCCACCCGACCGGCATCTACGGCGCCGGCTGCCTGATCACCGAGGGCGTGCGCGGCGAGGGTGGGTATCTGACCAACTCGAAGGGCGAACGCTTCATGGAGCGCTACGCGCCGAACGCGAAGGACCTGGCCTCGCGCGACGTGGTCAGCCGCTCGATGACCATCGAAATCCGCGAAGGTCGCGGCGTCGGCGAGCATGCCGACCACATCTTCCTCAACCTGCAGCACCTCGGCCCCGAGGTGATCCACGAGAAGCTGCCGGGCATCGCCGAGTCCGCGCGCATCTTCGCCGGCGTCGACGTCACCAAGCAGCCGATCCCGGTGCTGCCGACCGTGCACTACAACATGGGCGGCCTGCAGACCAATTACCACGGTGAAGTGGTCACGCTGAAGGACGGCAACCCCGACAGCGTGGTGCCGGGCCTGTACTCGATCGGCGAGGCCGCCTGCGTGTCGGTGCACGGCGCCAACCGCCTGGGCTCGAACTCGCTGCTGGATCTGGTCGTGTTCGGTCGTGCAGTGGCCAACCGCTGCGCCGAGACCATCAAGCCGGGCCAGAACCACAAGGCCCTGCCAGCCTCGGCCTGCGACAAGTCGCTGGCCAACCTCGACAAGCTGCGCAATGCCAAGGGCGGTACGCCCACCGCCGAGCTGCGCCTCAAGATGCAGCGCACGATGCAGAACCACGCGGCGGTGTTCCGCACCTCCAGCAGCCTGGTGGAGGGCGTCGACAAGATGCGCGAGATCCACGCCGGCTTCGAGGACATCCGCGTCAGCGATCGCTCGCTGGTCTGGAACTCCGATCTGATCGAGACGCTGGAACTGCAGAACCTGCTGGGTCAGGCCGTGGCGACGGTGGTGTCGGCCGAGAACCGCAAGGAGTCGCGTGGCGCCCATGCGCACGAGGACTTCCCCGAGCGCGACGACGACAACTGGCACAAGCACACCCTGTGCTGGGTGGACGACAAGGGCCAGACCCGGATCGACTACCGCCCGGTGCACATGAATACGCTGACCAACGAAGTCGATCCGGTGCCGCCGAAGGCGCGGACGTATTGATCTGGTCGGGATTGGTGATTCGGGATTCGGGATTCGCAAAGGCAACCGCCTGAAAGCGCACCGCAGACCGCTCACGAATCCCGGATCCCGAATCCCGAATCCCGGATAAAGAGCCATGGCCGAATTCACCCTGCCGAAGAACTCCAAGATCACCCAGGGCAAGCACTTCCCGGCGCCGGCGGGTGCCAAGAAGGTGCGCACCTTCAAGGTGTACCGCTGGAACCCGGATGACGATGCCAACCCGCGGGTCGACACCTATGACGTCGACCTCGACAGCTGCGGCCCGATGGTTCTGGACGCGCTGATCAAGATCAAGAACGAGATCGACCCCACCCTGACCTTCCGCCGCTCCTGCCGCGAGGGCATCTGCGGTTCGTGCGCGATGAACATCGACGGCACCAATACGCTGGCCTGCACCAAGGCGATCAGCGACTGCGGTGGCAAGCAGGTGCCGGTGTATCCGCTGCCGCACATGGAAGTGATCAAGGACCTGGTGCCGGACCTGACCCACTTCTACGCGCAGTACGCCTCGATCCGCCCCTGGCTGCGCACGCAGTCGGCGCCGCCGGCCTCGGGCGAGCGCCTGCAGTCGAAGGAAGACCGCGCCAAGCTCGATGGCCTCTATGAGTGCATCCTCTGCGCCTGCTGCAGCACCAGCTGCCCGAGCTACTGGTGGAACGGCGACCGCTACCTCGGCCCGGCGATCCTGCTGCAGGCCTACCGCTGGATCATCGACTCGCGCGACGAGGACACCGGAGCGCGCCTGGATGATCTGGAAGATCCGTTCCGCCTGTACCGCTGCCACACGATCATGAACTGCGCCCGCACCTGCCCGAAGGGCCTGAACCCGGCCAAGGCGATCGCCGAGATCAAGAAGCTGATGATCCAGCGGCGAGGGGTTTGAAGCTCGGCAAAAGGGCGCCCTTGGGCGCCTTTTTGTTTTGGGGGGCGGCGGATATGCGGCAGACCCCGGCTTCAGCAGATTCAGCGCAGGCTGGAGCGCACGAGTCTTCATGGGGTGGGCCCTGGCCCACCGTGGCCCGAATGCGCGCCTCGCGCGTCACTGGCCCTCCGCCACTAGACCGCGCGCTCGCGATGATCGTCGGATTGACCGGGGCGAGGGTGGCGCTCATGGTGGGCCAGGGCCCACCCTATGCCCGCATCCCGCATCCCGCATCCCGCATCCCGCATCCCGCTCCTCGCACCTCGCACCTCGCACCTCGCACCCCGCATCCCGCACCTCGCACCTCGCACCTCGCACCTCGCACCCGGCACGCCGAATCCCGAATCCCGAAACTTCGTTCCCATGCAAAGCATCCTTCTCCCCGGCTTCGCACTCGCAGCGCTGACGTTCCTGGTCTGGTGCCGGCTCTACGTCGAGCGCCTCGGCCAGATGAAGCGTGAGCGCATCCACCCGCAGACAGTCGCGACTTCGGCGCAGATGTCGGCCAAGCTGAAGGACACGCGCGCGGCCGACAATTTCCGCAACCTGTTCGAGCTGCCGGTGCTGTTCTATTTCGCCATCGCGGTGGCGGCGCAGACGGGGCAGGGCGGGGCGCTCGTGCTCGGGCTGGCTTGGGCCTTCGTCGCCCTGCGGGTTGTCCACAGCGCCATCCACTGCAGCTACAACAAGGTCATGCACCGCTTCACGGTCTATGTGCTGGGTGCGCTGAGTTTGTGGACGCTGCTCGCGGTTCTGGCGCTGCGTCTTCTGCAGCTTGGCTAGCGGCGCCCGACTCCCGACTCCCGACTCCCGAACCGACAGGCATGTCCGAATCCATCACTCCCGAAGATCTCCGCCGCTGGCGCTGGCGCTCGCGCCGCGGCATGCGCGAGCTGGACCAGCTGTTCGAGCGCTATCTCGATCTTGCCGAGCGCCAGCCTGCAGCCTTCGATCGCGAGGCGTTCGAAGCCCTGCTGGTCTGCGAGGACGATGCGCTGTGGCGCTGGTTCATCGGGCGTGAGCGGCCCTCCGATCCGGTGATCGCCCGTCTTGTCGAAACGATCAGTGCGCTCCCTCCCGCTTGAGCTGAGGCCTTCGCGGGCCCTGCAGGGCGCTCTGCTCGCGCTGGCCCTGCTGGGCGTGCTCGCGCTCTGGCTGTCGGATCTGCCCGTGGCCATGTTGCCGCTGCCCCTGCTCCTGATGGGCTTGAGCCTGTGGCGGATGCGCCGGCTCCCGCGCGGACGGCTGCAGCTGCACGACAGCGGGCAGGCCCAATGGTGGCCGCCCTCCACCCCAGGCATGGCGGCGCCAGAAGCGTCGCCGGCCGAACTGCTCGGCCTCGAATCGCGCGGGCCGATCGCCGTGCTGACACTGCGGATTCAGGGCCGGCTACTCCGCTGGCCGCTGGCTTCGGATACCCTGCCGGGCCCGCAGCTGCGGGTGCTGCGGCTCTGGCTGGATCGCCATGGCGAGTGCGCGCAGGCACCGAGCTCGACTCCGACCCACTGACAGGCCGACCGCCCCGTGTTCCGCCCCATCGAAATCGCCATCGGCCTGCGCTACACGCGCGCCAAGCGGCGCAACCACTTCATTTCCTTCATCTCGCTGGCCTCGATGCTGGGCATTGCGATTGGCGTCACCGCGCTGATCACGGTGATCTCGGTGATGAACGGCTTCGAGCAGGAGCTGCGTGCGCGCATTCTGGGCATGGTCGCCCACGCCACTATCAGCGGCGCCGGTGAGGACCTGCAGGACTGGCCGCGTGCAGTCGAGCTGGCGAAGTCGGATGCCCGCGTGCTCGGTGCCGCACCCTACGTCGAGCGCGAATCGCTGCTGCAGGCCGGTCGCAGCCAGGGCGCCCTGCTGCGCGGCGTGGACCCCTCGCGCGAGCCCGAGGTCAGCGAAATTGCGCAGCTGATGAAGGAAGGTGCGCTCACCGACCTCGAACCCGGCGCCTTCCGCGTGCTGGTGGGCGCCGATCTGGCGCTCTACCTCGGCGTTGGCGTGGGCGACAGCATCACGGTGATGGTGCCGGAGTTCCGCAGCACGCCGGTCGGCGTGGCGCCGCAGATGCGCCGCTTCACCGTCGCCGGCATCTTCAGCGCCGGCATGCAGGAGTACGACCGCCAGCTCGCCATCATCCACCTGCAGGATGCGCAGCGCCTGCTGCGTATGGGTGAGGGCGTGACCGGCGTGCGGCTGAAGCTCACCGACATGATGCAGGGCTGGCAGGTGGCCCGCGATCTCACCGACAAGCTCGACCGCTACTACCGCATCCGCGACTGGAGTGCCGACCACAGCAACTTCTTCCGCGCGATCCAGATGGAGAAGACGGTGATGTTCATCATCCTCTCGCTGATCGTCGGCGTGGCCGCCTTCAACCTGGTCAGCTCGCTGGTGATGCTGGTCACCGACAAGCAGGCCGACATCGCCATCCTGCGGACGCTGGGCATGAGCCCGCGCTCGATCATGGGCGTGTTCGTGGTGCAGGGCAGTCTGATCGGCGTGGTCGGTGTACTGCTCGGGCTGATTGGCGGGGTCAGCCTGACCTTGAACCTCGACCATGTGGTCAAGGCGATCGAGACGACCTTCGGCTTCGAGGTGATGCCGGCCGACGTCTACTACATCACCGGCCTGCCGACCGACCTGCGCGGCGATGACGTAGGCCTGATCGTCGGGGTGGCGCTGGTGATGAGCATGATCGCGACCCTGTATCCGGCCTGGCGCGCCTCGCGCACCGAGCCTGCCGCCGCCCTGCGCTACGAGTGATGCGCCATGACTGAGTCGAATGCCGTCATCGCCTGCCGCGGGCTGGCCAAGACCTATGCCGAGGGCGATCTGCGTACGCCGGTCTTCGAGTCGATCGACTTCGAGGTCGCGCGTGGCGAGACCGTGGCCATCGTTGGCGCCTCGGGCGCCGGCAAGAGCACCCTGCTGCACATCCTCGGCGGGCTGGATACGCCAAGCGCAGGCGAAGTCTTCGTCGCCGGCGAGGCGATGAGCCGGCTCTCCGACGCCGAGCGCGGACGCCTGCGCAACCGCGCGCTGGGCTTCGTCTACCAGTTCCATCACCTGCTGCCCGAGTTCACCGCGCTGGAGAACGTCTGCATGCCGCTGCTGATCGCCGGCCGCAGCGTCGCCGAGGCCGAGCGCCAGGCGGCGGCCCTGCTCGATCGCGTGGGCCTCGGCGCACGCCTGCGCCACAAGCCGGGCGAGCTCTCCGGCGGCGAACGCCAGCGCTGCGCGGTGGCGCGCGCGCTGGTCACGCGACCGGCCTGCGTGCTCGGCGACGAGCCGACCGGCAATCTCGACGAGAAGACCGCGGCTTCGGTCTACGGGCTGATGCTGGAGCTCAACCGCGAGGTTGGCACCAGCTTCGTGCTGGTGACGCACGACCGCGCGCTGGCCCGCAAGATGGACCGCGCGCTCGAACTCTCGGGCGGTCGGCTGCGGCCGCTGGCGGCGGCCTGAGGCGAGGCGGCATGGCGACCGTGCCCCAGCCGGCAGGGTCTGCCTCGATTCGCGCGGTTCCGGCTGCGCCGGCATTCGGTATCGGCAGTGCGCTCAGCCTGCTGGTCGGTGTCTCGGCGGCGCTGACCCTGCCGCGCTTCCCGCCCGAGTGGGTGCCCTGGCTGGCCCTCGTGCTGGGCCTGCTGGCCTGGCTGTCGCCGCGACCACGTTCGAGCCTGCTGCGCTGGGGCGGGGCCGCGCTGTTCGGCGCAGCGCTGGCTTTGCTCGCAGCTCAGTCGGCCCTGCAGCAGCGTTTGCCGGTCGCGTTGGAGGGCCGCGACCTGCGCGTGCAGGGCCGCGTCGAGGGGCTGCCGCAGCGCGGCCTGGACGCGGTGCGCTTCGACTTCCGCGTCGAGAGCGGCGAGGGCGAGGCGGACCTGCTGGCCGGCCGGCTGCTGCGGATCGGCTGGTATCGCAGCGAGCAGGCACCCGCTGCGGGCAGCCGCTGGAGCCTGCAGCTGCGGCTGAAAGCACCGCGCGGCGTAGCCAATCCCGGCGGCTTCGACTTCGAGCGCCATGCCCTGCAGCGTCGGCTGGTCGCCACCGGCTATGTGCGCGAACATCCAGACAATCGCGAACTTTCGTCCGGCGCGGGGCTGGATGCGCTGCGCGCGCAGCTGTCGCAGGACATGGTCGTGGCCCTGGGCGGCGAGGGCACGCTGCACGAGGGCTCGCGCTTCCTCCGTGCGCTCACCGTCGCCGACACCCGCGCCTTCGACGAAGCCGACTGGGAGGTGCTGCGCGCGACTGGCGTGGGCCATCTGATGTCGATCTCGGGCCTGCATGTGGGTCTGGTCGCCGGCCTGTTCGCCCTGCTCGCGCGCGGTTTCTACCGCCTTTGGCCCAGCCTCGGCCTGCGCCTACCACTGCCGCAGGGCGCGGCCTTCGCGGCACTCGTGGGCGCCGCCGGCTATGCGGCGCTGGCCGGCTTCGGCGTGCCGGTGCTGCGCAGCCTGCTGATGGTGGCCGCGGCGCTGCTGGCCGTGCTGCTGCGCCGACGCTCCAGCACCTGGCAGGCCTATGCCCTGGCCGTGCTCGTGCTGGTGCTGAGCGATCCGCTGGCGGTGCTGGGGGCCAGCTTCTGGCTGTCGTTCATGGGCGTGGCCTGGCTGCTGTGGTGCATGCCGACCGATCTGCAGCAGTTGCCGGGCTGGCGCCGTCTCCTGGGCGCACAGCTGGTGGCCAGCCTCGGCCTGCTGCCCTTGACCGTGTTCTTCTTCGGCCAGGCCTCGGTGGCGGGAGCGGCGGCCAATCTGCTGGCCGTGCCCTGGGTCAGCTTGGGCGTGGTGCCGCTGGCCCTGTTGGGCGCGGGCCTGCTGCTGCTCGGGCTGCCGATGCTCGCGACTCCGGTTCTGCTGCTGGCGGCCTGGCTGATGGACCTGCTGTGGTGGCTGCTGGCGTGGACCGCCGGGCTGCGGCATGCGCAGGTGTTCCTGCCGGAGCCTGCTGCCCTGAGCCTGCTGCTGGCCGCCGTCGGCGTGCTCTGGCTGCTGATGCCGCGCGGCACGCCGGGTCGGGCCTTGGGCGCCGTGCTGATGCTCCCCTTGCTCTGGCCGCGGCTCGCGCCGCCACCGCCCGGCGTGGCCGAGCTGCATCTGTTCGATGTCGGCCAGGGCCTGTCGGCGCTGATCCGAACGCAGAACCACGCCCTGCTGCTGGATACCGGGCCGGCCTTCGGCAGCGGCCTCGACATGGGCGAGGCGGCCGTGGTGCCGGCCCTGCGTGCGCTGGGGCTGTCGCGGCTCGATCGCGTGCTGGTCTCGCACGGCGACGCCGATCATGCCGGCGGCATCGCGAGCGTGCTGCGCGCCTTTCCGGCGCCGCTGCAGACTTCGGATCGCACGCGCTTTCCGCAGGCCCAGCCCTGCGTGGCCGGCGAGCGCTGGCGCTGGGATGGCGTTGACTTCGAGCTGCTGCATCCGCCCGAACACTTCCCCTACCTGCGCAATGAAAGCAGCTGTGTGCTGCGGGTGCGGGCGGGCGACCAGGTCGCGCTGTTCGCCGGCGATATCGGCCAGCTGATCGAGCAGCGCCTTGTTCGCGAGCAGCCCGAGCGCCTGCGCGCGGACATCGTGCTGGTGCCGCACCACGGCAGCGCCAGCTCCAGCAGCGAGGGCTTCGTGCGTGCCGTGAGCGCAGAGCATGCCCTGGTCGCCGCCGGGCACGCCAATCGCTTCGGGCATCCGCGCGCCGAGGTGGTCGAGCGCTGGCAGGCCGCAGGTGCCCGGGTATGGAACACGGCCGAGCACGGGGCTTTGCAGCTCAGGTTCGGCGGGCAGGACATCGAGCCGGTGGCGCTGCGGTCCGCGCGGCCACGGCTCTGGCGCGATCGCGGGGGCCAGCCCGACTAGCGCCGTCAGGGCGCTGTGCGGACGTCACCTTCGCGACGTCACTGCGGGCGGGTTCGGAATCGCCATGGCTGCACCCTCGCTGCGCCCGGTCCTGTCGATCAATGCACGCACGCCGGCCGCGCTCGTGGCGTTCCCGGGCGAGTCTGGCCCGCGGACTGAAAGTGTCCATGCGCGCCGGGCTGCGCGAGGGGAGTGCGCGTTCACAGGCGTGGCGCATGAACGATCCCACGGCCGCCGCGTGGGAGCGAGGTCGGCAAACTGCTAGAGTTCCGGGCCATCCGATCACGCTCCGCAGGGCCGCGGCGCGCGTCCATCCCCGTCCGGGACTTCGCCGCCCGCTGCCGTCAGTGCGCTCACTAGCGCCCGAAGCAGCCTTGGTGTGAGTGGCTGCCGTGATCGAACCGACGCAATGCAGGCCACGACACTCCATGGATCCCACCCAGCTCCGCATCATCCTCCTCGTTCTCGGCATCGGGTTCATCGCGGCGGTGTATTGGTTCGGCCGGCCGCAGAAGCCTGGGCAGGGTCGGCGCCAGGCCGAGCGCGGCGAGCCAGAGGCGCGCGCGGAGCCGGCCTTCAGCGGTGGCGAGCAGGAAAGCCTGGACAAGGTGATCCAGGCCGAGCTGGCCCGGCTGGAGAAGACCCTGGCTGGCGAAGACGCCGAAGGGGCGGGCGCCAGCCGGCTACCCGGCATCCAGTTCGAACCCGACCTGGACGCACGGCCGCAGGCCCGCGCTGCTGCAGCCTCCGAGGCGCCCGCGCCAGCCGCGACCTCCAGTCTCGGCGTGCGTCCCAACCCCGAGTTCGACAAGGTGGTGAGCCTGATCGTGGCTGCACGTGCCGGCACCCTGCTGCATGGCGGCGACATTCTGGTGGCGGCGGAGAAGGCCGGGCTGGTGTTTGGCGACATGCAGATCTTCCACCGCCTGCCGGACAATCGTCCCGAAGCCGGGCCGATCTTCAGCGTCGCCAATGTGGTCAAGCCCGGCAATTTCGATCTGCGCCAGCCCGACCAGACGCAGACGCCGGGCGTCACCTTCTTCATGACCCTGCCGGGCCCGCTGCCCGCGCTGGATGCCTGGGAGGCCATGCTGCCGGCCGCACAGCGCTTCGCTGAACTGCTCGACGCGGTGGTGCTGGACGACGAGCGCAATGCCTTGGGTCGGCAGCGCATCCAGTTCCTGCGCGACGAGCTGCGCGCCTACGATCGCGAGCGCGAGCGGCAGTCCAAGCGGCCCTGGTAAGGCTCAGGCGGCGAGCGGGGATTCGGGATTCGCTGGTCTGCGCGCTCGCGTCCGGGGCCCACGCATTGCGGCGCTCAGCTCCCGCCGGCTCGACGTCCTCGCTGCCGCGTATGCAAGGCTTCGAGCCGACGAATCCCGAATCCCGAATCTCGAATTCCAGCTTCAGAACAACAGCGAAGCCATCTTGCGGCGGTAGCGACCGACCAGATCCTCGTCCTCGACCAGGCTGAAAGCTTCGATCAGGCGCTTGCGCGGCTGGCCTTCGTTCCAGGCCTTGTCCCGACGCAGCAGCTCCAGCAGGGTCTCGAAGCCCGCTTCGCTTTCGCCGGCCACGATTTGATGCACGCCCAGCAGGTGCAGTGCGTCCAGATCGTCCGGATCCGCGGCGAGTCGCGCCTGCAGTGCGATCGGTGCTGGGGCTCCTGCCAGCAGTCGCGCGAAGCCCAGTCGGGCGCGGGCGCGCTTCGCGCGGTCGTCGGTGGCGAGGTTGGCGGGCAGGCCGTCGAGCAGGGTCTCGGCTTCCGCGCTTTCGCCGATCGACAGCAGGGCCATCGCGAGGTCGAGCTTCAGCTCCGCGCGCTCCGGCTCCGCTTCGATCTGCGCGCGCAGCTGCGCAACGCGCTCCTGAGGCAGCAGTTCTTCGACCTCGGCCTCTGCCGGTTCGTCCGCCGACTCGCGCGGCTGGATGCCATGCTGGGCCAGGAAGGCGCGCAGCTGGGCCTCGGGCAAGGCACCGGGGAAGCCGTCGACGATCTGGCCGTCCTTCAGCAGCAGAATGGTCGGCACCGAGCGGATGCCGACCATGCCTGCGAGCTGCTGCTCGGCGTCGACGTCGACCTTGGCGAGCACGAAGCCACCGTTGTACTCGGCCGCCAGCTTCTCAAGGATGGGCTTCACCTGCTTGCAGGGGCCGCACCAGGTCGCCCAGAAGTCCACCAGCACCGGCACCTGTTTCGAACGCAGGATCACCTCCTGTTCGAAGGTGGCAGTGGTGGCATCGAAACTGTAGGCGCTGTCGCTCATTTGGGGCTCCGGAAGAATCGTGGTCAGGGGGCGCTGCCGCGTCAGCTCCCCTGAATGCGGGCATGCGCGCAGCAACGCAAGGGGCCGGCGCACGCGGCAGTCGCCGTACTGTGTTGCCAACAGCAGCTTCTGGCGTCACCAACAAAAACCCCGCGACAGGCGCGGGGTCGTTGCATCAGTGAGGAGTTCTGGCCTGCTTACTTGAGTTCGCGAAGGTCGCTGAGCGGGCCCTTCTGCGAGGCGAAGAAGGCGGCGAGGTCGGCCATGTTCTGCTCATCGAGGCCAGCGACAAAGCCCGCCATGATGGCGTTGTTGCGCTCGCCCGACTTGTAGGCCTTCAGGGAGTGCAGCAGATAGTCCTCGTACTGGCCGGCGAGATTCGGGTACTGCCCATCGCCGATGCCATTCCCGTCGGGGCCATGACAGGCCTGGCAGGTCTTGGCGAGTTCGCGCCCGGCTTCGACGTTGCCGCGGCGCGCATCGGCGGCGCTGGAGGCGAGGGTCAAGAGGGCGGCCAGCGCCGCGGTGGTCAGGATCTTCGGGCTCACTGGGCGTCACCCTTCTTGTAGCTGGAGAGGAAAGCCGCGATGTCGCTCAGCTCCTGGGTGCTGTAACCCTCGGCCTGGGCGCGCATGGTCGGGTGGGGGCGCTCGCCCTTCTGGTAGGCGTTCAGCGCAGCCACGAGGTATTCGTAATTCTGTCCGGCGATCTTCGGCACGTGGTAGTGCGGATACACGTTCTTGTAGCCCGGGATGCCATGACAGCCGGTGCAGGTGTAGGCCAGCAGCTTTCCGTTCTCGGGATCGCCTTCGGCAAACGCAGGCAGGGCGGCAGTCGCGAGGGCAAGACTTGCGACGATTCGCAGGATCGGCTTCATCGATGGGTTCCAGCGTCGGGGCGTTTTCGGTTTGCGCGCGCAGACCTGACTTCAGGCAGGTTCACGGCGCGTTGGAAAGCGCAGGAGTATAGCGTCTGCCGCAATCATCGGGCCAGCGGCGGGCCGTTCCGACACCCGCCACGCGTGGTGCGGACCGTGCCCTCCTGCACGCGCGCTGCTGACGTCACAAACGTCAATCTCATGCCTCAGGCATCGCGTTCTTCCCACGTGGCGCCGAGCGCCGCTTGGCGGCGAACTGGTGCTTGACAAGGGTGGTGTTGTAGATGACTATAACACCACTCACCCCCACTTCCTCCCCGGAAACCGCCATGCGCAGTTCAGCGATGCCTACCCCCAAGACTCCCACCGTCCTGCGGCTGACCGGTACCGCCTTGCTGGCGGCGGCGCTCCTGCTGGGCGCGGGCTGCGCCAATGACCAGGCGCCGGCTGACAAGGCCGAGTCCAGCGCCGAGTCCAAGAACGGCAAGGACGGCAAGCGCGAGGAGCAGGCCGTTGCCGTCGAGACGGCCATCGCTCAGCGGCAGTCCATCACCGCAAGCTACAGCGGCACCGCGCCGCTGGAAGCGCGCGGCGAAGCGCAGGTGGTTGCCAAGACGTCCGGGGTGCTGCTCAGCCTTCTGGCCGAGGAGGGCGATCGGGTCAAGGCCGGCCAGGTGCTGGCGCGCATCGATCCCGAACGCCCGCGCCTCGAACTGCAGCGCAACGAGGCCATGCTGCGCAAGCTGGAAGCGGAGTACCGCCGCGCCCAGGAGCTGTTCGAGCGCAAGCTGCTGGCCGCCGAGGCGCATGAGCGCCTGCGCTTCGATCTCGACACCCAGCGTGCGGCCTATGAGATGGCCAAGCTGGAGCTGTCCTACACCAATATCGTGGCGCCCTTCGACGGCGTGGTCGCCCAGCGCATGGCCAAGGAGGGCAACCTCATCCAGATCAACCAGGCCATGTTCAAGGTGGTCGACACCTCGCGGCTTGAGGCCGTACTGAACGTGCCCGAGCGCGAGCTTGCCACCCTGAAGGCCGGACAGACCGTTGCCCTGCGCGTCGATGCAGCGCCGGGCGTGGCCTTCGACGGTGCGATCGATCGCGTCAGCCCGGTGGTCGACGCGGCCAGCGGTACCTTTCGCGTGGTCGCGGCCTTCTCGGATGCCTCGGGCGTGCTGAAGCCCGGCATGTTCGGTCGCGTCGAGGTCGTCTACGACGAACGTGCGCAGGCGCTGACGGTGCCGCGTGAGGCCCTGATCGAGGGCGAGGGCGTGCCCGCCGTCTTCGTGGTGCGCGAGGGCCGCGCGGTGCGCACACCGATCGAAGTTGGACACTTGAGCGGCAGCCTCGCCGAAGTGCGTGGTGGCCTCACTGAAGGCGATCGCGTCGTCACCACCGGCAAGGTCACGCTGCGCGATGGTGCACTGCTGCAGTTGATCGGCGTACCCAGCGCGGCCGTCGAGGCCGACGCCATTGCCCAGGGCAAGCCCGCCGCCGGCACCGCCGGCTGATCCGTCCTCGGGGGACATCGATGAACATTGCCGAGATTGCCACCCGCCGTCGCGTGACGGTGGGCATGGTGACGATCACCTTCCTTTTGTTCGGTTTCATCGCGCTGCGTGACCTCAAGGTCAACCTGCTGCCTGACCTGAGCTATCCCACGCTGACGGTGCGCACCGAGTACACCGGTGCGGCTCCCACCGAGATCGAGAACCTGATCACCGAGCCGGTCGAAGAGGCCGTCGGCGTGGTCAAGAACCTGCGCCGCCTGCGCTCGGTTTCGCGCACCGGTCAGAGCGACGTGATCCTCGAGTTCGCCTGGGGCACGGACATGGACCGCGCGGGCATCGAGGTGCGCGACAAGCTCGAACTCCTGCGCCTGCCGCTGGAAGCGGAGAAGCCCGTGCTGCTGCGCTTCGATCCGTCCACCGAACCGATCATGCGGCTCGGCCTCGCCGGTCGCGCCGACAGCAGCGGCTTCGATGTCGCCGAGCTGAAGGACCTGCGCCGCTACGCCGATGAGACCCTGAAGAAGCGCCTGGAGCCGGTCGATGGCGTGGCCGCGGTCAAGGTCAGCGGTGGCCTTGAGGATGAGGTCCAGGTGCTGCTGGATCCGCAGAAGCTGGCGCGCCTGAACCTGACGCCGGCGCGCGTCATCGAGCGCCTGAAGCAGGAGAACATCAACATCTCCGGCGGCGCCATCGACGAGGGCAACCAGCGCTTCCTGGTGCGCACGGTCAACCAGTTCGCCAACGTCGAGCAGATGCAGGAGCTGCTGGTCGCCGTCGACCAGGGCGTGCCGGTGCGCCTGCGCGACGTCGCGTCCGTCGGCCAGGGCTTCAAGGAGCGCGAGGCGATCATCCGCATGGACGGCCGCGAAGCGGTCGAGCTCGCGGTCTACAAGGAAGGCGACGCCAACACCGTCGCGGCGGCAGCCGGCGTGCGCGAGCAGCTCGATCGCCTGCGCGAGAACCTGCCCGCGAATGCCAGCCTGATCACGGTCGACGACCAGTCGGTGTTCATCCAGAACTCGCTGGACGAAGTGAGCTCGGCCGCGCTGATGGGCGGCCTGCTGGCGGTGCTGATCATTTTCTTCTTCCTGCGCGACGGCTGGAGCACCTTCGTCATCGCGGTGTCGCTGCCGGTCTCGATCATCGCCACCTTCTTCTTCATGCAGCAGGTGGGCCTCAGCCTCAACGTGATGTCGCTGGGTGGGTTGGCGTTGGCCACCGGCATGGTGGTGGACGACTCGATCGTGGTGCTGGAATCGATCGCCAAGGCGCGAGAGCGTGGCCTCGGCGTGATCGAGGCGGCGATCGTGGGTGCGTCCGAAGTGCGGCTGGCCGTGGTCGCATCCACGCTGACCACCGTGGCCGTGTTCTTCCCGCTGGTGTTCGTCGAGGGGGTCGCCGGCCAGCTGTTCGGCGACCAGGCGCTGACGGTGAGTATCGCCATCGTGATCTCTACCGTGGTCGCAATGGCCCTGGTGCCGATGCTGGCCTCCCTGCGATCGCGGCCGCCCCTGGCCTATCCGGAAGACCAGAAAGACGTGGATGTCGAAAGCGGCCGCATCGCCCGCGCGCGCCTGTGGATCGCGCGCCAGATCCTGCGCGTGCTGCGCTTCGTCGGTCGCGTCGTCGGTGGAACCCTCTCCGCCATCGGTCGCGTGCTGCTCAAGCCCTACGACTGGCTGGAAGCCGCCTATCGGCGCGCGCTGCCGAAAGCGTTGGCTCGACCTGCGCCGATCCTGCTCGCTTCGACCGCCGCCTTCGTGTTTACCCTGGCCCTGGTGCCTGGACTGGGCATGGACCTGATCCCGCAGCTGGCCCAGGGTCGCTTCGAGATGACGGTCAAGCTGCCGCCCGGCACGCCGCTGGCCGAAAGCGATGCGGTGGTGCGCGAACTGCAGCGTCGCCATGCCGAGGATCCGCGCCTGCGCACCATCCACGGCGTCAGCGGCAGCGGCACCCGGCTCGATGCCAACCCCACCGAGTCGGGCGAGAACATCGGCAAGCTGCTGATCGTGCTGGCGGACGGCGCCGGTGACTCGGCGGAGGCCGAACTCACCGAGGTCCTCCGCGAAAGCGCCGAAGCCTGGCCACGCGCGGAAGTGAAGTTCTCGCGCCCGCAGCTGTTCTCCTTCGCCACCCCGCTGGAAATCGAGATCCGTGGCTATGACCTCGAACAATTGCGGAAGGCCGGCCAGGAGCTGGCGCGTCGTCTGCAGTCGGACGACCGCTACGCCGACGTCAAGTCGACGGTGGAGCAGGGCTTCCCCGAGATCCAGGTGCTGTTCGACGCCGAGCGCGCCGCCGCGCTGAACCTCACCACCCGGCAGATCGCCGACCAGGTGGTGCGCCAGGTGCGAGGCGAAGTCGCCACCCGCTACAGCTTCCGCAACCGCAAGATCGACGTGCTGGTGCGCGCCGAGGAGTCCGCGCGCGCGTCTGCCGCGGACATCGGCCAGCTGATCGTCAACCCCGAGAGCGATCGCCCGGTGCGGCTGTCGGCGGTCGCCGAGATCCTCAGCACCGAGGGCCCCAGCGAGATCCATCGCGTCGACCAGGAGCGCGTGGCCGTGGTCTCGGCCAACCTGCGCTATGGCGACCTCGGCACGGCCGTCGCCAACATCGAGCGCATGCTCGCGGAGGATCCGCTGGGCGCGGGGCTGGGCGTCAACATCGGCGGTCAGAACGAGGAGCTGCAGGCCTCGGTCAACTCGCTGATCTTCGCCCTGGTGCTGGCGATCTTCATGGTCTATCTGGTCATGGCCTCGCAGTTCGAGTCGCTGCTGCATCCCTTCGTCATCATGTTCACCATCCCGCTGGCCGCGGTCGGCGCCATCCTGGCGCTGAAGCTGGTCGGCAGCGGACTGTCGGTGGTGGTGTTCATCGGCCTGATCCTGCTGGCTGGCATCGTGGTCAAGAACGCGATCGTGCTGATCGACCGCGTCAACCAGCTGCGCGAGGAAGGCGTGCCCAAGCTCAAGGCGATCGTTGACGGCTCGCACGAGCGCCTACGGCCGATCGTGATGACCACGCTGACCACGCTGTTCGGCTTCCTGCCGCTGGCGATCGGCGGTGGCGAGGGCGCCGAGGTGCGCGCGCCGATGGCGATCACGGTGATCGGCGGTCTGCTGGTGTCGACCCTGCTGACCCTGCTGGTGATTCCCGTGGTCTACAAGCTGCTGGATCGCAAGCCGGACGGCTTCTACTTCGAGCGTGGCGAGCGCGCGCGCGCCGCGGCGCGGGCCGAGATGGAAGCTCGGGCGGCGTTGGCGGAGTCGCAGCCGTGAGCATGGCGCGGGTCAGTCTGGCGCGACCGGTGACGGCCACGATGTTCTTCGTGTCGATGGTGCTGATCGGCCTGATCGCCGGCTTTCGCCTGCCGCTGGAATTCCTGCCCGAGGTCGAGGCGCCCTTCCTCTACGTCGACCTGCCGTATCCCGGCTCCAGTCCGGCGGAGATCGAGGAGACCATCACCCGGCCTGCCGAAGAGGCGCTGGCCACGCTGCCCGGCATCAAGCGGATGTTCTCGCAGTCGCGCTCGGAAGGCGCGGGCGTGTTCATGGAGTTCCAGTGGGATCGCGACATCCAGATCGCGGCCTCCGAGGCGCGCGAGCGGCTGGATGCGATCCGTGACGAGCTGCCCTCGGACTTCCAGCGTTACCTGGTGCTGAAGTTCGGCACCGCCGATGAGCCGGTGCTGCGGATCCGCGTGTCCAGCGAGCTCGATCTGGCCAACCAGTACGACCTGATCGATCGTGAGGTCAAGCGGCGCCTGGAGCGCGTGCCCGGCGTCGCCCGCGTCGACATTTCCGGCATTGCGCCGCCCGAGGTCGAGATCCGCCTCGACAATGATCGCGTGACCGCGCACGGCGTCGACCTGGCCGGCCTCGCCCAGCGCCTGAGCGCCTCCAATTTTTCGGTCTCGGCCGGTCAGATCACCGAGATCGACCGCCGCCTGCGGGTGCAGCCCGTCGGTGAGCTGCGCTCGCTGGAGGAGCTGCGTCGCCTGCCCATCAACGCCAGCGGCCTGCGCCTTTCCGACATCGCCGAGGTCAGACTGGCGCCGGGGCGCATGGATTACGGTCGCCGCCTTGATGGCCGCCCGGCCGTGGGTATCGACGTCATGAAGGAGCGCTCGGCCAACCTGGTCGACGTCTCGCGCGGCGTGCTGGCTGAGGTCGAAGAGATCCGGGCCATGCCGGCGTTTTCCGACATCCAGCTGTTCGTCATGCACGACCAGGCCGAGGGCGTCACCAGTTCGTTGAGCGAGCTGGCCAATGCCGGCCTGCTCGGCACCGCGCTGTCGGTGCTGGTGCTGTACTTCTTCCTGCGCCACTGGCCCTCGACCCTGATGGTCGCGCTGTCGATCCCGATCTGCATCGTGATGACGCTGGGCTGCATGCACTTCCTCGGGCTGTCGCTGAACATCCTGTCGATGATGGGCCTGCTGCTCGGCATCGGCATGCTGGTCGACAACTCGGTCGTGGTGGTCGAGAGCATCTACCAGAAACGCGAGAAGTACCCGGACAACCCCTTCCGCTGCGCGCTGGAAGGCACCCGCGAAGTGCAGATCGCGATCACGGCCGGCACCCTGACCAGCATCATCGTGTTCCTGCCGAACATCTTCGGCGAGCGCAATTTCATCGCCATCTACCTGAGCCAGGTGGCCTTCACCATCACCATCTCGCTGCTGTGCTCGTGGCTGGTGGCGATCAGCCTGATCCCGATGATCAGCGCACGCATCCGCGCGCCGCGCCACCTGCAGGAGGCCGCCAGCCAGGCCAACCGCTTCCAGGATCGCTACGCCCGCGTGCTGGACTGGTCGCTGCGGCACCGCTGGAAGACTCTGCTGGCGATCGCTGCCGTGGTGGTCGTCAGCATCGTGCCCATGCGCGGCATGAAGACCGACATGTTCCCGCAGGGCGAACGCCGAGAGGCCCAACTCACCTACCGTTGGAACGGCAGCTATCGGCTGGAGGATCTGTCGCTTGCGGTGAAGCAGGTCGAGGACTACCTCGAAGCCAATCGCGAGACTTTCGAGATCACCCAGATCTACAGCTGGTACAGCGAGCGTGGCTGGGCCGGCACGCGCATCGATTTCGCCGAGGACGGCGACACGCCGACGCCGCAGCTGATGGAGCGGATCACCGAAGGCTTGCCCAAGCTCGCCATGGGCGAGGTCACCTTCCAGCAGAACCAGGGCGGTGGTCCGGGCGGTGGCGACGGCATGCAGGTGGCCCTGATCGGCGACAGCTCGATGGTGCTGGAGGAGCTCTCGGAATCGATCGTGCCGGTGCTGAACGCGCAGGACTTCGTCCGCGACGCCTACGCCGACCTCGGCGCCAAGTCGCGCGAGATCCAGGTGCGCGTGGACCGCGAGCGCGCCCTGCAGTACGGCTTCTCGGCCCAGCAGGTGGCGCAGTACATCGGCATCGCCCTGCGCGGCACGCCGCTGCGCGAGTTCCGTGCGGACACCACTGAAGTCCCGGTGTGGATGCGCTTTGCCGAATCCGACGAGGCCAGCGTCGACGACCTGCGCGACTTCAAGCTCTCCAGTCCGATCGCTGGCCAGGTGCCGCTGCTGGCCATGGTCGAGGTGCAGGTCGTCGCCAGCCCCAGCACGATCAACCGGCAGAGCCGCCAGACCGCGCTGCCGATCCGCATCGCGCTGGCCGACGGCGTGACCATGGACGACGCGCGCAAGCAGATCGAACCCCTGATGGAGCAGTTCGACCTGCCGGCGGGCTACCGCTGGAGCTTCGGCACCAGCTTCGACCAGAACGACCAGGCCGGCGCGCAGATGGCCTTCAATACCCTGATCGCGCTGGTGATGGTCTACATCGTGATGGCGGCGGTGTTCGAGTCGATCAGCTTCCCGGCGGTGATCGTGACCACGATCTTCTTCTCCGCACTCGGCGTGTTCTGGCTGTTCTGGCTGACCGGCACGACCTTCTCGATCATGGCGGCGATCGGCATCCTGGTGCTGATGGGCGTGGTGGTGAACAACGGCATCGTCATGGTCGAGCACATCAACACGCTGAGGCGCAGCGGCATGGATCGCCACGAGGCGCTGGTGGCCGGCTGCCGCGACCGCCTGCGGCCGATCCTGATGACCATGGGCACGACGATCCTGAGCATGCTTCCGCTCACCATCGGCGGCACCGAGATGGGCGGTGACGGCCCGCCCTACTACCCGATGGCGCGTGCCATCGTCGGCGGGCTGGTGTTCTCGACCGTCATCTCGCTGTTCGCCCTGCCGACCTTCTATGCCATGGTCGACCAGTGGCGCCTGAATTCGCGGGCGCGCTGGAAGACCGCGTGGACGCAGCTGCAGGGTGCGAGCGCCTGACGCGGGCACAAGGCACAAAGCGGATCCGTGCACGCCTTGGGCGCGGTGGAGCGGGGCATTGCCTACACTAGGCGGCCCCGTTTCCACCGAGCCTCGCCATGCCGCTAGACCAGGACGCCGTCCGCCAGCTGATCGCCTCGCAGATCGATGACAACACCGGTCAGAGCCTCTCCGACAGCGTGCGCGCAGTCGGCGTCGATGGCGCCCGCGTACTGGTCGAGCTTCAGCTGAGCTATCCCGCCGCCGGCTTCCACGCCGAGCTGGCCGAGCGCGTGCGCACCGCACTGGAGGCCGACCCGCGCATCGAGCGGGCGACGGTCGATGTTTCCTCACGCGTGCTGGCGCACAAGGTGCGCGAGGGGCTGAGCCCGCTGCCCGGGGTCAAGAACATCATCGCCGTGGCCTCGGGCAAGGGCGGCGTCGGCAAGTCGACCACCTCGGTCAATCTCGCGCTGGCGCTGGCCGCAGAGGGCGCGCGCGTTGGCGTGCTGGATGCCGACATCTATGGGCCGAGCATCCCGCGCATGCTCGGGCTCAGCGGCAAGCCCGACAGCCCCGACGGCAAGAGCATCACGCCCAAGCGCGGGCACGGTCTGCAGGCGATGTCGATCGGCTTCCTGATCGAAGAAGACACGCCGATGATCTGGCGTGGGCCGATGGTCACCCAGGCGCTGCAGCAGCTGCTGAACGACACCGCCTGGGACAACCTGGATTACCTGATCATCGACCTGCCGCCGGGGACCGGCGACATCCAGCTCACCCTGTGCCAGAAGGTGCCGGTGTCGGCGGCGATCATCGTCACCACGCCGCAGGACATCGCCCTGCTCGATGCGAAAAAGGCCCTGCAGATGTTCCGCAAGGTCGAGGTGCCGGTGCTCGGCATTGTCGAGAACATGGCTATCCACGTCTGCTCGAACTGCGGCCACGCCGAGCACATCTTCGGCGAGGGCGGCGGTGCGCGCATGGCCGCGCAGTACGAGGTGCCGCTGCTGGGCGCGCTGCCGCTCGACATCCGCATCCGTGAGCAGGCCGACGGCGGCGCGCCGACCGTGGCGGTGGACGCCGAATCCGATCTGTCGAAGCGCTACCGCGGGATCGCCCGTCACGCCGCCGGGCGGCTGTCCCTGCGCGCGAAGAACAAGGCCTTCGGGTTTCCGAATATCGTCATCAAGAGTGATTGATGGAGCTTGGGATTCGGGATTGGGCGTTCGGCGTCTCGCGCGGCAGTGCCGTGCAAGCGAGCCGCCTGCCTCCGGCCCGGCCCTCGCGCAGAGCGCTCGGGCGTTCGGCGTCTCGCGCGGCAGTGCCGCGCAAGCGAGCCGCCTGCCTCCGGCCCGGCCCTCGCGCACAGCGCTCGGGCGTTCGGCGTCTCGCGCGGCAGTGCCGCGCAAGCGAGCCGCCTGCCTCCGGCCCGGCCCTCGCGCACAGCGCTCGGGCGTTCGGCGTCTCGCGCGGCAGTGCCGCGCAAGCGAGCCGCCTCACCCCCAATCCCGAATCCCAACGCTCTATGCCAATTCGTCGCCCTCCACCGAAGTCGTAGGGGCGGCACGCTGCCGTCGGCGTAGTCTCGGAGCTTCCTTCACGAGACTTTGAGGATTCCGCCATGCCCGCGCAGCCGCTGTCGTCCACGCCCAGACCCGAGGCGCAGATCGCGCCCGCGCCGGCGCTGGATTACCTGCGGCGAATTCTCACCGCGCGCGTCTACGAGGTCGCGCGCGAGTCGGAGCTGGATCACGCCCCGCGGCTGTCGGCGCGGCTCGGCAACACGGTCTGGCTGAAGCGCGAGGACAACCAGGCGGTGTTCTCGTTCAAGCTGCGCGGCGCCTACAACAAGATGGTGCATCTCTCGGCCGAGGCGCGGGCCCGCGGCGTGCTGGCGGCGTCGGCCGGCAACCATGCGCAGGGTCTCGCGTTGGCAGCGCGCAAGCTGGGCTGCCGTGCGGTGATCGTGATGCCGGTGACCACGCCGGCAGTGAAAATCGAATCGGTGCGCCGGCATGGGGGCGAAAACGTCGAGGTGGTCCTGATCGGCGATTCCTACAGCGATGCCGCCGCGCATGCGCGCGAGTTGGAACGCGAGCACGGCTACACCTTCGTGCATCCCTTCGACGATCCGGATGTGATCGCAGGGCAGGGCACGGTGGCGATGGAGATCCTTCGACAGCACACCGGGCCGCTGCACGCGATCTTCGTGCCGATCGGCGGCGGCGGCATGGCGGCCGGTGTCGCCGCCTACGTCAAGGCGCTGCGGCCGGAGGTGCGCGTCATCGGCGTGCAGACCGAGGACTCCGACGCCATGGCGCGCTCGCTTGAAGCCGGACATCCGGTCACGCTCGACGATGTCGGCCTGTTCTCCGACGGCACCGCGGTGAAGCGTGTCGGCGATGAGACCTTCCGCCTGTGCCGGCTGCATCTCGACGAGGTGCTGAGGGTCGACACCGATGCCCTATGCGCGGCGATCAAGGATGTGTTCGAGGACACCCGAAGCCTGCTGGAGCCCGCCGGCGCGCTGGCCATCGCCGGCCTGAAGCAGTACGTCGCCCGCGAGGGCCTGCGCGGCGAAGCGCTTGTGGCGGTGGCCTCGGGCGCCAACCTCAACTTCGACCGCATGCGCTTCGTCGCCGAGCGCGCCGAGGTCGGCGAGCAGCGCGAGGCCCTGTTCGCGGTGACCATTCCCGAGGAACGCGGCAGCTTCCGCCGCTTCGTCAACCTGCTGGGCGGGCGCGGCATCACCGAGTTCAATTACCGGATCGGCGATGCCTCGGCCGCGCACATCTTCGTCGGCATCAGCACGCGTGGGCCGGGCGAGGCTGCCGAGCTGGCGCAGGCCTTCGCCGATGAAGGATTCCCGGCGCTGGATCTGACCCACGACGAGCTGGCCAAGCTGCACCTGCGCCACATGATCGGCGGGCGTTCGCCGCTGGCGCGCGACGAGCGTGTCTATCGCTTCGACTTCCCGGAACGGCCCGGTGCCTTGATCCGCTTTCTGTCGGCGATGAACCCCGACTGGAACATCAGCCTGTTCCACTATCGCAACCAGGGCGCCGACTACGGCCGCATCCTGGTCGGCCTGCAGGTGCCCGAGGACGATCGCCCGGCCTTCGACCGCTTCCTCGCCGGCCTGGGCTATCCGCACAGCAACGAGACCGAGAATCCGGCCTACCGCCTGCTGCTTGGCTGATCGCCCGGGACAGGGGCTGAACCGTGCCCGCTGTGCACTTGCAGCACGACTTGTTTCGGCTAGGCTGGGTCCCACATCGGGTCCAGCCAGACGAGAGGAGATCGCCATGAGCAGCCAGGGCAGCGTATGCGGCATGAACCCGAACACCGGCCGCGTGGTCGTGCGCACCGAAGGCGGCTACACCGTGATGGACATCGAGCGCGGCATCGTCGGCCCGCGTGACGTGCTGGCCGGCCGCATCACGGGGCCCGGTCGGGCCATCCTGGTCAACACCTCGCGCGAGTCCAGCGAAGTGACCGTGCGTATCGAGGTCATCGACGCTGCCCTCGATGTCGCCCGCGCCCTGCTGCACGAGGACGAGGTCGACAGTGATCTCGCCCGCGGTTGTGCCGAGGGTTCGGGGACGGCGTGAGGAGCGGGGATTGGGGATTCGCCAGGGGCGGTGATCTCGTGCCTGGCACGCAAGCTCCAAGGGTGCAGCGGTCACTGCCGCTCTGTCGTGCAGCCACACCGCCCCGCGGGAAGAGAGCCCTCTTCCTCGGCAACGCCGAGGTGCGAATCCCCAATCCCTAATTCCGAATCCCCGCTTCAAACACCACCACATGCTCCAGATCCAGCCGGATGCCGATGCGCTGGCCGATGGCGTGGTCGTGGTGGCTGGGCACCAGCGAGAGCAGGCGTTCGCCGGAGTCGAGCCGCAGGGTGTAGAGGAAATCGGCGCCGCGGAAGGCGCGGGCGATCACTTCCGCCTGCATCGGGCTGGCGTCGTCGTGGACCACATCATCCGGCCGCAGCAATAGCTGCAGACGCTGGCCCGGTGCGTGGCCGTTGCGCGGCGTGCGCGCCTCGCCCAGCGGGGTCTGCAGACGCTGACCGCCGAGGCTGGTGGCGTCGACGAACACGCCTTCGCCAATGAAGCGGGCGACGGTCGCATTCGCCGGCTGGTGGTAGAGCGCATAGGCGCTGTCCCACTGCTGCAGGGCGCCCTCGGCGACCACGCCGATGCGGTCGGCCATGGCGAAGGCCTCGACTTGCGAATGGGTGATCAGCAGCGCGCCCACGCCTTCGGCCTTGAGCGCAGCGCGCACGTCCAGCGCCAGCCGCTCGCGCAGGTCGGGGTCGAGGCTCGAAAACGGTTCATCTAGAAGCACCAGGGCCGGCCGCGGGGCCAGCGCGCGGGCCAGGGCCACGCGCTGCTGCTGTCCGCCGGAGAGTTCGTGCGGGTAGCGCGTCTCGAAGCCGGCCAGGCCGACCAGCGCCAGCATGCGCCGCGCGCGCGTCTCGGCCTCGCGGCGCGGCAGGCGGAACAGGCCGAACATCACGTTGCCGAGCGCGGTGAGATGCGGCAGCAGGGCGTGGTCCTGGAAGACCATGCCGATGTCGCGGCGCTCCGGCGGCAGCTGCACGCCGGGGCCGCTCAGCACGTGCGGTTCGGCGTCTGCCGCGCGACTCTGGATGCGTCCGGCGTACAGCGGCGCAAAGCCCGCGATGGCGCGCAGCAGGCTGGTCTTGCCGGCGCCGGAAGGGCCGAGCAGGCAGCCGATCTCCCCGGCTTCGACGGCAAGATTCACGCCGGCGAGCACGGCGCGACCGTCGTAGCCCACCGCGCAGTCGATCAGTTCAAGCCGCATCGCGGGCGCGCCTCGTCAGCAGGAGTACGGGGATCAGGCCAACCGCGACGATGCTGAGCGCCGGCAGCGCCGCACGCCGCCATTCGCCCTCATTGGTCAGCTCGAACACGCGGGTGGCCAGGGTGTTCCAGCCGAAGGGGCGCATCATCAGGGTGATCGGCATTTCCTTCATCACATCGACGAACACCAGAAGCGCAGCGGTGGCCAAGCCACCTCGCAACAGCGGCCAGTGCACCTGGCGCAGCCGGCGCAGGCCGGTGACGCCGAGCAGCTGCGCGGCTTCCAGATGGCTCTCGCGCACGCGCAGCAGGGCGCTCGACACTGGCGCATGCGCGACCGCGGTGAAGCGTACGCCGTAGGCGATCAGCAGCAGGCCGAGGCCGCCGGTCAGGGCCATGTCGATCTGCAGACGATCCAGCAGCCAGCCGCTGGCGCGGATGACTGGCACGTACAGGCCGATCGCCAGCAGCGCGCCAGGCAGGCCATAGCCGACGGTGCCGATGCGCAAAGCCAGTGTGCTCAGCAGGCCCGGTTGCTCGCGCGCGGCCAGCGCCAGCACCAGGGCCGCCGCCACGGTCAGCGCCGCCGCCATCCCCGACAGCAGCAGGCCGTTGCCGACGAACTCGAAGTAGCGCGCGTCGAGCTCGTGCAGATGCGCCGCGGCGATCCAGCCGAGCCGCGCCACCGGCAGCACGAAGGCCAGCGCGAGCACCAGGGCGCAGAACGCGGTCGCGGCCCAGCGCCAGCGCCCCAGCGGCAGGCGCGCGGCGTTCACCGCGCCCAGCTGCACGAAGGACTGGCGGCGCCGCGAGTGCGCTTCCAGCAGCACGAGGGCGATCACTGCCAGCAGCATGACTGCCGCGATCTGCAGGGCAGTGTCGGTGGAGAACATGGCGAACCAGGCGCTGTAGATCGCGCTGGTGAAAGTGTCGTAGTTGAACGCGGCGACGGTGCCGAAGTCGGCCAGGGTTTCCATCAGCACCAACAGCACGCCGCCGGCGATGAAGGGGCGCGCCAGCGGCAGGGCCGCGCGCAGAAAGGCGCGCTGAGGCGACATGCCGAGCGCGCGCGCGGCTTCGAGCGCGCGCGCGCCCTGGCTGGCGAAGGCATCGCTGGCGACGAGATAGACATAGGGAAACAGCGCCAAGGTCATCACCGCGATCACGCCGCCGCGCGAACGGATCTCCGGCAGCGTCAGACCGTGCTCGCGCAGCAGGCTGGCGAACGCGCCGCTGTAGTCGAACAGGCCGATGAAGGCCACCGCGAACACGTAGCCGGGCAGGGCCAACGGCAGCACCAGGGCCCAGCGGAAAAAGCGCCGGCCGGGGAAGTCGGTGAGGGCGATCAGCGCCGCCAGTGCGGTGCCGAGCAGGGCGCTGCCCAGCCCCACGCCAAGCAGCAGCCAGAACGTGTTGGCGCCGACCCGCGGCAGCGTGTGCTGCCACAGGTGGCCGAGCATCTCGGGATCGGGGTTGAACAGCGCCGCCAGCGCGGCGATAAGCGGCACCGCGCTGGGCAGGCACAGCGCCAGCGCCAGCAGGCTCAGGCCGCCGAAGCGCCCGCGCCGCGAGGGCGGCGCGAGCGGAATCGGATCAGCGATAGCCGACACGATCCATCAGCTGGGTCGCCTGCACCTGCAGCGCGCCGGCGCGCGAGACGTTGATCAGGTCCTGGCGGAAGGGGCCCCACGCGGCCACGGCAGGATCGACTTCCACCGCCGGATTGGCCGGAAACTCCAGGTTGACCGACGCGAACTTGGACTGCGCATCGCCCGCCGACAGCCATTCGAGGAAGGCCTGCGCGGCCTCCGGCCGCTTGGCATGGGTGGTGATGCCGGCGCCGGACACATTGACGTGCACACCGCGCTGGCCCTCGCCCTGGTTGGGCCAGAAGATCGCCACCGGCAGGGCCGGGTTGTCGCGCTTCAGGCGGCCGAAGTAGTAAGTGTTGACGATGCCGACGTCGCAGCGGCCGGCGCCGACCGCCTGGATCACCTCGTCGTCGCTGGCGAAGGGCTGCGCGGCCTGGTTGGCGACCCAGCCGGCAACGATGGCTTCAGCGCCTTCGGCCCCGTGGTTCTCGATCAGGGTCGCGACCAGGCTCTGGTTGTAGACCTTCTTCGAGGTGCGCAGGCAGAGCCGGCCCTTCCACGGCGCGTCGGCCAGGGCTTCATAGGTGCTGAGCTCCGAGGGCTGCACCTTGTCGGTGTTGTAGATCAGCGTGCGGGCGCGCACCGACAGGCCGAACCAGCGGTTTTCCGGGTCCTGCAGATGGGCCGGGATATTGGCTTCCAGCACCGGCGAGTCGACCGCGCGCAGCAGGCCGAGCTGGGCCGCCTGCCAGAGGTTGCCGGCATCGACCGTCATGAACACATCGGCCTCGGTGCGCGCACCTTCGGCCTGCAGACGCGCCATCAAGGGCGCTTCCTTGTCGGTCAGGTACTCGATCTTGACGCCCGTCTCGGCGGTGTAGCGCTCGAACAGGGGCTTGACCAGCTGTTCGTTGCGGGCGGTGTAGACGACGAGGTCGGCGGCCTGGGCCGCGGGTGACAGCATGAGGGCGAGTGCTAGCAGAGCGGGGGCGGCGAGGGCAGGGAGGCGGATGCGCATGGGAGGGCCTGGTCGGTGGGCTTGGAAATGAGAATCGATGTTATCCAGCCCAAGGTGTACGGTCCATGTGCCTGAAGCCGGTGCGTACACTTGCGGCCCATGAACGAGACTCCGAAGCATGCCAGCCCGCGTGCGGCCGCAGGAAGCCGGCTGCCGTCGCGCAGTGATGCAGATTCCATCGAGCTGTTCGCCGAAGCCGCGGTGCGCGCGATCGATGCGCGCCTGATCGAGGCGCTGGATGGCGACGCCTACGCCCTGATGCAGCGCGCGGCCTGGGCCGCGCTGGATGCGCTCAAGCAGCGCTGGCCGCGGGCCCGCACCCTGGCCGTGGTCTGCGGCCCCGGCAACAACGGCGGTGACGGCTGGGTGCTGGCGCGGCTGGCGGAGTCTGCCGGCTACGACGCCTGGGTGGTGCACCTGCGTGCCGACGAGGCGCGCGGCAGCGAGGAGGCGCGTCGCGCACGCCGCGACTGGCGCGGCCGCCGCGTGGCCTGGGAGGACGATCCCGAGCTGGCCGCCGAGAGCCTGGCGCTGGCCGATGTGGTGGTCGATGCCGTGTTTGGCCTCGGCCTTACGCGTGCACCGGGCGCCCCGCATGCCGATCTGATCGAGGCGATCAACGCTGCGCAGCGGCCGGTGCTGGCCCTGGACCTGCCTTCCGGCGTGAGCGCGGACAGCGGCGAGGCGCCGGGCGTGGCGGTGCGGGCGGACCTCAGCATCAGTTTCGTCGCGGCGAAGCCGGGCCTCTACACCGGCGCCGGCCGCGCGCTGTCGGGCGAGCGCCGACGGGCTCCGCTGCTGCCCGAGGGCATGGAGGCACCGGGCCCCAGCGCCGACTTCGAGCCGCAGGCGATCGCGCTGGATGCACGCGTGCTGGCCGGGGCCCTGCCGCGTCGACGCATCGATGCGCACAAGGGCGACAGCGGGCATGTGCTGGTGCTCGGCGGTGACAGCGGCATGGCAGGCGCGGCCCTGCTGTGCGCACGCGCCGCGCTGCGCGCCGGGGCCGGGCTGGTCAGCGTCGGCACGCGCGCCGCGCATGCCGCGGTGCTGGTGGCCGCCCAGCCCGAATGCATGGTGCGCGCGGTCGAGTCAGCCAGCGAGCTGGATCCCCTGCTTGAGCGTGCAACGGTCATCGCGCTGGGGCCCGGGCTGGGGCAGGGTGACTGGGGGCTTGCCTTGTTCGAGCGCGTGCTCGTCGCGCATCGGCCCTGCGTGCTTGATGCCGATGCCTTGAATCTGCTGGCGCAGGCGCCGCGCGCCTGTGCGCAGGCCGTGCTGACGCCGCACACGGGCGAGGCCGCGCGCCTGCTCGGTGTGAGCACCACGGAAGTTCAGCGCGACCGCTACACCGCGCTGGCGCATCTGGTGCAGCGCTACCAATGTCCGGTGGTGCTGAAGGGCGCCGGCAGCCTGGTCGGTGCGCCGGGCGAACTGCCGCGGGTGATCGATGCCGGCAACCCGGGCATGGCGGTCGGCGGCATGGGCGATCTGCTGGCCGGGGTGATCGCGGCGCTGATCGCACAGGGGCTCGAACCCTTCGATGCGGCCGTACTGGGTGCGCTCGCGCATGCGGCGGCAGGTGATCTTGCCGCGGCCGAGGGTGAGCGCGGCCTGCTGCCCTCCGACCTGCTGCCGCTGCTTCGGCAGGTGCTGAATCGTCCGCTGGAGACCCCGCGATGAGTGCTCGATCATCCTCGTCGACGGGCACGCTCGTCCTCGATCTGGGGGATGAGGCGGCCAGTCAGCAGCTTGGCCAGCGGCTCGCCGCCACCTTGCCTGCGCGCGCGGTGGTGCATCTCCAAGGCGACCTCGGTGCCGGCAAGACCACCCTGGCCCGCGCCCTGCTGCGCGCGCTCGGCGTCGAGGGCGCGATCAAGAGCCCGACCTACACCCTGATCGAGCGCTACCCGGTCGACCGTGGCGAGGTCGCGCATCTGGATCTCTACCGCATCGCCGATCCGGAGGAGCTGTCCTTCCTCGGACTCGATGAACTCGTCGACAGCGCGCGACTGTGGCTGGTGGAGTGGCCGGACCGCGGTGCGGCCTTCCTGCCGGCCGCCGACCTGCTGATCCGTCTTGCCGTGGCGGGGGCGGGCCGGCGCGCGGAACTCGAGGCGCTGAGCCCGCTGGGCGCCGACTGGCTGACCGCGCTGGCCGAGCGAAAGTGAATATTTTCAAACACTTGGCCTGCGCGCACCGGGCCTGCAGCGGCGCCCGATGCGGGGGCTGCCTGCACCAGAGTTGAACCCCAGTCGAGAAAGCACGCGCATCTGGCGGATTTCCAAGCGTTTTTTGTCTTGCATGGCAGCTCGGCTTCGGCTTGAATGTGCGCCATGTCAAGGGGATGGCTCCAATCCGCACTGCTCGTACTGCTGAGCCTGGCCGCGTTCGCGGCCGGCGCCGTGGAAGTGCGCGAGTTGCGCGTCGCCACCGGCGAGGAGCGCACCCGGCTGGTGCTCGACCTCTCGGCCAGCGTCGACTACAAGCTGTTCGCGCTGGAGAACCCGCACCGCATCGTCATCGATCTGAAGTCGGCCAGCATGGGCCGTGGCGCCCGCGTGCCCGACTTCCGCCCCGGCGTGCTGCAGCGCGTGCGCACCGGCGTGCAGAACGGTCGCGACCTGCGGGTGGTGCTGGATCTGCAGAGCGGCGTGCGTCCGCGCAGCTTCATCGAGCCGCCCGGCGATGGCCGCGGCCATCGGCTGGTGATTGATCTGCCGAGCGAAGCGCCGGCCGTCGCGCAGGCGCCGGCACGCACCGTACAGACCGCCCTGCCCAGCAGCGATCGTGACATCGTCATCGCCATCGATGCCGGCCACGGCGGCCGCGATCCCGGTGCGATCGGCCCGGCCGGTACCTTCGAGAAGACCATCACCCTGGCGGTGGCGCGCGAAGTCGCCCGCCAGGTCAATGCGATGCGCGGCTACAAGGCCGTACTGATCCGCGATTCCGACGTCTTCATTCCGCTGGAGCAGCGCTACCGGCTGGCGCGCGAGGCGCAGGCCGATCTGTTCGTGTCCATCCACGCCGATGCCGCGCCGCGCTCCAGCGCTGCTGGCTCCTCGGTCTACGTGCTGTCGACCCGCGGTGCCACCAATGAGGCCGCGCGCTGGCTGGCTGACCGCGAGAACGCGGCCGACCTGGTCGGCGGCGTCAAGCTCGACGACAAGGACAACACCCTGGCCGCGGTGCTGCTGGACCTCGCGCAAAGCGCGACGATGAAGGCTTCCGAAGACGCCGCCAACCAGGTGCTGAATGCGCTGAAGCGCGTTGGCAAGGCGCACAAGCCGGCGGTGGAGCGCGCCAACTTCGTGGTGCTGCGCTCGCCCGACGTGCCTTCGATGCTGGTCGAGGCCGCCTTCATCAGCAATCCGGGCGAAGAGCGCAAGCTCAATGATCCGGCCTACCGCACGCGCCTTTCTGCGGCGGTGGCGGACGGTATCCGCGACTTCTTCAGCCTGCAGCCGCCGCCCGGCACGTGGGTGGCGTCCAACACCACGGCGCGCGCGCGCGAGCACATCGTCGCCCGCGGCGAGACCCTGAGCGCGATTGCCGTGCGCCACGGCGTGCCGCTGGCGCGACTGCGCGCCGCCAACGCCGGCCGCCTGCGCGGCGACGTGGTGCGGGTGGGCGATCGCCTGCAGATTCCGGGCGCCTGAGAGTCTTGTAGCGCGCACAAGCGCCGCGCATCCGCGAGCCGGTACCTTGGGCGATGGGGCTCTGGCGGTGGCGCCGGCCGGATTCAGGTGTGTGGCGAGGTTCTGGTACGTGCGCTGCGCTTATGTACCCTACGCGCGCGGTTGTCTGCGGCTTCGATGACGGTGCGGCGTCAATCGTATTCGTAGGGCGGACAAGCGCAGCGCATCCGCCAGCCGATACCTCAGGCAAGGGGGCTCTGGCGATGGCGCCGGCCGGATTCAGGTGTGTGGCGAGGTTCTGGTACGTGCGCTGCGCTTATGTACCCTACGCGCGCGGTTGTCTGCGGCTTCGATGACGGTGCGGCGTCAATCGTATTCGTAGGGCGGACAAGCGCAGCGCATCCGCCAGCCGATACCGCAGGCACGGCGTTCTGGCGATGGCGCCGGCGGGACTGGGGTGTGAGGCGTGGATCCGCATGCTGTCCGGTGGTTGGCGGGATGGCGCCGACGTGGCAGTGTCCGGACTTCTGCAGCCACGGAAGCCGACCCATGCCCGAGATCATCAACCCACGCGAGCACGACCTCGGCGGATTCAAGGTGCGCCGTGCCCTGCCGCATGCCAGCCGTCGCCGCATCGGCCCCTTCGTCTTCTTCGATCACATGGGCCCGCACACCTTTGCGCCGGGTGAGGGCATCGCCGTGCGCCCGCATCCGCATATCGGCCTGGCCACCGTGACCTGGCTGTGGGAGGGCTGCATCCGCCACCGCGACAGCCTCGGCAGCGTGCAGGACATCCAGCCCGGTGACGTCAACTGGATGATCGCCGGCTCGGGCATCGTCCATTCCGAGCGCAGCCCCGAGGCGCTGCAGGATCACGCCCACCCGATCCACGGCCTGCAGACTTGGATCGCCCTGCCGGTCGAGCAGGCCGAGATGGCGCCGGCCTTCGAGCACCATCCGGCGTCCTCGCTGCCGCGGCTCGTGCGCGACGGCGTCGACCTGACCTGCGTAGCCGGCCATGGCTTCGGCATGCGCTCGCCGGTCAGCGTGCAGTCGGACACGCTGTATGTGGCGATCGAGATGCAGGACGGCGCCGACTTGGAGATCCGGCCCGAGCATGTCGAGCGTGCGCTCTATCTGGTCGAGGGCGAGGCCGAGCTCGACGGCATGCCGCTGCCGCCCTGGGCCCTGGTGGTGCTGGACGAGGGCAGCCTGCCGCGCCTGCGCGCGCAGGGCAGGGCGCGCCTGATGCTGTGCGGAGGCGCGCCGCTGGGCCCGCGCTTCGTGTGGTGGAACTTCGTCGCCAGCAGCCGCGAGCGCATCGAGCAGGCCAAGCAGGACTGGGCCGAGGGTCGATTCGCGAAAGTTCCGGGCGAGAGCGAGTTCATCCCGCTGCCGGAGCGCTGAGACGCGCCATCGGCGCGCGCCGCGGTCCGCGCGTGCGAGGCGTGGGTCCAGGTGTTTTCCAAACCCCTTGCAGTGCCGGTGTCGACATTCTGCGGGCGAAGAAACACAGGCTCGATGCGGATCGTCGACAGCGCGCGCCAGTTTCGAATGACGCCATGCCGCCGACAATCCTGGTCCTTCGGCTCGCATAGGGTGCGCCTGCGGCGCACCACCTCCACGACGCAGGGTCTCGCGACGGGCTAAAGCGTGCCGGAGCGCTCCATGCCTTCGACCCGCAGCTGCTCGCGCGGATCGAAGCTGCGCTGGCGCAGGGCGTCGAGCGCTGCGGCGCTGGCCGTGCCCGAGCTCACCAGTCGATCGCGCTCGCGCGCATAGGCCTGCAGCCGCGCGTCCCAGGCCGCACGTTCGGCGTCGAGTGCGTCCAGACGCGCTGCGGCCTGTGCGCCCCACAGCGCGGTGCGCTCGGCGCGCCGCTGCTCGGCAGGCAGGCCCAGCGCCTCGAACTGTCGGCTCTGCTCTTCAGCCAGAAGCGCGACGCGCGCTTCGCGCTCGGCCGGTGCGATCGTTTCCGGCGAAGGCTGCATCTGCGCATTGCTTGAATCGAGTCGCTGCGCCGCGCGCGCATCGTAGTCGCGTGCTTCGCCGAACATGGCCTCGGCGTCCTCGCCGAACCACTGCTGTTCCAGTGCCCGTCGCGCCTGCAGCGTGTCCGTGAGCGATGCGCCCGCGGGCAGGGCGGCGAGCGCCTGGCGCAGGCCCAGATAGCGCTCGAAGGCCGCCATCACCTCGGCCACCGAGGACGCGCCGAGGCGCTCCGTCGCGTGCTCGGTAAGCAGGGCGCGGATGTCGGCGAGCGCGAGCTCGCCGAGCAGGGCAAGGTGGTACTCGAAGAAACGCACCGTGGCGGCATCCATTTGCAGTCGACCGTCGGCGGCGAGTCGAAGCTCGCCATCGACTTCGCTGCCGCGCAGCGAGCTGCGCTCCAGGCGCTTCGATGCACGCGCGCTTTCGCCCGAAGAGATCGGCGCAGGGAGCGTCACCGCCGTGGCGCCTGTTACTTCGGGGAGCGCAGCGGGCGCGCTCGTCCCTGCGATCGAGATGGGTTGCAGGGGCACCTCGACGTGCTGCACGCGGTTCGATGGCCCATCCGACGGCTGCGGCAGCACCATCAGCACGCCGAGCAGCCACAGCCCGAGCACGGCGGCGCTGCCGAACAGGAGGTGCCGGCGCATTCCTGCCGGCGACTCCGGGCTGTCCGATGCGGCTTCGCGCGCGTGCACGGGTGTCAGAGACCCGCGTTCTTCAGCCGGTTGGCGTGCGCGCGCAGCACCGATTTCGGATCAGGCGTGAACCATCGGGTCAGGCCCAGCACCTGGTTGACCTGGTCGAGGTGATTCCAGGGATAGTCGTCGCGCAGAACGACGCCAAGGTGTGAGCTGCAGCGCCCGACCAGGCCGTCATTCTGCTCGAAGCCGAAGAACAGGCTGCCCGCCCCCAGCAGCGGATCGCCGGCATCCAGCACGTTGGTCAGCACCGCCGTTCCGCCCCAGCTGTAATAGCGAATGCCGTTGACCACCGCCGCACCCTGGCCGCAGGCGGTGGCCGGCATGCCCTGCGGGAAGCGCCGGTTGAAGTCGGCGGCACCACGCGAGGACAGCGAGGCCAGCGCGCCGAGCGCGTTCTGCGGGTCGCGGCTGCCGGACAGGAACTCGATGAAGCCCGACAGTGCGTTGACGAAGCCCGCCACCAGCGGCCGCAGCGGCGAGCCCGCGGGCAGGGTGGTGTCCAGCGCGTCGGCGACCTTGCTGCCGGTGTGCGGCGCGCCGATGGAGGTGACCGAGGCCACCAGGTCGGGGCGCACCGCGGCGACGTAGCGGATGGTCGGCCCGCCGTGGCTGTGGCCGATCAGGTTGAACTTCGCGTGGCCGTGGATCGCGCGCAGGCTGTCGAGCTGGCGGATCAGCTGTTCACCGCGCACCTCGCTGAAGTTGCTGGCGGAGACATCCGCCACGTAGACCCGCGCACCGCCGGCGCGCAGTTCGGACGGCATGCCGTACCAGTAGTCGTACACGCCGAGCAGTGAGTCAAAGCCGAGCAGGCCGTGCACCAGCACGATAGGGTGACGGGTCTGGGTATAGCCGCTCTGGGCGAGCACGGCGGTGGATGCGAGGCACAGCAGCAGGGCCGCGAAGGCGGCGCGGATCGAACGTACGAACATGCTTCCCTCCCCGAAAGCGTGTCGATGCGGTGTGCGGCTCGCGGGCGGCCTGTTGTTGTTCGGCCTGCCGCGCGCGCCGGTCGAATCCGTTCGCGTGAGTCCCGGGGCGCGACCCTACGCAGGCGTAGGGTGGGCATCAAGCTGCGCTGCAGCGAAGTCGGCGGGCCCGCCAGCAGCGATGCCGCAATTCTTCAGGGCAGCATCGCCGCCGGGGCGTCGATACCCCGCTGCGATGTCCATCACGGCTTCGTGACCGAACTGTTAAAGTTCGAGTCCGATGCGCCCTGCGCCGAACCTCAAGGACTCCGTCATGCACAAGCCCATGCTGCTGGCCGCGCTGCTGACTTTCGCCTCCGGCTTCACCCAGGCGCAGACCGCGCCGCCGCCCGCCGAGGGCGTGGTGCCGATCACCTATGTCGGCAGCAATGGCCGCATCGGCGTCGGCGTCAATGACGACGGCGACGTCAACGGCGAGTTCCTCGGCTTCTTCGCCCACCGCGGCCACGCCACCGGCATGGTCGAGGGCTGGTACGGACAGGGCGGTGCCGGTGGCTTGAAGCTCGGCTACCACTGGCTCTGGGGCGGGCGCACGCTGGACCAGGTCATCGCCGACCCGACCGGCGCCAGCGTGGCCAAGGTGTTCGCCGCGGTCGACCGCAACGTGATGGGCGATCGCAAGGCCAGTCTCGGTTTTGGCTGGGAGCGCGAAACCTGGTTCGGTGATCTCTACGTGTCGGCAGGCCTGACCGACGCGCGCCTGGTCGACACCCGCACCCTGGTCAACGTGAGCACGATCACCGGCACCACTGCAGCCGGACGGCCCTTCACCCAGCAGCGCACCCTGACCACGATCACCCGCGCCTTCGAGCAGGCCTACGACCACGGTGTCGGTGCCCGCTTCGGTCGCTTCTTCGAAGAGGCCCAACTGCGCCTGCAGGCCGGCTTCGACCGCGAGTGGGGTGACTTCAGCTCGCACCAGAACACCTTCAGCCTCGGCGTCGAGAAGTTCATTCCCGGCACCGGCCACAGCATCGGCCTCAGCATCGAGGCCTTGCGCCGCGCCGGCGATTTCGTGCTCGACCGCTCCGACACCCGCGGCGTGCTGAGCTGGCGCTACGACTTCGGTGGCGCCCAGGCCTACCGCCAGGTGCAGCCTTACCGCGATGTCGAAGTCGTGACCGAGGTGGAAGTCACCGGTGAGCCGCAGCTCGTCCGCAACGAGGTCGGCATGGATGCGGCGACCTACTTCAAGCTCGACCGCTTCAGCCTGCAGGACGCCGATGCCTCCCAGCTCGACGCGCTGCTTGCCGCGCTGAAGTCGGACCGCCGCGTCTCGCGGGTCAGCATCATCGGCCATACCTGCGACCTCGGCCGTGAGGCCTACAACCAGGGCCTGTCCGAGCGCCGCGCGCGCGCGGTCGCCGAGTTCTTCGCCAGCCACGGCGTCGCAATCGACGAGATGGACATCCGCGGCGAGGGCGAGAGCAATCCGCGCTTCCCCAATGACGGCGAAGCCAACCGCGCCAAGAACCGCCGCGTCGACGTCAGCTTCCTCAGCGTGGAGGAAACCACGGTGCCGGGTGCGGTGCGCACCGAGCAACGCAGCGAGTGGAAGCGCGAGCCGGTGGCGGCGCCGCCCGCCTGGATCGAGCGCGCCCTGCGCAATCCGGCCGCGCACAAGCGTGCGGTCGATGTCTATCGCTTCGAAGAGACCGAGCAGAGCGAGCAGCTGGGCCCGCAGGTGCTGGTCAACCGCGCGCCGCTGGCGGTCAACGACAGCGCCACGGTCGACCGCAATGCGGCCGCCATCAGCATTCCCGTGCTGGCCAACGACAGCGACCCCGATGGCGACGCGCTGACGATCACCGCGACCACGGCGCCTGCCAACGGCACCGCCACGATCAGCGGCAGCAGCGTGCTGTACACGCCGCGTGCCGGCTTCACCGGCAGCGACAGCTTCACCTACACGATCAGCGATGGCGCGCTCACCGCGACAGCGACGGTGAACATCACCGTGCGCATCGCGCCGCCGGTGGCCAACCCGGATACGGCCAGCACCGTGCGCGGCACGCCGGTCAGCTTCAATGTGCTGAGCAACGACAGCGATCCGGCGGGCGAAGCGCTCAGTCTGGTCGCGCTCGGCACGCCCTCGAACGGCAGCGCCAGCTTCACCGCCGATGGCGTGGTGACCTATACGCCGGCCGCCGGCTTCGTTGGCACTGACACCTTCAGCTACCGCGCCCGCAATGTCTCGGGCGTGGAGGTGGAAGGCCGCATCACGGTCACCGTCACCGCGGTGCCGCCGCGCGCCCTGTCCGACATCGCGACCACGCCCTACAACACGCCCGTGACCGTCAATGTCCTGGTCAATGACAGCGACCCCTCCGGCGACACGCTGAGCCTGGTCGAGGTCACCGGCGCCCGCAACGGCACGGTCAGCTTCAGCGCCGATGGCACGGTCACCTTCAGCCCGGACGCAGAGTTCTTCGGCGGCGTGATCACCCTGGGCTACCGCATCCGCAACACCGCCGGCGGTGAGGACAGCGCCAGCCTGGTGATCACGGTGTCGCCGCCGGTGGGCCCGATTGCCGTGGCCGACGAGGCTTTCACTCCGGGCGTCACGCCGGTCGATATCGACGTGCTGGCCAACGACAGCGATCCGCAGAACCTGGCGATCCGTGTGGTGACGGTCAACCGCGGTTTCCGCGGCACCACCACCCTGCTGCCCGACGGCCGCGTGCGCTACACGCCCAGCGACACCTGGTGCGGCACCGACCTGTTCACCTACACCATCCAGAACACCGCGGGACTCACCGCCACCACCACCGTGATCGTGCGTCGCATCGCCGGCAGCACGTCCGCGCCGGCGGCGTCAGCCAAGAGCTGCTCCATCCAGTAAGCCCAGCGCCGGGGCGGGCCGCGACCAGCAGCCCGCCCCGCGTCTTCCTTGCGGCGGCAGCAGAGACGGAAACGCATGCGTCGATCCTCCATCGCCGGCCTGACCGTGCTGGCGCTGCTCGCTTTCGCCGGCAATTCCTTACTGTGTCGCGCGGCCCTGCGCGACACCGCCATCGACCCCGCCAGCTTCACCCTGCTGCGCATCGTCGCAGGCGCGCTCGTGCTCGCCCTGCTGGTGGGCCTGCGCGCGCCAGCGCAGCTGCGCGCCGGCAGCTGGACCTCCGCCGCCGCGCTGTTCGCCTATGCGATCGCGTTCTCCTACGCCTACATCGGCCTCAGCGCAGGCACCGGTGCCCTGATCCTGTTCGGCGCGGTGCAGGCCAGCATGCTCGGCTGGGCGCTGCTGCGCGGCGAGCGCTTCGGCGCGGTGCAGACGCTCGGCTTCGCACTCGCCATCGCCGGCCTGATCGGCCTGCTGCTGCCGGGCCTGTCCGCGCCGCCCTTCGGCGCGGCCCTGCTGATGCTGCTGGCCGGCATCGCCTGGGGCGTCTACAGCCTGCGCGGACGCGGGGCAGGTGACCCCACGGCGGTCACCGCCGGCAACTTCCTTCGCGCGGTACCGATGGCAGTTGCCGCCCTCGCGCTCGCCCTGCTGCTCGCGCCTGATGCAATGCAGATCGATGCGCCGGGCAGCCTGTACGCCATCGCTTCCGGCGCGCTCACCTCGGGCCTCGGCTATGCGATCTGGTATCGCGCCCTGCCGCAGCTGCGCGCCAGCACCGCCGCCACCGTGCAGCTCAGCGTGCCGGTGATCACCGCAGTGGCGGGCGTGCTGCTGTTGAGTGAACCGGTGAGCCTGCGGCTGGTGCTGGCCTCAATCGCTGTGCTGGGGGGCGTGGCGCTGGTGGTGCTCTTGCCGAAGAGGCCGATGCGAAATGGATGAGCCAGAACTTGAAGCTCGGCACGTTGCCATGTTGGGAGCCTTGATCGCTTTCGATCAGGCTAGCGAAAAGGATGCGCCGCGCCCGCTGGATGAGCGCGAGTACGAGGCCACCCACTTCCGCTTCGATGCCGCCAAGCTTCCGGCACCTTTGCCTCGGTCCCGGCTGTCGGGCCTGCGCATCGAGTATCGCGGGCGACGTGAAGGCTGGGGACTCGCGGACGATCTCATCCTGCACTGCTCCCGTCGCGATGCCTGGAACCTGGGGCTGTGGCTGATCGCCTGCGTACTGCACGCGCCGGACTTCGAACCAGTCCTTGAGCTGGGTGAGAGCACCGAGCGGATTCGCCGGATTCGACTGGAGCGTCAGCGGCCCTCGTCGCGGCCATTCGCGCTGAAGATGGAAAGCTATGGCTGGCGCCCCGCCGAGCCCGAGGAGTGGCTGCGCAGCGACCCCACCTGGCGCTTTCTGGGTCAGCGCGCGCAACTGCAGCTGCTCAACAGTGACGAGTTCGATTTCGCTCCCGGATCGTTCGAGCGACGCGACGAACTCAGACTTTCGGGGGCCGATCCCGCTCTGCTTATGCTGGCCGAGTTTCTGCTCAACTTTGGCTGCAGCCAATCGGATCTGAACTACGAGTACCTCCATCAGATGCTGGATGAATTCAGTTGCGACGCCCGCCTCCAGCTGCCGGACGTCGAGGCCGTGCAGATGCGATGAGTCCGCGGCAGTGGCTGGGCGCTCCGTCGTTACGCGAAGGAAGATTGGCGACGCCTGCGGGGCGCGAATCGCGCAGGCGCGTGTCTATTCGTCGCGAGCGGTGCCGTCCCGCACCGGCTCCGCACCGCGCAGATCCAGTCCGGTGCTCGCCCGCGCCGGCCGCGCCAGCGCGCTGCCGATCAGCACCAGCAGGGACACGTAGTAGGACCAGGCCATCAGCAGCACCACCACGCCGGCAGGGCCGTAGGCGTCGGACAGGCCGGCGCGGGCGAAGTAGAGGCCCAGCGCCCACTTGCCGATCTGGAACAGCACGGCGGTGGCGAGACCCGCGCGCAGGCAGGGCCGCAGGGGCGGGCGCACATAGGGAACGTAGTGGAACATCAGGCCGAAGCCGAGCGCGATCAGCAGGGTGGCGAGGGTTTCGCTGGCTGCCGCCAGCAGCGGCGTCGAGCCGGCGAACAGCGCGGCTACGAGGCTGCTGGCGATGAAGGTGGTGAGCAGCAGCATGCCCAGGCCGACCAGCATGCCGAAAGCCACCAGCCGCCCGCGCAGCCAGCCGCGCCAACCGCCGATGGCATGGCCCTCCAGGTCCCAGAGCCGGTTGATTGCGATCTGCATCTGCCCGAACACCGCGCTGGCGGAGAACAGGATGGCGCCGAAGGCCACCGCACCCGCCAAGCTGTCCGGTGGGCCCGCTTCGACGCGCGACAGCACCAGCTCGGCGGCGCTGGCGACCTGCGGCCCCAGCAGTTCGCGCAGCTCGGCGATGAAGGCGGCCTCGCGGCCGGCGCCGAGCTGGGCCAGCGCGACCACGGCCACGGTCAGCAGCGGGGCGAAGGACAGCGCCGTGTAGAAGGCGATCGACGCCGCCAGGGTCAGCGGATCACGCGACCAGAAGGCCAGCAGGTGCTGGCGCCAGATCTGCCAGCGTGGCACCGGTGTCGTGCTGTCCGGGCTCATTCGCGCGCGCCCGGCATGCGGTTGCAGCGGGCCTGCAGCCGGGGCGCCTGCCTCGGGCGGCGGGTTTCACGCGTCATGCGACAAACGTTCGAACGAGAACAGCGCGCGCAGCGGATGCGACCGGCGCTCCAGCGTGGCCGCCAGCAGCTCCGTGCCGATCTGCGAGAAGGTGATGCCGTTGCCGCCGTAGGCCATGGCGAAGAACACGCGCGGGCCCCACTGCGGGTGCGGGCCGAGGAACGGCAGGCCGTCGAAGGTCTCCGCGAACGTGCCGGCCCAGGCCCAGGCCGGCGTCAGCTGCAGCTGCGGCAGCGCCCGGGCGATGCGCTTGGCGATCTTGGCCGCCTTGGCATCGACCCGGGCGTCGCGGCGCTTGGGAATGTCCACGGTGTCGTCTTCGCCGCCGGCAACGAAGCGGCCATCGCCCGTCGCACGCAGGTAGAAGTAGGGCCGCGCCGACTCCCAGACCATGGTGTCGCGCAGCGCCGCATGTGCATCCACGACCTGATGGTCGCTGGCGAAGGCGTAGCTGCTGCGGTTCTTCGCCACCGCCTGATCAAGAAAGCGCTGCGACTCGTAGCCGGCGGCCACCACGACGCGTTCAGCGCGGATCACCGCACCGCTTTCAGAGATCGCACGGACCCCGCGCGAGGCCGGCGACAGCGCGACGATGCGCGCGCGATCGTGCACGCGTGCACCGGCACGCGTGGCTGCCCGCAGCAGGGCCAGCGCAGTGGCATAGGGGTCCAACCAGGCGGCGTCGCGGCTGAGGATGCCGCAGGGCGCATGCGCGCCGTAGCGTTCGCCGAGCGCACCAGTGTCCAGCCACTCGACCGCGAAACCGTGCCGGCGGCGCAGCGCGTATTCGTCCTGCAGGGCGCGGGCATCGCGGCGCGAGCTGGCGAGATAGAGGCTGTTCGCCGCCGACTGATCCACCCGCAGCTGCGCGGCGCGTCGACGCACCGCGCCCACGGCATCGAGACAGGCGCGATAGGCGGCGATCGCCGCGTCCTCGCCGTAGCGCCGGGCGAGGTCCACCGCATGGGTGTCGATCTCGTACTGCAGCAGGGCGGTGCTGGCGGCCGTGCTGCCCCAGCCGACATCTCGCTGGTCGAGCACCATCACGTCGAGCCCGGCGCGGGCGAAGCGATCGGCGAACAGCGCGCCGGTGATGCCGCCACCGATGACCAGGAGTTCGCAGCGCGCATCGTCCTCGAGCGGCGCGAAGACCTCGCCGAGTCCGTTCTTCACCGCCCAGTAGGGATAGCCGCTTTTCAGGTCCATGCCTGCGGACAGCAACAGGCATGCCAGCGCGAGAGCCCTCTGCAGCAAGGCATCGCGCGGAGGCGTCTTGCGCGCGCGCCGTGCGCCTTGCCCGATCGATTGCAGTTCGCAAGGGCAGGGCGAGTACGTCCTGGCCTGCGCGAAAGCCTGCGCGCGTCGGCTGCGAGGCGACCGACGCGCGCTGCAACGGTCCTTGGGCCTTGTGCTGAGGCAAGGCTGAAGAATCCAGCGTTGTCGCGCGCCATGCAGGGCGCGTCCGCGGATCAAGCACGCGATGCCTGATCCAGCGAAAGCGAGTCCGGACATGTGCCGGACTCGCGACCACTGGTCAAGGACAGGAGGGACTTGATCAGTGTTGCCCTAGAACTGCCGTCTCACCCAGAAGCCTGCGTTGCTGTCGTCCTCCAGCTGCCCGAAGAAGCGCTGCACGCGGCCGCCAAAGACATTCGCGCTGGCGCCCAGCAGCCACTGGTCGCTCAGGCGATGGCTGGCGGTGAGGCGCAGCCAGCGGTCGTGCTGGTTGGGCGAGTGGAAGGCGATGGCGCTCAGGTTCAGGCGATCGCGCAGGGCTTGTCGCGTGATCCGCAGCGAGACCAGCTGGCGCGACTCGCCGTTGAGCGCCGAGGCATTGCCGGGCTCGCGGTCGTGGCGCTCGGCGTAGAGCTGCAGGCCGATGGTCAGCTTGGGTCGCCATTCCTTCTCGAAGGCGGCCATCGCCGCGCTTTTGTGCGGCACGCGCGCGGCGACGGTCCCCACACCTGCGCCCAACTCCGCGCCCGACCATTCGCGTCCGGCTTCGAACGAGGCGATGCCGCCGAATACAGGCCCGCGCAGGCTGAAGCCCGCGCTGTCGCGGCGGAGGTGGCTGGGCCGGCCCTGCGCATCGGCGCCCAGCGGCTGCTTGTCGAAGCCGCGGTAGGCGTACAGCGCGTACTCCACGCCTTCATGCCTGCGATGCAGACGCAGGCCCCATTCGCTGCCGCCCGGCTCGCTCGCGTCGATCAGATCGCGGCCGCCAACGCGCGCCCCGCTGCGCGCATCGAAGAAGCCGAGACGCTGGCCATCGATGTAGCGGTCGGGGGTGAAGCGGGGCGTCCAGGCGAGATCGACGCTCAGCGCATCGAAGCGCCAGTCGAGCCGCAGGCTGTTGGACGGCGCCTTGAAGTAGAGGTCTTCGCCGCCGGCCAGTGGCGTCTCGAAATCCTTGGGAAAGCGGTCGTTGATGAACAGCAAATCGCCCGTGCCCCAGGACAGCACCTGGCGACCGATGCGCGCGTTGCCGCGGCTTCCGACCGGCAGGCTGAGCATGCCTTCGCGCAGGTCGAACCACAGGCCGTCTTCGATGCCGTCCGCGTGCACGTCGAGCTTGGCGCTCAGCTGCGCGCGTTCGAGCTCATGGCTGACTTCGATCTGGCCCTTCAGCTCGGCGCGGCTGGCGCGCTCATCGAACAGCGGGTCGCGCTTGAAACGGGTGCTGAAGGCGGCTTCGACATAGCCGCTCCACTGGGTGGGAGATTCCTCGCCCCAGTCGTCCCAGTCGTCGCTCTGCGCGATCACTGCAGACGACAGGCCGAGCGCCAGCAGCGCGGCCAGCGGCCGCAGGCGAACACCTGCACTCACGGGCGCAGCCACTGCTGCGGCGGATTGCGCAGCGCACCGGTGCCGAAGGCGCTGGCGTCGAGGCCGAGGTCGTACTGCGGGCTGCGCATCTCCATCAGCGTGCTGCTGCCGGAGCGCAGGTCGGTCACCAGGCTGCGCACCACGGTCGGATGGCCCTGCACCACGGCGGTCTCCAGCGTCTCGATCTTGCGGAAGAGCTCGCCGTCGGCGTTGTAGTACTCGGCGCGGATCGGCAGGAAAGTCTTGGGATCAATGACCGCGTGCGAGTAGGCGAACTCGACGGTGTCCGGTTGCTTGGGATCGCAGCGGACGACGATCTCGCGCTCGCCTTCGCTGACGATTGAATGCCAGTCCAGGGCCGGGTTGCGGCCGCTGATGTCCTCGTAGAAAAAGTCCGAGCCGACGAAGCTGGTGCGCTTGTCACCGGCGGAAATGCGCTTCTCCAGGTCCAGCGCGGGCAGATAGAGCCAGCGGTCGTCGTCGCGCTCGGTCTTCTTGTTGACCAGAAAGGCGGTGCCGCGCACGTCGGCGGGGCGCGAGAACACGACCAGGAAATCCTGGTCGCCGCCGTCCTCGATATCGCGGCGCAGGATCGTGAACACGCGCTGCTGCTGCTGGCCGCGGCCATCGGTGATCAGCATGCGCGCGAGGCTGCGGCCGTCATCGCCGGCGTAGCGCGCGGCCTGCTGGGCCTTCGCCACGATGGCTTCGGCGCGCGGGTCGACGTCGCGGGCCTGCGCATGGCCTGTGCAGAGCGCGGCCAGCAGGGCAAGGGCGAGGGATTTCAGTACAGGCGTCATCGCATCATCCTTTTCAACATCCATCCATTGCCGGCGCCCAGCAGGGCCGCCAGCAGGTACAGGCTGACCACGGCGGAGACCGCCATGATGCCGGCCAGCAGCCAGCCCACCGTGATGTAGGGCACCAGCGGGGCGAACAGCAGCGGCGTGAAGCCGACCGCGATCACGATGGCGTTGCGGCTGATGGCCAGACCCGGCTCGCGGAATAGCGCATCCAGCGTGGCCTCGACGTCCTGCAGGCGACGCGCCAGCTCGCGCGCGCGCTCGATGAAGTGGATCGCGAAATCCACCGCAAGCCCCAGCGCCAGGGCCGACAGCACCGCGATCGGCATGTCGTAGTCCTTGCCCAGCCAGCCAACCAGACCGTACAGCACGCCGATCGACAGGGTCAGCGGTAGCATGGACATCAGGCCCAGCGGCAGGCTGCGGAACAGCACGATCATCATCAGCAGCACGGTCAGCCAGGCACCCGCCAGGCTCCAGGCCATGCCGTGCACCATTTCGCCCTGCCAGACCCGATTGAGATGCGTTTTGCCCGCCCAGCGTGCGCTGACACCTTCCGGCAGCGGATGCGCGGCGAGATGCTCGGCGACAAAGGCCTCCACCCGACTCATGTCCTGATTGTCGCCGCTCGTCATCTGCAGCCAGACCAGGGCGCTGCGGTAGTCCGGGGTGACGAAGTGCCAGAGATCCTGCGGCCGGTGCGAGCCCTGGAACTGCAGCAGGGTCTGGGCCACGCCGGCCTGGCTGTCGGGAATGCGCTGTTCGGCGAGATCACCGCCGCGCAGCTCGCGGTGCACGGTCTTGACGATGTCGGTGACGGCGTTGGACTTGCCGACCAGGGCGGAACCGTCGAGCGCTGCCTGCAGCTGTTCGATCCAGCGCAGCAGCTCGGGCTGCTGGAAGCGCGCCAGCTGGCTCTGCGCCGCTTCGATGCGCGCGGTCCAGTCCTCGATGAGGCCGAAGTCGGCGGCGCTGTCGTCGATGGCGTCTTGCGCGGCGCGCAGCGCGTTCGCGGTCTCAGCTTCGGCTTGCAGTGCGCCCAGCACGGCTTCGCGCAGTGGGTCCACCGGCAGCGCCGACCAGTCGCGCGTCCAGCCTGCGCGCAGGGCATCCACGTCCTGCTCCAGCACCAGCCAGGCGTCGTAAGTGCCGGCGAAGTGCGCATTGAGCGCGCGATCGGCCATGCGGATCTCGTGGCTGGCCTTGAACCAGCGCACCGGGTTGTCGTTGATCTCGATGCGCAGGATGCCGACGGCGCTGAAGGCCACGGCCAGCAGTGCGATGCCGAACACCAGCCGACGTGCACGCTGCGAGCTGTGGCGAATGAAGGCCAGTGGCGCGTACAGCCGGCTGCGGCGGGTGTCGACCGCGGCGATGCGCGCCAGCGTGGTCGGCGACAGCCGGCACAGGAAGGCCGGCAGCAGGGTCATGGTCAGCGCGAAGGCGAGCAGGATGCCGAAGGCGACGAAGGCGCCGAACACTTGCACCGGCGGGATCGGCGTCAGCAGCAGCGAGGCGAAGCCCACCGCCGAGGTCAGGCTGGTGTAGAGCATGGGCTTGAACAGATCACCCAGCACCGCCTGCATCAGCGCGCCGGCATCGTCGCCGGGGCGATAGCGCTCGGCGAAGTCCGACTGGATGTGGATGGCGTCGACCACCGCGATCGGCATCAGGAAGATCGCGATCATCGAGCTCATGATGTGCACCGGGAAACCCAGCCCGATCAGCGCGCCCATGGTGACGATCACGCTGCCCATCGCCACCAGCATCGGCCCGGTGACGAACAGCGCGCTGCGGAAGAAGCCCCACATCAGCAGGAAGATGACGAGCCCCGCCAGCGGCGCGCAGATCGCCATCTGCACGAACATCTCGTAGCCGAAGGTGTCCTCGGCCACCGGCAGGCCGGTGATGTGGAAGGCGTCCTCGCTGTCGAGGGCCGCGATCAGCCCGCGGATCTCGCCGGCGATGCGATGGCTCTCGTTCTTGTCCTCGATCGGCACGTACAGCGCGGCGGCGCGGGCGTCTTCCGAAGCGAGCGTGCCCCAGGCCTGTGGCAGGCGCTCGACGGCGGCGCGGATGGCCTGCGCTTCGGCCTCGGTCGCAGGCGGCGTGCGCATCAGCCACTCGAAGCGCACCGTGCCCGGCCCGCCCTGGGTGACGTTGTCGACCTCGGCCAGCGACATCAGGTCGACCTCGACCACGCCTTCGATGCGCTTCACCTCGGCGCTCAGCGCATGCAGGGCTGTGAGCGAGCGCGGCGTGTAGATGCTGCCCTCGCGGGCAATGACGCCAACCACGATCGCATCGCTCAGCCCGAAGCGCTGTTTCGCCTCATTGTGGAACACGCGCTCGGGCTGGTCCGCCGGCAGCATGTTCTCGGGATCGGTGTCGATGCGCACCTGCGGGAACTGCAGCAGGGCGAACAGGGTGATCGCCAGGGTGGCCGCGAACACGGGCCAAGGGCGTTCGATGCAGGCGCGCCAGAGCGCGCGCAGGGCAGGGGGCATGGGCGATGCGCCGGTTGAAAACAGGCGCGGAGTGTAGCCGGACGCTCCCATTGGCCGCTGGTCGGATCGCCTCCCACTGCCGCCCGCCCGGCGGGCAGACGGCGGCCTGCATGTGCCGGTGCCACAGCGCGGTGATACGCGCTGCGTCCGCTTTGCGTCATTCGCAGTCGAAGCACGCCGGATCAGTGTCCGGCGGAACTGATCCCGGAGTGTGGCTATGCGCCTGGCCGTTTCGATTGCGTGTCCGCTTCTCGCCCTGCTGCTCGCCAGTGTCGGCCAGGCTGCGTCTGCCAAGGCGCTGCGCCGTGTACTGGCGCCCGGCGCTCCGCCGACCCAGGCCAGCGAGGCCGTGCGCGATCCGTGGCTGTCGGCGGATGGACGGCATCTCGTGTTTGTCAGCGCCTCGCCGAACTTCACCGCCAGCGGGCTACTGCAGGTGTTCCGCTACTCGCTAGACAGCGGCGAACTGCGCCTGCTCAGTCGCAACGTCTCGACCGGCGCGGCGGCCGACGCGGCCAGCTTCGCGCCGGTGGTCTCGGCGGACGGTCGCTACACCGTGTTCGAGAGTACCGCCGGCAACCTCGGCCCGATCGGCGGCGGCAGCCAGCTGTTCCGCGCGGATGTGGGCGGCGCGGTGGGTCGGGTCAGCGAAAGCCCCGCTGGGGTGCCCGGGAACGAGGCGTCGAGGCATGCCGCCCTGAGTGCGGATGGCCGCCATGTCGCGTTCCACACGCTGGCCAGCAACCTGGTGGCAGCCGACGGCAATGGCCTCGCCGACATCGTGCTCAAGGATCTGCAGACCGGCGTGACCGAGCTCATCAATCGCACCCCCAGCGGCGGCTTCGGCAATGCCAGCGCGCAGCCGCTGACTCCGCAGGCGATGTCGGCGGATGCGCGCTACGTGGTCTTCAGCACGGCCGCGGCAGGCATGGTGGATGGCGGCATCAACACCTTTGGCGTGGCCCAGGTCTATCTGCGCGATCGCAGCGCGGGCACGACGCGCCTGCTGTCGCGCATCGGCAGCGGTGAAGCGGCGAACGGGACTTCTGACCAGGCTTCGATCTCGGCCGACGGACGCTACGTCGTGTTCCGTTCGGTGGCCAGCAACCTCGGCGCCACCGGCAGCCGCCTGTTCGTGCTCGACACCGAAGGCGGCGCGCTGCAGACCATCCCGCTGCCGCAGGCCAGCGACTTCAGCCCGTCGCTGGCGGCCTCCGCCGCCATCTGTCGCGAAGGCCGCGTCAGCAACGCTGGTGACGTGGTGATGATCTGCAACATGCAGTCCGCACAGCCTGCGCAGGTATTCCGTTGGCGTCGCATCACTGGAACTTTCGAGTTGCTGAGCCGCGGCATGGCGTCATCGACAGCGCTGGGCGATGCGATCAGCGGCAATCGCGTCGTGCAGACGCCGGACGGTGCGAGCTGGGCGTTCGAGTCGCAGGCGTCGAACCTGGTGGCGGGCGACAGCAATGGCGTCACCGACGTGTTCTTCGCCAGTGCGCTACCGATGCCTTCCTTCGAACGCGTCTTCCGCGATGGCTTCGAGTCGCCCTGAACCCGATCTCTCTCCGCTTCCCCGAAGCGTCCTGTCAGGCCATGGGCCGCAGGGCGGTTCGGATGGGGGCGCGCGTCCAACGAAAGGAGTCATTCCGTGAACCGTTCCCGCGTACTGCGCAGGCTCTGCGCGCTCCTGCTGTCCATCGTTCCCGCGCCGGGCTTCGCCCAGCTGACCGTCACGAGCCCCGACGATGCGGGGCCGGGCAGTCTGCGTGAGGCCATCCATGCGGCCAATGCGGATCCTGATCTGTCCCTCATCCGCTTCGACATCGATCGCACGCGCTTCGGCAATGGACCGTGGAGGATCCGCCTGCTCACCGAACTGCCGGAGATCCGCACGCAGACGCGTGTGCTTGGCTTCACCCAGCCGGGCACACGCGCCGGTCCGGGAGCGCTGGACGGCACGTATCTCGTGCAGATCGACGATTCCGCGATCCCGCGCCACGTGGACAATCTGGGTGCAGCGCTGGCGGTGATCCGCGGCGGGGAACGCAGCCTCATCAGCGGCCTGGTCTTCCTCGGTGGACGCGGCGAGGGAGTTTCGATCCTGCTGGCTGCGGATGACGCGGTCGCGGAGCTCAACTGGATCGGCGTCGATGCCGCGCGCGGGACCGCGCCGGTAGACGGCGCCGCGATCGCGGCCCTGCATGCCGATCGTATGCGGATCGAACGCAATCTGATCGGCGGCTCGGGCGATGGGGCTGTGATCGCGACGGGCACGGGCCATTCGATCCGCGGCAACTGGATCGGCTTCGATGCCTATGGCGCCTCGTCGCTGTCGAACTTCATCGGTGACAGCGGGGTGCTGACGGGTTCGGTTGTCTGGCTCGCGCCGCCGCGTCTGCGTGGGCTCTATGCGCCGACCATCCAGCAGCGCTATTTCGGCATGCGCGACAGCACCATCAGCGACAACTGGATTTCGCAGACGCATGCAGCGGCGATCACCCTGGTCGGTACGCCGATCGGCACGCGCGGCAACCTCATCCAGGGCAACACCCTTGGGCGCGACCTGTGGGGTGGCAGTCGTGCGTTCGTCGACACTGCGGTGCGCCTCAGTGGCGGGGCGGAGCGCAATCGTGTGCTCGACAACCGGGTCGGTCGCGCCAACGCCGGCATCCTGCTCGGCGACCTCAGCGGAACCACGCCGGTGCTGGCGGGCGAGGCGAACCGACTGCAGGGAAACACCTTCGACACCGTGGCCTACCGTGCCATCGGGCTGGAGCCGCGCACCGCGTTCGCGCCGCTGGCCAACGATCCCGAGGATCTCGACACGGGTCCGAACCAATTGCAGAACTCCCCCGAACTGCTGTTCGCCAGCACGCAGGGCGGCGTCGAGGGCAGGCTCGATGCAGCCCCCGCGGGCACCTACCGGATCGATCTGTACAGCGCGCGGCGCTGCCATCCCAGTGGTCGCGACAGCGCCGAATTCCATCTCGGCCATGCCGAGGTGGCCGCCGACGCTGCCGGTCGCGCGGTGTTCTCGATGCGCGCCTTGCGCCTGCCCGCGGGTGGGCTGCGTGCAGGGCAGGTGGTCACTGCAACCGCGACCGACGCGGCAGGGAATACCTCCGAGCTGTCCGCCTGCCTGCCGATCACCGCGGCGGCTCGACCGCAGGTTCATTCGACCGTATTGGCTTCGCCGATGCCCGCGCACGGAGGTCCGCGCAACCTGCAGATCGATCTCCTGGCGAACAGCGGACGCACGCCGACCGGTGAGGTCATCCTGCGCGTCCGCAGTGCGAGCGCCGAACGCGAGATCGCGCGCGGCACGCTGGATCGCGGCGGTCTGCGGGTCAACGCGCCCGTGCATGGATTCTTTCCGTTCTCCGGGCGATTCGTGATGGAACTGGAGTACGTCGGCGACGGTTTCCATCTGCCGCTGCGCACGCAGCTGGCGGATCTCGTCGTGTTCCGACCTGCGCTCGCGCTGGAAGCGATCGACACCAGCAACCTGGTGCGGCGCGATGTCGCCAGCGGTGATTACGAGTACCTGTCGCCGGCCGCGCAGGCATGGAAGAAGCTGCTTCTGGATCCGCGTCTGCCCTGGGTGGACGGCGAACGCGTGCGCAGCCTGCCGCTCGACACGGCGGTCGCAGGCAGTGCCGGCGTGTTCGCGGGGGCGGATGGGCACGGTGGATCGATGGCCTTGTCCAGCGCCTTCATCGGTCCCGGTGTCGAGCTGCTGGACCTGATCCAGATCGATGCCGATCCGCGCGCCGACGCCCTGGTAGAGGAACCCGGCACGCGGCGCTTCTGGATCGTGCCCTGCGCGTTCGTGCCTGACGGGTGCGAACGCCCCTACGATCTCGAAGTGCCGATCGAGTGGCGCTATGTGCTGAGCGGTGACTTCAACGGCGACGGCCAGCATGACCTGGTGTTCCGCAATCCGTCCAACGGCGAGTTGCAGCTGCAGTTCATGGTCGAGGGACGCCCCTCGACGTTCAACCGACTGCGTCCATTGGCTGATGAGGTGCCGATTGCCGCTGTCGATCTCGACGGTGACGGCTATGAGGATCTGGTCTGGCTGGACGCCGGCACCGGCACCGTGCTGGTGTCGATGATGCAGGCCGGGCGAGTGGTCGACATGGCGCGGGCTGGCCTGCCTGCAGGCGACTGGGTCAGCCCGGGGGCGGCGCATCTCGCCAAGGCATCCGACCCGGACTACGGCCGCGGACATCTGCTGTTGCGCGAGATCAACACCGGCGAGGTCATTGCCTGGCGCGATGTCGAGGTGCGCAACGGCCTTGTCCAGGCGAGGCCGGACACGGTGCTGTTCGACCCCGCATTCGAGCTGCAGCGCACGCGTTGACGTTCGGCCCGCCGAGGGCGTCGGCTGCAGCGGACGCCCTCGGCATCAATGGCTGGGTTCGGGCAGCTCGGCGCGGATGGCGTCGGGGCCCTGGCTGCGCTCGCGCTGCTGAAGCTGCCACATCTGCGCGTAGTGGCCGTCAGCCGAAAGCAGCTCGGCGTGGGTGCCCTGTTCGATGATGTGGCCGGCGTCCATCACCAGGATGCGGTCGGCATTCATGATGGTGGACAGCCGATGCGCGATCACCAGCGTGGTGCGGCCCTGCTGGATGCGGTCGAGCTCGGCCTGGATGGCGCGCTCGGACTTCGAATCCAGCGCAGATGTCGCCTCGTCGAAGATCAGGATGGCGGGGTTCTTCAGCAGGGCGCGGGCGATGGCGACGCGCTGCTTCTCGCCGCCGCTGAGCTTCAGGCCACGCTCGCCGACCGGGCTGTCGTAGCCTTCGGGCAGGGCGGCGATGAAGTCGTGGATGTGCGCCGCGCGGGCGGCGTCCTCGACTTCGGCATCGCTGGCGTCTACGCGGCCGTAGCGGATGTTGTAGCGGATGCTGTCATTGAACAGCACGGTGTCCTGCGGAACGATGCCGATCGCCGCGCGCAGGCTGTCCTGGGTGTAGTCGCGCAGGTCCGCGCCGTCGATGCGGATGTGGCCCGCGCCGACGTCATAGAAGCGGTAGAGCAGGCGCGCCAGCGTGCTCTTGCCGCTGCCCGAATGACCGACGACCGCGACCGTGCCGCCGGCCGGAATGCGGAAAGAGATGCCGTGCAGGATCTCGCGACGCTCGTCATAGGCGAAGCGCACGTCCTCGAACTCGACCACCGGCCGCGTCGCCTGCAGCACGCGGGCGTCGGCGCGGTCCTGCACCTCGCGGTTCTCGTCCAGCAGGTTCCACAGCTTCTCGATATTGGTCAGCGCCTGCTTGACCTCGCGGTACATCATGCCGAGGAAGTTCAGCGGTGCCGCCAGCTGCAGCAGATACGCGTTCACCAGCACCAGGTCGCCGACCGTGAGCTCGCCCGAGACCACGCCCGAGGCCGCCCGCCACATCAGCGCGGTGACGCCGAGCGAGATGATCGCGTTCTGGCCGATGTTGAGCACGGCCAGCGTCTTGTAGCTGCGCACCTCGGCCTCTTCCTTGGTGCGCAGGCTGGCGTCGAAGCGCTGGGCTTCGTGTTCTTCGTTGTTGAAGTACTTGACCGTCTCGTAGTTCAGCAGCGAATCCACGGCGGACGCGCTGGCCGCGGTGTCGGCTTCGACCGAGGCGCGGTAGAACTTGGTGCGCCACTCGGTGACGCGGATGGTCCAGACGATGTAGGCGATCAGGGTGAGGCCGGTGATGAGCGCGAAGCCGGTGTCATAGAGCACCACCAGCACGATGGTCACCAGCGTGACCTCGATGATCGTCGGAAAGATCGTGTAGAGGGTCCAGTCGAGCAGGTCGGAGATCGAACTGCCGCCGCGCTCGACGTCGCGGCTGACGCCGCCGGTCTTGCGGTTCAGATGGAAGCGAAGGCTGAGCGCATGCAGGTGGCGAAACACCTTCAGCATCACCGTGCGTGCGCTGCGCGCCATCACCCGCGCGAACACGATCTGCCGCAGCTCGGTGAACACCCGTTCGGACAGCCGCGCCGCGCCATAGGCCAGCAGCAGGCCGACCGGCAGCACCAGCATCAGGCTCGCGGCATCGGAGGGCAGATTCAGCCCGTCGACCAGGTTCTTCAGGATCATCGGCACGGTCAGGCCGGCCAGCTTGGCCGCCATCAGGCAGGCGAGCGCCAGGGCGATGCGGCCGCGGTAGGGCTTGAGAAAGGGCAGCAGGGTGGCCACCACCGCGCGGGTGGTTCGGCGGTGGTCGACAGCGGGGGCGGGGGTATCCATCGCGGCAAGGTGAGGGCGGGTCAGCGCTTGCGCAAGCCGCAAACGCGAAGCGGGCGCCATGGGGCGCCCGCTTCGTCGACATCGGGGCGGGCGACTCGCGCCCGCGGGTGGCTCAGGCGTCCAGCGCGGCCAGCACCGACTCGGCCGAAGATACCTTGAACTCACCCGCGGCCTCGACGTGCAGCAGCTTGACCACGCCGTCCTCGGCGTACAGGGCGAAGCGCTTGCTGCGGATGCCCATGCCGAAGGCGCTGGCGTCGAGCTCCAGGCCCAGGGCCTGGGTGAATGCGCCGTTGCCGTCGGCCAGCATCATCAGGCCCTCGGGCGTGTTCTGGCTCTTGCCCCAGGCGCCCATCACGAAGGCATCGTTGACCGCCATGCAGGCCACTTCGATGCCGCGACGCTGGAACTCCTCGAACTTCTCGACATAGCCCGGCAGGTGCTTGGCCGAGCAGGTCGGGGTGAACGCACCCGGCACCGAGAACAGCACCACCTTCTTGCCCTTGAAGATCTCGGAGGTGGTGACGGCCTGCACGCCGTCGCGCAGCAGGTTCAGGGTGGCTTCGGGGATGGAGTCGCCGATCTGGATGCTCATGGGCTGCCGGTCTGTGGGCTGAGAGGGCGCACAGGTTAGCCGGAAACCGTGAAGGCCCGGCGAGGAGACGCAGCCGCATCGGGCTGGGCTACCCTTGGCGCCCTTGTCCGGCCCGGAAGCTGCCCATGATCGTCGTCCATCATCTGGAAAAGTCGCGCTCGCAGCGGGTGCTGTGGCTGCTGGAGGAGCTGCGCCAGCCCTACGAGGTCAAGGTCTACAGGCGCGACCCCAAGACCATCCTGGCGCCGAAGTCGCTGCGTGCGGTGCATCCGCTGGGCAAGTCGCCGGTGATCACCGACGGCGAGGTCACGGTCGCCGAATCGGGCGCGATCATCGAGTATCTGGTCGAGCGCTACGACAGTGCCGGCCGCTTCAAGCCCAAGGCCGGCAGCCAGGCCGCGCTCGACTACCGCTACTGGCTGCACTACGCCGAAGGCTCGCTGATGACGCCGCTGATCCTGGCCCTGGTGTTCGCGCGTCTGCCGAGCCAGCCGATGCCTTTCTTCGTGCGTCCGGTGGTCAAGGGCCTGTGCGCCAAGGTGATGGCCAACTACGTGCGGCCGCAGCTGCAGACCCACTTCCGCTTCGTCGAGCAGCAGCTCGCGAAATCCGACTGGTTCGCCGGCGATGCGTTCTCCGCCGCCGATGTGCAGATGAGCTACCCGCTGATGGCGGCATTCGAGCGCAGCGGGCTGGAGCTGCCGCGGGTGCGCGACTTCGTCGCGCGGGTCAAGGCGCGCCCGGCCTGGCAGCGCGCCGAGGCCGCGCACGGGCCCTTCGAGCTGCCGGGGGTGGACTGATGGACTTCGATTTTCCGTTCACCCTCGGCTTCATCCTGCTCACCGGGCTGGTGAGCTGGCAGTGCTTCGAGCGGCCCGGCCTGCTGGACCGCCTGCTGCTGTGGTCGCCGGCGGTGCAGCGCGGCCAGTACGACCGCCTGTTCACCTATGGCCTGGTGCATGCCGACTTCGGCCACCTGCTGTTCAACATGATCACGCTGTTCTTCTTCGGGCGGCTGATCGAGGGTTTCCTCGCCGAGCGCTTCGGCCTGTGGGCGTTTCCGTTCTTCTATGTCTCGGCCCTGCTGGTGTCGGTGCTGCCGGGCTATTTCCGCCACGCCCGCGACCCGCACTACCGCACGCTGGGCGCCTCGGGCGCGGTCTCGGCGGTGCTGTTCGCCTTCATCCTGCTGGCGCCCTGGAACCTGATCTTCGTGTTCTTCCTGCCGGTGCCGGCGGTGATCTACGGCGGCCTGTACATCGCCTACAGCGTCTATATGGACCGCAGGGGCGGCGATCGCATCAACCACAGCGCGCATCTGTGGGGCGCGGTTTACGGCCTGGTCTTCATGCTGATCGCCGAGCCGCGGCTGCTGGGGCATTTCCTGTCGCAGCTGGCCAGCCCGATGGGTTAGAAGCCGGGATTCGGGAGTGGGGATTCGGGATTCGTTGAGCCGGCGCTCGCGGATGTGAAGCCCGCGCACCGGCCCAGGGTATGCCTACTCAGGCGCCGCAGTCGCCGACGCAATCAGCACCACCCCCGGCCTCGCGCGCTTCAACGAATCCCGAATCCCCACTCCCGAATCCCGGCCCGCGGCGTGCCGCGGGCTATAATGCGCGGTCATTTCGCCCAGATCGAGGCGGGCCACGGCCCCACGCATGCAGCACATCCGCAATTTCTCCATCATCGCCCACGTCGACCACGGCAAGTCCACGCTCGCCGACCGCATCATCCAGATCTGCGGTGGCCTGGCCGAACGCGAGATGGAAGCCCAGGTGCTCGACTCGAATCCGATCGAGCGCGAGCGCGGCATCACCATCAAGGCCCAGTCGGTCTCGCTGCCCTACACGGCGCTGGACGGCCAGACCTACCAGCTCAACTTCATCGACACCCCCGGCCACGTCGACTTCAGCTATGAGGTCAGCCGCTCGCTGTCGGCCTGCGAAGGCGCGCTGCTGGTGGTGGACGCCGCCCAGGGCGTGGAGGCGCAGTCGGTCGCCAACTGCTACACGGCGGTCGAGCAGGGCCTGGAGGTCATTCCCGTCCTGAACAAGATCGACCTGCCCACCGCCGACTGCGAGAAGGTCAAGACCGAGATCGAGGCGGTGATCGGCATCGACGCCACCGACGCCCTGCAGGTCAGCGCCAAGACCGGCCTGAACGTGCGCGACGTGCTCGAAGCCATCGTCAAGAAGATCCCGCCGCCCAAGGTCGGCGACACCGATCGCCTGCAGGCGCTGATCATCGACTCCTGGTTCGACAACTACCTGGGCGTGGTCTCGCTGGTGCGCGTGGTGCAGGGCGATCTGATCCCCGGCGAGAAGATCCTGGTGATGTCGACCGGGCGCGTGCACCAGGTCGACCAGGTCGGCGTGTTCACGCCCAAGCGTCTGGTCAAGAACAAGCTGGGGCCGGGCGAAGTGGGCTGGATGTGCGCCTCGATCAAGGACGTGCACGGCGCGCCGGTCGGCGACACCATCACGCTCGCCGCCAAGCCGGCGCCGCAGCCGCTGCCGGGTTTCCAGGAAATGCAGCCGCGCGTGTTCGCCGGCCTGTTCCCGGTCGACGCCGAGGATTTCCCAGCCCTGCGCGAGGCGCTGGAGAAGCTGCGCCTGAACGATGCCGCGCTGCGCTTCGAGCCGGAAAGCTCGGAGGCCATGGGCTTCGGCTTCCGCTGCGGCTTCCTGGGCATGCTGCATCTGGAGATCGTGCAGGAGCGTCTGGAGCGCGAGTACGACCTCAATCTGATCACCACCGCGCCGACGGTGATCTACGAGGTGCTGACCACCGACGGCGCGATCCTCTCGCTGGACAACCCGGCCAAGCTGCCGCCGGTCAACAAGATCGAGGAGATCCGCGAGCCGATCATCCTCGCCAACGTGCTGACGCCGCCGGACTACGTCGGCAACGTCATCAAGCTGTGCGAGGAAAAGCGCGGCGTGCAGAAGAACATCCAGTACCTCGGCAGCCAGGTGCAGATCAGCTACGAGCTGCCGATGGCCGAGGTGGTGCTCGATTTCTTCGATCGCCTGAAGTCGGTGAGCCGTGGCTACGCTTCGCTCGATTACCACTTCCAGCGCTTCGAGCCCGGCCCCTTCGTGCGCCTCGACGTGCTGATCAACGGCGACCGCGTCGACGCCCTGTCGATGATCTGCCATCGCATGCACGCCGACCGTCGCGGTCGCGACATCTGCGAGCGCATGCGGGAACTGATCCCTCGGCAGATGTTCGATGTCGCGATCCAGGCGGCGATCGGCGCGCAGATCATCTCGCGCTCCACGGTCAAGGCCATGCGCAAGAACGTGCTGGCCAAGTGCTACGGCGGCGATGTCAGCCGCAAACGCAAGCTGCTGGAGAAGCAGAAGGAAGGCAAGAAGCGCATGAAGCAGGTCGGCAGCGTGGAGATCCCGCAGGAAGCCTTCCTGGCCGTGCTGCAGGTCGACAACAAGTAAGCGCGGTCCGCTCCGCCCCCACACCCCACGCCTGGAAGCCCACACGTGAATTTCGACTTTGCCGTCCTGCTGGTTGGTTTGGCTGCGTTCACTGGATTCGTCTGGGCGGTCGACGCCCTGTTCTTCGCCAAGGGCCGCGCCCAGCGCTCGCAGGCCAGCTCCAGCCTGGGTACCGAAGTGGTGCGCGAGCCGGTGATCGTCGAGTACTCGCGCTCGTTCTTTCCGGTCATCCTGATCGTGCTGATCGTGCGCAGCTTCCTCGCCGAGCCCTTCCGCATTCCGTCCAGCTCGATGATGCCCAACCTGCAGGACGGCGATTTCATTCTCGTCAACAAGTTCACCTACGGTCTGCGCCTGCCGGTGCTCGACAAGAAGTTCGTCGAGCTGAACCTGCCCGAGCGCGGCGACGTGATCGTGTTCCGCTATCCGGTGAACCCGAAGGAGAACTACATCAAGCGGGTGATCGGCCTGCCGGGTGACGAGGTCGTCTATCGCAACAAGACCCTGTTCATCAATGGCGAGCCGCAGCCGCAGGAGCGCATCGGTCGCTACATCGGCGTGGGTGCGGGCCGCGAGATGGATGGTGCGGATCACCTGCGCGAGATGCTCGGCGAACGCGAGCACGAGATCCTGATGCGCCCGAACCAGCTCGGTCGTCAAGGCGAGGGGCGCTGGGTGGTGCCCGAGGGCCATTACTTCGTGATGGGCGACAACCGCGACAACAGCCTCGACAGCCGCGCCTGGGGCTTCGTGCCGGAGCGCAACCTGGTTGGCCGCGCTTTCCTGATCTGGTTCAACTGGGACTTCGAATTCGGCCGCATCGGCCAGAGCATCGAATAAGCGGATGCTTGCGAACTGGCGCCCGGGCGCCAGCACCGATGCGCTGGTGCTGCGCGCCCGCCTGAACCAGTGCATCCGCGCCTTCTTCGCGGCGCGCGGCGTGCTCGAAGTCGAGACGCCGCTGATGTCGGCGGCAGCTAACACCGAGCCGAACATCCGCAGCTTCGCGCTCGACTACAGCGGCCCGAACGCCGGCCCCTCGCGGCGGCGCTACCTGCGCACTTCGCCCGAGTTCCCGCTGAAGCGCCTGCTGGCGGCCGGCGTGGGCGACTGCTACGAGCTGGGGCGGGTGTTCCGCGACGGCGAGTGCGGCGGCCGCCACAACCCCGAGTTCACCATGCTCGAGTGGTACCGGCTGGGCATCGACCACTACCGGCTGATGGACGAGGTCGCCGAGCTGCTGCTGTCGGCCTTCGCCCTGGTCGGGCGTGTGCTGAAGGTCCGGCGTGCGAGCTATCGCGCTCTGTTCTGCGAGCACATCGGAATCGATCCGGCCCTGGCCAGCGAGCCCGAGCTGCGCGCGGCGCTCGCCGGGCATGACATCGATGCGGACGGCCTGGAGCGCGACGACTGGCTGGACCTGCTGCTGACCCATCGGATCGAGCCGGTGCTGCCGCGCGACGAACTTCTGCTGCTGCACGACTTTCCGGCCAGCCAGTGCGCGCTGGCGCGGGTGGCGGGCGAGGGCGTCGAGGCGCATGCCTGTCGCTTCGAGGTCTATGTCGGCGGCGTCGAGCTGGCCAACGGCTACCACGAGCTCAGCGATGCGCAGGAGCAGCGCGCGCGCTTCGAGCGCGACAACCAGCGTCGCCGCGCGCGCGGCGATGTCGAGCTGCCGATCGACGAACACCTTCTGGCGGCGCTGCAGCACGGCCTGCCCGACTGCGCCGGCGTGGCGCTGGGCGTGGATCGCCTGATGATGCTGCTGAGCGGGGCCGAGCGAATCGATCAGGTCATTGCCTTCGCGGGCCCAAGGGCCTGAAGGACGCGGTGGACGCCTGCCTGAATCACAGCCGCTTCAGCGCGTACTTCCCCACCGCAGCCCTCCCTCGCGCTCCCGAACCCTGCGCTATGCCGCGCGCCGCAGCGGTGAAGCCCGCCATCGGCGCATCGCTTCAGTAGCGCGCGCGGGCTTGCCGGCAGCACCGCTTTACCCGGGGCCGAGCGCGCGGCGCGCTCAAGCCGGTGCTTCGAGCGTCCGGCTTGGAGCTTCGGGCATGTCGCGGACAGAAGCCTGCGAGCATCGAATCCCGAATCCCGAATCCCGGCTGCCACCTCAGAACTCCCAGCGCCCGCCGATCGACAGCAGCCAGTGGCTGATGCGGTCGTCCTGCAGGCGGCGCTCGTACTGCAGGAAGCCGCTGCGTCCGCCCGGGAAGACTGCGCTCATGCCGAGGCCCAGATTGACGTGGCTCTGGTCGATGGGAGCACCGCTCTGGCTGAACATGCCGCCGGTAGGGTCGGCAAGGAAGCTGGCGTCGAGGCGCGAGGGGTCGTCACGGAATTCGCGGCTGTACTCGAGCATCAGGTTCGGCAGCAGCACGCCCCAGTCGAAGCTGTAGGCCCGCGAAGCGCGGCCGCCCAGCACGCCCTCCAGGCTGTTCCAGCGCGGCGACTCCACCCGCAGGCCCAGACCCTCGCCGGCGCGGCCCCCGATCATGCGCTCCTCGAAGGCGTCGTATTCGACGCGGCTGAACTGGCCGCGCAGATAGGCGCCGAGGCTCCAGCTGCGGAGCTGCCAGTCGCGTCCGAGCGCAAGGCTGCCGCCGAGCAGGGTGGCGTCGGTGTCGGCCTCGGCGCGCTGGTCCACGCTGACGCTGCCGAGGTTGAAGCGCAGGCGGCGGCTCAGGTCGAAGCGGTTGCGGCCGTAGCTGAGGTTGGCGTCGAGGTAGGCGTCCTTCGGCAGCCAGACGCTGGCATAGGCCGAGAGCACGCTGCCGCGGCTTTCCAGCTCGCCGCGGCCGGCAGCGAACTCGGTGCTGTCGCGGTTGATGCCGAGCGCCGCGCCGGCGACGAAGCGGTCGCTGAAGCGGTAGTCGACGCCGGCGGTCAGGCTGCCGAGGTCGTAGTCGAAGGCCGGGTTCAGGCCGGTGCCACGCGAGCGGCCGCGGCCGAAGCTGCCGTTGACGAAAGCGCCCCAGCGTTCGAAGTCCGATCCGACCTCGTCGCCGAGCGCTTCGCCATCGACCATCGCGGCGAGCGCAGGCAGGGCTGACAGCGGCAGGCTGCCGTCCGGCGTGTTCAGGCCGAAGGCGACCTGCGTGCGCTGGCCGCCGCGCAGCGCGCGCTGGCGCTGGTCGAGGTTGCCGATCTGCCCGCGCATGGCTTCGTCGCCGGCGCGCGCAAGGCTCAAGCCCACATCATTGGGCAGCTGCGAAAGCGCGCGCCCCACCTGCGCCGGATCGGCGCCGGCCTGATCGGACAGATCGCCGCAGCGCGCCAGCAGGTCGCGCTGCGCAGCATTAGGATTGGGCAGTGCCGACAGTGCCGCGCAGGCACGGTCGAGCACCTCGGCGACATCGCGCTGGCGGGGATCGAGCGGTCCGAGCTGCGCCAGGCCCGCATTCAGGCTGAACTCGACGCGGGCCTCGCTGCCGTCGATCTGCGCGAGCACGCGAGCAACGCCGGGCAGGCTGACGCGCGCATGCACGCTGGCGCGTCCCTCGCTGTCGGTGATGCGCTCTTCGGCGTCGAGCGCGGCGCGTTCGCTGCTCCAGCGCACCCGCTGGCCTGCCACTGGCGCGCCGTTGGCCGACAGCACCCGCACCAGCAGCGGCGCGCTGTCGACGCCGGGCGGCAGGGTCTGGCCGTTGCCGCTGATGATCTCGATGCGGCTGCCCGCGATCGCGCCGGCCTCTGCGCTGAACACCAGCTCCTCGCCGCCGCCGAGGCGAACCCCCACGCTCTGGGTGCCGGCCTGCGGTCCGAGGGTCCAGCCGCTGCGCGCTTCGCCATTCGCGTCAGTCGCGGTTTCCGTCTGCTGCAGGCTGCCGCCGCCGCTCAGCACGCGCCACTGCACCGGGATGCCGGCGGCGGCCGGCTGGATCCGAACCACCAGCGGCTGCGCCAGCGCGCTGCCGGCAGCAGCGCTCTGGTTGTTGCCGGACAGCGCCAGCAGCTGGCCTTCAACAGTGGTGACGCGGAAGAACACTTCGAGGTCCTGGTCGATCCGTGCGCGGATCCGCGAGCCGCCGGTGACCTCACCGAACTGCAGATCGACGCGGGCGCGGCCCTCGGCGTCGGTTTGACTGCTGGCCACGGCCGGACGCGCGCCGCCCTCGACGGCCTGCCACAGCACGGTGGCGCCCTGCACCGGCAGCCCGTTGCGGGTGTGGCGCACGACGAGTGCGCTGCCGCTGCCGCCGCGCACGCCGGTCTGCAGGTCACCGGCTTCGATCTGCAGGCTGCTTTCGCCGCCGACCGCCGCGAACAGGATGAACTCGGCCACGGCCTCAGGGGCGTCGCTGCGGCGCGCGAGCACGCGCACGGTACCGGCCGCCGACGGCGAGAGCCTGACCGTGGTCGCCAGGCGGCCATCGCTGCCAGTCAGGCCGCTGTCCGGGCTGAGCTCGGCGGCCCCCTCGGGCTGCACGCTGAAATCGACGCGGATACCGCTGGTAGCGCGTTCATCGTCGAGCGCGGCCAGCAGCAGAGGTTGGGCGAGCGTGGCGCCGCCGACACCCGACTGTCCGCTCCCCGAAAGCACTTCGAGCCGCCGGATCTGCGCGGTCGCGCCGACGCGCGCGCTCAGTGCGACGCTCGCACCGCTGTCTGCACGGGTCGCGCGCAGCGCGATCTCGCCCTGCGCATTGGGCGACAGCCGCACGTTGAAGCTTGCGCGGCCGTCACTGCCGGTCAGCGCCTGCTCGGGCTCGACGCTTGCAAGCCCCGCGGACACGGAGACCAGACGCACCGCGACGCCGGGCTGCGGCTGCCCGTCCTGCAGCGCCTGCAGAACGATAGGCAGGGGCAGGCTGGCACCAGCGGGCGCCTGCTGGCTGTCGCCGGACACCAGGCGCAGCTGGCCGCCTGCGACATCGAGCCGGAAGCGCGCCTCGCTCGCGACGAGACCCAGGCCAGGCGCGAAGCGGGCGACCACCTCGTATCGACCGGGGACCTCAGGGGTGAGCTGGTTGTCCGCGCGGCCGTCGGCGCCGCTGGTGCTGGTGGGAGTGGCCAGGCGGCCACCGCTGGCCCGCCACTCGACGCGTCCGGCGTCCACGGCAACTTCGGCGCCGCTGCCGCGTCGCCACAGTTGCGCGACCAGTTCGCTGGTCTCGCCGAGGCGCGGTGGCGCGGAAAGGGGCAGGGCTTCGATCCGATAGGTCGAGGGCAGCACGCTCACCACAGCTTCAGCGGCCGGCAGTCCCGGGCTGGAAATCTGCACCACGATGGGCCCGGTGGAACGCCCCGCCGACAGTGTGGGACTGCGCACCCGGCCCTCGCTGTCGGTGCGCTCGATGACCAGGCCGAAGCCGTTGCTGAAGCTGGCGTTGCCGCTGCTGATATAGAACGACACCTCGGCGTCGACCAGCGGCGCGGGCAGGCCATTGGCGGCACCGCCAAGCAGCTGGACCTCGATGCCGCCTTCTGAGGTCTCGTCGCTGTAGAACGATCCTGGCGCCTCGACGACCTCGATCGATCCGTTGCTCGCACCGGCGACGTTGACCGTGAAGGTTCTGGCGGTGATCGGAAAGGGTGGGCCCGGAAAGAAGAAGGCATCGAGCGTATACGTGCCCGGCACGCTCGCCTGGAAACTGGCGCGGGCGAAGCCTCCGGTGTCGGTCACGCCGTTGGTCTGCGGCACCACCGAGGCGGCGCCCGGGCCGCCGGTGGGCTCCCAGAACACCGGCGCGCCGGCCGGGTTGCTCAGCGTGGTTCCCTGACGGAACAAACGGGTTTCGAGCAGGATCGGCTGGCCCGGCGCGGCAGCGATCGGCCCGTTGCCCGGACTGAAGCTGTAGACGACAGACTCCAGCGGGATGTCGACATTGACCATCGGGTCATCGCCGCGGGTCGCGCGGAACAGGGTCAGGCCTGGGCCTGCCGCCGCCGTCAGCGTATTGCTGGCCAGGCCCGAGGGGATCGAGGTGGTGCTGGGTTGGGCGACGCTGCCGTTGCCGCTCACCGTCTGCCAGTTCACGCTCACGCCGGCCACCGGCACGCCACCGTCGGTGACGCGCACATCGACAGGCAGTGGACTGCCGGGCGGCACCTCGGTCGGCGTGCCGGGCAGCAGCTGCAGCTCGCGCGTGCCGCCGAGAATGTTCACGGTGAACTGCGGATTGGGCGGGGAGGTGGCTTCGCAGCCGGTGGCGCAGGTGGCCAGCCAGGTGACGCTGCCGCCGCCGACGGGCGGAGCGATGATGTTCGGCGCCTGGGGCACCGAATTGCCGATCAGGCTGCCGGTCAGCGGCGTGATCTGGGTGCCTGCCGTGGTGTCGGTCACCACGCTGATCACGAAGCCCGCCGCGCTGCAGGCGCCAGCGCCAGTATCGACCGCTCGCAGCGACAGCGACCCGCTGGTGTCCGGTGCCAGCGCGATCGGCGAGTTCTCGACGAACTCCAGCCTGCAGCCAGTGGCGACGGCCAGCGAGGGCAGCAGTGCCAGCAGGCCGAGGACGGCCGCGCGACACGTCCACCGCGTCGACCTGTGCAGGAGTGAATGCGGGGTGGACATTGTCGATCTCCTGCCTCGGCCATGGCGGGCCGCGTGGGCGTTCGCTGCGCAGGCCATCGCGTGGCTGGCCGGCAGTAGTGACGCGGTTCACACGAGTATACTCGGGCCTTCACGCAGTATTCAGATGCTTGCGACGGGAGAAGGGCGATGGGCGGGATCGATCCAGCACGTGCCGCCTGTGCGGCCCTCGGTGTCCTGATCGTGGTGCTGGCCGGGCTCGCAGCGCCCGGCAGCGCGGTGCGGGCCGCGACCGCCGCGGTGCCGGAAGACCTGCTGGTGGTCGACTGCCTGCTGCCGGGGCAGATGCGCCGGCTTGGTGGCCAGGCCAGCTTCCTTTCCGCGCGGCGCCCGGTGCGCACCACCCAGGCCGACTGCGCGATTCGCGGCGGCGAGTACGTCGCTTTCGATCGCGCCGACTACCGCACCGCGATGAAGGTCTGGCTCGGCGCGGCCGAGTCCGGTGACGCCGAGGCTCAGAACTACGTTGGCGAAATCCTGATGAAGGGCCTGGGCACCGCGCCCGACCCCTCGACGGCTGCGGGCTGGTTCGAGAAGGCCTCGGCCCAGGGGCACAGACGCGCCAAGGCCAATCTTGCCCTGCTGCTGGAACAGGGCCAGGGGGTGACGGCGGACCCGTTGCGCGCGCTCAACCTCTACCGCGAATCCGCGGGCGCCGGCGACGAACTGCTGTATGCCTCGGTGGTGCGCGTCGAGTTCGAAAAGCGCGACGCCACCATCGCCGCCCAGCGCGAGCAGATCGCCGCGCTGGAGCAGCGCGTCGCCGAACTCGAAGCCGAGCTGGCCCAGCGGCGCGCCGATGCCGCCCGCGCGCGCAGCGAGGCCGAGCGCCTGCGCAGCCAGCTGGCCGAGGTGCGCCAGCGCGCCGGCGCCGAGCGCGCCGATCTGCAGGCGATGCGCAGCCGCATCGAAGCGCAGGAGACCGAGCTGCAGAGCCTGCGCGAGCGGCTGGCCGCGCAGCGCGAGTCGGTCAAGCGGCGTGAGGCCGAAGCCGCCGAGCTGGCCGCCGCACAGGCCGCGGATGCCGCCGCGCTCGAGGAACAGCGCCAGCGCGTGCAGCGCGCCATCGAATCGGGCCAGGCGACCGCGGCCGCGCTCGAATCGCAGGCGGCCGCGGCGTCGGCATCGACCGCGCGCGAGCGCGGTGCCTACGCCGAACAGCTGGCCGCGCTCGAGCGCGAGCTGGAGGCGCGCAAGCAGGAGGACTGGCAGCTGATGAAGCTGCTGGAAACCCAGCTGGCCGAGCGCGAGGGCGTGCTGCGCGAGCAGCAGCTGACCATCGTTGCGCTGGAGCAGCAGGTGGCACTGGCCGGCGGCGGCCTGCTGGCCAGCGTCACCCCGCAGCTTGAGATCATCAGCCCCGCGCTGGCCCTGACCCGCAGCGGTGGCGGCGGTGCTGCGCGCAGCGCGCCGGGTCGGCAGGCGGTGGTCGGCCGCGTCTCGCAGCCGCAGCGCATTGAGCGCCTGAGCATCAATGACCTGCCGGTGGTGCTGGCCGACAACGGCCTGTTCCGCGCCAGTGTCGAGGTGCCGCCCGGCGGGCTCGACGTGCGCATCGAGGCGCTGGGGCGCGGCGGCGAGGTCGCCGAGCTCAGCTTCAGCCTGCTCGCACCCGAGGCGGCCGCTCCGGAGAGCGGGCGCCGCAGCCCGACGCCCGGCGCCCTGCCGGCCAGCATCAAGCTCGGCCGCTACCACGCGCTGGTGATCGGCAACAACAGCTACGTCGATACGCGCTTCCCGGCGCTGGGCAGCGCGGTCAACGACGCCACCGCGGTCGCCCAGCTGCTGCGCGAACGCTATGGCCACGAGACGCGCCTGCTGCTCAACGCCACCCGCATGGACGTGCTGCGCGCGCTGTCCGAGCTGCGCGAAACCCTGAAGCCCGAGGACAACCTGCTGGTCTACTACGCCGGCCACGGCGAGCTGTCTTCGGATGGTCGCGAGGGCTACTGGATCCCGGTCGATGCGCGCGCCGGCGATGCGTCGAGCTGGATTTCCAACCGCGCCGTCTCCGACCTGCTGGAGGGTCTGGCCTCACGCCATGTGCTGGTGGTGGCCGACTCCTGCTACTCCGGCGCGCTGGCGGGCGCGGGCCTGCCCAGTTATGCAGCCACCGAGCCCGGCGCCGACTGGGCCGACTGGGTGCGCAGCCTGAACAGCTCGCGCTCACGGCTGGCGCTCACCTCAGGCGGCCTGCAGCCGGTGCCGGACGCCGGCAGCGGCCGCCACTCCTACTTCGCCCGCGCCTTCCTGAATGTGCTGCAGGACAACAACCGCGTGCTCGAAGGCGCCCGCCTGTACCGCGAGATCAACGCCTCGCTGGCGCTGGCCGCCCTCGACGCCCCGATCTCGCAGGTGCCGCAGTACGCACCGATCCAGTTCGCCGGGCACGAGGCAGGGGAGTTTTTCTTCAGGCCGCTTTGAGGCTGGGAATCGGGAACGGGGAATCGGGAATCGGAAACCGCCGCGCGGTTTCAGCGCACCCGACGAGGCCTGGTTGCGGGGGGCGTCGACGCGCCGGTCCGAGCCCTCGGGCCAAACGCTTGCGCACCACGATTCCCGATTCCCCATTCCCGATTCCCAGCTCTACACCGTCCTACACCCCAACGCCACCAACACCCCATGCACCGCCGGAATCTGCGCCAGCCACGGCGCGGCCAGGGTCAGCAGGCCCGAGGCGATGACGAGGGCGGCGGCGGCGCGGCGGGCGTCGGGGCGCTGCAGCCAGCGCAAGGCGCGGGCGCCGCTGTAGGTCAGCGGCAGCATCAGCGGCAGGGTGCCAAGGCCAAAGCTGGCCATCATCAGTGCGCCCTGCAGGGCATCGGCGCTCAGCCACGCCGCGGAGAGCAGGGTCAGGCTGAGCCCGCAGGGCAGCCAGCCCCAGAGCAGGCCCATCGCGAACTGTCGCGGCGCGGTATTGGCCGGCAGCAGGCGCCGCTGCAGCGGCGCTAGTCGCGCCCACAGCGCGGCGCCCGGCTTGGCAAACAGGTTGAAGCCGGCGCCGGGGAACAGCATGCGCAGGCCGACCAGCACCAGCACGGCACCCACCGCCATGCGCGCGCCGAGCAGCAGGGCATCGCTGCGCGCGAGTGCGATCAGACCCGCGCCGAAGCCACCCACGAGCAGACCCGCCAAGGTGTAGCCGGTGATGCGACCGAGGTTGCTGCGCCAGGCCATGCGCCAGGCCTCTCCGGGCGTTTGCGCGCGCGCGCTGACGGCGATGCCGGCCGCCACGCCGCCACACATGGCCACGCAGTGCACGCCGCCCAGCAGGCCGGCGATCAGGGCGGCGCCGAGGCTCAGCCAGTCGATCGGCATGGCGTGTCGTGCCGGGTCACGGCAGTTTGCGCTCGGTCCGCGCGCGGGCCTCGGCGGTGTTCTTCAGATCGCGGTCCTTGCTGTCGTCGGCAAGGATGTCGATGGCCGGGGTGTCGAGGTCGTCGAACTGGCCGCGCTTGACCGCCCACCAGAAGGCCCAGACCGCGAAGCCCAGCAGGACCAGGCTGACCGGAACCAGATAGATCAGCACGCTCATCGAGTGGGCTCGGGCAAGGTCGGAGGCGACATTCTCGCCGTATCCGGCAGCGTCCACGCGGCGCTGCGCCCGAGCCGCAGCGCGTTGAGCGTCACCAGCAGGGACGAGCCCGCCATGCCCAGCGCGGCGATCCAGGGCGTGACCCAGCCCGCCGCGGCGAAGGGCAGGGCGATGGCGTTGTAGACCAGCGCCCAGGCCAGGTTCTCGCGGATCATCCGGCGCGTGCGCCGGGCCAGCTGCACCACCTGCGGCAGGCGCATCAGGCGCTCGCCCGAGAGCACAATGTCGGCCGCGCGATGCGCCATCGGTGCGCCGCAGGCCAGCGCGATCGAGACATCAGCGCCGCCCAGCACGGGCGCGTCATTGATCCCGTCGCCCAGCATCAGCACACGATGGCCCTGCGCCTGCAGCTCGCGCAGGCGGGCCAGCTTGGATTCCGGCGTGGCCCGCGCCGACCAGCGTGCGATGCCGAGTGCGCGCGCCGTCGCCTCCACTGCCTCCGGGGCATCGCCGCTCAGCACCTCGACGCGCAGGCCCTGGGCCGTGAGCGCTGCGATCGCTTCGCGCGCATCGCTGCGCGGCGCATCGACCAGCTCGAAACGGGCGAACGCGCGTGCGCCGTCGCCCAGCCAGATGCCGGGCAGATCGCGATCCAATCCTGCGGCGAAGCCGGCGTGGCCGATCCGCCAGCGCCGGCCCTCGACCTCGCCCGCGACGCCCGCGCCGGCGGTGACTTCGATGGCCTCGGCGCGCGGCGCGGCAATGCCTGCGAAAGCCCGCGCCAGCGGGTGGCCGGCGTCGCGTTCGAGCGCCGCGGCAATGCGGGTGACGGCCTCGGCATCGAGGTCGCCCAGCAGCTCGATGCGCGCGATCTGCGGGCTGCCGGTGGTGAGCGTGCCGGTCTTGTCCAGCAGCACGGTGTCGACTTCGGCCAGATCGCTCAGCGCATCGCCGCGCAGGGGCAGGGCGCCGAGTTTGGTGAGGGTGTTGCCGGCGGTCGCGAGCGCGGCCGGAATCGCCAGCGACAGCGCGCAGGGGCAGCTCACGACCAGCACCGCCAGCATCACCTCGAAGGCGCGCTCAGGGTGGATCTGCCACCACACGGCAAAGGTCAACGCCGCCGACACAAGCAAGGCGGCAACGAAGTGGCCGGCGACGCGATCGGCGATCTGCGCCACGCGGGGCCGCGCGTTCTGCGCGCGTTCGACCAGCTGGGTCAGATGCGAGAGGCGGGTGTCCTGGCCGGTGCGGGTGATGCGCAGGTGCAGCGGCTGCAGGCGGGCGATGCTGCCGGCATAGACCTCGTCGCCGGCGCGCTTGGCCACCGGCGTCGACTCGCCGCTGAGCAGCGCTTCATCGACCTCGGCGGCAGGCATGTCGAGTACGCCATCGGCGGGCAGGGCTTCGCCCACGGGTACGCGCACGCGGTCGCCCACCGCCAGCGCGGCCACTGGCACCTGTACCGCTTCGTCGCTCGCGTCGAGCTTCCAGGCCAGCGCCGGCCGCGCCTGCGCCAGCGCATCCACCGCGGCATTCGCGCGCTGCCGCGCCATGCGTTCGAGGTAGCGCGCCACCAGCAGGAAGAAGACGAACATCACCGCCGCGTCGAACCACACGTGGGCGCCGCCGCGCAGGGTTTCGACGAGGCTCGCGAAGTAGGCCAGCAGCACCGAGCTGCCGATCAGTGTGTCCATGCCGAGGCGACGCTGGCGGAACTCGCTGACCATGCCGGCGAGGAAGGGCCAGCCGGCGTAGAACACCACCGGCGCCGATACGCCGAAGGTGATCCAGCGGAAGAAGTCGCGCGTGGCCGGCGCCATCTGGTTGGCGAAGTCGAGGTACAGCGCCTCGGCGAACATCATCGCCTGCAGGCTGCCCAGGCCCGCCACGCCGAGGCGCAGCAGCAGCTGCCGGCGCTCGGCGGCGCGCGCGCGCTCCAGCCCTTCGCCGGGCGAGAGATGCGGCGCATAGCCCAGGCCAGCGAGACGTTCGAGCGCGGAGGAAAGGCGCAGCTGCGCGGGCCGCCAGCGCAGGCGCACGCGGCCGCTGATCGCGTTCGACTGCACGTCCTCGACGCCGTCGAGAGTGCCCAGCGCGCGGTCGATCAGCCAGGAACAGGCCGCGCAGCGCATGCCGTCGACGATCAGGGTCAGCTCGCGGCAGTCGGGGGCCTCGGCTGGCACGCGGCTGTGCTCGGCGAGCACGTCATCGCGATCGAACGCGCTGTAGTCCTGCGCCTCCTCGCCGACGCGGCGGCCCTGTTCCTCGCGGAGCTTGTAGTAGTCGCCGAGGCCCGACTGCTCGATGAAGCGCGCAGCGCCCGCGCAGCCACCGCAGCAGAAGGCGCGCTGCGCGCCCTTGAACTCGGCCAGCACGGGAGCGGCCGGCAGCGGCTCGCCGCAGTGGTGGCAGGCGGGGCTGCGCATGTCCATGGCCGGGTTCAACCGCCCGACAGCATGGGGATCAGCTCACTGCGGGTGGCGCCGGGGTCGAGACGGCCGCCGACGCGCCAGCTGTGGTCGGGGGCGGACAGCTCGATGTTCCAGGCCTGGCCCGTGGCGCCGTCGACGCGGCCGTGCCAGCGCTCGCCGGCCTGGACCAGACGCACCTCCAGATCGCGGCTGGCGCGGCCTGCATGCAGAAGACGCAGGGTGAGTGCGGGCGTTGTCTCGCCCAGGCCCTGCATCTGCGCCTGTATCGCGCCGGTCTCGGCATCGATGCTCAGCTCGCCGTGCAGGCCGAGCTCGATGGCGCGGCGGTCGGCAGCGATGTCGGCATCCTGGATCTGCAGGGTGCGGCGCACCACGTCGGGCACCGCATCGGTGCTGCCGGAGCGGATCGCGATGGCCAGCGTGCTGAGTCCTGCGACCACGGCAGCCAGCGGCAGGCCGATCATCAGCCAGACCATCGGCTCTCGATACCAGGGGGGGCTCGGGTGGACATCGTTGTTCATGGAAGGAGATGCGCGCAGGCACGGCCGCAGCCGCGAAGGCCACAGGGTAATCGCCGGGGCGCATCGTGGCTTGAGATCGATCAAGGCGCTGGCTGGTCGACGCCGGTGCGCGGCGCGTGCCGCGGGCTGCAGACACGTCGGGCCACCGGGATCTCGGGGGGCGTGCCGATCGCGGGCAGCGGGAATGCGGCCGCTGGTTTGGGCAGGCGCACAAAACTGCACCGCGGCGCCATCCTTGGCGACCACGGTGCTCCGGGGGACTGGATTCCGCGCTTGGTCATCGAGCGCGCGCGGATGGAGCGGACGCATATGGCGCACATCAGCGAGCGCGCCGCGCGCTCTTGTAAGTTCCGAAGCGGACGGGGAGGGCCGCTTGGGAGGCCGGGCTCCTGCTGCTCGCTGAACGCGAACAGGAGGGGGAGAGGGGCCCGACAACTGGACACTCGTAAGCCGGAGGCGGGATCGATCACAACGTCTCACCCGTGCCGGCAGTGCGCATCCGCGCGCAAGACACAAACTCCTCAACCACCTCTGAAGCTGTCGCCCTCCCCTGCGAAAGTCAGCTGTTTGTAGGAGCGAGCTTGCTCGCGACCCGCAGCGTAGATACGACGCGGAGGCTGCGGTCGCCTGCCAGCAGGCTCCTACACAGAGCGCGAGCGGGAGAATCACAGCGCGAGCCGGTGAATCGACGCTTCTTCGAGAACCCCCAGTCTGCAACGCGGGGCTGAGAGCGCTCAGGCCGCGTGGGCTTCCGTGCGCGTGATGCGCGCATGGGCCGCATCGAGGCCCTGCTTGCGACTCTCGGGCGAGAGGTTCAGGCCCTCCGCGCGCAGGATCTCGACGTCGCTGATGCCGATGAAGGCGAACACCTGGCGCAGGTAGGCCTCCTGGAAGCCGGCCGGGCTGGCGTCGCCGTAGACGCCGCCGCGGGTGCTGGCGACGATCACGCGCTTGCCGCCGGCCAGGCCCTCGGGGCCATTGGCGGTATAGCGGAAGGTGACGCCGGCGACCGCGATGCGATCGATCCAGGCCTTCAGCGTCGAGGGCAGGCTGAAGTTGTACATCGGCGCGCCGATCACGACGACGTCGGCGGCGAGGAACTCGTCGAGCACGACCTTGGCCAGCTCAGCCTCGGCGGGATCGCTCTTGGCCAGGGTCGCGCCGGTGAAGTGCGGCAGCGGCTGGGCGTCGAGATCGCGGTAGCTCACCTCGACGTGCGGGCTGTCGGCGCGCAGCTGGCGCACCACCGCGGCGGTCAGTTCGCGGCTGGCGGACGCCGTACCCAGCGCGCTGGAATCGAGATGCAGGACCTTCATGGCGGTGCTCCGTGGATGGACGATGGACACAGCTTGATTGGCTCAAGGGTTGCGATAAACCCATCGAAAGAGCACGCTCCGTTGCACTGCTGGAACGAACTCGCCCGCGCCCCCGACCCGGGCCTGCGATCTCGCGGCAGCCTGAACACCCCCGCCGCCCGCTCCTGCGAATCCCCAATCCCCAATCCCGAATCCCCGCTCTCAAATGCACGACCTCAACGATCTGCAGTTCTTCGCCCTGGTGGTGGAACACGGCGGCTTCTCCAAGGCCGAGCGCGCCACCGGAATGCCCAAGTCGCGCCTGTCGCGACGCATTACCGCGCTGGAGGAATCCCTCGGCGCGCGTCTGCTGCAGCGCTCGACGCGCCGCTTCGCAGTCACCGATCTCGGCCAGAGCGTCTACCGCCACGCCCGCGCCATGCTCGACGAGGCGCGCGCCGCCCGTGAGGTCGTCGAGCGGCAGTCGGCGGTGCCGCGCGGCCTGGTGCGGGTGTCGGCGCCGGTGGCGATCGCCCAGCAGCAGCTGGGGCGCCTTCTGCCGGAGTTCCTCGAGCGCTACCCCGACGTTCGCGTGCAGCTGCACGTCAGCAATCGTCGCGTCGATCTGATCAACGAGGGCATCGATGTCGCCCTGCGCGTGCGCACCCGGCTCAACGACGACGGCAGCCTGATCCTGCGCAGCTTCGCCCAGATCAACGAATATCTGGTCGCCAGCCCGCGCTACCTGGATCGCTACGGGCGTCCGGATCTGCCTGCGGCCCTGTCCGCCCACGCCTGTCTGTCGATGAGCGAGGAGCCCGGCCAGCAGCGCTGGGAACTGCACGGGCCCGGCGGCGCGGTCGAGCGGGTCGACTTCGAGCCGCGCCTGATGGCGCACGATTTCCCGGTGTTGCGCGAAGTCGCCGCGGCCGGTCACGGCATCGCCCTGCTGCCCGAGACGGTCTGCGCGGATCTGCTCGGAAACGGAGCGCTGGAGCGGGTCTTGCCCGACTGGAGCCTGCCGCAGGGCATCTTCCACGCGGTGTTTCCCTCGCGCAGCGGCCTGCTGCCGGCGATCCGCGTGCTGATCGATTTCCTCGCCGAGCGCCTGCCCGCGCTGCCGGAGGAGCAGCGTCGCCACAGCGCCTGTCCACGCGCAGCGCCGGTGGCAGCGGCCGCCAAGAGCGTCGGCAAGCGTCGGCCGGCACAGACACCGACGGTATGAAGCCGCTTCTTGAATTTCCTGCGAATGGCTCAAGATTGGCGCCGGCCCGCGATCGGCGGGAGCAATCCATCTTCAACCCGCATCGTCTGAGAGGTTTCGCGTGAGTGTTCTGATGTTTGCTGCGGGCCTGGTCCTGCTGGTGCTGGGTGCGGATCTGCTGGTGCGTGGCGCCGGTCGCCTTTCGCTGTCGCTCGGCATTTCGCCGCTGGTCGTTGGCCTGACCGTGGTCGCTTTCGGCACCAGTGCGCCCGAGCTCGCGGTGTCGGTCCAGGGCGCGATCAACGGCCAGGGCGATATCGCGATCGGCAACGTTGTCGGCAGCAACATCTTCAATGTGCTGTTCATCCTGGGTATCTCGGCCTTGATCACGCCGCTGGTGGTGCATCGCCAGCTGGTGCGCAAGGAAGTGCCGATCATGATCGGCGTCAGCCTGCTGATGTGGGCACTCGCCGTCGACGGCGCGCTCAGCCTGTTGGACGGCCTGCTGCTGATCGGCCTGCTGGTCGCCTACGTGGTCGCGCTGTACGTGCAGAGCCGTCGCGCGCCCGCCGAGGCGCCCGGCGAGGACCTGCCCGAGGGCGGCCCCTGGCTGGATCGCACCTGGGTGCAGCTGCTGCTGATCGTGGCCGGTCTGGCCCTGCTGGTGCTGGGCTCGCGCTGGCTGGTGGCGGCGGCGATCGCCTTCGCGCAGAAGCTTGGCATCAGCGAGCTGGTGGTCGGCCTGACCATCGTCGCCGCCGGCACTTCGCTGCCCGAGGTCGCGACCTCGATCATGGCGGCTCTGAAGGGCCAGCGCGACATCGCTGTCGGTAACGTGGTCGGCAGCAACATCTTCAACATCCTCGCCGTGCTCGGCCTGACCGCGCTGGTGGCGCCTGGTGATGTGCCGGTGGCGTCCTCGGCGCTGCGCTTCGACATTCCGATCATGATCGCGGTCGCCGTGGCCTGCCTGCCGGTGATGTTCAACGGCTACCGCATCGAGCGCTGGGAGGGCGGCGTCTTCTTCCTGTTCTATCTCGCCTACACCGCCTGGCTGGTGATGTACGCGCAGGAGCACGCCCTGCTCGATGAGTACCGCACGGTCATGGTCTATGGCGTGCTACCGCTGACCGCGCTGACCCTGTTCGTGATGACCTGGCGCGGCTGGCAGCTGCGGCGCGAGCGCCTCGCCAACGCGAAGTAGCGGGCGCAGACGCCGCGGTGCGCGAGATCAGCGCTCGCGTCCGCGCGCCCGACGGGTGATCCGATCGCGGTCGGCGCCGGGTCCGTCACCGACGGCTTCACGTCCGCAAGGCCATTGGCGGGGCGCGAGCGCCTAGAATCGCGGGCTGTCATCCGCCTGGAGCCCAGCCATGAAAACCCGCGCCGCCGTTGCCTTCGAAGCCGGCAAGCCGCTCAGCATCGAAACCGTCGATCTCGAAGGCCCGCGCGCCGGCGAGGTGCTGGTCGAGATCAAGGCCACCGGCGTCTGCCACACCGACGAGTTCACACTGTCCGGCGCCGACCCCGAGGGCCTGTTCCCGGCCATCCTCGGCCACGAGGGTGCGGGCGTGGTGGTGGAAGTCGGCGCGGGCGTGAAGTCGCTCAAGCCCGGCGACCACGTAATTCCGCTGTACACGCCCGAATGCCGCGAGTGCGAGTACTGCCTCAACCCCAAGACCAACCTCTGTCAGGCGATCCGCAGTACCCAGGGCCAGGGCCTGATGCCCGACGGCAGCAGCCGCTTCTCGCTGGACGGCCGGCCGATCCGCCACTACATGGGCACCTCGACCTTCTCCAACTTCACCGTCGCGCCCGAGATCGCGCTGGCGAAGATCCGCGAGGACGCGCCTTTCGACAAGGTCTGCTACATCGGCTGCGGCGTCACCACCGGCATCGGCGCGGTGATCTACACCGCCAAGGTCGAGGTCGGCTCCAAGGCCGTGGTGTTCGGTCTCGGCGGCATCGGCCTGAACGTGATCCAGGGCCTGCGCCTTGCCGGCGCCGACATGATCGTCGGCGTCGATCTGAACCCCGCGCGCGAGGCGATGGCGCGCAAGTTCGGCATGACCCACTTCGTCAACCCTAAGGAGGTCGAGGGCGACCTCGTGCCTTACCTCGTCTCGCTGACCAAGGGCGGCGCGGATTACACCTTCGAGTGCATCGGCAACGTGCAGGTGATGCGCCAGGCGCTGGAGTGCGCGCACAAGGGCTGGGGCACCAGCGTCATCATCGGTGTCGCCCCCGCGGGGGCCGAGATCAGCACGCGGCCCTTCCAGCTGGTCACCGGCCGCAACTGGCGCGGCAGTGCCTTCGGCGGCGCGCGCGGCCGCACCGACGTGCCGAAGATCGTCGACTGGTACATGGAGGGCAAGATCGACATCGACTCGCTGATCACCCACACGATGCCGCTCGAGAAGATCAACGACGCCTTCGACCTGATGCACCGCGGCGAGTCGATCCGCTCCGTGGTGGTCTACTGATGAGCCTCGAAACGCTGTCGGCCCAGCGCTGCTTCGGCGGCGTGCAGGGCTTCTACCGGCATGAATCGAAGGCCTGCGGCGGGCCGATGCAGTTCGCCGTCTACACGCCGCCGCATCCGGGCCCGCGGCCGGTGTTGTTCTATCTCGCCGGGCTCACGTGTTCGCCCGAGACCTTCGCGATCAAGGCCGGCGCCCAGCGCGTCGCCGCCGAGCTGGGCCTGGTCCTGGTGATGCCCGACACCAGCCCGCGCGACACCGGCATCGAGGGCGCCACCGGCGACTGGGAGTTCGGCGAGGCCGCCGGTTTCTACCTCGATGCCACGCAGGCGCCGTGGAGTGCGCGCTTCAACATGCAGCGCTACCTGCTCGACGAACTGCTGCCGACGGTGGCCGCGAACTTCCCGGTCGACCTGCAGCGCTGCGGCGTGTTCGGCCACTCGATGGGCGGCCATGGCGCGCTGACGCTGGCGCTCAAGAACCCGTCCGTGTTTCGCAGCTGTTCGGCCTTCGCGCCGATCGTCGCGCCCAGCCAGGTGCCCTGGGGGCAGAAGGCCCTCCCGCGCTACCTGGGCGAGGACCGCGCTGCCTGGCGTGCCTATGACGCCACCGCCCTGGTCGAGGACGGCTATCGTTTCGACGGTGAACTGCTGATCGATCAGGGCCTCGACGACAAATTCCTCGATGCTCAGCTCAAGCCTGAGCTGTTCGAGGCCGCCTGCGCGCAGGCCGGACAGGCGCTGCGGGTGCGCAGGCATGCCGGCTACGACCACAGCTACTGGTTCATCCAGAGCTTTGTCGAGGAGCACCTGCGGCACCATGCGGCGGCTTTGCACGCGGATGTTTGATCCTGCTTTCGCGGGGTCGTTTCCTCGGTTGTGCAGGCCGGCTTCTTGATGAGTTCCGCGCATGCGGCGCTTGCGGCATGTGCGAGTAGCGGAAGGGCTGTCGGCGCATATGCCTGATGGCGTGCGTACCTAAGGGGTGGAGCCCGAGTCCAGCCCATGGTGGGCCAGGGCCCGCCCTATGAGAGATCGCGTGACGCAATGCGGCTGGCCTCGACGCGATGTGCCCGATCTCGCCAGCCAGAGCCGGCGAAGTTGGGAAGGACCGACAGAGCGCGAGGTCACAGGCCCTCATGCCGCATAGGGTGGGCCCTGGCCCACCATGGCCCTGAGGCTCGCCTCGCGCCGGTTTGCGACGCAAAGCTGCGACCCGCGCGAAATGGCGATGCGCCGCTTTCCCGACTGACTCGCGAGGTGCGCGCCGTCACAGGCTGGGCCCCGGCCCACCATGACCTTGAAGCTTGCCCCACCCTCGTACGCATCGCGTGGACAAGGCCCGGGTGAGACCGTCGGAAACCTCGGTCGAGCGTCGAGCCCAAAGCCCGCTGCGGATTATTCCGACCGCGCCGACTCCCCACGCGCTTCGCGCACCCGCATCGGCATCGAGTCCACCGCCTCGATCAAGTCCTGCAGCTCGTCGGCGCGACTTCGGCTGGCCTTCAGGCCGCCATCGAGCCCGAACAAGTGCAGGCCCGGACGCATCGGGGCGCGCTCAAGGGCTTGCCGCAGGCTCGCCAGCTGCGCTTCGCCAACTTCGGCTGAAGCGCTCGGCGCACTGCCGCCGATCCAGCGCAGGCCGCCGTCGTCGAGTACCCACACCGCCATCCGGCGTTCGCGCAGCGCAGCTTCGGAGGCGGCCGTCGCGGGCGTCAGCGCGGCTTCCAGCGGCGCGTCAGCGATCACCAAGCGCTGTGCCCAGCGCTGCGCCTGCAGCCAGTCCTGTGCCTGCGACGGCACCCCCAGCAGGAGCAGGCTGCAAGCGACCAGGCCCATCACTCGTCCGTTCATGAGCCAAAGCCTGCGTCGCTGCGCGTGCAGGGGCAGTCGAAAACGCCGACTGGCGGGTCGGCTCCGCGGCTCGACCGAGCTGGCTGCGCGGGACGACCCTGCGGGCGTCCAACGTGACCACCGCCCTTTGGCGCGCCTCTCGCTCGCGTTCATCCAGTGAAGGGGCAGCTCGATGAATCGCCGAACGATCGACCTTGGAGCCGGCTTCAGTCCGCGCGCTCCATCGCCGCCGCCACGCTGCGTACAAACGGATGCTGATCGCCGTACAGCGCGCGCAGCACAGCGTGACGCTGACGGCGCAGCGCCGCGGCTTCCTCGCCGCGTCCGCTGCCCTCGAGTGCGATCGCACGGCCCAGCAGGGCCTGCGCGTATTCGTCGGTATGGTCGCCCAGCTCTTCGGCGATCAGCGCCAGCGCGCGCTCGGAGTGGCCCAGGGCCAGCGCACTGTCGCCATTGCTGCCCGCGACTTCGGCGAGCGTTGCCAGCGTCGCGAGGCAGGTGGGGTTGCGCTCGCGCTGGGTCGCGCGGCAGCGCTCCAGCGCATCTTCGAGCTCGGCCTGCGCTTCGCGCAGTCGGCCCTGCAGCTTGAACGACTGCGCCCGCCGCAGCAGGGCTTCGACCACCATCGGGCTGGACAGGCCCTCGAAGATGCCCTGCGCCTCGTCGAGCGCGGCATAGCCCGCGGCGTACTCGCCGTCACGATTCAACACCCAGCCCTGCGTGGTCAGCGAATGCGCGATCCACCAGTGATCCGCGGGTAGATGACGCTTGCTCAGCTCCAGCGCCAGCTGCGCCGTCTCGCGCTGCGCGGCGAGTTCACCGCGGTGGTACTGGATCTCTTCCTGCAGCCACAGTAGCGGCACCATGGCGGCGGAGTCCTTGCCGTGCAGCTCTTCGAGAATCGCGCGCGCTTCGGCCGTGCGGGTGCTGGCCTCGTCGATGAAGCCGCGGCTGACCAGCGCGGTCGCCAGGTTCTGCAGGTCGATCGCCAGGGTTCTGCGATCGTCCGATGCGCGGGTCTTCCGGAGCTCCACGACCTCTCTCAGAAGCGGCAGGGCTTCGTCGCCGCGGCCGGTGGAGTGCAACACACCCGCCAATCCGCTGAGCGCCGCTGCCAGCATCGACACCGGTGGATCGGACATGCCGTGGAGGATGTCGAGCGCGCGCCGCAGCGGCACTTCGCCGTCGGCGAAGCGGCCTTCGTAGGTCGACAGCACGCCGAGATTGAGCGAGGACTCGGCCACGCTCGGATGATTCGGACCGTGCGTCGCCTCGGCCAGGGCCAGCGCGCGCTCGATCAGGGCCCGTGCGCCCTGCAGGTCGCCCTGGCCGGCGCGGATTTCGCCGAAGTCGTCGAGCAGGTCGATGCGGATGTCGGGGTCGGCCTCGAACTCGCGGTCGATGCGCTGGACGGCGTCATCGAAGGCCTGCGACAGGGTCAGCTCGCCGCGCGGATCGCGGCGCAGCGGGTCGGCCTGGGTGAAGATCGAGCTCAGGAACTGCTTGATGCGGTCCGCACGGCGCGCGGCCTCGAGCGCGCGCTCGGCCTCGCCGTCAGCGCGGCGGGCAGCCGCCAGCGCGCGTTCGGCTTCGGCGTCAGCGCGCACCGCCTGCTCGCGCGCGACCTCGGCCTGCCACAGCGCCACGCTGAGGCCGACCAGCAGGGCCAGCAGGGCCACGCTGGCGCCGCCGACGGCGAAGCGATGGCGGCGCACGAACTTGCCCATGCGGTAGCGCGCGGTGTCGGCGCGCGCAGCGATCGGCCGCGCGCCCAGCCAGGCGCGCAGGTCGTCGGTCAGTCGCGCCGCGCTCGGATAGCGCCGCTGCGGGTCCGCGTGCAGGGCGGTCAGGGTGATGGTGTCGAGGTCGGCGTCGATCGCGCGCGCGCCGCCGCCGCCGGTGGTCTCGCGCTGGCGCCGGCTGGGCTTGACCAGGGTCTCGGCCTCCAGCGTCGCCAGCAGGCGATCGCCGCCGGCGCGGCGCTCGGGATGCGGCAGCGAATCGGTCAGCAGCTCGTAAAGCACCGCTCCCAGCGCGTACACGTCGGTGCTGGTGGCCACATCCTCGCCGCGGATCTGCTCGGGCGCGGCGTAGGCCGGCGAGAAGGCGCGCACGCCGGTGCGGGTGATCCGCGCGTCGCTGTCGTCCAGCAGCTTGGCGATGCCGAAGTCCAGCACGCGCGCGCGGCCGTCGCCGTCGACCAGGATGTTGGCGGGCTTGATGTCGCGATGCACGACCAGGCGCGTGTGCGCATAGGCCACCGCATCGCAGACCTGCAGCAGCAGCTCGACGCGGGCGCGGGTCGACAGCCCGAGCCGCGCGGCGTAGGCGGTGAGGCTCTCGCCCTCGACCAGTTCCATCGCGTAGTAGGGCGTGCCTTCGGCGAGGCCGCCGTCGAGCAGTCGCGCGATGTTCGGATGCTCAAGCCGCGCCAGGATCCGGCGCTCGCGGGCGAAGCGCTGCTCCGCCGAATCGCCGAGCAGGCCGGGTGCGATCAGCTTGACCGCGACCTGCTGCTGGAAGTCGCCGTCGGCGCGCTCGGCGCGCCACACCTCGCCCATGCCGCCGCGGCCGATCCGCTCCAGCAGACGATAGTGGCCGAGCTGTCGGCCCTGCAGGCTGCGGCCCTCGTGCTCGGACTGGGCCAGCTGCGAGACCAGGGTCGGTGCTGCGGCAGCGATGCCGTGATCGAGCAGGCCGGAGGCGCCGGCATCCGCCGCCAGCAGGCGCCGCAGCTCGGCGCCCAGCGCGGGGTTCTCGGCCTCGATGGCCTGCAGCCGGGCAGCACGCGCGGCTTCTTCCAGCTCGAACAGCTCGTCGAGCAGCGGCGACAGCCGGGCCCAGGGCAGGGCGGGATCAGTCATGCGGCACCTCGCGTTCGGCCAGCGCGGCGTGCAGCACGGCACGCGCCTTGCGCCAGTCGCGCTTGAGCGAGCGTTCGGAGCGTCCGGTCAGCTGGCTGATTTCCTCCAGCTCCAGCCCGCCGAAGAAGCGCAGTTCGACCAGCGAGGCCAGCTCGCGGTCCAGTGCCGCCAACCGGTCGAGCGCCTGGTCCAGCACCAGCAGGTCGTCGAGGCGGGCGTCCAGCGGCAGGTCGTGCAGGCCCTCGTCGAGGGTCAGCGCGCGCTGGCCGCCGCCGCGCTTGCTGGCGGCGCGCTCGCGGGCGTCGTCGACCACCAGCTGGCGCATCGCGCGCGCCGCAATCGCGAAGAAGTGCTGGCGGTCATTCGCCTGCATGCCGGGGCGCGCCATCTTCATGTAGACCTCGTGCACCAGCGAGGTGGCGCCAAGCCCTGGGCCTTGCCCGGCCAGCTGGCGCTGGGCGAGTCGGCGCAGGTCGGCATAGATCGCGGCAAAGGCCGCATCGCCGGCAACGCGGTCGCCGCCGCGGGCTGCAGCCAGCCAGTCGTCCACAGTCTCCATGCACCCCTCCGGCCCCCGCTGGCGGTGGCCGGAGTCTAGCGCGGCCGCGCGCGCGCGCGCCGCATCGCCGAAGCGCTGCGCTGCATGCGGTGCGAAGGGATGGGGCGGTCGCGTCGGGGTGCGGCGATCGGCAAGGCATGGTCGAGGCTCCATGCTCCGACAACGCAAACCGCCGCGCTCAGGGGCCACCAACCGCCGAGGCGCACACGCGCGTCGGGCACACGGCGCTTGGACCGGCGCGCCTAGTCCACCGGATGCAGCTTGCCGCGCTCGTCGCAGCGGTCGCCGCAGCGCACCGACTCGATGGCGGCGGCATAGGCGGGCTCAAGGTCTTCCGGGCCGTCCACGCCGAAGCCCAGCTCGCGGATGCGGCCATCGAGCAGGCCGTAGATCCATGCGTGCACGCTCAGCGACTGCCCGCGCGCCCAGGCGTCGCGCACGATGGTGGTCTGGCAGACGTTCACCACCTGCTCGATGGCATTGAGCTCGCACAGCCGTGCGTGGCGCAGGCTCTCCAGCTCGGCGGCGGCGAGAATCTCGCCGTGCCGGTAGGCCACATCGCCGACGTGGCGCAGCCAGTAGTCGGCCAGGCCCACGCGGGTCTTGGCCATCGCCGCGTGCACGCCGGAGCAGCCGTAGTGGCCGCAGACGATGATGTGCTCCACCTTCAGCACGTCGACCGCGAACTGGATGGTCGACAGGCAGTTGAGGTCGGTGTGCACCACCACGTTGGCGATATTGCGATGGACGAAGACCTCGCCCGGCGCCAGCCCGGTCACCTGGTTGGCCGGCACCCGCGAATCCGAGCAGCCGATCCACAGATACTTGGGCGCCTGCTGCGAAGACAGCCGCTTGAAGAAGGCGGGGTCCTCGGCGCGCACGGCTTCGGCCCACTGGCGGTTCTTGTCGAGCAGTTCGCGGAGTTGCGACATCCGGTGTTCACTGGGCGGGCAAAGGGCTGCGCATTGTAGGCGCAGCGGCCTGCGCGCTCGGACGCCGGCGTATGGCCGGCGCCTTCTGCGGAATCAGCTTTCGGACTGCGAGTCGCGCGGCCGGTTGCCCAGCGGCCCGCTGCCCATCGAGATCACGTTGGCAGGGCGCGATGAAACAGGTGACTCACTCGGCGGCGCGCTGGTCTGCAGCGGCGCGGGTGGCGGCTCGCGACCCGTCAGGTGGCCGGTCATGCGGTCCAGCGTGCGGTCCAGCATCTGGATGCGGAAGTGCGTGCGCATGGCTTCGAGGTCGCGTACGAAGGCGCGGGCATCGTGGCGCTCGCCGAACTTGACCCGCAGCTTGACCCGGCCCTCTTCGGACTCCGGCAGGCCGGCCAGCACATTCAGGTCGCGCACGCGCAGCTCGATGCTCGGCATCAGCCAGAGGAAACCGGCGGAGAAGCGCACGCTGAGCAGGCTGTCCAGCGGAATGCGCAGGCTGCGCATGTCGCTCTTGATCACCCCGAACACCGCGTCGCGTGTGCTGAACTGCAGCTCCAGCCCGAACTCGTCCAGCCGCGCCAGGCCCTTGACCTCGCCGAAGCCGCCGTGGGAGTCGAAGTGGAAGGGGATGGTGTCCATGGCGCTGGCCTGTGTTCGATGGATGGTGCGCGCGCAGACTGCGGCAGGTGGAGCGCTGTGACAAGCTGGGGTGACGCGCCCGAAGACACCCACGGCGCCGCGGGCTGCTAATGTGCGCGGCCCTGATGCCGCCGGACCCCGGATGAAAGCCCCTGCCGCCCTGCTGGAACTGATCGAAGACGGCATTCTCGATGCCGTGATCCGGCCGCTGAAGAGCGGCAAGGAGGCAGCGGTCTACGTGGTGCGGCGTGGTGACGAGATCTGCTGCGCCAAGGTCTACAAGGACATGGCGCAGCGCAGCTTCCAGAACCGCGTGCAGTACCAGGAAGGCCGCAAGGCCCGCGGCAGCCGCGAGGCCCGCGCCATGGGCAAGGCCAGCAAGTTCGGCAAGCGCGAGGCCGAAGCCGCGTGGAAGACCGCCGAGGTCGATGCGCTCTACCGCTTCTTCGACGCCGGCGTGCGCGTGCCGCGGCCCTACGGCTTCTACAGCGGGGTGCTGGTGATGGAGCTGGTGACCGACGCCGAGGGCCACAACGCGCCGCGCCTGGGCGAGGTGCAGCTTGAGCCTGAAGTTGCGCGCGACTACCACGCGCGGCTGATCCGCGAGGTCGTGCGCATGCTCTGCTGCGGGCTGATCCACGGCGATCTGTCGGAGTACAACGTGCTGGTCGATGCCGACGGCCCGGTGGTGATCGACTTCCCGCAGGTGGTGGATGCCGCCGGCAACAACGCCGCGCGCGACCTGCTGCGTCGCGACGTGAACAACCTCAGCATCAGCCTGGGTCGCTTTGCGCCCGAGCTGATGCAGACCCGCTATGCCGAAGAAATGTGGGCCCTGTTCGAGACCGGCGACCTGCTGCCGGACACGTCGCTGACCGGCGTGTTCGAGGAGCAGCTGGCCGAAGTCGATCTGGACGCCATCGAGTGGGCGATCCGCGATGCGCGCGAGCAGGCGCTGATCCGCGAGCAGGGGCGACTGGCCGCGGCCGAGGAAGACTGACGGCGGCCGAGAAAGACTGGGAGTGCCGCTGCCAACGGATCCGCTGGCTGCAGCGCTTCGCGCGGGCCAGGGATGATCGAAGACGTGCGTGCAGACGCTCGGATTTCGATGGGCCTTGGGCGTCCACGGGAAGCGCTGGTAGATGCGCTGCGCTTATCTACCCTACAAAGGCGCGTGACGCCTTGATGCAGGCGTTCGCCAACCGACCCGCGCGAGCTGCGTCATAGGGTGCGCGTGTCGCGCACCATGCGTCTGCCGTCGCCCATACCTGCGCGTCGGCCTCAACGCCCGAGCCGCAGCGCGCGTCATAGGGTGCGCTCGTCGCGCACGAAACTGCTGCCGTCGCCCATGCCTGCGTGTCGGCCTCAACGCCTGAGCCGCAGCGCGCGCCATAGGGTGCGCGTGTCGCGCACCAGACTGCTGCCGTCGCCCATGCCTGCGTGTCGGCCTCAACGCCTGAGCCGCAGCGCGCGCCATAGGGTGCGCGTGTCGCGCACCAGACTGCTGCCGTCGCCCATGCCTGCGTGTCGGCCTCAACGCCTGAGCCGCAGCGCGCGTCATAGGGTGCGCGTGTCGCGCACCAGACTGCTGCCGTCGCCCATGCCTGCGCGCCGCCCTCAACGCCCGAGCCGCAGCGCGCGTCATAGGGTGCGCGTGTCGCGCACCAGACGGCTGCCGTCGCCCATGCCTGCGCGCCGCCCTCAACGCCCGAGCCGCAGCGAGCGTCGTAGGGTGCGCGTGTCACGCACCAGACGGCTGCCGTCGTCCTGGCCTTCAACGCCTGAGCCGCAGCGCCCGGCCGAGATCGTCCCACCAGTAGCGCAGGAAGCTGCGCAGCATGCCGCGCTCGATGTCCACCGGCCTGCCGCGGGCGATGCGATCCATCTGCTGGTAGTACCAACCCTGCGCGCCAAGCACGTTGATCATCTTCATCAGCAGGATCGGGCTGGCGGGCGAGGCCCAGCCGCGCGGCGCCAGATGCAGCTTCTGCTCGAAGGCCGGCAGGCGGTCGATGCGGTGGCGCAGCAGTTCGCGCGCGCAGTCCGGGTGCGTGCAGAAAGGCCGCGCGATGCCGAGCACGTCCAGCGCGCCCGAGGCGAGCGCGGCCTCCATGCCTTCGCGGCTGCGGAAACCGCCCGTCACCATCAGCGGCATCGTCGCGACGCGGCGGATGGCCTCGGCGTACTCCAGGAAGTAGGCCTCACGTACTCGCGTGCTGCTGCGCACCTGCACCGCATCCTCGCTGCGGCCTTCCACGCCGAGCAGGCGCGGCTGCTCGTAGGTGCCGCCGGAAATCTCGAGCAGGTCGATGCCCTCGGCGTTGAGCAGCTCGACCACCTGCAGACAGTCGGCATGGCTGAAGCCCCCCTTGCGGAAGTCGTCCGAGTTCAGCTTCACCGACACCGGAAAGCCCGGCCCGACCTGCGCCCGCACCGCGCGCACGCATTCGATCAGCAGCCGCGCGCGGTTCTCGATGCTGCCGCCCCAGCGATCCTCGCGGCGGTTGGTCACCGGCGACAAGAAGCTGCTGATCAGGTAGCCGTGCGCACCGTGCACCTGCACGCCGGTGAAGCCGCAGTCCTGCGCGATCCTCGCCACCGCGCCGAAGCGCTGGATGATGTCGAGGATCTCGTGCTCCTCCAGCGCACGCGGTGTCTTGTAGCTGCCCAGCAGATCCAGCGTGACGGCGGACGGGCCGACCGGCTGCCGCGTGGCGTAGCGCGGCGACTGCCGACCCGCATGGCTGATCTGCATCCACAGCTGGGCGCCGTCGCGGGTGCCGGCCTCGGCCCAGGCGCGCAGCCGCGCGCGGGCCTCCTCATCGACGCTGGGCGCATGCGTGATATCGATCGCCACATTGCCCGGCCGCTCGATCACGAAGCGGTCGACCATCACGTTGCCGGTGATGTTGATGGCCGCACCGCCAGCGCCCCAAGCGGCATACAGACGTTCGTGCTCGGGCGTGGCGCGCAGCTGCGCGTCGCCCAGGCCCTCGGTCATCGCGGTCTTGCACAGGCGGTTCTTCAGCACCACGCCGCAGGGCAGGGTGAAGGGCTGGGCGAGCGGGTCAACAGCGGAGCGCATCACGAGGGGCAGCCTCTTCAGGGCAGTGGAGACAGGCCGAGCGCGCGGCGGCGTTCGTCGAGCTTCTCGGGTTCGAGCACCGGCAGCCGCACGGTCGCGGGCCACAGCGGCCAGCGCATCGATTGCGTGCCGTAGAGCTGGGGCCGTCCCGCGCGGGTCAGTACGCGATCAGTCAACAGCGCCAGTGCGGCGGGTCTGAGTTCGCCCTGCCAGACGCTGAGCGAAACCGCAGGCAGCGCGGCCGCCTGTGCGCCCGAGTGCGCATGCTGGATCACCAGGAAGGCATTGAAGGCAGCGTCTTCGCCGACGCGACTGGCCAGCGGCCAGCCGCGCGGCCACAGCAGGCCGTGCAGCTCGGCCATGTGTTCGGCATCGGTGTCGCGCATGCGCTGCAAGCACGCGGGTCGCTCGTCGACTGGCTGCCGAGCGCAGCCGGAGAGGCTGGTCCGCAGCAGCTGGTCGCGCTGGCCGAGGTCCAGCAGCAGGGCGCGATACTCAAGGTCGAGGACGCCGGCATCGCTGGCCTCGGCCCTGGGGTGCAGGGCCAGTCCGAAGGCGAGCAGGAGTGCGATGGCGATTGAGTGCCACCCACGCAGCCAGGAAGCCGCAGTGATTCCGACTGCGCCATCCCGACAGGCAAACGCCGACGCGGGCTGGCTTACGCCGTCGTCCCCGCGGAGGCGGGGACCCAGCCGACAGGGCCGGGCCTCTGGGCCCCCGCCTTCGCGGGGGCGACGGCCAAGGAGGGTGCGCGCGCCTTCAGTATCCAGCGTGCGCGGCATCAGGGCTTTCGAGGCATCGGAGCGTCCGCCCCCTGCATCCCGACAGGCAAACGCCGACGCGGGCTGGCTTACGCCGTCGTCCCCGCGGAGGCGGGGACCCAGCCGACAGGGCCGGGCCTCTGGGCCCCCGCCTTCGCGGGGGCGACGGCCAAGGAGGGTGCGCGCGCCATCAGTATCCAGCGTGCGCGGCATCAGGGCTTTCGAGGCCTCTAAGCCTCCACCCCGTGCATCCCGACAGGCAAACGCCGACGCGGGCTGGCTTACGTCGTCGTCCCCGCGCAGGCGGGGACCCAGTCGACCGCGCCGAGCCTCTGGGCCCCCGCCTTCGCGGGGGCGACGGAACTGTGGACTGCGTGAGGTTGGGGCGTCTTGCGAGCGAGGCATCAGGACTTCCTGAGGGCGGGCAGTCGCCCATAAGTGAGTCCACGCCAGAACCATTCCAAGGGCCCGTAGCGGAAATACCGCAGCCACAGTGGCGACAGCGCCACCTGCGCGGCGAAGATCATGAGCGCGATCTGCACCTGCCCCCAGCGATCAACCTGGCCGTACCAGCCCAAGCCATAGCCATAGAACAGCAGGCTGCAGACCAGCGACTGCAGCAGGTAGTGGGTGAGCGCCATGCGCCCGGTGGGTGCCAGCAGGCTGAGCACCCGCGCGCCGATCGAGGTCTGGAACAGCAACACGAAGGCAGCCAGATAGGCCATCGACAGCGGCAGGCTGCCGAGGCTCATGAAGCCCGCCGCCAGCAGCGAGTCGCCCATTTCGGTGGCGATGTCGAAGCTCACGCCCACCTGCAGGCTGGCGTGGATGAACACGGCGCCCAGCAGTCCACCCAGCACCAGACAGAGCAACCAGAAGCGCAGGTGGGTGCCGGCATTGTGGATGCGTCCGGAGCGCAGCAGCCAGGCGCCGAGCAGGAACACGCCCAAGGCCATCGGCACCTGGAACATCAGCGCGTTCATCAGCATCACCGTCAGGTACTCCTGCGCGCGGTGCAGGGTGATCTCGAGGTAGGTGCCGGTGGCGTAGATGCGGTCCGACTCGACGGCGAGCGCCAGCTCACTGGTCATGGCCTTGGCCATTTCGGAATCGCCGTCGGTCGGCATCAGCCCGAGCGCTAGGCCCAGCAGCGCCCAGAGCGCCGACATGCCGAAGTACAGCCCAAAGCCGAGGATCGGCACGGCCACTCCGCGCACCTGCTGGAAAGCCATCTGGATCAGCGCGGTGATTGCGTAGGCGAACAGGATGTCACCGGGCCACAGCAGCACGATGTGCAGCAGGCCGAAGGCCATCAGCGCCAGCGTGCGGCGCAGATACAGCCTTCCGAACGGCCGTCCCGTACCCTCCAGCCGGTCCTGCATCAGCGCGAAACCCATGCCGAACAGCAGCGAGAACAGCACCCAGAACTTGCCCTGCACGAACACGTAGACGATCCAGGCGGCCCAACCGGCGGCGCCGGGCGAGGTGTCGATGCCGCTCATGTAGTCATGCACCGAGCGATTGAAGAACTCGATGTTCATCAGCAGGATGCCCAGCAGGGCGAAACCGCGCAGGGCGTCGAGCAGATGCATCCGCTCTTCGGGCGGGCGCGGAGCGTGGAGCGGCGGCGGTGTGATCATGCTCGGGGTGGGGGAGTCACGGTGTGGGCTCAGCCCACAGTGTGGCGCAGCGTGACCCGTTCATGCGCATCCGGATCGTCGGCCGGAGCGGTCGGTGGCCGGCGAGGATTCCCGTGGCGCACGGATCGGCGATGATCCGCCCATCGTCAAGGCCGGGGAGGGCAGCGCGATGCAATGGATCGGAACCGCACTGGTGGGGCTGATCGCCCTGCTGCACGTCTACATCCTCGTGCTTGAAATGTTCCTGTGGGACACGCCGCGCGGCCGTCGCGCCTTCGGCATGAGCGCCGAGAAAGCAGCGGTGACCAAGGTACTGGCCGCGAACCAGGGCCTGTACAACGGCTTCCTCGCGGCAGGCCTGTTCTGGGGGCTGTGGCAGGGTGAGGCCGGCCTCGACGTGCAGGTGTTCTTCCTCGCCTGCGTGCTGGTGGCCGGGCTCTACGGGGGTGCCACCGCCAGCCGAAAGATCTACTTCATCCAGGCGCTGCCGGCGGCGCTGGCGCTGGCGTTCGTGCTGCCGCAGGTGCTGTAGGGCGAGCCACGCATCGGCAAGCGTATGGCGGATGCGCTGCGCTTATCCGCCCTACGCGTACAAGGGCAATCGACTCCGCTGCGCGCAAGGCGTCCGTCGAGTCGTAGGGTACATAAGCGCAGCGCATGTACCACTCGGCCCCTCAGCACTGAACCGCTCGGCGTTCCGCGGGTGCTGTGGCATCGCAAACGCGTCGCAGGCCGATGGCGGATGCGCTGCGCTTGTACGCCCTACGACTCGAGTGACACCAAGCCTGCGCCGAAGCCGACCGCCTATGGGCGCTCGCAGCCGTGGGGCAAACGCCTGCACGCAAGGCGCTCGTCGAGTCGCAGGGCACATGAGCGCAGCGCATGTACCACTCAGCCCCTCAGCCATGAACCGCTCGGCGTTCCGCGAATGCGCCTGCGCTGGATCGCGCAGCCCAATGCCGCAGCAGGCAGGGTGCATGCGTCGCATCTAGATGGCGGATGCGCTGCGCTGATGCTCGCCCTGCTCCCATCGGTTTAAGCGCGACACCGCCGCAACCGCCAAGTGGAAGTAGGCCACGTCACCGCCTTGTCAGATCTGACAGCTTGTCGAGCCGTCACAGATCTTCGATGGTTCTCGACTCCGCCCGGGATGTCACGGCGGAGATCCGCACCATTCCCTGCGACACACAACTGTGGAGATCTGGTCGATGAAATCACTCCTTCTCACCGCGGCAGCTTCGCTCGTCCTGTTCGCTGGATTCGGCAGCACCGTTCAGGCGCATCCCTTCGCGCCCGCCGACGCCTGCGGACCCCATAACCAGGGTGCCGTCACGGCCACCGAGAACATGGACCCCTACGGCAACGGCGTGCGGTTTGTGTTCACCTGCTACAGCGAGGGCTGGGTGTTGACCGAGACCTGGTACTGCGGTGACAACGGCTGGTACTACAGCTGCACCGTGATGTGATCGGTTGGAGGCGGCGCGCCCTTCGGGTGCGCCGCCTCTTGCCTGCGGGGATGCATCTTCCCAGCCTCTGCTGCGATGCATCGGGGCGACTGCGGGGGAGATCAGCCCAACCCTCGGCAGGGGTGCCTCACATCGGGCCGCGTACAATGGCGGGCTACGCAAACCCCGCATCGAGGCCCCCCGATGAGCACTCCCGCCAACCGACTGCCCGCCGACGACAGCGTGCACGCCGCATCGCCGCTGCGCTTCGTCACCGCCGCCAGCCTGTTCGATGGCCACGACGCCGCCATCAACGTGATGCGCCGCCTGATCCAGTCGCAGGGCGCCGAGGTCATCCACCTCGGGCACAACCGCTCGGTCGAGGACGTGGTGCGTGCGGCCCTGCAGGAAGACGCCGACGGCATCGCGCTGAGCAGCTATCAAGGCGGCCACACCGAGTACTTCAAGTACATGGTGGACATGCTGAAGGAGCGCGGCGCCAGCCACATCCGCGTGTTCGGCGGCGGCGGCGGCACCATCACCCCGGAAGAGATCGCCGAGCTGCAGGCCTACGGCGTGGAGCGCATCTACCATCCGAACGACGGCATGCAGATGGGCCTGGTCGGGATGATTGAGGACCTGGTCGCCCGCACCACCAAGGCCCGGGTGAGCACGCAGAAGCCCGCCGCGGTCACGCCGGACGACGAGATCGCCGTCGGCCGCATGCTCTCCGCGATCGAAGAAGGCGCCATCCCCGAGACCGAGCTGGCCGCCCTGCGCAAGAGCTGGCAGCTGGCCGGCGGCAAGACCCCGGTGGTCGGCCTCACCGGCACCGGCGGCGCCGGCAAGAGCTCGGTCACCGACGAGATCATCAACCGCTTCCTGCAGCACTTCCCCGAGATGCGCATCGCCGTGATCTCGGTCGACCCGACCCGCCGCCGCACCGGCGGTGCCCTGCTCGGCGACCGCATCCGCATGAACTCGCTGCGCTCCAAGCGCGTGTTCATGCGCTCGATGGCCACGCGCCGCCAGCACGTCGCCACCAATGCCGTGCTGAAGGACTGCATCGCCTTCCTGCGCGGCCTGAGCTATGACCTCGTGCTGGTGGAGACCGCCGGCATCGGCCAGAGCGATTCCGAGATCGTCGACCTCGTCGACTTCCCGGTCTACGTGATGACCAGCGACTACGGCGCGGCCAGCCAGCTCGAGAAGATCGACATGCTCGACTTCGCCGAACTGGTGATCCTGAACAAGTTCGACCGCCGCGGCGCCGAAGACGCCCTGCGCGACGTGCGCAAGCAGTGGAAGCGCAACCGCGTGGCCTTCCAGATGCCGGATGAAGAGGTGCCGGTCTACCCGACGATCGCGAGCCAGTTCAACGACCCCGGCGTGAGCTGGATGTTTGTCAATCTTTGCCGCCTTGTGGCGGCAAAGATGGGATTCTTGATTCGTGATTCGGGATTGGCCGAGCAGGGTGCGGCCAGTGTGCGCTGCGACTTCCAGCCGAAGGTGGATGTCAGCCTCAAGGAACCCCGCGCCACCGTACTGATCCCCGGCGCGCGCATCCGCTATCTGGCCGAGATCGCCGAGCAGGGCAGGGCGATCAACCACGGCATCGAAAAGCAGAGCGAAATCGCCAGCCGCGCGCAGAGCGTGTACGAGGCGCTGCGAGAGCTGGAGGATCCGCTGCTGCCGAAGCCGCTGGAGCTGTACGACGCCAACGCTCTGCTCCCCTCTCCCAATGGGGTGAGCGGGGCTTTCGAGCCGCACCGCGGCGAGCCCGCGAACGCCGCCGCGCATGCAGGCGCGGCGGCCGGGGTGCGGGTCGGGGGAGAGGGTCCGGCACACCCAGAGACCGTCCAACACCCGAACCCTCTCCCCAACCCCTCCCCCAATGGGGGAGGGGCTCGCATTGAGCCCGACCGCACCCTCCTGACCCTCCGCCAGCGCTACAACGACGCCGTCCAATCGCTGAGCAGCGAAAACCTCAAGCTGCTCCGCGCCTGGCCCGAGCGCCTGAAGTCCGTCACCGACGAGTTCAACGAATACACCGTCCGCGACAAGGTCATCCGCGTCGAGAACTACCGCGAATCGCTGAGCCACCAGAAGATCCCGAAGATCGCCGCCCCCAAGTGGAAGAGCTGGGGCGAGCTGCTGGTGTTCCTGGGCAAGGAAAACCTGCCCGGCCATTACCCCTACACCGGTGGCGTGTATCCGTACCGCCGCAGCGGCGAAGACCCCATCCGCATGTTCGCGGGCGAGGGCACGCCCGAGCGCACCAACCGCCGCTTCCATTACCTCAGCGTGGGCCAGCCGGCCGCGCGCCTGTCCACCGCCTTCGATAGCGTCACCCTGTACGGCGAAGACCCGGCCGAGCGCCCGGACATCTACGGCAAGATCGGCAACAGCGGTGTGTCCATCGCCACGCTGGACGACATGAAGAAGCTGTACTCCGGCTTCGACCTCTGCGCGCCCACCACCAGCGTGTCGATGACCATCAACGGCCCCGCGCCGATCATCCTCGCGATGTTCATGAACACCGCGATCGACCAGCAGGTGGAGAAATACCTGAAGGCCGACCCGGCGCGCTGGGCGCAGGCCGAAGCCACCATCGCCAAGCTCTACGAAGGCCGCACCCGCCCCGTGTATTCGGGCGAGCTGCCCGAGGGCAACAACGGCCTGGGCCTGGGCCTGCTGGGCGTCACCGGCGACCAGGTGTGTGATGCCGACACCTACGCCCGCATCAATGCCGAGACGCTCAGCACCGTGCGCGGCACGGTGCAGGCCGACATCCTGAAAGAGGACCAGGCGCAGAACACCTGCATTTTCAGCACCGAGTTCGCGCTGCGGATGATGGGCGACATCCAGCAGTACTTCGTCGACCGACGGGTGCGCAACTTCTATTCGGTTAGCGTCTCCGGCTACCACATCGCCGAAGCCGGGGCGAACCCGATCTCGCAGCTGGCCTTCACCCTCAGCAACGGCTTCACCATCGTCGAGTACTACCTCGCGCGCGGCATGAAGATCGACGACTTCGCGCCCAACCTGAGCTTCTTCTTCAGCAACGGCATGGACCCGGAGTACACCGTCATCGGCCGCGTGGCCCGCCGCATCTGGGCCCGCGCCATGCGCGAGCGCTACGGCGCCAACGAGCGCAGCCAGATGCTGAAGTACCACATCCAGACCAGCGGCCGCTCCCTGCACGCGCAGGAGATCCAGTTCAACGACATCCGCACCACGCTGCAGGCCCTGTACGCCCTGTTCGACAACTGCAACAGCCTGCACACCAACGCCTACGACGAGGCCATCACCACGCCGACCGAAGAGAGCGTGCGCCGCGCCGTGGCCATCCAGATGATCATCAACAAAGAGCTGGGCCTGAACTTCAACGAGAACCCCTGGCAGGGCAGCTTCGTGGTCGACCAGCTCACCGACCTGGTGGAAGAGGCCGTCTACAAGGAGTTCGAAGCCATCAGCGAGCGCGGCGGCGTGCTGGGCGCCATGGACACCATGTACCAGCGCGGCAAGATCCAGGAAGAAAGCCTGTACTACGAACACAAGAAGCACGACGGCAGCCTTCCGCTGGTGGGCGTGAACACCTACCTCGGCAAGGACCACGGCGGCGAGATCACCACCACCATCGAGCTGATCCGCAGCACCGAGGAAGAAAAGGGCCAGCAGATCGCCAACGTGCGCAGCTACCAGCAGAACCGCAACGCCGCCGTGCTCCCCTCTCCCCTGGTGGGAGAGGGGCAGGGGGAGAGGGGGCCAAGCTCGCCCGGCCTCGCCTACCTCCAGCACACCGCCCGCAAGCGCGAAAACCTGTTCGCCGCGCTGATCGAAGCGGTGAAGACCCACAGCCTCGGGCAGATCAGCCATTCGCTGTATGAGGTGGGTGGGGAGTATCGGCGGAATATGTAAGTTCCGCTTCCTCCCGGTCGGCGCCCGGGTATCCTGGGCACCGATTTGGGAGGCGGCATGGACTCTGCGCAGGCTTCTTCCAGTGGCTATCGCCGCCACGGTTATGGACGACCGCTCGCCGACTTTCTGGTCGCCGACCCGCGTGCCGTGCTCGGTGAGCTGAGTCAGCGCTCTGCATTCGACGTCGACCAGACGCAGGTTGCTGCGTGGCAGGGCAGCATCGAGTGCCTTCTCGAAGCGCTCGCACCGACTGGCTCCGAGGGTCACCTGTTCCTCGAGTTCGATGTGCCGCGCCTCGGTCGGCGCATCGACGCAGTGTTGGTCCTTCGCCATGTTGTGTTCGTTATCGAGTTCAAGGTCGGCGCCAAAGCCTTTTTGGGGGGCGATCTCGATCAGGTTGTCGACTACGCGCTCGACCTGAAGCACTTCCACGAGACCAGCCACGACGTACCGCTGGTGCCGATCCTCGTGGCGACGGAGGCGCGCGCCGTCACGGTGCAGGCGGCGATGGACGCGGCGGTGCCGAACCTCTTTCTGGCGATGCGCTGCACGCCGGAGACCTTGGGGCAGGGCATCGCCTTGGCGCTGGAGCTGGCCGAGGGCCCAACCATCGATGCCGAGACGTGGGTGCGCGGTCGCTACAAGCCCACGCCCACCATCGTCGAAGCGGCGATGGCGCTCTATGCCCGGCACAATGTGGCCGACATCTCGCGCAAGGATGCGGCCAATCTCGGCCAGACTTCGGGCTTTGTTGGCCAAGTCATCACGGAGGCCCGTGAGCAGGGTCGCAAGGCGATCTGCTTTGTCACTGGCGTGCCCGGCGCAGGCAAGACGCTGGTGGGCCTCGATGTCGCCACGCAGAGCACGAATGCCGAGGCTGAGCTGCATGCCGTCTATCTCTCGGGCAATGGGCCATTGGTTCAGGTGCTGCAAGAGGCCTTGGCCAGAGACCGCGTCAGGCGTGAGAAAGAGCAGGGTCGCAAGCTGGGGGTCGGTGAGGCACGGCGACAGGTCAAGAGCTTCATCCAGAGCGTCCACCACTTCCGCGATGCTGGATTAGCTGACCCCGCGCCGCCTATCGATCACGTGGCCATCTTCGATGAGGCCCAGCGCGCGTGGAACCGCGAGCAGACGGCCAGCTTCATGCAGCGCAAGCGTGGGCAGGCGGGCTTCGACCTCTCGGAGCCGGAGTTCCTGATCTCCTGCCTCGACCGCCATCCCACCTGGGCGGTCGTGGTGTGCCTGGTCGGCAATGGGCAGGAGATCAACACCGGCGAGGCCGGCATTGCCGAGTGGCTGGGCTCCGTCGAGCGGCGCTTTCCCGAGTGGGAGGTGTATGTCTCGCCCGAGCTGGGGCAGGGCGACGCCACGGTGGCCGCGGCCAAGGCGCAGGTGCAGGCGCGCGCGAAGCTGCACGAGGCGCCGTCGCTGCACCTGGCCACCTCGGTGCGCTCGTTCCGGTCAGAGCGTTACTCCGAGTTCGTGAACCGCCTGCTCGACCTCGACGTGGACGGCGCCAAGGCTCTGCTGCCCGAGGCTACGGCCCGCTTCCCGCTGCGCGTCACTCGCGATCTCACCGCGGCCAAGGCGTGGCTGCGCGCCCGAGCCCGCGGCAGCGAGCGCTACGGCATCGTGGTGTCGTCCGAGGCACAGCGGCTGCGCCCGCACGCCATCGACGTGCGCGTGAAGGTCGACCCCGTGCACTGGTTCTTGGCCGGCAAGGAGGACACGCGTTCCTCCTACTACCTCGAAGATGTCGCCACCGAGTTCCAGGTGCAGGGTTTGGAGCTCGATTGGACCTGCGTGGTGTGGGACGGCGACCTGCGCCACGCCGGCCACACGTGGACGCATCACAGCTTCATCGGCGACCGCTGGACCAACATCCACAAGGACGACCGCCGCGCCTATCTCCTCAACGCCTACCGCGTGCTGCTCACCCGCGCCCGGCAGGGCACCGTGATTGTGGTGCCGCAGGGCGATGAGGCCGACCCCACCCGCGCGCCGGCGTTCTACGATCCGATCTATCGATTTCTTCGAGGCATCGGGCTGCCGGAGCTGATCGATCCGTCGCGCGATGCAATGCAAGCCTGATGGTTCTTCGAAGCGGTGCTTGAATGACTCGGATCCGAAGGCGCGGGTCTGTTACCCATGACAGTTCTTGATGCGCCGGGGTAACCGGAAAAGACGAAGATCACTTTGGGCCATTTCTGCGCGAGTGGGCTTAGGACGCTGCGGTCTCGGTCGCGTCGCGGACGCGGGCAGGGCGTCAGGTTCATGTATCCGGTGAGGCTGATCAGCTTTTCGGGCGTCTGGTGGTGGATGTGTCAACGAGGCCCGGTGGGTCGAGCTGCTGGCCCTCACGGGCTTGACGCCCTACGCACACACGCGTAGAAGGATCATAAATCAGCCTTTAAGCGCTTAATGGCGCAGTTATGAGCCATGCGTCGCAGAGAATCCGACTTCGCCACGCCCGCCGCGCACGCCACCGCCACCCACCTTGGGGAACTGGTGCGCCAGGCGCGTCTGGCGCGTTCGTGGACGCAGCAGGCCTTGGCCGAGCGCGCGCGTGTCAGCCCAGCCACCCTGAAGCGCATGGAGGGCGGCGCCGTCGAGGTCTCGCTGGGCGGCTGGCTGTCGGTGTTCGAGTGCCTGGGCTTGTTGCCGCTGCTGCGTGAGCTGCGTGACCCGGCTTCGGCCGCCGTGCTGGATGCCACGCGCGCTCAGCGCGCCCGGTCCCGCGCGCGCGATGATATGGATTTCTGATCGTGGTCGAGCGCACCGTCTTCATCCACTTGCCGGGCGAGACCGAAGCCGTGCCGGCCGGGCGGTTGAGCATGATCGAGCAAGGCACGCGGGTGCAGGCGTCGACCTTCGCCTACGGCCGCCGCTACGTGGCGCGCGCCAACGCGCTGCCGGTCGACCCGGTAGCGCTGGCTTTGCTTACGGCGCAGAACGACCAGGAGCGCTTGCCGCCGACCGGGCTTGCCCTGTTCGGAGCGCTGCGCGATGCCACGCCCGATTCCTGGGGCCGGCGTGTGATCGAGAACCGTCTGCGCGCGCCGCCCAATGGCCTGCCGGAGTCGGTCTATTTGGACCATGCCGGCCCGAACCGTGCCGGCGCACTGGATGTGCGGGAAACGCCAACCAGCGCAGCGACCGACAGCGCCTTGCCGTCCGCATTCGACCTGCAGCACCTGCTGGATGCCGCTGCCCGGATCGAGCACGGCGAGCCCGTGCCTGCGCACCTGGAAGTCTTTTTCGCCGGTGGCCCCTCGGTGGGTGGTGCGCGACCCAAGGCGGTGATCAGCACAGACGGCTGCGAGTGGATCGCCAAGTTCCCCGCGCGTGGCGATCCCTTCAATGTGCCCTTGATCGAATACGCCACGCTTGAGCTTGCGCGTGAGGCCGGCCTGCAGGTGCCACCCCTGCGCATCGAAGCCCTGGCGGACGGCCGGCAGGTGATGCTCATCCAGCGCTTCGACCGTGAGCCGGTGCCGCGTGGAATCGCGCGGCGGCACATGGTGAGCGCCTTGACCCTGCTCGCGCTGCCGGAACAGGCCTCGCCGGATTCCAGCTACGCCGCCATCGCAGATGCGATCGGCCACTACGGCGTCAGCGGCCGGATCACGGCCGATCGCGAAGAGCTGTTTGCGCGCATGGTCTTCAACATTCTCGTGTCCAACGACGACGACCACCTGCGCAACCACGCCTTCCTGTTCGACGCACAGCAGCAGGGTTGGCACCTGAGCCCGCTGTATGACGTGGTGCCCAAACCGCAGATTGCGCAGGAGCGCGTGTTGCATCTGTCGGTTGGCCCGCAGGGTCGGCTGGCTCGTCTGGACAATGCCATGACCGGGGCGGGGCGCTTCGGCCTGCTGCCGCCACGTGCGGCGGACATCATTGATCGTATCGTGCGCGTAGTGCGCGAATGGCGCGGGCGCTTCGAGGAGTCTGGTGTGCCGCTTGCGGACTGCGACCGGGTGGCGACAGCGTTCAGGCGAGCGGGTGAGATCGGGATGCAGGTCGTTGAGCGATGGCGGAATGGCTGAAGCGCTCTTTGGACGTAGGGAGGGGCTACGTTGCGCTTTGGGTGGGTGCTTGGCAGGCGGGCGTCCGTCGCCTTTCGATTCTTGCCGGCCCGGCCGGGCTCGGCCCTGCCGATATCCTTCCGTTCGAGGTCCAAAGCACTCCGCCCGAAGGACAGGCTCCCCGTGTCGGGTCGCGCTGCGCGTGGCCCGAGTTGCCCGAGCGATTGTATCGAGCGGGGCCTACGGACGATTCTGCCCCGTAATCACACGCTCGGGTTTCTTCGATCCGATCCGAAGGAAGGAAACATGTCGCAGCTTCAAGTCGGCCTGCTCGGCTTCGGCCTGGCCGGTTCGGTCTTCCACGCGCCGCTGATCCAGGCCTGCGAGGGGCTACGGTTGGCTGCTGTCGGCAGCCGCAACTTCGAGGGCAAGCAGCTGCCTGCGGGCGTGCGCGGCGCCCGCATCGACGCGGTGCTGGCCGATCCGGCGATCGAGCTGATCGTGGTCGCCACGCCCAATGACAGCCACGCCAGCCTTGCCCGACAGGCGCTGCTGGCGGGCAAGCATGTGGTGGTGGACAAGCCCTTCGTGCTGCGTGCGGCAGACGCAGAGAACCTGATCGCGCTCGCCCGCGAGCAGGAGCGCTGCCTGGGCGTCTTCCACAACCGGCGCTGGGACGCTGACTTCCTCACCGCGCAGCAGGTGATGGCCGAAGGCCGCCTTGGCGCGATCTCGTATGCCGAGTTCCATTTCGACCGCTACCGCCCGCAGCTCAAACCGCGCTGGCGTGAGCAGCCGGGCGAGGGCGCCGGCGTGCTGTACGACCTTGGCCCGCATCTGATCGACCAGGCCTGCTGCCTGTTCGGCCTGCCGCGCGCGGTGACGGCCGATGTGCTGTCGCAGCGGCCGGGCGCGCAGGTCGACGACTACTTCCATCTGCTGCTGGACTACGGCAGCACCCGCGTGGTGCTGCACGCCAGCTCGCTGATGCCCGCACACGGCCCGCGCATCGCGCTGTACGGCGAACGCGCGAGCTTCCGCCACTTCGGCCTCGACAGCCAGGAGGACGATCTGAAGGCGGGCCTGCGCCCCGGCAGCGAAGCCTGGGGCCGGATGAGCGAGGCGCGCGCCGAGCTGGTCAGCCACGATGGCCACGTCACGCCGGTGGAGACGCTGCGCGGTCGCTATCCGGCATTCTACGACGGCATGGTCGAGGCCATCCGCAACGGCGCCTCACCCCCGGTGCCCGCCGAGGAAGCGCTCGATGTCAGCCGAGTGCTGGATGCCGCACTGCGCAGCAGCGCGGAGCGACGCACCGTCATGCTGGACTGAGAACGTGCAAGAAGCCATCCGCCTGCTGCGGCCGCCTCCGGACGCCCGTGTCGGCAGCGCGCTACGCGAGTACCGCGGTCATTGGGTTCACCAAACTCCCTCGAATTCACGTGCCGCGCTTGGCCACGAACGCCCGGAGTCGCCCTCGCTGCGCCGTCTGGGTTCTTCACACGCTTTGAGCCGCAGGGCAGACCCGCTGGGCCACGGCCGCTTTGCCTGCGAGCACTGCGAGTCCGTCCTCAGGCCAATCCGCGCCGGCTCGCGACCAGGGCTGTGGTGGGCGCAGGCTTTCGGTCGCCTGCAGGCGGGCTGTTGCCTGAGGGAGCTCGCGCTCGCTCCCGCATTCATTGCGGCGCCTCGAAGCCGTCGCCGAACAAGGGGAGGCCCGCGCGATAGCGTTCGACGTAGCGACTCGCGCTGGGCACGCCGCTGCCGTGCACGGCCTGGTAGGCATGAAGCGCGTAAGCCGGTGCGGTCGCATCCTGCAAGGTGACACTGCCGTTGACCAGGGCGCCGGAATCGATCGCAATGCCGTCGCGCAAAAGGGTCACGATGCCTGCAGTGCTTTGAATGTCGAAGCGGAGCGGCTGCGCCGACGTGTAGTCATCATCGTTGCGATCGCCGTCGTCATCCTCGGGGCGCAGCTCGGGCGGTCGGTCGCATTGCGTGGTTTGTATGGCATCCGTGCCGTAGACGAAGGTGATGTGTTCTCGAAGTTCAGTACACATGCCCAGCCCGCTGCAGAAGGTGGCCGTGTAAACCGCCTGCCCGTTGCCGCTCGTCAGGACGGCGCTGGACCGCAACAGGATGTCGGCATCCCATACGAACCCTTGCAGCACGATCCGGGTTGGTGTGTTCGTCAGCAGGGTGCCGCTCGCGATGTCGCCTCGATGGAACCGTAGACCGCTGGGCGCCGGCACCAGAGGCATGAGTTCCATCTCCAAGCGACCGGGGAGGTCGCCAGCCTCATCCAAGTGCACGAAATGCTGCAAGGGCAATCGACGGTCGGCTTCGGTGCACAGGCTGATCGCACGATGGAGGGAGCTCTGATCGAGCAGCCTCAAGCGGGGGGCGCGCTGGGTTGGGACGGAACTTTGCTCCGGAGGTGCGGCGCCGGCGGCGGGTGGCTGCATCGCAAGCCCGCACAGGAGCAGAATCGCGATCGGTTTCATGGATGAGGCTCCTGTTCGATGGGATCAGAGCGTGTGAAGAACCCAGACGCCGTAGCGCGGGCGACCCTAGGCGTATGTGGCCAAGCGCGGTGCGTGAATTCGAGGGAGTCTGGCGAGGCAGTGACCTCTGAATTCGCCCAGCGCGCCGCCGCCACGGGCGCCCGGAGGCGGTCGCAGTAGGCGGATGGTTCTTTCACACGCTTGTGGCAGCCACGCATGGAGAGCGGCGCTGCATACGGGAAGGCGGGAAAAGGATGCGAACCCCTTAAGGCCACACGGATCTGGGGCTCCCAGGCATCGACACGCGGTGACAAGGTCGGTGCGGGACCCGACTTGCGTGCGATGGATGAGGCGCATGCGTGCCCGTTTCGGGGCCGCGAGGTCGACGATGCACCACAGCGCAGAGTTTTCCGGCGCTGCGAACGTGAGGGGCGAACCCTCGTGGGGAGAAGTGCGGGCGCAACAACAGTTATGCGATCCGAGTCAGGGCGTCGCCGCTCACGCGCCGCAGGCACACGATGGCCAAGCACGCGTTCGGACGCCGCCCCAGCTCAGACCTCGCCGCCATTCGCTCGCAGCGCTACGCTGGCGCTTGAGGAGGTGCCCATGAAGCCGATCGATTCCGCCAAGCTCGATGCCATCGTCGCTGCCGCGCACCGCAGCGCGCGCGAGCGCAACCTGGGCTATCGCGAGCAGGCGCTGAAGATGTACCCGTGGGTCTGCGGCCGCTGCGCGCGCGAGTTCAGCCACAGCAATCTGCGCGAGCTGACCGTGCACCACCGCAACCACAACCACCAGGACAACCCGCCGGACGGGTCGAACTGGGAGCTGCTCTGCCTGTACTGCCACGACAACGAGCATCAGCGACAGATCGAGCTGGGCAACAGCATGGGGCTCGATGACCGGATTGAACCGGCCACGTCCAACCCCTTCGCGGGGCTGGGTGATCTGCTCAAGGCCAAGACCCAGCGCTGAGCGTTGCGCTGCGGTCGGGGCATGGGACCCGGCCATGCTTCGCGCAGGATGGCTCAGCCAAGCGCGTGGATCCGGGGCGAGGGCGTGTCCGAGGATGGCTGGAGGTACTTGCGTCGAGCACCTCCGGTTTCTAGGTCTTCCCCGCCCCTGTCCCATCCGACGACCTCTCCATCTGCCTGGCATGGCCCGGTTGCGGTTTGCGCTGGGCTTCCGGGCGGGGCAGCTGAGGATCGACGGAAAGACGATCGAGCTGCGTTGGGAAGCCACCTGTTCCGGACTTTCGAAGGATGACCATGAATCGCGACACGGATGTCCGGCGCGCTCGCGCCGTGCTGGCGGGCTATGGGCTGAGCGCGTTGATGGCGTTTACGGCGGTGGTGCGGGCCGCCGACACCTGTAATGAGCCGGGCGCCGATTCGACCACCTCTGCCGCCAGTCTGACCGCGCAGCAGCTACTGCAGGCCTTGATTTCGACAAATGGTGTGCCCGGCATGGGCGCTGCGGTCGGGCAGGGCGATCAGGTGCTGTGGACGGGCTGCGCGGGCTTCCGTGATGTCGAAGCCGAGGCGCCGGTGCGGCGGGACACAGTGTTCCGCCTGGCCAGCGTGTCCAAGCTTATCGCTGCGACCGCAGCGGCCAAGCTGGCGGAGGACGGTCTGCTGGACCTCGATGCCCAGGCGGGCAAGACCCTGGAATGGCTGCCGCCCGCCTGGCATGCGCCGACGCCGCGGCAGCTTGCCGCGCATATCGCGGGCGCGCCGCACTACATCGCCGAGGATTTCAACGCGCTCGGCGATATCCACTTTGCGACCGGTCGCGATGCGGTCGGCTACTTCTCAGGCCGCGCCCTGCTGTCGCCGCCGGGCACCGCGTACCACTATTCGTCCTGGGGCTACACCGTGCTGGGTGCGGTGATCGAAGCGCGCTCGGGCCTGCATTTCCTCGACTACGTGCGCGAGCATCTCACCCGGAACTTGGCCATTGACGCCGACGGCAGCCGCCCGTCGCAGGAGTCGGCGCTGTACGACATCGAGCGCGGCCCAGCGCGGCGGATACCGCGCACGGACATGAGCTACACCTGGGGCGGCGGCGGCCTCGCCGCGACGCCCGAAGCGCTTGTTCGCTTTGGCAGTCGCCTGATGGCTGAGGGCATCGTCAGCGGTGAGACCTGGCAGGCGATGCTGCAGCCCGCCCGACTGGCCGACGGCGCGCCGGTGCGCGATCGCGACTACGAAGTCGGCCTGGGCTGGCGCGTCGGCACCGATGCTGACGGCGCGCGGATCGCGCACCATGCCGGTGTCACCGCCGGCGCTCGCAGCGTGCTGCTGCTCTGGCCGGGCGAACGCATTGCAGTCAGCGTGCTCTCCAACGCGTCCTGGATTTCGTCCATCGAGTCGACCGCGCAGGTGCTGGCCGCGCCCTTCCGTCCGGCGCCGGCTGGCCTCGTTGCCAATGCCTGCCCAGTCAGTGGCCGGATGTCGGCGCGTCTGAAAGGCGAGACCTTCGAAGCAGTGGCTGACTTCCGCTTGGAGGAGGGCCGCTGCGTCGGTGAGATCGCGGCGGCCGAACCGTTGCGTGCGCACTTCAAGGGCGCCTATCGCTGGCCGGATCAGCGCCTGCGCGTCATCGCGATGGAGGCCGACGGCCGCCTCGTGCGCGCAGGCCTTGCCACGCCCTACGGCCTGTATGAGCTGCGTGCGACCGGGCCCGGGCGCTGGTCGGCTGCGCTTGGCAGCAGTGCGTCGCTCGATCTGGTGATGACCGACGTCGAAGCGGGGCAGTGATCGAGGGCGCTATCCGCGCCTGCTGATGTCGAGCCTCCGCGACATCAAAGCGCGAAGCGGACGAATCGCGTTCTGAGCGTACCCGGCTGACCCACAGCCGCGCCGACGATGCGGGGACAGTGCGTGAAGAGATGCGTCGTTGGCTCGCGTCGACGCTCGTACGGGTGGGGCGTTGGGTAAGCTCGCCATCACCTTCCTTCTGACGGCAACCGAGCACGGGTGCCACAGGAATTCGTCATGCCTGAGCATCGTGTCTCCCTGATCGGCGTCGACGGCGCCAAGACCGGCTGGTTCGCCGCCTGGCGCTCCGCGAACGGCTTCGCCTTCGACTACTACGCGCGCGCCGAGCACCTGGTCGCTGCACATGCGGGGGCCGCCTGCATCGCGGTCGATGTGCCGATCGGGCTGTCGGACAAGGGTGCGCGGGCTCCGGACGGCTTGGCGCGGTCCTTTGTCGGCGGCAGGCGGGCGAGCAGCGTGTTCAGCGCGCCGGTGCGCGGCGTGCTGGATGCGCAAAGCCAGCGCGAGGCCTCAGCGCGGCATCGCGAGATCGATGGCCGCGGCTTTGGCGCGCAGGCCTTCGGCATCCTTCCCAAGATCCGCGAGTGGGACACGCTGCTGCGTGCGGATGCCAACGCGCGTCGCGTGGTGCGTGAGATCCATCCCGAGGTGTCGTTCGCTGCGATGAACGCGGGTGTGGGTCTGGTTGCGCCGAAGCGCAGCGATGAAGGTCACCGCCAGCGCGTTGATCTGCTCGGTGCGCACTTCGGGCTGGTCGCCGTGCAGGCTCTGGTTGAAGAAGTCCCGCGCCGCATTGCCGCCGCCGACGACGTGGCCGACGCGCTGGCCGCGCTGTGGACAGCAGAGCGCATCCACGCCGGCCGCGCGGGCTCTTTGCCTGCACCGCCGGCAGAGGACGGCGCGGGCCTGCAGATGGCGATCTGGTACTGAATCGAGCGGGCGCTGCGCGGTCGCGACCCCGGCGTGGCAGCACGCGACCGCCGATCCGCCCTCACCAATCCGTCGGCGCGTAGTCCTTCAGAAACTGCCCCCACACGTGCTCGGCGGTGTTGAAGCCGTGGATGATCGGGTCGACGATGCGGGCGGCGCCATCGACGATATCGAGCGGCGGGTGGAAGCGTTCCTCGCGCACTTTCTTCGCGGCGATCTCGGCGGGATCCTCATCGGTCACCCAGCCGGTGTCGACGCTGTTCATGTGGATGCCGCTGCCGTGGTAATCGGCGGCCGAGGTGCGCGTCATCATGTTCAGCGCGGCCTTCGCCATGTTGGTATGCGGGTGCCGGGTGGTCTTGAAGTTGCGGTAGAACTGCCCCTCCATCGCCGACACGTTGACGATGTGCTTGTCGTGGGTGTGCTCGCAGCCGGGCGGCGTGCGCAGCAGCAGCGGCTTCAGTCGCGCATTGATGATGAAGGGTGCGATGGCGTTGACCAGCTGGGTTTCCAGCAGCTCGACCGAGGGCACTTCGTCCAGCAGCAGGCGCCATGAGTTGCGGCCGCGCAGGTCGACCTGCTGCAGGTCCTGGTCCAGCCGACCTTCCGGGAACAGGTGCTGCTGGCCCAGCAGTTCGTCGGCCAGCAGGGGCACCTGCGAGAGTTCGGCGGCGCGCATCAGGCCATCGGCGCCAGCGAGACCCGCGTCTTGCGCGGCCGGTAGCGTGGCGCTGCCCGCATTCGGCAGCAGGTCGACGCTGCGCAGGCCCTCATAGCTGCCGATCAGCTTGCGCACCGTCTCGGGCAAGGCCTGCAGTGCGGCGGTTTCGCCGGCCATCATGTGCGCATAGAACTGCGGGGGACGGCGCACCGTCTGGCAGGCGTTGTTGATGATGAAGTCGAGCCGCGTGCGCGTGGCCAGCAGCTGGCTGCAGAAGGCTTCAACGCTGGGCGTATGGCGCAGGTCGAGGCCGAAGATCTCCAGCCGGTGGCCCCACTCGGCGAAGTCGGGTTCTGCGGCATAGCGCGCTGCGGAGTCGCGCGGAAAGCGCGTGGTCACGATCAGTTCGGCGCCCGCGCGCAGCAGCTTCAAGCCCGCCTGGTAGCCGATCTTGACGCGGCCGCCGGTCAGCAGCGCCACGCGGCCGCGCAGGTCGGCGGTTTCGGTGCGCTTGAAGTAGTTCAGCTCCGCACAGGTCGGGCACATCTGGTCGTAGAAGTGGTGCAGCTGGGTGTACTTCTGCTTGCAGACATAGCAGTGGCGCAGCTCCGGCGAGTGCAGCGGCTCCGCGCTGGCGGCCTCGCCCTCGCCGTTGCGGGCGTCGTGCAGGCCGGCGGCATGCGGCGGGAAGTAGTTCGGCGTGCTGAACACCGGCTTGCGCCGCAGCACGCGGATGCCGGTCTGATCGAGCAGGGCTTCGGCCTCGAGCACCTTTTCCTGATGACGCTGCTTGGCCTGTTGCTTCAGCTTCTTGCGCCGCGCCTTCGGTTCGGGGTCGCTGACCTTGGCGACGACGCGATGCAGACGCGCGCGCTCGTCGTCGGGCAGGGCATCGAGCAGGCTGCGGTCGGCGTCGATCTGCTCCAGCAGATCCAGCGCCGCGCGCAGGCGTTCGCTGAGGGAGATGTCGTCGGCAGCGGGCGGGGCAGTCGTAGTCAAGTGAGATCCGGGAAAGGCGGCACCGGCCAGCAGGGCACGCTGGCGGGCAGGGCAAAGGGGGCGACAGGATACCGGGCTCGGTCGCGCTTGCCGCCTCGGTCACGCGCATGCTGAGGGCGCGAACCTGCGAGTGCTCGGAGCGGCGGGCATTCAGGGCAGCGCGGAGCGACACATGCTGGATACCCGCGAGGCGACCGTTGGTATCCGCCCAGCGGTGCTTGCGCGCCGGCTGGGGTGCCCCGACTGTGTTCCGCCCACTCACCGCTGGTCCGGCCCATGACTGACAAGGATTCCCTGCCCAAGCTCGTGGATGCGCGCCTTTCGCGCATCGCCGCCTTCACCCGCACGCCGGGAGGCGGCAATCCTGCAGGCGTCTGGATCGATGAGGTGCTGCCGCCCCCGGAGGACATGCAGGCCATCGCGGCTGCCGTGGGCTACGCCGAAACCGTGTTCATCGCGCCCGTCGCGGGCGCGCGCCGGCAGGCCCGCTACTACAGCCCGCTGGCCGAGGTGCCTTTCTGTGGACACGCCACGATTGCCGCCGGCGTGCTGCTGGGCCAGGGCGGCGAAAGCGGGCGCCTGTGGCTGGACACCCGGGTCGGCGAGATCGCCCTCGACATCGCACTGGATGCGAGCAGCGCCCCGCCGGCGCCGGTGGCCAGCGTGACCTCGGTCGCTACCGCACAGCGCCCGCTGCCGCCGGGCCTGCTCGACGAGACGCTTGCGCTGCTGGCCTGGCCGCAGGAGGCGCTTGACGCCGAATTGCCGGCGACCCTGGCCTATGCCGGCGCCCTCCATCTCGTGCTGGCGGTGCGCGAGCGCGCGCAGTTGTCGGCGCTGAGCTATCCGTTCGAAGCCTTGAAGGCACTGATGCTCAAGCACGAGCTGACCACGCTGCAGCTGGTCTGGCGTGAACACGCGACGCGCTTCCATGCGCGCAACCCGTTCCCTGTCGGTGAGGTCGTCGAGGACCCGGCCACCGGTGCTGCCGCAGCCGCATTCGCCGGCTGGCTGCGCGATGCGGGGCTGCTGGCCGCGCCCTTCAGCCTGCAGATCCTCCAGGGCGAAGACATGGGGCGCCCCAGCCTGATCGAGGTTGAAGCGCCCGCCGCAGGCGGGATCGTGGTGCGCGGGCGCGGCGTGCTGATCGAATAGCGCGCGCGGTGGGGCCGGCTTCGTCCGGGTGGCGACTCATCCCGCCTGAATGGCATGTGGGGTAACGGGGAGCCAGCGCGGCGGCGCGCGAGCCGGCAGCGCCGTACTCGTCAACGGGCCCGGCACTGCCATGAACACCACGACCTGCTGCGAGCTGAGTGGCGACTGCACCTTGGTCTGCGTGAACATCGCGTCCGTCGGGCCGAGGCCCAGATCTCGCTCTGCGATCCGCCGCCGCAAGGACGGTGGCGACGGGTCGACCGGCGTGAAGCTGTGCGTGCGCGGCTCGCGCGTCTGGCGAGCGAGCGCGGCGGCGCTGTGGCCCTACTGCTCGAAGGCCCCCGCATCGCAGGCGCCATCACTGCGCGCCGCGCCGCGCACATCGCTGGCGAGGCAGGTGCCGCTGCTGGCGGAGATGAAGTCGCGCTGCGGCCGCGGCATGCCGTCACTGTTCCAACCGGTGACGGTGAATTCACCGCCGAAGCTGCCGAGCGCAAGGCTGAATACGGCGTCGCTGGCCTGCAGCTGGTCGACGCCGGCCAGTCGCGGGCAGGCCGATGCCGAAGGGCCGAACTGGTTGCCGCCGCCGGAGGTCACTGCGCCGTGGCCGCTGACACAGCTGGACAGCACCAGGCTGTTCTCGATCCGCGCAAACTGGTTGATCGAGGCACAGGCCGTGTCGTAGGGGAAGCGCAGGGCCTTGCCGGCGTGCGCGTTGACGGTGACGTGGGTCAGAAAGGCGGTGCCGGGCAGCCACGCGGCGGCGCCATCGATCGCCTGATTGCCCTGCAGGGACACGTTCTGCAGGCCCACGGAATGGCAGCGCGCGTGGATGCCGCCGCCCTGTCGCGCCACGTTGCCGGTGAAGCTGCTGGCCAGGATCGCCGCCTCGCCGGTGAGTTCGGCCATGAACACCCCGCCGCCGTCGCCGCCTGAGGTGGTGTTGTCGCGCACCTCGACGCCGGACAGCTGCAGTCGCCCCTGCGCGGCGATGCCGCCGCCGCTGTAGGCGAGATTGCCCTCCACCTGCGTGTTCCAGACCAGCAGCGGCTGCTGCTGCACGGCCACGAAGCGCGGCCCGCGCCACAGGCCGCCGCCTTCTGCGGCCGCTGTGTTCTGGGCAATCCGCAGCTGGTGGTTGCCGAAGATCGACAGGCTTATGTCGCCCGTCACGGCGACACCGCCGCCGTTGCGCCCCGCCTCGTTGGCGGCGATCTTCATGCCGCCCTCGGCGATCACCATCGTGTTGGCGGGGCCAATCAGCATCATCTGTTTGGCGATGAGGCCGCCGCCGTCACGGCCTGCCCGGTTGCCGTGGATGGCGAGATCGCTGCCACGCAGGATGGCGTCGTAGTGAAGCTTGATGCCGCCGCCGTCATAGGTCGCGACGTTGTCGCGCACTTCGACGTCGGTGAGCATGAGCTCGGAACCCAGCACCGACAGGCCGCCGCCTTCGATCGCCCTGCAGTGTTCGACGTCGACGCGCTGCATGGCGTAGCGGGAGGCGGACTTCGCAAACTGCACGCAGCCGCCCGAATCGCCGCGGCCATGCGAAATGGCGAGGTCGCTGACGCGGGCGTCCAGCGGCGTCGGAGACGCACTCCAGAACGCCAGCACGGCGTCATCGGCATCACGCAGCAGCAGGTGGGTCCAGCGGATGCGGGTCCTGGTCCGCCCCACGCCGACGATGTCGACATCGTCCTGCACCCAAAGCGGACCGCTGTCGCTCGTAAAGCCGCCGTCGGCGCCCGACCGGCTCAGCAGGTAGGTGGCGGAGCCCAGCTGGACGGTGTCGCGCCCGGCGCGCGCATTGGCGGCATTGATGGCTTCGCGCAGGGAACAGTCGGTGCGCAGGCAGGCGCCGGGCACCGGGTCATCGGTGCGGGTGACGACGAAGGTGGCGGCGAACGCGTGGGTGCAGCAGACGAGGCCCAGCAGGGCGGCGGCGATGCGCATCGAAGTTCTCCTGAAGTGGATGGCAGTTCAGGGAACGGCGAATGCCGCGAACAGGGGCCAGGCGAGCCGAAGGCGGTCGTGGTGCATGCTGCGGCCCGCCGGTCGCGTGTCACTTGCAGAACCCTGAGAGCCTCTCAGCCTCGCGTCGCGGGGCGGGTGTTCTCGAAGAACCATGGGGGCGTCATCCCCGCGAAGAGCCTGTCCTCGCGAAGGCGAGGGCGGGGATCCAGTGATCTGGCCGCTGCTGCAGGTCCGGTCTGGGCCCCCGCTTTCGCGGGGGCGACGAGCCAGGGGTCGCTGGACGCTGTTTCGGCCGGATTTTCATGCCGTGCTGCCGCGAAGGCGATCCAATACCATCGACCACTTACGATTCTGTTTCTTGAGAGCTTCTCAGCCCCGCGCGGCGGGCCAGGTGTTCTCGAAGAAACACGGGGTCGTCATCCCCGCGCATGCGGGGATCCAGGACTCGTGCGACTGCGGCAAGCGACACTGGGCCCCCACCTACGTGGGGGCGACGATCAATGGGGTCGCAAGCGTTCTGTTTCTTGAGAGGGGCCGGGCTCGCTACAGCCGCGGCGCCCACAGGAACAGCCAGGCGGCGAGCCCGCCCGCGGCGGTGAGCGCGGCGGCAAGACCGAGCACGGCGGCGACCGCGTATCGATGGATCGCGCGCGGCGCGCGCTGGGCGGCGAAGTAGAGCTCAAGCACACCCAGCGGCAGCAGCCAGCTCAGCACGCTGACCGCGAGGAAGACGGGGCCGTCCACCTCCAGTCGGCGCCCCGTGGCCGCCAGCAGCATGCCGGCCAGCACCATGCCGAGCCGCAGGAACCACACGCCGTTGACCAGCAGGAAGGCGCGCAGGGCGTGGCGGCGGTGGGAGGCGAAGTCGCGCCGTCGCGCGGCGCGCCAGGTCAGGGCAAGCGCCAGCAGGATCAACACGCCGTTGGCGCTGGTCGACAGCGCGCTGCCGAGGTTGAGCTGCGAGCCGCGGATCCAGGTCAGGTAGAAGCCGCTGAGGGTGACGATCAAGGCGCTGAGCAGGAACAGCCGGCCGTTCCAGCGATGCAGCCAGGGCCAGCGCTGGCGGATTGCCGGCAGCAGCTGCAGCAGGCCGGACAGGGTCATCAGCGCGCCCAGCAGCAGGTGGGCAATCAGCTGGGCATTGCCCAGCACGTCGCCCGGCTGGTAGCCGGTCAGATGCGGCTTGTCGTTCAGACCGGGCAGGTCGCCAGCGGCGAGCCGCGGCAGCACGAAGGCGAAGATGAAGGCGGCAAACGCCGCCTGCCCGGCGGCGGCGCCGAGGAACCACAGCGCGGCGGCGCGGGACAGGGCGCGATGGCCAGGTATCGGGGCGAGCGACATGCAGGTCTCCGTCGGGTGTCGATGGGCGCCACCCTTGCCGATTCGCTCGCGCGCGTCCTGCCGATTCGCGAATCGACCGGTCGGATCGCAATGCGGCCAGCGTCCGCAGGCTTGCCATTCAGCTGAGCGCACTTGCCAACTGCGCCCGCGCTGCCCAGGCTTTGGCCAACGGAATTCGGAGCGCGGACATGGATCTCGTCGAGCAGGCCCTGACTGGCGTGGTGGTCGCCCTGGCCCTGGCCTCGGTGCTGGTGTTGCTGAGGCGTCCGCGCAAGAGCGCAGCCGAGCTGCTGTTCGCGCTGTTCTGTGGCTCGCTGGCGCTCAGCGTGCTGGCACCGGCCTGGCCCTCCGCCCCCGGCTGGGCGCTGCTGGCCTTGGCGGTGGGCGGCTGCGCCACCTGCAATGCCTACTGGCTGGTGTCGCGCGCGCTGTTCCGGGGCGAGGCGGGCGTGGGTCCGGCCGAAGTCGCGGCGGCCGCCGGCATCGCCCTGCTGATCGTCGCCTGTCATGCGCTGAAGGCCGCCGGCATGGACGGTGTTGCTTTGAGCGCGCTCGGCGCATTGCTGACGCTGGCGAGCTCGACGGTGCTGGTGCTGGCCCTGGTCGAGGCGCTGCGCGGCTATCGGCAAGCGGATGCTCGCGAACGTCTGCTCAGGCGAGGCTTCATCGTCGTGTACGGCGGCTGCGTGCTGCTGGCGACGCTGTCCGGCGCGGTCGCCGATGTCGACTTCGGCTGGGCTGGGCCGCATCGCCTGGTGGTGCTGGGCTGCGCGCTGTCCATCCTGGTCTTCACGCATGTGGCGCTGGAGCTGCGGCGTCGCGCGCTGCCCGCAGATGCGGCCGCCCAGCCCGTCGACGCCGATGCTTCCGAGGCGGCCAGCCCCGATGGCCGGGCGCTGGCGGCGGCCCTGGTGCGTGCGCTCGAGGTGGACCGCCTGTACCGTCAGCCTGAACTCAAGGTGGCGGAGCTCGCCGAGCACGTCGGCAGCAGGGAGCATCGGGTCAGTCGCGTCATCAGGCAGGTGCTGGGCGCGCCGAACTTCAGCCAGTGGGTCAATCGCTATCGCATCGAGCATGCCTGCCGCCTGCTGCGCGAACAGCCGCGACGCAGCGTGCTCGACATCAGCCTCGACGCGGGCTTCGGTTCCCTGGGGCCCTTCAACCGCGCCTTCAAGGCGGCAACCGGCTGCACCCCGAGCGCGTGGCGCGCGCAAAGTCTGCGCGCGATGGGCGGCGAGTTGCCCGCCGGCGCCACGCTGTCGTCCGAGTCCTGAGTATCACGCACTGCCTGCGTCCCAAGACCGCTTCCCCCCTGACCGCTGGCCCACTGTCCCGAGGAGATCCGCCTCATGCTGCGTTCCTGCGTTTTGCTGCTATGCCTGTGCGCTGCCGCGGCCGCCTCTGCCGATGATGACCTGAGCGGCAACTGGAGCGTGGATCTCGCCAGCGAGCCCGGCCAGGTCTATACCCAGCCGATGCAGCTCAGCCTCAATGAAGACGGCACGGTCGAGGGCAGCTTCTACAACAGCGAGATCGAGGCTGGCCGCTGGAAGCTGGACCGCGGTCGGCTGTGCGCGAGCTTTCGCACCACCGACGGGGCGGGGCCGTACCACAGCGCGGTCTGCCTGGTCGGCGACCAGGCCGTGGGCCAGACCTGGGCCGAGCACCGCGACTTCCTGTTCAACTGGAACGCGTCGCGGGTGACCGACGCACCGTGAGGCGCGCACTGCGACCCGGATTGTTGAGGCTCGATCTAGCGCGACTGCCTCGGCGCGCGACCGTCGCGCGCGCAGTTCGGGCCAGCGCGTGACGGTGTTCATCGGCCTGCTGCGGGCGGTGAATGTCGGTGGCACCGGCCGCCTGCCGATGGCCGATCTGGTGGCGATGGCGCAGGCCGCAGGATTCGCCCGCGTCCGCACCTACATCGCCAGCGGCAACCTGGTGTTCGAGAGCGAGCGCAGCGCAGAGGAGGTCAAGGCCGCGCTGGAGCAGGCGCTGGCGCGCTACGCAGGCAAGCCGGTGGCGGTGATGATGCGCAGCGCCGGCGAGCTGGCGGCGGTGCTGGCCGCCAACCCGTTTCCAGACTGCGCGCCGAATCGGACGGTCACCGTGTTCCTCGATGCGCCGCCAGCACCCGACTACCGCGAGGGCCTGTTCGCCCCCGATGGCGAGGAGGTCGTGGCCGGCGTGCGCGAGCTCTACATCCACTACGGCGCAGGCATGGCCCAGTCGCGCTTCAAGCTGCCGGCCGCGCAGACAGGCACGGCGCGCAACATGAACACCGTCGCGCGGCTGGTGGCGATGTCGCGCGAGTAGGCGGGGCGGCTGGGGCTGTCGTGGCGTTGACTCCGGCGTCAATCACGATCCGGTGCGCCCAGCGGGAAGTAACTCCGGTACGGGCGAGCCTCGTCGACCACGCGCTTGAATGAAGGTCGCGCCAGCAGGCGCTGGCGATAGGCGTGCAGAGTGGCGAAGCCTGGCTCGATCGGGTGGGTCCAGTCGGCATAGAACAGAAAGGGGGCTGCCGCGCAGTCGGCGAGGCTGAAGTCCTCGCCCGCCGCCCAAGTGCGCCCGGCCATGTGGGCGTCGAGCCAGGCGTACGCGGTTTCCAGCATGCGTCGCGCCTGCCGGACGCCGTGTGGATCGCGGTCGACTTCCGCACAGAGGCGATCGAACACCACCTTCTGCTGCGGCGTCGAGATGTAGTTGTCGAACAGACGATCCAGCATGCGCACCTCGAGTGCAGCGGCCGGATCGGAGGGAATCAGCCTGACCGGTCCGGGATGATGGATCTGCAGATGCTCGATCACGCAGCTCGCTTCCATCACCACGCGATCGCCGTCAACGAGGATCGGAAAGCGGCCAATCGGCCATAGCGCATCGAACTCGGCCTTGGCTTCGGGATCTTCCAGATGACGGTAGTCGAAGGCGGTGGCGTTCTCGTACAGCGCGATCAGCACCTTCTGGCAGTAGGACGAGAAGGGGTGGGCGTAGAGGCGGGGCAAGGCGGTCGGCATGGGCGTTTCCGGCGGGTGGCTCTGTCTCTGTCGAAGCCGAGTGGCGAAGATCGACAGGCCGTGCCGCCAGGGCGGCGGGGCGGGTGCAGCGATCCTGCGGCGCGAGGCCCGCGTTCGTTGTCGTCGCAGCGGGTGCGCTCGCAGAAAGGGTGGGGTGCGGGTGCGTTTCGAAGGCGGTGGGCCAGGGCCCACCGTATGTGTGCTCCGGCGCTCTGCTTTCGCGGCCGCAGTCCGACCGTCGATCCCGCATAGGGTGGGCCCTGGCCCACCATGAGCTGCACATGCGCGTCACCACTCTCAACACGCAGCAGGTGCTGGTGGCCCGCCTGGCCCGCGCCATTGACGCCTGCGTTCCTGCGCATCGCGCTGCTTCCTGCGCGCATGGCGCAGAGGCGGGAAGCGTCCAGGCTCAGAACCCCAGCGGAATCCCGAACACGTAGAAGCCCACCAGCAGCGTGGTCCAGACCAGCAGGAAAGCCGCCGAGTAGGGGACCATCATCAGCAGCATCTCGCCGAAGCTGAGCTCGGGCCGGTAGCGGCGCATGAAGGCGAGGATGATGCCGGCGTACATCATCATCGGCGAGACCACATTGGTGGCCGAGTCGGCGACGCGATAGGCGGCCGAGACGAGGTCCGGCGTCATCTCTGGACTGACGAAGTACAGCATCGGAATGAAGATCGGCCCAAGCAGCATCCATTTCGAGGTGAGTCCGCCGATGAACAGGTTGATCGTGGCGGTGGCCAGCACGAAACCGATCAGCAGCAGCACCGGTGACTCATCAAGGCTGAGCGCCAGCAGGGCCTGGCCGCCGAGGTAGGTGATCCAGGCGCCGAGCCCGCTGTAGGTGAGCAGACCGAGGAAGTTGTAGGCGAAGAACGTCAGCACCAGGATGTAGCCGATGGTGTTCATCTGCTTCACCATCGCATTGACCGCGTCCTGGGCGCGCTTGAAGGTGCCGGCGCCGATGCCGAAGCCCAGGCCGACGCAGGCGAAGAACAGCGAGATCAGCAGGATCACGTTGTTCATGTAGGGCACGATGCGACGACCCTCGGCGTTTTCGAACGCGGCCAGTGGGCCCAGGATCAGGCCTGCGATGAGCGCCGCAGCCACCAGCAGGCCAATGCCCGCGCCGACGAGGCCGCGGCGCTCCTCAGGCGACAGCGCGAACTCGCCGAGGCCAAGGTCCGCCGGCACCACGAAGGACTGCCGCTCCAGCCTGGGCTGCACGAACCAGCGCGTGACCAGGGCGCCGGTGGCGGCCAGCACGAAGGTTGAGGTGGCGATGAACCAGTAGTGCATGGTCGCCGCCTGCAGCGGCTCGCCCGCGGCATTGGCGAAGGGTACGCCCTGCGCTTCGGCAAAGGCCTGCGCGTTGACGCCGATGATCACGTCGATCGGCGTGCCCGGCACCAGATTGGCCGAGAAGCCCGCAGAGACACCGGCAAACGCCGCGGCCATGCCGATCAGCGGGTTCTTGCCCATGCCGGCGTAGAGCATGCCGGCCAGCGGGATCAGGATCAGGTAGCCGGCATCGGTGGCCAGCGAGCTCAGGATGCCCAGCAGCACCAGCAGCAGCGGCAGCAGCGATTGCGGCACGAGCAGGGCCATGCGCTTGATCAGCGCACTCAGCAGGCCCGACTGCTCGGCGATGCCGATCGCCAGGATCACCACCAGGATCACGCCGAGCACGCCGCCGCCGAAGCCCAGCCAGTTGGTCAGCAGGGCGTTGTCGAAGATCCAGCGCACCTGCTCGGCCTCCGCCATGCTGCGGATGCTGTAGGTCTGCAGCTCGCCGCCGGCGCCCATGCTCTCGAAGCTGTGGCCGCCGAGCAGCACCGAGGCGACGAAGGCGATCACGAAGAAGGCCATGAACAGCAGGATCGGGTCGGGGATCCGCTTGGCCCAGCGCTCGATGAAGCCGCCTTGGTTCGTGCCCGTCTGTTCGCTCATCTGCGCTGTGTCCCGGTGGAGTCCGCGGGGCAGGCTACCGCAGGCGCCCGCGTGGCTCAGGCGAAGGCTTCGATTCGTCTGTCTGGCGCCTGTCGTGTCGGTGCCCTCAGCGCGGAGCCTGTCCTCGCTGAAGCACCCGCATCGCCAGTTGTGCAGCTCCATCTGTGGTGACGCAGCCTCGGGGGTGCAGGCCTGCCGCTGCAACGCGTGCGTCTGGCGCCTTGACCGGGGCCACCCTGCAGGCGCGGGATCACCAGCCCAGGGCAGTGCGGCAGCTGTCCGCGTTGCCGTTACTCAAGTGGTGCGCGACTTCAGCGCAACACGGATCAGGTCCCTGCTGTCCTTGTTCAGTGATCGTGCGTCCGGCGCAGGTCCGGACTCGCCTGTTCTGGATGACGCGCCTACGCTCTCGGTTCGCGATCGCACCCTCCATGGCGCGCGGCAACGCTGGATTCTTCAGCGTTGCCTTGGATCGCGCGCCTCAGTGCTGGATCCGCCCTGTCTTATGGAGTGGCTGCGTCGAGTGCGCTCGACGCTGGATCCGGACAGCCGAATTCAAGGTAGTGGTTGTAGCCACCATCGGCACGCAGGAAGCGCTCGGCGCGTTCCAGATGGCAGTCGAGGAAGACCATGTCCGGCGCGTGGCTCAGGCGCAGGACATGGCCACCGCCCGGGGTGACGCTGCCCTGGCTGGCGTTCGACGCAAGCTTCAGGCAGTTCGCCACGGTTCTGCCGGCCTGCGGGGTCAGGCCGTACTCGACGGCCTCGCAGTGATAGCCCGTGAGGATCCGGGTCGGCGTGGCCACCGCAATGATGTGGGTGTCGACGGGGGTGAGGCGACGCGTTCCAGCGTCGGCTTCGAGGGAAGGCAGAACTGAGGCAATGCCCAGGGCAAGCGAAACAAGCATGGCAGGGATCTCGTATGGATAAGGACTCAGAGTGACAACGCGCGCGCCGATGCTCCGGTCAAGGAATCCATCGGTCGGGCAATCAACAGCACAGAAGGAATCTCGGCGACAGCGCCGACATCCGGGGCGGCGCAGGGCGACGGAGTGGCGCCACAGGCCGCGATGGCAAGCCTGCCTCAGCGGCTGCTCTTGGGTCTCCACCGCGCGTCCATGGCGCGGTAACGATGGGGTATCGCCGCGCCGACTGCGCCGCGTTTCAGGCCTGATCCAGCGCGTGGTGGATGAGCACGACGCACTGCGAGGCGAACAGCATCTTCGAGCCCAGCGAGATCTTGCGTGCCCCCAGTCGATCGAGGCCGTGCAGGGTGTTCTTCGGCATCGGGATATGGTCGGTCAGCAGGAAGCAGGGTCGGGGCGCGATGGGCTGGTCACTGATCGGGCTGCCCTTGCGGTCCATCACATAGAGCGTGTGGTCCTGCGCAAGGCCCTGCACGAGGCGCTCGAAGCTGGTCGTGGACACGCTCACGCCCGGCTCGACCGCGCGGGTCTCGTCCTTGCCCATGCCGACCGATGCATCCAGCGCGCGGGCGACCCGGGCCAGCAGGCGCCGCTCGTCGAAGCCGCCGAGATCCTGCAGCGCGTTTGACTCGAAGCGGATCGAGCGCGAGTAGTCGCGCGTGCTTTCCAGCACCAGGTAGACGATGACATCGGGGCGGTGCGACTGCGCCACGAAGATCGCGTTCATCAGCGTATGGGCGAGGATCTCGGTGTGCGCGTCCTGGCCGACCGCCGCGAGCAGGCCGGCGCTGTCGGTGGGTGCGGCGCGTGCGCGCAGGACAAAGGTTCGCATTGGCTTCCGTCGAGTGAGGGGCGCGCCGGGGCCGCGCGGGCGGGGATTGTCCGCGCAAACGGCCGGAGGGTCGACTCGGGAAGTGCCGGATTCGGCGCGAGCCCGGCGGAAGTTCCGACCGGCGAGGCAGACGGCAGACGCCAGCACGGTTGATGACCGGGCACGCCAAAAGGGCGCGGGTGACGGCACTGGCCTGTGCCTGAACGCCAACCCTCTCGGGAGGCTGATAGGTCGCTCGACCGTGCCGCTTTCGACTTGACAGCGCTGGCCATGAGAAGAGAATGAACGCTCACTCATTTTCTGCGCGGCCGTCGCCGCGCTCTCCCCGAGGCCCCATGCGCAGTCCCGCCCCTCACCTCACGCGCGCCCTGACCCTGTGCGCTGTCCTTTCGCTGTCGGCCTGCAACGCGCCAGAGCCGCCCGCCGCGCCGCCGCCGCCGGAAGTCAGTGTGGTCACGTTGGGCACCCAGCCAGTCAGCCTGACCCGCGAGCTCGCGGGCCGCACGGTGCCTTTTGTCGTCGCCGAGGTGCGCCCGCAGGTGAGCGGCATCATCAAGCAGCGTGCATTCACGGAAGGCGCGCGCGTCGAAGCCGGCGAGTTGCTGTACCAGATTGATGACGCCAGCTATCGGGCGGATCGCGACCGCGCCAGCGCCGCGCTCGTGCGCGCCGAGGCGACGCTCCACTCGACGCGCCTGCAGGCACGTCGCGCCGCCGAACTGGCCGACAGGCGCCTGCTCAGCGCGCAGGACAACGAGCTCGCCGCGGCGGCCTTCCAGCAGGCGCAGGCCGACGTGGCCGCAGCCCGCGCCCAGCTCGCGGCGGCTGAAGTGACGCTGGGCCATGCGCGGCTGGTGGCGCCGATCAGCGGCCGGATCGGCAAGTCCAGCGTCACCCAGGGCGCGCTGGTGACCGCCAACCAGACCGAGCCGCTGGCGACGATCCAGCAGCTCGATCCGATGTATGTGGATCTGGCGCAGTCCAGCGCTGAGCTGCTCGCGCTGCGCCGCGAGGTCGCGGCCGGAACGCTGGAGCAGTCCGAGGGCGTGCCGGTGACCCTGCTGCTGGAAGACGGCAGCGTCTATGCCCAGCAGGGCCGCCTGCAGTTCGCCGATGTCACCGTCGACCCGGGCACCGGCAGCTACGCGCTGCGCGTGCTCGTGCCGAATCCGGATGGCCTGCTGCTGCCCGGCATGTACGTGCGTGCGCAGGTCGACATGGGCCAGCGCCCGCAGGGCATCCTGGCGCCGCAGCAGGCGATCACCCGCGACCCGAAGGGCCAGGCGGTGGCGATGGTGGTGAATGCCGAGGGCGAAGTCGAAGCGCGCGTGCTCAGCGCCAGCCGGACCCTGGGCGACCAGTGGCTGGTGGACCAAGGCCTGCAGGCGGGAGAGCGCGTGATCGTCGAGGGCCTGCAGAAGGTGCGTCCGGGCATGCAGGTACGGGTGGTGGAAGCGTCGATGGCCGATCCGCAGTCGGCGCCCAGCGCCGCAGACGCCGAATAAGCGGAGACCGACCATGGCTCGCTTCTTCATCGACCGGCCGATCTTCGCCTGGGTCATCGCCATCATCATCATGCTGGCCGGCGTGCTCGCGCTGACCCAGCTGCCGATCTCCCGCTACCCGACCATCGCGCCGCCCTCGGTCACCATCAGCGCCAGCTACCCCGGTGCCTCCGCGCAGGCGGTCGAGAATTCGGTGACCCAGATCATCGAGCAGGCCATGACCGGCCTCGATGGCCTCGACTACATGTCGGCCACCAGCGACTCGAACGGCAGCGTCAGCGTCACTCTCACCTTCGCCACCGGCACCGACCCCGACATCGCCCAGGTGCAGGTGCAGAACAAGCTGCAGCTGGCCACCGCGCTGCTGCCACAGATCGTGCAGCAGCAGGGCATCAGCGTGACCAAGGCGAGCTCGGGCTTCCTGCAGGTGCTGGCCTTCGTCTCCGAGGACGGCAGCATGGACCGCGGCGACATCTCGGACTACGTGGCCGCGACGATTGTCGATCCGCTGAGCCGCGTGGCGGGCGTCGGCAGCGTGCAGGTGTTCGGCGGCAAGTACGCGATGCGGATCTGGCTGGACCCCGGCAAGCTCAACACCTACCGGCTGGTGCCGGCGGATGTGATCGAAGCCATCCGCGCGCAGAACGCGCAGGTGGCGGTGGGCCAGCTCGGCGGTACGCCGGCCGTCGACGACCAGCAGCTCAACGCAACGATCACTGCGCAGGACCGTCTGCAGACGCCCGAGCAGTTCCGCGACATCGTGCTGCGCAGCGGCGGCGACGGTTCGGTGCTGCGGCTGGGCGATGTCGCCCGAGTCGAGATCGGCTCCGACAACTACTCGGTGATCAGCCGCTACAACGGCCAGCCCGCAGCGGGCGTGGCGGTCTCGCTGGCGACCAATGCCAATGCGCTGGCCACCGCCGACCGCATCGCTGCGCTGATGGAGCGCATGCAGCCGGGCTTTCCCACCGGGCTTGCGGTCAAGATCCCCTTCGACACCACGCCCTTCGTGCGCGTCTCGATCAATGAGGTCGTCAAGACCCTGATCGAAGCGGTGGTGCTGGTGTTCCTGGTGATCTACCTGTTCCTGCAGAACTTCCGCGCCACGCTGATTCCGACCATCGCGGTGCCGGTGGTGCTGCTGGGCACGCTGGCGATCCTGCTGGCGCTGGGCTTCTCGATCAACATGCTGACCATGTTCGCGATGGTGCTGGCGATCGGCCTGCTGGTCGACGACGCCATCGTGGTGGTCGAGAACGTCGAGCGGGTGATGAGCGAGGAAGGCCTGTCGCCGCTGGAGGCCACGCGCAAGTCGATGGACCAGATCACCGGCGCCCTCGTCGGCATCGGCCTGGTGCTGGCGGCGGTGTTCGTGCCAATGGCCTTCCTGACCGGCTCGATCGGCGTGATCTACCGCCAGTTCACGGCGACGATTGTCTCCGCGATGGGCCTGTCGGTGCTGGTCGCGATCATTCTCACCCCGGCGCTGTGCGCGACCATGCTCAAGCCGCTGAGAAAGGGCGAGCACCACGGCGAGCGCGGTTTCTTCGGCTGGTTCAACCGCACGTTCGATGCGGGCAACCGCCGCTACCAGGGCATGGTCGAGCGCATGCTCCGGCGCAGCGGCCGCTTCCTGCTGCTGTACGGCCTGCTGGCCGGGGTGATGGTGTTCGTGTTCCTGCGGGTGCCGTCCTCGTTCCTTCCCGATGAGGACCAGGGCGTGATGTTCACCATCGTGCAGACCCCGGTCGGCGCCACCCAGCAGCGCACCCAGAAGGTCATGGAGCAGGTCGAGCGGCACTATCTGGAAAACGAATCCGAGCACGTGGTCTCGACCTTTTCGGTGCAGGGCTTCAGCTTCGCCGGCAGCGGCCAGAACAACGGCATGGTCTTCGTCAAGCTGAAGGACTGGGATGAGCGCAGCAGCGACGAGGCCAGCGTTGGCGCCCTGGTCGGCCGCGCCATGGGCGCTTTCAGCCAGATCAAGGACGCCATGGTGTTCGCGCTGGCACCGCCGCCGGTGACCGAGCTCGGCACCACCGGTGGCTTCAATCTCTACCTGAAGGACAACGCCGGCGCCGGCCACGAGGCCCTGCTGGCGGCGCGCAACCAGCTACTCGGCGCGGCCGCGCAGAGCCCGCTGCTGAGTGGCGTGCGTCCGAATGGTCAGGAAGACACGCCGCAGTTCCGTCTGCAGATCGATACCGAGAAGGCCGCCGCGCTGGGCGTTCCGGTGGCCAGCATCAACAACACCCTGAGCGTGGCCTGGGGCGGCCAGTACGTCGATGACTTCATCGACCGCGGCCGGGTCAAGCGCGTCTACGTGCAGGCCGATGCGCCTTTCCGGATGGTGCCGGAGGACTTCGCGCAGTGGTACACGCGCAATGCCACCGGTGAGATGGTGCCGTTCTCCGCCTTCGCCAGCACCCGCTGGGAATACGGCTCGCCGCGGCTGGAGCGCTTCAATGGCGTCTCGGCCATGAACATCACCGGCACGCCGGCGCCGGGCGTGAGTTCCGGCGACGCCATGGCCGAGATCGAGCGCATCGTCGGCGAGCTGCCGCAGGGCTTCGGCATCGAGTGGAGCGGCCAGTCCTACCAGGAGCGCGCGGCCAGTGCGCAGACGCCGATGCTCTACGCGCTGTCGGTGCTGATCGTGTTCCTCTGTCTGGCCGCGCTGTACGAGAGCTGGTCGATCCCGACCTCGGTGCTGCTGGTGGTGCCGCTGGGCATCCTCGGCACCGTGCTGTTCACCTGGACGCGCGGGCTGGAGCGCGACGTCTACTTCCAGGTCGGCATGCTCACCACGGTTGGGCTCGCCAGCAAGAACGCGGTGCTGATCATCGAGTTCGCCAAGGCCAACGTGGAGGCCGGCATGGCGCTGGTCGAGGGTACGCTGGCGGCGATCCGCGACCGCCTGCGGCCGATCCTGATGACCTCGATCGCCTTCGGCTTCGGCGTGCTGCCGCTGGCGCTCGCCACCGGCGCGGGCTCGGGCGCGCAGCGCGCGATCGGCACCGGCGTGGTCGGCGGCATGCTCGCCGGCACCTTCCTCGGCATCTTCTTCATCCCGCTGTTCTTCGTGGTGATCCGCCGGCTGCTGCAGGGCAGGCAGGTGCAGCCATGAGCGCCGTCGAAGAGCGCAACAGCGGCAAGTCCGCAGCGCGCGCCCAGGCCCAGCGCGCGCGCATCCTCGATGCTGCACGTGACTGCTTTGCCGAGCGCGGCTTCCACGGCGCCAGCATCGCCAACATCGCCCAGGCCGCCGGGATCAGCCAGGGCCTGATCTACCGCTACTTCACCAACAAGGCGGCGATCGTGCATGCGATCGTCGACGAGCAGCGCATCCGGCGCGGCGAGACCCTGGCCGGCATCACCAGCTGCGAGGCCCTGGTGGACGTGGTGATCGCGAAGCTGCAGAACTGGCGTACGCGCAGCGGCGGTTCCGAAGGCGACTTCGACCCCACCCTGTTTCTGGAAATCGCCGCCGAGGCGACCCGCGACGCCGACGTGGCCTCGGTGCTGGCCGAGCACGAGCGTTCGATCTGGGCGGATCTGACCGGGCTGCTGGCTCGCAGCGCCGAGGTGCGGGGGCTGCGCCTTGCCACGAGCGAGGTGCAGCAGCGCACCCTGGTGCTGCGCTGCCTGCTCGACGGCATGGTGCTGAACTGGGTGCGCGACCCGGAGATCGACGCCGAGCAGCTGCGCCGCAGTCTGCACGTCGCCTGTGCGGGGCTCTTGGCCTGATGCGTCGGAGTGGTGGGGCCGTGTTCGCCGGAGTGACTGTCGGTGCAAGGGCTCCATTGAGCGGAGGAGCGGAGTCGGGCCTGACGGTCGAGGTTAGGCGAGGGCGCGCTCTGCCGGCGGCGGCGAGCGATTCGGCTTCGCTCAATGCCGCGCGTCCTCCGGATTTGCTGGTGGATGCGCTGCGCTTATCCACCCTACAAGTACGTTTGACGCCAGTACCCGAACGAAGCTTCGGACCGTTGTGCGCGTAGGGCAGATAAGCAAAGCGCATCTGCCAACAAGAACGATGGACGCCATGCCTGCAGCGAAGCCCCAGGGCGTCGCACGCGTAGGGCAGATAAGCAGAGCGCATCTGCCAACAAGAACGATGGACGCCATGCCTGCAGCGAAGCCTCAGGGCGTCGCACGCGTAGGGCAGAAAAGCAAAGCGCATCTGCCAACAAGAACGATGGACGCCATGCCTGCAGCGAAGCCCCAGACCGGCCCACGCGCTGAGCAGACAAGCGCAGCGCATCCGCGGACCGTTCGAGGTGATGAGACGCCCTCAGCCCAGCCGTTCCAGCACCGCCAGCGTCGGCTTGGCCAGGTTCAGCGAGTAGAAGTGCAGCTCGGGCGCGCCGCCCTCGATCAGGCGCCGGCACAGCTGGGCCACCGCATCGGCACCGAATTCGCGCACCGCGGCGGCATCGTCGCCATAGGCCTGCATGCGCTTGGCCATCCAGCGCGGGATCTCGGCGCCGCACATTTCGGAGAAGCGGCGCAGCTGGCTGTAGTTCGAGATCGGCATGATGCCGGGCACGATCGGGATGTCGATGCCCTCGCGGCGCACTGCGTCGACGAAAGCGAAGTAGGCGTCGGCGTTGTAGAAGTACTGCGTGATCGCTGAATTCGCGCCCGCGCGCACCTTGGTGCAGAAGTGCTTGAGATCGGCCAGCGCGTCGTCGGCCTGCGGATGCACTTCCGGGTAGGCGGCGACCTCGATATGGAAGTGCTCGCCGGTCTCTGTGCGGATGAACTCCACAAGTTCGCTGGCATAGCGGAAGTCGCCCGGCCGGGCCATGCCCGAGGGCAGGTCGCCGCGCAGGGCGACGATGCGGCGGCAGCCGATTTCGCGGTAGCGCTGCAGCAGCTCGCGGATCTCTTCGCGGGTGCCGCCCATGCAGGACAAGTGTGGCGCGGCGTCCAGCCCGTGCTGGTCGTGCAGGCCGCGCACGGTGTCGGCGGTGTAGGACAGGGTCGATCCGCCGGCGCCGAAGGTCACCGAAACGAAGCGAGGTGCGTACTCCTTGAGCTTTTCGGCGGTGCGGTCGAGCTGGCTGCGCTGCTCGTCGGTCTTGGGCGGAAAGAATTCGAAGGACAGCGAGGGCAGGGCAGGCATGTATCGCTCTATCGCGATGGAAAGTGTGCGCGATGGTAGCGGCATGCGCGCGCCGCGGGAAGCGGCGAGGCGAGCGGAACCCGGGGCACGCGGGCTCGCGGTTGGGGCTTGCGAGCTTCTCAGCGCCGCTCTGCGGGCCCGGTGTTCTCGAAGTGGCGTGGACTGGTCATGCCTGCGAAGAGCCTGTCTTCGCGAAGGCGGAGGCGGTGATCCAGGGTTCTCGCGACCGAGGCCGCTACTCTGGGCCCCCGCCTTCGCGGGGGCGACGGTAACCGACTTCGGGGCGAGCGTCGCCTTTCTTGTGGGGATCAGAGCGCTGCGAGCCTGGCGCTCGGATGCGTTTGTCCACCCGCGGTGGTTTGCTTCGGCACCGCACTCGCCAGGGCGCTTGACTCGCAAACGCGAATCATTATCATCCGCGGCCATGGCGTCCTTCACGACGCACCGGGAGAGCTGACATGACCTTGAACCCTGCCGATTCCGATATCGCCTTCAGCCACGAGCTGAATCATTCCTCCTCACCCGCGCTGATTCGCAGCCAGCCGCGTACCACCGTTCGCGAAACGGTGGACAGCCACGCGCTGCTGCGCGGCGGTCGCGAGCTGGTGATCCTGCACGGCGAGCACGAGTACCGTCTGCGCCTCACCCAGAACGACAAGCTGATCCTGACCAAATGATCGGCAGTGACTGAGGCCAAAGTCGAGGTCAGCAAGAAGCGACACGGCGCGGGCTGCGCCGAACGGGTACTGCTCCTCGGATCACTGCGGATCTGACCTGCGTCCGCCGGTACTTCAGCCGCCAAACACAACCCAAGCCGCCAGCCAGCGCCCCAGGCGTGAGCCCGCTCCGACACCCGATGTTCTCTCGGAGCCCCGATGCCCACCCTGCGTCCCACCGCACCGCGCCCGACCGCGCTTGCCGCTGCGCTCGCCCTTCTGTTTCTGGCGCCATCCAGCGCCACGCAGGCGGCGACCGCCGCGCCTGTCGAAGCGGACGATGCCTCCTTCGATCGTCTCGACCGCATTGTCGTTTCCGCCACGCTCACCGAAGCCGCTGTCGCCAGCCTGCCCAGCGTGATCAGCGCCATCGATCGTGCCCAGCTGCAGCGCGAGCTGGCGATGAACCTGCGCGACGCCGTGCGCTACGAGCCTGGCGTGTCGGTGCGCTCCAGCTTTGGTCGCTTCGGCCTCGGCGACTTCCGCATCCGCGGCCTCGAAGGCAATCGTGTGCTGATCGAGACCGACGGCATCGGGGTCTCCGATACGTTCTCGATCGGCAGCTTCTCCAGCGCCGGGCGGATCAGCATTGACCCGGCCACGCTCAAGGCCATCGAGATCGTGCGCGGACCCGGCTCCTCGCTGTACGGCTCGGATGCACTCGGCGGCGTCGTCGCCCTGCAGACCGTCGACCCCGAAGACCTGGTGCATGAGGGCGAGGACCGCGGTGTCGCGCTCCGCATGGGCTACTCGGGTGAAGACTTCGGTACGTTCGGCGGCACCTCGGCGGCCTTTGTCGGTGAGCGCTGGTCAGGCCTCGCGGTGCTGCACCGTCGCGAGGGCCGCGAGCCGCGCAATCAGGGCGAGGACAGCAGTGACGGCGCTGCACGCACGCGTTCCAACCCGCAGGACAGCGCGCAGGGCAGCCTGCTCGCCAAGCTCGGCTTCGCGCCGCACGCCGACCAGCGCTGGACGCTCACGGTGGAAGGCAACGAGGCGAGCGCGTCGACCGATGTGCGCACAGCGCGCACCACCACATCGGGCTTTGGCCTGCCGGTGCGCGTGCTCGACCTGCAGGGCGACGACCGCCAGACCCGCGCGCGGGTGAGCCTGCGCCATGTGTGGAATGGATTGGACAGCGCCGTCGCCGACAGCCTGCGCTGGCAGGTCTATCGCCAGGACAGCGAAACCACCCAGCGCACCTTCGAGGAGCGCGTCAGCCTTGCTGCGGCCGGTCCCATCAACCCGACCCGCCGCGAGCGCGAGTTCAACTTCGATCAGCGCGTGCACGGCGCCGAGTTCACCGCGCACAAGGCCCTCGCGCTGGGCAGCTGGCGGCATCGCTTCACCTGGGGCCTGGACCTGAGCCTGAGCGACATCCGACAAAAGCGCGATGGCCGCAGCATCCACCTGAGCACTGGCGCGATCAGCACAACGATCTCGCCCGATGTGTTCCCAGTGCGCGACTTCCCGGTCAGCCGCACCACGGCCGCAGGCCTGTACCTGCAGGACGAGATCGAATTGGCGGAGGGTGTCTGGCGCTTGATCCCCGGCCTGCGCATCGATCACTACGCCCTCGACTCCGAGCAGGACGCGATCTTCGCCGCCGACAATCCGGGCGTGGCCCTGTCGGATGTGCGCGAGACCGCGGTGTCGCCCAAGTTCGGCGTGGTGCGTCGCCTGGGCGAGCGCTACAGCGCGTTTGCCGGCTATGCGCGGGGCTTCCGCTCGCCGCCCTACAACGATGTCAACCTCGGTTTCACCAATCTGCAGTTCGGCTACACGGCGATCCCGAATCCGGACCTGAGGCCGGAAACCTCGGACGGCATCGAGCTTGGCCTGCGCCGGCATGACGCGGATTTCTGGTGGACCCTGTCGGGCTATGCCAACCGCTACCGCGACTTCATCGAGTCGCTGCGCAGTATCGGCGTCGATCCCGCCACCGGTCTGCTGGTGTTCCAGTCGCAGAACGTTTCGCGCGCCCGCATCCACGGCGTTGAACTGAAAGGTGGCTGGGCGCTGGGCAGCGTCTGGCCCGCACTCGACAACGTCGAACTGCGCTTCGCGGCGGCGCAGTCCAGGGGTCGCGATACCACTGCTGATCGGCCCTTGGCCTCGGTGGATCCGCTGAACGCCATGCTCGGCCTGCGCTGGAGCGGGTCGCGCAGTTCCATCGAGCTCGCTCTGCGCGGCGCCGACCGCAAGCGCGAGCCCGGCACGACCGCAGGCACGGGCGGAGACGTGCCTGCATTCGCAGCGCCTGGCTACGGTGTCTTCGATCTGCTCTACGAACTGGAGTTCGCCCAGCACGCGCGGCTGAACGTCGGTGTCTTCAACCTCGCTGACCGCAGGTACTGGGACTGGGCCGCGGTGCCGCAGGTTGCCGCCAGCAGTGCCGTGCTGGATCGCTATACCGCGCCGGGTCGCTACCTGAGCGCGCAGATCGAGCTGAGTTTCTAGGATGTTGACCAGGGTGCCCTTGCGGGCACGAGGAGATCGACCATGTTCGATGTCAGCGCCAACGGCGAGTCTGGGACCTTCGACGAGGGTGTGCTCACCAATGCCGCGCTGCGGCTGGCGGACTGGGAGTCCCAGCTGGTCGCGCTGGGTCCGGTGGTCTGCCTGCACCGCCGTGAGGACTTCGCGCGCCTGCGCGAGGACGCGCTGCCCCTGCTGGCCTGGAGTCGCGCGCTGGCCATGTGCGAGGTCGACTCCGAGGGCCCGCGCGAGGCTCTGCGCCTGCATGACCTGGACGGGCAGCCCGCCCTGCAGCTGTGCCTGCTTCCGGACAGCGATTTTCTTGCCTGGGAACGGCTCACCCGGAGCCTGCCCGCCCGCACCGGAGCGACGGGATCGCTGTGCAAGCCCTCGTGGATGACGCGGCTGCTGTGGCGCGCGCGCGTCGGTCGCTTCCTGCACTGGAACGGCCGGCTGCGCTTCGAGCCCTGGGCGGCGATGTCGCCCTGCGGCGAGCGCAGCGCCGAAGCCTGGAGCGCGCGCTGCCACTGCGGGCCCTGCCAGCGCTGAGGACGTCACGGCCTTGCGCTGCGCGCAGGTTCCAAGCCCTCCGATGGCATCGCTTTTCTGCGGAGACAGCGTCTGGACCTGCCTTGTCATCGGCGACATGGGGCCGGACGTGCGTCCCTCGCCGCCTTCCACGGCGCGCTTGTCGTGCGCCTCAACCAGGAGTCTTTGATGAAGCTTGACCGTTTCTCTTTTCAAGGCGCGCCGACAGCCCTGCTGTTCACGTTGGCGCTACTGACTCTCAGCGGCTGTGCGGGAATCGACAGGCGCGCTCCTGGCTCGATGCCGCAGGTCGCTGGCGCCGCCTCCGCATCCGTCTCCGAGTCCGAGCCTGTCCCCGACGCCGATTTCGAGCGCGATCGCCGCGCCATTCTCGCCATGGCCGGCGAGTTCCGGGTCAACTTCACTTTCGAGGAGACGATCGCCTTCGAGGCCGGCTACACGCCGCTGGAATCCAAGCGCTCGGGGGCCTTCGAGCTGGTCGAGGTGATCGAGGATCGCGGCGCGTTCATTTCGCTGCAGCACATCCTGGTGATGGGTGATGCCCAGGCGCCGCAGGTGATCAAACACTGGCGGCAGGACTGGCAGTACCAGCCGGCACAGGTGCTGCGCTACCGCGGTGACCAGCGCTGGGTGCCCGAGACCATCGACGCGGAGCGCGCGCGCGGCGCCTGGTCGCAGACCGTGTACGAGGTCGACGACGCGCCGCGCTATGGAGGTCTCGGCCGCTGGCGATACAGCGACGGCGAGACGGTGTGGCAATCCGACTATGGCTGGCGCCCCTTGCCGCGCCGCGAGTACACCACGCGCGAGGACTACCAGCTCATGGGTGCGATCAACCGCCATGTGCTGAGTGCCGACGGTTGGGCGCACGAGCAGATCAACACCAAGTTGATTGTCGACAGCGACGGTGGCATCCGCCCGCTGGTGCGTGAGCAGGGCCTCAACACCTATCGCCGCATCGACGACCACGACTTCAGCGCCGGCCGTGAGTACTGGCGCAAGACGGAAGGCTACTGGGCGAAGGTGCGCGCGCTGTTCGACAGCGTGCTGTGGCGGCCGCAGGGCCTGCATCTCAAGGGCACGCTCGACGGCGCACCGCGCTTCGCGCCGAGCTTCGCCCTGGCCGAGCGCGTGGCCCAGGGCGAGCAGGTCGATGCCGCCCTGATCGAGTCGACCCTGCGCAGGTACTGGAACGAGGGCTGAGCGCCTCGTCGCCGTGCCTGTGCACGTGGTGAATCGGCGAAGCCACAAGCCTGCGCGGGCGGCGATGGCGCGCGGCACGAGCGCATTGGCGGCGAGTGTCGAGGCCATGGTGGGCCAGGGCCCACCCTATGGATCACCCTGGGCCATGGCCACCTTATGAATCACCATTTTCCAGGGCCCACCCTATGCGTTGCGCTGTGTTGCACGGGAATTGCACTGTTGGGGTATCGCGCAGCGTGCGCGAGCCCGCAATGATCATAGGGTGGGCCCTGGCCCACCATGAGCTCGAACCCGCCTCGGTCCACCGACTGCGCAGCTCAGAGCTCGAACTCGCCTCGGCCCACCGACTGCGCAGCTCAAATCGACTCGACCAGCACCGCCGTATGCTCAATCAAGAGGCGCGCGGTCGCGGCCTCGATTTCACCGAACAGGCTGGCCGCCACCACGATGCTGCTGAAGGCCAGAAGGTTCGCCCGGGCGGGGACTTCGCGTTCGCCCTGCAGGTGGCGTTCGGTGCTATCCAGCAGGCTCAGCAGCGCCTGCGCGCGCGGCGCACGGATCGCGCCGCTGTCGCGCGCGGCGGTTACATCACTGCGCAGCAGGGCGAGCTGTTCGATGGCCGAGCGTGTCTCGACAAAGACCGCGCTGGTGCGAGCGCCGACCTCGAAGCGCCCCGCGGCGGCAGTGCTGGCGCGGGTGCGGGCATCGGCCGAGCGCCGCAGCTGTGGATGCAGCTGCAGCGTGCGCGAAGCGTGCTCGGCCAGCTGCAGCGTCGCGGTGTCCGGCCGCACATTGACCAGCCCGACGATGCGCTTCCAGCGACGCTCCACCGCACCCGCCTCGTCGGCCAGCTCGAACGCGATCAGCCCCGGCAGCTGCTGCGGCCCGGTGTTGTGGAAGCGCAGATGCTGCTTGACCTGCTGGCCGGTGCGCAGGCGGAACAGGCGCGAACTCATCCGCACCTGGCTCATCTCGGTGACGTGCTGCAGCGAGGCGTCGAGCTGGGCGCGCTGCGGACGGCGGGCGACATCGGCCAGCAGGGGGCGCAGCAGCGGCCACACGCCCGCGTTCTTCTCCGCCGGCGGAAGGCCGCGGCCCCAGCCGTGGCGGCTGCGCGTCCAGTCGATCGCATTGAACCAGTCGCCGCTGTTGTAGCTGTCGCGGTCGCCCGACTTCGAGCGCAGGAGTTCCTGCCCGGCGTGGAAGAAGGGAATGCCCTGGCCCAGCAGCATCAGGCTGTGGCCGAGGTTCTGCACGCGCACCCGCTCGGCCAAGGGCGTGTCTGCGGCGAGCTTCAGCTGCAGTACGTCGAACAGGGTCTCGTTGTCGTGCGCCTCGATGTACTTGATGTGCTCGGCCGGGTCACCGGTATAGCCCGCACGCTGGCCGAAGTAGTCGACCTGGTCGGCGCGGACGCGCTGGCCCTGCGCATTGGTGAACTCGAAGTCGGCCAGATCGCCGGCAAGACCAATCCGCGCCAGGTCACCCAGATGCAGCAGCTGGGCGAACTCACTCGCACCACTGCCCTGGAAGCCGTTCGGCGCGAGCGCCAGACCGGAGATCAGGCCCTGCTCGCGGATGTCGCCGAAGGGATTGCCACCGCGGATCGCATCGCGCGAGCGGTCGCTGAAGGTGCCGATGCCGGCGCCGGCCAGGTTGGCCTGCGAGGCCTGGATGAAGCGCGCGTTGTTGGCGACCTCGCCGAAGTTCCAGCCCTCGCCGTAGAGGATGATGCTGCGGCCGTCGACGCCATCGCGCGCCAGCGTCAGCTGATCCAGCGCAGCGCGCAGCTTCAGCAGGTTGTCGCGGCTGTGGTGGGCCATCAGATCGAAGCGGAAGCCGTCGACGCGGTAGGCGCGCGCCCAGGTCAGCACCGAGTCGATCAGCAGCCGCTCCATCATCGCGTGCTCGCTGGCGGTGTTGGGGCAGCAGCTGCTCTGCTCGACGTAGCCGGCGTTGTTCAGGCGGTGGTAGTAGCCGGGCACCACGCGGTCGAGCACCGACTTCGCGTTCTGGCCGGCGGCATTGGTGTGGTTGTAGACCACGTCCATCACCACCCGCAGGCCGGACAGGTTCAGGGCCTGCACCATCTGCCGGAACTCGCGGATGCGCGCCGGGCCGTCGGGATCAGTCGCGTAGCTGCCCTCGGGCACCGTGTAGTGCCAGGGGTCGTAGCCCCAGTTGAAGCCGTCGGCGTCGCGGATCGCCCCGGTCAGCGCCTGCTGCTGCTCGGAATCGGGCGGCAGGGCTTCGAGCTGGGCGAAGGGCACGGACTGCTGCTCCTGACGGCGCTCCGGAATGTTGGCCTGGTCGAAGGCCGGCAGGAGATGCACATGGCTGAACCCTGCCTGGGCGAGGGCGCGCAGGTGGCGCATGCCGTTCGAGTGCTGGCGCGCAAAGGCGGCGAAGGTGCCGCGCTCGCTCGCCGGCGCGCTGCTGTCGGTCCAGCTGAAGTCGCGCACGTGCAGTTCGTACAGCAGGCTGTCCTCATGCGCGCGCAACTCGGGCTTGGGCGTCAGCTTGAACAGCGGCGGCATCAGCGCGGCTTCGTCCAGATCGACGATCTGCGAGAGCGTGCTGTCGGCGGCCAGGCTCAGGCTGTAGGGGTCGGTGACCCGATTGACCTCGATGCGCCGGGTGGTCGGTGCGTAGACCTCGACCTCGAACAGATAGAACTGGCGGTTCCAGCTGCGCGGGCCGCTGACGCTCCACACGCCGCTGGCCGCATCGAAGGTCATCGCATGCCGTGTTGGTGCGCCGTTGGGATCGCTGCTCGCAAAGCGCAGCAGCTCGACGCGGCGCGCGGTCGGCGCCCACAGGTGGAGGTTGACGGCGCTGCCCGTGACCACCGGGCCCAGCGGGCGATCGGTGCTGTAGAGCGCATCCAGCACGCCGGGAATCTGCACGCCGGTGGCGTCCAGCGGAGCGTCATCGGCGCTGCGCGCGGCCAGCGCGATCTGCCCGCGCAGGATCTGCGCAAGTTCGGCGCGCGGCAGCTCGGGCAGGCGCAGGGCGCGGTAGTTCGCGAGATGCGGCCAGCGCGTGCGCTGTTCGGCAGTGAGGCCACCGGACACCACTGAAAGCGCCACGCTGCCGCCGCTCTCCACGCCTTCGCCGGTCAGACGGAGGCTCGCGTCGGCGCTGTAGTGCAGGGCGAAGCGCGCGTCATCGCTGCCGGCATTCCAGGCCAGCGTGCGCGCATCGATGAAGTGCGCGCGCGACTCCGCCAGGTTGCCGCGCGGCGCCACTGCACTGCTGGAGATGCTCAGCACCTTGCTGGCGCGGTCGAAGCTGAAATAGGTGAGCCCGCAGCCTTCGGCCACCTCGAAGGCGATATTGGCGCCGCCCGCCGCACCGCCGGCGCCGTAGTTCTCGGCCCAGCTTTCGTTGACCGCGACCTTCGCCTCGTAGCTGCCGGCCGGCAGGCGTGCCTCGAAGGTGGCGAAGCCGTCGCCGTCAGGATCCTGCAGCCAGGCGGCGAGGCAGTCGGGCTGCCAGTCGCCCGCGCAGCCGAGTTCGCTCTGGAAGCTGCCGACGGCGACCGCGCTCGGCGTGTTGCGGCTGTCGGTGACCCACTTCGTTCGGTTGGAGAAGTAGAAGCGAACCGGCTGCCCATCGGCGTTCAGCGTGATGTTGGCGCCGCCCGCGGCGGCACCGGCGCCATAGTTCTCGTCCCAGCTGCCGTTGAGCGCGGCCTTGTACTCGTAGCTGCCGGCCGGCAGCAGGAACTCGCCGCGCCAGATATCGCTGGTGGTCGAGTAGGAAAGACGCGAAGCGGTGCAGGTCGGCGACCAGTTGTCGCTGCAGCCCAGCGCCTGCTGCAGGCTGCCGGCGATGGTCACGCTGTCGGGCTGCGGCGCTGCAGGTGCGGGCGCAATGCTGAGCTGGTTGTTGAGGCCGTCGAAGCGGAACTCCTGCAGCGAGCACGCCTCGCCAACCTCGAACGGAATATTGGGGCCGTTCTGCACGCCGCCGGCGCCGTAGTTCAGGTCCCAGGACTCGTTCATCGCCACCTTGGCCTCGAAGCTGCCGGCCGGCAGCGCCGCAGTGGCGCGATAGACGCCATCGCGTTCGGGGTCTTCCAGCCACCCGCGCAGGCAGGTCGGGTCCCAATCGCTGGCGCAGCCGATGGCGCGCTGGAAGCTGCCGACGGCAACGGGAATCAGCGAGCTCACCGGCTCGGTGATGAAATTGGTTCCGCTGCGGAAGTAGAACTTCAGCGCGGCGGGGCTCGTGAGGTTCAGCGCGATGTTGCCGCCGCCGGGCGCTCCACCCGCGCCGTAGTTGGTGTCCCAGCTGCCGTTGAGCGCGACCTTGTAGTCGTAGCTCCCGGCCGGCAGATCGAAGCGGGCCTGCCAGACGCCGTCTTCCTCATCGAAGGCGAGCTGGGAGGCATCGCAGGGCGGCGACCAGTTCTCGCTGCAGCCGATCGCCTGCTGCAGGCTGCCGACCAGGGTGACGCGCTCGGGCTGTGGGCTTTGCGCGTGCAGGGCGCTGGCGGTGACGAGAGCGAGGGTGAGGGCGGCGGCTATGGGGGCGGCTGATCGGTGCATTGGGGAGGCTCGAAAGTGAGGCATCAGAGATTCGTGGTGTGTGCGCTCAGGCATCCGGCGCCTGCCTGTTCTTGCGATCTCCGCTCTGCGAGGCGCGGAGATGGCAGACGTTCGGCGCGGTAGCCCCTCTCCCTGTGGGAGAGGGGTTGGGGAGAGGGTCCGGGACTCCAAGAGAGCGCAACTCGCCCTCATGGGGGGCAGAGTTTCTGGAGAGTCCACTTCGGCCGGTGCGATGTGGAGAAGCGCCGATACGGTGAGGTCGGAGCACCTGTTCGGGTTCGAGGTCACGCTCCGACCGAACCCTCTCCCCAACCCCTCTCCCAGAGGGAGAGGTGCTCAGAGCCAGGTCCCTCACAACGCGTGCGGGAGTCTTGGCGTTGCCTCTCGCGACCACTTTGCACCGAGCGACAATCCCCAATCCCCAATCCCCGCTCCTACCTCAACCACATCCTCGCCCTGCGCGCCGGCAGGCTGAAGGTGTAGCTGCTGCTGCCGATGTTGACGACGCTGTTCGCGTCGAGAACATCGCGGTAGTTGGTGTTCCACCAGAGCACACTGTTGTTCATGTTGATCGTGGTGTTGACCGTGCTGCCGCACTTGTTGATGCCGACGATGCCGCGGTTGCCGCGGCGGAACAGCAGGTGGCAGTCGCTGTAGGACAGCACCTGCATGTCGCTGCCCTGGGCGGCATTGTGGAAGCGGATCATCGCGGCGAGGTCACTGCGGCGGTAGGCGTTGACCCAGCGGTTGTCGCCGCTTTCGTTGTTGTCGGAGTACAGCAGCGGGCTGCCGCCGTCGCGGCCCAGCACATAGGCATAGGCCAAGGTCTCGTCGGTGGGGTCGAGGATCAGGTAGCGGAAGCCGCCGTTGTTCGGGATGTCGTGGGTCACGGTGAAGGTGACCGCGCGGCTGTTGGGCAGGGCCTGGCCGACGGCCTGTGGGTTGACCAGTGCGTTCATGCTGCCGCCGAAGCGCAAGGCATTGCGGAGGCTGCCGAACAGGGGGAAGTCGTAGGCCGCGTGGTCGGTGCCGTTCAAGTAGGGCGCGAGGAAGCCGTTGTACTCGCTGTCGCCGGCGCCGCCGTTGGTGATCACCTCGCCGAACACATGCACGCCCTGCTTGATCTCGGGTGTCAGCACCGCGTTGATGTGCGAGAGCGGCATGTGCTTGGCGGCATCGATGCGGAAGCCGGTGACGCCGAGCCCCTTGAGTGCCGTCAGGTAGCTGCGCTGCTGCCCGACCACATAGCTGCTGCCGAGCAGGTCGGGCAGGCCGGCGTCGCCGGGGCCGCCGCAGAGGCGCCAATTCTGCACCTGCCAGACGTCGTTGTAGTTGCTGATGCAGTTGGCCGGGCCGAAGTCCCACTGCGACAGGAAGTTGTAGCGCAGGTCGCCGAACAGGCGCTGGTTGTTCCAGTAGCTGGTGTTGGCAGCGTAGGCGTTGAGGATGCGCTGGCCGGGATAGTTGAGGTCGCCGCGCTGGGCCGCCTCATTGGCCATGTGGTTGAGGATGATGTCGGCATAGACGCGGATGCCACGCGCGCGCAGCGCGTTCGACATGCGCTGGAAGCTCTGCTTGTTGCCGAGCGGATGATCGATGGTGCGGTAGTCCTGCGGCTGGTAGCGCGCCCACCAGGCCGAGCCCTCCGACTTCAGCGGTGGCGCCACCAGCACCGCCTTGTAGCCCAGCGACTGGATCTCGGCGGCGCGTGCTTCGACGGTGTCGTAGCGCCAGTTGAAGGCGTGCAGGATGACGTCGGCGCGGGCAGGCGTCGTGCTGCCGGCGAAGCCTGCAAGCGCGGCGATGCCGGGCAGGGCCCGGGCGGCGCTGCGGATGGCGGAAGCCAGACGTGTGTGGATGCACTCCGCCAGGCGGCGGGCAAAGCGAGGTTGTTGCGGGTGCGCTGAGGCACCCGTCGAGTGACGGTTCATTGCGAACTCCCTCCCCAGGAAGTGTGGGCCTGCTGCACGGGCCGCCGAGCGCCGCACCCTGCGGCCGCCGGCTGTGTGACGACGCGAACGGCGCGTCTACTGCGCGCTCATCATTGTTCGGTCGCTGCGCTGTCGAGCCGCTGCCGGCCTGATCGCCCTCATGGGCGTCAAGGCTTCATGCCGCCGCGTCGAACCACCGCGGCCAGCAGCCTAGGCCGGTGCTGTGCAGCATAACAATCCCATGCATACGTATTCAGCGAGCCGGGATTTGGGATTGGGGATTCGGGATTCGCAAAAGCCGGGAGCGAGGCTCGCTGGCTTCACGCTCGCGATGCGCGGCAAGTCGGCGTTCTAACGAATCCCGAATCCCCAATCCCCAATCCCCGCCCTCAAGCCCTGAACAATCGCATGTACACCGCCACGCCCAGTCCCCACAGGCCGTTGAGGATCAGGGCGCCGATGATCAGCGGGCTGCTGAGCTCGATGCCCTTGAGCGGGAAGACGACGAACCAGGCGACCAGGCTGGGCAGCAGGGCGCCGAGCACGACGGCAAGCATCCAGAAGCGGGCGCCAGCGCTGCGCCGGATCAGGGCCCACAGCGCAATACCCCACAGGCCGCCCCAGAAGGCCAGCGAGAGCACCGAGGGCACGCCCAGCGGCGGCACTGGCGTCAGGTTCCAGGCGACGGCCGCCGTTCTGCCGGTCAGACCCAGCAGCCACAGCCCGCCCTGATGGAAGAACAGGGTGGCGAGAAAGCCGGCGACGAAGGCGAGGATCAGCGTTTTCGGCTTGAACATCGAATGGCACTCCCGGGCGCGTGGCGATGCGCGAATATACGCGGCCCGGCCGTCGTGGCCGCGTGCCCGTACCCTCTCGACACAGGCGAGTCCCGCATGAGCCAGCCCGTCCTCTACATCGGCAACAAGAACTACAGCAGCTGGTCGCTGCGGCCCTGGCTGCTGCTCAGCCATTTCGGCGTCGACTTCGCCGAGCGCCTGCTGTGGCTGGACACCCCCGAGTTCGCGGCCGAGGTGTCCAAGGCTTCGCCCAGCCGGCGGGTGCCGGTGCTGCACGACCAGGGCCGGGTGATCTGGGATTCGCTGGCGATCTGCGAGTACGCCAACGAGACCTGGCTGGGTGGCCGGGGCTGGCCACAGGATCCGGGCCTGCGGGCGCTGGCGCGCTCGGCAGCCTGCGAGATGCATTCCGGCTTCACCGCGCTGCGCGGTCAGCTGCCGATGAACTGCGATCGCCAGCCGAATGCCTATCGCTGGAACGCCGAGGCCCAGGCCGACATCGACCGCGTGCAGGCGCTGTGGGCGCAGCTGCGCGAGGCTTCGGCTGGGCAGGGTGAGTTCCTGTGCGGCGAGTTCGGCATCGTCGATGCGATGTTCGCGCCGGTGGTGATCCGCTTCCGCGGCTACGGCGTCGAGCTGAGCGAAACCAGCCGCGCGTACATGGACGCGATGCTTGCGCTGCCTGCCCTTCAGGCATGGATCGCCGCCGGCATCGCCGAGCCGCATCGCCTGCCCAAATACGAAGCCTTGAAGTGAGTTCCAGCCACGCCGCTGCGGCGCTCGCCGCAATGACCCCGCAGCGCGAACGCAGCCCCGTGCTGGCGATGCTGCTGGGTGCGGTGCTGATCAGCAGCACCAGCGCCTTCGTGCGCGTGGCCGATGTCGCACCCACGGTGTCGGCCTTCTATCGGATGTTCTTCGGCGGCCTGATGCTGCTGTTCCTGCTGCGCGCGGTGAATGCGCCCTGGCGGCCGCGCACGCTGCTGTTGCTGGCGCTGTCGATTCCGGCGGCGGCCTTCGCAGCGGATCTGATGGCCTGGCATCGCAGCATCCATCTGGTGGGGCCTGGCCTGGCAACCTTGATCGGCAACCTGCAGGTGTTCTTCATGGCGCTTGCCGGCGTGCTGTTCTATCGCGAGCGCCTGGGGCCGCGCTTCCTGATCGGCGTCGGGCTTGCGTTCGCCGGCCTGTGGCTGCTGGTCGGGCGCAGCTGGACCGACGTCGGCGCCGGCTTCCAGTGGGGCGTGTGGCTGGGTGTGTTCACCGCCTTCATGTACGCGATCTACATGCTGAGCTTCCGCCGCATCCAGCAGCGCGAGCCCAGCGCCAGCCCGATGTACCTGCTGTGCTGGTGCTCGCTGGTCTGCGCGCTGATGCTGGGCGGCGCGGGGGCCGTCGAAGGCCACAGCTTCGCGATTCCCAACCTCAAGACCTGGAGCGCCCTGATCGGGCTGGCCCTGTTCGGCCAGGTGCTGGGCTGGCTGCTGATTTCGTACGCGCTGCCGCGGCTGGACGCATCGATGGTCGGGTTGCTGTTGCTGCTGCAGCCGCTGCTGGCCTTCGGCGTCGACGTGGCCCTGTTCGATCGTGCCACCGATGCCCTCGACTGGGCTGGGCTGGTGCTGTCGGCGCTGGGCATCTTCATCGGCAGCCAGCGCGGCCGCGCGCCGGCGCCCACACAGGAAACCGCATGACCACGCTGGCCCGCATCGAATCGCTGATCCGTCCGGTACCCGACTTTCCCAAGCCCGGCATCCTGTTCCGCGACATCACGCCGCTGCTGGCGGATGCTGAAGGCTTCCGTGCGGCCGTCGATGCGCTGCTGGCGCCCTGGCGGGCGCGGCCGCCGCAGGTGTTCTGCGGCGTCGAATCGCGTGGCTTCATCTTCGCCGCGGCCATGGCGCAGTCGCTGGGCTGCGGTTTCGCGCCGATCCGCAAGCCCGGCAAGCTGCCGGGCCCCGTTCTGCGCGAGCACTACAGCCTGGAATATGGCGAGAACATGCTCGAACTGCGAGCCGACGCCCTGCAGGCCGGCAGCGAGGTCGTGGTCATCGACGATGTGCTGGCCACCGGCGGCACCCTGGCGGCGGCCGCCCGCCTCGTCGAGCGGAGCGGTGCGCGACTCGTGGGCGCAGGCGTGCTGATCGAACTGGTCGCGCTGCAGGGGCGCGAACGACTGGCGGCCCTGCCCGCGCTGCATTCGGTGCTGCGCTACTGAATTCTGCCTGTGCGCCCCAGTGCGTGCTCAGCGCGGTGTTTCTGCGCGCGACGTGCTGCCGCTCTCGAAGCCGTCGCCGAACAGCCCGGCTTCAATGAACACGAACGGCGTCAGCGCCTGCTGGTCGCGGCAGCCCGCCGGGTTGCTGCAGTCCTCGATGAGGAAGGCGCGCAGCAGGGCGCCGGGTTCGCTGCCGCCGATCCAGTGGAACACCAGCTCGCCCAGCGCCTTGGGCTGGTTGTCGGTATGCGACAGCGCCCAGCCGCCACAGTTGGCCGGCGCCGGTATATGCGCCCAGCGTCCGTTCGCCGGCACGACAAAACTGCCCGCACCCGTGAACTGCCCCGACTTCGCCCAGATCAGCACGCCGCGCGCGCGGCGCAGCGGATCGGGATGGCGCAGCCGCATCTCCACGGCTTGGCCGGGATAGAAGCGGCTCGGCGCGTCCAGCGTCCAGCCCTGCGGCGCGGGATTGGCCAGCGTCGGGCTCATCGGCACGAGGGGCAGGCTGTCGACCTCGCAGATCGGCGAGCCCTGCGAATTGGCGTGTGCCGAGGCGGCCGCGAGCAGGGCGATGAGCATGAAGCCGTGCCGCGCGCCGCGACCGAGCACGCTCCGGTCCGGCGTCGCGCGTCCCAGGGGCGATCCCGGTCCGTCGCTGGCGCGCGGACGGCACTCCCGTCGGCGTAGAGCGAAGTCGAGCTGCGCCGGCGGCGCGGCCCAGAGGGCAGGTGCCGAGGCTGCAGTCGGTTCCGCGCCTTCCAGGAGGCGGGGAGCGTCCTGGCAGCGAGCGTCGTGGCGGTTTGGAGAACTGGGCAGTCGCATCGGAGCATTGAGCCGACCAGCGGTCGGGCCTTCCGTGATTGGGCTCACGGTAGCCTAGCAGTCGGGTTTGCGATTGTTTGCAAACTGTCGCCCGGTTCGGCTTCTGACCATGACCATCCCATACGCCCAGCCCCGAGTTCTCGGGGCTTTCTGCCTGTGCATGGCCCTGCTGGTCGCCCAGTCGGCGTCCGCGCAGCTGATCTTCCGCGACGGCTTTGATCCGCCGCCCGAGGGGCCTTTCAGCGAGGCTGAAGCCTCGCGCTTCCTGAGCCACGCGACGTTTGGCCCCACCCTGACCGAGATCACCCGGCTGCGCGGCATGGGCTACACCCCGTGGCTCAACGAGCAGTTCAGCCGCACGGCCTCGCTGCAGCTGCCGCACCTCGACCAGCTGATGACAATCGACCCCAGCGTGGTCTGGCAGGACAAGCGCAACGACATCTGGTTCCGCAACGTGCTGTATCGCGACGATCAGCTGCGCCAGCGCATGGCCTTCGCGCTCTCGCAGATCTTCGTGGTGTCCGACCAGAACGGCTCGGTCGAGGGCAACCCGAATGCGCTGGCGCACTACCACGACATGCTCAGCCAGAACGCCTTCGGCAACTTCCGCACCCTGCTGGAAAACGTCACCCTGCATCCGGTGATGGGCCACTACCTGTCGATGTTCAAGAACCGCAAGCCCGACGAGGCGGCGAACATCCGGCCGGACGAGAACTACGCACGCGAGATCATGCAGCTGTTCAGCATCGGCCTGGTGCGGCTCAATCCCGATGGCACGGTGATCGACGGCGACCTGACGACGCCCGGCATCCAGCCGATCCCGACCTATACCCAGGACACCATCCGCGGCTTCGCGCACGTGTTCACCGGCTGGAACTGGGCGACCTGCAACCCACCGGTGGCGGCCGAAACGGCGGGCAACTTCAACTGGTGGGACTGGCTGTACTGCGCGCCGGGGCCGGGCAACACCGACTGGCGCCTGCAGCAGGGCTGGCGGCAGCCGATGCGGCCCTGGGGCGAAGGCACCCCGTTCGGCTCGATCTACCACGCCTCGGCGGGCACCAAGCAGCTGCTGAACTATCCGGGCGTGGCCTTGAGCGGCGGCGTTCTGCCGGCGGGTGGGCAGGCCCGGGCCAACATGGCGGCAGCGCTGGACAATGTCTTCAACCACCCGAACGTGGGCCCGTTCTTCGGGCGTCTGCTGATCCAGCGCTTCACCACCAGCAATCCCTCGCCGGCCTATGTCGCGCGCGTCGCCGCCGCATTCAACAACAACGGAAGCGGCGTGCGCGGCGATCTGCAGGCAGTGCTGCGCGCGGTCCTGCTGGACCCCGAAGCCCGCAACCCGAGTGCGGCACATGCGGGCAAGCTGCGCGAGCCGCTGCTGCGCGTGACCCAGCTGTGGCGGGGCCTGAACGCCAGCTCGAGCGATGGCGCCGTCCGCGAATGGCCCGACCAGTACGGCGCGCAGGCGGTGTTGAGCTCGCCGACGGTGTTCAACTTCTTCCTGCCGAACTACCAGCTGCCCGGTGAGCTGGCCACGCTGGGGCTGTTCGCCCCCGAGTTCCAGATCACCACCGACACCTACATCACCCGCATGACCAATGAGATCGGCGCCAAGATCTTCTATGCGTGGCAGGGCTCGAACACCGGCACCTGGAATCCGGTCAAGGTGGACCTCAACCGCGACATGCAGATCGCCAGCGATGCCGCCGCATTGGTGGATCGCTACAACCTGCTGTTCATGGGCGGTCGGATGAGCGCGCAGATGCGCACCCTGCTGATCAATCACCTGAACGGCATGTCCAGCGGCACGGCCGAGCAGCGGCGCGCGCGCGTGCAGGACGCCCTGTGGTTGATCCTGACATCGCCCGAATACGTGGTGGAGAAGTGACATGAGCCGCAACGATCGACGCGAATTCCTCCGCCGTGCGCTGACCGCGACCGCCACCAGCGCTGCCTTCGGCTCGATGCTGGGAAAGCTGGAGCTGGCCCAGGCCGCCGCACCCCGGCTGCTGGGCAATGACTATCGCGCCCTGGTCTGCCTCTACCTGCACGGCGGCAACGACTGCTTCAACATGGTGGTGCCCCGCGATGCCGGCCATGCCGCCTACGCGGCGCGCCGCGGCGGATTGGCGGTAGCTCAGAACGAGCTGCTGGCGCTGAACCCGAGCGTGGCGCCGCAGGGCGGTGGCCTCTACGGCCTCCATCCCCAGATGCCCGGCACCCAGCAGATGTTCAACGCCGGCCGTGCGGCGATCGTTGCCAATGTCGGCCCGTTGGTGCGGCCGATGAGCAAGGCGCTGTACCAGCAGGCGGGCACGCCGCGGCCGGCGCAGCTGTTCTCGCACTCCGACCAGACCGTGCTGTGGCAGACGCCGCGCGCCGATGCCGCCGACCGCACTGGCTGGGGCGGGCGCCTGGCCGACATCTTCGCTGCCAGCAACAGCAACCAGGTGCTGTCGATGAACGTGTCGCTGGACGGCGACAACGTCTTCCAGTCGGGCGTGCAGGTCTCGCCCTACTTCATGTCTTCCCAGGGCGTGGAGCAGGTCAGCTTCATCCAGACCGGCGCAGCCAACTGCGCAGACGGCGGGCAGGGCTGGAACCGCCGCCGCTGCCTGGCCTTCAACGGCCTGCTCAACCACTCGCACGCGCATCCCTTCGAGCGCGCCTATGCGCTGAAGACCCGGCGCACGCTCGAAACCACCGATCAGGTGGTCGCGGCCTTGGCCACGGTGCCGGCCAACGACCCGCTGTTCCGTCCGTTCTGGGACGCCTTCGGCCTGCCTTGGAACCCGGGCAACCTGGCGACGCTGCCCAGGCTGGGTGCCCAGCTGCTGATGATCGCGCGCATGATCCGCGCCCGCGACACCCTGCAGATGAACCGCCAGCTGTTCTATGCAGGCTTGGGGGGGTTCGACACCCATGATCGTCAGCTCGAAGACCATCCCGGACTGCTGCGGCAGATCTCGCAGGCGGTGCTGGCCTTCTACCAGGTGCTGGACAACCCGACCATGGGTCTGGGCAGCTCGGTCACCACCTTCACCGCTTCCGAGTTCGGTCGGACCCTGTCGATCAACGGCGACGGCACCGATCATGGCTGGGGCGGCCACCATCTGGTGTTCGGCGGCGCCGTGCAGGGCGGACGCATCTACGGGCGCTTCCCGAGCCTCGCGCCTTCGGCCAGCAATCCGGACGACGCTGGCTGGGGCCAGGTCATCCCGACGCTGTCGGCCGACCAGTACGCGGCCACCCTGGCGCGCTGGTACGGACTGTCGGACAGCGATCGCGCGACCATCTTCCCGAATCTGCAGCACATGAGCGGTAGCCTGCTGTCGATCACCGGGCCGAATCTCGGGTTCATGGCCTGAGCCTGGGCTGGCGCTCTCCCGGCGTGCCGGCGCTGTCCGGCGGCCAGGCGTCGGCGCAGCGCCAGGACAGGACTACACTCGCACGCTTTCCCGCATGAGGTTGAGGCTGAAATGATCCGATCCCTGCTGTGTGTTGCCCTGCTGTCGCCCGCGCTGGGGCTCGCCCAGGGCGTGCCGAATCCGCCGCAGTTCCAGAGCTTCATCAGCTCCGGCTTCAGCGGCCCCATCGGCCTGACCCACGCTGGTGACGGCAGCGGACGTCTGTTCGTCAACCAGCAGGGTGGCGCCCTGCGCGTGGTGCGCGATGGCAGCCTGCTGACGACGCCCTATCTCAGTGTGGCGGGCAGCAATCCGGCGCTGCAGTGCACCTACCCCGGGGACAGCAGCCCTTCGACGGTGGGCTTTACCAGCGGGGGCGAGCGCGGCCTGCTGGGCGTGGCCTTCCATCCGCAGTTCGCGGTCAATGGCCGTCTGTTCCTGAGCATCACCGACGCGAATGGCGACTCCATGGTGCTGCGCTACACGGCGTCGAACCCGGCCGCCGACGTACTCAGTGCTGAGGATCTGGCGACCTGCACGGTCATCCTGCGGGCGGATCAGGACTTCACCAACCACAACGGCGGACACATCGCCTTCGGCCCGGATGGCTACCTGTATTTCGGCTTCGGTGACGGCGGTGACGGCGGCGACCCCTGCAATCGCGGCCAGACCCTGGCGCCGGCGGACCTCAACGCCTCCGGCAGCTGCGCGGTGGATGCCAACTTCACCGCCAATGGCGGCAACCCGGACTCGCGCGCTCTGCTCGGCAAGATGGTCCGCATCGATGTCGACGTGACGACCGCGGCGCAGAGCGGCCAGCTGTGCGGACGCCCGCGTCTCAACCAGCCGGCGGCCTATGGCATTCCGGCAGGCAATCCCGGCGCAGGCGGCACGCTGGCCGCGGCCTGCGATGAAGTCTGGGCCTATGGCCTGCGCAACCCCTGGCGCTACAGCTTCGACCGCGAGACCGGCGACCTGTGGATCGGCGACGTCGGCCAGGGCACGCGCGAGGAGATCAACTTCGAGCCCTCGGGCGTGGGCGGCCGCAACTACGGTTGGCGCTGTCGCGAAGGCACGGTCCAGCACGCCAGCTGCAGCGCGCCGCTGGTGGCCTTCACCCCGCCCGCGCTGGACTACGCGCGAAGCTCTCCGCAGTGTTCGGTGACTGGTGGCTTCCGCTACCGCGGCCCCGTGGTGGCGGCGCAGGGGCAGTATTTCTACGGTGACTACTGCAGCGGTGACGTCTGGGTCGCCGCTGAGAATTCCCCGGGCGTGTTCTCGCATCCGCCCAGCCCGCGGCAGAACGTGGCCTTCGGCATCACCAGCTTTGGCGAGGGCGAGGACGGCGAGCTCTACCTGGTGAAGTCCGGCGGCAGCCTCCAGCGCCTGAACGGCGCGCGCGTCGCCCCCGACGAGATTTTCGAGAACGGCTTCGAGGCCACCCGCTGACGCCGGATCTGTCGACCGCCCTCAAGTTCCGGGGGCGGTCGGCCGATATCCTGCCGACGACACCGATCCGGCAGACCCCATGAGCGACATCGCCAGCATCGCCCGCTCCGGCATGGCCGCCGCGCAGACACGCCTGACCGCGGCGGCCAGCAACATCGCCAATCGCGACAGCGCCGACTTCCGCCGCTTCCAGGTCGACAGCCGCGAGCAGCTCGGCGGCGGCGTCAGCGCCGCGCTCGTCCGCGATGCCGAGCCCCAGAGCGGCGACGGCCTGGGCACCGACCTCGTCTACGCGCTCGAAGCGCGACAGGCCTTCCAGGCCAATCTCAAGGTGCTGAAGACGCAGGACCAGCTGCTCGGCAGCCTGCTCGACACCCGCGCCTGAGGGCTTTTCAGCCCTGCTTCCCGGTGCCGGTGTGTCTGGAGTGATGTAGCGGCGAACAATCTGTTTCCGAAGTGCTGGCGCGGGCCCAGATTCCACTGCCGATGCCGCCAGGTGCCCGCGGAAGCGCTGATCGACGTCGCATGACGTCGCATGGGGCGGGCCCTGGCCCACCGAAGCTCGAAGCCTGCCGCGGTGTATGCGTTAGCACAGATGAGCCGCGCCGTATCCCGTGCATGCGCTGGCTTGCAGGAGACGCCGGCAAACGGGGCGTGACGCATACCCGAACTCATGGTGGGCCAGGGCCCACCCTATGCAAAGCCTACGACGCCGTTTCGACGCCGCCGCGTCGACGCGCCAGCAGCGCCTGCCGGCCCTGCGCACGGGCGCGGGCACGTTCGGCGGCGGTTTCGGCGGGCTCACCATCACCGAGGAAGCGCGCCAGCGACTCGACCGTCGTGTGGCGGAACAGATCGGTCATCTGGATCGGCCTGTCGAAGCGCTGGCGCAGCTCGCCCAGCAGCTGCACCACCAGCAGCGAATGGCCGCCGAGATCGAAGAAATTGTCGCGGCTGCCGACTTGGCTGCGGCCGAGCGCGCGGCACCACAGCTCGGCGACGATGGCCTCGGTGCCGTGGAGTGCAGCGGTCGGGCCAACGGTATCAGCATGCGCCGCGGGCGCAGGCAGCGCGCGGCGATCCAGCTTGCCATTGGGCGTGCGCGGCAGTTCGGCAACCCCGACGATCGCGGCCGGGCGCATGAACTCCGGCAGCTGTGCGCCCAGCGCTTCGCGCCGCTGTTCAAGCGCTGGTGCATCCAGACCCGGCGCACGTACGTAGGCGATCAGCCGCTGGTCGCCGGGCCTGTCCTCGCGCAGCACCACGGCGGCTTCGGCGATGCCGGGCAGGGCGCAGAGCCGGGCCTCGATCTCGCCCAGTTCGATGCGATAGCCGCGGATCTTCACCTGCGAATCGACGCGGCCCAGGCACTCGTAGCGGCCGTCCTCGCGCAGGCGGCCGAGGTCGCCCGTGCGGTACATCCATGCCGCTGCCGACAGCGGTCGGAAGGGATCGGGCAGGAAGCGCTCGCGGGTCAGCTCGGGCCGCTGCCAGTAGCCGCCCGTGACGCCACCGCCGCCGATGACCAGCTCACCGGTGAGGCCCGGTGGCAGCGGCTGCTGGCGCGGATCGAGCACATACAGGCTCTGGCCGCGCAGCGGCCGGCCGATCGGCGTGCTTGCCTGAAGCGCATCGGCATCGACGCGATCGGCTGTCGACCACACCGTGGTTTCGGTGGGCCCGTACACATTGCTGATGCAGCGGACGCCGAGCGCGGCGAGCCGCTGGGCCAGTGCGGGCGGCAGCGCTTCGCCGCCGAGCAGCAGATGGTCGAGTTTCGCGAGTCCCGCCGCGCAGGCAGGATCCTCGACCAGCATGGCCGCCATTGAGGGCGTGCACTGCAGATGGGTGATGGCCTCGCGGTCGAGCAGGGCGGGCAGGCTGTGGTCCTCGCGCGCACCGGCCGCTTGGACACCGCGCTCCGCACTGAGCGCACGCAGGCGGTCGAGGTGGGGCAGGTGGTCCAGCACGGTCTGCGCGTTGATGCCGAAGTCGATCAGGCAGGCGATTTCGTCGACGTCGGCAGCGGCCACGCGTTCGACCATGGCGAGCGCGTCCTCGGGCGTGCCGAACAGGCCGCTCTCGCCGAAGTAGCGCTGGAAGGCGAACTCCAGCAGGGCGTCCATGTCGGCCTCGTTGGCCTCGGCGAAGAAGGCGTCGAGGCTCTTGCCCTGCTCGGCATTCATCTGTTGCCTGAAGGTCGGGAAGTGCCAGGCGGCGGCCTTCACCAGGGCCATGGCGCTGCGCAGGTAGTCCTTCATCGGACCGCGCACCGCGGCCTCGACCGCCGCGCGGCTGTCGCCGATGAAGCTGTGCAGCATCAGGGTGACGGTGCCGCGCCCGGCGTGCCCGGCCTCGCGGCGGGCGCGGCGGTAGGCGGCGATCTTGGCGCGCACTTCTTCCACCGTCTGGCCGAGCAGGTGGGTGAGCACGTTCGCGCCCAGCCGACCGGCTTCGGCAAAGGTCTCGGGATTGCCGGCGGTGGTCACCCACAGCGGCAGCTCGGCCTGCACCGGCCGCGGCAGCGTGCGCACGTCCACGTTGCCCTGCGGACCGGGGAAGCGCAGGGTCTCGCCGCGCCACAGGCGCTGCACCTGCTCGGCCGACTCGAACATCACCTGCTTGGCGCGGGCGTGGTTCTCCGGCCGCAATGCGAAGTCGGGCGCGGCCCAGCCGGCGGCGATCGACAGGCCGACGCGGCCGTTCGAGAGGTTGTCCACCACCGCCCACTCCTCGGCGATGCGAATCGGATGGTGCAGGGGCACCACGCAGCTGCCCGCGCGCAGGGCCACGCGCTCGGTGATGGTGGCCAACGCAGCCGAGGTGACGGCCGGGTTCGGGTAGAGTCCGCCGAAGCTGGCGAAGTGGCGCTCCGGCGTCCATACCGCGCTGAAGCCGTGGGTGTCGGCGAAGCGCGCGGCGTCCAGCAGCAGCCGGTACTTGTCGCGCGCCTGCAGCTCGGCTTCGCTGGCGACGTTCCAGAAGAACAGGCCGAACTCGATGGGCTTGGCTTCGACAGAGGGGCTGGACGGCCGGGACTTCTGCCTGCGCGCATCGGCATAGAGCACCACGCGATAGCCGCGCGCCAGGGTCCACAGCAGCTCCAGCACCGAGATGTCGAAGCTGACGCTGGTCACCGCCAGCCAGGTGCCCGCGCCTTCGCCCAGCACCGCGTCCATGCCGTCGAAGAAGCGCAGCACGTTCGAGTGGCGAACCATCACGCCCTTGGGTTGGCCGGTGCTGCCCGAGGTGTAGATCAGATAGGCCAGCGCATCGGCATCCGGCGCGCGCGGCGGCAGCTCGGCCTCGGCGCTGTCGGCGTTGATGTCGAGCGTGCTGGCGTGCGCGATCAGCGGCGCGGAGTCGGCGTCGGTCAGCAGCAGGGCGATCTGCGCGTCCTCGGCCATGTAGCGCAGGCGCTCGGCAGGGTAGAGCGGATCCAGCGGCACATAGGCCGCGCCCGTCTTGAGTATCGCGATCAGGCCGACGACCAACTCGACGCCGCGCGGCAGCAGCAGGCCGACGCGGTCGCCGGGCTTGACTTCCGCGGCCGCGAGTCGCCGCGCCAGCCGTGCGGCGCGCGCCTCCAGCTCGGCATAGCTGAGGCGTTGGCCTTCGAAGCACAGGGCCTCACGCTCCGGCGTGGCGGCCGCCTGTGCAGAGAGCAGGGCGTCAATGCGCGTGTGCTGGAGCGGACTCCGCGCGTCGCTGGCATATGGCTCGCCCTGCGCGAGCTCGAACAGGCGCGCACGCGCTTCGGGCGACAGCAGGCTCAACTGGCCGGCGGCGAGACCCGGCTGCGACTCGGCCTCGGTGTGCTGGGCTTCGATCGCGTCCGCCAGACGACGCAGCGCGGAGGCGCTGAGCTGGCTGCCGTCGCTGGCCAGCGCGAGCTGTCCGTCCTCGGCCCAGAGCAGGGTGAGCGCGGCGGCTGCGGGCGCTGAGCCCGCATCCGAGTCGGCGCGCTCCATGTGCGGATCGATCGACGCGACCCGCTGCAGGCGCAGGGGCAGGCGCTGCGATGGCGCCCGACCACGCAAGCCGGGCTCGCGCGCGAACAGATCGCTGAACACGCCGCCGACGCTGTCTGCGCGCGCAATCGCGGCCTGCAGCTGTTCGGTGAAGTTCAACAGCGGGGCTTGGTAGTCGGGCCGAAGCAGGGCAGGCCACAGTGGCGTCACCAGGCGCGCATCGGGCGCCGGCGTGGTGGCGATGGCCAGGGGCAGGGCATCGACGCAGGCGCAGCGGGTGATCGCCAGCAGGGCTGCAGACACGCCGTCGATGCCGCGGGCGCGCAGGGCGATGCGGCAAGGCTGCGAAGACCAAGCCACGCCTTGATGGCTGCTCGCTGCGGGCGCTGACGCGGTGGCTGAGCCTGAAGCGAGGGGCATAGTCGAAGTCGAAGCTGGAATCGAGCCCGAAGTCGAAGTCGAAGTGGAATTGGAAGTCCAATTCGAAGTCGAAGTCGAAGTCGAAGCCGAAGCCGAAGTCGAAGCCGAAGCCGAAGCCGAAGCCGAAGCCGAAGCCGAAGCCGAAGCCGAAGCCGA